>SCPP01000168.1_pt1 | contig 1026795 bp, 1260 predicted proteins | sample 6106811 | NCBI WGS metagenome assembly SCPP01 (sample SAMN10720449, study PRJNA508395) | human gut metagenome | isolation source: Participant 2 stool, 15 month | host: Homo sapiens | collected 2018
GTATGGCGCAGTTTAAAACTTACATTGCCATTGTTTTGATTCATTACCGGAGTTGCAGCGAGAAAATCTATCTGTTTGTTTTCGGCTGTGGGAACGGTATAACTCAACATCGAAATCCATTTGAACTCTCTTTGTCTTGAACGAAAAAGTTGCTACTTGCTGTTTCATTTATATAAGGAGCATAAGCAAAGAAACTGATTTTATCTGTTGTTGAATTATCCGGCCAGAACTTGACCGGACTATAAGACCATGTGCCGTCTGTTTGTTTACCAACAAGCTGGTTATACATGAAATTCGGTGTTGCGGCATCTTCATTGAAATTTCCGTGTGAAGTAGGCAAACACACCGATAGTTTCAAGATCACTTGTTGTGGTATACTCTTTAACAGATCTCATTACCGGAACGTTTCCTGAAAAGCTGATAGGGATATTTTCTTGGGGAAATTCGTTCGTACCTTCTTCCTGGGTACAAGCTCCCAATAAAGTTGCAGCAAGGAAAATGCCATACAATTGTTTCACCCTTATGCTTTCTGTTTTTCGATTCATGCTTCTTTTTCTATTTTATTGTACGTCCGTGCTTTTTTAACCGTAGTGACAGGGAAGAAACATTCAACCCTGTCCGGTCTGTTTTCTTTCCATAGCCAGTATGTATCATGTTTTGGCTGCAAAAGGAAATTATTTCTCTACATTAATATCAGAGTCGCTATCATCAGTCCAACCTTCCATATTATCCTCCACCGTAATCTTAATGGCATTCATCTTGATAGTCAATACGTAGGTATGTTTCGTTCCTTTCTTGAACGTATTTTTCGGTAGTGAAACTTCTTTGTTTGTTATGGTACTTGTCAGATTACTTGTGTCGGTCACTTTGGTTACGATGTCATAATTGATTTTCAGTTTTAAGTCACCTGCGTTGGTGGTACCGTTTTTGTTATTTACCGGAATAAAGTAAAGAGCTTCTGTATCTGAGAATAACGCGGTTGCATTCTGGTCATCACTTACATTGATAGAACTTTTATTATATCCCCATTGGTCGGTGGTTGTTTTATTTAAAAAATCACTCAGGTCTTGTTCTGTTGAAAAATAAGATGCGTCAGGAGATATGGCTTCCCAAGTGTCGTTATCGAATTTATAAACAGCCTTGTTGTAAAGTGTTGTACTTCCTGGATCTAACTTTAATCCCGTTACAAAAATTTTGGTATCAGTACCTAAGTTCACATCTGGCTTCACCTTGATATTGGCTATTTGGGTAAGTACGTGACTAAACTTGAACTGAACCGTCCCCTTATTACTTTCATTAGTTTGGTCTTGTATGGCAGTATGGCAGTCTGTTACCAAATCTATCATATCTTTCCAGTTATTAGAAGTCTTTACCTCAAAGGTGATTGTCGGAGCGCCTTTGGCATTCTGTCCTGATAAGGTTATTTTTTGGTCTGTTCCAACTTCCGGTTTGGATTCATAAGGCGCATAAGCAAAGAATGTTATTTTCTTATCATCTATTGGCCAAAAACGTAAATTAGTATATCCCCAACTATCAGAAGTCCATGTAGCATGTTCATTGTACATGAAATTAGGTGTTGTGTTTCCTTTTTCACTATTCCATCCCGCACTGCTTGTCTGATAGGCAAAAATACCGAAACCGGCATTTGCTTTCAATGTGGACGTTGTAGTTTCCGTTCCTCTGGTCTGTACTTCCGTATATACGTCCAACCCGATTGTCCGGTTCGTATCCGATTCATTTCTGTCATTTCATTCTGTGAGCAACCAGCTATAGTCAGTGTTGCCATCACCATCAATAAACTTTTCACTTCCATTTTCTACTTTTTTTAAAATTAATATTATAACTACCCATATCTGTCATATATCTATATCGCTGTTCACTTCATCGTTCCATTTATCTACATCAGCGTCAAATCCTGAGCTACCTTCTGTTTTTACATTCGGCACGGTCTTTTCACATGCCATGTCAATAAAAACGCTCATAGTTCCGTCTTCTTCATCCAACCGTCTTATTGCCAAATCGTTAAAACTTTCTTCAAATATGGTCTTCCCGTCTACTAACTTTGCTTTCAGATGTAGGTTGTGTGGAATCTCTACATCGAAGCCGAACACACTATAGTAGTGCTCAGCGTTCCTTCTGTTACCGAGCCGGAATCATAAATGGGATTGCTTAAGCGTAGCACTTGTGTTACTTCTTTCGAATTTTGTCTCGAAACGAGAAATATGGATTCTGCAATGCCGTCTAATGTGCAGGTAGCTTTTCGTATGTTGTTCATTCCTTTGATACGGATTTTAACCGTTATTTTTTGAGTCAGTTTTTTGGGGGTGAAGCGTAAGTGACAACTATTTTCGTTCCTGGTGGAATTTCGGTTACTTTGTTGGGTGATGGCTGATGAATAGTTTTCCGGCATATCAGAAGTCACTTCAAAGCCTTCGATATAATCAGCGGCAAGTTCGTCAGGACTTTCCATAATAATTCTTTCAGAGGATGATTCGTTCCTTATTTCCATCTTCTTTACATAGGCTTCTAGCGTCTGGTAGTTTTCTTCTCCTCTGAAACAGAGGTTACCAAAATCATCGAATGAACGGTTGAAAAGGACGACATTGTAACATCCTTCTTTCAAGCATAGGGTCTTGTATGTACGGTCACCCATCAGTGCTACAAAAGGAGTGCTGCCATCGGTAGGGTAGAATATGGCGGTAGCACCATAATCCTGCTCTTTTTCATTCAGTCCTGACTGACTCCAATCGGCACTGATTGTTATTGTTGCTTCGGGCGAATAAGTCAGTTCGCGTCGGTTACAGGCAACTAACAAGAAAACAAAAAGGTAAAGGATATATAATGTCGGGGATATTCTCATTTTGCACCTCCTTTCTTTGCCTTGTGTTTGAGTAGCCATACCAGTGTATGGTAATTCCTCGAAACGGATGTATAACGATAAGTGGCTATATTTATGGCTTGAAGTACGTTCAATAGGGATATTTGCAATAATGGGCGACTAAATTCATATGAGAAAAGGATTCTTGTTTCTTTGTTTGGTAAAAGGCGGATGAGTTGTACTTTTTCCAGCTTATTAAGTAAATCTTTCCATTCTTCGTTTTGAAGGAGGAATTTGACCGGTTGCAGAACTTTGCTAGAAGAAAGGTCATGCAGTACGGCGATGGCTATTTGTGCACGTGTATATACGGATAACATGATAAACTTACTTTGTTAAGTCATTACTTACCAAGTAATAGCTTATATTTTTCACAGGGTGAGAAAAGCGTTTTCTTATTCTGTATTTAATAAGAAAAAACATTTCGTCGGATAGAAAAAGATGTCAGAAATATGATTCCGTTTTTGAGATGTCAAAAATGGAAAGAGGTGTCGTGTAATTTTGTAAATTAGTTAAAGTACTGACAGATGCAATATTGTGCTTGTGCTTATGTGTTTTTCTATAATTGAATAAAATATAGTGGATTAATACAGATTTATAAGCTTTTTCTTTGGATTTATGAGGAAATATTCCCTACTTTGTGAAAGTAATCATCCATTACTTGGTAAGTAATTCTTCTTTTATTTGAATGGCTGTCATATGATATTCCTCATGCCACTTTTCTCCATTATGTGCTACTACCGAGATTATCAGTCATTGGCTATATCTACCTTTTCGTTTTCAAATGGTTTCAAGTAAGTTTCTCCTACCGCTTCAGAACAGGAAGTTGATACTGCAATCAGCATCATCCTGACCATGTATTTTATGCTACTGGTTCTTCTATTACAGATTTGGAAATGAATGGACATGAAATACAAAAATCACAAGTGAAGAAAATTCTTATGTCCATAAAGTAATTCAGTTGCATCCATATTATAATGAAGAAAATGATGATCAGCAATTAGTCGCTGAAGCGGACGTAAAGGATTGGCCAGAAGAAAAACGAATCGCAACTCTGAAAAAGAGCATTTGCCAGCTTATAGGATATGAGCCTAAAAGTCACCTTTGAGCAAGCAAAGACATTGGATTGCGATTTATCGTATAGCTGCAGATAAGGGATTTATCATAGAAGGTGATTTTGCTTATTTCAAAAGAATCATTGATGATATGCAAATAAGTAATCTTCCTGTTCCTCTTAAAATAGAATCGCTACAAAGCTCCATCAAAGATGTGTATGCAAAAGATATTGAAGATTGGACAGACGATAACCTTAGTGGCAAAAAACTAGCGGAGTATGAAGATATTAAGAAATGTGCTGATGCGTTTGCCAAGATTGTAGAAAATAATATTAATACGAAATAAGACGATTATCATGAAACATATATCAATTCGTGTGCCTTGGCACGATAATAAATGGAATGGAACTATTTGTCAATGTCCGAAAAATAATCCATTCTGCATGATGCTTCACAATATATCTGAAAGAAAAGATGAGAATAAAGAAGAAACGTATGCAGGAAAGGATTGGAATTCTCTCAAGCAAGATCAATTACCTGCTTGTGTTGGCGAGAATGGTGGTTTTATGAATGAGAAGCCATATAAAAGAATCTTCAAACATGTTTATGCTTTGGAGAGACTCCACATGCAAAGCTCTTACCTACAACAATAGAACTCAAACCATATAGCTTTTTGGAATACCTTTCCGATATCTTTCTCGTGATTATCAAGAAGAACTGAATCATAAATATCCGAATATGTCTGATGATGAAACTGCACCGTTTCCTACATCTTGGGTATATGGAAAGAGAGACAGTTTGAAATATTAAATCACTTTAGATCAAATATAGAAGCCGGCACTTCACTCGGAGTTTTATTGCAAAAGTGGTAATCCAATTGATGAAGACGCAAAATTAATTGTTGGTATAGGTGAAATCACCAAAGTTTTACCGGTACAAACATATGACACAACAACTGATTATACATATCCTTTTGGGATTTGATCTTTGAGCATGGTATAAGAACTGATTTGAAGAAGTCAAAGGATTTCTTTTGCCATATCATGAATATATGTCACTTGATGAAGACTATGTAAAAGCCCAAACAGGAAAATCAAAACAAGAAGTAATTGATGAAATAAAATTACCATCCCAAAGCAGGCAATAGAAAATTTTTAACGAGTTGTCGTATGGTTGTGAATATGTTAGTAACCATAGCATGTTGATTATTTTGAATGTAGCCAGGAAATGTTTAGAATGTGTCATTAATCATGGACTTGTCGGAGGAAACTGGAAACAACAAATTTTGTGGATAGATTCCCAAATTGCAAAGGTGAAGGATATGATAGGTCCATTTCTGCTTTCGCCGAGGCTCTATCAGCAATAGGGGTAAATTATGCGTATATAATTGAGCAAGATTTACGAAATAATGGATATTGTGGGGTTAAAGATAATCCATGGGAAGCCTTTGATAAATTGATGAAAGGTGAATTGTCTCTTCCTGATTCCGTATATAAAAGTGAACTTACTCATTATCGTATTCTTTGGAAAATACTCTAAGTAACCAAAGACAAGTATTGGAACTGCTATCACGTTTTGAAATAAATTCGAAGTAATAAAATGGTGGTTTGATTGTCCTGACTGCTACGATGAATTATTAAATAATCCATATATTATCAGCGAGGAGAGTCTTATTGAAAATTATCTTCCGGTTACAACCGAAATGATTGATCTTGGCGTAATGGCTGACCCTAAGATTCAAGGAAATGGACTCAAAAGCTCCTTCACTAGTGGAATCCGTAATTGATAATAGAAGGATCCGCTCATTTATCATTTCAAAACTTGTGGCAAGTCTCTGTGATGGTGATACATTAATTTCTGCAAACGAGATTGAGTTATATATAAAAGATTGTTTGGCTGCGGACAATCATCAACTGCCATATAATTATTTAATGTCAAACAAAGAGTTCATTGAAGAAAAACTGTATACCTTAATACTGATGACAGGTGTGCATTGCAGTTGAAGGAATATAAAGAAATTGATGATTATTTGCGTAAGATATTCAAAGGTCGTGCTTCAAAGGACGTCAAATCACCAGTAAAAGAAGACTGGAATACGATCGTTAAAGCATCTATTGATGATTACAATGAAGCAAATGAGCGATGCCGTAATGCTGTGGCTGACCAGGTAAAGGCATTGGAAATGTTCTGCAGTAAGCGCCTTTCTGTGCTGGCAGGTCCAGCTGGAACAGGCAAAACTACAGTTGTCAAAGCTTTCTTAAAATCGCCACAAATAAAAGCAGAAGGTACGCTCCTTTGGCTCCTACAGGAAAGCACGAGTTCGCTTAGGCATCATGTCAGCAGGTATTCAAGCCCTAACTATTGCGCAATTTCTGACGCGTCAGGGTTTCTTTGACTGGGCTACAATGACACCTTATGTTCCTGAAGATGCAGAAAACGTAAATATTGTGGAGCAAAAATGTCATTATTGACGAGTGTTCCATGCTTACATGTAAGGACTTTTATGTCTTAATGAAAGCATTGGATTTAAAGAACATTAATCGAATAATTTTAATTGGAGATCCATTTCAATTACCTCCTATTGGCCCTGGCAGACCATTTGCAGACTTATTTAACTACCTAAAGGATAATAAAGACGAATATTTAAGATCGGCAATAACAAAATTGCGATATGTTGTAAGAACTATTAATACAGGAGACTCTGACATATTGACTTTAGCATCATGGTTCTCTGGAGAAAAACCTGCAAAAGAATTCCGATCTCATTTTTGAGCAAGTTGCCAAAGGAAATCTTAATAATGACTTGGCTGTTTATACTTGGAATGATGAAAACGACCTTAAAGACTGTTTGAAAGAGGCCATTGAAAAAGAGTTGCCAGAAGAGGAAGGTAAATCTTTATCCGATAAGATTCGTAAATCTATAGGACTTGACGATGTAAATAAAGCCTTAAATGATCCGTCAAAGGTTGAAAGATTTCAGGTTTTATCTCCGGTAAAAATCCGGTATGGGGAACATTTCAGATTAATTCGTATTTCCAAGAGTGGGTTGGTATAAATAAAATTTTTCAATAGAAATAGCTCCTATTACCATATCTGCTCTAGATAAGGTCATTCAATTAAAGAATGAACGCAAGAAATCTACGAGTAAAGAAGAATGTCAACTTTCAAATGGTCAAATAGGTTTTGTTAATTATGCAAATAAGAGGGAAAAGAAATCGACAGTCGTTTTACCGGGTTACCCAACAAGAGATTTTCATATTATTCTTCTAAGTCGGATGAGGCTGATAATACAATAGACTTGGCTTATGCTATAACTATCCATAAGAGTCAAGGGAGCGATTTTGATACTGTGTTGGTTGTTCTTCCTAAAAGCGGACGTATACTTTCACGTGAACTAATCTATACAGCTTTAACACGAGAAAGAAATTAATTCTGTTGATACAAGATAATATATCGTGGTTAATCGAGTATACTAAACCTCAGATGTCAGTTTTAGCTAAGCGAAATACAAATCTTTTCTCTACATCTGTTCGTGAAGATATTTCAAACATTCCATATGTGGAAGGATTGATTCACACAACCAAAGCCTGGTTTAATCGTACGTAGCAAGTCTGAAGTAATTATTGCTAATATGCTATATGAACGAGGTATTGACTTTGAATATGAAAGAATGATAGAAGATAACGGCCGCCGATGTATTCCTGATTTTACTTTTGAAGATGCATCTGGAGATACCATTCTTTGGGAACATTTAGGAATGTTAGATAATCCCGCCTATAAGGAATCATGGGAAAAGAAACGAGATTTTTATAAATCAATCGGTTACATCGAAGGAGTAAATTTATTTACTACAGTTGACCATGAGAACGGAAGTATTGATTCTACAGAAATTGCTGCAATAGTAGATAAATTAGAAGATTTAATATAAAGATTATGAACAATGCAGAAAGACTGCATTGTTCATAATTAGCTTTGTATTGTTTGATAAATAGTATTGCCTATGCCAACAAATAAGAATGCACAGTTAAGATACCAGATTATAGATAAATGCCTGAGCAATTGGTCTAGGCGTTACTATATTGAGGATTTAGTAGATGCCTGCAATGAAGCGCTCTATCTGTATAATGGAGAAACGAAAGATGGTTGCGGAGTAAAAAAACGTCAAGTACAAGAAGATCTAAAATTCATTGAAAGTGAAGAAGGATATAGTATGGAGATAGATGCCATTCGAGATGGGCATAGAAAATATTACCGATACCATACCAAAGGGGCTTCTATTAAAATCAACCTATCAATCAAGAAGAGCTCAATTTGATTTATGATGCATTGATACTTCTTAAACGTTTCGATGGAGTACCACAATTTGAGTGGTTAAACGACCTTGAAAAAAGACTATATACGACCAGTAAATTAGGAGATAGTCTGGATTCAGTTGTAAGTTTTCAGCATAATCCCTATCTCAAAGGAATGGATTTATACTATAAACCCATTTTTAATGCAATTGTTAACAAAAGGGTAATTGAAATTATATATCATCCATTTGGGAAGGATGCTAGAACTGTAATTGTTACTCCTTATCATCTTAAACAATATAATAATCGCTGGTTTCTGATCGGCAAACATAAAGACTCGGATTATCTATCAAACTTTGCAATTGATAGAATCGAAGGAGTAAAGGAAACATCTAAACCATACATAATACAACCTGAAGGAATAGATTTTAAAGAATACTTTAGCGATATCGTCGGCGTTTCGCGTTCAAATGCTCCTGTAGAAGAAGTCATTTTAAAGGTTAGTGATAAAGCCATTGGATATATTGTGACTAAGCCACTTCATGAATCTCAATCAGCAGTGACAACACCTCTTGAAGATGGATATTGGAAGATAACCTTAAAAGTCCAAAATAATTATGAGTTACGTTCTTTGCTCCGTTCGTTTGGTGCACAAATAGAGGTTATTGCCCCTGAGTCATTACGACAAATGATGAAAGAAACAGCCGAGGCTGTGAGTCAGATATACGAGAAATAATAAAATCACGATAACCAACGACTTATAATATAAATATGAATATACCCGAAAATTTATATTTAGAATTTGATGCTTTTACGATCAATCAAACAAAATTTAGATGGGTCATTTGGTGTCCTATTAGGTGCCGGTGCATCCATCTCATCTGGTATTCAATCGGCAAATGATTGTATATGGGATTGGAAATTTTAATATATCAATCATTATCAGGTAATCAAAAAATTAGTATATCCAAAAATCTGATTTAAGTAAAGACATCATTCAGAAATGGTTAGATGTGCAAGGAAATATCCACAATTGGGGAGTCCAGAAGAATATTCTTTTTATGCCGAAGCTTCATATCCAATAGATGCGGACAGAACTAAATATTTTGAAAGCCTGTGCAATGGGAAAAGTCCATATGTAGGATATAAATTGTTATGTCTGCTGAATAAATATGGAATTGTAAAATCTGTTTGGAGTACAAATTTCGATGGACTCGTGGAAAGAGCTGCACAACAAGCCAATATAACACCTATAGCTATAAATCTTGATTGCGTTGATCGTATATATAGGACAGAAAGTTCAAATGAATTACTTTATATAGCATTACATGGAGATTGTAAATTTAGAACACTCAAAAATACCGAGAAAGAACTAGACTCACAAAATAGCGAATTTGTTTCAGCTTTGCGACGTTATTTTGTTGACAAAAATTTAATTATCATAGGATATAGTGGAAGAGATAAATCCCTTATGTTTGCTTTGAAAGAAGCTTTTACGGATAAGGGAGCGGGAAGATTGTATTGGTGTGGCTACGGCAAGGATATTACACCTGAAATAGCAGATTTAATTCAAACTATTCGATCTGCTGGAAGACAAGCGTTTTATATTGACACAAACGGATTTGATAATGTTATGTTATCTCTTGTAAAATTCTGTTTTAACGACGATTCTAATAAACAAGAGGAAATCAATGAAATACTTAAAGTAATAAGTATAGACAATACGACAACTCCATTTTCCATACATGATGGAAGTACAAAAAAATATCTGAAAAGTAATCTAATTCCTGCTACATTTCCCGATGAAATATTTCAGTTTCAAATTTCATACGATAAGAATGGAAACAGATGGAAATATCTTAGAGAAAAGATTAAAGAAAAGCCCCTTATTGCTGTACCATATAAAGACAAAGTATATGCCATCTCAACTGTATCTACTATCAATGAAGTTTTTGGGAAAAATTTAATTAGTGAAATTGAACGTGTTCATATTTCTATTGATGAAATAGAAAAAAACAGCTATTTTAAAGAATTATTTCTCAAAGCCGTACTTTATGGAATCTCCCAGATTACAGGATTAGGTGTTGATTATAAGCGTTATAGGTTGTATAAAAAGAAATTTATGCAAATAAAAATAATGTAACAATACATGAAGCTATTGAATGTGGATTATCATTTGTCCCACAAGAGAAATATGTCTTGTTTTCAATTACTCCAACAGTTTATTTTATTTCTAATGACCAAATAAAAAAGGAGATCAAACAGCAATACTCTCATGAATATTTGGATAAAATGAGAAATCAGCAATATGAGAAGAAATTACAAGAATGGTGTAATATAATGTTTAATGGTAAAAGATTAAGTTTTGAGATACCTGTTAATTCACGAAGTGGTTTTATCTTTAAAATATCCAATAATCGTGGTTATGCTGAGATACACCATTGCGGACAAGGTAACACAACGATATATTCTCCAAAGGAATACAACATAAAACAAACATTATATCATGGCATACATATTAACGAACCCAAGCTTGAATTTATAAATCCATACGTTAATAAACCTGCATATGATGACAATCCGATGAGAGGATTATCAAAATACAGGCCTTTCGATGCGAAATATTTTGATGTATTCCCTAAAGATGTATGTATTGGCAGTATCTGTCCTGCTTCTTATTCTTCAAAATTTAGTGAATTTATAAAAAGACTAAATTCTACAATTTCCGCAGATAAATTATCTGACTATGTACATCATTATACTGGTTTTAGTAATATTTATAACTGTAGACTTGAAATACCTGAAATACATTCTGAAAAATGGGTATCAATAAATGATAATCCTAAAAGTGCCATTAATTTAGCAAAACTATTTGTACAGAAGGGCAAAAACTTTCAGAACAGTTCCCTGGAATTGTGCTATTAATATTTATACCTAATTCATGGAGCAACTATAGACAATTCAATTATCATGGAGAAACATTTGATTTGCATAACTACATAAAAGCGTTTGCCGCCCAACATAGATTCACAACCCAATTTATAGAAGAAAAGACTTTATATGACAAGATGGTATGTGAAATTTCATGGTGGCTCTCTTTAGCTCTATTTGTAAAAGCTTTAAGAACTCCCTGGACTCTTGCAGACTTAGATCAAAATACAGCATATGCAGGAATTGGATATAGCATAAAAAAGCAATATTCAGGTAAAGCTGAAGTTGTTTTAGGCTGTAGCCATATATACAATGCACAAGGACAGGGATTAAGATATAAACTGTCAAAAGTTGAACATCCTCAATTTGACAAAAAGAAAAATCCTTATTTAAATTTTGAAGAAGCTTATAAATTTGGAATGGATATACTGGCTCTTTTTCAAGACGCTATGGAAAAGTTACCTCAAAGAGTTGTAATTCATAAACGAACCCCTTTAAGAATGATGAGATTGAAGGTATAACAAACGCATTAAAGCAAGCAGGAATATCAGAAATTGATTTGATCACAATCACTCAAGAATATGATTTAAAGTTTATTGCAGAGAAGATTATGTATGGTCAATTTCTTGAAGATGGATATCCAGTTGATAGAGGAACGTGCATTAAACTATCATCGAGAAATGCTTTGTTATGGACACATGGAGTAGTTCCCTCAATACAGTCAAATCGCAGATACTACCAAGGAGGACGTTGTATTCCTGCTCCTTAAAAATTACCAAATACTATGGGCATGGAGATTTGGAAACTATTGCTAAAGAAATTTAGGATTCACAAAGATGAATTGGAACTCGTTTAATCTATACACAAAGTTACCTGCCACAATTGACACTTCTAATACATTGGCACAGGTGGGAAACTTGTTAAGACAATATAATGGTGTAACATACGATTACCGTTTCTTTATCTAAAAAGTAGCTCGCCATAAACAGCCTTCATTTATGGCGGGCTACTCGACTATAAATTCTGTTATATCGAAAAAATTCTATACAATTTCAGTTAATAATATATCTATACATTTTTAGTCCTGTTTTGTGTTTTGCTATTGCCATACATGCATAGAAAATCTAAAGGATCAATATCTGCTGTATCCTGCATCCTTTCCTCAATAAAATCAATTGAAGATGGTGCAATATTCAGCTTAATATTTTGGAAAATAGGGAGTTGTCTTATCTTATTTTGATATTTCACGAATTTATCAGTACGTGGCGTAAGAGCAAAAACTAAAGCACTAGCAAAGATATCAGCCAACTGGATACCAAACTCTTCATGAGATTTAGCTATTTCTATATTACCAATTGGTAAAGGATAAACATGCTTTCCTTTGCCATATCCTACAACAGTTTCAGGAACATCCATATCTCTTAGGTATTCCATAAACTCTTTGTTTGCAAAGAATGGTTCAGAAGAATCAAAAGAACATCCTCTTTTTCCCCAGTTCTTTTATACCATTCTTGGACTGATACAGAAAATAATGGTATTGTCAAATCGATATAGAATTTCATATAAGGCAAGGCCTCTTTAATGTATTGAATAGTTAAAGGTATCTCTGACAGCATCTCAAAAATCCAGACTCTGTACCAGTATCCTCTCTTAATTTATCTGTAGTTCTATAGAAATCCGCAACGGATGCTACAGATGGTGTTCTAACCATTGTAACAAAATTTTTCTCGAATTCTGCCACTAAATCCTTATTTGGATGCCGAATAGCAATAATACAAGCCATTTGCTAATATTAGATTTTTAGCTCCTTCATACAAGTTTATTCCTTTGTTATAATACATAGTTTCAACTAATATATTAACAATGTTGGCATATATGCAGTATCGCTTATCGGCAAATGATGGGAGTATATGATTTGCATCCATAAGTGGATGATTAAATATTTTATCTAATATGGCTCTGCCTTGAGGATTAGTATACATGCTTTTGAAATGAAGTTCCTTTCCCCATTCATAATAGCCTATATCTTTTTAAGCACGCAATTTCATCATTAGTTATCTTAACAGAAGCCAGTGCAAAGTAAGGTTGACTTACATTAGTTAAATCTGGTCCTGTATATCCGATTCGTCAAAATACAACATATAAATATATTATTCGGTTAATATAATCATTATTTATCTTTTTCTTTCGACAGAAGATTTTCTAAAATATTTGGAATTTTCTTTGTATTTTCTAATTATCTTATTCAATATTTTTTAATTGAAAGCCGCCACACCGAACGCTATTTTTCATTTGTAAAATCTGCTCCTTACGATTTATTAATGTACGTTCCCATCTGTCTGAAAGGGCATCAGAAAACATCCGAAAATATCCTTGCCTGGAGTCGTGTATTGCTGACCGGGATAGTTGTTCAAGTCATCACTAAGAAACAGACCTCCATAGTCCTAGAGCCATTCATCATTATAGCAAAATCCATAGCTGTCAGAGCCACGAAGGGATTCGTAACTCAGCTCCAATTAGTCTTGGTTCTTTCTACCAATCAAAATCAGCAAATACATAGAGTCTTTTCATACCTTATTCTTTTTGATGCCCTTCCCTTTGTTTAAGACTTAAATCCTGTAATGCTTTTCCCATTGCATCTTCTTTTGCAAGAAGAAGAATATCATCATCCAGTTGAAGCGCATAAAGCACCCTAAGATAAATGCCTATTGCCACTGTCGGTACACCTTTCTCTATGCGTGAAACCGTAAGGGGTGAACAGGTGGCACGTTCGGCAATCTGTGCGACACTAAGGTTTCTACGCAATCGTGCAAATAGTCTGATTTGTTCACCCACCATTTGCATCTTCTGCTCCAGTTTTCTTGGCAACTTGGTACCCATTGTACTTTTTGTCATAGCTCAACATATCATATAATATGCAAATATAAATGTTTTACTTTATTATATGATGTATTACAGAAATCAATTTTCGAATTTAATCTTGCCGTAATCTGCTTGATCACATCATTGGACGTTAAGACATTAAATGCTATTATATTATTCGTAGAGTTCGTATTTCACCTATAACAAACAATATATTGTTTCTTGCTGGAAAGCGAAACTCATTATGATTGTACAACTTTTATCCTGATATTTATGTATAGACAACACCAATCAGCAAAATACTACAATAAATGTATATACACTTTTTTGTAGTTACATTTTTGTGCTATATTAGCAATACAATCAAAAATAGAGTGATATGGAAGAAGTTCCGTTTATATATGGAAAAATAGCCATCGGAAAAGATTTTTGCGATCGTGAAAAAGAAACGACTTACTTGGTCCAGTACTTCACATCGTTAATCAACACCATTATTATCTCTCCTCGCGGCTGGGGTAAAAGTTCGCTTGTAAACAAGGCCGCAAAGTTAGCGATGGTGCAGGACAGTAACCTCCGGATCTGTCATATCGACCTGTTCAATGTGCGTAGCAAGGAGCATTTTTATTCACTGCTCGCCCAAAAAGTAATTGCCGCCACTTCCACAAAATGGGAGGAAGCAATCGAGAGTGCGAAGAGTTTCTTTTCGCATCTTGTTCCCAAGATTTCAATCGGTACAGACTCTACTAACGAGGTTTCAATCGATTTTGATTGGGAGGAGGTAAAGCGCAATCCCGATGAAGTGCTCGATCTTGCCGAAAAGATAGCCAAGAAGAAAGGCCTGAAAATCGTTATTTGCGTAGATGAGTTCCAAAATATCGCGACGTTTACCGACCCAGACTATTTCCAGAAAAATTGCGTTCACATTGGCAGCTGCATCAAAGTGTGGCCTATTGTCTCTATGGCAGCAAGCGCCACATGATGATGGAAGTATTTACCGATTCATCCAAACCATTCTACAAGTTCGGCAATCTGATGTTTCTTAATAAGATTGACACACCTTACCTTATGGAATTTTTCAAGAGTCGTTTCGCTGATACCGGCAAGAACATCGACGATGAAGCAAGCCATTTGATTGCAAAGCTCGTAGATAGCCATCCATACTACGCACAGCAGTTGGCACAGCCATGGCTCAGAACAAAGGATGTATGTACCGTTGAGATTGTGAGCGAGGCACACACGGCATTGGTAGAGCAGTTAAGTCTGTTGTTTGTAACAATCACCGAAACACTTACCAAACAGCAACTGAATTATCTTAAAGCCCTTATAGCCGGCGAAAAGGCCATCAGTTCGACTGAAGTGATGCATCGCTATCAAATCTCTTCAACAACCTCAATATCCCGTTCAAAGGCTGCCCATATCAAGAATGACATATTGGATAATAAGGCCGGCGAAATCTCATTCCAGGATCCGATTTATGCCTATTGGTTAAAGACTGAATATTTTGCAAAATAATAAAACTATGGAAAAGTGTAACCGTACTTGATTGCTTTCGCCAATAAGAAAAGGTGCAGGCTTACTAAAGCTATAAATACTTTAGTAGTTATTTCTTGAGAAAGCTTAATGTTGTATTATTCAATTCTTACCATCCCTGCCAACTGCACGAAATAATCATTTGACCAAATATCAAGTTCCTTTGGTATTGCGCATGAAAGGCAATACATCTTCTTTCACTTGTTTTATATCAGCTGTAGAGAGACGCTCAATGAGTTTCTCCTTGAATAACTCTAGAGTAATATCCTCATTGTTGAATTGCTTGCAACGTTCTGCCAAATGAGTGAAATCCAGCGGAACATTATGGCGCACATACCATTCAAAGTCATACCAATCACGACCTTTGACTCTATTCTTCCATGCACGATAGACCAGTGCGTGCATCTTGCCTGCAAACAGGTCCGGAAGTGTGAAACAACGAGTCATAAATGAATGTGGTTGGAGCAATAGCTTTTGTTCCGTCTTAAAGTTCAACGGTGGACATGTATCTACTTCAATCTTTATCTTTATAGACTCTCTGTTTGAAAGTCACATCATACACATCGGTATTATCTTTAAGAAATGCCGATTCGACTTTCCCAAAATTCTTCTTATCTTTTTTCTTTATTTCAACCTCACGACCTACCATTGCAAAGGCATCAATGATAGCAGGGAAGTATTTCGTAAAATCGAAGGCATCATCTTGCGCAAGCAATGAGAAATCCATGTCCTCACTGAAACGCTGCAAGCCATGAAAGATTCTCAGACAAGTTCCGCCATAGAACGCAGCCGATTCAAAGAAGCCCCAGCATACAGGCCTGCAAGTATCATTTGTTGGTTCACTTCAAATATGGCGTTTCTCTTATGTTGCTCCGTTGTTAAATCATAACGGGAGAGCATATTGTCGAATATTTCATTTTTCATCGTCTTAAGAATTTTAGAAGTGTTGAAATTGAATCAGCCTTTTTGCCAACCTTTATATAATCTTCAAATATGGTTGCGTCCATATTATAGAACTCATCCATATCCATACGAATATCCTGCTCAAGATATGTCTCTACATCCTTCATATAACGAAGAATGACTTTTGAGGAATTGGCAATCAAATCACACAAAGCCTTTTCCGGTGATGCAATAAGAAATGCATAGTCACCTTTATTCATACTCCTTACTCCTATCGGAGATGCCTTTCTTGAAATATATTTGTAGTCATAATTACCGACTGGAGTTTGAAAGCTTCGGGGATGTTTTACAGTCATTGATTGATGAACATATACAGCCTCGGGATAAGTCCATAATATCGTAGTGCAGTAGACATTGAAATATACGAAGGTGTATAGAGATGATTGGCAATCAACTCACTTGATAGAGTCTTTCCTGAATATTCGGGGTTGATCACATAAAGTCCCCGCTTCAATCTGATGATAATCCCTTGCTTTCGAGCCAGGTTACTTTGTCAGCAGACTTGTTCCGGATACAACGATTCAATGATTGAAGTCGTTACTGGAATGGTTCCTATTTCAGTTAATTTTCTATCCATACTGCAAATATAGCAATAAATTGAACAGAAAAGAAATAATACTTCCTTTCTATTCAGAATATTACTACTAAGGCAATCTTAAAAATAGCGATCGCTGCCACATATTGCTGTTGTTTGTGACAATCACCGAAACACTGACCACACAGAAATTGAACTGTCTCAAAGCTCTTATTGCCTGCGAAAAGGCCATCAGTTCGACTGAAGTGATGCATCGTCAACGACCTCACTCTCCCGCTCTAAAGCTGCTCTTATCAAGAATGATATATTGATAATAAGGCTGCTGAATTCTCGTTTCAGGACCCGATTCATGCCTATTGGTTGAAGACTGAGTATTTTGCAAAACAATCATAATGTTCCCTTGTTTTCAGTGCTATTTTGTACCTTTTCTCATCAAAAACGGCATTTTTCACAAGTTTTTGTACCGCATATTTTGATATTCAAGAAATTACACTTACTTTTACTTTCCAAAATGGAGATACAAGCCGAGAATGGTGCTAAAAATCACTAACTTACACATTCTCAGATACTTGCCAACCTGCTGGTTGTATCTTTTAGAGTGCTATACTATTGATAATCAATGATGTACACATACTGCATCGACAAATGCCTCTTCGAGAGTTCTGCTTGTTCCCGCTATTCCAACAAATTCCTCCCGGATTAAAGGAATCATTCTACTTTGCAGATTCTCTATAGTATAGGCTTTTTCCTCCTGTTCACGATAGCGTTCATATATGGCATGTCCCATCTGCTCCATCAGAGTCTGATAAAACTCTTGATTTTCAAATAATTTACGATAAGCATCGGTCTGTGTCGTATAGCACTGCTGAGCTGCTTTACTGAAAATATCAGGAAAATGCTTTCTACAAATTGACTCTCATCGTTACAAACAGCTTGTTTCTGCATTTTTTCGTTGCAGACTTCTGTATAAGGTCAAATATACCTTCCACCATTACCCGGTCGGCTTCTGAGAATTCACCACGGAACATAATATTCACCTTGGCAATAATGTTGTCAAGCAAATCACGAGCGTCTTCAGGTTTACGACCTGCTCCAGGATTTTCTCCCTTAATCTCAGGCTTGGCACCATCCAAAGATATGTGCATCATTTCATTTGCCTTGATAGTATTGTTTACAAGACGCACCTTTTGTCCAAATCAACTCTTTCTCGCGGATTCTTGGGTAACACACGATAGAGGTAATCGGCAAATATATATGACTTCATTAACGAACGATCAAAGGTACGGGCGATCTGCGCCATATAAGCGTAGAAACGAATAAAATTCTTAATCTTGCCACGTACAGTAAAACGAGTTTCTTCGTCCAGTTCTTCAAACCTATCTACAATTGGTTTCAATGCATTGATAATGCACCAAGTTTTGATTTGTTTGTCTTGTCCTGTGTAGCAATAAACAATTCATAGAATTTTACTTCATCTTCAGTACTCCATAGGTGGTAAATTTCGATGTCTTTGTGAAACTGATATACATAATTCACATCCACAGGATTGATTAACTCTGTACCTTTATAGAAAGGCTCAAATGCAGTTTTAATCTCTTCGGAGCTGTTTACGAAGTCAAACACGTATGTATCTTCTTTCAATGGATTGGCACGGTTCAGGCGAGATAATGTCTGCACTGCTTTTACATTTTTCAGTTTCTTATCCACGAACATGGTATGGAGCATCGGTTCGTCAAATCCGGTTTGATACTTATCCGCGACAATCAGCATGTTGTAGAAGTCACTGGCAAAGTAGAGCGGAAGTTTATCTTCTGAGATACTTTTATCTCCCTCGTATTGAGTTTTGGCTCAGTGTATTCCACACCGTTATATTCCACCTTGCCGGAAAATGCCACCATCGGATTGATGTCCGTAATATGATGTTTTCTGCAATACTCCTTAACAGCAAAGAAATAGCGAACAGCATGAGCACGGCTGGAAGTTACGACCATTGCCTTGGCTCTTCCTGCCATATTTTGAAGTGTCACTTCACGGAATTTCTCAACAATAATGGCAGTTTTCTTATTGATAGTATCCTTGTGATTATCATGGAACGCTTTCAATGCAATCGTTGCTGGCGTCTCTTCGTAATCTGGGTTATCCTCTGATTGACGAGCTATCTCATATGAAATCTGATACGTAGTATAGTTTTTCAGAACATCCTTGATAAATCCTTCTTCAATAGCCTGTAACATGGAGTAGTTGTGATAGGCCTTATATTTATCCTTGTCGGGAGTCTCCTTTCTCCACTAAAATGCCGAAGGTCTGAAGTGTTTTGGGTTTTGGAGTGGCGGTAAAGGCATAAAGAGAGGTTATTATGCTGGCCTTGACTTAGCAAGTCGAGCATCAACCGGTCTTGTTCTTTCTCCAATTCTTCTACGCTTCTGTCTTCCCATTCGGCAAGTTCCCTTAGGGCTTCGTCTGTATCTGCCAAAGCTGCTTTCAACTTTTCCGCACTCTTACCGCTTTGACTTGAATGAGCTTCGTCCACCACAACGGCATAGCGATTACCGCTATGCGAGGTAATTTGCTCATAGATTTGAGGGAAGCGTTGTAGCGTAGTAATGACAATACCTGTTTTATCTGCATTGATGGCATCACGCAACTTTTCACTGGCGTTTGCATCTTTTTCCGTGATAGTGGTTACTGTACCCTCGACATGCTCAAAACCGAGAATCGTGTCCTGAAGTTGTTTGTTCAACACCCGGCGGTCTGTTACTACAAACACGCCTTTGAAAATGTGATTGTTGTCTTTGTCGTAAAGAAGAAAGCCGGTAAGTTAGCCATGCAATGGAATTGGATTTTCCTGATCCGGCTGAGTGCTGAATCAAGTAATTGCAACCGGAACCATTATGTTCAGTATCCGTAATAAGTTTTTCCACCACATCCAGTTGGTGATAACGAGGAAAAATAATCTTTATGCTTTTGTCTGTCACCTCTTTCTCCTTGCCATGCTTGTCTTTGATAATGGAAATCTTTTCCTCTTCCTGGCGCATGATATAACGTTGGAGGATTGCCAATAACACATCTCTGCGTAGCACATCTTTCCACAGATAGGATGTCACATATTCGGCCTCATCGCATTGTGGATTGCCTGCACCACCTACATTTCCGGCACCATTGCTGCCTTGGTTGAAAGGCATGAAGAATGTTTTTTCACCCTTCAACTCGGTTGCCATTGCTGCTTCATACAGATCGCAGCCAAAATAAGCAAGAATACGATTGTCAAAATGGAATAGAGGCTCTTTCGGATTTCTATGCGTCTTCCATTGTTCAATGGAGTCACTTAAATCTTGGTTGGTAAACTGGTTTTTCAGTTCTATGGCCACGACAGGAATGCCATTGAGGGAGAGTACCATGTCGATAGAATTCTTCACATCCTTGCTATACACAAATTGACGTACATTCCAAAATATTCTTGTTGTACTTTTCAATAAGTTCCGGATTAAGCGTTGACGTAGGAGCGAAGAAGCATAGCTTCAATGGAATACCAAAGTCGTTGACCCCATTGCGCAAAGTATGTATCAGACCATACTTCAGAATGTTTCCTTGTATAGTTTTATACAATTGTGTTTTGCACTATTACCATATTTGCGTTCAAACCTTTCCCATGCTTTTGGCTGGGAGTCTTTGACAAAGCGAATCAGGGTATCAAGGTCTATTGCTTTTTCCTTGTCGTATGTAGCCTGACTTCCTTTGGTATAGCCACCTTTAGTGAGTAGATATTGTTCAATATCCGCCTCAAAGTTCTTTTCGTGTAAGCCTGTATGTGTCATAATGTGATTAATCTTTTTAGAGTAAGTCCTGTTTTATTACCTCCGTGAACTTCCAAATATCCGAATTCAGTCAATTGGCGCAGATAACGTTTGGCTGTTGTTTCGGTGAAGCCGAAAGCACTGACAATAGTTTCGGTCTTTATTTCGTCTTTATCGGCCATAAATAATAAAATATCGACCAATTTCCTGCAAGGGATGGCTTTATCGACCATTTATCGACCATTTTCTTGGTCAAATCTGTCTTGTCGACCACCTCTACCGACTTGACATATTGTTCGATATCATGTTTCAAATGAGTGCAATGCAACTCGGTCATGCAATTAAGGAATATTTCTATATCCTCATTTTCTCTTGTATCAATTAAAGATTGAATATATTCTCCTTTGTCTTCCTTCAAAACCTTTGTCGGCAATACATCATATTCCATTTGCAAGAGGTTCATTAGCAGGCGGCAGGTTCTGCCATTCCCATCAGCCCAAGGGTGAATGGTTACAAGTTCGTAATGTGCCCAAAAACTCAGTTCATATATAGCTGCGATGTCACTTGTATCAAGTGCTTTACGACGGGCATTAAGTTCATTACAAAATGCATCCAGCTTCTGAGGCACTTTCATCCAATTCATGTACGAGCGACCACCGGCTCCAGCTGTTACATTCAGTTTACGCAACTCTCCTTTTGAAGCATCAAAATGACCACCCAAAGAATTATATTCGGAGCCTGTTCTTGCCATGACTTTGGAAGCGAGCAGAATCAGGGTGTCAATAGTGATGTCTTCGTGATTTTTATCCATTCCCTGCCGTATTCGTAGGCATTTTTCAAGTCAAGGTTCATCAACTGCTCAACCATGGTTTTACCTTTTGCGGTAATGCCCTCGTCAAACAGAAGCTGAGCTTCAACTTCAGTCACTGTGCTGCCCTCAATAGCCGTGGAATGGGTGATAATTGAGTAGAGATAGAATTTGTCGTAATCTATCTGATTCGATATTCCCAATTCTTTGTGCTGCTTAAGTAGTTGCAGCAGTAAGGCTTTATTGTCTGCTTTCATGGCTTAAACTCGTTTCTTACCGGTAACATACTCATAGATAATGCTCTTTTATAGTTTTTCAGCTCTGCAATTTTCTCCTGCTTCAGAGAAATCAGAGCATCGATTTGGGCTGTTTTCTCATCGAGGTATGAGGTAATGGCTCGCTGCTCGGAAAGATGAGGTAGTATCACCGTTGTTTGATTTATAATAGATTGTGAAATGCTGAGCACTTTAATACCACTAACACGACTCCTGATTTGGCTTCTCCAACAATTTGTTAAAAACAAATATGCAAGATATAAATTAGAACTTTTACTTTGAGCATGTGCAATAACAGAATGATAACCAGCATAAAGTCCTATTTCTTTATCAATATAAACGCAATTTCCACATCCTTCTAAATCTTCAGATGTGTCAGCAAAAATAAAATCTCCTATATGTACTTTTGCCAAAGGACTATTTAATGTCATTTCTACTGGAACAAATCGAATAAGGCTATCAACTATTTGAGTACCTTTATTTTGTTTTGAATGGACCTGTCCGTAACTGATAACAGGAACACCTTCATTTACTAAGTCAGCTTTTGTAAATGAGAGGCCTTCCCAGTTTTAAAATGTATTTAAACGGTTTTACATCCCATCCCTCTGGTATCTCGCCAATCCACTCAACCCCGCTATCCTTCATTTTCGCATTAGAATCAAGTCCTTTGGTGACAGTTTCAGTAATTACTGACTGCTTGTAAGCCTGTAATTCGACAATCATTTCCTCCTGCAAAGTAATCAAAGAATCTATTTCCACACATTTCTTGTCAAGGAAAGAGGCAATGGCTTGCTGCTCATGAATAGCAGGAAGAATTATCTTACAACAGTGTAATCTATCTTGTCGTAGATTAATCCTTATAAAGCCCTTTGCTTCTCGTCTTACTAGTTCCTTGAAACATGAGAAGACAGATAATAGAATAAGAACTTAGGATAAATGTCTTGATTGGTAATTCTTAAACCTTTGCTAAAACTGTTTAATCCTAGATTATCAATACTATCTTCAAGAATCGCAGGTTTTCCTATTCCATCATAGTCTTCAGAACTCATCAAAAACAATAAATCATTTTTCTGAACAAGATTTTGATTTTCATCGTTAGATACTTTTACCTTATAAAGCTGATTCGGGTTAATGATAGAGTTATTAAAGATATTTGTAAATGGAATGAAAAGCATATATGATTCGTTATCGTCTTCAACATTAAAATCATCACCAGTCTTACCAGTTAAACCTCCGTAAAGAAATCCAACATTTTTTAGACGCATTGTCTTCCAACTTTGAGGTATATATGGAATCCATTCAATACCACTATTTTTATATGTGTTGTAAGTATTTACCATAATTATCCAAATATACTTTCCATCAACTCACTTTCCTGTACCTCTAACTCTTTCAAATGCGCAAAGATATCCTCGCTTTTGCGTGGAGCTACATATTTATAAAACTCACGAGTAAACGGTATCTCATAACCAATCTTAGTTTTCTTCTCGTCAATCCAAGCGTCAGGTGCGTATGGCAGAACGTTCTTCTGCATATATTCGTCAATATCCTCGGTCCAAGGGACAATCTCCGTATCGCGTTTCTTGGAATCTGCCTGTGGCTTACCTTTTTAGGATAGGCTCTCCCGTTGCTTCATCAAGTAAAGGACGCTCTACTGTAAGTTTTGAATACTTGAAATAATCATTATCTAACACTTTGCTTTCAACCGTCAATATCCGTCCTCACTATGGTAAGTCCAATCGGTAAAATCTTTGTAAGCCTCGATGATAAGTTCACGGCAACGGTCACTTATCTCCACACGCTTATTGCCCAGACTCTTTCGACGCTTGTCATAACATTGGCTTGTATCTATAAGCTGGACTTTACCTTGACGTTCTTCGCTTTTATTCTTGGTGATAAGCCAAATATATGTAGCAATACCGGTATTGTAGAACAAGTCGTTAGGCAACTGAACGATAGCCTCCAGCCAGTCGTGTTCCAACAAATAGCCACGGATTTCACTTTCGCCACTGCCGGCATCTCCTTTGAAAAGACTGCTGCCGTTCTGAATGATTGCCATGCGGCCTTCATCGTCTTTCAGTTTGGCTATACCATTGAGCAGGAACAACATCTGTCCATCACCAATGGCAGGAAGTCCGGGAGCAAATCTACCGGCTTTACCAAGGTTATGTTCTTTTCCACTGCTTCTTTGAAGTTTTCCATTCTATACCAAAAGGCGGGTTTGAAATGATATAATCAAACTTATAACCGGAGAACTTGTCATCTCCAAGAGTATCTCCTTGACGCATATTGTCTGCATTGCCGCCCTTAATAAGCGTATCGGCTTTGGCAATGGCAAAGGTCTGGTTGTTCAATTCCTGTCCGTAACTTGTAATCTCCGCTTCTGGGTCAATCTTCAGAAAACGTTCAGTCAGGCAACCCAGCATCTGACTTGTACCCATAGCCATGTCATAGATAGAAGCAGTAATACCTTCACGTTCCAACTTCTGTTCATCATTGCCGACAAGCAGTTCTGCCATGAGGTAGATAATATCACGGGCGGTAAAGTGCGCTCCGGCCTGTTCGTCATAGCTTTCTGAGAATTTGCGCACAAGCTCTTCGAAGATGTAACCCATATCCACACTTGTAACCAGATCTGCTCCGAGATAGGCTTTGGAGGTGCAGAACTCTTTAATGACAAGATACAGCACATTGTTATCAGCCATCTTTTGCAGTTCCCGGTCGAAGTCCATGCGATGGATGATGTCGATTACATTTTCAGAAAAATGATTGAGATATGATTCAAAGTTCTCTTTGATATTCTCAGGGTCGTTCAGCAGACTTTGAAATGTGAATGGGGAGAGGTTATATAATTGCTGACCGGCAGCTGTCTCCAAAAATCCCTTTTCACTACTATGCCATCTTTGTCAAGTTTGGCATTTGTATCAAGAACAGCCTGCTTAGTAGGTGCAAGGGTATCTTCAAAGCGTTTGATAACGCACATTGGGAGAATGACATTACCATACTCGTGAGGTTTATAAACACCTACTAACTTATCTGCAATAGCCCAGATAAGATTTGCTTTCTCTTGAATATTGATTGTCGTTTGCTGTTGTATATTGTTGCTCATATCTTTTCTTTTAGTTTTCTACTTTTACTTTGGCATAATACGGAAAGTCTGCAACATCTTTCCCTTTATTGATGTTGACTTCGGTGATTGTGGCATTCTTTCCTATATACTTCGCAAAACATGGAGCTAAGCGGCAATTCAGTATGTATGGTCCGTTTTCGCCAGCTAAAATCGTTGATTGTTGCCCGACTGGAGAAGTGGTAGAATCATTGATAGATGGGACAGAAGTGGAGACGGTCCTTTTCATCTTTCTATTTGCTTCCTTATCTGGGTGTTTATCAACGAATGCCCCAAAGGATTTAATCACATGGCATAATTGAAGAACATATGAAAAGTAAAGTTCTTTTCACTTTCTGAAATTTCCAAATCCTTATCGTCTATTGTATATGGATGCTCTTCATTTGTATGCGAGTCGGTATTGGTAAAATTGATTATCTGCAATGTAATATTTCCAATAGATTTTGGAAATATTGTATCATCCTCAGAACCGTAACGTAATTCGCTATGCTTTGTTACTAATCCGGACATATAACGATTAGACTCTAATAAATTAAGTTGATTATCCGCTCAAAACATTCCTGTGGCAGAAGTCCATAGTTAAATGCGGTACGAAAGATGTACTCCATCACTTTACGAAGCGGATTTCCCTCATATTTAAATTGCCAGTTATCAGCAGGAAAATAAAACGCACAAAGCATATCCATCATTATGGCGCGTGCCTCCTTACATATAAGTTTGCCTTCTCCAAGGTACTTAAAAACGCTTTGAAAATTGTAGGCTATAATGTTCTCGTTCTGGACATTTGCCACTTTAAGTATGTTTGTAAACATAGCATCGACCGAATTAGAGGAATTATCTATGGCATCTTTTAGGTAAACCATATTTCCCCATTCCTCTTGGTGTGCCGCATGGTCTCTTTGTGCTATTTGAATCACATCATCAAATTTGCTCATTGTACCTGCGGAAAGAATGTACCAAGGCTTTACTTGTCTTTTTCTCCAAACATACGAGCTAACGATGCAATTACAGACGGAATAAAGAATTCATCAGTCTTATTATCATCTTTTCCATATTTGCAATTTGCATCAAGAATAATAGAAGAATAGGATTTGAAGTTCTTTTGAGCTCCAATTCTGCCTCTTCCCAATTAGTAAAAGGAATGAGGTCTATTCCTTTTTCATCTGCAACACTTTCAAAACCTGTTGCAAAGATTTCATCTTGGGTTCCACTTAGATCGTCTACCCACAAAACTTTATATCTGATACCACTCATAATTCTCTAAACTAAATTAAAAGGATGCAACAATACTTGTGTTCTTAAAGATGAGTTTGTAAGTGATACAAAATTCATCGTTAGGACAGGATATCAATTCCGCTTCACCATTGAACTCTCTCATTAACTTGCGAACTTCATACCCACCTATACCATAATGGCCATGGCCCTCTTTTGAAGATACACCATATGTGAGTACATTCTCACTGTCGTAACCAGTGGCCAGTGGATTACCATTGTTGGAAATAGTTACGATGTAATTCTCACCTTCGGACAAAATGTCAATCTTTACTTTATTCTTTGGATTTGCTGCATTCTCAAACCCATGGCTACAAGCGTTGTTGATTATATTGTCAAAAATAATGGTCATAGCCTCTATTGGAAAGTTAATGTATTCCAAAGCATCGCCTTCTTTGAGAACAACATCCCCATCCTCGTCGAGGATTGTTTGCGTTGCACGATGTGCCATACTATCAAAAATATACTGGAAAACGGGGCTCTGATTTTTCTAATATACTCTTCAATGAAGTCTACTAATGAGATATCTTGACTTTGCATACCATACCCACTATCCAATTTGGCAATTTTGGCTTGCAATTCCTGCATGATAGACTGCAAGTTTGTGTATATGTCAGAGACCCTTGTCTTATGAATCGTACCTACAATAGCATTGTCATCTACAATGCCATTACCATCTCTACGAGCACGCTGCAATACTTTCATCCAGTTGTTGAGATTGAAAATTGTTTGCCCAATAGCGTGCTTTTTCATGTGAATGTCACGGCGAAACGACTCTGCTGATTCCAAAAGTTTACGATCTGATTCAGTCAAGCTGCTTCTGGTGTCATCCTTACACAGATTTTCTTGTTGAGAAAGGAGTTTGGGTACAACAATACAAATAGATAAAATATCCTGCTGGCTTAAGCGTGATATAATTGCACCGGTAGACATTTTACGTGCCTGAAGTTCAGTTTCTTCGGACATAATACAGCGCAGCAAATAATCCTCCGTTACAATATTGATTTTAGCTGGATTGCAATGACCTCATGTCTTAATGCAATTGGAGTGTTTTGGAAATACCATGCACTCTTCCTACTTTAAATTTACCACCGATAAAACCAATAAGGAGGCTATCTGTCATAAGGATTCTGTATTCCTTTTGTTTGGAACAGGAATGTCTTTACGATTGATATCACAGTTAAGATATGAAGCTGAAAGTTCCTTCATACCAATCAATGGGATATCTGTTGTAATAGTATTTCCTTCACGTTCAAGAGGAACAATTGAAACAAGGTCTTCCAACTTAAACAATTTTTCCCCGTTATGCACTTTAGGCAGGGAAAAATTTACAAGGTAACGTGATGGCTGTAAATTGAGAACTTCAGACAAATTTTCTGCGGTTCCGAGCCATACATATTTCTCATCCTGTTTTAGAATGGTTTCAATGATACTGTCGGGCTTTAATGTCTCTTGCTTCCAGCCAGCTAAGTCTTTTGTCGCGATGAAAGCTTCACTTGAAGCATCCATAAGACAGATTTGTCCCTTGCCGTCTTTTTTAAGACAAAGAAGAACCATTGAGACAGATGTATATGGCTGGAAAAGTGCTGGTAAAGACATAACAACAGCAGAAAACATATTGTTACTTTCTTTCAAAAGTGTCTTGCGAAAATCAAACCACTCTCTACCAAAACAGAAAGATAAAGGCAATACACAATAAATCTCACCATCATCATTTAATGATTTTTCTGCTAAATTGAGGAATGTATTTGCTATGTTACGCTCTTCTCGCCCTCCTAATATAGGTGGAAAAGAGAAAATATAATCATATTTGCTCTTGGCAATATCGTCATTACCAACAGGTTCGATGATTATACAATTTCGACATCTCATGTTAGCTTCAATGCCTTGAGACAATAGCAAAATCTTAGAATATGCCCAAATTTCAGTGTTGATTTCGTCAGTGTCAAAATTGCACGGGTTTTCCTGATATAAGGCAAAAGAGCAAGTACCTGCAAACGGCAAATATATATGACTGCCAGGTTTGCAATTAGACATTTTCAAACATAGTTCGACTAATGACATTGGAGTCAGAAAATCCGTATTTCCAGTTTGGAATCCAATAGATTTAGGCAATTCTCTGGCGTTTGAAGAATTATAGAATACGTCATCATGCTGATGACAATATATAGCAAGAGCAGAAAACTCTGTGATAAGGACATCAAGTTCTTCGCTTGTATAATATGCAGACAGGGCAATTATGTATCTGTTCAGAATTCGTAATAATTCAGAATCAGCCTTTGATGTATGAGTATATACAGATACCAATAACTTTTTAAATATATTACTATCAAATGGACTTTTGGATATTGAACCATTTACATAGTTGTTTACGAGAGTCTGTGCCTTATCAGAAAGAGTAACGAACTGTGTCATGTCTAACAAAATTAAAATTTAACGTCCATTGTTTTGAATACTGCTACAAAATTCGCCTTCTGCTATGCAAAGGTTCTGCATAGAAAGATATTTTTTCATGCAGTCGTTGATTTTCTACCAAATTCTTTCCTAAACCATGTAGGAGATAGAACTTCCACATCCGGTCCGAATGAAAAAATCTGCTGTTCTAGTTCCAAGGTATGATATACTGTAAGAGAAATAATACAATCCTTTTCACTTACTATTTTCTGCGATTTATGAATAGGCTTAGAAGTAACATATTTAAAGCGTTGCGTAGTAAACCTTAATACAATCTCTTCTAACTTGGCTTCATACGGTACGGTTACGCCAACCACATTGTCAAAATAGGAATTAAAATCAATGAACTCATTTTTCCGAAACACATGGTTACTTGTGGCTATATTTTGGATTCTGTCGAATGCAAGATTTTTAATCCGTTCTTCTTTCTCATCCAGCCCAAACAAATACCATCTTCCATTATATTGCTTAACAAAATATGGATGTAATGTATGTTGGTGATAGTTTCCATTGGCAGAAATATATTCAATATCCAAAGGCTGATGATTTATTGTTGCATCAATGATGTCTGAAAGGTATTCTAATCCTTTCAGTTGCTCGTTTTGTCCGAATGAAACAAGATTCTCTGCGTTTCCTTTGACGCCAAATCTAATTTCAAGATTGGATATAACTTCTTCAAGCCATCCGTTTGAAGGCAAACCTCTGTATTTACTTAACATTTCTATGGTTGAACGGAGGTTCTGTACCTCTGCTACAGACAGTTCGTTTCTGTAGATAGAAAAATCTGGTTCGGAATAACGATAGTAACACTTCTTGCCATCATACGGAATAGCTTCAAGGTATATGCCATCCGGTAGCATCTTGCGAATGGCATTGAAATCGCCACGCAACTGACGCACCATAATCATAGACTTGCTTCCATTCGCATCATAAAGTTTATCGTTGACTTTTTCCAATAAGTCTTCGATACTGTATTTATGATGGAAATCACTAAAGCATCGGTCTAAGACCATAAACCTATATTCCGCATTTTTGTTTTTTGGCATATTGTCAATCTCTTACATTGGTAAAATTTGTTGGAACTTTAAGATACATAGTGTCTTCTTTTGTTGAATGAAGTAAATCTTTCACATCGACATCAAGAACACTGGCAATCTGCAACAATGTTTCTAATCCTGGTTGCGATGTGTTGGTACACCATTTTTAAACAGTTGCCGGGTCTTTTCCTAATTGCTCTGCCAACCACTTGTTGGTTCGTTTCTTCTCAACAAGAACAACTTTGATCCGATTTATATCTTTCGTTGCTTCCATTTTGGATTATATTATTTACCCTATTATGCAAAAGTAATGAATTTATTTCATTCAAGCATCATTCAAATTATATGATTTTCCACTAAAATTGCGAATTAGTTCAAGAATAATCATAAAACAGGAGTTTGCAACAATTGTTTTCAGTATCTTTGTATCCGATAATTTGCAAACAAGAACGTGATTTATTGATAAATATGGAAGTGCATACATTGGACAATTTTCATGAAGATTTTGAAACAGGCCGTTGGAAAGTCAGAAAATTTGTACTGCCAAAAGCATCCGATTACTTTTGGGACATAGAGAATATCACATGGGCTCAAACTGGACTAATCGATGCTTTTGGGGCAAATAGATTTTTTGATGAAGCTTCTCAAATGATTGCCAATTCAATATTCCTTTTAAAAGGGATTTTTGATGCAGCATTTTATTCTCTCCGACAATCCATTGAGATTTCAATTGGCACACTGTATCTAACAGCGAATCCAGAAAAGATGAAAGAGTGGAATAGATTAGAGCCAGGTTTTGAATCTGGCAAAATGGCTGATTTTCTACGACAGCACGAACCCAACTTCAAAGAAATAAGAAGCAAAATGCCAACTTTCTTTGAAAACATACGTGCAGTCCAAAAAAAGACGAATAAATATGTACACAAACAAGGCTATTCATCTTTTTATACTACACAAAGCTATTCTTTCTCAGATCATCGTGAAGATAAAGTCTATCTTCAGATAGTTTCAGATTTTGAAGGAACTTTGAATGTTGCGATTGGTGCCGTTGCCATGTATCGTTTGGCTATAGACCCTTTACCCGTTATATTAATGGACGAAGAGTTGATGATGCGTTCCGGAGATTTTGTAACAAGACCATATTCAGAAGATTTTGTAAGCAAATACATTGGCACTGAAAATATCGAATTATACAAGCAAACCGATATTTATCAAGAATTTAAAAAGAGTATAATGTCCCATGAAAAACAAAATGAAGCAATCTTTAATATTATTCATTGGCAAATAATAGAAAGAAGTAAATTCGAAGATATCACCAAACAAATGCACCTACTGTCATACACAGATAGATTGGCTGTGATTATCGTAATGTCTTCCACAAAAATTCCACAAGTATATATTGAAGGTTGTTTCCATTATGTTTCAGATGTCAAAGCAATGCATTCAGATACGATTATTGGTTCTTCGTTTTATGAAGATTTCTTCGCTAACAAGGTCAACATCAGTTTCAATATACCATTTAAAATGGATCGTATATATCCAGAATTAAGATTAAAGACAATTTTTCTTATATTGAATCTAATGAGCCATTTAATCAGCAAGAAATAGATTTATTAAACCACATTGCAAAACATTTGAAGAGGTATATATTACACAAGAGAAAAAATTAAAGGACTGGCTGGAAGAACGGAAACAATACAACAAACGATAGATGGTGTATTCTGTCCCCACACAACACTCAAACACCCTCGTAAGAAACAGTTACACGCTTACAACTAACCTCATCGACTCCAATTTTAGAAAAGTTTGATACCGCATTGTATTCTTTGCTATACTCAGCCTATCATAATAACAAGCAAAAGCACATCTCTTTTTATTTTATAATAGGTTATTGCTTTATTAATCTTCATCAAGATAAGTCCAGTCTTTAGTGGCATATTCCTTTTCAAACTCCTCTAAGTCTTCCTTGATGCGTTCACGGAAACTCTCTTCACTGTCATCACCACTCATCATCCAATCTACACGAGTAGCATATATCTCTGCTATACGAATTTGCCGATATGCCTCCTTCATCGCATCAATCGTCTCATTCGATAGTTCAATACATCAGCATTATACGGATAATGGTCATAATAACAATGATGGATTGAGTACAATACCGGAATCTGTTCGTCATCAGGAACATCTGACATATATCGCTTTTTCTATTTTTTTATCACCCCATCATCAAAGAATCGTCGGTCTGCATATTTTTGTTCTGCCTTGACAATGGTTTTATCTCTCAGAAGAAAAGATTCTGCATCTTCATAACTACCAAAACTCATGAAATCTTTATAGCTATGGTATGAGCCAAAGCAATCTTTCTCGTAAATAGTCCAATAGTCCTCTTGAATTTTTTCAGGTTTAGGTTTAAATGCCCTCGCAATATCGCGCTCAATAGTATTGGCAATCTCACGCATTGCATATGTGCCCCTATCAAAATATCCTCCGCTCATAGTTCTTTAATTTAGTCAATTCATTTCATCAACTCAACAACATTTTCCGGCAACATCGCATTCTCAACATCATCTTTCGGAGCATTTTTAAGAAATAAGACCGGAATAATCGTGTAATTCTTAGCAAACGGTAACAGATTTGCTTTACGGAGAAGCTCGGCTGTCAACTGTTTCCCATTCTCTTGATTTGTCCATTTGCATTCGCCAACTAACAAATATTTCTTATCAAGCGACTCGGCCATCACATCAATCTCTATTTGTTCCGGTTCTTTCTTCTCATTGAGAACCGGTCCCCACCAGCGTTTTGCCTTGCCGTAAACAGTTCCATTGACTATATTTCCCGTTACAGCATCCCTGCACAGTTTTTCCCAATTCATACTCACATACTCAGAAAAATGGGCTGCCAAAGCCTGTTCTAATGGCATACGACGACCAAGCTCGATGAACGAACGGTTAGGAACAACAAACTGATAGTAGAATGCCATAAATGGATCGGCTATTTTATACAGGCTCTTTTTCGCATTCTTTTCGTCAATTCCGAACGGAACATCTTTCTCTAAAAATCCGAGGTCAATAAGTTTCTTCAACGGACGTGACAGATTAGTTGCAGGCTCATTACATCTGGCAGCAATCTCAGAAAGACGATTTGCACCAGTACCTATATAAGACATTATTGTCGAAGTCTTGACAATATCCTTCACATCATCCTGAAAGAGTTTGACTGGTTCCTCGTAAAAAGTCCCATTTATCGAAAGGATATTGTGCCACAACGCATCGGAAAGTGAGTTTCTAGTTTCTCTTAATTCCCAATGACGAGGTACACCGCCCCATACAGCATACTCCTCAATGGCATTCATCGCATCAAGACTCAAAGCCTCCTGAATATACGGCAAACGTATCGGCGCAAGCCTCATTATCTCATCAGCACGGCCATAGAGAGGTGCTGTAGAATCAAGGAACAACCCATACATCATATTCTGTGATGAACCACAGAGCACAAGATTATACTTCAACTGCTTCTCATCAACAAGTTTCTGCAACACTGACGGCAGTTCCGGGGATTGCTCCACAAGATACGGAAATTCATCCAGACATATAGTAAAACGTTTGTCTGTTCGATAATTAACCGCACGAAACATAGATTCCCAGTCCGGATAAACCAGCTTATCAAAATCAGGAAATACTTGCGCTACCACCTTTGCAAGCAAAATTCTTTGATGTTGCCCTTCGGAACGGTCGGAAAGAAAATATACATCACTGTCCGACAAGCCCCTTTTGATAAGTGTTGATTTACCCAACCGCCTGCGACCGTACACTACGACCAACGAGAACTTCTCTCTTGAAAGAGCATCCCTCAGTCGTGCTGTTTCTTCTATTCTATCAACGAAGTTCATATTACGCTTTTATTATGCTATGCAAACATAATGTTTTTGTGGCATAACACAAAATTTTGAGCCATATTTTTATTCCAAAGAGCAAATTGCAACTTTGGACACGGAAAGATGGGGTGGTTGAACCCAACCCATCTTTATAAAAGCCGGAATCCTGTTTGAACGATGAGGCCTGTTGAAACGACCCCATCATATCAACATATCATATAGTACATAAATGGTATGTGTTTATATATTAAATGATAGGTTATGCGGTTCATCTAATCATTTGTAAAATTAGGACAATTGATTTCCAGTAGCAAAACTTTATCTTAACCCGTTGGTTGAATTAAAAAGTTAGTAAAATGACAAATGAAAGGTTGTGCATATTTCTGGTTTTTAGTAACTTAATAGCATCCAAACTATTGAGTTCAAACCGTCGTATGCACAACTTCATCGAAAAATTCACAAAAATCAACGACATCTGCAAGAAATTTGCAGGAAATCGTGTAAATGAACATGGCAATGTATCTCGCCGTGGAGTTATTCCCACCTTTTCTGATTTGGAAGTTATAGCTCTTTCTCTTACAGCCGAAGCATTCGGTTATGACAGCGAGAACAACCTCTTTAAGAGATTGGCTGAATCTCCCGAACATATCCCTAACCTTATATCCAGAAGACAGTTCAACGTCCGTCGCAAACTCACGGCTTGTCTTGCAGAAGACATCCGCAGGGATATTGCCAAGAGCATAGACGGTGGGGAAAATGTCTTTGTGATAGACTCCAAGCCTGTCAAAGTATGCCAGCTGGCACGAGCCAAGCGTTGCGTTATGGGAAATGATAATCCGCAAAGCGCACCTTCCAAAGGCTTTTGCGCCTCCCAACAAATGTATTACTATGGGTATAAGCTCCACGCTATCTGTGGAATAAGTGGTGTTATTCACTCTTATGATATAACGGCTGCAAATGTTCATGATATACATTATCTGGATGATGCAAAGTGGGATTATCACGACTGTCTTATGCTTGGAGATAAGGGGTATTTAAGTGCTGAGGTGCAACAAGACCTTTTCGAAACGGCTCATATCAAGCTTGAAGTCCCGTATCGCTTGAACCAAAAGAATTGGAGAAATCCTTCGTGGGCTTACAGGCGTTTCAGGAAGCGAATCGAAACCGTTTTCTCAACTTAACGACCAATTCATGATGGTACGCAATTATGCAAAGCAGACAGGCGGACTGTTTACACGTACTGCCGCAAAATCGCTGCTATGACCGTGCTGCAATACATCAACTTCTGTAACCATGGTAAAATTGGTCTTGTTAAAGATGCTTTATTTTAATTCAACCAACGGGTTATCTTAGTTTTACGTTATATATCATAGGTTGTGATGTCCGATATGATATACAAACAAGCATTACAGCAAAATACATATTGCCTACCAAAAGAAAGATGACTTTACTTTAACTCTGTACTCATATATACGTATATTAAAGTAAAGCCAAACAAAGGGAAAAAACAGTCCATCTTATACTACTCTACTGAATGTACTCATTACTATCAGTATCTGAAAGACATACATCGTTTTTCGTTATGGTTGATACTTTGACATTATAAGAATGTGCTGTAGCGCTATAACGGCTGTCATCAGTCAGTGCTCCTTGGATTATTTTAATTTCCTTTGGGGATACAAGCGCAAAGTCGTAAAGTGGATTCTTGCAGCCTACATTGAATTCGTTGGCAGACATGATGAATGACTTCCCGTCGCTGTATTTAATCTCAAGCATTCTCGTCTCTCCGGGGCGCGATGTTAATTCGTAACTCAGATCGTAGCCTACCTCATCGCTACCATTCAATTTATCGAGATATTTCGACCATTTGCGGATAATCTTATAACGTGGGTCTTTCTCCATTGCCTCGACCACCTTGTCTTCCGCCCAATTGCCATGACGTTTTTTACCTTGTCGTCATTGCTGCTACCACCGCTACCTCCTCCACCATAGTTCTTTCCGTCATGTATAGAAGTGTTATCCACCAGCTCAATGCTTACTTCTTCTATCGGCAATATAGAAGAACTAATGAGTCGATTAGAGTCGGCTTCTTCCTTTTCCTCATTTGCTTTCGATATATCCTGAAGCCATGATTCCAACTCTTTGACATGACCAGGGAAATATAACATACTTTTCTGCGCCTCGCTCAGAGATAGAGAACTGTTGCACTCGCTAATCAGCTTTTTGTAATCGTCCAATATATCTGGATAATTATCATTCGAATCTGCGTCTTGGGTGAAGTCAAACCGATCCCGACATTCTTTGGCTATTATATTTGCATAATCAGGGGCCAGTTTATGTGAAATGCCTTTCTGAAGATTCTCCACCCAATCATCCTTCTCAAAGTCACTTTTTCGGGCTAAATAACATCTTTCCTTCGCTGCATTTCCAAAGGATAGACTATGTATATGCCAGCAATATCCGGCTGTCAATTTATCCCGTTGAGCTTTCAGTAGTCGTTTCTGATTCGCCTCAAAAGCCTCTTTTGTGGCAATGCTTCTTTCAATACCCAGAATTTCAGCCAACATGTTTCTGTCAAGATTGTCATCATGCCAACAGTTGAATTCTTTTCCATTCTTACGGCATACTTCTTCCCAAAAATCTATTTCTTCTTTGCTCGCACCGAAGGCAGCAATGCAGCCTTGCCATAGCTCAGGATCGATTTCTGAGGTGCGCAGATATTCCAATTCCCTATCAGTGGCTTTGATAATGCGATAGAACTTGTGAATATTCTTATCCATCGAAAGTCTCAGACTTATGCATACAGCTTCCACCAAAGCGTTGACGAATCGGGATTTATCAAGGCTTCTTCAAGCGACTCGCAAACAGATTTAAGGTAGATGTTCTCGAGACGCTTTTTCTGTGAAGTAGACGCATCTCTGTGATATAGCATCTCGTTTTCATTCAGTTTTATTCCGTTGTCATATTGTCTCATATCATTCATTTCTATTTCATATCTGTAAGACAATGATTTCACCGGTGTGATGCTAAGTGTTTCGAGAGCTTTCTGTTGGGGATTGACACTTGCCTCTCGATTCCCGCCAAGAGATCCTGCTTTCTCTACTGCATAAGCCAGAAGGTAGGGCTTGATCTTTCAAGGTGCGCACCCAATTGCCTATCCAGATTTACATTGATTTCTTCCTCCAGCACGCGAGTGGAAAGATCCTTAAGAGTGCGGCATCCGAAATATTGGCTAATCTTTTCTCCCTCACGATTGTTGGCCAGCAGAAGGGGCAGTTTGTCCATCACAGCCTTGGGCAAGCTTTATTGTCGCTGTAGAAAATATCGCGCGACGGCATCAATCTGCATTCGCCATTAATAGTACAGAGCAGATTCAATTGACAGCTGTCGGGAATAGGACGAGCATCTACTCTCTGGTCTAACGCCTGTTTTATTTCGTGATACATGTTTTTTACTCCATTTGTGCTCTGGGTTTGCTTCCAGTTTTCCCAATCTGATTCAACGCCAAATACAACTCCTCGGCATCAAAATCTGCCATACGTCTTTTTGCGCCTAATTTATGCAGCAATGCTCTGGTTCGATAGTCCGAGGTATCTATTTTCAGTACATGCTTATTCTTGAATCCGGGAAGCCAAAAATCTTCCTCAATGGAATAATTCTTCAACATCCCGGCATCAGTATCTGTGCGGATTTTGAACGCCACATAACTGAGTGATACTTCTTTCTCCTTGGTTCCGTTATAAAACCATTGAAACTTTTCGCCATTGATAATTTTGTCTGCAAAATCCGATTTTTCGAGCAGTATCAATAGGGATTGAAGACTAAGCTTACGCAGCGCATTAATGTCTGGTATTATTTTTTTACCCACACAACGGTTTTTAGCATAAACATCAATCTCTTTTTTATGAAATAGATATTCTGCATACTTCAAGCCATTCGTTATCGACTCCTCTTTGCAGAAAAAATAGAGATTGGCCCCAGCGCTTTAAGGAAGCTCTGTACGTTTGATGGAGTAGAGATTCTCTTATCACTATTGTCGCATTCATTCTCCGATTTGCTGTTCGAAAGATCCAATCCCTCGAGATAGGCAGGATATGCGGCGCATTGCTCCGGTGCATAATATGTGTCGCTATCTATTATGTTGCGGAATCCATCAGGAAATCTTCTGTCAGACATTACTAATTCAGATGCACGCTTCCATTCTCCATTCTCCGATAGAATGTATGGACTTACGTCTTTAGATATCACAAATCCATCCTTAGTACTCTGCATTCGAAACATGAACAGTCGAAATAGACTTATCATCAATTCTTGTTTATTGTCATCGCTGAGATTTTTGTCGCTTTCCTTCGGTATAAGAAGACGAGTTACTCCGGTGATGTCTGTGCTTGTGACTATAGTAATGGCAGACAGACGGTTTGCAACTTCACGATTTCGCAAATCTCCTTCATCTCCAATCGCTCAACAAGACATGCGATCAGCTTCGGAGATACATATCTGAGTCGTCGGAAGGAAGGAATATTGTCTATTCTTTCACCTGTGTTGACATGCGCTAAAATTTCATCAGACGGCTTACTTCCTACATTCTGGTGTATTATGTTTCCATCAGGGTCAGGTAGTATTTCGTATTTTTCAGCAACCAAATGTATTTTATGGTATTCAAAAGCATACAAATAAAATCGGCCAAAGCATCATAGTCCTCCTTCAACACATTATTGCAATAATCCTCCACATGACTCTTTATATCAGGATCCTCTCTCCAGACCAGACTTGTAGGCGCTCCATCAAGACGCATTTTAGCAAACAAATCCTTACCTCTAACCCTTACCGCTTTAAAGATTTGGTTCGTGTAATAATAAGTTTCTTCTTCGCTGCAATACTCACCGCCAATTGTAGGAATCAGTTTTTTCCCGATAGCTCTTCGGGATAAATTATTCTTAAGGATTTTAAGATAGTTCTCATCAAATGATTGAGGATGCATCATTAGGTAAGGAGCCCAGTCGATATGGTTTTCATTTTGTTTGAGATATTCGCAAAGGATTTCAATACAGCCAGCAAGTTTGTCCATCATCCTATCGTTGAGTTTGCTTGCCTCTATCAAGGCGTTGCGTGTGGCATCAAGTTCAAGTGTCGCATGAAGTATGCAAGGCATTCCGATTTTAACCTTAGTAGGGAAAAAACAATACAGGAAATGCGATTGCTCGGCGATATTGCGCATGAATATATTGATAGCAGCCGCAGCCTCGTATCGTTTTCCACATTCACGGCCAAAGTCATGTGCCAATGCCCATTGGCTCTCATTGGCGGAGATACCTTCTATTTCGGATTCTACGCTCAATGATGCGGTAGAGATGCCTTTTTCTTCACTTTTACCGGAAAGAGTATAGCAAGCTCTTTTATCGTCAATTATAATTTCAAGTTCCTTGAGATGATGAAGAAATAGTAACGATTCTGGTGTGAATTTTCTGAGTTGACTATCTATTAATGATTGTGTTTCAGGCTTATAATGCAAAACTATCGAGGTCCTGTCATCTTCCGCTTCCACTTCCTCAATGTCCGGCAACCTCAAAATAGAGATTGAACACAGCGTCCCTGCTGGGCCATTTCTTCCTGGTCTTTGATAGTTTCTTGTTGGATATAGAGTCTCTTTTCAGTTCCTTCCACTTGAACATGGCTTGTTCTGTACCGAAAGTAAGCTTTATGTTATTACTCTGCAGTTCTATCTTCTCTGCCCAATTAAGAACAGACTTGAATCCCAATCCTTTTGCCCCAATGAGTCTTTCCTCCCCATTGCTTTCTTTCGGACTCAGATTTGAAAGCATTACGGCTCGAAAACCTTCGAAAGAAAAGGTATTGTACCTTCCCCAAAATTAGTTATCGTAATGGTATTTGAATGAGTATTGAGAGAGATACAGGCTTTCGGACTACCTGCATCATCAGCGTTTTGCAGCAATTCCAAGATTTCTCTACCTCGGTAACCTTTCAATGTCTCTACTTCCTGTCTGAAATCTTCAAACCATGGCAAGTTAGACTGCATTTCAGTATATGAGCGCCAAGTATTGTTGTATACTTCCTTAACCTTTTCTATATTGATATTTTTCATGACTTAGTGTTCAAATATGTAAATACTTCTGAATTTTGATAAGTTGTATATCCTTGTTGGTCGTCTATAGCTATTTTCCAAAGATGCGTAAATAGACATATCTCAAACTTTCATTCCTTTACCTATGAGATGAATTAAAATCAATATTAGAAAACATGGCATTAATGTTTCAAATGATTACACGAATTATTTTCCCTTTTAGGCAGCATAGCTTAATATAGTTTGAAATATCTTTCCACCAGAGTTTTCAAATGCTCAGTCGTAAGATTTGCCAAACCAATTTGTTCTATATAGGCAAAGTCTGCATTCTTTTATTTATCACAAATTTCCTTTCTACGCCATCAATGCTTGCCAGCAGATGGTAATTCCCTTTATAAGTTTGCTCAACACGCATATTGCTGATGGTGTGTTCATCGATTTCCATTGCAGCATCTTCGGCTTCGCACTCCCATTCGCCCCATGCTTTCAGGTGGTTGGCGATAGTTGACTCAACTCTGCCTATCCACGACTCCGATACCCCATTTTCAACTGCTATTGTACGGAACTGCTTCAATGAAGAAACGACATCTCTGATGATAGCATCGGGACGACGAATTCCGTTATCACGGGCAAATTCAATAACATCCGAGCGTGTGATGTCATACAGTTTGGCTCGAATATACATGCAATGCTCCTTGTTCGGCAAATAACCGCCCCTGTCAATGATGTAGGTAATATCGTATGCAGGAGCAAGACGCCAGGCACCATCTTCATTCATAATAAATGAAAAGTTCTTGTTATGGTCATCTGTGTTATTCGACAGAATATTGAAGACCATTCTTCGGAATACTTCCTGACAATCCGCATCAGGCAGACGGAGCTTACGGCAAACAGATATCAATTGCTCATAACTCTCGGCATCGGGATATATGGCAGCCAAAGTCTGTGTATGAATCTTTTTCCACCATTACGATCAAACCGTCTGGTTAAAAAATGATTGTTTCCATCCACTGAATATAACATTGACGGCATCATATTGATACCTGCCATAGTTGCCAACTTATAATAAGTCATTTCTAATTCTGCCGAACAATATTCGGAGTTACCAAATTTGAGAAGATAATAGTCATATCCTTCCAAAGCTGCAATTTGACCGCTTCGTATCTCTCCTGTTTCTCTGTTTATCGCAATAATCGCTTTCGGCTGACGCCCCCCAGCGGATGTACCTACAGTCAACAAAGATTGCATGGTTATGGACTCCTCCGGCATAATACGGGCATTCTCCCTTTCTACAAAAATGCGTTCTGCCAAATCTGCCAACGACTTAACATCTATTTTTTCTGTTCTTCGCTCCCTGTTAGTTTCCGGAACAAATTCTAACGCACCCATTCCTCGTCTGCCTATAAACGAGAGCTTATCCAACGGATTTATCTCTGAATTGGATATTTTTGCTGTTGACGCCATAAATCAAACAATTGGTTACCCCAGGCATCAGGCAATGAATCTGCGACAAATGCCGGAAGCTTCTGGTAAATCTTGGCATCTTCACCCCAAACAGGCAACAGCCCTCTGGTACCATCCGCAGGTGCAACCAAAGGGGATATATTCAATCCTTTTCTCATAAAATCGGGATTATATGTGAAATAAGAAAGATGTCGGCGTTCATCCCAAGCCAAACGACCAATTTCTTCTTCCCAAAGTATTATTTTTAACGACTTCATCATATCTGTATGTCTTATTTAGAGTGTCTGATTCGTTGCGCTTTTTTCTCATTTTCACGCATAAGATAAGGCGATTCGGGCAATTCCGGCAAAATATCGTCTAAAGAATTAATCTGACCGACTACCTTCAACAAGAGAATAAATGTTGACAATGAAAGGTTGCCTGCCGTGCCATTTTCAAACTTGTGTATGGTAGTAAGCCCGACACCTGAAAGTTCCGACACTTCTTTTGTGTCAGATTGCACCGCATTCTATATTCCTTAAAACGAGTACCCAACATGCGTACTAGCTCAGGAGTGGAGTATTCAAACAAATCTTTCATATTTATATATCACTATACTGATGATTAAATACTATATATTGATATTATATTCACTATATTGATATTTACAATACAAAAGTAGTAATATGTTTTGAAATAGCCAACGAATGCGCATAATTATTGGCTTGCCAAAAGAAAAAGATACTCAACTTGACTTTAATGACCGTTATTATATACACGGGCAATAAAGTTAAGTCAAACAGAGGGAAAAGGAAGATTTACCCGACTGATTTTTCTTTTCGCCAGCAATCGGTATAAGTCACTTCGTATTCAATCTTGGAGAAATAATCTGCGGTATAATCACAACATAATAACAGATGAAACACCCTACAACATCTTTCGTAAATATCATTGAAAGACTTACAAAATCGCACCCAAAAATCACCTTTTTATCAAAGTCTTCTCATTTGTTTTCTTGTACCGGAAAAACGCATTATCTTTGCAAAAGTTCAGCGCAGAAAAAGGAGCAAAATCAGACTTTTATACCATTTAAGTTTCAAACTATTGGTAATCAATTAGTCTAATATGCTGCATCGGTATCGAACTGGGCAACGCTCAAAACGGCACGGTCGATTTGGGGCGCTTCTCGCTCGACAACATGGAGTCGGTGACGCTCTACAACGGGCAGAAATGAGAAATGTGCGGTTGAATTTCCGCCAACAGGAACGTTCGCACCTGATGGAAAATATGATTTACAACGATTTGATCCGCAGGGGATATTCGGTAGACGTGGGAATAGTAGAACTGACGCGAATCATAGAGGGCCGACGCCGCTCGTCGCAATACAAGATCGACTTCGTGGTCAACGTGGGCAATGACAAACTGTATATCCAGTCGGCATTACACGTAGACACGCCGGAAAAGAAGGCACAGGAAACCTTCTCTTTGAGAAACACCGGCGACTTCTTCCGCAAGATCGTCGTGCTGGACGGCAACAGCAAGCCGTGGACGGATGAGGATGGCGTCATGTATGTGGGCGTGATCCCGTTCCTGCTGGAAGATATTGTGGCCGAGGCGATCGGATAAAACAGGGGACGGCGTTTCCTGTCCCGCAGGGAAAACGGACGGTACGGACTATCGGTATCCACCACGGTACAAGAGGCTGTCGGCCGGCTTGCCGGCCCCTCCTGCCGCTTTTCCAATGCAAATACGGGTTGTTTTTGTCGTTTTTCTACGATTCGAGGTTTTTGGGCGGAATACAAAAGGATGGCGACCAGAGAAAAAAGGGACGGGGAGCGGCGTGCATAAACCGCTCCCCGCGCGTCTGTCTGCCGTCACGGCCTGACGGGCCGGAACCGGAAGGAGCGTCAGGCCAGCAGTCGGTCGATCATGGACTGCAACCGCAACAGATCGAAATATTGATTGGTGCCGCCGGTATAGTCCTCGGCATGCCGGGCCGTGCGGATCAGGAACGAATCGAGTTCTATTCTGACCGAGCCAATCCTCCGGGACAATCCGGAGGAATGGTTTATGTAAACGAATTTGCCGTTGCGCTCGACAAAACAGCTCGTAAAGTAATGCCCCTTGGTCTTGGCTACGACCGCCGCATCCACGGCTTTGGCATATTTGGATATTTCACGGACGAGCGCCGTCTGGAAATTCCGGTATTCTCTCGAGACATAACACCCTGCGTCCGCAAGGAAGACATATTGCCATTTGGTATAAAACTCTGTGCCATAATCCAATTTGTCCGTTATCGTGTGTTCTGTAAATAAATTCGCCACTCCTCGCCGTCGATGGTAAGGCTGTTCAGTTCCCAGTCGTACTCCACTTCCGGCATATCGGAATAAGGGAAATGAACGGCATAGCCTATCTGTCCGTAGGAACAGAGCAGCGGCGTGACGCAAACTTCACGACCGAAATAGGTCTGCGGAGTACAGTATTTGCGCCAGTCGAAACGGCCTGCGGTCACATTGCCGCAGAGCCGTGCGAGGATCGCCCCGTCCGTCATCGCTTTCATACGTCGGCACCTCCTTTCTGTACCAACGTCAGTTGGCCGGGGCGGTCGGGGAACCAATAGGCGTCGTTGTCTGAAAAGACGATGCCGCAATCCTCGTCCTCGGGTAACGGTGCGGACAAAGGAAACTGTCCGGACGGCAAAACCCCAGCACTTCGTGGGGGCCGAACGTCACTCCATAATCGTTTGTAAAGAGAACCGTGTCGCCGACGGCCAGGTCGTCGTCCGTGTCGATGACCTCCGAAAGACGGTCGTAAATCATCTTGCCGTGTTTTTCTCCACTTCTGCCTTCCAACGCAGAAATTCCGCTTTGTAACTTCGTTTCGTACTCATTTCAATGCTGTTTTCAGGGTTTCATAAAGCGTGTCGATCATTGCCTCGGCCGCTTCCATATCGCTCACGATGTCTTTGATGTGGTAAGGGGCGCCGTTCTTGCCGTGCCCGTCCGTGCCGATCCACAGATAGGCTTCATAGTCGGAGTCGTAAGCCTCGTAATACTTTTCCAGCTCTTGCAGGAGGCTGTCGGGATCGCCGTTCCGCATTTCGACGCTGAAGCCGAAGTCCTGTCCTGCGGGCGTGTACTGCCGGAACTCGAACTCCGTGAAGCCGGGACGACTGGCGTCCGTTTCCACACTCCAGCCCAAAGGAGTGGCCACATTGGTAATCTGTTCTGTTGTTGTCATCGTTTCCGTTTTTTCTTTCCCTCCGTTCGATGTCTTCCGACTTCGCCCGAAGGGGATGTTTTCACGTGCGGAGTCGGACGGGGATGCTAGAACGACGGGCAAGGAAACGGAAGGAAATTTTATGAAAGGCCGGAATCCCGGATTCCGGAAAGTTTGCGTCAAATTTCATTACAGGTAACGGCAGCGGTCCTTGAACCGTGTTCGTCCACCGTACCTTTGCACACGAAAACGAACCCGGCGGCGAAAGTCGAGACAACGAGAGGGTTATACTCGGTATATCGGGCGTCGTCCGGCAGGTATATAAACGGAAGGGGCGGCGGTCCAAGCCGTCCACAGGGTGAGCTATAAAAGCAACCGGGGCGCAAACAGCAGGAAAAGATACGAACGTGCATACCGTTTCCGGTACGGGATTCGTTATATAGGTATCAAGGGATACGCCGGCGATACGGACTTTTCGGTTATATCCGGAATTTATTATCTTTGCCGAACAAGAGGATAGCCTTACGACGAATTAAATACCTGACCGCTATGACACATATAATGATCGAAGACAATACGCCCGAAGGAAAGTGGCTGCTGGAGCTGATCCGGGGACACAAGAGCGTGACTGTCATGGACGAGAAAAAAAAGAAGGGGTTCCGGGAAGCCGTGGCAGAATGCAATGGCCGTCCTGCCGCTGAATTTTTCGACGAAATGAGCCGACAGGCTAAAGAGCATTTCGACCATGCGTGAGGTTATCGTATCCGAACATCTGTGGGGTAAGATTAAAGAGGTAAACGATTATCTCATAAACGAATTACACCTGTCTGAAGAAGCGACTGAAAAGCGAATCCGCAGGATGGAACAGTTCGTCATGGATTTTGCGAAACGGGTCGATCATCCCTTGTGCCGTTTCAAAAGTGGCGGACACTGGGTTACCACTGCGCCGTATTCGAAAAGACTGGGTATTCGCCTACGAGGTGTTCGACGAAGGCGTGATCGTGCGCGAGATGGCCAATACCGCACTCTTGGCGGAATAACAAGATATATTCATCAACGCAAATCGTCCGAAGCAGGATATTCGGACGGTTTGCGGTCCCCCTACCCCATAGCCGGAACGATTTACGGACCTACAAAAGCAACCGAACCGCAAACAGCGGAAAAGACGGAAAAGATACGAACGGCTATCCGCCACTTTACGCATTCCGCGAATTGTTCATCCAGTTTTTCGACCTTTCTTTCATCATACTACCGGATTACATAATCCGGCCCATCTTCAGTGTTCGATCCGTGGTAGAGTTTCATCTCATACCTCCGCCGTTATTGTAACACACACGGGTCAAATCCTGTACGCTGTCGCCGACAGGTGCTCAGCCTCGTAGTGTTCGGCGAGAAAGTCCAACCCCTTGTAGCGGTTCAGGTAGTTGCCGGCTTCGCGCACCGTCATGCCATGCGTACGTGCAAATTCGCCTATATTGGCCACAATGTAACCGATTAAGCGCCGGTCTACGGGAACCGCCACCTGCAAGCACACCGACGCCGACTCTTTCGCCCAGTTTCTCATGTGTCATTCTGCAACGGGTCCGTTCACGGCGGATCAAAACTCCGATATTGTTGATTTCCATATTCATAGTCTCTCGATTTCACAAAGAAAATCCAAAGTTGCCTATTTTGGAAACTATGCGGCAAAAATTTAGCTTAAAAAAGTAAAAACAGCGTCCGGCAGGTATAGAAACGGAGCGGAGCGCGTGAGGCTTAGAAATGGCCGCAGGAGATATTTCCGCCGGAACGTAATTTCAGAGATCCGCAGGAAATGTTTGCTTTACGCCCCGAATACGGGATATGGCGCAACTGACAGTTCATGATTCTGCCGGATTTGCAGTATAGGGATAAAATGAGCACTATCCCCGGTTAGACGATGGCATTCCGTTTTACCGTTCTTCCTTCCGATATTATATATCGAAACGACTTCCTTTACCCTATCCGGCCCTTCGGGAGAATAGAGAAAATACAGATCGGACACTTCGAATAATATTTCGCATATCTCTTTCCCGCACATTCCTCTGACAGCACTGTCTTCGGATACCATTTATGGATTATAATCTCAATCCAAAATACCAAAATGTGGGGATTGCGAGGGGTTGCTGTAAATTTGCAGTCGAATAAAAACACCTAATCTTATTTTCCGACCGTTTAACCTTTTCAAATATAATCGTTAAAATATGAAACATTTTACAATCAAACTAATGACGGTGGCCGCAACCCTGCTGGCCTTCGCCTCTTGCAGCAAGGATGATGACGGACCGTCAGGGAAGATCGACCTGAAAGTTCAGGCTGTTGCTCCGACTACGGAGGACAAGGTTTCGGACTATTCTCAGTTCACCGTAACCGTATCCTCGGAGCGTGACGGGAAGACCATGACGGAATCTCTGGATGCCTCCGGTTCCGCGACATTCAACCTCGATATCGGCAGTTACGGAATCGAGATCCGCGGCAAGGAGAACGGCAAGGAATATTTCGGTACGACGGGTATGGCGCAATACGGCCAGAGTACCACGGTAAGCGTCGACGTGGAGAACCTCTCGGTACACTATACGGGCAATATGGACGGCATCGTTCTTTCCGAGCTGTTCTATAACGGCGGCACCTACGGCGGCACGATGATGCACCCCGACCAGTATATCGTCATTGCGAACAATTCGGACCGTGAGATCAACGTCAGCGGACTGGCACTCGCACAGGCTTCGAATATGAATACGCTGCCATGCTCGGACCTGACCTCGCTTCTGCCGGATTACGTGGTGGCTGCCAATATTTACCAGATACCGGCCGGACAGAATTATACACTCGCACCGGGCGAAGTTTACGTCATCGCTTCGCAGGCGCAGAACCACACGGAAAGCTACACGCCCAATCCGGAGAAAGACACCGGCATTCCGGTCGACCTTTCGGGTGCCGATTTCGAACTCGCCGATAACGACGCAGCCATGTCCGGTTCGGCCGTGGACAATCCGAAAGTTCCCAACCTGACGAAAATCGCCAACAGCATGCCGGGCGGCGTCACGGCATGGATGCATCCTTATGGTATCCGTCCGCTGTTCCTGTTCGACGCCAGCGGTATCGAGTGGAGTTCGTTCAAGAGCCAGAACGGGTTTACCTACAACGACCGTCCGAAAAAGGATGCCGCCATTCAGGAATATCAGGGTTACAAGGTTCCTACGAACCTGATCGTGGATGCCATCGAAACGACCTCTGCAACCACTCCTTACTGGGGTAATTACACTTCCAAGTCGCTGCCTGTGACCGTCGACAAAGCTATGTCCAGGCTACGATCGAAGGCTGTCACCACAACACGTTCATGTACCGCGTGAAAGGTACCGACGGGAAGTTCCAGGATACCAACGATTCGAGCGTGGATGTGAAGATCGAACACCGCAGCGACTTCAAGGGTTACCCGGAAGGCTGGAGAAACGAATAATCACCGGAGAATGGATTTGTCAGGGCTCGTCCGGGAAACTCCCGGGGTACTCTGACATTCTGTAATTCCGGTCCCAGATAACGGGGCAGGTCCGTATACGGAGACCGGAATGGAATGACGAGGGGATAAATGAAGAAACTGATATTCATAGCCTTTTATATCGGGTCTATGCTCCGCACTCTTCGCGCAGACGGATAAAGCCACTGTGGAGGGTGTCGTCCGGGACTCGGACGGCAAGCCGCTGAGTTTCGCCACGATGTTCATCGCCGAACTCGGAACGGGAGTCTCGACGGACCTCGAGGGAAAGTTTCGGTTTACGGGAACGAAGGGAACGGAATATACGTTGAATGTTTCGTACCTGAACCATGTCGACAAGGAGGTCAAGGTGAAGGCCGGTAGCCCGGAACCCTTGGTGATCGTACTCGAAGAACAATCGTACGAGCTCGCGGAGGTGGTCGTCATGGCGGATTATAAGAAAAACCAAGGCTCTACGGCCGTCATCAACCAACAGGCGTTGGAGCATATCCAGCCCACGTCGGTAGCCGACGTGCTGTCGTTGATCCCGGGCGGATTGTTCCGGGAGTCGAGTGCCACCGGTTTCAACCGCATATCGCTGCGTCAGTCGGGCAGCGACGACAATACGTCGCTGGGTATGGCAGTCGTCATGGACGGCATCCCTCAGGATAACGACGGCTTTCGGGCTTCTATCCGGGTTGTCTACCGACGAATACAGCGACCGGCTCGGCATGAACAGGGCATCGATCTGAAAACGCTTTCGACCGACCATATCCGCAAAATAGAGATCGTCAAGGGCATTTCCTCGGCCAAACTGGGAAACCTCTCTCGGGCGTCATTCAGACGACCTCGAAGATAGGCATTACTCCCGCACAGCTTCGCATGAAGGTCGATCCGCTTACCGCTGATCTATCTGGGCAAGGGTTCCGCATTTCGCCGAAGATGGGTTATCTGCATACCGGAATCGACTATACTTCGGTTTACGACGACCGCCGCGACCCTATGAGCAAATACAGCCGCCTGACGGGCCAGGTCACCTATAACAATTCCGTCGATGGGGACAAGACGCTATTCCTCTTCAAACTGTCCGAGGTCTATACGCTGAACCAGGCTAAGGAGGACGAGCTGACGCAGGATTACAACGAGTCGTTCCGAAACAAGTATTCGAGGACCGGCGCTTCATTCAAGGCGCAAATGTACGATCTGGGAAGATCGTCGATAATGTCGAGTTCATCGCTTCGGCGGACTATACCTACGACCTGATAGACCGCAATCGCCTCGTGCAGACCGGGACGCCGCTTCCGTCCCCGCTGGCGACAGAGGAGGGCGAATCGGAGGGCATATACCTTCCTTCTACCTATTACAGTCCCTTCCAGATCGAGAACAAGTCGTTGTCGCTGCTTACGCAACTGAATGCCGAATCTCTTTTCGAGACGCGTTCTTTCCGCCACAAGGTGATATACGGTCTTTCATGGAAGCGGACCAAGAACTATGGGGAGGGCGTTATGGTCGACATGACCCGGCCGCCCTATCCGGGGAACAACGAATACGTGCGTCCGGTGCCCAACCGAAGCATTCCCGCACTGTCGGTCGGCGCAGCCTATGCGGAAGAACAACTGAAGCATTCGAACCGCTGGTTCGATTTCGAGCTGAACGCCGGGGTCCGGTTTACGCAGATGTTCAATTTAGACACGAAATATACCGAATTGAGAAAGTTGCAGGTCGAACCCCGTATCAATGCGGCGTTGTCGTTCAATATCGATCTTGCCGGCGGCAAATCGTTACGCAATATGTTCCGCTTCGGGTTCGGACAGGAGAACAAGCTGCCTACGCTCGATTACATCTACCCGGACAGGGTCTACAAAGATATGATCGTGTTGAACGCTTATACCAAGCAGGACGATCCGTTCAACCATCTGATCACCTATACGAAAATCTACGATGTCACGAACAATAGCCTGCGTCCGAACCGGAATACGAAATACGAAGCGGGATGGGATGTGGAATACGAAGGCTACCCCTGTCCCTGACTTTTTCAAGGAGCACTCCGACCGGGGATTCGAAAGCGTCGCCGAGTATTCTCCCGTACGTTACACACGCTATGTCGATCCGATCGACGGACAGCCGATCGTCGGCCGCCGGCCGGAAAAGGAGGATTATGTGGCGGACCCGTATGCCACGTTCGTGGATATGGACATCGTACGCAACAGCATGAAGGTCGAGAAAAAGGTCTGGAGTACCTGCTGCGCTTCCCGAAAATCATCCCTCTGTCCACGACGGTGGAGATCAACGGCGCATATTATGATACGCGTTACTCTTCGGGCGCTCCGTTGCAGTACCATCCTGCCTTCAGGGACGACGACCGTCCGCAACCGTACGTGGAATTTACCGGCGTCAGGATATCACCCGCCAGCGGATTTTCAATACGAACCTTTGGTTCAACACGAATATTCCGCGCTATAAAATGATTTTCACTACCTTCTTCCAGTTCATCTGGCTGAATGAAGAGATGCGTATCAACGAAGATGAATACCCTTCCGCCTATTTCGATACGGACGGTCGGATGCATACCGTGGACGACCGGATACTGCAGTCGATTAAGGACGGACATACGGTGTGGCGGCACTATCATATCTATAAGGAGGATTTCAGCGAAACGCTGCCCGTATCGCTGACGGTTAATTTCAAGGTGACCAAAGAGTTCAGCCGGATGATACGCGCCTCGTTTTTCGTGAACAATATTCTGGACATCAATCCCTGTATAAGAACCGCTACAACCAGAACGTGCGCGTATGGCAGAAATCGTTCTTCGGGGCCGAGATGACATTCAGTTTTTAATATACACTGAGGATGCCTTTAAGACACACATATTTCACACCGGGAATCGTCGCTGCGCTCCTATGCAGCCTTTGTAGCGTTCCTTCCGTCAGGGGCAGGAGAGGCTGACCTCGACGGCGTCGAATTCCCCGTTGCAGACCGAGTTCGAGAACCGTTCGTTGCGGCCCGGGACGGACATGCGGGACGCTTATCTGAGAAATCCGGCCCTGATACACCGCATGGTCGGCGAGCGGCGCTACTTTTCGGCCGAAAATCCGGGTTCGTCAGAGAAGCCCGGTACGATCTTCATCGCTGCGGACGGGGCTTCCGGACGACAGGAAGGGGATTATCTGCCTTACGAGGGGCAGGAGTTCCGCGATTTTTCTGTCCGGGCGGACGGATACAAGCAGGGCGACCGGGCGACGTTCTTCGCCCGGATCGGATTTACGGCAGGAGGAAACGACAACGTCGGTTGGAGCGCACTGCGCAATCCCGGACTGTACTGGCCTTACATTGTTGCCGATTCGACGGGCGGCGACTTCCGTTATGAAAAGTACGATCTGATGTGCGGGTACTCGTTCCGGCTCGGGCGGTTCGATCTGGGCATGTCGGGGGAATATACGGGCGATTTCGCATTCCGCCAGAACGATCCCCGTATAGAGGATATCTCCACGTGGCTTACGTTCAAGGCCGGTGCCGCCTATGCATTCCGCCGCCATGTCATAGCCCTGAACGCGGAATTCATGCACCATCGCCAGCATGCGGATGTCAAACACTTCCGGACCGGACAGTTCGCCGGTTTCTTCATCGAATACGGGTTCGGTATGTTCGACTACATTTTCAGCCCGATTTTCAATTCCATGGAACAACGGCAGCATATCAACGCTTACGGCGTGAATCTGACGTTCAATTCCGACCCTTCGCGGGCGTTGCGCCTGAATCTGTTGCTGGGATACGGCCGTGAAACGATGAAGACGGAAGAGAACAATTATAAGGTGAATCTCTACCGGGCTCCGGCCAATACTTTCGATGCCGATCTGGGCATATTGTGGAATGACCGTCGGTGGGGAGCGGAATTTTGGTGAAGGCCGCTTATGAGGATAAAAGGGAACGGAAAATATCTTCGAACGTTATATTTCGTCGTCTCAGGACGGTGTGGACGTGTACGATTTCCGCAAGATCGGAGAACAGAACCGCTATGGGATGAAGCGTCTGGACGGAAGTGCGGAACTCAAGGTTTCCCGTTTTCTGGGACGGCACTATACCGTGTCGCTGCTCGGAGGCGTCGGCTATATGATGCGCGAGGAGACCTACAAGGACCACGATTACCTGATCCGCAACGTGTTGCTGACCCTCCCTCGGAATCGGAGCCCGGTATTCCGGGGAGAAGTTCGATGTGGAGTTGCGCGGTTGCTGGAGCCACCGGACAGTTCCCGAGAGCCGCTATGAGGTCGGAGTCGACCTTGAAAAAAACACGGAATTCCAGCATGCGTTCACGACTTATGCCTACTATGCCAATACGGCGGAGCTGTATACGGCGGAACTGACCGTGGCAAGGCATTTCCGGTTCGGAACGTTCGGTCTGCGGGGGCAGATGCTTTGCGGACGGGGCAACCGTATTCCGGAGGCCGTCTACGATCTTTCCCGCTACGAGCAGGCCGTACCATCGACGTCGCAGCATACGATCAGCCGGACGCCGGACCGGCACGACTCGGTCTGGTTCCGGGTGTCGCTGTTCACCGTTTTTTAACAGAAAACAATCAAATTCAATTCATACACATAAACACGGAAGAAATGGAAATAAAAGTATTGGGAGGAGGATGCTCTTCATGCAGCCAGATGTACGACAACGCCCGGATCGCAGTCGACGAACTGGGGTTGGATCTGGAGGTGGAGTTCATTCACGACATCACGAAGGCATTGCAGTACGAGGTGCTGCAGATGCCGGCGCTCATCATCGACGAAAAGGCCGTATCCTTCGGCCGCGACCTGTCGGTGGACGAAATCAAGGAAATATTGAAAAGTATCGATAACCAATTAAAAGAAGACGAAAAATGAAAACCGTAAAATCATGCTGCCTCTTCTGGCAGCCCTCATGTTCGGCAACGGAGTTGTCCGGGCTCAAAACGAGGCGAAGCACGACAAACCGGCCGTAGAGGTCGTCGTGTTCCATGGAGTGAAACAGTGCCAGACCTGTCAGGCTATCAAGAAAAATTCGCAGGAGGTGGCGGAGGAACTTGCCGCCGACGGAAGAACGTCTCTTACCGGGTCGTGGATTTTTCGAAACCCGAAGGCAAGGACGAAGCCAATAAATATGAGATAGCCTGGACTTCGCTGTTGCTGATCCGTCACGATGCCGGTGATAAGGAAACGGTCCGTAACATTTCCAAGTTCGCCATCGAAAATGCACGGACGAATACCGAAAAGTTCCGCAAGCAGTTGGCCGAAGATATCGGGAAGCTGTTGAAAGAATAAGCCCGTGCGATGGAGCAATTCGTAAATTCTTTACTCGATAATTGCAATCTGCCGGTTCTCACGGCGTTCCTGCTGGGTATACTGACATCGGTGAGTCCCTGTACTTTCACGACCAACGTCATGGTCCTCGGATACATCGGCCGGGATATGAGCGGCGGCAGGCGTGTGTTCGCAAACGGACTGTTCTATACTCTGGGGCGCATCGTATCCTATACGGTGCTGGGACTGATCTGTATTCCCGTTTTGAAGAAGGGCCAGCACGTTTTTGTTCAGAGCCTCGTCAGCGACTATGGCGGGTACATTCTCGCCCGACGCTGATCGTCTATGGGTATTCCTGCTGCTGGGCAGTAAGTTCCCTTCGGCAAGTTCGGTTTCCGAGCTTCGGAGAGCAGCAAGCGTCTGCGGGGCAGTTTCGGAGCGTTCGTGCTGGGGCTGCTGTTCGCGCTGGCCTTTTGTCCCATCAGCGGCGTATTTTATTTCGGTATGCTGTTGCCGATGGCGGCGCTGGAGCCGGGAGGCTACCTCTATCCGGTTGTATTCGCCGTGGCCTCGGGAATTCTGGTGGTGCTCATCGCCTGGATCGTAGCCTTCGGCATGTCGAGCCTGGGGCGATTCTACAACCGGGTAAACCAGTTCCAGAAATGGTTGAACCTGATCGTTGCGGTCGCGTTCATTTTGGCAGGGATTTATTATTTTGTGATTTATTACATTTAATGTATCGAGATGAAAAATGGAATTGATGAAAGGGCCGTTTTCGCCCAAAGAAAATCGAGTATGCCGAAGGCAGTATCGTAAGTCAAGAGTTCATCCATAACCGGGCGGGTAACCTCACGCTTTTCTCGTTCGACGAGGGACAGCAACTGAGCGAGCATACCGCGCCTTTCGATGCCGTATGTCAGATACTGGACGGGGAGGCGGAAATTCACATCGCAGAGGACGTTTATCGTCTTACGGAGGGTCAGATGCTCATCATGCCGGCAAACGTACCCCATTCGGTACATGCCGTGAAGGCATTCAAGATGCTGCTTATTATGATCAAGGGATAAACCTTTATTCCTGCGCCCTTTTTCTGTCCCTGCAGAACAGGAAAAGGGCGTATTTATTCAGACAGCAAAATAACAGCCGGGACTACTCCGTCCCGCAATCGACAGATGAAAATATATTTCAATTCCGGAAGGACCGAGACTCTCGAGAAGAAACGCCTTGAATCCCTGCTCTGAAATAGGTTAAAATTCATTGCTTTATTCTTATACAATTTGATTTCAAGTTGACGGAAGAAGATAGAAAAGTAATCCACAGCCTGAATAGCGGCAAGTTGAAAGTGGTCCACAACACCCCTATACAGGCAAAATTCTTCTGGGATTACGACAAAAATCTCAAACCGGGCAACTGATATCCTGCTTAAAGAATCCGGAATACAACATCTACTAAAAGAGAGTATCGACATCGATACTTTTTATCCGCTTACGGATGAATCTCCGTTTTTCCAATTTGTCGAAGAACAGTTCTACCTTCTGAGTGCCGGTTGGCTTCCGTAGGAACGTAATCGGAAATGCCGCCTTCACCGGTCTTGGTGATCCTGTCGGACGGTAATCCCCGCTTGTTCAGCTCCGAGGCTATATAGTCTGCTCTCGAAACACTCAGGGCGTCGTTGATACCGACTGTTCCGGTCGCACTGTCGGCCGCTCCCGTAACCTTCACCGTCAGACCGTATTTCGTTGCAACTCGTACCAGTTCGTCGAGATTGACCAACTGGGAGGGGTCTGTCAAACGGGCCGTATTGAGGCTGAAAAGAAATAGACGGGAGCGCCGATACATTCGCCGCCGGCCGGCCGGAAAGCGACGGAATCCGCAGTAAAGAGTCGCGGCGGGCATTACACCCGTACCGGGAATTCGCACTACCGGCCTCCACACGCACGGAAACCGACCCGCCGCCGGGCCGAACCTCCGTCGTATCGAGGGGCGACGTTCCGTCCCACTGCCGGTTCTTCAGCCGCGCACGCAGCGAGTTCAGCCCGCTGTAATTGTTCACAGGGTAATCTTTGCCGACCTCGCCATCCTCTTGCAGGATATGCCCGTAAGCGTCGAGCAGGCCCTCGATCTCCAGTATCTTCTTCAGCTCGGCCAGCGTCCGCCGGTCGCAGTCGTGCCGGCCCGCATAGCGTCGGTTCTCCTCCGACAGGAAATCCACATACTCCGCAAGCCGTTCGCTGCGGCGGATATAGGTGCAGCGTCCACGGCCCGCTTCCAGCCGGTCTTGCCGATATGGAACGTGAATCCGGCGGTCAGCGACAGCATGTGGTCGCCCAAACGGTTGGCGCGGCCGTAGCCGTCGAAGTCCTGAAAGGTGGTCGTGCCGGAGAGTTCCGCGACGGCGCTTACCCTTCGGGAGATGCGGTACTGCCCCTGTACGGCGTAGGAGACCGCAAACGGGTTGTGCCCGTTCGTAGCATGATGCAGCAGGCCGATGCCCGCAAAGGAACGAGCCCCCAGCGCACCTGCTCCTGCCGGGCATACCCGCGGCCGAGAACATTCCACAGCAGATCCGCATGGACATAGTGGTACCTCTGTGTGGACAACCGGGCGTCCTTGAAGCGCGATCCGCTGTAATTGATCCGTGCGCCGACCGAGGGCGTGAACCACTTGCCGACGGCGAGGCTGTACGATGTTTCGATGCGTCCGAACAGGTCCTCGCAGCCGAGCAGCGTACCGAGAAAGGCGGTCGAGCCTCCGGCGATACCGACAAACCAGTTGCCGCTTCCGCGCATCGGAAGAATCACGCCGTCGAGATGGGTGGGCTGCACCGGCTGGAGCAGCTCTGCGGCATCGGTGAAGGATGTGTACCGTACAGTGTCAGCCTGTGCGGGCCGGACACTCGCGCGGGCCTGCAACGAGCAGAGCGCCGCGAAGATAAAGATGATGCGTTTTGTCATTATCCAATCGTTTTACCTGTTATACTTTCATTCGTTGCGGGAGATGATGCCGTTTATCGCTTGGGCTTTTGCCGATGGCCGGGCGCATCATGCGGCTGGCCATCCTCATGCAGCGGAGTGCCCATGCGCGGTTGTCCTCGTCTTCGTCGCGCCCCCACTTAAGGTCGCTTCCGCCACTTCCGCCGCCGTGCGTTTCGGCAAATGTAGTGGCATCGTCGACCATCCCGAGTAAGAGCATCGTCGCGCAGTGCATGACCTCCGCGCCCTGTTCCGCGATTGCCTGTACGAGCGTGTCGTCGAACAGTTGCCGCTGCGGAGCGTCCAGCCGTGCCGACAGGTTCCGGTATTCGCCGACCAGACCTTCCAGCAGGGCGTCTTTGAGCAGCGTGTCCACTTTGGAGTGGACATCTCGCGAGTACCGGTAGGCTTCCGCCCGGAGCTCCTCCGTGCGTTGCTGGACGGCATCCATGTTCTCTTTGAGGTCGGCGAGTTGCCAGTCGGCTGCCTGTAGTTTACCCTGCTTGTCGGCCAGTTGTCTGTCGATACCTTGCAGCTCCTTTGCAACGACTCGATCAGCATCTCCAGCTCCGCCGCATCGTCGCTGTTGGCTGCCAGATCGCGTTCGGCTGCCGATAGCTGCGCCTGCTTTTCAGCCTTCGACTTTTCGAGGTTATCGACCATCGTGGTAAGTCCCTTGACCCGGCGCTCTGCCAGCCGGATGTCCGACTGGATGGAGAAAAGCACCTTTCGATGGCGATCGATATTCTCCTCAAAGGTCGTACACTCCTCCGAAAGCATACGGCGGTACTCCTCGGTCGTGAGATGCAGGGCGCCCGTTTCGGAAACGCTCCGTCCCCGCGACATCCCCACTTCGTATTGACTTCGGTGAAAAAATCTGTATGAAGCTGTTTCATCCGCTGGCTGAACTCGTACTTGTCCTTTCCGGCGAATATCTCCTTGTATGCAAAGCGGCCGTCTTTGATCGGCAGCAGCGTACAGTGTACATGCGGGTTTATTTCATCGAGGTGTACAATGAAGGCGGCGATGTTCTGCTCGCCGTATCTGCCGCTGACAAACGCATAGACATCCTTCGCCCAGCGTTCGATGTCGCGCTTCCGCTCGACGTCGGAATTGTCCGCCCCTTATCGAAATTTACCTTCTGCGAACCGAACGCCAGTTCGCGCATGCGGTCCGGGAACCGCCGAAGATGATATTGACCACCGTGCGGTATTTCGGTTCGTCCAGCCCCTCGTTGGGGTCCTTGATCCCGCGCCGGTCCAATATTTCAGCCATCCGTTCAGGAATACTGCGGCTTTTGTCGACGGACGGACCTTGCCGGACACGATCTCGAAGTTCAGATGTTCCCGGCTGGGGTCGTAATTGCCCTTTTCGAGCGCCTGTTCCCATCCCTTCTCCGTCCAACGGCGCTGATGTTCGTTGCTCTGCGATGTCGTGATGCCTTTCGATACCCGGACATCGAGTACCTGTTTTGCTTTTGCCATACTTTTCGCGTTGATTCGACAATCCGCCGTGTCCCAGCTTGCTGCTTGTCCGGACACCGCTCCCGCCGGCGTCAGCCGGTAGGGGTATTGAGCTACCCCACCCTTCGTTTGGTGGCAGGCGGGCAAGCCCGCGTGCCGCTACAACCGGCAGAATGCCTGGCCGGAACAGGGGCGGATTGTCGGGGTTATACAAACTCCGTTTCCGGCCTTCGGGTCAATCCGCCTCCTCCAGTACGTGTGCCGCAAGCGCCAGAAAGGACTTGCGGAACGATTTGAGGCCCTCTTGCGTTGCGTCCGGCTCTGTGGTCGTCCCGTCCGCTTCGGCATCGAGAATGAGCCCCGCAAGCACCTTGGAGGTCTCGATGAGCGACGACCACTCCCCGCCGAGATCGAGACGGAAGAAATCCATGAACTCCAGACGATCGTCGAACCTCGACCGGCGCAGCACGCGCTGCATGGCAGCCAGGGCGATACACCCCATAGCCGTCGCATGGATTCCGACCGCCAGCGGATCGTCGTCTTTCGACGCCTTATCCGGATCGACGCGGACGCCGGATGCGGTCATCGCGCTACGGACGAGCTGTCCGCACGCCGAGCCGGTCGCGGAGGAGTCCGCATAGCCGACCACCCAATCGGACAGTACCTCCGCAGTTGCGCGGCAAGGCCGGATACGGACTGTACATCGTCCGCCGGAGCAGGCTGTCCGGACTGCACGGCCATGGTAATGACCACGCTCTTGGGAAGACGGATGCGCGTCAGCAGACCAACCGACTCCAGCGTGTCCAGAAAGGAACGGACGGTAGCGCGGTGCCAGCGCCACTCCACAGCCAGGTCGGAAACGGTAACATGGCACTGGCAGGGCCGGAGTTCATAATCCTGGCGCCTCAAATACGAAGAGACGAATCCTGCCATCGCCTTGTCCAACAGGTCGCAGTAGGCTTCCGTTCTCGTCTTTCGTTCGCCGACTTTTCCTTGAGGTAGTCGAAAACCTCCATTTGTGCCAGCACCGTGGCCGGCATTCTTTCTTGTTTTCCATATTCGTCGATATTATTGATGATAATCGTGCGGATATGTCGGAGCTGCCGCCGTCCGCATCATGCGGCAACCCTGCGCGATGATCGTAGCGATGGGGCACGGCAGATGTTGCGGGAGGCTCCGCCCGTCCGGCTCCACCTCCTTGCCGTCGCATTCGGACATGGCCCGCGCGGAGGGATAGAACAGAGCTGCCAAAGGCAGTAGGCGGCAGTAACGGCCACGGGTACAGACCGGGCACGAAGCCGATAGCCACGGCCGCGAGCGCGAGCTCGGCAAAGGCCGCGGCCGGCCGGACAAACCGCGCAGCCACCGGTCCGTCCGCCGGGAGGAGAACAATGCGGCACACGCCCGGTAGAGAGCAGGACGCCGAAGCCGCTGGGGTGTCCGTTCGTATAGGCATAGTGGTACAGGAGCAGCAGGACGAGCAAGAGCTGCGCGTAGAATTTACGGGCCTTGGCGTCGCGTGCCGGGCGTCGCCCTCTCCTGCCGGAAAGCGGCGCTTCCTGCTATACAATGCCGCTGTAAGCACAAAAGGCAGTGCGGCAAAGGCGAGGTGTACGGCAATCCACATCATAGGTAGTAGGGTTTTTCACGCACGGGAACGGGCGGTATCACGAGTTCCAGGCGGACAATACCGTAGGTCGCCAAGCGGATAATGGCCTCGGCATCCGCGGGGGAAAGGTACATGGCCGCCTTCTTGATGCGCTGCCGGAACGAAGCGTCCTGCTTGCGGTGGGTGGCCAGCGCCCTGTCCAGTTCGTGTTCGGGGATCTCCCAGGTCGTACCCTCGGCGTACTGACCGTTCGCTTTGAACGCCCGGAGCACCAGCGTGCGGGAAACGACGTAATCGGTACGGTCGCTTCTTGAAATGATATGCTCCTTGTAGAGGTTATCGTCGGCAACCTTTATCCATGTTCGGTACATGTTGATCCAGTAGACCATCTGTCGGTACAACGTGTTTCGCATGGCTCGGTCGTTTACAGGAAATCCATCAGTACTTCCTCCTTGATCTTCTTGTACTTGAACGTGCCGCTGCGGGCATGGAGTTCGAGGTCGAGGCACAGATCGCCGTACATCAGCTCCAGCGAATCGTAAACGGTGGCGACGACGACATGCACCTTGCCGTCCTCTTCCGTCCGGGCGTTCATCTTGAACATCTGTCCGAAGGCGGGATTGGAATAGGCGCACGTACTATAGCCGAACTCGCCGACACGCATGGGGATATGGTGGTAGAGCGTGATGAGCTCCATGTCATCCTCGAACATATCCATGACCTCCTCCAGGTCGTAAGAGTCCCGGAGCGGGAAGGTAAGCAGCACGTAATCGCCGTAGAACTGCGGCTTTTCCATCGTCGTCACGTCGATCAACTGCGGCAGTTGCAGCGGAACGAGCGCCATGAAGTCGTTATAAAAGTGTCGTAGCATATTCATTGCGAATGAGGTTTACAGCGTGTGAATAAATGCCTCCATGAGCATTCCGGGCAATTCGTCTTGTCGGTCGCCCGTCGATTGCAGAATTGAGCCCAACGCCTCGAACGCGGCCGAGGTCTGCGCGGCGATCTCGTCGAGGCGCTCGCGCTCTTGCGGAGAGAGCAGCGCGAGGCAAAGGCCGTCCATGGAAGCATAGGGCTGGAGGAGCATCCAGATGTAGGCACACGCCTGCTGCGGCGTTTTGACCCGCCGGTTCCGGATGTCGTCGATGCAGGTATGGGCGTTCTGTATCAGCCGGCGGCCCGTGCGCATCGCCAGAAAGAGCATGGCATCCCGCCAGGCGATCTCGCCGCGCCCGGCGGCGAGGAAGACCTGCGAGCAGCAGCGTTCGGTATCGCATGCGATGTCGGCCACGTCCGAGCTTCCGAGCTCGTGCAGATGCGTGAGGAAGCCCCGAAAGACGGCATCTTCTCTTGCGATGTAGGCGGTCAGGTCATCGCGGCTGTGGATGCCGTCGCGGATGCTTTCGGCGAGCAGCGCCCGGTAGGTCGAAAGCACCTGTCGCCTGTCGTCACGACAGGCCGGATGGCCGTCCAGAGAGGCGAAAAACGGGCGAACCGTTTCGGCCGCGCGGCGCAGCTCCTCGTCCGCGGCGTAGGGCGAGAGCCGCTCCTTGAGCATGAGCAGCTCCCCGTAAGTGCGTGGCCCCGACAAGGCCAGACGGGAGAACTCGATGCGGAGCGAATCGTGTATCCCCTCGCACACCTTACAGGCATCGGAACCAGGCAGGCCGAGCGTGTCCCGTCGCAGGCGTGCAAAAACGGAATCCTTTACGGTCTGCCACCGTTTAAGGTGTCCCGCCAGTTCTTTGGCCGTCAGGTGGTCCAAGCGCCGTATTTCGGACAGGTACCCGCGGTAGGTGTCGGCAGGATCGTCCGAGCCCACGGACGACGGTTTGCCGTTCCGCTCCCGCACGAAGAGAACAGGAACAAGACGGTCGAACAGACGGTCAATACGGCTAAAAGCGCCGGACATCTTGAATATGATTTTCTATTTTTCATATCCCAAATTCATATCATTAGCCGCAAATCTATATATTATTTTCAATAAGATAGCAAATAGGAATCATATTTTACATAAAACAAATATCATATTCAACAATATGATTATCAATGAAAACAAGTGCAATAAAGAGTAATTTTAGAGTATGATTTCAGAGGATTTCAACTCTGAATATGATTTTATCGAATTAAAATCTTATCTTTGTGTCCGTTATCCTAAACAGTGTATAGAGATATGGCAAAGGTGGGTTACATATTCAAGGCTAATTCCTATGACGCGCTCGATGCGGACAAAGAATGGATGCGACAATACGGGTGTGTACAGGTGGTCGAGGAAGAGTGCGCCCACGAGGCGCTCCGGCCGCAGTGGAAACAACTCATGGCAAGCCTCGGCAGAGGCGACGAACTGGTAGTGGCCAAATTCAGCAACGCCGTGCGCGACTTGCGCGGGCTGGCCGCACTCGTCGAGCTGTGCCGGATCAAGGTGGTGCGCCTGGTATCCATCCACGACAAAATCGACACCCTGGGCGAACTGTTTCCCGATACAACGGCAGCCCAGGTACTGGAGATGTTCGGGGCCCTGCCCGAAGAGGTAGCCGTGTTACGCAAGTCGTCCAGCCATATCATGCAACTGCAACAAACCATCAAGCCACCGGTAACGAAGAAGGCCATGTCGAGGGCGGAACGGGAAAACCATCGTGGATATGTACAACAACGGCTATTCGATCGACGACATCTGGGAGGTGAGCGGCTTTAACAGCAAAGCTCAATATGGCGCGTACTCAACAAATACGGCGTATATCTCAACCGCGGCAGAACCAGCGGCCCGCGTGTCAAAAGCAACAGGACGAGACAAAATAACCGACCGGCGGCACACGGGGAAAACAGAAGGGAACGCCACCCTGTATTGCTTTTCGCCGATTTTGCATATCTTTATATGGTGTATAATCTTTAATTCGGAAGCTATGTTAGATATTATTATCGTATTGGCAGGATTCTATCTATTCTGCGGCATCGTGAGGGTTCTGCTCGGAGGATTCGGCAAAAGCGACTATCAGCGCGACCGTTAGACTGCGGAATCGCATGCCGCATCTCATGGAAAAGACAATATCGTTATCGCATAAAACTCACATAAAACAAGAACTGAAATGACAAAAGCCGAGTTAGTTGCCCTGATCACACATCAGACCGGGGTAGAAAAAACGGCAGCGGAGGCCGTTGTGGAAGCATTTATGAGAAACATAAAGGAGACGATGATCGCCGGAGAAGATGTGTTCTTGCGGGGGTTCGGCAGTTTCATCGTCAAAGAGAGGGCCGAAAAAGTGGCTCGCAACATCACGAAGAACACGACGATGGTTATTCCAGCCCATTCCATCCCCGCCTTCAAGCCATCCAAAGTATTTCTGGAGGCAGTAAAGAGGGGAATAAAAAGGATAAAACGCTGGTCCTGTCAGGGTAGCATGGTATCATTCGGCCCCGTCGTACAATGAAAACGCAACCGCCTGTCAACGGCGGTTGCGTTTTGGTAGACAGCCCTTACGCCGCCTCGCTCTTCGGGTTCATCGGTCCACAAGCATCCGGTTGGCATACTCCGCAATCTCCTCACGGGTCAGCCACCGGGGTTTTCGTCTTCAGGAAAACCGTCGTAAAGTCGGGTCATCCACTCGATTTGCCGCGCTTCATCGCCGGCCCACAAGCGGCCGGTACTCCTGTTACCGAAACCGAGGTAATACTCGCAGTCCGATTGCAGCCGCGCCAGCAACATGTATCTGAATCTCTTGTCCCGGCGCATTACCTCCTCTACCGTCATTCCTTCTGTCTTGTTCATTCCGTTCATGTCTATAAAGATTTAAATTTCTCTTTTCCTCCGGTAGTCCTGTACCGAAGGCCGATTGTTTTCTGCCTGCGGGATTGACGGCCGGGCCAGGCAAGGAGGATGCGGAAAATACACTCGCCGTTTAGTCCGGGGAGGAAGATTTTCCGCCAGCCAGCCAAAAGCGGTCCTTGACAGGCCGGCAGCCGGCAATCAATTTCGCAGAATAAAAAGCGGCTTGCGAACCGGGTACAAGGCGAAGCGGATAGAAAAGGGAAAGGCGTATGCGCAATGAATGGGTAGCCGGGCCGTCGGGACAGCGTAAGACAGACTGTTTGGTATAAGAGGATGGCCCCGATTTGAGTGCAAAATACCGCAACACATCCTTCGGACGGTTGCGGTATTTCAAGGTCACGTGTGCCACTTTCAAGCGTGCAACTTGCGGCGCCTGATCTTCCAGCCGTAAATATCGGCGACATACGGATAGAGGGAACGTGTTCTCTTGCGAAAACCGACTTCGTCGATTTCTCCGCTATAGATCTTGTCGGCGATGCGTTCCGCCTCGCTTCTATCTTTGGCGATGCGGTACAAAGCGTAATTCATGCCGTCATGATGTATCATGCGCCCCCGGATATTGTAGCTGTCTCCGTACCACTCCGCGTCGTCGCATTGGGAGTACAGGATGTCGGCAATGTTGCTGCCCAGAATTTGGTACCCTTGCGGCGGTCCTCTCCATGTGCCCACCGAGGCGAACGCGATGATAACGCCTTCGATTTTTTTATCCAGATTCAAGCGTTCATCGGTCAGGGAGCCGGACACCACGTCCGCCCACTCGGCGTCGCTGACCGTGTACGTGTCGTCTTCCTGCACCTCCCGTTGCAATTCCTGGTACTGCTCTCTTGCCTCGTCGTCCAGCATGTCCATGCTCGACCAAATCATCTGTTTTTTCATACTTCCTGAATTTTAATGTTCGTTTGGCTTACTTTTTCATCCCTCTCTTCGGAGGTTTCCACCTCGTCCGACGGGGATTTAATTTCACGTGCAAAACTCCAAGCCGGAAAGAAGGGAACAAGGCAAGGAGGAAGCGGAAAGTCACAGACGATTGCATTTGGGTTGAACATGCCTGAGCGAGCCTGCGAGTCGATGGCCGTCAACCGCAAATGGAACGCGCCTTGCTGGTTCCCGCCCGGCTTAACTTCGCACAGGGAAATCAATGACGTCGGAGAAAGGGCAGAAATGAGTGATAGCAATACCGACACCGCAATGAGCAAAATAAAAGCGGCCCGAAGGCCGCTTTGTCGGGATAAGGCAGGATTTACTTCTTGCCCTTTTTCGTTGTCTTTGCCGGCTCCGCAGGTTCTTCCTCCTTTCGACGGCCGGGTAGAACCTGACGGCGACCATCACGATGCGGTTGTGCAGCACGCCGTCCTTGTCGGCCCACTCTTCGGGCTTGAAGTAGCCTTCCACGGTAAGCAGCGTGCCTTTGGTCAGCACGTCGAACGAGTCGGCATTCTCGTTCTTACGCCACGCTTCCATGTTGACGAACGCCGACACGCGCTTGGTATCCTCGCCGTTCTTCTCCTGACGGGCTACCGACAGCGGGAAACGGGCTACGCTTGCGTTGGTGAACTGGCGGATTTCAGCGTCTTTGCCACGAATCCGGTTACTGCGAAACTGTTCTCGATCTTTTTCATTGCGATTGTTTTTAGAAGTTAATAAATCAGTTTTACGGTGCTTAAAAGTAGGTGCAGCAGAGGGATGCACCAAGGATAGCGCATAAATACGCTTTATTTTGGGGCGCAGGCCCAAACCGCAGGCTCGATAAAGGAAGATTTGTGCCGCTACGCCATTGGTCAAGATCTGACAGGTCGTGCCCGTCGGCACCCTAACTTTGCAGCGAAAACGATGGGGCGACTTCGACAGAAAACGGTCGCGGAAAAGGCGGGGAAAACAGGGAGCAGCGGCATTCGCGGATCTGAAAAGACCCGACCGCCCATCGGCAAGAGTGCAGCACGTTCCGGCGTGAACCCGGGAAGAACATCGAGGCGGGTAAGCGAAGCGACCGCGGGTGGCATGGAAGCGGCAAAGATGGTATGCCACCGGACTGACCTTGGCACTGCGTCCGCGGAAGGGCCGTCGAACGAAGGCCGGGTAAAAGGCGTGCGTGAAGCATCGGTGTCGGCCGCATCAGGTCCATCTGGGCAGAATAGCGAGGGAAAGGAAAAAAGGAGGCAAAGGAAAAACGGCGGGAGCCTACCCTCCGGCAAAACGGGAAAGGCGCTCCCGAGCAAATGGACGGGTTCTAAAAGGGAACGGCGCAGCCGGAAGGAATTACAAACGGCGGTTCCGACAGAAGCGGCTGCGTGTCGCAGGCGTTATGCCTGAAGCGTGTAGCGATTCGGGATAAAAGTGGATCGTGCCAGCGTTTGCCGCTCGGACAAAGAAAAGCGGGCTGAAACGGGCCCCATTTCAGTCCGCTTTTCTGGCAATCAGAACCGGGCAATCAGAATCCGGTGTTCGAAGATTTTGCTTTTATCGCTCGCCCGCCGCTGGCAGACCCAGAGGTGGTGCGCCCGTAACCGTAGACGAAATACTCGTCGAGCAGCGTTTGGTTCTTCAGGTGTTCCATGCCCGCCCGAAGATCGTCTTCATGCGTGGAGAAGAGAATCGTGTTCACAATCCGAAAATAAAGCTCTATCGCTTCGTCGCAATAAGGGCAAAACTGTGTTCTATCGTTACTTCCATAATTACGGCACTTCAACAATAACTTCAATTCTTCCGTACAGCATCGAACGCAAGGCTGTCTTGTCGATGGCGTAATACTCCGTTATGTGCCCGTACTGCTTGACAAAATACCGTTTCAGCACGTCCGAAAAATCGAAAAGGTAGCCGCCCAAGGCAATCCCCGCCTGAAACGACAACACTCCCACACGTTTCGGGTAAGCCAGTTCTTCTCTTCACGGGTCAATTTGTCGCCGTTATTGAGGCGCTCTCGCAACCTGTAGACCTTGCTGTCTTTCAGGCCATCCAATTCGGGCACGTCCCATTGGACGAATTTCATCGCTATCTGTGTAATTGCTTCAATTATAGATAATCACTTCATCACGGAACTCGACAATCTCTTTCCCGCTGGTCAGGCGGACGACTACGGTGTTACCATAATCGCCTACGATTGTACCTTCCGTATAACCTTTGTAAGGATTCATCAGCGAACAAGGCGAGCCGATAATATCGCTCTTTTCTTCGTATTCGTACATAGCCTGTGCATTGAGATTAAAACTTAATATTCCATGTGCCCTGCGAGAATGTCCGGAAACTCACGTACTCGTCTTTGAGTGCGTATGTCAGAAGGCGGATGTAAATCTCGTCTTTGGCATCCAGCGATTCCACCAGCTTGTCTATTTCTTTTTCCGGGTAAACCCAAAGGGATGAGAATTGTGCATCGAGCATGTCTTCCGAACGCTCGATGAAGCAATCGGCAAAATTGTCGTCCAAAAAAGCCTCTACTTTGTCGAGGTCTCGTTCGTTCTCCGTACTTGCGAAGAAGAGATTCGTTGCGTAGTCTGCCATAATCTTAAATTTTGAGTTTCTTTTCCCTTATGTAGCATCAGCTACTTTCGGGCTTGATTGAAAATTATGTCGCCTCAAAAGGTGTTATGGCTGTTTTGCAGGGTTTTACGATCAAATACTACCTCTGCGAAGCGGAGCGTGGAGATTTTATCGTGAACCGTCAGGCTCTGACCTAGCAAAAAAAGACATGACAGATACCTTTGCGACACAATTCTCATCAGACAGACCGAAAGTTGATGTGCAAGATGGAAATGTAGAAAGATACAACGGTAGGATCTAAAGCGGGGAGTTCGTTAAACAGGAACGACGTACAAAAGGCAGGTTGCTGGCCAAAAGAAAAGAGATGAGCATTCTTGCTACCGATGTCCGCCATTTCGACGTTGTGAAAAAGGTTTAGTTTAGAACTTGAATAGATATACAACAAACCAGACTAAACTCCTATAATCGACCTTTTGCGTGGATTACATAAATTTTTCATATCTTTGGGAAACGGAACCTCCGATATGGAATAAAAAGCGATTCTATATTTGCTCTTTTTTTCTTTTGGCCAGCAAAATTCCGTCCCCAGTTCGTCCCCCAGCATATTTTAAGCGTTGTAATAAACTAAACATCAATAATATACCACAACATAACATTTTTTCGAGAAATTATCAAAATTCGCTTGCGTAATCCATAAGAATAGGGGCTGAGCAGTCAGCCCCGACGAGCTTCCATGCACGACAACTGCATAAATAGGGATAGTCATTTAATTCCTTCAATTTGAGTTAACCAGCAGACTTTCCCTTATTTTTCCGATCATACTCATCGTTTTTATATCATCGGCTCTGTTTTTAGGGCCGATTTTTTCATTTTCAGTCACGTCTGGAGCTACCACTCCCGTAAAGTCGTGTTCCATGCGTGGAACATCAGGCTGCAAGAGCTACTTGACTGACTCTCGTCTTGCAAGGTTTACCACATTTGCTGTGTGGATACCGAAGAAGATCAGCATGATCTCTGTCGATTTTATCCTTGCAGCAATCTTTCGCAGACCATAATGCTCCTTCTGAGTTCCAAAAGAGCCTTCCATTGCTGTAGCTCGAACGCGTGCAAGTTCTCGTTTAGTAGCGTTCTTAACTTCATTCTTTCCAGTTCGTCCTTTCTGAGTGAATGAGGTTTCAATACCATTCTCCTTGCAGAAAGTTCTGTTGTCATTACCCGAGTAACCCTGGTCGCCACCTATCTTTTACATCAACGCCTGTAAGTTTCTTCGACAATGACACACAGTGCTTAAGTCTCGTTCCTTCATTGAATGCATTGAATGATAGCTTCTCAATAAACGATATTCCGTCAATCAATATGTTGTTGCACTTCGCTCCAAATTCGACTATCTTGGTCTCCTTGCCTCTGACTATCGGTCTGATGTAAGGCTTGCTGAGACTTACAATACGGTTAGGGATACTCTCAGAGTCACCACTCTTGAAGTGGTTCTTCTGCTGACGATATACCCTTGTGACAGTCTCAAGCATATCCAACTGCTTGTAATTCAATAGTTCTTCATCCGGATGGACGCGCATCTGTCTGCGGATTTCTCCCAGTATCTTGCCCAGCAATGCAAGCAGTCTCATTATCATCTTTCTGGTCTGCTTATGAGTATGTTTGCGCTGCTTCCTATATGCCAGGTTCGACTTGTCGATATCATTGTACTTTGTTCTCATTCGATGCTCACCAAGCTGAGAACTGATACCGCACATCATCTTGTATGCTCTATCTACACATTCCCAAAGCAACTTCACGTCAGTTGGAAAGCGCATCAGGCTTTCATAGCAGCTGGCATCTGTATAGACAGTATCAAGGTTCTTCATGTACGGCTTCCATGCATCTGCAAGTACCTTCTGCTGCTCCTGAATCTTCAGTTTCTTGGACAATTCTACCAGAATGCTGTCGATCAGCTTGTAGTTTGTCAACTGGTTCTCAGGACTGATCCTGATCCCGCAGAAGATCTGATAATGGATGTTTCCATTCAACGCATCCATCAGCTTCGAGCTGACAATCCTGTATACATCTTCAAGAACGCCAACGCCACCTTGCCCTCAGGTGTGAAGAAGGACTTTCGTCCTCGCTTCACTCTCAAACTCTTCGGCTTCTCTTCTACTAAACCGAACGATATCGCCATCTCTCGAAGAGGAAGAAGTGACTTGATCCGTCCAAGTTCCGATGTTTTGAAGCTCTCTTCGTATCGCTGATAAAAATCAAACTCTGTAAATGCAATCTCTTGCTGAATGTCAGATAAATTTCGTACTTTTGCCATGAGTTATTTTTGCTCATTTCCTCCGAAAGTCACTTTTCCAGGGTGTTCGGAGGAATTTTAATTCCTGTAGCTAAGATATGAAATTTTTTATCACATTGACAATCAATTTGTTAATAATTTATCAAGATCAATTTCAAGTTTTAGAATATAAGATACAAGACATTTCGGCAAATTCAGAAAGCCCTAATATCATATTCGCCGGTTTCAGATATTCGGACAGCGCCAATGTTGTTGGGACTATCACAGAAAAGATGAAGTTGTTATCGATAATGTTAAAAAACGAAAATAAAACATCAATCTTATTTCGTTGAACTAAATAATTATGTAATCCCCTTGCTGTAAATAAGTCACAACAAGGATTTTTCTATCTCTAAATTCTTGGTATAAAGTTATATGTAGATGCCTAAATTAAAAATCTATCTCCCTCGACCTTCCTGTTATTCATAGGTCACTTCGATTCGGGCAATCGTAGATGCTGCTGATGTCTCAAACTCAACATATCTGGCAGGCCCCTCCCCTTGTTTCCAAGTATAACTGCTTTCATCGTAAATGCCCTCGTACAGATCTGTGCTCCAAGAGCCTATCTTGATATCCTTGCCTGTACCGGGCGTCATAACAATTTGGGTGATCTGCTTTCCATTCTGCCCTTCGATGCTTATTGTTTTGCCAGAGCCGAGGAATACTCCCAAACCTTCCGATTGCCAAGATCCTCTGGTCAGTATCATAAGACAGCCGTCTTCCGTCATGACTCCATCCGGAGAGTCCGGTTTCTCCGGGCTTGCTGCCATCGTTGCGAAGTCAAACAGGGCCGTATTTGCCACTTGTCCCGCATTGGGATCAGCCTCGGTGCTTACGGTCGTCGTCGCGGCCAAAGAACTCGTATTCGTTTCGGGATCGGCAGGATTGGCAATTACCGAAACATTGTATTGCACTGCGTATTCCGCCATTTCAAATTCAACAGTCGCCTCCAATACACCTTGTTTCACCTCCGTCCCGCAAGTTACGTCGTACGAAGCCGCTCCGTCGACCGGATTCCAAGCGACCGTCACGGTTTTACCAGATGCCGTTGCCGAAAGCCCGGTCGGCGTGGGTAGTGCGGTCAAGGGAGCTGAAGAGCCTCCCATCGAACAATAATAGATATAGACATTACCAGGCGAGGTGGTCAAGTTGAAATAACTCGTACTGCTACTACCACTGAGTGCACGCGTAGTCTTGTCTGCCGAATAAATACGCGCAATCCCTCCATCACATGAGATTGTCCAAGAAGCAGCCTTAGTTACATCGGACTGCACATCCATCATCAATTCATCTTCAGTATTCACCCCAGCATTCAGATACCCTCCGCCGTTTCCATAGAAAATGTCGTCCGGTCATACCCTTCTTTAAGTGTAATAATTTGTGTATCGGAAGATAAATCCATGATTTGCAAACTCTCATCTACAACGACCAGTTCATCCGTAGACGCATACCAGCGAGGCTCCAAAGATGTTGAAAATTTATTCTTACTCATCAATCTGGTTTCTCCAGAGAAATTATTCCTACCAATAACGATCTTATCGCCAAATTTCAACTCTGAAGTCCGTGTCATCAACTTGTAAACGTCGCGTTTAACAGGTGTCAAACCGGAAATGATGAATTCAGACACACGAGCTGCCTCGAATTTCAAGGTTTTATTGGTAAAATCTATTTCTTTCCGATAGATATTGGTCTCGGTTACAACCTCTACCGTCAACTTTTTACCACTAAGATCGGCCGGCATAACAGAAAACCACACCAAATCTTCACCTGAAGCCTCACGACCGTTCATAGCCAAAGTAAGCGTCTCCGCAGCGGAATCATCCGCCGGAGCGTAGTTCACCGAACCGTTGAGCAGATTAGCCGTGCAGCTGCCGGCCAATTTCGTGCCCGGAGCGACAAGAGTGATCGAGGAGATCTTTTCGCCGGGAGCGACCCCTTGCAGCCTCATTTTTGCGAAGGCAACGACACGATGGAACGAAAAATTGACCGTATTATCAACGGCTGTTACGACATATTTGCTAATCAACAGATCAGCCTGCGGGTCGAAACTCGTTTCGGTCGGCGTCTGCTGTGCCGGAATGACAAGTGGGACCTCCGTGAGCGTTATTCCCGCCGAAGTTTCCATTCCCGGATAGAACGCCCAGAAATAACCCGCATACTCGCTGTCAGCCATCAGAGAGAATACAGCTGCCCCGTTATCTTTCACCGTATAGTCGTCGGCAGTGGTTGCATAACGGAGAACACCCGCATCAGACTCTTTAGCATAGAAGACGCCTATCCGTTCGCCCGTTTCGCTCCAATGAATTTTGTTATTCTCATCAACATAAGTCCGGGTAGTCTCTTTTTCCGCTGTTACGGTGAGTGTCACGGTTTTCCTGAGAAGGGGTCCGTCGAAGAATCTTTCGTACAAGAACTTGACAGAGAGCACAACCCCAAACTACAAGGCCACATATAATAAAACGATATTTTTCATATTAGTGCATTTAATTAAAATTCTCCGTAGTCATCGGTTTCCAAATTTTCACCTGGCCAGGTTTCTGTGGCGGAATAACTGCTTTCGGCAAATCCGCGTTCGATTCGCAATTCAATGAACTGCACCTCGGGCGGGCAGTAGAAATTCTTGCATTTCGACAGGTCAGTAATCTTCATCATACATTGTTGCTTTTAGAATTAAACGATTAATTGTTATTCCGGTTCGGATTGCGATTTGCGCCGAATCGTTTTATTTCCTGCAATTTTAAGATTTTTTGAAAAATTAATATTTTTCAAAAGTCTATATTTGTAATGAAATCTCTAACACTTATTACTTTTCTAACTTAAAATGTTAAGTATGAAATTTAATTTCACTTATTTATGGAGTTTGGCGGCACTCCTGATGTGCTGCACTTCCTGCTCCGATTCGGATCCTGCTCCAACTCCCGAGGAGGACGAAACGGTATCTCTGATCGCAACATTGGAAAACGAGAGGCTTTGGGAATCCGGAGATGAGGTTCTGATCAACGGAATGAAATATACCGTTGAAGAAGGAGTCGGCAGTGCAGCAGCCACCATCAAGGTACCCAGGGCCGAACACTACTACGCCGCTTACGACACAGGTACCGGCACAGTGACGGAAAACATACTCTCGTCGGAATTTACCTCGACACAGAATGTTTCGGCGGATATGGCCCGCCCCATGGTTGCATCAAGCGTCACCCCGCCCTTTCATTCAAAATCTGCTGGGATCTCTCCGCCTAAATATTTCGGGTGACAACGGTACAAAAATCACAAAATAGTACTGACCGCAACTTCAGGCAGCAATCTCACTGGAAAGTTTTCCGTTGATCTGGCTTATGAGGATACCCTATGATCGAATGGACCAGTGAAGCATCTTCAACGCTGACCGTCGATTTGGGTAGTCAGGGTATTGAATTGAAAGAAGCTGGAACCCCTGTAGATGTATTATTGCCCGCAGCTTCCTACGGAGGATTCGCGGTAACAATATACGATACGAAAATGGCGTGATGCTCAATGAGAAACTCCCTGCAATCGACATACCTTCGGGAGAAACCGTTTCGACAGATGTTACCTATGAACCGGGAACGGAGCAGGTAGTTTATCTGAAAGCCAAAGTCGAAAGCGGCTGACGGTTCCGACTTCATCTGGAACTCCGGCTCCTCCATATACGTTAATGGAGAACCCATTATATTGTACCGTGGCGAAGGAACGGCCGACGGAGAATTCGGCCCTGCCTCCAAGCCGATTCATACTATGCATCGACATCCAATGCTTCGATCGACGGCATAAGCGGAACGCAGATGCGCGTGAACATTCCGGCAAAACAGGAATACGGCGCATCCCTGACAACCCTCAACCCGGCCGCAGCAACTTCCACGTCCACAGACCTAAACTTCCGCTATGTCACAGGTGTTGTCAAGCTGACCGTTTCGGGTCCACATGCAGTGCGCACGATTGAATTGCAAGGCAAGAACAACCGACGTCTGGCCGGCGACGGCATGATCAACATGACGGCATCGGATTTCGCACTCTCTCAATGCCGACGCCTCGAAATCGATCACCGTCAATTGCGGAAAATCGGGCGTTTCCATCGAGTCGGGACACGACTTCAGTTTCGTACTGCCTGCAGGCGACTACAGCGAAGGCTGACCTTATACTAACAGACAATATCGGCCTTGTATCCACCTTTGAACTGCCAGGAACGACGGTCAATCGCAACGAAATCGCCTCTTTGGGTGAAATCGAATGGCCCGGAGGACAGGGGGGAGAGAACGATTTGAGCGCTTACGGCGTAGCAAACTGCTACATGGTGCACACAGCGGGAACCTACTCTTTCGGACACGCAGAATAGACAACACTCCGATTCAGAATATCGCGAAAGCCGATTGGCTTTGGGTGTCGCGCGTGGGTGCTTCCGAAAACAACGAACTCATTTCAGACATCTCCTACGCCGACGGTATGATCTCATTCACAGCAACTGCAAACAGAGGCAACGCCCTGATCGCAGCATTCGACGATAAGGGAGAAATCGTATGGTCCTGGCACATCTGGATGACGGATCTGCCGGAGACGTTCGACTACGAGAACAACCCCATCTACCAGAGCGGCGGAAAACCGACGGATTCTACGTTATGGACCGCAACTTAGGTGCAACGGACACCAAAGGTCAGGAATCCTATGGTCTTCTCTACCAGTGGGGCCGTAAAGACCCATTTATCGGCGGCAAAGCAAACGAGACGGTCGCTTTCGAAAACAGCAGTGAACTGACCGTATGCAACCCTACCTACAGTCAGGCAAAATGGGTAGCAGCGGAATGCACAACAGAGATCGGCTCCGTTAAGCATGCGATTTGCCAGCCGATGCTTTTCATATACGGCGATCAGGTTAACAGCCAGGCGAACTGGCTGGATCCGGCAAACACCGAAGAAGACTGGAAATACGTAACGGACAAGTCATTATGGCGTCCTTTCTCGAAAAGCAATTACGATCCCTGTCCTCCCGGCTACCAGACTCCTCGCAAGGGTGTGTTCAGCAAGGTTCAGAATCGTGCGGATCGATTCCCCAATGAGGGAGTGAGATATACAACCGATGCAGGAGAAGAAACCTGGTTTCCGTTCCAAGGGCACCGAAGTGCATCCTTCGGATAAAGGCGCATTGCGCTATGTGGCCGAAGAGGATGGTCTGGTCAATATCTGGAGCAGTGAATTATCTGTCAATCAACGTGCTTGGGTTTTCTTTGTTTCGTGGCCTCTGTTGGATAACGAGTCGACGGACGACTCTTGGGGCTACGGCAATCCCGTTCGTTGCGTAAAACCTACAATTAACAATTATAAATTCTGAATTTATCTTATTTGCTTTCGAATTCCTGCAAGTTTGCAGGAATTCCGAAAAAACAAATAAAAATATTATTATACACGAACATGAAGAAACTTTTTTTCATTTACTTACATTTGTTTGCGCCGGATTTACTCTGCTGTTGGCTCCGGGTTGTAACGACGACGAAGGAGAGAAGACGGGACCAACCGGAGACGAAGGAAAAGAGATTTACTCTTTGAGCGTAACACCTGACAAACTGGAATTCCAGAGTACAAAACAAACAGTGGAGGTAACCGTCACAACGAACGGTCCCTATTGGGAGTATACGGATAATATCTCGTGGCTGGAAATCGAACGCACGGAGACGGGATTTTCCGCAACAGCAAAAGCTTATTCCGGCAATGAGACGCGTACGGGTACGCTGACGGTCTATGTCATCTCCGAATCGGGCGATATCGCCGCAAGACAGGATATCCCCGTTTCACAGGCTTCGCCCAGCGAGACTCCCGAGGGCATGGTAGTCTTCGACGACAGCACTTTCAAGAATTTTATGCTCTCTTACTATGACCAAGACTATGATGGTGCAATTTCTCCTGAAGAAGCATTGCGTGTGACGGAACTCTATCTCGGATTTGACGAGGAGGACGAAGAAGCAGTGCCGATCACGTCGTTGAAAGGAATCGAATACTGCAAAACCTAATCAATCTGGAATGCGACTTCAATGCCATCACCTCCCTCGATTTAAGTGGGTTGGACAAACTCGAATACGTAGATTGTTCTTATAACCTCATCAAGACAGCAAACCTTTCGGGATGCATCTCGCTCAAACAGCTTTACGCTAATGTGAACGAAATAGGAGCACTCAACCTGAAGGAATGTGCCAACTTGCAGCTGGTACAGGCCTACAAGAACAAACTGACGGCTTGCGATGTGAGCGGAATGTCGAAGCTCGTTTATCTTGACGTAAGTCAAAATCAACTTACGACTTTAAATATATCCAACTGTTCTGAAATGCTAATTGTGAACTGCGGTTCAAACAAATTGGCGGCATTGGACCTCTCCGGATTAGAAAAATTGACTTCACTGGGATGTTACAACAACAATCTTACAACACTTGATACATCGAAGTTGCCGGAAATGAGTTTCTTAGAATGTTATGCCAATAGTCTTACGACACTCGATCTGACAACCAATTCGAAAATTGCGACACTGCACTGCCAGAACAATCTGCTTAAAACCCTAAAAATAGAGACCTGCCAGAATCTTACATCGATCAATTGCAGCCAAAATAGCTTGGAAGGAGAACTCGACCTCTCGAGCCGGACAGAACTCCGAAAGATTGATTGTGGCAATACTTTTCTGACGAAATTGAACCTGACCGATTGTACAAAAATTGAGACATTAAACTGCAACAATGCGAATTTTTCCGAGCTGGACGTCACAGGACAGCCCGCAATGACCGAGTTAAATTGCAGAGACAACACGTTGACAACTCTGGATGTCAGCAACAATTTGAATCTGGAGACCCTTTACTGTCAAGGCAATCCACTGACCAAACTGTGGCTGGCTGAAGGACAATCGATTTCCACACTGGTAATCGACAATCCGGATGCAATCGACTATAAATAAAACGCATCTGTCTTTATAATACGTCCATTTCCTTTAGAGGAAACGTACGTATTATTCATGCAACTAAAGAAATCTAGAACTTGGATAATATTTAAAGAAAAAAGCTGGTACTTACAAAAGGGTACTTTTTCTCTTTGTGTTATAGCTTCCAATATTTTTCGTACATTTGTATTCAAACGAGTTACTTGAAAGCAATTCAAGGTAGAACGCAGTATATAGCACTGTTGCCAAGTCATTACCTAAAAAATGGGTAATTCTCACAAAGCCCTTTGTATAAGGCTCTAACAAGAACTTTCCAGAATTATAAAAACTATTCAATCCACAAAACGTAGTCTGGTCTGTGTTTTTATACGATACCTGCCAAGGAATAATGCAGAACCGAGACATAGACAACAGACAAAAAATATCTATGAAAGTCGTTGATCCAGCAACGGCATACCCCATTCTCAATTGGCAATACTTCCATATCCGTTAATTCTATCCTCTGCCTCATAAATTCCAACTAGCAGGTCTCCCGCCGAATCCTTGCTCCCATCGGGAAAAAGTATTACTACGCGAACGCACTTCTCCGACCATAATTCGAACAGACATGACCGGAAACTATTTGCACCATTTAAAAGTAGATACTATTTGAATTGACGGACTTCCATAAAGGACCAATTATAAACAGAGAGTGGAACACCCTCAATTTGAAAACAATCGGGAGATTCCAACGTCCCGCTAAAATACACAACAGCAACATTTTCAGGAAAATTATTATCTCCAAACTCTCTTTTCGTAAAACAGAAAGAAAATAGCAACCCAACATTGGAGACAGCTATTTAATCATTATTGCATCACGACGCTACCGCTGTGTCCAAAGTCCGTTCACCTTATGACGGATCACCAGCATATCGATCAACACTACCGCCCCGACCACGAGGATCCCGGCCAGAAGCATTCCCCAGATACCGGGCGCCGCATAATCCTCACCGAGCATTCGTACCATCGGGAGGTATTTCGACCGCACCAAACGACCACCGGCACGGCGCACGCCAGCACCGACAGGTTCAGCCCCAGCGCCAGCAACTGATAGGGCCGTGCCACCTGCGCAGGCGTATAGCCGAGCATCAACAGGTCTTCGAGCTTCTTCAGGTTCTTTTGCAGCATCAGGAAAATACTCAACAACAGAATGAAGAAGGAGAGTACGGTAATCAACAGCCCCACGCCGACCACCACCCGTCGCCATGCGCAGAAAGTAGCTCGCCCGGCCTTCGTCGCCGGCACCTCCTTCGATCTGGTAGCGGTGGAGCGCAAGGTATTCATGGATCCGGTCGTCCGCAGCGTTCCGCACCTCCAGAATGATCCGCGAAGGATCGGCCGCAGGTTTATCGGCGAACCGACGGTTCGACCAGCGGATGAACTCCTCCGGAACGAGGATCGTATTCAGGCGGTTGGAAAAAGCCACGACACGCCCCTTGAGATTTCGGAACTGCCCCCGTCCCGAAAGATCCAGATCGAGGGTAATACCCGCACGAGATCTTCGCTCACCTGCGGCAATCCGCGCGTCGAAGCGAATCCGAAATTATAAAGATTCAGATAATTGCGAGGCAGAATGATCGGCACGAACTCGCTCCCCTCCTCGAAACCCCACTCGTCGCTCCGGACATCGAGGAAACGGTCGGGTACGCTCTCGAAAACAGGTAGGTCCGCATGCCGATCCCCGCCAACGAAATCCCGCCCATCACGCTGTAACGTGCCGGCGTAAACTCGCCCAGCGCCTCCGTGAAGGGCTGCTCCGCAAGTTCGGCCAGCTCCGTCTGCGTGAAGGAGGTCTTTCCGATGCCGGCCCTTCGACCTCTTTGGTAAGAATGATGAAATCGTTGTCCAGGAACGAATCGGGCGCCTGGAGCGCAGGCGTCACATCCCGGTAAAGCTGTACGGCCGTAAGCACGATCGCCACGCCGACCAGATTGGTCACCAGAAAGCCCGCCAACTGCAACACGCTGACGTGCTGACGGAGTAATTGCCAGATCAGTTTCATAGCGAAAAGACTTTATCGTACTCGATCTCGAAACGCTTGCCTACCGAGGTGACGATGACCCCCGTGCCGTTCGTCCGCACCTCTTCCAGAAGAATTCCGGCCATGACCGCAGCATTCCGCTCGTCGAGGTGGCTCATCGGCTCGTCCAGCAACATGAAATCCGCCGGATGACAAAGCATACGAATGAAAGCCACGCGCTGCTGCTGCCCGAAGGAGAGTTTCGACACCGAAGTTTCCCGCTTCTCGGCAATACCCAGCGCCTCGAACAACCAGGCAATCTCCGCCTCGGAGCGGCGGCCCGTCAGGTTGTTCTTCAGACGCACATTATCCACGGCGCTCAACTCCGGAAAAGACGCAGTCCCTGGAACATCATCGCAAGCGAACGGCAGCGCAGGCCGCTCCACTCCCCGACGCTCAACTCGCGAATATCCCGGTCATCGAAAAGAATCGTTCCCGAATAATCGCGCCGGTAGCCGTACAAATAGCCACAAAACGACGACTTTCCCGATCCCGAAGCCGCTTCGACCAGATATACACGTCCCTTGTCGAACGTTACATCCCTCCGCCAAATCTCCGACCCCCCGGGCGGATTATCCGCAAAACATCCGGCAGCACCTGCCGCAATCCGATTTTATCCATCGTCCAATCTCCTTCTTCATTCACCCCGCCGGGCAGGAAGGCGAACCCGCCCACGAGCCGGGAACATTACGACGACTGCGCGGCAGGCGAAATGCCAGCCGCGCAGAGTCGAATGATCGATCCTTTTCTCCAACATGGGCAGCACGAAACTCGACCGCACTCGCCGTCCACGTCGAACGAAATATCAAAATATCGCCTCGCACAGCCGCCGCTATTCCGGGAAAAACCCGTTAATCCGCAAAACGACTGTCCGGACTCTTCCGACTTAAAACATAGTCGCCGCGAACATCTGGGCAAAGCCCTCGATGGTCTTGTAAAGAACCTCGGCGGCATTCTTATCCTTATCCGTCATATTCAGGACAAGCTCGCCCTGACGCTCCGTACGGCCGGTGATCTCCAGCGTATCGAACAACGAAAGCGCCATGAGCGATGCGGCTGCCGACTGATCGAGCCGGTTCTGTGCGATCAGGCTCTCGATCAGGCTGCGCACGGGAAATCGACAAACATCGTACCGTAAGAGCCTCGGAACAGTTTGCCGACCTCGGCCTCGTATGCAGAGGTCTGTGCTCCGGTCAGGAATACCAGGGCGTCGGAATCGGTCGTCGCATAGAACGTATTGTCGTTCAAACCGAAATAGATCGTCGTATTGGCATCCGGGCTCAACGCATACTGGCCGGGAGCCATCTCCTGCATCGGCACGGGAATCATCCCTTTGATCGTTTCCATGATCGCCGGATCCTTCAGCTCCGCGATCATCGAAAGCTCCGGCATCCGGCCGTTGTCCGTCATCCCGTGGAACGACAAAGCGATGTCGCCGTCGATCGCCTCCATGATCGGCTTCACCTGCGGAGCCATGGCGAAGACCATCGAATACATCGGAATTTTCTGAAGCATTTCGTAAGTTCTGGTGCCGTCCATACTGCCCGCGAGCGTCGCTACATTCTCCGCAGGCAGCATCTTCAGAAAATCGCCGTCCATCTTACGCTGAGCCGCCACCATCTCCATATACTGTTTTCGGCCTCCTTGTCGCTGAAGAGAATCCGCGCCTCGGCCACGATCTTACCCTTCTCGAAATCGACCGGCATCGCCATCGACATCTTGTTCAGGAACTCGAAACCCGACAATCCGGCCGTGCCGATCTGCTCTCCGGCTACCGCCATAACCGAACCGTAATCCATCACGAACTTCATATCGCTGGGACGCTCGATGGCCTGTGCCAGCTGCGAATTGCCCATCAGACTCTCTGTTTTCTTCTGGGCGAAGAGCTTCTTGGCGGCAGCTTTCGCCTGATCATTGTCAACGGGAGCGGTATAGACCAAAGGGCCGTTTCGTCATAAGCGACGACAGGCATATCCGCGCCCTGCGTATTGGCAAGGAAGGTGATTCCATCCTCTTCGAACGAGGTGAAACCGCTCTTCTGCGAAAGCCAGCCCAGGAAACTATCGAGCTTCTTGCGATCACCCACCTTGAACAAACCGCCGACCGTAGGATTGCCTGTCTGCGACGCATTCTCCATCGTCACGAACATAAACACGTCGCTGCCCACATCCAGCCCCGTTTCCGAAGGATGCGCCAACAAAGAGAGGATGCGTCCGCGCTCCTCTTCGGGCGCATCGGCCAAAGCTTGCTCGGCCATCTTATAATAAACGCTTTGGGTAAAATCGCCGACCTGCGCTTTCCGGGACAGGGATTCGGGATTGATCGAAACGATCACGAAAGAGTCGGCCGGCAGCATCTCGCGGTAATCCTTACCGCCACACGATGCGAGCATCAGCGCCACGAGCGCTATGCAGAAGAAGTAGAGTTTTTTCATATCGGTATTTTTATAATTGTGTTATCAATCCATTAACAATCCGGGATAAACCTATTCTATTACCTTCACGCCGAGACGCAACCGGACCGAATCGAAATCCGCCTGCGGCAAATAGGCTGCAAATCAATATCCGGGTTTATTTACGCCTTACCGGGGCATACCCGTGTTTTGATATTACAAATATAAATAAAAATCAATTCGACAACCGGGTATTCACACAATTATCGACCCCGAACAGATATTTTTCCATTTAACGGGCGCAAGCTGCCCGAACAGCATCGAACGAACTCGAAACCCCGGACGAACAACGGGTACGAATACAGCGAAAGGCGCCCTGCATCGGCACCTTTCGCCTTCCCGCATCGAATCAAATGGATATTGGCACTTATCGGCAATATGCAGCATCCAACGTGCATTTGCAACAACGGCAGCCTGGCCGCCCGAGATCTTATTGATTAACTAATGATAAAAATTCGGCATCATTGCACCGATTCGGCCGCTATTTCCCGCCGCCGATTTTTTTAGCGATCAAACGGTCCACCGAATAATTTCCGGGACCCGCAATATACATCAAGACGAAAATCGCCAGATAAACCAGTGCCAGCTCTTTCACCGCAAACGGATCTGCGCCGTGAATAACGAAAAATGCAATGCACATGGTAAAGATCATCGGGATCAATGCCAGCCGGTAAAACGCACCGACGATAAATCCCAGAGAACAGATCACTTCGCCGAAGATTGCCAGCGACAGCGAAGCACTGCTGCCGATCCCGAGCGGATCGGGGAACATCGTGGACATCGTATCGAAATTACTCCACTTGGCAATGCCATGCGAAAACAACAGTCCGCCGAAAATCATGCGGGATGCCAACAAAATGCCCGATGCCTTCGCAGAACAACTTTTCGCAGGAAATAAAAATCTCAATACAGTTCTCACAATCAGTCTTTTTTATAATTGAATAGATCATTACAAAGACAATGCCAAAAATAATTCGGAATCCGCATTGTATCCGAAGATTCCCTTCGAAAAGAAAATTCAGAGAAGGTCATGACTATAACCGCCACGGCAAGCGACAGACAATCGCCTCTCCCGACAACGTCTCGACACACGAAACAGATCCGGGATAAAACCGCACCTCATACAAAGTTTCCAAGATAAAAGGAATCCCCGAAAACGAGGACTCCTTGTTATGGCGATTTGATTTCCTTTCCGGCTGAACGGCTATTCGAATACTCCCGTATAGCTTTGCGGAGTGATTGCCCGCAACTCCTGCTTCACACTCTCGGCCACGTCGAGCGATTCGATGAACTCGGCGATCGATTCCCGGGTAATGTGTGCGTTGGTGCGGGTGAGGGCCTTGAGCGCCTCGTAAGGCGAGGGATAACCCGCCCGGCGCAACACGGTCTGGATACCTTCGGCCACGACTGCCCAGTTGTTTTCCAAATCGCGGTCGAGCGCCTCGCGGTTCAGGAGCAGCTTATTGAGCCCCTTGAGCAGCGACCGCAGGCCGATGAGCGAATGGGCCACCGGAACGCCGACGTTGCGCAACACGGTCGAGTCGGTGAGGTCGCGCTGCAAACGCGACAAGGGCAGCTTCGAGGCAAGATGTTCGTAAATCGCATTGGCGATGCCGAAGTTCCCCTCGGCATTCTCGAAGTCGATCGGATTGACTTTATGCGGCATGGCGCTCGATCCCACCTCGCCGGCCTTGATCCGCTGCTTGAAATACTCCATCGAAATATACATCCACATATCGCGGCAGAGGTCGATCAGCACGGTGTCGATGCGTTTGAGGTTATCGAAAATCGCCGCCAGGTTGTCGTAATGCTCGATCTGGGTCGTATATTGCGAACGCTCCAGCCCCAGGCGGTCGTTCACAAATCCATTGGCAAAAGCCACCCAATCCACCGCAGGATAAGCTACGTGATGCGCGTTGAAATTGCCCGTCGCACCGCCGAACTTGGCAGGCACGGGCAGCGTGCGCAGTTGCGCCAACTGCTTCTCAAGCCGCTCGACGAAGACCAGCATCTCCTTACCCAAACGGGTGGGCGACGCAGGCTGGCCGTGCGTACGGGCCAACATCGGTACGTCGTGCCATTCGCGGGCCATCTCCCGAAGCCGGTCAAGCACCTCGGCCGCTGCGGGAAGTAAACCTCCGCGAGCGCATCCTTGATAGTCAGCGGAATGGAGGTGTTGTTGATGTCCTGCGAAGTGAGGCCGAAATGCACGAACTCCTTGTAGGCCGAAAGGCCGAGCGCCTCCATCTTCTCCTTCAGAATATATTCGATCGCCTTGACGTCGTGGTTGGTCGTGGCTTCGATCTCCTTGACACGCAGTGCATCCGCCTCCGAGAAATCGAGGTAGAGCGCCCGCAGCGCTTCGAATTTCGACTTTTCGACCCCGGACAGTTCCGGTAGCGGCAACTCGCACAGGGCGATGAAATATTCGACCTCGACCCGAATGCGGTAGCGAATCAGGGCATACTCCGAAAAATAATCGGCCAGTTTCTCCGTTTGATTTCGGTAGCGACCGTCCACGGGAGAAATGGCAGTAAGTTTGTTCAACAACATAATATTCCGATGCAGATTTGATTTTAGGCTTCAAAATTAGCACTTTTAATCGAGAAATCACACCGATTCTCCGGGAATGACCGATTTTTTCTACCTTTATAGAAGGCGGATATCGGTGTTTTCACTACCTTTCGGGAAGACCGGAAGACACTCGACATAAAAAATAAACCCGTTTATTTTATTCTGTCCTCGTTTTCACTACCTTTGCAACACCTTATATCAATGACACTGAATCAATGAATCTACTGATAGCAATCATCGACGGAATCGTCGGCTTCATCCGGCGCAATCCGCTTTTCTGTCTGCTGATCTTCCTGCTGGCGCTCTTTGCCCTTCGGTATTGGGCGGTATCGCCATGTTCGTTCTCTATGCACTCCTGGGCCTGGTCGTGCTGGCCATTATCCTCTCTCCTTCCGCTGGAGAATTTACCGCATGCGGAAAGACTTAGAAGATCAATTCGGCGGTCAGGGCTTCGGTCCCGGAGGATCCGGCGGTCCTGCCGGCAATGCCCGCGAAGGCGAAATCCATATCCGCAAAACGAAAGGTGCCGGTGAAAAACGCGTCCGCAAGGACGTGGGCGACTACATCGAATTCGAAGAAGTCCCCGCAACAGAAACCGACAAAAACGACCCGGACAAGCAGTAAAAAACGTTATGCTGAAAATCTTCGAACTGATCGGCCGTTACTTTATCCTGATGGGCAAGGTCTTCCCGGCCGGAGAAGCGGGCGATCTACCGTCGTCGCATCATCTATGAAATGGAGTCGCTGGGATTGAACTCGATCGGCCTGACGGCGATCATCTCCGTTTTCATCGGTGCGGTCATCACGCTCCAGATGTCGATCAACCTCGAATCGCCGTTCATCCCCAAATACATCATCGGCTACGCCACGCGCGAGACGATGATCCTCGAGTTCTCCTCGACGGTCGTAGCCCTGATCCTGGCCGGCAAGGTAGGGTCGAGCATCGCCTCCGAAATCGGCACGATGCGCATTACCGAACAGATCGACGCCCTGGAAATCATGGGTGTCAATTCGGCGTCGTACCTGATCCTGCCGAAGATCGTCGCAACCGTGCTTTTCTTCCCCTTCCTGGCGATCCTGAGTATCCTGATCGGTATTGCGGGCGGCTACCTGATTTCAGCGCTGACGGGCATCATGATTCCCGACGACTACGTGCAGGGCCTGCTGTACGACTTCCGACCCTACTCGATCACCTACACACTTATCAAAATGGCCGTTTTCGCCTTCATCATCACCTCGATTTCAGCCTTCTACGGCTACTACGCCAAAGGCAACTCGCTCGAAGTGGGGCCGCCTCGACCAAGGCGGTCGTGGCCAGCTCGATCGTCATCATGATCTTCAACCTGATTCTCACACAAATCCTGCTTATATGATCAAGGTAGACCATATCTCGAAATCCTTCGATGGACGCGTCGTTCTCGACGACGTCAGCGTCGAGTTCGACACCGGCACGACCAACCTGGTGATCGGCAAGAGCGGCTCGGGCAAGACGGTGCTGCTCAAATGTCTAGTGGGCCTGCACGAAGTCGATTCCGGCAGTATCTGGTACGACGACATCGACTTCACGGCCCTCGGATTCAAGGAGCGAAAGGCGATCCGCCGCGATATCGGCATGCTCTTCCAGGGCGGTGCGCTGCTCGACTCCTCGACCGTCGAGGAGAACGTCAAGCTTCCGCTCGACCTCTTCACCGAGCAAAGCGAAAAGGAGAAGATGGAACGGGTCAATTTCTGCCTCCAGCGCGTGCGGCTCAACGGAGCCAATCACCTCTACCCCGCAGAACTGTCGGGCGGTATGATCAAGCGCGTGGCCATCGCCCGCGCCATCGTGCTCAATCCGCGCTACCTCTTCTGCGACGAACCCAATTCGGGACTCGACCCCCAGACTTCGATCGTGATCGACAACCTGATCCACGAGATCACCCAGGAATACGGCATCACCACGATCATCAACACCCACGATATGAATTCGGTCATGGAGATCGGCGAGAAGATCGTCTATATCCACGAAGGACGCAAGTGGTGGAAGGAACCAAAGAGGAAATTCTGCACGCCCGCAACAGAGAGCTGAACGACTTCGTCTTCGCTTCGGCCATGGCCAAACGAGCCAAACAGATGACTCCCGACGGAGAATAACGAACTGATACGCCTGACGATCGGAAGGCCGGAAAGTTTTCCGGCCTTCCGCCGTATTCTGGCGAAATATTTGCGAGTATATTTGTTTATAAAGGATAAAGTGTATAATTTTGTTCTTCCGAAAGGGAAAATCGACAACGAATATTTACCTAAAATAAAATACGTCATGTCAAAGATCAAAGTTGGTATCAACGGTTTCGGTCGCATCGGCCGGTTGGTATTCCGGGCTGCCTGCACCCACGCAGACACTATCGAAGTAGTAGGCATCAACGACCTCATTCCGGTCGATTATATGGCCTACATGCTCAAATACGACTCGGTACACGGTCGTTTCTACGGTACGGTCGAGGTAAAGGGCGACAAGCTGGTGGTTAACGGACACGAGATCCGCGTAACCGCAGAGAAAGATCCCGCGAACCTCAAGTGGAACGAAGTAGGCGCAGAATACATCGTTGAATCGACCGGTCTGTTCCTGACCCGCGAAAAGTCGGAGGCCCACCTGAAGGCCGGCGCCAAATACGTCGTTATGTCGGCCCCTCGAAAGACGATACCCCGATGTTCGTATGCGGCGTGAACGCCGATACCTACGCAGGCCAGGATATCGTATCGAACGCATCGTGCACGACCAACTGCCTGGCTCCGCTGGCCAAGGTCATCAACGACAAGTTCGGCATCATCGAAGGTCTGATGACGACCGTACACGCGACTACTGCCACGCAGAAGACCGTGGATGGTCCCTCGATGAAGGACTGGCGCGGCGGCCGTGCGTCGATCGGCAACATCATCCCTCTTCGACGGGTGCAGCCAAGGCCGTAGGCAAGGTAATCCCGCGCTGGCAGGCAAACTGACCGGTATGGCATTCCGCGTTCCGACGCTCGACGTTTCGGTAGTCGATCTGACCGTGCGTTTGGAAAAGGCAGCGACTTACGACGAGGTGAAAGCCGCCGTTAAACACGCTTCGGAGAACGAACTCAAGGGTATCCTGGGTTACACCGAGGACGACGTGGTTTCGACCGACTTCACGGGCGACCCAACACTTCGATCTTCGACGCTAAGGCCGGTATCGCCCTGAACGATCGCTTTATGAAACTCGTTTCGTGGTACGACAACGAATGGGGCTATTCGAACAAGATCATTATGCTGATCGGTAAGATGGCCGCATACAACAACAAATAATCCCTCGTTACACGGATAAAAAGAGGTTCTCCAAAATTTTGGAGAACCTCTTTTATTTTATTACGATCGCAACAGGTTCAGAACGGAGATCGGAAAATTGGGGCCATAGACGCATCGGCCTACGGCCGCAGGCCCGCATCACGGCTGCGACACCTTGAGCTCGATCGACGCCCCTCCCCACTGGTTGATGGAATACTCCTTATCGAGCACGGTCCGGTCGCCATAGCGAATCCGTACCTGCAACGGGAACGGAGGATGTCCCCCGATTTCGTTGTCGCGGGGCAGCGTATGAGGGATCACATAAATATAGAGCACGATACGCTCGCACGGAACGGTTTCGAGCGTAAGACTGCGATGCAGGTCCAACCCTCCGGCGGTGCCTCCAGATTGCTCCCCATCTCAGCCACCCGGCTCTCGGCCGAGGCAAAGCCGATCCGGTTACCCGAGGCATCGAACGCCCCACACATCAGCGCGGCATTGTAACGCCACCACTGGTCGAAGCCACTCCGGATTTCGACCGTAAATTTTTCAACGGATTTCATCACAGGACAAATATAACTTTTTATCGCTATGTCCCACACATCCGGGCAACAATCTCTCCCGGATACACCGCCGGCAGACGGCACTCGGAATCATTCCGGCACACGTCCCTGCGGGGAGAGTCGCTAAAACCGGCGAAACCTTTGGTACTTTTCCGTTTTTTCATAACTTTGCAGACTGGAAGTATCGAAATGAACGCCGCACGAAAATATTCCATCGCCTGGAAAGGCCTCTCGGAGGAGAACATACGTTCGACTTCGAAGCGGGCGACGACCTGTTCCGGCTTTTCGAAAACACCGAAATCAAAGGCGGGCACTGCGACGTGAAGGTGAATCTTTACGGGCGGCACGTCAGCTTCGCCTCGAGATTTCGATCCGGGGCAGCGTAGTGGTGGAGTGCGATCGCTGCCTGGGCGATTGTTCCGTTCCGATCGATTACGAAGGAGAATTGCTGGTGAAATTCTCCGACGAAGTCCGCGAATACGACGGAGATACCTTGTGGCTCTCACCCTCGGAAGATTTCGTGGATCTGACGCAATATATTTACGAAAGCATCGTCCTTTCTCTGCCCTATCAGCGGGTGCACCCCGACGGGGAGTGCGATCCGGATATGTTGGGACGCTTCCGCATCGTTTCCGAGCAGGAGTTCGAAACGATCGAGAACGAAACGCAACAGCGGGAAAGAGAGGCCTCGGGCTCCGGACAATGGACCGAACAACTGTCCGCCATCAAACAACAGATGGAGCAGGAAGAAAAGACAAGAAACATTAAACTAATAATTGATAATACAAAATGGCACATCCTAAACACAAAATCTCGTCAACCCGCCGCGACAAGCGTAGAACTCACTACAAAGCAGTCGTTCCCACGGTCGTAACCTGCTCGAACTGCGGCGCATCGGTACTCTACCACCGGGTATGCCCCGAATGCGGCTTCTATCGCGGCAAGCTGGCTATCGAGAAGAAAGCGGCGGAATAATCTCCGCCGCCGGGTCCCTTTCGGATTTTCAGCCGAAAGAGCGTAATCTATTTTACTAACCAAATCTCAGATTATGTTAAAGATTGGTGTAGATGCCATGGGAGGCGATTTCGCCCGGAGGCAGCAGTCAAAGGCGCCGTAATGGCCGTCGATGCAATCGGCGACGAATGCCGGATCGTACTCTTCGGCGACGAGGATCGGATTCGGGCAGTCCTGAAAGCGGAAAACTGTGCGGCGGACCGGTTCGATATCGTACATACGACCGAAGTGATCGAAATGGGCGACCATCCGGCCAAAGCCTTCCAGCAAAAGACCAATTCAAGCATCGTCGTCGGGTTCGGTTATCTGGCCAAAGGACTCATCAACGGCTTCGCCAGCGCCGGCAGCACCGGAGCGATGATGGTGGGTTCGATGCAGGCCGTCAAGCCGATCGAAGGCGTGATACGTCCCACGATCTCCACGGTCGCTCCGACCGTCACGGGCGGAAAGTCCTGCTGCTCGACGTAGGTCTGAACGTCGATTGCAAGCCCGAAGTATTGGCTCAATACGGCATTATCGGTTCGATTTACGCCCAGGCTATGCTCGGGATCCGGAATCCCCGGGTCGCGGTACTGAATATCGGAGAGGAGGAAACCAAAGGCAACGCCCAAAGCAAGGCGGCCTATGAACTGATGAAAGAATCCGAAGAGTTCAACTTCGTCGGCAACGTCGAAGGTTCTCACCTCTTCTCGGGGCAGGTGGCCGACGTGATCGTCTGCGACGGTTTTGTCGGCAATACGCTGCTGAAAACCGTAGAGGGACTTTTCCGGATCAACAAAGCGCTTAAAATCCCCGAAACTCCGTTCTGGAGGGATATGAACTACGAATACGTGGGCGGCACGCCGGTACTCGGTGTCAACGCCCCGGTAGTCATCGGACACGGATGTTCTTCGGCGCTGGCAATCAAAAATATGATTCTTACGACCGAACGTTGCGCCCAAACCGGCGTGACCGCGAAGTTGCAGAATGCTTTCAAAACTAAACCGCTCCCCGAATGAAGAAAATTACAGCGGCAATTACAGGTGTAGGGGCCTACCTGCCTGATTATCTGCTTACCAACGACGAATTAAGCCGAATGGTGGACACTTCCGACGAGTGGATCATGACACGCATCGGCATCAAAACCCGCCATATCCTCAAGGGAGAGGGGTTGGGTACATCTTATATGGGCGCACGCGCCATCAAAGACCTGCTGGAAAAACCGGGGTTAATCCGCTGGAGATCGACATCGTGATCTGCGCCACGGTTACCCCGGATATGTTTTTCCCTCGACGGGCAATCTGATCGCCGACCAGGCCGGTTGTAAAACGCTTTCGCCTACGACATTTCCGCTGCATGCAGCGGCTTCCTGTTCGCCCTGACGACAGGGTCCCAGTTCATCGAAACGGGCTATGCCAAAAAAGTAATCGTCGTCGGCGCCGACAAGATGTCCTCGATCGTCGATTACAAGGACCGCAACACTTGTCCGATTTTCGGCGACGGCGCAGCGGCCGTATTGCTGGAACCCAACAAAGAGGGTTACGGCGTCATCGATGCGATCCTCCATTCGGACGGTTCGGGCGAACAACACCTCTATATGAAGGCAGGCGGCTCGCGCTATCCCGCTTCCGAAGAAACCGTGCGCAACAACTGGCACACGATCACCCAGGACGGGCCGGCCGTTTTCAAGGCAGCCGTATCGAACATGGCCGACGTATCGGAGGAGATGATGCAACGCCACCATCTGACCGCCCAGGACATCCGCTATCTGGTACCCCATCAGGCCAACCTGCGCATCATCGACACAACGGCCAAACGTATGGGATTGGGAGAAATGTATGATCAATATCGACCGCAACGGTAACACGACCGCAGCGACGATTCCGCTCTGCCTGTATGAATACGAAGCGGCTCTCTGCAAAGGGACAACCTGATTCTGGCGTCGTTCGGCGGCGGATATACGTGGTGTTCCATCTATGTAAAATGGGCTTACGACGGCGAAAACTGCTGATTTTGTCACCGAAATACCTTCAAACGATGCCCGACTAAAGTCGGGCATCGTTTATTGTTTTCCCTATGTCGATATCAAATAATCGTATAAAAATCTGCACGAAATAGACGTTATTTGCTTATATTTGCATAAAGTAAAAGCCTCCGGGCGATGGCCGGTTCCGCCTCGTTTTATACTTGCACTATTTTTGCAGGGTAAAGCGATTGACGAAGCAACGACAAAACCGGAGTCCGGGACTCTCCGACCGAAAAAGAGAAATGTTTCGCTCGACATTTTCAACGAACGACAGCTGCGGAAGAGTTCGCGGAAAATAACGGAAAAACAGGAAATTTAACAATTTAACAAAATAGTTATGATCAGCAAGAAACTACAAGACGCACTCAATGCTCAAATCAATGCCGAAATGTGGTCGGCATATCTCTATCTGTCTATGTCGGTCGAGGCGGAATCGAAAGGCCTCAAAGGTTTCGGCAACTGGTTCTTTATCCAATTCCGCGAGGAACAGGATCACGCCCGCATTCTGATGAACTATCTGCTCGCACGCGGCGGACAGGTTCTGCTGGCTCCGATCGCCGAAGTGAGAACATCGTGGGGAAGCCAGCTCGAGGCTTTCGAAGATACGCTGGCTCATGAAAAGAAGGTTACGGCAATGATCAACAACCTGTACGACATGGCTGTTACAGAGAAAGACCATGCAACGGCAAGTATGCTCAAATGGTTCATCGACGAACAGGTCGAGGAAGAAGAGAGCGCCACGACAATCATCGACTCGCTCAAGCTCGTTTCAGGAGATAAGATGGGTGTATTCATGCTCGACAAGGAGCTGGCGACTCGCACTTATACGCAGGCAGCGCCCCTGGCCGGCAAGGAGTAATCGCATTCATCCCCAAGAAAAGAGGATTGCTGAAAATTCAGCGATCCTCTTTTTTATGAAACCGCCGGTCTGCATCAAAAACGAAATTTATAATTAGGCCTCAATTTTGCAAGGATAAACAATACAACTTTAATTGTAAAAATATGAAAAAATCGTAGTATTGTTCGTCAGTATGTTGGTACTGGCCACAACAGCCTCGGCCGGCAACGATAAACCGATCCAAGTTTCGCAACTGCCCCAGACAGCACAGCAGTTCATCAAGAAATATTTCGGGGATCGAAAAGTGGCTTTTGCCAAAGAAGAATCCGATTTTCGGAAAAGCTATGAAATCGCGTTCAAAAACGGCGACAAGATCGAGTTCGACCGCAAGGGCGAGTGGACCGACATCGATTGCAAGTACAGCGCCGTTCCGACCGGAATCATCCCTGCACCGATCGCCAAGTACGTCGCCGACAACTATCCCGACAACAAGATCGTACAGATCGAAAGAGATACACGCAGCACCGAGGTAAAACTCGACAACAGAATGGAGATCAAGTTCGACAAACAGCATCGCGTGATCGAAATGGATTTTTAACCTCCCACAGGGAAAATGCCATTTCCTAAATTTAATCCGGCACTGCTGACAGTGTCGGATTTTTTATGCAAGTGCACATAACATCACCCTCCTACCTTAAAATCGATCCCGGCTTTCCGAGCCTGCGTATGCTGAAACTGCCGCCGAATCCGGTACAGACGTCCGTCCTTGAGCAGACGCGCCCCGGTCTGGTGAAAGCAAAGGAAACATCGTGTTTCGCACACTGATCCCGCAGGAGAGCACCCAGGCATAATCGCAAACACGCGCTTCGGGACCCGACTCGCCGCCGACAGATACCTGTTCGATTTCCGGTCCGAGATACGGGGCCAAATCTATGGGACCTATCAGCGGGGCGCAAACGATAATCTTGTGACGAATCGGCAACTTCTGAAAATCGGCAGCCGATAATCGGCCATCCGCTGATTCTCCACCGTGCAACCGATCGTCACATGCTCGTACCCTGCACCCCAGTCCCCGGGCAGACACTCGGACAACCGGTCGATACGCTTGGTAAAAAACATAAAATGCAGGTCCCGCCGCAAACGGATCATCTCCCATGCCTCACGGCGCCAGACATCGGCCTCGGCAAGCAGAAAGTCCGATGTAAAACAGGTAAACACCATCTCCCCGGCCGGAATTTTCCACCGGCCGTCCCGACTTCGGCGCACGGGGAGGCTGAAGGCCGCCGTTTTTGCAACGTGCCCGCCGTCCTTTGCCAGGCAGCATCCTGGCGATAAACATAACACTCCCGGCAACCTTCGCTCACACGCTGACACCCGTGCCAAGGATTCCACGATACGGACATATGAATCACACCTCGGTTTCAAGTAAAACACGCATACCCGGCCAAATCCTCATACGGACAACCTCCGTTTGCAACTCCCCGCTCCAAATCGGCCGGCCGCAGCCAACGACCGCTCCCGCAACAACAATAATCCGAAAACAGAGGCTTCGTCACGATTATTCCTCCCGTCCTTTAACAAGAATCGCAGCAAACCGAGTATCCTGTCATTCCCAAAAAGATCGGGCCGACAACCTCGGTCCCGCCTTCGCCGTAACGGGCAAACAATACGCAGGCATTTCCCCCGTCCGTAGTTCCAACCGGCAATTCGGTTCGCAAACGACTGCAACCCGCGAAACAGCCTGCGCCGGGAGCGATGCCGCTGCGATTTCTGCACATACAGCGATAGAACTGCCGGAAATTCATTCCCTGCCGGATTCCGACGAACGTTCCGCAGGGAGGCAAGTACTTCGTTCATCGGAGCTTCATCGAGATAGCGCCGTTTGAAAAGATCCGCACAGAAAATAAAGATGGAGAGAAGCACCGGACCGAAGATTACCCCATGAAACCGAAAGCGACAAGCCGATAATCACGCCGAAAATCGTCACCAGAGGATGCGTGTCGGCCATCCGTTTCTGCAGGACAAGCGGGCCAGGTTATCGACCTGCGTAATGACCACCACCCCATACGCCAAAGCCCGACGGCTGCGCCCCAATGCCCGATCAGCCCCAGGTAAGCCGCCAAAGGCAGCCATACGAGCGCCGTTCCGAGCAGCGGAACGATCGTAGCGACACAAGTTACTACGCCCCAAAACAGCGCCCACGGCACACCGCACAACCAATAGCCGACCAGAGCGACCGCCCCTGTATGACCGCGAGCAAGGGAATGCCGATTGCATTCGAACGGACGATCATCACCACTTCGCGCGTAAACTCCTGAGTAACCGTCCGGTTAAAGGGATGAACTTGCGTAGATAGCTCTCCATCTCCCGACCGCCGATCAACATAAAATAGAGAACGAACAGCAGCACCACCACATTGACCGCAAAGCTGCCGATGCTCTGCAATACCCACTGCCCGGCCCGAGGCAGCAGCTCCACCAGTTTGGCGATATTATCCCCGTCCAGCAAGTTATAGCCGATCCGCTCTCGAATCAGCTCCGCCAGGTTCCGAATGGGCTGAATAACAGTCGAGGGATCGAGGGTCACATCCTGCAATTTAGCGACAAGCAACCACACGAGCAGAGACAGCGGAATCAGAAAACAGACGATGGCTTCACCGATCAGCAGCGAAGCGGCCAGGCTACGCCGCAATTTATGGCGGATCGTCAGCGCCCGCATCTGCCCGCGCAGCAGTACATAAATCGTAAGGGCTCCCAACAGGCCGCCCAGAAGGGAATCAGTTCTACAAAATAACCGTACCCAGCCCCAGAAGAATGACATAGAGCGAATAGCGCCAATATTTCTCCGGATATTTTGTTTTGGATTCTTTGATTCATAACCAAGTCTATCTATTCTCGACGCAACAAGATATATGCCGTTCGCCGTGCCGCACGCAAGTTCCGGCAGCCGACAGCCTCAAAACCACGAAAGCACTCCTGCAAAGCAGCCACAATCGCCACGTAACGGAGCAATTTGCCGACGAACATCGCAACGGCCGTAATCCAGACATTGCTGCGCATCAGGCCGAGTACGATGGCGACGGCTTCGCCGACATAGGGCAGAAAGGTGAAAAAAGCGAACAAGGCCCTTCCCTTCGAGAAAACGGAAACCCGGTCGATTTTCGCCGGCTCGACCCGCAGGTAACGGGTAATCCAGTCCCGCTTGCCCAAATGCCCGATCCAATAGCAGGTCATACCGCCGAGCGTATTCCCCGAAGCGGCAGCGAACAGACAGAGCAAAGGGTCGAGCCCCATCCGCACCAGAATCACCAGCACGACCTCGGAACTGAACGGCAGGATACTCCCGGCGACGAAAGCCGAGAGAAAAAGACCGACATAACCCCAGTCGGTAAAAAATTGCGTCAGCGAAGCGATAAATTCTTCCATGCCTTCGGATTCCACCCGTTACCGAACCGATTTCGGATCGAAAAATAAAAATGTTTCGCCCGCCCTATCGTTTTCTTTCCGCACACGATTCCAAAATTCTTCGCTTGGTATGTTTTATGCACATACGAAAGATGGTTAATAACGAGTTAAAAAAAAAAGTGGTATTATTTCCCGTCGCGCAGGCTCGCAGTCGCTTTGTCGTTACAAGGCTGGCGAAAAGCAGGTGCGACGGTTTTTTTCACCGCAGGCTTCACGCTTCTCGCCCATGTTCCCGATCCAGGCGAATCAGCATTTTCTTATGCGGAATGCCCGCTTCCAGGTATTCGTCCGATACGACCTCGAATCCGAATGATTCGTAAAGGGTATCAAATAGCTTTGGGCCGAAATGCGGATCGCTTCCGCCCGCCACTCCCGAACCATGTAGCCGATAGCTCGGCTCACCATCTCCGGCATATTCCCCGACGGCGGTACGTTCGGGCAACGCAAACGCGTCCGATCGACGGTTCGGCATAAGCAATCCACGCGGAATCATCCGCAGAAATCCGACCGTCTGCCCCTCACACTCGGCCCACAGGAAGAGAAAAGGGATCCTTCTCATCGGCATCGAGCGTCGTGACATGCTGCTCGAGGTAGAAGACCCGTTCGCGCAGCGAAGCTGCCGCATGCAGCTCCCACCGAAAGTTCCGCAAAAGGTTTTATGTGATAAACAATCTCCATATCGTGTAAAAACAGCCGCTATCGAAGACAAAAATACAAATAAGCCGAATGCAAAAGCAAATTTATTTGCATTTTGCCGAGGCGAAGTATCTAAGACGAAGTCAAAATACGAAAAAGCCGGGGCAAACACAACCGGAATCCGATTTTATCCAGGCGAAGTCAAAGATAGTGAAAGGCGAGAAAACGGGAACTTGTTCCCTGTTTTCCAGGCGCATCCTATCTAAGACTATGTCAAAGATAGGAAGAAGAGAGGAATCGTGCGGGCTTGCACGCACAGATTGCCGAACCGCATCCTATCTTCTGCAAAGATACGGATAAGCGAGGGCAAAGCGGCCCCATTCGTATCTTACCGAACGAAAGTATCTTAGGCTTCGTCCAAGATGCGAACGAACCGAACGCAAAAGCAAATAAATTTGTGTTTTGCCGGAACAAAATATCCACAACAAAATTAAAGATACGAAAAGCGGCAAGCCCCTATGGAAATAAACGACGACGTCCCGCCACATAGTGACGGGACGCTGTTCCAAGAAGTCGGACCAAAGCACCTGTTCAAGTCTTGCGTGAATCCGGAGGTGCGATCTGTCCACGACAGAAAGACTTCCGCGACAAAGCGCGACGCAGAAAAATCCGCTACAGCCGGCTTCCTTCGATTTTCAGCCTCGCGGCTATCTCTTCACCGCAGCGAGCGCCTTGTCATAATCGGGCTCCTGCGTGATCTCGGGCACCAATTCGGTATAGACGACTTTGCCGTCCCCGTCGATGACCACCACCGAACGAGCCAGCAACCCTTTCAACGGGCCGTCGGTCATCAGCACGCCGTAGCTCTCATCGAACGAGGTTTTCCGGAAATCCGACACGGGAACGACATTCTCGATTCCCTCGACCGTGCAAAACGCGCATGAGCGAAAGGCAGGTCTTTCGAAACGGCCAGCACGACCGTTCCCGGCAGCTCCGCCGCGAGTTTGTTGAACTTACGCACCGACGCGGCGCAAACGCCCGTATCGAGGCTCGGAAAAATATTCAGGATCACCTGCTTTCCACGCAAATCCTTCAGAGAAAGGGTGGAAAGATCGGTCTTGACCAATTCGAAATCGGGAGCCGCAGCTCCTGCCTTGACAAATTCACCGGCAATCTGCACCGGCTGTCCTTTGAACTTTGTTATCGACATATCGTTGTTTCTTTTTAATTATTAAACCAAACCCGGCGAAATCTTCATCCGCCCGGGGATTTAGGAGAGATGCAAAACCGGTCCGCATTTCCCTGCAATCGAAACGAAGATACAAATTTTTCCCGAAAAAGGCAAAATTCTTTGCGAAAAACCACGAAACGAAGCGGAATAACGACCTGCCCGGATAATTTCAGCCGTTTCACGACCGATTCCCGAAACACCCCGAGCAGCGACCGGGACACCGTCTGCACGCAAAATCACCCCGACGTCGCTCCTCCCCGACAACATGGACAGCCGGGAGGAAGCCCGCCAACAGTCAAAGGAAAGAGGAAGGGAAGGCAAAACGACCCAATCCCCAATCGCCGAAACGACCTGCCCGGAAACTTCTGCCCTGATCAGCTACAAAATGCGATAGGCTCCAAACGTCCCCGAACAAAGGTATCACGGCAAGAGTTCGTCGAACCTTCCGGAGCGCCCCACAGCCTGCCATGAACAGATAGCCCAATATCCGGCAGACCTTGTCTTCTAAAAATAACACTAACAGAAATCGTCCTGCCTGCCTTCTTCAGCAGGCACAAAAAAACGGAAAGGAGTCTTCTCGACTGCTTTCCGCCTTCGGAGGTTACCCTCCTAAACTACTAACCCAAACTTAAATAAATGAAGAAACCTCGCCGGAATCGGGCTATTGCTCCGACCCGGCTCCTTCAGAAAATCAAAACACGTGCCAAAAACCGTACCGGTACGAACGGATTCCCGCACGCGTTCAAATGTTTTAAACGAAATTTCCTCGCATTAAACGACTTAATACTTTTGATGTATAAATAAAATACTAAAATCCTCGTTTAGAACAAACCGAAGCATCGAAAAATCCTACTTTTTCACATCCTACGTAAAACCAATGCCATCACATTCATTCCTCCGCAGATCCTCTTCTCAAAGAACACCTTCTCGTAAAACCAGCAATAAAAAGCCACTCAAAAATTGAGTGGCTTTCATCCGATTTTCGATTTTGTGGGAGCTGAGGGATTCGAACCCGACCCTCTGCTTGTAAGGCAGACGCTCTGAACCAGCTGAGCTAAGCTCCCGTTAAAATGGCTCGGGACTGCAAAGGTAACCATTATTTTCTTTCCACCAAATTTTTCAAAAATTCACAAGAAGAAAATTTCCGCACCACTCTCTCAAACTACCTTTCGCAACCTTCGCGCATCGCGTCCGTTTCCCATTCGGGATTCAACGCGATGCAAATATAAGGATTTTCTCCGAAACAACGCACAACAACCGTTATTTTTTAACGAACCTACTAAAATACAACCAGATCATCTCCTATTTCAACTCTTTCTACGATTACTATTACTCCTTTCAATCGTTCTTTTCTTTTAAGATCTCGTTCATCCAACCCGACAAAATCGATCGGACATGCGCACAATGCTTGTTCCGACAAATAATTTTACTTCAACGGTCCAAATAGATAAGCCTCGGGAATCAGAAGGTTTCCGGGCATGCTCATAGTTACGAGCTAAGTTAAAGACTGATAAACCCGGTTCTTGCCCATAATGCAAGAAATAGAACAATAATAGTAATAAAACAGAACATCAAAATATAATTATTGAACGGGAAATCAATCCGACTCTTTCGACTTTCTTATTCCTTATATTTTATGAAATTCTCCTTTTTCGTATAAGTATTCTCCCGGAGCTAAATTAGCAACTTGATTTATAAAATCCGTGAAATTGCAAAAGAAAGACCTGATGCTATGACTATTACTTCCTCCCGACTTTATGTAATAGATAGCATGAAATCAAAACATATTTTCGAACGTGATTATGTACTTTAGGAACCTCTTTGAGAACCGAGCTTCCTAAGTCCCTCCCAAGGAGGGAATTCAGGGGAACGTCGGTATTACAGACACGGCCCGGGCCGCGAATAATCATCCTGCGGATTCGATGCTGCGACCATCGGATAAAGGGGCATTGAAAATATAATTGACTTCGGCAGAATAAAACAAACAAGTTTGTTTATTCTGCCCTCATTTTACTACCTTTGTAAAACGACATGAGAAAAATCACCGATAAACTGCGGCGGATCAATCCGTTTGCCAGGAAAAACGACGGTCCGCTGCCCCGGCCGCTACCGGGCGACCCGTCGCTGCGAGTCGTGAAGGTCTTCGTCGAAGGTTATGAGGACGTGGCTTTCTGGCGGGGCGTCTTCGACTGTTTCTCCAATCCTTACCTCTATTTCGAAATATCGGTGCCGACCCGCAAAGACCTGCCCAAAGGTAAGAAGGTGCTGATGTCGATGATTCCCGAATCGTCGGAGAGAATGTTGCTTTGCGTGGATTCGGATTTCGATTTCCTGTTCAACGGAGCGACAGAGCAATCGCGCCTGATCCGCGACTCACGGTATATGTTCCATACTTACACCTATGCCACGGAGAATTACCTCTGCTATGCTCCCTCGCTGCACAACGTCTGCGTCAAGGCGACCAAGAACGATACCCGAATCTTCGATTTCGAACGCTTCATGGCCGACTATTCCCGCACGATTTACCGTCTTTTTCTCTGGTATGCCTATTCGGCGAAGCTGTCGGACGAGCATGTGTTCACTCTTGTCGATTTCAAGTCTTCGGTAAGGCTCAACTACCTCGATTTGGAGGATAACGGGGCCCGGACGATCGCCTGGTTACAGCGCAATGTCGCCCGCCGCGAGCAAACGCTCGCCAGCAAGCATCCCAAACAGGCGGCGGAGTTGGACGATTTCGCCGCACAACTCGGTCGGCTCGGGGTAACGCCCGAAACGACCTATCTCTATATGCACGGGCACACGTTGATGGACAACGTGGTGATGGTGCTACTGGAAACCGTATGCGAAAACTGCGTCAGATGACTGCGGCGCGAATCACTGCCTCGAAAGGAGGGCGTGGCGCTGAAAACGAAATGAGCAATTACACCAATACCCAGCGATCGATCCGGGACGTGCTGCTCGACAACGAAATTATCAGGACTGCCCTCTTTTCAAACGTCTCTACCGGGACATCGAGCGGTATATGGTACGTACGATCTGGCGGATGAAACAGCAGGGCGAGGTTCCTGCCTCGAAACGATTTTTCGATCGTTGGCGGCTTTCGGCGACGGTAAACGTGCGTTCGGGCACTACCAAAATGCCAAAATTAAAACGGGCTGCCTAACAAGTCCGATTCTAACATTTTCACCTCTGTCAGAATGCACTCTGACAGGGGGCTTCAATTTCACGGATTTGTTAGACAATCTTTAATTAATCTTTCACATTGTAATAAAATGGATAATCTTGTAGTTCTATTTTTGCTTGTTTTTTTGAAATTTTTACAAGAGGAAGTTCATTAATCCCATCTTTCATGATGGGATATAGTTTATTCCCCGAACAAGGTAGCGATCTCTATTATCATCTGTAGCATCTGTATATTTATTCAAATTAGGCCAACAGCGTGGGCCGTACGGCAGCAAAACACTATCAACACGATACTGAAATCCGGAGACCATAAAATAACAGTATCGCCTTCGATTCGCCAAGCACCTGTAGCTCCGTCAGCATAGGCCATTTGGTACAAAAAGCCGCCATCAGGATAAAAGTAAACATATAATCCAGGAGTTCTTGCATCATCTACACAAGTTGTACTTCGAAACCATTTACCGGTCAGTTTGCCGGGCCTGACACTACAACAGGAAACAATAAAGAAAAGTCCGATTAACAAAATTATTAGTCGTTTCATAATTACATTTTTCTTTGTAGAAAGATAGATAAAATTCACCAATCTACAAAAGAAAACTGCCGGACATTAAGTCCGGCAGTAACAATCAAAGATTACTTATCTTTTCGGCCCAAAATAAATTCCTCTATTATATAGACCTAATTCAGGGCCCGGTTTCGGTATTGCGTACAAATATTCTATTAGAGACTTCCCGTTTTTCAGTACAGGATATAAAGTATCTCCTTTAATAATATATGCATCTCTATTACCCTCCATATCCGTAAATTTATAATACTCATCAGGAAAACTCCAATCTGTAATCTCTTCTTCTGCAAAAATATAAAGATCAATAGGACGAGTTTCGACATTGAAATTTGGCGAAGATAAAATCACTGTATCACCGCTTATGTACCAATGGCCGATTATATCATAACAGCCAGCTGACCTATATAAAACGTACTATCGGCATAAAACTCAGCATACAAATGAATACCATAATCTGGCGATAAGGATAACCCAAGTAACATTTTCCAACTATTCTGCTGGATTTTACAACGGCACAGGAGGCAATGAAGAAAAGACTGATCAATAAAATTATTAATTTTTCATAATTTTCCAGGATAATAAGTTTCACCATTTACACGAAATGCATGCTTCGAATATCCCAAATCTCCCATGTTCCTCCGTTTTATAAGCTAATATCCGAAGAGATCCTTATCAAAGGAGAAAAATCAGCTTTCAAATATCCACTTCACAAATCTCATGATCTTGATCGAGATATAATGAGGCTAACACATCTATTCCATCAGAATCCTTAAAAGAGCACTCACTGACAAAATCGTTGATATTATTTCTTTCGGCGGTAAAGACATATATAATTTCATACTGCCCATTCCTCCATCATTCAAACAAGAAACAGTCAAAGATCTTTCCCAGCCCTCGGACATATTCAAAGATGCCTTTTGTACCAAAACTTAATGAGTCGTAGCTCCTCCGGATTCGGTTTTCTAATGTTTTTCTTGTATTCGTCCAACATCGACCCCACTTCTCTTCTTTTATTTTAGCGTCTTTTTTCGAAGTTGGACTACCGGTTTTTCCGGACAATACGGGCCGTCGATTGAGTTCTCTGCAACAGAAAAACCTCCGGCCCCGAAGCATATCGCTCCATCAAATCGCCGTTATAGCCCCGGATGGTGAGCAACTCCATGTTCTCGACCTTCATTACGTCGAACTCCTCGTTTCGGAGGGCTTGGATCGCCTCGTCGATATGCCAGGAGTTATCCACGCAGAGGCTGAGGTTCACCGCCGAGTTATGCACCAGATTGACCTTGATACGGTATCGCTCCAGCAGGAGAAGATCGCCGCGAATTTCTCTTCGAGCACGAAGGAAAAGTCCCGCGAACGGATCGTCAGCAATACCTGATCCTTCTTCAGAATCAGAATCGGAACCTCGATCGGCGCCGACATACGGCGAATCACCGTGCCCGGTTTTCGCTTGTCCCCGAAAGGCCGCACGTAGAGCGGGATGTTCTTGTTTTGCAGCGGTTTGATCGTTTTGGGGTGGATGATCTGTGCCCCGCTGTAAGCCAGCTCGATGGTGTCCAGGTAGTTCAGTTCCGCGATCTGCACCGCATCGGGGAAAACCTTCGGGTCGGCATTCAGGATGCCGTCCACATCTTTCCATACCGACATGGATTCCGCGTCGAGGATATTGGCCGCCACCGCTGCCGAGTAATCCGAACCTTCGCGTCCCAGGGTAGTGGTCGTGCCGTCCGGAGCACCTCCGATAAAGCCCTGCCCGATGAAAATACAGGCCTTAGACTGTTTCATGGCGTTGCGCAGCAGAGTCCGCGATGCGGCGATATCGACCGAGGCGTCCTTGTGTCGCTGTTCGGTGCGGAAGCAACGTCGCATATCGAGCCAGCAATTGTCGATACCCCGTTCGGAGAGGTACTCCGAAATGATCGTCGTCGAGATCAGCTCGCCGAAAGCGACGACGGTGTCGTACCACAGCTCGGCGTCTTCCGGACGATATACCGTTTCGGTCGCCACCTGTTCGAGCTCCCCGAAAGCCGTTCGATCTTCTCGAGCCGGGTCGGAGCGCCGTACAGTTCGTTTACGATTTCGGCGTGGTATTGCCTCAGCGCGGTGATGTGCTCCATCGAGAAGGCTTTGTCGCCCTTCTGCAACCCTTCGAAAACCTTCTCCAAGGCATTCGTGGTCTTACCCATTGCCGATACGATGATGAACAGATCCCGTTCGTCACCGATGATCTTCAGCAGGTTTTGCACACCGTCCGCGTTGCGGACCGATGCGCCGCCGAACTTGTAAACTTTCATCTCTCAATAAAACAGTATGGTTATCGGCCGGTACTTCGTCGTGCCGGGTTCCGGACCCGCATCGGGATCGGCCCGGCTGCTTCCGAAACTCCGTTTTCAACGAAGTTTCGGACATGCGACCGGAATAGCATTATTTCGTTTCGACCGTCTTGTAAGGCGTGTCCGTATTCTCGAACAGGAACGAGAACACGTCGGTAGCCTCTTCGATGCGCTTCGAGACGGGTTTGCCGGCCCCGTGGCCCGCATTCGACTCGATGCGGATCAGGATCGGGCGTCGCCGCCCTGGGCGTACTGCATCTCGGCGGCGAACTTGAACGAATGAGCCGGCACGACACGGTCATCGTGGTCGGCAGTCGTTATCAGCGTCGCAGGATACTTCGTGCCCTTCTTGATGTTATGCAGCGGGAGTATTTGTAGAGGTAGCCGAACTGCTCCTCGTCGTCGCTCGAGCCGTACTCCACGGCCCAGCCCCAGCTGATCGTGAATTTGTGGTAGCGGAGCATGTCCATCACGCCGACCGCCGGCAGGCAGACGCCGAACAGGTCGGGACGCTGCACTTCGCAGGCACCCACCAGCAGGCCGCCGTTCGAACCGCCCGCGATGGCGAGTTTCTTCGACGAGGTATATTTGTTGGCAATGAGGTATTCGGCCGCTGCGATGAAATCATCGAAAACATTCTGTTTTTATCCAGCATGCCGCCCCTGTGCCACTCTTCTCCGTATTCCAGGCCGCCGCGCAGGTTGGCTACGCAATAAACGCCGCCCTGTTCCATGAACATAATGGCAGCCGGGTTGAACCAGGGCGCGAGGCTGACTTGGAACCCACCGTAAGCGTAGAGGTAACAGGGTTGTTGCCGTCGAGCTTCAGTCCGTTGCGATAGACGATGAACATCGGGACTTTCGTGCCGTCCTTGCTGGTGTAGAACACCTGTTCCGTAGTGTAGTCTTCGGGGCTGAATTTCACTTCGGGACGCTTATACAGGGTCGATTCGCCCGTTGCGAGGTCGTAACGGTAAACGGTCGAAGGTGTCGTGAAGTTGGTCAGCGAATAGAAGGCCTCCGTTTCGCCTTTTTTACCGGAGAATCCGCCTGCCGATCCGATGGCGGGCAGCTCGACTTTCCGAATGAGCTTGCCGTTCCAATCGTACTGGTAAACCTGGCTTTGGGCATCCTCCAGGTAGGAAGCCATCATATAGTCGCCCGGTTTGCTGACGATCTCAAGCATATTCTTCGGATTTTCGGGGATAATCTCCTCGATCACCGAAGGATTATTCAGGTCGATGCGGATCACGCGGTAGTTGGGAGCATCGAGGTTGGTACGCACGTAAAGTTTATCGTTCTCGGCGCGAATAATCTCGTGGTCGTTGGCAAAGCCGGGAAGCAGCACCTTGAACTTCTTATCGCTGCTTTTCGGTAGAGGATCTCACTGCCCGACGTACCCTCCGATGCCGTGATGAAAAGCCACTTGCCGTCCTTGCTGACACTGGAAGCGAAATAGCCCAACGGATGTTGTGTGTCCATATGAATCAGACGATCGGAAGACTGAGGCTTACCGAGCGTGTGATAATATACCTTCTGATATTGGTTCTGGGAAGAATAGACGCCCGCTTCCGGAACGTCGAACGTACTGTAATAGAATCCCTTTTCGTCGGGTGTCCACACTGCGTTGGAGAGCTTCACCCATTTTACGATATCGCCCGTGGGCTGCTTGTCCGCCGTACGGATGACATGAATGTCGCTCCAGTCCGAACCTGAAGCCGAAGCCGCATAAGCCAGGTAGCGGCCATCTTCCGAGAAAGAGATGCCCGACAGCGCAACCGTTCCGTCCTCGGAGAGCGTGTTGGGATCGAGGAATACCTCCGGCTCGGCGTCGAGCGAAGCCTGGCGGTACAGCACGGCCTGGTTCTGTCGTCCGTCGTTGCGGTAAAAATAGTAATAATCCCCGAATTTAGCCGGAGCTCCCTCCCAGGGATAAGCCCACAGCTCGGTCAGGCGGGCACGCATCGCCTCGCGGAACGGAATTTGATCCAGGTAATTCTGCGTCACGGCATTTTCGGCAGCGACCCAGGCGGCCGTCTGTTCCGAACGGTCGTCTTCGAGCCAGCGGTAGGGTCGGCGACTTCGGTACCGAAGTAGTTATCCACAACTTCCGTACGCTCGGCCTCGGGATAAGGCAGGTGTTTGATTTTCATAGATGACTTACAGGCGGTAAGTGCAGCAGCGGCACAAAACCGCCAAAGTAATTTTAACGTGTTTTAACATATCTTAATATTTGGAAGGTTTCGAAAGACAAATATACGAAAAGTCCGGCGCAATCGTGCAGGTTTGTTCGCAAAGATTGTCCGAACGTTCCATATATTCGCAGAATATACGAAAAAGTTGCCGGCATCCGGCGATCCGCAGGAGAATTTTGTAACTTTGAAACCGGAATAACGAAAGCGAAAAACAGGAATGGACAATCAGTTGCGACAAATTATCGAAGAGGCCTGGAACGACCGGGCATTGCTTGCGGAGTCCCGTGTGCGGGAGGCGGTCCGCGCCGTTATCGAAGAACTGGACAAAGGACGCCTGCGAACGGCCGAACCCATCGATCCGTCCCGGAGCCAGTGGCAGGTCAATGAGTGGGTCAAGAAGGCGATTCTGCTCTATTTTCCGATGCAGGAGATGCGCACCATGCGGGCCGGAGAGCTCGAATGGCACGACAAAATGGACCTCAAGCACGGCTACGAGGAACTGGGCGTACGGGTCGTGCCGCACGCCGTGGCCCGCTACGGGGCTTACATTTCGCCGGGGGCGATCCTGATGCCCTCCTACGTCAATATCGGAGCCTGGGTCGGTGCCGGCACGATGGTCGATACGTGGGCGACGGTCGGCTCCTGCGCCCAGGTCGGCGAGCGCGTCCACCTGAGCGGCGGCGTGGGCGTGGGCGGTGTGCTGGAACCCGTGCAGGCGGCTCCCGTCATCATCGAGGACGACTGTTTCATCGGCTCCCGGGCCATCGTGGTCGAAGGGGCGCATATCTGCCGCGAATCGGTGTTGGGCGCCGGCGTAGTGATTACCGGATCGACGCACATTATCGACGTAACGGAGGCGGAACCCAAACAGTACAAGGGATACGTCCCCGCCGGATCGGTGGTCATTCCGGGCAGCTACCACAAGCGTTTCCCGGCCGGGGAGTACGGCGTTCCCTGTGCGCTGATTATCGGGCGCCGCAAGGAGTCCACCGACAAGAAAACTTCGCTCACCGCAGCGCTCCGGGATTTCGGAGTCTCGGTATAGTACCTTTCGGATGCACAAGACCCGTTATCACTTTAGAACAAACGACCTCGACCAACGACGAGGCCCGGAATCCTCGCTACGGACACGGCGATGCGATCTGCGCCGAGCGGCAGACTGCCGGACGCGGCCAGCGGGGCATACCTGGAGCAGCGAGGAGGGATGCAACCTGATGTTCTCGCTGGTATGGGAACCCCGTTTCCTGCCCGTTTCGGAACAGTTTCTGCTTTCGGAAGCGGTGGCTTTAGCTTTGACGGACCTTTTCGGCGGTTACGGCATCGACGCCCGGATCAAATGGACGAACGACATCTATGCGGGCGACCGCAAGCTGGTCGGCATTCTGATCGAACACAACCTGACGGGCGACCGCCTGTCGCGTACGATCGTCGGGATCGGGGTGAACGTCAATCAGACCCGGTTCGATCCGTCGTTGCCGAACCCGTCGTCGATGCACCTCGAAACTGGCTGCGAATACGATCGGCAGGAGGTACTGCACCGCTTGGGCGACTGTCTGGCCGCCCGGTACGAACAACTCGAGAAAGGGGATCGGGAGGCGCTGCAAGCCGACTACCGACGGCGGATGTACCGGCTCGGAGAGCGGCATCGGTACCGTTATCCCGACGGCCGGACAGTGGAGGCCGTGCTGCGGGGCGTGCGCCCTTCGGGAGAGCTGCTGCTGGAGCTGCCCGACGGCCGTACCGAAGGGTATCTGTTCCGGAGATAGAGTTCGTTATCGAGGGGAAGCGGACGGCTCGAAAGGACGGGACGGGCTGCGTGTTAAAAATAACAGGATAACGTTGGCCGAACGAAAAATAACCTTATATTTGCAATGATATTTTAGACCGCGAATAAATTTCATTTTAACCAATTCAAATACCGAATATTATGAACGTACCTGCAAATCTGAAATACTCGAACGACCACGAATGGTGCCGCGTAGAGGGCGGTGAGGCTTTATCGGCATTACCGATTTCGCACAGAGCCAGTTGGGCGACATCGTATTCGTCGATGTTCCGACCGTCGGCGAAACCTTGTCCGCCGGTGACGTCTTCGGCTCGATCGAGGCCGTGAAGACCGTGAGCGACGCTTTCATTCCCGTCGGCGCCGAAGTGTTGGAGTTCAACCCTGCAGTGGATGCCGATCCCTCCATCGTGAACCGCGATCCCTACGGAGAGGGTTGGCTCGTCAAAGTGAAACTGACCGATCCCAAGGAGTGCGAGTCGCTGCTTACCGACGCGCAGTACAAAGAGTTGATCGGCTAATATTCGTTCGATGTAAATCGAACCCCGCAGCCTCCCGTTTTCGACGGGTGTCGGCAGGGAGTGTCAGGATAGAATCCGGCATCAAAAGATACCGTAACGTGAGTCCGACGTGTTCTGTTGTGACAGTATTTTGTTTTACATCCGAAATCAATACGTCGGACTCGCCTTAAAACTATAACATTATGTCAAAGGTAACAGTTGTGGGCGCGGGCGCCGTGGGCGCTACTTGCGCCAATGTGATGGCTTGCCGCGAAGTGGCGAGCGAAGTGGTCCTCATCGACATCAAAGAGGGCCTGTCGGAGGGTAAGATGCTGGATATGTACCAGTGTTCTACGCTGATGGATTTCGATACGAAGCTCGTCGGCGTGACCAACGACTACAAGCAGACTGCCAACTCGGACGTGGTGGTGATCACCTCGGGTATTCCCCGCAAGCCGGGCATGACCCGCGAGGAGCTGATCGGCACCAACGCCAACATCATGAAGGGCGTAATCGAAAACGTGGTGAAATATTCGCCCCGCGCGATCATCATCGTGGTCGCCAACCCGATGGATACGCTGACTTATCTGGCGCTCAAGGCTTCAGGACTTCCCAAAACCGGATTATCGGCATGGGTGGCGCCTTGGATTCGGCCCGTTTCAAATGTTACCTGGCGAAAGCCACCGGCGCCAACATCAACAACGTGGACGGCATGGTGATCGGCGGTCATGGCGATACGACGATGATTCCGCTGCTTTCGAAGGCTTCGGTCAATGGCGTGCCCGTGACGCAATTCGCCTCGAAGAAGAAACTTGAAGAGGCTGTCGCCAGCACGATGGTCGGCGGTGCCACGCTGACCAAACTCATCGGCACGTCGGCCTGGTATGCTCCGGGCGCCGCTGCTTCGATGATGGTCGAATCGATCCTGCATGATCAGAAGAAGATCGTCCCCTGCTGCTGCTACCTCGAAGGCGAATACGGCCAGAACGACATCTGTATCGGTGTTCCCGCCGTGATCGGCCGCAAGGGTATCGAGAAGATCGTCAAACTCGACCTCACCAAGGAAGAGGCTGCCAAATTCGAGGCATCGGCCGCTGCGGTCCGCAAGACCAACCAGGTGCTGCACGAGATCAAGGCGTTGTAAGCGTTTGCCGACAACGATAGCAGATCCCCGGTCTTTCGACCGGGGATTTTTCGTGAAAGAGCCTTCCGCCGCACATTTCGTCGGAAGTAAGTCGTATTCTATAAGAAACTTACCCGCATCCGGAAGCGGAAAGTTTCCCGTCTGACCCGTATGAACGGAACATAACAACCGATTTCGCTCCTTGCCGGGCAACAGCGGCCATATTCTTTCGGAACATTGCGACAACGGTCGCTCCCGGAAAAACTTTTCACTTCCCCGGAGTGTCTTTTTTACATACGTCGGAGGACAGTCTTCACCGTCTGCGAAGCACCTGCGTCATGCAGTGTGCGGCACCGTAGCCTTTGCAAAGGTTGTCGAGCCCGACCCAGGTAACCTTCACCCCTCGGTGTTTCAGTTCGGTCCGCAGGGCTTCGGACTGGCCCGCTACCCGATGATACGGCGCGACCCGACCGTCAGGAAATTACCCGCCAGCCGGTCGGCATCCTCTTCGGAAATGGGGATGATGGCGGCACCGATACGGCTCCTCAACAATTCGACGAATCCGACATCTTCTTCGGTTTTGGTATAGACGCCGTTTGCACCTCGGAGATAAATATCGGCCAGCAGCAGATCCGGAGAATCCGGATCGGTGGTCATACGCCGGGCTGTGAGCGTCACCAGATTGCGGTCTATAATGTTGAAATAGGTGTCCAAGTGCATTTCCGCCTGGCTGAACAATCGGTCCTTGACTACGACCAGACGGTTGCAGCCCAGCAGGTCGTGCTCCATAAGCTGATCGATGGCCGGTTGCGTGGTGCGCATCCCGCAGCCGATGAAAGCCGTATCGCCGAACGGATAGAAATCCCCGCCTTCGAGATGAGCTCCCTCCCCTTCGATGCGGTGTAACGGTTTCATGCCGATTTTTCGAGGCAGAATTGCAGAATGTCGCATCCTTTCTCCCGCTGCGGGGAGTTCATGCGTCCGATTACGATGCCTTTGGCTGTGGTTATCAACTGGTCCCGCGTATAGAAGAGATTCATCACGGGTTTTCCGAATATTCGGCCTTGAGCCCCGTGTTGATCTGCGTTTCCGACAGTCGGATGATCGGTTGTCGCAGAATAATCCGCACCAGATCCCGGGGCGATGTCTTGGCGAGGATGGATTGTCGGTACTCCTTTGCTGCTCGGCTGTTTCCGGAGAGAGGTTTTGGGTGTCGAAGGTAAGAAAACCGGCCGCGAAGCGGCGCAGGTTCTCCAGCTTCGTCCGGTCGGCGGGTTTCCCGTCCGCGCCGGTTCCGTCGAGCAGGATCTGACGTACCGTGAGTACCCTCGCTCCGGCCTCCTCGAGCACTTTGCGATAAGTAGCATGTTCGGCGATGAGTTCGGGGATATCGATATGTTCCCGGAAAAGAGCCGCAGCCGGATGAAGGGCCCCCAGAAACAGCTCTTCGCCCGGGTCGTGGGTCAGGATGAGTCTGGCCTTGCGGTACTCGCACGGTTGGCCGCAGCGGACGGAGCGTCGCCCGCGCATGATAGATCCAATCAGTGAAGAAAGAAACGTCGAGATGGAGATGGAAGATCGGGAGTTAAACATAACGATTCGGGGTTAAATCTGGTTATAGGGATCGTATGTCGGTTATTCAAGCCACCCCTGTTTCGAGAACAGAACAAAAATCGCAGCAAATACGAATTTTGACGGATGGATCGATATATTAAAACGAGAAAACCGTAAAATTGTTTTGCGGCTCGTGCAAATCGGTGCAATAATGGTTGCTAAAGCGTTCGGCCGCCATGAGCGAACGGAGCCGCCAAGCAGCTCCGTTCGGTTTATACCGGAAAATATCATGACTTTCCGAAAGCGATATTTTCAAAAGTTCCGTATGCCGTCAATCCGGATGAGCGACAACGATATTCCCTGTCCGGCGAAGCAAGGAGCCGCCGGAGCTTCCGGCAGACCGTCAGAAACTGATCTTCGCACCGACGAACCAGCTGCGGGGTAGCGACGGGCCATAGATGTAACCCGAATCGCGGTTGGCCCCCCGGTCGAAGTCTTTCTGGTAGGCGTTGAAGATATTTTGGATGCCGGCATGGAGTTGCAGGGCGATCTCCTTATAGAGAATGACGTCGTACGACACTTTGAGGTTCAGGTCGAAGAAACGAGGTGTCGTGACGGCCCGATCGACGGGCGTGCCCGAACCCGCCATGTGCTGCACGAGCATTTTGCCCGTGTAAGTTCCGGTAATGGCTGCCTGCAAATTGCGTACGGGGTCAATTCAGCCGTAAGGTAGCCGTAGGTGTTCGGCGTGCGGAACATCTTGCGGGTCGGTGCGACCTCCGGATCTTCGCTCCACTGTTCCGGTTCCTTGTAGCGGCTCTGCTGAAGGGTGATTCCGGCCTGCAGGTCGAACCAGCGGGTGAAGGCGGCCTTGCCTTCGATATTGATGCCCATGACGCGGGCGCCCGAGCCGTTGTAACGCTCCTTGATCGTACTCCCGTCCGTATCCGGATCGGGCAGCGGACGCAAGGCGAAAACGTGGTCGAGCGTCGTGTAAAACCTTCGACGAGCAAGTTGGTCTGGACTTTTCCGAAACGGTGATAAAGATCTGCCGAGAGGCTGAGGCTGTGCGATCGCTCCTCGCGCAGATCGTCCGCCAGGCGAATGCGTACCCGCTCGCCGCCCACGATGGCGATGTGCATATCCTCGTCGAAGGCCCGCGGAGCACGGAAGCCGCTCGAATAGCTTAGGCGCAGGCTCGCCCCCTCCGGGATTGTAGCGCAGGTTGGCACGCGGACTGAAGATTACGTGATCGACGAGGCTGTGCTTATCCAGACGGCCGCCGATAAGCAGCGACCAATGCTCGTTTTTCCACTCGTTTTGCAGGTAGGCGCCGATGATGTGCACCTTTTGCTTCGTTCGATAATCATAGCCGATCGATTCGTCGTCCAGATCGTTGTAGTTATATTCCACGCCCAGGGTCAGGTCGGCGGGAAGGAACCACAACCGGTCGAACGAATGGATGTACTGGGCGCCGGTCGCCACGGTGAGGTCGTGCGTGCGACCGTAAGCGTCGGGATCCTGCTTGGAGCCGTAGTAGCTCTTGCGGGCGATGTGCTGGAACGAAGCATAGACATTCACACGGTTGGAGAAGTCGGCGGACGAGAGGTCGAACGAGAGGCTGCCGCCGTTGATGTTGTGGTCGGTCTGCTCGGCGATCATCGCTTCGTGCGGCGGCAGGTCGAGCCGGTCGCCGCCCGGCGGTACTCCATGACGGTATTGTACTGGAGCGTAATACGCGAATAAGCGCTGGTCTTGAAGAATGAGCGCAGTCCGAGGGATTGGGATTGCAGTTGCGGAATTTCGGTGAAGCCGTCCCCGTCGTGGTCGTACCCCGAACGGTGGCGGTTCTGTCCATAGACATAAAGTCCCGCCTTACGGCTGTCGGTGACGAGCGAGGCATTGGCCGAGGTGACGTTGTCGTAACTGCTGCTGTTGCCGATCGCCGTGATCGTGTGACCGACTTCGGCGCTGTTGCGGTCGGGGTCCTTGGTGATGATGTTGATCGTACCGCCGATGGCCGAGGAGCCGAAGAGTGCCGAGCCGCCTCCGCGCATCACCTCGACGCGGTCGATCATGCTGGCCGGAATCTGCTCCAGTCCATAGACGCCCGTCAGGGCCGAAAAGACCGGATGCGAATCGACGAGGATCTGTGAATAGTGTCCGTCGAGCCCGTTGATGCGCACCTGCATGAAACCGCAGTTCTGGCAGTCGTCCTCGACGCGTACGCCGGGCTGGAACCCGAGTCCCTGGGCCAGACAGGCCGAATTGGTGTTGTCGAAAATTTTGCGGTCGAGGACGTTCACCAAGGCCGGGGCTTTGCGACGCGTGGTTTCGCTGCGGCTGGCCGAGACGACTACGTCGTCCATGGTAATTCCGTTTTCCGTGATTTCGAAGTTGAGTTCGAGGGACTGTCCTTTTTTTAGCGTTACTTCGTGGCGCACGGGATCGTAACTCATCATGCGGGCCTCGACGGTGATAGTGCCCGTCGGCAGATTCTTCAGGAAATAGTGCCCGCTCGCATCGGTCATGGTGCCGATGGTCGTGCCGGAATGGTGACGGTGGCATAGGGCAGGTGTTCGCCTGTTTTGCTGTCGATGACATGGCCGTAGAGATGAGCGTCGCTTTTAGGAGTCGGGGTCGTTTCGTCTGCAAAAAGTGTATGATAAACCAGGCACATTACGGCCAAGAGGATCAATTTTTCATATTATAATAATTAGGCGATTATATCTTCAATGTCCCATTATCCGACGGTCGCGGAATCGAGTTCGAGGGCGTTTATTCGCGGCCGGAGGCTGCGTCTGTAATGAAGTCCTCCTAAATCTCCTCCTCGGAATGGACTCGGGGCGCTATGCTCCCAAATGGATACACAATATAATCCTATGTTTTAAGATGTAAAATGGGTCTGTTTTCGCCAGGCAGGGGCAACGGCCCGTAATACGGCCGATGAGAGAGAATACCCTGTGAAAACGATGTTTTGCCGCGCCGCTCGGCACGTGCGGTCGAATAGTCCCGGAAACGAATGGTTCCGGAACGAATTTATCTACCCGATTGCAGGCGGCGCACGGAGCTGCGAGCCCGATATCGCAACGATTGCCGGATCGTAACACTCCGGCCGGAAAAAGGTTTCCAGCAAACGGAACTCACTGTCGAGGACCCAGTCGGTAGAATGGATATACGAGAAGAAATGGAAATGGCAAATCGCACAGTCGTCCACAAGAGCCGGCGACGTGGTATTTGCATCGTTCTCCGTGAGGTAACGATAGTACTCATCGGGATGGGTATGCAGGCTTTGCCCGCATAGGCCGCGAGCAGGATCAGCAGCAGCGCCCCGCATTGAATACCCGTATGAGTTTTGTCCGCTCATTTCAGGTGCAAAAATAATGAAAAAGGTTACCCGGCAAGGTGCACTCTCCCAAATACCTATATATTGGGATGCTTCTGCAGGGAATCAAATATCAATATCTCGAATCCCAAACATACCCTTTTCCTCGGGTATAAACGGACACAGGCTCCGAATTTATTCGAATGGTCAATATAATATCACAACAGCATCATACCCCAAGTTACTATGACCGGTTTCTTTACTTCCGGCAGTTCCGAGAATACGAATACAAAGTTACCTCTTCATAAGACATCAATCCAATTTTAAAAAACTTAAATTTAACATCCTAAAAATCATCCGTTTTTTGTTTTCTCACTACTTTTATTTATTTTAGTAGTGAATTAATCACTAAAAATAATAAGATTATGAAAAATTTTAATTCCTTTTCTTATTTTGGCTGTGTTCGCCGGAGCATGCAGTGACGACAAAACCGACGCACCCAAACTGATCCTAATCAACTGACATTCAAGGTATCAGTAAGTAACATTACTCCGACGACAGCTGAAATCACGGTTTCTCCGAGCAACGAAACAAAAAGTTATTTCAGTGATATCGTCACCGACGCCGATTGGCTGGAATCCCAAAAACACGGTTTTGACGATTACCTACAATATTTCATCGAGGTAGTGATGATGGAGCAGCAGGAGATGACCCGCGAGGAGGCGGTCAAAGCCATTACTTCTTACGGCAACGATGCATATACGGCCAGAGGACTCGAACCGGGAGCCAAGTATTGGGCCGTCGCAGTAGGTATCGATGCCGACGGACACGACGACGAAGCCTACCGCAGAAGCTTTACAGCGCAGACTGCACCCGAATCCACCAATACATTCGAAATCGCAACGACAGCAATCACACAGACAGGAGCATCGATTACCGTTACACCGTCGAACAGCGATGTTTACTTCCTGGATGTTCTGTCGGCTGACATCCAGTCCCAGGTGCCGACGGGTACGGATTATCAAAAATATCTGATCGATCGTTATTTCGGCTGGGGTATGCTCGACATGTATCTCCACGAGGGACCTTTCACGTATGAAGCAAAAGAACTCAACCCGGGCTGGGAATATCAAATTGCGGTTTTCGGATGCGAACAGGGATTCCCGACCACACCGATCAAAACCGAAACATTCAAGACTCTTGAAGGAGGGATCCCCAAACGTTCGACGTTCAATTCGAATGCACTTTAAGTTCGGTTGTCGCCTCCAAGTTCTCCACCGTTCCGTCAGCAGACGATGTCGTTTACATATTCGATCTTATCTCGGAAGAGGATTATCAGGCCTTCGGCGAAAATATCGAGGAGGGTATGAAAAAGTGCTTGAATCCAAAATCAAAGACTATATGGGCACCACCGGCCTGCATGCCGAGGCGGTTTCCATGCTCGCGGCCACAGGTCCTGTAGAATTTGAACGGAATCTTCAGACAGGCGATCAATTGCGAATGTGGGCCGTTGCCATCGATCAAAAAGGAGTCCCTGTCGCTCCCTTCATCATCAGTGAAACATATACGGTAGAAGAGAATACCGCTGCGCTTGCCGAAGTAAGCATCGACAGCTACGCATGGTACGATGGCGCAGAACTCGCCCAATTGATCCCATCAACTTCGCAGGCTTCGAAGAATATGCCGTTCTGTTGTTGAAAGTATCCCACAACGACAAGGCAGCTCATTGGTGGACAGGATGTTTCATGGGCGATTTGAGTAATCCGGACGAATATTCGGACCGCAGCATAATCAACAATCTGGTTACTTACGGAATACCTGAATTTAAGGATGCGGTAGATCAGTTGCTGGCAGTCTATTGGGATGAAAACACCATCTGTGGCGTAGCAGCGGATGCAGAAGGCAACTATGGACCCGTTATCCGCCAAATGGTAAATCTGACCAAAGAGGGTGCAAGCCCGCCGGAGAACTCATCGGTGGTGGCCTGTCAAATATCAATCTTATGGATATGCGACAGGCAAAATTCGCACATCGTTAAAATAGCTCCTCCAAAACGAGAAACAGAGAACGTCCGACCTTAAGGTCGGACGTTCCGTTTATTGCGCGATCATGGCACCGAACTCCCCTTGCATGCAATCCGCCGTACATAGCAGCAATCGCCGGTATCGACTGACAAAGCACCGGAATCATACAAATACGAACAAAAGGAACGCCCGAAAGCATTCCTTACCAAAAATAATCAACAACAGTTTCTACATCCTAAAAGATTGCCTCACCCCGATCTCCTATTTCAGATGTTGATATCCAGAATTTCGAAATGGATCGTCCCGGCAGGCACGGTCACGTCCACCCGGTCCCCTTTCTTATGTCCCAGCAGGGCTTTGGCAATGGGAGTGCCGATGGCCAGCTTGCCTTCGCGCAGGTTGGCTTCGTGCTCGGCGACGATAGTATAGATCACCTCCTTGCCGGTATTGTGGTTCAGAAGAGTTACCCGACTCAAGATCTGCACCTTGCTCTTATCGACTTTCGATTCGTCGATGATACGCGCATTGGCAATGGTATCTTCCATTTTGGCGATACGCATTTCGAGCAGTCCCTGTGCTTCCCGGGCCGCGTCGTATTCGGCGTTTTCCGACAGGTCTCCCTTGTCGCGTGCTTCGGCAATGGCCGCCGATATAGCCGGACGCTCCACCGAGCGCATATGGTCGAGTTCGTCCTTGAGCTTCTTGTAACCCTCTGCCGTCAGATAAATAATCTCTTTTGCCATGGTTTTATCAAAAAAATAAGAATCCCGACCCGTGAAGGTCAGAACCCTGATACGTTTGTTTTACAAAGATAGAAAGTTAAATCGGATTCTCCAAATATTTTTACAGGCTCCGGGCTTTCCGTGGTGTGGCTATGTTTTTGCGAATCGGACAACAACGGAAACCCCGATCGCCGTCATCGCCTCCTCCGGCCTTACAACAGGGAAAAGAGCCGCATGAACGACTCGCTCAATCGCTGCGGAAGAGGTCGCCGCAACCATTCCGAAGGAATAAGCCGCCGGCACGAGCGCAGGTCTTCGTCGAAAACACGACGCATTGCCGTATTGAAATCCTGTCCGTAAACGAACGCGTTGATTTCGAAGTTGTGCTCGAAACTGCGGAAATCCATGTTCGCAGAACCCACAACCGTCAGCAGATCATCGACGATAAGCATTTTGGCATGCAGGAAGCCTTTGGTATAAAGTAAACCTTCACCCCGGCTCGGAGCATATCGTCGATGAACGAATGCACGGCTTTATCGATAATCCGGGAATCGGAACGCTCGGGCAGCATCAATTGTACGTCAATACCGCCCAATGCCGCCGTTTGCAACAGGGAGTTCAGGCCCTCGGTCGGCAGGAAATAGGGCGTCTGGATGCAGATACTCCGTCGCGCACCGGCGATAGCCGTCATAATACCCTGCAACAACGTTCGCCAGGGCCCCAACGGACCGCTGGTAGCGAATTGCATGGTCGATGAGGTATAGTTGTCGGCTTCGGGAAAAACTTCGAGGTATCCAGGTGTACGCGTTCGACGGTCGACCAATCCACCAGAAATGCGGATTGCAGGCCATACACCCCTTACCTTCTACCTTGAAGTGGCTGTCCCGCCATACCCCACCCCGGTCCTTTCACATAGCGGTCGGCGATATTCATACCGCCGAAAAACCTACCCGGCCGTCGATGACCACGATCTTGCGGTGGTTGCGGTAATTGACCCGGTCGGTCAGCATCGGAAAGCGTACATGCAGCAGGGCATGAACCTCCGCACCCGCATCGCGCATCTGCTGGAAAAATTCTTTCTTGACCCCGTTGCAGCCTACGTCGTCATAGAGTACGCGGACTTTGACACCCTCCTTTGCCTTGCGGATCAGCGCCTGCTGAAGACGGGCACCCGTTTCATCGTCACAAAAAATATAATAGAGAATGTGAATATGGTCGCGGGCCTTTTCGATCTCTTCGAGCAGGGCGGTCATCTTGGAAGCCCGTCGCCGTAATGGGTCAGGCGGCTGCCGTAAAGGAAACCGCCTGCGAAGTATTGGTAAGCAGAGTGGACAGGGATTGACATGCGGCCGGAACGGGGCATCGCTTCGACGCACATGGGCCGGAAGAGCATAGACCATGAGCCGCTTGTAGGTACGGCGCGAAATAATCCGCTTGCGCCGCAGATCCTGCCCGAAGAAGAAATAGAAAACCAATCCCACGACCGGAGCGAAAATCAGCACGACGACCCACGGGATCGTCTTGAGCGGGTTGCGGTTGCCCAAAATGACAACCAGGATGATGCCGATAACCGTCGCCGTATAGATGGCGATGAACAGATATGTCAGGAATTGCAACACCGGGGCGGCGGATTATCAGGATTCCGACGAGATTGCTTCGGGTTTCGGATTTGCGTCCCGGGATGCCGGAGCATCTGATTTTGCCGCCTCCCGCCTGCCAGCGGTGACAGTCGCAGATGCGGAACCGGTCGCTGCGGGGAATTTCACCAGATGAAGCAAGTGTTCCACTTCGCGCATATAATTGCGTTTGGGAAGTTTCGGAGAATAAACATAACAATCCAGCGTGAAAACCCGGTCGGTCGCCGTATCGACGGTCGTATAGCTTACGAACGGACCTCCCATGAAATCCCCTTCGACATCCCAGAATCCGCGCATTTCGACCCAGGCTCTGCCTTCGAGCCGGAAAAACCGATACCGGGGCGTAAAGACTTTCGATGTGGTCATATAGGAGCCGTCGCTCGGCCCCGGAATGCGAGCGGCGAAACGGTTGCGGGCAGCCAGCAACGCCTCCTCCGAAAGGGACTGCTTCCCTTCGTAAGGATAGGAATAGAGCATGAAGCCCTGGCTCGCAGCCGGGAATTCGTACCGGAACCAGAGGAAATCATCGCTTTGTTGGGCCAGGATGTAGCCTTTGGGAATCTTCATCTCCACGCCGAACTTTTCTCGAACGAGCTTGCCGGATTCCGTCTGATTTAACTTGTTGGCGAAAGCGATCGAGCGGTCGCGCTCGGCCCCTTCGAAGGTTTGCACCAACTCCGCACGATGCTCCGCGACATATTGCGTAAGTGCCTCCCGGGTCGGTCCCTGAAGCGTCACCACGACCTGCGGAGAAGCCGTAACATCGTATTGCACACCGGCCGAAGCCGCCGCAAGGGAGGGATCGACGAGCACTTTGAGGATATTGCGGTAATCGACGACCGTACCTTTGAATCCCGATTCCGGAAACTGCATCACGTTGAACAGAGGTTCCCGTTCGTTCAGATAGGGAATCGGAGCCAACAGTACCGAACGCAGCGTATCACCCAACTCGCTCTCCACAACTGTTGGTTGCACACGACAATCAATTCGTACGGTGCCCCTGAGCGGCTTTGAGTTTCGAATCCATCAGAGTATGGAACGCTTTGCAGCCCGTCATGAGGGTAACGAGTAGCAGCAATGTCAGCAGATACGATAATTTTTTCATAGTCCGGTCCGGTTAATCTGTTTACTACAAATGTAGGGATATTTTTCGAGAATGCAAACGGCTTCGGCAGAGTTTCCTGCAAAACCCGGCCGGAAATATTCCCCGGCCGGGTTTCGTGCCTGCAAACAAGTCGCTCCCGTATGGTTACTGCTCCTTCATCGGCCCGCGAGCCACGGCCGCATCGTAGTCGGCGTTGGTGAAGGTATAGGTCCACCTGCAAAATCCAATATAACCATCGATATTCGACCGTTCCACCGTATAATTACATTCAAGACAGGGATTAAACGCCGTAACCTTATCTGTCCTGAAAAATACACCCCGTACGGGCCATCGTCGAACACAATCGAAACACCGTCTATCATATATCCTTCAAGGCTCGGAGGGTAACGAAACCGACCTCCTCCTGCAACAGGCTTTCTCCGGGAAGGATCTCTTTCTTCTCGAATCGATCGGTTACCGTCATCGTTATCCGGTGATCACTCTCATTCGACCAAATAAAAAGGCTATATCCGGGAGGATCGCCATGCAGCCCCATATCCTGACCCTCTTCGTTGTCACCACAGCCTGCAAGCATAATCGCCGCCAATATCCATATCAAATTTTTCATAATCCAATGTTTTTCAATAATTATTCATACTATTTATACCGATCATAATCCTCATCCTCGATTAAAGAGTAAACGGCCCAGTACCGATCGATTTCCTCCGAAGTAAAACCGTATCGGGCGGCGTACTGCCGAATCCATCCGATAGCCTCCGATTTGTTTTCGATCCAAAAGCAATCTCTTGGATTTCCCGAATAGTCAGCATGCAAATATCATCATCCGGGGTCCTGTCCAAATCATCTTTTGTTCTGCCGGGAGACCAATATCCATACCATTTATTTTGATTGAATGTATCGTATAAATCTACAAACATGGGAGTGTACAATCGCACAGTCTCATCTCTTTCAGCCCCTAATCCCAAGTACCACATTTGCTGATTATAATAATCCGGAACCTGAAATGCCACCAAATGCTGATTCGGATTAAATAATCGACTTTATGCAATTTACCATATAGGCCCAAATCCTTGTATTCCGTTTCCGTTAAAATGTAGCGGGTAAATTGTGCCCAACTCTCCTTAATCAAGGCATTCGTCTTTCCATTAAATTTCGGATTGAAAGCATAATGGGCCGCATGCCCAATCTCATGAGCTACAGTTCCGAAAACATAGCTGGCATTTCTCTTACAGGCCACTTCTATATCAGGATCAGCATCACTATTTACGACAGGATGAAATAGGCCGGAAGCACTTAACTCTTTTCCATTCCAATAATATGTGAAACCTACCGAATTATGGCATGTAATTCTCACTTTCCTACCCAAATTGGGTGCGGTCAATCCCAATGCCGGCATCTTGTGCCAGTATCGGTAAGCGGCCCGAAAACCGTCGCAGGACCACTAATAACATCATCTCCGGAAATCTTCACATTCCAGGCGCCCTGCACGCTGGGACCCCGCAAGTTCGCCGAACTCACGGCGCTGCTCTTGATCGTCCAATACACCGTATTCCACGAAAGCGCATAATTAACTGGCTCCTGAACCGACCCCGACATTCTGAATTTACCATCCTTATCTGTCCTCGTTGTCAAGACCCTCAACAAGTTATCAGGAGGCATGATAGTAACCATAACACCCTCGATCGGAATGTAATCTCCGGCAATATTGTCCCAAACCTTAATCTCCGGAAGGAATGTAAGGAATTATTTTCCCGGATGGCGCCCGTCGTCGATCAAAGCACGAGCCTCGGCCCAGACCCGATCCGCCCACACTGGATCCGCAACGCCCCGCTCCGTAACCGACGGGTCGTACAACTCTTTCAAAACCTCGCTCGCAATCGTATCGGGCAAGACGACCGTCGTACGAAGTACCGCGTAGAGCTGTTCCGGAGTATCCGAAGGTCCGGACATCCGGAAGCCCTCATCCGCACTTACCGGAGAAACCTCATCCAACGGAAAGTTATAACAGGTAAATTCATCCTGATCGAACAAAGCGTCGAACTGCGCTTTCGTGGCCGGAGAGAAACGTACGTAACGGTGGGTAGGTTCGATCTGAGCACCCGATACCGAGGCAGAACGGCTGCGCTGCCCGCTATGGGCAGCAACGCTGTCCACCGCACGCTGCATGATCTCCAACGAACCCGGATCGGGACCAGGCTCTTCCACCGCCGAAACCGACAACTGACGCGGAGAATCCCCCGGGGCCGGAAGAACCTCCTCTTCGAACGTCGAGCAACCCCACAACAGGACTGCAAGCAACAAAAGTACGATTTCTTCATAGGCATAACGTTTTGCAGACAAACTACAGTAGCGTATTTTTCTCAAAGATAGATAACTCGATCAAATCCTGCAAATATTTTCGCACGAAAGTTCCCGCCGAAACAGCCGTTTCGACGGGAAGCGAATCGCAACCGTTCGACTATTCTTCCCAAAACCGTTTTAATTCCGCGATCTCCTCCGCCCAACGCAATTCGTCGGGGGTTTCGAGAATCAGCGGCATATTCCGCAAAGGAGGAATTCATATTTTTCATTTTGCCTATAAAGCGAACGCACCGGAAGATCGTCTGTTGAAAATCGGCGATTTTGTACTATCTTTGTCGATGCCGTACTCCGCCGGAGTATTTTTTCTCGTCATGAAACTCAAGCCGCCCAAAATAATCCGTCACCTGTTCCCGTCGCTGATCTGGGAGATCGACGACCCGGAGGGTTTTCCTGACCTTCGACGACGGCCCCACACCGGGCATCACGGAGTGGATTCTGGCGATGCTGGAGAAGTACGACGCCAAGGCGACGTTTTTCGTTCTGGGCAAAAACGTGGAGGCTTATCCCGATCTTTTCCGCCGCATCGTGGACGCGGGCCACAAGGTCGGTAACCATACCTACTCCCACCAGAAAGGCTGGGGGATGAGCCTGGAACGCTACATCGAGGATGTCGATTTCGCCAACGATTTGATTCACAGCGAACTGTTCCGACCACCCTATGCGCGGATCATGCCGGCGCAGGCCCGGCGTTGTCGCAGCGCTACAAGCTGGTGATGTGGGACGTGCTTTCGCGCGATTACAGCCGGTCGCTCTCGCCCCGCAAATGCCTGAAGAACGTAACCAAACACCTCGAACCGGGAGCTATCGTGGTTTTCCACGACAGCGAAAAATCGTTCCGGAACATGCGTTATGCCTTGCCCCGCACGTTGGACAAGATCCGGAAGCGGCGCTGTACCAGCAACTGCTCCGGGCCGAAGAGGTTTCCGAAATCGCGCTCGTTTACAGCACTCATGCCAGTGAAGTGGCTGATTTCGAAGGAGTTACTATGCCAGAAGATCCTCGCATCCGCATTTTCGACAACGACGATTTGTTCGCTCCTCCGGCCAGCGGTTCGGCCGATTACGACGCGATGGCGGTCGTTCCCTGTTCGGTCGGAACCCTGGGACGCATCGCCTGCGGCGTTTCGCAAAGCTTGATCGAACGGGCTGCGGACGTGATGCTCAAGGAGCGCCGCCGCCTGGTGCTGGTCGTGCGAGAAACGCCCTCTCGCTGATTCACCTGCGCAACATGACCGCTCTTACCGAAGCCGGCGCCGTCGTGTTGCCCGCTTCCCCGGATTTTACGCCCGCCCTCGTCCGTAGAGGAGTTGTGCCGGTCGGTGGCCGAGCGGGTCACGGCTCTTTAGGTATTTCCGGACCGCGCTACCGATGGACCGGCGAGGGACGATCGGCGGGACGAAACGATTCGGATTCGGAAAAATAAGCCGACGTTGCCCGATTTACGCAGATTTTTCGTAACTTTGCCTCCGCGAAAAATCGTAAATAAAAATATTCCTATGGCAACTACAGCAGACATCAAGATCGGCATGTGCATCGAACTGGATGGCAAGACCTTCCAGATCGTGGATTTCCAGCACGTGAAGCCGGGGAAAGGCCCTGCTTTCGTGCGCACCAAACTCAAAACCTGGAAAACGGCCGCGTGCTGGAGAATACCTTCTCCGCCGGTGCGAAGATCGAGCCGGTGCGTGTGGAGCGCCGTCCCTATCAGTTCACCTACGAAGACGATCTGGGTGCGCACTTCATGCATACGGAAACTTTCGAGGAGATCAACATCGACAAGAACCTGATCGACAATTACGACCTGATGGCCGACGGTCAGATCGTCGAGGTGATGTTCCACACCGAGAAGGAGAGCGTTCTTTCCGCCGAGCTGCCCCGATCGTCGATATGGAAGTGACCTATACCGAACCGGGCATCAAAGGCGATACCGCCTCGACCAACTCGCTCAAACCCGCAACGGTGAATACGGGTGCGACGATCAAGGTTCCCCTGTTCATCAATACCGGCGACAAGATCCGCGTCGATACGCGTACCCGCGAATATTACGAGCGCATCAAATAAAGACTTCCGTTCGAACCGGGCTTCTTCTGCACGGGTGGAAAGAACGAATATTACGCCGTCGCACATAGATTGCGGCGGCGTTTTTTGTCGTCTTCCTTTCGGAGCTGTCTTGCCTCCTGCGGAGGATTGTTCGGCCCGACAGCTGCGGCGTAGTACCCGGCTTCGATGCCTACGGAGCGATTTTATCCGGTATATACAGAATTATCGTAAATTTTCGGGGAAAACACGAGGAATCCCGGAAGAGGTATTATATTTGTAAAAATACAGTTTCACTTAATCTAAATATTTTCGGACTATGAAAAAGTATCGTTGCACAGTTTGTGACTACATCTATGACCCTGCGGTCGGTGATCCGGACAGCGGCATCGCTCCCGGCACCGCTTTCGAAGATCTGCCCGACGATTGAGCTGCCCGCTTTGCGGCGTAGGCAAAGATATGTTCGAGCCTGCGTGATGCGGAGCAGAGCCTGCGAAAAAGGCCGGAGTTTTCACTCCGGCCTTCGTTTTTTATTTCGGCAGCCTGTTCCTTTCGAGGGCGAGCAGGAACTCTTTGCGCGGCAGACCGCCGGCGTAACCGGTCAGCTTGCCGCCCGCACCGATGACCCGATGGCAGGGAATGACGATCGGAATCGGATTGTGATGGTTGGCACCGCCTACGGCCCGCGAAGCCTGCGGATTACCTGTCCGACGGGCGATTTCGCCGTAAGTCATGGTTTGTCCATAAGGAATTTCCGTGAGGACCTGCCAAACTTTCTTCCGATAAGGGGTTCCCTCCGGTTCAAGCGGCAGATCGAAAGAGGTGCGTTTTCCGGCGAAATATTCATCCAACTGTTTCGCCGCCCGCTCGAGCAAGAGGGTCGTATGCCGGACGGCATGCCCGGGGAGTTGTTCTTCGAAGAGAATGTCGGTGATGGCCCGACCGTTCTCGACGATTCCGACCGTTCCGATCGGCGTGGGATGCAGCAGCAGATTTTTCACGGTTTTGCCGGTTACAAATTTTCCAACGTATAGCGGAGCATCTTCTCGCGGACGTGTATCATATCGTCGGGCATCATCGAATGGTTCTGGTCGGGGTAGACCATCATGTCGTACTGCTTCCCGAGCTTGTTCAATGCACGGGCCATCTCCATCGTGTTCTGAAATGGACGTTATCGTCCGCCGTACCGTGAACGATCAGCAGACGCGTGCTGTCGTCGCGGAACAGGTGCGCGAGATTGACGGGCGAATTGTCGTCGTATCCCTTCGGATAGTCGTCGGGAAGACCATTGAAATTTTCCGTATAGATCGAATCGTAGTAGCGCCACGAAGTGACGGGAGCTACGGCGATCGCCATTTTGAAAAGACCTTCGCCCCTGAAAGCGCATCCCAAGGCCATGAAACCTCCGTACGACCAGCCGTAAATGCCGATTCGCGCGGGATCGACGTAGCTCTGACGGGCCATGTAGCGGGCAGTCGAAATCTGGTCTTCGACCTCCAGTCGGCCGAGGTTGCCGTAAGTGAGCTTCTTGAACTCTTCGCCCCGATATCCGGTGCCCGGGGATCGACGCACACGACGATATAACCATGCGTGACGAGCGCGTCCTCCCAGTCGGGCCCCCACCCTTCGGCAACCTGCTGCGATCCCGGACCGGAATACTGGGTCAGCAGCACGGGGTAGCGTTTTGCCGGGTCGAAGTCGAGCGGCTTGAGCATGTAACCGTTCAGCTCGTCGCCCCGCTCGGTGGTGAAGGTGAAGAACTCCCGGACGGGAAGCCCCGCCTCCGCGAGCGCTTCCTTCAACGGTGCGTTGTCATAGAGCGTGCGCACCCGTTTGCCGGCGGCGTTGAAAACGTCGGTACGGCCGGGGGCGGAGCTGTCGCCGCCTTCGCAGATGTAGTAGGACAGGTCGGCGCTGGGATAGATCGAATAGTAACCGTCGCCGGGAGTGAGGCGCTCCTTGTGCTTGCCGTCGAGTCCAACTCGGTAGAGGTCGCGTTTCAGGGGCGAACTTTCGGTCGAGATGTAATAAACCTTATCGCCGCGCAATCCGACGAAATCGGTAACTTCCCACTCACCCTGCGTAATGGGGTGAAGCACACCTTGTCCGATACCGTACAGGTAGAGGTGCATATAACCCGTCGAGGTCTCCTCCCGAACGATGAAACGGCGTCCGTCCTCCAGGAAATAAAAGTCTTGTTGAGGTGATCGACGTATTTGGGCGAGCGTTCGTCATAGATCACCTGCTGCGTGCCATCCGGATTGCACAGTACCGCTTCGAAATGGTTCTGACGACGGTTCATCCGCTGGAAACAGAGCCGTCCGTCGGGCGTCCATTCCGGTTGAAGGATGTACTGTCCCCGGTCGGGACCGACATCGACACGCTCCGTTTCGCCCGTTTTAAGATCGTAAACGTAGAGATCGACCACCGAATTGGCATCGCCCGCCTTGGGGTATTTGAACGAATAGGCTTCGTTATAGAGCTTGCCGTCGTAACGCATCATCTCGAAAACGGGTACGAGGGATTCGTCGAAACGCAGGTAGGCGATCTTCTGTCCGTCGGGCGAAAAGCGTAAGCCTTCGTGAAGGCGCACTCCTCTTCATATACCCAGTCGGTCGTACCGTTGATAATCCGGTTCCATGCACCGTCTGTCGTGATCGGACGCACGGAATCCCCGACGATGTCGTAGAGGTAGAGGTTGTTGCCGCTCGAGAAGGCGATCGTCCGTCCGTCGGGCGAGTACGAAGCGTCGCGCGTGTCGGACAGATCGGTCAGAATGGGGCGCAGGCCGTCGGCGTCTTTCAGGTAGTAATCGGTGGTATAGGAGTGCCGGTAGATCGGTTCGGAGCCGATCGAGAGCAGCAGCAGTTTTCCGTCGGGTGAAAACTGATAGTCGGCGATATCGCGGTTTTCTTTGTCGTTCTTCCATTCGAACAGCAGCTCGCCGGGAGCGTCCTTCGTGTAGCTGTGACGCTCGATGGCGTTGCCGCGAAGAGTCGTATAGGATTTTCCGTCGGCTGCGGGACGGATGCCCTGCGCCCGCTGGTTCATCGCACGAAGCCGGGCGATGTCGCGGTAAGTGGAGGAGCGGCGGCTTCCGCTTGTGCGGCGAAAGCAGTGCCGAGAAGGGTCAGCAGGAGTAATTTTTCAGCATGGTTCTCTATATCTGTTTCTGATTCTAAATGTCGTCCACATCGAAATCGTATCCCAGGCGTTTGCCGGTTACGAATTTCGAATTATCGAGTTTGGTATTGAACTGATCGACCGTCACGCGCTTGTTGTCGTCGTAGGAGGGCAGCAGCAGGTCGAAATTGAGGGCATAATAGATCGCCGATTCGAGAATGCGGACCAGCGCCTCGGAATCGATCTCCGCTTTGCCAAACTGCATGGGGCGCATCGAGGTCTGCTGTTTCCCTTCGACGAAGTAGCACTTTTCACGGTTGATGAAAATGCGGCCGATGAGATAGCCTTCGTCGGCATTGCGGTTGAACTTGAACGAGTCCGAAAGGAAGTTGTAGATGTTGATCACGCCGCAGTAGGAGTTGTCCCGGTCCGTCTGCACGTAGGGATTCTGCCAGATGACGTGGTTCGGCTCGAACTCGAAGACGTCGGTGTGCATCTGGAAGATCAGCAGGTCGTTGGCCACCTGTATCTGGGCTTCGAACTTGCCCCGGTCACGGTATTCGAGCCGCACGCGCCGGTCGAGGAGTCCGTCCAACTGGTCGTCCATTTCGGAAGCCATCTCCAGCAGGGTTTCTTTCAGGTCGTTGAATGTGGCGAACGTGTTGTCGAAAACCTTCTGTTTGAGCGTCGATTTGCTTACGATGGTTTCGAGGATTTTCTTTCGCAGGGTATGCTTTCCATGCTATATCGAAGGATTGATTATCGTATCTTGATCGTTGTACCGGGAGTCAGCGCATCGCCTTCCTTGAGTTTGTTCAGACGTGCCAGCGATTTGGTGCGGATGCCGTAGGACTGTCCGAGCGACCAGAGGGTTTCGCCCTCGCGCACGGTGTGCAGCAGAACGTTGCCGTCCCAGCGCTTCTTCTTGCGGCCGATGTAGATCACTTCGTTGGCAACGGGCTGGGCATTTTGCTTACATCGTTGAATTTACGCAGGTTGCGGGCCGAAATGCGGAAGTCGCGGAAATTTTCTCGAAGGTATCTCCGTCGTGAGCCAGGATGTAGTTCACGCCGTTTGTACGATAGACGTTGTAACCCTTATGGGCATTGACCGTCACGCGGTAGTCGTCGGGATCGACTGCCCCCGAAGCGATCGCTGCGGCTTGATCGACGTTGCTTTGGCCCGAGAACCAGTCGTCGGTGAGGTGTCCGGTTTGCGCTCCGTAAATGGTAAGTCCGTCCTCGCGGTCGAGCAGGTAGAGTTTACTCTCTTCGATGATGCGGATGAGTCGCTGCGCATAGTCCGGAGCCGTAGCGTAACCGGCGGCCTTCAGCCCCCGGGCCCAGCTTTTATAATCGTTGGGAGCATAGGAAAGAGCGAGTCGTAGCGCGGCTGGCTGTCGAGAAATTCGGCATGATCCTGATAGGACGCCTCGACCGAAGGATAGCTGCGGAAACATTCGCCCTTTTCATCGTCGTCGTAATAGACCACGTCGCCCGTCCAGTTACGCTTGCACTTGATTCCGAAATGGTTGTTCGAAGCCTGTGACAGCCAACTGTTGCCGCAATCGGATTCCAGGATGCCCTGGGCCATGGTAATGCTGGCGGGAATCCCGTAGCGTTCCATGTGGGCGACGGCTATTTTTGTACTTGTTTATGTATTCTTCCCGCGTTTGCCGCACTTGAGCCTGCGCAGGAGGACGGTCAGTAATACAAAACCCGCCAGGGATATTGCTTTGTGATAAAAATTCATTACCTTTGTTTGATCTTTGTATGCAAAGACAGTGAAAGCCGATCGGCAAGCCGAACTTGTTCGAACCGGCTTTGGATATATCCTATCTTCTGCAAAGATAATCGTTTCCTCGGATAATTACAAAATAAAAGGATAGACTATGTTTACTCAAAATGCGAATAAAATATTCGCCCAGGCGATCGACGATTACCATCGTTACGACGACGTGGATCATCAGCTTTCGAATCCCTATGCGGAGGGAACGATCGACCACCTGCTCTATATGAAGAACTGGGTGGATACGGTGCAGTGGCACCTGGAAGACATTATCCGTGATCCCCGGATCGATCCGGTCGAGGCGCTGAAGATCAAACGCCGCATCGACAAGTCGAACCAGGTTCGCACCGACATGGTGGAGTACATCGACTCCTACCTGCTCGATAAGTATAAGAATATAGACGTGCAGCCGGGGGCGCGTATCAATACCGAAACCCCGGCCTGGGCCATCGACCGCCTCGATCCTGGCCCTGAAGATTTACCACATGCGTCAGGAGGTGCTCCGCAAGGATGTGGACGAGGCGCATCGCGCTGCCTGCCAGCAAAAACTCGATGTGCTGCTGTCGCAGCAGGTTGATCTTTCGACTGCGATCGAGGAGTTGATCGAGGATATTGAAGCCGGACGTAAATACATGAAGACCTACAAACAGATGAAGATGTATAACGATCCGGCGCTCAATCCCGTGCTTTATGCCGCGAAAAAAAAAAGCTGCCCCGGCACCTGCTCGTGATCCGTACTTCGGCGATGGGCGATGTGGCGATGTTGCCCCATGCGCTCCGCGCCCTGAAGGAGGCGTATCCCGAGGTGAAGGTGACCGTTGCGACCAAATCGCTGTTCCATCCCTTTTCGAAGGGTGGATGTCGATTTTTTGGATATCGAAACCCGCCGCACGCACCGGGGTATCCGGGGCGCCATTCGGTTCGCCCGCGAAGCGGCCGAGTTGAAGATCGACGCGGTGGCCGACATGCACAATGTACTGCGTTCGAAGATGGTGCGTGCGGCACTCCACCTGCGGGGATTCCCGTTTCGGTAATTCACAAGGGCGGATCGAAAAATACATGCGGCTGGGACGCGGTTCGGAAGGTGTGAAACCTTTGAAACACACCGTCATCCGTTATTGCGACGTCTTCCGTCGCTTGGGATTCGACTTTCCGATCCCCGGCCGGCCGAGAAACGCCCCGACCCAATCCCATGGGAGAAAAACAGGGTATATGGATCGGTTTCGCGCCGTTCTCCGCCCAGCCGGGCAAGACTTATCCCGAAAAGTTGAGCGCCGAAGCCGTCCGTCTGTTGAGCGGGCGTTTCGACCGGTTTTCGTCCACAGCGGCGGCGGAGAGGAAGCCGAATTCGCCCGCCGCATGGAGGCGCTCTATCCGAACGTCACGGCATTGTATGGCAAGATAAAGCTGGGGGATGAGATGAACCTCATTTCCAACCTGGATTGCGTGGTGTCGATGGATTCGCTGGTGATGCATCTGGCTTCGCTCATGGCTACGCCCACCGTGTCGGTGTGGGGAGCGACCCATCCCGGGCTCGGCTTTCTGGGTTACGGGTTCGGACAGGAAGGTGTCTTGCAGACCGATTTCGCTTGCCGACCTTGCTCCGTATATGGAAAGAAACCCTGTAAATATGGCGATTACCGCTGTATCTGGAGCATAGAACCGCAGATGATCCTCGACCGGGTCGAGCGGTTGGTCGGTAAAACGGAGTAATTTCGGCTTATCGTTTCGTCGATTCCCTTTGCTCCCATTTTTTACCTGTTTCCGCACTCCTTCCCGACGAAGTTCCGTTGTTTGGTTCCGAATCCCGATTTCCGGCACCCGATAAAAACTCACGCTTTCAAGCGTGAGTTTTATCGAACCAAGCCGTATATGAAACGGCATCCAATTTAGATCAGATCTTTTGGTCAGAACGACCGCATCGATCTTGAGGGCCGGCTTGCCGTCCATCTCGATAATTTCAGCCGTTTGCTCGAAAGGATACGGCCCGCCGCTTCCTTCCGATACGCCGCTCAAGATAATTCGATCTCCTTCGGGCGCCAATTCCCAAGCTTCGTAGCGCAGAGTCAGCATATTGATCGAAGCGGCGACGCCGTTTACTCGAATTTCAATGCCTTGTTCCTGCTCGGGGTCGATCGGATTGGGCTCCACCCAGCGGCCGATGGCCGTAACATAGGCGGGATCGGTCACCACCTTCAAAGCCGGAGTCGTCTCGCCGAGCTTCCCCGGTAGGTAACTGTCGCCGTATTGCCCAGCAGCAGGCCGTAAGCCTCCTGCATATCGGCATCCTCCGTGGTGAAAGTCACCCTTCTTCCGTCGGCCGGGGACTCTACCGTGACGGTATTCATCGTTCCATCGACGATCTTACCCGTGAATTGCTCCGGAGCTTTGGGTGTACAAGCCGTCGTCCCGATGAGCACAGCAGCGAATGCGGCGAAACAAAATTTCCTCATATCTTGCAAGCGTTTAATGCTTTTGACGGATGTATTCGTCGATGGACTTGGCGGCTTTACGGCCGGCGCCCATGGCCAGGATGACCGTCGCGGCTCCGGTTACGGCATCGCCGCCGGCGAAGATCCCTTCACGGGTAGTCGCACCCTTTTCATCGGCCACCAGACACCCCTTGCGGTTGGTTTCCAACCCTTCGGTGGTCATCTTGAGCAGCGGGTTCGGCGAAGTGCCGAGCGCCATAATCACCACGTCGCACGGAATTTCGAAATCCGAACCGGCCTTTTCGATCGGAGAGCGGCGTCCGCTTTCGTCGGGCTCGCCCAACTCCATCTCGACGCAACTGATACCTACGACCCAGCTTCTCGTCGCCGATGATCGAAGTCGGATTGGTCAGCATGCGGAATTCGATCCCCTCCTCCTTGGCGTGGTGGACCTCCTCCACGCGGGCGGGCAGCTCCTTCTCGCTGCGGCGATATACGATGGTCGCTTCGGCCCCCAGGCGCTTAGCCGTACGTACGGCATCCATCGCCACGTTACCGCCGCCGACCACCACTACGCGCTGACCGACATAGATCGGTGTATCGTAATGCGTATCGTAAGCCTTCATCAGGTTGGTACGCGTGAGGAACTCGTTGGCCGAAACCACGCCGTTCAGGTTTTCGCCCGGGATGCCCATGAAACGGGCAGGCCGGCACCCGAACCGATGAAGACGGCCTCGTAACCCTCTTCGTTCATCAGTTCGTCGATGGTCACGGTGCGGCCGACGATCACGTCGGTTTCGATCTCTACACCCAGCTTCTTCACGGCCTCGACCTCCCTGGCTACGATCTTCTCCTTGGGAAGACGGAATTCGGGAATACCGTACAACAATACGCCGCCGACCTTGTGCAGCGCTTCGAAAATCTTCACTTCATACCCCATGCGGGCCAGGTCGCTCGCGCAGGCCAGTCCCGAAGGACCGCTGCCGATGACCGCTACCTTGTGTCCGTTGCGCTTGATGTCGGGAGCGGGCATCTTGTCGGCATTCTCGATTTTCCAGTCGCCGACGAAGCGCTCCAGCTTGCCGATAGCCACCGGCTCGCCCTTGACTCCCAAAACGCAGGAGCCTTCGCACTGGCTCTCCTGCGGGCAGACGCGGCCGCAAACGCTCGGCAGCTAGCTGTCCTCGGAGATACCGGCGGCAGGCGCAGCGAAATTACCCTCCACGACCTGATGAATGAAATCCGGAATACGGATATTCACCGGACACGCCGCCACGCAGCGGGATTCTTGCAATTCAGGCAGCGGGACGCTTCGAGCGTGGCTTCCTCGACATTATAACCGTAGCACACCTCCTCGAAGTTGGTTGCCCGGACTTTCGGATCTTGTTCGCGCACGGGAACGCGCGGAATTTTATTTGCCATAGTTGTTTGCTTTCATTGTTCTGTGGACGCCTTCGGCATTCGGACGCAGAGCATCGCTCCATACTCGTCTGCCGGAAACGTCCGGTTGTGTGTGGATCGGTAGTTATTTGTCGAGCCCGACACGGCATTTGTGACCGTTCTCGCGCTCCTGCTCGATGGCGCGGGCACGCTCTTCCTGCGTGCGGTGCATACCCTGACGGCGCATCGCTTCGTCGAAATCGACCTGGAACCCGTCGAATTCGGGGCCTTCGACGCACGTGAAGCGCGTCCTGCCTGCCACCGTCACGCGGCAGGCGCCGCACATGCCCGTTCCGTCGACCATCAGCGTATTGAGCGATACGACCGTCGGCAGGGAGTACTCCTTGGTCGTGAGCGTCACGAACTTCATCATAATCATCGGACCGATGGCCACGCAGACGTCGTACTGCTTGCCCCGGTTGTCGATCAGGTCTTTGATCAGGGCCGTTACCATACCTTTGAAGCCTTCGCTGCCGTCGTCGGTAGCGATGTAGATTGTCCGCTACACGGGCCATCTCCTCGGTATAGATCAGCATCGACTTGGTCTTGGCACCGATGATGACATCCGCTTTCACCCCGTGTTCGTGAAGCCATTTTACCTGCGGATAGACCGGAGCCGTACCCACGCCGCCCGCTACAAACAGGAAGCGTTTCTTGCGCAGGGTGTCGAGATCTTCGTGAATGAACTCCGAGGGGTGCCCCAGCGGACCGACGAAATCGGCCAGCGCATCGCCCTGCTCCCGGGCGCAGAGCTTGCGGGTCGAGGCTCCGATAGCCTGCGTGACGATCGTTACCGAGCCTTGCTCGGCGTCGTAATCGGAGATGTTCAGGGGTACTCGTTCGCCGAATTCGTCGATGCGAACGATGATGAACTGTCCGGGTTTTGCCGCTCGTGCTACGCGGGGCGCATGAATGCGCATCAAATAAATGTTCTCCGCGAGCACTCTTTTTTCAAGGATTGTGTACATTACTTTTTATAAAGGTTCTATTTGTTTCCGTTCTCTCCGCTCGGCTCCGTCCGTACAGGTCGGTACCGCGCCTGTCTGCCGGAAAATGTCGGAGTTCCGTCTTTTCCGTCCGGCCTCCTGTTTCGGCCGGGTCTCTTCGTACCTTACTCTTCGATAGCGGCCATCAGGCGGATGCTCTGCATCGGACGCGCGGGGTCGTTGGCGATAAGTATCAATCGCTCCGACCAAAGACCGTAATCCCGCCGCGACGCATCGAATGTCACCACGATTTCGCACGCCTGGCCGGGTTCGATCCGCTCTCCGCCGCGAAGCGAACATCCGACACCTTTCGGAGTTTCTACGGCCCGGATTATCAGGGTCGATTTGCCGTAATTACCAAGTGTCAGAGATCGCTCTGCCGGAGCTCCTGTCCGTTTCACGGGGCCAAAATTAATAATATTTTTGTTCACTTGCCACTTTGGGGCGTTTTCTTGTTCCACCCGGCGGGGATCGTCCACGGCAAAGCCGTGCAGAAAGATGTCGGTCCGTGTAGGACGACCGTCGATACAAACCGTGAGCAACTCTTTCAACGTGCCGTAACGGGGATTGTCCGCCGGCAGGTCGTAGCTGAAGGTAAGGACTCCTCGTTCGTTCGGAGCGATCCGGCGGGGATAGTCCGCCTGAAGAAGTCCGCTCGCCTCTTCGGGACGCAGCTCCAAAGTCAGGGGTTTGTCCGAAAGATTGGCATATCCGATGGTAGCGACCGAAGTTCGGCCGTTATAAATATAGGTGAAAGCGTGAAAATTGTCTTCGAGTCGCAGTCCGTCGCCGCAGTCGATGGGATAGAGCTCTTCGGGGTCTTCGGACGACCGATGACGGAACCCGTAATGCGCAGTTTGGCGGCGATGCGGCGGTCGGCCGTAAAGACGGCCAATTTCCGCGAAAAGTTGCCGGGGCGGTTGGCAGGATCGTAAGTTACCGTGATTTCAGCCTCCTCGCCCGGGAGAATCGGTTTACGCGTATATCGGGGTGTGGTGCAACCGCAGGTCGTAGTGACCTGGAGGATCACTTCGGGGTGTTCCCCTTCGTTGCGGCAGACGAAACGATGCGTAACCGGGCCGTCGGTTTCGCGGATGGTGCCGAAATCCCACGCGGGCCGGTCGAATACCAGCCCGGATTGGGCCAGGCACGACAAAGCGTTCAAAATCAGCACAAAAGTCAGTTGGTAGGTTTTCGAAACATCTCGTAATACGATTAATTCTTCGTAAAGATACGAGGTTTTTAAAAAAAAAAACGGGACAAATTTTGCAGGAATAAAAAAATGCTATATATTTGCACTCCGAAAACAGGGTAAACCCGGGTTTTCGAAAAAGCCTGAATAGCTCAGTTGGTTAGAGCACATGACTGTTAATCATGGGGTCCTAGGTTCAAGTCCTTGTTCAGGCGCTTAAGAAGGCTTTGCCTTTCGGGAGCTTAGCTCAGCTGGTTCAGAGCGTCTGCCTTACAAGCAGAGGGTCGGGGTTAGAATCCCTCAGCTCCCACCAAGTTCTGCAAACGGAGCTACCTGAAAAATTGAAAACCGTGTATCAACAAGATAGACGGTTTTCATTTTATCCGTGCACCGGCGGCAATAAGCGCAAACTCCTTAACAGTCGCCTAAATATGATTGAAAGAGTTTTTCTGCGCCCACCCAATCTCCCCAACATTCCGGACGATCGATACGGCGACACCTAAAACAAACGGCGCCCGTCCTGACTCAAATAAATTTGGCGCAGCCCCCGGCTTACACTATATTTGCAAAAATATTTCGTTGCAAAAGTGCCAGCTTTTCCGGCAAAAAGAACAACGACCGCATATTTCACACATGACGAACGACTGGAAAGCGAGATTGGGAATGGTCTATTCGACCAACCCGAATTTCAAATACGACACCGAGGAGGCTCCGCAGATCGAAACCCTCGCCCCCGAACGACAGGACCTGCGCGTCTGGCTCGACCGCAAGCAGCGGGCGGCAAGACCGTCACGCTCGTCAAAGGTTTCGTCGGCTCGGATGCCGACCTGGGGGAACTGGCCCGCCTGCTCAAGACCCGCTGCGGCGTGGGCGGGGCAGCGAAGGACGGCGAAATCATCATCCAGGGCGACCACCGCGACCGGGTGGTCGAAATCCTCGCCAAAGCGGGTTACAAATGCAAAAGGCCGGCGGATGACCCGGCCTGCTCCCATGCGCCGTTTCGCAGCGATTCTGTTCCTGCTGGGATTCCTCTTCATCGGAGGAAAATCCGTTCGCGCCCAATACTATTCGTGGGGTGCGGATGCGGCTGCGCTGCGCTGGAAACACCTGCGCACCGAGGACGTACGGGTCGTCTTTCCCGACACGGCATCGGCGCTGGCGCACCGAACCCTGTATTATATCCAGGCGGTACGCCCCACGATTACACACGGTTTCAGCCACCCGCCGCTGAAAATCCCTTTCGTGCTGCATACCGAAAATTTCCAGTCCAACGGTCTGGTGATGTGGATGCCCAAACGCATCGAATTTCTCACCACGCCCTCCGTCGATAGCTACTCGATGCCCTGGGTCAAGCAGCTCGTAGCCCACGAATACCGCCACGCCGTTCAGTACAACAACCTCAACCGGGGGTTGATCCGCATCCTGAGTTACCTGATCGGGCAGCAGGGATCGACCGTCGGACTGCTTTTCATGCCCCTCTGGGCGCTCGAAGGCGATGCGGTGATGAACGAAACCGAGATGTCCTCCTACGGCCGGGGCCGCCAGCCGCGCTTCACCATCGAATATCGTGCCCTGGGTTACGAGGTGCTCCGCAGGCGCAACTGCGACAAGTGGTTCTGCGGCTCCTTCCGCGATTTCGTTCCCGACCACTACCAAATGGGCTATCAGATGGTCGCCTACGGCTACGACCGCTATGGGGACGGAATCTGGGACAAGACCCTGCGCTACGGCGTCCGCAACGCCTACATGCTGACCTTCAGCACCAGCGTCGCCTTGCGCAAATTCTACGGCACGGGCGAGGGCATCCTCTTCCGGGACGCCTTCGCCGACCTGAACCGTTTCTGGGATTCGCTGCCGAAGGTCACGGATTCGGGCCGTACCCTCACGCCGCTGCCGGAGAAAAACTACACCACCTATACTCATCCCGTGTCCCTGAACGACACGACGCTCGTAGCGCTGAAAACGGACTTCGACCGCCCTTCGCGGCTCGTTGCGGTCGATTCCCGAACGGGACGCGAGAGGCGGCGCACCTGGACAGGACTCGTCTCGAGCCGCCCCACAACCGACGGACAACGGGTCTGGTGGACCGAATACCGGCGTTCGCTGCTCTTCCCCGAGCGGGTCAATTCCCGGCTCGTCGTCCCGCCCCCGAAAAACGCCCCCGCAACGCACCGAAACTGCGCAATGTCCTCTACCCGACCCCGATCGGGCGAAGCGGCGCCCTGGCCTGGGTGGAATATACGCCCGACGGACACTACGATCGTCGCCGAAGATTCACTGCGGCAGCGCACCGCCTGGCCCATGCCGGGCTTCTCCGAAGTGCACGGACTGGCCTGGGACAATGCGACCGAACGGCTCTACACGCTCGTCACCGACAATTCGGGCATGTGGATCGGCCGGATCGAACCCGGCGAGGGCTTGCAGGCTGTCCCCCCAGGCGCCTACATCACGCTGAGCGACCTGCGGGCCGCCGACGGCAAGCTCTACTACGGCTCGATCGCCTCGGGCCGCGATGAAGCCCACTGCTTCGACCTCGGCGAAGGGCGCGAATACCGTCTTTCGACTTCGACCTACGGCAGCTTCGCCCCGGCTCCCGCCGACAGCGGAGCCGTCTGGACGACCACCTACGACCGAAAGGGCTACCGCATCACCCGTCAGGAAAACATCGAACCGATTCCGGTCGCCCCGTCGCAACTGCCCGTCGATCTGGTCAATCCGCCCCGCCGCCGCTGGAACGTGGTCAATCTCGACACGGTACGCTATACCCCCGCCGACTCGGCCTCCCTGCACCGCAAATATCCGGCACGCCGCTACCGCAAGGGATTGCACCTGCTCCGGCGCACAGCTGGGCCCCGTATCGTTCGACCCGTTCAAGACCATCGAAGAGTTCAACCCCGGCTCATGTGGGGCGCCACCGTTCTCTCCCAAAATCTGCTGTCGAGCACCGAAGCCTTCGCATCGTGGGGCTGGAGCCGGTCCGACGGCCATGTGCTGAAAGGTACGATCCGGTATAGCGGCCTCGGCGTACGACTGGAAGCCCGGGCCACCTACGGCGGCGACCGCATGACCTACGGCATCGCCCAGCGGGGTGCCGACGGCAAGGCCGAGCGCCAACCGGCCCCGGCTCATGCCAAATATTGGTCGGCGGCGGCCGGCGCCACACTGCCCTCTATTTCGACCGGGGGCGTCATATCCGACAGCTCTCGCTCTCGGCGGGCTGGGAGTATTCGAACGGAATGGTGGCCGACGTGGATGCGATCCGTTACGACGCAGAGGGACGCATCGCCAACCTGCAAACGCTCGGCTACCGCGAAGGACTCCACAAACTCTCGCTGGGCATCGGCTTCTCGGACGTGGTGCGCGCCGCCTACCGCGACGTCGGGACCCCTTGGGGTTATACGGTCTGGGCCGGGTACGACCTCAACCCCGAAAACCGCAACTTCAGCGACCTCGTATCGGCCTACGCCCGGATCTACACCCCCGGGTTCTTCCGCCACAACTCCCTCTCCGTAGCGGCGGCCTACCAAACCTCCGTCGGCGGCTACCGCTTCCCGTCGGGTCTGCGATTCCTCGGCTACAAATCGACCCGGCTGCTGCCCGGGGCTTCTCCTCGTCCGACATTTCGAGCAATAATTACCTGGCCGGCTCCGTTGATTATCAGTTCCCGCTCTGTTATCCCGAAGGTGTAATTTCGGGCGTGATCTACTTCAAACGCATCCGGCTGAACGTCGGGGCCGACTACGCTCGGTTCCAGGAGTTCGGCAGCCGGGGCAAAACATGGCGCGACATTTACTCGTACGGCGGCGACCTGCATCTGGACCTCAACATCCTGCGTATGTCGGCAGCCGCCAGCGACCGTAAAGCTCTCGCTCTACAAGCCCAGCGAGGGAGCTGCTGGTTCGGCTTCGGCCTGGAGCTGCCGTTCTGATCCGTCCGGGCGGCAGAACCGATAAAATCAGCAAGCGACCCGCAGAAAACCGGAACGTATAATCCGAGATTTTTCATACCTTTGCGAAAGCGAATGCTTTCATTTAGACAGGCTTCGCCGAGGCATAACCGAATAAATTTGTCCTTGCCCTCGGCTTGCGCCATCTTTCCAGAAGATGGGAAGCGCCTCGGAAAACTGGGAACAAGCTCCCGTTTTCTCTCGGCTTTCACTATCTTTGCAGAAGATAGGAGGCGGTTCGGCAATTTTCGAGAACAAGTTCTCACAATTGCCCTCACCTTCACTATCTTTGCGGCATATTGAATTGAACCGATGAAAAACAGACCCCGCATAAACCGCTGCCCAAATCCGTCAAATGGCTCTGGGGCATCGTATTCGCCCCTTTCGCACTCTTGCTGCTCCTGCTGTTGCTCACGGCCGCCGGCCTGTTCGGGCGGCTGCCGTCGTTCGAGGAGCTGGAGAACCCCAAGAGCAACCTGGCCACCGAGATTCTCTCTTCGGACGGCAAGGTACTGGGCACGTTCTTCGTGCAGAACCGCTCCTACGTACAGTACGACGAACTCTTCCCGCTCGACTCCGCCCAGCTGCTCCGGCTCGACGGATACGACGTGCCGCCGATCATCGCGGCCCTGGTCTCGACCGAGGACGTTCGTTACCGGGGACACTCGGGCATCGACCTGATGTCGCTGGTACCCGTAGGAGTCAAGACCGTGCTGTTGCAGAACACCTCGCAGGGCGGCGGCAGTACGATCACCCAGCAATTAGCCAAAACCTCTTTCCCCGCGACATCAACGAGAACCGGGGCAAGATCGCCCGCACGACCAAGCTGGTCGTATCCAAACTCAAGGAGTGGATCACGGCCCTCAAGCTCGAATACAATTATACCAAGGAGGAGATCGCCGCCATGTACCTGAATACCGTGGAGTTCGGCTCGAACGCCTACTGCATCAAATCGGCGGCCCACACCTTCTTCAACAAGGAACCCCACGAACTCAACATCCAGGAAGCCGCCCTGCTGGCGGACTGGTCAAGGGTCCCACGATGTATTCCCCGCCGTAACCCGGAAAATGCCCTCGCACGCCGTAACCTGGTGCTCGACCGCATGGCATCGGCAGGCGCCATCACACGCCACCAGCGGGATTCGATCGCGGCCCTGCCGATCCTGCTCAACTACAAGCCGGTCTCGCACAACGAAGGCCCGGCGACCTATTTCCGGAGATGCTCCGCCTGACGATGAACGCCGAACGGCCCAAGCGCCGCCAGTTCCAGAACGACTGGGACTACGAACAGGCGGTCAAGGAGTACGACGAAAATCCGATCTACGGCTGGTGCCTGAAGAATACCAAAGCCGACGGCACGCCCTACGACATCTACCGCGACGGTCTGAAGATCTACACCACGATCGACTCCCGGATGCAGGAATACGCCGAGCAGTCCATTCAAAAGCAGATGGAGTCGGTGATCCAGCCCCAGATGGACGCACAGTTCAAACGCACCAAAACGCTCTTCATCGACGCAGACAGACAGGAGCGTGAGCGCATCATGCGCAACGCGATCCGTTACTCGGACCGCTACTACCAGATGCAAAAGGCAGGCGTGGACGAAAAGACCATCCTGGCGAGCTTCGACAAGCCCTGTCCGATGAAGATCTTCACCTACAAGGGAGAACGCGACACGGTACTCACGCCCCGGGACTCGATCCTCCACCACAAGCGGATCATGCGCGCCTCGTTCGTGGCGATGGATCCCCGCTCAGGATACGTGAAGGCCTACGTGGGCGGTCCCAACTTCCGCTACTTCAAATACGACATGGCCAAGCAGGGCAAGCGGCAGATCGGTTCGACGATCAAACCCTTCGTCTATACCTTCGCCATCGACCATCTTGGGCTGAGTCCCTGCACGCCCGTACCGAACCTGCCGGTGACGATCGAAACCGCCAACGGGGTACCCTGGTCGCCCAAGGAGGCCGGCAAGGTCGAACAGAACGGCGAGCTGCACCCCTGAGCTGGGGCCTCGCCCGCAGCCGCAACAACTATTCGGCGTGGATCATGAAGCAGGCCAAACAGCCGCAGGCCGTCGCCGACTTCATCCACAACATGGGCATCCACAGCTACATCGATCCTGTGCCTGCGCTCTGCCTGGGAACCTCGGAATCCAACGTCTATGAAATGGTGAGCGCCTTCTCGACCTTCGCCAACGAAGGCGTCTATACCACTCCGATCTTCGTCACCCGCATCGAAGACCGTCAGGGCAACCTGATCGCCAGCTTCGCCCCCCGGACGCAGGATGCGATCAGCGAACACACGGCCTACACGATGCTCACGATGCTCGAAGGAGTGATCCGTTCGGGTACGGGCGGACGCCTGGGATGGGCCTACAACATGCAGAATGTCGAAGTCGGCGGCAAGACGGGACCTCGCAGAAGAACCGCGACGCATGGTTCATGTGCGTCCTTCCCAAACTGGTAGCCGGCTGCTGGGTCGGCGGCGAGGATCAGGCAGTGCGCCTGGTATCGCGCGGCGAAGGCAGCGTAATCGCCCTACCGATCGTGGGCGAATTCCTCAACCGGATTTACGCCGACCCTTCGACGGGTATCAGCAAGCAGGATCTCTTCACGCGTCCGGCCGTCATGCCGGTTTACGATTGCGACGAAACCGAGAAAACGGACGACAGTGCAACCCGGTACGAAGAAGACGAATTTTTGAGTAATACAACCTATAACACCTTTGAGAAAGCCATGAAATTAGCCATTGTCGGGGCCAGCGGAGCCGTTGGCCAGGAATTTATGAACATTCTGGAAGAGAGCCGTCTGCCCATCGACGAATTGCTGCTTTTCGGTTCGGAGCGGAGCGCCGGACGCAAATACCCCTTCCGGGGCAAGGAACTCACCGTACGGCTGCTCGCCCACAACGACGACTTCTGCGGCGTGGACATCGCGCTGGTATCGGCGGGCGGCTCCACCTCGAAGGAGTTCGCCGAAACGATCACCAAGCACGGCACGCTGATGATCGACAATTCGAGCGCTTTCCGCATGGACGAAGACGTTCCCCTGGTGGTTCCCGAAGTAAACCCCGAAGACGCCCTGAACGCCCCGGCGTATTATCGCCAACCCCAACTGCACGACGATTCAAATGGTCGTGGCACTCAACGCGCTCGAAAACTCTCGCACATCCGCCGCGTGCACGTAGCCACCTACCAGTCGGCCAGCGGCGCCGGCGCACAGGGATGGCCGAACTGGAAGAGCAGCACGCGGCTCTGGCAAAGGCGGCGAACCCGTGTGGAAAAATTTGCGTATCAACTGGCTTACAACCTGATACCTCATATCGACGTCTTCACCGACAACGACTACACCAAGGAGGAGATGAAGATGTTCCACGAGACGCGCAAGATCATGCACTCGGACATCGCGGTTTCCGCGACCTGCGTGCGCGTACCCGTGATGCGGGCCCACTCGGAAAGCATCTGGGTGGAAACGGAGCGCCCGATTTCGCCCGAAGAGGCACGCGACGCCTTCGCGTCGGCCCGGGTGTCGTGCTGCAGGACGCTCCGGGCGACAAGGTCTATCCGATGCCGCTGTTCGCTGCCGGTCGGAACCCGGTGTACGTGGGTCGCATCCGACGCGAACTCACCTCGCCCAACGGCCTCACGTTCTGGTGCGTCGGCGATCAGATCCGCAAGGGTGCCGCACTGAACGCGGTGCAGATCGCCGAATGGCTCATCGCACACCGCGCCTGACGGAACAACCGGAAAATCACGGCGGGACCCCGATTCGTCCCGCCGTTGTTTTTCCGCAAAACCGTCGGCATAGCATCGATTCCGCAGCGCCCACACTAAAAAATTTGGGATTTCGTTAAATAAAGAGTAACTTTGTGCGATTATCGCCGGATAATTGCGGAAAACCTGATCCCGATGAGAAAAGAAAGGCTATATGTCTTGTGCACAGTGTGCTTTGCAATCCTCGCTGCGGGCTGCAACAGCGTACAGCAGGTTCTGAAAAGCGGTCGGCCCGACCACATGTACCAAACCGCTCTGAAACATTACCAGAACCAGAAGTGGTCGAAAGCCGCGATGCTGTTCGAAGCGGCCGCACCGTACTACTCCGGAACGATGCAAGAGGACAGTATCGCCTTCATGACCGCTTTCTGTAAGTTCAAGACCCGCGACTACGAGGTGGCCACGTCGATGCTCGACGATTTCCGCCGCAAATTCGGACGCAGCGTTTTCCTCGAAGATGCCGAAGGAATTCTCGCCTTGAGTTACTTCTACCTGGCACCGGGCCCCACCCGCGACCAAACGATGACCACACAGGCTATCGTGGCGGTCAATGAATACCTGGCCCACTACCCCAACAGCTCCCGCAGCGACGAATTCCGCGAGATGGACAAGATCCTGACCCAGCGGCTGCACGACAAAACTTACCTGAACGCTTACACATACTATAAAATCGGACGTTACAAATCGGCGATCGTAGCTCTCAAGAACGCGCTGAAGCTCTATCCCACCAGCTCCCACCGCGAAGAGATCATGTACCTGATCGTCAAATCCGGCAGCAAGCTGGCCGACAACTCCGTGCAGGACAAGCAGGCAGACCGCTACCTCTCGACGCTCGACTCCTATTACTCGTTCGTGGCCGAATTTCCCGAATCGCACTACCTCAAGGAGCTCGACCGGCTGGCCCAGAACGCCAAAGACTTTTTAGACCGAAACAACAAAGAAAAACAATAATTCCATGGAGATCAAGAAAAGCACTCCCACCAACACCGTAACCCGTAAACTGGTCGATCTGGATAAGGAAACCGGCAATATTTACGAAACGGTCAATATCATCGCACGCCGCGCCAACCAGATTTCGACCGAACTGAAAGCCGAACTCACGCGCAAGCTGGCGGATTTTCGTCGCCGACGGACACGATGGAGGAAACTTTCGAAAACCGCGAGCAGATCGAGATCTCGCGTTACTACGAACGTCTGCCCAAACCGGTGCTGATCGCCACCGAGGAGTTCCTCGACGGCGAACTCTTCTACAAGGAGAACAAACCGCAAGCCTAAACATCGCGGTATGAGCCTCGAAGGACGACATATCCTGCTCGGCATCACAGGCAGCATCGCCGCCTACAAAGCGGCCATACTCTGCCGCCTGCTCAAAGGCGCAGGCGCCGAGGTGAAAGTCGTAATGACTCCGCTGGCCAAGCAGTTCATCACTCCGCTGACCATGGCGACGCTCTCGAAGCATCCCATCCTGGTCGAATTCTTCAATCCGGAAAACGGGAGTGGAACTCCCACGTCTCGCTCGGCGAGTGGGCGGACTGCCTGCTCATCGCCCCCGCGACGGCCAACACGCTGGCCAAGATGGCCGGCGGCATCGCCGACAACCTGCTGCTGACGACCTACCTTTCGGCCCGCTGCCCGGTAGCGGTCGCCCCGGCGATGGACCTGGACATGTTCGCGCATTCGGCCACACAGGAGAATCTGCGGATTCTGCGCAGCCGAGGCGTACGGATCGTCGAACCGGCCGAAGGGGAGCTGGCGAGCGGACTTTCGGGCAAGGGACGCATGGCCGAACCGGCCGACATCGTCGCATTCGTCGAAGCCCTTCTTTCCGAAAAAAGAGCCTGCGAGGTAAACGGCTGATCGTTACCGCAGGCGCAACCATCGAAGCCATCGACCCCGTGCGGTTCATCTCGAACCACTCCTCGGGGAAAATGGGCTATGCCATCGCCGAAGCGCTCGCCCGGCGGGGCGCCGAAGTCGTACTCATCAGCGGCCGCACGTCGCTGCCCACCCCGACCGGAGTTCGACGTATCGATGTCCTCTCGGCACAGGAGATGTACGAGGCTTCGGTGAGGGAGTTCGCCACAGCCGACGGAGCCGTCATGTGCGCCGCCGTCGCGGACTATACTCCCGAAGAGGTCGCCCCGACCAAACTCAAGAAAGGGGACGGCGAGCTGACGATCCGCCTCAAACGCACGCACGACATCGCAGCCGAGCTGGGAGCGCACAAAGCGGGTCGGATCCTGGTCGGCTTCGCCATCGAAACCGATCACGAAGAGGCCAATGCCGAAGGGAAACTCCAACGCAAAAACTTCGATTTCATCGTTCTGAACTCACTGCGCGACGCCGGGGCCGGATTCGGCGTCGATACCAACAAGGTGACGCTCATCGACCGCGCAGGACGCGAGGAGCTTCCTCTGCTCTCGAAAGCCGAAACGGCCGAGAAGATCGCCGACAAAATCGAATCCATTCTGAAATAGCCATGCTACGTCGTCTGAAAGTCGAAAACTACGCCCTGATCGACCGGCTCGAACTGGAGCTGGACGACCGGCTGAACATCATCACGGGCGAAACCGGCGCCGGAAAGTCGATCCTGCTCGGCGCGCTGGGCCTCCTGCTGGGGAACAAGAACGACAACGCCACCCTGAAAGACGACAAACGTAATTGCCTGATCGAAGGCGTTTTCGATCTCGGAACAAGGGACCTGCAGGCATTCTTCGACCGAAACGACCTGGATTACAGCCGCGAAACGACACTCACGCGCCAGATCACCCCGGCCGGCAAGAGCCGCTCGTTCATCAACGACACTCCGTTCCCTTGCGTTGCTGCGCGAACTGGGATCGCAACTGATCGACATCCACTCCCAACACCAGAATCTGATCCTGGGATCAGAGGCTTTCCGCACGCAGGCCGTCGATACGGTCGCCGAAAACCACGACCTGTGGATGCAATATACGACCCTCTACGAACGGCTCTGCCACCTGCGCCGTGAACTCGCACGGCTGCGCGAAGAGGCCGAAGCCGGACGCAAGGACGAAGAGTGGCTCCGCTACCAGGTCGAAGAACTCGCAGCGGCCCACCTGAAGGAAGGAGAACAAACCGAACTGGAACAGGAGCTGGAGGTTCTTTCGAACGCCGACCGCATCAGCGAAACCCTCACGGCGCTGCGCAATGCCCTGGACGACGAACAAATCGGGGTGTTGGTACAACTCAAGGCCAGCGAAACGGCCTGCCGCCACCTCGAAGCCGGCTATCCTTTCGCAGCGGAAGCCGCCGGACGGCTCCGCTCCGTGCTCGAAGAGCTGAAGGATCTCGGCGCCTCGGCCGCCGCACAGAGCGAACGGCTCGACGCCGATCCCGAACGGCTGCAAAAATCGGCGACCGACTCAACACCATCTACTCGCTCTGCCAGAAACACCGTGCTGCGGATCTCGGCGAACTCCTCGCCAAACAGACCGATTACGAAGCACGCCTGCAAGCGATCACGCACGGCGACGAAGCCATCGCCGCCGTTGCGACCGAACTGACCGCCACCGAAGAAGGCCGAAGAGCTGGCCCGGAACATCCACGCCACCCGCGAAAGGCCGCACCGACGTTCAACGATGCGATTCAGACGACCCTCGCACGGCTCGGCATGCCCGAAGCCCGTTTCGTCGTACAGCTCACCCCGCACCGGCCTTGACCCCACGGGTGACGACGAAATAGATTTTCTGTTCACAGCCAACGGAAATTTCGCTCATCAAAAAGTGGAACGCATCGCCTCAGGCGGTGAAATTTCACGCGTAATGCTGGCTCTCAAAGCGTTGCTCGCTCACCGCATGGAGCTGCCGACGATCATCTTCGACGAGATAGACACGGGCGTTTCAGGCCGCATCGCCGACGCCATGGGCGAGATCATCGCCGACCTCTCGCAGACCATGCAGGTCGTGGACATCACCCACCTGCCGCAGGTCGCTTCGAAAGGCGACACTCACTTCGTGGTTTACAAAGACGCCGAAGGATCCCATATCCGCCGCCTCGACCCGGAGGAGCGGATTACCGAAATCGCCAAAATGCTATCGGGCAGCCAAATCACGGAAGCCGCACTCGCACAGGCTCGTATCCTGCTCAAACCATAAGCACCCGTCACACAAAAGAATCCATGAAACTTAAAGACCTCGCATTCATCGGAGCCGTCGTACTGCTGCTCGCTCCCTTCTTCCTTTCGAACGATCTCTACGCAGCCTACCTGGCCTGCAATGCATCTCACCCCTACCTGATGGCCCTGCTCAAATTCGGCATCCTATCGACTGCCGGCGAGGTGATCGGGTTGCGCATCAAGACCGGTCGCTACAACGAGCCGGGATTCGGTATCCTGCCCGCGCCGTGGTGTGGGGCTTCCTGGGCGTCTGGATCGCCGCTATGATGAAGACGCTATCGATCGGCGTGCCGGCCGTGGCGGAGAGTTTCGGCATCGAGGGGGTAGCCGCAGCCATGAAGGGGAGCTGACCCGCTGAAATTCATCGGCGCACTGCTCATCAGCCTCACCATGAACACCACCTTCGCCCCGTATTCATGACCCTGCACAAGATCACCGACACGCACATCCTGAACAACGGCGGTTCGCTGCGGGCTCTCGTCCGCCCGATTCCCATGCGGCGGATCATCTCGTCGCTCAACTGGGAGGTGCAGTGGGGATTCGTATTCAAGAAGACAATCCCGTTCTTCTGGATTCCCGCCCACACGATCACCTTCCTGCTCGCCCCCAATACCAGGTGCTGTTCGCGGCGTTGCTCGGGGTGATGCTCGGCATCCTGCTCTCGGTGGCAGCCGTCGCCGGCCGCAAATAGGCTTACCCGCCCTGTGCGAACCACAAAGGGGCAAAAACTTACTTGCGAAAAAACGGCCTGCCCCCTTTTGCGGGGATAAAACGAAATGTATGGAAGGAGAGTAGCGAGATAAATAGCCGATATATATCAAAGGGTTATAAGTACAACACCCCGAACACGCTGCGAAGCCGAATGTTGCTTCGACGTTGCATTCAGGCCGCATCGCCGACACCATGGGCGAAATCATCGCCGACCTCTCGCAGACCATGCAGGTCGTGGACATCACCCATCTGCCGCAGGTCGCTTCGAAGGGCGACACTCACTTCGTGGTTTACAAAGACGCCGAAGGATCCCATATCCGCCGCCTCGACCCGGAGGAGCGGATTACCGAAATCGCCAAAATGCTATCGGGCAGCCAAATCACGGAAGCCGCACTCGCACAGGCTCGTATCCTGCTGGACAAATAACAGATACGTCGGCACACGATCATTTTCACGAATCGAACGATCCGACCGCCGCTATTCCCGGTCTGTCAATACCTTTACAAGGCTGATTTTCTCTCACGCAAGAGAGTACGAACTTTACCGACCCGGGCAATGGATTTCCCGTCGAAACCTACAGTGCAGGCATTTCGCCATCGGAAATCCTTCCGTAACGGGTTGCCATATCCTTTATGGAAATTCCCGTTCCGCAAAATCCGCAGCAAACCCTTCCATCCGACGCCGGCAAACAAAAATATATCGGCATACGCCGTTTTTTTACGCTTCGGTTAAATCTTTTTCGCAGCGGGTACGTCTTATGAATAGACGCGTCGTTAAAACAGACAGAATATGCAAGAAACGAAACTGAAACTCCTCGAGCGGATCGTCGATCGGCGACAGGATTCCCTTACCGCTTCGCCTATTTCCGCACGGGATCGCAGGCCGATGCGGAAGACATCGTGCAGGACGTCCTGCTGCGGCTCTTCCACTCGGATTGCAACCTCGACCGCATCGACGACGTGGAGCGCTACCTCTGGCGGGCGATCGCCAACCGCTGCTGCGACTACCACCGCCACCGGCGCAATGCGACGCTGCCGACCGAACGGCCGCCGCACTTGCGGACGACTCCGGCGATCAGGAACTCCGCGAAGAATACGAACGAATCGCCGGGCTGCTCGCAACCCTCCCGGAAGAACAGGCCGAAGTGATCCGCCTGAAAACCTCCGACTCCTGACTTTCGCCCGGATCGCCGAGCTCACCGGCAGCACCGAGGCGACCGTCAAATCCGTTTCCGTTACGGGATCGGCAAGCTCCGCAAACTCATAAACCACTAAAATCATCCGCCATGAAATGCACCGATTTTGAAAACCGAATCGAACTGCTGTTCGATGACAATACCCCGCAGAGGTTCGCCGCGAAATGTTGGAACATCTCGAAACATGTCCCGCCTGCGCCGAATTCTACCGCCAAACGAAAGCAGCCTTCAACACCGTCGCTCCCCGCGTCGAAGTGCAGGCTCCGGCCGGTCTGAAAGCCCGCATTCTGAAAACCGCCGCACAAGCCGAAAATACGCCGGCAACCGCACGAACGACCGCTCCGGCACGGCCTCGGCAATTGTGGCTCCGGCCGCTGTCCGCGACGTTGAGCGCCGCAGCCCTCATCGCCCTCGTACTGCTCGTCTTCGATCCCGTCGGCCGCTACCGGGCCCACGCCGCAGGACGTATCTTCCGCGATGCTGCCGCTCAACTCGACAAAAGCCGTTCGTTCCGCCTCGAAATGAATGTCCGCACTCTTCCCCAGGAAAATTTCAGCTACATCGATGCCGAAGTCCCCTTTGTTCCCCACCGTATGTGGGTGGAACCGGGTTCAGGCCGCTGGCGGCTGGAAAAAGCAGGACGGATCGCCCTGAGCGACGGGGAACGGATCCTGATGTGGAGTCCTGAGATAAACTCGGGCTTCATCATGCGTCCCGGTAGCGGCGCAATCGAAGATTTCGCCACCCTGCTCGACCCTACACCCTGCTGCTGCGGGAAGAGCTCAACTTCGCCGAGCGCCGGAACGCAAGTTACAGCAAGCAAGTCGGACCGGAAACGATCACGCTGACCGTCGAAGCACCGGCCGAAGGGATTTCAGCAACGACTACCTGTCGGGGACCTCGATCGACGAATCCGACACCCGGCGCGAATACCGCTTCGATCGGACGACCGGACGGCTTATCGGGCTGAAAATCGAGCAGACCGACGGGAAAACGCCCGTAACCATCGCCGAATTGCAACGCATCGTTTACGACATACCGTTGTCCGATACCCTCTTTCGGGCTTACGACGGCATCGAATGGATCGACCTCACCAAACCGGTCGGCGGCGTACACTTCGCAGCCATCGCACCGGAAGAGGCGGCCCGCACACTCTTCGCCGCCATGCAGACGTGGGATACGGAAATACTCGCCGAAGGACTCGTTTTCTATCCGCTCGACCTTATGAAGGAACGATATGCAGGCTGCCGCCTCCTCGAAACCCAGCCGGCCTTCCGTTCGGGACAGTACGCGGGAGTATTCGTTCCCTGCCGAGTGAAAATGTCCGACGGCCGCATCGAAAAATAGTGCTCGCTCTGCGCAATGACAACCCACCGGTTCGTGGGTGGCCGACGGCGGCCTCTGACGCTCCCGGAAATAAAAGTTCCACATTCCCTCCGTTTTCCGGCAGACAAGCTACGGATCACGACCGCATCAGTCGTGTATGAAAAGCCATCGGAATTTCCCCGAGCCCTTTCCGTATGTCTTTCCAACAGCAGGCAGCGTCGTATTCGTATGAACCGCAGAACGCCCGCCGCCCTGAAAACGGCTCTCCGGACTTCATACACGACAGCCGGAATAAAAATCCCGGAATCGCAAATGCGATTCCGGGAACTTTTCATAAGAGAAGCGATGGACTACATCATACCGCCCATGCCGCCGCCCGGCATCGCAGGCATTGCGGGAGCGTCCGACTTCTTCTCGGCCAATACACACTCCGTGGTAAGGAACATCGAAGCGATCGAAGCCGCATTCTCCAACGCCACACGCGAAACCTTGGTCGGGTCGATGATACCCGCTTTGAGCAGGTCCTCATAACGGTCGTCACGGGCGTTGTAACCGAAGGCGCCTTTGCCCTCCTTCACCTTATTGACAACCACCGAACCCTCGCCGCCGGCATTCGTCACGATCTGACGCAGCGGCTCTTCGATAGCGCGTTTAACGATCTGGATACCGGTCGTCTGGTCTTCGTTGTCGCCCTTGAGCGTCTCCAAAGCCTCCACCGCACGGATGTAAGCGACACCGCCGCCCTGCACGATACCTTCCTCGACGGCAGCACGGGTCGCAGCCAACGCATCGTCCACACGGTCTTTCTTCTCTTTCATCTCGACCTCGGTCGCAGCGCCGACGTACAGCACAGCCACACCGCCGGCCAGTTTAGCCAAACGTTCCTGAAGTTTCTCCTTGTCGTAATCCGACGTAGCGGCTTCGATACCGGCGCGGATCTGCGCCACACGGGCAGCGATAGCGTCCTTCGAACCGGCGCCATCGACAATCGTCGTATTCTCCTTGTTGAGCGTAACCTTCTCCGCCGTACCCAGCACCGAGAGGTTCGCGTCCTCGATCTTCATACCCTTGTCGGTCGAAATGACCGTGGCACCCGTCAGCACGGCGATATCTTCGAGCATCTCCTTGCGGCGATCGCCGAAGCCCGGAGCCTTGCAAGCGGCGATCTTCAACGTACCGCGCAGCTTATTGACAACCAGTGCGGAAAGTGCCTCGCCATCCACATCTTCGGCGATAATCAGCAGCGAGCGTCCGCTCTGAGCCACCGGCTCGAGCACACCCATCAGCTCCTTCATCGTCGAGATCTTCTTATCGGTAATCAGGATATAGGGTTTGTCCAACTGCGCCTCCATCTTCTCGGTATCGGTCATGAAGTAGGGCGAGAGATAACCGCGGTCGAACTGCATACCCTCGACCACCTCCACGTGGGTCTCGGTGCCTTTGGCCTCCTCGACGGTGATGACACCCTCCTTATTCACCTTGCCCATCGCCTCGGCGATCAGCTTGCCGATGGTACCGTCGTTATTGGCGGAAATCGTAGCGACCTGCTCGATCTTCGCGAAATCGGTGCCTACGGTCTGGCTCTGCTTCTTGAGTGAATCCACGACCACACCGACAGCCTTGTCGATACCACGTTTGAGGTCCATCGGATTGGCTCCGGCGGTCACGTTCTTCAGTCCCACGCCGATCATCGCCTGCGCCAGCACGGTTGCGGTCGTCGTGCCGTCGCCGGCATCGTCGTTGGTCTTCGAAGCGACCTCCTTGACCATCTGGGCGCCCATGTTGGGAATCGCGTCCTCCAGCTCCACCTCCTTGGCGACGGTCACACCGTCCTTGGTCACCTGGGGAGCACCGAACTTCTTGTCGATGATTACGTTGCGTCCTTTGGGACCGAGCGTTACCTTCACAGCGTTCGACAAAGCGTCCACGCCCTCCTTGAGAAGCTCACGGGCTTCCACGTTGTATTTTATCTCTTTTGCCATAATCGTAATTTTTTTAATCCAACCGAACTAATTAAATGATAGCCAGAATATCCTGCTGCTTCATAATCAGGTAATCCGTGCCATCGACGTTGATCTCCTGACCGGCATACTTGCCGTAAAGCACCTGATCGCCGACTTTGACTTCCATCTTGATTTCCGAAGTACCGGGACCAACGGCGATTACTTTGCCTGCCAGCGGTTTCTCCTTCGCCGTATCGGGAATGATCAAACCTCCGGCCGTTTTCTCTTCCGCCGGGTTGGGCAGGATCAACACGCGGTCTGATAATGGTTTTACGTTCATAGTGGTATGATTTTAATTGTTATAAGTTATATTTAACAGTTTTTCAACTTCGCATTTGCGACGATAACTCCAACAAGAGATATGCCAAACGATTTTTGACAGAAAAGTCTGACAAATCGGGCAACAAGACTGTCATTTTGACAAAACGGCAGATACATCATCCTGACACCGTACGTTTCCGCCTCGTCGATACCGCCAGAGAGGGCCGTACGCACAGAATCCGAAAAGAATTTCGCCGTTTTTGCACGTACGAAAAACCTATTATCTTTGCACTCCGGTTGATCTTCGGTATCGACCGATATGGTGGATGTAGCTCAGTCGGTTAGAGCGTCGGATTGTGGTTCCGAAAGTCGTGGGTTCGAGCCCCATCTTCCACACGAAAAGGCCTTCTTCGGAAGGCTTTTTTTATAATACACAAATTACCACGCACTTATCATTCAGAGTACATCCCGAAAAGGGAAATATACCGGAGTTCTGCCAAGACATCAAGCCCCGAAACAGGGATCTACAATCCCCGAATAAACCCCATACCTTCGCGATAACCGTCTTTGAAAATAAAGAATACGACAAATATCGCCCGCTTTGAAAACTGGCCCCGATAAAAGCCGGAATCGTCATTTTATTGAATTTTGGCAGACTTCTCGATTGGCTTTCGCGTCCCCAGCGCCCCTACTTCCGCTCGGAGCAAATAAACGAAAAGGCTCGGCAATCATCAGATTACCAAGCCTTTTCATCAGTCGGGGTGACAAGATTCGAACTTGCGACCACACGCCCCCCAGACGCGTACTCTAAACCGGGCTGAGCTACACCCCGAACTCTTTCGGAGTGCAAATATACGAACTTTTGCCTTACAAAAATGAAATGCAAATATTTTTCACTCTTCGGCAAAACCGGCTTAAAATCTCCCGTTATTCCATTCTTACAATGTCAAAGTACGCTCCTTTCGGCCTAAAAGTTCTCAACATCAATCTTACCTTGCGTGATTATCCCTCTTTGGAAGCGCAGGCCCCAAGCCCCTTACGAGGGAAAGGGATTATAAACGTGGAAACAGGTCGCAAGTAAACACCTTCGGATTAGATACTGCGATCGTCGGATAATGGTGTCGTATAGTCGTATATTATCTTACCTTATTATATAATAATTCATAGACGGCCGGCATATTCCTGTTTTTCATATCGCATATCGAAAAAGCAGATATTCCCACATTTTTGCATAGAAAACTTTTGTTTACCTTTGCACCGCTAAAGGTTTCCCGATCGAGGGAAAACGGATAGCACAGGAGGCCCATTCGTCTATCGGTTAGGACGCAAGATTTTCATTCTTGAAAGAGCAGTTCGACTCTGCTATGGGCTACACGACAGCGTTTTAAGCGCATAACGACGGCCGGTAAGGCCGTATGTTATGTTTTCAGGGCGCTGACGGGGAAACCACAACGAAGGAAGCGGGTTTCGGCCTATTCCGCAGGCGGCCAAGGCCGTCACGAACAAGGCGTCATTTCAACATATGTCGCCGTAAAACTAAAGAACGAAAAATTAAAAATAAAAATTAACGATTATGGCAAACCATAAGTCATCCGAGAAGAGAATTCGTCAGACTGTAGCCAAGCGCGCACACAACCGTCTTTTCCACAAGACGGCACGAAACGCCGTGAAAGCACTCCGCAACACGACGGACAAGAGTGCAGCCGAGGCACTTCTCCCGAAGGTTACTTCGATGCTGGACAAGCTGGCCAAGCACAATATCGTGCACAAGAACAAAGCCGGCAACCTGAAAAGTTCGTTGCAGATGCATGTAAACGCCTTGTAAGGGACTGTTATCCAATGCTTAAATTTAAGAGCCGTCAAAATTTGACGGCTCTTCGTTATTTGTATCGCTTTACGGAAATCCTACTTTTGAATAGCTTTACTGCATTTTGGGCCTTGCTCCGGCGATGCTTTACCCCGAACTTTGACGTATGTTTCAAAATCCGAAAATCGTCCTGTCGCCGACATACGCATACTTGCAGCAAGAGATCCGAAAAATCCCTGCGGGCGCGCATCCTGGAAACTTACTGCGACCGGCGTAATACGGTCCGCAAAATCGAGCTGACAGGAGGTCGGATTTTCGTTCTGAAACAGTATAAACGCCCGACCCGCCTCAACCAATTCGCCTACACTCTTTTCCGCAAAAGCAAAGCCCGTCGAGCCTACGAATACGCCTTGCGGTTACAACAGTTGGGATTCGAAACCGCCGCCCCGGTCGCTTACCTGGAAATCTCACGTCACGGTCTGTTCCACACGGGTATTTTCTTTCGGAATTCATCGCCCACCCGTTGCTGAGTACCCTGCAGGAAGGAGATGAAGAATCCCGCAAAATTCTGGAGGATTTCGCGGCTTTCATCGTCGAAATGCACGAAAAGGGAATGTTCAACCTCGACATGAACCCGGGCAACGTATTCTTTTACAAATCCGGCGAAAAATACCGATTCGCACTGATCGACATCAACCGCATCCGGTTTTGCCGCCACCTGACACGCAACGACTGTGTCGAGGTTTTCAAACATCTGGACAACCTTCCGCCTCCGGCCCTCTCGGTCGTACTGGTCCGCTATGCCGAACTGCGCCAGTTGAATCCCCAGATTCTCTGCGGAGCCGTTATGCTGCGACAAGGGTTCAACCTGCCCCGTCGCATCAAAACGGGTTTCCGATCCCTGTTATCGCATCTGGGCCTGCGAAAATAACCCTACTCCTTATCCCGAAATCCCTGGGCTTTGAGCCGGATCTCGCCGCCGTCGGGCGTTACGAGGTAGGCACCCGTATTTTCCGCCGTAATATGTCCGATCACATCGACCCCGCCCATGCGCATCACCCGCTCTTGCAGGGCCAGCGGCACGGTGAACAACAACTCGTAATCCTCGCCGCCGTTGAGCGCCGCCACGACGGGATCGGTATGAATCTCCTCAGCGAAAGCCGTCGTCTGACGGGCGATAGGGATCCGGTCGAGGTAAATGCGGGCTCCGCATTTCGAGGCTTTACAAATTTGAAGCAGGTCGCTCGCCAAACCGTCCGAGAGGTCGATCATCGACGTAGGGACGATCTTCTCCTCGGCCAACAGCTCGACGATATCCTTGCGGGCGGCAGGCTTGAGGTAGCGTTGCAACAGATATTCGTTTCCTTTGAACTCGGGTTCGGGATCTTTCACCCCCCGCAACACCCGCTTCTCGCGTTCGAGCAGTTGCAGTCCCATGTAGGCTGCCCCCAGGTTGCCCGTAATACAGATCAGGTCGTGAAGCTTGGCGCCGCCGCGATAAACCACCTCCTCCTTGCGGGCCCGTCCGAGCGCCGTCACGTGAATAGCCAGCCCGGTCACCGAAGCCTTCGTATCGCCGCCGACCAGATCGACCTCCATCTCCTCGCAAGCGAATCGAATCCCCGCATAAAGGTCGTCCAACGCCTCCACCGAAATCTTGGACGATACCCCGAGCGACACAAGCAACTGCTCGGGACGCCCGTTCATCGCCAGCAAGTCACTGACAGCCACGACAACAGCCTTGTACCCCAAGTGCTTAAGAGGGAAATAGGTCAGATCGAAATCGACCCCTTCGAGCAGCAGATCGGTGGTACAGAGCGTCACCTCGTCCGCCCCGCCGCAATCACGGCGGCATCGTCGCCTACCCCGAAGCGTCGAGGCATTGCGCACGGAAAAAGAATCCGTCAGGTGGTCGATCAGCCCGAATTCGCCGAGCGAGGCGATCTCGGTAGGTTTTTTATCAGCCATAGGAATATTGTTTACAATCGTATGTACCTCCCGCATACGGATTCTCTTCCCGTGCGGGTTATCGTCGCAGCGAAATTCGAAAAATCTGCGCTATATCTTACAAAAATACCGAAACTTTGTCGTTTTGACAAAAAGATTATATTTGTTAGCGTTAAAAAATTCTTAACCGATGCTGAACATTGTTTTATTCGGGGCCCCAGGATGCGGCAAGGGAACGCAGGCGGCGCGGCTCAAAGAGAAATACGGAATCGATCACGTATCGACCGGCAACGTAATTCGGGAAGAAATCGCCCGGGGACGAAACTCGGCAAAGAGATGGAGTCCTATATCACCACGGGCAGACTCGCCCCCGACCAGGTGGTGATCGACATGATCGCCGACTACATCGCGGCGCACAAACACGCGAAAGGCAACATTTTCGACGGCTTTCCCCGCACGACGCACCAGGCCGAGGAGTTCGACCGCATGCTGTCCGAACAGGGGTTGAAGGTCGATGTCATGATCTACATGGACGTTCCCGAAGAGGAGCTGGTAAAACGCATCCTGCTCCGGGGCAAAGAGTCCGGGCGAGCGGACGACGCTTCGGAGGAGGTGATCCGCGACCGTATCAAAGTATATCACGAACAGACGGCCGTCGTCGCGGACTTTTACGCCAAACAGGGAAAATTCGCCGACATCAACGGTTTGGGCACCATGGATGAAGTCTTCGACCGCATCTGTCAGGTCATCGATTCCATTCGGAAGTAACTCCGACCGCATACACACCTATTTCACGGGATTCCTGTCGAAGGAATCCCGTTGTTTTGTCCCCTTCCGGAAGAAAAATTTTCCCGGAGTCCGCGCAAAACTCGGCTCGCACCGGACACACCAGACAAACGGCACGCTCCGCCCTCCTTCCGACCGAACGCCCCGGCCCCGACAGCCCCAGTCGGCAAACAGCCAGGCGGCAGCGGCACCGAAAATATACCAATATATATAAATAAATCCTGCCGGCGATAAATAAAAGAGGCCTCGCAAGACGATTTTTACATTATTTTTGTACCTTTGCATCCGCTAAATGCATATTAATCTAATTAACAAACGATTATGAACAATTACGAAACCGTTTTCATTGTCACGCCGGTCCTTTCCGATGCACAGGTGCAGGAGGTCGCTGACAAATTCCAGGGTGTCATCACCGAAAACGGCGGTCAGATCGTGAACAGCGAGGCTTGGGGCTTGAAGAAGCTCGCCTACCCGATTCAGAAGAAGACCACCGGATTCTACTTCCTGATTGAGTTCACCGGTGAAGGCTCGATCGTCAACACCCTCGAAACGCAGTACCGCCGCGACGAGCGGATCATCCGTTTCTTAACTTTCAAGCAGGACAAATTCGCCGTCGAGTATTCGGAGAAGCGTCGTGCAAAACTTTCTAACAAATCGGAGGAGTAAACCATGGCACAGGAAAACAACAACCAGTCTGAAATCAGATACCTCAACCCCGTTTCGGTTGACGTCAAGAAAAAGAAGTACTGCCGTTTCAAGAAACTCGGCATCAAGTACGTGGATTACAAGGACGGAGAGTTCCTGAAGAAGTTCCTCAACGAGCAGGGCAAGATCCTTCCCCGCCGCCTGACGGGTACTTCGCAGAAGTTCCAGAAGAAGGTCGCGCAGGCCGTGAAACGTGCCCGCCACCTCGCGATCCTGCCCTTCGTAACCGATTGTATGAAATAATAAAGAGGAGGAGAGAACATGGAAGTAATTCTTATCAAGGATATGGAGAATCTGGGTTACGCCAACGACATCGTGAACGTAAAACCCGGTTACGCAAACAACTACCTGATCCCCAGGGTTACGCGAAGGCAGCTACCGCAGCCGCGAAGAAGATCCTCGCGGAGAACCTCAAGCAGCGTGCCCACAAGGATGCCAAGATCCTGGCCGACGCACAGGCTCTGGCCGAGAAGATCGCCAACCTGCCGCTGGTAATCGCTGCCAAGGCAGAGGAGGGACGCATCTTCGGTGCGATCACCGCTGCCGACCTCGCCGAGGCTTTGGCTGCCAAAGGAATCGAAATCGACCGTAAGACCATCGCCGTGGAGAACATCAAGACCCTCGGCGAATACGAGGCCGTCGCCAAGATCCACCGCGATGTCAAAGCGACGATCAAATTTACGGTAACCGCAGAGGAGTAATCCCCAGCCTCCGTTTCAATCGAAAGGCCGATCGTACAGATCGGCCTTTTCGTCGGATCGCCCGAAAGAAAGACCGCCCCGCATGCCCCTCCTTCGCGGAATCCGGAAATATCGATCGGCAAAAAAAAAATCGCTACCTTTGCAAATGGCTGCGGCCCCGGACGACGAAGGTGGCCGCGTCAAACTGACGCAAGGAGAATCCGATCACGGAGAAATTCACGCTTCGGAGCAATGCACGGTCGGGAACATAGCGTACCAACTCCGCAGAAAGACCCTGCACGACTCGCCTCGCATATGAGGTATTGTCCGGACCGAAACCCAAATGTACGAACACCGCACGCATAAACACGAAATCGTCCCCGCTCATACCGGCATCGACGAAAAACGCACTCATGTACCTGAAAAACTGTCGCTCATCAATTTCAAGAACATCCGGGAAGAGAATCTCGAATTCCGGCCCGGCATCAACTGCTTCGTGGGCGACAACGGAGCGGGCAAAACCAACGTGATCGACGCGGTCTATTTCCTTTCGATGTGCAAGTCGTCGCTGGCGATGACCGACGGGCAGAACATGCGCCACGGCAGCGACTTCTTCCTGCTCGACGGCCAGTACCTCACCGACGAAGGCCGCAGCGAGAGCGTCGTGTGCGCCTTCGCCCACAAAGGAGGCAAAACCCTCAAGCGCAACGGCAAGGGTACGAACGACTCTCGGACCACGTGGGATTGATCCCGGTGGTGATCGTCTCCCCGGCCGACACGATGCTCATCAGCGATGCCGCCGACGAACGCCGCCGCTACCTGAACGGTTTTATCTCCCAGTTGGACCGTGCTTATCTGCAGGCTCTGGTACGCTACAACGCCGTATTGGGCGAACGCAACCGCCTGCTCAAAATCTCGCAGGACGAACAGATGCGCTGCATATACGCCCGTCAGCTGGTCGAACAGGGAGGCATCATCCACCGCAAACGCAGCGAAATCGCAGCTCTGCTCGAACCCGAAGTCGCCCGATACTACCGCCACCTCTCCAGCGACCGCGAACAGGTGACGCTCGAATACCGCTCGGAGCTGAACGACACCCCCTTCGAAGAGTTGCTGCTCAAGTCCGGGAAAAGGATTTCGTCAACGGATTCACCACTGCGGGCATCCACCGCGACGACCTGGTACTCCACATCGGCGGCTATCCCCTGCGCAAATACGGTTCGCAGGGACAGCAAAATCGTTTCTGATCGCTCTCAAACTCGCCCAATATGCCCTGGTCGCCCAAGCCAAAGGGAAAAACCGATCCTGCTGCTGGACGACCTCTTCGACAAACTCGACGCCGGGCGGGTCGAACAGCTCATCCGGCTGGTCGGGGACGACGGTTTCGGACAGATCTTCATCACCGACTGCAACCCGACGCGTCTGCGCACCATTCTGGACAAAACAGGTGACGACTACTCGCTCTTCACGGTCGAAAACGGAGGAATCGTGCGATGAAACGAAGCAAGACGGTCACCGTCGGCGAACTGCTCGACGAATTTTTCCAGCGTCCTTACGTCGCCGCCAAAGTCGCCGAAGGACGGCTGCGCGACACCTGGCGCGAGATCGTCGGTCCGGCAGCCGACGCCGAAACCACCGAGCTGCGGCTCGAAAATCACATTCTGCACGTCCGCATCCGCTCGAGCATTCTGCGCAACGAACTTTTCTACCAGCGCGAAGCCTTGGGCGCCGAAATCAACCGCCGCTCGAAAATCCGACTGGTCAATGCGGTCATCATCCGGTGAAATTCATCTTTTTCTTCGTGGCGGCTCTACAATTCTCGGCAGATATTGGCATTATTCAAAGAAAAAATGTATTTTTGCACGTTAGAAGCGAAAATTCAAACTAAAACTGCATATTTCTATGACAAAGCAAAACGAGCAGGAAGCACTCGGCACAGCGATGAATAAAACCGAGATGTTTTCGAGAAAACAGCAAATCGATGATCATCGCGCTGCTGGCCCTCTTCGTACTCGCCGCAGCCATCTTCGGCTATCGACAGTTGATCTCACAGCCCGCGAGCGTAAGGCGGCCGAGATGATCGCTCAGGCCCAGTACCGGTTCGAATCGACCACGCCCGAATACCAGCTGGCTCTCGAAGGCGATGTCAACGGCCCCGGCTTCCTCGATGTCATCGACCAGTACGGTTCCACGCGTGCGGGCAACCTGGCCAAGCACTATGCCGGCATCCGCTACCTGCGTTTAGGCGACTTGGACAACGCGGCCACCTACCTGGCAAAATACAAACCGGCCAAAGGCATTCCCGCAGAGATCGTCAATGCCCAGAACATAGGTCTGCAGGGCGATATCGCCGTCGAGAAGGGCGATTATGCCGCAGCGATCAAACTGTTCGAGAAGGCAGCCAAGGTTTCGGACAACAACCTGACGGCCCCGATGTACCTGCGTAAAGCGGCTCTGGCAGCCAATGCCATGGGCAACAAAGAGCAGGCGCTCGGATTCGCCCAGCGGATTCAAAACGAATTCCCTGCATCGGCCGAAGCACAGAATGCAGAAAAACTGATGGGCACGATCCAGCAATAACGCGAAACACCCGAATCCAAGCATGTCAACCAAGCATCACAACCTTTCGCAGTTGGACGCCCCGCTGCCGTCGGCAGCCGATATGAAGTTCGGCATCGTCGTAGCGGAGTGGAACCGGGAAATCACGGAAGCCCTGCTCGAGGAGCGGTCCAAACCCTCCGCAGCGCCGGATGCAGCGACCTGAATATTCAGATCAAATATGTCCCCGGCACTTTCGAGCTGACTCTCGGTACCCAGTTTTCGCCGACTATACGGACGTGGATGCGGTGATCGCTCTGGGCTGCGTCGTTCAGGGTGAAACCCGCCATTTCGATTTCATCTGCCAGGGCGTGACACAGGGTATCACCCAGTTGCAGATACAGTGGAATATGCCTGTAGCATTCGGTATCCTGACGGTGAACGACCAGCAACAGGCATTCGACCGGGCGGGCGGAAAATACGGAAACAAGGGCAATGAAGCGGCAGCGGCGGCCATTCAGATGGTCAAGCTGCAAACCGACATGGAAGCTGCATCGCCCAATACGGTTCCCGACCGTAAAACATCAATTAAGCGAATTTTTCTTGTATAAAAGTATTTTTCCGATTCAGCCGGACTTGTAAAGAAGTCCGGCTGAATTTTTTATGAAATCGGACGTTTGAATAAGCGAAGACCGCGATTACCACCTATTCTATGCTGAATGAAATATTGGAATCCCTCTCAGATTTATTGTGAATATGCCTTAAACAAGCTATTAAAATCGTCGAAGGAATAGTAACCCGATAGGCCTGCGAAGCAAAATCCAAAGCCATCCAAGCAGCAGTAATCGCCCATGCAATAGGACCTAACGGGACCATAACAACTCGCCCACTCGCATATCGTATCACCAACCTTACTCCCATATGACTAAGCCAACTACTGAAAGACATCAAAATGAGCTCCGTCATTTGATCCGGGTAATGAGTAAATTCTTCCACATATTTTTCATCTCTTCTACCGACTGTTCTCCGGAAGCATTTTGTTTTGCAATCTGCTCCAACATTTTATCTGCGACAGTCTTAAGAAGCGCGGCTTCCATTATTTCGACTGTATCAGTATCACTTTTAGCAATACCGACTGTTTTGCACACATCTTTCAGTATCTCTCGGTACGGGACTCCATGCCCCGTATTATATTGGCAATCGTATTTCCTCCGAAACGTTGGTATTCGTCCACGATTTCAGGCAACAGTTTCTTCATGTCGTGCGGATAATACACGGCATACGATGCTCTTGCAGACAACCTCTCCGTATAACGCTTCTTATGATCCTTAGGATCAAAGACTAAAACATCCGCTAACAATCTCAATTGTTCATTACTGCAGTCTGTCAGAAAAGATAAATCACTATTATTCATAATTTAGCAATACGTCTCACCGACTCCTATAAGAAAACTCTATACAAAAGAAAGTGTGGAGTCGTTCGTTTATCTGGCAGGAGGCTCTGGTAAGCCCAAGTACAAATAAACAATACCCACACCGAATAGTCTATATCTGGATAATGATATATAACTACGCACGGTGATGAGTGTCGTATTGCCTATCCTTGTACTTTGAAATTTACCAGATTTACGCAGTATATATACAAAATGCAAACAACACCCAATAAAGTGATAATAAATAAGCTATAAATCAGTGTTTTATAAGCCTATTTTTATTTTCAGTTGTTTTCAGTACTTTCAGTGAATTGGCTCTTATTTGGTGCAATTTTGTTTCTTATTTGTTTCTTAATCTCGATACTTATCCGTATATTTGCAATAGGAAAAATGAGAAAGGAATCCCTATGGCACGAGTTAAGAATCATACAAAAGTCAAAGAGCCGATTCGTCTTCGGATGAAGCCGTTGAGCGATGGCAGCAAGAGTCTATATCTGGATATATACCGCGATGGAAAGCGGACGTATGAATACCTCAAGATGTATATTATCCCGGAGACGGATAATAATGCCCGTAGGCAGAATCAGGCGACAATGGATGCCGCCAATGCCATCAAGTCGAAACGTATTATCGAACTGACCAGCAATGAGGCAGGAATCGTATTCCGTAAGGACAAGACTTATCTGTTGGACTGGATGAAGGTTTACATGGAAGCCCAAGAGAGTGCGGGCAAGAAAGACGGCAACCAAATCAAGATTGCCATGCGCATACTGAAAGACTATGCCGGAGAAATGGTCACACTGGATCAGATTGACGGGGACTTCTGCCGGGGCTACATCACTTATCTGTTGACGGAATATCATCCGAAAGGCAAGGACATATCAAACTACACGCTTCACAATTATTACCGTGCGTTGTACGGTGCGTTGAACTCTGCCGTCAGGAAGAAAAGATGAAGGCCAACCCTTTCAACGAGCTTGAGAAGTCGGAGAAAATCCGTAAGCCGGAGAGTATGCGGTCGTACATGACCATCGAAGAGGTACAGGCGTTGATTGACACTCCTATGCCCCACGAGGAATACGAGATAGTAAAATGCGCGTATCTGTTCTCCTGCTTCTGCGGATTGCGCATCAGCGATATAATCAAGTTGAAATGGAAAGACGTGTTCGTTGACCGGGGACAGTACCGTTTGGCCGTGTCCATGAAAAGACCAAAGAGCCTATTTACCTGCCCCTCTCCTGAAGCGTTGAAGTGGATGCCGGAACGTGGGGAAAATCATCGGAAGATAATGTGTTCGACCTGCCGTCCGCCAATACAATCAGGATGCAGCTCAAACCTTGGGCGAAAGCAGCCGGAATCTCCAAGCGGTTCTCCTATCACACCAGCCGGCATACATTCGCCACCATGATGCTGACGCTCGGCGCGGATTTATATACCGTCTCGAAGTTGCTCGGTCATGCCGACGTAAAATGACACAGGTGTATGCCAAGATTATCAACAAGAAGAAGGACGAGGCAGTGAATCTTGTAAACGGTTTGTTTCACTAATTGACGGCACTATGTGGTTCATGTCTAATTTACAAACATCAATTTATGGCATTGCTCGGTTGTGAACGCAACCGAAGTTAATGCTTTCATCACATATTATAAACTCAAAAGGTAAATCGACATGAAAAGACCTGAAGACGGCCTCTTTTTGGAGGGAGCCAACACCTGCAGCACTTCGCTGCGGAGAAGGATGTGGCGAATGAACTTTTCGCCCTGCTAACCGAAGCAAAACAGTTTATCTCCACGATGTTGTGTCGGGTGGTAAACAGTACCACCGTTATGTGGACGATTTCGTAAACGGACACCGGTACATAGACTGCGACCATGCGGCCTGCCGGAACTGCCACGAAATGAACATCCACATCGTCAAGGGGCTGCTGACCGAGTACGCCCGTTTCGTCCAGATTTGCTTTGCTACGCCGAATTTCACGTTTGACGAGTGCATGAAGCTGAAACGGATGTATGATACCTCGGAATCGTTGCCTCCGCTCGGTCCGCCCCATATTGACCGACCGGCAGATCTCTCCCTTTCTTTTGGCTGTGATTTTACCCCGGAACAGATGGAAAGTATTGTGGCTTGTGCCAATACTTATCATCTGTTCTGTGTTTCTGTACGCATTGAAGACATGGAGGCTCTTTTCGCCTGTAAGAAAGGCTTTTCCATCCGAGTGAACAATATCCGCCGTGTGGTAATCCTGTTCGACGCGCTTCTTGAAAACTCGCTTATCCAGTCCCGGTGGCAGAATGTTCTCGGCAAGGGTGCATTCCTGCAGTCAAGGACGGGACACGTTCCGTTTCGGTATCGACCCTGTCTTCCGCGCTGTCATCCATCAAGAACAACATGACATCGGTCGCATACGGCATCCGAAAGACCATTGACCGGCTGAAAGAATGACAGGAAGTGACAAGAAGCGAAGTATGTGAAAGGTAAAAGCATGAGAGTTGCAATGATACGCGCATAGTATCATTCCCCAAATCACGGCATCTTCGTTTACCGGACATACCTTTGACCTCCGTTAGCGCGCTGCATAACGGAGGTTGCATCTCCATTGTCAAAAATCAAACCATGTTATTATGCCGAATAGAATGACATTCATGGAGCGGATGAGCGGACGGCTCGCCGCCATCGAATCGGTACTAAAGAAATTGGAACCGGTCGAAAGTCTCTTGGAGCGTATCACGTTGCTGGAAAATACCATCTTCACGACCAAGAGAGTGTTCACGTTTCAGGAAGCCTGTATGTATATCGGGGTTTCTGAAAGTATGCTGTACAAGCTCACATCGAGCAAGGAGATACCGCACTACAAACCGCGCGGTAAAATGGTCTATTTCGCCAAGGAGGAATTGGACGAATGGCTGTTGCAGAATTATGAACCTACAGTGAACGAGGCCGTGCGCGTGGCGACGGAAGCCTCCGCCACAGAACCGTTCCTTAATAAGAGACGCAATGGAAAACGAAAGAAAGACTGACCGCTCAGCCGATATGGGAATGGATGAACACCGCCTGTCGGACATCCTTCTGGCCTCGCAAATCAAGGCAACGGACATTTATGAGACCCCGCCGCAAATTATCTGGATTGACAATTCGACCATAGCGACTCTCGGCAATTTCAGTGCATCGACCGGCAAGGCAAAATCCAAGAAGACATTCAATGTCTCCGCGCTTGTCGCCGCTTCATTGGCCGGGAAACAAGTGTTGAACTACCGTGCGCATCTGCCCGAAGGCAAACAGCGGATTCTGTACGTCGATACGGAACAGAGCCGTTTCCATTGCCGCTCGGTATTGAGCGCATATTGCGGCTGGCCGGGCTGCCCACGACAACCGACCCGGAGAATCTCGACTTCTTCTGCCTGCGTGAATATTCGCCGTCGGTGCGTGTCGAGGTCATCGACTATGCGCTGCGTCAGAACAAAGGCTATGGGCTGGTCATCATTGACGGCATCCGCGACCTTATGCTGGACATCAACAGCACCGGTGAATCGGTGGAAGTCATCAACCGGATGATGGAATGGTCTTCAAGGTACGACCTGCATATCCATTGTGTACTCCATTTGAACAAAGGGGATAATAATGTGCGGGGACACATTGGTACGGAGATGAGCAACAAGGCGGAAACAGTACTGGTCATCAGCAAATGCAACGAGAATCCGTCTGTCAGTGAAGTCCATGCCCTCCATATCCGGGAAAAGGAGTTCAAGCCGTTTGCGTTCACCATCAACGAGACTGGGCTGCCCGTCATTGCGGAAGGACACTCGTTCGGAGAGCCCCGAAGCCCAAGGCTCGGACGGGGTTCACGGAGCTGAGCATCGAGCAGCACCGGGAAGCCCTTTCCGCCGCTTTCGGGGAAAAGCCTATCCGGGGATTCGACAACCTGTTGCAAAGCCTGATGGTCTCCTATGAGGCAATCGGGTTCAAACGTGGTCGGAGCGTCATGATAAAACTGATGCAATACCTGATAGACAACCTCAAGCTCATCATCAAACGGGACAAGCTGTTCTATTATGACATGACGCCTACCGAGGCCATGCTTTTTGATGAAGAATGATGCCGGGCGCGGGCCTGTATGATTCAGTTTACTTTAGTATGTATATATATAGGATAAAACTAAACTAAACCATTTCCGTGTGAACAAGTGAAAGAAAAACAGCCATGACCATAGCAGAAGCAAAACAAGTGCGTATCGTGGATTTTCTGGCACGTCTCGGTCACCATACGCAGCACATAAAATCGGGACAATACTGGTATCTCTCACCGTTACGGAACGAGCGTACCCCGTCGTTCAAAGTGAATGACCGCATCAATGAATGGTACGATTTCGGCGAGGCGACCGGTGGCGACCTGGTGGAACTGGCAAAATACATTTGCCGGACGGACTGCGTGAGCGAGGCCCTGGCGTATATAGAGAGGCTTGTGAATGGCGCATCACTACCGAGAACCCGTATGCTGACCGCTCCACCCCGACCGGTGGAGGCTGAAATGAAAGACGTGATCGTGATTCCACTCCGTCATCACGCCCTGTTCTCTTACCTCCAATCCCGGCTTATCGACGCGGACATCAGCCGTATGTATTGCAAGGAGGTGCATTACGAACTGCGAGGCCGTCATTACTTCGCTCTCGCATTCGGCAATATATCAGGCGGTTACGAGGTGCGAAACGCCTATTACAAGGGATGCCTGAATAACAAGGACATCTCATTGATAAGACATCTGACAGAAGAGACACAGGAAAACGTCTGTGTCTTCGAGGGATTCATGGATTTTCTTTCTTATATGACACTGAAACTGGCAGGCGACCGGACGGTCTGTCTTGCCATACCATGCGACTACCTCGTGATGAACTCGGTAAACAATTTGAAAAAGACGCTGGCACGTTTACAGGAGTATTCGGACATTCACTGTTATCTCGACAATGACCTTGCCGGGCAGAGAACCACAGAGACCATTGCCGGGATGTATGGCGGACGTGTCAGCGATGAATCTTGCCACTATGCGGAATACAAAGACCTGAACGACTACCTGCGCGGAAAGAAACGCTGATATTCAATGTTCTCTTTTGCCACCTAAAGCTCTCCAACACGAGAGCTTTTTATGCCCCGATTTCTCCATTTCCCACCATAGAGACTGCAATATAGTACGATTTAATAGTTCGATTTTGAAACTTACACAAATCTCATTAACGAAACAGATGTTTAATGCTCAATTATTTTATGGTTTTATATTTCGTGCGTTTCTTTGCAAAATCATACTAATACGAATTTTTAATATTCATACTAAATACATGAACTCATATTTCATTTTGCCATTGTCCTGACGGTTGCCTACATCATTTACTACGCCGTCATCATAGCGCATGACCTCTACGGAAAAAGGGGACGGACAAACCGGACGAGGAAGTTTTCGACCTCGGCGCACCGGAAGAGGAAGAGTGTGGCTGTCACGGAAAGCGAGAGCGGCTTCAGTATCGGTAGCGAGAACTACGAGACGGAAAGTACGGCTACCTCTTCCGAAACATCCCCTGAGGAGGACATCAAGGACAAACCGGGAACGGCGCAGGAGAAACTGGAACGGCTGAAGGCCGAGGCGGAGGAACAGATGGAAGAGACCACGCCTTACCTGTCGGACGCACGCACGTCGGAGGAGATGTACAAGGCTATGATTTCCAAGGGACGGTTAGACAACCGACCGGAAATAAAGTGGAACCCAATTCAAGACCGGTTGTGAGATGTCGAAAGCTAAAAGATTCTATGTGCGCTGTGCCTCCCGTTCCCCTACACGGCTTTTGCCAAGAGCGGCAGCGTGAACTATAGCTGGGGAGCGGACGCGTTGGCCACGATGCACGACTTCGTGGTGACGATGATGCTCTATGTCCAGTATATCTGTTGCACCATAGCCGGGGTTTACGTCATCGTGTCCGTTTGTCAGATATACATCAAGATGAACACGGGCGAGGACGGCATCACCAAGTCGATAATGACGCTTGTCGGCGCGTGCCTGTTCCTGATCGGGGCATTCTATGTTTTCCCGGCTTTCTTCGGCTACCGCATATAACCTTACTTGTATCAGGTCGCAGACAAATAAAATATTCACTAAAAAAGTAAACGTATGTTTCAGAAAACCAAACAGCTGTGCCGCAAGGCATTCGGATTCGTCAACGGAATCCCTACCAAAGTAATGATGTTCTCCTTCATGCTGCTGTCCGGCATGGGGGCGAAAGCGCAGAACTCCGCAGGCGACTATTCCGCCGGTACGAGCGCATTATCCACTGTCGCCGATGAGATTGCCAAGTATGTGCCTATTATGGTGAAATTGTGCTACGCCATTGCCGGCGTTGTGGCCATCGTGGGTGCAATCTCGGTATATATCGCCATGAACAACGAGGAGCAGGACGTCAAGAAGAAGATTATGATGGTCGTGGGAGCATGTATCTTCCTCATTGCGGCGGCCAAGGCGTTGCCTCTGTTCTTCGGTATTGCCGCTTAAACATCAAGGATAAGTATGAAAAGCAAGGACGAACGCTATCCGGACTATCCGCTGTTCAAGGGACTGCAACGGCCTCTTGAGTTTTGGGCATCCAAGGCCGGTACATATATTGGGCGGCGGTGACGACGTGCGGAGCCATTGTCGGCTTTGTCGCCGCCTACTGCCTGCTCGGTTTCATTGCCGGGCTTGTCGTGCTGGCTACCGTCGTATCGGTCGGTATCGTGCTCATCCTTCTCAAACAGCGGAAAGGACTGCATAGCAAGAAGGTCGCTCCGGGTGTGTATGTGTATGCCCACTCGCGCAAGATCTGACGAAAGAAAACCATCACGGCAATGTGCATGGCTTTATTGATTGTTGAACGCGGGCGGGTTTGTCTTGAAGCAAGGCGAACCTGCCCTATTTAATTACACGTATATCGAAATGACCCTATACATCATTTTATGTTTTGTCGCTTTGTGCGCGGGTATGGCCTTGTCGGTCTATGCGTTCGGTACGGGCGGCAAGCGCAAGCGTATCTTTCAGGACATCTATTTCTCGGTGGAAGAAACGGACGGTGTGGGTGTCCTGTACACCAAGACCGGCGAATATTCCGCCGTACTTAAGATAGAGAATCCGGTACAGAAATATTCGGCGGACATAGATAGCTACTACGACTTCACGCATCTGTTCTCCGCCCTTGCCCTGACCTTGGGAGAAGTTTATGCCATTCACAAGCAGGATATCTTCGTCAGGAAACAGTTTGCAAGCGAACCGGCTGACGGGCAGGAGTTCCTGTCGGCGTCGTATTTCCGCTACTTCAAAGGGCGTCCCTACACGGACAGCATGTGTTACCTGACCATCACGCAGGAAGCCAGGAAAAAGCCGCCTTTTCTCGTTCGACAACAAGAAATGGCGTGATTTCCTCGTGAAAATCCGCAAGGTGCATGACCAACTGCATGACAGCGGCGTACAGGCCAGGTTCCTGAACAAAGCCGAGGCGAGCGAGTATGTCGACCGCTACTTCGCCATGAACTTCAAAGACCGCACCGTGTCGATGACGAACTTCAAGGCGGACGATGAAACGGTGTCGATGGGCGACAAGCGCTGCAAGGTGTACAGTCTCGTGGACGTGGACTGTGCCGCACTGCCCTCGATGATACGTCCGTACACGAACATCGAGGTGAACAACACGGAAATGCCGGTCGATCTGGCTTCGGTGGTGGACAACATACCGGACGCCGAGACGGTGGTCTATAACCAGGTCATCTTCCTTCCCAACCAAAAACGGGAACTGGCGATGCTCGACAAAAGAAGAACCGGCACGCGAGCATTCCCAACCCGAGCAACCAGATGGCGGTCGAGGACATCAAGCGTGTGCAGGAGGTCATTGCCCGTGAAAGCAAGCAACTGGTATATACGCACTTCAACATGGTGGTAGCCGTATCTGCCGGTGCAGACCTGCAAAGTGTACGAACCACTTGGAAAACGCATTCGGGCGCATGGGCATCCATATCAGCAAGCGGGCGTACAACCAACTGGAACTGTTCGTCGGCTCGTTCCCGGGCAACTGCTACAGCCTGAATGAAGAGTATGACCGGTTCCTGACCCTATCGGACGCGGCGATGTGCCTGATGTACAAGGAACGTGTGCAGCACAGCGAGGAAACACCGCTGAAGATTTACTACACCGACCGTAAGGGTGTGCCGGTGGCTATTGACATCACGGGAAAAGAGGGAAAGAACAAGCTGACGGACAACTCGAATTTCTTTTGTCTGGGGCCTTCTGGGAGTGGCAAGAGCTTTCATATCAACTCGGTCGTGCGCCAGCTCCATGAGCAGGGAACGGATGTGGTCATGGTCGATACGGGAAACTCATACGAGGGACTGTGCGAGTATCTGGGCGGCAAGTATATCAGCTATACCGAAGAACGGCCTATCACGATGAATCCGTTTCGCATCAACCGGGAGGAATACAACATCGAGAAGATAGACTTCCTCAAGAACCTTATCCTGATGATTTGGAAAGGGTCGGACAGCCAAATCCCCGAAATTGAGTTCCGCATTGTCGAGCAGATAATCATAGACTACTATGATGCCTATTTCAACGGATTTACAAGATACACCGACGAGCAACGGGAGGTACTGCTGAAAAACCTGTTTGCGGCGGCCAGCCGAAAGAACCCAAACAAACCACCCAGAGAGGTGGATGAGATGGTGCGCAAACAGATAGAGGTGCTTGAGGCACGGCGGGCGGCCCTCAAAGTGACGGAGCTGAGTTTCAACTCATTCTTTGACTACTCATTCGACCGTCTGGAGCAGATCTGCACCGAAAACGACATCACGACAATCAGCTACTCGACCTATTCGACCATGCTGCAGCCGTTCTACAAGGGCGGTGCGTATGAGAAAATTCTCAACGAGACAGTGGATTCGGCACTGTTTGACGAGACATTCATTGTCTTTGAAGTGGATGTAATCAAGGAAAATAAGAAACTGTTTCCCATTGTCACACTGATTATCATGGACGTGTTCCTGCAGAAAATGCGCATCAAGAAGAACCGTAAAGTCCTTGTCATCGAGGAAGCGTGGAAGGCCATTGCCAGCCCGCTCATGGCGGAATACATCAAGTTAATGTGTGCGCCCGTACAAGCTGCTTAGTAAATATCCCACTGGCAAGGGATTAGGTAAGTGTTCTTTGAAAAACCTATCATCACCCGACTTATCCGAAAGGGAAACCGGACGGGGAGTGTAGCATGTCGGGAACGTCGTAAGTCAGTCAGTTACCAGACTGCCACTGAACGGCAAGATGAAACGATGGATATGAGGATGAAAACCGAATTGTTTGAACGACAGTCCGAGCTACTCTACTTGAAGGCTATGACGTAAGGTAACTGAAATCGTCATACTGCGGTACTGCTCCGGTGTATAGGTACGGACGCAAGCAAGAACTTGCCGCAGAGCAACCATGATAAATGGTAAAGGACGGAAATCGCATCCGACAATCCATTATGCCAACAGTTACTAAGTAAGTAAACGGGGATTACCTAAACCGGAACGCCGTAAGGCTATGAGGTGCAGACCTCTGAATATCCGGCACGGTAACGGAGCCTCCGTAGTAGTCCGGGCAGGGTAACGCCCTGCACATGGCGAAGGGAGGCAGCTAATTTTCTTTAATACAATTTAATGGATAATGTGAGAGACATTATGAGAAGTCCGGAAAGAGTATTAAACAGTCTGAACGAACACAGTAAGGATTCGAGCTACAAGTTCGAACGCCTTTACCGGATTCTGTTCAACGAAGAGTTGTTCTATGTTGCCTACCAAAGATCGCATCGAACGGAGGCAGTACGACCAAAGGCTCCGACGGTCGCAGTATCGACGAGATGAGCCTTGCCCGGATCGAAACGCTGATAGCCTCGTTGAAAGACGAAAGTTATCAGCCTCACCCGTCGCGGAGGGTGCATATCCCGAAGAAAACGGGAAAACGCGCCCTCTGGGAATACCGGCTTTGAAGACAAGCTGGTGCAGGAGGTAGTCCGCATGATTCTGGAAGCCATTTACGAGGGACATTTTGAGACCACCTCGCACGGTTTCCGACCTAAACGGAGCTGTCACACTGCATTACTTCATATTCAAAAGACGTTCAGCGGGGCGAAATGGTTTATCGAGGGCGACATCAAAGGGTTCTTCGACAACATTGACCATGATGTACTTGTCGGAATCCTGCGGGAGCGCATTTCAGATGACCGTTTTATCCGTCTGATACGGAAATTCCTGAAAGCGGGATACGTCGAGGATTGGACGTTTCACAACACTTACAGCGGAATGCCGCAGGGAGGTATCGTCAGCCCGATTCTGGCGAATATATACCTCGATAAATTAGACAAGTACGTGAAAGAGTATATCCGACATTTCGACATGGGAACCAAACGCAGGCCGGGCAAAGAGCAACGATTTGGCCAATGAACGAAAACGGACTGTGCGGAAACTGAAAAAGATAAAAGACGGGACTGAGAAGGCGGCTTTGGTCGCAAGACTCAAAGCCATCGAACAGGAACGTGCAGCATTTCCAAGCGGAGATGAAATGGACGGAAGTTACCGCAGGCTCAAATACATCCGTTACGCCGACGATTTTATTCTGGGTGTAATCGGTAGCAAAGAGGATGCACTGCGGATAAAGGAGGATATTAAATCATTCCTATCCGAAAGCCTCGCCCTCGAACTGTCCGAAGAAAAGACGCTGATAACCCATACGGGTAAATCGGCGAAATTTCTCGGATATGAGATTACGGTAACACGGAACAATCATCAACGACGGGATGTGCAAGGACGTCTGCGACGCACCTACGGCAAGCGTGTCCGGCTGAATGTCAGCATGGCAACGCTGCGGGACAAACTTCTGGAATACGGAGCTATGGAAATCAAGCTCCGCAACGGAAAGAGATTTGGAAACCCAAATGCCGTTGAGGATTGATATTCAACGACGATCTTGAAATCCTCGACCGATACAATCGGGAAACAGTGGGATTTTGCAACTATTACCTGATCGCCAACAACTGCGTCGTACTGCACAACTTCAGATATATCATGGAGTACAGCATGTATAAAACATTTGCGGGCAAATATAGGAGCACGGTACGAAAAATCAACAAAAGTACCGTCTCAACAAACTGTTCACCGTAAAGTACGAGCAGAAAGGGTAATCAAGTCCCGAACCTTTACAAGACAAGTTTCAAACGCCGGACAACGGCGTTCAACGGAAGCTGCGACATCGAACCGTACTCTATTGCAGACGTGAGCCGAACCAATTTGACGGACAGGCTCAAAGCGGAAAAATGCGAATTGTGTGGGGCAACGGGCAAGCTGATTATGCACCATGTCCGCAACCTCAAAGACCTGAAAGGGAAAGAGAGTTGGAAACGGCTCATGTCAGCCCGAAAACGCAAGACCATTGCGTTGTGTCCGAGTTGCCACAGGCTGCGGCATCTGGGAAAAGTTTAGACTGAAAAAATTAGTGGAGAGCCGGATACGCCGAGAGGTGTAAGTCCGGTTCGGGGGCGAGTTCTTGGAAACCTGCCGTAGAAATACGGTAAGGCGCCGGGTGCTTAGCCTACACAAGACCGCCCGTAAATTTTGGGCTTCTGTTGGCGTGGTGACGCAGGAGATACAGGACATCATCGGCAGTGAAATCGTTAAAGAGGCCATCATCAACAACAGCGACGTGGTGATGCTGCTTGACCAAAGCAAGTTCAAGGAACGCTTTGACGAAATCCGAAAGATTCTTGGTCTGACCGAGGTGGATTGCAAGAAGATATTTACCATCAACCGCTTGGAGAACAAGGATGGGCGCAGCTTCTTCCGCGAAGTGTTCATCCGCCGGGGGACGACCAGCGGCGTGTATGGCGTGGAAGAGCCGCACGAGTGCTACATGACCTACACGACCGAACGGGCGGAAAAGGAGGCACTGAAGCTTTACAAGAAGGAACTTCGGTGCAGCCACCAGGAAGCTATCGAGGCATATTGCCGGGACTGGGATGCCAGCGGTATCGGGAAGTCCCTGCCTTTTGCACAAAAAGTAAACGAGACGGGGCGTGTGCTCAACCTCCGTCCCGTGTATGAATCAAATAAGCATTGCAGCCATGAAACGACTACTCCTTATCCTGACCATCGCCTCGGTCGCACTCTGCCAGACGGTTCACGCCCAGTATTACAGCGTGAACTACGACACCCGTACCGTTGCGGCGATGGTGGCCGCCTTCGGTACGGAAGCGGTCGCCGAAGGGTACTACCGGGAGCAGGTCGATGACATCCTCAAGCACTACACGGCAGCGGAGGTCGCTACCGCCGGGATATTCGCGGCCAAGTTCTTGGAGCATAAAGCCCTGAGCGACCTCGGCATCTGGAACAGCCGCACGGAGAACTACTACTACCGGCGCATCTACCGGATGGTGGCGGAGAAAATCATGCCCAAGATATGGGTGGTGGCGAAGCAGATGCTCCATTCGCCGCAAACGGCTATCTATTGGGGCAGTTACCTGATGAAAGTCTGCGACGATACCAAAAGTCTGTGTATGCAGTTCGAGAGCGTGGTGACCAACAGCACGCTGACCTTTCGGACATCGCCTTTCTCGAAATCAATCCGGAGATTGCCCCTTGCTAAAGCTCTCCGAAACGGGAAACATCGACTGGCAGCGGATGATGGACAACTTCGCCCACATACCGGGCAACTTCACGCACGAGAACCTGAAAAGCGACCTCGACAACCTTTATAACACGGGTGTCGGCCTTGCAACGGCAGGCATTGCCAATCTCGGTGACGCCCTGTTGCAAAGCAGCTCGTTCCATGACCTGATGGGCGGAAAGGTTGAAGAAATCGGCAACCTGTATGAACACTACGGGAGTCTATTCGAGCAGGCGGAACATGACATCGGCGGCTTGCTGATTGACATGGTGGGTGGTCCGGACAACGTGGCCGGTCTGTTCAACTTCAGCAACTACAACCTCACGGCATGGATGACCGACTACCTGGACGAAGCGATGGGGAACTATTACACGCAGCGGTGGTACATTGCCCGGCGTGACCAAGGGAGCGTATCGCTGTGCGACTACTATCCTCCGACGGACGACAACAGCATCCTGAACGGGGCGCATGGGTGCGGTTCAACACGAGCGACCCGAATTTCTATCCCAACGCCTCGCAACGGGAACAGGTACTTGCCAACTCGGAAGTATATGCCGGTTGGTCAAGAAACCGCGTGCAGCAGTTGAACAACCAGAACGACGGGTTCAGCTACAGCATCAACTATTGGATGAGTGCCTATATCATCAGCAAGAAAACAAGCAGACCAAAAGGCATACGCATACGAAATCCATGTGAGCAAAAGCTGGAATAAGGAAGAAGTTGTCTATGAGGAAGTCTTCGATTCCTACTCGATGGACTTGAATACGTTTCGGGCGCAACTGAATGTCCGACTTGCGGAGTTCAACGAAAACGAGGACGGCTACACCTATTATATATCTTCCGGTACGCGGAACTATTACCAAGCAACGGACGCCGCCAAATTGAAGGGATGCGAGCGTGACCATCAGCGTGACCTGTTCCGACGGGGTTACGCTCGGACAGGGCTCGACACAATACAAGTGCCGTAAATGCGGCAGCTCGTTGAATGCCCACACCAAGGAGTGCGCCATGCAGACCTCGGTGACGGAAAACAACCTCGACCTTTCGGAACTGGATGCGCTGTTGAACGAGGCAAACAGCCAAGCGGCCAATCTTGAAGCGCAAATCGGGACATTGGAAAACGAGAACGCTGTCCTGCTGAAGAAAATCAGTACGGCGAGCATTGAGGATGCGGCGGCTTACCGACAGCAGTATAATGCAAACAAGACACGGATAGACCGTCTGAAAGGCGAACTCGCGGAGTGGAAGAAGAAACAGTCCGACTATGCTCAGGCGAAGTCGGAAGCCGCAGACGACAACAGCGTAGCGACGGATGACTATTACCGCATTCCAGCTATCATGCAAGACTGCAAGGCTGCCTACGGCCTGACATGGCAGGACGGCGGATCGTGGAACGGCTATTCGTATGTGCGCAAGGCGACAATGCCGAACATCAACGGCATCATCACATTCAAGGCTACGGTCTCGATTGCCCGCAAGCCGAAATACTTCCTCGGCATCAAGATTCACCGTGCCATCATCCAAATCCAATGGGAACTGACCTCGGTCTATACGGACACGCACGTCGCCGATGTGCTGACACTCGATCCGGGGCTTTCGGATGCGGAGAAAACCAAATTAGTGAACGACCGCATCGCCGAAATCGCCCGTGAACACCCGTCCTGCAAAATCACGACGGAATACGCCCGCAGCACACCGCTGGAGGAAACTCCGTCCGGCGACGTGTACCATCTGCTGTGGTCGAGCGACCGCCTCGAAATCGCGAGGGAGGTGGACAGCAGAATCACAAGGATATACGCCGACCTGGTATCCCTGGAAAAGATGATGCATTACAAGCGCAGCATCCTTGACGTGATGAAGGATGTGTTGCCCGGACTGGACACGGACGAAGGCCGCAGGCTGACGCTCGTGGAGGAATGCCATGACCGCTGGGTGGAGAGCGCACGGACGTTTCGGAACGATGGCGGCAGAAACGGCGGAAAGGAGGTGCGGCCATGAAACGCATTTTACGGATAGCCGCATTGCTGCTCTTCCTGCTGCCCGGTATCGCCAAGGCGCAGTGGACTTTCGATATAGTCTCCGTCGAAGCCTACATCAACGACCACAAGAAGCAGCGCAGCCTGTTGTTGGCCCGCAGTACCTTGGAGTACAGCAACAAACTGTTGCACGAATACAGCTGTAAGGAAGTCGGGGGCTATAAAGAGCTGAATATCGACCTTGACCGGTACACCCGTGCGTTTGATGTCATCGACGTCATGTACCAGTCGTTGCGCACGGTGCTGAACGTCAAGAATACCTACACATCGGTCAGCGACCGTATCGGCGACTATAAATCATTGTTGGAGGATTTCAATGCGAAGATATTGAAACGGGGACGCATCGAATCCGCAGATACCCTGATTATCTCCATCAATGCGAGGGGGCTGAGGGCGATTGCCCGTGAGGGGGAACAGCTCTACAAGTCCGTGAGCGACCTCGTGCTGTATGCCACCGGAGCGGCAGCCTGCTCGACCTCCGACCTGCTGATGGTGTTGGAGGCCATCAACCGCTCATTGGACAACATCGAGCGGCATCTGAACCGTGCGTATTTCGAGACATGGCGGTATATACAGGTGCGTATCGGCTATTGGAAGGCAAGGTATATCGCTCCCGCACCATGCGGGAGATTCTCGATGACGCCTTCGGGCGTTGGCGCGGAGCCGGAAGACTGGATTATTAACGACAAAAAGAGAAGAATATGAACAGAAAACTATTACTCATGGCGGTGGCGGTCACCGTAACGACAGCCGTACACGCACAGTATGTAACGTACAACCATGATTCGCCGAAGCAGAATCAGGTAACGGTCATGGAGACCGGTACGGGCGCTCTCGCCCGACCTCTATTATTCCGTGCTGCACAACAAATACAAGAAGTCGGCAGCGGCCAAAACAAGCTCTCGTTCCGCACGCTGGCCGGTATCAATCTCTACAACCAGGTGGACGAAGCGGAAGCCATTGATTCGGCCTTGGTCAAGCGGGCGAAGGTCGAGGCGTTGAACGTTGCCGACCGGCAGGTGGACATCGCATGGCTTGCCGAGGGCGATAAGGTCAGCGGACAGATGGAGCGGTTCCGGCGCAACATCGACCGTATTCTCCTGTCCGGTGGCACTCCGGCCGACAAGGAACGGTGGACGGAATACTACCACGTCTATCAGTGTGCCATCAAAGCCACGAAAGACGCCTATATGCCCAATGCCCAGCGAAAGAAGGAGTATCTGCGCATTTACGAGGATGTGGCACGGCAGAACGAGATTTTAGTGGGCTACCTTGCCAAGCGTCAGAACGCAACGGTGACGAATGCACTGCTGAACGCAACGGACAACCGTACCCTGCATAAAGGCGGTATTGTCCGCAATGCCATGAGCCGGTGGCAGGAATCACGCCTTGCGGTGCGTGGTTCGCAATCGGGCAGCAACGGAAACGGCGAAGATGACAACGAGAGTGTAAACAGAGGGAAATAAAAGACAGGGCTATGGCAAACGGAGATATACTTTCGGATTTCGGCATCAACCTGTTGGAGGAGGAAATAGATGATGTCATCTTTCAGACCAACGAGTTTCTGACTGACGCGACTTTTACCGGTGCGCAGGGACCTTTTTGGTGGATATTGCAGATGTGCATGGCACTCGCGGCACTGTTCTCCATCGTCATGGCGGCAGGTATCGCCTACAAGATGATGGTAAAGCACGAGCCGTTGGACGTGATGAAGCTGTTTAGGCCGCTTGCCGTGTCGATTATCATCTGCTGGTGGTATCCGCCTGCGGACACGGGTATGGCGGGCAGCCGGAACAACTGGTGTTTTCTCGATTTCCTGTCCTACATCCCTAACTGCATAGGTTCGTACACCCATGACCTGTATGAAGCCGAAGCTTCACAGATAGCGGACAAGTTCGAGGAAGTGCAGCAGCTCATCCACGTAAGGGACACGATGTACCACAGCCTGCAGGCACAGGCGGATGTCGCCCACACAGGAACATCAGACCCCAATCTGATAGAGGCGACCATGGAACAGACCGGTGTGGACGAAGTGACCAGCATGGAAAAGGATGCGGCGGAGTTGTGGTTCACGTCTTTGACGGCAGGTGTCATCGTGGGAATAGACAAAATCATCATGCTGATTGCCCTCGTGGTGTTCCGCATAGGCTGGTGGGCGACGATCTACTGCCAACAAATCCTGTTGGGAATGCTGACGATTTTCGGGCCGATACAGTGGGCGTTCAGCATCCTGCCAAAATGGGAAGGTTCCTGGGCAAAATGGCTGACACGTTACCTGACGGTACATTTCTACGGGGCCATGCTCTACTTCGTGGGCTTCTACGTGCTGCTGCTCTTTGACATTGTATTGTGCATCAAAATCGAGAACCTGACGGCGATAACCGCCAGCGAGCAGACGATGGCCGCCTACCTGCAGAACTCGTTCTTCTCGGCGGGCTACCTGATGGCGGCTTCGATTGTAGCTCTCAAGTGCCTGAACCTTGTTCCGGACTTGGCGGCATGGATGATACCGGAGGGCGACACGGCATTCTCTACCCGAAACTTCGGCGAGGGCGTGGCACAGCAGGCGAAGATGACGGCAACCGGAGGGTTGGGCGGCATCATGAGATAATCCGCAAAAGATAATATAAACCCAATAAAAATCATAACAACATGAAATTGCAAGAGAAAATCAAAAGCTGGTGCAAGGATGAGAAATTTATGTCCTTTGCACAGGAACGAGCGAGAAAAGAGGTTTGCGAGGTGGCGGAGAACCACCGCATCGACCCGCAGTATGAAGAACTGGACGAAGCCTTCGAGTACGACGACCGGTACATCGCCCCTTAGTGACGTACCTAACGTACAAGCTGCGTCTTGCCCTGCTGCAGCGGAACGCTGGTAAGCGCAAAAGAGGAATCTGGTGGGTGCTTGTCCATGTGGAGATGCAGGGCTATTACGTGGAGATATTCTCGGCGGAGTTCGAGAATCTTTGACGGAACTTCGGGATGCGGTCATACCCATGCTGCACACGGAATATGTACAGATGTTGAACGGTAAAAGGGAATAACCGATGGTCATCAAGAATTTGGAAAACAAAATCAGACTGGTGGGCATTATCTGCACGGCTTTTCTCGTGGGATGTGTCATCATCAGCGTATCAAGCATCTGGACAGCCCGGACGATGGTCTCGGATGCGCAGAAGAAGGTGTATGTGCTGGACGGCAACGTGCCTATCCTCGTGAATCGCACGACAATGGACGAAACGCTTGATGTGGAAGCCAAAAGCCATGTGGAGATGTTTCATCATTATTTTTCACGTTACCGCCGGATGACAAATATATCCGCTATACGATGGAAAAAGCGATGTATTTAGTCGATGAGACGGGGTTGGCACAATACAACACGCTCAAGGAAAAGGGTTTCTACTCCAACATTTTGGGTACGAGTTCGGTGTTCTCCATCTATTGCGACAGCGTGGCTTTCAACAAGGAGAAGATGGAGTTCACCTACTACGGACGCCAGCGAATCGAACGCAGAAGCAACATCCTGATGCGTGAGCTGGTGACAGCCGGTCAGCTCAAGCGTGTACCCCGAACAGAGAACAATCCGCATGGGCTGCTTATCGTGAACTGGCGTACCCTGCTGAACAAGGACATCGAACAGAAAACGAAGATCAACTACTAAACAACGGAGTTTATGAATATCAAGGGATTCAGGCGGATGCTCTTCGGTGAAAAGATGCCGGACAAGAACGATCCGAAATACAAAGACCGTTACGAGCGGGAGGTGTCCGCCGGACGAAAGTTCGCCCAAGCGACACGTATCGACAAGGCTGCCGCCAAGGTACAGGGATTCGCCAACGCGCACCGGATACTTTTTCTGGTCATCGTCTTCGGTTTCGCTATCGGAGGGTTCACTTGGAACATCTATCGCATTACGATGGCATACCGCAACAGCCGGCCGACACGCACGGCGACGGAAATGCAGGATTCGGTGCTGCGGGAAAGACACAAGAGGCTGCAAGGGGTGAAATAAGGGAAAATCGGAACGAGAACAAGAAATATGAACCGCAATAAAGGAGTGCTTATGAATACACGATTTGAAAAATCAGTCCGCTCGTCGGACGAATGGTACACCCCGAAGGAGGTGCTGAAAGCGTTAGGCAGGTTCGACCTTGACCCTTGCGCCCCTGTCCATCCGTTGTGGCCGACCGCCGAGGTCATGTATGACCGGGACATGGACGGATTGTCCCTGAAATGGGAAGGGCGTGTATGGCTCAATCCTCCGTACTCGCGTCCCCTTATCGAACAGTTTGTCCGAAAGTTGGCGGAACACGGCAACGGCATCGCGCTGTTGTTCAACCGTTGCGATTCCAAAATGTTTCAGGACGTCATTTTCGAGAAAGCGACGGGCATGAAATTCCTGCGCCACCGCATCCGGTTTTACCGCCCGGACGGAACACGCGGCGATTCTCCCGGTTGCGGCAGCATCCTGATCGCATTCGAGTGGAAAACGCAGAAGTGCTGAAAACTGCAGCATTGAAGGCAAGTATGTACAACTCAATTAAAAGATGTATGATGAAGATATTTGAGAAAATCAATTTCAGACAGCCGAAGTACATGCTTCCGGCTGTCCTGTATATCCCGCTTCTGGTTGCATCGTACTTCATCTTCGACCTGTTTCAGACCGAAACGGCGGAGATTCCGGACAAGACGCTGCAGACAACGGAGTTTTGAACCCGATTTGCCGGATGCCCGGCTTAAAGGCGGTGACGGCATAGGCAGCAAGTACGAGAACATGGCCAAATCATGGGGTAAGATACAGGATTACTCCGCAGTGGATAACATAGAACGAGATGAACCCGATGACAACAAGGAAGAATATGAATCACAATACACGCAGGATGACATCGCCCTGCTCGATGAGCAACAGCAGGAAAAAGCAGCGGCAGCGGAAATTGCCGATGCCAAGACGCGCGAGCAAGAAGCTCTCGCGGAACTGGAGAAAGCCCTTGCCGAAGCAAGGTTGAGAGGACGCAATGAGGTATTACCGGCGACCGATACGGACAGTACCGCATCGGCGCAACCCCGACGGCAACCATAGAGGTTAAGGGAAAAATAGAGGAAGAGAGCCGTTCGGTAAAAGCCCCGTCAGAGAACGAACCGCCCAGCGAAGTGGTACGCAAGGTAAAGACGGCTTCGGATTACTTCAATACGCTTGCGGTCAATGCCCGTGAACCGAAGCTGATCCAGGCCATCATAGACGAGGACATCAAGGCTGTGGACGGCTCGCGTGTGCGGTTGCGTCTGCTCGACGACGTGGAGATCAACGAGTGCGTGGTCAAACGAGGGTCGTATCTGTATGCCACCATGAGCGGCTTCTCGTCGGGGCGTGTGAAGGGGAACATCACCAGCATTCTCATCGAGGACGAACTGGTGAAGGTCAGCCTGTCCCTTTACGACACGGACGGCATGGAGGGGCCTTTATGTACCGAACAGCCAGTTCCGGGAAACGAGCAAGGATGTGGCAAGCGGTGCGGTGTCGGGGAATCTGAACATGAATACCGGCAGTTACGGCAACAGTCTCGCAATGGGGAATGCAAGCCGCTACGAATGCCTACCAGAAAACGAGCAATGCCATCGGCAAAGCTATCAAAAATAAGGTAAAGCTGAAATACGGCACTTTCGTCTATCTGGTGAACGGACGTGAGAAACAGTAAAAACGGAAGCCATGATAGAGATTGACAACATATATAATATGGACTGTATCGAGGGCATGAAGCTCATGGCGAACGGCAGTGTCGATGCCGTGATAGCGGATTTGCCTTACGGCGTGTTGAACCGTAGCAACAAGGCGGTACACTGGGACAGGCAGATACCGCTCGAAGCGTTGTGGGAACAGTACCGCAGGATCACCAAGCCGGGAAGCCCCGTTATCCTCTTTGCGCAGGGCATCTTCTCGGCGCGGCTCATGCTCGCAACCCCGGATGTGGCGGTATAACCTCGTGTGGCGGAAAGACCGGGTAACGGGTCACCTGAATGCCAACCGGATGCCGCTACGCCAGCATGAGGACATCGTCGTGTTCTACGACCGTCAGCCGGTATATCATCCTCAGATGATGCCGTGTCCACCGGAACGGAAAAATCATGGACGGCGCAAGACGGACGGTTTCACGAACCGCTGTTACGGTGAAATGAAACTGGCTCCGGTGCGTGTTGCCGAAGACAAGTACCCGACCTCTGTCATTTCCATACCCAAGGAACACAAGACAGGAGCATTCTATCATCCGACACAGAAGCCGGTAGCCTTGATAGAGTACCTGATGCGCACCTATACCAACGAGGGCGATGTGGTGCTGGACAACTGCATCGGGTCCGGAACGACTGCCATTGCCGCCATCCGCACGGGACGGCATTACATCGGATTCGAGATTGAACCGACGTATTGCGAAATTGCCGGACGACGGATTCGGGAGGAACTGGAACGTGGTCATGGGATTAAAGAAAGCGAAATAAGGGAAATAAAGAAATAAAAAAATAAAAAATATCAACAGAAACGATATGAACAAGAAAATAATTATAACTGCATTTCTTCTGGCGGCAGGACTTTTTGCCACACGGAACGCACAGGCTCAGCGTACATACGAAGAGATGGAACGGCTGACTGTCAATGAACAGGTAACGACCGTCATCACAGCCTCGGAACCGGTCCGCTTCGTGGATATTTCCACAGACAAGGTGGCGGGCGACCAACCCATTGAGAACATCATCCGGTTGAAGCCCAAAGAGACGGGACACGAGGACGGTGAAGTGCTGGCCATCGTCACCATCGTAACGGAACGCTATCGCACGCAGTATGCACTCATCTACACCACGCGGATAAGCGAGGCGGTGGCAGACAAGGAAATTCAGCTACAGGAACGGGATGCCTACAACAATCCTACGGTCTCGATGTCCACAGCCGACATGGTGCGTTTTGCAAGACGTGTGTGGAACTCGCCGGCGAGAATCAGGAATGTGGCCACCAAGGCACACCGTATGGTGATGCGCCTGAACAACATATACTCTGTCGGGGACTACTTCTTCATAGACTTTTCCATAGAGAACAAGACGAACATCCGTTTCGACATCGATGAGATACGGGTGAAACTGTCGGACAAGAAACTTTCGAAGGCAACTAACGCGCAGACCATCGAGCTGACTCCTGCCCTGGTATTGAACACGGCAAGACGTTCAAGCACGGCTACCGGAACGTGATTGTCGTGAAAAAGATGACCTTTCCCGAACGACAAGCTGCTGACTGTCGAAATGACGGAAAAGCAAATCAGCGGCCGCAATATCAGCCTGAACATCGATTATGAGGATGTGTTGTCTGCCGATTCGTTTAACACCGCTTTATTGGAGGAGGAATGACGATGAAAAGACGTTGAAAACAGTTTTGTTACTGATGCTTGTCTGCATAGGGTTTGCCACCAATGCCCATGCGCAACGCAACGGCGGCCGCCTCTCGCTCGGCGTGGGATTGCTGTATGAGAACGGCATGGACGTAACGCTTGCTTACGAGCATGAAATGAACTACCGTCATGCGTGGGAGTTCTTCGCCAACGGCTATCTGAAATGGACGGAATGTAAATCTTGCGGCCATATCTGTCCGGAATCCTTCTGGCGCAACTACCGCACCTATGGCTTTGGCGTGGCATACAAGCCTTGCGTGGTACGGGGCCGCAATCATTACGGCAACCTGCGTATAGGAGCTTCGGCAGGAAGCGACACGAAGAAGTTCCTGGGCGGCCTGCATTTCGGTTACGAGCACAATTACGTGCTGCGGTCCGGATGGACGCTGTACTGGCAGGCGAAGAGTGATTTGATGATAAAAGGGGCGGATTTGCTGCGGACAGGTATCGTGCTGGGTGTAAAACTGCCGATAAAATAAAGGAAAAACAAAAACGGAAATGACATGATACGAAAGATTCAATGGATTGCAATGGTAGTGGCGGCGGTATTGTGCGCTGCCTGTGACGCCCATATCGACGTACCCGATACGGCGGTACGTCCGGGGCATATTCTCTGCGAGGACGGCACGGCATTGTCCTATGCGCAGTATGAACAATCGGGGAAGCGGGCAATAGCGGTTGTCTTTGATACCGAACGCCGTGAAGGAACGGAAGGAAACGGCTACGCGGTTTACCTGTGGGACATTGCTCCGGCGGCATTCGCCGACAGCCTCGGTGTCGCACAAGGGACGTCGGCCGACATCGGGGCATTGGACGGGAACATGAACACCTTTGCGCTGTACGACACAAGGGAGACGGCTTCGCCTATGGCGGAAGCGGTCTTTGACCTGTGGCGGTACGGACAGAGTGCCTATATCCCGTCGGTAGCACAGATGCGGTTGCTGTATGCTGTCCGGGAAACCGTCAATCCTGTCATTGAACGGTGCGGCGGTCATCCGTTGCCGTTGGATGAATACGATTGCTGGTACTGGACATCGACGGAAGTGTCCGGACAAGAGACGGCGAAAGCGTGGCTTTACTCGACAGGAAGCGGCGCGATGCAGGAGACACCTAAGACACAGGCGCATAAGCTGCGGCCTATAATTACCATGAACAAATAAAATGTGCAACGATATGAATATAGATATGCTTTTCTGTATAGTATTGATGGTATTGGGGCTTTCCTCATATACTATCCCATCAAAGATGAATCACCTCGGCAAAAACTGAAAAAGCTCGCCGATTCTGTTGCGTCTGATAAAAAGGACATTGATTATCTGATTCAACGCTTCAGCTACCTTTTGGATAACATGGCGGCAGACAATGGGAAAGGTTCGGCTCTGAGATGCCAGATTGCCAAATTGGAGGAAGTTGTCAAGGAGTTGAACGGCAAACGCAAGGAACTTGAGTTAAACAACCGGTCGATGACGGATGTTAATGACGAATTGAAGCGAAGCAATGCCGAACTTTTAAGGAAGGCTTCTGAATTGCGTGATGAGATACAGCAACAGGAAATTAAAATCCAACAGCAGGAAGAATACATCAATTCTGTCCAGAGAGTCAAAGAAGGGCTTGAGATAGCCTTGGACAACATTCAGGCAGAAGAGGTGCATTATCTCTCACAGCCGATATTCAGCATGAAAATGACGCCTATAGTCAGAAGCAAACTCGAATCTCATGGGATATTGTATGTCGGCGACCTGATTCAGCTCAACGAGGAATATCTCATGGAAATCTGGGGTTTAGGACCGGTAGCACTTGAAAGAATAAAGACGAAACTGAACGAAAACGGTGTGTGGTTCGGTATGGATGTCATACGAATCAACGACCGTTGGTATCGTCGGAAACAAGAATTAACAACGGATTGATTCATGGAAGAGAGCAAAGAATTACAAGGGTTCTACAAGATATTCCGTGCGGTCATCTATATCTCCGTTCTGCTGGAGTTCTTCGAGTATGCCATTGACCCTGCCATGCTCGACCACTGGGGTGGCATACTGATTGATATTCACGGGCGCATCAAGCAGTGGATGATTTACAATGACGGTAATCTTGTGTACAGCAAGATAGCCACGATACTGCTGATCTGCATCACCTGTATCGGTACGAGGAACAAGAAGCATCTGGAGTTCGATGCCCGGAGACAGGTGTTATATCCGCTAATCAGCGGACTGTTCCTGATTGTGTTCTCCGTGTGGTTGTACCATCATCCGATGGAAACGAGGCTCTACACGTTGCCACTAAAAATCATCTTCTACATGGCGACCACGCTTGTCGGTGTGATATTGGTACATATCGCACTGGATAACATCTCGAAGTTCATCAAGGAGGGACTGGGTAAAGACCGGTTCAACTTTGAGAATGAAAGTTTCGAGCAGAGCGAAGAGAAGGTTGAGAACCAGTATAGCGTGAATATACCGATGCGGTACTATTACAAAGGTAAATTTCGCAAGGGATGGGTGTCGATAAGCAACTGTTTCAGAGGAACATGGGTAGTCGGAACTCCGGGCAGCGGTAAGACGTTCAGCATCATAGAACCGTTCATCCGCCAACATAGTGCCAAGGGCTTTGCGATGGTGGTCTATGACTACAAATTTCCGACACTTGCCACTAAACTTTACTATCATTACAAGAAAAACCAGAAGCTCGGAAAACTGCCCAAAGGGTGCAAGTTCAACATCATCAACTTCGTGGATGTGGAGTACAGCAAACGGGTGAACCCCATTCAGGCAAAGTACATCAATAATCTTGCGGCGGCGAGCGAAACGGCGGAAACCCTGTTGGAATCCTGCAGAAAGGCAAGAAAGAGGGAGGCGGAGGCAGTGACCAGTTCTTTCAGACTTCTGCCGTGAACTTTCTTGCCGCCTGTATCTACTTTTCGTGAACTACGAGCGGGAACCCTACGATGCAAACGGAAAGAAACTATATGCGGAGAAACGGCAAGATCCGCAGACGAAGTTCTGGAAGCCGACGGGTGTCGTTCGTGACCGTGAGGGTGGCAGCATCGTGGAACCTGCCTATTGGCTGGGAAAATACTCGGATATGCCGCATATCCTTTCATTTCTCAATGAGAGCTACCAGACTATTTTGAGGTACTGGAGACTGACAACGAGGTGGCACCGCTGCTCGGGCCGTTCCAGACTGCCTTCAGGAACAAGGCCATGGAACAGTTAGAGGGTATGATCGGTACGCTGCGTGTCTATACCAGCCGTTTGGCCACCAAGGAATCCTACTGGATATTCCACAAGGATGGGGACGACTTCGACCTGAAAGTTAGTGACCCCAAGTCACCCAGTTATCTGCTGATAGCCAACGATCCGGAAATGGAAAGTATCATCGGAGCGTTGAACGCTCTGATATTGAACCGTCTCGTTACCCGTGTGAACACCGGGCAGGGGAAGAACATCCCGGTGAGCATCATAGTGGACGAGCTGCCGACGCTGTATTTCCACAAGATAGACCGACTGATAGGAACTGCGAGAAGCAACAAGGTAAGCGTAACGCTGGGTTTTCAGGAGTTGCCGCAGTTGGAGGCTGACTACGGAAAAGTGGGAATGCAAAAATCATCACGACAGTGGGCAACGTGGTAAGCGGTTCGGCCCGCTCGAAAGAGACACTGGAATGTCTGTCGAATGACATTTTCGGTAAGGTCGTGCAAGTGAAGAAGGGCGTGACCATTGACCGTGATAAGACGAGCATCAATCTCAATGAGAATATGGACAGCCTTGTACCCGCCTCGAAAATTTCGGATATGGCAACGGGATGGATTTGCGGACAGACGGCCAGGGATTTCGTGAAGACGAAAACCGGTACAGGAGGCTCGATGAACATTCAGGAATCGGAAGAGTTCAAGACTACAAAGTTCTTCTGCAAGACGGATTTCGATATGAAGGAGATAAAGCGGAGGAAGCGGCCTATGTACCGCTACCGAAGTTCTACACCTTTAAATCGAGGGAGGAACGGGAACGCATCTTGTATAAAAATTTCATACAAGTCGGACAGGATGTAAAAGACATGATAACGGATGTACTGAACAAGCGTGGGGCGAAATAAATCAAAATCCCTGCAATAATCACGAAATTATTGCAGTGATTTTATATTCAATTTCAGTTACCCAAAATCTTGTGGGCATAAAGCCGGTTTTACGGACGTAAATGAATTATCTGACAGTTTCCGATTTGGAATCGTTTTCCGATAGCAGATTTTGTAATTTGTCGATGTCCGGTAGAGTCTTGCGCAGATTCTCCGGCATTTCTTGGGCTGTGCGGTATGTCGCCACGCCCATAGGCTTATCATAGTCGCGCACCATGATTTCGACAAACTTGCGGTTGGCATCCTGGCATAGGACAATACCGATTGAAGGGTTCTCGTGCGGTTTCTTGTCGGTCATGTCATACACCGTCAGGTAGCCGCTAAGCTGTCCGAGATAATTCGGGCGGAACTTGCCCCGTTTCAACTCCACGATTACGCTGGCATTCAGTTCTCTGTTGAAGAATACAAGGTCAGCAAACATTTCTTCTCCGGCAACTATCAGGCGATGCTGACTGTCGATAAAAGTGAAGTCGTTTCCAAAACGGAGAATGAACTGCTTGATATTGGTTACGATTTGGTTTTCGATGACCTTTTCGTTCCAGTCCTGTTCGCGTTCTCCCACATTCTCAAGATTAACCATTTCGAGCATATACTCATCCTTGAACGCCAATATCGCTTTTACGGCATAAATGGCTTCGGGCAGCACTTGAAGGAAGTTGCTCGGCAAAGATCCGCGATTTGAATAGATGTCTTCTTTCAAGTAATTTTTGAGAGAGGATAGCGACCACGCATTTTGAGCGGCACAATGGATATAGAACAACCGTTCCGCGATGTCTTTTGAACGAGTCAGGATTTCAATATGATGTGAAAAGCTGATCTTGACAAAATCGTCCCAGGTAAATTCGGTATTGACCGGTTGCCCGATAAGTTGCAGCAGTAGATGCTCGTCAATATCAATTCGCCCAACGCTGTTGGATGAATTAAAGCCGTACCCTTTTCCGACGAATGGTTTTCCAATTCGCCCAACACTGTTGGACGAATTAAAAACGTCCTCCATTCCTCATAGAATGAGCGCATCCGTTTCAACCCCGATTCAGAAAAGCCGTGCAGACCGGGCAACTCCGTTGAAGGAGCTTTGATATGGTAGGCAATGCTTTAGTACCCCAACAGCCGATGCGGGAATTTTCAGACACGAATTTCCCCACTCCAAAATACAACGAGAGAGTTTCTTTGTTGACCGCAGCCGCACTTCTATACCGGCAGCGTTCGATGGCATGTTTGATTATCTCTACTGCCTCTGCATATTGTGTATAATCCGATGGGATAACCTGTTGTTCCATATACATACGTTTTTGTGCCGCAAAGGTACGAAAAATACGGGATATACAGGGCAGAATGCCAACATATTATAGTGCCGCGTGGGTCTTATTCGGTATTTTTAGCGTTCCGGTGTCTTGCACTCGCTTTGCTGCCAATCTACTCACTCAGATGTTCATGCGTCTGGGGCGTGCCGAAAGCTGGTAGCGGTGTGGATAAGATTGTGAGCGGTTGGCAGTCTTTGTGTTGGCCGCTTCCTACTGTAGCCGAGGAAACACGTCCGGACTATGTTGTGCTGACCTTGCAGTTAGGGATGAAAACCCGACAAGAAAACCCGCAAGAAAACCTCGCAAGCAGGATTTGAGAAAAGAGCAAATCTTGGAGTTCTGTGTTGAGCCGCAATACCTATCTGATATTTTGCAACATTTAGGATTGAAAGATAGGAAAATCTTATGGAGGTCTATATCAATCCGATGATTGGTACAGGGGTATTGGAAATGACGGAGCCGGACAATCCCACAAGCCGTAACAACGGTAAAAGTGGAACAAGGACTTCAAAAGTGAGTTTATAATAGGATATTGCGGCTTGGACGCATCCAACCACACGAAAACACCGCCCACGTAGAAAAATGGGCGGTGTTATTCGGTCGCTCGCTTATTCAGGCTCGTGTACCGCTTAAAAGTACGGCAAGTTGCCGGTCGCAGAATTTGTCGTATTCCTCTTTGTCCGTACCGCTTTCGACGGCTCGGTCAATGACATCGCCCAACTCGTCGAAGCATACTTCCTCATTGACGCACTCCGCACCGTTCTCTTTCAGCAGATATACCTCATAATAATCGGAGCCGTTGAGTGCGATAACGACATTTCCGGCGTGCAACCGCCCGTTTACTTTAATCCGCAATGCCGGCAAATCCCGGAATACCGTAGCGACAAAATCGCCGATTCCCCACGACATAAGAATGGGCATGGGTGTAAGTGATACCAATTGTTCTTTGATGGTCTGTGCGATGTGCATTACATACTCTTTATCCATAACTTTGATTTTTAATATGATTATTGATTTATGTTAGTTGAACCATTCGGGGTTATCCTCTTTTAATTCCGTGATGAGTTCATCGTCCGGTAATTTGAGGGTTTTCGCATCGGTGAAAAAGAAAACCTCGTCATATATTTGTTCGGCTTCCTTACTTGCAAAACCTTCGTTTTCGTCCTCGAAACTGCCCGGATGAAGTGCATCGAGCAGAGCGGTAGAGCCGATAAGTAATTCTTCACCTTCGTTGGATTTCACGATACGGCAGATGTAGATATTGCCGTCAAATTGTAGTTCTTTCGTTTTCATACATCTGTTATCTTAATGGGATGTGTTTCCCGTGAGCCTTGAGGTATTCCATGATGCACTTCGCTTCCTCGTGCGATGCACGGTTGCGGTCGTCGTAGTTGCGTGTCTCGTCCGCCATGACCACGATACACTCTTTTACCAACCTGTAAAGGCTTTGCTGCAGTGTGGGGTGCATTTCGGGGATAGCGGCTGCAAACCGTTTGGGGTTGAAGCCGTAATCGTTCACTGCCCTTTCCCAGTCTTTGGCGAGCTGGTACTCCTTGCTTTCCTTGATGTTGTCCATAATCTTGAATTTTAATGATTTGTTTTTTTCTTCCCTCCGTTCGGTTCCTTTCTGTCGGAACCGCTTTGGGATTTTATGGATGCGGTACACGGTTGTCGGTACAGCTTCATACGGAAGGCTTTTCCTGCCAATTACTCTTTCTGAGGAAAGGAAGAATTTGCAGGAAATTCACTTTAAGCCGCCGGATCAAGCGCGACGGCCGACCTTTGCATCTGATAAAACCAAACCGGGGCTGACAGGGGACGAAGCCGGGGAAACGCTATAAAAGGGAAGTTGAAAATGGTAAAAAGAGAGGAAACGGAAGCTATGAATGGAAGAAGGGCGGGTGGTGACGGGTTCGTCAGAAAGTTAGAAGAGGTACTTGGGTCCTTTGTCCGGAGCATACAAAAATGAATAGAGGGCGGATTTCTCCCTCCCCCTATCCGTTATGACAACAACATTTGTCAGGCAGCTATTTCTTCCGCTTGCGGTTCGGTCTGTGCTTCCGCTTCGGGTTGCGGTTCATCGGGTTGTTCCGCTTCCTGCGTGGCTTGTTCCTGCAAAGCGGCTTTCTTTCCTCGATGCGTTGGTGTCGCTTTTCGTACACTTCATTATATCCGTCTTGGATATTGGCAAGTTCTTCGGGCATATGCTTTTGAGCGAAGTCAAGCAACAGGGAGGCTGTGGCGTTGTTACCGAATGCGTCCTTGGAATTGGCAATCAGATAATCCCTGCGGATAACGGCTTTCTGCTTGGCGGTAAGGTTCTCGATGATGCGCATTTTGTCCTCGCTCGTAAGGTAGTAATAAGAGCCTTTATCTTCAATTCCCACCTCATTGAAATGCTCTTTGCGGAGTGAGGAGAGCAGGAAGAAATACACCATTTTCTCCTCGTCATGCCCAAATTTGCGCTCTGACATATCAACCTCTAAAATCCGCTTTTGGTGTCTTCAACGTTCTTTTCGAGGGCAATCTCCTTGTTGCGTTTGTCCTGCTTTTCCAACTTCTCGATAGGTGAAAGCGGCATTTTGGTTGCCGTACCGTTTGCGGTTGTAGCGGTATTTGCAACATAGCACAGTGTAATGTCGTTGCTCTCAATACGGAGATAGAGGGAGATTTCTCCTGCTTCGCTTCGGGTGCGGATTGCTTCGCATTTCTCGGTGTAGCCGTTCAATTTCTGCTCGTAATCCTTTACTGCTTCCTCGTATTCCTCGGTGGTATCGTAATCCTCTTTGAGGAGCTTGGGGCATTCGGGGTATTTCGTTGCATAGGTTTTAAGACTTTCCACCTCGTAGCCTATAGCGGTAAGTCGGTCGACGACGGCTTCATTGTAATTGTAGCTTTCGTGGCAGAGGGGAACGGCAGGGTGCTGTTCCATGAGCCGCATAGCCTTTCGGTAAGGTGCGATGTGTTCATTTCCACAAGACAAGCACGGTTGGCGCAATTTCCGCAACTACCCTCACAGAATAACATCATGTTATTGGTATTGTGGGGACATGAAAGACAAAGGTTTTGTCAAATGAATAGCGATTGAGGTCTGCGGTATATTGCCGTTAGATGCTCTGTGCCACCTCGGAGGCTTTCATGCCTCGCCAACTATTGTACTGCACCCCTCTTTCAGATGTTGGTCGTACACCTCACGCTGTATCTCTTCCCCATAACGGCAGATTTCACTTGCCACGCTGATTGTGATTTCGTCCTGTTCCAACAGCACGGCGATTTCGGGTATCAAGGAAACGAATTTAAGTCGTGTACGGATATACGCTTCCGTCTTGCCGAACTGCACGGTCAAGGATTGGACATCGTGGCGACCGCTGTCTATGAGTTTTTGGTAGGCATTGGCTTCCTCAATCGGGGTAACATCCTTGCGATGCAGGTTCTCGGTGATTGCCATTTCCTCGGCTGTCTCGTCTGAAATTTCCATGACGGTAGCCGGAATTTCCGCCAATTCAGCCATGAGGGAAGCACGGTATCTGCGTTCTCCAAAGACAATCTCGAAACGGTTGTCCGCAATAGGGCGCACACCGATAGGCTGAAGCACTCCTGCTGACGGATGCTCTCGGCAAGTTCCGCAAGGCTTGTCTCGTCAAAGTTCTTGCGTGGGTTGTAACTGCTCGACTGAATGTCTGCCAATGCTACAGATGTGATGTTCTTCTCTACTGCTTGAACTGCTGTTGTTGCCATAATCATAAAATTTAATTGGTTGATATTTGTTTTGTTATTTTTCCCTCTTTTCGGTTCTTTTTCTGCCTGAACCGCTTGGGATTTACAGATGCTTCAAGGGACTGACGAACAAGCTATTTTCAACGCTTTTTCCGGAAAATTACTCTTTCACGGAAAGGAAGAATTTTACGAGAAATGCACTTCAAAGCGATGAAATCAAGCGCGGCAGTCCAAATTTGCGTCTGGAAAACCAACCGGCGATGGCAGGAACGAGACCGGACAAGCGGCAAGAGGAATGGATAGAAAGGGGAAATGCAGCATTGCAGCTATAAGAGGCGAATAGAGCAGGAGAACAGCCAGGGGTATAAACGGGAAAACCGCTACCTTGTGGACATGTGCCATAAGATAGCGGTATGGTATAAAAGTTGATTGGGCGGATTGCCGCCCCGGTTATTTCTCGTGCTTTTCCAAATACTCTTTCATCGCCTCGTTCACAATATTTCGGAGCGACATATTCTTCTCGATAGCGAGGTATTTCATCCGGGTATGAATACTCTTGTCGATAACAAAATTGCAATGCACGGCAGGTTCTTTTTCCGCTTTGACCGGTGCAGGCTCTTTCTTTTGCGTGGACTTCCCGGTGGATGACAGCAAGCCGTCCAGTCCGCTTCTCATGCCGTTTTTCAATGAATCACTCTTGCCCATATCGTCTTTACTTTAATTTCAACACTTCTTTGCTAACTCCATGTAGTCCTTGGCCCCGTTGCTGTTTTTGTTATACTCGAAAATGTTCAGACCCTTTATCGGAGCTTCGGCCAATGCCACATTGTCCCGGATGACGGTCTTGAACACCTTGTCGCAGAAAGAATCGTTGATGAGCTCGGACACGCTTTTGTTGAGCGTCTTGCGCTTGTCAAACTGTGTGATGACAATTCCGCCGATGTTCAGATTCGGGTTCAAACGGGTTTTGACAATCTCGACCACATTTGTAATCTTTGCCATACCGCGCATGGCGAGGAACTGTGCCTGTACCGGGATAATCAAGAAATCCGCAGATGTAAGTGCGTTGAGTGTCAGCAAACCCAGCGAGGGCGGACAGTCAATCAGTATATAGTCGAATTTCCGGCTGTCAAGCAGCTTCGCAATCAGCCCTTTCAGTATTAATTCCCGCCCCGGCTCATTGATAAGCTCGGATTCTGCCGCTGACAAATCAAGGCAGGACGGTACAACGGAAAGGCCATTATTTAACTCGAATACCGTTAACGGGTATTCACCTTTCATTGCTCCGTACACCGTCCGTTCCTCCTCGATGGACAGGCCGCAGGATTCCGTGAGGTTTGCCTGACCGTCCATGTCGATCAGGAGCACACGTTTTTTCTTCAGCTGCAGTGCGGCAGCAAGATTGATGGTGGTGGTCGTCTTTCCGACACCGCCCTTGTGGTTCAAAACAGCGATTATCTTTGCCATAAATTCCTATCTTTATTTCTGGTACAAAGATAATACTATTTTTAGTCTTCACTACAATTAGTATTTACTATTTTACTACTATAACATATTTTAGTATCGTAGTATTTACTACTATACTAAAATACTGATTGACTAAATGTAGTGCATACTATCCTTTGCAACGGGAGATTTCCTGATATCCTACTTTACTAACATTAGTATGTACTACATTTAGTATCGACTGTATAGCAGTGAAGTAAAGCCTATTTGGGAGGTGTATAAAAATGGATATTGCCGCCATCAGATCGGAGTACAAGAAAAATCCCCCTGTCGAGTTATCGCAACCGAACAGAGGGAAAAGGTTAAGATATGATTATGGTTTAAGCGGCCTTAGTAGTAGGTTCGTATTCGGCAGCCGTTGTTTCGGATGGAGTTAGAGAGCGTTCCGCATCCTTGAGACTTTCGTCAATCTTCCGCTGCAGCTCCTTGCACTCCAGTTTGAGTTTTACCAATTCATCGGCTTTGCTCCACTGGCGGCCAACGATGTCCTGCAATATGGGGATTTCGCTTTCAATCCGCTCCACCGTCTTTGTTGCTTCTCAATAAGTGAGGGCAATTTGTTTAGTGTAGCCTGCGGATATTGAGCAGATTCCACGAAGCCAAGCGGTAACGCACCTGTCAGTCCACAACGGTATTTAAGCCCGCTTGTCCCCTCGACAAAGAACGTGTTTCGGTCAAATGTACCGTTTATGCTGTACTCGCTGCGTACCAGCAAATTCAGCCCTGTAAACGTGCCAATCGTACCATACGCCCGCTACGGTAGGTTTTGGCGATGCGGTGTAATTCCCGGCCTGTTTCCTCGGCTGTAGCTTGTGGCAGGTTGAGAAGTTGTGTTACTTTGTCCCCTCGTAAGAGTTGAAGTATTCCCAATCCTTGATGAAACCGGCCTTTGTACGCTGTGTCTTTGCCATATCTTCCTGTCCGGCGGTTATTTTCCGCTCGGCACGGATGCGTTCTTTCTTGAAAATGGTCTGTTCCTTTTCCAACTGCATAATCTTGTTGTCGAGTTTTGCCTTGTTCAGCAAATCGGTGTTGCCGGAAAGGATTGCCACGAACTCGGCGAAGTTCATGCCGTTGTCCTCGTCCATGCCGCCCTCGTCGATACGGCGCACGGCGATTGTGCCGTTATTGATTTGGTTGATGAACATCTGCTTGTTTTTCAGCAAATTGAATTTGTAGGCATCAAGTGTCTTTTCCGTGCCGTAAATCACCACATCCACCACGTTGCCGCCCCACAGTTTCACGGTGTTGCCCTTGCGTACCGCCCTGCCGTTGCGCTGCTCCATGTCAGCCGGTCGCCAGGGAATCTCCAAATGATGCACCGCTACAGCCCTCTGCTGGGCGTTCACCCTGTTCCTAACATGGTGGTGCTGCCGCACACGCACCTTGCCGTTGTTCATGTCCTCGAACAGGCGTTTTCTTGCCCTTTCGGTGGTAGCACACTGGATAAACTGCACTTCATCGGTCGGAATACCGAGGTTCACCAACTTTTCTTTGATGTCGGTATATACGTTCCACTCATTCGGCTTGTATGTGCCGAGGTCGCTGAACACGAACTGCGTACCCCGGTTTTCATTTGAGCGCATATAATATTCATAGATTGTTCTTGCACAGATTGAAGCCTTGTTTTCGGCATCGTCGCTGAGCTTGTCGCCCAACAAACGCATATCGAGAGCCATTTTTCGTGCCACATTGGTAGCTACCAACATTTTTGCCTTGTCGAGATTGTCGGGTTCGGGCGTATCAAGTCCCAAATCCTCCCACTGTCCGCTGTGTGCAAAGGAAACCAAACGGCCTATCATTTCCTCCTGCTGGATAGTGGGCGCATGAGAAAGCGCACATTTTATCCGGTACATCGAGGTTTATCATGTCGGCGGTGCGGTAGTCGGTAATCTCACGCAGGAACATTGCCAGTTCCGGCACTTTGATGTAGGTGCGGAAACGCTCTTTACGCTTGATTGCACCTGTCACGTTCAGTTCATAATCGGCTGTTTTCTGCGTAAATATCGCCGCCCACGCATCGAAGCAAGAAATCTGCTGACGTTGCAATTCTCTTGGTCTAAGGTACTTAAACATCACATACAGTTCGGTCAGGGCGTTCACAACCACCGTGCCCGAAAGGAATGTTGCGCCGAGGTCACGTCCTGTCCGGTGCTGAATGTCACGGATGGCAAACAGCAGGTTCATCGCCCTTTGCGAGCCTTTGGTATTGCCGATACCGGCAACCCTCGTGTGGCGTGTCTGAAATATTAAGTTCTTGAAAATGTGGCATTCATCGACAAATATGTGGTCTATGCCCATCGAGTGAAAGTCCACCGCATCGTCTTTCCGCTCGTTGATTTTCATTTTCAATTCCTTAAGTTTGGCTGCGAGGTTCTGTTTGCGCTTCTCCAGACCGTCCTGCATCTTTCCGCTGCGGTAGCGCATGGTGGATTGTTCCAAGACTTCAAATTGCGCTCCACATCGGCCAGTTCTTCGGTGAATATATCTATCATGGTCTGTTCCGATTGCGGTATCTTGGCGAACTGGTCGTGTGTCAGAATGATGCAGTCCCAGTTGTTGTTCTTGATTTTCGAGAATACCTCTTTGCGGTTAGCAGGAGTGAAATCCTCTTTGCCCGGATAAAGCACCTTTGCTGAGGGGTAAGCCTTGCGGAACGTGTCGGCTATTTCGTGAACATTGGCTTTCAAGCCGATAATGAGCGGTTTCTGCACCAATCCGAGGCGTTTCATTTCGTAAGCGGAAACGCACATTATCATCGTCTTGCCCGTGCCTACCTCGTGCCAGCAGATACCGCCGCCGTTCTGCTTAATCATCAAATGGCATCTTTCTGTGAGGGATAGAGGCTGTCATACGGAAAATTCTCGAAAGAGAGCTGCGGGAAGGTCTGTGCCGAGCCGTCATAATGCGGACGGACATAGCAGTTAAACCGCTCGTTGTACACCCTTACCAATTCGTCCCTTACCTCTATCGGCTGACAGTCGAGCCACTGGTTGAAACGGTTTCTTATCTCCTGTATCTTGGTGGCCGCTTCCTGTATGGCTTCCTCGTCCGGCACTCGTACCGCTTCGCCGTTCCGCTCTATCTCTTTGGTTATTTCGGGAACGGCGTCCTGCAGGCGTGTACGAACAAATCCTCTCCGTTGTAATTCTTTACGGAATAGGTGTTATAGACTACAGGGGAATATCCTTGTAGCCGCACTAAATAGGTGTCGTTCACGTCAAAATACATCACATCGGTTTCCGTTCCGAAAAGTTCTGTGGCAAAATCGGCGTACAGCTTCGTGTCAATCCAACGCTCGCCCATGTTGATGTCGAGTTCCTCGTAGGGTATCGCTTCGGGTATGGCTTCCTCAATGCCTTTACAGCGGTTTCCGTCCAGTCCTTTTCCTTGCCTGTGAGATCGGGAAGATAAGAGCCTGTTTCCTTGCTTTTGGCGATGACGTTTCCGGCTATGAACTTGCCTTTGTGTTCCCATTCTCCGGTGGCAGGGTTATAGAATATCTCGCCTTTGAGGTCGTCGATAACCTCGTCCTCGTCCTTGCCTGTGGTCTGCATCAGATAGTCCATATCCACACAGCCGTAAAAGTTAAGGCAGCTTGCCAACGCTTCGCCCGGTGTCAGTTGCACGGTCGTGTCTATCTTCTTGAACGCTACAGGCTCACGCATGATGTCGGATTTGAATATGTCGCCCTTGACCTGCATTTCAATCGTGAACACTTCCACGCCGAGGCTGTCAAGCATGATAAACTCCTTGTTGTCATTAGAGTGGAAAAAGCCCCATTTGGCGACAAAGCATCATAGCAAGCGTTCAGCCGTTCACGCAAATGCGGCTGTTCCGTCTGTTCCTCCTGCTCTTTGATTGCAAGTTCAAAATATGCCTTGCGGATAGAGAAATAGTCGTTAGCCCTCTCCGTGTTAACCTTGCCCTCGTCCACCGGGACAAAATCGGTGGCCGTCTCTTGGTATAGTTCGGATTTGCGGTATCGGATAATGCCCACCTGCCCCTCAAACAGTACCATTGCACCCTCTTTCATCCACGCTTCCGGCTCGTCCGTATAGGCTCGTCTGCCTTTTGGTGGCTGCTTAACGGCCACACTGCCGAAAAGGACATTTGCGTGTGTATGCCGTCCTGTCCCTCACTTGTGAAAAGGCTTTTGCGGAAATAGCGGCCAAAGTCGAGTTTGAGCAATGCGGCGAGATACTGCGACATGGCGTTTTCATCACCCTGCCACTGGTATTTGCGTACATACTTGCCGTACTGGTTCATCGCAATGCGGCTGCCTGTGGCGAGGGTGGTTTTCGGTAATGTGAAAGTTTGTTGGCGTATTCGGTCATTGCGCCTGTCGTGTCTGCCTTTTCCCTGCCGACCTGTAAAGAGCTGTTCCCTCTGCGAGTGCCGCCTTGTGAGTATGCTTTTGGAAGATCAGTAAATCGCTGCCTACCTCGATGCCGCTTGTGTACATGAAAAGCGTGTCGGGCATACGGATAGCACTAATCAAATCGGCATGGTTCACAAGGTATTCACGCACGAATTTGTTGCTTGGTGTATCGGCCACACCTCTTGATGTGACGAAAGCCAGCAGGCCGCCCTCGTTCAAAAGCTCCAAAGCCTTGACAAAAAGTAATTGTGTATGGTCTTGGTAGCCTGCTCGTATATGCCGCCTTTCTTCCAGAGTTCCGCATCGAACACACGGAAGTTACCGAAAGGGATGTTGGAGGCTATGACATCGAATTTCGTATGTTCAAAACCCTGTTCGTCTATCGTTTCAAACCCAGCTGTCCGTGTAACCGTGTTGTCATTCAGCAGGGAGAGTATCAGACCCGAAACAGGGTCTTTTCAATGGCATAGCCGCAGGTGTCGGACATGGCTACCGGGAGGAAACCGCCAATGCCTGCACTCGGTTCGAGGAATGAGCGCATTTGCAGCTCATTGTCCTTGAATGTGGCGTGTATCTGCTTTGCGACTACATCAATAAGGAATTTCGGGGTGTAGAACGCTGTCAGGACAGAGGCTTTCATGGCTTCCGTGAAATAGGGATAGGTGTCGATAAGTTCCTGCAACCGCCTTATCGGTTCTTCCATGTCGCCACTTACAGGCTTGTCTGTGCCGATGTTCAGCACTTCTTTGATACCGCCAAACCCCGAATATTGGGATAAGGTTTCTTTTCCTCTGGTGTGGCTTGTCTGCCTTGAATGTGGATTTGTAACGCTGTCTTTATCGCTTCCACGTTTGCCACCAATGATTTCAATTTGTTGTAACTCATATTTAACCTTTCTTTTATTTCCCTCTGTTCGGTCTGTTTGCGACCGCCGGAAGATTTTTCTGCTTTCGGAAGGTGGCGAGGGACAATCGGACAAGGCTGAACCGGAAAAATACGCTCGACAGAGGGAGAGGAAGATTTTTGCGTGTCACTCGCGGCGGCACGTCGGCATTGGCAAGATTGGCACGGTCGGTTACCTTTGCGGAAAATTCTATCCCGTAGGTCGCACGGCAGCGGACTTGGGTTTAATGGGAATCCGTTAGAAAAGGAAAGATTATGGGTAAAAGAGTGAAGCGGTCAGCCGGGACGGACTTTCCGACGGACTGTCTTGGGACTACAGAGGGCAGGATTTATCCCGCCCCCTGTAATGCCAAGTCTGTCCGTGTCCGTCCTTTTGCAAAGGGCTTCACACACTTTATGTAACATGTTACACAAAATGCGTGAGGTTGCTTGAAGCAAACTGGCCGCAGGATGTAAGGCTATAAGAGGGAGAACAGGAGTTTTATAAAAGGTCGTTGGTCGATCGGAACAACAAACCGTACCGAGACTTTGCCCGATACGGTCTTGTCGTTGCCCTGCATATAACTCAGTCTATGTCATAGCCTATCATGTATTCATCGTTGATAAGCAGATAATAGTAGCCGTTGCCACAATTCCGGTACTCTTTGCTGAATCCTGCCGCCATATCGCCATTTTCGCGTGGCTCGCACCACAGCGTACCGTCATAGCCGCAAAAGTCGAAGCGTCCGGTGGAAAACTTTTCACCTTGCTTCAGTGCCGTTCTGAAACGAGCCATATCCCAACTGCCGCAATACTTCTCGATGGTGGCAAGTCCGATACACTTGCCGTCGATGCGTGTGCCGGTCGTGATGCGGTTCTCGTAGAGGGATTTATCCAAATCGGCATTAGCGATTTTGCGAAGCCAATCATTCGTATGCGTGGCAAGCCGGGCAAGTTTCTGGTATTTCAAGACCAGTTTCTTTTCTATGTCCGCTGCATCTTCGGGAGAGGATGACGGATAGTATATCTTCTCAATGCTTGCCCAATCTGTGAAGATGTACCCGCTTTTGCGTTTTCCGAGTGCGATAATGCCGATGACGTTTTCGTTGCGGTTGATAAACAGCCGTCTGCGTTTTCCTGCAATCCTTACATATAAGGATGTAGGATTTTGTTCGTTGCGTAGATAGGCTTCTGCCGGATGAATTGTTGTTGTTTCCATATCTGTATAAATTTGTATAAATTTTGATTTTGCTGTTCCTATTTTGGTTTACCTGTTCAAAGTTCCGGATTGTGCCGTTCTTATATAGAACACCGTTCCGATAATGGGACACGATACCCGGCTTAAGTCCCATTTCCTCAAAGGCTATATGCCTGATATAGTCCTTGTATTCTTTGCCAATGAAATTCTTTCCACAAAGGTTGTTGAAAATCATAGGGACGGAAAAACCGTCTTCGCTCGACAATATCACTCTGCCGTCTTGTCTAATTTCTTCTACCATACTTGTTTACTTTTAATTGGTTGAACTATCATGCTGATTTTATTTTTCCCTGCTTTCGTTTGCCGTGCAGGTTTGTTTTCAGCTTTTTGAGGCAGCCAGAGGATGAAGCTGTGGCATCATAAGCCAAACCCGGATAGAAAACCGACCGTGCAACAGTCTGTTTTCGTCATCCGAATGCAATGCGGCTTGGCGATTATGCGCTTCGTCCTACATTCGCCGACGAAAAGAGTAAAGAATGACCTGCCGATAAACGAGATGTGACAACAATAAAACAGGAAAATACGATTTGGTAAATTGTCATTGTACAATATTGAACAATCACTAAATATCGGCACAATTTTAATTTAGTGCCGATATTTAGTAGATGATGACAAAAGGTTATTTACATATAGATTGCACTACTGTCCCGTAAAAGTGGATAAATAGTTCTTTGAAATTATTGAAATATAGCCAATTACACGGTTTTTTGAAATGAAACGGACTTGATTTTGCAACTTTGCAGTCTAATACAAATGGCTGCTATGTTCCAAGACAAATACGTATTCTCTCAATTAACCGCTTTTCTGAACAGGACTCAGTTTAACAACTATGTTCGCAAGTATGGTGGCAACCGATATGTGAAACATTTCACTTGTTGGAATCAGATGCTCGCGATGATGTTTGGACAACTGAGTAACCGTGAGAGCCTGCGAGACTTAATCGTTTCTTTCGAGGCGCATAGGGCCAAGCAATATCATCTTGGGTTCGGTCGTGAACCGATAGCCAAGACAACTCTTGCGACAGCCAACCAGAACCGTGATTACAGAATTTTTGAAGAATTTGCATTCTATATGATGAAAGAAGCCTGCGAGAAGCGGACGACCAACATCCTTGACATTTCCGGAAAGAAATATGCGTTTGATTCAACAACGATTCCGTTATGCCTTGCAACATTCCCTTGGGCAAAATTCCGAAGCAAGAAAGGAGGAGTGAAGGCTCATGTCTTATATGACATTGAAGCACAAGTTCCTGCCTTCTATACTGTAACCACTGCATCAAAGCATGATTCTACAGCAATGTCTTCAATCCATTATGAACCGAACGCTTATTATATATTCGACAGGGCTTATGATTCTTTTAAAGAGCTCTATAGGATACATCTTACAGACTCTTTCTTTGTTGTCAGAGCCAAAACGAATTTAAAGTATAAGACAGTCAAATGGAAACGAAGGATGCCAAAGAATATAATGACTGATGCGGAAGTGAAACTGACCGGCTATCTCTCCGAGAAGAAATATCCTGAGTCATTCAGACTCGTCCGATATTACGATGAAGAAGATGACCGTGAGTTCACTTTTTCTGACGAATGCGAAACAACTTTCTGCACTGGATGTTGCCAATCTTTATAAGAAAAGATGGTTGATTGAACTGTTCTTCAAATGGCTCAAGCAGCATCTCAAGATAAAGAAATTTTGGGGCACAACAGAGAACGCTGTTCGCATACAAATCAGTGTGGCTATTATCACATACTGTCTTGTGGCTATTGTCCAACACGATATGAAGTTGAAACGCTCAACCTATGAAGTTTTGCAAATTCTCAGCATATCATTGACTGACAAAACCCACTTGCGTGACCTGTTCGATAAGACTAATTTCAATGATGTCAAAGATCTAAATAATCCCCTTATTCCGGGGCTATTTGATTAATTGTTTAACTCGTCCCATTTTAACGGGACACTAATGTGTTGTGATAAAAATTAGGTGATTTACACCAATCGATTGAAAAATTTTTATCTTTGATAAACCATCTTTCACCAAACCTATAATTTAAATTAAACAAACATGAAAAATCCTTTACGCCCTCCTGGCATTCACCTTGGGCGCTGCCTGCTGCGCCTGCAACGACGATGACGACCCGGTGGTCGTGGCATCGGAACTCGAAATTACCCCCAACTGGTTTCGAGTATAATTCAACTGAGTCTCAAGTAGTTACAGTCAAAACAGACGGCTCCGCCTGGACTGCGGAACCCGATGCGAAGTGGATCACCGTCACCCCGCCGACGGCAGTTTCGCAGTGAGCGTTACCGCCAACACCGACACCAGCGACCGCTCATCCACCGTTACGGTGAAAGCCGATGAGCTGACGGCAACCCTGACGGTCACCCAGCGCTTCAACCGCGAAGGCAACTGGTACGTCGAAATCGTTCCGCAAAACGGAGCCACCTTCTACAACGTATCCGACAACGGCAAATGGGCCGCCGGATCGCTCAAAGGCTACACCATCATTTACAACATCGAAACCGGGGAAGCCGTTTACAACACGATCGAGGGCGAGGAGGGCATGGCCAACCAAATCGACGTCTTCGATATTTCGGATGACGGCATCGCCGTCGGGACGTGTTACGAAATGCCGTCCGAGTTCCGCAACGGCGAATGGCAGCAGCTCGACACTCAAAGGGTACAGCAGCGGCTCCGTCACCGTCATCTCTCAGACGGAACCCTTTGCGGCGGCTATGTCGGAACCGGCAGCAACTACAAACCGGTACGCTGGAAAAACGGACAGATCGAATTCTGACCTGTCCCGAAACGACCTATACGGGTCAGGAAGCCTATGCCGGATTCGTGGTCAAGTCCATGTCGGCGGACGGCACCTGCGTCGGGGCCGACTGGACCGACCAACTGGGCTGCTACTGGGACAAGCAGGGCAATGTCGTGTACTACGGGGAAAGCACCCTGATTATCCAGGACGACTGGCTGATGAGCGACTACGGAGCCCAGGCCATGATCTCCCCGACGGACGCTACATCACCACCACGATGTTCGATTATTCGCAGCAGATCATGCAGCCTCCTTTCTCGGTTCCCACCGCCATCGTATATGACATGACCACCCGGCAGGTATCCAAGCTGGATTACGAGGGCGGCAGCTGCGGCAACTGCACCACCAAGGACGGAATCACCTTCTTCGGCACGGCCTGGATCGGCACGAGCGAATTGGCCGTCGTCTATGAAAACGGCACCTATACGCCCATGCAGACCTGGCTCAAGGACAACTACGGCATCCGGATCAACCACTCGGGAGGCGAGCCGATAGGCGTTTCGGCCGACGGCAAGACCATCGTGGGTTACTATCTGCTCGAGGGAATTACGTGGACTATGTAATCCATCTGGGCGAACGAATCAAGTGACGACCACGCGGTCTAACCTTGCAGCAGCGCGGCCGACTGGCCGCGCTGCTTTCGTTCCTCCGTCCCCGCTCCCGGCCGACGGAAGACCGTCGCAGCCTTTCCACCGGCGCGGTCACGGCCGTTTCCCCGGTGCCACGAAAGCAGCAGATACAAAACAGAAAACCGCCTGACGGCGGTTTCTGCGAACTGAACTTTTACTTTAAAACCTGATAGCTTATTGCACCTCCAAATCCATTCGGTAGGGGCAGTACATGACCACGCCTTGTTGAGAAACGGCCTCCTGAATCCGCTCGTAGGTCTGCATGGCATCGCCCAGCTCCGAGCGGGTGAACGAGGAGCGCAACTGTGCCCCGAAGAACTGGAACAGCAGCGGCAGATCCATGGGTTCGTCGAATACCTCGGTCACGCGGTAATCGTCGCCCAGCTCCGCCTTGTCGGCCGCAATGGCGATGGCTGCGTACAACCCGCCGTACGTGTCGATCAGCCCGATTCCCAGGGCATCTTCACCCGACCAGACGCGCCCCTGCGCGATGTCGAGCACTTTGGCCAGCGGCAGGTTGCGTCCTGCGGCCACGTTGCGCGTGAAGGTAGTGTAAACCTTATCCACGCCGCGCATGACGACCGACCGTTCGACGGGGGTGAGGGGCCGCATGAAACCCATGTCGGCCGAGGTGTTGCTGCGCACCCCGTCGAAGGTGATGCCCAGCTTGTCTTTGAGCGCTGCCCCGCATCGAGGTACATGCCATATACCCCGATCGAACCGGTGAGCGTCATCCGGTCGGCCACGATCACATCCGCGGGACAGGAGATATAATAGCCGCCGCTGGCTGCATAGGCGCCCATCGACACGATCACCGGCTTCTCGGCTCGGAGCAGCTCCATTTCCCGCCAGATCACGTCCGAGGCCAGCGCACTGCCGCCCGGGGAGTTCACCCGCAGCACCACCGCCCTGACCTTGTCGTTGCGGCGCACCCGCGGGAGCTTTTCGGCAAGCGTGTTTCCATAGACATCCTTCCCGGTTCCATTGCCATCGACGATGGCTCCGTCGGCATAGACGATCGCCACCTGCGACGACGAAACGTTCTTCAGGTCGGCCCGGAGCTGCGTGGCATAATCCCCGAGCGTGACGAATTCGTACTCGCCCCTGCTGCCGGGTTCGACGCCGTAGGAGGCGAACACCTCCTGCATGTAAGCCTCATACACGAGGCTGTCCACGAAACCACGGTGCAGCGCCTCTTCGGGCAGCGTCACCTCCAAGGCGTCGGCAATGCGGTTGAGTTCCCCGACCGCAATGCCGCGCGATTCGGAGACGCTCCGGTTGATGGTTTCCCACAACGAGTTCACCACCTGCTGCATCTGCCGGCGGTTGGCGTCCGACATCCTGTCGAGGATGAAGGGTTCGACGGCGCTCTTGTATTTGCAGGCCGTCGGCCGGAACACCTCCGCCTTCACGCCGAGTTTGTCGAGCAGCCCCTTGTAAAACATCGTGTTCCAAGAGAGTCCATACCACATCAGCCCGCCGTTGGGTTCCAGGTAGATGCGGTCGGCGACCGACGCGAGGTAATAGCCTCCCTGTCCGTAGGCTTCGTTGTAGGCGACCACGAATTTGCCGCTCTGTTTGAACTTCCCGATCGCTTCGCGCAACTCCTCCAGACCGGCCATCGAGACCGAACCGCCACCGTTCGTATTGAGGTAGATGCCTTTGATCCGGCTGTCGCCCGCAGCGGCGTCGATGGCCGTGAGCGCCTGGTAGAGCGAGATGGAGCGCTCCCCGTTAATCATTTTGAGCAGATGATCCGCAAAGGATCGCTCACGGGAGCGTCAGCGATCGACTCCGCAAAGTCGATCTTCAGAATCGAGTTGGGCTTCACGGTAACCGTCGATTCCATCGACCCGGCAATGCCGATCAGAATGAAAATCCACAGAAACAACATGACGAAACTGCCGACCACGAAAGCCAGCAGCCCGGCCAAAAACATCTTGACGAATTTCATAACTTGTCCGTTTAAATGGGATAAAACCGCTTTGCTCGTTTAACGCACAGCAAATATACGGCAAATTTTTCGTGAAACAAATAAAATTTATCGAAAACGATAAAGTTTTTCATTATTCCCTTTCCGGATATCGGAAATATCGCTACCTTTGCGTGAAAGACTATGAAAAATGGAAACTCAGATTCGTGAATTGCTCGATGCCATCCGCCATCCGGAAACGGAGCAGGGGATTGTTTCGAGCGGTTTTGAGGAGGTCAAAGCCTCGCCGGAGCGGATCGTCGCCGTGCTCCGTTTTACCAAAGCACGCGACCCTTTGCCGCGAAAATCCGTCAGCAGGCCGAAAAGAGGCTCCGCGAAGCCTATCCTTCGGCCACGGTGACGGTGCTGGTCAAGGAGGGGCGCCCGCAAGCCGGAGGCGACCGAACGCAAAACCTCAACCGGGGAATCGGCTGCATCCTGGCTGTGGCCTCGGGCAAGGGAGGCGTAGGCAAATCGACCGTCACGGCCAACCTGGCCGTCGCACTCAATAACCTGGGCTATCGCGTCGGCATCCTCGATGCGGACGTTTACGGCCCTTCGCAGCCCAAGATGTTCGGCCTGGAAGGATACGTCCCCGAGGCCGTGCAGGAGGAGGGGCGGACTACCTGCTGCCCGCCGAGGCGGGGCATCCGCATCATGTCGATCGGTTTCTTCATCAAACCCTCCGACGCGCTGCTTTGGCGGGGAGCGATGGCGACCAATGCGCTGCGGCAGATGATCCACCAGACCCGCTGGGGTGAGCTCGACTTCCTGCTGATCGACCTGCCTCCCGGCACCTGCGACGTGCACCTGTCGATCCTCTCGGAACTCAGGCTCAACGGCGCGGTGATCGTCTCCACGCCCCAGCAGGTCGCCGTTGCTGACGTGCTGCGCGGTATCGAAATGTTCCGCCACAGTCAGGTGGGGGTTCCCGTCGCAGGCATCATCGAGAACATGGCCTGGTTCACCCCAGCCGAACTGCCCGAAAACCGTTACTACCTCTTCGGCAGGGGTGCACGGGCGCTGGCCGAACGATGCGGCGTGGATTTCCTGGGCGAAATCCCCATCGTCCAATCCATCATGGAGGGGGGAGACGCCGGAACGCCGGGCAGCACGATCGATGCACGGGTCGAAGAAACCTACCGTACGATCGCCCGGAAAATTGTGGAAAACGTGATGAAAACGTGTTCGTAACCCGGACGAAAGCGGATGAAAACTTTTTCAAAATCCGGCGACCGGAAATTTGGAACGATTCGCTCCGCAGCGGTATAAAATTTTCCGGCTGTCGTCCAAAAAAAGTTATCGATTTTTATTGCGGTGCGATCCGATGGCGAACGGAGGGCGATTGTGGAAAACCGCCGGCTGTCGAAAAGGGGATAAAGTTATGCACAATGGTTGATAACCCGGTCGGAAAAAGGATAAGCTACTCGGAATCAATCCGGTTTTTCCATTTGCCGCGATAAAGGCGGTCGAAAGATTGTGGATTGTTTTTCTACCGACCGCTTTATCAACACGATGAACAGCCTTTATTTTTATTCTTGTTCTCACTACTGTCCCGTAAAAGTGGATAAATAGTTCTTTGAAATTATTGAAATATAGTCAATTACACGGTTTTTTGAAATGAAACGGACTTGATTTTGCAACTTTGCAGTCTAATACAAATGGCTGCTATGTTCCAAGACAAATACGTATTCTCTCAATTAACCGCTTTTCTGAACAGGACTCAGTTTAACAACTATGTTCGCAAGTATGGTGGCAACCGATATGTGAAACATTTCACTTGCTGGAATCAGATGCTCGCGATGATGTTTGGACAACTGAGTAACCGTGAGAGCCTGCGAGACTTAATCGTTGCTTTCGAGGCGCATAGGGCCAAGCAATATCATCTTGGGTTAGGTCGTGAACCGATAGCCAAGACAACTCTTGCGACAGCCAACCGGAACCGTGATTATAGAATTTTGAAGAATTTGCATTCTATATGATGAAAGAAGCCTGCGAGAAGCGGACGACCAACATCCTTGACATTTCCGGAAAGAAATATGCGTTTGATTCAACAACGATTCCGTTATGCCTTGCAACATTCCCTTGGGCAAAATTCCGAAGCAAGAAAGGAGGAGTGAAGGCTCATGTCTTATATGACATTGAAGCACAAGTTCCTGCCTTCTATACTGTAACCACTGCATCAAAGCATGATTCTACATCAATGTCTTCAATCCATTATGAACCAAATGCTTATTATATATTCGACAGGGCTTATGATTCTTTTAAAGAGCTCTATAGGATACATCTTACAGACTCTTTCTTTGTTGTCAGAGCCAAAACGAATTTAAAGTATAAGACAGTCCAATGGAAGCGAAGAATGCCAAAGAATATAATGACTGATGCGGAAGTGAAACTGACCGGCTATCTCTCCGAGAAGAAATATCCTGAGTCATTCAGACTCGTCCGATATTACGATGAAGAAGATGACCGTGAGTTCACTTTTTCTGACAAATGCAAAACAACTTTCTGCACTGGATATCGCCAATCTTTATAAGAAAAGATGGTTAATCGAGCTGTTCTTCAAATGGCTCAAGCAGCATCTCAAGATAAAGAAATTTTGGGGCACAACAGAGAACGCTGTTCGCATACAAATCAGTGTGGCTATTATCACATACTGCCTTGTGGCTATTGTCCAACATGATATGAAGTTGAAACGCTCAACCTATGAAGTTTTGCAAATTCTCAGCATATCATTGACTGACAAAACCCACTTGCGTGACCTGTTCGATAAGACTAATTTCAATGATGTCAAAGATCTAAATAATCCCCTTATTCAGGGGCTATTTGATTAATTGTTTAACTCGTCCCATTTTAACGGGACACTAATGATTTCATATTCTAAAACGCATCGAATTCGATGCGTTTATTACTTTAGTTTCATTTGTGTTTTTAAGTTGAGAACTATTTATTCCTCCTCGTTTGAGGTGTCGCATGTAATCGGTTTCGTCAATTTTACCGCTGAAGTAAGGTGCGCTGTTTCGGGTGGCGGATTGTCGGGCAACGTTCCGAGGTATTGCCGAGCGTTGAGGGTGATACGACAGAGTGTCGAGTTGGCTTTCGAGTTGTTGTCGGGCAACTTTAGCTACTGTACCGCCCCGTTTGGCGACGTTGGCGTTGGCCTTGAAACCTATTGGATTTTCGTTTCGGGAAAGTTCGGTAGCAGAGGCCTCGGCCAATGAGTTCAACAGCAGTTCGACATTGGTCATATTATCCCGCAGGTTCTCCTTTTTCAACCCCTTGTAACGTTTGTAGGCTTTCGTGGTACGTCCGGCCCACTCCTTCGTGATAATGTCCGTAAGGGTGGCATATTGCGTTCCATCAACGCCCCGCGTTTCCACTCGTCAGTGAGAAGTTTACGGACTTCGATACTTTTCAAGCGTTGGTTAATCCATGTATCCGAATATCCAAGGCGTTTATAATCGGCTACGGCCTGCTCAATAGATAACTCAGGGTCTTGCATTTGGTCGAGGCGGTCGCTTGCCACCTGCGCCATCCATTGCTTGAAAGGCTCGGCTTTCTGTGACGGAATCGACTGGATAATCCGCAGGACGGTTTTCACATCTCCGGCCAGCGTCTTGCGCATCACTCCCGTTTCTGACCTCATGGCTATCTGGGGACAATTTGTCCCCACGAACGAGGCGAGCGCTTCATCCCGCTTGCGCATCTTCTTGAAATAATCGGTCGGATTCACGGTGTCCGTCAGAGCGGAGATCACGTCGAGAACGGAAAAATACCACGTCTCCGTCCGCTCGTCCCAAACGGTGCGCACCTTGCGGTCCTCGAACAACTGTATGGCCTGCTTTTGTGTCATAGGAATGTAGTTTTATTTATTCCTTTTCTTTTACCTCCAGCACCGTCCCGCACTTCGGGCAGGTGATTGTGTTCGTCGGGTACGTTGCTACTCTTCCGCCTTTTGCTCCGCTTGTTGGAATCCAATTTTGCGGGCGGGTTTGCGTGCCTGCGGTATCTTGACCGACAACGCCGCAATAGCGTTGTAGATATTATCAAGCTCCTTGCGCATATCTTCCGACAGATCGCTGACCGCCTCGGCATTGTCGGCGTCCACCCGCTCCAGTAACGCCAGTTTCGCCCGAATTTCGGCCAACTCGGCCGTTACTGTCGTCGTGGTCGTGATGTAGTTCCGCATCGCTACGAAAGCACGCATAATAGCGATACTTACTTGTATGGCAACGGAGCTTTTCAAAACAGCCGATAACATAGAAACGCCTTGCTCGGTAAACGCATAGGGGTTGCGGCGTAAACCCATCGTGATGGAATTGGTTATCACAATTTGTGATTTCCAATTTTCAGTTTCGGCATCTGTCAGTTGAAACATGAAATCGGGCGGAAAGCGTTCGATATTACGCTTTACCGCTTGATTGAGAGCGCTTGTTGTTACTTGGTACAATTCCGCCAAATCACGGTCCAGCATCACCCGCTGGCCCCGTATTTCGTAAATCTTGCTTTGGATAGGTTGTAGTTCCATGGGTAGGTATCGTTGAGGTTATTCTGCCTTGATGGTTATCGACTTCCCGCAATGCGGGCACGTGATTGCTCCCTCTTTCGAAGCGGCGAAAAGTTCCGGCACTTCAACACCCAAAATATCGGCTATTTCTTGCAATCGTTTTAACGGCGGATTTCCGTTGTCACCAATTGCAATACTTAACCCCGTTTCAGTCATTCCGAGACGCGCCGCCAACTCTTTTGCGGTCATTCCTCGTTCCTTCAATAATTCTTTAACTCTCATTTTGACGTATTATTTGCCACAAATATATTGATATTCATATAAACAGCAAAAATTTTAGTGTCAATTAAATTTTTATCTCAAAATATTTGCATTATATCAAAATATCATTTATATTTGCACCAAAAATCAAAACAACAATTAAACAATACGGCCATGAAACTCTTAACTAAAGCAATTGAGAAGCAGTTGGCAAAGTACCCCATTTATTCACAAGATGGCAAAGGCGGCAAGGCACAGGTCATCTGCAAGTTCTTCAACCCCTGCGGCAGTCAGACGTGGTACATTCTCGAAGGCGAGAAGCAAGACGACGACTACATTCTCTTCGCATTGTTAGACAATATGGGCGAGCGAGAATATGGTTATGTGTCACTGAATGAACTTCAACGCGTTAGAACTCGCCCCTTTGGTCTTGGCATCGAAAGAGATATGTATTTCACACCTTGCAAAGTCAGCGAAATCAACTAATTGATTTATTGAATAAACGTCTAAAACAATAGAACTATGAACGCATTTGCATTTAAAGTGATCGACGCAATCAATCGTGATGGTATGGACAATGGCAGCTGGGGTCTTGTCAAAGACGTAGATAATACTGTCGCCTATTTCGGCACCAGAGAAGAAATCGAACTGAAAGGCCAGTGGGCGTACATCTATGCAGAGAAAGACGATACACTGTCATTGCAACTCGAAAAATCGAACCTACGAGAGTTCTGCACGTTGAAGATTGTGAACTGCTGCTCTACTACCTCGACGAATAAAGCCGTTCGGGCGGCTATAAACAGACCTCAGGCCCGAAGCGTGGCGGCACCTGCCGCCGGTGGTAAAATGAAAGATATGAAAGACATAAAATTGGCGACCCGGTGAGATTCGGACGCAATACTGGTGAATATCGAGGACAGTTCGATAAACTGAATATCGCAATGGTACTCGTTGGCAATAGGCTGTATTATGTTACATTTGAAAAAATTGAAAAGCTATGAAGACAAGAAAATCCTTCAAGGTGAACAGAGAGGCTGCGATCAAAATCGCAATGAACACAAACGGCATATCACGAGAGATCGCCAAGAAATACACAGACAGCGAGTTGAAAGAGTGCTTGCGACTACTCAAACTAAAACCAACTTTTAACCTATATAACAATGAAACGAACCGACCTTTCCATCATCATGCGCACGGCGTGGCAGATGTGCCGCGCGACGGGTGTAACCTTTGCTGAGTGTCTGCATAAGGCATGGCAGGTGTTCAAATTGAAGATAAAGATGCGCGCGGGCATCGTGCAGTTCTTCTACCTCAAATCGAGTACGGGTGAATTGCGACAGGCATTCGGTACGCTTAAGGACGACTTATGCCCCGAAACAAAGGTGACGACCGTAAGCCTAACAAACACCTCGTAACCTATTACGATACGGTTGCCGAGGGCTGGCGGTCATTCAGAATGTTCAACTTTGTAAAAGTTATATAATATATGAAACCAACGATGTACGTAGAAAAACGCAGCGATTTGACATTACTCAAAAAGGCATTCGAATTGACGGACGCGACATGTCACCGCACGCGGCTGAAGTGTGGGTGTAAAGCCTACAAAGGTGCAGACAACAATCGCGACAGCCTATTGATCGTCAAATATGACGCAGTAGTGCTTGAGATTATCCGCTGCAAAGGGTGTGTGAAGAAAAGACCTTAAAATTGCAGCTCTCAATAAAAAATCGTATTTTTAATAAATAATTCAATAGTAAGATTTGCATAATGTGCCGAACGTGTCCACTTTTGCATCGAACAGATATATGCGGGGTAGTGCAGAGGTTACCACGGCGGGTTAGTGTCCCGCAGGCGCAAGTTCGATTCTTGCCCCCGCTACTAATGAAATTTACGGCTATGAAAATTTTAACGCTTATCATCAAACAAAAATGGTTCGACGCCATTTTGTCGGGTGAAAAACGGTCGAGACCCGCGAAGTACGCCCGACCAACACGAAATACATTTCATACCGAGACAACAACACAGGCAAAGTCTACAAGAAAGACAGTGACGTGCCCGAATCGGCGTGGGACAGCGAGAAGGGCGTTGATACGGTTATCAACCACTACGATGCCATACAGTTCTGGGTAGGTTACGAAAGAATCGCCCCGGCGCGCTGGTCGAAGTCAAAGGCGTCGAGCTGGTAGATGTTTGCGACGAAGAGACGAAAGAGCCGATTGTGTACGAGCACAACGGTAACGAATATACCATGACCGAGATCGACTACCACCTCGGCAAGGTAATCGAGAAAATGAATTGTTAAACCCTTAAAATCATTGCTGCACTCGAAGACGAAGACAAAAACAGCAACTCAGCTTGACGCGCAATACAGCCGTATAACGAGTGAATTGCGACGCCGCACGCCTAATCCTGCTGTAGGATTAAGTAGCCTCGCAAATATGAGTGGCCGAAATGGTGTTATTGCGAATAGGTATGCAAGGGCGACCAGTGCATATACAAGAGCAGGCAATCTGCCGCCCGAGGCCTTTCCGTAGGTTAAATCATATTGTCAAACTTCTAAAATTCAAGCTGCACTCGAAATTCAGTAAGAAATCGAATCAATCGGACGACAGGCGCTAGCCGTGTTCGTTATCGTGCAGTAGGCGGTCGTGCGACGAATCGTGCCGGTCGTGCACGCGACCTTCGCGCCGCCTTTGGCATGGCAACAGGTTAATCATGACCCCGATAGACCATGCAAACGAAGTGATTGCCTCTGTCCGTCAAAAACGGACAGGGCGATCCTTTTATTCATGTGGCAAAGACAGCGAGGTATTGCTCGACCTAATGGCTCCGCACTTCAAAGAGATCGTTTGCGTGTTCATGTATTTCGTCAAGGGCCTCGACCACATTGACAACTATTTGCGAGCAGTCAAAGCTCGTTATGCCAATGTTACCATACTGCAAGTCCCCATTGACGTTGACGCGTGTTTTGCGTTGTGGGCTATACTGCATTCCTAACCCCAATGTAAAGCTGTTATCGTTGAAAGACGTTGATGAATCCGTCCGGATGAAGACGGGAATATCTTACTCTTTCTATGGAATGAAGCAGTCGGACGGAATGAATCGCTGTCTTATGTTGCGCGGATACGAGAACGAAGCTATAAGCAATACGAACAAGGTATATCCTCTATCCAAGTGGAAGAAATCGGACGTCATGGCCTACATCAAGGCAAAGAAACTGCCTGAACCCATATCCTACAACAAGAACAAATCGCAAGGTCTGACGTTTTGCCGGAGGTATTCGATTACCTCCGCCGGCATTATCCGCAAGACCTCGAAAAGATTTACAAAGTATTCCCTTATCCCGAAATATATTACTGCGATATGACGAAGAGAAAAGAGCAGCAGCCCAAATACAAGCAAAGTGAAACGGTCGTAATCAAGCGATCACAAATCAACTTTGCTCCATACAATCCACGCAAAGAAGACCCTGAAGTCATCAAGAAGCTCAAAAAGAACTTTAAAACTGTCGGCTATCTGGGCGGTATCGTATGGAATCAGTTGTCATCTTATCTGGTTTCAGGGCACAAGCGCGTACAGACGCTTGACATCATCAACAATTACGACGGGACACCTGAAACGGATTATGAGATCAAGGTAGAAGCTGTAGAGTTAGACGACAAGACAGAGCGCGAACAAAATATCTTCATGAACTCGCCCTCCGCAATGGGAGAATTCGACATGGAGAAAATAAAAGTACTTGTACCGGAAATAGACTATAAAGCCGCTGGCCTTTCTGAAGCAGACATGAACATATACGGTATATCCGTCATGCAGGACGAAATAAGTTCAGAACTGTCTGATACGTTAGGTGATTTCGAAGAGATACAACGACCGTTTGAGGAACGCAAGGCCGCGGTAAAGGAGATGAAAGAACAGATTCGTCAACAGGCAGAGCAAAAGCGGAAGACATCGAATCCTATGTAATGCTCAACTTTAAGTCTTATAGGGCGAAATCATCATTCATGCTTCGGTTCGGGTTCAGGCCAGACGACAAAATAATCCCCGGCGAAATGTTCTCGGGTATGGTTGAACGGGTCGAATAACGACAAAAACGACAGTATAAAAATGGCAATGCCCTCCAAAACCGAAATTAGATACCTTTCGCAAGGTTGCAAATGCTTGCGGCGGTATTTTGTCAGACATAGCTGCTAATTTAGGTGTAGAGCGTAGCACAATTTACACATGGTGCAATGATGATGAGCAATTCGCCCAAGCCCTCGAAGATTCCCGTGAACGGTTCGTTGATTTGGCCGAAAGCAACCTGCGTAAATTGGTTGCCGGCGTTCCGGCCATCGAAAAGGACGAGAATGGCGAAAAGAGATTTGCCGGTTGGATCGAACGTCCCTCCGAAACAGCGATCATTTTCACTCTCAAAACACGCGGAAAAAACGGGGATATGTAGAACGTCAAGAGGTTACAGGAGCAGATGGTGCCGAACTTATTCCACCTCGCACTCTCTCCCGAAGAGGCAAGACAATATGGGTTAAAACTTAACGAAGAGTATTAACGCACTACTCCGATTCGCGACATAGACATAGAGCGTACCTTCTGTCTTTCCGGTATGCTGAATTTCACCCGTTACATGTTCAAGCATAAGACGGTGATGCGGTTTATTGTCGGCGATCATCATCGCAAAATATGCGAAGCTCTTGACAAAGTCGTCCGTGGCGAAATAAAGCGTCTTATTATCAATATTGCGCCACGATATGGCAAGACCGAACTTGTCTCTAAGAACTTCATCGCCTACGGGCTGGCGTTAAACCCCGCAGTAAATTCATACACCTATCATACTCCGATGATCTTGTTCTCGACAACTCGAAAGAGATCAATGAAACGGTACAATCAGACTACTACCAGCGGCTTTTCCCTGAAGTAGTCGTCGAAAGCAAGAATGCTAAAAGTGGTATACATCCGTCGGAGGCGGACTGTATGCAGTAAGTGCAGCAGGACAGGTTACAGGATTTGGTGCAGGTCAAGTAAATGATCCGTATAGGGAGCGGCGCGAAATGGGTGATTTTATTCCTGCGTGGAAAGCGATTTTGCGGGAGCTATTGTTATCGACGACCCGATCAAACCGGAAGATGCACTATCCGAAACGATCCGCGAGCGGGTGAACAATCGCTTTGAATCGACTATCCGCAACCGCGTGAACTCGCGCAATACGCCTATCATAATCATTATGCAACGGCTCCATGAGCACGATCTATGCGGCTATCTTCAGGAGATCGAGCCGGAGGAATGGACGGTACTTTCGTTGCCCTGCATCTGGCATGACGAAAACGGACAGGAACAGCCTCTCTGGGAATTTAAGCATACGCTGGAGGAACTGCACAAAATCGAGAGATCGAACTCATTTGTCTTTGAAACGCAATATATGCAGAACCCGAAGCCGCTGGAAGGTTTGATGTATGGAGAGTTTAAGACATACGACATAATTCCATATGCAGCATCTATGAAGCGAAAGAACTACACGGATACCGCTGATACCGGCAGTGACTATCTGTGTTCTATTTGCTATACGGAAACTCCCATCGGCAATTTCGTGACGGACATTTTATATACACAGAAACCGATGGAATATACCGAGCCGGCAACAGCCGAGATGCTGTCCCGAAACAAGACGGAGATCTGCTACGTCGAGAGCAACAATGGCGGCAGGTCTTTCGGGCGCAATGTTGAGGCGCAGTGCCGAATAATCGGTAACAACTTTACATCGTTCAACCCATTTACGCAGACCGCCAACAAAGGGTGCGTATTTTCACGCGATCGAATGAAGTGCAAAACCTTATTTATTTTCCGACCGGATGGGAGCACAAATGGCCGGAGTTCGCCTCGCATGTCAAATCATACCGTAAGCAGCAGGAGTTCAACAGCCATGACGACGCCGAAGATGCCCTGACCGGAGTAATCGAAAAGCGGGGGTATTTCAACAATGAAGAAGATTTAGACAAAGAGGATTTAGGAATTTGGTAAAAGTACGGATATGGGATTTATAGACAACCTACTCAATGCGATACGCAATAAATATCTGAATGCAACCGGTGCAGAACGTGATCTGCTTACGCTTATCAAGGACAAAGACATTACACAGGCTCAAACACTTATGCAGAATCGCGATACGGAGGTTTTGCAGGCGATTCAGGAATATAACCCCGAACTCCACCGTATTATGCGAAAGGCCGATAAGATGCGGAAAGGCCAGGAGCCTTATCGTACCGAGAAGTTGCCTCGTGCACGACAGAAGTACATCAATGAGGTGGAACTATTCTTTCTGCTCGGGAATCCGATACGATGGAAGAAGGTGAACAACGAAGGTTCGGACGAGGCTTTCGAAGCATATAATCAATTTTGCAAGATACACGATTCAACGTTTCCATGCGTAAAGCAAAACGCATTGCGGGAGCAGAAACTGAATGTGCCAAGCTCTACCACATCTATCGGGACGAGAATCTCCAACCGCAGGTAAAAGTTGTGGTAATTTGCAAGTCGAAAGGATACACCCTACGTCCACTATTCGACCTATACGAGAACCTCATTGCATTCGGGTATGGGTACTACCTTAAAGAGGGGACATCAACTATCGAGCATTTCGATATTCAAACACCTGATACGATCTACCGATGCAAACGAGGATCTCTTAATTGGGAGGTTATTGCAACTCCCAATCCAACCGGAAAAATCAATGTTATCTACTACCGACAGGATAAAGCGTGGGGAGGCCTCAACCCCCGCATAGACCGCGAGGAGGATATAGACAGCAAAATATCCGACACAAATAACTATTTCGCAGACCCTATCGCCGCAGCAACGGGCGATGTCGTAGATTTTGAAAGGTCGAGCCGACAAGCCCTGGAAAATGATTCGGATGACCGGAGCGGATTCAAAATTCGAGTACATCAATCCACCGACCTCTTCCGAGACGCAGCAACGGGAAAAGGAAGACCTCGCGCAGTCCATCTTGTTCGACACTTTCACGCCCGAGTTTACACCCGAGAAAATGGCTGGGCTGGGAACTTTGTCGGGCGAAGCGATCAAACGCGCGATGGTACTGGGATATATCAAGCGCGAAAATAATAAAGAGATATACGACATAGCCGTAGATAGGAGAAAAATCTTATTCTCGCTATTATGATGAATGTAACCCATATTCATTTGCGTCCTGATTTGGCTGCGCTCAAAATAGAACACGAATTTGCCGAACCGTTCAATGAAGATGTCACCGCACGTTGGGCGGCTATAGGCCGTGCTGTGCAGGATGGCGTTATGTCGCTGGAAAAGGGCGTTGAACTAATGGGAACGGCCGATGATGTTACCGCTGAAATCGAGCGAATAAAGCAAGCGAAGGCAGAGGCATCTATGAACAATATTATAGAGCCAACATTCTAATTCGAAACGATGCCCGGATTGAATTTGAAAGCCGCCCAATGGGAGCAACAGCACAAAACGCATGTCGAAGAATATCTACGACAGATAGAGGCTTTGTATGATGTGGCCTCGGATGAATTGATTCGACTGGGAATGGGATATAAATATCAACCCAATACGGGGCGATTGTTCGCCTTCTCATCAAACAAAAGCCGTAGTAAACAAGCCGATGCCTCGTTATCTTCATTCCGAAATAAGTTGTCCACTATAATTACAGCGGGGATCACTTCGGAATGGTTTTTTGCCAACGACAAGAACGATTCATGGGTAAAACAACTATTCGACAATCCGAAAAAGGATGGATGCTTCACAATCTCGGTGCACTTGAGGCATTTCAACGTAGAACAACTTACGGGCATAATTTATCCGAAAGAGTTTGGAGTATCGCCAAGCAGTTCGAACGGCACATAGAATTATCCTTATCTATAGGTATCAGCGAAGGCCGAAGCGCTGCCGATATAAGCCGTGATGTACGCGTCTATCTGAATGAGCCGGACAAACTATTTCGACGTGTCCGAAATGCGTTCGGCAATCTTACCCTGTCGAAAGTGGCGCAGGCTTATCACCCTGGGCAAGGCGTTTACCGGTCATCTTATCAGAATGCTATGCGTATGGCTCGCACCGAAATAAACAGCGCTTATCGTGAAGCCGACAGTATCCGCTGGCAACAACTTGATTTTATTGTCGGATATGAGGTAAAACATCAAAATCGCACGTACAGTGGCTGGCAAAGTTCTGGTATCCGCGCATAAAAAAAGGGCGTGCGCCGCTGGAAATATGTGACGCAATGGAGGGAAAATATCCGAAATCTTTCAAATTCATCGGGTGGCACCCGAACTGCAAGTGCTATGCAGTGCCAATTATAGCCAACGAGGGCACGGATAGGGATTTTGGGAGGAACCGCTGAATGAGGTCAAGGATGTGCCCGACAACTTCAAACGATGGGTCGAGGACAACACAGAAAGAATCGAAAAGGCGAAGAATTTGCCGTATTTCATAGGGAAAACAAAAACACTTCAATGATTCGCTGTTCATCAATCGCGATGCCGTATAACTCTTGGCAAAAGCGCAGTACGTAGGGAATAAGTTGCAAGGTGTTGCATAAGGAGTTGAGGCAAAGTATGAGGCATCGTGCACGCCTATAAACTACAAAAGCAAGAATAGCATCGTTCGCAAGGTGAAACAGGAAAGGCAAAATCTATTAACACCAGGTTTCATCGTCCATTTGGCGGACATTCTCTCCGTCACTGTAAGCACTGTTCCAAAATGAAACACCCTTTGTCCGGCGAAATAGTGCGTCGGTTAGGCGTGAGGTTGTTGCTATTCACCACATCCAAGAGGAGAAATGCAGTAAAACGGAATGACCGACGGAAATAAGATGCCCCGCCGATCATTCCAACTAAAATAACACGATATGACAAAGGTACTGCACTGCGGCGCATTATGCAAATAATCGTATTAAAAATTCGTCAGTAATGCAGCATTTTCTCTCGTTCCTCTCGCTCGAAGCTGGCAAGGTAGTTTTCCGTCGTCTTCAGATCTTGGTGGCCGAGGCTTTCCGATATGTAGGCGATATTCGCCCCGGCACGCTTCAACACCGTAGCGAACGAATGACGCGCCGTATAGGTCGATATGTTCCCAATTTCGAGCTGCTCCCCGATCATCCGCATCCGTTTATTGATTAACCCGGTAGCGGCTATTGTTTTAGCGTGGCTCTGCACCGCATCCTCCGACCCGTCGAGAATTGGGAAAATAAAGTTATTCGGTGCTGGAGTATTACCCCAGCGGTCGATAATAGCTTGCATCTGGGGAACTACCGCGACCCGGATTTCCTTACGGGTCTTAGTCGTGCGCTCGGTCTTTTGACGCACGAAACAGATTTCACCGTCCACAATATCACGATACCGCAATTTCACGAAATCGGCGACGTTGATCCCGTTACACAAGTAGAGGAACAGCCAATAATCCCGGTATTTGGCCGTTGCTTCGTTCCCATCCTCATAGCGGGCGATCTGCCCGATCTGCTCCAGCGTTAAAGCCAATTTACGGCCCTCACCGGCCTGTATTTCATATTTCCCTCGGCCGAACGGGTATTGCGCGGGTTTAATCGCATCGCATCGACAAGCATCGTTCAATATGGCTCGTAAATGGCGCATGTGTATTCCGATCGTTGTACGGCTCTTACCTTCTCCGAGTAGAAAGCGCTCATAACGTCTTACCCAATCCACCGTTATAGATTCAAGAGCAATACGATCCCCGGCAAACCGCTCCAATCCCTGTATAACAACATTATAAACCAGCATTGACCCGATACGATCCTGCTCTTTTAATTCCGCTATTTTAGCCGCAAATGCACGGTTAAGAGTATCAACCCCGAACGTTTCAATCGCTTGTTGAGGCTATCGAATGAAAAATACCGTCGCGTGCCAATTCCTCAACAACCCCACGAACAATTTGGTAACTGCTTTCTATATCTTTACGAACGGCCACAAGGGCGCGAACCTTCGTTGTAGTCAGACCTTCCCACTCATCCAAGGTAAGGTCTTTGCCCGTCGGATAATAGCGACGATCCCGGCGATAGGTTACACGAATTTTACGGGCACTTTCCGTTCTTTTCGGATGACTCGTATCTATTATGGGCGCAACTGTTATTCCGTCTTTTGAATAGTTCATTTGATAGGATAATTATTATTTCAACACACAATTTCGACACAAAAATACAAAACAAACAAAAATAGATAAAATAAACAAAATAAAATCGCCACATTTGGAAGCTTAAAACATTGATTTTCATATAAAATTCAAACAACACATAATTATTCAAAAATATAATTATGGGACTGAAAATCCTTGCACCGCCGTGGGCAGAATTATCCTCCGCAGTCGGATAATTTCGGGGTTCATTAATCAAAGATTAAACAATGGATAAACCATAAAATTGAAAGAATAAGAAGAATGAAAAGAAGACTAAGTACGGGAGAAATCCCAAGTTGAACCCGAAGACGCACTGTGTGATGGTGCGCTTCGACGATGTGGAATGGAACAGGTTCCTGACGATGTACGAGGAATCCAACGTGTATGCGAAAGCCGTCTTTCTCAAGGCGCATTTCTTCGGGGAGAAGTTCAAGGTGCTGAAGGTGGACAAGACGATGCTGGACTACACGACTAAACTGTCGGACTTTCACGCCCAGTTCCGTGCCATTGGTACGAACTACAATCAGGTTGTCAAGGAGCTGCGCATCCATTCTCGGAGAAGAAAGCGATGGCATTGCTCTACAAACTGGAGAAGTGTACCATTGACCTTGTGAAACTGAGCCAGGGAGATTGTGGAACTTTCGAGGGAGATGGAAGCTAAGTGGGAGCAATAAAAATCCGACTGATATGGCATCAGTAAAGGTCAAGTTCCGTCCATCTACCGTAAACGGTAAGGAGGGCACACTCTACTATCAGGTCATTCACAACCGTGTGGTCAGACAGATAAACACCGAGTATAAACTTTTTGTTTCGGAATGGGACAGCCATTCCGAAACGGTTGTCTTGCATCATCTATTGACAGGACAAGAGAGGAACAACTACCTGCTTTCAATCGGTTCACGCATCAAGTGGGACAAGGACAGGCTGAACAAAATCATACACAAGTTATTTCAATCCGGCACATTCGTAACGGATGATGTAGTCATGCGCTTTCATGAAAACAGGCAAGAATTGTCATTCAACGCTTACATCAGCCAACAGATAGCGAGACTGAAACGCTTGGGCAAAATACGCACCTCAGAGACTTATACAGCTGCACTCAGAAGTTTTAACGGTTTTATAAATGGCAAGGATGTCTTGTTTGACCAGCTTAATGCGGATTTGTTGGCAGAGTACGAGGCTTATTTGAAAGGAAGGGGAAATACGCCCAATACTATATCCTTCTATATGCGTATTCTAAAGCCGTCTATAACCGTGCGGTGGAAGATGGACTGACCGAGCAACGACATCCGTTCAAGTCCGTTTACACGGGAGTGGAGAAAACAATGAAGCGAGCCTTGTCGCTCAATGACATCAGACGTATCAAAGGACTGGACTTGTCATTGAAGCCCAATCTTGATTATGCCCGTGATATGTTCCTGTTCTGTTTCTACACAAGGGGAATGTCGTTCATCGACATGGCTTATCTGAGAAAGAAGGACTTGCAGAATGGTACTCTTTCCTATCGCAGACGTAAGACAGGACAGCAGTTGTTCATCAGATGGGAAAAGTGTATGCAAGAGATTCTTGACAAATATCCAGTAAACGAAACGGAATACCTCTTGCCCATCATTACAAAACGGGACGAAGATTATCGGAAGCAATACGCCAACGAACTTCACCGTGTGAACCATCTGTTGAAGAAAATTGGAAAGCAGTTGGATTTGCCAATACCATTAACTATGTATGTCGGTCGGCACTCGTGGGCAAGTATCGCCAAGAGCCGTAATGTGCCCATTTCTGTCATAAGCGAGGGAATGTGACATGATTCTGAGAACACTACACAGATTTATCTTGCATCGCTGGATACTACAGTAGTAGATAAAGCCAATAAAAGAATACTGGATTTGCTGTGAAACCATGAATGTTTAGCGAATCCGTCCAACGCTTACCAAGAGAAGAACCTTTTTCCCTTATTTCCATAAGAAGAGACGGGCGTAAACTTGATATAAAATGCCTGTCGAAGTTGATATATTGGAAGATAGCATATTCCAGTTTTCACCAGAATTGCTGAACACCTTGCTCAAAGACCACACCACGAGCAGGGACGAAATGCAACGCAATATCTTCTGGGCTACTTCAGATTATGAACATCTTGGCAAAGAATACCAATACAATTCCCCTATCCTCCCACACCTTATAACAGGAGATAACGGACATATCATCATGCCTCGTGTCCTCAAAAGCCGTGATACCCAATCAACCCGTTCCCGTGATATGGCTGAGGTCTTCACTCCATCATGGATATGCAATGCACAGAACAACCTGATTGATGAAGCATGGTTCGGACGAAAGGATGTTTTCAATACCGAATATGCAGACGAACAGGGACATCATAAATGGAAAACAACGGAAGGCTGTATCATATTCCCGGAGGGCAAAAGTTGGAAGGATTATGTGCGTGATATCCGACTGGAAATCACTTGCGGAGAAGCCCCATATCTGATTAGCCGCTATGATACCACGACAGGAGAGACTATCCCTTTGAACAGCGTATCGGTTTGCTTGACCGCAAACTAAGGGTGGTAAGCGAGAACACATCCACTTCGGGCGAATGGCTTGAGTGGGCACAAGAAGCCTATAAAAGTACCTACGGTTACGAGTGGCAGGGAGACAATCTACTCATTGCCCGAGAATCTATGCTTGTCTCTTTGTGGAGTATTTTCAACAGAAATTTGGCAAATGCCCTTTACTGAAATCTATCAACTACATCGCTTACATCATTTCGTGGAACGTATGGCAGATGGACGGATTAAGAGGTGTCATTCCAAATAGTTGCGGAGAACGTAGGGAAGTTGTAGCCGACTTGTTCGGGACTACCGAAGTGGTCACCCAATGTGAAGGATGTCTGAAAGATGACATCCGCAGGCACAATGGGGTCTATTGCCAAATCAAGGATTGGCATGCTACCGACAAGGCAACAGGCAAAAGGGAAAACGAATCCGATTTATAGACCTAATAAAATAGTGCGGTATGAAATTCACATCTTCACTAAAGTTAAAACTGATATATGTGTTCCGTATCAACGATGCTGCGCAAGGGATGTCTGAAAGTGGGCGAAGCCACTTGTGACAATGACAATGTTTTCGGTCTTGCTCCCAACAGCAAGGCTCTCAACGAGTCTGCCAAGAAACGTATCAATCAATATACGCAAACGGCAGGTATAGCATACGACCTCTTATATACGGAACTTACGATATACAACAGCAAGTATGGTTTGTGTTCTTTCAATGACAAGGAAGTGCATAGCGTGCTGGAGCGTTCAGGTATCAAGAAAAGATATTTGATACCGAGAACAAAGCCAACGAGTGGTTTATTACCGATCTTGAAACAGTTAAACGGGCAATAATCGCCGTAAAGAGGGCGTGAATCATTATCTTCTGCTGAGGTTTCACACGACAAAAGTCCTATTGTATTCCGACCGGAACAGCGTGAAGCTATTGAAAAGACTAAAAGCAGTTCAAGAAAGGAAACCAGATGCTGTGGAACGCCAAGATGCGATTTGGTAAGACGCTGTCCGCATTACAGGAGGTAAAAGATATGGATTTCAGCCGAACCTTGATTCTCACCCACCGTCCGGTAGTTGATAGCGGTTGGTTTGAGGACTTTGGCAAGATATTCTATGATAGGCGGGATTTTGCATACGGCTCAAAGAATAACGGTGATAGTCATACTTCGCTGGAAACAAGAGCAAAACAAGGACAATGCAAATATGTTTACTTTGCTTCCATGCAAGACTTGCGTGGTTCTGAACTTGTAGGCGGCAACTTTGATAAGAACAATGAAGTGTTCGCCACCGCATGGGACTGTATCATCGTGGACGAGGCGCACGAAGGCACACAGACAGATTTGGGTAAGGCTGTAATGCAGGAACTTACGAAGGACAAGACCAAGATTCTGCGTCTTTCCGGCACTCCATTCAATTTGTTGGACGATTTCAAGGAGGATGAGATATATACTTGGGACTATGTAATGGAACAGCGTGCCAAAGCGTCTTGGGATGAGCTGCACTTTGGCGACCCGAATCCATACGCATCACTGCCAACCATGAACATTTACACCTATGACCTCGGACGATTACTCAATGAGTTCGTGGACGAAGATGTGGCATTCAACTTCCGTGAGTTCTTCCGTGTAAATGACAATGGAACTTTCGTTCATGACAAGGATGTAAGTGCTTTCTTGAATCTTATAACCAAAGAGGACCGGGAGAGTTGCTATCCGTTTGCCAATGAGGAATACCGCAACATCTTCCGTCATACCCTGTGGATGCTGCCTGGAGTGAAGGAGGCACGGGCGATGAGTGCCATGTTGCAGACACATTCGGTATTCCAACATTTCAAGGTTGTGAATGTTGCAGGCAATGGAGATGAGGATGAAGAAAGCAAGGATGCACTTGTGGCGGTAGAAGAAGCCATTGGCAAAGACCCTGATGCCACACGTACCATTACCTTGTCTTGTGGCAGACTGACAACGGGTGTCAGTGTGAAGGCTTGACAGCTGTGTTTATGCTGTCAGGCTCGTATAACACGGCTGCCTCCAGTTATATGCAGACTATCTTCCGTGTGCAGACTCCTGCCGCTATCAACGGAAAGGTTAAAGAGCAATGCTATGTCTTTGACTTCGCACCGGACAGAACATTGAAAGTGATTGCCGAGACAGCTAAGATTTCTTCCAAGGCAGGAAAAACCAGCGGTAACGACCGTAAGATTATGGGCGAGTTCCTGAATTTCTGCCCGATAATATCCATCGAGGGTTCCAAGATGAATCAGTTTGATGTGCCAAGGATGTTGGAACAACTCAAAAAGGTCTATGTGGAACGTGTCGTGCGCAATGGCTTTGAGGACAGAAGTCTGTATAATGATGAGTTAATGAAACTCAATGATTTGGAGTTGCAAGAGTTCGATGACCTCAAAAAGATTATCGGTCAGACAAAAGCCATGCCCAAGACGAATCAAGTGGACATCAACAATCAGGGGCTGACTGATGAGCAATACGAGGAACTTGAAAGCCTTGAAAAGAAATCCAAGAAGAAAGGTAAGGACAAACAGCCTTTGACAGAGGAGGAGAAACAACGACTGGAAGAACTGAAGAAGAAAAAGAACAATCGGGAAGCCGCTATTTCCATTCTTCGGGGTATATCCATCCGTATGCCTTTGCTGATTTATGGAGCAGAGTTGAAAGACGAGTCTCAAGAAATCACCATTGACAACTTCGCTTCGCTCATCGACCCTCAATCGTGGGAAGAATTTATGCCTAAGGGTGTTACCAAACAGAAATTCAACAACATCAAGAAATACTATGACCCGGAGATATTCTGTGCAGCCGGAAAGCGTATCCGGGCTATGGCTCGTGCTGCCGACAAACTGAGCGTGGAGGAACGCATCGAGCGTATAACGGATATATTCAGTACATTCCGTAATCCGGATAAGGAAACGGTGCTTACTCCTTGGCGTGTGGTGAATATGCACCTTGGCGACTGTTTGGGTGGATATAACTTCTTTGAACAAGGGTATGAAACCACACTGTCCGAACCTCGTTTCATTGACCGTGGCGAAGTGACCGCCAATGTATTTGCCGAGGATTCTCGTATTCTTGAAATCAACTCAAAATCGGGATTATATCCCTCTATATGGCATACAGCATTTACCGTACACGAGTAAAGAACTCTTTATTTTCGGTGTCAAGTATCGAAGACGAACAACAAATCTGGGACAAGGTAGTCGCAGAAAACATCTTTGTCATCTGCAAAACTCCCATGGCAAAGAGCATCACCAAACGAACCTTGATAGGCTTCCGCAAGGCTAAGGTAAACACCAGATACTTTGAGGATTTAATCAATCAAATTAAAAACAAACCTGAACACTTTATCAAGCAGGTTGATAAATTCGTTTCAGAAAGAACAGGAATAAAGAATATGAAATTCAATGCGATAGTGGGAAATCCACCGTATCAAGTTATGGATGGAGGCGCACAAGCAAGTTCTGTGCCAGTTTATCAGTATTTTGTTTCTATAGCTAAAAAAGTTCAACCCAATTTTATTTCAATGATTATGCCTGCTCGTTGGTATGCAGGAGGACGAGGGCTTGATGACTTTCGTGCAGATATGCTATCAGACAAAACTATTCGCAGCTTGCACGATTATCCGAAAGCATCAGACCTTTTCAGTAATGTGGGATCAAAGGTGGATTATGCTATTTCCTAATGGACGCAAAATATGATAACATAAAAACCGCACCTACCATAATTTCTCATACAGAAACTGGCGTATATGCTTCTCAAAGAAGCCTTGCTCAGAATACCTCTGATATTTTTATCCGAGATGGTAGAAGTATTTCAATCATCACCAAAGTAACGGAACAGAGTAGTGAATACATCCAATCATTTGTATCACCATTGAGACCATTTGGCTTGCGTGGTTATTTCGTGAGCGATCCCAATTTTCATGAAACATCTGATGGGCTGACAACTCCTGTTGTCTGTATTGGTAAAGGTCTCAAAAAAGGGTATGTGGAACGTAATCTTGTTCCTTTGCACACTAACTGGATTGATAGATTCAAAGTAATCATTCCTCGAGCAAACAACATTGGCACAGAGGCTAATGATGACAATCTTAATGCGTTTGTTGGAAAGCCTAACGAAATTTGTACAGAATCTTACCTTTGCATATTCGCAGATTCCAATGTTTCGTATGATGAGTGCGTAAATATTTGCCTATATCTCAAATCTCGCTTTGCGAGGTTCATGCACTGTCAAGCGAAGTCAAGTCAAGATGCTACGGCCAAAACATTCCGTTTTGTCCCGACGCAGGACTTCGAAGGAAAGCGATATTGATTGGTCGCTTTCATCTGTTCAAATTGACAAACAACTGTATGTCAAATACAATCTTACAGACGAAGAAATCTCATTTATTGAATCAATGATAAAACCGATGTAAGCATAAACGAGGGCAAGTTATACTCTTGCCCTCGTTTTAACTCACTTTCGCACACCTTTAAACGGTGTACCATCTTGTTTGACATCCATAAAACGCCCAGTATCTTTATCCCTTTTACCCATTGTTCAGTTTTGGGATTATAAACCTGTGAACGATTTCTTACTGCACCATTGCGATGTCCGTCTCCTGACGGTGGATTTGTTGCCATAATCTTCTTTTTAGGTCAATCTCGAATTATGCAGCCGAGAATGCACTGCTTAATATTATGAGTTATTTCCGTATATATGAACTAAGATCTTCTCCACTATAAGGATATGACTCTGTGAAGACTCTCATCTGTCCTTCAATACCATAAGGCATAATATATGGATAGAGAAGTAAATACTCCCGTTGAGGACTTGCATGTTGCGCATCTTTTGTAACAGGCATGATCATACATTTACCAGTATGTCCATCCACGACACCTAATTCCCATGGCATCCAATTACTTCTTCCAGCTTCTGGTGATTGAGCATAAATTAAAGATTTACTGCTCATTAATCTTTTCTGCAACCTTTTGCTGTATCTTTATTTGTTTCATTCCTTTTCAAGTCAACATCAACAATGCAGTCAAAATATACTTGTAACCCCATTTTCGACAAAGTGTAATATATACCTTTTACAACATTCAAATCAGAAATATTGTATGAAAGGAATATATCAAACTGTTTATATAGAGATGCTCCTTGAAGATTATCGCTATATGTACGTTGCTCGTAAAGGGAGTGCTATATGCTATGTTACGAAAATACGCCTCGCTAAAATACTTCATATTAGATTCTTCCTTCATTTACTAATCGCCAATAATACTTTCCCAACTCTGTCAACTGACATCCGGTACTATGAACTCCTCATTTATAGGTTTTACAAACCCTATACTCTGCAACTTTTGAAGTAATTTGAATTTTCTAACGTTGTTCGCATCTGCATAAGGGAGAATATATTCATGATTTACAGATGGGTCGTTCGTATCCTCAAAAGATGGGTCTGAGAGCTAAATCGTTATTGGGATTTGTAAACAGGTTTGTTAATTCGCGAATAATTGACAATGATACCTGTGGCGTAACTGTACGTAATGGAGCAAATTCCGTAACATTAGTCTTGAATACAGGTCTTTGATCCCAAGGTCCAAAAGAGCGATCGATATATGCATATACACCGCCAATAGTAATATTACCGCAATAATCCGATGCTCCGCCATTTAGCGCAGTACATAATAATTCTGTAAAAGACCATGACCACCAGCTTCCATAGCAACTTCGTCTTCACGACAAGCTGTTAAGACTGAAACTCCTGTATTTAAAATTCTACCTACATCCTGAAGTTCGTATTTCCCGATATTGCCTGAGTGACAACAATCCAAAATGATAATCTTGTTGCGAACCTTGGAAGTGTTAACAATACTCATTATTGTTGACATCTGTATCCCCGTATAATATTGACCAGGGTAGCTATATCTTGAGGCATAACAATTTCTGCACCAGTGCTATTCATATAGCCATGCCCAGAAAAATAAAAGAGAGCAGTATCATCATTTCCTGCAAAAGTTTACGAATAGCATCCATCACTTCTCCTGAAGTCTGTACATTTGGCATCATTTTTACGCCAAAGTTAGGAGATCCGTCACCATGTCGTTCAATTGCAGCTTTAACGCTATTGATGTCCTCAATACACCCTGTCAATTCATTTCCTTCGGGATAATCATTAATCCCAATCAACAATGCCTTTTCATGTAACAAATAGTTATAGTGATTGATAAATGGCGTAGTTACGGACAGCATTGGCAACAGATTTTGCATTCCAGCCAACGATAACATCTGCTGCATTTTTACGATAGAGGATGTGCGTTCTGCTCCCCATGGCTGAACAGCAATGATAGGTTTGTTGTACTTCTTTGCCATTTCAATCTCTTTATTAATCCATTTGCTATAAGTGGCATAAACTCCTGCAAGAATGATAATGCAACTGCACCCTTTACCTTTGCCTCTATTGCATCAGATAATTGTTTGTCTGTGCCATTTGTGTGAATAGGATCATTTTAGGAACTGAATGGTTGTAAAAGACGATACCTTCCTGACGCAAGAATGATTCAATTTTGTCATAATCTGAAGAATATGCCCACGAGTGTGATATAAATATTCTATACATATCAATTAGCGCGAATTCTCTGGTCCTTCGCCAGGGTCTTAATTTCGAATTCACACAGCAAAGATATGGACTTTTTCTTACAAACAAACAACATGTGAAAAATTCACATTTACAATATAGATATTTGGCATTTATTGGCATATACATTTGTTTTGCTGAGAAAAATCTCTAAATTTGCACCGATTTATTATATAATCAATGAGATAGTATATGTTACAGCAATTTATAGTTGAGAACTTTCTCTCTTTAGGAACAGGGAAACCTCTCTTCTACCTAATAAAGGCACTTTGAAAAGGAACATAAAACGGAACCCATTAAAGGACAATGGGTATTAAAGTCTGCTGCAATGTTTGGAGCGAATGCAGGTGGAAAGAGCAATTTCGTAAAAGCGATTGAGTTAGGGAAAAGGCTTGTTCTAAGGGGCACGAGAACAGATGATTTGATAGATTTTACCCATTTCGCTTGAGTTCCGAAAATAAAAAAGAGATACCACTATTATTTATCACATACTATGTGGTAACAAAAATATGAATACGGATTTAGTTACAATTCTGAACAAATAAGTTCAGAATGGCTTAAACAAATAAACAAAAACAGCGACTGTGTTATTTTTCAAAGAGAAACAAAAAAGTCTGAATTTGAAATTTCATATCTACTTAAGCTTAACCCCAAAGAAGAAGAATCACAATTCCTTTTCTAAGCAAAAGCAACGCCACAAAAGCAATTATTCCTCCACGAAGTTATGAGTCGTAACATTCATGAAAATGTATCAAATATAAAAGATTTAGATGCAGTTATCGACTGGTTTGTAAATTCCCTTAAAATTATATTTCCCGACACACCATACAAACAAGGTGTATTACTTAAAGCGGCTGATGATAACGACTTAAAACGTGGTTTTGGGGCACTATTAAGATACTTCAATACGGGCGTTGATGGTGTGAAATTAATAGATGTTCAATTTGAAAAACTTGGAATTCCACACGATTTACAACGTGCAATCAAAACAGATTTATCAAAATCCAATACTGATGAAGCATTTGGAGCATTAAGATTTGACGATAACCTGTATTTAATTAACTTGATTGATGGTGAAATTAGGGCTAAGAAATTGATGACTGTGCATAAAAAAATGGATGAAGCTGACATTGAACTTTTTCGCTTGGCGATGAGAGTGATGGTACAAAACGTTTATTCGATTATATTCCACTTATCTTGGACTTGATTCAAGGAGGAAAAGTCTTTATTGTTGATGAAATGGAACGTAGCTTACATCCATCACTTATTAAGCAAATAATTTTATTGTTTTATAAGCATTCAAAAGATGTTTCTAGTCAACTGATTTTTACCACTCATGAAAGCTCTTTAATGGATCAAAAGATATTCAGGAGAGATGAAATATGGTTGATGAAAAAAGACAATAACGGTATCAGTTCATTTGGACGAATGGATAATTTATATAATGTGCGTTTTGATAAAATGCTTCAAAACAGTTACCTCAATGGCGAATACGGCGCAACCCCCATATTCGAGACAGAAGAAGAGATAAATAAATTATTTTCATCTTTAAAATAATTTTCTGATGGTAAGTTTTATTTCTAAATTTTGTTCACTGCCACGGTAACAGCACCAACATTCTTGTCACTGGGATTAATAGGTGTTATTAAGGATAGCACGAATTATTTTCAACTATGGGATGATATGCTAGAAAATAAGATATTTCCTACTAGTTTTGAATGGTGGGGCATCAATATTAGTTTCGGATTTATGTTGATATGCCTTATCGGTATTAAAATTTTTCTTTATAGAAAATCCAACAAACACAAGGAAGGAAAAACCATTCAAGTGAAATCTTATTCAAATTTATCTCTGAACAGTGCGGAGCAAATAATTTCATCTATAATCCCTTGGTTAACAATATTTGCCGACAAACTTGATTTTATGGTATTATTTGTTTGCATAATACTTCAATGCTGCTTTATCGCGATTGCAAGTTACAATAACAATAACTACAATTTACTTTGTTCAATATGGGGGTATCGTTATTATGAAGTATATACAGAAGAAAATACCTACATACTAATTTCTGGAAAATGTATCAGAAATAAGAATGAGATTAAAAGTTTATTGAAGTGACAGATTATATGGGTTTAATAATTAGGGATAGTCATTTAATTCCTTCAATTTGAGTTAACCAGCAGACTTTCCCTTATTTTTCCGATCATACTCATCGTTTTTTATATCATCGGCTCTGTTTTAGGGCCGATTTTTCATTTTCAGTCACGTCTGGAGCTACCACTCCCGTAAAGTCGTGTTCCATGCGTGGAACATCAGGCTGCAAGAGCTACTTGACTGACTCTCGTCTTGCAAGGTTTACCACATTTGCTGTGTGGATACCGAAGAAGATCAGCATGATCTCTGTCGATTTTATCCTTGCAGCAATCTTTCGCAGACCATAATGCTCCTTCTGAGTTCCAAAAGAGCCTTCCATTGCTGTAGCTCGAACGCGTGCAAGTTCTCGTTTAGTAGCGTTCTTAACTTCATTCTTTCCAGTTCGTCCTTTCTGAGTGAATGAGGTTTCAATACCATTCTCCTTGCAGAAAGTTCTGTTGTCATTACCCGAGTAACCCTGGTCGCCACCTATCTTTTACATCAACGCCTGTAAGTTTCTTCGACAATGACACACAGTGCTTAAGTCTCGTTCCTTCATTGAATGCATTGAATGATAGCTTCTCAATAAACGATATTCCGTCAATCAATATGTTGTTGCACTTCGCTCCAAATTCGACTATCTTGGTCTCCTTGCCTCTGACTATCGGTCTGATGTAAGGCTTGCTGAGACTTACAATACGGTTAGGGATACTCTCACGAGAGTCACCACTCTTGAAGTGGTTCTTCTGCTGACGATATACCCTTGTGACAGTCTCAAGCATATCCAACTGCTTGTAATTCAATAGTTCTTCATCCGGATGGACGCGCATCTGTCTGCGGATTTCTCCCAGTATCTTGCCCAGCAATGCAAGCAGTCTCATTATCATCTTTCTGGTCTGCTTATGAGTATGTTTGCGCTGCTTCCTATATGCCAGGTTCGCCTTGTCGATATCATTGTACTTTGTTCTCATTCGATGCTCACCAAGCTGAGAACTGATACCGCACATCATCTTGTATGCTCTATCTACACATTCCCAAAGCAACTTCACGTCAGTTGGAAAGCGCATCAGGCTTTCATAGCAGCTGGCATCTGTATAGACAGTATCAAGGTTCTTCATGTACGGCTTCCATGCATCTGCAAGTACCTTCTGCTGCTCCTGAATCTTCAGTTTCTTGGACAATTCTACCAGAATGCTGTCGATCAGCTTGTAGTTTGTCAACTGGTTCTCAGGACTGATCCTGATCCCGCAGAAGATCTGATAATGGATGTTTCCATTCAACGCATCCATCAGCTTCGGAGCTGACAATCCTGTATACATCTTCAAGAACGCCAACGCCACCTTGCCCTCAGGTGTGAAGAAGGACTTTCGTCCTCGCTTCACTCTCAAACTCTTCGGCTTCTCTTCTACTAAACCGAACGATATCGCCATCTCTCGAAGAGGAAGAAGTGACTTGATCCGTCCAAGTTCCGATGTTTTGAAGCTCTCTTCGTATCGCTGATAAAAATCAAACTCTGTAAATGCAATCTCTTGCTGAATGTCAGATAAATTTCGTACTTTTGCCATGAGTTATTTTGCTCATTTCCTCCGAAAGTCACTTTTCCAGGGTGTTCGGAGGAATTTTTAATTCCTGTAGCTAAGATATGAAATTTTTATCACATTGACAATCAATTTGTTATAATTTTAAGCCTATTTCGCGACTGTCCCTAATTAACGAGAAATAACATGAGCCAATTTTATGCATTGATGTCCGATAATACAGTAAAACACATTTCTCTTAAAGAAGAGATAGTAACAGAGATTAAAAATATATTTATAAATGGAGGTGCTATATTTAAACCAGAAGGTATAGAAGAAGATGTTTTCGATGGCAATATCATTAGCCGGAACGGGGAGAATATAACATATGTACATTATGACTTACCTGAAGATTTTGCTCGCATACCATATAATCAGGCTGATATGTCTGAATACAATATAAATGAAGATATGCCTAAAAGTATCTTTTATTACGATGACGGAAAATTCTATTTTCAGGTCTTTAATAAGAGAAACATGTTACAACGAAAAATGGTCTTGCAGTTTGAATGTGGAAATATATTTGCAAAAATGAATAACTCTGCTTTTATTGTTGAAGATAAGATTCATGCACTATATGAGGAGGGAAACTGTATTTTCAAAGTTATACAGTCGCAAATCAAATATTCTCACTAATAGATTTTGTTACCGAGGCTACAAATGCTGAAATTGAATCCTTTGGAGAAATAGATGGAATTAATGTAAATACTGAAAGTATAAAGCATATTGCAAATATAAAGACGCGTCGGCTTATAAAGTTGTTATCGAATACAGACAATATTTCAGCTTTTATGAGAAAAGCACCTCGAACAAAAAAGCCTATTAAACAAATACGGAGTTAATGCACAAATAAATGAAAATAAAGAATTGGTTTTACCGACAAATAATGTTGCAGATTTGAACCGTGTTTTAGAGTTTCTCAATGAGGATATATTTAGGGGTGTAATTACCGACAGGCTTTATCGTTCAAAATTAAAAAAAAAAGATAATCACTAATTATGATGAACAAAGAAAACCAAATAATACTCTATCAAGACAATAATGATATAATACGTGTGTCTGTTCGCTTTTCCGATGAAAATTTGTGGCTGACTTAGGGGCAATTAGTTGAGATATACCAAACAAGCAAATCGAATGTAAGCGAGCACATTAAGCATATATTTGAAGATGGATAACTAGCAAAGAAGGCAACTGTTCGGAAATTCCGAACAGTTCAAATAGAAGGTTCTCGTAAGGTTGAACGAGAAGTAGAGCACTACAATCTTGACATGGTTATCGCCTTGGGCTATCGTGTGCAATCTCAGGTTGCAACCCGTTTTCGCCGTTGGGCGACTCAACGGCTTCATGAATATATCCAAAAGGGATTTGCTATGGATGATGAGCGGTTGAAGCAAGGGGGTAATCGTTACTTCCGTGAGTTGCTGCAACGCATCAGGGATATTCGTAGTAGCGAGCGCAATTTTATCAGCAAGTCACCGATATTTATGCTACGGCTACGGACTATGACCCACGGGACGAGATGACAAAGATGTTTTTTGCCACCGTGCAAAACAAGCTCCATTATGCCGTTCACGAAAATACGGCAGCGGAAGTTATCTACAATCGTGTGGATAATGAGAAGCCGTTTGTGGGTATGATGAACTTCAAAGGCAACTATGTGACTAAGGATGATGTGAAGATTGCCAAGAACTATCTGACTGCGATTGAACTCCAGCGTTTGAATCTGCTTGTTTCCGGTTTCTTGGACTTTGCCGAGTTCCAGGCATTGGAAATGAATCCCATGACCATGAAAGATTGGATAGAGGCATTGGATAGCCAAATCATAGCACACAAGCGTAAGGTTTTGATTGATAAGGGACGTATTTCACATAAACAGGCGATTGAAAAGGCAGAAAAGGAATTCGCCATCTATCGCAAACGCGAAATGGATTTGCTTGAAAGTGATTTTGATAAAGAAATCAAAAGATTAAAGGACAAGAATGATAATAATCCAAACTAATCCACTACCTTTGCCCTTGGAAACCTTCACGTAACCTTGCGCAGAACAACGCAAGTCATTGGTGGAACAATCGGAGGAGATTACAGTTGAGTGGCTTTTAGAAAAGGATGATATTCAACCACTTGGAAATAAATTACGATTCCTGGTGGCACCACAGAATGAGAGAGAGTTGCAGCAATGCAACTCTTTTTTTATAACATTGTGTATTTGCTGCAAAACGGTCGGCAGGAATAGCACCCCGGACTATGCCGCCGGACAGACGATTCGCCCCCGCAAGCGTTTCCCGGCCTTCCGCTCCGGTTCCCGGAAAAATACGAAGGGAAGACCGGAATCGGATTAAATGATTATTTTGCATCGGAACAAATCGCCGCAAGCATGAAAAACGCTGGATCGTCTTCACCGTATTACTTATCGTCGCCCTGACCGCATTCCTCTACATCCGCTTCTTCTTCGTCTTCGGCGAGGGCGTCAAAAGCGGAGAGTTGAACTATGTCGTCTATAAAGGGCTCGTCTTCAAAACCTACGAAGGCAAGCTGATCCAATCCGGCATACGGTCCAAAACGGCCGGCACGATCCAATCCTACGAATTCGAATTTTCCGTCGAAAACGAAGCGCTCGCCCGCAAGCTGATGCTGCTGGGCGGCAAAACATCGAATTCCACTACAAGGAGTATTTCGGAGCGCTTCCCTGGCGGGGATTCTCGAAATTCGTGGTCGATAGTATCGTCACAAAACCGATCGGCTCCCTGCCGATCGACTCGAAACGGAACGATAACAAACTACTCCGAAGTCGCAGCAAACGACTCCGGCCATTTTTCCCGAAATATTTTTTCGGTCCGACTACCCGAATCCGCAGACAGTACCCATGTTGCATCGTTTCCGACACTCCATCGCTTCGTTCTCGCTTCCGACGCGGCTCAACAACCCATTCCACTACACCCCGCATCCGCTGTGCGAATTAGCGGCCCGGGAGCTGCGAGCCTACTTGTGCGAACGGAAAGAGTGGACCGAAGAACTCTCTGCGGGTAAAATGTTCGGGGTGCTGGTCGTGAAGGATCCAGCCGGAACTGTGGGCTTTCTGGCCGCATTTTCAGGTAATCTGGCCGGCAGCAACAGCCACGAATACTTTGTCCCGCCCATCTACGACATGTTGCGGCCCGGTGATTTCTTCCGCACCGAAGAGGCCTCCATTTCGGACCTGAACCGGCAAATCGAAACCCTCGAAACGGCCGGCCGCTACAGGAACTTCTCCGAACCATAGAAGAAACGGAAACAGAAGTCGCCCGGGAAATCGCAGCCGCAAAGCCCGGATGCGAATCGCAAAACCGCCCGAGAAGCCCGACGCAGGGAGCACCCGGACGAAAATACGCAGACGGCTTTAGTCCGGGAAAGCCAATACGAAAAAGCGGAGCTGCACCGGTTGAAACAGAGTTGGAAAAATCGGCTCGCATCGCTTCACGCGCAACGAACCTCCATCGCGGAACGAATCGAATCCCTGCGCTGCGAGCGTAAGGCCCGTTCTGCGGCTCTTCAGGCAAAACTATTTCGCAAGTTCCGTCTGCTCAACGCCCTCGGAGAGATACGCGATCTGGCGGAAATATTCGCACCGACTCCGCAGGGTACACCCCCGGCCGGTGCAGGGGAGTGTGCGGCCCCCAAACTGCTGCAATACGCTTTCGAACACCGGCTTACACCGCTGGCGATCGCCGAATTCTGGTGGGGAGCCTCGCCGAAGGGCGAAATCCGCCGTCACGGACACTACTATCCCGCCTGCCGAGGTAAATGCGGCCCGATTCTCGCCCACATGCTTCGGGGACTCGACGTCGAGCCCGAACCCGATCGCGCCTGCCCGCAGTCCGCCCCGGAGCTCCTGTACGAAGACCGCTGGATAGCCGCCGTCTTCAAACCTGCCGGGATGCTCTCCGTCCCCGGAAAATCGGAAGCTCCGTCGGTCCTCGACTGGGCTCGGGAGCGTTATCCCGCAGCTACGGGACCGCTCGTCGTCCACCGCCTCGATATGGACACCTCGGGTGTACTGCTGCGCGCCCTGACCAAAGAAGCGCACCAGGATCTCCAGGCCCAATTCAAACACCGGACCGTCCGAAAACGCTACATCGCCCTGCTGGAGGGGCGGATAACCCCGCCGAAAGGACGTATCGAACTACCCCTGCGACCGGACCTCCACGACCGTCCCCGACAGGCGGTCGATCCTGCACGGAAAGCCGGCGATCACGGAGTACGAAGTGTTGGAATTCCGGAACGGCCGCACCCGCATCGCCTTCTACCCGCTGACCGGCCGCACGCACCAGTTGCGCGTCCATGCAGCCCATCCAGCAGGGCTCAATGCTCCGATCGCGGGCGACCGACTGTACGGAACAGCCGGCCGGCGGTTGCTTCTGCATGCCGAACGGATCGAATTCCGCCATCCGGCGACAGGCGATCGGATAGCGATTGAAAAACCGGCGGATTTCTAATATCAATAAGAAAAAGCGGAGACATCACGTGCCCGCTTTTCCCACCATTTAACTTTTATTAACCCCAACCGGAACTATTTCATCCGGTTTATCATTTGTTACTTGTAATTCCTGACTGAAGCCACATGCTGAGCGATTTTCATCGTCCCGGTACGCACGCCCTGGGATTCAGGTGCCACGAATTCGGAAACAGGAGCCGCGCCCGCCTTGGTGAAGGTATGGCTCTGGCGCAACAGTACGCCCGGATTCTCGTCCGCAGCGACACCTACGGCCAGAATCGTATGCTCCGTATCCCATTTGCACAGGTAGAGCTTGCCGGTAGGACACCACGTACCGCCGACCAATAACGTTTCGATAACCTCGTCGTCGGAAATCGCACTGGTCGGATCGTTCGGATCCTCGGCGACCATCGTTCCGTACCACTCCTTCGCATTCTCGGCCGCAAAAGTCACCATGACATAGGCCTGCCCCCGGCAATCCGCGTACTTCTCGTTATCGAGTGCATAGAGGTCGTCGCCGTTGAAGTATTTGTCGATAGTCGCCGTTACCGTCGCATCGCTCACGGCTTTAGGCAGCGTCGTAATAGGATCGGAGATATAAACATCCGCTTGAGGCTTGCCGAACTCGTCGATGCTGGCCACCCATACATAATATTTCGTTCCCGGTTCGAGCACCTTCGTATAGCTGTAACCCGACTGGCCGCACACCCGGTTGTTATCGAGATTGTCGATGTCCTGCCCCACATACTCGGTCACGTAAGCCTTCATATCGGCCTTGTACCGCTCGTAATCGGCCTCGGAGATCAGATCGAACATATAAGGTACCGTATCGTCCGAAGGCTCGATCGATATATTCATTCCGCGCGAAGTAAGGTCAGAATGGGTCACCGTGAACTGGCACGCCGCCGGATCGATATTGGGTTTGCTCGTGCGGAACGGAATTTCTGAATCGAAGTGGTCGGAGCACCGGCTGCCCAACCGAAGATCAGCACCCAATATTCGGTATCGGGCAGATAAACTCCTTCGTTCTTGTATTCATATACGCCCGGAGCAGCCATGAAATCGAGCATGAAGCTGTCCTCCGCTATGATTGTCTGGAGCAAAGCATCGTCGTCGAGTCCTTGGTAGCGGAACGCCGGACGGATGGCCGAATAATACGGAAACTCGAGATCGGACGGAGTAATCGTAAAGTCCGCTCCGTTATAATAACAGGTGAACTTCACCTCAAAAGTAGCTCCCGCAGCCAGCTCCTTGGTTTTGAAAGTCTTACTCTCGATTTTGGTATTCACTTCGCCCGCAGCATCGAGCCCCGCAGCAAAGCCAGGTGATCGGTATTCGATCCAGCCCCTCGAATGCATAGTTCGATTCGCCTTGAGATCCCAACTTTTTGAGAGCCTCTTCGACCGAGCCGTAATTCTTGACCGCTTCTGCCATCATATTCTTCATATATACGGCCAAATCGCCCGAGTGGTGCTGATCGAGGATCTGCTTGGAAAGAACGTCGTAATAGTAAACCGCATCGTTGTCCGAAGGCACCACTTTCATATTCACTCCGGTCGGAGTCGGCTCACCGAGCGTAATTTCAAATGTAGTTCCTGCCAGGTAGTCCCTTTCTGATCGACCTTCAATACCACCTGGGCCGTACCGGCCGTCACCGTCACCACTGCCTGGGGCTTCGGTTCCGAAGCCGTATTCTCCTCGGCCGTCACCGTGAAATGAGTGCCGTCCGACTTTTCGACTTTACACCATGTCTGATTCGATTCCACCTGCCATGTAGCCTGGTCGGTCTTAACCTCGATCGTCCTGGTACCGCCGACAGCTTCGAAAACCAGGTCGGTCGAAGGATCGATCTGCAACAATGCAGTCGCATTGTCGTCATCGCTACAACTTGTCGTAAACCCCAACAGACAGCATAATATCCCAAAATAAATTTTTTCATATTTTAGTGCCTAAAATTTAACTATATAAGAGAAATATATTATAAAGTAATTTTTCCTTTCTAAAACAAGATTAAAAAATTATTCTGTAAAAGACAAATTTTGTTCCCGTTTTGAAATTACAATAACGACAAAAAGAACAAAAAATATCCGATTTAATCTGTTTTCGGTCAAAACCTTTCTTCGATCAACCTGTCTGCCGATTCCCATACCTATTTTATAATTGAATCCCAATCGATTCGACAGAAAAGTACGGAACATCCTCCACCGTGAATGCAATTTAGTACCTTTGTGGCGTAAAATTCGAATCAATATATTTTAATCATAGAATCCGCTCCGATTTTTCCACGGCCGGAGAGGTATAAAACGAAATCGCAATGCTGCCTCTCATCACACTACGACTGCAAAACCAGTTATTGGTTCGGCCGCCTTTCGACTCTCCGCAACAAGTCGTAGAGTGGATGGGAGCCATACAAGCCCAGGACTACCGGATGGCCAAGTGGGCCGTCGGCTGCCGCACCGCATCGACCGATGCCACACAGATCGAAGCCGCCCTGAACAGGGCGACATCCTGCGCACGCACCTGTTGCGCCCGACGTGGCATTTCGTCTCCTCGAAAGACCTGCGCTGGATGCTCTCCCTCACCGCCGACCGTATCCGTACCGCCAACGAATATTTCGCCCGGGGCACCGACGCCGAATTTACCCCCAGGCTCCTGTCGCGTTCCTTGGAGCTGCTGCAAAGACGCTGGAAGGGAACAAACACCGGACGAAAGAGGAAATCGGAGAAGCGCTGAATCAGCGGGGCATTCCGCTCTCGCAATATGCGCTGCGGCATCTGCTGATGCGGGCCGAAACGGACGGCATCGTCTGCAGCGGCGCCGACAAGAAGGGCACCGCGACCTACGCCCTTCTCGACGAACGGGCTCCGCACGGCGAAGAACCTTCCCGTGAAGAGGCGTTGGCCCGGCTGGCCCGAATCTATTTCCGCAGCCACTCCCCGCCACGCTCGCCGATTTCACCTGGTGGTCGGGACTCACCGCGACCGAAGCCCGCCGCGCCGTGGCGAGCATCGCCGAAGAACTCACGACCGAACATTTCGGCGACAGGGAATTTTCGTATTCCGCAACGCTGCGGCAGCCGCTCCGTGCGACACGACGCATCTGCTGCCCGCCTACGATCAATACCTGATCGGCTACAAGGACCGTTCGGACGTCCTTGCAAAAGAGCACACCTCCAAAGCCTTCAACTCCCACGGAATTTTCCAACCGGTCATCCTTTGCGACGGACAGATCGTCGGCAATTGGAAACGAACCGCAGGACGAGGGAACGTCACCATACAAACGACCTTATGGGTAGTTACCGTCCCCGAGGCACTGGATGCCGCCGTCGCACGGTACCGTTCGTTCATCGGCGGAACAAAGTCGGAAAACAGTCCGGAGGCTTTGTGAAATAATGATTACTTTTGCAGGGGACATCACGCAAGATTCCTCCGAAAACAATGAAAGAAAACTGGAAACCGGGAACGCTGATCTACCCGCTGCCGGCCGTACTGGTCAGTTGCGGCGCCACCCCCGACGAATATAACCTGCTGACCGTCGCCTGGACGGGTACGGTCTGCACCAATCCCCGATGTGCTACATCTCGGTCCGCCCGGAGCGGCACTCCTACGACATTATCCGCCGCACGGGTGAATTCGTCATCAACCTCACCACCGAAGAGCTGGCACGCGCTACGGACTGGTGCGGCGTACGTTCCGGCCGCGACCACGACAAATTTCGGGAAACGGGACTTACCCCGGCTCCGGCGACCGTCGTCAAGGCTCCCGTCATAGCCGAAGCTCCCCTGTCGATCGAATGCCGCGTACGACAGATCCTACCGTTAGGATCGCACGACCTGTTTCTGGCCGAAGTGGTGAATATCCAGGCCGACAGCCGCTACATCGACCCCGAAACGGGTAAACTGGAGTTGCAGAAAGCCCGCCCCATCGTCTATTCGCACGGCGAATACTTCGCACTGGGCCGTATGCTGGGCTACTTCGGCTGGTCGGTCCGCCGCAAAGAGAATCAAACGGGAGCGACAACCCGACAAAATGAAAAATAACCCTGTGGACGGAAAATTTCCGTCCGCTTCCTATTTCGGTACAGCCGGAAACGCCTATCTTTTCCGACAAGGCTGCGGCCCACCGGCTCGCGGAATCCGACCAAAATCTTGTCGGAAGCGATCAGCAAAGGCCGTTTCACCAACATACCGTCGGTCGAAAGCACGCGGATCAGCTCTTCGCGTGAAGCCGTGCGGACCTTTTCTTTCAGGTTGAGCGCCTTGTAACGCAGACCGCTGGTATTGAAAATCTATTGACCGCAAGGCCGCTGCGATCGATCCACTCTTCGAGCTCCGCTTCGGAGGGATTCTGCTGCACGATATCGCGCACTTCGACTTCGATCCCGCGCTCCTGCAACCATTTAAGGGCTTTCTGACAAGTGCTGCAACGGGGATAGCAAATAAACAAGGGTTTCATTTTCATCGTATTTCGAAATACAAATATAGTGAAAACCGAGGGCTGAATCAAATTTGCACGAACCGACGCTCGAAGCATGCGCCGAGGACGCTCGTGAACTCTGCCATGCAAGGATGAGAAAACTGAAAGTTAAGTTTGGCCTGCCGCTTGTCTTCCATTATCTTTGCAGAAGATAGGATACGCCTCGGAAAACTGAGAGCAGGCTCCCGTTTTCTTCTCGGCTTTCACTATCTTTGCAAAAGATCGGAAGCGATTCGGCAATCTTCGCGTACAAGCTCGCACGATTGCTCTCACCTTTCACTGTCTTGGAAAAACGGAACCGAAGAATTTATGCTGCAACAAACCATCCGGAGTTGGATCGACCAACTGCTCGTTTACATCGGAATCTCTGCGGACAGCGCCCGCGGCATCGATCAATGGGTCATCCTGGCCATCATCGTCGCCATCGGTGTAGGGCTGGACTTTCTGATCCGCCTGCTTTTGTTGCAGGTCGTGCGACGCGTCGTCAAGCAGACCAAGGTCACGTGGGACGACATCATTTTCGACGACAAAGTCCTGCGACGGCTGTGCCACATCGTCACCCCGATCCTGGTGGTGGTGATGCTGCCCATCGCCTTTCCCGATCAAAACGGCCTCGTCGTCCTGATTACGCGGCTGGTGCAGATAGCGATCGTCATCGCCGTCCTGCGCTTCGTCAATTCCTTGCTGGAAGCCATATTTCAACTGATGGGCCGCCGGGAGGAGTGGAAAGGCAAGCCGCTGAAGGGCCTGATGCAGACCGGACAGGTCATCGCCTTTCTGGTCGCCGTCATCCTCGTCTTCTCGATTCTTCTCGACCGCTCTCCGGCGATGTTCCTCACCGGTCTGGGCGCTTCGGCCGCGATCTTCATGCTGGTCTTCCGCGACAGCATCCTGGGTTTCGTATCGGGCATCCAACTGTCGGCCAACAACATGCTCAAAGTCGGCGACTGGATCAGCATGCCCAAGTACGGCGCCGACGGCACGGTGGAAGAGGTCACGCTCAACACGGTCAAAGTCCGCAACTGGGACAACACGATCGTTACGCTGCCGCCCTACCTGCTGGTGAGCGACTCGTTCCAGAACTGGGAAGGAATGCGTTCCTCGGGAGGGCGCCGCGTCAAGCGCTCGATCAATATCGACATGACCAGCATCCGTTTCTGCACACCCGAAATGCTGGAGCGATACAAGCGCATCGACCTGCTGAAAGATTACATCGCCCGGACCCAGCAGCGGGTCGAGGAGTATAACCGGCAACACGACATCCCCTCCGGTGAAGACAAAATCAACGGACTTCACCAAACCAACATCGGAGTCTTCCGAAACTACCTGAATCTCTATCTCAAGCAGAACGAACGGGTCAATCACAACATGATGGTACTCGTCCGGCAACTGCAACCCACCGAACAAGGCCTCCCGATGGAGCTTTACTTCTTCACCGACACGGTGGATTGGGTCCCGTACGAAGGCATTCAGGCCGACGTATTCGATCACGTGCTGGCCGTCATCCCCGAATTCGACCTGCGCGTTTTCCAAAACCCTTCGGGCAACGACCTGCGGATGCTGACCGGAAAAACCGATACCAACCATTAAGACGCTATGAAAAAACTGCTGCTCGCCCTCTTCCTCGTTTTCACCCTGCCCCTGTCGGCAGAGGAACAGCCTGCCGTACCGACAGCCGACGAACAGGCCGCCGCTCTGATCAACGCCCAGGAGTGGTTCCGGCTCGAAGCACGCTATCCGGAGATCCGCGACGAACTGTCGCCCTTCGTCCGGCTGCTCTGCGAAGCCTCTCTGGGCAGTCATTTCAACCGGCTGCCGGAGAGCTGCAATGCCATCGGAACGCTGCTCAACGACTACCAACAGGAACTCTTCGCCGCCCCCGAAGGCTCGATGCTCGGCTGGCTCCTCTCCATGCTTATCGGCAACCTGCAGGAGCTGGGCGCCTACGAACAGGCGGCCGACCTGCTCACCCAATTCGCTGCCGGACAGAGCGAAGAAGAGGGCTTCGACTCTGGCGACCCAACGGTGGTTCCAAACCATGGCCCGACATCCGCGCACGTCGCTCACGAAACCCGACGGCGAAATCCGGCTGCCGCTGACCGTCGGGAGCGAAACGGTCAAAAGCCCGCTGGACGGCACGGCCAAAGAGGTCCATAACTTCTATACCGACATAACGATCGGCGGCCGCACCGAGCGCTTCATCTTCGACACGGGTTGCAGCGGCGCCAGCTTCGTTTCGGCGGAATTCGCCAAGCGCCACGACCTCGAAATCATCTGCGATTCGATCCCCGTGAGCGGTATCGGCGGCAACGGATTCGTGAAATTCGCCACGACCGACTCCATGCAGATCGGGCCGGTCACGATCCGCCACCCTACTTCATGGTCTTCGACAACGACGAGGCTTCGGACCAAATCGGCCATATCGAAGCCGTCCTCGGCACCGACTTCATGCGTCTGGCCGGCCAAATCGAGCTTCGCCCCAAAGAGGGTTTCTTCCTCCTGCCCGCCACTCCGGGACCGACAACCCGCAAGCGGGCGAAACCTGATGCACGACACCTCCTCGGGACAATACATTCTCAACACGCTCGTCGCCGGAAAAGACACCGTCCCGATGGTCTTCGACACGGGCAACTCCCGCACGGACTTTCGCCGAACTACTACGCCCTGCACCGCGAAGAGATCGACCGCAGCGGGAAAAGGGAAACGGCCGCAGGAGGTTTCGGCGGAATTTTGCGAGGTACGGGTTACGACCTGAAGAATATAACCTTCACGATCGGCGATGGCTCCCGCACCCTGAAAAGGTGACTGTCACAGCCGACTTCGGCCCCGCATCCGAACAACCCTATTTCGGTTCGCTCGGAATGGACCTTTTCGAAAAGTTCGACCGCATCGTCTTCGACTTCGGCCGGATGTTCGTTACGGCGGAATAAATCCGGCGGTTTCCGTCCCGCACCCTGCACGACCGAACTGCCCGTCCCTTCCTAAAATTTTTCGCAAGACGATGAACGCAACGACAACCGTCCTTCAGACAGACAGTCTGCTCTTCCGCCCGACACTTCCCGACGATCTGGAGCGTATCTGCACGATCATCCGCCAGGCCCAGGCGCAGATGCGCCTGCGGGGAAGTCGCCAATGGCAGAACGGCTACCCGGCGGCGGCACATATAACGGACGACATCGACCGCGGATACGGCCACGTACTATGTACTCACACAGGACTCGTCGTCGCTTACGGGCTGTCGTCTTCGACGGCGAACCGGCCTATGCCGAAATCGACGGCACGTGGCTCGACCAAGCCCCATACGTCGTCCTGCACCGTCTGGCCGTCGCACAGGAGGTCAAAGGACAGGGCATAGCGACCGAATTCATGCGCCGCACCATGACATTGGCCCGGGAGCGCGGCACAGGCAGCTTCCGGATAGACACCAACTTCGACAACCGTTGCATGCTCCGCCTGCTGGCCAAATTCGGCTTCGTCCGCTGCGGAGAAATACATTACGCCGGAGATCCTCGCATCGCATTCCAGAAAATCCTCTGACCGGCACATCCTGCCCCGCAAAACGTCGAACCGGTCGTTTTCTCCCACAAATATCCGGCTGCTTCCAGACACCCGAAAATGCCGACGGACGGTCCATCCGACCGTATTTATTCGTACCTTTGCCTCCGCTTTAGGTACTTCGCCCGGCAAAATGCCGATAAATTTACCTTGCACGCGGCTTTTTCCGCACCTTTGCAAGAGGATTCTTTTACGATGAAAGCAGGTCTGCGACAAATTCCGATACAGGGTGCAGCACCCCGTCTGGCCGGCAACAGGGAGTGGGACGGCCTTCCCATGCCGACCCGATTCTGGGCCATCCTCGCCGTAGCTTTCGGCGTATCGCTCTCGGTCATAGACGGAGCCATCGCCAACGTCGCTCTGCCGACCATGGCCCGTATGCTGGGCATCTCGTCGGCCAATTCGATCTGGATCGTCAATGCCTATCAGTTAGCCATCGTGGTTTCCCTGCTCTCGTTTTCAGCATTGGGCGACGTGATCGGCTACCGTAAAATCTACATCGGGGACTGGGTATCTTCATCGTCGCCTCACTGGCTGCACGTTGTCCGACTCTCTCGCCACGCTGGTCACGGCCCGCGTCTGCCAGGGATTCGGGGCGGCAGCCATCACGAGCGTCAATACCACGCTGATCCGCCTGATATACCCCGCCGGCACCTGGGACGCGGAATGGGCGTGAATGCTACGGTCGTAGCCGTCTCCTCGGTGGCCGGCCCACATTGGCTTCGGGCATTCTCTCCATCGCCACCTGGCCCTGGCTTTTCGCTATCAACATCCCGATCGGACTCATCGCGTGTTTGTTGAGCTACCGATTCCTGCCTAAAATCCGGTACGCATCCGGGGCCGCCACTTCGACTGGCGGGACGGGTTGATGAACGCCCTCACCTTCGGATTGCTGATCGCTTCGATCGAAGGTTACTCGCACGGCCTCAAACCCAGCTATATCGGAATAAGCGTCATTCTGCTGGTCGTCATCGGCACACTGTTCGTGCGCAGCCAGCTCCACAAACCCTATCCGATCCTCCCTTCGACCTGCTGCGCATCCCGATCTTCTCGGTTTCGGTCATCACCTCGATCTGCTCGTTCATCGCCCAGATGCTCGCTATGGTCGCGCTTCCCTTCTACCTGCAAAAGACATTCGGATATACAGAAGTACATACGGGCCTGATCCTCACTGCCTGGCCCGCTATCATTATGGTCGTGGCTCCGATCGCCGGCTTGCTGGTCGAACGGATCCACGCAGGAGCCATGGGCGGCGTAGGACTGCTTATCATGGCGGCGGGCGTGGTTCTGCTGGCTTTTCTGCCCGAGCAACCCCACGTCGCCGACATCGTCTGGCGACTCCTGCTCTGCGGCCTCGGATTCGGCCTGTTCCATCTCCCAACAACAGCATCCTGATCGCCTCCGCACCGCCCGAGCGAAGCGGAAGCGCCAGCGGTATGCTGGCAACAGCCCGGCTCACGGGACAGACGACCGGAGCGGCTCTGGTAGCCCTGCTGTTCCATATCGACCCGGAAAACGGCTGCCATATCGCCCTGTTGCTTGCCGGAGGGTTTGCCCTGGCCGGTTCCGTCGTCAGCTTCACCGCTATCGCTCGCCCTGCCGCAGGGCCTTACCCGAAGCAAGGGAAAAGCCTGAATCCGCCTCCGACACTGTTTGCGGATCCTCCCTCCCTTTCCCTATACCCAAAAGAGAGAAAGACAACGCCACCGGCATCGCTCGTGCCCGGCAACAAAATCCGGAAGTGTGCTACGAACGAACACATAAATATCACCGCTTTCCCGAACACCCGGGACACGCACCACATTGACAAAAATATCCCGACCGATAAAGAGCCCACTTATCACCAAGAAAAAACAGGCATATTGCATTATTCCGGATTATTTGCATCAGACTGCAAGGTCCGAAAATCCTCCTGCGACAGTATATCCGGAATCCCGAATCCATTTCCAAACCGCGTCAGAAAAGAGAAGCTGAACCTCTCAACGAAAAGGAGAATCCATACCAACCCATTCATTCAATATGATCGCAAAATAAAAGGATCGACCCGTAACGGGTCGATCCTTCACATATCTTGTCAGATCAAAGATATCTATTACAAATATCCCTGGTTCTGGCTACCGAAATTCGGGTTCTGCGTCATCTCGCTATTCGGAATCGGCCATACGAACTTCGGGCTACCAGCAGTCTGTTTCATAGTCTGCAAATAAGACACCTGGTCAACCAAAGGAGCAAGTTTGGCATTGATATCACGTTTGAAACCTTGTCCCCAGCGCTTCAGGTCGAAAAGACGCGTACCCTCGGCAAGCATCTCGCGGCCGCGCTCTTCCTGAATAGCATTGAAAAGTCCAGATATCTTCGTGCCGTCAAGCAACGTAACATCATCCTTCACATCATCCGCCGTAAGGGCTGTCAGACCACGGGCCGTACGCAACTGGTTCAGCGGATCCAAACCTTTAGCAGGGTCCAAACGATACTGCGCCTCGGCATCGACCAGATACATTTGGGAGATACGGAACATCTTAGGTCTGTTGCGATAAACCAACGTAGTCGTATTGGTCTGGAAATTCTTGTTACCGCGGAACTTACCAATAAGAACTCCGACCCCTTATTTCCACTGATCGTAACATTGGCATTCTTAACAAGGAAAATATCCGTACGGAAATCGGCATCTTTGAACAACTTGACAATATGCTGCTCCGGAATATAGGTAGGAGCATAGAAGTATACCCCCGAATTCGGCTCCCAGCTACTGTTCAGATAGCTACCGAACGAGTTCACAGTCGTCATGGTCGTACGAAGTACCTCCAGTTGCAGAATATTCTCGGTAGAAGTATCCTCGCGCCACATTCTTTCGAGACCTTCAGCCGTTGTCACCAAAGGATAAGTTCCATAAAGAGACTGGGCATACTGGCTGGCCTCCGTGTACTGGTGGAGATGCAGTGCCAGCTCGGCGCGGAATGCGGTAATGGCATCTTTGGTCAGGTAAATCTGATCCGTCGGAGTACCCTGAGCAGTCACGGTTTTTTCAGCTTCTACGAGGTCTGCCTCTACGTTCTCATACAACTTTGCCAACGTACCGCGAGCCAGTTTCGCTTCCGGCTCCCACTCTTTCGGATAGAAGACCCAACTGATCAGCGGCCTTGTCCGGATCATAGTCCTCACAGAAAAGCAGCGCGGCACGGTGCATTACATAGGCGCGGAAGAAATACATCTCGCCTTTGTAAACATCCACTTTCTTTTGCTCGTCGGGAGTAAGATATTCATAAGCTGGATCCATATGACGGATCGCATAGTTGATATGCATCATCGTCGTATAATAACTGGACCAGAACGACGTTACATCCTGATCAGTGGGATACAAACGCCAGTTGAAAGAATAGATACCCTGATTACCGCTACCGATGCAAACATTCAGAACATCCACATAAAGGTCCGGTGTCGAGTAGAAACCACCGGAAAGGAGCGCTTTCAGGTCCACATAAACGTAACCTCTCACACCCTCGCAATATTCCATGGTGTACGCATCCTCGGGCCGGATCGCCGTTTCGGGGTCCATATCCAAGTCGCACGACGTCACAGAAAGAGGGTAACGAATGCCAAAATCGAATTTATTATCTTTTTCATAGTCTAAGCCTTGTATTTATTTTTTATAATGAACACTGAAAATTAGAACTTAAACTCAAGGCCGAAAGTGAACTCGCGCGTATTCGGATAAGTATCGACATCGACACCCTTCTCTGCAGCCTCAGGATCCAGGCCGTTATAGCCCGTCACAGTCCAGAGGTTACGGCCACCGACCCAAACCTTAAGGCCCTTGATGAACTTCGTCTTCTCCATAATATGGCTCGGGAGCGTATAAGCCAACTGGATATACTTCAGACGCAGGAACGAAGCCTTCTCAAGCATACGGCTGTCAAAATTGATCGCCTGGTCCAGACGGGGATATCTCGCCTGGTCGCCTTCCTGCTGCCAATAGTCCCATGCCAGGTCGCACTGGTTGAACTGGGAAGAGAGTCCCATATCGGCATTAGCAACGAAATACATCGTATTGTTGAGCGCGTAGTTGCCGTGAACCCAAGAGAAGTCTGCCGTCAGGCTGAGTCCCTTCCATGCGGCTGTCACACCGAAACCGCCGGTATAAGGCGCATAAAGCGAAGTACCCAGATTCACCAAAGCAGCCTGGTTGAAATTGGAAGTAATGCCGCCGTCTGCCGTAGTCCAGGTATCCAGACCGGTTTCAGGATCGACACCGCGCCACTCCTGCATTGTCCAAGTCGGGAACGGATCACCTACGCTGTAAGCCTGCAGACCGTTGCCCATATAAGCGAATTCAAGACCCGGTTCCCAAAGATCGGTCAGCTGGTTCTTGTTGTAGTTGAAAGTCGCGTGGAAATTCACGAACCAGTCTTTCGAAGCGTAAATATCGTAGTTCAACGAAAGGTCGATACCGGAGTTGCGCATACCGCCGACGTTACCGGCACGACCGCTGTAACCACCTGACGGAGCCAACGGAATGGACATCAGCATATCGTTGGTTTGACGGCGATAGTATTCAATCGAGAGAGAGAGTTTCTCCACAACTCAATATTGGCACCCACGGTCAATGTATTCTGGCTCTCCCACATCAGATCAGGGTTACCGATACCGGATACCATCCAAGTCGTGTAACCGCCGTAAGCCGAACCCGCAGCCATATATTGACGGTGGTTGTAGTCACCGATACCGGAGTTACCCTGTGTACCGTAAGACACTTTCAGACTCAAATCACTGATAGTCTGATTGTCGCGCAGGAACGTCTCATTCTTGATATTCCACATACCGCCGACAGCCCAGAAAAGCGCATTGCGGTTGTTCTCACCGAAACGCGAGCTTGCGTCGTTACGCAACAAACCGCTGATGAAATAACGCTCTGCGAAGTTATATTCAAGACGGCCAAATACAGAATTCGAAGCTGACTGTGCGATGCTGTAGGTCGGCAGACCGCCGGAAACTTCCGTACCCATAGCGATATTCAGGAAGCGCGAAGAGGTGATACCGATCGAAGCTACAGAGAAGCTGTTGTTATTCCGATAGAGGGTTTCCTCACCGAGCAGCGCCGTAAAGTTATGAACCTCATTCCAAGTATGCTTGTACTCGGCGGTATTGGTCCAAGTCCATTCATAGAAACGCTGGAACAGTTCACTGGCACTACCAGTACCGAACTTACCCGAAGGAGTAGGAGTTTCAGGGCTGGAAGCACCGTGTGAACGCCAGTCAAAAGCATCCACAGCAAGAGAGGAGCGGATCGTCAGCCCCTTCACCGGAGTCAGTTCAATGAAAGCCATACCATTCATCGTAATACGATTCTGCCAGCGAGGCATATAGTCTGCAGTCATCAACGGGTTGATGGCTTGGGTAGCATCAAAGAAATTGAGCATCTGACCGTTATCGTCATAGAGAGGCTGGTAAGGAGGCGTAATCAACGATGCCATCACCGGGTTCGATACATACAGACCGCCCTGCGATTCCTCCGTATCAGCAACCGAACTGTGCTGATAACCCAAACCGAGGTTCAAGCCCAAACGCAGCCAGTTGTTAGCCCTGGTATCGATATTCGTACGGAAGTTGTAACGATCCAACTCCGAACCGGGCAGAATACCGGTCTTATTGGCATAGTTACCCGAGAAATAGTAAGAGGTCTTCGCCGAGCCGCCCGAAACCGACAGATCGACCTGATACATCGGCGCATTTCTCTCAAGAATCTCGTTCCACCACTTGTAGTCATTCATAGGATTATAGTTCTCATCCATGAACTTAGCCAGACCGAAATTACGGATAAAATATTGACGGCCGGACGCAATCTTATCAGGAGTCGTCAAGGCATCGCCCGACAAACGAACGGCAACAGCCGCACCGATATAATCCAACATCTCGTTCGCACTCATCATATTCAATTCAGGCGCTACGGCACTCGACATGGAGTATTGTCCCGTAAGCGTCACATCGACACTCTCCTGGTTGCGACGACCGGTTTTGGTCTGCACATAGATAACACCGTTGGCAGCACGCGAACCGTAGATCGAAGTCGCCGAAGCGTCCTTGAGGACGTTCACCGAAGCGATATCGTTCTGGTTGATCGTCTGCAGCGTCGAAGCCTGAATCGGCGCACCGTCCAACAGAATCAGCGGCGACGTATCGGCACCCATAGAACCCAGACCATGAATACGGATCGAAGAAGTCGAAGTCAACTCACCGTTACCGGTCATAATCTGAAGACCGGCTACCTGACCCTGCAAAGCGTCCACGACGTTGGTGCTGGGACGGTTTTCGATCTTCTCGGACTTCACCTGATCTACAGAACCAACCACCGAACCGATCTTCTTACCCGTACCATAACCGATCACCACGACATCCTCGATGCCCGTAGCCTCTTCCCGAGAGTCACGTCGATATGCGTCTTACCGGCTACGCTCACCTTCTGGGTTTCGTAACCGATAAAGAGATCGAGAGCGTCGCATTGGCGGGAACCGTCAATGTAAACTGCCCGTCTCCTCCGGTCGTCGTACCGGCAGACGTACCCTCTGCCACAACCGTAGCACCGATGATAGGTTCTCCTTCTCATCGGTAACCGTACCCGTCACCTGCTTGTTTTGCGCAAGAGCCAACGAACAGAAACTCAGTACAGTAATTAACGATAGTACAATTTTCTTAATCATAAGCGTTAATTTAAAATTGAGTTTGAAATAAAAGTTCCGAGCAAATATAGAAATTAATTGCTTCATAAGCAAATAACCGTATTCAAAATAATCAAAAAGCACGTATATTCGGATTTATCTCCTTTCAAATCCCATATTGACCAATTTAAGATCTGACCGGCGCGGAAAAGCCATTTGCCCGACAAAGCAGCGGAAAAATACCGGTTTTACACCCCGCTCTTATTCGACACCTTATAATATATAAAATTCGGCAGCAATGGATCGAAACGATTTTTCGTATCTTCGCGCCGAATCAAAACCTAAACAATTTATGGCTTTTACAGAAATATTACCCGGAATACACTACGTCGGCGTCAATGACCGCACCACGACCCGTTTCGAATCGCTGTGGTCGCTTCCTTACGGCGTTTCCTACAACTCATACCTGGTCATCGACGAAAAGTCGCTCTGATCGACACGGTCGAAGTATCGTTCGGCGAACAGTTCATCGACAATATCCGCGCGATCCTGAAAGACCGGCCGATCGATTACCTGGTGGTCGATCACATGGAGCCGGACCACTCTCTTCGATCAAAACCCTGCGCCTGCTCTACCCGAGATGCAGATCGTGGGCAATGCCAAAACCCTTCAGATGCTCGACGGATATTACGGCATCCATACCCTCACCCGGAAGTCAAAGAGGGCGAAAGCATTTCGCTCGGCCAAAACCTCTCGTTCTATATGGCGCCGATGGTTCACTGGCCCGAAGTGATGGTCACCTATTGCCCCGAACACAAGGTACTCTTCTCGGCGGATGCGTTCGGCACGTTCGGTGCCCTGAACGGCGGTATCCTGGACAGCCAGCTTTCGCTGGACCATTTCTGGGACGAGATGCGCCGCTACTACGCCTGCATCGTGGGCAAATACGGCGCCCCGTACAGAAAGCCCTCCAAAACTGAGCGGCCTTCCCATCGAAACGATCTGCTCGACGCACGGCCCCGTATGGCAGCAGGAAATCGGGCGCGTAATAGGTATCTACGATCAGTTGAGTCGCTACGAAGGCGAACCGGGTGTGGTGATCGCCTATGGTTCGATGTATGGCAATACGGCCCAGATGGCCTAGAAAATCGCTCGGGAGCTGGCCGTACAGGGTGTAAAAAACATCATCGTTTACAACCTTTCGTATGCCGACATTTCGAATGTCATCCGCGACATTTTCAAATACGACACGCTGATCGTGGGTTCTCCGACCTACAACGGCGAACTCTTCCCCGAAGTCGGGTCCCTGCTGCAAAAAATCAGCGAACGTTGCATTCCCTGCCGGAAATTCGCCTATTTCGGCTCCTATACCTGGGCTGGAGCAGCGGTACGCCTGCTGGGAGAATTCGCCCAGAAAATGAAATGGGAGGCCATCTGCCAGCCGACAGAAATGAAACAGGGATACGACGATCAGGGGCACAATGCTGCACGGCACTTGCCAAAGCCATTGCCGAAAAATCCGGTAGAAAATCCCGATTCGTCCGCAATAAACAGGGACGGTGCCGTCATTGGCACCGTCCCTGTTTAGTTTCTATCTCTTTCTGAGTCTTGCGACCGCGGCACAAGCCCCTATTTCATCACCTTTACGACCGCCTTTTTGATCCGTCCCCGACCGATCATCGGAGCATGGGCGTCCTCGGGACCGAAAACGACGAACTGTCCGGGCCTGATCCCGACGAAAAGCTGCGGCCGGTCTGCAAAACCGAATGTCTTCTTCCGCATCGAAAGGCCCCCGGGGGACACGGCACTCCCGACGCTCCCGCCAACCCATCGTTTCGACTTCGCCGGCAATCAATACCTGTACGTCGATATATTTATCGTGCACCTCCAGCGAAGCCTCCTCTTCCCGTTTGAGCTCCCCTTCTGTCACTTTCATAAAAATTTCAGCTCCTTCGATCTCGTACCGCCCCGGCTCAAGAGTATTCAAATCGGCCGCAGCGAGGTATTCCAACGCCCGCTTCAACCGGGAATCGGCCCCGCAATAAAAAGCCCAGTTTCTCAATGAATCCAAAATCATAACAACAACTATCTTTTGACCGGCCTCAACCGGACCACGACCGGATAGTGATCCGACAAATCCACATCGTACAAAACCTGGTAATCGAGACACTCCAAATCTTCGGAATAGAGGACGTAATCGATCCGCAAAACATCCATGAATCCGCGAAAGGTATAGGAATACCCCTTACCGCTCGCCCGGAAAGCATCGTCGAGGTCTTGTGCCATCACCCGATAGGTATAGGACATAGGCGTATCGTTAAAGTCACCGCAAACGATCTTACAGCCCGAGTCGCAGCGATCGCCCGAGCGATCGTGTCCGCCTGTGCCGCCCGCAACATGCTGTTGTCGCGGAACCTGCGGAAGATATTCTTGATTTTCGCTCCGCCAGCGGTATCCGTAAGAAACTGATGCTCCGAAAGATACTTATCGTCATGCACGGTAATTGCGGTCGAATGCAAGTGGTTGTTAAAGATCCGAATCGTATCGTCCCCCACCAGCAGATCCACCCATACCGACTGCCCGTCCTGCTTCATAGGACCCAATATCGAATGAGATTTTCCGAGGATCCGGTATTTGGTATAAAGCGCCAGCGGAAATACAGGATCCCGTCTGTTCCCCTCCATAACCACCGTACGATCGTAATCGGATAACAGCGAATCCAACTCTTCGGCCTTGCTCGAGGTACGGTTGAACTCCTGTAAGCAGACAATATCGGGATTCACACGGCGGATCACCTCCGTCACCCCGTCGAAACTCCACTGTCCCCGGTCGTTATAAAAACTGCGAACATTGAAAGTCAGCAGGGTGATCGCCCCCGGCCGAAGCTCGTCTCTTCACCGTAATGACGGCGCAACTCCGGCTTCAGGAAGAGCGGCACCTTGAAAAGGCCCGCCAGCAACAGTACGACAAGCGGAAGGGCAATGCGCCACCGCCACCGAATGATCCAGTACAACGTCACCAGCAGGGTGATTACATAAACCGCCGGAGCGACCAACCCCAGCACCGGAAAAATCCAGGTTCGCCCCGGGTGCACGAACGGTGCCAGCAGCGTTACGATCATGGCCGCACCCGTCGCGACCGAAAGGATCAGCATCACCCCGTTGAACACGCTGCCCGGCAAACTTTTCCGACGTTTCCGGGAAGCACCGTGTCTGTAATCGTCGTAATACTCCCTGCTCATCGATCAATAGCGGATCACCCCTTTGTGTTTCCAATAATAGAGCAGCAGGAATCCCCACAACATACCGCCGACATGGGCGAAGTGGGCGACACCGTCCATCCGGCCCGAAATGCCGAAGAAAAGTTCGATAACGCCATACACGACCACGAACCACTTGGCTTTCATCGGGATAGGCGGAATGAGCAGCATGATGACCGCATTGGGGTGCATTACGCCGAAAGCAAGCAGCAGACCGAACACGGCACCCGAAGCTCCGACCGTCGGCACCATCAGGGCCATCATACCGACATTGCCATAGCGGTATTCCAGCCAGCCGACCAACAGTTGCAACACCCGGCACCGACGCCGCACACCATGTAGTAGGTCAGAAAGCGCTTCGACCCCAACTCGTATTCGAGCGTACGCCCGAACATCCACAAGGCGAACATATTGAAAAACAAGTGGGAAAATCCACCGTGCAGAAACATATAAGTCACCAACTGGTAGGAATGGAACAACGGACTCTCGACGTTGAAAGCGCCAGCGCCCCGACGATTCTGTTCCCGACAGGCAGCAGCTCGGTCGCAAGAAGCATCAACGCATTGATGATAATCAGGTTCAGCACTACGGGAGGCGTCGAAGAAAAATAGCGGCTATTATTCATAGACAAAGTAAGATTTAGATGCAAATGTAACGATTATATCCCTTCCGGCAACCTCTCAACCAAGTTTATTGCGGATTTCTTCCAGTGTGATTTTGGCCATGACCGCCTTGCCCGAAGGCGTGAAGCTGACATTCCCGCCTTCGCAGAGCTGCCCCAGCAGATTCGGCCTCCTCCGTCGAAATCGTACGGGACATGCTGCGGGCTCCGCTGCAAGCCATGACAGCGGCGATCTTCTCGCGCCGCAATGCCTGAACGTCCACAGGCACGGCGAACTCCTGCAGCAATTCGTAAATCAACCGGTCGATCGTATCGTGCGGAATGTCGGCCGGAACGCCCTTTACCTCGACGGCTCCGCCGCCGCAAAACTCCAGGTCGAAACCCAACGCCGCGAAATCGACCGCATTCTCCTCGAGCAACGCATATTCGTTTTCCGAAAACGCGAGACGCTCCAAAAGGAGCTGCTGGCTGACCGACGATCCGTTGGTCAGGGCAGCAGGTAGTTGTCATACAACACCCGCTCCCGCGCCCGGCGCAGGTCCACGACCACCCATTTGCCGCCGTACAGCGCCGAGGCATACCCGTTGCCGAGCACCGTCACACCGCTGAAACAAGCCGCAGGATCGTCCATCAGCCGTTGTTGCACCGGTTCCCCGGCAGAAGGAATGAACTCCATTTCGGTCGGAGCGAATCCGGCAGAAGGGATCATCTCGTCGTATCGATCCTCCGCCCCCACACCCTTTCCGGCAGGCATCTCCCCGTCGTAAGGAGCGTCGAAGCCCGAAAAATCCACGTCGGGCATCCGTTCCGACACATCGGAAGCGTAATCCGCACGAAAAGGGTTGTAACTCTCGTTCGACATCGCCTTGGGTTCACGGTAAACGGCCCCTTTGGTCAGCACCGGAATCTCGACGCTGTCCGTCTGATCGAAATCCATGAGCGGCACCGCTCCCGTCTTGGCGAGAGTTTCCCGCACGGCAGCGTTGATGATCTGCCACACGGCCTCTTCGTCAGCGAACTTGACTTCGGTCTTCTGGGGATGGACATTGACGTCGATCCGCGAAGGGTCGATCGTCAGGTAGAGAAATAGGAGGGCGAACAGGCATCGGGAATCAGCTTCTCGTAAGCCTTCAGGATCGCCTTGAAAAATAGGGGAGCGGAAATAACGCCCGTTCACGAAAAGATACTGTTCCGAACTATTGCTCTTCTTGGCGGCAGCGGGACGGCCCACGAAGCCCGTCACCCGCACGATCGACGTGTCGGCATCGACTTCCAGCAGGTTCTGTTTGATATGACGCCCCACCACATCGACGATCCGCGAAGCCAGCGAAGCAGCGGGCAACCGATAGAGCGGCTGGTCGTTCATCAGCAATTCGAACCCCACCTGCGGATTGCAGAGCGCGACCCGCTGGAACTCGGACTTGATCTGCCCCGTGGAAGTCGTACTCTTTTCGAGGAACTTACGGCGGGCAGGCACGTTGTAGAACAGATTGCGCACATAAAACTGCGACCCACAGGACAAGCCGCGAGGGTCTGCGAAACGAACTCACCGCCATTGACCGTCGTGAGCGTACCCACTTCATCCTCCGCCTGGCGCGTACGCAGCTCCACCTGCGACACGGCGGCGATCGAAGCGAGCGCCTCGCCCCGGAAGCCGAACGTCTTGAGCGCATAAATATCGTCCAGCGAAGAGATCTTGCTGGTAGCATGCCGGTCGAAAGCCATGCGTGCGTCGATGGGCGACATGCCGCAGCCGTCGTCCACGATCTGGATCAAATCCTTGCCGCCGTCGCGGAAATTGACCTTCACGCTGCGGGCTCCGGCATCGATCGCGTTCTCCATCATCTCCTTCACCACCGACGACGGACGGTTCACCACCTCACCGGCGGCAATCTGGTTCGCAACGACCTCGGGCAGTAATTTGATACGATCAGCCATTACTCCTCATAATCGTTAGGGACGACCGTAATCGGAGTGTAGGGATTGAACTCCTCGGTCTGCGGGGTTTTGGGTTTCTGCATGTCGGAAATGAACGCGACCACACGCGGATAGCCGAACACCAAGAACAAAAGCACCAGCACGACCAGTACGACCATCATCCACATACGGCCGGAGCCTCGCGACATCTCTTCGCGGCGGCGGGCTGCCCGGGCCTGGCTTTGCGTACGGATATACTGTCCCGGCTTATACTCTTTGCCCGCATCCTCGGCCCGTTCGCCGCGCAGCTCGGCACGACGCCGGTCGCGCTCCTCTTTCTCGGGATCGTAGTAGCGCGGCAGGTAGTTGAATTTATTGGCGTGTTTCTTAAACGGCGTAAAACCGGACATAAAATTCTGTTTTTTAAGGTGAAGACAGCAGCGGCCCGGGCGAGGCTCCGAACAGACGAATTGCATCGGCCCGCTTCATCGTCATCCGCAAAATACGGGGCCCGCAACACGTCGTGTTACGCCCGATCGGAATGCAGCCGTCCAAACCGGTTATTTCTTCGGTAAAGATACGAAAACTCCCGGAATAACCAGCCATGTCACTCCGGGAGCTCTCACTTTCGACCGGAAATTACCGGAAGAAACTCTTCATCCTGTCGAAAATGTTATGTCCTTTGGACGCCTCGGCCCGCTGGAAGGAAGGCTGTGCGGCCAGTTGCTCCACCAACCGCTTCTCCTCGGCATTGAGCTTGGCGGGGACCGTAACATCCACCACGACCAGTATATCGCCGCGTCCGTAACCGTTCACGTCGGGCAAGCCCTTGCCGGCCAGCCGCAGCACCTTGCCCGCAGGCGTACCCGGTGCGATCTTGATCCGCGCCCGGCCATCGACCGTCGGAACCTCGACCGAACCGCCGAGCAAAGCCGTCGGAACCGTAATATTCAAATTATGGATCAGGTCGTTGCCATCGCGTACCAGTTCCGGATTGTGCTCCTCCTCGATCACCACCTGCAAATCACCGTTCACACCGCCGTGACGAGCCGCATTTCCTTGCCCGACACCGTCAATACCATTCCATCGCCCACACCGGCCGGAATCCGAATCTCCACCACCTCGGAGCCTTTGATCGTCCCTTCGCCCTTGCACTCGTCGCAGGGATTGGTAATCACCTTGCCCGTACCGCCGCACGTGGGACACACGCTCTGGGTCTGCATCCGACCGAAAAAGGTATTTTCGACACGATTCACATACCCCGCTCCGTTGCAGGTCGAACAAGTCGAATAGGAGTTGGCGTCCTTGGCTCCCGTACCTCCGCATTTAGGACAGGCGATCTGCTTGTTGATCTTGAGCTTCTTGACCGTTCCGGCAGCGATCTCCGCCAGGGTGAGCTTCACCCGCACACGGATATCCGTACCACGGCTTACGCGACGGCCGCCGCTCGAAGAGGTCCGATAACTTCCGCCGCTGAAATGGCCCCCGAAAATATCGCCGAACTGCGAGAAGATGTCCTCCATCGAGAACCCGCCGCCGAATCCGCCGAACCCGCCGCCGGCTCCGGCCGCACCGCTCATTCCGGCATGGCCGAACTGATCGTATCTGGCTCGCTTTTCGGGATTGGAGAGCACATCGTACGCCTCGGCCGCCTCCTTGAACTTCTCCTCGGCCTCCTTATCCCCCGGATTCTTGTCCGGGTGATACTTGATAGCCGCCTTTCGGTAAGCTTTCTTTATCTCATCCGCGTTGGCGTTCTTCGCCACGCCAAGCACTTCGTAGTAATCTCTCTTTTCTGCCATAGTATTCGAATGCCGGACTTCGATTCCGGCTCAATATTCTTTTCAATAGTCGTATTTTCACACTCTACGCTCGGCACAATAGTGCGCGACGGAGCAACTCTGCGCCCGTTAAACGAAAACGCCCGTTACTCTCCGACGACCACTTTCGCAAAACGCAACACCTTGTCGCCCATCTTGTAACCGGGCTGTACCACATCGACGATCTTGCCCTTCTTCTCCTTCCCGGCATCGAAACGGGCCACCGCCTCGTGGTGATCGGTATCCAACTCCAGTCCGAGCGCCTCGATCTCCTTCACATTCTGTTTCTTGAGCGTTTCCCGGAACTTCTGTGCGATCAATTTCACACCCTCACGAAGCGCCTCCAGGTCATTGCTCTTCTCGATCGCTTCCAACGCCCGCCGCAAATCGTCCATCAGAGGCAGGAAATTCTTCACGCATTCGGCGCTTCCGCTCTGCACCAGCTCCATCTTCTCCCGCAGCGTGCGCTTGCGGAAATTATCGAACTCGGCCTGCAAACGCAGGTATTTGTCCTGCCACTCCGCAACCTCCGCCGCGAAATCGTGCTCCGGGACCTGGTCCTGGGCTGTTTCTGCCTTCACCGCATTCTTATCTCCTGCCATTGTGTCAGCATCGGCAGAGCTTTCATCTGTCACATTGGCACACGGCTCCCCGTCGCAGGAGGGATACCCATCGCCCGCCGCGAAGCCTTCGTCGCCGCCAACCGCTTCATTATAAACTTTTTCCTTGTCCATATCTGATGTATTACTTGATTTTCCACTCCTCTATTGTCCAAAATATATACCAACCGGCAGAAGCATCAGCCCAAAATGAAAATTGCAGGCCGTTTATCCATTTCCGGCAGCAGGGCCGAGCGCCACTCACGAACCGTCAGCGTGCGGATATACTCCTGCGGCGAGGTAATATCGACGGCCAGCGTAAGCCGCGTATCGGGGGCGCACACCTCGAGCAACTGCCCGAGCAGCTTCGCATTCCGGTAGGGAGCCTCGATAAAACCTGCGACTGCCTCTCGCCGGTCGCACGCCGTTCCAGCGTCCGGATCGCCCGGGCCCGTTCGGGCGGTTTGACCGGCAGATAGCCGTTGAAGGCGAACGACTGTCCGTTCAACCCCGACGCCATCACTGCCAGGATGATCGACGAAGGACCGATCAAAGGCACCACGCGGATTCCGAGCCGGTGACACCGGGCCACCGCCAGGGCCCGGGATCGGCCACTCCGGCACACCCGCTTCCGAGATAACTCCGGCAGAACGCCCCGCAAGAATCGGACGCACCATCTCGTCCACAGCCCGGGCATCGGTCGTATGCTCGTTCAGCTCCGGAACTCCAGGCTGTCGATCGGACGGCCGATGCCCGCCTTCGACAGAAAACGCCGCGCCGAGCGGACATTCTCCACGATGAAATAATCCAGCGAGTCGATCACGGCCCGGTTCGCCGCCGGCAGCACGTCCCACACGGGCGTATCCTCGGCGATCGGACACGGAATCAGGTAAAGCGTACCCGGCTGTCCCGGTTTTCGTTCCTGCGACATATCTTCATTCCATTTATCGAAAACCCGCCTCTGCCACCGCCCCGGCATTCGGCTCCGTCGGGATTCTCTTTTTTACTCCTTGCTGTAAATCCGTTTCACACGGCCCGACACGGAGGTCATCACCTCGTAAGGGATCGTATCGAGTACGCGGGCCATATCTTCGGGCGTATTGCCCGGCACTGCGGAGAAGATCACCACCTCGTCCCCCTCCTCCACGCCGGGAATGTCGGTCACGTCGATCATGCAACTGTCCATGCAGACGCGGCCCACGATCGGCGCGGGCCGCCCCGCGACCAGCATCGACCACCGGCCGCACCCCAGATGACGGTCCAGTCCGTCGGCATACCCCATCGGCACGGTAGCCGTCACGCTGTCACGCGTCAGCTTCCCCGCCCGGCCGTAACCGACGGCTTCGCCCGCCGACAGGTGCTTGAGCTGCACGATACGGCTTTTGAGCGTCGAAACGGGCCGCAGCTCGTCGTTATGCTCGAAGCCGAAACCGTAAAGTCCCAACCCCAGACGGCACATGTCGAACTGCGCCTCGGGGAAACGCTCGATCGCCGCCGAATTGGCCGTATGGCGAAGCACCGGATAGGGAAGCGCCGCAGCCAGACGGCCGCTCATACGGTCGAAACGGGCGATCTGCTCCCGCGTATAACGATCCTCCTGGGGCATATCGGAACAGTTCAGGTGCGAAAAGATCGTAGCGACCTTCACCGACGGAGTTTCGCCCAGCGTTTCGGTCAGCCTCTCCAACTCCCCTTCCATAAAACCCAACCGGTGCATCCCCGTATCGAGCTTGATATGGATCGGGTAACTCCTCTCCGACCCGTTCGACGGCTTTCGAAAAAAACGCCAGCGAACGGAAATTGTATATTTCGGGCTCCAGCCGGTGAGCGACCATCAGATCGAAACTGCCCTCGTCGGCATTCAGAACGACGATCGGCATTCTAATTCCCCGCTCGCGGAGCAGCACCCCTTCGTCGGCGAAAGCTACGGCCAGGTAATTGACCCCTGATGCTGGAGCATCTGGGCCACCTCGAAATCCCCGGCGCCGTAGCTGGCCGCCTTGACCATCGCCACGAGCCGCACTCCGGGACGGAGCCGCGCACGGAAATAATTCAGGTTGTGGATCATGGCATCGAGATCGACCTCCAATACCGTCGTATGGCTCTTGCGTTCGAGCGCATGACTCACCCGCTCGAAGCGGCTGTCGCGGCTGCCCTTGATGAGCACCACGCGCCCGGCCACATCGTCGCGGCGCAGGTTGCGCAACAGCTCGTCGGTCGTGCGGTAAAAGGCGCTGTCGCAGGCGAAATTCGCCCCGGCATTTCGAATACGGTCTCCCACGCCGATCAGACGGCTCACTCCGGCGGCGGCCACCAGGCGGGCCACTTCGCCGTAAAGCACTCCGTCCTCGACGCCGCTCTGCTCGATATCCGAAAGAATAAGTGTCATGGGACGGCCGGCGGCCATATTATGCAGGTAGTCGAGCGCAATGGAGAGGGAGTTGATGTCCGAATTGTAAGCGTCGTCGATCAGCAGCGAACCGTTGATTCCCTCCTTCAACTCGAGGCGCATCGCCACGGGCCGAATCCGGCCGAAATCGGGGTCGGGAAAGCCCATCACCCGACAGAACGCCCCGACCAACTGGGCATCGACACGCCCGGCCCGCTCTCCAGAACCCTGCGGGCAACTGCTCCGGCAGCGGATATTCCGCAGCGTCCTGCAACTGCCGGCCGCCGTATAACGTGCGGATCATCCGTTCGAGCAGGGAGGAGCCACCATGATAAATAATGGTTCGCGCTCCCTTCGCCAACACCAACTTTTCGGCACTCTTCTCCTCGAGCGAGGTGAAATTTTCCTGGTGCGCCTCGCCGATCGAAGTGAAAATCACCGTATCGGGGCGGATCATCCGCTCCAGACGCACCATCTCCCCGGGACAGGAGATCCCCGCTTCGATCAACGCCAACTCCTCGTCCCCTTCGATCATCAGCAGCGAGAGCGCCACGCCCAACTGCGAATTATAACTTTTCGGCGACCGGAAATATTTGACGCCGGCAGGAATCTGCTGGGCGATCCATTCCTTGACCACGGTCTTCCCGTTCGAACCCGTGATACCGACCACGCGCCCTTGAACCGAGTCCGGTGATGGGCCGCAAGCTGTTGGAGGGCAGCGATGGCGCTCGGAACCACCACGCAGCCGCAACCGGCCGGAAGTTGCGTCTTCCGCTCCGCAAGAAATGCCTTCACATCCCGGCGAACCATCTCGCCAATAAAGGCGTGGGAGTCGTGATTGGTACCTTTCATGGCCACGAACAGCGGCTCCTCGCCGAACGAACAGTTGCGGCTGTCGGTAAGCACCCGTGCCACCGGCAAATCCTCCCCGATGAGTTCGCCCCGCAAATGCGGGCGATTTCCGATAACATGTATTTCATGTCGTATCTTTCCTTTACATAACTGCCGTCAATCCATACGCAGAGTCACCACCGTAATCCCGCTCCGCCCCGGTCGGCGTGTTCGTCCGCAGCCCGTTCGACCTCCGGCACCGTGCGCAGATAACGGCGGATCTCCTCCTTGAGCGCCCCCGTCCCCTTGCCGTGCAGGATCGTGACCGTACCGACGCCAACCATGATCGCGTCGTCGATAAAATCCCGCACCTCCAATGCTTCGGCGGCACGCAGGCCCGCACATCGATATGATCCTTGAAATTGAGCTTGCGGGCCGACACATCGACCGATACCACCGTGCGCGGCTGCACGGGCCTGGTCGCCTGCTTGAATTCGGCGCCCGAGATCACGACGAGCGAACTTCTATCCACCGTCGTAAGAATCTGTCCGAATGCCACCTGCGCCTTCCGGCCCTTGATCGAAAGCACCACGCCGGGAATGTCCTGCCCGGCGATCTTCACCTTCGAGCCGACCTCCGCCTCGCGGGGTTTCTCCGGCACGGCAGGCTGTGCGACCTCCGGAGTCTCGCCGGCCTGCTGTCTGCGCTCGGCACGACGCTGGCGGCGGCGTTCGAGTTTCTCCATTTCGCGGGCCACCCGTTCGTCGTGCGCCGCATCCGCTGCATCCGTCCTCTCCACCCTGTCCCGAAAATCGTTCAACTCCTTACGGGCCAACTGGGTAAGCTCCTTCTCGGCCTGCGCTTCGCGGATCGTCCGAATCGTATTCTCAATCTGACGGTTGGCGTCGGCGATCATCCGCTGCGCCTCCTCCTTGGCCTTTTTCAAGATTTCCGAGCGCTCCTGCCGGATGCGCGAAAGCTGGTCGGCATAGGTCTGTTCCAGCTCCTCGACCTTGCGGTCGGCGATCCGGATGCGGTCGCGCTTCTGCTCCCAGTAATGTTTGTCACGGGCGATTTCGCGCAGCTGCTTTTCGATGTTGATATGGTCGCTGCCGGCCTTCTCGCCCGCATCGCGGATAATATCCTCCGGCAACCCGATCTTGCGGGCGATCTCCACCGCGAACGAACTGCCCGGCTTGCCGATCTCGAGCCGAAACAGCGGCCGGATATTCTGCACGTCGAACATCATCGCTCCGTTGGCGATTCCCTCGGTGTTCGACGCATAATACTTAATGTTGGCATAGTGGGTCGTAATCACCCCGTAACAGCCTTTACTGCGGAGCCGTTCGAGGATCGACTCCGCGATCGCCCCGCCGATGATAGGCTCCGTACCCGAACCGAACTCGTCGATAAGCACCAGCGTCCGGTTCGAAGCTCCGGCGAGCATGTTCTTCATATTGAGCAGGTGCGACGAGTAGGTCGAAAGATCGTCGTCGATCGACTGTTCGTCGCCGATGTCGATCATTAGGTTGCGGAACAGGGGCAGCTCCGAATTCTCCGATGCCGGAACCAGGAAACCGCACTGGAACATATACTGCACGATGCCCGTGGTTTTCAGGCAGACCGACTTGCCGCCCGCGTTAGGCCCCGAAATCACCAGGATATGCCGCCGTTCGTCGAGTTGCAGATCGAGCGGCACCACCTGCCCGCCCTGCGCCCGGGCGTCTGCTGCAGCAAGGGATGGCGGGCATTGCGCAGCACCAGCCGGTCGTCCGTCGAAACGATCGGCTTCACCGCTCCGTTGGCAACGGCCCAGCGGGCTTTGGCACGGATCATATCCAGATCCGAAGATAGTCGCCAATCAGCGCGATCCGATCCGCTTCGGGGCGAATCGAGTCGGTGAAGGCCGAGAGGATCCGCACGATCTCGCGCCGCTCGGCGTACTCCAGCTCCTTGAGTTCGTTATTGATTTCGACGACCTCGACCGGCTCGACGTAGAAGGTCTTGCCCGTGGCCGATTCGTCGTGGATGAAACCCTGCAACTTGCGTTTATTGGCCGCTGCGACCGGAATCACCGCCCGGCCGTCGCGGATCGAGAGCATCGCGTCGGCCTCCACGATACCGGCTTTCTTGGCATTCGACAACACCTGCTGCAGGCGTTTGGCGGCCTGCCCCTCCCGCTCGCGGATCATCCGCCGGATCTGCTGCAACTCCGGCGAAGCGTCGTCCCGGATCTTGCCGTACTGATCGACGATACCGTCGATCGCCCGAACGATCTCCGGGAAAGCCTCGATCCCCCGGCTGCGGAGCCGCAGTTCGGGATATAGCTCCTCACCGCGCCCCAGGATAAAACCGGCGATCGCCCCCGCCGAAGCCAGCGCCCGGCGCAGCAACACGACCTCCTCGACTTCGAGGAAACTGCCTTCGATCTTCAGTTTGGAAAGGATATAATCGACATCGACGAACTCGTCGTCCGGAAAGTCCCGTTCCATCTCCAGCAGACGGCGCATCTCGTCCGCCAGCGCCAGCCGCCGCTCGACATCGGCCTGCGAAGTGCTGAATTGTTCGGCGCACAACCTTTCCCGGCCGCCGCGAATCGTACACAGCGCCGCGACCTGCTCACGCAGCCGGTCGAAACCGACTTTCTGTTCAAAGTTCGCCGGATAGATCATCGCACAGAGAAAACATTCGAAACTATCGGGCCGCTTTCAGGGCCTTGAGCGAATCGCGCCGGGCATGTTTCGCCTCTTTTCTGCTGCTTGCGGTCGGCCTTTTCGGGATCGCGGCCGAACAGCGAGAAATGGACGTAACGAGCAGGATGGGCCTGCAAGTTGGCCAGCAGCGACGCCAAGTTCGCAGTCGCCTCGTTGAGCGATTCGTACAGACGGGGATCGCTGACGAGCTGCCCGACAGTCCCCCCCGGCATTGACACGGGCCAAGATCGCATTGAGGTTCATCAGAGTCGAATCGAGCGCCCCGGCCAGATTCTCACGCTGTATTTGGTCGGTAAAATTGCTTAAATTCAGGATAATACTGTCCATACGCGGAGATTTCTCGCCGAGCATCTCCGAAAACGGGTCAAATTCGCTACGGCGCTCTCCAGATTCGCACGCTGCGACAGCAACATACCGTTTACGCTGCCCGTAATCGAATTCAGGTGCGACATCGTACCTTCGATATTCGCGGCGTTCTGCTCCATAATCAGATTCAGGTTATCCATCGTGCGGCTCAAATCCCCCACGACCTGCGACATCTTCTGCTTGAAAAATTCGAGTTCCGAACCCGCCATATCCATCAGGCCCTTGCTGCGGCTCGAACAGAGGGTGTCCCCGGATTGCAGGTAGGTCCCGGCATCGCCCAGAGCGATTTCGATCGCTTTGGCGCCCATGATGCTGTTGCTGTAGATCCGGGCTTCGGAATTGGACGGAATCCGGTATTTCCGCTGGATCGTCAGTTGAAGTACGACCTCGTTACCGATCGAAGGATCGAACGAAATATCCGTCACGGCTCCCACCTTCACGCCCCGGATCAGAATCGGCGAAGCGTTCTGCACGCCATCGACCTGGTCGTAAGCGGCATAATAGACCGCGTTGCGACTGAAGATGTCGAACCCTTCAGAAAGCGGATACCCGCCCAGAGGGCGCCGATCATCAGCACGGCGAAAATGCCGATCTTAACTTCTCTTCTCATATACCTGTTTTTTTCGTTTTATTTACTGTACGATCCGGTCGCCCCGACAACTCACCACGAACGCATCGCGGAACTCCCTGCGCACCTCGGCCAACTTGGCTTCGGCCTGCTTGCGGGTATCGAAACGCCCCACACAATACTTATACCTGAACCGGCCGCCGGTAACGAACTCCGTGACTTTTCCCCGGTAACTTTTGAACTGCCGGTCCTTGGGCGGCACGCGCTTGGCGCTGGCGATCAACTGCACGGCATAAAACGTCTTCTCCTGTTCGGCTTTCCCGGTTTTGACACTACCCTTATCCGCTTTGTCCGAAGCGGCAGCCGGAGCCGGCTCCGCGACATCGGCATCGGCCTGTTCGTAAATAGCATCGTCATCGACAAGCAGCGTACCCCGTACGAAAGCGACGTAATCCTTCACCGCATCGCACAGCGCACGTGCGATTTGAGCCTGCCCTTCGCCGAATTCATATAAGCGTACTCCTCCGAATTGAAAGGAAACCTATCTCGGTCAGGATACCGGGCATATCGGTAGCGTAGAGCACTTTGAGCGGCTGTCGCTTCACACCGCGATTGTGCCGCCCGGACTTGACGTAATGTTTCTGCACCAGACGGGCCATCGCTTCGCTGTATTCACCATAGGTGAACTGCAGGTTCTGGATATAAGCCCGAACGATCGCCGCCGTCTTCTCGTTCGACATATCGAGCAGCTCCTCCTGGTTGTTATAATAGAGGGCCCGCTCGTTGGCGTTCTTATCCAGCGGACTCTCACACATAATCAGGGTCTCGACTCCCCGTGCCGACGCCGATGCCGCAGCATTGGTATGGATCGAAATGAACAGGTCGCCGCCCGCCTTGTTGGCGATATCGGCCCGAGCCTGCAAATCCTGGGTCAGACTTTCGGAAAACTGCTTGTCCGTCTTACGCGTGTAAACCACTTTCAACTGGGGGTATCTCCTTCTCGATCAAGGCCCCGAGCTTCAGAGCGATCTGAAGGTTGAGATCTTTCTCATAAACGCCTCTGTAATGAGCTCCGGAAACTTCGGCCCCGTGCCCGGCATCGATTACGACGACCCGCACGCCCTGTGCAATATTCTGCGCGGCAACTCCGTTGAAAGAGAGTGTCGCAATCAAAAACAGGGCAACAAGAAAAAGCGATTTCCGCATAGCAAAAGTGGCTGAAAATTTAACGGTTCTGAATTTTTTACCTATATTTGCCGGATGTTAAAACCCCCGCACTGAGGCCTTCGGAGCCATTTTCGGGCGGTTTTGCCGACTCGTCGGCAAAGGTATGATTTTTTTTGGAATTTTGGACAGGCTAAAGGCAAAATATATCTTCTCGGGAGCACTCCTGCTGCTCTTCCTGCTTCCGGTGCTCGGCATGGCGCTGCCGGGCGGAGTGCAGCATCCCGCGACACCCGAACGCCAAACACCGCCCGACAGCACTCCGACGCAAGCCGTACAAAATCCCGCCGCGAAACCCGCCGGGAGATTCGGCGCCTTCAACGGGAAGCCGACCGCCCCCCGACCGCCGAAACACGTACGGAAGAGGAGCAGGATTCGCTTTTCGACACCAGGATCGACTCGATCTTCGGAGCGCCTCCCCTCTCGCCGATCGCCCCCGCCGACAGTACGGCTCCCACCGGCAACGACTCGCTGCTGCGCGATTCGTTGCGTCAGGACACGACCGGCGCGATACGACCCGGAAAAATCTTTCCTGGACGACATCATCAGCGGCAAAACCAGGACTCGCTCTACTACGACGTACGCAACCGCACGGTCTATATCTACAACCAGGGTGATATCAACTACCAGAACATGAATCTCAAGGGAGATTTCATGCGGGTCAATATGGACGAAAAGATCATCTACGCCCACGGCAAGCGCGACACGATAGACGGCAAACCGACAGTTACCAACCCCACTTTCACCGAAGGAGCCGCCAATCCTTACACGATGGACACGATCACCTACAACATCGGCAGCAAAAGGCGAAAATCAAAGGCGTGGCGACTCAGGAGGGCGACGGCTGGCTGATCGGCAACAACGTCAAAAGATGGACGACAACACCATCCACATCCAGGACGGCAAATACACCACCTGCGACCAGACGGACCACCCCCACTTCTACCTGGCGATGACCAAGGCGAAGGTGATTCCCGGCAAGAAAGTGGTCACGGGTCCCGCCTACCTGGTCCTGGAAGACGTTCCCATCTACTTTCCGCTACTGCCCGAGGGTTTCTTCCCGCTCAGTTCCGGCCCCAAGTCGGGTCTGCTGATGCCGACTTTCGGCGAGGAATCGACCAAGGGATTCTACATCCGTGACCTGGGCTACTACTTCACGCTCGGAGAGCACATGGACCTGGCCATCCGGGGCGGTATCTACACCCTCGGATCGTGGGAGGCATCCGCGATGTCGCGCTATATGAAGCGTTACAAGTACAACGGCACCCTGAATTTCAACTACTCGAACGTCCGTGTCGGCGACAAGGGCGAACCCGACTTCCTCCAGCAGAACAACTTCCAGCTCTACTGGCAGCATACGCAAGACCCCAAAGCCAATCCGGGATCGACCTTCTCCGCATCGGTCGATTTCCGTACCAGCGGCTACAACCGCTATTCGGCTACCAGCCTGAACGAAGCGCTCCAGACGCAGACAAGTTCGACGATCTCCTATTCGAAAAGCTGGCTCGGCACACCGTTCTCCCTTTCGGCCAACATGTCCGTTTCGCAGAACTCGCAGAGCGGAACGCTCTCGATCGCCCTGCCGAACGTCGTCTTCAACGTTTCGACCTTCTACCCCTTCAAACGCAAGGAGGCGATGGGCAAGCAGCGATGGTACGAAAAGATTTCGCTCCGCTACACCGGCAAGTTCAACAACAAGGCCAACGCCAAAGAGTCCGAAATCTTCACCAAGGAAACACTCCAGAACATGCAGTACGGCTTCGAGCATAGCATTCCCATCTCGGCGACGTACAACATCTTCAACTATATCAACTTCGGACCTACGATCAACTACACCGAAAAGTGGTATTTCAAAAACAGGAGCAGGTTTGGAACCCGGTGCTGAACCGCATCGACAAACTCGACCCGGAGTACGGCTTCTACCGTCTGTACAACTACAACTTCAGCCTGCAGGCCTCGACGATCATCTATGGCCGCTACGAGGCCAAGAAAACGCGCAAGATACAGGCGATCCGCCACACTATCACCCGACGGTGAGCTTCTCCTACGCCCCCGACTTCTCCAAGCAGAAATACGGCTACGTAAAGACCGTGCAGAGCGATACGCTGGGTAATTTCAAGACCTACTCGCCTTTCGAAGGGAGCATCTTCGGCGTGCCCAGCTCCGGTCAGTCCATGGCCATCAACGCCTCGCTCTCGCAGACGCTCGAAATGAAGGTGCTCAGCAAGCGCGATACCTCAGGCGTGAAGAAGATCAAACTGATCGACGAACTCCGCATCGGACAGGTATCCTATAACTTCCTGGCCGACTCCATGGACTTTCGAACATCCCCATTTCGCTGCGCGACCGTTTTCCAGAATTTCGGCATCAATATCAACGCTACGCTCGACCCTTACCGGGTCACCCGCAGGGCCAGCGTATCAACAAACTCTTTTTCCCGGGCCGTGTGGTATCGGCCAGCACTTCGTTCGGCTATACGTTCCAATCCCGCCAGGACAACTCCACCCGGCGATCAACGACATCAACAACGCCCCGGTCGATCCGGCCTACGCCAATCCTTTCTACGACCCTTACGGGCAAATGAACCCGGCCCTGCGACGGCAATACATGACCCAGGCCTACTACGACTTCTCGCTACCCTGGAACCTGGGATTCAACTATACGATCAGCTACTCCGCATCACCGACCAACAACGGCACGACGGGCTACCAGAAAACATCACCCAAACGCTCGGCATCAACGGCAGCGTTACGATTCTGCCAAAATGGGTGTAACAATCCAGGGCGGTTACGACTTCCAGGCCAAAGAGCTGACTCCGGCCTCCATCACCATTACGCGACCTGCATTGCTGGCAAATGTCGTTCGCGTGGGTCCCTTCGGCCACTATCAGAGCTGGAGTTTCAACATCGGCGTCAAAGCGGCTTCCCTCGCCGACCTGAAATACGACAAAAGCCAGAGCATGTTCGACAACCTGTATTGATTTTCCGCGTCGTTCCCTTCTACCCCCGGAATATAAAGATTCTGTGAAATTTAGTTTTTCCTACTCTTTTACATAAATATTCCCTACATTTGTGCGTAAACATTTTAGGGCGAGAAAAAACTCTCAAACATAATACCTCTATGATTATGAAAAAACACTACGAATCTACGGTTAAGGGGGGGGGAACTTCGTACTCCGCTCCTTCGGTTGAGATCCTCAGCATCTCGATCGAGAAAGGTTTTGCCAACAGCACTGTCCTGGACTATGGCGGAGCCGGCGAAGCAGGCGGCAGCGTTAATGACACCGATTACGGAGAATACTAACAAACACATCCTACGACTATGAAAACTTTTTTCAAATCCATTTTGGCTGTCGCAGTGTGTGCATCTCTGTTCGCAGCCTGTTCCAAAGACGACACGGTTTCCGACCCGTCGAACGGTCGTAAAGTAACGATGACGGTCACCGCATCGTCTGAACTCGAATCGGCATCCGGTTCCCGTACGACGTATGATCCCCTGACGGGGAAAATCTCGTGGAACGAAACCGGCGAATACCTTCAGGTGTTCGAAACGGCCGCCTCAAAACCACATACGCCAACTCGCAGGAAGGTACGGTAAGCGACGGCACGGCGAAATTCGCCGTATCGTTCCCGGAGAATACGAACACTCCGCTCGTTTATAACGCGGTTTATCCCGCCTCGGCATGGATTACGTCCAACAATACGGATATTACCAACATGAAAGTCGTCACACGCACATCTCAACAGCCGACCGCTACGAGCTTCGATTCGAACGCGGACCTGCTGATCGCCAAATCGATCTCGCTGGAGAGTCAGCCGACCGAACTGCAAATGAGTTTCGGCCGTGCCGTTGCCATCGGTAAGATGACGGTCAAAACCTCGCATCGGAGGAGCCTGTCCTTGGCGTCGAATTCACGGCTCCAGATAAGAAGGTCACGGGCCGTAGCTATGTCGATATGACGGCAGGCACCGTCAAGGAGTACGGTTATCCCGGTAATTTCTCGGACAACGTGACGCTGAGCTACTCTTCGGAGATGAACCTTAAGGCCAACGGCGCAACGGGCATGACCGCCTATTTCACCTGCTTCCCGTTCGAGGTGGCCGCCGGTGAAACCTTCACCGTTACGGTGACTACCGCAACGAAGATCTTCACCAAGACGGTAACCGTTCAGGAGGGCCGGCCCCTGGCTTTCGCAGCGGGCGACAGTTCGACTTTCGCGGTCGATATGACCGACGCTGCAGAAGAGACAACCGAAACATTGAGCGGCGACTACGTCATCACGGCGACCCAATCCGAAACAACCTATGCAATGAGTTCTTTAGCTGAAAGCTCCCGTTTGGCTCCCGTAGTGATTACGCCGTCTAATCCCTACAAAACCGGGGACGAAACCCTCATTTGGACAATTACCAAATCGGGTGACAACTACACGATCAGTCAAGGCGAGAACTACCTCTCCTGGGAAAGCGGCAACAGCGCTACGACCTCTACGACTCCTTATGAACTGGTAATTACCAAGAACAAGTCCGAAGGCACTTACCAAATCGCATCGGCAGCGACCCTCCCGTATTTTGGCGAAAACACGCAGGCAACTTACGGTTTTGGATTCTATACCGGTTCCCAGACAAAAGACTCTGATCCCTGCCGAATACGTCAAGTTGCCTGAAATCACATTGGATCCGTCCACCCTGACACTGTCTTATAACGATACGGAAACACACTACATCCCCGTTACGTTGAAGAATGCCGAAACGCAAGACGTTTCCGTCGCTATTTACGACGGCACTGAAGGAACCGAACAGCCGGACTGGATCACCACAAGTGATTACAACGGCGGCGAAAATCGCCTCGAAGTCGCAGCCACAGAGAATACGGTCGCAACACCTCGTACAGCACGCATCGTTCTTACCGCCACTACTTCACTGGGTACAGCCAACGCGACATTGCTCATTACCCAGAACAGCAAGCCGGAAGGCGGTGTCGGAGAAACTTGGACCTACACCTTCGAAAGCGCGGATAAAGACAAGATCGCTGCCGGCTTAACAGTAAACGGACTGACATGGACTGCAAGCAAAGCGCCCACTGCATTCGATACCAATAGCGGGATACGCGGTCTTTCCTGGTCGAAACCCAGCGGTGTCACCATAAAAACGTCCGATTATACCGGAGGAATCAAAAATCACGTTGGTTATGTCGGCGAATACGGCAAACTTAAGTACCGTGAATGCAACCGTCGGTGGACAAGCACTCGGCGAAACGATCTCCTTGGCAAAAACGAATAACCAGAAGTATGTCGTCGAATCGGAAACTCCGCTGTCCGGCGAGATCGTCCTTACGTTAAACACCGAATCGGGCGGCAAGTCGTTGATGATTAAAACCATCACGATCAACTGAAACTCGGGAGAAGGGGGAGGCGATAATCCTTCCCCAGACCCTACCCGGAATTGCCACACCGAGCGTAAGCGACATAACTTCGAGCACAGCGAAGGTTTCCAGTAGTCTGACCGACGCCGCTTACGCAACCGAGGTGCAGTTCTTCTATTCCGCAACGAACGGCAGCGACACGGGAAGTGTCGTTGCCTTCGTTCCGGAAACGAAGCGACCGCCAACCTCTCCGATCTTCTGCCCGCAACGACGTACACGGTTTACGGCGTCGTAACGGCGACCAACGGCTCCACGCCGCAGAGTTCTTCGACAACCTTTACCACCGAAGGAGCACGGACGAATCATGCCGCCTGGTACGAGCTTCCGGCCCGCACGACAGCCGATGAGACGATCACGCAGACGGTTTATCCCGCCTCCGGATCGCAGCGCAACTACACGATGTACTACGACAAATCGACCTACACGGCTTACTGGGTAGCCTATCCGCTCGCAAAGGACACATGGGAAACGGACGTTCCGACAAATGGCAGCGCAATCCCGGACTGGCCGAATCCGAACAGATCAACGTCTGGTCGAGCAGCTACGGGGTCAATCTCGGAGCTACCACATCGGACGGATATGACAGTTCGAAGAGTTCTACGCCCGGGGCACCAGATACCCAACGCCGACCGCAACGGTTCGGACGAATTGGTCGTACAGACCTATTACGCAACCAATTCCACGCCGCAGATTCAGAACAAATTCAACGGCGGTATTTGGCAGCAGCTCGAAAGCGGCGTCCGAAATATCGCTGCGACTACGGACACGGTATATGTGGTGACGGGCGCTATTCTCCAGACCGCAGGCAACCACGAAGCGATCACCTGGATCACACCGAAGTCGGACAGCAAACGATGCCCCGTACCGAACTATTACTACAAAGCGTTGTTGAAAGTCCGGCGCGACGCGTCGAACAAAGTGACGTCGGCCATGACGATCGGTTTCTGGATGGAACACAGGAGTACTCGAACGATAGCTACACGAACTATGCGACTTCCGTCGCCGAGATCGAACGGCTCACCGGCTTCGATTTCTTCGCCAACCTGCCTGCCGACATTCAGGCCGCAGCGGAGCAAAATTCGAACTGGAACACATTCGCATCGTTCTAAACGGGCGAAAAGATCTCCGACACGACAAAACGACGCATCGAATAGAATGATGCGTGTCGTTTTGCATTATCCATACATCCGAACGGCTTATTCTTCCGAAAAATAATTATCTTTACGAATCGGAAAATCGCCGAATCCGAAAACCGACACTCGAAGCGGATGCAACGAAGAGGCGGGAATATTCCGCCGCCTCAAAGGAGGCAAACCGCAAATATCCGATCGACGAGGCCCGCGACTGCCCGCGAGGTCCCACCGAACGCAGAAAACGAAAACACAAAGTCAAAGCCCGGTTCTCCGTCCATTTTCCGCGATCCGGCTCCGTTATGCTACGACTCAAGTCCGAAACCTCCGGTCGAAACTCCGGCGCATGCCCTGCTCCGCGCATTGCCGCCGCTCGCGGCCGGCATCCTGCTGGCCGACCACTACGTACTGCCGCTGTGGTTATTAGTAGGCGGATTCCTCGTCTGCGGTATCCTGGCACTGCTCGCCGACGACCGGGGCGCAAACCTCGCCACCCTGGGAGCCATTCTGCTTTTCGGCATGACCGTCACCGAACTGAGACACACTCCCGCTCCGCCGACCGGCACTCCGGGCGAATACGAAATCATCGTCCGGGAACGCCTCTCCGAACGGGAAGGCAAAACGGCCTCCGGCACAACGATCCGCGCCCGGCGGAACTCCGCAACCGGAGAATGGCTCCCCGCCGCCGGAAACCTCGTGGTGCGATGCGACTCTTCGACCGCACTGAATCCCGGCGACCGAGCCGTCGTACGCGGCAAAATCTACCCTTTCACCGCCCGTCACGGCGGCTACGGACGGCTGATGACCCGCCGGGGATACGTCGGCACCCTCTACCTGAACCGCTCAAGCCTGCTGCTGAGCGACACCCTGCACCGGGAGCTTTCCCGAAGCACCTCTCCCTGTTCCTGCACGAACGGGCCGTCGCACGGCTCGACCGTCTGGCCCTGGCACCCGACGAACAGGCCCTCTGCAACGCTATGACGGCCGGGGATCGACGCTCGCTTTCCCCTGCACTCCGTGCGGCCTACTCGCGCAGCGGGACCTCGCACCTGCTCGCCGTCTCGGGATTGCACGTGGGCATCGTCTTTCTGCTCGCCAACCTGCTGCTCTGGTGGCTGCCGCTCTTCCGACACGGACACATCCTGCGCAATATCGCGGTCATCCTGCTCATCTGGCTCTATGCCGCCACGACGGGATTCCCGCCCAGCGTCGTCCGGGCCGCGCTGATGTTCTCCGTCCTGCAATTCGCCCTGGCCTCGTCGTCGGAATACGTCGGGATGAACACACTCGCCGGCGTAGCCTTCGTCATGCTGCTCTTCCATCCCGATTACCTGTTCGACATCAGCTTCCAACTCTCGTTCATCGCCGTCGCCGGCATCATCGCCTGGGGACTCCCCTCTGCCGCCTCCTGCGAACACGCCGCAAAGCATCGATATGCTGACCGCAACCCTCGCCATCGGATTTTCAGCGTCCGCTGCGACTGCACCTCTTATCTCCCATACCTTCGGCCAGATCTCGGTCGTCGGACTGGCACTCAACCCCGTCGTCATCCTGCTCTCCTACGTCGTGGTCGGGAGCTGCACGCTCTGGCTCGTGATCCGGGAACGGCGCTCGCACCGCTCTTCTCGGTCGTCGCAGGATTCGCAGCCCGGGCACAGAACGAACTGATCCGAGCTGCAGCGGCACTTCCGGCAGCCGCCCTCGACATCCGGCTCACGACGACCCAATGCTGGAGTGTTTACGGACTTTTCATCTTCGCAACCCTACTCCTATGGAGCGCCGAACGGAAAAATCGGTATCTTCGCTCCCGGAATGATGACTCCGGAACAATACCGACTGCTACTGACTCCCGAAGTGCGGCATACCGTCGAGGAACAAATCGGCCGCGACACTGCGGCGATCGCCCTCGACAAGCGTATTCCGCATGCGGCACTCGTCGCCACGCAGGTCAAATACCTCGCGCGGGCGCGGACGAAACTCCCCTCCTACTACGAAGCCCGCTGCATCCTCCCGCCGCTGGCTTTCGAACAGGCCTCGAGCGAGGCGTGCGCGGCCCGCAAGAGTTGCAGCGGGGAACGGGTGCTCGACCTTACCTGCGGACTGGGCGTCGATGCCCTCTACCTCTCGAAACGCTTCCGCGAAGTCATCACCCTCGAACGGGATGCGACGCTGGCGGCCGTCGCCGGAGAGAATTTCCGGCGGCTGGGCGCAACGAACATACGGGTTATCAACTCCTCCGCCGAGGCGTTCCTCGCCTCGACCCGGGACCACTTCGACTGGATCTACGCCGACCCCGACCGTCGCAGCGCCGGAGGGCGCAAGCTGGTGCGGCTGGAGGATTGTTCTCCCGACATACCGAAGCTGCTACCGGAACTCCGTCGCATCGCCCCGAACCTCTGCGTCAAGAACTCCCCGCTGTTCGACGTCGGCGAAACATTCCGGCTCTTCGGTCCCTGCCGCACGGAAGTGGTGTCCCTGCACGACGAATGCAAGGAAGTCGTCGTCTATACCGACGGAACCGGCCCCTGCTGACGGCCGTTGCGCTCGAACTGGGAGAATTTTCCTGCACGCCGGCCGAAGCCCGTGCAACTCCTGCGACAAGCCCTTCGATCCGGCCGCTTACCGCTGGCTGCTGATCCCCGACGTAGCGCTTCAAAAAGCCCGGCTGACGCCGACCTACCTGCAAGGCCACGCCGACATCTGGAGCCCGAACGGTTACGGATTCGCAGCGGAAAAGTCCGAAGACACATTGGGCCGCTGGCTGGAGATCGAACGGATCGAGCCCTACAACCCCAAGCAACTGAAACGGGAGCTTTCCGGCAGCCGGCTGACGATTCTGAAACAGGATTTCCCGCTCACGGCGGCTGAAATCGCCGCACGGCTCGGCATACGCGAAGGCGGCGAGCGACGGATCGCCTTCACGAAACTCGGGCAGGATTATTGGACAATCCGTCTAAAATAGCTACCTTTGAGAAACGTCCCGAAATGAAAGTCAAGAACGTCTTCACCTACTTCACGGACACGATCCTGCGGCGCAACGCAAACTCCTACCGCAATCCCGCGTCCGGTGGGCCGTCAGACAGTACAAGCTGCTGTTCTACACGGCACGCGGCCTGATCGCCCACGATACGATCGTGCGCAGCGCCGCCCTGACGTTCTATACGCTCATCTCGATCGTCCCGATCCTGGCGCTGGTATTCGCCGTAGTCAAGGGATTCGGGCTTCTGGACGGCCTGATCGACGATCTCTACGCCCTTTTCCCGCAAAACGTCGAAGTATTGGACTACATGGTGGAATTCGCCCGCAAAGCCCTCGCCAATACGCAGGGCGGGCTTATCGCCCTGGTCAGCGTCGTAACCCTTTTCTGGGCCGTCATCCGGGTTTTCGGGTCGGTGGAGAGCGCTTTCAACAACATCTGGGAGGTTCAGTCCTCGCGCAATATCGCCCGCCAATACCTCAACTACATCGTCATCGCGATGGTCGCCCCGATCCTCTGGCTCGTGGCCAGCACGATGGGAGGTTATCTGCTCCGGTTCTTCGACGCGGGGAATACGTTCCTCGGCATCCTTCTTTCGAAACTTTCGGCCCTGGTCATCATCTGGGGCAGCTTCACCCTGATCTATGCCGTCGTGCCCAATACGATAGTCTTGTGGCGCAGCGCTTTCATGGCGGGTATCGTCGCAGGAACGGTCTTCATGCTCTTTCAGTGGGGCTACCTCTATCTGCAAGGATGGATGACCTCCTACAACGCGATTTACGGCAGTTTCGCAGCCCTGCCGCTCTTCCTGTTATGGCTGCAAATCTCGGAAATCCTGCTGTTCGGCGGCGAGCTGTCGTTCGCCTACCAGAACATCGCCCGCTTCGGCGAGGAGCGCGAATCGCTCGGCATCAGCAACGACCGACGACGCCGGATCATCCTGGCCGTCATGCTCCAGGTCGTACACCGCTTTGGAAAACGAAGGGCGCTCCCGGTCGATGAACTCCGCCGCCGACTCTCGCTGCCCACCCGCATCGTGAACGATGTCCTGCACCAGCTCGTGCGCACGGGCCTGCTGATCGAAATCCGGAATCCGGACGACGACCGCGAAGTGGCTTTCGCCCCGGACGGGACATCCACGAAATGACGCTCTACAACATTTTCAGAACCATCGACAATTACAGTTCGACACGCCTCTACTTCGCCGCGACCGAAGAAACGCGCCGAATAGACCGCGCGCTCGACGAGCTTCAGACGGCCTGCCGTACAGCGGGCGACCGGCTTCGGCTCATCGACCTGGACGACGCAGTGAACGCCGCCCGCAAACCGGCTTCCGGGCCGCAGCCCGAATCGAAACACTCGGAAAGATGAAAATATCGTCCTCATAGGCAGCGGCAACCTGGCCGAAGCGCTCGCCCGCGCGATAAGCCGCACGGAAGGAGCAACATTGCTCCAGATCTTCGCCCGCAACGCGAAACGAGGTACAGCACTCGCCCTCGAAAACGGCACCGCGTGGAGCTCCGATCCGCGCGAGCTGGCCGCCGCAGACCTCTACATCCTGGCCGTCAGCGATGCGGCGATCACCACGCTGGCCGAAAGCCTGCCCATACCCGCCGAAGCCGCTGTGGTACATACGGCCGGAGGCATCGGAATAGAGGCTCTTCCCGCACGCTTCGACCGTCGGGGCGTTCTCTATCCCCTGCAAACCTTTACCCAAGGCCGCAGCGTGGATTTTGCCAAAATACCTCTTTTCGTCGAAGGAAACGACGACTCCTTCACCTCGGAGCTCGAAGCGTTCGCCCGCAATCTGAGCCGCACGGTATATCGTGCCGACTCCGACCGTCGCGTACGCCTTCACCTGGCCGCGGTTTTCGCCTGCAATTTCGTCAATCACCTCTACGCATTGGGAGGCGAGATTTTGCACGGGACCGAACTGCCCTTCGACGTACTGAAACCCTGATCGCCGAAACCGCAGCCAAAGCCGTCGATTCGGGCGATCCGCATCGGGTGCAGACCGGGCCTGCCGTACGCGGCGACCTGCCGACGTTGCGGCGGCACGAAGCCGCACTCGCTCACGATCCGCGACTGTTACGAATTTATGAATCATTAAGTCAAGATATATGGGAAACTTCAAAGAAGACATCGTAAAGACAGAAGCGTTCATTTTCGACGTGGACGGCGTAATGACCGACGGGGAATCATGCCCCTGGTCGATGGGGATTTCATCCGAAAATACTATGCCAAGGACGGCTATGCCATCGTCTATGCGCTCCGTATGGGTTACAAAGTGTGCATCATCACGGGCGGACGGGCGCAACGCTCGACCACCGGCTCAAAATGCTGGGAATCACAGATGTTTACCTGGACTGCATGGACAAAATATCGGCCATGCAGGATTTCTTCGCACGCCACGGACTCGATCCGGCGAACGTTATCTACATGGGCGACGACATCCCGGACCTGGAGTGTATGAAAGCAGTCGGAATCCCCGTCTGTCCCTCGGATGCCGCGTCCGAGGTGATCGAAGCCTCGCGCTACGTTTCGGAGTTCGCGGGCGGGCACGGCTGCGTGCGCGACATCATCGAACAGGTACTCCGCGCCAGGGGCGACTGGGCCCGCGATTCCCGGGGCATGCACAGCTCGAATATCGCCGCGTCGCGGTAAAACCAAAGCAACGAAAGGGGCTGTCTAAAACTGTTAGCCCTTTTTCATTTTTCAGAAACAGCAGGAATTAACCACAATCGAACCTCTTCCTCCGGGAAACAGTTCCCGTGATCGGACACATTCCTCGGTTCCAAGAATTTATTTTACTCAAGTCCAAAGAGGACAACCGGTTATTGCAACAATACAGCTTTCTCAAAATCGGATTTCCCGAAAGATCCAACGTAGTCAATTGGTTGTCATTACACCACAACGTTTCCAACACCGAATTATGCGACACATCCAACGTAGTAAGCAAATTTTCACCACACGACAGCCAATTTAACGACCGGTTGTGGGATACATCTAACGAGGAGAGCGAGTTCCTGTCGCACGAAATCCATGTCAGAGCCTTGCAACGAGATACGTCCAGTCGGCTCAATTTATTCATGGGACAATCCAATTCCTTCAAATTCGGAACAGCGCCGAGATTCAGACGCTCCAATTCATTTCTACTGCAATTCAAATATATCAAATCCCGGTTCCGACTGACATCCAAGGTTTTCAGCCAACAGCCCGAGCATTCCAACGTGTCGAGTTTGGTATTTTTACTAACATCCAGGGTTTCCAAACGGTTCTTTTTGACAAAACCATTTCCGCACATAAGTTTTTTCAGTTCCAAATTATGCGACACATCCAAACTCGACAGACTGTTTTCCGTGCACACCAACTCTTTCAACAGGGGATTACCAGTCACATCCAACGCTTTCAACGAGCGATTAAATGCACAATGCAAAACAGTCAGCTTCGGATTCCGATCCGTTTCCAATGCCACCAGCTCATTCAACATGCACCGTAACTCCATTAGCACCGAATTATGGCTTACATCCAAGGATTTAAGACAATTTCCCGAACAATCCAACTTTACCAAACGAGGATTCTGCGTCAAATCCAACGTCGATATCATATTCATACAGCAATTCAACTCCTCCAACAGCGGAAATACTCGATTCCTGCTAAGGAAGCGATACCCCGCCTCGAACAATCTATCTTCGTCGCAGCCCGACCGGCAGGTGTTACTACGACCCGGCTCCTTTTCGCCGATCTCTTCGATATACCCCTGTTCCAAAAGATAAGCCCGGAAATTGGGATCGGGAATCATGTATTGCAGATACGCCGGGCGAACAATCGTATCCGCCGCACGGTATATCCGACCTTTTTTCAATCTTACGGGGAATTTGCCACCGCATTGAATCCTGAACATATTCCGCTGTCACGATCCGTCACGACCGTTAACGAATACCCTCGGCGAAACTCCACAGGCAGTACAGGCAGATAAAAAGAGGTCGATTCTTCCGTCAGCTCCACCCCCGATCCGCAATCCAATACGACGCAAGGACTGACTTTCCTCTCTTCGCACACACTGTCGGGCAGCTCCTGCCTACTGGCTACCACCTTGATCGATCCTGCCAGAATTTCACCGTCGTTTCCTGCAAAATAACTTGTTTCACCTTAATCGGTTCGAGAGCGAAGCTGTCTTTCCTCAATCGCAACTCCACAGCGGAGAACATATTTTCGAAATCGAGTTTCATTTCAGCCAGATTTCCCGGTACCGGCCGAGCATAGGCACGCCCGGCACCCTCATCATACTGCGCCACACCGACCGGAAGAAAAAACTCCGTCCTCTTGTAACGCAAATCCATACGGTCGCCAAGCTACGACCGAAACAGGATCCTCGATCCGCTCTTTCGGCCACATCTCTTTCATCAAATCCTCCGTCGAATAGGTTATTCGACCGTCAGCAGCCTGCATAGCAAACACCGGCCTCGATGTGAAAGACGATTTAATATAGTCCAAATAGCTATTATCCTGAATTAAGAAGCCGATTCCATCCTCTTCGTTCCATACGAACTTCTCGACCGCACCATCGATGCCGATCGTATCCAAGGCGATACATCCGGCCTGATCGTTTCCCGATGTGTTCGACACTCCATTCGTCTTCGTCGTCGAAGCTCCGGAGCATGCCTGCAGCAAAAAACAGATAAAAAAAGACACTACCAATCTTGTACGCATACAAACTTCTCTTTTCTCTATAAAATTACAATTTTTCGAGAAATTCCGCATCCATAAACAAAAATTACACCGAAAGGCGTAATTTTATCAAAATAAGACATCCGACCCGGGAAAATCCGGCTCGACTACACTTCCCATCTTTTCCCGATACGCGAGAGATGCTCCTGCAGGCGGAGGCGGAAATGTTCCCGGCGCTGCTTGAGGTTTTCACGCCACCCCTGCCAACGCATATAACGTTGATTACCGTATCGAACACCCGCATCGTAGGCGAGAGATTCATATAGGCATTGATCAGCGGAGGAATGTTCTCGTTGAACTCGCGGATGCGCTGGATCAGGATACGGTAATTCTCCTCATAGGTCTTGCCCGTGAAAAAATGCTCGTAATAGGGATCGTCCAAATCGAGCTGCACGGGATTTTTACCCGCCACCAGATGATCGGGATCGGGAAAATAACGGCGCAGGAACCAGATCAGGGCATTGCGTGCCATAGCCTTGTACGAAGCGTACATCGTCACCTTGCCGAAAAGGTATTTCACCTTGGGATTCAGCACCACAAGCGCCCCCAAACCGTCCCAGAGGTTGTCCAGCGCATAGATACTCTTCGAATTGCCGCGCGACTGATAGGAAGGCTGTACGAACGAACGCCCCAGTTCGATGGTATAGGGCAGGTATTCCTTGCGGAATTTGTCGCTGAAGGTGAAATAATGTTCAGTGGAAAGATGCCGGGGATTTTCCGACGTGCAGACGATAAAGCGATAACCGCCCACGATCTCCTGCTCCGCAGGGTCCCAGACGATCAACTGGTAATAACCGTCGCCGGCGAGATCCTCCTCGTCTATATCCACGGCGAGCCCCGTTCCGCCCCGCCGACCGGAAGGCGACCTCCCGCAGGCGTCCGATCTCCCGCAGCAGGGACGGGCATTCGGCGGCATCGAAAATATAGATTTCATTCGAAGCCTTGTTCGTATTTCGGACCTTGCGTTCAGGGGTCAATTCCGCGAGCAACAGACTTCGGCTTACAGGCTCTATGATGGGTTCCATGCTGTTAAATTTAGAGCAAAACTAAACAATTTATCCGTGTTTTGCTTCGGCACGCAACTTTTTTTCCAAAGAATACGCCTTTTCGCGTACGTAATCCGCCCGCTGCTGCCACGATCCGCATTCGACCAGATCGTCCGTCGAAACAGGCTCCCCGACCAGTATCCGGAAATGTTTTCCCTTCTGCGAAAAACATCTCGTCGGGCAGATAGAGCATCTCGATATTGAACCGGATACCTATCTTCCTCCGAAAATTGGAAAGGCGGTAAAGAAATCGGATAGTTCGCCCTCGACGAAAACCGGCACGATCCGGCGCCCGGACGCCGCCGCCCGCTTGACGAAATTCGAACGCCACGGCAAATCGGACACCACCCTGCCGACGGCGCGAACAAAGCCCGGCCGGGAAGGTCAGAATCGGACAGTCGCTTGCGAAAGCTTCGTCGAACCTGCGCAGGTATTCCCCGCATTGCGAACCGTGCTTGTTCACCGGAATCCAGAGCGGTCGCAGCGGCTCGACGTGCATCAGCAAATCGTTCACGATCACCCGCGCATCGCCGAAATATCCGACCAGCTCGTCGGCCAGCATCATACCGTCCATTCCCCGAAAGGATGGTTCGACGCAAAGAGATACCGTCCCTTCGGATCGAGATTTTCGAGCCCTTCGACCGAATAGGTCACTCCCCAGAACTTAAAACAAGCCTGGATAAACTGCTGAGGAGGAAGCGCGGAATACTCATCCAGAATATAGTTGATTTCGTCCTGATGGATCGTGCGCTTGAGCCAGCGGATAACGAATCCCGGCACCCATCGGGCGATCCGGGGAGCCTTTGCCGCAAGCACGGCATCGACATCTATTTTCGGCATAACGTAACCCTTTTAATTATCGGTCGAAAGTCGTACGACGCCCGATTTGCACCTATCGCACCTACGCTCGGATTTCCAATCGAAACTCCGCATCGGTACAGGAGATCCCGGAAGCGGGACACCCGGCCTTCCGGAGTACGACCGTTCTCAACCGTTTTTCTTCGGTAAAGATAACGATTTTCCCTGCAAATTGTCTAACTTTACACCCTAAATATATATCGAAGCCAAATGACCTCCGTCTATCATACGCCCGTCCTGCTCGAAGAGTCCGTCCGACTGCTCGACATCGATCCTGCAGGAACCTATGTCGATCTCACCTTCGGCGGTGGCGGACATTCGCGCCGCATCCTGTCGGCACTGGGCGACCGGGGACGTCTTTACGCCTTCGATCAGGATCGGGATACCCGGGACAACTGCCCGGAAGACAGCCGCTTCCATTACGTCGAAAGCAACTTCCGCTTCATGCGGGCGCCCTGCGGCTGCACGGAGTAACCCGGGTCGATGGTATCCTGGCCGACCTGGGCGTGTCGTCCCACCATTTCGATGCCGTCGAACGGGGATTCTCGTTCCGGGGTTCAGCACCGCTCGACATGCGGATGAATCAGCGGAGGAGGCACGGCGGCCGACCTGGTGAACACGCTCGACGCCGACGCCCTGACCCGCATCCTGGGCGATTGGGGCGAAATCGACACCCCTGGAAAGTCGCCGCCTGCATCGTCCGCGCACGGACCGCGCAGCCGATCCTGACCACCGCAGACCTGGTTGCGGCCGTAGCGCCCTGTACCCCGAAAAAGGACGAATCGAAATTCCTGACCAAGCTGTTCCAGGCCCTGCGCATCGAAGTAAACGGAGAAATGGAAGCGCTCAAAATGGCGCTGGAACAGAGCCTCAAGGTGCTGCGCCCCGGCGGACGGCTGGTAGTGATCTCCTACCACTCGCTCGAAGACCGGCTGATGAAGAACTTCCTGCGCAGCGGCAATTTCGAGGGCGCATCGAAAAGGATTTCTTCGGCAAGCCCGAAACGCCGTTCGAAATCATTACGCGCAAGGCCGTCACTCCCTCCTCGGAAGAGCTCGTCCGCAACCCGCGTTCGCGCTCGGCCAAACTGCGAGCCGCTGCCAAAATCGTACGCCAATAGCCGTTTCCGACCGACATGAAATACAACGACCACGAATTCGACCCCGTCACCGACGAGGAGCGTGCCGCCCGGGAGGAAGAGCTCGCCCGCCGCATCCGGCGCGAAGTGCTGCGCGTGCAGAGCGGCGAAGCCGACGAGGAAATTCGTGCCGACCGGGAGCGGGAGCAGGCCGAAGAGGAGGCCCGGCAGGAGGAGCAGCGCAAGGAGGAGCGCCGCCGCTCGAACATCTTCTGGCTCCTCTTTTCGGGCAATATTCTGGTTCGGAAAGGAGCCTCGGAATACTATCGTTACATGATTTGCATCGCCGCGATGTTTTCGTCAGCATCTTCGTAATGTTCACGGCGCTGCACCTCGACATGAAATACTCGCGGCTTTACCGCGAGGTCCAGATGCTGCGCGAGCGCTCGACGCGCCTTCAGGAGCAGCGTTTCCGCCATACGACCCACTCGGCCATCCTCGAAGAGCTGCGCCGACGGGGCATCGACTTGTACGACCCGGTCGTTCCGGGTGAAATTCTCGACGACTGATGAGCAAGATGAAACCGGAAAAATCGCGCATCAAAAGCGACATCCTGCTGCGGGTGAGGTTGCTCTACATCCTCTTCATCCTGGCGGGACTGCTCATCTTCGCACGTCTGGTATGGGTGCAGCTCTTCAGCTCGGAGGTCGCCTACAATGCCGAACGGCTCGCCGGACGCATCTTCACCGAACAGATCATCCCGGCCCAGCGGGGCAACATCCTCACGCGTGACGGAGATCCGCTGGCCACCTCGATCTTCCGCTACCGCGTCGAATTCGATTTCGGCAGCCCGGGGCTCGACTCCGTGCGTACGTTCCACGAACAGAGCGACTCGCTGTCCAAACTACTTGCCGCCTATTTCGGCGACAGATCCGCAGCCGAATACCGTCGCATGTTCCGCACGCAGCATGCCAAACACTACCAGGTAAAATACCGCAAGGACACCCTCGTTCCCCGCTCCGAAGGACGCATCGCCCGCTGGATCGACCGGATTTTGGACCGGGAATTCGTGCCGAAAAACTCTACGATACCCTGCGCGACCACACTCCCGTCCAAATCTTTCCCGCGACATCGACTACACCGAATGGGAAACCCTGCGCAAATACCCGCTCCTGAACTGGAACATGGGCATGGTATACAACCTGCGTGAAAGCGACGAACGCATCTATCCGCAGGGCGAGCTGGGGCGCCGCACGATCGGACTGACCGGCGACCGAGGCAACTACGGCATCGAGGCCGTCTATCGCGAAGAGTTGGCCGGCCGCGACGGTCGGGCCACGCGCCAACGCATCGCCCGGGTTTTACGGCCGCGTCGTGGACGGCGACAACATCGACCCGATCGACGGACTGGACGTGGTCACGACGCTCGATCTCGATGTGCAGGACGTGGCGAACCGTTACCTGCGCGAACAGCTCGAAGCCCAGAACGCCATCTGGGGTACCACGATCGTGATGGAGGTCCGCACGGGCGAAATCCTCGCCCTCGTGAATCTGGGCCGCACCCCCGGCGGCGGATACGCCGAGCGGGAGAACTACGCCATCGGGCGTAACACGGAGCCGGGCTCGACCTTCAAGCTGGCTTCGATGCTGCTGTTGCTGGACGACGCGGATATGCCGCTGGACCAGACCTACGACACGGGCAACGGACGTGTGGTGAAGGTCGGCGGCATCCGGGTGCAGGATTCGCACGCCGGATTCAACGACATGGATTTCCGCACGGCGGTCGCCCAGTCGTCGAACGTCTATTTCGCCAAGGCGATCTGGGAGCGTTATGCCGACAACAAGGAGCGTTACAGCGACTTCATGAAAAGCTGCACCTCGACCAAACCGTCGGACTGGAGGCTTTCGGCGAGAAAACCGCTCTTTCAGGATTGGAAGGAGGTGCCCGACCCCAACAGTATGCTCGTACGCCGCTCGTTCGGCTATCGTATCAAACTCTCCCCGATCCAGGTCATCACCCTCTACAACACCATTGCCAACGACGGCAAAATGATCTCTCCGATCCTGGTTCGGGAGCTGCGCCGGGGCGACGACGTGGTCGAACATTTCAAGGCCCGAACGCTCGTGGACAAGATATGCTCCGAACGCACGCTGCGCGGGTCCGCAAACTTCTCGAAAGCGTCGGCACGGAAGGTACGGGTGCTGGATTTTCCGCGACACGACCCTCTACACCGTAGCGGCCAAGACCGGTACGGCCCAATACGCCGACGACAAGATCGGCTACCGCGACGGCTACTACATCGGCAGCATGGTCGCCTACTTCCCGGCTCACAACCCCCGCTACACGGTGCTCACGACGATCCACACCAAACGGCAGGCCGGCAAATCCTATTACGGCGGCCCGCTCTCGGGTCCGGTGGTCAAGAAGGTCGTCACCTACCTCTACAACCGGGAGCACGACTGGGATCTCTCGCCGGAAAATTCAGGGGAAAAACACTATCCCCGGCGAATCAAAGGCGGCGACATCGCCCAAATCCGCCGCATCGCCGACAAATTCTCGCCCCGCACCTCGTTCGAAGACCGCAAAGGCTGGGGAACGGTACGGATCGACTCCCTCTCGAACGTCACGATCTCGACGCTCGCACAGGACGACCAAACGATGCCCAACGTCGTAGGCATGGGACTCAAAGACGCCCTGTTCCTGCTCGAAAGCCGGGGCCTCAGAGTTTCCTTCTCGGGACGAGGCTCCGTCCAATACCAAAGCATCGCTCCCGGCACGCGGATCTCGCGCGGGGGAGCCGTAACCATAACACTCAAATAAAGAGATGAAACAAATTCAAGAATTAATCAAGGCGGCACAGGTGCTCCGCGTGGAAGGCAACTCCGATACACGTGTGAGCAGACTGGCGTATGACTCCGCCGCATCGCTCCCGGGGACTGCTTCTTCGCCGTGAGCGGCACCCAAAGCGACGGGCACGCCTACATCGACGCGGCCGTCGCCGCCGGAGCGGTCGCCGTTGTCTGCCAGCGGCTGCCCGAACACCTCACCCCGTCGGTCTGCTACGTCGTCGTAGCGGATACCAACGCCGCGATGGCCGACATGGCCGCCGCATTCTACGGCGACCCGAGCCGTCAGCTCAAACTGGTCGGTATCACGGGCACCAACGGCAAAACCACCACCGTCACCCTGCTCTACGACCTCTTCCGGGGTTGGGCTACAAGGTCGGCCTGATCTCGACGGTCGTTTACTGCATCGACACCGAACGCATCGAATCGACCCACACCACCCCCGACGCCATCCGCCTGAACGAGATGATGGCCCGCATGGTCGAAGCCGGGTGCGAATACTGCTTCATGGAGGTCTCCTCGCACGCCATCGTGCAGGAGCGCATCCGAGGACTGCATTTCACGGGCGGCATCTTCTCGAACATCACCCACGACCACCTCGACTACCACAAGACTTTCGCCGAGTACATCCGCGCCAAGAAACTCTTCTTCGACAATCTCCCGAAGGAGGCTTTCGCGCTGGTGAACATCGACGACCGCAACGGCCGGGTCATGGTGCAAAACACGCGGGCGACGGTCAAGACCCTGTCGCTGCAATCGATGGCCGACTTCCGATGCAAAATTCTCGAGACGCACCCCGACGGCATGGAACTGCGCATCGACGGACGCGAAGTATGGGTCCATTTCCTCGGCCGCTTCAACACCTACAACCTGCTGAGCGTCTATGCTGCGGCCCTGCTGCTGGGCGCCGACCGCGAAGAGGTGCTCCAAATCATGAGCACGCTGCATCCCGTAAGCGGACGCTTCGAATTCGTACGGGCCGCCGACGGCACCACGGCGATCGTCGATTACGCCCACACGCCCGACGCTCTGGAAAAGTGCTCCAGACCGTCGAGGAGATCCGCCGCCCGGACAACAGCTCTTCGTGCTGTGCGGCTGCGGCGGCGACCGGGACAAGACCAAACGCCCCGAAATGGCGCAGATCGCCGTAAAATACGCGACCACCGCAATCCTCACTTCGGACAACCCCGCCACGAAGATCCCGACGCGATCCTCGACGACATGGTCGCAGGACTCGCCCCGGGTGACCGCTACCTGCGGATCGCCGACCGCGCCGAAGCCATCCGCACGGCCGCGATGCTCGCCAGCCGGGCGACATCCTGCTCGTGGCCGGCAAGGGCCACGAAACCTATCAGATCGTCGGCGACGTAAAACCATTTCGACGACAAGGAGGAGGCTCTCCGTGCCTTCGCCCTCTACGCTAAAATTAACCTGCGACATGCTCTATCATCTTTTCAAATATTTCGACAACGTTCACAACCTGCCCGGCGCAGGTATGTTCCAGTACATTTCGTTCGCGCGGCGGCAGCCATCATCCTCGCGCTGCTGATCGTCATCATTTTCGGACGCAACATCATCGACTTCCTGCGCCGCAAACAGATCGGTGAGGAGATCCGCGATCTGGGGCTCGAAGGACAACTCCAGAAGAAAGGCACGCCCACGATGGGCGGCGTAATCATCCTGCTGGCCATTCTCATCCCCGTACTGCTTTTCGGACAGCTCGACAACGTCTATATCCAACTGATGCTGGTTTCGACGATCTGGCTGGGGCTGATCGGCTTTCTGGACGACTACATCAAAGTCTTCCGCCACAACAAGGAGGGCCTCAAGGGCCGTTTCAAGATCGTGGGACAGGTCGGCCTGGGCATCATCGTCGGCACGACGATGTGCTTCTCGCCCGACATCGTCGTCCGGGAAAAGACGACCGAACCGGTCGAAACGATCTACCTCGACGAACACGGCCGAACCATCGCCGACCACATCCAGCGGCGCATCGTCAGCTCCGAGAGCCGTCAGACGACCCAGACCACGATTCCCTTCGTCAAGGACAACGAATTCGATTACAGCTGGCTCACGGGCGGCAACCGCACCCTCACTTGGATTCTCTACGTCGTCGTGGCGATCCTGGTGGTGACGGCCGTTTCGAACGGCGCCAACCTCACCGACGGCCTCGACGGACTGGCGACGGGGGTATCGGCCCCGATCGTACTGGTGCTGGGCATCCTGGCCTATCTCCGGACACATCGTCTATGCCGACTACCTGAACATCATGTACATTCCGGGCAGCGGCGAACTGGTCGTCTTCGCGGCGGCGCTGGCCGGCGCGCTGGTCGGTTTCCTGTGGTACAACTCCTTCCCGGCGCAGATATTCATGGGCGACACCGGGTCGCTGGCCATCGGCGGCATCATCGCCGTCTTTGCCCTCTGCATCCGCAGGAGCTGCTGCTGCCCTCTCTGCGGCATCTTCCTGGTCGAGAGCCTCTCGGTCATGCTTCAGGTGAGCTACTTCAAATACACCAAACGCAAATACGGCGAAGGACGCCGCATTCTGCTCATGTCCCCCCTGCACCATCACTACCAGAAACAGGGTTTCTTCGAAACCAAGATCGTCACGCGTTTCTGGATCGTGTCGCTGCTGCTGGCGGCCATTACCCTGGTAACGCTTAAAATCCGATAACCCCATGAAAAAAATAGTTGTCCTGGGCGGCGGCATCAGCGGCTACGGCTCCGCGATCCTCGCCAAGAAGAAAGGGTTCGACGTCTTCCTCTCCGATGCGGGGCGGATCGCCGACCGCTACAAGGCCAAGCTCGACGAGTGGCAGGTACCCTACGAGGAGGGGCACCACTCCGAAGAGCGGATCCTCGCGGCGGACGAGGTCGTCAAGTCGCCCGGCATTCCGGACAAGGCGCCGCTGATCGTCAAACTCCGCGAAGCGGGCATTCCGGTCATCTCCGAAATGGAGTTCGCGGGCCGCTACCTGGGTAAGGCCCGGACGATCTGCGTCACCGGCTCGAACGGCAAGACGACTACTACGTCGCTCATCTACAAGATCCTGCGCGACGCCGGCTACAACGTAGCCCTCGGCGGCAACATCGGCGAGAGTTTCGCCTACTCGGTCGCTACCGGCGATTACGACTGGTACGTACTGGAGTTGAGCTCGTTCCAGCTCGACGGCATGTTCCGGTTCCGCGCCCATATCGGCGTGCTGACGAACATCACGCCCGACCACCTCGACCGCTACGACCACTGCTTCCAGAACTACGCCGATTCGAAGATGCGCATCACGCAGAACCAGACTTCGCGCGACTATTTCGTCTATTCGGGCGACGACGAAGTGATCTGGCAGCAGTTGCCCAAATTCGACCTGCGGATGAAGCAGCTCCCCTTCGCGGCCAAAACGCCGTGGCGAGCGGCGCAGGCGATGCGTTCCTTCTGGACGGAAAATTCACCGCAACTGTCGGCCGGGAGTCGGTGGAGATCGACACGACCAAAATGCGGATTCCCGGGCTGCACAACGCTTATAATGCTATGGCGGCGGCGCTCGCAGCGCTCGCGGCCGGAGTATCCCGATCCGCATCCGCAGCTCCATCTACGACTTCGCGCCGGTGGAACACCGGCTCGAACCGCCGGAGATCGGCGGCGTGGCCTACATCAACGACTCGAAAGCCACCAACGTCGATTCCACGTGGTACGCACTGGAGAGCATGAAACGTCCCGTAGTCTGGATCGCAGGCGGTACGGACAAAGGCAACGACTACGAGCCGCTCAAGCGGTTCGCCCGCGAAAAAGTGCATACGCTCGTCTGCATGGGCATCGACAACCGCAAGCTGGTCGAAAGTTTCACGGGCATAATTCCCGAAATCATTTCGACCGATTCGCTCGACGCGGCGATGCAGGCGGCCCGCAAAGCTTCCCGTCCGGGCGACGTGGTGTTGCTTTCACCGGCCTGTGCGAGCTTCGACCTCTTCAAAAATTACGAAAACCGGGGCGAACTGTTCAAACAGTGGGTCGCCGAACACGCGAAATAATAAGATGGAAGCGGAAAACAGACGGAGAAAACGGCCGGCAATCCGAACACAGAGGGTACGACTGTGCAGACCGACGCACCCGGACAGGAGCCCGGCATGAAACTCTTCGCCGGGGACAAGGTGCTGTGGATCATTATCGCGGCACTGGCCGTCATTTCCGTACTGGTGGTCTATTCCTCGACGGCGAAGATGGCCTACGATGCGCATACGGCTCGTTCGACGGCCCACTTCCTGCGCCAACAGCTGCTGATCCTTTTCGTCTGCATTCCGCTGATCATCATCGTACACAAGATCAACTCCCGGATATACAACCACCTGGCGCTGGTCGCCTATGCAGGCAGCGTTCTGCTGACGCTGGCCGTCTATTTCATCGGCGCCACGACCAACGGCGCCGCCCGCTGGATTCCGCTCGGTCCTTTCCAGTTCCAGCCTTCGGAAGCACTCAAGGTCGCCACCGTACTGTTTCTGGCCCGGCAGCTCGCCGGCCGGCAGAGCGTGATCGACAAATTACGGATCATCCCTCGCTCAACCCGCTGCAGTGGAAGCGCCCCGACCAGCGCAAAATCTGGCGCGAGGGCACGTGGCCCATCCTGGCCCCCGTCCTGCTCTCCTGTGTAGTGATCTTCCCGGCCCACACCTCGTCGGCCGTGCTGGTCTTCTTCGCCTCGTGGGTGATGATGCTTATCGGACGGGTGAGGATCGGTGAACTGATGAAACTGCTGGGCCTGGCCTTCGCCGCCGTAATGCTGGCCGGCCTGCTGAATCTGGGCCGCAGCGAAACGGCCGGCGGCCGCGTGGAAACCTGGATCGACCTCTGGACCAAGCCCCAAACCGAAAAGCCGATCGACCAGCTGACCGACACCGAGCGTTCGATGATCGCCATCCACAACGGCGGCATCTTCGGCGAGGGCGCCGGACAGAGCGCCATGCGCATAGAGATGATCCACCCGGAAAGCGATTACGCCTACGCCTTTTTCGTCGAGGAGTACGGTATCGTCCTGGCGCTGCTGCTGCTGTTGCTCTACCTGTGGATCTTCTTCCGTGCCATCGAAATTTTCCGACGGTGCGGCACGGCATTTCCGGGTCTGCTGGTGCTGGGACTGGCGCTGCTGATAACCTGTCAGGCGCTGCTGCACATATCATGGTGACGGTGAACCTGATTCCCGAAACGGGACAAACCCTGCCGCTCATCTCACGCGGCGGCTCCTCGACGATCTTCACGGCTATCGCCCTGGGCATGATCTTGAGCGTCAGCCGACAGAACGACGAACAATCGCACGACATGCCCAAATCGGAAAGCATCTATGAGAAATAGCCCGCGACACTTCCCCACCGAAACCGCCGTTCCCGAGGGATCGATGCAACTACCGACCTCCGGTTCGAAGACCGTCGAACAACCCGCAGCCGCACACTACCGGCTTCGGCTCTGTTCCGACATCCTGTCCCGAATCGTCAGCACAACGGAAAATCCGAATCTGCCGGAGCCACCGAGCCTTCCGACATCGGATTTTGCCTGTACGATATAATTGAAAAAACGAAATGGAAGCGATCAGATTAGACAAATACCTCTGGGCCGTACGCATCTTCAAGACCCGCAGCGACGCGGCCGAAGCCATCCGCCAGAACCGGGTGCTGGTGAACGACGCCTACGCCAAACCTTCGCGCGAAGTGCGGATCGGCGACCGAATCGCCGTCAAACGGATGCCCGTGACCTATCTCTTCGAAGTCGTGGGCTACGTGTCGAGCCGCCAGCCGGCCAAGAACGTCCCCGACTACTGTCGCAACATCACTCCACAATCGGAACTCGACAAGCTCAACATCCCCCGCGAAACGGTCTTCGTCTTCCGCGACCGGGGTACGGGACGTCCGACCAAAAAGGAGCGGCGCGAACTGGACAACCTTATGGAGGAGATATATTTGGAAGAAGAGGAAGAGTAACCAAAGAAATATAATACTTATCGGACAATAATTCCATTCAAACGAACTTTTTTTTCACAATAATGTTATTTTTGCAGTATGGGAAACGGCAGAAACCTTCAACTTAAATAAAAATACCATTATGAAAAATCTTTACGTTTTAATCGGTTTGTCCCTGTGGACCTTGACTGCGACAGCACAAGAACCGGTCGCCGAAACGACCTCTCCCGTTGCGACGGAAACGGATTCGCTGCAGCGGGTCGTCGATGACCTATCCCAGCAATTACGGCACCAAAAGAACGAGGAACTCGATCGCAAAATATGGAAAAACAGGTCCAAGTACTTCAACCTCGGTTACGTAAAACAATCGCTCGTATTCAAGGATTTCGGCGACGAGAAGCTGAAAAACGATTTCGGCGTGTCGATCAGTTGGGGTAAAACCTATTTACCTGCACAAAAAACCGTTGCTCGGAATGTTGAAATTCGGTCTGGACTGGAGCTGGGTCAATCTGAACTATTCGAAATACACGATCTCCGAATCGGAAGAGCCGGGTTCGGGTTCCGTCGGCGACATTATGGATGAAACGATCGACATCGGCAATCATCAACTGGAATACGGCATGCAGGTCGGTCCTTCGATTACGATCAACCCGGTTCACGAACTGAAAATCAGCCTCTATTTCCAACTCACGCCCTCCTACTCGATGATGTACCTCGACGATAGTTTCAACTCCAACTTCGCCCTGTTCTACAGCTTCGGCGGATCGGTGGCCTGGAAAGTGATTTCGGTCGGCGTGGAAGGTCGCTGGGGCCAGGCCAAATACAATGGATTCTCACTCGAAGATGCAGACCTGGAGGGCATCTCATCGACCAAAACGAAACTGAAAACCAACTCCGTCCGTTTCTACGTCGGATTCCGCTTCTAAAAGCGCCGACCGCAATAACGAAGAAACGCGCCGCTGAATATCAGCGGCGCGTTCTTTTGTTGAGCTACCTGGATTCGAACCAAGAATAACAGGACCAGAATCTGTTGTGTTACCATTACACCATAGCTCAATGTCGTTTCGGTGATGCAAAAGTAGAACTTTATTTTTCAACTGCAAAGAAAATTCCGAAAAAAATTTATACTTTTGTTCATAACCCTTTCGGGAAAAACGGCCTGCAAAGTAAAACAACACATAAATCAACCAATTATGGGAATCAAATTCCGTCTTATCGTCATGAACTTCCTGCAGTACGCGATCTGGGGTTCGTGGCTCATTTCGCTGGGCGCCTACCTCGGCGGAGGACTTCAGTTCACAGGGTTGCAAATCGGCAGTTTCTTCGCGACGATGGGCATTGCCTCGCTGTTCATGCCTGCCGTAATGGGAATCATAGCCGACCGCTGGATCCCCGCGCAGAAGCTGCTGGGCATCTGCCAGCTCATCAGCGCCGGGTTCCTCGTCGCAGCCGCCTCGCAAACCGCCTACGGACCCTGTACACCTGCATGTTGATGAGCGTCATGTTCTACATGCCCACCATCGCCCTCTCGAACTCGGTGGCCTACAATGCCCTCGACCTGGCGAAACTCGATGCCGTGAAGCACTTCCCGCCCATCCGGGTCTGGGGCACGGTCGGCTTCATCGCCGCCATGTGGTTCGTCGATCTGGTTCAGATAGGCGGCGTACAGATCAAACTGACCTATTGGCAACTGTACGTTTCGGCCATCCTCTCCCTGATTCTCGCAATCTACTCCTTCACGCTGCCGGGCTGTGCCGTCAGCCATGCCCGGAAAAGCCAATCGTGGATCGACACGCTCGGACTCCGCGCATTCGCTCTCTTCAAGGAGAAACGCATGGCGATCTTCTTCATCTTCTCGATGCTGCTGGGCGCCGCTCTTCAGATTACCAATGCCTTCGGCGACAGTTACATTCAGAACTTCGGCACGATGCCCCAATACGCCGACTCGCCCATCGTGCGCCACTCGGTAATCCTGCTCTCGCTCTCGCAAATGTCCGAAACATTCTGCATCCTGCTGATTCCCTTCTTCCTGCGACGCTTCGGCATCAAATGGGTGATGCTGATCTCGATGCTGGCCTGGGTGCTCCGCTTCGGATTCTTCGGTATCGGCAATCCGGGATCGGGTGCCGTTTTCCTGATCCTCTCGATGATCGTTTATGGGGTCGCATTCGACTTCTTCAACATTTCGGGCTCGCTTTTCGTCGAAAAGGAAACTACCCCCGACATCCGTTCCTCGGCACAGGGTGTCTTTATGATCATGACCAAGGGACTCGGTGCTTTCTTCGGCTCCTACGCGGCAGGTGCGGTAGTCGATGCTTTCGGCTGGCCCGAATCATGGTATATCTTTGCGGGTTACGCGCTGGTCGTCGCCATCGTCTTCGCAATGGTCTTCCGCTACAAACACAAGCCCGAAGAGATGGGGCCGTAAGCCACTAACAAGCAATCCCGTCACAACAAACGGCCGGAAACTATCACGTTCCGGCCGTTTTCATTATAATTCAAAGTTCTCAACGCATCAGCACCGAGCTATCCCCGTAACTCAAAACGGAAATCGTGCGTGAGGGCGTAGTCGTAAATCCGATGCCAATCATCTCCCACGTAAGCCGACACCAACAACAGCAACGTCGATTTGGGCTGGTGGAAGTTCGTGACGATATTGCGCACGATCCGGAAACGGTATCCCAGCGGCGTAATCATGATCTGCGTGGCGGCCTTGAGTTTCTCGATCCCTCACGAACCATATAGTCTGACAGTACCTGCAATGCTTCGCGGCCTGTAAACACCTCGGGCAAGTCGTACAACTCCCACTGCCCGATCACGCGGCTCGCATCGGGCGCACCCGAAGTACGGATCCGCCACGCCAGCGCCGTCAAAGACTCCAGCGTTCGGACGGAAGTGGTACCTACCGCCGTAATATTATCCCACTTCTCCAGCAGCCGCTCCACGCTGCTTCGACGGATCTCGAAATGTTCCGTATGCATCGGATGCGCCGCCGCATCGCGGTCTTTCACGGGCAGAAATGTTCCGGCCCCACGTGCAGGGTCACCTCTTCGAACGAAAACCCCTGCGTCCGCATCCGCTCGATCAACTCCGGTGTGAAGTGCAGGCCGGCCGTCGGAGCGGCCACGGAACCTTCGAATTTCGAATAGACGGTCTGGTAACGGGTATTGTCGATCTCCTGACTCTCGCGGTTCAGGTAAGGCGGGATCGGAATCCGGCCCAGATGTTCCAGCAGTTGTCCGAACGTCAGATCAGCCGTCCATTCGAAGCGGACGATCTGCTCGCGGCCGCCCTCGCCCTCACGCCAGGCCAGCATCCGTTCCGCGCGACCTTCATATTCGAAATCGATCACCAGCGGGCCGTCTTTCCATTTTCTTGAGGTTGCCCACGATGCAGCTCCAGCGGCACGAACCTTTCACGGCGAACGCCCGCTCGTAATCCGCCGGATCGTACGGTTCGAGGCAGAATACCTCGATCCGAGCCCCGAAGGTTTGTGCATGATGATCCGCGCGCGAATCACCTTGGTATTGTTGAACACCAGCAGGGTCCCCGCAGGCAGTATATCGCCGATGTCGCGGAAGCGGCGCTCCGAGATTTCTCCCCGTTCGTAAACAAGCAGCTTCGATGCCGAACGCTCCTCGAGCGGATACTTGGCGATCCGCTCGTCGGGCAGGTCGTAGTCGAAACGGTCTATGTCGATATGTCTTTCCATTTTCAGCATATAACGGGCACAAAATTAACAAAAATCCCGGTCTTTACGGAAAAGATACCCGGTTTAGACCAGCAAATAAATTTGGCGCTGCGCTCGGCTTTCACTATCTTTATCTCACAAAACTTTGATTTAGATAGGAGGCGCCTCGGCAACGCTCAAATAAATTTGGCGCTGCGCTCGGCTTTCACTATCTTTGCATCAGATAGAAGACGGTTCGGACAAGCTCGAACGGGTTCGGCTCGTCGTTCCCTTTGCTATCTTTACAAAAATTTCGCTCTGATAGGCTGCATCCGGATATAAGTCGGCTCGATCCGGCTTCATCATGCGCCAGCACTATCTCGGCCTGTCCAATCGCTGAAAACCATGAAAACCGATTTTCTGGTCATCGGATCCGGCGCCGCCGGACTGAGTTTCGCCCTCAAAGCCGCAGAACACGGCCACGTTACACTGGTAACGAAAGGGAAAATGGACGAGTGCAACACCAACTATGCCCAGGGAGGCATCTGTTCGGTGACCTATGCGCCCGACACGTTCGAAAAACATATTCACGACACCCTGGTCTGCGGTGCCGGCAAATGCGACCCCGCAGCCGTCGAACTGGTAGTTCGCCGGGCCCCGGAGCTGATCCGCGACCTGATCGCCTGGGGCACGAAATTCGACAAGACACCCGACGGACGCTTCGAACTCAACCGCGAAGGCGGACATACCGAACATCGTATCCTCCACCACGAGGACCTCACGGGCGCCGAGATCGAACGGGCCCTGATAACCTCGGTACGCAAGCACCCAACATCACGGTTCTCGAACACCATTTCGCCATCGACCTGCTGACACAGCATCACCTGGGCGAATTCGTCACCCGCCACACGCGCGGCCTGGCCTGCTTCGGAGCTTACGTACTGAACCTGGAGAGCAACGAGATCGAAACCGTGCTGGCCAAATTCACCGTCGTCGCTGCAGGCGGCTGCGGCAACGTCTATTCTTCGACGACCAATCCGAGCGTCGCCACAGGCGACGGCATCGCCATGTGCCACCGCGCCAAGGCGATCACCGAAAACATGGAGTTCATCCAATTCCATCCCACCTCGCTCTACCATCCGGCCGAAAAGCCCAATTTCCTCATCACGGAGGCGATGCGGGGTTACGGCGCGATCCTGCGTCTGCAAAACGGCGAAGAGTTCATGGACAAATACCACCCGATGAAATCGCTCGCACCGCGCGACGTGACGGCCCGGGCCATCTATACCGAAATGACCCGCCGGGGCGAGGACTTCGTCTATCTCGACGTGCGGCACAAAGATCCGGAGCAGACGCGCCGGCATTTCCCGAACATCTACGAAAAATGCCTCTCGCTCGGCATCGACATCACCCGCGACCTGATCCCCGTCACGCCGGCGGCGCACTACTGCTGCGGCGGGGTGAAAGTAGATCTCAACGGCGAAACCTCGATCCGGCGGCTCTATGCGCTGGGAGAAACCTCCTGCACGGGACTGCACGGCGCCAACCGGCTGGCTTCGAACTCCTGATCGAAGCGGTCGTCTATGCCGACCAGGCCGCCAAACATGCCGCCTCGCGGCTCTCCTCGGTCGAGATCCAGGAAGGTATTCCCGACTGGGATTTCGAAGGTACCCAGCACACCGAGGAGATGCTGATGATCATCCAGTCCAAGCGCGAGATGCAGGCCATCATGTCCAACTACGTGGGCATCGTCCGCTCGAACCTCTCGCTCGAACGCGCCCTGCGCCGCCTGTCGATCATCTACGAAGAGACCGAAGAGCTGCACAACAAGATCAAGCCCAACCGCGAGCTGTGCGAACTGCGCAACATGATCGCCGTGGCCTACCTGGTCATCAAACAGGGCAGCGCATTCAAAGAATCGGTCGGCTGCCACTACAACTCCGACTACCCCAAACCGGACAATAAATAATCCGCAAGCAAACCTATCCACAACCTTTATTACCATCTATGACCTTACAGGAAGAGATCACCCGCCGGCGGACGTTCGCCGTCATCGCGCACCCCGACGCCGGTAAAACGACCCTGACCGAAAAACTGCTGCTCTTCGGCGGCGCCATCCACGTCGCGGGAGCGGTCAAAAGCAATAAAATCAAGAAGGGAGCCACCTCCGACTTCATGGAGATCGAACGTCAGCGCGGTATTTCGGTCGCTACGTCCGTCATGGGCTTCGAATACCAGGGCCGCAAGATCAACATTCTCGATACCCCGGGCCACGAAGACTTCGCCGAAGATACCTACCGCACGCTGACGGCGGTGGACTCCGTAATCATCGTCATCGACGGCGCCAAAGGCGTCGAGTCCCAGACCCGCAAGCTGATGGACGTCTGCCGCATGCGGCAGACCCCGGTGATCGTCTTCGTCAACAAGCTCGACCGCCCCTGCAAGGATCCCTTCGACCTGCTGGACGAAATCGAGAAGGAACTCCGCATCCGGGTACGTCCCCTCATTCCCGATTTCGAGCGGCGACACCTTCAAGGGCGTTTACAACATCTACGAGAAGAACCTCACGCTCTTTACGAGCGACGAACGGCAGACGGCCGACGCTTCGACCGTAGAGATCAACGACCTCGCCTCGCCCGAACTGGACGAATACATCTCCGAACGCTACGCCAAGCAACTGCGCGAAGACACCGAACTGGTCGAAGGCGTGTACGACGCTTTCGACCGCGACGCTTACCTGCGGGCTGAGCTGGCCCCGGTCTTCTTCGGCTCGGCGGTCAATAATTTCGGCGTGAAGGAGTTGCTGGAGTGTTTCATCCGCATCGCCCCCTCGCCGCGCCCTGCGCCGACCGAAACCCGGATCGTGGAGCCTGCCGAGGAGAAAATGACAGGCTTCGTCTTCAAGATCCACGCCAACATGGATCCGAACCACCGCGACCGCATCGCCTTCCTGAAGATCTGCTCCGGCACGTTCGAACGTAACAAGAATTTCCTGCACGTGCGCAGCGGCAAACAGATGAAATTCTCCTCGCCGACGGCTTTCATGGCCGAGAAAAGTCGATCATCGACTTCGCCTACCCGGGCGACATCGTCGGCCTGCACGACACGGGCAACTTCAAGATCGGCGACACCTTCACCGAAGGCGAAAAGCTCAAATTCACAGGCATTCCCTCCTTCGCACCCGAACAGTTCCGTTATATCGAGAATGCCGATCCGCTGAAATTCAAGCAACTGGCTAAAGGCATCGATCAGCTCATGGACGAAGGCGTGGCGCAGCTCTTCACCTCGTCGCTCAACGGCCGCAAAATCATCGGCACGGTGGGCGCCCTGCAATTCGAGGTGATCGAATACCGCCTGGCGCACGAATACAACGCCGCCTGCCGCTGGGAGCCGATCTCCATCTACAAAGCCTGCTGGATCGAGAGCGACAACGCCGAGCAGCTGGCCGACTTCAAACGGCGCAAACATACGAACATGGCCATCGACAAGCACGGCCGCGATGTATTTCTGGCCGACACCAGCTATGCCCTGGCCCTGGCGCAGGAAAACTTCAAGGACATCAGATTTTACTTCACCTCGGAGTTCTGATCCCGTTACAAGCAAGTTCTGATCCCGCCAGCAATCATCAAAATATAAACCACCCGTGCTACCATTGCACGGGTGGTTTTATTGTCAAAATAACTACTCTTCCCCGCACAAACGATTCGCGCGACATACCACATCCGTTCTCGATCGTCCCGGTCTTCTATACACTCACACGAAAGGGCTGCCTCTGTAGGCAGCCCTTTCGATTTTCAGGATGGGAAACCCACGCCGACAACAACTCTATTTTTCGAGCCCCATCTTTTCGATCAGAGCCTTGGTTTCGGGCTTGTGTCCCCGGAAATTCACATAGAGCGTCATCGGATGTTCGTGACCGCCCTTCGAGAGAATTTCGCGGCGGAAAGCCTCCGCCACTTCGGGATTGAAAATACCCTTCTCCTTGAACAGCGAGAAGGCATCGGCCGCCAGCACCTCGGCCCACTTGTAACCGTAATAGCCCGCAGCATATCCGCCGGCAAAATGTGGCTGAAAGCCGGCGACATCGCAGCACCCTCGACAACCGGAGTACCTGAGCCGGAGCCATCGCCGTCCGTTCAAACAGTTCGACATCGCCCTCGAACGGCTTGTCGATCGAATGCCATGCCATGTCGTTGAGCCCGTACAGCAACTGGCGGACATTGAAATAAGCCGCCTGATAGTTCTCTGCGGCGACGATCTTGGCAATCAGGTCGGCAGGAATCGGTTCTCCGGTCTTGTAATTCACGGCCCACAAGTCGAGGAACTCTTTCTCGGTCGCCCAATTCTCCATGATCTGCGAAGGCAGCTCGACGAAATCCTGATATACGTGCGTACCGCTGATCGACTCGTGCTCTCCCTCCGAAAGAATGGCGTGCAGCGCGTGTCCGAACTCATGCAGGAAAGTTTCGAATTCACTGAAAGTAAGCAGTGAAGGAGTCGTATCGGTCGGCTTGGTGAAGTTCATCACCAGCGACACCAGCGGGCGGGTTTCGTGTTCCTCGACGATTGAAACGCTCCGGAACTCGGTTTCCCAAGCCCCGCCGCGTTTGGTAGCCCGGGGAAGAAGTCGAGGTAAAGTTCCGCCAGGAAGCGACCGTCCTTGTCGGTCACGTCGTAAGCCGTCACCTCGGGATGATAGACCGGGACTTCGGGATTCGGCGTGAAATTAAGGCCGTAGAGCTTATTGGCAAGCAGGAATACCCCCGCTTCACACTGTCCAACTGCAAGTAAGGCTTCACCAACTCCTCGTTGAGCTCGTATTTCATGGCGGTACTTCTCCGAGTAATAAGCCATATCCCAGGGCATGACCTCGCCTTCGAAACCCTGCGAGCGGGCATACTCCCCGATCGTATTGTAATCCTTCACGGCATACTCCTTGGTCTGGGCAAGCAATTCATCCAGGAAAGCATTGACCGTCTGCGCGTTTTCAGCCATTCGGTCGGCCAGCACGTAATCGGCGTACGTCGGATACCCCAACAGGTTGGCGATCTTCAAACGCAGATTGACCATCCGCTTGATGTTCTCCGTATTGTCGAACTCACCGCCCAAGCAGAGGGAGTTGCTGGCTCCAAAGCTTCTCCTTCAGCTCGCGGTTGGTCGAATACTCCATGAAAGGGACGTAACTCGGCGCCTGAAGCGTCACCGTCCATCTGCTCGCCACGGGCCTTGGCTTCGGCGGCCATACCGTCCCGCACGAAATCGGGAAGCTCGGCCACCTGCGCCGGATCCGTGATATTGATCGTAAAGGCATTCGTGGCAGCCAGCACATTGTGGCTGGAGCGAAAGCTCCGAAAGTTCGGTCGAATATTGCCGGTACAGTTCCTTGTCCTCATCGGAAAGGTTCGCACCGCTGCGCACGAAACCGTTATAGGTTTCCTCCAGCAATTTCTTGTCCTCTTTCGAAAGGAACCACCCCGGATGTTCATAGACGGCCTTCACACGCTCGAAGAGCTGCGGGTTGAGCGATATGTCGTTGGACAGGGCCGTCAATTTGGGCTGTACGTTCTCGGCCACCTGCTGCATCTCGGGCGTAGCATCCGCTTCGAGCAGGTTGAAAAATACCTTCGACCCGCGAAAGCAGCCGGCCCTGACGATCGAGCGCCACGATCGTATTATTGAAGGTCGGCTTGGCTGGATTGTTTACGATCGCGTCGATTTCGGCACGCGACACAGCGATCGCGGCATCGAACGCCGGTTCGTAATCGGACACCCGGATCCGGTCGAACGGCGGGGTTTCGTGCGGCGTATTCCACTCCGCGAGCAAGGGGTTGTTCGTATCAATTTCAGGCAGCTGGGCAACGGGCATCGTATGGTCCGCGCATCCGGCTGCCAAAGCGGTTAAAAATGTCATAACAATCTTTTTCATCGGTTAAATTAGATTTTAGGCTTTTCATTCGGTTCGAGGGTCACGACGGGCACGGCAAGGCTGTCGGCAGGTTCTTCGGGCAGCTCCTCCATCAGGCCACAGGCCACGAGCATCGCCCGTTTATCAGGATCGCCCCGCGAAAATCCCGGTAGAGGGTCATACCGTCCGCCGAACCGCCCGAGAAAGCAGCGTCCGGAATTTCCGGGCGGTCGCACGGTCGAATACGTCGCCGGTCTGTTCGAAGGCCGGAAAGCGTCTTTGTCGAGGACCTGCGCCCAGATATAGAAATAGTATCCCGACGCATAGCCCCCATCGAAAATATGCAGGAAATAGGGATAGCGGTAGCGGGGCTGTATCTGCGGGATCAATCCCCGGCGACCGTACACGGCATCGGCTTCGAACTCGTTCACATCGAAAGGTTAGTACTCCGTAATAGCGTGAATATCCATATCGGTAAGAGCGGCAGCTACCAGTTCGGTGACAATGAAGCCCTGGTTGAACTTGCCGCTTTCGCGGATGCGCTTGATCAAGCGTTCGGGAATCACCTCTCCGTCGTATAATTGATCGCATAGTGGCGCAGCACTTCGGGTTCGGTCGCCCAATTCTCCATGATCCGCGAAGGGAGCTCCACGAAATCGCCCTCCACCCTGCCGAGCGACCGATATTTCACGTCGGCGAAAAGCGCATGCAGCCCGTGCCCAAACTCATGAAAAAGGGTCTGGACCTCATCGAGCGTAAGCAGCGAAGGCGTCAATTTGGTCGGCGGAGTAAAATTGCATACGATGGCGACCACAGGAGCGATGCGTTCGTCGCCTTCGTAGCGCTGGCTGCGGAACGCGGTACACCACGCACCGCTGCTCTTGCCGCTGCGCGGAAAAAAGTCGAAATAGAGCACGCCCAAATGAGTCCCGTCCACGTCGAGCACCTCATATACCGAGCAATCCTTGTGGTAAACCGGTGCGACCAACGGACGGAACGTAATCCCGTAAAGCCGGTTCGCCAGCGAAAAGCGCCTTCCCGAACATTTTCGAGCGAAAATAGGGCCGCAGCGTAGCATCGTCGAGCGCATATTTGTCCTTGCGCACCTTTTCGGCGTAATACCACCAATCCCAGGGTTCGAACGTCGCCCCGGCACAGCCCGCTGCAACATCGTATTCATCTCGGCCCTCTCTTCCTTGGCGCGATCGAGCGCCGGCGTCCACACTTCGTTCAACAACTCATAAACGGCAGCGGGCGTTCCGGCCATCTCATCGGCCGTCACATAAGCCGCATAGGAGGGATAGCCCAGCAAGCGGGCTTTCTCGTTACGCAGGCGGGCGAAATCGTTCACCAGAGAGCGGTTATCGTACTCGCTGCCTTCGTTGCAACGGTCGATATATGCTTTGTACAACTGCTCCCGCAAGTCGCGCTGAGTAGAATACGTGAGAAACGGAATCCGGCTGGGAGCGTCGAGCGTAACGACCCACGCATCGTTCAATCCCAACTCCGCAGCCTTCTCCCGGGCCATCCCCTGCACGCTTGCAGGCAGCCCGTCGAGCTGTTTCTCCGTCAGTTTCAACATAAAATCATTCGTCGCCCGGAGGACATTATTGCCGAATTTCACGGGCAGCAGCGCCAATTCGCCGTTAATTTGACGCAACCGCTCCTTCTGCTGCGGATCGAGCAGCGCTCCCGCCCGCACGAACTTACCGTAAATCTTCTCCACCAGGCGCGTCTGCACGGCATCGAGGCCGAGGCTGCCGCGACGGTCGTAAACGGCTTTGATCTTGTCGAAAAGCACCTCGTCGAGCAGAATATTGTCCCGATGGGCGGCCAGCAACGGCATCGCCTGCTCTTTCGCCGCCAATAACTGATCGTTCACGTCGGCCGAACAGAGCATGTTGAAAACCAGCCCCACCTGCTCCAGCATCAAACCCGAACGGTCGTAAGCCAGAATGACATTCTCGAAAGAGGGCTGATCGCCGTTGGATTTGATAGCGTCGATCTCGGCTTCCTGAATCGACATCGCCCGCTGGAAGGCAGGCAGAAAGTGTTCGGGCCGGATCCGGTCGAAAGGAGGCACGCCGTAGGGCGTTTCCACTCCTCGAAGAACGGATTCTCCGCCACCTCTTTACGCTGGTTGCATCCCGTAGTCATAAGCAGAATCAATGAAATTAAAAATAAAGAATATCGCTTCATCGGTTCGTTGGAATTTATTTACCTTTGCAAAGGTAAACAATTTATAAAAATGCAACTGTTTTACGCCCCCGATATCGTTCCTCCGGAATATACGCTCAGCGAGGAAGAGTCGAAACACTGCATCCGCGTGCTTCGCATGGCCTGCGGCGAAGAGCTGCACATCACCGACGGCCGCGGTAACCTCTACCGCTGTGAAATCGTGGACGACAATCCCAAACGCTGCCGGGTGCGGGTGCGCGACACCAACAGCGAATTCGGCAAGCTGCCCTACCGCCTGACGATGGCCGTCGCCCCGACGAAAACAACGACCGGTTCGAATGGTTCCTCGAAAAGCCACGGAAATCGGGGTCGCGGAGATCATCCCCTCGCCACGGAGCATAGCGAGCGACGCACGCTCAAGCCCGAACGGGAGAACAAGGTCATCACGGCTGCCGTGAAACAGTCGCTCAAAGCCTACCACCCCGCCTGCACGAAATAACTCCGCTGCGACAGGTCATCAAGCAGCCCTTCGACGGACAGAAATTCATCGCCCACTGCGACGCTCCCCGTTCGGCCCTGGGCAAGGCATTTCTGCCCCACATCCTGCACAAAGGAGGCGACGTACTGGTTCTGATCGGGCCCGAAGGGACTTCTCGCCCGAAGAGATCGACCTGGCCGTCCGGGAGGTTTCCGCGAAATCACGCTCGGCTCGCAGCGCCTGCGCACGGAAACGGCCGCCGTCATGGCGACCGCATTGGTGGCTGCCGCCAACGAATCCGAAATCGGAACGGACGACAGACAACCGTCTTCAAAACCGGTACAATGAAACAACTTTGGGAAATATTCTGGTCGTTTTTCAAAATCGGACTCTTCACCTTCGGAGGCGGCTACGCCATGATCCCGCTGATCCAACGCGAGGTGATCGACCACCGCAAGTGGATCCCCGCTTCGGAATTTCTCGACCTGCTGACCCTGGCACAATCGGTCCCCGGCCCTATTGCGATCAACACGGCCGTCTTCGTCGGATACAAACGCTCGGGGCTCCGAGGCGCCTGCGCATCGCTGCTGGGCGCCGTGCTGCCGTCGTTCGTCATCATCCTGGCCATCGCGCTCTTTTTCGCCGACATCCGCCAGAACCCCGTCGTCGATGCAGCCTTCAAGGGAATGCGCCCGGCGGTCGTCGCCCTGATCATCGCCCCGCTGGTCACCCTCACGCGGGGCATGCACTGGAGCATGATCGTGCTGGCCGCCGCACTGGCCGGACTGATCTGGTGGCTGGGTCTTTCACCGGTACTGATTCTTGCCGTAGGTGCAGGCGCAGGCATCGCCTGGGAATTGTCTATCGCAAAAAAGAGTAAGCAATGATATTCTGGGAACTGTTCGTCAGCTATCTGAAAATCGGATTCTTCGGCTTCGGCGGCGGTTATGCCATGCTGTCGCTGATCCAGAACGAAGTGGTCGTCCAGCACGCCTGGATGACCAACGCCGAATTCGCCGACATCGTGGCCGTATCGCAGATCACGCCCGGCCCCATCGCCATCAATTCGGCGACTTACGTGGGTTACACAGTTGGAATGCAAAGCGGCAGCGTATGGTACGGTATTCTGGGCTCGGTCATTGCGACTTTCGCGGTCTGCCTGCCGTCAATGACGCTGATGATTCTAGTCGCCCGCTACATCGCCCGACTCAAGGGCAATCCGCTGGTAAGCGGCGCCATGCGGGGACTCCGCCCGGTAGTGATCGGCATGATTGGGGCGGCCGCGCTCCTGCTGATGTTTCCGCAGGACGCAGGCGACGCCAGCTTCATCGACTTCTGGAGTTGATTCTCTTCGGCGGCGTACTCGCAGGCTCCTACTTCAAACTCAATCCGATCCTGCTGATCGTCCTCTCGGCTGCCGCAGGCATCGCGATCTATCTTTAACCGCGCTTACTCTCCTCCGGCGACGAAGAAGATGCCGCCCGTAAAGAGCACTACCAGGAAAGAGATCAGGGCCAATGCCGTAAGCACCATGAATCCGATGTGCACGAAGCCCCATTTCTCGCCTCCGTGCGGCAGTCTCGGCGAGGTCAGAGCCGCGATAAGGCCCACGACAGGCGTAAGGATCAGACTTAAAACGAACGTCCAGGCGAATCCGATCTTGCGGCGGCTGCCGACGAGCCCGATCAGCACGGAAATAAGACACCAGGTCAGGATACCCAGTACAATAGAGAGCGTAGTCATAATTTCATAAGTTTTTCAAACCGCTCTGCCCCGTACCGGCAAACCGATCGTCGGCTACCTGACAAAACGACAGTACGTCCCCAGGGGAAGCCGCTTGCCGGCCCGGTCGTCGAAGCAGAGTTCTCCGAATTGTTCCTCAAACGGCGTGCCGAAGGCCTGCCGCACGGCGGTCGAAGCGAGCGTTGCCGACAACCCCATCGAATAGAGGTTCAACACCAGAAACGCTCCGCGCGGCTCCAACAACCGGGCGCAACATTCGAGCATCTCGCCGATGTTATCCTCCAGAATCCACTTTTCGCCGTTGGCACCCCGTCCGTAAGCCGGGGATCGAGGATAATTCCGTTGTAGCGGTTACCTCGCCGCACTTCGCGCTGCACGAATTTGAGCGCGTCTTCGACGATCCAGCGCACCCCCTCCAAACCGCTCTGCTCCATATTCTCCCGCGCCCAGGTCACGACCTGTTTGACCGAATCCACGTGGGTCGTATCGGCTCCCGCCGCCCGGGCCGCGAGCGTCGCTCCGCCCGTATAGGCAAAGAGATTCAGGACCTTCGGCGTCCGTTCCTCCGCTCTCATCCGCACACAGTTGTCGTAGATGAAATTCCAGTTGGCCGCCTGCTCCGGAAAAGCCCCACGTGTTTGAACGAAGTGAGGCCCAAGCGCATGCGCAGCCGCATCCCTTCGTAGGCGTAGTCCACCGTCCACCGGGACGGCATCCGGACCGCAACCGCCACTCCCCGCGTTCTTCGCTGCGTCCGTCGCGCAGGAACGAGGCGTCGGCCAGGCGGCGCCACTCCTGCTCCGTAAGACTCCGCCGCCAAATGGCCTGCGGCTCAGGCCGGCGCACGACATAACGGCCGAAGCGTTCGAGTTTCTCGAAATCGCCGGAATCGATCAGTTCGTAGTCGGGGAATCGGGGAATCAGGGCTTCAAACATGGAATTATCTTTAATCATACATCATATAACGAATTATCCGGTTCGTACACGGCATACTGCCGACATCCTACTTTTACCGGCCTGCGGCGAACAGGTGCAAGCCGAACAAATTTCACCGAGCCGCCCGCAGAAACGGAACTCGCCCGCAACTTCCACCGCCGAAATAATCAGACCGATCCGGCCAATCGAAAGCACGGGACTCTTTTGTTATTTTCGATCGCTCTCGTCGATCAGGCTCATTTCGCACCGGGCACAGTCGAACCGGAGCCGGTATCGGAACCGGCCGCGCATCAGAAACAGCTCTCCTTTCAGCGTCGGATGCTCCTTCAGGCACTGTCCGATCTCACGCCGAATGCAATAGGCCGAACGCATGACCGGATGCCCTGCCGTCGCAGGTTCCAGATCGAGTCCGCGTGCAATCCGCGTCACACCGTGATCGCGGTAAAACTCCTCGGCCAGACGATTCGTCACATTCTCCTCGGCCGTCAGGACTTTCGACGGATAGGGCGCAGAACGATCCTCGGGCAAAATCGCATGGACGACAGGACGGTCGAGCCGTGCCCGGCGCAAACGCTCCAGCCCCTCGCGGCGCAGCTCCGCCAGCAGCGATACCGGCACGAAACGGTCGCACCCTTCGGAGCGAACTTCCCGCACGTCGAAAATCGTATCTCCGCTGCGGGAAAGTTGTGCGGCGACGGTTTCCGACATCTTCCGGGAATCTTTCGCCGGTTCGAACGCCCCGTCACGCGTAACCTCGGCTACAACCCCCTCGCAATCGGTAAAACGCACCGTTACTCGCTGCGGCGTTATCGCCGCGTCGGCACGCACGGGAATCACGCGCCGCGTACGGCTGCGGTCGAGCGCCAACGAAAAGCGGCGGTCGAAATTGCGGAACACCTCCGCCCCGGGGACGACGCCCTCCATCCGGTTGGGCACGATCCGATTTCCGGCGACCTCATTGACATTGGTACCCGCCAACCCGTTCCAGGTCCGGAAACAGATGCCGTCCCCGGGCGCCAGGTCGTGCGGCCCGGCCAACGTGAAGTTCCGGCCATCAACCCGGGCTACTCGGCCCACGAACTCGCCGACGGACTTGGGCGTATCGAACGACGCGACTCCCGCCCGGCGACCGTCGAAGAAATACTCCGATTCGCCCCGCGTGAAGCTCTTCGAAGGATCCGGCTGAAAGTCCGGCCTGCTCTCCCCCACGGACGAGCGGCAGAATCCCGGCCGCGACGCGAGCGCCCGATCGATCCGCTGGCGGTAATGGCTCACGACATTTTTAATATATCCGACATCCTTCAGGCGTCCTTCGATCTTGAACGAGGTAATCCCCGCATCGATCAGCTCGCCTATACGGTCCGACAAATTCAAATCCCGCACCGACAGCAAATGCCGCCCCTTGACGACCGTACGCCCGGACTCGTCCACCAGATCGTAGGTCAGGCGGCAGGGCTGGCTGCAAGCGCCCCGGTTACCGCTGCGTTCGCTCATCGAACGCGACAGGAAACAGCGGCCGCTGTACCCCACGCAGATCGCCCCGTGGACGAAACACTCCAGATCGCCCCGCAGGCGGCACGGATCGTCCGGATCTCGTCGAGCGACAAGGCCCGCTCCAGAATCACGCGGGCAAAGCCGCAGCGCTCCAGAAAAGCGCCTGCTCCGGCGTACGTGTGGCCGCCTGCGTCGAGGCGTGCAGTTCGACCGGCAGATACATCCGCCGCAGGGCCATGTCCTGTACGATCAGGGCGTCCACCCCGGCGGCGATCAGCTCCCTGGCCTGCCGCTCGGCTTCGGCCAACTCGCCGTCATAGAGCAACGTATTGAGCGTAGCATGCACCCGTACACCGTATTGATGGGCATACTCTACCGCTCGGGCGATCTCCTCCGCAGAATTGCCCGCCGCGTGGCGCGCACCGAAGCGGGCGCCTCCGATATAGAGGGCGTCGGCGCCGTAATCGACCGCAGCGACGGCCGCCTGCAAATCATTGGCGGGAGCGAGTAATTCGATGGATTTCACGGTGCTTTGTCGGAAAATATGCCGAAGAAAAAACCCGAAACGACATCCGGTTCCCTCGGGCCGCGTCGAGGCGTGTCTTATCTCGGGGCAAAAGTAAAAAATAATCGGCAAATGTGCTTGCGATTGGGGTTTGTTTTGTAATTTTGCTTTCCGAACACGTAATATTTCAAGACCATGCTTACGATCAAGCAACTCAGGGACGACCGCGAGGCGGCCATCCGCCGTCTGGCAAAAAAGGGAGTGGACGCCGCTCCGGTAATCGCCGAAATCGAAAACTGGACGACCGCCGCAAGGCGATCCAGCACGAACTGGACGAATGTCTGGCCACACAGAACCAGGCGGCCAAACAGATCGGTGCATTGATGGGTCAGGGACGGCGCGACGAAGCCGAAGCCAAAAAAGCGGAAGTCGCGTCCCTCAAGGAGCGGTCGAACGCGCTGAATGCCGAATTCAAAGAGGTTTCGGATGCTCTTCAGGCCGCGATCGTCACCCTGCCGAACTTCCTGGCCGACATCGTGCCCGAAGGCAAAACGGCGGAAGACAATCCGGTTGTGAAACTGGTCGAAAGCTACACGCAATTGCCCGAAAACCCGCTGCCCCACTGGGAGCTGGCCCGCAAATACGACATCATCGACTTCGACCTGGGCGTAAAGCTCACCGGCGCGGGGTTCCCCGTTTATAAGGGACAGGGCGCCCGGTTGCAGCGTGCGCTCATCAACTTCTTCCTCGACTGCAACACGCGGGCCGGGTATCTGGAAGTGGAGCCTCCGGTCATGGTCAATGAAGCCTCCGGCTTCGGCACGGACAACTGCCCGACAAGGAGGGACAGATGTACCATGCCACGGCGGACAACTTCTACCTCGTTCCGACGGCCGAAGTTCCCGTCACGAACATCTACCGCGACGTGATCCTCGACGAAAAGGATTTTCCGGTGAAGATGACCGCCTACCCCTGTTTCCGCCGCGAAGCCGGGTCGTATGGCAAGGATGTGCGCGGACTGAACCGTCTGCACCAGTTCGACAAGGTGGAGATCGTACAGTTGAGCCTTCCGAAAAGAGTTACGAGGCGCTGGACGGGATGGTGGCCCACGTCGAAAGCATCGTCAAGGCACTGGAGCTGCCCTACCGCATCCTGCGTCTGTGCGGCGGCGACATGTCGTTCACCTCGGCGCTCACCTACGACTTCGAGGTTTACTCCGAAGCGCAGAAACGCTGGCTGGAGGTTTCCTCCGTGTCGAATTTCGAATCGTTCCAGGCCAACCGCCTGAAACTCCGCTACAAGGATGCCGACAAAAGACGCGGCTGGCACACACGCTCAACGGCTCCTCGCTGGCCCTGCCCCGCATCGTGGCGGCCCTGCTGAGAACAACCAGACGCCCGACGGCATCCGGATTCCCGAAGCGTTAATTCCTTATACGGGCTTTGATATGATTAAATAAATTTTTATATTTGCACCGTCAACACACAACTTAAACAATACAAAAAAATGGCTTACAAAATTAGTCCCGATTTGTGCGTAGCTTGCGGCACATGTATCGACGAATGTCCGGTAGAGGCAATCTCGGCCGGTGATGTTTATGTAATCGATCCTGACAAGTGCATCGACTGCGGCACCTGCGCAGGCGTTTGCCCGAGCGAAGCGATCAAGCCCGAATAATTTTACAAGAAGGCATAAAAAAGCTCTTCCCTCGAAAGGAAGAGCTTTTTATTGTCTATTCAAGTGGATCTGCCGACACGCCCGAAACCCGGGGCCGATCCACCCATACGGCCTGCCGCCGGTCAGGGATTCACAACAGTTTTCCAGCCGATTTCAACGGCAGATCACGATTCCGCCGACCGTTAATTCGATACGCCCCGAAGCACCCTCGAAAGGGATTTCGCGGAAAGGTCGAAATACATCGGACGATAGCGGCGGGGCCGTGCATCACAGGACATCGAAAGACACGTGTACAGGGATTTTGCCGCAAACGAACCTTTCCGTTTGCAGAATCTATCTATTATACTTAATTTAGAGCACAGAAACATCGCGGGAGAAGCGTAGCCCGCAATGTCTAATGCCTGTTTCAGCCCGTGAAGGGAAGCTCGCGGTACAATGGCCGCAAGCATTCCGGAAGAGGCGCGTGGAAAAGATCGAAGGCATACCGTTGCAGGCGACGATCGTTCAACCTAAAACCTACCTGATTATGAAAGCACGTGCCTATTTATCGTTAGGAGCCTTGCTCCTGTTCTTGGCCCCGCTGGGCTGTTCCGACAAAGCGGAAAGTCCGGCACCGGAAGCTCCGCCCACGCCGGAGCCCGAAAAACCGGAGTTCGTGGATAAGGGATACACGATGGAAGAGAATATTGACGAAGAAGATCCAGACTGTTATTACACTTATTTCCGAATGCAGAATGCCAGTCCGGAAAATGTAATTTTCTTCATTTCAACAAAATGAGTGCGAGCGGTGATCAGATCAGAATCGCACCGGGAGAACAAGGGACTTGGTGGCAGACGATGGAGAAAATGCCGTGGATCGACGACAACGATGTGTTGGCGAAAAATCTGGATGCGTTGGGATTCGTTGAATTGTATTTCAATCCTGACTTGGAAGGAAGATTAAGCGGAATCTGTTGGCTGGAATTAGATACGTGCGCTCAATACTTCTTCGAGCCAATGACCGAAGCACAGCACGGCACACCGCGCGATCAGTCGGCATGGGTGCTCGAAGAGTTTCCCGACCGCCCGAACGCCGTCCGTTGGACCTACCGGATTACCGACAAGGACTATAAGGAGGCCGTGCGTCAGACGCTCGAACGATGGGCAGACCGGGACGAGAAAACAATAGGGCAAAAGCATTTGCGAAACAAGGCTTTTCCCGACTTATTTCATAAGCGGGCCGCAGTATCGCTACTGCGGCCCGCTTAACAGTATTACCACTCCCTTACTGCCGAACCGAAAAGACCGATTCGCTCCTTCGAAAGTCGTCTTTCGCAGAATTCCGACCGGATAAAAGGAGTCCCCCGGACACGGATATTTCGCAGCAATGCTGCCTTCGGTTACTTACGTTCCTTGATCTGGCCGCTGCGATAGGCCGCCAGCAGGTTCTTCAGGTCGTCGATCTGCACCTGCAACTCCTTGCCGATAGTCGTATCGCGCACCGTGATGCGGTCGGTCGTCGCCTCGACGATCACCTTCGTAGAGATGATGTCCTTTCCCTCCTCGACGGCCTTGACCGCCGACTCGAAAGGCTCGTGCTGCACCAGTTGCAGCCCGTGCGAATTGTAAATCAACGTATAACCGGCGATGCCCGTTTCGGAATGGTACGCCTTGGAAAATCCGCCGTCGATCATCAGCAGCTTGCCGCCGGCCTTGATGGGACTTTCGCCCTTGCAGGTCTTCACGGGCACGTGTCCCGAAATGATATGGGATTTCTCTGGATCGAGTCCGAAAGCCGAAAGAATCATACTGCACATCTTCGTATCATCCAAATGCTTGTAATAAGCTCCCTTCCTCGTGGTGCGTCTTCTTGTCCTCGATCAGGTAACGCTCCAGCGTTGCCATCTTGGCCTTGTCGAAGAACGGGGATTCGGGGCCGCACCACAAGTACCACATGTAATCGAGCGCCATCTGCTGACTCTTGGCCCCATTGCCACCGAAATAGGCCTCCCGGGTCAGGCGGTCCAGTTTGTCCAGCAGGCTCCGTCCGGCCTAGGGTTTTCCGTCCACGATGACTGTTTTGAACTCCCCTTCGTCGGTCATCGGAATCGAAGCGTGGTACATCAGGTTCGAATTGACGATCAGGTACATACTACCCTTCGAAAAGAGCAGCCGGATATGTTTCTGTAGTTTGTCGCTGTTCAGGAACGAGGCTTGCAACGTACGAATAAGCTGATCTTCGCCCGGAGTCAGCTTATAAGGATCCCGGGGATCGACCGTCGGAAAGTCGGCGTCCTTCAAGGGATAATCCTTGCCGTCGATCTCGATGGTTCCCTTCTCGTAGTCGATTTTCTCCAACAAAGCCCGCCCCTCCATCTTGTATTCGGGATGGCGCTTGATCATCTGTCCCTCGATCTTGAACTGGATCACCGAAATCGCCTTGTGCATCTGGGCCATCAGCAGTACATCGCGCTCCGTAACACCCGAATTCTGCATCACTTTGGGCTGGTAGGGCTTGCAGGGTGAGTTCTCATAAACTTCCATGGCGAAGCGGGCCAGCGGCAGCAGATTGATGCCGTAGCCGTCCTCCAACACATCGAGATTGTCATAGCGGGCCGACACACGGATCACATTGGCGATCGAAGCTAAATTTCCCGCCGCAGCGCCCATCCAAAGAATGTCGTGATTACCCCACTGGATATCGTACATCTTGTACTGGGCCAGCGTATCGAAAATGAAGTGCGGACCGGGCCCCCGATCGAAAATATCGCCGATGATATGCAGACGGTCGATCGTCAGGCACTGGATCACATTGCTCATGGCGATAATGAAAGCATCCGCCCGTCCGATCGAGATGATCGAATTAAGAATCCCGTTGAAATAACTCTGTTTGGGCGATCCCGGCGAATCGGATTCGTGGAGAAGCTCCTGAATGACATAGGAAAATCCGGAGGCAGCATCTTGCGCACCTTCGAGCGGGTGTATTTGACCGAAACGGCCCGGCAGACCTCTGTCAGCTGGTTGAGCGTAACCTTATACCAGTCGTCCAGATTCGATTCCTTCTGCTTGATGAGTTGCAGCTTCTCGGCGGGATAGTAGATCAGCGTACAAAGCTCCGTCATTTCGGATTCGCGCAAAGTATTGTTGAAAACCTCGTGCACCTTTTGCCGGATCACGCCCGAAGCGTTCTTCAGCACGTGGCGGAAAGCCTCGTATTCACCGTGAAGGTCCGTAAGGAAATGCTCGGTACCTTTGGGAAGGTTCAGAATAGCCTCCAGGTTGATGATTTCAGTCGTAGCGTCGGCAATGGTCGGGAATTTCTCCGAAAGCAAATTGAGGAATTTCAAATCGGCCGCCGAATATGTCTTGTTCACAGATACACTCATTGCAATAAACATTTTGGGCAATTATATATTTCAATGTACCATCATCCGAGATCGCAGCATCGCAAGGGTCGCCTATTCGCAGCTTGTGGCTGCGTCTGTAATGCAATTCTCCCCGACATTCCTCCTCGGAGGGACTTGGCGCTACATTCCCAAAGAGATCCACCAAAGTATATCATTGCGATATTTTTTACTAAATTAAATACTTTTCCACAAAGTGCCAAATATTTCGGACTCAATTCCCGGAATTTCCTCCAGCTGCTCCTCCCCGGTTCCGAAAGACGCAAAAAAAGATTCCCGAAATTACTTCGGGAATCTTCGGTTTCGGTCAGCGGCCGAATTACAACACGCTAACGATTTTCATCGAATTTACGGTCTTCGGACACATCTTGCCCACCGAACTGAAAGCTACGGAAGAGATTCCGCTCTTCGAATTAGACTCGGGGAAAAGTTCCTCCACCGGACTGAGGTTAGCCTTGCTCACCTCGAACGGTTCACATCGGTAAATATTACCATACTCTCCGGCCTCGTTCTGTGCTACGATATAAGCGTAAACCATAAGGCCCTCAGGAAGCTTGACTATATCCATCATAGAAGTATCTGCATCAAAGCCCATACTCATAATGTAAGACAAAACCACGTCGTCAGACTCACCCGAAAAATCCACATCGGTCACCAGCATATTCCAAACCTCGGCACACTCTTCGGAGAACTGGGGTACGTATCGCAAGAAATAGGCACCTCCGTAATCATCGGGCTTATACGTAGTCGGATCAATGGACGAAGCCTCCTCACCGTCATACAGACGGACATCCACGCTCTCCACCGTAGCATCCGAAGCGACATATTCCAACGTTTCAAAGTCCTTCACGCTGACATCCGTCGTCGGACGACCGTACTCATCCATACCGCACACGAATACGACATACCCCGTTTTAGGCAGCAAACCAGTAAAAGTGAACTCCTCCAAATCACCCGTCATCCGCTGTTTCTTCATAAACTCGGAAACAGACATCTGGTAAGCCTTGGCCAAGTTAGCGATAAAAGAAGGGAGCAGCTCTTTCAGTATCGCGGGGTCGTTTTGACATTCCGAACTATACTCTTCAGCTGTCAGCGCATAGAAGAAATAGGGCACCTTCTTATCGGAAGGAGTAAAACTCATTGTTACGGACGTCGATTTAGGCTCAACCGTCCATTCGAAAGTACAATTCTCCTCCTCCAGGCCGGGCAACGTTTTCGTCGTAAACTCGGCAACGATTCCGTTAGCGACAATTTCAAGGTTCTCATTGACACCGGCAACGACAACCGAGTAGGATGTACCCGCCGACAAACCGGGGACATCCAATTCCAAAGGAGTTACACTACCATGCAACCGTCCCTGCTGAGTAAGCACATTGTAAATATCAGCAACAGTGGCTCCCTGCGACATATATTCCGCCTTATAATAGTTGATGACACCTTTCGCAATATCATTATCCGTAATTCCGGGAATTTGCTGCTCCAGGAACGCCGTCTCAAACACCACAGCCATAAAAGACTGGGACTTGGCATTCTCTGTAATCGCCTCGAACGTAGCAACCGAACTGTAATAAGACGTGTCGGAGAACGTCACCTTATATTCGCTCTCGACAGGATCTCCTCCCGTTCCGTTATTGCCACCGTCACCGTTGGTTTTGTTTTCGTCGTCGCTACAACCAGCGAACAAGGTCGCAAATGCTGCCAAAGCAGCCAACATAAACATTTTGATTTTCATACGTATTAAAAATTATTGGGTTTATTTATGCAAATTTCTTCGTTCCTGCTCCTCATTTATTCAAAGGGCATCGTTGCAAATATAGAAATTTATTTCGAATCGGCCTGAAAAATCGGATAATAAAACAACATTTCCTCCGCTTTGCGAGCGATTCCGGCATACTCGCAGACTTTATTCACGAATAGAACGGAATAAAGGTCGCTCTTCGTATAAAAGAGATGGCTTTCTTTGAATACGGGACAACCCGATATCCTCCCGCCACCGGTTGCGGATCTCCTCCGCAGCATATCCTCGACAACCATCCGGCACACATATTCCACCCCGCCTCGTATCGTTCTTCGAGAATCGGTCCGTCGATGAGCATTCCGTTGAGATTGGGCCGCTCCGGGCCAATGGCTTCCCGCTCGAAACCTACGCAGGCATCCAATCGCTCTATATAATTTAGGTATAACACGCCCGCATCCAACCTGTTCACGCCACCTCGAACGAGTGCATCGCCTCGTCGGAAGGCCTCCGCGTGTTCCCGTCGCAGAGCGACCGGATCGGAATACCTGTCGCCGCATCGACGGAACCTCCCATGTGCTCTCCGGAATCGGCCGTTCCCCGGAATCCGTGCTCCGGAGCGAAGATTGCAGTCACATCGAATCCTCGCGTGAAGCATATCGACCAAATGCCGTTCGCCGATCCTCGAAGTATGATTCGCAAGCAAGGCCACACGCTTCCCTGCAAGCCGGGGATAATACATCGCCGTATCGGTCGTACCGACCCGTACGGACTCCGTCGGAACCGGGCTGATCGCATCCGACAGTAAATTCCGCGCTGCGACGACATCTGCCGCCTGTCCGGAAGCAACAGATACGAAAAACGGATAAACCTAAAATATCAGTCAATCAAAACAGAAAATTTACTATCTTTGATTAATTGAACTTATACCATATAAAATGAAAAACCGTCTGATCCAATTTTTGCCGGTATTGCTTATCGCTTTTGTTTCTTTTGCTACACTCGGAATCGTTCAAGCCCAAAACCGTAACCCTTGCGCAGACACTCCAGATGCGGAGCGACTACTCTCTGAACTCACTACGGCATGCTCCGAGCAGTCTTCGGAAAAATCGAAAAATTCATCGAAAAATGGGAGCAGGAAAGCCGAACCGCGGCGATATACGACACAAACGATAAGCTAACAACAACTGTTTATCAACTTTTGACTACCTAATGGAAAAATATTATTTCAATAACAAAGAACTCTCTCCGGACAAACAGGGGCGGATCGTCAACGGCAACTTGGTTTTTCCGGGAGAAGTTCCCGTCTATATTTTAAGTGACGAAGAATATCTCGATTGTTTCCGTCCTGAAGACTTATCGTCGCATCAATGGTTTTCCCAAATGGATTATACACCGCAACGAATCATCAAAGGGTACCGTCCCTGCAATGCGCCTCAACAAATTCGGTTCTTAAAACTCATTCCATCTTACAAAAAAGCCATTGACAGTTTTATCGACTCCGAAGTCAAAAGTCGAAAAGCTTTATTTATTCACAACATGCTCTCAACTTTTATACAAGTAAATTTCCCGTGTGCTATTCATCCTTTTACATTATCCGAATCCACGATCATCACCCTACTTCAGCTATATCGTAATAAACACTTCACTCACGGAAGCTATCATCCAATGCGACTACGGATTCTGGGGTGAAACGGACGCCCTGCAAAAAAAGAATGGAAAATGGGGACCCGCAGCAGGAAATACGATTTCGATCCATTCGATCGAATAAAACAAACTTAAAACAAGAGGGAGGGCGAAAATAAAATTTTCGCCCCCCTGCAATATTCTCACATCCCCACGCTTACGCCTGTCCGCCGAACTCCATCAGGTAGGCCTTGATGAATTCGTCCAGGTCGCCGTCCATCACCCCCTCGACATCCGAGGTCTGGACTCCCGTACGATGATCCTTCACCCGTCGGTCGTCGAAGACGTAGGAACGGATCTGCGAACCCCATTCGATGCGTTTTTCGTAGCTTCGAGTGCCTGCTGCGTAGCCATGCGCTTGTCCAGCTCCCGCTGGTAGAGTTTCGACTTGAGGATGCGCATGGCATTTTCGCGGTTCATCAACTGCGAGCGAGTCTCCATATTCTCGATCAGATACTCGATCGGCTCGCCCGTATCGGCATCCTTGCCGTGATAGCGCAACCGGACCGCCGTTTCGACCTTATTGACGTTCTGGCCGCCCGCACCGCTCGACCGGAAGGTATCCCACTCGATGTCCGCAGGATTGACCGTGATCTCGATCGTATCGTCGATCGCCGGCGACACGAATACCGACGCAAAAGTCGTCTGCCGCTTGTTGTTGGCGTTGAACGGCGAAAGGCGCACCATGCGGTGCACGCCGTTTTCGCTCTTGAGGTAGCCGTAGGCGTATTCGCCCTCGAATTCGAGCGTGCAGGACTTTACACCTACCTCCTCGCCAGCCTGATAGTCGAGCACCTTGACCTTGTAGCCGTGCGCCTCGCCCCAGCGGGTATACATGCGCAGCAGCATCGACGCCCAGTCGAGCGCTTCGGTGCCGCCCGCACCGGAATTGATATCCATGATAGCGCCCATACGGTCCTCGTCACGGCGCAGCATGTTGCGCAATTCGAGTTCTTCGATGCGGTGCATCGCACGCGCATACTGCTCGTCGAGCTCCTGCTCGGTCACCACGCCCTCCTTCACGAATTCGGGCATCAGCCGCAGGTCCTCGACCTCCTTGACCACAGCATCGTACTCCTCGACCCACGCCTTGATTCCCGCCACGCGGCGCAACTGTTCGCGGGCCTTGTCGGGATTATCCCAAAGCCCGGAACCTGCGTCTCTCCTCCTCGTTCTGGAGTTCTATTCTTCGCTGATCGATGTCAAAGACACCTCCCCAACGTATCCTGACGTCTTATAGCCTCTTTAATCTGTTCTGCAAGTACCATATTTTCCGATTGATTTTTACAGGCGAGGCAATCCGTACAGACTCTCCCGCAAGGATAGCCGCCTCTCCTGTCTTTCTTCCAACAAATGTAAACAAAATTTCCGGTTTTCGGAAATAGGAACCGGGCTCGTTGCCAATAAAAACGATCCCGCCCTGGCAGCTCCTGGCCGAAAAGTCGGACGCCCAAACCCTTCTACCGAAAAGATCGCCTCGGGCAACGGGCTACCGAACGTTATCACAACCCACCGATCGAAAACAGGCTCCATCACACCGGCACTGACCGTCCGAAAACCGTTTCCTTCATCCCTTCCCAAAACCGTCCGACGCATCCTTGGATTATGCCGAACACGCTCGAAGCCGCCGACTACCGCCCGGACAGGTTCATCTTCAGTTTACGCTCCGCGAACTCCCGGATAAAGTCGGCCGTACCTTCGATCCCCAGCACCGAGGAATCGATGCAGAGATGGTAGGTTGCGGCTTCGCCCCACTTGCCGCTGCTGAAATAGTCGTAATAGGAAGCCCTGCGGCATCCGTACGCTCCATCTGCGCTTCGGCCTCTTCGGGCGTTACGTTCTCCTGCTCGCAAAGGCGACGCACCCGATCTTCCGGAGCCCCGTATCGAAAACATTCACCGCGCGGGGATGATCCCGCAGGATATAGTCGGCACAACGGCCCACGAAAATACACGATTCCGCGAGGCGATGTCACGGATCACATCGCTCTGTATTTTGAACAGCGCCTCGCTGCTCAGCACATCGGTCACCCCCTCTTCACTTGCAAAGGCATGCGCAGATAACCGATCAGCGAGGAAAAGAGGCTCCTCGACTTCTTCTCGTCGGCCTGCTCGAAAAGTTCCGTGCAGAGGCCGCTCTGCTCGGCCGCCAGATTGATCAACTGCTTGTCATAGACGTGTACGCCCAGACGACGCCCCAGCGCCTCGCCGACGGCTTTGCCGCCGCTGCCGAGCTGACGGCCTATATTGATAACGAACTTATCCTGTTCCATAGTGCAACGGTTTTTATTCATTCACTCTGCGATCGTTTTCGACTTCGGCTCCCGAAATCTCGCCTCTCCCGCAGCGGCCTTGGCCTTGAACTTCCGGAATTGGTAGAACAGCATGACACCGGCAACCAGCGAAGCCAGGAAATCCGACAGCGGCATCGAACACCATACGCCCCAACTGCCGTCCCAGGGCGTCAGCTCGTCGAAGATGCGGGGCAGGAAAATCAGCCCCGGCATCAGGAAAAGCAACTGCCGCGACAACGAAAGGAAGATCGCCTTGCCCGCCATGCCGATACTCTGGAAAAAGTTGGTCGTCACCATCTGGAAACCGATGATCGGGAAGCAGAAGAAGACGATGCGCATACCCTCGGCCGAAAGACGGACCAACTCCGGATCGTCCGTGAAAACCGATACCGCCAGGCGCGGCGCCAATTCGCCGATCAGGAATCCGAGCGTGGTGACGCAGGTAGCGCCGATGATCGTCAATTTCAGCACCCGGTCCACCCGGTCGAACTGCCGGGCACCGTAATTATACCCCGCAATGGGCTGCATGCCCTGATTGATGCCCATGACGATCATCACGAAGAAGAATCCCAACCGATTGACGATACCGTAAGCACCGATATTGAGATCGCCGCCGTACTCCTTGAGCCCCTTATTGATCAGAATCACGATGAAACAAGCCGCAAGGTTCATCAAGAAAGGCGACATGCCGATAGCCAGCACATTACGCACGATCTTGCCTTTCAGCCGGTAGATGCCGCGCCGGAAATGCAGCAGCTCGTTCCTGTCCGAAAAGATGCGGAACTGCCAGACGAGCGCGAGTATCTGCGCCAGCATGGTCGCAATGGCCGCGCCGCGAATGCCCCAGCCGAAGCCGAAGATGAACAGCGGGTCGAGAATCGCATTGATCGTCACCGTCAGGATCGTGGCGTACATCGCCTTGCGCGGGTGCCCGGCGGCACGCAACACGGCGTTCAGACCCAAATACATGTGTAACGACGTTACCCCACAGAATGACGGACATATACTCCGGGCATAGCCGATCGTCGCATCGCTGGCTCCGAAAAGTAGAGAATCGGATCGAGAAAACCAGCGTCAGCAACCCGAAAGAGATTCCGATAATCAGGTTGAGCACCACGACATTCCCAGAATCCGCTGGGCCGTTTCGTAATCCCGCTGCCCCAGGCGCATCGACACCAACGTCGCGGCGCCCACACCCACCAACGAACCGAACGCCGCCGCGAGGTTCATCAGCGGGAACGTCAGGGCCAGCCCCGAAATGGCCAGCGCCCCCACGCCGTGCCCGATAAAGATGCTGTCCACCATGTTATACAGCGACGAGGCGGTCATCGCGATAATGGCCGGCACGGCATATTGAACGAGCAGCTTGCGGATACGCTCGGTTCCCAGCTCCATCGCCGCTCCTTTTACTTCACTCATACACAAATTCTCCCTTCAATAATTATTCGGCGCACGAAACGGCTGCGACGGTCTTTCCGCCCCGGCAACCGCCCGCACGATCCAAACACACCGTTCCCGTCCGGAATACACCGAACAGGAACGATCGATTTATCAATACATTAATTAAAACGACGAAACGCTACTCGATCTCCCAGTCGCAGCCGTCCTTGCGGTCCTTGACCCGGATACCGATGGCCGTAAGCTCGTCCCGGATCTTATCCGACAGCGCCCAATTCTTCTCGGTCTTGGCCGTCTGCCGCAGGTCGAGAAGCATGTTCACCAACGGCGTAACCAGATCCTTGCCGCCGGCCGAAGCCGCCTTTTCGTCGCGCAAACCCAGAATATCGAACACATAACGACGGACGATCTCCCGGAGCTTCTCCAGATCGGCCGCCGTGATCCGTTGCTGCCCTCGACCAACTGATTGATGATGCGCACCCAGTCGAACAGTGCGGAAATCGCCATCGGCGAGTTCAGGTCGTCATCCAACGCTTCGCGGCAGCGGGTTTCGCGCTCCGCAGGATCCACCGTGGATTGCTCCGACGGCTTGATCTTGTCGAGCGCCTCGACAGCCTTCATCAGGCGGTCGAGTCCCTTTCGGCGGCTTGCAACGCCTCGTTCGAAAAGTCGAGCGTCGAACGGTAGTGAGCCTGTAATACGAAGAAACGGATCGTCATCGGCGAATAGGCCTGCGCCAGCAACTTGTGGCTGCCGGTGAAAAGCTCCTCGAGCGTGATGAAGTTGCCGAGCGACTTGCCCATCTTCTGACCGTTGATCGTAATCATGTTGTTGTGAATCCAATACTTAGCCGAGTCGTGGCCCAGCGCCGCCGTGGACTGCGCGATCTCGCATTCGTGATGCGGAAACATCAGGTCCATACCGCCGCCGTGGATGTCGAACCGCTGGCCCAGGTATTTGGTGCTCATGGCCGAACACTCCATGTGCCAGCCGGGGAAGCCGTCGCTCCACGGCGAAGGCCAGCGCATGATATGTTCGGGCGACGCCTTCTTCCACAAGGCGAAATCGTACGAATGGCGCTTGTCGCTCTGCCCGTCCAGCTCGCGCGTGTTCGTCAGGATATCGTCGAGATTGCGGCCCGAAAGCCGGCCGTAACTGTATTTCCGGTTGTATTTCTCCACATCGAAATAGACCGACCCGTTCGATTCGTAGGCGAAACCGTTGTCGAGAATCTCCTTCACCATGGCGATCTGCTCGATGATATGGCCGCTGGCGCAGGGTTCGATCGAGGGGGACAGCACGTTCAGCTCGTCCATCGCCCGGTGGTAACGCTCCGTGTAATAGTGCGCCACTTCCATCGGTTCGAGCTGCTCCAGCCGCGCCTTCTTCGAAATCTTGTCCTCACCGTCATCGGCATCGTGCTCCAGATGTCCCACGTCGGTCACGTTGCGCACGTAGCGTACCTTGTAGCCGAGCGACCGGAGATAACGGAACAACAGGTCGAAGGTCACCGCCGGCCGGGCGTGTCCCAGATGCGGATCGCCATATACGGTGGGTCCGCAGACATACATCCCCACATGCGGGATTGATCGGCTCGAAGGTTTCCTTGCGGCGGTCGAGCGTGTTGTAAAGGGTCAATTTCGATTCCATAACAAGCAATATCTTCCGAGCCACAAAATTAACATTTTTCCCACAAAACAGTAAAACGAAGACAAAGTTTGCAGTTCCGCCATCGTTCGGAGCGACACGCTCCCGACCTGATACCGCATAAACCCCGAATAAAATATGAAGCACCCTGCAAATCAAAAAAAAATCATTTGCAAATACAAAATATTTTATCTAACCCGTTGGTTGAATTAAAAGTTAGTAAAATGACAAATGAAAGGTTGTGCATATTTCTGGTTTTAGTAACTTAATAGCATCAAACTATTGAGTTCAAACCGTCGTATGCACAACTTCATCGAAAAATTCACAAAATCAACGACATCTGCAAGAAATTTGCAGGAAATCGTGTAAATGAACATGGCAATGTATCTCGCCGTGGAGTTATTCCCACCTTTCTGATTTGGAAGTTATTTCTCTTACAGCCGAAGCATTCGGTTATTGAACAACCTCTTTAAGAGATTGGCTGAATCTCCCGAACATATCCCTAACCTTATATCCAGAAGACAGTTCAACGTCCGTCGCAAACTCACGGCTTGTCTTGCAGAAGACATCCGCAGGGATATTGCCAAGAGCATAGACGGTGGGAAAATGTCTTTGTGATAGACTCCAAGCCTGTCAAAGTATGCCAGCTGGCACGAGCCAAGCGTTGCGTTATGGGAAATGATAATCCGCAAAGCGCACCTTCCAAAGGCTTTTGCTCCTCCCAACAAATGTATTACTATGGGTATAAGCTCCACGCTATCTGTGGAATAAGTGGTGTTATTCACTCTTATGATATAACGGCTGCAAATGTTCATGATATACATTATCTGGATGATGCAAAGTGGGATTATCACGACTGTCTTATGCTTGGAGATAAGGGGTATGAGGTGCAACAAGACCTTTTCGAAACTCATATCAGCTTGAAGTCCCGTATCGCTTGAACCAAAGAATTGGAGAAATCCTTCGTGGGCTTACAGGCGTTTCAGGAAGCGAATCGAAACCGTTTTCTCAACTTAACGACCAATTCATGATGGTACGCAATTATGCAAAGCAGACAGGCGGACTGTTTACACGTACTGCCGCAAAATCGCTGCTATGACCGTGCTGCAATACATCAACTGCTGTAACCATCGTAAAATTGGTCTTCTTAAAGATGCTTTATTTTAATTCAACCAACGGGTTTTATCTATTTTTCAGATAGATAAAACACATTTCTCTTCACACACAAAACTCCCGGACAGAATCGCTTTTTAAGACCGGCCTCGTTTCTGCCGAAAATAAAAACCGCCGTAGGCCCGGCACTAAAACCTTTTATACTATGAAATATTTTAGATTCGTATGGTTGTTGATGATCTTCGGGGTTGGGTTCCTCGCTCTTTGCCGGGTGTAACAACGACGATCCCGTCACACCGGATGCACAGCCTGAAATCGTATTCGCCAAAGAGAGCCTCGATGTTCCGGCCGAAGGAGGACCTTCCAAATCGAATACACGATCGAAAACCCCGTCGCAAATGCGACCCTGTCTGCCAAATGCAACGACAGTTGGATAACGGACATCGATACCAAAACCTCAGGGTCATCTCCTTCAACGTAACCAAAACGAAACAGCGGAAGAGAGAAGCAATCATCGAAGTTTCGTACGCGGATATCCAGCCGGCGCCTTCTTTCAAAGTGAAACAGACCTTCCGAATGCACAGCCTGAAATCGTATTTGCCAAAGAGAGCCTCGATGTTCCGGCCGAAGGAGGACCTTTCCAAATCGAATACACGATCGAAAACCCCGTCGCAAATGCGACCCTGTCTGCCAAATGCAACGACAGTTGGATAACGGACATCGATACCAAAACCGCAGGGTCATCTCCTTCAACGTAACCAAAACGAAACAGCGGAAAAGAGAGAAGCAATCATCGAAGTTTCGTACGCGGATATCCAGCCGGCGCCTTCCTTTACAGCAAAACAGGCGGCCCGTCCGGAGGAGGCATTTACGATAACGATTTCGGACATCACCACAAAAACATTCCGAACTACAGTCCGTCCCGGAGACCAGGAAATGTATTATCTGTTGAACATCATCCCCTCCCGGGCTGCCGCCGATTTCAAGACGGATGACGAGCTCTACCAATACGACATCGACTTCTATACAGACATGGACGCAACGGGCAGCGGCTGGCAAAGCTGGGCGCAAGAATACCTCGAACAGGGGACTATTGCAGACAGGCTGATCGAAAACATGGAACCCGATACCGAATACCTCGTTTACGCATACGGCGTGGATCCCATCACGATCGAAAGGCTGACCCCAATCTCAAAAAAGACGCTCACAACCCTGGCACCCCAAACAATCGACACAAAATTCGACATACAGATCGTTTCGACCGAAGGTCTCAACATCGACGTTCTTGTCAAAGCGAACGATTACGACGGCCATTTTGTCGCAAAGATCTACGGCAGCGTCGATGCGGCCGATACGGATGCGACCGTTTTGGAGAAAATATCGGAAAGTTGGATCGACAACGTAAAGATCTACGGATGGATGGGCTACACGGCCGAAATGATCCTGAGCCAATATACCTTCCAACAATCCAGAGAAATCCAGGAAACGCTCGAACCGAACTCCAAATACTACATTTATGCCTTTGCCGTCGATGACGAAGCCCTGCGCTGTTCGGACATCGTATTCATCCCTATTACGACAAACGACACATCCATACAACATTGACGACGGCAACCGTCGAAATTACACCGATCGCTACGCCTCTCCTGAAAACTACCATTCAGGAGAAAAGCATCAGACCGGCTCCATACGAAAAATTCCCGATCAGTCCGGACATTCAGTCCGGACTGATCTTCTTAACAACCGACAGACGACTATCTCGACCGTCTCCTCACTTAAAAATATCGTTTCAAACTTCGTCGAACGAGATAGTCCCAATTTTTCAACCAATAAAAACACACAATAAATTAAAAAAGACAAAAACATTTGCAAATACCGAATATTTTATCTATTTTTTCCAACAAAGAAAAACAACATCTCTATTACATGAAAGAAAACACTTAAGCAAAGCGCTTTTTAAGACCGGCCTCGTTTCTGCCGAAAATTAAAACCTGCCGTAGGCCCGGCACTAAAACCTTTTACGCTATGAAACACTTTAGATTCGCATGGATGTTGCTGATGTTCGGGATTTTGGGATGCCTGCCTTCATGCAGCGACAAAGACAACGGTATGGAACAGACGGAGCCGAACGACCCGGACGACCACAGGGACCCCAAATTCCGGACGATCCCAATCCGCCCATGACCGGGTACATCGCCCATACGATGACCGAAGGCGAACTGATGTACTACGGGCATGACAGTGAATACAGCAAAGAAGGCGGAGCCGTTTATTTCCTCTACCTGAAAGACCTGAACAACTCTGCCCGCGGATGTAGCGTATGCTTTTATGTCAATGTCCCACGACAGGAAAAGGGTAGCTTCACCCTTCCGGCCGGGAAATACACCGCCTCCTCCACTTGGGAAATAAATACGTTCAACAATAAAAATACGACTAGATACCGTTCCAACTGGAATGTGGTCGCCCCCAAATGGACACAATACGTTGCCGAAGCCGGAGAATTCGAAGTCGCCATCGGCGACAACATGACCTACACGATCAGAGGCCACATGAAGGCGGCTCCATTCAGGACGGGGTTCCATTATGGAAAACGAAGCTGGCGTAGCGTTCGCATTCACAGGTCGGTTGCTGATTTCCGATTACTCGGAAGACTATGAAGACCCGGATGATCCGGATACTCCGGATGATCCCGCACCCGAAGTGCCTGAGGTAACCATGTCCACCGGCTCCCTGTATCGTTACAACGACAACATCTATTATCTCCAGCTCAAGGATGCCAATCCCGCCGATCTCTACGAGACAACCTTTTACTTGAAGCTGCCCGCTTCGGATTCACCGTTGTTGGCCAGCGGCGACTATATGGCAGCAACGACAGGCGAAGAGATGACCATCGATGCGAGCAAGTCATTCTGGAACTTTACCGACAAGGACAACCACAACGACAAGATCAAAACCGGCTCAAGGAGGGAACCAAAATTCACATCGTCAGCAACGGCGACCACAACTACACGATCACCGGCACACTGGAAGGTACATCCGATAAAACCGGTAAAAACACAGCTCTGAAAATCAACTTTTCCGGCACTCTTCCTTTCGAGGACTACGCCGATCCGGAACCCGTGGAACCGACTGTTGCGGAGGTGACCATGACCATCGGCAACCTGGACTACTACGACGGCAATATCTATACTCTGACCCTCAAGGACGCCAACCCGACAGATACTTACGAAGCGTCGCTTTCGTTCAAACTACCCGCTTCGGAGACCCTGCAGCTCGTCAGCGGCGACTACCCCGTATCGACCGGCAGCGGAGAGATGACCCTCGACGCAGCCAAATCCTCTTGGACATTCATCGACAAGGAGAATTTCAACGACCGGATCAAAAATACGATCAAAGAAGGTTCACTCACCGTGACAAACAACGGGAACCACAACTACACCGTAACCGGCACTCTCCGGGAGCGAGCGACACCGGACAGGAAACAGCCATTAAGATCGATTTTACCGGCACAGTACCTTTCAACAACTATTCGACTCCTCCGGCTCCGGAAGCACCGAAAGCAACCATGACCGTCGGCGACCTCTACTACAATGGGGACAATGTATTCTTCCTCGGCCTGAAAGATGGCTCTCCGATAAAGAATACGGCATCACGTTCTACATTACGCTCGCGCCCACAGATCCTCTGCAACTCGCCAGCGGCGACTACACGGGCGGTGCCGCCGGTGAGAACATGACTTTCGATCTGGCGAAATCCTTCTGGAACTACAACGATCCCACCTACGGAATCATCAAGAACAGAATCACGGAGGGAACTCTCAAAATCGTCGCCAACGGCAATGACGACTATACCATTACGGGCTCATTCAAAGCCATCGACGAGGACGACAAAATACCGAGCTCGAAATCGAATACACCGGAAAACTTCCTGCGAGGATTACTCCTATTGATCTTTCAGGAGTTGCTCCGAAGACAAAAAAACCGGTCCGATTATGAATCGGACCGGTTTTTCACAGGTCGGCATTCCTTATAAAAATTTTTCCGAATTCATTCCACAACACGATTCAGATCCGCATATACTCTCCCTTTGCCAACACATACTCCTCTCTGTTGAAATTTCAGAATCCGGCAGACAACCGGAATCCCGCATCCCCGAAAATCGAACGAATCTCGCACCTCATATACCGGATTCCGGCCGCGGCACCCCATACTTTACCGACGATAATAAAGAATCCGAACAAAACAAAAATAAACACCCGATTTAAGCGTTATCTTAATATCTTTGCAGAAGATAGGATCCGCCTCGGAAAACCGGGAACAAGTTCCCGTTTTCTCCCGGCTTTCACTATCTTTGCACAGTACGGAAACCCGTTGCGGCAAAATCCGGCAAAATCGATTTTGCACCCGGCTTTCATCGTATTTGTACACAACAACAGACTTAAATCCGACGGACTGCCCTAAAACCGAACGTTCGACTTCGCACGCAGGGGACATGCCGTTTGCGGACAAACCGAAACTCAAATGAATAGCTACAAACGCTGGAACAACATCGTCGGCTGGATCGTCTTCGCCATCGCGGCCATGACCTATCTGCTGACCATGGAGCCCTCTTCGAGCCTGTGGGACTGCTCCGAATTCATCGCTACCTCGTATAAACTCGAAGTAGGGCACCCGCCCGGAGCACCGCTCTTCATGCTGCTGGCCCGCCTGGCCACGATACTGGCACCCTCGACGTACTATGTACCCCACATGGTGAACGCCATGAACTGCCTGGCCAGCGCGTTCTGCATCCTGTTCCTTTTCTGGACGATCACCCACCTGGCACGCCGCATCCTCACCCGTCAGGGCGCGGAGCTTACGAAAGCCAACATCGTGGCCGTATTGGGTACAGGTGCGGTCGGAGCACTCGCCTATACCTTCACCGACACCTTCTGGTTCTCGGCCATCGAAGGCGAAGTATATGCCCTCTCGTCGATGTTCACCGCCCTGGTGGTGTGGCTCATGCTCAAATGGGAGGAACAGGCCGACCAGCCCCACTCGATGCGCTGGATCGTGCTGATCGCCTACCTGATGGGGCTTTCGATCGGCGTGCACATCCTCAACCTGCTGACCGTTCCCGCGCTGGTATTCATCTACTATTTCCGCAAAACGCAGCGCATCACGTTCAAAGGTATTGCGGTCAGCACCCTCATTTCGGGCGCGATTCTGGTTTTCATCAACAGTATCATCATCCCCCATACGGTCTATATCGGCGCCTTGTTCGACCTCTTCTTCGTCAATTCACTGGGATTGCCCGTCAATTCCGGCCTCGTGTTCTTCGTAGTAGCCCTGTTGGGGCGCTCGGCATGGGCGTATATTTCACCCATAAAAGGGCGCACGGTGCTCAATCTCGTGCTGCTCTCGACGCTGATGATCCTCATCGGCTACTCGTCCTACGCATCGGTTACGATCCGCGCCGCGGCCAATCCCGCCGATGAACAGCAACAACCCGAGCAATCCGTTCGCCCTCTATTCGCTGCTCAACCGCGATCAGTACGGAGACAAACCGCTGCTCTACGGTCCCCAGTTCTCGGCCCCGACCTCCGGTTACAAATACAAGGATGTCCGCTACCTGGACGACGACGGCAAGTACAAAACGGTTTCGATCATCTCCGGGTACGAACACCCCGACGAGTTCATGCATCTGTTCCCCGTATGTGGAACTACGCTGCCAGCAAGGAGAGTTACAAATCATGGAGCGCCTACCGCACCCGGACCGATTACGAACGGGATGAAAACGGCGAAATCGTCCGCGACGCGCAGGGACGCCCGAACAAGATCGAAGTGCTCGATTTCGGACGCCGGACGCTTTGGGACGACGGTTCGGGCTACGAACCGATGGTAATCGTGGAGCCGACGTTCCGCGAGAACCTCAACTATTTCTTCACCTACCAGCTCAACCACATGTACTGGCGCTATTTCCTCTGGAATTTCGTGGGGCGCCAGAGCGACATCCAGCCTACCGACGCGATCATCACCGACGGCAACTGGCTCTCGGGCATCAAGTGGATCGACGAGCTTTACCTCGGGCCGCAGGACAACCTGCCGGACGAAATAGCGAATAACAAGGGGCGCAACACCTACTATTTCCTCCCCTTCCTGTTGGGTCTTATCGGCCTGATCTATCAGCTCAACCGCGATCCGCGCAACTTCTCGATCGTCATGTGGCTCTTCGTGATGATGGGTATCGCGCTGGTGGTTTACTTCAACACCTCGCCCAACGAACCGCGCGAACGCGACTATGTTTATGCGGGTTCGTTCTACGCCTTCTGCATCTGGATCGGCCTGGGCGTACTCGCCGTGTGCGACCTGATCGTCTGGGCCACCCGACGCAAGGGCCTCATGGCTCCCATAGCCGCTACGGTCGTCTGCATGGTCGTACCGGGCATTCTCGCGGCCCAGAACTGGGACGATCACGACCGTTCGCACCGCACGATGGCCCGCGACATCGGCTGGAACTACTTGCAATCGGTACTGCCCAATGCCATCGTCATCAACTACGGAGATAACGACACTTTTCCCCTGTGGTTCAATCAGGAGGTGGACGGCGTGCGCCCGGACGTGCGGATCATGAACACGAGTTACCTGGGCGCCGAATGGTACATCGACGAACTGAAAACCAAAGCCAACGATGCGCCGGGCATCCCCTTCACGCTGCCACGCAGCAAATACACCTACACCAACGACATGCTGCCCATAGAAAACATCGTGGACCGCCCGTTGGAGCTGAAAGAGGCCATCGATTTTATCCGCAACGAAGATCCGCGCACCAAACTTGTTCTGAGCAACGGAAGCAAAATCGACTACCTGCCGAGCAACCGTTTCGCCCTGCCCGTAAACAAGGACAACGCGATCGCCTCGGGCATCGTCAAGGAAGCCGATCGTGACCTGATGGTGGATACGATCTACATGGAACTGCCCAAACGGGCGATCAACAAGAGCGAGATGATGCTGCTCGACATGCTGGCCCATTTCGACTGGAAGCGTCCGATCCATTTCACACAGGTTTACACGTTGCAATCGCTCGGGCTGCTCGATTACCTCCAGTTCGACGGTTACACTTACCGGCTGGTACCGATCTACACGCCATGCAGGAACGTGCAGGAGATCGGGCGTGTCGATCCGGACTACGTAACGCCGTTGCTGACCGAAACATTCCGTTACGGAAACCTGAGCGATCCCCGAACCTACGCCGACCACACCATCCAACATACCCTGAGCGCCTCGAAAGCCCGCGAACCCTTCGCCCGTGCAGCCAAGGAGTATGTTTTCCGTGGGGATTCGACACAGGCGATCCGGCTGCTCGACATGGGACTCGAAAAACTGCCGCCCCAACAGATCCGCTACACCGACGCCAACACCCTCCCCTTCATCGAAGGCTACTACATGGCCGGTGCCCCGGACAAGGGCGACGGCCTGCTGATGAGCTATGCCCGCAACCTGATGCAGTATATCGACTACTACCTCGATTTCCAAGGCATTCAGGGCGATATGGTCACGCAGACACTCATCGACAAGATGCAATCGCTCGACCGGCTCTACTATCTGGCGGCCTACATGGGACGCCAAGACGTGCTGGCCCAGCTCAACGACTACTACCGCACGCTGGGCATTTATGAAAACGAGTTGATCCATCCCGATCTGTCCACACCGTCGGACTCGGTGCAAATTCCCGAATGATCCGGGAAAAAATCCGTCCTGCCGACTGCGAACAATCCATACAACGAAATCGGAAAAGACCCGTGCGTCTTTTCCGATTTTATTTTAACAACGCTCTCTGCGTCCCCGCAACCCTCAAATTATAATTTGCGAAGTCCACACCGCAAGAAATCCCTCCTCCCGAAAAACCGGACAACGCGAAGCGGCGGTGTGCCGTACAAATCGGGATCCGAAAACAGACGCTCCGGTAAAACCTCGACCGCTGCACATTCCGCCGGAGGCAACAGACACGGACGAGCATACGGAACCGAAACAGCGGCATCCGGTCCGCACTGCCCCGACACAGACACAGCTCAGCTCTATCGGAAAGTCGGGACGAGCTCCGACCAAAGGAAACAATCGGGAAGCAACCCGACCGTCCGAAAAAAGATTCAGGCGCAAACCGAAATCTGCGCCTGAATCATAACTGCATACACACCCTATCGTTTGGACATTTCGTGTTTCTGGTGAGGGTTGCGCTTGGTATAGAGGAAACGTCGGATCTTCTGCGTCGGAGTCTTGACGAACTCCTGCTTCTCCTCCACGACCTCGGAGATACGCGAGAAACGATTGACCTTGGAATTCACATAATCGACGACCTCCTTCTTGAGATTCTCCTTCCAATTCTCGAAATCCTCCTTCCAGCCGTCGAACTTGGCTTCGAGAGCGTCGGTATTGAAATGCACGAGCGCCACCAGGCGGCCTTCGTGCTCGGTAACCACCGAATCGGCGACGCAGACGTGCGAATTGAGGACGCTCTCGATATCCTCGGGATAGATATTCTCACCACTGGGACCGACGATCATATTCTTCAGCCGACCCTTGATGTAAAGCCACCCGTCGGCCGAAAATTCGCCCAAATCTCCGGTACGGAACCATCCGTCCTCGGTGAAGACCTCCTTCGTAGCGTCGGGGTTCTTATAGTAACCGATCATGGCGCTCGGCGTCTTGGCAACGATCTCGCCCTGGCTGGTTTCGGGATTGACGTTCTCCAACCGCAGCTCGACGCCCGGCGCGGCAGGCCCGGTCGAACCCAGGCGCACCTGCGAGGGAGCCGCACCGGCCAACAGGGGTGCCGTCTCCGTCAAACCATAGCCGATAGCGTACGGAAAACGGGCTTCGAGCAGGAACTTCTCGGCGCCGCCGTCCAGCTTCGCACCCCCGATACCGAGGAAGCGCAGCCGCCCGCCGAAGACCTTCATCAACTTCTTACCCGCGACACGATGCAGATAACGGCGCATGAAATCGATCTTGTAGAGCGCACGCCAGAATCCGCTGGAGGTAAACTTGGCGAGAATCTGATGACGATAAATCTTTTCGATAATCAGCGGCACGATGAGCATCACCGAAGGCCGTACCTCGGCAAGCGTCGGCATCAGAACCGAGGCCGTAGGCGGACGATCCAGGTAAACGACCCGGGCCCCATCGAGAAAGGATAGATCATACCTATCGAAGCACGCGTAGGTGTGCGCCAACGGCAGCACCGAGAGAAACGTATCGTCGGAAAGATCGGGAAAATGGCGGCGCTCATGGAAATCTGCGCACAGAGATTCGCGTGGGAGAGCATCACGCCCTTGGGACGCGACGTCGTACCCGAGGTATAGATGATGACCGCGAGGTCTTCGGGATTCGGAATTCCGACCGCCCTTTCTCCGCCGCAGGACGGGAGGCGATCACGCCCAGATTCTTGGTACGAATCACGATATGGAGGGATTCGATCGTGGACTTCGCCAATTTAGCGGAGAGCTTGTCGGAAACCATCAGCGCCTTGGCCTCGGTGGGCGATAATCATCTCCAGCTCTTCGGTCGAAATCGGGCAGGATCGGCACGGCGACCATGCCGGCAGAGGTGACGGCCAGGTACGAAACGCACCAGTTGGGCATGTTGCTGCTCAACAGCGCCACCTTGTCGCCCGCTTTCAAACCGGCTCCGATCAAAAGGTCCTGCACGTGTTTGACGCGGGTTCCCACCTCGGCATAGGAGAGCTCCTCCCCGCCGTACATGGCAAAAGCGACTTTCGATGCAAAACTCTTTACACTGTGCTGAACCAGTTCGTAAAGTGTATGGATAGTCATTTTCTTTCGAATTAAAATGAGAATATACTCGGGGCAAATTTACTATTATTTGCCGTAAATACACTATTTTTGAGCCGAATTATCGCCATGATCTCTGGTCAATACATCAAAAAACTTGCCGAGAATGCAGGCTTCGACCTCTGCGGAATCACGCCCTGCAAGCATCTTGCGGAGAACGAATCCTACTTCCGCGAATGGCTCGCCAAAGGCTACGGTTCCTCGCTGGAATACCTCGAACGCAACCTCGACAAACGTTTCGACGTCCGACGCTTGGTCGAAGGGCGCAGACGGTCGTGGTCTGCGCCGTGAGCTACAAGAACCCGCTGGGCGAAGGCTATCCGCCCGGGTGCCGCACAAAAATCGCCTCCTACGCCCGCAGCCGCGACTACCACCCCGTCCTCAAGAGGATGCTGGGCACGATGCTCGAAGCCCTGCGCCGGCAATACCCCGGGCTCACGGGCCGCACGTTCGTCGATACGGCTCCGCTGCTGGAAAAACAACTGGCCGTCGAAGCGGGTCTGGGCTGGATCGGGCGGCAATCCCTGCTGCTCACGCCCCAATACGGCTCCTATGTCCTGCTGGGCGAGTTGGTACTTACCCTGCCGTCCGACCAGTACGATGCCCCGTTCGCAGGAGCCCGTTGCGGCCGCTGCCGGAACTGCCTGGACAGTTGTCCGACGGGAGCCATCGTCGCGCCCAAGGTGATCGACACGAACCGTTGCATCTCCTGTCGTACGATCGAAAAGGAGTCCGACAGCGCCCTGCCCGACCTCGACGGATGGATCTTCGGCTGCGATCGCTGCCAGAGCTGCTGTCCCCACAACCAAAAGCCCCATGCACCGCTCGCCGCATTTCGATCCCCTGTTCGACCCGCTGACGATTTCGGATCGGGAGTGGCTCGCAATGAGCGAAGAGGAGTTTCTCCTGCGGTTCGGCAATACACCTCTCGCACGCAGCGGACTGCGGCGCATCCAGCAAAACGTGCGGATAAACCAGGAAAAGAACGAAGAGTAGGGCCCGCCATTGGACGGAGAGGCAGACAGCAAACCGACACGAAACCTCTCCGGATATTGTCCGCAGGCTGTTCGGGAAACCTTCCGTACGAAAGACAGGAAAACCGGAACCCGACCGGCCGGCTCACCACCGCCATCGCCCCGACTTGCGGCACAAAGGCTCCGCTCCTCCTGAATCGGCCCGACAGCCGACCCGCCGCGATAAAGCGCAAAACCATCCGCTGAACCGCCCCGCGTGTATCCCGGAAGTCAAAGCCCTTTCGAATAAAACGGGGCAGACTTCCGAAAAGTCTGCCCGCATTTCAAAACAGGAATACCCGCTAACTGTTCGCTTTGGCTGCGTTCTCCTTAAGCTGTGCCACCGTTTCTGTGCCGCAGCCACATTCGCACCGGCCGTTACTTTCGAAAGGGCGTCGATCGCCTGCTGGGGCATCGTGCGGGCATTGTAAGCTGCACCCAAAATGAAATAAACGTCGCTGCGCTCCTCTTCGTCGGTCTGCACGGCAGCAGCCTCCTCGGCCGAAGCGATCACGCCGGCATAATCCTTCTTGTCGAAGAGTGCCTGCAAACGAATCTTCTGGGCCAGCGCATCCTGCGGATTCACGGCCAGCATCTCGTCGGCAACGGCGATAATACCGTCGAAATCATTCTCGCCCTGCAACTTGGCAATACGGTTATTGGTATAGAGCTTGATGTTCTCCTTTGCCTTCACGACATCCTCCGCATATTTGGGGTTGTCCTGAGAAGCGATTTCGTTGAAAATAACCAAACCTTTCTGGAAGTCGCCCAGCTCGCAATAGCAAATGCCCAAGAAGTTGGCCATCTCCATATTTTTCGGATCGGCGGCATAACCTTTGGCGAAAATTTCAGCAGCCTCGGCGTAGTTCTTTTCGTTGAAAGGCTTTCCGCCCCACATCAGATATATCTTCGCCATCAACATATTCGACATACGCTCCTGCTGCAACTCACCGTAAAGAGCCGCCTTATTGGCCGACTTGGTAAGATTCTCGACCGCCGTGTTGAAATCATTTCCCTTAGCAGCCGTAAGACCCATTTGGAAATAGCACACCGGCACACTCTTCTTGGCCGTTGCAACCCAACTCTGGACATCGAGATCCTCGGAATCGAGCCCCTGATCGATAAGCGTTTCGAAAGCCGTAGCTGCGGATGCAAAATCCTTCGAATTGTAAGCGGCGACAGCCTTATTGTAAGTTTCGCCCAATCCTTCCTGCGCAGCCACAGACCCCACAACGAACAGGGCAAGCGCGGAAATCAAAGTTTTTTCATAAATATTGTATAAATTATAGGTTAAAATAGGTTCCGTCCATTTTTATCACCATTCCCTGCAAACCCATCGAAAATATCGCCCCGTTCTGTAGGTCGCAACCATCCGTCGAAACTCCCGCCGGAAAGCAGGGAATGCAAATTTAGTTTTTTTTCGGCACTTTCCAAAATCACCTTCTCAACGCGGCGAAGAACGAACGGACGAGCCTCTCGCACTCCTCGGCCAATACCCCCGCGTCACCGTCGTTCGGGGCGGAAACACCTGCTCCGAATAGCGGCGATAGCCACGCTTCGGATCGTCGGCGCCATAGACCACCCGCCCTACCTGGCTCCACGCAATCGCCCCCGCACACATGATGCAAGGCTCGACCGTCACATACAACGTACATTCGGACAAGTATTTGCCTCCAACGGTCGAGGCTGCGGCTGTCAGGGCCTGCATTTCCGCATGAGCCGTAGCGTCCGCCAAGGTTTCGACCAGGTTGTGCCCCGGCCGACGATACGTCCGTCCGCGACCACCACGGCACCGATGGGTACTTCCTGCTCTTCTAACGCTTTTTCCGCCTCGTTTAGTGCCAGGCGCATGAATTTTTCATCGGGTTGCTGCTGTTCCATCGTTTCGGTTTTCGGCAAAATTAATAATTTAGCGGAGAATTCGGCGTCCCTGCGTTTTTATCCCGTTTTACAGCCGGAATTTCGTTTCCGTTTCCGACCTTTTACAAAAGAGATGAGGCCCTTATAAAAACGGACGAGTTTGTTCCATTCTGCACTCATTTTCCTACCTTTGCAGACAGTAGATGACACCCGGTGAAACCCGCCAGGCGGGATTGTTGGATTCCACCCCGTTTTCACTACCTTTGTGAATCGCAAAACGACAATAACGAAAAAACAGATACGACCATGTACAGAACCCATACCTGCGGCCAGTTGCGTGCCGCAAATGTAAACGAAACGGTCACGCTGGCCGGCTGGGTACAGAAAGTCCGCAACCTCGGCGCGATGACCTTCATCGACCTGCGGGACCGTTACGGCATCACCCAGATCGTCGTCGAAGAGCACTCTCCGGCCGATGTCAAGACCGTGGCCGACGGACTGGGCCGCGAATACGTCCTTCAGGTCGAAGGCCGCGTGGTGGAGCGTTCGTCCAAGAACCCAAAGATGCCTACGGGCGACATCGAAGTCGTCGCCTCGAAGCTCGTGGTGCTGCACGAGGCCGAAGTGCCCCCATTCACCATCGAGGAGAACTCGGACGGCGGCGACGACCTGCGTATGAAATACCGCTACCTCGACCTGCGCCGTCCTCCCCTGCAGCGCAACATGATCCTGCGTCACAAGATGGCCCAGGAGATCCGCCGCTTCCTGAGCGACGAAGGTTTCCTGGAGATCGAAACCCCTACCTGGTCAATTCCACGCCCGAAGGCGCCGGGACTTCGTCGTGCCGAGCCGCATGAGCCCCAACCAATTCTACGCTCCTGCCCCAGTCGCCCCAGACCCTCAAGCAGCTGCTGATGGTCGCCGGCTACGACAAATACTTCCAGATCGTGCGCTGTTTCCGCGACGAAGACCTGCGCGCCGACCGCCAGCCCGAATTCACGCAGATCGACTGCGAAATGTCGTTCGTCGAGCAGGAGGACGTGCTCGAAATCTTCGAGCGCTGGGCCAAGCACATGTTCCGCGAAGTGATGGGCATCGAACTCACGGAGCCGCTGCGCCGCATGCCCTGGATCGAAGCGATGGAGAAATACGGCTCGGACAAACCCGACCTGCGCTTCGGCATGGAGTTCGCCGACCTGACGGACCTGGCCCAAGGTCACGGCTTCGCGGTTTTCGACGACGCGGAGTACGTCACCGGCTTCGCCGCGACGGGCTGCGCCGGCTACACCGCAAACAGATCGACGCCCTCACGGAGTTCGTCAAACGCCAGCAGATCGGTGCCAAGGGACTCGTCTGGATCCGCGTCGAAGCGGACGGCAACGTCAAGTCGTCCGTCGATAAGTTCTACTCGCCCGAGCAGGTGCGGGCGATGGCCGAACGCGCGGGCGCAAAAGCCGGCGACCTGGTGCTGATCCTCTGCGGCAAGAAATTCAAGACCCTCACCCAGCTCTGCGCCCTGCGTCTGGAAGTGGCCCAGCAGCTGGGACTGCGTGATCCGAAGAAGTTCGCGCCGCTCTGGATCGTGGACTTCCCGCTCTTCGAGTGGGACGACGAAACCCAGCGCTACTACGCCGTACACCATCCGTTCACCTCGCCCAAGCTCGAAGACGTACAATACCTGGACAGCGACCCCGGTCGCGTGCGGCTACGACTTCGTCTGCAACGGCACCGAGATCGGCGGCGGCTCGATCCGTATCCACGACTCGAAACTGCAGGCCAAAATGTTCGAGGTGCTGGGCTTCACGGCCGAAGAGGCTCAGGTGCGCTTCGGCTTCCTGATGAACGCCTTCAAGTACGGCGCACCCCTCACGGCGGACTGGCCTTCGGTTTCGACCGGCTCTGCTCGCTCTTCGGCGGTTCGGAGTCGATCCGCGACTACATCGCCTTCCCGAAAAACAACAACGGCCACGACATGATGCTCGACGCACCGGGCTATATCGACCAGGCGCAGCTCGACGAGCTGTACCTGCAGTTGGTTAAGCCGGAAGAATAAACCGAAAAAAGACCTCGTATGGCCTCTGTAAGATCGCTTCGGCGACTGCTCGGGTTCTGCATGCTCCTTTAGCATGCAGTTTGGCAATGCTTATCACCGTCTATGCCTGCGGTACCGCGTCCACGGGCGACAAAATCCGCGCCTGGATCACGGTGCTGCTGCTCCTGACGGTGATGGCGAACAGCTATCGTTCGATGCGCCGCAAGGAGCGCGAACGGCAGGACAAACCGCGCAAATAGCCCCTTAGCCGGACAGCGGTGCGGAATTCAAGGTTTCTCCGGAGAACTACGATGGCTGCAACATAATGTCCGATGCACCGGATTAGAGCGATCTTTCGCCGTCCGACAAACTGTACCGGAATTGAAAAACCGGAGATATTAAAGCTTCAAGTATCGCCAATAAGAAAGAGTATCCTTCTGTGCAGGATACTCTTTCTTCATACCAACTGATAATGATTACACCAAGGAAACGATCGCACTCACCAAGATAATCAAAACGATCAACGCGATACACGATATGACGAGCCCGGCGACCGCCAAGCTGCGGGGAGTTCTGAAAATCCCCACGAATGAAAAATCAAACCCAAGGCCTACAATACCCAGCCGAGCCCGGGACCCAGCTGAAAATCAAACCCAACAAGGCCAGAATAAAACCGGCGGTTCCCAGTCCGTTCGTGCTTCTCCGCTCCTGCTGATTGATAATGATCGTCTGCCCTTCGACCTGACGTTTGCCGACTTCATTTCCATTCTGCTTCGTAATATTATCCATAAAATTTAAGTAAGATTGTATCGTCCGTACCCCGACGACTGGTAATAAAAGAAAAGCGTGGCACCGAAGCCCATTTCAGAATCGCAGGTCGTAGGAGTACCTTTGGCGTGAAATAAGCGACAGCCCCGCGCCTATACCCGCAGAATATATGAGGGGGAGAACGAAACGTATATAGAAGCATCGGTAGAGAACAGCAGTAGTATATTGTACGACAAAGAGATACGCAACAAACCCCGGACGCGCCGCACAAAACGAAACGTATAATTTGATATAATTTCGGTATAATAAACCGGACCAAATCCGGCAACCGCTATAATGTCGGTATAATTTCAGAGGGCAGAATCAGGCGATTCAGCCCTCTTTCGTTGTATTCGCGGCCTCGTGTATGTCTGACGGCATTTTTCGGCTCTACAAAGGCTATTTCAATAGCAGTTGAACGACGTTAAAACGGGGCGTCGTCCCTCCTTTCCTCGTGTAATGCCTGCAATACGGAAAATCGGCAAAAATCGAGTTGGACTTACATTTGGACTTACAAAATGGACTTACATTTTCCGGAAATGGACTTACAAAACCCGGTTTTTGACCCCCTCCAAAACATAGGAAACCGCCCGAAAATCGGCGCTAAACCCCGAAAATCGGCGAATAGAAGGCAGGAAACTGCCCTATAATTTGGGGATTGATTTTATTTAATCGATTGATATTTATTCAGTTAGTCTATTTTATCCTACTTTGAGCGTGTGCGCACCCTCTTTGCGGGGTGCAATAGGGCTGCACGAGGGCCTATCGAATCGTATTATAACGCACGCTTGCTTTCACCAATGCGAGGGCACGGATCATCGAGATTGGAATATCTTTAGGCTCGTGGTGTTGGTTATGGCTGACGAGCTTCACACAGTTTTCCCGTTCGGATTTATGGATGTATTTTATCGTCACGAACTCGTCCCCATCGACATTGGCCGATATAAGGTACATTTCACCCCAGAAAATCCCGTACTGCATGTCGTGTACCTGCTTGTAAAGGACAATATCGCCGCTTTTGAGTAATGGATACATCGAATCCCCGCGCACGTAAACAGCCCCGTCGCATGCAGGCAGATCCGGCAACGATATATAGCTGATCGGAATCGCATCGACATCGTTGAACAGGAAACCAATCCGGCCGTCGCCTCCAGATTGTAAAGGGAATGCGCTGGAGATCGACCAGATTGTCGGTTTTGAGAGGAACTTTTCCTGCACTTGTATTCCGGCCTGTTGTAGATCCGGTTCTTTTCCATGTTCCCGCGACCAGTCAGCAACCAGTCCAAATTGAGCTGTTCACACTTTGAAAACACAAGATCGTAATCAAGACTCCCGCGAGATTTCCAATTTGACAACGTTGCGGGAGCTATCCCCAGGAATCGCGCCAAGTCTGCATCAGAGGTCGAATTAGACGCCAACTTTAAGCGTCCGAGAATGTCTGCTTTAGCAATCATCTGTTTTCAGTATGAAAATATTTCTTGCGAAATAGTTGGTTTATTTTCAAATTGTGTATATATTTGCAGCGTTGATACAATGTACTAACGGGGTAAAGTTACAGAAAAATTGAAATAGTATGGCGACAAAACAAATCTTATTGCCTACGACGGTCCGGATGGAGATGGTCAAGACCTTCAAGATCACGCGCTCGACCCTCGACCGGGCTTTGAAGTACAAAGGCAACAGCGCGCGCGACAATATGCTGCGGAAAGCGGCCTTTCAGCGCGGCGGCGTGATCTACTTGGGAATAACCGCTCCCAAAGGTTACCTGCCGGACGTGGATACCACTTTCGAAAACGGCTGTATGCGTCAGAAGTTCGGCCACCGGATCGAGGTCGTCGTCCATTTGAAAGCAACCGGACGACAATCCACATTGACGGGCAGAAGGTCGCCAGCTTCGACGATCTCACCGTTTCGACCTGGGGCAACATGCTCTACTCCTGCAAACGATCTACAACAGACTCGCCGATCCGCATCCGGCCTCACTGCGGATAAAATCATGAATCAATTTAAGCACGCGATGATAACAAGAAGCACCGTAATATCTTTTGAAACTGCGGCAAAAGTAGTCGGAAAAGACGAGTTAATACAATTTGTTAGGCGGGGAATAGTGAAGCGCATTAGACGGTCAAATCGTTTTTCGCCTACTTATTTAGATTCTCTACCTCAAAGGTTTCGGCAGGCATTTGCAGATATGATTCAGAATCCATCTCTATTGTCTTCACGTGCATAAGGGGCATGTGGTATGTTAGAATGAAAGTTTTGATGACGTGACGCAAGTCTTCAACGAGGAATGAAGATGCGGAAATGAAAATTTCATAATAGCGTAGTACCTCGGCACCTTCAAGATGCTGATCAATAATTTTGAAGTTAAGACCAAAAGCTTTGCACAACGATCTCACTTGTTCAGTGTACATATCGAGGGTTCCATCGTCATATGACGTTTCGAAACGTACTACTTCTATTTTTCAAGTTCTTTTCCATAATCGCTAAAATTTGTAGTTGAACAGACAAATATAGCGATTTTCCCGTGAACGCACAGGCGTTACTCCGGAGCGATGCCGGCACGGGAGCACAGAAAACGACAAATGGAGTATTTTAACAACATACTTTGTATTACGCAGCCGGAACTTCTGGAGGTCATGAGTAAACCGGCATACGATCAACTTGTGAACCGTCGCAAGGTACAGGTCGCTCAACGGGCCTGTCGCGGCCGTAAGGCTTTGATCGTATTCGACAGTCTGCCGGGAAAGTACCGCCTGGCCGTAAAGGAACGCAAACCGGACATCTCGACGATGCCGTTGCAGGAGTGGCTTCGGGCGAACTACACGCCCGATGCCGAGGCGCGGAGCTACTTTTCGGCCTTCCGTTTCGACAACGGTTCGGCCCTTCCGGCGGAGAAGATCAACGAATACACGGTAAACGCTTCCGTAATCAAGGCGGTGCTGCGGCTGATGGCGTCGGCCAATGCCCTGCGACGTGTCGGCCGTATCGGATGGGACTCAATGGCCGAAACCATTACCTATTTCAAACGGGAGTTCGGCCACACGCTGCCCGAAAGCATGCTCCGTTTTCGCAAGAAGGTCGCCCAGTTCAAACGGGAAGGATATGCCTGCCTTATTTCCGGTCGGTTCCAAAATCAGAACTCCCGTAAGGTGAACTACAAGATCGAGCGGCTGATCCTTTCGCTGGACAGCCTGCCGGAGCGCCCTTCAATACGACGGTGGCCGAGATGTACAATCAGTTCGTCTGCGGCGAGCTGAACGTGTACGACCCGGAAACCGGGGAACTGTTCGACCCGGAAGAGTTCACGGACAAAGAGGGCGAGCCGATCGCTTTGAGCGAAACGACCGTCGCCAATTACCTGAACAACCCGAAGAACCGCGCCCTACGGTCGAAACTGCACGACAGTGCGTGGGACTTCAACAACCGCTACCGTCCACACCACAAGCGCAAAGCCCCGGTCTGGGCGTTCTCGAAGATTTCGCTCGACGACCGCGACCTGCCGCGCAAGATGGCCGACGGAAACCGCGTCAAAGCCTATTATGCCTACGACGTGGCGAGCGGCTGCGTCGTTGGTTACGCCTACAACCGCCTCAAAACGGCCGACCTGTTCATCGACTGCGTGCGGAACATGTTCCGGCTGATCGACCACCAGGGCTGGAACTGCCCGGCCGAGGTGGAGGTCGAACACCACCTCGTGAACAACTTCGCCGACGGGCTGATCCGCGCGGGCGTGGTGTTCCCCTTCGTGCGGTGGTGCAACCCCGGTAACTCGCAGGAGAAACGGGCCGAGCACTTCAACCGGGTGAAGAAGTACGGCGTGGAGAAGCGCTCGCAGGTCGGCATCGGCCGCTGGTACGCCCGCCTGGAAGCCAACCGCCCGAAGGAGGAAAAGGTCTATGACGAGTTCAACAACACCTACAAGGAGGCGACCTATACCTACGAGCAGCTCGTGGCCGACGACATCCGGGCCATCCACGAATACAATAACGCATTGCATCCGAACCAGAAGCTCTACCCGGGGCTGACTCGCTGGGAGGTGCTCTGCCGCTACCAGAATCCGGATCTCGCGCCCGTGGACAAGGCGCTGCTCTACCGCTTCATCGGCGAGGAGGTGCGCACGTCGATCCGGCGCAGCAAGTACTGCCGGGTCCATTACGAAGATTATGCGCTGCCCTCGCCGGAGTTGATCGGACGGCTCGCGCCGAACGACTACACCGTCGAGGCCTATTATCTGCCCGACGAGCAGGGCAATGTCCCGGAGGTGTATATTTACCAGCACGGGGCCTATATCGCCACCTGCCGCCGTATCGAAGCCTATAACGAGGCCACGGCCGAGCAGACGGAGCGGGACCGTGAAGCCTACGCCGAGCAGGCGAAATACAACGCGCAGTTCGACGCCATGATGGCTCGGGAGAAGATCTGCAAAGTGCGGCTCCTGCCCGGTGATGTTCCGGCCCATGAGGAGCCGGAGATCGTCGAAGCGGCCCCTGCCGCACCGCCGGAGGAGGCGGAGGTATTCGATTTCGGCATCGACTACGCGGCGCTGGCAAAACATGAGCTTTAGAACGATAATAAAACACATTGAGATATGATTTCGAACGACATTAAAACCCGCATCGTGCTGGCCATATCCGGCAACAGGCAGAATTACGCCACGGACGCCAAACACGCCGTCGCCCTGGGCATTTCGACCTCGGTTTACAGCGAGATCAAGAAAGGCAACACCGAACAGAAGCTGAGCGACGCGAAATGGATGTCCATCGCCCGGCGGCTGGGCGTGAGCCTCGACGACGGCGCGGAGTGGAAGATCGTCAAGACGCCGACTTTCGAATACCTCACTTCGCAACTGGAACTGTGCCGCGCAAAGAGCCTTTCCGGCATGTTCTGCGATATTCCGAACATCGGCAAGACGGTGGCCGCACAATACCACGCCAAGACGCACAAGAACGTCGTCTACGTGGACTGCTCGCAGGTGAAGACCAAGCAGCGGCTGGTGCGCTTCATCGCCCGCGAGTTCGGTCTGAACTCCGTCAGCCGTTATGCGGACGTCTACGACGACCTTGTGTTTTACCTGCGGACGCTCGACCATCCGCAGATCATCCTCGACGAGGCGGGCGACCTGGTGTATGAAGCGTTCCTGGAGATCAAGGCCGCATGGAACGGCACGGAGGGTTGCTGCTCGTGGTATCTGATGGGGGCCGACGGCTTCAAGGCCAAGCTGGAGCGCGGCATCGAGTTCAAGACGGTAGGGTTTGCCGAGATCCGGAGCCGCTGCGGCGACAAGTACAACAGCATCACGCCGCCCGAGGGCGACGAGCGCCGGAAGTTCCTGCTCGGCCAGGCCATGATGATCGCCCAGGCGAACACTCCGGAGGGCACGGATTTCCGGCAGATCGCCCGTCGGAGCAACGGCAGCCTGCGTCGGGTCCATTCGCTGATCACCAAAGGAGGAGGTATAGTCATGCGGGCCTATTCACCCTCGGAGATCGAGAATCTGAATATCACGGAACTTCCGCTGGACGGGGAGTGGGAGGCCGCCTTCGGCCGCCCCTCCCGCTTCGAGCGCTGGTTCATCGACGGAGAGTCGGCCAGCGGTAAGAGTACGTTCGTCATGTTGTTAGGCAAGAAACTCTGTGACTATGGGCGTGTCGATTACGTGAGTCTGGAGGAGGGTGCAAACCTCTCGTTCAAGAAACGGATCAAGCGGCTCGGGATGAAGGATGTCGCAGGGAAATTCAAGGTCGTGACGGGGCTGACGGTGGCCGATCTCGTCGCACGGTTGGAGCGGCCCAAGAGTGCGAATTTCGTTATCATCGACTCGGTGCAGTACCTCGACGTGCGGAGTTTCGACCGATTGAAAAGGAGCTGTTCGACCGTTTTCCGCGCAAGTCGTTCATCCTCGTGTCGCAGGTTTACAAGGGGCGGCCGAAGGGCAAGATGGCCGACGACATCCGCTTCGACTGCGGCGTGAAAATCCACACCAAAGGCTACCGGGCATATTGTCAGGGGCGCTATACCGACGACGCGGAGGCGTACTTCACCATTTGGGAGGAGGGCGCCGCGAAATATTATCTGACCGAATAAACAACCATATCCGCCATGACCTACAAACGATTCTACAAGCTATTCAACCGTCTGCCGCTCCACGACGACGAAATGAAGGAGCGCCTGGTGCAGCAGTACACCAACGGCCGGACGTCGAGTCTGCGGGCCATGTCCACCGCCGAGTACGACGCCCTGTGCGACGCGCTTGAACGTTCGACGGCCGACCCGCAGCACGAACTCCGAAAAGAAACGGTCGGCGGCGCTCCGCTTGATGCAGCAGCTCGGCATCGACACGACGGACTGGCCGCGGATCAATGCCTTTTGCCGGGACCGCCGGATCGCCGGAAAGGAGTTCGGTGCGCTGACCCCGCCGGAGCTGGACGCGCTGGGCGTGAAACTCCGCGCGATCCAACGCAGTGGCGGGCTGAATCCCCGGCCGGAACGGCCGACCGGACAGGCCGAGCAGCCCCAGCCGCAGATAATCTACATGCCGCTCGGCGGCCTTCCTAATTGACAACGCATTATGAAATCGAATCCTTACGCAGACCTGCGGATCGACAATCGGGCCGACCTCCCGGCCCCGTGGTACGATTACCCCGTATTGCAGTCGGGCGAGTACAGAACCGAAATCCTCTACACCAGCGGCCGCGACTATGTAAAGTCCATATCGGGCAACAGGACGGCGCCTGGGTGGCGGCTACGACCTGGATGATCGGCAGGTCGGGCCGCGGATGCCACCCCGGTCGGAAATGGGGCGAGTTCGCCTCGGAACAGAACGCCCTGCTGTGGGCGTTCGGCGACTTGCTGGCCGAAGAGGGCGTGTTGCCTCCGGCTGCGATCAAGGCCGTAAAAGCACGCATTTTCGAGACCAGACAATACAAACTGTTTTAACGATGCAGACCTTGGCGCAGAATATCTACATGCCGATTAACGATAGTCGGACTAACTGATGAATTATGAAAAGATCATGTTTAATGACCGCTACGGTTTGACGCAGGCGGTTATCGAGGGGCGAAAGACCATGACGCGACGGATAATAATTCCGCAACCGGACTTTTTATCTGACAACTTCGGATGGGCGAAAAGGAATAATGGGGATGTGATATTACCGAAATACGGGGTCGATGAGATCGTGGCCGTGGCGCAAAGATATTCGACGATTGCCGCCGGGCATCCGGATGTCGATACGTTTTGTTCCAGGTGGCCAAAGCGCATAAAATATCCCTCGAAAGCGTGCAGGACCTTGCAGGGTGGAATAACAAGATGTTCGCCAAGGCCGAATTGATGCCCCACCAAATTCGCATCACCAGAATCAAGTGCGAGCGGTTACAGGATATTTCGGACGAGGAGTGTTTACGGGAAGGGATCAGGCAATTTACGCCGAACTTTCCAAAAAATTTCCCCATACATCCAACCCACTTTGTAATAGGAGACATTTTAAAGACACTCCCCGCGAAGCCTTCGCCGCGTTGATCTACAAGGTTTCCGATCGCGGAACATGGGACGGTAATCCGTGGGTAGAGGCACACGAATTCGATCTGTTGAAATAGCGAGAATCTCGCAAAATATCGAAAAAACTACATAGATATGAAGATGATTAAAGGAAGAACACATTGCTCAAATAGGGTTCGAACTATGTTTGGACGGCATTCGATTTACCGTCTCTCTTCATTCGCTCTCTTTATGAAAGGCTTTCCTTATCGGCATTTGATGCGTTATCCGCCGAAAGCGGATATAATCATTCCGATGATATTACGAGCTATTTTCAACTACCTGGGCGATGAACTTGCCCGAAATTTCCGGAACCAAATCAATTCTTAAACATTACAGCAATGAACGACAACGAAGTGAAAACGGTACAGATGACCGCCGAGGAAGCGGCGCAGTACGCGGCATTCAAAGCCGAGCAGGAACGGAAGGCGGCAGCCGACAAGGCCCGGAAGGACCGCAAGGTTTACGGTCAGATGGTGGACGAGGAGATCGAACAGGCCCTCCCGATGCTCGGGAGCTGAGCGGCGACATCCGCACGGTCAAGGAGCAGGTGCTTGACAATTTCCGGCAGATCCTCGACATGAAGGCCGACGTGCTGAAACGGACGAAGGACGGGCAGAAAAGCCACACGTTCACCAATTCGACGGGCGACAAGCGCATCACCATCGGACGGTGCGTCGTGGACGGCTGGCGCGATACGGTCGAGGACGGCATCGCCATCGTGAAGGAGGCCGTCATGGGTCTTATCAAGGACGACGAGACGAAGGCGATGATCAACCAGATCATGCGGCTTATTGCCCGCGATCAGAACGGAACCTCAAGGCGAGCAAGGTGCTTCAGCTCGACACGCTGGCCGAGGAGCTGCACAACGAACGGCTCAACGAGGGTATCGCCATCATCAAGGAATCCTATATTCCGAACCTGTCGAAAACCTATATCCGCGCGGAATGGAAAGACGACAACGGCGTCTGGCGGTACGTCCTGCTGGGCATGACCGAGGCATAACAGCCCCGGTCGCGGGGGTAATGTAAACGACCCGCCTGCCGGAGTGCGACAAAGCGGGTCGAGTGATTAAAGAAAGCCACTACAAAAATAATCACAAAACCTGCCGAAACAATGGGTAAGCACCACATAAATACACTCCGGCGCATCCGTTTGGTCCTCGACATCGTGGAAAAGCACTACGAGCCGGGCAACAACGCGAAAACTACCGTAAAGTCTGGGAGCGGTACGTGAATCCCGTTTACCCGTGCTGTTACCGGACAATGCTCAGCTATTTGAAAACTCCCGGAAGCGAGCTGGAGAGCGTCACTCCGGCCGAGGACAAAAGGCAACTGAAACTCTTTGAAAATGGAAACGAACATCAAAACGATTCTGCTGGCTGTTCAGCAGCGGCTGGCCGACCAGGTCCCCGAGCTGGCCTATATCGACAAGAACTGGGGACAGCTCGACTACGAGGCGCCTCCGGTCAAATGGCCCTGTGCGCTGCTCGATATCGACGAGGTTCCGTTCTCGCAGATCGGCGGAGGCGGACAGATTGCCGACGGGGTGACCGTGGAGATTCTGGGGGCGAACCTGCGGCTGGTCAGTTCGTCGGCCGCCGCACCCGCAAGGCCGATGCCTATCGGCTTATCGAGTTGCTCGACAAGATTCACTCGGCCCTCCAGCGCTTCACCGACGGAACGTTCGGCCCGATGTTCCGCACGCAGATCAAGAAGATCGCCGCGGTTCGTGCGGGCGAATGTTACAAGGTCCTCTACCAGACCGCCTACACCCTGCCCGGCGTGCAGGAGGGGCAAAGCGCCAAACTGCCGCCCTCGTCCATCCGTCTGGAGATGAAATGATCCGACGAAAGAAGGGAGCCGCGAGGCCCCCTTCTTCATTTGATCCGGCTCTGCATGTATGCCTTGAGACGTGCGATGATCTTTGCCGCAACTCCTCGGCGTCGCCCATGTACTGACGCCTGGGCATTTGAAAACCCCGGCCGCGCCCGGCCCGTCCGCCCGTATTGTGTACCTCCGCATAGGGCACTTTTGCGTTGCCCGCCGTCCATACGACCTCCTGCGGGGTCGCGCGGGCGATGCGGATGCTGTTCATCAGGGCGGCGGAGTCGATCATGAGCGACCCGCGCCGCCGCGTTCCTGCCTTGTCCTTCTTCGCCAGCGGCCAGGGCGTGCCGTCGAATCCCTTCTTCCGGAAGGCCCCTTTGAAATAAGACACTCCGGTCATGGCAGCGATGTCGGCGACGTCCTGCATGTCGATCCGCGCCTTGTCGAGTATTTGTTTCGGTATCATTGCGGTTTGTTCAAAATTCGTTATATTTGCATCGAAGCGCGCAGCGCCGGGGATGAATCATCCCGGCCAACCCTCGCGGATGACGGGGGCCGGGCGAGTCCGGGCACGATACGGCGGCGGGGCGCGTCAATCCGAAGCGGATCGGTAGCACCGGGACCTCAACCCGTTGAAACAGCACAGGCGACTACCAGGAACCGGGCCGCGAAGCACAGGGGAGCGTAAAAAGGCTCCTTACTTTTCACCAGCAGCCCGCGCCGATACTTGAGCCGGGGGTCTTTCTCCGGTGCGATCTTCCCGCCGCTTCTGGTCGTCGGGCGGATGGCTATTTCGAACCACGTCCGGACGGCGAGCGTCTTTCCGTTCTCGATCCGGCACACGACGTTGATCGCCTTGTCGCGGTAAAAGCGGATGTAGTTCAGACAGTCGAACGCCTTGCCGTCGTAATTGTTCAGCCATACCTCGTCGGGCTGCCGCAGAACCTCGGCGATCACGTCGAGCAAATGCACGCGCGCCGCGGTGTATTTGCCCGACGTATGCGTTGCGAACGTCCGCTCGGGGAGTTCTATCGTTTTGCCGGAGAAGTCCGTAAAACGGCCGTTTTGGGCGAACCATCCCGCGGGATCGCCCGAGAACGGGACGAACTCCCGCGTCGCGGCCGCCAGCCGCTTCCCGAACGACGGCAACCCGTAATGCTGGCAATGGAGTTTGCCGAGGAGCGAAGCCGCCCGGTCGGGGAATTTGCGGATGTACATTTGATTCGCCGTGAAGATCTCGGCCGTCTCGGCCCGGTTCACGCCCCAGCCCTGGGCCGTCGTCCGCTTCCATTCGGGGCTCTTCAGAAACGCCTGCATCTTCTTCTGCTCCTCGCCGAAATCCCCTTCGAACTCGTCGGCCATGATCGCCTCCACCCGGCAGCGGCAGTTCCAGTCGTTCGGCGGGAAGATCTTCCGCCATGCCGGATCGGACGCCGGGAGCGTCAGTCCGTCCAGCGCGGCATGGGACGGTCGCACCTGGCCGTCGCCTGCGGTACGATAGACCCAGTAGGGGAAAATATCGGCCCGCCGCCGGAGCTGTCGGTAGTTGCTCGCTGCCTCGGCGACCTGCACGGCCGTGCGGTACTCCGTGCGCTGCCATCGGTCGTTGAACGTGCGCGTGATCTCCGCGGCCCGGGCTTTGAACTCGTTATAGTTCTTGCTTTCACGGAACGCCTGGTTCAGCTCCTGCACCTCGGCGAGCGTCTTGGCCGCGGAGAAGTGGAACAGGTTTTGTTCGAGGGCCGCCGTATATACGTCGTCCGGCACGTCGTATTCGACGGCCGCCTCGACCGCTCCCGAGGTGTGCGCGAATACGGTTCGAACGGCCTTCAAAAGGTCGGAGGCGATGTATTCGAACAGTTCGGCGTCCCAGTAGTCAGACTTCCCGGCCGCCACGCGTCCGACGAGCGCCCGTCCCGCGGCGTGAGGGATTCTCCATCGGATGCCCGTCCTGCGGGCCTCCGCGAAAAGCGTGTCCGTCCGCACCGTCTTCCGCACCTTCCCCGTCCTGCCGCTCCCCGTCGCCGCCGGGCGGAAGGGCCCCCTGCTGCTTCTTGCCGATCACGGCGATTCCGAACGTGTCCCGAATCCACTCCGGATCGACGTCGTAATTCTGGGACGCCTCGTAAGTCATCTTCCAGAGTTTCTCCAGGTCCACCTCCTTGGTGATCTCCAGCCGCAGGCCCGGTTTGAGGAAGCCGATGGCGGCCAATGCCGGGAGAATCTTCCGGTTGAAGGAGGACTCGATCAGCCGCTTGTCGGCCTTCACGACGGCCTCCATGAGCTTGGCGCTGCTCTCCTCCTTCGAACGGTTGCCGTTCTCGGTGTCCTGACCGAGCACGGCCGCCAGGTTGAGCAGCGAGAGCTGCTGGTCGCAGGTCGAAATAAGGTTCTTATAGACGTCGCCGTTCGTGGCGACGCCCTGCGCGAACTCGAAATCCTCCGTCGTGTCGATGATGAAATAGGCCGCCGATCCGATCTCGCGCATCATCGTTTCGGCCCGCTCCAGCATTTCGTCGTCAGTGGTGTTCGTCTTCATGACGCGCGGAGGTATGCCGAATATCTCGCACAGCTCACTCCAGCAGGAGAGGGCGAACTTCTTGATCAACACATACGGCACGGCCTTGTTGAGCAGCCCGAGGTCGCATTTGCGCGGGTAGATCTCAACGAGCCAGCGGCCGAACTCCGGCAGAAGTCGATAATCCACCGTCTCCGAACCTTCGGCGTCGGGGTAGAATTTCCCGACTTCGGGCGACACGTTCTCACGCGGCACGAGGTCGGCCACGACCGTTCCGGCCGGATCATAGTCGAACTCGATGAGCGAGTGGTTGAAAACTGCGCTTCGACGATCAGTTCTGACGAGGTCCTCGTACAAGCCCGAATCCTTGAACTTCTGCGTCTCGGCCTCGTCCTTGCGGCCGTTCATCTTCAGTTCGAACTCCGCGCCCTGGCTTTTGCCGATGCGGAGAACCGACACCTGCGAGGTCATCAGCGCATCGTCGATCACCTCCGAGAAAAGCCGTTGCAGCAACACCTGCTTCGGTTCGTAGGTACTCGTCGCCTGCAGGCGGGCACGCTTCCAGTCGGCGATGTCCTTGCGGGTCACGGATTCCTGCCGCCTGATGACGCGGCGAATGATCCGCGCATCGTTCCGGCGAGCGGGCTTTCTTTCCATCTTGGCGGCTGCCTCCGCAGCGGCTGCCGCCTTTGTTTTATATCCGATCTTTTTCATTAGAACGAGTGTCTGAATTTAGGGTTGGAGCCGCAGCGCATCTTGATCCGGACTTCGCCTTTCTCGTCGGTCAGCAACGGCAGACTCGGGGTGCGCGTCCCCGCGGCCACGCCCTCCAGGTATTTGATGACACGGTCGTAGCGCTCCTTCCATATCTCGTATATGGTTTCGACGTTCGACAGCTTGATAAGGTTCCACACGGTGATGATCTTGGTGTTCTCCAGAACGAGCGCATTGCGCTCGGAACCCTCCGCCGCGAAAATCCGGTCCGTGTCGTAACGCGGCCGCAGATAGGAGCGTACCTCCTCGACGGCGGCTTCGATGGCTTGCAGCACGATCTGCTCGTCGCCCTCGGTGATCTCCTCGACGATATGGGCGTACATGTGGCTTTTCAGTTCTTCCGGTGTCAGATACATTGTCCTATTGATTTTACCACCTACGGCTGGCCCGATGGCCCACCGCATAGCGGTTGTTGGTCTTACGCACGGAGTTGCTCAGTTTCCATATCGCCCCTCCAGCGCATCCGGGGCGTCGTCGTGAATTTTGCTGCCTTTCTCAAAGCAGAGGAGCTGCTCGATGAGGACCCGCATTCCTGCGAATCCCGCTCCAGCTCGTTGAAGATGATGTCCCCGCGCTCGAACAGGGGCTGCAAGGCTTCGATGCGTGCGAATTTGTCCGGCTTCTTGCGCGTGTCTCCGACGATGGGTATCTGGTAGCCGACTTTCTCGCCGTACTTGCGGAACTCGTCGAGGAGCAGGTCCTGCATGAATCCCGCCTCCATTTCGTACCGCACCGGGTTGTTCCGACGTAATCGTGGGCGTCGTAGTGCCATTCGACCATCGTCGAGACCTTCGTCTGGTCGGCATAGGCTTTCAGCACGTGGTATTTGCCCTGGGGCGTGATGCCTACGAGCATCGTCGCCTTGAAATCGGCCGTCGCCGACGCCTTGAACGACGGGTCGGTGTAGCAGACGATTGCGCGGTATTCCCGCATGCGCAGCATCTTTCCGAAGCGGATGTGCTTCTCCTCGAAAACGGTTCCCGCATTGACGGGGTTGTTCATGTATTCGCGCTGGAAACGCCGCTCGCCCATGATGCCGCGCATTTCGGCGATCTCCCGCAGCGTGTAGTTCTGCGGCCAGGACGGAAGGCCCTTTCTGTCGAGCGCATTGACGACGGTATGGTGGAAATGCGGATTATCCGCCAGGGTGCCGATGACCGACGTGCGGCCGATCCGGTTGCCTACGACGGCCAGGCGTCCGCGCCCCATCGCCATCGTTCCGAGCAGGGCCGTCAGCAGCCAGTCCACCGCTTCGCCCACGCGCCGGGGATTGCGCACCAGCTCGTCGTCGTCGATGTCGTCCACCGCGATATAATTGGGCCGCAGCCCGCGCTTCTTGATGCCTCGCGGCGACTGTCCGCGTCCCAGCGCGATGAACAGATCGCCTGTGGCCGTCGTGAACTCGCCGTTCGTCCATATTCCCGCTCCCCGTTGATTGCCGAAATCTGCGTTATAGAGGTCGTTGGACTCCAGCTCCGCCTGCAAGTCGCCCAGCAGGCGCCGGGCGGCTTCCTGGCTTTCGACACCAGAATCATGATCAACGGCTGCGCGTTGGGCTGGATCTTCAGCCAGAGCGGCTGCAAGAGCGAAATATGCGTGGACTTGGCGTGCCCGCGCGCCCACTCGAACAGGCCGCGGGCGTTTTCATGGTCCCGCATGTAAACCGCGGCATCGACCTGGAAGTCCGCGCACTCGGTCGTCGCAAGGTGGGGAAAATAGGTGCGGACAAAATACCTGTAATCCTTTCGCGCACGGGCGATGCGGTCCTTTCGCTCCTGCTCCGTTCCCTTCGGAATCTTGGCCGTTGATCGTTCGATGTCGTGGCAATGCTGAATCCAGCGTTCCTGCGCCTCCTTGTATTTTCTGCTGACGGATGCCATTCGTTACGCTTCCTGTGCGGAAATGCATTCGATATACTTCTTGTGCAGGCCGTTTATGGTCGTGAGCAGTTCGGGCGTCAGCTCCTCGTCGGTCTCGGCCCGCTGCATCATCCATTGCTCCAGGTCAATGATTACGTCGATGATCTCGTCTTGGGTGATACCCTTTGCGATGCGCTTTGCCGAGGCCATGACCTTGGCGATGTTGTCCGACAGTTTGGTGATGCCGTCGATGTCGTCCGTTTCGCCCTTGTTCAGCTTGGTGATGATCTGCTCGGAGATCTTCCTGGCCGCCAGCATCAGCGAATTGACCAGGGCGACCGACGAGGAGTTCTGCTCCCGGCGCCGGGCGTCCCAGTTCTCCTCCCTGGCCCACCTGCTGACGGTGGCCTCCGTTAGTCCGGTTTTCGCGGCGATTACCCGCTGCGTTTCGCCGCTCAGAAATAGACGGCACGCATAATCCCGGAGAACGTCGAGCTCTCGCTTCGTCCTCGGCTTTTGGTCGTTTTAGCCATTTACAGCGATTCTATTAGCCCTTCCGGGCGGTTTGTACGGTGCAAAATTGGGGCATTCGCCCGCCGGATAAAAATAGAGTGTAAATAATTTACACTCTATTTGTTACGCGAATCTACCCGGGCGATATTTGCACCATGAATCGCGGAATGGAGCAGAGGCCAGCTCGTCAGACTCATTATCTGAAGGTCGGGGGTTCGAATCCCCCTTCCGCAACGAATTTTTGGGAGGACAACGCTTTTTGACGGACGGCATCGGCCCCGAGTAGCAACGGACGATGTCATTGTAACAAGGCACAGCGGCGAATTGCTACCCGGTTAAGCCGCTGTTTCGAAAGACGATGGAAAAACGTACATAGATTCCGTAAACGAGACGCCGCGGGAAGCCGTAATGCGGCTTTACGGCGCAATCGGCCCGCGGGTGGACGGCGACTATTTCGCCCAGGAGCTCGCGTCGCTCGACCGGGGCGATTTCGATATGATCCATATCCGGATGAACTCTCCGGGCGGCAACGTCTTCCAGGGCATGAGCATCGTTTCAGCCATCCTTTCCATGAACACCCCCGTCTGCGTACATATCGACGGCATCGCGGCGTCGATGGCGGCCGTTGTCGCCGTGGCTGCGGACCGCGTCTGCATGATGGACTTCGCCAAAATGATGATCCACGACCCTACTTCACGGGAGAGAGCGGAAAGGCGATGAGCCCCAAGCAGAAGAAGGCTCTGGCGCGGCTTACCGACATGCTGCGGCAGGTTCTCGTCCGCCGGGGCAAGGACGAGGCGACGATGGCGAAGCTGATGCGCGAGGAGACGTGGTTCTCGGCAGCGGAGGCGCTCGATGCGGGGCTGTGCGACGAGATCGCCTCTTCGGCCCGTAACGAGTTCATGAGTTTAGACCCCATGCAGCTTGTCGCTGCGGTCGATGCAGAATACCAAACCAACAATCGAGAACAAATGGAAAAAATCAAACTGTCGGCCGAGGCTATCGTTGCCCTCGGCAGCAAAGCGGCCAGATGGACGAAGCTGCCGTCAGCGCAGCGATCGTCGCGGCCGTCGCGGCAAAAGACGAGGAGATCGCCAACCTCAAGGCCGAGAAAGAGACGGCCGAAGCGGAAATCGCCCGGATCCGGAAGGAGAAGGAGGACGCCGTGGCCGTCGAAGCGGTAAGTTTCGCCGACGCGCTCGTCAAGGCGGGCAAGATCGCAGCCGATGCAAAGGACGCCGTTATCGAAACCTTCAAGGCCAACCCGGAGAACGCCCGCAAGATCTTCGGCAGCGTACCGGAACGCACGAAGCTCTCCAGCCTGGCAGGGACGCAGGGCGGTGACGCGGGCAAGTATGCCGCGAAGTCGTGGGACGAGCTGGACCGGGCCGGACTGCTCGCCGAACTCAAAGCCAACCACCCCGACCTCTACGAGAAGAAGTACAAGGAGATGGCCGCCTCGCTGCACATCTGCCGGGGATAGCCGAAAACGCATCATCAACAAATCAAAACAGAATGGCATTACAAGTTGAAATCTGGGTGAAGTCCATCATCGAAGGACTGTTCGCCAACAACACGTTCGCGGCCCGCTCGGTCGATCACAGCGAGTTCGTGAACGAAAAGACGGTGCACGTTCCGAATGCCGGGGCGGCTCCGAACGTGGAGAAAAACCGAACGGTTTTCCCCGCCAACGTGACCGAACGCAAGGACGTCGATCTGATCTATCAGATGGACGAGTTCACCGTGGACCCGGTGCGCATCCCCCATGCCGAGCAGGTGGAGCTGTCCTACAACAAGCGCGAAAGCGTCACACGCCAGTCGCGCCGCAAACTCGCGCAGGACATCTACGAGTCGATCATCTACAACTGGATTCCCGAAGGGGTGAAGGTCGTGGAGACGCTCGGCGAGGCCGTCGCCGCACACATCAAAGAGGCCACGGGCAACCGCAAACGGATGACCAAGCAGACCGTCGAGGAGCTCCAGACGCTTTTCGACGAGCAGGACATCCCGGAGGAGGGCCGCTGTATCCTGCTCGACGCACGGATGTACAACCAGTTGCTGAACTCCCTGACGGACGCCGAGCGCAACGGCTTCCTGGTATGCGCAGACCCGCCCGCGGTGTGATCGGCAAATACCTCGGTTTCGACTTCTACAAGCGTTCGAAGGTGGCGAAGGTCGCTACGGACGGCACGCTGAAGCCCTGGAGCGCGGCCAACGCCGCGACGGACTGCGCCGCGGGTCTGGCATGGCACGAGGACTGCGTGTCGCGCGCGCTGGGCGATTCGCTTCTGTTCGACGACCAAGGCAACCCGCTCTACTACGGCGACATCATTTCGTTCCTCCAGCGCGCCGGAGGCAAGAGCATCCGGGCAGACAAGGCGGGCGTGGTACTGATCAGGCAGGCGGCAGCCGAGTAGCGGATGGAGACCTGGATTATTTACGTCATTGCACCTATCGCCATCGCGCTGGTAAGCTGGATTCTCGGCAAGAACGGACGGCGTATCGACGAGACGTCCAAACTGGTGGCCCTGCTTCAGGAGGAGATCACCCGTCTGACGGCCAAAGTCGAGAAGCTGGAGGCCAAGGTCGAGATCAAGGAGCACGAGTCGGAGCGCAAGAGCGGGATAATCCAGGAAGCTTTCCGCTGCAAGACGCCTTCGCACAAGTGCCCCGTGTTAATCAAGTTATTTGAGTTCAACGATCAAAAGGAAGATGAGCAGAGGACTAAGAAACTGCAACCCGGGGAATATCCGCCGGAGTGCGACCAAATACAAGGGAGAGACGAGGAGTTCCGACCCGGCCTTTAAGGCGTTCGAGTCGATGCCGTGGGGCTACCGGGCGATGTTCGTGCTGCTCCACACCTACCGGGTGCGTCACGGATGCCGCACGCTGCGGGAGATGATCTTGCGCTATGCGCCGCCCGTGGAGAACCATACGGAGAACTACATCCGGGCCGTGGCTGCCGGAGCGCAGGTGTCGCCCGACGAGCCACTCGACACCAAGAGCGGCGAGCGGATGATTCCGGTCGTTGCGGCCATGAGCCGCGTGGAGAACGGAACGCCCGCACGCATGGACGAGGTTCGGGCGGGCTGGGATCTGTTCACAAAGTACCCTGTATGACACGGCGGCGAATCCTCCTCCCGCTCCTCCTGGCAGCACTGTTCTGCGCCTGCGCGCCCTCCCGCCGGACGGCGGCGGTGCACAGCCGAGCGGAAAACGACCTTCGGATGCAGGTGCTCCGCGAGGAACTCGACGCGCGACAGCCTGTTTTCCGGGCCTTGTGCGAGGAACTGATCCGCAACCTCGACGGCGAGCGGCATCTGCACCGGGTTGTCGGGGAGGAGGTCGAGACCGTCACACGGGAATACGACACCTCCCGTCCAGTCGATACGCTGACCGGAACACCGCCCCTGCGGCGGAGACCATCCAACGGCGGCGCCTTACGGATTCCACTCACGAGGCGGACCGTGTACGACAGACCGAACACCGAATCCAGGCCGACACGATCCTCGGCGGCGGTCATGCCAGGCAGCAGCTTCGGACGGAAGGAAATACCTCCCGGCAGGAAGCCGCCGAAACAGATCTCACGACGGCCCAGCGTCGCGGCCTTACCTGGTGGCAGCATGCCCTGTGCATTGCCGGACTGCTGGTCGTGGCTTATGGCACTTACAGATTATTCAAACACCGTTAAAACAACAATTGAATGGCAAAAAACAATCATACCGCAAAACCGCCGGAAATCTCCGAAAACGGCCGGAGCCTCCGTCCAGACCGCGGACGTGTCTATGCAGGTAGGGAACGAATCGCCCGATCTCCAGCCGGCTCCCGACACGGAACCCGCCGCCGGGAAGGAGGCGGAACCGACGCCGTCGGTCCCCGAAGCTCCGGACACGACACCCGGTCTCCGGCCGGACTCCGCATCCGATGATGAGAGCGGCACGGCGGATCGGCAGACCGATGACACCCCGGCAACGGCCGGGGAGGACGAGCGGCCACTTTCTGCGGTAACGGCATTCGCCGACACCCCGGAGGAACTGGCGGCCCGCCAGGCTACCGAGGCGGCGGCCCGTGAGGCGGCAGACCGTGCAACCACGGAATCGGGAGTCGGGAGCCGTCTGAAGGCCGAGGCCGGGCGAATCCTGGCCGCATACCCGGATGCCCCTGTCGTCTACATGACCTCCAACGGGTTCGGGTTCTTCAGGGAATCCGAGGCCCGCAACCATGCGGCCACGCTCCGCGACAAGGCAGTAATCACCGTAAAACGCAAATAAATGTTACCGAGAGTACGAATCAACTACGCCAACGGCACATTGGGACAGGTGGCCGCGATGGCGGACGGCTGCCTCGGCATGATGGCGCTGGGTGCGAAGGAAGTGACGGGCCACGACAAGTTCAAGCTGGGCAAGGCGTATACGCTGCGTAAGCTCGCCGACCTGGAGGCGCTGGGCGTCACGTCGGAGAATAACCCGAACCTCTACCGCAACGTCAAGGAGTTCTACGCCGAGGCGGGCGACGGAACGGAGCTCTGGCTGACGGGCTATGCCGAGAGCGAGACCTTCGCCAACGCATTCGACAAGGACAACGCCGCCGGAGCCGTGGCCCTGCTCAAGGCGTCGAACGGCAAAATCCGCGGTCTGGTCGCTTTCAAGACTCCGGCCGAAGCCTACGAACTGACGACCACCGAGGGTCTCGACGCCGACGTGTTCGCCGCGCTGCCGAAAGCCCAGCAGTTGGGCGACTGGGCCACGGACACGCTGCGTGCGCCAATCTTCTCGCTGGTCGAGGGCTACGGCTATGCCGGGGACCCCGCGGCGCTGAAGGACCTTACCGAAACGGAGTACAACCGCGCGGGCGTGGTGCTCGGCGACACCGCGGCCTCGTCGAAGAACGCCGCGATGGGTGTCGTCGCCGGGCGCATCGCCGCCTCGGCCGTCCAGCGGAAAATCAGCCGCGTGCGCGACGGTGCGCTCCAGCCGCTGACCTTCTACGTGGGGGCCGAGCCCGCTGAACTGGCCGACCTGGAGACGATCAACGACAAGGGGTATATCACCTTCCGCACGTTCGTCGGCAAGGCCGGGTATTTCATCACCGACGACAACCTGGCCACGACGCCCGAGGACGACTACCGCGCGCTGACCAACCGCCGCGTCATCGACAAGGCGTACCGCATCGCCTACGCGCAGCTGGTCGAGTGGCTCAACGACGAGGTTCCGGTCTCGAAGTCCGGCACTCTGGTTCCCGCCTGGTGCTCGACCGTCGAAGCCGACGTCGAGCAGGCCATCGAGACGCAGATGACCGCACAGGGCAACTTGGGCAACGATCCGTCGGATTCGTCCGATACGGGCGTGGAGTGCAAGATCGACTACGACCAGAACATTCTGGCCACTTCGCAGGTAAAGATCGGGCTGCGCGTCAAGCCCAACGGATATGCAAAGTATATCGACGTGGAGCTTGGGTTCAAAACCGCATAAAATGACAGGACAATGATCAATGGCAAAGAATACGGCTGGGAGGATATCACCGCCTACATGGGCGGCCGTGACGTGATGGGCTTCCGCTCGATCAAGTACACGACCAAGAAGGAGAAAGAGGCGCTTTATGGCAAAGGGAACAAAGCGCTGGCTATTCAGAGCGGGAATATCTCGAACGACGGCGAAATCGGACTCACGCAATCCGAAGTCGAGGCGCTGGAGATTGCATCGGGCGGCTCGTTGCTCGACATTCAGCTCGACATAGTGGTTTCCTACGGCGACCCGGAGAAGGGCGACCTCCCGACGATCCACAAGCTACGAGGCGTACAGTTCACGGAGGATCCGCGCGAAACCAACCAGGGCGATAAGTTCCAGGACCTCAAGCTGCCTTTCCTCTTCTTACGGAGAGAGTAGACGAAGACGAACAACGATCCGGCTACGGCCGGGCAAAACAACGAAAAAATCGAAATGGAGAACAAACAAACCCTTATCGGCGAAGTTACAGCCGACCAAATCAACGCTTGGAAAGAACAGCACGGCGAGGTATTCGCCATCAAGGTAAACGGCCACGTGTGCTACCTGCGCAAACCCACGCGCCGCGAACTCTCGTTCGCAACGACGGCAGGCAAGAACGATCCGCTGAAGTTCAACGAAACCCTGCTGCGCGGGTGCTGGCTGGGCGGTAGCGAGGCAATCCGCCGCGACGATGACAAGTTCATGGGCGCGTCGGGAGTGCTCGACAAGATCGTACCCTACGCGGAGGCCGAGCTGGAAAAGCTTTAAAGGCTACCGAGGTCGATCCTGCGGAGGGCCGCGACTGGGTCCGGAAACTGGATACCCAGCTGCGCTATTACCTCCATATCGACCCCGATAGCCTCACCGACTGGGAATGGGCCATGCGTGTGAACGAACTGAAGTGGATACGCAAGCAGGAGGCGGAAGCCGCACGGCAGAAATAGCAGGCCCGGAATCACAAGGTTCGGACTGTCGGGAGATTTACTTCCGTGCGAAGGACAACACCGAGGGCCGCGCCGGCATCGTCCGCGGGTCACTTTCCGCAAGTCGCGCCGTTGTCACGTACGGGGAAAGAACCCGCGATCCGGACCTTTCTAATTTTCCATATAGAGAATGAAGGCGAGCAGCAGGTAGAGCAGCGACCAGCCGATGACGATGCACCGCGCCTGCCACGGATGCGTTTCACGGTTTTATACGCTACGGCAAAGGGCATCGCAGGCAGGCAGAGCAACACGCCGAGCGCTTTCGGGATACACGGCAGCACGGCCCGCGCAGCCTTCAACACATAGAAAACCACGGCGACGACGAACCAAATACCTATAAGTCCTGCTACCATACGCAGCGAAGATACGAAAAACGGACACAATGGCAAATGTTGTCGAATATACGCTCTCTGAACGACCGGATCACGGGAAGTTGAATAAGATCAACATCACCAACAACCGGGCGTTGGAAGTCTGGGCGAAGGTCGAGCAGCGGGTGAACAGTGCGAGCAACACCATGCAGAAATGCGGTGTCACGCTGGGCAGTCTCCGCGAGCGTGTCGATGCGCTACGTGCCGAGCGCGAGTGGATTCCAGCCAGCAACATCAACGCCATACGTCGTACCAACATCGAGGTCAAGGCCCTCGAACGACAGATCCGCCAGCTCGAACGGGTGAACGGCGGCAAGATCAAGACTATGCTGTCGGATGCCTTCAACAGCATCCCGTTCGCCAATACGCTGACCAATCCAATCGTCATGGCGGGCATGGCGGGATTTAAGGCGCTGCAAACAGGTTTCGAACGGGAAAAGGTGCAGGTCGCCTTCGACGTGCTGCTGCGCGGTGACACGAAAGCATCGGAAGCGCTGCGGGAGGAGATTCGCCAATACGGGATGGTAACACCCTACATGACAGCCGAGTTGCAGGATGCCGCGAAAATGATGCTTTCATTCGGCATTGCACAGGATCGGATCATGCCCAACATCAAGGCGCTGGGCGATATCGCAATGGGTGACCGGAACAAATTGAACTCATTGACGCTGGCCTTCTCGCAGATGACCGCGTCGGGACGGCTGATGGGGCAGGATCTGCTGCAGATGATCAATGCCGGATTCAATCCGCTGTCGGAAATTTCCCGCAAGACGGGAAAATCCATCGGCGTGTTGAAAGAGGAGATGGAGAAAGGCAAGATCTCGGCCGAGATGGTGACACAAGCATTCTATTCGGCGACGCAGGCCGGGGGCCAGTTCCACGGCATGACCGAAAAGATGGGACAGACGGCCGCGGGCAAGTGGTCCACGCTTCTCGGACTGGCGGGCGACCTGCTGTTCCGCCTCTACGGGATCATCGAGCCGTTGGTGATTCCCGCCATGACCGCGCTGGAGTGGATCGTCGGACTTGCTGGAAAAGGCATCGACGCCTTGGGGGCAGCTATCGGATGGGTCTCGGAGTTCATGCAGCGGCACGCGACGGTCGTTGCGGTATTGGGCACAGCGCTCGGCATACTGGCGACGTCCATGTTCCTCGTCACGCTCCAGTCCAAGGCGATGGCCGCCTGGGCGGGGATCGTCACCACGGCGAAATGGGCATGGGCCGCAGCGCAGAACGGGTTGAACCTTGCCCTGCTGGCGTGTCCCGTGACGTGGATCATCGCCGCGGTCATCGGACTGATCGCCGTAATCGGCTATGTCTGCTACAAGGTGCAGGGCTGGGGTACGCTGTGGGACGGCACGGTTGGATTCATGAAACATTCGTTCCTTGGATTCGTGGAGAGCGTGAAGCTCTATTTCAGCACGATGATAAACGGCCTTATGATCGGCCTGGACAAGATCAAACTCGGATGGTACAAGTTCAAGGAGGCCGTGGGGCTGGGCGACAGCGCCGAGAACCAGGCCGCCATCGCCCGGATCAACGCCGATATCGAGAACCGCCAGCAGGCGATCATCGAAGGGGCGAAACGGGTCGCAGACCATGCGGCCAAAGCCAGGGCGTCGCTCGACGGCATCCGCCTTCGGTGGGATTCCGAACGGTCGCTGGGCGACGTCGCCGCGAAATTGAAAACCTCGCTGGGGATCGCGTCGCCCTCCCTGCCTGGCATGGGAGGCGAGCTGGCAGCGAATACCCCGGGCAGAGGCAACGGAACCTCCGGCAGTACGGCCGGGGCGGGAGCCGTTTCGGCCATCGCCACGGGCGGCAAACGATCCACGACGATCAACATTTCACTCGGGGCGCTGGTCGATAAGCTGGTTTTCGAGGGCGGCTACGAGGGTTCGCGCGACGACATGCAGCGCGATCTGGAGAACAGACTGATTCAGGTATTGCAAATGGCCGCAACGGCACAATAGGATGGGCAAGGTATTTTTCAACATTGGGAAAGCGACCCTGACGTCATCGTTTCATCGGATGGCTTGCGCGATCCGCTCCGCATCCGCACGACGCAGGCCCTCGGCGGCTTCGGAGCTCTGCCTCCGTATTTCCTACTCAGGGACACGGACGGGGTGCGGACGGCCGATGCGGACGAAATCCGGTCGGAAATGACAACCGTCGGAACGATAAAATCCGTCATGCCGTTGCGGCTCAAGCGTTCGACTGACGGGATTCTGAACTGGTTCACTTTCCCGCTTGAACCCTGGTGTCGATCAGCGGCAAGAACGAAATCATCCGACGAACTCCTGCCAAAGGCAAAGGAACGGGAACGGTCAAGGAGCGATGGAGCCAGGGCGACTACGAAATTTCGATCCAAGGCATATTTATCGCCGCGGAAAACGAATATCCGAAGAGAGCGTCCAGCAGTTGCGTAATCTGTTCGATACTGCCAGTCACCTCGACGTGGAGCATGATATTCTGCTGCTGTTCGGTATTACGCGTCTGGCCATAGAGAGTGTCAGCTTTCCGCACACAAAAGGCCTGCAAAACCAGAACTACGAGATCAAAGCATACAGCGACAATCCGGTTTCGCTTTTTATTCCGGTTTAACGGCGTTCGAAATGTATTCGATGAACTTTGACATAACGATCGGGAAGTATCGGCTGGCGGCGCTCGAAAGGTTGCGATCAAATGCAGCGTCGAAAACCTGGCTGATACGGCCGATATTACGCTGCCGGGGACGCTTTTCAACCGGGCATTGAAGGTCGAACAGAAAATCGCCAGAAGGAGATGCTGTTCGGATCCGCCTGGGATATGATCGGATATTGCGCGATGAATTTTCCGGGTATGTCTCCGAAATCGCTACTGATAACGACTCCGTGCGTATTCATTGCGAAGATGAACTCTACAAATTCCGCAAAGACCTCAAGGACCGTGTCCTGAAAAGCGTAACGGTGAAAACGTTATTGACCTCGGTCGCCGAAGAGGTCGGAAAATATGAAGTGGCATGCGATTACGATTTCACGTATGATAACTTCACTATCCATGCAGCGACGGGGTACGACGTGCTGCGCAAGGTGCAGAGCGAAACGAAGGCCAACATCTACCTGCGCGGAAAAACCCTGCACGTCCATCCGCAATACGCCCAGATCGGAGAGAAGGTCATTTACGACTTCGCCGTGAACATCGAGAAGTCCGACCTCAAGTACCGGGACGCCTCGAAGCGGAAGTTTCTGGCTGTCGTCGAGGGAACCGATGCCAAAGGCAAGACGATCCGTATCGAACGCGGTACGACGGGCGGCGACAAGTTTACACTCAAATTGCCGGGTGTTTCGGATCGGAAATCGCTCGAACAACGGGCCGACGAAGAGCTGAAGGTGCGGGCCTATACCGGCTACGAGGGCTCGTTCACCGGATGGCTCGAACCCTATGTCGAGCCGACATGGCTGGCCGAGATCCGCGACACGGAGTACGAATACAAGAACGGAAGCTATTACGTGTTGGGCGTCGAAACGACTTTTTGCGACAAAGGTGCGAGCCGGGTCGTCACCATCGGAAAACGCATAGAAAACAATGGATAACGCCTCGAAGATAAAACAGCTTTTGCAGCAGATTACGGGCACGGAACAGTCCGTATTCCTGTTTCGCCCGATGGAGGTCGTCTCCGTCGAGGGCGACACCTGTCGGGCGCGGTATAACGAACTGGAGATTCCGGGCATCCGTCTGGCAGCCATCGAAGGCGGAGCGGACGGCGGCCTGCTGTTGAAACCTGCAACGGGAAGTATTGTTCTGGTAGCCGACCTTTCGTGCGGCGAGCTGCGCGAATGCTCCGTGATCGGTTATTCAGAGATCGAAGCGCTGACCTACCGTCACGGCGATACGACCGTCACAATGAACGGGAGCAATGTTTCGGCTACGGTCGGTCGGATGCAGTTGAAGGTTACGGCTGACGGTGTGGAAATCAACGGCGGGAAGCAGGGCGGCCTGGTATTGGCCGCTGCGTTGCGCCGTTCGCTGGAAAGCGTTCAGCGCTACTGCGAAACGATGCGGACGGCCGTCGCTGCCGGACTGACAGGAGTAGGCATTGGAGCTGCGGCCAACGGAGGAACGGGAGCAGGGATTTTCTCCGAACAAATGGCGGCCGCAACCATCTCTCTCGAAGATTTGGAGGATAAAAAGCAACACACTGATAATGGCTAAGAATATCGGCATACTGATCGATCCCGAGACAGGAGATCTGCAAATCGATCCTCGGCGTAACGACCAAAACGTCTATGTGCAGGGCCTGCAGGTCGGAGAGGTGACGATTCAGAACCAAGCTGCGATTCTTCAGGCAATGAAGGGAGAATTGAAGAATATCCGACCCTCGGGGTCGGGATCACGAACATCGCCAATGACCACGAAACGACTGGATGGGCACGCGAGATTACGGCTCAACTGAAGGCTGACGGTATGCGGGTGAACGATGTAGAAGTCGATATAACGAACAATAAACTGACCGTCGATGCAGACTACGACACGAAATAACCAGACTCTGCTGGATATCGCAGTTCAGGAATGCGGGACTGTCGAGGCCGCGTTCGAAATTGCCGAACGTAACGGTCTTGCGCTGACCGACGAACTGAACACGGGGCAGAAACTCGATATCGTCATGACGACAACCAGAGGAGTCTGTCGTGCAGGAACTGGCGGCCGATAGAATAAAACCAGCTACCGCACCTTCGGCCGAGGAGACGGAAATGGTTCCTTACGGCGGTATCGGGTTTATGGGGATTGAAATAGACTTTGTGGTACGATGAGAACGATCGAGGAAATCAAGGAAACGATCTGCGCGGATTTCATGCGTAACGAATCCGTTGCGGAGTTGTTCGGATTTACGCCGGGCGACAGCTTCACGTCGCATTTCAGCAAGGTATCCGTCATCGGGATTCTGTTCTACATTTTCGCCGTTGCGGCGTGGACGCTGGAGAAGCTCTTCGACACGTACAAGGGCGATGTGGACACACGCATCGAGGAGATCATCCCGCACCGTCCGCGGTGGTACCGCGACAAGGTGCTTGCGTTCATGAAGGGCAAGACGCTGATCGCGGACACGGACCGCTACGACACTGAGGGGATGACCGAGGACGCCATCGCGGCGGCACGGGTGGTCAAGCACGCCGTGGCGGTCGAGAACCGGGACGCTTCGCTCCTGACGATCAAGGTCGCGGGCGAGAAGGACGGCAAGCGGTGCAGGCTCGACGCCGAGACCGAGGCGCAGCTTGCGGCCTACATCGCCGAGATCAAGGACGCGGGCGTGCGCACGGCGCTGGTGAACATCGACCCCGACCGCTTCAACTGCGAGGCGGACGTGTACTACGACCCGATGCTCGTGGCCGAAACGGTCGAGAGCGCCTGTCGGGAGGCTGTCCGCAACTACATCGAGAACCTGCCCTTCAATGGCGAATATACCAACATGGCGCTCGTCGATGCGCTCCAGACGCTCGACGGCGTGCGGATCGTGGAGTTCCGCGGGCGACGACCGTCGCGGCAGGCGAGGAGGTGCTGGTTACGATCGACGCGCGGTGCATCCCGGCCGCGGGCTATTTCGAGATGGGCGACGTCGTACTCAATATGAAGGCATACAATGGATAAGTACGACGTGAACTTCAAGCGCCTGGCGCTCCTGCTGCTGCCGACCTTCTGGCGGCGGCCGCTCTTCGCCGCGATGGCCTACGCCGCCGTGTCGCCCCTGCAATACCTGCACACGCGGTTCATCCTCTGGAAGCGCGAGCGACTACCGCCTCGAACACAACGGCCAGGTGTGCTACCTGCGGGCGCTGCTGAACGACAAGTTCGATCCCATCGACCGGAGGATCACAATCACCGAAACGGTCGAAAACGTGGGCTTCATCACCCTGCACAAACGCGAGGAGGACGCCGAGGTGCTGGTCCCGCGCCGCGGATCGGGCCGGATCCTGATTCTCAACCGCCGCGGCTACGGCGGGGTGAGCGGCTACGACTTCTGGGTGAATATCCGCTGGCGCTCTACGACAAGCTGGACATCACGCAGGTCCGGGCCGTGGTGGATGCGTACAAGCTGGCTTCGAAACGATTCTCCATAAACTACATTTGACGATGAAACAGATACAGGGCAGGTTCCTCCTGCAATCGAACAAAGACTTTCCGGCCGACTGCGAGATGCTCGACTACATGCAGACCAACGCGCACGTGGTGTCGATCATCGGCAACCTGGCGGGCGACAAGGCGATCCTGCTGGGATGCGCACTCACGGGCGGCGGCACGCAGCGGAGCTAGGGCTACGTGTTCCTGCGCACGAAGGAACACCCCGAGGGGGAGGTGCTCTACTGGGAGGGCGGCTCCATTTCGGGCGGCATGTACCTCAAACAAGCCGCGATCCCGGTACAGGCCCAGGGTACGAATATCCGCAAGCCTACGTCGAGCGGTCGCTGGCTCCAGGCGTCGGCGAGGAGAACTACAAATGGGAGGACTTCCGCGAGGCGCAGTCGCTGCCCTAGCTCGAAGCGCAGATCGTGGCGTTGCAGACCGCCCTGGCCAAGATTCAGCGCACGCCGCTGGGCATGGTCGAAATCTGGGCAGGATCCCGCATCCCCGACGGCTATGCTCTCTGCGAAGGGCAGCAGCTCAAGCAGTCGGAGTACCCCGAACTCTACAAGGCCATCGGCAGCACCTACAACAATGCCTACGACTGCAACGGCCGGAAGCTCTCGACCACGAGCGGCTATTTCCGCCTGCCCGACCTGCGCGGCCGCTTCGTGGTGGGCTACAACGTCAGCGATGCCGACTACGGCAGCTACGGCAAGGTGGGCGGCGAGAAGAACACACGCTCCCCGTCGATGAGATGCCCTCGCACGCACACGGGGAGAATCTTTGGACCGGAGGTAACGGCAGCTGGCGCAGCGGCGGCAACAACTCCTATCCCGAGGCCGTGTCGTGGCATGACCGCACGACGCCCTTCGGAACGACGGACCGCACGGGCGGCGGCAGCTCGCACGAGAACCGACCGCCCTATTACACGCTGGCCTATGTCATGCGGACGAAGTAAAATTCTTATCACGCGATTACAGAATGGCAATCAGAGTACGTGCGCAGCTGCGCAAATGGTTCGGCCGGGGAATGTACCCGACGGCCGAGCAGTTCTCGGACCTCTTCGACAGCTTCTTCCATAAGACCGAGGACAAAATCCCGATGAGCGGGTCGAGGGGCTTACCGACCAACTCAACGGGAAATACAATACGGCCGAAGGGCGGGAGCTGGAGAAGAGAGTGCAGAAAGTAACCGACGACCTCTCCGTCCATGTAGCCTCCTCCGAGAAGGCGTTCAATGAGGTCCAAAATGACATCGAGGCGCTCGACGGCAGACTCGACGACGAGATCGAACGTGCCAAAGGTGAAGAGGCCGCGATCCGCAGGGAACTGGCCGCGGGCGATGCCGCGACGCTCTCCTCGGCCAAATCCTATACCGACACCTCCGTTGCTGCCGAAGCCGGTAAGCGCGAACAGGGCGATGCGACGACCCTCCAAGCCGCGAAAACCTATACCGACACATCTGTCGCAGCGGAAGCCGAGGAGCGGACACAAGGCGATGCCACGACCCTTTCTTCGGCCAAGACCTACACCGACACCTCCGTGGCGGACGAGGCCCAGAAGCGTGGGCAGGGCGATGCCGCGACGCTTCAGTCGGCCAACAGCCACGCCGATGCGGCCGTGGCTTCGGAGAAATCCGCCCGTGAGAGCGGGGACCGCACGACGCTCGAATCGGCAAAGGCATACGTGGATAAGGCCATCGCCGAACTGGTGGACGGCAGCCCTGCGGCACTCGATACGCTCAAGGAGCTGTCGGCCGCCCTGGGCAACGATCCGAATTTCGCTACGACCGTCGCCACGCAGATCGGCCAGAAGGTCGATAAGGTTGCGGGCAAGGGCCTTTCTACCGAAGACTACACCTCGGAGGAGAAGGCGAAACTCGCGGGTGTGGCCGCCGGAGCGAACAACTACCAGCACCCGGCCACACATCCGGCGACGATGATCGAACAGGATGCCTCGCACCGTTTCGTGACCGATACGGAGAAAACGACCTGGAACGGTAAGGCATCGACGGCCGTCGTCACCCAATCGGCCAACGGTCTGATGTCGGCGGCCGACAAGAAGAAACTCGACGGCGTGGCTGCCGGGGCGAACAACTACCAGCATCCGGCCACGCATCCCGCTTCGGTAATCGTACAGGATTCGACGCACCGCTTCGTGACCGACACGGAGAAAACGACCTGGAACGGTAAGGCATCGACGGCCGTCGCCACCCAATCGGCCAACGGGCTGATGTCGGCCGCAGACAAGAAGAAGCTCGACGACCTGACGGGCGGCGAGCTGGTCATCCAATGTTCAATCCCCGGAATGAATTGACGCTATGGCAGCAAAATGACAATCAAACCCGGACACAGCTTCCGGTCTATACGGCGGAGACACTTGCCGCCAAGAATCCCGTCCTGCTCAAGGGCGAAATCGTCTATGAATCCGATACCGGACGCCACAAACTCGGCGACGGCGACGGCCTGGAACACACTGGCCTATGCCTCCGATGTCGAAAAAGTACCCGCATTGCGGTGGAAGGTGCAAGGGGGAATGCTTTACGTCAAACCCGCGACCGACCCTGCGGATCCGATTCTTAAACGCTGCAGCGTCGGAATACTCCACTACAAGAATGCACGAGTCCGAAAGTCGAGCGCTGCGAAGCTGCGCCCGACCAGCAGCGGGTTCAAACTCGTGCAGGACAGATTTTCACGCGACGAGTTGTCGTGGACATCGACACGCATCGATCCGATCCCGTTCGAGTCCGACAAAGCGGACAAGAGCGGCTGGCTTCCGGTGATCTCCGTCGAGGCCCTGTTCGGCAGGTGGGTGACACGGATCAGCGATACGTCTTATTGCGGGAAGGTCAAGTTCGATCTGCACAGAGGAATCAACATCTGCGGGCGAGGGGCCGGGCAGGACGAGTTCGGAAAACTAAAAATGTACGTATCATTCTACTCCGGCGTAGTCCTTTTCGTCGGCGATGCCCAAAGACGCATCGAAGGACCGCGCAGTTATTTCAAAGTTGCTGCAAGCAACTGCGGTTTGACACCGTCAGTCTTGCATATCTGAATATTCTGGTGACGGGGACGCAGAAAGTATGAACTCCTACGGGGGGAAATATGATACAGCGCACTCATTTTGGGGATGCGGATATACGGACTCGTCACCTTTTTTGAAACCTGATCGATATGAACAAAACCATACAGAGCCGGATCCAGCATCCGGTACATACCGCAGCGACTCTCACGGCCAAAATCCCGTCCTGCTGAAAGAGAGGTCGTCTATGAATCCGACACGCGCAAACACAAAATCGGAGATGGCGCCACTGCCTGGAACGCCCTCTCATATGCCGGGGGGGGGAATTTTGAGGGGCCTGTTTCGGCCTCGAACATCACACAAGACGCGAACCACCGCTTCGTAAGCGACGCGGAGAAAACGACCTGGAACGGCAAAGCATCAACGGCCGTAGCCACCCGGTCGGCAAACGGCCTGATGTCGGCAGCCGACAAAAAGAAATTGGATGTCATTCCAACGCAAGGTCTAATTTCATCTTCAACAATGACCCTCGGCAGTACATTGAAATTAAGTTCCAATGTAAGCTACCTCGAAGGCCGAGGATATGTTTCGTATATACGAGAGATAGGACGAACCCAAACCTCGTTTGCGATCGACAGTACGATTCCGGCAGGATCCGCTCCGCTTCAAATTATCGAATTGGTATTGAGATGCATAGCGGGACTGGAGAATAACCTGACCATTTCTCTTTTGCTGGCAGGCGATGCCGCCAATTCGAGCATCGCCATCCCCAAAGGCTCGAAACTGATTACTTTGAGCTTTATGATGTTGAACGGCCATATCGATAAATATTCCTGTTATAGAGTTTCCGTAATATGATGAAAATCGTATATAATCGTTTTATTCCGTTCGGCCGCTTCACGGCATTGACCGTGCTGGTCTGGCTGTTCGTGAAAGAGGGCGTCGCATTGACGGCCCGACTACTCAATCACGAGAAAATCCACATGCGGCAGCAACTGGAGATCGTCGCCGTTTGTCTGCTGGGTACGGTGGCGGCACACCTCCTGTTCGGGGTTTCCGCATGGTGGATGCTGGCGGCCGTTCCGGCGCCCTTATTGATTTACGGCCTTTCGGTCGCAATAGAAGTTCTCCTGCCGCCCTACAACCGCGCCTATGGGAACAGTTGTTTTGAAACCGAGGCGATCTACAACCAGCACGATCCCTCTTATACCCGTCGATGGTGGCGGCATCTGTTCGCGTGGATCACCTACATCCCTAACCGCAAATATCCATACATCCCACCTGAAAAACGACCGCCGATGATGAAAAACTGATCCATAACATGGGGCATGAAAACCCCCGGCCGTAAGTAGAGATCTCACCCACATACTTACGCAAGCGCGCGCCGAAGACGCACGACCGAGGGCTGGAGCCTTCTGTCGCGTCTTCGGCGCATTTATATGCAGTATGTGGGTGAGATGCGACAAAGATAAATATTATTCACCTCAAAACAATATTTGAATGGCATTTAATTACAAAGAGCAGTATGGCGTAATCGTCATCTGCAAGGATGAAAAAGAGCAGCGGGAGATTTACGAACGGCTCCTCGCTCAAGGTTTGACTCTTAAAATTGTTACTGTATGATTGTAAAAGTAAAACACCATTGCAGCGACTTCAACAGTTACCGAGCCGCACGAGTAAAAAGCCTTTTCAATGCTGAGAACGGCTGTGATTGGGAACGCTCGGCCGAGCTTCCCGTCGAGGGGCTGGACTGGAAAATCGGTCTTATTGTCGGCCTTTCCGGAAGCGGCAAGACAAGTATAGGCAGCCGCATTTTCGGTGAGCCCATCTATGACTTGTACGCTGGGTGGGATGCCACGAAGCCTATCGTCGATTGCATCGCCCCAGACGGAGATTTCAATGCCGTAACGGGTGCATTGTCAGCCGTCGGCCTGGGTGATGTCCCGGCATGGCTCCGGCCATTTCCCGTCTTGAGTAACGGTGAGAAGTTCCGCGCTGGCCTGGCCCGCCTGGTATGTGAACGGCCCAAACGGGCAGTCGTCGACGAGTTCACTTCGGTAATCGACCGACAAATCGCCAAGGTCGGAGCGGCCGCTTTCGCAAAGACATGGCGAAAAGGTGATGGGCAGGTTGTCCTGCTTTCCTGCCACTACGATATTATCGAATGGCTGCAGCCGGATTGGGTATATGATATGCAGGAGGCCCGGTTTTACAATCGGGACTGCCTTCAACGCCGCCCCAGCTCAAACTTCAAATTTATAAAGTCCGGGGAACTGTGTTCCCCGATTGTTTAAGCAGCATTATTATTTAGACCAGCCTGCCCCTGTGGCTGCCGAGTATTTCGTCGGATTCATCAACGGTGAGCCTGTCTGTCATGTAGCAGTCTCACCGTTATTCACCGCAGGAGCTTATAGGGCGACGCGGTTGGTCGTGATGCCCGAATGGCAAGGAATTGGAGTTGGCACAAAGTTCCTCGCCGCCGTTTGCGAATATCATCGTCAAGGACATGGCCGATGCGGCAAAATGCTGCCCGTATTCTTCCATACGTCGCACCCGCAGCTATGCGGGGCACTCCGTCATTCCCGGAAATGGGTACAGACGGCGGCAAGCCTGTATGGGGCGAATAAAACGAAGTCCATAAGCTCATTGATTAAATCGGCGGCAAGGAAAGGACAACCAGGCCGACCAACGTCTGGCTATGGCGGTCATTTCCGAGCCGTACAAGCGTTTAAATATATTAATAATGGTTGTTAAGATATTAGGAAACTCCGATACAACGGCCTATAAAGAGGCCGAACGAGTGGTTAAGTCGCTGGGGCTGGCAGTTTGGAATGAAACCTATTTTTGTGGATGTCGCTATCGCTCCGTTATTGATTGAAAGGGTGAGCAACGAAGAACTGGCAGAACCCAACCTGGGAACGCTGATATTCCATCCGTCACCGCTTCCGTATGGCAGAGGTGCATCCTCGATACGCTGGGCGTATAGACGTCAAGAACCTATTACGGCTGCGACATGGTTTTGGGCGGATAGTGGCCTTGATACGGGGGACATCTGCGAACAAGAGATCGTTAAGATCGACTACAACCTTCGACCGCGGGAGTTTTATGAACAGGAGATCATTCCGGCTATGCAAAGGACATTAAAACGCTGTTTAAACGATCTACAAAAGGTATCAAACGGCGAGTTCCACAATAGAGAAATACGCAACTTTCGATAAGCGAATTTAAGTGAACGAAGCGCACCCAATGGGTACGCTTCGTTTTTGAGGAAGTCGTTTCGTTTAAAATCCGTCGAACATTTGGATTTGCGGATTATAAATACGGATACGACGCGAGAAGATGTCTGCCTATTCTCCGCCAAAATGAATTTCCTACGCTCACGATTCGGGAACAGACTTACACTTTTCCGTGTGTATCAATATGTACAGTACATATAGCGGCTTTTCGAAATATACAATAGTGCGCGTCGCTTCGGGAACTGCGACCGCAGAACAAGCGTGAAGCACGACGTAAAACGGAATCCGGCCAGGACACGATCTCCCGCTGCGAATCCCGAACCGGACGGCAGCGGTTCTACGCATCCGCTCTTTCGGACCGCATTCAGTCCGGCCGTTGCCGAAAACAAAATTTTCAGTACATTTGAGCGACAAAAATGCTTTCCATGTCCATTCCCTCGCCGAACGACTGCGTCCCCGTACGCTCGATGAATATATCGGACAGGCCCACTTGGTCGGGCAGAACGGCGTATTCCGCAAGTTCCTCGAAACGGGCAATGTCCCTCGTTCATCCTCTGGGGTCCGCCGGGCGTGGGAAAAACTACGCTGGCCAAGATCGTTGCCACGACTCTCAAACGCCCGTTCTACACCCTGTCGGCCGTCACGTCGGGCGTCAAGGAGGTGCGCGAGGTGTTGGAATCGGCCCGCAAGCAGAAATTCTTCGACTCCAAACCGCCTATCCTGTTCATCGACGAAATCCACCGCTTCAACAAGTCGCAGCAGGACTCGCTGCTGGGTGCTGTCGAGCAGGGCGTGGTGACGCTGATCGGAGCTACGACCGAAAATCCCTCGTTCGAGGTGATCTCACCGCTGTTGAGCCGCTGCCAGGTCTATATCCTCCAGCCGATGACCGACGGGGAACTGCAAACCCTTTTAGACCGGGCTCTGGCCACCGATCCGGAGCTCAAAACCCGGAGATCGAGGTACAGGAAACCGAAGCGCTGTTCCGCTTTTCGGGCGGCGACGCCCGCAAGCTGCTCAACATTCTGGACATCATCACGGGCGCCGCAGACGGCAAAGTAACGATCACCAACCAATACGTCACCGACTGTTTGCAGCAGAACATCGCCCTCTACGACAAGAACGGCGAACAGCACTACGACGTGATCTCGGCCTTTATCAAATCGGTGCGGGGCAGCGATCCCAACGCAGCGATCTACTACCTGGCCCGCATGCTGGCCGGAGGCGAAGAGCCGCGCTTCATCGCCCGCCGGCTGGTGATCCTGGCCTCGGAAGACATCGGCCTGGCCAATCCCAACGCCCTGCTGCTGGCCAACGCCTGTTTCGACACGGTGCACAAGATCGGCATGCCCGAAGCCCGCATCACGCTGGCCGAAACCACGATCTACCTGGCCACCTCGCCCAAGAGCAACTCGGCCTACATGGCCATCAACCAGGCGCTCTCCTTCGTCGAACACGATACGACCAACCGGCCCGTACCCTGCACCTGCGCAACGCCCCGACCAAGCTGATGGATCAGGCGGGGTACGGCAAAGGCTATAAATACGCCCACGACTACGGCGGATTCGCCGGGCTGGAGTTCATGCCCGAAACGCTCAAAGGCAAGAAATTCTACGAGCCGAACACCCGCAACGCCGCCGAAGCGAAGATCGCCGCATGCATCCGGGAGCTGTGGAAGGACAAATATAAATAACAGCCGGAGACACAACGCCTTCCGGCATTCCTGAAGCCGACTGCCGGACAGCCCCGAAAATACGATCGGACGACATCCCGTATTTCACCCCGGCGAACGGCAGCGACACAAGCGACCAAAATATACCGACAAACGGCAAAAGAGCACAGCGGGCAATCCCTGAATCATAAATCCCGAAACCGGGACGGAATCTATCCCCGGAAACATAAAGACTGCCGACATGTTGAAAACAGGCGCTATATTGAATTTCCTGGTCGCGGCGGGACACCTCGCCTGCCTACCTTGGCTCTATCCCGTACTGTCGATCTATCGCATCGACGGAATCATGGAAACGCTGGCCCTCCGCTACGGGGCCGCCATTCCTTATCTGCTGACCGTCGCCATTGCGTTCATCTTCGCCGTATTCGGCCTCTACGGACTTTCGGGCGCCGGGATCATCCGCCGGCTGCCGCTGCTCGAAACAGGTATTTACACCATTGCCACCCTCTTCCTGCTGCGGGCCGTCGCGGGCGTTGCGGAAATGGCCGTGACGGGCTGCGCTCTTCTTGCGGACAGTACGGCAGCCTTTGCTGCCGCCGTCGTCGGCACGCTCTACCTGCTGGGCGGGCGGCGTAAATTCGGCAGGCAGGAATCCGAATGAAACACAAACTTCGCCGGCAGTTTACCGAAGAATACAGAGAACAACAAAATAGCATGAAACGCATAGGACTCATATCCGACACCCACGGCACGTTCGACCAAACGCTCAAAACATTCCTCAAGGACGTGGACGAAATCTGGCACGCCGGGGACATCGGCTCTCCGGAGGTCGCCGACCAGATCGCGGCGTTCAAACCCCTGCGGGCCGTCTATGGCAATATCGACGGAGGTATCATGCGACGCACCTACCGCGAATTTCTCTCCTTCGAGTGCGAAGGGGTGAGCGTCCTGATGACCCACATCGGCGGCTATCCCCGCCACTACACCCCGCAGGCCGTAGCGCGGATCAATCGCTGCGCCCGAAAATCTTCATCGCGGGGCACTCCACATTCTCAAGGTCATCTACGACCCCGTTTACGACCTGCTTCACCTCAACCCGGCGCTGCCGGCTGCTACGGTTTCCACAAGGTGCGCAGCGCCCTGCGCTTCACCATCGACGGCACCGACATCCGCGACATGGAAATCGGCGAATGGCCTCGTCCCGGCGCTTGATAAAGGGACGAAATCGTTCAATATGCAATATTTTTATTTAACATAATATTACCTGGGATTTCTTCGTTATAAGTCTGTAATTTCAACAGGACAAAACGTACATTTTCGACAAGCGAGGAGAGCGACCGCGTTCGCTTTCCGAACACGGAAAACTAAAAAGGAATCAAGATGCAAGCTAAAATCTCAAAACGCTCGAGGCCATCATCGCCCGTACGGCATTCGAAACCTCGAAACGCGCTATCACCCACTCACTCAAGGATTTTCTCACCCTTGAGATTCTGCGGGAAGAAGGGTCCTTAGCGCATCAGATACTCACCTCCCGCCTCAAGGACTGGGAGATTCACCAAATATGCCTTCGCATCGAAAGCGAGATTCGGTCGGTATCGGCACCCGATTCATCGAGGCAGAATCGAAGAATTTTTCCCTTTATACACCAGAGAATTACAACGATTGTTCGCCCCGATGCACCATGTTTCGACGGCACACGCACTGCTGCACATCGTGAGCGACCCGCACACGATCACTTCGCAGGTGCTGGCCATGTACCATTTCGATGCACAGGCGATGGCGACCGAACTGCAAAAGATGACCCTGGAGGCCGATCAAACGACGCCTCCGGATACCAATTTTCGGCCGACACCCGAACTACGGTTCATCGGCCTGCGCGAACCTGTCCGGGACACTCCTCCTGCGGAACCTGCCTTGTTGGACAAATTCGGCACCGACCTTACGTACGAAGCTCGCAGAGGCCGCATCGATCCGTCGTAGGACGCGAGCGGGAGATGGAACGCATCGTGCAGATCCTCGCGCCGCAAGAAGAACAACCCGATCCTGATCGGCGAAGCCGGCGTGGGCAAGAGCGCCATCGTCGAAGGGCTGGCCCTGCGGATGGCAGCGGACGAAGTTCCGCCACCATCCGTGGCAAACGGCTCTATTCGCTCGACGTATCGTCGCTCCTGGCCGGGACCAAATACAGAGGTGAGTTCGAAGAACGGATGCAGCGACTTCTCGAAGAATTGCGCAGGAAGCAGGACTCGATCCTCTTCATCGACGAAATACACACCATCGCGGGCGCAGGTTCGACCCAGGGAAGCCTCGACACGGCCAACATTCTCAAACCCGCCCTGGCGCGGGGCGAATTGCAGGTCATCGGAGCCACGACGCTGGACGAATATCGCGAAGATATCGAGAGCGATCCCGCGCTGGAACGCCGCTTTCAGAAAATCCTCGTCGAACCCGCTTCGGAAGAGGAAACCCTGCAAATCCTGCACAACATCGCACCCCATTACGAACGGCACCACGGGTGCGCTACTCGGACGAAGCATTGCGGGCCTGCGTCGCCCTGACCGGGCGCTACATTACCGACCGCAACTTTCCGGACAAGGCGATCGACGTGCTGGACGAAGCCGGGGCACGTATTCACCTGCAGGACAAAGGCAAAACCGAAAACCGTCCCGAAAACCGCATCCCGCGAACCGGTCGGCGCCGCAGCAGGAGCCAAAACGCCCAAAACCGCTCCCGCAAAACGGCGGCAGCGGACACGACGACTGTCGGTGGCGCCGTATGGACTCTTCCGTCCGATCCCGGCCCGCCCGAAATCCGGGCCGAGCATATCGAGCAGGTTATTACCTCCATGACGGGAATCCCAGCCGAACGGCTCTCGGGCAGCGAAAGCGAACGTCTGCGCGGCCTTGCGGACTATCTTTCGGCCCGCGTCATCGGCCAATGCGAAGCCGTCGAAAGATTTCGCGGTCGATCCAACGCTCCGGGCGGGACTCAAGGACGAAGGGCGTCCGATCGGCGTCTTCCTCTTCGTCGGACCGACGGGCGTGGGCAAAACCCTGCTGGCGAGAGCTCTCCAAATGGCTCTTCGACGAGAACAAGGGACTCATCCGTATCGACATGAGCGAATACAGCGAAAAACACAACGTCGCACGGTTGATCGGCTCCCCGCCGGGATATGTCGGCTACGGCGAAGGCGGACAGCTCACCGAAGCGGTACGCCGCCATCCCTATTCGGTCGTCCTGTTCGACGAAATCGAAAGCCCACCCGAAGTCTTCAACACCCTGTTGCAGATCTTCGACGAGGGACACCTCACCGACGGATCGGGGCGCAAGGTCGATTTCGAAATACGGTAATCATTCTCACCTCCAACGTCGGATCGCGGGCCGCGGCAATACGCTCCACGCAGGTCGGGTACAGCACCTGTTCGAAATCGGACACCCAGCAGAAAGCCCGCAGTCGGAATACCGCCGGGCGCTGGAAGAAACCTTCGCACCGGAGTTCCTGAACCGCATCGACGACATCGTCATCTTCCGCACGCTCGACCTCTCGGACGTGGAGCGGATCATCGACCTGGAACTCAAGGGGCTGCTCTCCCGTACCGACCGACTCGGCTACAAGGTCGAAATCACCGACGAGGCGAAGCGGACGCTTGCCGTCATCGGCTACCAGCGCAAATACGGCGTCCGCGCCCTGCGCCGCACGCTGCTCGAACGCATCGAGGAACCTCTCTCGGGACTGATTATCGACGGCAAACTGCACAGCGGGGAGCGGGTGATCGTGGAACCCGACGGCGAAAAGGAGGTGATTCTCCGGGTCGCCTAACATAAATCCGCACCAGTGGCGGACGGTTTTCGAATCCCGGCCGAAGCAAGTATCGGCCGGGATTTTCACGCCTCACCCACTCCTTCGACTAAGCGGTTTTCCAGAACCGACAACAACCCCGGCCCGACATACGGAATAACCCCGAACAGTCCTCCCGGCAACGAGGCATTTGCATCGAAACCGGGAACAGCTCCATATATGTCCGTCCCGCATGCTTTCGACATCTGCCTGCAAAATCGGCCCCGACACCCGGTCGAAAGGTCCGGACATCAGACTCCGTTCCCCTTCGAAACGGATGCGAAAGAGGGATAATCGATTATTTTCGTACCTTTGTCGTCTGATTCAAGAAATATATGTACCGTTTTTCAACCTACAAACGACAATACAAAGCCAATCTGAAACTGGCCCTGCCCGTCGTGATGACCCAGTTGGGGCAGATCCTCGTACAGGTCGCCGACAACGTCATGGTCGGCCGTTACGGAGGCGACGACCCCACGCCGCTGGCCGCCACTTCGTTCGGCGGCTCGGTCTTCTTCATCCTCTTCATCGCCGGCGTCGGCATCGCACTGGGCCTCACGCCCCTGATCGGCGAACTCTACGCCCAGGGCGACCGTTGCAAATCGTCGCAATACCTGCAAAACGGCCTGATGTTCTATACTCTGTTGGGATTTCTGGTCTGCGGGCTCCAACTGGCCGTCATCCCTTTGATGTACCACATGGGACAGCCCGTCGAAGTGGTCGATATGGCCATACCGTATTACAAGTTGCTGGCTTACAGCATGCCGTTCATCATGCTCTTCTTCACCTTCAAGCAATTCCTCGAAGGCGTCGGAAACACCCGGGTCGAAATGGTCGTGGTGATTCTCTGCAACCTGATGAACGTCGGCTTGAACTGGATTTTCATCTACGGCCACCTCGGATTCGAAGAACTGGGCGCCACAGGTGCGGGGCTCGGCACCCTCGGATCGCGCATCGCCATGCCGATCATGATTATCGGCTATTTCTACAAAAAACAGAAATACCGCGCCTATCTTCAGGGATTCTCGCCCCGCAACTATTCGGTCAAAACGATCCGCACATTGCTGCGTATGGGCCTTCCGATCTCCTGCAGATGTTTCTCGAAGCCTCGGCCTTCGTCGGCACCAGTATCATGATGGGCTGGCTGAGCAAAACGGCCATCAGCGCCAACCAGATCGCCATGACCTTGGGCAACTGCGCCTTCATGATCGTGACTTCGATCGGTGCCGCCACGACCATCCGCATCTCCCACTGCTACGGCGCCCGCAGCTTGAAGGAGCTGACTCTGGCGGCAAAGGCCTCCTACCACCTGGTCATCGCCTGGAACCTCTTCGCCGCCATCACGTTCATCTCGCTCTGCAACGTCATCCCGACTTTCTTCACCACCAACGCCGAAGTGATCGACCTGGCCTCGAAGCTGATCCTGCTGATCGCCGTTTACCAGTTGGCGGACGGCATCCAGAACGTTTCGGTAGGCATTCTGCGGGGTATTCAGGACGTGAAGATCATCATGCCGATCGCTTTCCTCTCGTACATCGTCTTCAACCTGCCGGTGGGTTACCTGTTGGGCTTTACATTGGGAATGGGCGCACAGGGGCTGATTCTGGGCTTCACCGTCGGTCTTACGACGGCCGCCGTACTGCTGATCGTCCGCTACCGCCGCGATATCCGGCGCTGGAAGGCCGGCATCCGATAATCCGGGATCTCCGCTTCCCGGCAGCGACGCACATCCGGCGGGAATATGCCGGAGTCTCAGCCGAATAAATTTGGCATTGCTCGCGGATTTCACTATCTTTACCGAAATTTATGACTCCAATGGATAACACCAAACCATATACGAAAGCGCCCAAGCCCGAAATCGGTCGCGGCTGCACGTTCTACTACGCCCCCGAAGGGGTCGCAGCCAAGCCTTGCGAGGGTTGCTACAAACTGCACGAAACAGCCTGGCTGGAGCAATACCCGCAACACACGCCGACCGATATTTTCGAAGTGCGCTTCAAGAACACCCGGCGCTCCTACTACCAAAACGTCAATAATCTGCCGCTGGAACGGGGCGACATCGTCGCTGTGGAAGCTTCGCCGGGACACGACATCGGCATCGTCTCCCTGACGGGCGACATGGTAGCCCGCCAAATGCGCCGCGTGGGTTTCAACCCCTACAACGGCGAATTCAAGAAGATTTACCGCAAGGCCAAACCCTACGACATCGAACGCTGGCAGGAGGCCATCGCTCTGGAGCACGAAACGATGATCACCGCACGCCAGATCGCCGCCGAAATGGGACTCAATATGAAAATCGGCGACGTGGAGTACCAAGGCGACAAGATCAAGGCGATCTTCTACTACATCGCCGACGAGCGCGTGGATTTCCGCGAGCTAATCAAGGTCTTCGCCGAACGGTTTCACATCCGCATCGAAATGAAGCAGATCGGCGCGCGGCAGGAGGCGGGACGCATCGGCGGGCTGGGCGCCTGCGGCCGCGAACTGTGTTGCGCATCGTGGATCTCGAATTTCTCGAGTGTGACGACCAACTCGGCCCGTATGCAGGAGATCTCCCTCAACCCCAAAACTGGCCGGACAGTGCTCGAAACTCAAGTGCTGCCTCGCCTACGAATACGACACCTACGTCGACGCCCGCAAGGAGTTCCCCGCGTCTGCGCGAACCGCTGCAGGCTCTCGACGGCGAATATTACCTGGTCAAAACCGACATCCTGGCCGGTACCATGTCCTTCAGCAGCAGCAAGGATACGATGACCAACGTGGTGACGCTTCCGTCGCCCGCGTCAAGGAGATCATAGCGCTGAACCGCGCCGGCAAGAAGGTCGATCAGCTGTCGGCGGAGCAACCACAACGGGAGAAGTTCGAAGAACCGACCTATCGCTCGGAGGAGGACAGCATCACACGCTTCGACGGCAACGGCTCCAAACGCAAGGGCCGCAACCGACGCCGCAGCGACCGGGCAGAGGAACGCGAGAACCGGAACAACGGTGCCCGCAGCGGAAGCGCCGCAGAAGCGGCCGCCGTTTCGGAATCCCGCAAGGACGAAAACAGGAACCCGCTGCCAACCGGAGTGAACGCCGCGAAAACGCGACCGCCGTGAACGGAATAATCGAAACGGACAAGGCGAAAGCCGCGAATCGCGCGGAGAAAGGAATAACGGTCAGGGCGAACCGCGCAACCCACGCAACAGCGACCGGAACGGGTCGCGCAACGGACAGAGCACCCAGAAAAACGAACAGCGCACCGAACGCGGGAACACCTCCGGCGAACAGAACGGTGAACGCGGCAACGGTCAGGGCTCTCGCAGCGAACAGCGCGGGGAACGTCGTTCGGAGCGTTCTCGTTCCGAAAACCGTCCGGGACAAAACGGCTCCGAAACCGATCCGACTCCGACACACTCCCAATCTCCGGGCGAAGAGGGACAGAACGGTGCCCGCCGCCGTCCTCGGGGACGCGGAGGACGCAACCGTCGTGAAGGCAACCGTCGGGAAGGCGGAAACGGAGAGACAGCACAACCCGAACCGCCGAAAAAAGAGCAATAACGACTCGTAATGTACCTGCGGAGTATCATAGCGATCGCCGGAATGCTCGTTACGAGCTGCCTTTCGCCGCATCAGACGGTCGTAACCGATACCGGGGGCGGCACGTGGAGCGAAAGTGCCGAAATCGAAATTCCGAACGCGGATACCGTGACCCCGCGCGACCTATACATCGTCGTGCGTTACAACGACTCCTTTCGGGACGACACGCTGCGGCTGACGATACGGACCATTTCGCCCGACTCCCTGGTTTTCGAGGAATCCTACACGCTGGGCCTTCCTCCCCGCAGGCACCCGGCAGCCCTCGCGGAGGAAGCGTCGGTTCCCTATCGTCGGCACGTAATTTTTCCCGACAGCGGCATTTACAGGATGGCTTTCACCCCGGCGATGCCGGTCCGGGGCGTGGAAGCCATCGGCATCAACCAGCAAAAAGCGAATAAAACAGATGGGCAAAGACAAACTCAGACGCTTTGCGGAGAACCTCACGTTCGAATGTTTCGTACAACCCGCCTTCGAGGAGGCCTTCCGCCGCGACCATCCGCTCAAAGGACATTGGCACAGCGACTTTTCCATAACGACCGTCCGATCGTACTCGAACTGGGCTGCGGCAGGGCGAATACACCGTCGCACTCGCGGAGCGCGACCCCAACCGCAACTTCATCGGTATCGACATCAAGGGTGCCCGCATGTGGCGCGGAGCCAAAACCGCCACGGAACGGCAAATGCGCAACGTCGGTTTTCTGCGTACCCGCATCGAAATGATCGCCTCCTTCTTCGCCGAAGGGAGGTCGATGAGATCTGGATCACCTTCCCCGATCCGCAGCTCAAATCGCGCCGGGCCAAGAAACGGCTCACCTCACCCCTCTTCCTGGGCCAGTACGCACAGATGCAGGTTCCCGGCGGACGAATCAACCTCAAGACCGACTCGCAACACCTCTACGCCTACACGCAAGCCGTGATCGAACGGTTCGGTCTGCCCTGCGACGTGGCCAACAACGACATCTACGGCTCGGGGTTCGCGGACGAAATACTCTCGGTCAAGACCGCCTACGAACAGATGTTCCTCGAACGGAAGCTGCCGATCACCTACACCCGCTTCTCGCTGGGTGAACGACGCGATTTCCGCCGTTCGACTGGGAAGGCGACGACACGGACGAGAAGGACAACGAAGAAGCACGGAAAAACGATATATCCGACCGAACCTCCAGATCATCATACGCAAATCCATAAATCACGTATTCCGTACCCGAGTACATGTCGTTGAAAATTCTTCATCACCGACATATATGGCAAGGGCCCCCTCCATCGGAAGAAATCAGATTCTCGACGAATTTACGCCAATCCGCATACCGATCGAAATCTGAAGCGCACCGTCAACAAAGCATTGGAAGCCGTGGATTTGATATTACGAACGTCGAATAATGGTGTATTTTTAAAAAACACTTATAAATACAAGAATTACCATTTGTCCGGATCACAAAACCGACATATAATTAATATTTTTCCTGAAAATGGCAATTATTTTCCGTATTTTGTGGGTGCCGGAGCGGAGCGGTAATCTTTGCTGGCCAAACGCACGGTTACCGTTCTCTCTTCAGACATTCGTCCGGCCCTGCCGAACGAAACGATTCGTTTCACCCATAAAAACCGAAAAAATATGAAACCCGAATACAAACCTTTCGTCGATGCGCTCATCGAACTGGCCATCCGCGAAGACATCGGCGACGGCGACCACACTTCGCTCTGCTGCATCCCCGCGACGGAAAAAGGCCGCATGCGCCTGCTCTGCAAACAGGAGGGTATTCTCGCGGGCATCGAAATCGCACAACTGGTACTTCGACGCCTGGACCCCGAGATGCAATTCGAACAGATCCTCCGCGACGGCGACCGCGTGAAGCCGGGCGACGTGGCCTTCTACGTTTCGGGACGGCTCCAGTCCCTGCTGCAAGCCGAACGCATCCTGCTGAACATCATGCAGCGCATGAGCGGCGTGGCGACCCAGACAGCCGTCTATGCCGACAAGATCAAAGACCTGCATACCAAAGTTCTCGACACCCGCAAGACCACACCCGGCATGCGCGTGCTGGACAAGATGGCCGTGAAGATCGGCGGCGGCGAGAACCACCGCATGGGCCTCTTCGACATGATTCTGCTGAAAGACAACCACATCGACTTTGCAGGCGGCATCCGCCCGGCCATCGAAGGAGCCAAAGCCTATCTCAAGGCAAAGGCAAGAACATTCCGATCGAATGCGAAGTGCGTTCGCTCGAAGACATCGACGAAGTGTTCGCCGCAGGAGGCGTGGACCGCATCATGTTCGACAATTTCACCCCCGAGATGACCCGCAAGGCGGTCGAGAAAGTCGCCGGACGCTGCGAAACCGAGTCGAGCGGCGGCATTACGCTCGAAACGATGCGCGACTACGCCGAAACAGGCGTGGACTTCATATCGGTCGGCGCCCTGACGCACCAGATCAAATCGCTCGACATGTCGTTAAAAGCCTGCTAAGGTGGAACGCTGGCTACATAGTAATCCGAGCATGCTCCTGCGGCGCATCGTCCTGCTCTACATCGTCCTGCTGCTCTGCCGAATCGTCTTTACTGCTACAACTACGCCCTGATCGGCCCCTGGGTTGGCAGGAGGTCCTGACATTGGCGGGGTCTGAAGTTCGACACCGTATCGGTTCTCTACGCCAATCTGCTTTTCATCGTCCTCTCGCTGCTGCCGTTCCATTTCCGGGAGCGGAGCTGGTATCGGCGTATTCTCTTCTGGTACTATGCGGTGATCAATTCGCTGCTGATCGTGGCCGTAAACCTGGCCGATTGCGTCTATTTCCGCTATACGCAGAAGCGTTTCACCGCCGACGAAATCTTCTTCGCCGACAACTCCAATTCGGTGCAGCTCGTGCTGAAATTCGCCGCCGAAAACTGGTACCTGCTCCTCGTCGGCGCAGTCCTCATCTGGCTGCTCGTTTGGGGTTACGGACGCAAGATCACACCCCGATCGCCCCTGCGCGAGGGCTGGGTTTATTACTCGGTCAATACGGGACTGCTGGTGATCGCCATTCTGCTCGGCATCGCCGGCATGCGGGGCGGCGTAACGCGCATGACCCGCCCGATCACCCTCTCGAACGCCACGCTCTACGCCTCGACCAGCGAAAAGGCCAACCTGATCCTGAGCAACCCCTTCTGCATTCTGCGGACCATCGGCAGCGGCGGATCGGTCAAATACACCCGCTACTTTTCGCCCGAAAACTGGACGAATATTTCACCCCGACCCACCGCCCCGACTCTTCGGCCGTGAACCTCGAAGGGCGCAACGTGATGGTTTTCATTCTGGAAAGCATGTCGGCCGAACATTCGGCCTACCTCAAACCCGAATTGTACGGCAACGGCACGCAACCGGGCTATACGCCGTTCCTCGACTCGCTCATGCGGCAAAGCCTCTGTTTCGGACAGATGTACGCCAACGGCACCCGCTCGATCCAGGCCATGCCCGCCGTACTGGGCAGCATCCCCTCCTTCAAACAGCCTTTCGTGCTGATGCCCCAGTCGCTGGGCAAAAGCCGCCAACTGCCGCAGATACTCCGCGACAAAGGCTACCGAACCGCCTTCTTCTGCGGTTCGGAGCGCGGTTCGATGGGTTTCGAGCCTACGCCCGCAGCGCCGGCATCGATCGGCTCCTGAGCCGCGAGGATTACGAAGCGGCACACGGCACGGAGGATTTCGACGGTTACTGGGGTATCTGGGACGAACCGTTCCTGCAATTCACGGGCGAAGAGCTCTCGAAAATGCAGGAACCTTTCTTCGCCACGCTGTTTACCCTCTCGTCGCACCATCCCTTCGTCGTGCCCGAGCAATACGCCGACAAGCTGCCGGCGGGAACGACCAAAATACACAAACCCGTAGCCTACGAAGATCTCGCCTTCCGCAACTTCTACCGCCGTTTCAAGAACGAAGAGTGGTTCCGCAGGACAATCTTCGTCTTCGTCGCGGACCACGTTTCCTCGGAGAAAATGGCAGAGGAAACCCGCTCCTATCCCGGCAACTACCACATCGTCGGATTCATCCACACCCCCGACGGCGCACTCGCACCGCAATTTCTGGCACAGACCGTGCAGCAGATCGACATCATGCCGACCCTGCTGGGACTGTTGGGAAACCGGGAACCCTATTTCGCATTCGGACGCGACATTCTGAACGAACCCGACCGCGAACCGTGGGCCGTGATGTACGATTCGGAATTCCGGGTCGTAACGGACGAAGCGCTCTTCTCGTTCGACGAGGAATGGATGACCGGCGCGACGTTCCGAAACGAGACTTCGGACCGGGAACAGACCGCGTCGGTCGAAAATCGGCTCAAGGCCCTGATTCAACAGTATTACGGGCATGTGGAAGCCAAAATTACACCGTAGAAGACAATTTATGATTACCTTCAAACCCATTACGATCGAAGACAAGGCCGAAATCGAATCCTTCACATTGCCTTACGCCCCGGCGAACTGCGACCTGGCGTTCGCCAACATGTTTTGCTGGCAATTCCAGTTCAAAACCGCCTGGAGCGTAGTGGACGGCTTTCTGGTCATCCGCTTCCAGATCGGGGCAGCGACCGGATCGGCTACATGCAGCCTGTCGGCGCAGGAGATTTCACCCCGTCCTGCGGCATCTGGAGGAGGATATACTCGCTGCCGGACAACGGCTTCGGATCATCGACATGACACCTGAAGGGCTCGAAAAACTCCGCAGTGTAGGCCACTGCCAGTTCGCTTTCGCCTCCGACCGCAATCTGGAAGACTATGTATACAACGCTTCGGACCTGCGCGACCTTCCTGGCCGGAAATACCAATCCAAACGCAACCACATCAACCGCTTCGATGCGGAATACGAATACCGCTACGAGCCTATGACCCGCGACCATGCTGCGGAGTGCATGCGTCTGGAAGCCGAATGGCGCAAGACCCGCAGCGGACATACGGGCGAGCTGTCGGCCGAACAGCGGGCCATGCAGCGGGCTTTCGCCCATTTCGACCGGCTGGGACTTATCGGTGGCTGCATCTACGTCGGTGATAAACTCGTCGCTTTCACTTACGGCTCACCGATCAACGACCATACGTTCTGTGTTCATGTCGAAAAGGCCGACACCGAATACGACGGGCTTTCACCATCATCAACCGGGAGTTCGTGGCGCACCTGCCCGAGCAATACACGCTCATCGACCGCGAAGAGGACCTGGGTATTCCGGGACTACGGCAGGCCAAGCTCTCCTACCATCCGGCATTCCTCGAGAAGAAATATACGGCCCTCTGCCTCTACCCCGACGAAATAGCCTGCAAACGGCTCTGGATAAAGTGCTTCGGAGACGAAGAAACCTTCATCGACTCCTTCCTGATCGGCCATTACAGCCGCAAGCGGATGCTCGCAGCCGAAGAGGACGGCCGTCTGGCGGCCATGCTGCACCTGATCCCGTTCGAAAGCGAGCTGGGGCGCACGACCTACATCTACGGCGTGGCGACCGACCCCGACTACCGGGGCCGGGGCCTGGCCTCCGGATTGATGCGCGAGGCGATGCGGCGGATCGCAGAAGAAGGGCCGACGCCGCGATCCTTATCCCAAGCCAGGAAAGCCTCAAGGACTTTACGCCCCGTTCGGCTTCGAAGACCGGTCGCTTCCGGTCGTTTTCGAAGCGCCGGACGACTTCGACTTCGGCTCGGGCAATCAGGAACAGGATCGGGCTATGGTCTGGCGCCGCAACAACAGCGCACCGCTGCCCGAACGTTTGCACTGCCGGCTTCTCTGATCCCGCAAAGAACCGTTCCGCAGAAAGTACGGCCGGACGCCTCGAGGCGTCCGGCCGTACTTTCAGGTCCTTCCGAACACCCGCTTCCGCGCGATCGGATCCGAAGATTCCACTCTTTCGGAGAAGAAGTGACCGATTATCGACAAAATCGACAAAAAAACGTCGAAATCATTGCAAATCATTCGTCAAATGTTTAATTTTGTTAGATTAAAGACTGATATTGTTAATTTTAAGTAAAATCAATCACCATATGAAGAAGCTTATATCTGCTGCCGAAGCGGCGGGAATGGTAAAGACGGAATGACGGTCATGATCGGCGGCTTTCTGGGCAACGGAAGCCCCACGCGATCATCGACGCACTGGTTGAATCGGGCGTAAAGGACCTCACCCTCATCGTGAACGATACGGCTTATCCGGACAAAGGCTGCGGACGGCTGATCGCCGGGAAGCAGGTCCGCAAAGTGATCGTATCGCACATCGGCACCAACCCCTGCACCAGCGAGCAGATGAACAGCGGCGAACTGGAGATCGAATTCTGCCCGCAGGGAACGCTGGCCGAACGGGTTCGTTCGGGCGGGGCAGGTCTGGGCGGTGTGCTCACTCCGGTCGGACTCGGAACGATCGTAGCCGAAGGCAAACAAATCATCAACGTCGATGGCAAGGTTACCTGCTCGAAAACCGCTGCGGGCCGACGTAGCCCTGCTCGGCGCGAGCCTGGCCGACCGATCGGGCAACCTGGTCTATAAAGGCACGTCACAGAATTTCAACCCGTTGATGGCCACCGCAGCCGACCTGGTGATCGCCGAGGTGCGGGAGCTGGTAGAAACCGGAGCGATAGCCCCCGAAGCGGTCCGCACGCCGGGTATCTTCGTAGATTACATGGTCGCTCCGGCCAAATAACCGAACGGCCGAAAGAACAAATCCGCATCTCAATCGAATTAAAAATATCAGGTTATGGAAAAATCAATGATACGGCTTCGGATGAGTGCCAAAGACGCTCATTACGGAGGCAATCTGGTGGACGGCGCCCATATGGTGCATCTGTTCGGCGACGTGGCCACCGAACTGTTGATCATGCACGACGGCGACGAAGGACTGTTCGTGGCCTACGACAACGTCGAATTTCGCCCCGGTCTATGCCGGCGATTATATCGAAGCGGTGGGCGAAATCGTGAAGGTGGGCAACACCTCGCGCAAGATGGTCTTCGAAGCCCGCAAAGTGGTCGCTGCACGCCCCGACATCTCGCCCTCTGCGGCCGACGTACTCAAAGAGCCCGTCGTGGTCTGCCGTGCCAGCGGTACGTGCGTCGTAAAAAGAGGACCAGCGCATCCCTGAAAGCCGCTAACGGAGTTTTCGGCCCGTTCCGGACACGAAAGCGTCCCGCGATGCGAAGACCGCAGGCAGGAGCGCCGGAGAGAGAAAACGGCCGATGCGGCCGGAAATTCTCGGCGAACAGGTCCGAACAGGTTTAGCCGCCACATCGGACAAAGCAACGGAATTCAACCATTTTCAAACTTTTCAACCAAAGACCCCATGGAAAAACTGATCATAACGGCCGCGATCTGCGGGCGGAAGTACTCAAGGAACACAACCCGCAGTCCCCTACACGGTGGAAGAGTGCGCCCGGGAGGCCAAGTCGGCCTACGATGCCGGCGCGAGCATCATCCACCTGCACGTGCGCAACGACGACGGCCAACCCACGCAGGATAAAAACCGCTTCAAACAGGTTATGGACGCTATCCGTGCGGTTTGCCCGGACGTAATCATCCAGCCTTCGACGGGAGGTGCCGTCGGCATGACCAACGACGAACGGCTGCAACCTACGGAGCTGCTCCCCGAAATGGCGACCCTCGACTGCGGCACGCTCAATTTCGGCGGCGATGAAATCTTCGAGAACACGGAGAACACGATCAAGTACTTCGGCCAGAAGATGATCGAGCGGGGCATCAAACCCGAGCTGGAGGTCTTCGACAAGAGTATGATCGAAATGGCGCTCCGCCTGCACAAGAAGGGCTATATCGCCGCCCCCATGCATTTCGACTTCGTGATGGGTGTGAACGGCGGCATCGGAAGCGACATCCGGGATTTCGTCTTCCTGCGGGGCAGCATTCCGGCCGATGCGACCTACACGGTAGCCGGCGTGGGACGCTACGAATTTCCGCTGGCGGCCCTGGCGATCATCGACGGCGGCCACGTGCGCGTAGGTTTCGAGGACAACGTCTATCTCTCCAAAGGCGTTCCGGCCAAATCCAACGGCGAACTGGTCGAGAAGGTCGTTCGCATGGCCAAAGAGTTCGGACGCGAGGTCGCCACACCGGACGAAGCTCGCCGCATTCTGGGACTCAAGAAATAAGATCACGGAAAAAATATCAACACTGCAACACAACAAAACACCATAATGAAAAAAGGACATAAATACGGCACACACCGGGTAATCTCCACGAAGGGCGTGCTTCCCCAGCCGGCAGACAAGCTGGACAACAACATGGACGAGATCTACGACAACGAGATCCTGATCGACGTACAGACCCTCAACATCGACTCGGCCAGCTTCACCCAGATCTCGAACCAGGCCGGAGGCGACAAAGCCAAAATCGCCGAGATCATGCTCGACATCGTCGAAAACAAGGCAAACACCGCAATCCGGTAACCGGATCGGGCGGCATGCTGCTGGGCACGGTCGAGAAGATCGGCGACGCGCTCGTCGGCAAGACCGACCTCAAGGTAGGCGACAAGATCGCCACGCTGGTTTCGCTGTCGCTGACTCCGCTGCGGATCGACAAGATCAAGGAGATTCGCCCCGATGTCGATCAGGTCGATATCGACGGCAAGGCGATCCTGTTCGAAAGCGGCATCTACGCCAAAATACCTTCCGACCTGCCCGAAAAGCTGGTAATGTCGGCCCTCGACGTGGCCGGAGCTCCGGCACAGGTAGCCAAACTGGTTCGCCCCGGCAACACGGTGCTGATCATCGGCGCAGCCGGCAAATCCGGCATGCTCTGCTGCTACGAGGCTCGCAAGCGGGTCGGCGTAACGGGCAAAGTGATCGGACTCTGTTACAGTCCCGAGGAGAAGGAGCGCCTGGACAAGCTGGGCTTCTGCCACGAGGTCGTCTGCATGGACGCTCGTCAGCCGATTCCGGTACTCGAAAAGATTACGGAGCTGACCAATGGCGAAATGTGCGACATCACCATCAACAACGTGAATGTTCCCGACACCGAAATGACCAGCATCCTCTGTACCAAGAATACGGGCATCGTCTATTTCTTCTCGATGGCCACGAGCTTCACGAAAGCCGCTCGGCGCCGAAGGCGTCGGCAGCGACGTGACGATGATTATCGGAAACGGCTATACGAAGGGACATGCAGAGATCACGCTTCAGGAGTTCCGCGAATGCGAACCTCTCAGAAAAATATTCACCGAGCTGTACGCCTAACCGATACGAACGACACCTGCCGCTTTTCCTCATCGTCCCCGCCCGGCGCAAATTAAAAAGCAGGACGGATCCGACTTACCGAGGCAGGAGGCACTCATCGAAAATAGCCGTCCGCCGCATCCGTTTTCGATGAGCGGACGGCGAAAACAAACGCTCGCTACATCGGCGAAAAACACAAACCGCAACAACGTAACAATCGAACGAAACAAATAAAATCAAATGACACCTCTCACACCCGCAATGAGCCGCAGAAAAGAATTCTTTCCCGAAGTGACCGACCAGCAATGGAACGACTGGCACTGGCAGGTAAAACAGGATTGAGACCGTAGATGAGCTCAAGAAATACATCAAGCTGACCGCTGAAGAGGAGGAAGGCATCCGCGAATCGCTCAAAACGCTCCGCATGGCCATCACGCCCTACTACCTGACGCTGATCGATCCGGAAAATCCGCACTGCCCGATCCGCAAGCAGGCCATTCCTACCGTCGAGGAGCTGAAGCGTTCGCCCGCCGACCTGGAAGATCCTCTGCATGAGGACAGCGATTCGCCCGTACCGGGTCTGACGCACCGTTACCCCGACCGGGTACTGTTCCTGATTACCGACATGTGCTCGATGTACTGCCGTCACTGCACGCGCCGCCGCTTCGGCGGCCAGCACGACTGTGCAACCCCGAGAAACAGATCGACGACTGCATCGACTACATCGCCCGTACACCGCAGGTACGCGACGTGCTGCTCTCGGGCGGCGACGCCCTGCTGGTGAGCGACGAAAAACTCGAATATATCATCAGCCGTCTGCGTGCCATTCCCCACGTGGAGATCATCCGCATCGGCTCGCGCACCCCGGTCGTGCTGCCTCAACGCATCACACCGGAATTGGTGAACATGCTCAAGAAATACCACCCGATCTGGCTGAACACCCACTTCAATCATCCGAACGAAGTGACCCCGAATCGAAGCAGGCCTGCGCACGTCTGGCCGACGCCGGTATTCCCCTGGGCAACCAATCGGTGTTGCTGCGCGGTGTGAACGACTGCACGCACATCATGAAAAGCTCGTACACGAACTGGTGAAGATGCGTGTGCGTCCCTACTATATTTATATCTGCGACCTGTCGCTGGGCATCGGACACTTCCGTACCCCGGTATCGAAAGGCATCGAAATCATCGAGAACCTCCGGGGACATACCTCGGGTTACGCCGTTCCGACATTCGTCGTGGACGCTCCGGGCGTCGGCGGCAAGATTCCCGTCATGCCGAACTATGTCATCTCGCAGGCTCCGAACCGCGTGGTACTCCGCAACTACGAAGGCGTAATCACGACCTATACGGAACCAACCGACTACAAGGACGATGCCACTGCGAAGAGTGCGAGAAAGCACGTCGGAAGGAAGGCGTGGCCGAGTTGTTGAGCGGCGGACGTCTTTCGCTCGAGCCGTCCGAATTGAGCCGCAAGACCCGTAACCACAACCTTTAGAACGTAACGCTGCAAGACCAGCCCGCACCGGATTGGGATTCGTAACGAACATATCGGATTTCGGCAGCCTGGCCATCGTCGGCCTGGAGAAGAACACGGGTAAAACTCGAATGTCTGAACTACATTCTGGGACAACTCGGCGGCCAGGCGGAGCGTTTCGCCCTGACTTCGGTCGGAATCGACGGCGAGAGCCGGGATCAGGTGTGCCAGACGGCGAAGCCCGAGATCGAGATTCCCGAGGGAATGATCTTCGTCACCTCGGAGAAACACTACCGGGAAAAACGGCTCGCGGCCGAGGTCCTCGACGTGAGTCTGGGGCGGACGGCGCTCGGGCGGCTGATAACGGCCCGCGCGAGGATGAGCGGCAAATTGCTGCTCTCGGACCTTCGGACACGGCGGGCCTGAAAGCCCTGATCGACCGGCTCAAAGCCCGGGGCGTAGGCACGACGATCGTGGACGGCGCCCTGTCGCGGTTGAGCCTGGCTTCGCCGGCGGTCACCGAAGCGATGATCCTGGCCACGGGAGCTGCCGTCGCGGGAAATATTCCCGAACTGGTCCGCAAGACGAAATACGTTTACGAACTGATCGGAATCGAAGAGATCGAGGATGCGCTGCGTACCCGGCTCGATCCTCTGACACAGGGGGTGTGGGCCGTCAGCGGCGGCGGCGAACCGATCGACCTCGAATTACCCTCGGTGCTGATGCTCGAACGGAGCGGAGAGAACCTGTTCCGGCACGGCCGGCGGATTTACGCCACCGGCATCGTCACGGACAAGCTGTTCCAACTGCTGCGAACGCAACAACGGGAAGTGGAGTTGATCGTCCGCGACTTTACGCGGGTGTTCGCCTCGCCCGAAGCGTTTTACGCCTTCCTGCGCCGGGGGCACCGGATCAGGGTAGTACACCGCAGCCGGCTGCTGGCCGTCACGGTCAATCCGACGGCTCCGTCGGGACTGGTACTCGACTCCCGACGGTTGTGCGAAGCGATGCAGGAGGCGTTGCAAATACCGGTTTACGACGTAAAGAAATGCCCGAATAGAAACGAATACGGCTACACACGAACAAAATCAAGGATCTTAAAGTCCCCTCCGAGGAGAGTAAGAGGAAGGTCAGACGCTCTGACACGGCAGAAGGCCGTGAAATAAATACGCGAAACCGTGCAAAATTGCATCGAATAACCAGAAAACGAATGCGACTCAAAGAGGCCATACAACATACCAGCGGACTGCGCTGCGTCGTCGAAGGAATGGAGATATGTTCCTCCGTCGGGCGGCGTATGCTCCATGAAATGACATGGCTCGGCGAGGAGTCGGCGATCACGGCGGAACACGACCGCATCGCCTCGGTGTTGCGCCTGCTCGAAACCGAAGCGGGACGCGACCGCACCGAAACGATTCGCCGCAAACTGGCCCTGCTGCGCGACATCCGCTCAACGATCGAACGCACGGGCGGCAACTGCGTATTCGACGACATCGAACTGTTCGAATTGAAGTTTTCGCGCTGCTGGCGGAAGAGCTTCGACCGCTGGCATCGCAAGGGCGTCTTGCGGATCCCGAGCTGAACGGGGTCGTCGATCTGCTCGATCCGGAGGGCAACCGGCTCCCCCATTTCTTCGTCTATGACGCCTACTCGGAGGAGCTGGCGACCCTGCGCAAACAGATCAAAGCACGCAAACAGGCCGGAGCCGACGAGTCTCAAGTGCAGGAGCTCTATTTCCGCAGCGTGGAAATCGAAGACCGCATTCGGGAGAGACTCTCCGTCGAATTGCGGAAATACCACGAAGCGTTGCAACAGGCACTCGACCGGATGGGATGGCTCGATGTGGTGATCGCCAAGGCGATGCAGGCCCGCGACTGGGGCCTTACCCGTCCCGCGATAACGCAGGACACGACCTCCTTCCGAGGCTTGTTCAACCCGAGTTGCGGATTTCGCTCGAAGCGGCCGGGAAGCGATTCCAGCCCGTGAACATCCGCCTGACGACGGGACCTACGGTAATCACCGGCGCCAACATGTCGGGCAAAACCGTGTTGCTGCACAGCGTCGAGCTGGCCCAGTACATGCTGCAATTCGGATTTTACATTGCGGCCGAAAGGGCGGAAATAGCCCTTGTGGACGAAGTGCACTGCTCCGTCGGCGACGGACAGGATCAATTGAGCGGCCTTTCGTCCTTCGCGGCCGAGATGATGCGGATGGACGAACTGGCCAAAAGCGTCCGGGCAGGCAGGCGGGTGCTGGCTCTCATCGACGAACCGGCCCGCACGACCAATCCGGTCGAAGGAAGGGCGATCGTGAACGGTGTCCTCGAATTTCTGGCCGACTACGAAGTCCCTTCGCTCGTGACCACCCACTACAACGGCATCGCGGCTCCGTGCTGCAAGCTGAAGGTAAAAGGCTTCTCGGAAACGAACGCGGAGGAGAAGATCACGCTGAAAAACATCAACGATTTCATAGACTACTCGCTCGAGGAGGTCACGACGGACGAAGTTCCGCACGAAGCGATCCGGATCGCCCGTATTCTGGGCATCGACCCGGAGATCCTCCGGCGAATCGAACGCAACGAAGAACTCAAAACAACCAATGGCGGCAGCCGTACGGCACAGCCTACATGAACGATATGAAAAGCAAATTAGGAATAGACTTTAACCAGGTGGAACACGCCCGGAGCGTAGCGCGCAAGATCGCCGACGGGGTGCAGGATTTTGTGGAAGGTTATACGACGGTAGCCGTCGAGCGGACGCTGTGCCGTCTGATCGGCATCGACGGCGTGGATGCCAACGCGGTACCGCTGCCGAACGTGGTGGTGGAAGAGCTGCGGGAGAAAAACGTACTGGGCGAAGGCGCCCTGTTCTTCCTCGGCAACGCGATCGTCGAAACGGGACTCACACCCCAGCAAATCGCCGAAGAGATCGCTGCCGGCAAACTCGACATCACCCGCTCGGCCGTATGTACGGCAGCCGAGCGCGAAGCGGCGCTGAAACCGTATATCGACGCCAGCATCGCCAAAATCGCAGCCAACCGCCAGCGTCGAGAAAACTACATCGCCACCATCGGCGAAGGGCCGCGCCCCTACCTCTACGTAATCGTAGCGACGGGTAACATCTACGAAGATGTCGTACAGGCGCAGGCCGCAGCCCGACAGGGCGCCGACATCATCGCCGTAATCCGCACTACGGGCCAAAGTCTGCTCGACTACGTGCCCTACGGCGCGACGACCGAGGGATTCGGCGGCACGTTCGCCACGCAGGAGAACTTCCGGATCATGCGCAAGGCTCTGGACGAAGTAGGCGAAGAGGTCGGCCGCTACATCCGCCTTTGCAACTACTGCTCGGGACTCTGCATGCCCGAGATCGCCGTAATGGGTGCACTCGAAGGTCTGGATGTGATGCTCAACGACGCCCTGTACGGCATTCTGTTCCGCGACATCAACATGCAGCGCACGCTGGTCGATCAATATATGTCGCGCGTAATCAACGGCTTCGCCGGCGTAATCATCAACACGGGCGAGGACAACTACCTCACCACGGCCGACGCGGTCGAGGAAGCCCACACGGTGCTGGCTTCCGACCTGATCAACGAACAACTGGCCCTGCTGGCCGGCCTGCCCGAGGAGCAAATGGGTCTGGGACACGCCTTCGAGATGGATCCGATGCTCGAAAACGGCTTCCTCTACGAGCTGGCGCAGGCGCAGATGACCCGCGAGATCTTCCCCAAGGCTCCGCTGAAATACATGCCGCCGACGAAGTTCATGACCGGCAACATCTTCCGGGGACATATCCAGGACGCACTGTTCAACATGGTGGGCATCTGGACTTCGCAGGGCATCCAGTTGTTAGGTATGCCGACCGAAGCCATCCACACCCGTTCATGTCGGACCGCTACCTTTCCATCGAGAACGCCCGCTACATCTTCAACAACATGAAGAACATCGGCGACGAAGTGGAGTTCAAGGAAGGCGGACTGATCCGCAAACGTGCCAAGGAGGTTTTGGACAAAGCTACCGCACTTCTCGAACGCCTCGAAAGAGGGACTCTTCTCGGCGCTCGAGAGGAATCTTCGCCGACATCAAACGCCCCATGAACGGCGGCAAGGGTCTGGAGGGCGTGAGCAGCAAGGGCCGCAACTACTACAACCCCTTCGTGGAGATTATGAAAAACGGCAGTCGCGCCGCAGCGAAAAAATGATATTCCGATGCTGCAAGCACGACCAAACGCCTTATTTTAACTATATTAGCATATTGATTCTATGAGTGGAGGATTATATTCAACCGAAGGCAGGGATTTCGACCAGACCCTCGACCTGAAAAGATAAAGCCCTACGGCGACACGATGAACGACGGCAAAACGCAGTTGAGTTTCACTGCCCGTGCCCGCCGGCGACGAAGCCATCGAAGCGGCCAAACAGTTGATGAAAAGATGGGCTTCGAGAACCCGCAGGTGGTATTCCACCGGGAGCTGACGGCCGGTTACACGTTCTTCAACTGCTACGGAAGCTGTACCCATACGGTCGATTATTCGAATATCCATGTCCCGAAAGTCGAATCGACCAAATGGGACATGGCCGAAACGGACAGCTTCATCCGCGAGCAGATCGGCCGCCCGATCGTGGTGATCGGCGCCAGCACCGGCACGGACGCCCATACGGTAGGTATCGACGCCATTATGAACATGAAAGGCTTCGCAGGTCACTACGGACTGGAGCGCTACTAGATGTTCGAAGCCCTCAACATGGGCAGCCAGGTAACCAACGAAGAGTTCATCGCCAAAGCGATCGAACTCAAGGCCGACGCCCTGCTGGTTTCGCAGACGGTGACCCAGAAGGACATTCATATCAAGAACCTCACGGAGCTGGTCGAAATGCTCGAAGCCGAAGGGCTGCGCGACAAAGTGATTCTGGCGTGCGGCGGCCCGCGCATCTCGCACGAACTGGCCAAAGAGCTGGGCTATGACGCCGGCTTCGGCATGAACACCTACGCCGACGACGTGGCGTCGTTCATCGCCAGGAGATGGCCCGCAGAATGCACCGCAAATAGGAAACGGTCCCGGATTCCAGAACCGCCCCGTTTCAAGACAGTACGACGAACAGACAAAAACGACATAAATCTATGGAAAGGAACAGATCAGAGAAATCATCGCCAAACGCGTGGCGATGGAACTCAAAGACGGCGACGTGGTGAACCTCGGTATCGGACTGCCGACGGCCGTCCCCGATTACCTGCCGGAAGGCGTTCAAATCTTCCTGCAGAGCGAAAACGGCCTGCTCGGTATGGGCCCGACCCCGCACCGGGCGAGGAAGACCCGAATTTATCAATGCCGGCGGCGGATTCGTCACGGCCCTCGAGGGCGCCTCGTGCTTCGACAGCGCCACCTCGTTCGGCATCATCCGCGGCGGTCATGTGAACGCTTCGGTACTGGGAGCCTTGCAGGTCGATGAAAAGGCGACCTGGCCAACTGGATCATCCTGGGCAAGAAAGCCCCGGCATGGGCGGTGCGATGGACCTGCTCACGGGTGCCGACAAAGGTGATCCTGGCCATGGAACACACGGCCAAAGGCGCACCCAAAATCCTCAAGAAATGTACGCTGCCGCTGACGGCCAAAGGCTCCGTGAACATGATCGTAACCGAAATGGGCGTCATGGAGATTACCCGGAAGGCATCGTGCTGACGGAAATCAATCCCGAATTCACCGTCGAACAGGTTCAGGCCGCTACCGAAGCGCACCTGATCGTGTCCAAGGATCTTAAACCCATGAAAAATAGGCCCGCCATGATCAAAACAGGAGATAAATACCGTCACGACGTGACCTATACGCAGGAAGGCGTGATCGCTTTCGCCGAAATCACGGGCGACAAAACCCGATCCACCTCGATCCGGAATTCGCAGCCAAAACCCCGTTCGGCCGTCCCATCGTGCACGGATTCCTTTCGGCCTCCGTATTCTCGAAGGTCTTCGGAATGCTCTTCCGGGACAGGGCACCATCTATCTCGCAGGAGATGTCGTTCCGTGCACCCGTCTTCGCCGGGGAGAAATATACGGCCGAATTCGAAGTAATCGACGTAAACACCGAAAAACACATCGGTACGATCAAATGCCTGCTGCTCGATGCTGCCGGCAAAGAGTGCATCACGGGCACCGCCAAACTCAAACACAACAAAGAATTCATCTAAAAGAGATAACCATGAAAAGACTTGAGAACAGAGTCGCCATCGTCACGGGCGGCACGGCCGGTATCGGCGAAGCAACGGCACTGCGTTTCGCACGCGAAGGCGCACAGGTAGTCGTATGGGCACGTAACGAAGCCCGCGGTAAGGAAATGGAGAAAAAGCCGCAGCCGAAGGGCTCGCCATCACCTTCGACAAGGTCGATACGAGCGATTTCGAGGCGGTAACCGCTGCGGCCAAGCGCGTCGCCGACAAGTTCGGCAAGATCGACATCCTGATCAACAATGCCGGCATCACCAACGACAGCACGCTCAAGAAAATGACCGTCGAACAGTGGCAGAACGTGATCGACGTCAATCTTTCTGGCACGTTCTACTGCTGCAAGGCCGTGTTGAACTACATGCTCGAAGCCGGCTACGGACGCATCGTCAATGCCTCGTCGGTAGTAGGGCTTTACGGCAACTTCGGCCAGACCAACTACGTGGCCACGAAAGCCGGCCTGATCGGTATGACCAAAACGATGGCCCGCGAACTGGGACGTAAGGGTATCACGGTCAATGCCGTAGCCCCGGGCTTCATCGAAACCGAAATGGTTGCCAAGATGCCTGAGAATGTACTCGACGGCATGCGGGCCAAAGTTCCCGTAGGTCGCCTGGGTCGTGAGGAGATCGCCGCCGCCTATCTCTACCTCGCATCCGACGAAGCGGCCTACGTCAATGGTGCCGTTTTGAGCGTAGATGGCGGTATGACTGTTTAAAATCATTAAAAAACCATACTTATAAAATGAATTTCGAATTGACCAAAACCGAGCAGCTGTTCCGGCAAATGATCCGCGAATTTGCCGAAAACGAGGTGAAACCTCTGGCTGCCGAAATCGACGAAGAGGAACGTTTCCCTGTGGAAACCGTAGAGAAAATGGCAAAACTGGGAATCTTCGGTATTCCCTTCCCCGTCAACTACGGCGGTGCAGGCGGCAACAACATCCTTTATTCGATGGCCGTCGAAGAGCTGTCGCGCGTATGCGCCACTACGGGCGTGGTCGTATCGGCACACACGTCGCTCTGCGCCGCTCCGATTTATGAGCACGGTACCGAAGAACAGAAAATGAAATACCTGCCCAAGCTCTGCTCGGGCGAATGGCTCGGCGCTTTCGGCCTCACGGAGCCCAACGCCGGTACGGATGCTGCGGCACAGCAGACCACGGCAGTCGATGCAGGCGACCACTATATCCTGAACGGCAACAAAATCTTCATCACCAACGCCGCTTACGCACACGTTTATATCGTGATGGCGATGACCGACAAGTCGCAGGGTACGCGCGGTATCTCGGCATTCATTGTCGAGCGCGACTTCCCGGTTTCTCGATCGGCAAGAGAGAAGAAGATGGGTATCCGCGGTTCAGCGACCTGCGAGCTGATTTTCGAGAACTGCATCGTTCCCAAGGAGAATCTGCTCGGCAAGGTCGGCAAGGGCTTCAGCATCGCTATGAAGACCCTCGATGGCGGCCGCGTCGGTATCGCTTCGCAAGCCCTCGGCATCGCGCAGGGGCGATGGACAAACCGTGAAATACGTCAAGGAGCGCAAACAGTTCGGACGGACGATCGGACAGTTCCAGAACACCCAGTTCCAACTGGCAGACCTGGATACCAAAATCGAAGCTGCCCGCCTGCTGGTACGTGCAGCAGCCTTCAAGAAAGACCAGAAGCTCCCATTCTCGGTCGATGCCGCCCGGGCCAAGCTCTTTGCAGCGGAAACCGCAATGGAAGTGACGACCAAGGCCGTGCAATTCCACGGCGGATACGGCTACACGCGCGAATACCCCGTTGAGCGCATGATGCGCGATGCCAAGATCACCGAGATTTACGAAGGTACTTCCGAAGTACAGCGGATGGTGATTTCGTCGGCACTGTTGAAATAGCGGCGGGCGACCGTGCATCCGGTTCCGGAATAAACCCCGAAGCCGGTCGTACTCCCCTCGCAAGGACACATAAAGTAAAAACAATAAAAAACAGATATTCGAATGAAAATTGTAGTTTGTATAAAACAGGTTCCCGATACGACGGAAATCCGCCTCGATCCCGTTACGGGAACGCTGATCCGCGACGGTGTGCCCAGCATCATGAACCCCGACGACAAGGCCGGCCTCGAAATGGCTCTGGAGCTGAAAGACCAGTACGGCGCACACGTCACCGTTATCACGATGGGTCCTCCGCAGGCCGACGACATCCTGCGCGAAGCCTTCGCAATGGGTGCCGACCGTGCGATTCATCTGAGCGACCGCAAATTCGCCGGTGCCGATACGCTGGCGACTTCGAACGCTATCGCCGGTGCTCTCCGCATGCTGGAGTTCGACCTGGTAATTACCGGTCGTCAGGCTATCGACGGCGACACGGCCCAGGTAGGCCCGCAGATCGCCGAACACCTCGGTCTGCCGCAGGTGACCTACCTCGAAGGCATTAAATACGAAGGAGGAAACCGGCTCGTCGTCAAGAAATGGACGGAAGAGGGGTATCAGTTGCTCGAGGTGGAAACCCCGTGCGTGGTAACCGTACTCTCTTCGGCCAACCGGCCCCGTTATATGTCGGTACGCGGCATCGTGGAGGCATACGACAAGCAGGTGGAAGTCTGGGGTTTCGACAACATCTCCGTCGAAGAGTCGAAACTCGGCCTCAACGGTTCGCCGACCCGCGTCTTCAAATCCTTCACGAAGGGTGCGAAATCCGCAGGTAAGGTCTTCGAGCTGGAGCCGGCCGAAGCAGCCGATCTGATCGTCGAGAAGTTGCAAGAAAAATTCATAATCTGATCGGCCCCGGCAACTGCGAAGCTGTAAATTACCGATCGTTCATTTACAACAGTCGTTTTCTGCACCCGGCAAAAGCCGAATCCTTTCGGTCCAGCCCGCCGAAAACGTTCACAAAAAACACAGTTACTTACCAAGATGGATAAATCTCAATATAAAAACGTTTACGTGTTCGTCGAACAGCGTGACGGAGTCGTTCAGAACGTCGCTCTCGAACTTCTGGGAAAGCCCGCGAACTGGCCGACGCACTCCATGAGCAGGTAATCGCCCTGCTGCTCGGCAAAGGAGTCAAAGACAAGGCCGACGAGCTGATCGCAGCCGGAGCCGACGTGGTCCTTTCGATCGAAGCCGACGAACTCGCCCAATACACCACCGAGCCTTACGCACAGGCCATCACCCAGGTAATCCACGAGCGCAAGCCCAGCATTCTGCTGATCGGTGCCACCAGCATCGGCCGCGACCTCGGTCCGCGTCTTTCGGCACGCATCGGCACGGGACTTACCGCCGACTGTACCGGACTCGACATTTCGGAAGACGGCGACCTGCTGATGACGCGTCCTGCCTTCGGCGGTAACCTGATGGCAACGATCATCTGCAAGGAACATCGTCCCCAGATGTCCACGGTACGCCCCGGTGTGATGCGTGCCAAAGCGGCCGATCCGACCCGCAAAGGAAAGGTCGAGGACGTAAAAATCAATTTCGACAAATCAAAGTTCCGCGTACGGATTCTGGAAACGGTCAAGGAACAGAAGAATATGATCGACATTACGGAAGCCAAAGTACTCGTTTCGGGCGGCCGCGGTGTCGGCACGGCAGAAGGGTTCCAGACCCTGCGCGAGCTTGCCGACGTGCTCGGTGCCGAAGTATCGGCTTCGCGTGCGATGGTCGATGCAGGTATTCTCGCACACGAGCGACAGGTCGGACAGACCGGTAAAACGGTTCGTCCGGATCTCTACTTCGCCATGGGTATCTCGGGTGCGATCCAGCACCTGGCCGGTATGGAGGAGTCGGACTTCATCATCGCCGTGAACAAGGATAAATTCGCTCCGATCTTCAACGTCGCCGACGTGGGTATCGTATGCGACGTGCACAAGGTCGTTCCGATCCTGACAGAGAAACTGAAGACGATGAAAAGTAAGTCCGGAAACTTGCTCTTCAAAATAAGGGAAGATTCGCAATGAATCCTCCCTTATTTTATGGCCGGTGCGAAATCCGCTGAAACCCGACCGCCCGGACCTCTCCTCCCACATATTCACAAAAACAGGCAGTTCGGCCCTTGTGAAACAAATAAAAGCAGACGCAAGGAAAAACCTTGCGTCTGCTCCTGATATCGAGATATAATCCGCATCAAGGCAATCCGTCCTCATTCGGCACGATTGCACAGATACCCGGAATCTATTTCGCAACTTTTGAGGAATGCCTCGATCGTATTCTCGATCAGACAGGCGATCGTCATCGGACCTACCCCGCCGGGCACTTTCGTAATCAGCGAAGCCTTCGGCTCGCAAGCCTCGAAATCGACGTCGCCGCACAATTTCCCCGTTTCGTGATCTCGATTGACACCCACGTCGATCACCACGGCACCGTCGCCCACCATGTCCGCCGTAACGAACTTCGGACGGCCGATCGCCACGACAAGAATCTCCGCTTCGCGTGTCACATCCGCCAGGTTCTTCGTCCGGCTGTGAGTAATGGTCACCGTAGCATTCTCATCGAGCAACAGCTTGGCAACGGAAGCCCCACGATCGTACTGCGGCCGATCACAACGGCTTTGCGTCCGGCCAGCTCCACGCCCGAATCCTTCAGGAGCTTCATGATACCCTTCGGCGTACAGGGCAGCACGCAGGGCTGTTTCTGCCAGAGAGCCGCCACATTGAGGGGTGGAAGCCATCCACATCCTTCTCTTGACGAATCCGTGCGATCACCTTATCCGAATCGATATGTTTCGGCAGCGGCAGCTGGATCAAAATTCCGTCCACCGTATCGTCGGCATTGAGGTCGTCGATAATTTTCAGCAACTCCTCCTCCGAAATGTCCGCCGGCTTGCGAATCGTCGTATTCAGGATACCGACCTCGTCGGCAGCCTTCGTCTTACCCGTCACATAGGATACGCTGCCCGCATCCTCACCGACCAGCACCACTACCAAATGGGGCAGCCGGCCGTATTTCTCCGGGAATGTCTTCACCTGCTCGGCCATCTTGGCCTTGCAAGCCGCCGCTAATTCTTTTCCGCTGATTACCATATACTGTTTTGATTTTAAAGATTGCTTATCCGTCCCATCCAGGGATTCGAAGGACAAATATAACTATTTTTTCACTAAAAACGAAAGAGCCTTCATACCGATATCGGATCGATAGAAAAGATTCTCGCAACCGATTTTCCGGACCTCCTCGAGCGCCCGGCACCTGGCCTGCTCGGGTCGGCACTCCGGCAGACGACGATCATCACCCGGCCGCCCGAGGTAACGAGCCGCCCCTCTTTTATCGCCGTGCCCATATGGTACACTACGCCGTCCACCTGCTCCGTTCCCGTAATTTCATACCCTTCTCATAGGAGCCGGGATATCCTTTCGATGCCAGCACGATCCCCAGAGTCGCAAAGTCGTGCCACTCGGCCTCGCCGGATCCCGTCCGTCGGCTACGGCGCTGAAAATATCGTAAATGTCGCTCTTCAGGCGGGGCAGCACCACTTCGGTTTCGGGATCGCCGAAACGGGCGTTGAACTCGATCACGCGGATTCCTGCGGGGTCTTCATCAAACCGCCGTAAAGCACGCCCGTGAAAGGACATCCCTCGTCGCAGAGAGCGTCGGCCGTGCGCTGCATCACCTTTTCCAATGCGAAAGCCTCGTCTTCCGGAGTAATGAACGGCAGCGGGAGTATGCTCCCATACCGCCCGTATTGGGACCTTCATCGCCGTCGAACGCCCGTTTGTGATCCTGCGCCAGCACCATCGGCAGCACCTTGCGCCCCGACACGAAACACATGAACGAAAATTCGGGTCCGGTCAGAAAATCCTCCACGACCACACGTCCCTTGCCGAACTTGTCGTCCAGCAACATGTCGCGCAACGCGGCATCGGCCTCCTCCATCGTCCGGGCGATAACGACACCCTTTCCCGCAGCCAGACCATCGTATTTCAGGACGGCGGGCAGAGGGCGCGAACGAACGTACTCGAAGCCTTCCGGTAATCGTCGAACGCCCGGTAACCGGCCGTCGGAATACCGTACCGCCCCATCAGATCTTTTGCAAACTCCTTGCTCGACTCGATGCGGGCCGCCGCCTTCGTCGGGCCGAAAATACGAAGTCCCTCCTCACGGAAGCGATCGACGATACCGGCCACGAGCGCCGCTTCGGGCCCTACCACCGTGAGGTCGATCTCTTTTCACGAGCAGGGAAAGCAATCCCTCGACATCGGTATCCTTGACCGGCACACACTCGGCCTGACGAGCGATACCCGCATTGCCGGGAGCGCAATATATCTTCGAAACCTGCGGCGAACGCGACAACGCATCGACGACGGCATGTTCGCGGCCACCGCCGCCTACGACTAAAACTTTCATAACCTATCGTTTATTCCCGACCGCACTTTCCGCAAAGAGCGGCTCGGAAATCGTCCATAAAATAATCCGACCGACGGACACGAAATCCGCAGTTTAATGTTTGAAATGACGCATCCCGGTAAACAACATCGGAATACCCGATTCATTGGCCTTCCGGATCGAATCCTCGTCCCGGACGCTGCCTCCCGGCTGCACGATCGCCTCGACGCCGCTCGCAGCCGCCAGGCTCACGCAGTCGTCGAAGGGAAAAGCCGTCCGAAGCCAGTACCAGCCCTTCGGTCACACCCTGGGCATGGGCCTGCTTGAGCGCGAGTTCCGCCGAGCCGATGCGATTCATCTGACCCGCTCCGACACCCAGCGTACGACCGTCCTTCACCACTACGATAGCGTTCGACTTCACATGCTTGACAATACGCCAGCCGAAATCGAGATCGGCGAGCTGCCTTTCCGTCGGCCGCTTCTCCGTCACGCACATATCCGCCGTCACGGGACGTGTTTCGAGGTCGAGGTCCTGCACCAGCAATCCTCCCGTCACACTCACCAACTGGCGCTGCTTCGCATCGCTCTTCTCCATCGGAACTTCGAGCAGACGCAGATTCTTCTTCGTCGAGAGCACTTCGAGGGCTTCGGGCGTAAACGAAGGGGCCATGATGATCTCCAGAAAAATCGGCTTCATCAATTCGGCCGCCTCACGGGTCACAGGTCGGTTCAGGGCGACGATACCGCCGAAAATCGACACCTTGTCGGCCTCGTAAGCCTTCGTCCAGGCATCCGCCGCATCCCGCCCCACCGCAGCACCGCAGGATTCATATGTTTGAGTCCCACGCAGAACGGCTCATCGAACTCCCGCACGATCGCAAGGGCTGCGTTGGCATCCTGTATGTTATTGTAGGACATCTCCTTGCCATTAAGTTGCCGGGCATAGGCCAGCGAATAGGGCACCCGTTCGCCGCTGCGGTAGAACTTGGCCTGCTGGTGCGGATTCTCTCCGTAGCGGAGCGACTGAACCAGATCGAACTCCAGGAACAACTCTCGTCGAGCCCCGCTTTTCACGCATGTACGTAGCGATCATCGCATCGTACTCGGCGGTATGGGTATATGCCTTGGCCGAGAGCTGCAACCGCAATCGGGGAGTCGTATTGCCGTATCCTCTGATCTCCGCAAGGATCGTGTCATAATCCGCCGGGTCGCACACTACGGTCACGTCCTTGTAGTTCTTGGCCGCACTGCGCAACATCGAAGGTCCGCCGATGTCGATATTCTCGATCGCCTCGTCCATCGTCACCCCTTCGCGGGCGATCGTCTGACGGAAGGGATAGAGATTCACACACACCATGTCGATGAACTCGATGCCGTTCTCCCGCAACGCTTTCAGGTGGTTCGGATCGTCGCGGCGAGCCAGCAGGCCGCCGTGCACCTTGGGATGGAGCGTCTTGACACGTCCGTCGCAGATCTCCGGGAACCCCGTCACATCGCTGATGTTGATCACCTCCACGCCGCTTTCAGCCAACAGTTTCATCGTACCGCCGGTGGCGATCACCTGCCAGCCGAGCTCTCGAAGTCCGCGCGCGAACTCCACCACGCCGGTCTTATCGCTCACACTGATTAATGCTCTCATATTGCTAATTTATATAGGCAATCATATCTTTCAATATACCATTTCCGACGATCTCAACACCGAATCCGAGAGTCGCTTATTCGCGGTCCAATGACCGCATTTACCACTCCGCCTTCCCCTAATCCTTTCTCGAAAGGGACTCGGGTCGCTGCATTTCCAAAGAGGTACACTAAAGGATATGATCGCGTTAATATATACGTAGTTTTATCGTTTTCGACTCGCGGTCGCCGTTATTCACGGTATCCGACGATGTGTTTCCAGGTCCGAATCCGCACTAAACCGCGACGTTCCCGCGATCCTATTGCTCCGCAACCAACTTTGCCACCGTTTCCACATACAGCGGATGTTCGACGGCATGCACCCGGGCTTCCAGCTCTTCCGGATCGCTCCCCAGATACTCGAAAGCCCGCTGGGCGATGATCCGGCCCCCGTCGAGCTCTCCGTTCACATAGTGGATCGTCACGCCGAAGACCTTGACGCCGTAAGCAAAGGCATCGGCAATGGCATGCGCCCCCTTGAACGCAGGCAACAGCGAGGGATGAATATTGACGATCCGGTCGCGGTACGCCTCCAGCACCACATCGGAAAGGATGCGCATATACCCCGCCAGACAGATCAGCTCGACCCTTTCGGCCCGAAGCCTGCGGACGATCTCCCGTTCGTAGTCGGCTTTCGAAGGGTACTCTTTGGGGTTGAACGTAAAAGTCGGAATACCGTAACGGGCAGCCCGCTCGTTCACGAAAGCCCCCGGCTTGTCCCAGACCATGAGGGCGATGCGGGCCGCAATGCGCCCATCGGCACAAGCCGCAGCCAATGCTTCGAAGTTGGAGCCGTTTCCGCTGGCGAATACTGCGATCGTCTTCATCGCCCTATCGGATTTCCACGCCCGGACGATCCGTCGCCCGGCCGATCACCGAAGCTTTCTCGCCCTGTTTCTCCAAAATGGCAATCACTTCGGAAGCCTCATCCTGCGAAACCGCGATCACCATGCCGATACCCATGTTGAAGATGTTGAACATCTCGCGGTGAGCGATCTTGCCGTATTTCTCCAACAGGCGGAACACGGGCAGGATCTCCCACGTCCCCTCGTGAATCTCGATACCCTGGCCCTCGCTCAGGATGCGGGGAATATTCTCGTCGAAACCGCCGCCCGTGATATGACTTATGCCGTGCACGTTACAGGCTCGGATCACTTAGAGCACCTGTTTCACGTAAATTTTGGTCGGCGTCAGGAGCACCTCGCCCAACACACGGCCGTCCAATTCGGGATAAGCCTTGCGAAGATCCAGTCCTGCATCGGCAACCACCTTACGCACAAGGCTGAAACCGTTCGAATGGACACCGCTCGACGCGATACCCACCAACACGTCGCCCACACGCACCTTCGTACCGTCGATCAGGCGCGACTTCTCGACCACGCCGCACGTGAAGCCCGCAATATCGTACTCGCCGCCGGCATACATGCCCGGCATCTCGGCCGTTTCGCCGCCGATGAGTGCACAGCCGGCCTGACGGCAGCCTTCGGCCACACCCGCCACGATCGCTTCGATCTTCGCAGGCTCGTTGTGCCCCACGGCTACATAATCCAGGAAGAAGAGCGGCTCGGCCCCTGCGCCAGCACGTCGTTCACGCACATAGCCACGGCGTCGATGCCGATCGTGTCGTGCTTATCCATCTCGAAAGCCAGCTTGAGCTTGGTTCCCACGCCGTCGGTACCGCTCACGAGCACCGGCTCCTTGACATTAAGCGCCGAGAGATCGAACATTCCGCCGAAGGCGCCGATGTTACCCATCACGCCCAACCGCGAGGTCGAAGCCACGTGTTTCTTGATGCGGCGCACCACTTCGTATCCGGCCTCGAGGTTCACACCGGCCTTTTCATAACTTTCCGCCATAACAATAGTTGGTTTTAGCTGTTTCCTGAATATTTCCACCCGATGTTTTCGAAATACGCATGCAGGACAGGTTCTTCCCTGACACCGCAGATCGAAAACGAAGCGGTTTGTTTAACATTTTTCTTTTTGTTCGCCTCCTCGATCGTCCCGTAAAGCGACGTCGGATAATTGCCCGTGAAGCAGGCCATGCACAACTCGCAGCGATTGCCCGCCTTCAGCAAGGCATCGGGCGAGAGGTAAGCCAGCGAATCGGCTCCGATATACTCGCACGCCTCCGGAACCGACATGCGGGCGCACAGCAGCTCCTCGTACGTCGAAGTATCAACACCGTAAAACAGGGATTCTTGAACGGAGGGCTGGCGATGCGGACATGAACTTCCGTGGCCCCGCCTCACGCAACAGACGCACAATGCGCCGGGAGGTGGTACCGCGCACGATCGAATCGTCAATCAGCACCACACGCTGCCCCGAAACGATACCGCTCACCGACGAAAGTTTCATCCGCACGCCCTTCACGCATCGACTGCGACGGCTGGATGAAGGTGCGGCCGATGTATTTGTTCTTGATAAGTCCCATCTCGTAGGGAAGACCGCTCGCTTCGGCGTATCCCATGGCAGCGCTCAAACTCGAATCGGGCACTCCGACCACGATGTCCGCGTCTGCCGGCGCCTCCTTGTAGAGCAAGCGTCCCGACTCCTTGCGGAAGGCGTGCACGTTACGGCCCTCGATGTCGCTGTCCGGGCGGGCGAAATAGATATACTCCATCGCACACATCATATGGCGCTTGAACATCGAATAGTCGCTGCTGCGGATGCCGTGCCGATCGATCGTAACGATCTCGCCGGGCTCTACGTCACGCACGAATTCGGCACCCACCACCTCGAAAGCACAGGTTTCGCTGCTGACGACATAGCCGTCTCCCAACTTGCCGATCGAAAGGGGCCGCAGACCGTGTTTGTCACGGCAGGCATAGATGCGGTTAGCCGTCATCACCAGAAACGCGAACGCTCCTTCGAGCATATTGAGCGCCTCGATGATCGAATAGATACGGGGCCGGTTGTGGTTGCGTACCTCCTTTTTGATAAGATGGGCGAACACTTCGCTGTCCGAAGTGGACTGGAAAAGACTGCCCTTGTTCTCCAGGTAGTTGCGCAGCAGATCCGCATTGACGATATTCCCGTTGTGGGCCAATGCGAAATCACCCGTGTTATGATGGAACAGAAAAGGCTGTATATTCTCCGTCCCGCCGCCACCGGCCGTCGAATAACGGACATGACCGATGGCCATATCGCCCGCAAGGTTTGCCAGCTTGGCTTCGTTGAACACCTCCGTAACAAGTCCTTCGCCCCGAACACGCCGCATCGCCCCTTCCTTCGAAACGCTTACGATACCGCACCCTTCCTGCCCGCGATGTTGCAGGGAATGAAGGCCGTAGTAGGTCAGGTTAGCTGCGTCGGGCACTCCCACGACGCCGAAAACGCCGCACTCCTCGTGCAGCTCCCGGTCGCAGATCGGCTGCATTATGCTCTCTTTGTGCATCGGAACTTATTTGATTACTTTTTCCAGACGGGCCAGGATCTCCTCGTAAGCCTCGCGCACCTTACCCAAGTCACGACGGAAGCGATCCTTGTCGAGCTTCTCGTTGGTAGCCATATCCCACAGCCGGCAGGTATCGGGCGACACCTCGTCCGCCAGAACGATCTCGCCGTCCGACGTGCGGCCGAACTCGATCTTGAAGTCGATCAGGTTGATATTCATCTTGGCGAAAAGCTCCTTGAGCACCTCGTTGATCCGGGCGGTCATGGCATAAATCTGTTTCAACTCGTCATAGGTTACGACACCCAGCGCCACCGCATGATGATCGTTGATCAGCGGATCGCCCAGCTCGTCGTTCTTGTAACAGATGTCGAAAATCACGTTCGAAGGCTTCGTTCCCTCCTCGATACCCAGACGCTGGGCCATCGAGCCGGCGATGACGTTGCGGACGATCACCTCCAGCGGAATGATCCGCACACGGCGGCACAACTGGTCGCGGTCGTTCAGGGTCTTCACGTAGTGAGTCTTGATCCCCTGCTTGTTGAGATATTCGAAGATCAGGGTCGAGATCCGGTTGTTCAGCACGCCCTTGTTCTCGATCGTGGCCTTTTTGATGTTGTTGAACGCCGTCGCCGCATCCTTGTAGTGAATCAGGATCATATCCGGATCGTCCGTCAGGAAAACCTGTTTGGCCTTACCCTCGTAAAGCATTTCGCCTTGTTGCATAGTGGTTGGTATTTTATAATTGTTATTTTGTTTTCCGGAAATAGTTCACCGCATTCGTGAAGATGTCCTGCACCTTCTCTCCGGCGATGTTCTTAAAGAGGTTCTCCCCGTAACGCTCCGTATGGCCCATCTTACCGAGTATCTGCCCGTCGCGGCTCACGATACCCTCGATCGCATAATACGATCCGTTGGGATTGTACGGGGCTTCGGCCGTCACGCGGCCTTCGGCATCGACATACTGGAACGCCACCTGCCCGTTCTCGAACAGCTCGCGGGCCAGAGGCTCGTTCACGACGAACTTGCCCTCGCCGTGGCTCACGGCGATCGAATGGATATCGCCCACCGAGAAACTCGACAGCCACGGGAGTTGGTCGTCGCCACGCGGGTCGAAACAATCTGCGACACATGACGGTTGATGTCGTTGCGGAAGAGCGTCGGCGACTCTTTGGTCACCAGGCCCAGCCGTCCGTAGGGCAGCAGGCCCGACTTGACCAGCGCCTGGAAGCCGTTGCAGATGCCCAGAATCAGGCCGCCCCGGTCGAGCAGACGATGTATTTCCTCCGAAATATCCTTGTTGTTCAGCACATTGGCAATGAATTTACCGCTGCCGTCCGGCTCGTCGCCCGCCGAGAAGCCGCCGCAGAGCACGAAGATATGGCACGCAGCGATCGCCTCCTTCATCCGGCGGATCGAGTCGAAAATAGCCTCCGCCGTCAGGTTGCAGAACACCTCGCTGCGCACTTCGGCACCCGCCCGGCGGAAGGCCTTCGCGGTGTCGTAGTCGCAGTTGCTGCCCGGGAATACGGGGATGAAACCACCGGACGCTCGACCGCCTCGCCCGGATAGGTGAAGCTGCGGAGAGCAGGCATCGCCTCCATGACCGGCGCATGGTTGATTCCCTTATCGGGATAAACCGTCGCAAAGCGTTCGGTATTGGCCCGGTAAAGCTCTTCGAGCGGCATTTTTCGCCGTTGATCGTGAGCGATTCCTCCGCCTCGGTATGTCCCAGCAACTCGGCGGCCGGGAAATCGAGCGGCTCGGTGCTCTCCACCACGATCGAACCGTAAGAGTTGTCGAACAACGTCGCTTCATCCTCCTCGACATCGGCACCGATGCCGTTGCCGAAAGACATCTTGGCCAGCGCTTCCGCCACACCGCCGAAGCCGACGGCATAGCCCGAAACGATCTTGCCGGACTCGATAGCCGAACTTACGAAATCGAAATTCCGCTTCAACGCCCCGGTATCGGGCATATGGTTTTCGAGCGGGGTATGACGCACTAGGTAAATCGAATGGCCCGCCTTCTTGAAATCGGTCGAGATGACGCGTCCGGCATCGACAGTCGTAATACCGAAGGCCATCAGCATAGGCGGGACGTTGATCTGCTCGAAGGTACCGCTCATCGAGTCCTTGCCGCCGATCGAGGGCAGTCCCAGCTCGACCTGCATCTTCAGGGCACCGAGCAGCACCCCGAGCGGCTTGCCCCACGTACGGGGCGACTTGGTCATGCGCTCGAAATACTCCTGATAGGAATAGCGCATCTTATCGTAGCGGGCACCCGCCGCCACGACTTTGGCCGCAGCGTCCACGACGGCATAGGCCGCACCGTGGTAGGGACTCCACGACGCCAGGAAAGGGTTGTAGCCGAAGGCCATAATGCTGGCCGTATCGGTATATCCGTCCGTCGGCAACTTCTGCACCGACACTTGTGTTTCCGAACGTTGCGTACGACCGCCGAAAGGCAGCAGCACGGTCGAAGCGCCGATCGTAGAATCGAACATCTCGATCAGCCCCTTCTGCGAGAGGACATTGTCGTCCGCCAGGTTCGCAAGCATCTTTTCGCGCAGCGTACCGCCCTTCACCTCGCGGCGGAAAGGATCGCGTTCCTCGACCGCACCGATCGCGGCCTGGGCATAGTGCTTGGCCCCTGCGCTGTCGATGAACTCGCGCGAAAGATCGACCACTAATTTGCCCTTGTTGTACATCCGCATACGGCGCGAGTCCGTCACGTCCGCCACATGGGTCACTTCGATATTCTCCGCGGCGCAGTAGCGCTTGAACTCCTCTTCGGCACTCGGTTCGATCACAACGGCCATACGCTCCTGCGACTCGCTGATCGCCAGCTCCGTCGCATTCAGACCGCTGTACTTGGTCGGCACGCGATCGAGGTAAATATCCAGGCCGTCGGTCAGCTCGCCGATGGCTACGCTCACACCGCCCGCACCGAAGTCGTTCGACTTCTTGATCAGGCGCGTCACTTCCGGACGGCGGAACAACCGCTCCAGCTTGCACTCTTCGGGGCGTTGCCCTTCTGCACCTCACTGCCGCACATTTCGAGCGACTTGTCGGTATGCTCTTTCGACGAACCCGTCGCACCGCCGACACCGTCGCGGCCCGTGCGGCCGCCGAGCAGCAGGACCACATCGCCCGGCACGGGGACTCCCGGCGCACGTTTTCGGCTTTCACGGCACCGACCACGGCACCGACCTCCAGGCGTTTGGCCACATAGTCGGGATGATACACCTCGCGGACGTGGGTCGTGGCCAGTCCGATCTGATTGCCGTAGCTCGAATAACCGGCAGCGGCCTTGAGGCTGATGACGCGCTGGGGCAATTTGCCGGGCAGCGTTTCGCTTACGGGTTGATAGATATTTCCCGCACCCGTCACACGCATCGCCTGATAGACGTAGCTGCGACCCGACAACGGATCGCGGATGGCACCGCCCAGGCAGGTCGAAGCTCCGCCGAAAGGTTCGATCTCGGTCGGGTGGTTATGGGTTTCGTTCTTGAATTGCAGGAGCCATTTCTCGATGCGGCCATCTACATCCACATCGACGAAAACGCTGCATGCGTTGTTCTCCTCGCTCACCTCCAGGTCGTCGAGCAGTCCCTTGCTGCGCAGGTAACGGGCACCGATCGTCGCCAGGTCCATCAGGCAGATGCTCTTGCCCTCGCGCCCCAGTTCGCGGCGGATTTTCAGGTAAAGCGCCAGCGTGCCTTCGATCTCGTCTTTCACGAACGACTCCTCGACCGTAATGTTCTCCAGCTCGGTCGTGAAGGTCGTATGACGGCAATGGTCGCTCCAGTACGTATCGAGAATCCGCAGCTCGGTTTCGAACGGATCGCGACCCTCTCTCCGGAAATATTCGACCACTTCGCGCAGGTCGTCGGCATTCATCGCCAGACCGTTCTTCTTGCAGTAGGCATCGAGTTCCGCATCTTCCATCTCCCGGAACCCGTCCAATACCGGCACCGGTTTCACGGGGCGCTCCAAATCGTCCAGGCCCCGCAAATCCTTCTCGCGCGACTCCACGGCATTGATATAATAGCGACGAATACGCTCCATCGTCTCCTTGGGAAGTTTCGAAGGGAAGATCAGCAGCTTCGAACTCTTGATCTTCACCTCGGCCGAAGGATCGATCAACCGCACGCAGTCCACGGCCGAAGCCGCTCGCTGGTCGAACTGTCCGGGCAGGCACTCCACAGCCAGAAAGCTGTTGCCGCCCAGATCGCACGAATCCGTCACGGCATCGGTAACCACCTCGCCGAAGACCCTGTAACGGCTCTTCTCCAGCAATTCGTCCGAAAAACCGAACAGGTCGTACACGTTCAGCAGCCGCAGGCCGTCGAGCGAAAGATTCAGGTTGGCATTCAGGTCGCGGAGCAGGCTCTCGGCCTCGACCCGGAATTCGGGGTATTTCTCAACGAAAATACGGTAACTCTTCATTATCTTATTTTTGACTTTATTTCACAAATCTGTCGGCCCACTTGGCGGCATACTCCTCGCCGGTCACACCGACGAAAGTCACGTGTCCCATCTTGCGCTTGGGCTTGGAAACGGTCTTGCCGTAAATATGGACATACACACCGGGGCGATTCTCCCGGGCAAGCGCCTCGGCCCGCTCCAGATCCTGTCCCAGGATGTTTTCATCACGGTAGGGGCCTTCAGCTGCGGCTCTTCGAGGGGCATATCGAGCATGTAACGGCACAGCTCCGGAACTGATTGGTCGTCGAACCCTCGATGGTCCAGTGTCCGCTGTTGTGCGGGCGCGGCGCCATTTCGTTGAAATAGACCTCGTCTCCCTTCACGAAATATTCGATAGCCAGAATCCCCCGGTAACCGCAGTCGCGCATGAAACGCTTGCTCTGGGACACCATCCGCTCCCGCACCTGGTCCGGCATCTCCGCCGGCACGATGCACAGATCCAGAATACCGTCCTTGTGGATATTCCGCCCTACCGGGAAGCAGATCACGCGCTCTCCGTCCGACACCAGCACCACGCTGGCCTCGAAATCGAACGGGACGAACTCCTCCAGAATGCAGGGCACCGCGAGCAGTTCGCGGGCTTTCGCAAGGTCGGCCTCGCCGCGAAGCACCGCCTGACCGTGTCCGTCGTAGCCCAGCGTACGGGTCTTGAGCACGCACGGATAACCGATTCGCGCAATGGCCCGATGCAGCGACTCCTCGTCATCGACAGCCATGAAAGCGGGCGTCTTCAATCCATGATCGCAGGCATTGCTCTTCTCCCGCAGGCGATCCTGCGAGTCGAACAGAGGCCTGAACCCTTGTTTGATATTGTATTTTTGCTCGAGAGCCACCAGCAGATCGCCCGGCACGTTCTCGAACTCGTAGGTCACCACGTCGCTGCGGCGGCAAAGCTCTTCGAGCGCCGCCGGATCGTCGAACCGGCCCACGATCCGCTCGTCGCTGATCTTAAACGCCGGAGCATCCTCCGCCGGATCGAGGCAGATCGTCCGCGCACCCAGCAGATGCGCCTGCTCGATGATCATCAGCCCCAACTGGCCGCCACCGATAATTCCGATCGTCTTCACCGCACTCATCGGTCTAAAGTTCCGCTTTAAGTACATCCTCAGTCTGTTTCGCACGGAACATCTCCAGACGGGCTGCCAGCGCCTCGTCCTTCAACGCCAGGATCGACACGGCGATCAGGGCCGCATTCTTCGCCCCGTTGATCGCTACGGTCGCAACCGGCACGCCGCCGGGCATCTGCACGATCGAAAGCAAGGAATCCAGCCCGTTCAGGGCTCGAGATTTGACCGGCACACCGATCACCGGAAGTGCGGTCATACTGGCCACCATGCCGGGCAGGTGCGCAGCGCCTCCGGCTCCGGCGATGATTACCTCCAGTCCGCGCGACTTGGCCGTTTTGGCATACTCCACCAGCAGGTCGGGGTGCGGTGGGCGCTCACCACCCGCTTCTCGCACTCCACACCGAATTGCGCGAGCGTCGCCGCAGCGTCGGACATAACGTCCCAGTCGCTGGTCGAACCCATGATTACTCCAACTTTCATAGTAAGAAACGTACTAAATCAACCAAAAAAGAGCCGCTACGACAGAATTCGTCATAGCGGCAAGATTATATTGCTGCGGGAAGCCGATTCGTGCCCTCCTGCATAGTTCCGTCGATAAAATCCGATGCAGGAACGACACTGCACGCTCCGACCGCACATCGAGCCGACAGCATCTGCTGTCGCTTTCGCCGGGTATGGTGCATCTGAATCCTTTCCATCGTTTCGGAAGCCGTAGCCGCCGACGGACCTGCGGCCCATCGTCTTTTACTTGCACAAAAGTACGAATAATTTCAACGACAACCTAACAATCCCGACAGTTTTATTTCGACATTGTATCGACAAAAACCGGATTTTCGCCTCGCAATAAGCGCAACGGCAGGTGTCTCCCGCTTTGACGAAAAGCGGATCGACATCCTCCGTAGCCGAAATACACCGGGAGTTGGGACATTTCATACTCCGGTCTATGAACATCCCTCGGCCAGGTCGGGGACTGCGGCGAGCTTCTCGCCTTCGGCCCACTTCAACAATGTATAGATCAAGGCCATACGCACGAATTTGCCGTTCTCGACCTGCCGGAAATAGGCTACCCGGGGATCGTTGTCCACCGCACGCGTGATTTCGTTCACGCGGGGCAGCGGATGCAGCACGATCATATCCGGCTTGGCCGTGCGGAGTTTCGACGGATCCAGCACGAAGCTGTCCTTCACGCGGTTGAACTCCTCCTCGTCGAGGAAACGCTCCTTCTGCACGCGGGTCATGTAGAGGATGTCCAGTTCGGGCATCACCTCCTCCATCGTCGATACCTCGCGGAATTCCACCCTTCGGTCTGGGTTTCGATCTCATGAAGCATATACTCGGGCAGCCGCAGCTCGTCGGGGCGATCAGCACCACCCGAATCCCTTCGTAGCGCGACTTCGCCTTGATAAGCGAATGCACCGTGCGGCCGAATTTCAGATCGCCGCAGAAGCCGATCGTCAGGTGATCCAGCCGCCCCTCGCGCTTGATCGTCAGCAGGTCGGTCAGCGTCTGCGTCGGGTGGCTGTGGCTGCCGTCGCCGGCGTTGATGACCGGGACGCCCGCATACTGCGAAGCGACCAGCGGCGCCCCCTCCTTGAAATGGCGCATGGCGATGATGTCGGCGAAGCAACGAATCACCCGTACCGTATCGGCGACCGTTTCGCCCTTCGACACCGACGACGAAGCGGCGTCCGAAAAGCCGATGACGCTGCCGCCGAGCTCCAGCATGGCCGAAGTGAAACTCAGCCGCGTGCGGGTCGAAGGCTCGTAGAAGAGCGTCGCAAGTTTTGCCCTTGCAGGCCTCGCTGTACTTGGCGCGGTTGGCGATGATGTCCTCCGCCAAGGCGATGATCTGCCCGATCTCGGCGACCGACAGATCCGTAGGGTCGATTAAATGGCGCATAGCGGTTTATTTATTGATCCAGCTTTCGTCCGAAGGATTGTCGCGGAAGGCGATCAGGCGCTGCCGATCCTCCGGCTTGATATACCCTCCTCGGCCGCCACTTCGACCAGCGCGTCGAGATTCGAAAGGCTATGGTTGATTACGTCGGCTGCGGCAAGCCGATCCAGTCCTTTCTTCATGCCGTACGTAAAGATGCTCACTACGCCCAGCACCTCGGCACCGGCCGCACGCAACACCTCGACCACTTCGATGCACGATCCCGCCGTCGAAATCAAGTCTTCGATTACCACGACTTTCTGGCCCTTTTCGAGTTTGCCCTCGATCTGGTTTCCCCGACCGTGATCCTTCGAGCCGCTGCGGACATATCCCATCGGCAGGTCGAGGATCGTCGCGGCGATGGCCGCATGAGCGATGCCTGCCGTCGATGTTCCCATCAGCACCTCGCACGCGGGAATTTCGCCTTCACCGTTTCCGCAATCGCGGCCTCGACCTTCTTCCGCACCTCGGGGCGGTCAGAATCAACCGGTTGTCGCAATAAATCGGGCTTTTGATACCGCTCGCCCAGGTAAACGGCTGCTCGGGGCGCAGGAATACCGCACCGATCGAGAGCAGGCCTTTGGCAATTTCTCTTTCCATAACTATTTCTACATTCTTTAGATTGTCATTCCTTTTTCCGCAAAAACGGCTTTCCGCCTATCGCTCGTCGAGGGCCATACGGAGTACGGCCTCCACCTCGTCGGGCATAATACCGCCCTCGTGCACTTTCTTGTCCCCGACGTAAAATGTCGGTACGTAATAGTAGTCGTAACGGTCGGCCACTTCGGGTTCGGCCAGTTCGTCGATCATCCTGATTTCGATGCGGCTGTACGGTTCCTGCCGCTGCAGTTCCTCCAGATAACCCAGCGCCTTCTTGCAGAAGGGGCACCGGGGCTGATAGAAAAGTGTAACCGGTTTCATAACTTTCTTGATTTAGAGTAAAACTTATTTCTTGCCTGTCGCGGCAATCGGCCTCTTCGGTCGCCGCAATTCGGCGCGCATTCCGTTCGCACGATCCGGCAACACCCGTGCCGACCGAAGTTCCGCGAACTCCACGCTCCCAAACCCATTTTAGACAACTGCCGCACGACACGAATCCCGTCCGTATCGCTCGATCCGGGCCGCAAAGCAGCCCTTCCTTCCGTACCGCCCGAAATACTCCCTACCGTCGCACACTCTATTTCACGAACTCCTCCACGCACCGGCGATAGGCCGCCACGGGATCGGCTGCCGCCGTGATGGGACGCCCAACCACGATATAGTCCGAGCCGATTTCCGCGCACGCGCCGGAGTCGTGACCCGCACCTGATCGGCCACCTCTCCGTCCGCAAAACGCACGCCGGGCGTAACGGTCAGGAACTCCTTTCCGCAGGCCGCCTTCACCATACCGGCCTCCAGCGGCGAGCAGACCACGCCGTCCAGTCCGCTTCGCGGGTATTCTGCGCATACTTGACGATCGTATCGTTGATCGAAGCCGAAATGAGCAGCTCGCGCTGCATACGCTCCTCCGAAGTCGAAGTAAGCTGCGTCACGGCGATCAGTAACGGGCGCGTGCCGTCGGGACGGGTCAGCCCTTCGACCGCCGCACGCATCATCTCGATCGTGCCGGCCGCATGCACGTTGCACATGTCCACGTCGAGGCGCGAAAGCACGGCAATCGCCTTCTTGACCGTATTGGGAATGTCGTGCAGTTTCAGATCAAGGAAAATCCGGTGCCCCGGCGCTTGATCTCACGCACGATTTCGGGCCCTTCGGCATAGAAAAGCTCCATGCCGATCTTCAGGAAAGGTTTGCGGGCCTCGTTCTTAAACAGATCGAGGAACCGGAAAGTCTCTTCGGCGCTGCTGAAATCGCAGGCGATGATTACGTCTCTGTTGGTCATATCTCTTATTTATAATTTTCACAAAATTACTTCACGATGCCGATAATATCGGACAGCCGTTCGATCCCCAGCCGCTCCATTTCACAGGGCAGTGCCTCGACGATCTCCTTGCAGGCATAAGGGTTCCGCAGGTTGGCGGCCCCACCTGCACGGCCGTCGCCCCGGCCATCATCATTTCGATCGCGTCGCGGGCCGTCGTCACGCCGCCGCACCCCATCACCGGAATCCGGCAGGCCCGGGCTACCTGATAAACCATCCGCACGGCCACAGGAAGATCGCCGCACCGGAAAATCCGCCCATTACGTTGGCGATGATCGGCTTGCGGCATTTCACGTCGATCCGCATGCCCAGCATCGTCTTGATCAAGCAGATGCCGTCGGCACCGGCCTCGCACGCCCGGGCGATCGCCACGATGTCCGTCACGTTAGGACTGAGTTTGATATAGACCGGTTTGGTGGTCACGGCTTTCACGGCACGCGTCACCTCGGCCGCCGCTTCGGGCGACGTGCCGAAGCTCATGCCGCCGTGCCGCACGTTGGGACAGCTTACATTGACCTCGATCAAACCGACCTGTTCCTCCTTGTCGATCCGCTCGCAGCAATAGGCGTACCTCGATCGAGAAGCCGCTGATATTGGCGATCACCGGCTTGCGGAAGAATGTCTTCAGCCGGGGCAGCTCCTCGCGGATCACGGCATCGATGCCAGGATTCTGCAACCCGACGGCATTTATCATCCCCGCTTCGCACTCGGCGATGCGGGGCGTGGGGTTGCCGAAGCGAGCCTCGCGCGTCGTCCCCTTGAAGGAGAAAGACCCGAGAATGTTGATGTCGTAAAAATCCTTGTACTCGTTGCCGTAGCCGAACGTACCGCTGGCCGGCACGACCGGATTATCCAGCCGAAGGCCGCTCAGCGTCACCGACGTATCGAAGTTTTTCTTGGATTCGTTTACCATATAATCTCCTCCTTTTCAACACCGGCCCCTCCTTACAGATACGTTTGGCCCCGTTTTTCGTCTGACAGGAACAACCCATGCAGGCGCCGAATCCGCACCCCATGCGCTCCTCGAAACTCAATTCGCCCGGGATGTCGCCCGTCGCATCGCTCAATGCACGCAGCATCGGCAGCGGGCCGCAGGCGTAAAAATAATCAAAATCCGGCTTCTTTTCAGCGATCGCCGTCGTTACGAAACCCTTTGTCCCGTGCGTGCCGTCCGCTGTCGTTACGAAGACCTCCGCACTGAGCGCCCGAAACTCCTCCTAGAAAACCTCCGAAGCGGTATTGAATCCCAACACCACAGTCACTTTTCTACCCTTGTCAATCAGTTTTGGCCAGGTTGTAGAGGGCGGAACGCCCACTCCGCCTCCGACCAACAGAGGCCTGCGGCACCCGCATCCGGATCGAAGCCGTTCCCCAGGCCGGTCAGCAGGTCGAGCTTGACGCCCGCCTTCATTTCACTCAACCGGGCCGTGCCTTCGCCGACGACCTTATAGATCAGTGTCAGCGTCCGCTCGTCGTAGTCGCACACCGAAATCGGACGGCGCAGGTAGCGGCCTTCGAGCGCGATATTGACGAACTGCCGGGACGGGTCAGGTATTGCGTATCCCCTCGAGCGTCATCCGCCAGACGGAGGGCGTCAGCGGTTCGTTGGCCGTAACAGTATATATGCCTTTTTTATACATTTTTTTTTCAAACTATGTGCTTCGCTTTCGTCTTAATTTCAAAGGAGCCGGTTTCGCGCCGACCGAAGCAGGACACGACAAGAGTATACTCGCTGGTATGGGACTGTCGCGGACTGCGAGAAGGTGCGAAAGGTGCCCTCTGAACGAAACTCGCTTTTGATTTCAGGCCGACAAATGCGGTGCATCGTGACTTTGAAGCGGATGGGGAACACTATCCGTCTTTTCCATTCGGATCAAAGAGGGATGTGACGCAGTTGCCGCATGAAATCGAAAACTATTCGGCATCAATGGTCGAAACACCCAGGGTTATCTCCTCCAATACATCCAGCAGGACCTTTACCGTTTCGAGCGCCGTGAAGATCGTCACGTTGTTCTCGACGGCCGTGCGGCGAATCTCGTAACCATCCAGCCGGGTGTTGTGCTGGTTGATGTCGATCGTATTGATGACATAGCTCACATGGCCCTGGCGCAGCGAGTCGATGATCTCCGTACTGCCTTCGGTCAACTTGCGGCGCGTGCGGGTGCGGATACCGTGCTGACGCAGGAATTCCGCCGTGCCCTTCGTCGCCTCGATATTGAAACCCAGGTCATAAAAGCGCCGTACCAGCGGCAGCGCATCCTGCTTGTCCTTGTCGGCGATCGTGAGGAAGATCGTACCGTAGTTGGCGACGGTCATACCCGACGACTGGAGCGCCTTGTAGAGCGCCCGGGTGAGCTTGTTGTCGTATCCGATCGCCTCGCCCGTGGATTTCATCTCGGGCGAGAGGTAGGAATCCATGCCCCGGATCTTGGCGAACGAGAAGGCCGGGGCCTTGACGAACCAGCGGGAGCGCTCCCTGCCATATACTTCGGTAATGCCCTGCTCCCGAAGCGAATGACCCAGGATGACCCGTGTGGCGATGTCAGCCATCGGGACACCCGTCGCTTTCGAAAGGAACGGCACGGTGCGCGACGAACGGGGATTCACCTCGATCACATATACGTCCTCTTCCCCGTCGAGGATAAATTGGATATTATACAGACCGACGATACCGATCCGGCGGCCCAGCCGCACGGTATAGTCGATGATCTTGTCCTTGGCTTTCTGGCTCACGCTGAAGGTCGGATAGACGCTGATCGAGTCGCCGGAGTGGATGCCCGTCTTCTCGACGTGCTCCATGATACCGGGAATGAAGACATCCTTGCCATCACAGATGGCGTCCACCTCCAGTTCGCGGCCCATAATATAACGATCGACCAGCACAGGGCTGTCCTCATTGACTTCGACCGCCGTCTGGAGATAGTGGCGCAGGCGCTCCTCGTTCGAAACGATCTGCATGGCGCGGCCGCCCAGCACGTAGCTCGGGCGAACCAGCACCGGGTAGCCGATCCGTTCGGCGGCTCGCACACCGGCTTCGATATCGGTCACGGCCTCGGCCTCAGGCTGGGGTATTCCCAACTCCTCCATGATCTTCTCGAAACAGCCGCGGTCTTCGGCATTCCGTATCGCCTCGACACCCGTACCGATGATCGGCACACCCAGTTCGTGCAGCGGCTCAGCGAGGTTGATCGCCGTCTGGCCGCCGAGCGACACGACGATCCCTTTCGGTTTTTCGAGCGTAATAACGTTCATCACGTCCTCGACCATCAGCGGCTCGAAGTAGAGTTTGTCGCTGGTGGTATAGTCCGTCGAAACGGTTTCGGGATTGTTATTGATGATGATCGCCTCGTACCCGGCGGCGCGGATCGACCAGATGGCATGCACGGTCGAATAGTCGAACTCGACGCCCTGCCCGATGCGGATCGGTCCCGACCCGAGCACCACGATCTTCTCGCGTTCGCTCACGATCGACTCGTTCTCCTGCTCGTAAGTGGAATAGAAATACGGCACATAGGAGGTGAACTCGCTGGCGCAGGTGTCGATCATCTTGTAGACCGGGAAAATATTGTGCTCGCGCCGCAGCAGGAACATCTCCTTCTGGCTCATGCCCACAACTGACCGATGAACTTGTCGCTAAAACCCATGCGTTTGGCGTCGCGCAACGTTTCGATGTCGCGGGGATTGGCCGCTACGACCTTTTCGAACTCGACGATGTTCTTAAACTTCTCGAGGAAGAACATGTCGATTTTGGTGCTGTTGTAGATCAGCGCCAGCTCGACGCCCCGGCGGATCAGCTCGGCGATGGCGTAAAGACGGTCGTCCGTTCCCTCCTTGATATAGGAGAGCATCCGATCGACCGTCCAGTCGTCGAATTTCTTATGGTAGATATGGCAGACCCCCGTTTCGAGCGAGCGCACCGCCTTCAGGAGGCTCTCCTCCATCGTGCGGCCCACGGACATCACCTCGCCCGTCGCCTTCATCTGTTCCGAGCTGGTTCGAAGCGTCGCTGAACTTGTCGAACGGGAAGCGGGCGATCTTGGTAACCACATAGTCGAGAGCCGGTTCGAAGCTGGCCGGCGTATTGGCGATGCGGATCTCGTCGAGCGTAAGGCCCACGGCGATCTTGCGCTGACGCGGGCGATCGGATAGCCGCTGGCCTTCGACGCCAGAGCCGACGACCGCGACACGCGGGGATTGACCTCGATCAGGTAGTAGTTGAACGAGAGGGGATCGAGCGCGAACTGCACGTTGCAGCCGCCTTCGATTTTCAGCTCGCGGATGATCTTCAGGGCGCTGTCGCGCAGCATCTGAAACTCCTTGTTGGTGAGCGTCTGGCTCGGAGCCACCACGATCGAGTCGCCCGTATGGACGCCGACCGGATCGATGTTTTCCATATTGCAGATCGCAATGGCCGTATCGTTGTGGTCGCGGATCACCTCGTATTCGATCTCCTTATACCCCTTGATGCTCTTCTCGATCAGCACCTGATGCACCGGGGAGAGGGAAAGCGCATTGCGCATCATCTCGCGCAACTGCGTCTCGTCGTCGGCGAAGCCGCCGCCCGTGCCGCCCAGCGTATAGGCGGGACGCAGCACGACGGGGTAACCGATCCGCTTCGCCGCCTCGACCGCCTCGTCGATATTGTTAGCAATCAGCGACGGCAGCACCGGCTCGCCCAGCGACTGACAAAGCTCCTTGAAGAGTTCGCGGTCCTCGGCCTGCTCGATGCTCTGGAACGAAGTACCCAGAATCTCCACCTGACACTCCTGAAGCACGCCTTTCTTGGCGAGCTGCACGGCCAGATTCAGGCCCGTCTGCCCGCCCAGTCCCGGCACGATGGCATCGGGACGCTCGTAACGGACGATCTTGGCCACGTACTCGAGCGTCAGCGGCTCCATATAGACTTTATCGGCAATCTGCACGTCGGTCTGGATCGTCGCCGGATTGGAATTGACCAACACGACCTCGTACCCCTCTTCCTTGAGGGCCAGACAAGCCTGCGTACCCGCGTAGTCGAACTCCGCAGCCTGGCCGATCACGATCGGGCCGGAGCCGATCACCATCACTTTCTTGATATCCGTTCTCTTAGGCATTTTGACTCTCCTCCATCATTTTGATAAACTTATCGAACAAATAGGTGCTGTCCTGCGGACCGGGCGCACTCTCCGGATGATACTGGACGCTGAAAATCCGATCGGCGCGGCATTCGACGCCTTCGGCGGTATCGTCCAGCAGATTCAGGTGCGTAAGGGTCAGTCCGGTGCCCTTCAGCGACTCCGTATCGACCGCAAAGCTGTGGTTCTGGCTCGTGATCTCGACCTTGCCCGTTTCGAGGTTCTTCACGGGGTGGTTACCGCCGCGATGTCCGAATTTCATCTTGAAGGTGCGGGCTCCGTAAGCCAGCGAAATCACCTGGTGTCCCAGGCAGATACCGAAGATCGGCAGGCGCCCCCGAAGCGTGCGGACCATCTCGATGACCGGCTGCACGTCGGTCGGATCGCCGGGACCGTTCGAGAGGAAAAGTCCGTCGGGACGGAAAGCCATCACCTCCTCAGCCGTAATATCGTAGGGCACCACCGTCACGTTGCAACCCTTCTCGTTGAGCTTGCGGATGATGTTGTGCTTGATGCCGCAATCGACCGCCACCACGTCGAAACGATGATTGGCCGTGCGGAGAACCAACGCTTGCGGCAGCTCACGCGCTCGACCATGTCGCGGCGCACGGGCGCCTCCTTCAGGCGGCGCAGGGCCTCCTCCTGCGGCATCGACGCATCGACGACGATCACCCGCTGGGTGCCCTCGTCACGAATAATGCGCGTCAGCATACGGGTATCGATCCCCAGACGCAGGGTATACCGTACTCCTCGCATACTTCGCCAAGGGTCTTGGTATAGCGGAAATTACTCGGCAGGTCGTTGTATTCGCGCACGATCATACCGCCGATAGTCGGATACTTGGTTTCGTAATCCTCGTCCGTAATGCCGTAGTTGCCGATCAGCGGATAGGTCATCACGACCATCTGGTCGGTATAGGAGGGATCGGAGAGAATCTCCTGGTAGCCGACCATCGAGGTATTGAACACGATCTCGCCCGTCGCCTCCCGGTCCGCGCCGAAACCGTAGCCGTAGAACTCGCGGCCCGACTCAAGCACGATTTTTGGTGAATGGTTTCATATTCGGTTATTTCGTAATTTGTCTTCGTTCATTTTTCAATTTCCGGCCCTGTTTCCCGCATCCGGCAGAATCCGCGACGACCGCAGTCACCGCCCGTCGAAAAACGGAATCGCATTTCGTATTCCGATCCGGGACAATCCGCGCACATCGCTCCCGCCCCGTCTATCGGAAACGCTCCGTCGCGTATGCCGTACGTCCTCCGACCAGCGTCCAGAGCGTACGGCCCGCAACCCGCCAGCCGGCAAAAGGCGTAGCGCGGCCTTTCGACAGGAAGGTTTCGGGATCGATCTCGTACTCCGCATCGAGGTCGAACACCGTTAAATCAGCCGGTTCGCCCGCCTGCAAGCCTCCGCCGAGGCCGAAAATCCGGCGCGGAGCCATCGACATCCGCTCGACGAGCTGCTCCAGCGTAAGCAGCCCCGGCTTCACCAAATAGGTATAGAGCAGCGGGAAAGCACACTCCAACCCACGATACCCATCGCGCTGCCGGCAATCCGCGCGATTTCTGTTCGGCGGTGTGAGGCGCATGATCCGTGGCGATCACCTCGATCGTCCCGTCGGCGACGGCCTGCCGCAGGGCTTCGCGGTCTTCACGTCCCCGCAGCGGCGGATTCATCTTGAAACGACCGTCCTCCTGCAAATCCTCGTCGCAGAGCAGCAGGTAGTGCGGAGCCGTTTCGCCGCTGACTTTCAACCCGGCGGCCTTCGCCCGGCGAATCAGCTCGACGCTCTCCTTGGTCGAAACGTGGCAGACATGATACTGACATCCGGTTTCGGCTGCCAATTTTATATCGCGCTCCACCTGCCGCCACTCGCTCTCGGAGCAAATACCCTTGTGCCCGTGCTCGCGGCAATAAACACCGTCGTGGATATACCCTCCTTTCAGCAATTCATCGACTTCGCAATGGGCCACGATCGGCTTGCCGACCGCTGCGGCGCGACGCATGGCTTCGGCCATCAGCTCCTCCCCTGCACCCCGTCCGTCGTCCGAGAAGCCCACGACCTCTCCGGCCAGAGCCCCGAAATCGACCAGCTCCCGCGTCCCTTCTGTCCCCGCGTAATGGAACCGTAAGGCAGCACCCGAACGACCGCATCGCGGCGGATCAGAGCCAGCTCCGCTTCCAGATGCTCCGGCGAATCGGGAGCCGGATTGAGATTCGGCATCGGACAAACGGTGGTATAACCTCCGTGCGCGGCGGCAGCCGTACCCGTCGCAATGGTCTCTTTCTCCGAAAAACCCGGTTCGCGCAGGTGGACATGCACATCGACCAATCCCGGCAATACATGACAACCCGTCAAATCGACTGCCCGGTCGTCCGCCTCAAGCGCGACCCGACCGCCTATGGCAACGATTTTACCGTCTTCGATCGCCAGATCGCCCGTTTCGAACCTTCCGTCCCGATAGAACTTCGCACCTTTGAGAATCGTCTTCATTTTGCTGTACCGTTTCGCACCTCGCCGCAGCGGGTGCACAAAAATAGGGCAACGGACAGCTACCCTAATAACTTGGAAAAATTATAATAAAATTGGAAATATTTTCCGACTGATTACCCCGGAAATGACGGCGCCGTACGTACTGGGCCTCCTGAAATGCGTTCGGTATGAAACTAAACATTGGCTTGATCGGGTTCCGGTGTTATCAGGGGCAAAGGTAAGCATAATTTACGGTTTCGGCAAGACAACCCGGCCAAAAATTTCGCCGGCATCCTGCAACGACAGAACGATACGCCCCGGCAGAAGTTTCGGTCCGCGCTCCGACGCCCGTCCACCCGACCGGACGGCCATCGAGCGTTCCTCCGGAAACCTCCGCCCCATCCCCCGCCGGAAAAAGCACGGCCTTATCGAAGAGCGGGGAGGGGCGTTCAACGCTCCTCCCGCTCTTTCCGGCCGATCTGAATCAATACCGGTTGCGCCCGTAACTGCCGCCCTGATTGGAGCCGTAACCACCCCGGTCGCTGCGCTCGGTCTTCGGACGGGCCTCATTGACGTTGATAGCCCGCTCGTCGAGCGCGAAACCGTTCAACGCGTTAATCGCGTTCCGTGCGGCCGACTCGTCCGGCATTTCGACGAAACCGAAGCCGCGCGAGCGGCCGGTTTCGCGGTCGGTGATGATGTTGGCGGAAGATACTTCTCCGTACTCCCCGAATAAAGTCTGCAAACTCTCGCCCCGGGTGCGGAAGTTCAAATTCGATACGTAAATGTTCATTTTTTTCTATTTTGACTGTGGATAAATGTTTATTGCGCAAATGCGATTTTCACCGCATTCATACCGCGTGTACCCGCATGAGTTCGAAAGGACGATCCGCCCTCGCCGATCCCTTCGGGAGCCGAAGATATATGAAAAAATATTTTTCCGTCGAAGCCAGGTCCTTGATAAACCCGTACCCCTTCTCGGTATTGAAATACTCGACACGCCCTTTCAGCGGTTCGGCCGCAATATCTTCCTTTTTAGGCGTGGCTATCACGATATCCTCGAGCTGGATCTCGACTTTCGGCCGCAGCTGGGGCGGAGTGTCGGTAATATTCCCGTTCTCGTCCACATAGGCGATCATATCGTCGAGCGAAGAGCTTCCTCCGGCCTGACGTTCTTCCATGCGTTTCTGTTTTCGAGGCGCTTGGCCTGCTTTTCTTTTCGTTCTCTCTTTTTCCGAATGTTTGCGATTTTGCCATTAAATTCAACTTAAAGATTATTATGCACGGTATGTTTCCGCATTGAGTTTTTTGCCCGTCAGCCGCTGTATGTCTTTCATAAGCGGCCGCTCGTCCGGGGTGCAGAACGTAAGGGCGGTTCCGGAATGTCCGGCACGACCGGTGCGGCCGATACGGTGTACGTACGTTTCCGGCACATCCGGCAGATCGTAATTGATGACGATCTCCAGTTCCCGGATGTCGATGCCACGGGCAGCGATGTCCGTAGCGACCATCACCCGGATCTTGCCGGACTTGAAATCCGTGAGTACGCGCTGGCGGTGATTCTGCGACTTGTTGCCATGAATCGCCTCGCTTCGAATACCCGACTTGGAGAGCAGACGCGAAATATTGTCCGCTCCGTGTTTGGTGCGGGAGAACACGAGAACGGACTTATCCTCCTCGCGGAGCAGAGATACGAGCAGTTTCTTCTTCTCCGGCTTCTCCACGAAATAGACCCGCTGATCGATCGCATCCACCGCCGACGCAACCGGAGTCACCTCCACCCGCACGGGGTCGGTCAGCATACTTTTCGAGAGCGCCACTATGTCCGCAGGCATCGTCGCCGAAAAGAGGGTCTGGCGCGACTTCGGCAGCAGCGGCAGCAGACGTTTGATGTCGGCGACGAATCCCATGTCGAGCATCCGGTCGGCTTCGTCCAGCACGAAATGCGTAATCGCGTCGAGTTCGACGAACCTCTGTCCGATCAGATCGTGCAGACGCCCCGGCGTAGCTATCAGAATATCCACGCCGCCACGAAGCGCCTCGACCTGCGGGCCTTGTTTCACACCGCCGAAAATCGTCAGATGCTTCAGACCGACATATTTTCCGTAATCCGAAAAACTGTCGCCGATCTGCACGGCCAACTCCGGGTAGGGTCAGGATCAGGGCCGGATCGGCCGCACTCCGTATTCCCGACCATGATTCCGCCCCGCCGGTTGCGTATGGCGTCGGTCGGCTCTGCCTGCATCCCACTGCTCAAATGCTGCAGGATCGGAATGGCGAACGCCGCCGTCTTACCGTCCCGGTCTGGGCGATGCCCAGCATATCGCGCCCATCGAGCGCCACGGGAATACCCTTTTGTTGAATGGGCGTAGGAGCCAGGTATCCTTTTCACCGATCGCCTTCAAAATAGGGTCGGTAATTTTCAATTCGTTAAATGTCATAATCATCGTATAATTCCGTCGTACGACGGAGTTTTCATCTGTCGCGGAGGCATCCGGTGCGGAAGCGGAAAAACGGAAGCGAGGAAGTTTCCTGTTCCCGGTCGAAACCGCAGTCACGCACACCTTGTTCCCCGACAGCGCAATCTGCCCGAACCACGCTGAAAAGGGCGGTCAGAACGGGCGTATGCAAGTAAAAATAATCTCAATTTCGGGACATCGTTAAAACCCGGCAACGGCTCTCTTCTGCCTGCGACAGACATACTCAAGCGAAATTGCCTAAACAAAGAAAGTTTACAAAGGTCGATTTCAACGATGGAAAAATCCGGACGGGATATAGGTCCGGGAAAATGCAAAGAAGATAAAGATCAGAATGAACCTGCCTTGTTTATTGGGTAAAGGTAACAATTATTACACCATTCGCACCATCTTTTCCGAAAAATATCGTCCACTTCCACCCTAAAAATACATATAACACTACTTATCAACAAATTAAATAAAATTTCTTCAAGAATAATTTCATCGTGCACTGCGCTCGATATTTTCAAGCGCCGCAAAAAAAGACCGGATCGGGAAAACACGCGACTCGCCGGGAATAGTGATCTTCTCCTGCCGAAAGTAGTGAATCGATCGCCATACGACGGGATTTTCACACAACGCACACTCCTTATTCGATGTTCTCCGGCAAAGAAAGGATAAAATTCACTAACTTTACGGCAAATAGGCAGCCCCCGGCCGCTTCCGACAAAACCGAACGGCTTCCGCGTGCACGATCTTTACAGAAAACAGGCGGCGCCTCGGTTGCATCCAAATAAATTTGACACAGCTTTCGGCTTGCACTATCTTTGCAAAGACCAACTGAAAAACAGTATTCGAGATGGCTCACACTCTTTTTGTACCCCTGATGCTCACCCTTGGCGCCGGCCTGGCAACCGGTATCGGCAGCACAATAGCCCTTTTCGCTCACCGTACCAACAAGCGACTGCTTTCGTTCTCGTTGGGACTGTCGGGCGGCGTGATGATCTACGTTTCGTTCGTCGAACTGTTCCAACAGGCACGGGAGGCTATCGGAGCCATCTACGGACCCCAAACCGGGATGGGTATTACGACCCTGGCCTTTTCGGCGGCGTACTGCTGATCGGCGTCATCGACCGGCTGGTGCCTTCGGTCGAGAACCCGCACGAAGCCCATATGATCGAAGAGCTGGAGAAGAAACCGAAAATGCCAAACTGATGCGCATGGGACTGATGACCGCCCTGGCTATCGGCATCCACAACTTCCCGGAAGGCATCGCCACCTTCGCCACCGCCGTCGAAAATCCCACGCTGGGTATCGCCATCGCCGTCGCCATTGCCATACACAACATACCCGAAGGTATCGCGGTTTCCCCGTCTTTTACGCCACCGGCGACCGGATGAAAGCCTTCCGCTATTCGCTCCTATCGGGTTTGGCAGAGCCGGTCGGCGCCCTGCTCGCCTATTTTATCCTCATGCCGTTCATGTCTCCCGTCATGATGGGCTGCATCCTGGCAGGCGTCGCCGGAATCATGGTTTTCATCTCAATCGACGAACTGCTGCCGGCCGCCCGCGAATACGGCGAAGCCCACATCTCGATCTACGGCGTGATGAGCGGCATGGCGATCATGGCCCTCAGCCTGATCCTGCTCGGATAAAGTATGCGGCGCGATTATATACTTTAATGTACCTCTTCGAAAGCACAGCACCCCAAATCCCCTCCGGGAAAAGGATGCAGGCAAGGGGCGAATTATAAACGCGGCCACAAGCCCGCGAATAAACGTCCCTTCGGATTCGACGCTGCAACCGTCGAATAAAGGGCCACGAAAGATATATCTCAATCAATATACTGCCCTCCGATCCGAATCTGACCGACAATGCTCGGACGTTTCTCGCGCCCTCCCAAGAAAAAAGTTCAGGGTGAACCCGGCATCGAATAACGGCCCGCAAAATTGCGGCTACCGCCGAATTCAAAAAAAACGGTCGCATATAATACCATAATTTAACAGATCTCGGTAAAGCCTTTCGGCCTACCCCGTACATTTCATCCTCAACGCCCCCTGCCCCGAATCATCGTAAAATTTCAATTTTTCAGGCATTTTATTTGGTTTATAAAATAAAGTAGTTTATATTTGTAATACCAACAAAAACCGAAAGCTATGGAAACAACTCGAAAAATCGATGCGAAAGCCGCACGCAGAAAGCGCCGGCTCATCCGGGAATGGATAACATACGCAGTAATTTGTGCATTTCTGGCCGGAGTCAATGCCCTCACGACGCCCCACTATTGGTGGGTGCTGTGGGTCATGGCAGGCTGGGGCTCGGTCTTATTCTGGATCTGATATTCCACCTGACAAAACTCTCGGACGATGACGATGCGGAGTGATCCGCCGACGGTCGGACCGCACGAAAAACTCGATTTCCGATACGGTCGGACAACAGCCCGAAATCATTCGGGGCGAGGGATGCCTTGTAAACACAGTCAAAAACGGCTGCCAACGAACGGATACCCGAATCTGCAAAGAAAAAAGCGGCATGCTAAAATATATAATCATCAAAACTCACTGCGTATGGAAGAGAGAAAATTAGACGCACGAGAGAGTATGGAACTCATCTCGCGCATGATTCAAAACACCCGCAACCGGCTGGAAAACCATGCGGGACGCCCGTTCCTCGTATGGGGCTATACGACCGTCGGGATCGCCCTGCTCAATTACTGGTTCAACATCGCCGGATGCCATCCCGCCTGGTGCTTCACCTGGTTTCTCATTCCCATCATCGGCTGTCTGCTGATGCGGTTGTTCCCGGACAAGAAGCCGACGGAGCCCCGCACGGAGATCGACCGCATCGTCGGCAAGGTCTGGTTAGTATCCTCATTATCATTGATTCCGATCTTCCTCTTTTCGCTATTTCACGGACTCTCCTACCGACACAGTCTTTTCGAACTCATTACACTGGTGATGGCTACGGCAACGGCAACAACCGGAATGATCGTTCGTTCGAAAATATACATCGTCGCAGGACTTACCTGTATGGCTCTTTCAGTCCTCTTCCCTTTATACGACTATTTCCTGAAAAAAATCGCAACTTCTGACGGAATTGAGATAACCGCCGGACTCCTGAACAACGAAATCCTTATCTTTGCCGGCGTATTTTTCATCATGATGGTCCGGGACATATCATCAACTACCAATCGCACAAAAGATGTTCAAGGAACTGAATCCCCTGCTGCACTCGGAACTGCGCCTGGCGGTAATGTCGATCCTCCTCGGGGTCGAAGAGGCCGACTTCGTTTTCATCCGGGAACAGACGGGAGCTTCGGCGGGCAACCTGAGCGTACAGATCGACAAACTGCAAAAAGCCGGCTACATCACGGTCGAAAAGACCTTTCGGGGAAAAATGCCCCGCACGCTCTGCCGCATTACCCCGACAGGCGTGGATGCTTTCGAGGAGTACGTCGAAGCGTTGAAGAGCTACATAAAAGTAGGAAGGAAAACAGATTCTCGGCTCCGGCGGCGACAACGACCGGTTCGGAATGGGGCATAAAGGTCGTTATGCCCCATATTTTCAACCCGACCTCGAATCCGGCCGAATCGCCAGCCGGCAATCTCCCGGCGGGCCTCCTTGCTGCAACGACCGGAAAGGCGAACAGCGTAAATCAGCCGCAGCCCCGCAATTTCGGCGAGTTTCGGATCCCGCCATACGCAAACAAGCCCGGAGTTTCGCTCCGGGCTTGTTTGCATCTATTCTTCAAACGATTAGTCCTCGAACTTCGCCGAGAGGAACTCCCGGTTCAGACGGGCGATGTGCGAAATCGAAATCATCTTCGGACACTCGGCCTGGCAAGCTCCCGTATTGGTACAGTTACCGAAGCCCAGTTCGTCCATCTTGGCCACCATCGCCTTGGCGCGGCGGGCACCCTCGACACGGCCCTGCGGCAGTTTGGCGAGCGACGATACGCGGGCGGCGACGAAGAGCATCGCCGAACCGTTCTTACAGGTCGCCGCGCAGGCGCCGCAGCCGATGCAGGCAGCGGCATCCATCGCAACGTCGGCATCGGCCTTCGGGATGGGAATGTTGTTGGCATCCTGCACGGCATTCGTACGGACCGAGATGAAGCCGCCGGCCTGAAGAATCTTATCGTAGGCACTGCGATCCACCACGAGGTCCTTGATTACGGGGAAAGCCGCCGAACGCCAGGGCTCGATGACGATAGTCGCCCCGTCTTTGAAACGGCGCATGTAAATCTGGCAGGTCGTGGCGCCGTCGCCCGGGCCGTGCGCACGGCCGTCGATGTGCAGCGAGCACATACCGCAGATACCCTCGCGGCAGTCGTGGTCGAACGCCACGGGCTCCTTGCCCTCGTGGATCAGGTTGTTGTTCAGAATGTCGAGCATCTCGAGAAACGAGGTGTCGGCGGAGATGTTCTCGACTTTGTAGGTTTGAATGCCCCTTTTGCCTTGGCGTCTTTCTGGCGCCATATCTTTAACGTGAAATTCATAGTTTCAAATTGTGTATTAAAGTTAGACGACAGAAGAATTAGTCCTTGTAGTTACGCTGTGCGGGGTGTACGAACTCGAAGTTCAGCGGCTCCTTCGGTGAGCTCCGGCGCTTCGTTCTCGCCCTTGTACTCCCACACGGCGGCATATACGAAGTGCTCGTCGTCGCGTTTGGCCTCGCCCTCTTCGGTCTGATGCTCGACGCGGAAATGTCCGCCGCACGACTCGCGGTTCAGCGCGTCGCGTGCCATCAGCTCGCCCAGCTCCAGGAAATCGGCCAGACGCAGCGCCTTCTCCAACTCGACGTTGAACTCGTTCGCCTTGCCTACGACCTTCACATCTTTCCAGAACTCCTTGCGCAGCGCCTGAATCTCGACGATCGCCTTTTCTCGAGCGATTCCTTCGAGCGGGCCATGCCGACGTTCTCCCACATGATATGGCCGAGCTTCTTGTGAATGTCGTCCACCGACTGCTTGCCGTTGATGGAAAGCAACTTCGAAATCTTATCCTTCACACCTTCTCTGCCTCGTCGAAAGCCTTGGTATCGGTCTTCACCTTCGGAGCCTGAATCTTGTGCGAGAGGTAGTCGCCGATCGTATAAGGCAGCACGAAATAGCCGTCCGCCAGACCCTGCATCAGCGCCGAAGCGCCCAGGCGGTTGGCACCGTGATCCGAGAAGTTGGCCTCGCCGATGGCGTACAGGCCGGGGATGGTGGTCATCAGGTTGTAATCGACCCAGATGCCGCCCATGGTGTAGTGCACGGCGGGGAAGATCTGCATCGGCTGCTCGTAGGACTAACGTCGGTTATCTCCTCGTACATGTCGAACAGGTTGCCGTAACGTTGTTTGATGACATCCTTGCCCAGACGCTCGATGGCGGTCTTGAAGTCGAGGAATACGGCCAGTCCCGTCTCGTTTACGCCGAAGCCTGCATCGCAGCGCTCCTTGGCGGCACGCGACGCCACGTCGCGCGGCACGAGGTTACCGAAGGCCGGATAACGGCGCTCCAGGTAGTAGTCACGGTCCTCTTCGGCAATATCCGAAGGTTTCTTGGCACCCGAACGGAGGGCTTTCACATCCTCGATCTTTTGGGAACCCAGATACGGCCGTCGTTACGCAGCGACTCCGACATTAGGGTCAGTTTCGACTGCTGGTCGCCGTGAACCGGGATGCAGGTGGGGTGGATCTGCGTGAAGCAGGGGTTGGCGAAGCCGGCATTGCGGTAGCACTGGAATGCGGCCGAGCCGTTCGACGCCATGGCGTTGGTCGAGAGGAAGAATACGTTGCCGTATCCGCCCGAAGCGATCACTACGGCGTGTGCGCCGAAACGCTCCAATTCGCCCGTCACCAGATTGCGTGCGATGATACCTCTCGCCTCGCCGTCTTCGATCACGATGTCGAGCATCTCGTGACGGGGATAACTCTTCACCGAACCGGCGGCGATCTCCTTGTTGAGTGCGGCATAAGCTCCCAGCAGCAACTGCTGGCCGGTTTGGCCGCGGGCATAGAACGTACGCGAAACCTGCGCACCGCCGAACGAACGGTTGTCCAGCATACCGCCGTACTCGCGTGCGAACGGAACGCCCTGGCCGACGCACTGGTCGATGATGCAGTTCGAAACTTCGGCCATGCGGTAAACATTGGCTTCACGGGCGCGGTAGTCGCCGCCTTTGATCGTATCGTAGAACAGACGGTATACCGAGTCGTTGTCGTTGCGGTAGTTCTTGGCCGCATTGATACCGCCCTGCGCCGCGATCGAATGCGCACGGCGCGGAGAGTCCTGGATGCAGAAAACCTTCACGTTGTATCCCAGTTCGCCGAGCGAAGCGGCTGCGGATGCACCGCCCAGACCCGTTCCGACGATGATGATGTCGAGCTTGCGCTTGTTTGCGGGGCTTACTACCTTGATCGCCGCCTTGTGGTTGCTCCACTTTTGCGCGAGTTCCCCGGCGGGTATTTTTGAATCTAATTTGAAAGCCATATCTCTATATTTTTATAATTCAACGTAAGATGTTAGCAGACACAACCGCAGCAAAGACTCCGGAAGAAATAGACCAGCACGACCACGGCGAAGCCGAGGAAGATGACCGTCGCCACGATGTTGTCGATGCGCTTCAGGCGGGGATACCAGCTGTCGTCGCCCCCGCCCACCGGCTGGAACATCGTCCACGCGCCGTGCGTAAGGTGGAACCAGAGGGCGAAGAACCAAACCAGGTAGATCACCACGTAATACCACTGCGAGAAGGTGTACTGAATCAGCGCAGCGCCGTCCTGCGGCGAGAAGCCGAGCGAATTTTCATGGTGTCCCAGTACCTCGACCAGCTGCATCTTCGACCAGAAGTTGAACAGATGGAGCAACAGACCGCCGAGGATGATCCATCCCAGTGCAAGCATGTTCTTCGACGCCCACTGCACACCCTTTTCCTTCACGGTAACGGCATAACGCTGCGAACCGCGTGCCTTATAGTTGTTCACGGTCAGCACCAGCGCATAAATGAAGTGGATCAGGATACCGGCGACCAGCACCAGCGTTCCGACCAACGCATACCAGTTGGCACCCAGGAATGCGCAGACCGTGTTGTACGCCTCGGGCGAGAAGATCGCCACGATGTTCATCGACATGTGGAAGAGGATAAAGAGCACGAGGAAACAACCGGTAATGCTCATTACCAACTTCTTGCCAAGAGAAGAATTAGTTAGAAAACAGCCCATAATGTTTGAAATTTGTTTATTTTGTTAAAAATTTGTTTGCGCTCCGGCAAAGATAGTCATTGTTTGCATAATAACAACACAAAACAATTCGAAATTTACGCTTAAAATCAGGCATTTTATGACCAAAACGGAAATCCGGAAACAGATGAAAGGGCTCAATACGGCCCTTTCTTCGGAACAGCGCGAAGAGCTTTCCGCGCGTATTTTCAACGAAGCGGAGAGGCTTCCGGCCTTCGCACGCGCCAAAGTGGTGGCCCTTTCGCTTCACTCAAAGACGAACCCCTCACCGCCCCGACACTCGAACGCTGGAACCGCTCCAAACGGATCGTACTGCCCCGCGTGGAAGGCGACATAATGCGATTCTACGACTACGATCCCGCCTCGATGAACGACTCCGGCTCGTTCGGCATTTCGGAACCGGAGGCCACTGCGCTGTGCCGCCCCGAGGAGATCGATTTTATCATCGTGCCGGGTGTGGCGTTCACCGCCGCAGGCATGCGCCTGGGACGCGGCAAGGGATTCTACGACAAATACCTGTCGCAGCCGGGTTTCCGGGCTTTCAAGGCAGGCGTGTGCTATCCGCATCAAGTCGTGGAGGAGCTGCCCGCCGATCCGTTCGACGTTCCGGTCGATCACCTTTGCTGCGGACGGTAAAACGAGTGCCGACTTTGGTCCCATAATCAAATCCTACCGTTCCCACGTGTTCTCCGGCCCGAAGACGTACCCCTTCGGGATTCCGCCATCGAAAACCGGCAAACACCGGTTACGGCAAAGAATCGTAAAAGAGAAAACAACGCATCAAAGAAGCCTGCATCTACCGATGCAGGCTTTAACTAATATCATACAATATTATTATCGGTAGAGATACTCTCCGGAATGCGGTGGCTGCGCCGCCCGATCGGAACGCCGATGCCGAGCGTCACGTTCATCGAAGTCGAAGTGACGGGCAGGAACTGCGGCGTATGGCTGCAAATCAACATATCGGTCGCCAGGAAGAAGTTGATCCAACTGGGGCAGGCATTGATCGCCACACCGAGGGCGTGCCCTGGCCGTTGAGAAACGAATAACTGGTAGTCAGCGTAAACCAGGGAATCGGGTGGAAGTTCACCGAGGCGGTCAGGTTGTGGAACGTCTTCACATCCCAGACACGTACGTTGTAAAGCAGACCCAGGCCGATCTTGTGACGCCAAACCTCGTACTCGGCCCCAGATTGATCGAGGTCCGCAGCATCTCGGTCTTGCCTTTGGAAGCCTGCACCCGGTCGAACTCCAGCTCGCCGAAATCGAACTCCGGATCGTGAACCTCACCGTCGATGATCTCCACGCCGGTAAAAGATTGGGATTTGGTCATCTGCCCACGCTCCAGGTATTTCTTTCCCCACGAAATGAAACCCAGGTCGTTCACGGCGAAAGAGAGCTGCAAATCGGGAATCACGTCGTACGTCACACCCAGATCGACGGCAAAACCGTAACCCGCAGGCCCTTTGTAGGAAGAGACGTCGAAATCGTTGAACGAATAATATTCCGACCCGTCGGGACGCTGCATGGAGCTCATCTCAAGGCCCGACATTTCGAACGAACCGTCCGCGTCGATATTCCAACTATTCTCCTGCAATTTTATATCGAGCCGGTCGATCGACGTCCGCGCACGGCCCGCGCCGACGAGAAACTTACCCCGAGCACCGAGATAAATCTGATCCGTCAGCGGAAAAGAGTAACTGAAAGCGGCCTCGAGATAAGCCTGTGTCGAGGCTTTGATATCGTTGATAACGGCCTCGTTCCGTCCGTTCTTGAGAAAGTCGAACAACGAATAGGGCATATTGGCCTCCGCCTCCACACGCATATTCAGATCGAACGACCAGAATGTCTTATGATCCTTGCGGAATGCACCGAAACCGACGATATTGATCCGGGCATCGGTTCCGAGCATATTTTCGAGCGCAGATTTCCCAACGCCTCGGCCGCAGAAACATTCTTGTCGAACAGCGTTACCAAACTTCCGTTCACCGGATAAAAATATCGCTGACGGAGAGGTTACCGGAAACGTTGACCTGCACACCGCCCAATACGGGAATATTCACATAGCCGCGCAGCGGAGCGAAAGCCGGGTTAAGCTGGCTGCGGAAAGTCGAACCTCCATAAAGTAGGCACTCGGCGTCTGTGCCACGGCCGTACATGCGACAAATGCCGCAATCAAAGTATATATGATCTTTTTCATATGAGGAATCCGGATTAAAGGTTCAGATTAAGACCGCCGCGTTTCTTCAAATGCAGCATCATACGAATCGACTGGCTGTCGCTGAATCCGATGCGCGGATAATATTTCTGCGGCATAAAATCGACATTCAGTTCGAAGAAAGAGAACAAACTCCGGATATCATCCTTGTAAAGCCGCACGGGAGCGATATCATTCTCTTCGTCGGGTTCGACCAGGAAAGGCGCGATAGCCACGTTCGTTTCGGAAAAATCCGCAGCTACTTCGAAGCTCACCGGCAGACTGCTCCGCACCTCGCCGTACAGATCGAGCGTATTGACCGGATCGACGGTACCCTCGGGATCGAGGTTGTCGGCAAGCATATCGATCAAATCATCGTCGACATCCAACGTCGCATTATAAGTAATCGTATTGATTTTAATCTGGGAAAGAAATTCCCGCGCCAGCTCGCCCATCGTATCGCGCAACGCTTCGCCAGCCTCGTTGTCCTCGCCGAAAACTTCTTGAATTCCGCCTTGAAAAGCTCCTCGCTATCGGCCGGAATCAACGCCGTAAAACGCTCGCGGTAACCTTCGTTGGACCAAATCAGATCGACCACTTCGTCCATTTTTCGATCCGGGAACGAGCATCCGTCGATAAGAGCCTCCAGCATTCCGTCCAGATAAGTTCCATCGCTCGAAAGACGGACGATATCGACCCACTCCGCATTGCCCGGGAGCGTCGTCGGCAACCAGATATCGACCTCGTCGAAAATAGCGCGGATATCCGCACTGCCGTCCTGCAACTCGTCCATTCCGACCGTGATCTGCGCCAACGGCATAATCCATTCGCTCTGGTCGTTGCCGATGGTTACATCGCCGGATTCGATCTTGTTCAGATCATACGCCTTGTCGCACCCGAAGCAGAGCGAAAGAATACATAACAGGAATAAAAAATTTTTCATAGGCAGATTTTGCTCAATAAAACGGCCCAAAGGTATAATGTTTTCGACAAATAATCAAAATATAAATACTTTTCAACCACGAACAATCTGTTCAATCGACGACTTCTGCCGAAAAACTCCGGCTCATTCTCCGATTCAGCGCACGGCAGAGGTCTTTGTTAAAATTTTGCTACTTTTGCGACAGATGGACAACGTAAAAATACGGGTTGAAAGAACAGGTGGCCCTGCTGCCTCTGTCACCGGGCGTATATCAGTTTCTGGACAAGAACGGGACGATCATCTACGTCGGCAAAGCCAAAAGCCTGCGCAAGCGGGTCAGCTCGTATTTCATGCAGAACAAGGAACACAGCGCCAAGGTACAGGTACTCGTGAAGCAGATCGCCGCGATCCGACACATCGTCGTCGATACCGAAACGGACGCCCTGCTGCTCGAAAACTCGTTGATCAAGACCCTCCAGCCGCGCTACAACATCCTGCTCAAGGACGACAAGACCTATCCCTGGATCGTCGTGCGCCGCGAACCGTTCCCGCGCGTACAGTCCACCCGCATCCTCAACCGCGACGGCTCCCAATATTTCGGTCCCTACGGCTCGGTAATGATGCAGCGCAGTATCCTGGAGTTTATCCGCGAGGTGATTCCCCTGCGAACCTGCTCGCTCAACCTTTCGCCGGCGGCTATCGCCAAAGGGCGCTATTCGGTCTGCCTGCAATACCACCTGGGCAACTGCAAGGGACCTTGCGTGGGAGCGCAAAGCGAAGAAGAATACGACGCACTGGTCGATATGACGGTTTCGATTCTCAAAGGCGACCTGCGCCCCGTGCGTACCTATCTTGAAAGAGATGGAGGAAGCCGCCCGAAACCTGAAATTCGAAGTCGCACAACGCTACAAGACACGCCTCGACGCCCTGGACAACTATTCGAGCAAATCGGTGATCGTCAGCGCACGCATCGTGGACGTGGACGTCTTCTCCCTGCTGGTGGACGACGATGTGGCCTACTGCAATTTCCTGCGCATCCGCCACGGTTCGGTCGTGGGCGTCTATACGATACGGCTCACCACAGGCATCGACACCGATCCGGCCCAAATGCTGACCCTGGCCATCCAGCACATCGCCGAAACGATCGCCGGAACGCTGGCCAAAGAGGTCATCGTTCCCTACCTCCCTCGGCCGCGCAACTTTTCGACGGAGTGACCTTCACCGTTCCCAAACGGGGCGAAAACTCGATCTGCTGGAGTTCTCGCTCAAGAGCGCCCGTATCTATCGCGCAGAACAGCTCAAGAACCTCGAGATCAAGAATCCCGAGCGGCATACCGAACGCCTGATGGCCGCCATGCAAAAGGAGCTGCACCTGGACGGTCCGCCCCGCCACATCGAATGCTTCGACAACTCCAACCTACAGGGGACCAACCCGGTAGCTTCATGCGTGGTATTCCGGGACGGCAAGCCTTCACGCAAGGAGTACCGCCATTTCAACATCAAAACCGTCATCGGTGCAGACGACTTCGCCTCGATGCGCGAGATCGTCTTCCGCCGTTACAGCCGCCTGATCGCCGAAGGAGCCGAACTGCCCGACCTGATTATCGTGGACGGCGGCAAAGGACAGCTCTCCAGCGCCTATGCCGTGCTGTGCGAACTGGGAATCGAAAACAAGTCCCCATCGTAGGCCTGGCCAAGCGGATCGAAGAGATCTTCTTCCCCGGGGACCCGATGCCCTACTACTTGAGCCGTACGGGTGAACCGCTCAAAGTGGTGTGTCACATCCGCGACGAAGCCCATCGCTTCGGCATCACCTTCCACCGGCAGAAGCGAAGCAAAGCTTTCATTCACAGTGAACTGGAAAATATCGAAGGAGTCGGCCCGAAGACCATAGAGCTCCTGTTGCGCCATTTCCGTACGGTGGAGAAAATCCGCACGGCCCCTGCCGAAGAACTCTCGGCCCTCGTCGGACCGGCCAAGGCCGCCAGGCTCATCGTCCACTTCGGCAGACAGTAAGGACGCAGAAAAATGCGAAAAAATTTGGAGTTCCTCGATAAATCATTACTTTTGCAGAGCAAATCACCGATTTAGCAGCCCGGATGGCGGAATTGGTAGACGCGTTGGTCTCAAACACCAATGACAGCAATGTTGTGCCGGTTCGATCCCGGCTCCGGGTACTATTCAAAAAACCTCAAATGACTTATAAACAATCATTTGAGGTTTTATTTTGGCTGATATGTCCGCATTTTGTCCGCATTTTTTTGTAAAGTTGAAAATTTTGTTTATTGAATATTGGATTTTAAACAAAACGGAGGCCGATGAGCCTCCGTTTTACGTCAAATGGGATTGTTCCACTAAAATAATATTCGTAGCTTGCAATGATTCGTAAGTAAATATAGTTTCTTTTCAACGATTCATCGCCGGTAGCTATCTATCAATAATAGTTGACGAATAAAATCTTGATTTTCCCCAATGTAAACGACACAGCAATACAACAGTAAGAAAGCCACACAGGACACTAAGGATAATGCTCCAAAGGTTCCATCCGCAGCACCATTGATATAAAATGTAGGTTATCAAACCGCCCCAAGCCAATGCTGCGAAAAATAAAAATTCCGGTAATTTTCTGAGTAGAGACAAAGCCTGGCGCATAACATTTTGATTTATTGCATCGAAAAATATTCTTAATACGTTTCCACAAACTCTCTTCTGAGGACGTTCCGGTTGGGCAGTGTAAACATTAGGATATACATCTTTATTAAGTACCATTTCTATACCCTGTACCACTTTAATCCAGTGCTCGTTCCACTTACGGTACCCGAGCAAGGCTCCGTACCAACAAAGGGAGGCGATCCAACCGAGAACGGATATAATCAGGGCAAGAACCACTCCTGCGATTCTGCAACTGCCGCAGGAGCTTTGCCGCAAACCGGTTTGCATGCGCAACATAGCGTTTCGATTTCGCTTTTCGGCCAGATCGAGTAAAGAGCGACGAATAAAGCGCCGACGAAGATGGCATAATAGTTCATCCAGATGTTGTAGCGGCCTACCTGAAACTGATAGCCTTCAATTGCTTTTCATAAGCTGTAAATGTATTCATCTTTTGAGTATCGTTTTGGGAGTTCTCAATAAATGCATCGGGTGACAGTTGCTGTACATTCGATGGTTGAGTGTTGGAATTTGTACACATAATTATTGATGTTAAAAAGCTAAAAATCAACTTCTTCAATTAAATCAACTTCCCAATCAGAATAATTTGCTGTACATCCGGTTGGAACAATCAAATGATTTGGATACGAGCCTCTATATCTGTAAGCATTATAGATGTCATACTGTCTTTTCCTGCTCCATCCCGGTTGTCTTTCGACGATTTCTCTTTAATAAATCTCTTATCTGAAATCGTCGTTTCTTTCAGCCCAAATGATTTAATAGTAATCGTCGGCGGTAGTGAAGATTGATATATATTTTGGAAAAATAGCAGAATAATAAGTATCGTCGTATATAATACGATCATAGTAGTCCATATCGGGATCGGTGGAGAGCTTTTCTTTTTCTTGTATTATTTCTTCAGAATCAATGCTTTTACAAATGCACAATCTCCAATTGATGTAATGTTTGGACCAAGAGATAAATACCCATCAATTTTAGAGCAACCGAAAATGCACGAGCCCCAATTGATGTTATGGAATTAGGCAACTTAAGATTACCTGTAATGCTTGAAAGATTTTCAAAGGCAGACTCGCCAATAATATTAACCCCTTCAGCTATAGTGAGTTTAGAAAAATTACGGCAATCATAAAACAGGCAAACGGTATATTTATACCACTATCAATCGTGAGATGTCTATTGAAGCCTACATTCCCACTAAATGCAGAAGCGCCTAATGACGTAACTGTTACAGGTATTGTTAGATCCCCTACCAATGATTGGTTCCCTCCAAAAGCAGACTCACCAATAGTTTGTAATCCATTGCCGAGTGTCAAGGTGCCGTTAAAAGTACATGATGTGAAACAGTAGTTGCCAATTGAGGTAGTGGCATCAGGAATTACAAGGTTCCCTGTAATAGATTTACACTGATAAAATGCATATTCTCCGATAGTCTGCACTGTTTCGGGAATGTATATCGAAGTGATTGCTGCTTGATAAAATGCACGATTTGGAATCGCAGTAAGACCAAGAGGCAATAAAACTGTCGAAATATTAGTATTAGCTAAGCAACTTGCCGGAATAGTCGTATTGTCGGTCTTTGAAAGATCAAGGGCTTTAAGATTTTTCATCGTTCTGATAAAGTCGAAGTCGAATGTGTTGATCTTGCCAGTAAGGGTCAATTCCTCGATGATGTCCTTATCCTCAGAATTGATAAGTTGATCGAGGGTTCCGGCCGTTGTAACATGAACGGTTTGTGAGGTTCCAGATTTTGGGTGATAAGAATCGTTTCTGATGTTATACCGAGGTTATCGACCAACCGGATTGTCGAATAACGAACTGTAAGAGCCGAATTGGAGGCTACGGTAAATGTCAGGGTTTCATCACGCATAGCGGCACGGGTACGTGTATCAGCTACGGAAATCCACGATTTATCGGCTTCGGGTATTTCGACCGTATAGTCGATATTGGTCGAGAGATCGACAGTAACCGTACCGCCATTGTAACCGACCGTATAGGATTTGGTCGTTACAACGATAACTCCTTCGACAAAGTTGATCGAACGCATAATCGTCCGTTCCTTACCGTCGGTGACGAATATCAGCACCTCGCTCGGCAGAATCGTACTCGGAGTAGTGATTTCGATGGTTCCAGTTGCATTGTCCGTTTTTTACCACAGCCCGAAACCCGTCTTGTGCCAAAGCCTTGATAACGGTATTTTCATCAGCTCCTGTAATGGTATAACCGATCGAGTATGTTTTATCCGCCAATACCCGAATATCCTCGGTTTCGGAGAATGTGATAGACAGCGGATGATGTTTGGGCACTGAAATAACCGAATCATCCTGCAATTTGAAATGGATATAATCTTCATCTTGGGTAATTTCCTTGAAAATCGAAACGGCATCAGTTCCGTCAGTCCCATCTTCACCTGTGGCTTTGCCCAACTGTGTCCAGTTTGTTCCATTGTCATAGGAAATGTACCAATATCCCTCTCTGATTTCGAGTTTGGGAGTAATGCCGTCTTTACCGTTCGCTCCGTCCGTTCCATCTTCCATCTGAACCGTCTGCACCATCTTTTCCGTCTGTCCCTCGGCTTTGATTTTATTACCACTATCATCCGTCAGCCACTTGCCGTCAAGCGTCCAGTAATAAACGCCGTCAGTATCCTGCTTTACGCTGATAACAGGAGTATGCCCGTCTTGTCCGTCAGCCCCGGGCTTGCCATCCGAACCATCTGTCCCGTTTTGGCCATCTTTACCATGATAAATAGTAATTGGATTACTTTTATTGAATCTGATCGTATAGCCTATTTCTATCCCATCTTGCATAACAGGGTAATCTCTGTAATATAATCATTATTTTGCAGAGCAGTAACAATCGTTTGTAAAGACGAAATGTTGGTATTCATCTGATTACAGAGTGTTTTCAGAGCCTCGAATGCCGACCACGTGGGCAATTTGATCTGCGTACCGTTAGACAACGTAAAATTACATAGTCGGTATTGGTTTCATAGTCAATATCCGTAAACATCGGATCACCGCTAATACCGTCCTCTCCATCTTTACCGTCTTCACCGGTGGCTTTACCGAGTTGTGTCCACGTGGACTCGTTGTCATAGGAAATGTACCAATAATCGTTTTCGATTTTGAATTTAGGGTAATACCATCTTTGCCGTCCATGCCGGGCTTTCCGTCCTGCCCATCATTCCCGTCTTCTCCATTCGACCCGTCCGTACCATCCTTGCCATCGGTTCCCTCTGCTTTGATTTTATTGCCGCTATCGTCCGTCAGCCAGTCACCGTCGAGTGTCCAATAATAGCTCCCGTCAGTATCTTGCTTTACTCCGATAACGGGAGTATGTCCGTTCTTTCCGTCTTCACCGTCAACTCCGGGTTTCCCATCCTCTCCGTCAGTTCCGTTTTGTCCATCCTTACCATGATAAATGGTGATCGGATTACTTTTACTGAACGTTATCGTATAGCCAACCTCTTTCCCATTCTGCATGATGGGGTCACGTTCGTAACATAGTCGTTCTTTGTAATGCCGTTACAATAGTTTGTAACGATGAAATGTTGGTGTTCATCTGTTTGCAGAGCTCTTCCAATTTGGCCACCCGATTTTCCAAATTATCTACGCGCCCGGTCAATGCCGAATCGTCATACTCATCGCTACAACTTGCAAACAGCAATGTAGCAATATACAACACCGATAGAATTTTTTCATAGTAATTATTATTTGAATTGATTGAATATTCAAATTGTAATTACCATCCGGCCCCTCAATGGTGAATAATCAAAAAGAAATCGTGGAACTGCAATATATGTTTTGACAACGGATTGGGAAAGTCGAAAATGAAAAGAAAAGCATAACAAGAGAAAATATAATCACTAATATACAGCATTTTATGTGGTATCACTTTCGGGACGCACTCTTTAATTTGTCTTAATCCGCTACAAGTTTTTCGGGATATATGGGAACATATACGGGAATTTATTTACCTTTGCAAGGTAATCCCAAAACGCATTGCCGATGAAAGTTTCCGTCTATCTGAAAAAGAACAGTTCCTCGACTTCGAGCATCTGTTTCCGTGTCCGTGAGAAGAACGTGGATATAAAGGTTGTTTCGCCTCTTGTAGTCCATGACAAGTACTGGGATTCCGACACTCTCAGTTACAAGCGCACGACAGCCGTACCTGCCGTTGAACAGAAACTGCTGCCCGAACAGATTGCCTCCATCATCGAGAAAGTGGAGAAGACTTTTCGGACAAGGCAAACAGCGCATGGCTTAAACAGACCATCGAGGATTTACTGCATCCGGCACGGGCTTTCGAACGCAACCATCCGAATCTAATATGCCGCATCCATGAATATCTGGAAAAGTTTGACGGTGCGGACAGAACCAAAGAACATATTATCCGCTTCGAGCGCAAGATGATACGTTACCATGAATATCAACGTGAGATATTAGGTAATGCCGATTTCACTCTTTGTGGAAACCGTCACATTGGAGCAGATGAACGGTTTCCGGGATTATGTGACCAACGAATACCTGTTGCGCCAGCAGCATCCTGATTTCTATGCCGGGCGTATGTTAATCAACCATGCTCCAAGACCATTGTCGAATACGACCATCATCAACACGATGAACCTCTTCTGTACCTTTCTCCATTGGTGCAAGAAAATGAAGTATTCCGACAACGAGGTATATGAGCTTTACGGATGCAAGGAACCGACATACGGTGATCCGTTCTATTTGACATCTGAAGAAAGAAATATCCTGTACGATGCGGATTTGAACGACTGCCCTAAACTGGCAGTTATCAGGGATATATTCGTGTTCCATTGCTATATCGGCTGCCGTGTGGGTGATTTGTACAGAATGACGAGAGACAACATCAAGGACGGATTTCTGAGTATATGCCGCAGAAGACCAAGAAATGTCAGGCGAAGACAGTCAGAGTACCGCTTCATCCCAAGGCATTGAAAATACTGGAACGTTATGAATCAAGTACGGGCAAGCTGTTACCGTTCAAGCCCATACACCAGTACAATCTCGGCATACGGGAACTGTTGAAGCATTGCGGTATAGACAGAATGGTAACCATCCTTGACACACATGGCTACAATACCGTGCAGAAACCATTATACGAGGTAGCCACCAGCCACACGGCACGGAAGACTTTGTAGGCAATCTGTACAGACAGGTTCCCGACCCCAACCTGATAGCATCCATGTCGGGACATGTGGAGGGCAGCCGTGCATTCAACCGCTACCGCACGATTGACGATGAGATGAAACGCAAACTTGTGGAAATGATAAACTAAGGAGGACGCATAATGAAAGTTACCGCATTTATAAGAAAGACCGCCGCCAAGAATAATGTCACTGACCAGGCACGAGTTTATTTCAGAGTCCGTGACGCGGGAGGCGTTGACATCAAGGCTGCTGCGAACTCTCCATAAACCCCAACCACTGGAGTGCGGAACGGCAGGGTACAAGCCCCGTGTCGCACTGGTGTCGGAAGATAAACGGATGGGCTTTGAAAAGACATCCAAAACATTACGCACCTTATTGCCGAGAAATACCATCGTGGAGTGGACGGCAACTGGCTGAAAGGACTTATTGAGGAATACCACCACCCGAATATCAACTTCCGTGGCGGCAATCCGGCAGACGAGTATCTGCTATCTTACCAGATACAGAAGTACATGGACGAGACACCCTTGCCGCAGAAAGCTGGAAGAACCATCGAGACAATCGGAAAAGGTAAAGCGTTACGAGCGTTTCCGTCAGGAGGTCATGCACCAGCGGGGCTTCCATCTTTGCATAGATTCCATTACCACTGATGACATCCGTGATTTCAAGTTGTGGATGCAGGAAGAGTACAGGTATATGGAAATGTATCCCGTATTCTATAAAGACGAGCTGCCACGTGATGTCGCCCAGCAACGCTCCGAGAACAGCATGTCGGGTACACTCTACCGCATCCGCACCGTCATCAAATGGTGCATCAAACGCAAGCTCACAAGGAACAATCCTTTGACCAGTACCAGATAGCCCAGCCTATGTACGGCGACCCGTTTTACCTTACCCTTGAAGAGAGGGACAAAGTCTATTACGCCGATTTAAGCGGTTTGGGCAATTCCTATCCGGTCTATCGTGACATTTTCATGTTCCAGTGTCTGATAGGTAGCCGGGTAAGCGACCTGAACAGACTTACCAAAGCCAATGTCGTGGACGGTTGCGTAGAATACATTCCGCAGAAAACCAAAATGGAGCACGCCAATACAGTCCGTGTCCCTCTCAACCAAAAGGCTTTGGACATATTGGAGAGATATAAGGACTTGGAAGGCGCATTACTTCCCCGGTTCTCGCACTTCGGCTATAACAAGAAGATAAAGGAAATCCTTAAGTATGTGGGTATTGACCGCATGGTTAGAGTCCTCGATCCGAAAACGCGCGAGGATGTGGCACGACCGTTATATTAAGTGGCGACCACCCACACGGCACGAAAGACCTTTATCGGCAACCTCTACAAGCAGGTCAAAGACCCGAACCTGATTGCCTCCATGTCGGGGCATTCGGAAGGGAGCCGTGCCTTTGCCCGTTACAGGCATATCGATGACGAAATCAAGAAAGAACTGGTAAACCTGCTGGATTAAAATCGCCTGTCCGCTGTATTTTATTCTATCCCTATGTTCCATTTATATCCAACTACTTGCAGATAACACTATGCCTGAATCCCGATTGATATACGACCAGTTCAAGGCTGACATTCTCCAGTGGAAGAACAGCCACAGGGAAGAATACAACCGCTTCGCGCGTCTGATGACAAACGGGGACGAGAGGCATTATCTCGCTATCTGCCGTGCCATTTTCAAACAGCTGCCCAAGGTCAAGACGGAATGGGAATTGTGCTGGGGCGATGACAGTGTGGAAAATTTTGACAACATAAGCCTGCTGTTCAGTGAAGAATCCGTCCCGGAACAGATTGTTGAAGCATTCCAAAAGCAGAGGGAAGAGAATAATTCATCAGACGGAACTTCATCGTCCTTTTGGAACAAAGTCAAATCCTTTTTAGAAGCAAGTCCAAAAGACATGGCATTATCCTTTCCGCACCGCTTGTACTTAGCTGGCTGTATTACGGAAAGAGTTTCGAGGCAATGGTCAGTATGGTCAACAAACAATCAGCCAATCCTAAAGCGGACAGAATGGACAGGCAGAGTTGTTCTTGGGTAGTCGAACGGATAATACAGGTATCCATCAAGAACGGCTTCCGAACCCAGGCTGACTGGGACAAATACTTTTCCATGAACAGAGCCATTGAAAATGGAACCATTGGTGAATGGGCGTTGCAATCCGCAACAAATGAGAATGTAACCAACGATATGACAGACGAACCTGAACAGCAGCAACAGCACACGACAAAACAAGCTAACACAGAATACTTTGGTGACATGCCAATAAACGATGCCCCAAAATCAAGAGGTCGGCAGAAAGCAAAGGAAATGCCCCTTGTAAATTATCTCAACTGTGCCAATAAAGACATTGTCATTGATATTATCCGAAAATTCATCTCAAAATATGATACGGCAGCGGAACAGGCTTTAACCTACTATGCCTTGAATGAACTTGGACTGCTAACAGACATAGGTAGTGCGAAAGAGTATGCAACTGCGCTCATCATTCAATTTGATGGCGTGGGTGGAATTAAGAGCGAAAGTTCCTATCGTCAGGCTATCCATCTGTTGACTACAACGCAGCACGTTATGAAAAACGGAGTGAACAGAATGTGCGTAATGCTAAATGGTGATTCCTGTCAGACATTACTTTCTGAGCTTAAAGCCGAACTTGCCGAAGCCGTTAATAGATAGCTCCAATCCACAGGAAATGAAGTAAAATAAGCCCATTTTAGTGTTGTCATAATTGTCTTTTTTGTCATGACAAATATGCCAACTCGTTTTATTTCAATTACTTTTAATTCACCTATACCTTTGCACCGTCAATCCTTTCCCGAGGGTTTGGCGGTGCTTCACTATAAGCCATCGGAAGCGGGGCATCAGGGAACATGCAGATGGTCATTGTAAATTCCTAAACAAATGATTTTATGATTACCATAGAAAGTCTGGTCGATATGGGAGCCAACGTGAAACTGGAGGTAACTCCCACAGACCTCAAGATGTTTGCCGAATCAATCATCCAGCGCACTATTATGGCGCAGCAGGAAGAACAGAAAGCAGCGATACAGCGTGAAGCGAAAGAAATCTACCTTAACACGAAACAAGTCCGTGAGTTGCTGAACGTCTGTGATGGCACGCTCAACCTGTGGGCGAAGCGCGGCTATCCGTCCCCATCAAGGTAGGTAACAAGAACATGTATGCCAAGTCCGACATCCGCAGGGTACAGACCGGAGGCAAGTCTGAGAGTGTGACATCCTATTGCAAACGAAAGGAAAAGTGATTATGGGTATCAGACAACAGGATATATGCAACAGGGTGATGGCACAGGCGCAGGGCATTGCGGAATCGGATTTCCCGATTGACGCTTTCCCTGCCAAAGTGCAGTGCGTCATCCTTGGTATGGTGCGCCACGAGAACTTCAAGGTGGAGTATCTTGCCGCAGCCATGCTGTCGGCTGCGGCTTCCGCGTTGGGCAATACCTACAATATCCGTGTAAAAGGACATTGGACAACCAACGCTGCCCTTTATATCATCATGGTGGGGCGGCCGGGACTCGGCAAGACACCGCCGCTTGAAGCCGTATTCCGTCCGCTCCGCAAAGGGACTGCCGGGCACTGGAGAAATTCAAGGCTGAAATGGCCGCCTATCAGAATACAATGAAAGAGAGCAAGGGCAACAACGATATGGACAGGCCTGTATTGAGAAGAACCATCGTGTCCGATTTCACGCCGGAAGCCCTGATGCTTGCCCATCACAACTGTCCCCGTGGCATAACCATACTTGCGGATGAGATTATGGGCATGTTCAATTCAGCCAACCGCTACAACAAGGGGCAGTTGATAGAGCAGCTTCTGTCCGCATGGAGCAATAGTGCCATAGATGTGACCCGTGTCAGCAATCCCATTCCCATACACATTGAGAATCCGTGCATCAACATGGTCGGCACGACACAGACCAGGCGTGTGCATGAGCTCCTCAAAAGGGATACGAGGATAACGGGCTGCTTGACCGCATTCTGTTCGTGATGCCCAAGTCGTATCTGGTGCCACGGTGGACGGAAAGCGAAGAGGAGGATACAGGGAGCAATCCGGCATCTGCATGGAGGACATGGGAGGCAATCATGGAAAAAGTATTCTCCCTTGACTATGAAGTGAATGATGAAGGGAATATCCCTCATCTGATAGGCATGGAAGCGGAAGCGAAAAGGGTTTTCTTCAACTGGCACAACAATACGATCGAACGCATCAATGCCATCAGGGATGAAGCTCTTGTGGAATCGCGTCCCATGAAAAGCCCTGTGCAAGTGGCACGCCTGGCACTGATTCTTCAAGTTCTGTTTTACGCCTGTGGTGAGAGTCGTCTGCAATTCGTAACAACGGCTGCCATTGAAGGTGCTATCCGGCTGAATGACTATTTCGAAGGTTCTTACAGGCGCATACGCGAATATGTGGCAAACGATGCCTGTGACGAGCCGTCGCTGGAATTGCTCGCCCTACTTAAAGATACATTTACCACAGCCGAAGCCCTTGATGCCGGAAGACAACTTATGGTAACGGAGCGCACGGTGATGAACTATCTTAAAGAACTTGCAAAAAACAGGCTCATCCACAAGATCAGGCAGGAGTCTACGATAAAGTATCATATACCCCATGAAACAGACAGAGGATGAAAACTGCAATGTGTAACCCCGTTTGCAGCTTTCAGGATGTTCAGTTTTTCAGTTTCGGGATGGAGCATACCGTCAGCTCCTGCAAAACTGAAAGGACTGAAGACTGAAATTACTGCAAATCAATTTCAGAAATTATCATGGACAACTATAGATTTCATCTTGAAAAGTATTATCGGGGCAGCAAGAAGGCATGTCCCGAATGCAGGCGCAAGGCTTGTTTCACCCGTTATATCGACGAGTCGGGAGAGATTGACTTCCCTTCCCATGTCGGCAAATGAGACCACGAGCACAGTTGCGGCTACCATTACACACCAAAGGACTTCTTTCGGGAACATCCTGATGAATCGGAACAATTCAGGCGGGAGTGGAAACCGCAAGCCGTAACTCCAACAGAGCCAGTCAGTCCTCCGTCTTTTATGGATTCGGCAGTCATGCAGCGTTCCCTGTCACACTATGACATCAACCCGTTGTGCACATTCCTGTCCGACACGATTGGCAGAAGCAATGCTGAAAGGCTCTTCAAACTTTACCAGGTCGGGACTTCCAAAAAATGGAACGGTTCAGCTGTATTCTGGCAGGTGGATTCCAACGGACAGGTACATGCAGGTAAGATTATGGGATATGACGCCAAGACCGGGCGTCGGCTGAAAGTTCCTCATCCGCACGTGTGCTGGGTGCATACCGAGTTGCGTCTGTCCGGCTTCAACCTATGCCAGTGTTTCTTTGGCGAACATCTTCTTGTCCGCTACTCCGACAAGACAGTTTTCATCGTGGAAAGCGAGAAGACGGCACTCATCGCAGCCCACTTCATGCCGGACGGCTTGTGGCTGGCGACTGGAGGAAAGAACGGCTGTTTCAACGAAAAGGCCGTTCGTGTACTGGCGCATCGGGATGTGGTACTGATGCCAGACCTTGGTGCAACGGAGCAGTGGAAGCAGAAGACTTCCATGCTTGCTAATGTCTGCCGGTCCGTATCGGTCAGTACGGTACTGGAAGATATGGCAACCGATGAACAACGTGCCCGAGGATTGGACATTGCGGACTTCCTTCTGATGGAGGACACCCCTCAGATGATACTTCAACGGATGATTGACCGTAACCCCGGCTTGCAGACATTGATTGACGAACTTGGGTTGGAATTGGTGGATGCAGAACAGATATGATAATTGGATGGATTGGACAGCTCGCTGTCCTTGAAAAAGGTTTGTAAAATCCGTAGTTTATTAGGGCATTTTCACCGCCTCCGCTTCGCGTCCAGCAGTCAAAAAACCCATAAGGGAGGGATGTCCTCTCGACACCCAGTTGCTTGTGGCACATAGGACGGGATTTTACAATAAGAATCATAGTAAAATAACGAACAGATATGAGTAATACACAATACGCTGTCTGCCACCTGCAACGTGGCAGCGGCAATGACAGTGGAATGTCATGCCATATAGAAAGGAAGGATGCCAAAGGAAAGAAATATGTTCCGGCAAATGCCGATGCGAAACGAACATCACAGAACAGGGAACTGCTTACGTTTCCTGATGGAGTAGCCAATCGCACAGAAGCAATCCAGCACCGTATTAACACTGCCGGGCTGCGCCGCAAAGTCAGCAAGAACCAGACAAAGGCAATACGCATAATGCTGACCGGAACACATGAGCAGATGATGAAAATTGCCAATGACGGCAAACTGGGCAGTTGGATTGATGTCAATCTCAAATGGCAAAAGGAGACCTTTGGTGATGAGAATCTTGTGTCCTGCGTGCTGCATATGGACGAGAAGACCCCGCATCTGCACGCCACAGTCGTGCCCATTGTAACCGGAGAGCGTATCCGCAGGAAGCGGGAGGGCGAAAAGAAATATGAAACGAAGTCCGGACCCCGTTTGTCGGCGGACGATGTGATGCGTCGTTACAAATTACATGAATACCAGAACAACTATGCCAAGGCCATGAAACCGTTTGGGTTACAGCGTGGAATTGTCGGCTCTACCGCCAAGCATCAGGCGAACTCGGAATACTACAAGCAACAGATGAATAGGTATGAGGAAGACATTGCCAAATTACAGGCTGATATTGAGCAAGCAAAGAAGGTAGAAGTACAGTCCTGTCATGGTTTGGTAAAGGTGATTTGGCAAAAGCTAAGAAAGAACTTGCGAATAAGGACGAGCAGATTGCCAAACTCAAAAATCAGATTAAAATACTCATGGCAGAAAAGTCCCAGTTACAAGAAAACATAAAGCGGATATAGAACAATTACGGAATGGTTATCAAAAGAGATTGACAAGGCCATTCATAGGGCAGAAACGACAGAACGGCAGTCCAAAGAAAAGGATTCTGTTATAAATAGGCAAAATCAACGCATAGACCAACTTGACCGTAAAGCAAATCCTCACAGATACCAACTCTCATCAGGAGTGGAACTTGTACATTACAACATTCCAAATATGAGGAATCCGTCCATCCATATTTGGACGAGAGTTGGCAATGAGGAATATGATACAAGGACTTATATAGAATATTTCAGTGATATATGGGAACGGTTTAGCAAGGACGAAGCTACCGTTTACGAGCTCATCAATGAAGTATTTGAGCCACAGGAACAGGTCAATGAAGAACAAGCTAATCTTCTTGGAGCAGCCTTTGAACTTGTAGCAGGTGGTCAGGCACAAGTACATGTCGGAACAGGTTCCGGTGGCTCGTCTTCTGAACTTCCTTGGAATGATAAAGATAAATACTCCAATAAACAAACAACCACAAGACGATGATAAAAAAAACAGGTAAGGTATGGAGTTTTATAAAAAGTAGTACCTACGAGAACATCAATTTGTATAAAAAGCAGGCTAGTATCGAAAAATAATATCTCTAAAACCTTTGTTCTTCAAAATAAAAGAGGTATCATATACCTAAAAATGGTATATGGCTACATCCGCGTTTCCACCGACAAGCAGACGGTGGAAAACCAACGTTTTGAGATAGAGCGTTTCTGCAAAAAGAAGGATTGACGATAGATGGCTGGATAGAAGAAACTATCTCTGGTACAAAGAACTATTCTAAACGGGCACTCGGCAAGCTTCTAAACCGAATTGTCAAAGATGATTTGATAATCTGTACAGAGTTATCTCGTCTTGGACGCAACCTCTTTATGATTATGGAAATACTCAATATCTGTATGACAAAAGAGAGTCGCGTTTGGACGATTAAAGATAATTACCGTCTTGGCGATGACATTCAAAGCAAAGTACTTGCTTTTGCTTTCGGGCTATCCGCAGAAATAGAACGTAACTTGATTTCTCAGCGGACAAAAGAAGCCCTTGCTCGGTTAAAAAGGAAGGACATCAAGTCGGTAGAGGTCAAGGTCAACGCAATAAGCAGTTGAACGCAAAATGTGTGGCAAAGCACAAATACATAGAGGGTCAAATGACAAAAGGGATAAGCGTTCCGCAGATAGCTAAGAAATTGAAAATTGCAAGGGGTACACTATATCGATATTTGGCATATACCGGATTGAGAACTCCAACAAAATCAAGGAATGGCAGATGGGAGCGTGGTATCTATTAACCGTCCGTTTTTGAAGACAGACCCGAAAGCTCGTTACCAAGGTTATACGTTCTATTTAGGGAGGGATTTAGATGGTCTGCAATTAACGGTACGAAGTACCAACGATTTAAAATTCTGCTATAAGCAAAAGTGTAAATGATGTACAAGGAATGTCTCTTGTTGTGCAACTGAAATTACATCCCAATATATTACGGCTATCTGTAATGCGGATTTTATTAGTAAATATACTGAAGGATTTGTCAATTCTACAGTCATATTCCAAATAAATGACTGTAGGCAAATACCAATAATCATACCCACTAATGAAGAATTAAAAGAATTTGAAAATCTCTTTGAAGAGGCTAAAATGATAATGTTGAAATGGGATGAAAGTTCTATGATAAAACAAAGAATTAAAAGAATGTTTGAATAAAGCAGTTCTTCAACTTTATCGTCTTAGATGAAGAGGGTTTTGTTGGATAGATGTCAACTCTACATACCTTAAAGCCAGAATTAAAGCAAATGGCGTTTTGATGTTTTGAGTATGAGCCTATTCACAATGACAAACCTTCCTGATTGGTACTATGTAGCCCTAATAAATTCAGAATTTATTAGCCTATATGTTGACAATTTCATCAACAACACTTCTCATTTTCAGATAAATGATGCTAGACAACTCCCAATAATAATCCCCCAAAAGGAAACATTTGAGTCATTGCAAAAATTAGTTACTGGTTGCATCAGCCTCAAGAAAGCTACAACCACGGATAATTTCCTTATGGGAGAAAAGCAGTATGAACTTGATAGATTGGTTCGTTCATTATATGGAGTAGAGGATTTTTATTAAATCCTCTATCTCCACTTCAATAGGTTCCAAATTTTCATTTGCAGATTCTTGTTTCTTTTAATCGCCTTATCTGCCCAAAGTTCTATCGAAGAAGCAAGACTTTTCGTTGGAATAATTATTGGAAGTTGCTTAATATCATTTATTTGTACGTTAACGGAGCAGTTTATGAACTCTCGGTAATAATCAAATAATATATTAGAATTAAGCAATGCAACAATATACTTGTTTGAAAGAATATTGGTAGTGTATAGCGACATAGAACCTACGTCATTTACAGATTCGCCCTTTAATTTTACTTTCAATAATCGTGCATTGGGATTCAAAGGTTATTCCAACAAAATCCCTCCCTAAAGTAGAATTGAGGGTTACGAACAACGGGCATACCTTCCCTTTCTTGCCAGAATTAGTCTTCAAAAACGGACATTCTCCTTAGACCACGCAATAGCGAATGGAGTTTCAAGATACCATCGATTTCCGTCTTTATCTCCTTTATCATAAGGCACATAGTATGGTTTGGTTGTTTCTATACCGTTCTCTTTTTCGTCATCCGTCAAAGAATCCACATTTGCTATTTCGCAATCATCCACAATCTTGTAAAGATAACCTTGACCAAAAATGTCACGACCATATTGTTCTTTGAGAGAGTCGAAGAGTCCTGCGATTTCAGCTTCTGACAGTGATTGCAAAAAAGCTGCATACGATGGGTAACGGTACATTTCAGCGGTAATAGCTTTCGGGGTACGAGCCAAGAAATCTGCCAGTTTCTTAGGACGGGACATGCGGATGTTGTCTGCCCATTTAGTAGTGCTTCTTACAGCAATGTATTTACCGTTATTGGCGGTTGCCAAGCCCTGTCCTCCCTCGGTCAAGCACCCAAGAAGTGCAACATCACCGGGTTTCAGACTCGCCCGATATTCTTCAAGTTCGCGTTTGTTCTTTTCAATGTCACGTGAAGTCTTAATCTTGTCCCACCACTTATCATATAGAGCTTTTACCTTTTCACCGTAAAGCTCATAGATACGCATATTCAACGCGGACGGTTTGAATATTACGCTATTTTGAGTATTGAGATATACCGATTGAGCTACAATCAGACATTCGGGCTGTGATAAATTCTTACGACCGTCCATAAAGCGCACGAGATTGTCTGCGGCAGGCTTATTCTTAACAGCCGAGGTAATGCAAGTGTCAACCATCACCGCTTCAAATGGATTGGCTGTATCGAACACGTAATTAAGTGTATTGGCAAGCAGTAAATCTCTTAAACTGCGCTTGGTTTGAGTTGTCCAAAATGTCTTTGGAGTAATGTATGTAATACATCCGCCCTTACAAAGCAAGGAAAAGCCTTTGAAAAAGAACAGGTTGTATGTGTCATCAGAGAAACCAAATTCCGCCTCGAATAATTTCTTATCGGCAGTAGAAACCCCTTTTGTAGAAATATAAGGTGGATTGGCGATAAGAATGTCGAAGCCCTCTTTGACACCGAACATCCATTCTGGATCAAAGAAAGGAGCGAAAGAATTTTGATCAAACATATCCCACTGAGCAAGCTGTGCTGCTTGCTCATTACCGATACAGTCTTTGTCAAGTAAGAGGTCGGCTATTTCCTGACGCAAGCGAACCACTTCTTTGCGCCATTTTTCCTTTGTCGCAGGTCGGCGAGCACTGAAAATCTTATGCTTGGCAATTTTCAGTTGACTATCTTTTGCTTTATTTCTTCGGAGTCAAAAGAGTTGCCTCCGTCTTTTCAAACCGAGAAGCGAATTTGCAGCAACAAACTTAGCTTCCAAGTTAGGGAGCGGTCGAATGCCAAAGTTATCAGCCGGATTATCATTTCGCTTTTGGTCAATGACGAGCGAAATAAAGAAACGGAGCTTTGAAATTTGAATTGCAATTGGCTGAATATCTACACCATAAATGCAATTTTCGATGAGGTGAAGTTTACGGGCATAGTCCGGGTAGTTTACATTCTCATCGAAAGCTCTCTCAATATCAGCGACTGCTTCTCGTCTTTCTTCGGCGGTCGAAGTGAGGTATGCTTCGGAAGTTTCATCAATGGCAAATTGCAGGAGCATATTCTTCCAACGACTATTATCTGGATCAATCTGTTTGAGGATATGTACCATTTGCTGGAGCACACCCACGGGGAATGCGCCCGAACCGCAAGCCGGGTCGAGAATCCTGCAGTTGTAGAGCGACTGCATAATCGCCAACTTCTGCTGTTCGGTGAGCACGGTCTCACTGTCGGCATAGGCAAGCAACTTACGATATTCGTCCTCCAGTTCATCACCAACCGTGCGTTTGAGGTGAGCGACAAGACTTTCATCGACCATATACTGCACGATCTCGCGCGGAGTATAGAAAGAACCCGTCTGTTTTCGGGCGGTTTGCTGGGTTTCCGGGTTGTAAGATGCTAATAAGTTCTCAAACACCTTACCGAGCAATTCCGGGTCAAGCGACACATCCTTATCAAACGGCATATTCTCCTCCACTGTGAAATTGTAGCGTTTGAGAATGTCGATGATACCACGAGCTGACACTTTCTTTTTGTTGGCATCGCCATAGAACTCAGATAAGTCGATATTTTTACCTGCTTCCTCACCAAAGAAAAGGTAATCTGGCACAATCAGTTGTGCCATAGACTCCTTACGTTCGCTGAAACCATCGTAGTACATTCCCGTGCGTTTTTCGTCCAAGCAGTCGAAAAGTCCACCATTGAGGAACGGTACTGTCTCGTTGGCAAGACGCAAGAATTCGTCAGGATCGTTAAACTCATCACGGTAGCGCATCAATTTATTATCATCAAACTGCGAACGGTTGTCCTTGAATCGGCGTTCTGTCAATTCTGTACTGCCATCCTTGGTAATAGGACAGTTAAGCATTGCAAAGAAAAGGTTTTGCAGGATAGCGCGGTAATAAACGCTGGCTTCTGATTTGCCGAAAAGGTTGTCAATTTGATGCGGATTGAAGCCCTTGATAAGGTGGTTGGCAATATACTCTTGGTCGAAGAACTGCCATGGAATGAGTTTACGTTCTTTCAAGAACCACACAAAAATTAGACGAGTGATAAGGCGGATTGCTCCTTCATGGTTGTGCAGTTTATCATCAGTACGCTTGGTAATGTCGTTAGGAAAAGAGATAACCTTAATAGCCCAAGCATACCAGTCGGACAGCTCTTGATAGAAAGCCTTGGTAAGAACTTCTACCGAGAAACGATCAAAGAGGTCTTTAACATCCTTGACCCTGCCCAGTTCGTTTAGGTATTTATTGGGTGTGTAGCAAGCAATGCCCTTGCCAAGGTAGTAAGAATAGCGACGAGGGTTGGAATAAGTACGAGTAACGTTACTATCATTTTCTCCGATAGAAAGTTGGATTTCAATCAGCGAGAAGCGGTAATTGTTTGCATCATCTTCAGGAACAAATATCACCAAAGCACGGGATTGCTTCTCTCCGGCAAGCATACGAAACGCATCTTTCGATAAACCCACACGGGCATCGTGACGCGAGGTGTGCTTGATTTCATAGACCACAATGTCAAGCGTTTTCGACTTGCCTAAACAAGTGGCAGCAGACGCATAGTTCATATGTGCCCAAAATGGTACATTACTTTCTCCCTGTTCGAAATCATCGGGAAGAAAATCACGGCGGAGGTAATTGACAAAGTCCGCACGGCTATATGCTTTACTAAAATCTATCATCATTGCAGTTCTTCAGATATGATTAATGTTTCGTCACCCTCGCCGACTTTGGCTTGCACTTCGAGCAAGCGCATAAGATAGTCGGCAGGTATCTCTTTGAATAATTTTTGAATCTCAGACGGTTTCACCTGATTGATGAAACGCACTTCGTAGCCCGACAATGCTTCCGCATCGAGAGCCGCCAAAAGGTCAGAATAGTAATCTTCAGGCAACTTAACTTTTATGGCATTGATTTTTGAATCGCCTTCAAAATGTTCTTGTCATTGCGGTTCTTTGTATCGCTACGGAACAGCGAAAGTTTCACCCGCTGATACAATCGGTCGAAGTCTTCGGTGGTGGCAAACGGCTTTTCTTCGGGTGCGGCTTCAAAGAGCTGTAAGGCTTCTTCGGCAGAGAGCATTATCGGCTCGCGGTCGCCATCGGAAATTTTGAATACAAAGTCTTCACCTTTCTTTCCGAAAGAATAACACCACCTAACGGTTTCTCCACGATGCGACCCGTCCGGGCGCGGTGCGGTATCTGCAAAGCCTCTTTGTATTCGTCTGTTCCTTAACCGATTCTAAGAAACTGCGATACGGGGTGTCCCATGATTCCGTTTCGGAATGCTCGATTTCCGCACGGTAACGGTCGCGGAAGAAAGCGGTACATTCTTCATCGGAAGTCAATGCCTTTGTATCTTCACCCATAATGGCATGAATCATTGCCATTTTCAAGGTGGATATTTCCTTGGCACGGATTTCTGTTTCGCCTACCTCCGTGGGGAAGTAGTTGTAGATATAAAGGTTGTCGAACACCTTTTTATTGATACGGTTGATACGCCCGATACGCTGGATTACCCTTGTGGGGTTGTACGGTATATCATAGTTGAAAATAGCTCCAGCACGGTGCAAGTTGTAACCCTCGGAAATGGCATCGGTGGCAACCAATACCTTGTAATCATCGGCTTGCGTTTCTTGCTTCACACTTGCGTCAAAGTTATTGCGAATGGTTTGGCGCATAGAGGGAGTAGCATCTGCCGAAGTATATTTAAGCGCAGGCAGTCCTGCTTCTTTCAGAGCTGCGCCAAGATAGTTGACTGTGTCGGCAAACTCGCTAAACACAACCAATTTACGGTTAGGCTCTTTGGTGAGTTTATTACGAACAAGACGGATGAACGATTCAAGTTTCGGGTCGAACTTGATTACATCTTCCTCTCCGAACCATTCCAAATAGATAGATTCCAACAGTGCGATGTCGGCTTTCACGTCATTGATAAACTCGTCATTGACAAACTTCATATCAATAACAAAGAAACCTTTGCCTGAATATTTTTCAAACGTATCTTCTATCTCCTCCATGCCGTCATCGGTGCTTTCGTAGAAATCATCCACATCGGGCATACCTCCTTTTTTCCAAACGGGTATCTTCCCAGTACGCTCAATCCAATCAAGCACATTACGAGAAGAATTTATCATAAAGGCAAGCGAAGATTTGAAAGCTGCAACCGAACTTTCGAAGCGACGTACCAACAAACGGCGCATAAATTTAGCCACGTTCGCTTGACGACCAATAAGCATGTTTACATCGTCAAGTCCCGTTTGGCGTTCTATATCCTTGGCTAATGCCTCGCGTTTGTCTTCGGGAACATACAGCACCGGCTTGTAACGAGCCGCCTGAAAACGGTAAACACCATCGTCAGAATCTTCTTCGTTTGATTTCGTTCCGTAAATGAAGTTAAGCGTGCGCAGATACAAGTTTTTCAACTCTTTGAGATCGTAAGTCAATTCAATAGGGTCTTGTGGAATAACCACCTCTATCTTTTGCTTTTTGAGGTCTTCCTTGTAGGTGTCAATCTGCTGAAGGTCGATGCGAGAACGACGGATAACCAAAGGTCCGATAATTGAACGAATGGTACGGGCTATCTTGGCGGTTTCGTTCTTCACATCCTGCTTGGAGAGTTTGCCTTGTCGTTGCAGTTCGCGCAGTTCCTTGTATTGGCTGATAAGGTCGCGGAACTCGATACTAAGATTTTCCACTGTTTTAAGTGTGGACTTTGTAGGTATCTGAAAGAGTTTCAACATAGAATAGATGTCGGCAGGGTCATTGTTGAACGGGGTAGCCGTTAACAACACCACTTTATTGCCTTGGCAAAGATTGTGCAGCATAGCGTAATCTTCCGTATATTCATTGCGGTAACGGTGCGCCTCGTCTACGATAATAAGAAATTGTTCATCAGGCCTCTTCAAACCATTGTAATGAACCAAGGCTTCCGATATTTTGCCACCGCTAAACACAGTACCCGTAAAACCGAACTCGTCCTTATAAGCGTCCCAACCCGACTTCAAGTGTGGGGCGACACTACAATGGTACGCAAACGGAGATTGTGAGCAATGGTAGAGGCGATGATACTCTTGCCCAAGCCCACTACGTCAGCCACAATCGTTCCGTTGTGTGTTTCGATAGACTTCAATGCAAGTTGGATGGCATCAGTTTGGTATTTCAGGTTAAAGAACTTACCATCGGTAATGTCGAAAGGTGTACGCACATTAGTCTTGGACGGAATGTCAAAATACTCGTTGAGCACTCGTAGATAAAGTTTATACGGTTGAAATAGTCGGTCAATCCATATTTGACTTTCGACCTTTTCTTTCCAACGGTCAACGGTATTTTCGTCCACAATAGGAATAGCATTTGCCCAAAGCTCATCAAAGATTTGTTTTCCTTCCGTATATTTACCTTTGTCTGTAAACCGGACATTGATTTCCGTTCTGCCTTGCAACCCTTGATAGGAAAGGTTGCTTGACCCCGTAATCACATCACCGGGCTGTTCTCCATTCTCGTTGTTACTGTCGTTATAGGCAAAGAGGTACATTTTTGCATGGCACGGGTCTTCTGTCTTGCGTATCTCCAATGTACCGTCATAAATCTTACGCTGGAATTGGCGAAATATTTTGATGGTTTCGTCTGTATCGGTATTGTCGGTTTCATTGATGAGCCTTACCAAGTTATTGAAATATTCTTCCCGAACTTTGCTACGAATGCGCTGCCACTCTACCAGTTCTTCAACCTCACGAACTCGGTTTGAAATCCGGGTGTCAATGTCAAGTCCGACCAAAATACGGAGATACTTGTCAGCGAGCTTGTCTGCAAGATGGGCATACCCCGAAAAATAGAAATAGCCCACAAGAATATCCACGGCATCTGACTTGGGCAAAATACCCGTGATAATGTCGGAAAGCAGACGGTCCCGATTGGTTATGAAACTATGTGCCATATTGAATAATGTTTTGTATTCTTTATCAATCTAAAATATTAACGATAGTTCGGGATAGGTTCGTTTATATCAAAAAGAATGTCCGCCATACCGTCAACGATTATTTTCCCATTCCAATGTCCTAAATCTGTTCTGCAACTCACTCAATCGTTCCATAATCTCATCGAAAGAAGGTGCATTGGCATAGATGAAGCCGATTTGCATCTGCTTATAGTCGTCACGCAAAACATCTTCGATGCTTTCAGGAGGTAGAAACGATATTGTGTGTGGAAGATGACTCGTATAGTCCAATCCACTCCATGCCGTGAACTTTTACGATGAGTCACAATGTCCTCGTATAATTGTACATCCTGCATTGCTTCCATCGCAAACGATTTATCCATCATCTTTACAATGTCATACATGTGTCGTGTGATACGTTCGATATGCGTGCAGCCATTGGGACGGTTAAACTCTTCATGCAAAAGAAAAACCTTTTCCAAGAATGTTCGTCCTGGCACTACGGTAGGAACAGTGAATATAGGTAATGAGAACTCTTCACCTGGATAAGCCTCTTCTACCATAGAACGCATTTTCACATCTTCTGACGGTTCCATGAGTGAACGACAACTTATCTCAACTTTGACTCGCTCGGGTATATATTGCATTTTCGTTTGCAGCACTGAATTATACTCGACAAACAGGACTACAGGGTCAAGGTCACTGACAGATGTCTCCGGAACTATGACCTTACAGCTCTCTGATAGCTCAAACTCTTTTATTCTGTTCTCAACATCGAGCGCAAAAGAGCCATCTATGAACTTCTTGGAGTCTTTCCGCAACTTAGTCCGTTGACTTTTAGTCTCAATATTTGTAAAGCCGAAATATTGGGGATCTATTGCAAGGTCAATATCTTCCGAAAAACGTTCTATCAATCCCCAACCTTTGCTAAGGCTTGTTCCTCCCTTGAAAACAAAAGCTGCTGCATACGGCAAAGAAAATATGGCACGTAACACCATACTGACCCAATAGTCCTTTTCTACGGCATTGTCCACAATCCCTTTATCTTCGGCTACATTAGCCAAAATGGTAAGTTGTTCTTCTTTTGTAAGCTTAGTAAAATTCATAATGCAAGTCTTTGTTTAATCCATTGCGGGGCAATGCTGTAATCGTATTTGATTTCATCAGGACTACCATATTTTTCAATGGCTTGTTTTATGATTGCAACCTGTTCATCTGTCACGTTATCTTTCCCTAACTCTTTCATGGCAGCGACTATAAGTGGGAACAAGTCCGTCTTATAGGCAAAATTGCGGGTACGCTGCGCTTGAATATGATTTTACGGTTTCCGATAGTAAGTTCCCTTGCAGCGGCATCTGTCAAATAGACCGCATTCATCGTAACCTGTGTGGAAAGTCCTAATTTGTTCAATGCAGTCAATCCGCTGGGAATAATGCGTGCTTTATCCTTCTCAGCAACAGCATAAGCGATTTCCTCTATAGAGGGTCGAAGTATTCCGAACTTATTTCGTGACGGATATAAATATATGCCTTGCGAGAGGCGTATAAGAACACCTTCCTTTTCTAATCTGGAAATGGCACGAGTAACCAACCCGTCATTATTTAGATAGGCAAAATCCTGAACCATATAGAGTTTGTTTGGCCCATTGCTTTCAATAGTATTGCGTATCTCTTTTGTTAGTATTACTCCCATGATCATTAATAATCTGAATGCAAAGGTACAATATTCCCTCCAACTCAGCAATAAAATGTCCGAAAATCTTAAAGAAAATCGGACTTTATAAGATGTTTGCGATTAGATTGCTGTTTAGTTTAAGAGTAAAATATTGATAACAACAAGCTATTGTAGCTTGAGATTAATTTGGGAAAACCAACAAGAAGTGGGAACTTTACGGTATCAAATAAAGATACAGATGGCATATATTTAGTTATATATCAGATTGATATAAACTACACTTCAGCTCAAGTGTGGAGCTGATTTCGCTTATCTACAACGAGGTTCTGACAAAACCCAAGAGAAAATAAACGATGCAATACCCCACACTTGAGTAGATATGGGGTATGGGAACACTGAACGTATCCCTTGCCATAATCTAAACAAGAAATGAGTGTCATTCGTTGTCTTTTCTCTTTTTGAAACTGTCAGATTTCGTTGTAAAGACAGTGCGAAAACACTTTCAGTATGTCTGCCGAACGCATTACTACGCTCGACGTTACAAAAATAGAAAATAATTCGCAGACGAACAACCACTCATTCGGGGTATTGCCCATATAAGCTATACGCAGAAATAGATTTTACTCTATCTCGTCCGCATTCCCCGGCCCTGTTCGCGGTCTTTGATCTCTATTCCTAAGCGCTCCAAAAATTCTTCCGCCTTTTGCCGCTTCGTTGAAAATCGCTCTCAAATCGTCGAGCGTCACCGTCACGCTGACGTTTGCCCCCGACTCCAATAAATCCCTTAAACTCATAATCGAAATTTTTAGATTAAACTTGGATTCGTTCGTTCCGTCCAATCGGAACCGGGGCAAATAAAAGGGAGATTTTCGGAGATCAAAAACACTCGCTATCTCCTTAAAATCTCCCTGAAATATCTTTTTGAAGGGAAAATCAGCCGCCGTGTTCGGCCATATAGCCGGGAATGTTGGGGATGGTGAATTGACGTGTCTGTGGTGAATATAGTTTCCCTTTGATATAGGAATCCTCCAACTCGGCAAGCGGAGCAAATGCGGATTTCAGCCACGGCACTACCTCCTGTTTCGGTCGTCCGAAATAGTGTGCCATGTTCCATCCGAAATGGAATAGATCGGCATTTTTCAACTTTTGCGGACGAATAGGAGTAAGTTCTGTCGAGCCGGATTCCTGCATGCATAATATTCGATGTAGCGATCGAGACGCACAAGTTCATCGGAAGTGATGTAGGGACCTACCTCTCTATGCCCATAACGTCGGAACAGTTCGATCTGTTCTTTCTGCCGTTCGAGAAATCGTTTGTCTGCCTCCTGCTTGATTTGCTCGACATCCGAATCGGGTATATCATCGATCGGTGGAATCCTGGTCGCTTCAGCAGTAAGAGCCTTCTTTCGGGCTATCTTCGGGAGAATTTTATCGGCAATGAAATCCGCAATGCTGGAAAATGCTGCCAAAATGGTCAGATAGGCTATCGCACAGGTACCCAGCATAATCAGAAAAACAAGATTCCCCGTACCTGCATCCACCCCTTTTGCCAATATCACCAGTCGCGCGACCGTGGACACGAACAAGCCGACGACAACGACTATCGCCAGCAGAATCATATAACTGTTGATCTTACGGAGATCCATTGCGCTATTTCAGTAGTTTCCGTTCGTCATTGCTCTCCAATACCTGCATCTGCTGAATAGCGATCCGGTTGAGTTTTACGAGCCGTTCGCCCTGAGGCATTTTCTGGTCGATGAATACGGCATTGAGGTTTTCCATATTGGACAGACAGATCAGTTCGTTGATGGTTGCATAATCCCGGATATTACCTTTCAAGTCGGGATTCTGCTCGCGCCACGTCTTTGCAGTCATGCCGAACATGGCCCCATTCAACACGTCGGCTTCGTTGGCATAGATGATGCTCGCTTGTTTCGCGGTCACTTCGGCCGGAATCAGGTTTTGTTTGATCGCGTCGGTATGGATGCGGTAGTTGATTTTGGACAGTTCGCGTTTGGCACTCCAGCCGAGTTGTTTCTGTTCCTCTTCTTTCAGCCGCTGGAACTCTTTGACGATATACAACTCGAATTCTACGGAAATCCAGCTCGCAAATTTGAACGCAATATCCTTATGAGCATAGGTTCCTCCGTAACGCCCCGATTTGGAAATGATACCGATGGCATTGGTCGTATTGATCCACTTTTGCGGCGACAGGGTAAAGGCATTCAGTCCGGCCTCCTTTCTAAACCCCTCGAATTCGAGGGGTTTGAAATCCGGATTATACAGGCTTTCCCAAATTCCGAGATATTCGATCGTATTCCGATTGCGCAACTAATTGCCGATCACCGCATTCGAGTCGTCGCTCTTGTATCGCGCGATGTCCGTCAGACAGATATAGTCGTTCTCATTGAGCAATATAACTGTAACATTTGTGTCCCGTACCGTAATCTTTGCCATATTTGTATTGTCTTCTTTACTGCAAACATACTATAATATATAATTGGGTTATCCTATAATCCCACAATAAACTTTAAATATATTTTTATTACTTCGTGTTACGATATTAATAGTTTAGCTTTCTCTTACTTAAGGTAGTTGAATTTCATATCGCCAGATACGAGCAATTCCATCGGAATTATCAGTTATATATTGTTGACAATACGGATAAATCAGACTAATGTTTTTATTAAATCCATGTTCCCATAAAAATACAAGCCATACCAAGAGCATGAGGTTTCGTAGATAATGGGGACAGGTAGATATTTGTAATGGGTGCTCGCTTATTCTGCTTTTCAACGTACTCACTTATAGCCTGCGCTGTAACAAATGGATCATATGCTGGTGCATATATATTCGAGTCCATATCTTTAAAGCACCCGTTTCTATAGCCGCTTCAGCCTCATGCGCTCTTAAGATATTTTCCTGAAACATACCAGGACTAATGGCTGGAAAACCAAATAACAACACTTTTTCTTGCATCCTTTCTTTTTGGTTGCCACTCTACAATACGACTATGATCATATCCTGCTGCTATAATAAGCAAATCATTGTCGTCCTTTGACGTATGGATACCAGACCTTCCATGCATCTGTTTTACTTCGTAAAAAGTCAGAGAATTGAGTGTTTTAAGCACATCTATATTGTGTGGGTTCAGTATATAATATATCAAACTTATTAATCTTATACATAGACATGCACCGCATTAGAAACATCAAATACGGGCCCCTGCAACCAGTTGCATCCACACAAACAGACTTGCCAGATAATTGTAATGTGTCTAATTTTTCTGTAATTGGAGCATAATCTTCATTCGCTTTGACAAACGTAACATCTTTTCCAGATAGATATAGATCCCGACCTTCTTCTTCTGTTGCAAACCATATTTTTTGACCTGCTTGAATGTTATCTGCAGGCTCCTGCACTCTCTGTGAATTTACATAGCTGGATATGAAGATATCATATGGTAGCAAATTTTGAATTTCATCAATTCTCTGATAGCTATGTTTGTATAAATAGGTATAATCCATTATTTAAATAAATCAAATGACATTTGTGATTCTCCTGTATTGCCACCAAACGGAAAAAGGGAAAGAATGGGAAAATAACTTCAATTTCCAGAAATGGACAAGACTTTCAGAACTTAACAGAAATACCATTTTGACGTAATTTACAAGAGGTTAGAATCATAAGATTTTCGAACTAACCTTTCTAAGATTTTCCAGTGTAGATATGTATATCAGTACCAAAAATAAATCTCTCGTTTTTTCTACCTTTTTATTTGTTTTTCAATACAGTTCGTGTTCAGAGATTTATCGAATAGCCGTTCCTACTTAAACGGCTATTAAGAATATATAACGATCATTCATAGTTTCAAAATGGAATTTGACGGACAATCCGAAATTCCAGAATCCGGGATCAAAGAAGCCGTCATGTCCACCGCCGATCACAGCTCCGATCACAGGACGGTAATCTACCTCCAAAGAGATCGGGGCATTTTTGAAATGACAGCCGAAAGCGCAGGAGCCGGCCACACCGAGCAAAAAACCCGAATCGTCAAAGTCATAAAGTCCCAAGGCTCCACCCACACCGACATTCAGATACCAATCGCAAGTCTGGGGTGTCCAATTCCACCGGCAGCAGCGCCAATTATAGATTCCCGTAACGGACAGCCCTTCAAAATGAGGAGTCGCCAGCGTGAATTGCAAAAATTCCGAGACGAAAGATCGCATTGATAAAGAAATTCCACGCCATCTCCCAACCGTAATCCCACGGCGTTTTTCCCTTGAGCCGAAACCGTCTCGAAAGCAAACAAACTGCAAACAAGAACCAATAAAATCTTTTCGTTATACAATTATACGTATAATGATTTATATGGAATTACCCGTTGGTTGAATTAAAATAAAGCATCTTTAACAAGACCAATTTTACGATGGTTACAGAAGTTGATGTATTGCAGCACGGTCATAGCAGCGATTTTTGCGGCAGTACGTGTAAACAGTCCGCCTGTCTGCTTTGCATAATTGCGTACCATCATGAATTGGTCGTTAAGTTGAGAGAAAACGGTTTCGATTCGCTTCCTGAAACGCCTGTAAGCCCACGAAGGATTTCTCCAATTCTTTTGGTTCAAGCGATACGGGACTTCAAGCTTGATATGAGCCGTTTCGAAAAGGTCTTGTTGCACCTCAGCACTTAAATACCCCTTATCTCCAAGCATAAGACAGTCGTGATAATCCCACTTTGCATCATCCAGATAATGTATATCATGAACATTTGCAGCCGTTATATCATAAGAGTGAATAACACCACTTATTCCACAGATAGCGTGGAGCTTATACCCATAGTAATACATTTGTTGGGAGGCGCAAAAGCCTTTGGAAGGTGCGCTTTGCGGATTATCATTTCCCATAACGCAACGCTTGGCTCGTGCCAGCTGGCATACTTTGACAGGCTTGAGTCTATCACAAAGACATTTTCCCCACCGTCTATGCTCTTGGCAATATCCCTGCGGATGTCTTCTGCAAGACAAGCCGTGAGTTTGCGACGGACGTTGAACTGTCTTCTGGATATAAGGTTAGGGATATGTTCGGGAGATTCAGCCAATCTCTTAAAGAGGTTGTTCTCGCTGTCATAACCGAATGCTTCGGCTGTAAGAGAAAGAGCTATAACTTCCAAATCAGAAAAGGTGGGAATAACTCCACGGCGAGATACATTGCCATGTTCATTTACACGATTTCCTGCAAATTTCTTGCAGATGTCGTTGATTTTGTGAATTTTTCGATGAAGTTGTGCATACGACGGTTTGAACTCAATAGTTTGGATGCTATTAAGTTACTAAAAACCAGAAATATGCACAACCTTTCATTTGTCATTTTACTAACTTTTAATTCAACCAACGGGTATGGAATTATTACCGGTCACTCAATCGTCATCGTCGTCGTCATGATATCTCCCGTATTTCCGCTTCCCGTATTTCGGGTGTTTCTTATACCCGTGCTTGTGCGGAGATACTTCCCATGCCGTTTGCAATAGGAGTCGTAATGCTCGTGCCAGTAATCGCTATAACAATGCACCCGATCATAGAACGGAACACGATACGACGACTCGGGACCGATTCTCAGTTCGATCAGAATCCGCCCCCAGCCCTCACATTTATAACGTTTGTAATGGTCACAGACATCGCGCATGCTTCGTCCCGAGGTTCAGGCGATCTCCAGTGCAAGGCCCACATGCCCCCAATCTCTGCCGCAACGCCGGTAATAATCATTGAGCGATTCTGCCGAAATATCGTATTCCACACAGAGGCGCCGACGGAAATCCGACAAATCGACCGAAGCATACCGATTGGAATTTCCGATAAAGACGGAAAGCCTATTTTGTGCGGACAAAGAGCAAGTGAATACCGCAAAATAGCAGCAAACCGATTTTTCATAGGTAAATCGTTCTATTAAAACAAATGATATAATACGAACATACCGACAGGCAGATTTTCATCTGCCTGTCGGTATGCCTATTCAAACGAATCTACTGCAGTAAAGATCCGTCTTCCCGGATTTTGAGAATCACCTCCCTGTCATCTTCCGCTTCCAGCTCGATTCGATAATAATTCCCGTCCGGCGTTTCTACCAGTTCCGGCTCATCGTCGGTTTCATAACCGACATACTTATCGTTAATTTCCTGCCGGATCGCAGTTTTAACGACTTCCGGAAGAGTATCCAGACTGATCTCCCAAGATGAGGAAAGCCAATTCCCGCTGTTGTCAAAAAGCACCTCCTTGGCAACTCCGTCATGAATAATATCCACCTCAAACTGCCCGTGCTCCTGATCCGTTTCAACAATTTTGGATGCCGCATATTTCTCCTGCAGAAAATTTTTCACCTCTTCGGGAAGTTCAATCGGCAGATAATCCTCGGAATCATCCTCGGAATCTTCCACCACCTTGATCAGAATTCCCTCCGCGTTGTAATAAAGATCCATCTCCCGGGCCCTGCTCTACCTCCAAAACATAGACCGGCTCCATGCCTTCTCGCACCAACATATCCACATCATCCAGGCTCCACTGTCCATATTCGCTGTTCTTGAACGCATTTTAACAGCCTCAGGCAAAGACGCATGAGGAAGATCCGTTTCGGTCATCAGCCAAACGGCATCGGAAGTAAACCAGGCCTCGGCTGCATAATTCTGGTTCTGGAAATCCGCAATGTAATAATTACTCCGGGTTTTCCATTTCGACTGGCTTCCGGATATTTCTGAGAAAATGCAGCCTGCAATTTATCAAGAACATCCAAGTTATCATCATTGTCATCACAACCTTGCACGACTGCTCCGCATATCCCTAATGCAAGCATAAAAACACAACCTCAGTTTCATAATAAAACAATTTAAAATTAAAGCAAAACAAAGATACGAAAACCGAACTATACAAACAAATATCCATACTCTGCATTCACATCGTCAGTAATCGGGCATTAACCGGAAGATATTATCCAAACCGCATAATTCAATTAGAATAATATAATGTCATGCAAGGAGATACGGCGGCCGCGCAGGCGAAACGGGCAGGCGGGCGCAAGACCGTGCAAAATGACGGTAGGCGATGTGGGGACAGAAGCCAAAGCCGTCGCAATTCGTTGATATACATTGGGCTTACATTCATGCGGAAGTCCCTTTATCCGCACAAAGCAACTTTCAAAAGGATGGATTTTTCGAATCCATCCTTTTTTATTTTTATATTCGATTGACAAATAAGAGAATAAAGCGATCGCCTTATTCTTTCCAGGTTCGGCAATCAGTGTTTTCTTATTATGCAAAATCCCTTCGGAAAGAGCGAATTTAATTTTTTTCAGCATAAATTCACTTCTGAAACACCTTCCTATTTACATTATGATAAGACTATTCCGACAAAACAACACTATTCTTCGGAAACCCGTATACTACGAATCTATTTTAATCCGCAAATAGCCCCACAAACCGGCCACATCACACTAATCTCTTCGCATCGGACCTCCAGGTCGTCGTCTGCAGTTGCAAACAAAGATTTCAACCGCAGACGAGCAGGATCCCCCTCGATACGATAGACGGAACAAAACAGATAAAAACACTCCGTCATAACGAAATAAACTCTCCGTTTATAACTTCTCCGTCCGGCTCCCGCAGCAACACGAGCCAATGCTGCAAAATCGTTCCGAATTGATCGTCCGTGCATAATGCAATTTGAGCCCCCCGAGCCTCCTCAGCAGAAAGAAGCAGATACCGTTCTGGAACCTCCTTGGGCGGAAACTCCGCCATGGAAGAGTCCCGATATACAGGGATCCGAACGACAAAGCATCCCCTTCCGGCGTAGCGGCGGATTCGGCTTCACCGTGCATCAACCAGGAAATCGGATACTGCGGAAATTTCGCATGGATCTTTTTAGCCACACCAAGGCTTACTCCATAATTTCCCCGCTTGATCTGATAAAGATTTTCGCCTCGCGGCAACCCGACATATCTGGCGAATGAATTGATTGTCAATCCAGAAGATTCAATCACGCGCTCCAATCTCCAGGAAGAATAATCCGTTTTTTCATACCAACCAAAAATTACTTATTCCGTAGGAGCAATTCTTACTTTCTGATTTACAGCTTCTTTGGATGTATCAATCTATATCAGGAATTGTTGGGCCCCGGACATAAAATGTTATGGATCGGATTTTGCACCTTCTCGCATATAAAATGAAAAGAAGGCGCGGTGTCAATCTACTACCGAAGGCATTGGGAGCCCGTAATCAGTCGATTGTCCTGCGCCCTTGCCTGCCCCCCGTCGAAACGAGCAGGGCATAACAAGGACAGACAACTGCTACACCTGATTACTGTAAATTCCCAATTTTACGGTAGGCATAAGAGTTGTGTACCCTTTATGTCTGTCGGCTACGCCGAACTACCGTATTTCCGCATTGCATCCAAACTGCTTATTTGTTCCCGGACGACACACGCCGCCCCACTACAACAAACGTCATCGCGCGAAAATACTACGCACAAATATAGTATTTTAATTTCATTGTAAAATTAGGCGTTTCAATTTTCTTGCTAACTTTGTATGCATGAAAAGTTCGATCAACTTCCTGCCTGCGGAAAAAGACGTGATCTGCATCAACTTGTGGAGATCATCCGAAACGAAATAAAAGATTGCGTAATGATTATTCTTTACGGCAGTTACGCCCGGGATATGTACGTCGATTGCGACCGTCGGCGGGATTACGGGGTGACGACCTTTTCATGAGCGACTACGACATTTTGATCGTCACGCGCCGAAGGCTCGGCCTGAAGGAATACGACGTTTACGCCCGCATCACCGAACGGTTTTTCGAAAACAAACAAAGCGAATTTTACACCCGGCCGCAATTCATCAACGAAAGTATTTCCCGGCTGAATAAAACCTCGAACTGGGACAATACTTCTACCATGAAATCAAAAGCAGGGAATCATGCTCTACTCCTCGCAGGAGTTCAAACTGGCGCGATGCCGAAAATTGAACTATGCGGAAATCGCGCAAATCGCCCGCGACTATTTCAGCGAAAAATTCCAGTTCGCCAGCGATTTTCTGTTAGGAGCACGTTACTATGCCGGGTTGCAGAAATATAAAATGGCCTCTTTCCATCTACATCAAGCTGCGGAAAATTACCTGCGTACCATTCCGCTGGTATATATCCTTTACGGCTATAAAGATCATGCGCTGGAAATTCTGATGGATCGCTGCAAGACGCACACGCTGCAACTGGTATCGGTTTTCCCTCGAAATACGGAGGAGGAGCGGCGCCTGTTCAATCTGTTACAGGATGCCTATGTACAAGCCCGCTACAACAAGGATTTCGTCGTTACCAAGACCGACATCGACGCCTTGATCCCGCGCCTCGAACTCATGCGCGACATCACGGAAAAAGTCTGTTGCGACCGGATCGCCTATTACGAACGACAAAGCTGACATACCGCTGAATCCCGCCAAAGGCCGGATTTGATCGATAAAACGCAGGGTCCGCAACCCTGCGATTATGCCACTTACCTTCGGTTATAATCCCCGAATCCGTTCGATCGGAACGGCGAGGTCGTCCTCGATTCCCAACATGGCATTGATGAGCACGACCCGCTCGAAACCGCCCAGGTCGGAAGGCGTAATGCGGCATTCGGTTAAAACTCCCGTACCGAGCAAGTACTGCCTCCGCGTGCCGTTGAGCAGGAAAGTATCCGGCGTAACGTATTTCCGTCCGTCGAAAAACGCCACGTTGCTGTAACTGGTATCGGTAATCGCCCCGTCGCGCACGATCAGGATCTCGTCGCAATCGTCCCGACGTTGCAAAAGACGGGCAAGGGCGCTACGATCCGCATATTTCAAATGGTAATCCAATTCGTCGTCCGCAGCGACCAGCCGCAGGGAGCGAATCTCGCGGGGAACATACGGCGCAAACGAAATCTCCGACAGCGACCGGCCGTAAACGATCCGGCACTTCACCGTTCCCTTCCGATGCTGAAGCGGAATCGAACCATCCGCCAAATCGAAACCGGAGGCGACGCCGTACGCTTCGCGGACCGTCTGCCGCATACGCTGCAAATGAAGTTCGGGACGAACGAAAGTTCCGTCCTCGACCCGAATGGTTTCTATGAAAAGCAACTCATCCATCGCAATCAGGGAATCGGCAGGTAAATTTTGGTAACGACCTCGTCGTACTCCTGCTGGGGGCGCTGTGCACGGTGATGCCGCCGCCGCTGCGGAAATAGAACCGCCCATTCTCGCATTCGATATAGCGGATCATCACCGCGCTGTCCAGATCGCGACCGTCGAAATAGCCGAATACCCCCGTATAATATCCCCGGGGCACTGCTCGGCATCGCGGATCAACCGCAGGGTCGCGGGTTTCGAGCCCCGAAATCGAGCCGGCAGGCAGCAGGCTGAAAAGCAGGTCGCCCAGTTCCTGCCGCCATCCCGACCGCAGGTCGCCGGCGATTTCGGAGCTCGTCTGCAAGATGTCGCCCCGCAGGGTAGCGATCTTCTCGACGTAACGGAAACGCTCGACACGCACACGATCGGCAATCCGGTTCAGGTCGTTGCGAATCAGATCGACGATGGTGTAATGTTCGCAACGCTCCTTGTAATCCTCCAGCAACCGGGCCTCGGCATCGGGCAACGCAGCGTCGATCGTTCCTTTCATCGGGTAGGAGCGGATCACCCCGTCCGTAATGCGGACGAAACACTCGGGAGAGAAACAGACCAGACGCCCCGGCAGCAACAACTTGTAACGGGCACGGCTGCGGCGGAAGATCTCCTCGAGAGTAAGGTTCGTTCGGATCGGAGTCCGCTCGGTCAGGTTGGTCAGAAAACTGTCCCCGCGAAGCAACCCCCGGCGAATGACGGCGAACCGGCGAAGATACGCCTCCCGATCGGTATGCAGAATCTCCAGGCGGGGCGTAATTTCCGCCTCCCGGAGAAGCTATCCGGCACATTGGTAATCTCTCCGCAGGCAAACGGGATCTGCCGGCAGACGAGCGGATTCTCCACGAAAATGCCTCCCGCAATTCGAAATCGACCCCGAAAAGGAACGGTTTTCCTGCGCGGCACAACGATTCACGGCTTTTCGGACAAGCTGAGCTTCCATTCTGACGATTTTATTCCGCAAAGGTATAAAAGGTTACTTTGTAGCCGTGAAAAGATACTGGTAATCGATAATTACGACTCGTTCGTCCACAACGCCGTACAACTGCTTCGGGAATCGTCCGAACCGGTGAATATTACGATACAACTCAACGACCGGATCGACTTCGAAAAATTCGGCGATTACGACGGGATACTCCTATCCCCGGGTCCCGGAATCCCGGAAGAGGCCGGCGACCTTATGGCGGCGATCGGACAGATCGTGCGGCAGCGAATCCCCGTGCTGGGGATCTGTCTGGGACATCAGGCGCTCGCCCGGGCGTTCAGCCGAACTGCGACAACTGTCGGCCCCGCTGCACGGACATCCGACGACGCTGACCGTAACCGATGCGGGCGATCTGCTGCTGCAGAAAATCGCTCCGCCCCTGATCGTAGGACGCTACCATTCGTGGGTCGTCGATCCGGACTCGATGCCCGAAGAGCTGATCGCAAGTTCGCACGATGAAGCGGGACACATCATGTCCTTTTATCATCGGAATCTGCCGATACACGGCGTGCAATTCCACCCCGAATCCTGCATTTCGAATTGCGGCCCGGCGCTGATCCGCAACTGGCTCGCCACCTGCTGACATCCGCTGCGGGAAAGGAGCCTCGGAAATTCCGGACCTTTAATCGACCGTTTCCGACCGGGGCGGACGGGGTTTCGTCGTTCAGACAAGCCGCCTCGATCCATCCTGTCAGTTCCGCCCCGAACAGTCGGCGCAGATCCCCTTGATAACGAAATTGATCGTTTCGGCCGAAAATCCGTCCGGCAGACCCACCTGCGGAACAGCCACCCCTCGCAGGCAAAGGTACGCCGGCAATGCGTGCAATAGAAATGGGTATGCAGGTCGTCGATTTCACAATCGCAATCGCTGCTGCAAAGCGCATATTTGAGCGAACCGGTACCGTCGTCGATGCCGTGCACCAAGTGATGCGCCAGAAAAAGAGTGAGCGTACGGAAAAGAGTCGATTTATCCACCGTATCAAGCTCCTCTTCGAGATCCGCGAGACTGAAAGCCCGGTCGAATCCGGCCATCGTACGCAGAATCAACACCCGCAGCGCCGTAGGACGGATATCGCGGGCCTTGAGGCGGGAAATGTATTCGTTTTCGTTCATAGGTGCAAGATACGCATTAAAACGACGATTGGAAGCCCTCACGGCATTCAGAACCGCAAGCAGAGTGACGCCTACATCGGCGAAAACCGCTTCCCACATGGTTGCGATGCCGAGTGCGCCCAACGTCAGCACGACGACCTTCACCCCGATCGCCAGCAGGATATTCTGCCGCACGATGCGGTGCGTAAGACGTCCGATACGGATCGCCGCAGGCAGACGCGAAGGCTGGTCGGACTGGATCACCACGTCGGCCGTTTCGATGGCTGCGTCGCTGCCCAAAGCCCCCATCGCCACCCCGACATCGCTCGTCGCGAGAGCCGGAGCGTCGTTGAATCCGTCGCCGACGAAAGCCGTTACTTTGCCGGGCTCTCCGCGCAGCGCCTCGAGTATCTCCATCTTACCTTCGGGCAGGAGATCCCCGGGCCTCGGAAACGCCCAGCCTGCGGCCCAAATTCGCCACCAGCGCCTCCCGGTCGCCCGACAAAATCCGAATATCCTCGATTCCGAGCGACTTAAATTCCGCCACGGCACGCGGCATCCTCCTTGGGCTTGTCCGCAATCACGAGATAGCCCGCATACCGGCCGTCGAGCGCACATACGACGATCGTCTCGGGAATCGCATCGACCTCCGACGGATATTCCACGCCGAAGCGAGCCATCAGACGCGTATTGCCCACCAACAACTGTTTCCCGTCGAATTCGGCCCGAATGCCGTGTCCGGCGATTTCAGCTGCGCCCTCCGAAGCGAGAAGAGCGACACCTCCCTCTCGGCATACTGCACGACTGCCCGGGCCACCGGGTGCGTACTGGTCCGCTCGGCCGAAGCGACCCATCCGAGCAGCTCCCCGGAATTCACGCCCGGAGCAACATGCACCTCCCGGACTTCGAACAAACCCTCGGTCAGCGTGCCGGTCTTGTCGAAAACCACGGTATTGACCCGCGCAATGGCATCCAGATAACTGCCGCCCTTAAAGAGCACGCCGGCCTTCGAAGCAACGCCGATACCGCTGAAATAGCCCAGCGGAATACTGATAACCAGCGCACAAGGACAAGAGGCCACCAGAAATACCAGGGCCCGGACAACCATTCGTCGAACGAATAGGCGAAGCCTCCGTGCAGGAGCGACCACAATCCGGGCAAAGCGACGATCAGCACGGCCAATCCCGTCACTACGGGAGTATAAATCCGGGCGAAACGGCGGATGAACAATTCGGCGGGAGCCTTGCGCGCCGCAGCTTCTTCGACCATGGAGAGAATCCGCGAAAGGGCGCTCTCCCCATACGGGCGCGTCACTTCGATCCGGACCGGCTGCAGCGAAGAGATCATACCCGCCAACACCTCTTCTCCCTTACGGATCGTCCGCGGCGTACTCTCTCCGGTCAGCGCCGCCGTATTGAACGGGGCCGCCTCGGACAGCAAAACGCCGTCCAGAGGGACACGTCCCCCCGGAAGCACCTCGATCGTCCGGCCCGGCACGACCTGCGCAGCGGGCATAGCCACCGGTTTCCCTTCCACCAAAACGTTCGCCTGTTCGGGCCGGATATCGACGAGCGCACGAATATTCCGCCGCGCCCGCTCCACGGCACGCTCCTGCAACGCCTCTCCGATCGAATAGAACAACATCACGGCAACCCTCGGGATACTCTCCGATATAGAAAGCACCGATGGCAGCGAGGCTCATCAGCGTATATTCCGTAAAGAAATCCCGCTGCCGCATACCGTTCCATGCCTCCCGGAGCACAGGAAGCCCTACCGGAAAATAAGCCGCGAGGTACCAGCAGAACCGTACTGCGGAAGATGCGAAAATTCGACACCGGTATATTGCATGACGAGTCCCGCCGCAAATAACACGGCCGACGCAACGGGCATCCAATAGCTTTGCGAATGACGGTCGTGGTCTGGACCTGCATCGCAAGCGGCGCAGCCGCGACCATTCGTTTGACTTTTCATAATGCTTTTATTCTTCTTTGGTGTCAAATATAGTGCATTTTCCTTGCAACCCGGTTGCAAATACACCGGCTTCCCGTTTCATTTTCTCGTTGCAGAAAGCTTTTGCTTGCCGAAAAATAGTATATTTGTAGGAACAAATTAAGACCTGAAGCATTGCGTCCCCTCAAATTTCATCCGATTCTGAAGCAGACCCTCTGTGGCGGCGAACGCATCATCCCCTACAAGGAACTCGCATCCGGGCTCTCCCGTGTAGGCGAAAGCTGGGAACTTTCCGGCATGTCCGGTTCGGAATCGGTGGTGGCAGAAGGGCCGTGGGCCGGAAGCACCCTGTCCGAGCTGATCGGACGCTTCGGCGCAGAACTTCTGGGCAAAGCCAACTATGCCCGTTTCGGGCAGGAATTTCCCTTGTTGGTAAAATTCATAGATGCCCGGGAAGATCTTTCGATCCAGGTACACCCGGACGACGAACTGGCACGAAAGCGCCACGGGAAAAGCGGGAAATGCGAGATGTGGTACGTGCTGGAAGCGGAACCGGGCGCTTCGTTACTGACCGGATTCTCCCGTCCGATCGCACCGGCGGAGTACGAACGTCGCGTTGCCGACAATACATTGACCGACGTTTTGAATCGCCAGGCAATCGCATCGGGCGACGTCTTTTATCTGCCGGCAGGACGGGTGCACAGCATCGGAAAGGGGTCCTTCATCGTCGAGATCCAGCAAAGTTCGGACATCACCTACCGGATCTACGATTTCGACCGGCGGGATGCAGCGGGCAATTCCGGGAGTTGCATACCGAATTGGCACGCGAAGCGATCGATTTCGAATCTTCCGAAAACAGCCGCATAACGTACGCTCCGGAGAACAATCAGGAAGTCCGGCTTGTCACCACGCCTTACTTTACTACGTCGCTATATACCCTGACCGCACGAACACGCTGCGACTGGTCGGCAACGGACTCTTTCGTGGCAATAGTTCTGCTTCAGGGGAGTGGTTCATTGACCGACAACGAAGGCAATCGAATCGATGTCCGGCAGGGCGAAACCTGGTTGTTGCCCGCATCGACGCAATGGACCGAAATCACTCCGCATACAGCGCCCCTGCGCCTACTGACAAGCCGGATTTAGAGAACCCCGAATTCAAATAAAGCCGGCTTCACCGGATCGAGCTAACATGGTTATTATCTTGCGAAACCATGCTCCCGGCACTCCACTTCCTCACCACGACACCGACCAATCAAGCGCCCAGGAAACCGCCCGTTATTCCCACAGCAGGAAGACACCAACAATTCTACGACGAATCCGTCCCTGTCTGCGAAAACGATCCGGACCTCATATAACTCCAACCATTATCTTCGGCTGAAATATGTGATCCAACCGCAGCGACAGAACATTCGGGATCCCGTACCCGCGATTTCATCCGCGAACCAAGGTCCTCACCGCATGCAAGCACAGCTCCGGGCCTTAAAGCATAACATCGGAAACGAACGGAAGTAATCCGTTCCACCGGGTACACGTTTCCAGACCGGCATCCAGTTCTTGACTCACCCCCCCCGGAGCACGATCCCTACCGGCAACACGATCGGTATCGCAGTCCTTAACCCAAGCGCCGCCTCCAAGGAGGCCGAATAGTCAGGGAAATCCATCCGCAGGAAGCAAAAGTGTAGTACAGACGAATTCCGCCGGCAATACAATACTCTATAGATATTGATAGGACAGTGCGATACTACGACAGAGGAAACCCTGATCCCTTCGCCGCATACGCAAAACTTCGTTGTTTATCGTTTGGGACTATTTCTACCCTCAAAATCGCATTCGGATCTGAACTCCGTCCCATCCCGTTTTGCCGATTATCGCTCCTGTATTTCCCAAGTGACATTCCGCTCCCGAACCATATCACGAATCACTTCCGTCCCGAAGAGCCGGATTACTTAAAATAGCGGATCGCTCTACATTGAATTTCCGAAAACCCCGCACAAACGAAGAGCCTATCTCGATCATAGATCCGTCCTGCGACATACAAATCTCCCGCACATTCGAAGGAATTACAATCTATACGGCCTGCATTTCTTCTGCAGCGGCAAAGCAACAATATCCGGTTCATTTTACAGGATTTCGGTTTCGGGCGCCGTTATTCTCGGCATTTGGCTGCGTTTATAAACCGCCCCCCCACTACGAATACGTGCTGTAAAGCGTATGCCCACGCCAACCTCCAAGCACAAAATATCAACCTCTAAACCGGCATAACCCTCCTTGGCAGGCTCTGCCGCAGAGAGCCAGCCGCACGAGGGGAAGGGACACGCAAGCCCGCGAACAAAGAAAGCCGGACCCTTGTTCAGGATCCGGCTTGAAGAGGCGGCTACCTACTCTCCCACGCGCGTAGCGCAGTACCATCGGCGTTAGTGAGCTTAACTTCTCTGTTCGGAATGGGAAGAGGTGGAACCTCACTGCTATAACCACCTAAAAGAACTTTTGCTCCAATATATCGGAACTATGCGAATATATCTTTTCGATATATAATCCGTCGCATCCGGTAAATCTGACACGTACAGGAGATGAGATAAAGATTCGAAAAAGAAAGCCTATCGGGTAATTAGTACTGCTCGGCTTTGACATTGCTGTCTTTACACCTGCAGCCTATCAACGTAGTAGTCTCCTACGCCCCTCAAGGGAAGACTTATCTTGGGGATGGCTTCGCGCTTAGATGCTTTCAGCGCTTATCCAGACCGAACGCGGCTACTCGGCAGTACACTTGGCAGCATAACCGATACACCGGAGGTTCGTCCAACTCGGTCCTCTCGTACTAAAGTCAGGACCCCTCAATCTTCCTACGCCCGCAACAGATAGAGACCGAACTGTCTCACGACGTTCTGAACCCAGCTCGCGTGCCACTTTAATCGGCGAACAGCCGAACCCTTGGGACCTTCTCCAGCCCCAGGATGTGACGAGCCGACATCGAGGTGCCAAACCGCTCCGTCGATATGAGCTCTTGGCGGCGATCAGCCTGTTATCCCCGGGGTACCTTTTATCCGTTGAGCGATGGCCAGTCCACGCAGAACCACCGGATCACTATACCCTGCTTTCGCACCTGATCGACTTGTCGGTCTCACAGTCAAGCACCCTTATGCTATTGCACTCCGCGCACGGTTACCATTCGTGCTGAGGGTACCTTGGGAAGCCTCCGTTACGCTTTTGGAGGCGACCACCCCAGTCAAACTACCCACCAAACGGTGTCCCCTTCGCAGGGTTAGAACTCAAATACACAAAGGGCCGTATTTCAACGTCGGCTCCACGAACACTGGCGTGCCCGCTTCAAAGCCTCCGGCCTATCCTACACATTGTGTACCCAAATTCAGCGTTAAGCTATAGTAAAGGTTCACGGGGTCTTTTCGTCCCGTTGCGGGTACCCGGCATCATCACCGGGACTACAATTTCACCGAGCTCACGGTTGAGACAGTGTCCAGATCGTTACACCATTCGTGCAGGTCGGAACTTACCCGACAAGGAATTTCGCTACCTTAGGACCGTTATAGTTACGGCCGCCGTTTACTGGGGCTTCAATTCAATGCTTCTCTTGCGATGACATCCCTCTTAACCTTCCGGCACCGGGCAGGTGTCAGGCCATATACATCTTCTTGCGAATTAGCATAGCCATGTGTTTTGGTAAACAGTCGCCTGGACCTCTTCGCTGCGCCCTACTCGCGTAGGGACCCCTTTTCCCGAAGTTACGGGGTTAATTTGCCTAGTTCCTTAACCATGATTCACTCGAGCACCTTAGGATACTCTCCTCGACCACCTGTGTCGGTTTACGGTACGGGTGACATATACTATAACTTAGAAGATTTTCTCGGAAGTCGACTTGGGTGCACTATCAAATTGCCCGTAGGCTCTCTGTACTGTCAGGTTTCAGCAAGGACTAACTCTTAATCTGTCCCTATACCTAAGCCCTTTAACCACCTATTCCGTCAGGTGGCGGCACTTACGTTCCTTCGTCTCTCCATCGAGGTATATGTTAGTATCGGAATATTAACCGATTATCCATCGAGATCACCGTTCGGCTTACCCTTAGGACCCGACTAACCCTGATCCGATTAGCGTTGATCAGGAAACCTTGGTCTTGCGGTGTGCGGGTTACTCTCCCGCATTATCGTTACTCATGCCTACATTTGCTTTTCCATGCGCTCCACAATTCCTCACGAAACTGCTTCTATGCTGAATGGAATGCTCCCCTACCGCACTCTCGTGCCCAGAACTTCGGTGGTATACTTGATGCCCGTTTATTATCCACGCTCTGTCGCTCGACTAGTGAGCTGTTACGCACTCTTTGAATGAATAGCTGCTTCCAAGCTAACATCCAGCTGTCTCTGCAACAAAACATCGTTAGATCAACTTAGCATATTCTTCGGGACCTTAGTTGCTGGTCTGAGTTGTTCCTCTTTTGCGACTGGACATTAGCACCCAGTCACTCACTGCTGTAAATCATACTACTGGCATTCGGAGTTTGGCCGGATTTGATAGGCGGTGAAGCCCCTCGCATCCAATCAGTAGCTCTACCTCCAGTAGACTCTCAATTACAACGCTGCCCCTAAAGGCATTTCGGGGAGTACGAGCTATTTCCCAGCTTGATTAGCCTTTCACCCCTACCCTCAAGTCATCGAGAAGCTTTTCAACGCTTATTCGTTCGGTCCTCCAGTTGGTTTTACCCAACCTTCAACCTGCTCATGGGTAGATCGCTAAGGTTTCGCGTCTACCACCACCGACTTGACGCCCTATTCAGACTCGCTTTCGCTTCGGCTCCGTGCATCCTTGCACTTAACCTCAGTGATTAGTAACTCGTAGGCTCATTATTCAATAGGCACGCCGTCACAGCACGAAGCTGCTCCGACAGGTTGTAAGCGTATGGTTTCAGGTTCTATTTCACTCCCCTGTTCGGGGTTCTTTTCACCTTTCCCTCACGGTACTGGTCCACTATCGGTCTCTTGGGAGTATTTAGCCTTACCGGGTGGTCCCGGCAGATTCTGACAGGATTCCTCGTGTCCCGCCATACTCAGGATACTGCTTTCGCATAACAAACTTACCTGTACGGGTCTTTCACCCTCTATGGACGAACTTTCCAGAACATTCCAGTTGACAGTCACTTGAATATTGCAGTCCTACAACCCCGCAATTGCCGTAACAATTACGGTTTAGGCTTCTTCCCGTTCGCTCGCCGCTACTTAGGAAATCGATGTTTCTTTCTTTTCCTCCTCCTACTTAGATGTTTCAGTTCAGAGGGTTAGCTCACCTCGCGGTGTGACAGGTCTTCTACCTGCCGGGTTGTCCCATTCAGAAATCTCCGGATCAAATCTTGTTTGCAAATCCCCGGAGCTTATCGCAGCTTACCACGTCTTTCATCGCCTCCAAGAGCAGGCATCCCCATACGCCCTTACTTACTTTCTTTTTCCGCTATGCATACCCTATTGTATACGCATAGCCTATATCTCATCTCCTTAATCGTGTCAATGAACGATGATTGAATCGCTTCAATCCGAGTGGAGGATAAGGGAGTCGAACCCTTGACCCCCTGCTTGCAAAGCAGGTGCTCTAGCCAACTGAGCTAATCCCCCAAGCTTTTGTGTAGTCCCGTGCGGACTTGAACCGCAGACCCCTACATTATCAGTGTAGTGCTCTAACCAACTGAGCTACGGGACTATATCGCGGGAAACTCCACTCTATAAAAAAATCACCGGTATTCGAGAGAAAAGAACGCAGATCAATCTGTCGTTAAGTAATCATACTCTCCAGAAAGGAGGTGCCGCACCTTCCGGTACGGCTACCTTGTTACGACTTAGCCCCAGTCACCGGTTTTGCCCTAGGTCGCTCCTTGCGGTCACGAACTTCAGGCACCCCCGGCTCCCATGGCTTGACGGGCGGTGTGTACAAGGCCCGGGAACGTATTCACCGCGCCATGGCTGATGCGCGATTACTAGCGAATCCAACTTCATGGAGGCGGGTTTCAGCCTCCAATCCGAACTGAGATAGGCTTTCGAGATTCGCATCCCATCGCTGGGTAGCTGCCCTCTGTACCTACCATTGTAACACGTGTGTAGCCCCGGACGTAAGGGCCGTGCTGATTTGACGTCATCCCCACCTTCCTCTCGGCTTACACCGGCAGTCCCGCCAGAGTGCCCAGCTTCACCTGATGGCAACTAACGGTAGGGGTTGCGCTCGTTATGGGACTTAACCCGACACCTCACGGCACGAGCTGACGACAACCATGCAGCACCTAGTTTCGCGCCCCGAAGGGAAATCCTCTTTCAAGAATCGTCGCTAACTTTCAAGCCCGGGTAAGGTTCCTCGCGTATCATCGAATTAAACCACATGTTCCTCCGCTTGTGCGGGCCCCCGTCAATTCCTTTGAGTTTCATTCTTGCGAACGTACTCCCCAGGTGGATAACTTATCGCTTTCGCTTAGTCACCGACTGTGTATCGCCGACAACGAGTTATCATCGTTTACTGCGTGGACTACCAGGGTATCTAATCCTGTTTGCTCCCCACGCTTTCGTGCCTCAACGTCAGATATAGTTTGGTAAGCTGCCTTCGCAATCGGTGTTCTGTATGATCTCTAAGCATTTCACCGCTACACCATACATTCCGCCTACCGCAACTACTCTCTAGCTCAACAGTATTAGAGGCACGTTCAGGGTTGAGCCCCGGTATTTCACCTCTAACTTATCAAACCGCCTACGCACCCTTTAAACCCAATAAATCCGGATAACGCTTGAATCCTCCGTATTACCGCGGCTGCTGGCACGGAGTTAGCCGATCCTTATTCGTACGATACTTTCAGACAGATACACGTATCTGCGTTTACCCTCGTACAAAAGCAGTTTACAACTCATAGAGCCGTCATCCTGCACGCGGCATGGCTGGTTCAGACTTGCGTCCATTGACCAATATTCCTCACTGCTGCCTCCCGTAGGAGTTTGGTCCGTGTCTCAGTACCAATGTGGGGGGTTAACCTCTCAGTCCCCTATGTATCGTTGCCTTGGTGAGCCGTTACCTCACCAAGCTAATACAACGCATGCCCATCTTTAACCATCGGATTTTCAACCATAAAGATGCCTTCTATGATGTTATGGGGTATTAGTACCAATTTCTCAGTGTTATCCCCCTGTTAAAGGTAGGTTGCATACGCGTTACGCACCCGTGCGCCGGTCGCCACCATAGATATTGCTATCCATTATGCTGCCCTCGACTTGCATGTGTTAAGCCTGCCGCTAGCGTTCATCCTGAGCCAGGATCAAACTCTCCATTGTATAAAGAATAATGTTTTGTTAGAGTCCTGACTATTAATTTATCCTTAAAGGAATTTGACAGATAAATACTACATTTCTTTTTCTCTCAATATTACCAGTAATTCAAAGAACCAATCTCAAAAAGAGCCGTGATTTTCCATCACGTTTCGGACTGCAAAGATATGTAATCTTTTCAATCCACCAAATCTTTTTCAAGAACTTTTGCATTTTCCTTTTTTGCTCCGTCATCCGAAAACCGGATTAAACTTCTATTCGAGCAACTGTTTTTCTCAAATGCGGATGCAAAGGTAGGGATTATTTTGGAATCTGCAAATGTTTTAATGATTTTTATATCGAAAAATGTAATTTTTCTCCATTTACATCCAGATACCTATTTATAATAGATATAATTATATCCGCTTGTGTCCCTCATTGAAAGTATAACGGACAAATTCCCTCCGAAGAAAAATTTAGGGAGAGTCGAATTACACACATAGCCGCATGCGGCGAATAAGCAACCGTCGGATACCGATACATTGAAATATTTTCGATTTCAACGATAACCCACAACCCACAGGCCGTTATTCGGTTCTACCTCAATCTTCAAGAAGGGAGCATCGAGGAAAGGTCGAAGCATACATCGCAGTCGGCCCAGCACAGAGCCGGTTGCATTTTGAATATATAATCAAAAACGGAGCGACCATACAGTCGCTCCGCCATTTTTCAATCAACGAGAGGCTTACAGCCAACCGCCGTTCGAAGCCGCCTTCGCACGGCAAATGATCGCAACCTCGCGGCTCATCGACGTTCCACCGACAGAGCTCTTAACCGTCACAAGACCGGCGCTCTGCTTTGAGCAAGTAATCGTAGCATTGTTACCCTCGACAGTGAACGTAAGCCCCAACTTATCTTTCACCGCATCGCTCACCTCCAGCATACAAGAAAGTGCAGTAACATCCCCGTAATATTTCGACAGCGAAATCGTCGTCGGCTTGTCCTGCTCGACCGTGATCGCCGGAGTACCCCGTACAGCCATCAGCATCTTGTAGGCGTCGATCATACCCGAACCCATTTTCCCCTTATACTCGACTAGGTTCATCGTACCGTTGTTATGTTTCTTGACACCGGTCAGATACGGATCCAAATCGTTCACCGAAGCCAGTACCATATCACGGAACTCATCCGGTTCGAACGTCTTACCCAACTGTTTGGCATACGAAAGACCCAAGGCCGCGACACCGGAAACATGCGGGCAGGACATCGACGTGCCGGACATGTAGGCATACATACCATCCAATTTCAGAACCGTCGAAAGAACCTGACCGGCATCACTGTGATTTTTGTGATAATACAGATCACCGCCCGGCGCAGCAATATCTGCCGGCATCCCGTAATTCGTAAAGACCGAAGGCGTAAAATCCGTACTGAGCGAAGTCACACAAACCACCGAAGGATATGCCGCAGGATAACCACAGGCTCCTGCTTCATTACCAGCCGCAAAATGATAATACCGCCGTTGAGCGGACTACCCGGACGTTTCGTATTAATAAAATGGGCGAACGCATTGGCTTCAATACTTCTTTCGTCCAAATACTGTTCATCCGAATTGATCGCACCACTCATCAACCCCCAACTGCACTGCAGGATAGAAGCCCCCATACTGGTTGCATAATAGATCGCATCAACATTCCGGCTTATCGTACTCTGATACCGTCCGGCAAAATTTGAATAGACATAATCTTCACCCCGTCGTTGTTTCCGCTGCCGCCCGCGATACCGCAGACGCCGATACCATTGTTGTTCACGGCAGAGATCGTCCCGCCACATGCGTTCCATGACCGCTATCCTCGGGATCCGTCCACGTTATATCCCCTTGGTCTTTGGCAAAATTATAGCCATAGACGTCATCGACATATCCGTTACCGTCGTCATCCACTCCCTTCTGACCGTTCAATTCCGCCTGATTGACCCACATATTGGCTGCAAGGTCCTCATGCTTATACATTACCCCTCATCCATGACGGCGACGATGATCGAAGGATCGCCCGTACAAAATTCCCATGCGGGTTCGACATTGATATCGCATCCCTCCTTAATAGGACTCACCAGCGTTTCATCTCCCGTATTCTTATAATGCCACTGCTTATTCAACATCGGATCGTTGAATTTGGGAGTTTCTCCGCTACGCGTATTAATTTGGTCCCGATCCGAACTCCATACATTATTATAAGGTACAGCCGACATTTCCGTAAAATTCCGGGCAACATATCCGTCATATTGAACAACCTCTACATCTTCGACAGCGGCCAATTTGCGAGCTGCTTCGTCCAGCGACACCTGATCGTTGAACCTCACCCGATACCAACGGTGCAACCCCGAAGCCCGAGCGTCGGCCTCATGTTGCTCAACCACAGGGATTACCCGCTCAACGGATACGGCACTAATTTCTTTCAGAGCCGCATCAAAAGGTTGAATACCCGTACGCGTAGATTCGGAACGCGATCAGCACGATCGACTCCTTCGAAAATTTCACAAGTAACTCACCCGCCTCCGCTTCCGCCGAGGTAAGAATTTTACGACTTCCGGCGCTCATGTCCGGCGCATTCTCCATTTCGGTCGGATCATTTACACATCCACCTAAAGCGGCCGCAACGAAAATTGCGACAAGAGTCCAATAAACTTTTTTCATAACCATTAAATTAATACATTCAACAATCCTGCTCTCAGAACCCGCCATCCATTTTCCACTTCATTTCGAATAGGATTTCAAAAATATCCCGAATGGATTTTCACACGGCAGATACTATAAGATGGCAAATTCAGCCATTAAAGGTAAGTATTTTTAGGAAATACGAATAATCGAAACCCGCAAACTATCTTTTTGTCAAGAACCGATTTTTAAGTAAATTTGCCCTATCAAAACAAGCGTCATGAACGGAAAAAACTCACACTCCTTGTCATTCTGCTGCTGATCCTCGATCAGGCCCTCAAGATATGGGTGAAAACCCACATGACTCTGGGAGAGGCCATCATACTCATCCCGGACTGGTTTCAGCTCTACTTCATCGAAAACAAAGGTGCGGCCTTCGGCATGCACATCGCCACGCCGGGAACGATGGACTGGGGCAAGCTGCTTTTAGGTCTTTTCGGATCGGCATGGTCGTCGCACTGATCTGGCTGATTCGCCATTTCATGCGCAAAAGCGCCCAAAGGAGTGTTGATCGGATTCGGGCTGATTCTGGCCGGAGCGATCGGCAATATCATCGACAGCGCCTTTACGGGCTGATCTTCTCGGCCTCCACACCCGACACGGTCGCCCATTTCGGAGGCCACTACGCAGGATTCATGATGGGCAAAGTCGTGGATATGTTCTACTTTCCGCTCTTTCAGTGGAACAGCGTTCCCGGATTCCTCGATTTCCTGGTCGATAGCCGCAACTACTTCTTCGGTGCAGTTTTCAACCTGGCCGATGCTTATATCTCGGTAGCCGTGGTTTATCTGCTGATTTTCACTATAAATACTTCAACAAGTAGTTTTTTCGAAAAAATCGCCCCAAAATATTTGCATTTAAGAAAAAGTATTACTTTTGCACACCGTAATTCCATGATGCCCAGGTGGCGGAATAGGTAGACGCGCACGTTTCAGGTGCGTGTGTCGAGAGGCGTGCAGGTTCGACTCCTGTCCTGGGCACCAGAACCCCGTCAGAGTTTCCTCTGACGGGGTTTTTTTCCATACAAGGCGTCATCCCTGACGAACGCAATACTCCGACACACCCCTTCGCACTGTCCGACGACGCTCCTCTTTTCCGGATGACAAAATTTTCCCATTGGGTCCGTACGCATTTCTTCTCCGATCGCGTTCTATAAATGCGACAGAAAAACAGTATCTTTGTTTCATGCTCCAAGAATTTCTGCAATACTTAGCGACGGTCCGCCGCTTTTCCCCATTGACGGTGCAGAATTACCGCCGTGACGTGACAAACTTCCTTGAGTGGCTCGATGTTCCGGAAGCGGATTTCGATCCCCGGCGAATCACCGTGGAAGACGTCCGCGAATGGATCGTGCACCGTACGGAAACAAAACATCTGGGAGCCGCCTCGATGAACCGGGAGCTCTCCTCCCTGCGGAGTTTCTTCCGTTACCTCCACCGTACGGGGCGAATCGACAAAGAGGTCATGTACCGCATCCACGCACTGAAAACCTCCCGGCGAATCCCGGCATTCGTTCCCTCGACACGCATGGAGGGGATTCTCGACGAACTGGACCGGGAGAGCGAAAGTCCGGAATTCAAATTTGTCCGAAATTCGCTCATCGTTCTCCTGTTTTACAGTTGCGGACTGCGGCTTGCGGAACTCGTAGGTATCGACCGCGACGATTTCTCGGGCGACTATACCGCACTCAAAGTCCGTGGCAAGGGCGATAAAGAGCGTATCGTCCCGATCCTGCCGCCCGTCCGGGAAAAATTTTGCACTATTTGGACGAAATTGACCGGCAGGAATTTGCATTTCTAAAGAAAAGCACTATTTTTAAATCAGCAAGGAAAACGAATCTCCCGCAGCACCGTCTATCGGACCGTACAGAGCCAATTGCGACAGGGCGGCGTTCAGGGCAAAAAGAGTCCGCACGTACTCCGGCACACCTTCGCCACCGAATTGCTCAACAACGGCGCCGACATGAGGGCGATACAAGAATTGCTCGGACATGCGTCCCTGCAGGCGACGCAGGTCTATACGCACAACAGCATCGCCAAGTTGCAGAAGATCTATTCCAAAGCTCACCCGCGCGAGAAAACGGAGCGGAGCAAACAAAACAACAGAATTGATCGGCCGGAGCACAGTTCCGCAGATAACGAACCTTATAAAACATAGTATTATGAACGTACAAATTCAATCCGTAAAATTCGACGCCGACAGGAAGTTGGTCGAATTCGTAGAGCACAAAATGGACAAACTCGACCGTTTTGTCGAACGGGCTATCGGAGCCGACGTCATATTGAAACTGGATAAAGACCACGAACTCGGAAATAAAGTCGCCACGATCAACCTCCATATTCCGGGAGACGACCTGGTGGCCGAGAGCCGGGGCAAAAGTTTCGAGGAGGCGGTCGATCTCGATCGAAGCGCTCAAACGCCAGATCGACAAGTACAAGGGCCGGCTCGAAAAATAGAATAATGTTATGGTAATGCATAGCGGCGACCTTAAAAGGTCGCCGCTATGCATTTATTCACCTCATTTTATCCGTAAAATTCCATCGTATTATATCAATCGAGAAAATTCAGCAATGCAAATGACGCGACAAGCGGCCAAAACAGAAAAGCCAACACAATTCCAACGAGCAATAAAAACACCGCTTCTCCGAAACTAAATACCCCACAAAGGGTTAAAATAACGAGAACGATAAAATAACCGATAAAATTAAACAAAACGGCTCCTACTACCAAAGAAACATAACCGAAAAAAGAAGAGAGACATCCAGTGGTTTCCCGGGTCGATTCGGGTTTCCTCTGATCCGTCGGAATAACCTTTATCACCGTTTCCTGTTGGAGAGGCCTTATCAAGTAAATCGAATGTCCGCATCGGGGACATGTCGGAGCATAACGCGACACCTCCAATCCGCAAGCAGGACAATGGATCAACAACGACTCTTCGGAATTATCTTTTACCTCCGGAAATAAAGTCAAATCAACCGCCGACGCACATTCATCGTTTGACAAGGATTCCTTTCGCATATTATCCTTTTTCTTCTTCAAGTGCCTCCGCCATACAAGTAACACAACTATTCCCGCAAGTGTTAACCCAAGTAAAATTTCCACAAAAGCATCCATCGTATTAAACACTTTTAGCAATTTAATTAGAAGCCTGCTTCAAGCCTAAAACACCCACTATTTCACTAAAATCACTCCTTCTTCCGCCACTCCTGCACTTCATTCTCCCGTCCGAACGGATTACGAGTCATCAACCGTCGTGTCTTCTTTATGTCGAGTTTCTCCTGATTCTCGGACAAATACGCTCCGATTTGGGAATGAACCCGATGAAATACACGCGACCGATCGTTTTTATAGGCCGCAAATAATAACTCGACATAGATAATTTCATGTTTATCGGCAAATGCCTCGATAAAATTGCGGGTCGTAAAAATTTCACCCGCCATCTCCGCAATCACCTCTCCGGCATACTTGGTCATTACTTCATAAACCGATTGTCCGTTTTTCTGTTCCATAGTTTTTTATTTTCGAGTTAAAAATTATAATCGTAAAGCAGCTCGAAATCATCCAGGCAAAGGATTCTGGAGCCTGCATCACAGGTAATTATCAGGTGAGTCGGCTTCCGGTCTGTTCGCAAATACTCCAGAGGAATCGTAAATTGCTGCCAATCGACATCCTCAGCCACTTGCAATTCACCGTAAGCAATCAAATCGGAACAGGATGGATCCAAGGCCTCTTCAAGATATTGATCAACAACAGGATGCTCCGGGATTTTAACGTCATGATCTGGTACCGGAGACCATGTTCCCAATGCGATCCTAATTGTCGCCTCCTGCTCCTTCGTATCTGTACTCATCACGTTCCTGCATTGCAACCACCCCCGCAAAGCAGTCGGTGTCGCTTCGAAAAGCTGTCCGTAAATATTCCAAAGCATTGAAAGCACCCCAATAACACCACTACCAGCAGCAGGATCTACATTTATCCCAGTAAAAATATGCCCTCCATATAAATCTTTTACTATACTATCCCACTCTTCTTTCTGGAGTTTCACGGCATATTTCCCAGAACTCCCGGGCGAATCGTCGGTTGGGGCAATCCCATCTCTGGGTAACCCTCACGATTGAAGTTGCCCAAAACGCCCCTCCTCCGAGAAATTCCACTCTTCAAAGTCGCCGTTCGGGAGTTTCAATGCGGGCAGCGTAGTCACGATATGAATCCGACTCTCCTCATCTCGCCAGCAGGCCATTATCTCGTAGGTCGTCTCTGGTTCGGCTTCTACGTGTGCAGAAAACCGTTGCTCGAACCCGCTCCGGCAACTTCCACCCACTCTTTATCACCTTGTTTCCGATAACGGAAGCCCGCCTGCGCAACATCGGATGCACACGAGCCGGACAACCAAATCACCTGGGTCCAGACATCGGCACGTTCGAGTCTGACGTTGACAGAGCCCGAAGTAGCCTGTGTAAAACAGATACTGTCCAGTAAATTCCCTCGGAATCCACCAGTCTAACCGTAGCCTGGCGGCTTTTCACATCGGAATTGGGGCGTAAAGAGAATACGAGCGACTCTTCTCGCTGATCGGTACGGGAGGTCTCCACTCTGATCCACGTCCGATCTTTCTCAGCAATCTCAACCGTGTAATCGATGTTCGTAATAAGCGTTACTTGCAAAGAGGTGCCTTCAGCCTCGATAAGGTAGGAGTTGGCGGAAAGATCAAAACAACATCCGATTTCGCCTTGACCTCTAAATCGATATAACGGCTTACTGTCTCGTTCCCTTCATCGGAGAGGATTACGACAATCCGCTCGTCCGTCGCAGTATCGGGCAGATAGATAACGATTTTCCCCGACCAGTGATTCGTTTCGATGACATCAACCCAATAGCCGTCCGGAGCGACAACCCTCACTCGTGCATTTTCACTCGCCCCTTCCAACGTATATCCAACCTCACAGGTTTCACCGGCAACAACCTGCAGCGGCATTGAACAGTCGAATACAATATTCAAATACCCCGACCCTCCATCCGGTCCATCACCACTACACCCCGCCAACCATAGACAGGCGGCCAATAAAGCAAGCATTTTTTCATAATTATAAAGTCTGTTGCCACCCGGCTCCGACATGGCGGGTTATAATTAGGGGATAAAAGAAAGTGTGGAGCCGTTCGTTTATCTGATAAGAGGTTCTGACAAAACCCAAGACGAATAAACAAACACAATACCCCACACCTGTTCAGTATGGAGCGATTGGAATAATATACACATACCGAAACAGATGATGAGTGTTGTCGTTATCCTCGTCTTGCTTGAAACTGTCAGATTTCTTATCAAGGATAAAAGCGAAACACTTTCATCAAAATATGTCTGTCGGACGAAACCGACACCACAAAACTATAAAATATTTTGTTCCGGACAACACTCGAGGGGTATTGTCCTGCAAATTTCCAAAACAGCCCGTTATAAATACGATTGCGGAAAAGAGTATTTTGTGCACTGAAACCGACGTTTCCAATGCGCTATACGAACAAGAAAATCCTGAAAATCACCTTCCCGGTGCTGGTCTGCCTGCTGATGGAGCAGTTGATCGGACTGACAGATACGGCCTATCTGGGACGCGTCGGAGAGGCGGAATTGGGGGCTTCGGCCCTGGCGGGTATCTTCTACCTGATGATCTTCATGCTGGGATTCGGGTTCAGCATCGGCGCCCAGATTCTCATCGCCCGCCGCAACGGAGCCAAGGAGTATTCGCAGATCGGCCCTCTGTTCATGCAAAGTACGGCGTTCCTGCTGTTGCTGGCCCTCGTGCTGTTCATCCTCTCGAAAGTCTTCGCAGCCCGCATCATGGGAGCCCTGATCGAAGCTCCCGATGTACGGGAAGCCGCCGTCCGGTACCTCGACTACCGGGTTTACGGTTTCTTCTTCGCCTACGTCGGGTCGATGTTCCGGGCATTCTATGTCGGCACGACCCGCACGCGCATCCTGACGATCAACTCGATCGTCATGGTACTCACCAATGTCGTATTGAACTACCTGCTGATCTTCGGAAAATTCGGATTCCCCGAAATGGGCATCGCCGGCGCTGCGATCGCCTCTTCTATTTCGGAAGGCGTATCCGCCCTCTTCTACATACTCTACACCCGCTATCGGACCGACTGGCGCCGCTATAAATTCCGATTCACAGGATTCGACTTTTCCTGCTGAAACAAATCCTGAGCCTTTCGGTCTGGGTGATGATCCAACAGGGCGTGGCTTTCCTCGCGTGGTTCCTCTTCTTCCTCTGCATCGAACACCTGGGCAAGCGCGACTTGGCCGCCACGAACATCGTGCGGGCCGTATCGTCGCTGATCTTCATGTTCATCAACGCCTTCGCCTCGACAGCCAGCTCCCTGGTAAGCAACCTGCTCGGCGCAGGCTATGCCGAACAGATCATGCCCCTCTGCCGGAAGATGATCCGCCTCTGTTTCTGCTTCGTCCTCCCGCTTTGCATCCTGGCAGCCGCGATTCCTTACTGGACGCTCCGCATCTATACGGACGACGTATCTCTGATCGAATACGCCATCCCTTCGCTCTGGGTAATGCTGACTACCAACATTCCCTGCACGGCCGCCTTCATCTATCAATTCAGCGTATCGGGTACGGGCAACACCCGCACGGCCCTCACGATCGTCGCCTGCACCAGCATCGTCTATGTCGCTTATACGGCGCTGCTGGTTTACGGACTGCATGCCGATGTCGCACTTTGCTGGACCGCCGACCACGTCTATTACGGCTGCACCCTCACGGCTTCCTATCTTTATATGCGTTACGGCAACTGGCGTGCCCGCAAGATCTGACACCGGACAACACCGCTTCATAAAAATACCTCTCCCGCCGGGGAAGAGGCATAAAAAGAGTATCCTTTGGGGATACTCCGTAAGTTCCGAAAAGGGAAATTACTTGGCAGCTTCAGCAGGAGCCGGAGTTTCTGCCGGAGTCTCGCAGGCCGTTGCGCAGCTATCGGCTTTCTCGCAAGCGGCAGGCTCCTCGCAGCAAGCAGGAGTCTCTACGACCTCGGTAGCCTCAACTTCAACGGTTTCAGCCTGTTTTGCCTGTTTGCCGGCGCAGCTTACCATGGCAGCGGCAGCAACGACAATCATCAGAGATAAAACTTTCTTCATAGTTTTAATTATTAAAGGTTTTTAACGCGGCAAATATATAGATTCGGGTAGAATCTATCAAATTTTTCGTTATTTTTAATCTTTTGGAAAATTAACGAATCAGGTCGGCCACCGTGAGATCTTCACGCATTAGATAAGCCTCCGGAAACTGGCTGCGAATCTTGCCCAGCAACACGATCGCCTCCTCGGAAGTGACGCAATTTCCGGCAGAAACCTTGAAATAGGGATTTTCATAAACCAGATAGACCGGAATATCCGGGAATGCGGTTTCGAACGTCTGCTTGGCGGCAAGCGCATTGGCCCGGGCCTCCGCTCCGTTATCGAAGAAAATACCGATTCGATACCCTTTGAACCGGATGCGGTCGTTGCTCTGGCTCTCCCGGCTCACGACGCCCGCAGCATCCCGTGCTCCACTACGGTAACGGCTGCCGAACCCGCAGGCTGCGACAGACGCTCCTTGAAAGAGGCGAGCGACTGGGCCGAAACGCCACCATACAATCCGAAAACAAACAGCAATGAAACGATTATCCTATACATAGTCACTATTTTCTTAAACCAGTCGGAACTTCCCGGATACACTATTCGAACGGAAACTCCTCCCGGACAAAGATAGTGAAAGGTGAGAGCAATCGTGCGGGCTTGCACGCAAAGATTGCTGAACCGAATCCTATCTTCTGCAAAGATAGTGAAAGCCGAGAAGAAAACGGCAGGAACCTGCTCCCAGTTTCCCGAAGCGTATCTCCTATCTTCGGTAAAAATAAGGAAAGGCACACGGCAAGCCGAACTTAACTTTATGTTTTCCTCCTCCTTGCATGGCAGAGTTTACAAGTGTTCTTGACGCATGCTTCGAGCGTCGGTCGTTTGAGCTTATCCGAGCCGCATCCTATCTTCTGCAAAGATATTCAAAAATTCGGAAAAAGGCATCCTTTCGAAAGAAACACGGCGCCGCACGGCCCCCGCCCGCAGCGTCATCCGCACTTCGACCTCCAGCCGGGCGTAATCCCCCTCCTCCAATCGCTTCCGAAGGACCATTCCGGCGGCGGCATCGGGAAAATCGAATTTCCAGCGACTGCACACCGGGCCGCGACTCCGCCCGGGAACTTCGACAGAACCCCTCAACACGGCACGTCCCAGCGAACCCGCTCCGGTGAAAAATTCCAATTCAGCCTCCTCGAGCCGCAGCGTGCGGCGGGACGCATTTTCCACTTCGAACGTCAAATCCAGACCCACCGTACCGTACTGACGCACCGCCACCTCTTCTCCGATCCGGACCTTTCGGACCAGGGACGCGCCGCATCCGCTCAAGAGAGCGGCGAACAACACCGGCAATACGTATTTCAACAAGGTTCTCACGCGAAGGTCCTATTTTTCTCCCGTATATATCTGCGCGATTCCCAAACTCTGGGAACGGGCCCTGCAATCCTTGAATCCCGCCTCGCGCATCATCGCCATAAAACATTCCGGAGCCGGAAATTCATCCACCGAAGCAGGCAGGTACTCGTATGCCTTGCGGTCTTTGAGATCATCCCGCCGATAGCGGGCAACAGGCGATGGCTGTAAAGACCGTACACCCTTCGGAACAACGGATTGCGAGGGTCGAAAACTCCAGGATAACGACCTTCCCGCCGGGCTTCAGCACCCGGGCGATCTCCCGGAGCCCCGCTCCGAGATCCCCGAAATTACGCACTCCGAAAGCCACCGTCACCACGTCCACCGACGCATCCGCCACCTCCAGGCGCTCCGCATCCCCGAGCGAAAGCACCACCCGTTCGTCCAGTCCGCAGGCCGTCGCCTTCCGGCGGGCCTCCGCAAGCATATTTTCCGAAAGATCGACGCCCAATACCTGCACGCCCGCATGCGGCGGGCCATCGCCAATGCCAGGTCGCCCGTACCGGTCGCCACGTCGAGAATCCGCCGGGGCTGCATCCGCCGCACGATCCGCACCACATGCCGACGCCACAATTTATCGATCTGAAACGAAAGCGTGTGGTTCAACCGGTCGTACGCCGGAGCGATGCGTTCGAACATCTCGCGCACCTGTTCTTTCTTGTCCTGCTCTGTATCGTATGGTTTCATCTTTTATGTACTTTATGAATCGTAACGGATCGCCTCCACCGGTTTGACCTGTGAAATGATCGAAGCCGGAAGCATCAGCAACGTCAAAATCACGACCACGACTCCCGCATTGAGCGCCAACCACCATCCTACGCCGAACGCAACGGGCACCTCCGACAGCATATAACCCTCGGGATCGAGCGGGATCAGGTGGAAATAATATTGCAACAGACAGATTCCCAAACCGATCGCATTGCCCCACACGAGCCCCTCGCACGATGAGCATCAAGGCCCGGTAGAGAAAAATCCGGCGCAGCGACGCATTGTTCATTCCCATCGTCTTCAACAGACCGATCATACGTGTACGCTCCAGCACGAGCGTCAGCAACGCGGTCGCCATGTTGAACACGGCCACGACGACCATGATGACCAGGATCACCGCAGCATTGACATCGTGCGTCTTGAGCCAGTCGAACACGGTCGGGAACCGCTCCTGCGCACTGCGGGCCGTCAGGTCCCAGAAAGCCTCCCGATCCGAATCCAGCAACATATCGTTCAGCCGGCGGGAGAAATCTTCCGCCTGCGAGAAATCCGCGAGCGTCACTTCGTAGCCCGACACCTCGTCGGACGACCAGTCGGCCAACCGCTGCACGTTTTCAAATCGGTCATCGCCACGCTCCGGTCGAATTCGTCCATCCCAGTCGCATAGATACCCGACACCTTGAACCGGTCGCGGCGCGGACTCTTCTCCGACTCGACGAAAAGCATCTCGACCTTATCACCGGGCGCAAGCCCCATCTCCTGGGCAACGCTCCGGGAGATCAAAATCTCCTTAGTGCGAATCGAATCCCCGACACGGGGCAACTCGCCCTCGAGCAGATGGTCCCGAAAAAACGACCATTCGTAACCGCCGTCCACCCCCTTGAGCATCACGCCGAGAATCGCATCGGGCATCTTGACCACGCCCCCCTTCACGGCATAGGGAGTGAGCCGTACGACCTCGCCTGCCGAGCGGATCGTTCTCTCGAGTTGTTCGCTGCGCAATACCGGCACCGACTCGATCGACCCGGCGCTTCGCAGATCGGCGACCTCGACCTGGGCCGAGAAGCCGGTGACACGATCCGTGATTTCCCGCTTGAAACCCATGATAACGGCCAAAGCCAGAATCATCACCGTCACGCTCAACGCCACCGCGACCACGGCGATACGAACCATCACACCCGGACGGTTGCCGGATCCGTTATGCGCGATTCTGCGCGCTATGAACAGTTCGAGATTCACCCTCTTCCGATTTTGCACGTATTTTTCATGCAAAGTAACATAAATTTTTCTTACTTTTGTTCGATAAACCGACCATTATGAAAAAACAAGCTTTAATTACAGGGGCCACTTCGGGCATCGGACACGCTACGGCGCTACGGCTCGCAGCCCTCGGATACGACATCATCGCCACGGGCGCCGCGCCGAACGGCTGGCAGCGCTCAAATCCGCCATCGAAGCGCAGGGCGGCAGTTGCCGCACGCTCTGCTTCGACGTACGCAGCGAAGCCGAATGCAGGAAACACCTCGAACCGCTCGATCGGGTCGATCTGCTGCTCAACAACGCCGGACTGGCGGCCGGGCTGGAACACATCGACCAAGGCGACACGGCCGACTGGGACGCCATGATCGACACGAACGTCAAGGGACTGCTCTACGTCACCCGCATCATCACACCCAAAATGATCGCCGCAGGCGGGGGACACGTAATCAACATCGGATCGATCGCCGGAACCGAGCCTTACGAAAACGGCGCCGTATATTGCGCGTCGAAACACGCCGTACACGCCATTTCGCAAGCCATGCGTGCCGACCTGCTGAGCCACCGCATCAAGGTCACGGAGATCCGTCCGGGCATGGTCGAAACCGAATTTTCGCTGGTGCGTTTCCACGGCGATCAAGAGCGAGCCGACAAGACCTATACCGGCGTCGAACCTTTGACCGGCGCGGATATTGCGGAAACGATCGCCTGGATCGTACAATTACCGGCCCACATGAACGTTAATGATATAGTACTGATGCCGGCTCAACAGGCCGGTGCATACTACACCTGCCGGAATACGAAATAACAACCCTGTCCGTCTTCGAACTCCGGGACCGAATATGTCCGGAAGAATCGAAGCGCAGACACTGAAATTGAAAAATTATGCTGCTGATTTTCAACCTGCTCCAAAGCGGTTATTACACCACGGAGCCCGTAGCGTCGCGGTACGACGCCGCCACGATGGGCATGTTCGTGCTGATTATCGTGATCGGCGTAATCGGCTACATCGTGCAGGCCCGCCTGCAACACGTCTTCAAAAATACTCCGAAGTGCCTTTCCCCGGCGGACTCACCGGTGCGGAAGTCGCCGAAAAGATGTTGCGCGACAACAAGATCCACAATGTGAAGATCACCCACGTCAGCGGACAACTGACCGACCACTTCAATCCGCAGACGATGACCGTCAATTTGAGCGACGCGGTCTATTCGAGCCGCAGCGTCGCGGCGGCAGCCGTCGCCTGCCACGAATGCGGGCACGCCATCCAGCATGCACAGGGCTACGCTCCGCTGGCGTTGCGTTCGCAGCTGGTACCCATCGTGCAGTTCTCCTCGCGTATGGCAATGTTCGTCATCATCATCGGCCTGGTGATCCTGGCCTCCACGCAGAATGAACTGCTCTGCTGGATCGGCGTGGGCATGATCGGCGTATCGGCTCTCTTCTCGATCATCACCCTGCCGGTGGAATACAACGCTTCGCAGCGGGCCCTCGCCTGGCTCCAGAGCAGCCACACGCTCGAAGGCGCACAGCTCGGACAAGCCAAGGAAGCCCTCTCGTGGGCTGCCCGCACCTACCTGGTAGCGGCCTTGAGTGCCGTAGCGTCGCTGCTCTATTACGTTTTGATGATTTTAGGACGCCGTGATTGATGGCCCCGGAAAAGGACTACACACACCGGAGCTGGATCGCCGTCACCCTGCTCATCGCCGTTCTCATCGGATTGAGCCTGATACCGCCGCAAACGCTCGGCGGGGTCAGTCTGCGCAGGGCTAACATCCTGTCCGACCTCATCTCTTTCGAAGAAGACCTCGAAAAGCCGAAAAGCGATCGATCTGGACGATGCGGATTTCCACATCGACCTGACGCAGGTCGCCCGCCAGATCGCCGACACGGTGCCTCAACACGCCCCGACCACCTACGAATGGAACCTCCGGGAAGAGGCGGACGATACGACTGCCCAACCCCGGCTTCCGGATTCGGTCCGGCTGTCGCCGACGCTGATCCCGATCGAAGATTTCGACACGACGGGACACAGCCGCCTCACGGCCTTCTATGAAAAACTGCAGAAAGGCGACGCTCCTGTCCGTATCGCGGTCATGGGCGACTCGTTCGTCGAAGGCGACATCCTCTCCTCGGACCTGCGTGAAAGCTGCAGCTCCGGTTCGGCGGTTCCGGGGCCGGTTTCGCTCCGATGGCTTCGCCGCTGACCGGCTTCCGGCGCACGATCAAAACCCAGTCCAAAGGTTGGGACTCCTACAACATCATGCAACGGCGAAACACCCCCGCCGCTATCAGCGACTATTATTACATCTCGGGCTGGCTCTGCCAACCTTCGGACGGAGCCTCCGTTCGCTGGGAAGGTTCATCGGACCGGGCTTGCCTGGACAGTTGCCGCACGGCCCGGATCCTGTTCGTCAGCCGTGACGACAGCCGTATCGAGGTGACCGTCAATGATCGGGACAACCGTACGTTCGACATCGAAGGTTCGCCCGCCGTGCGACAGATCGTCGTCCATGACGACATCCGTTCGTTGAGTTTCAAGGTACTGTCGGGTGCCGCAGGAGCGATCGGCTACGGTGCGATCTTCGAATCGGCGCCCGGCGTGGTGGTGGACAACTATTCGATCCGCAGCAACAACGGACAGGCGATGTTCTGGACCTCGCCCACGGTCAATGCCCAGATCAATGAAATGCTCGGCTACGACCTGGTGATCCTGCAATACGGCCTCAACATCCTGGAACCGGGCATCCGCTCCTTCGCCAAATACGGCGAACAGATCGAGAAGATGATCGCCTACATCCGGCAGTGCTTCCCTACGGCCGCCGTATTAGTGATGAGCGTCAGCGACCGCAGCGTGAAGTCGGACTCGGGATTCGTCCCAATGGATTCGGCACCCTACATGGCTGCGGCCCAACGACAGGCCGCGCAAAACAGCGGGGCAGCCTTCTGGAGCGCCTACGACGCCATGCAATCGCTCGGCGGCATGGCGCAATTCGTGGCCAACGGCTGGGCCGGAAAGGACTACACCCACATCAATTTCGCGGGCGGTCGTCGCGTAGCCTGGGCTCTGTACGACGCCATCAACCGAGGTGCCGAACAACATCCTCCCTTCACGCCCGTTGCGCATGACAACGTCATCGACACCCGGAAAATCTCGCACCTGGAAATGATGCTGCGCCAGGCAGCCAGGCCCCGTATGCAAAAACCCTAACGCCCGGACATGATCCAGACGGTGGAAAATATCGGGGAAAAGCTGGTTTCGATGCTCACGTACGACGCTTCGTCGCCGCTGATTTTCAGCAGCGGGCTGTTCCTCTTCCTCTTCGCCGGATTCCTCTTCTTCTACGGATTCACCCGCCGGGCTCCGATGGCCCGTATCGTCTATGTCATCGCCTTCTCGCTCTATTTCTACTACAAATCGAGCGGCATCTACTCCTGCTGCTCGTCTTCGCTTCGGTGAGCGACTACTGGATCGCCCATGCCATCTACAAAGTACGGACGCAACGGGCGAAATACTGGCTCGTGGGATTGAGCGTGTTGGTCAATCTGGGCATGTTGGGCTATTTCAAGTACACGAATTTCCTGATCGAAATCGCCAACAACCTCTTCGGACAAGGGTTCCTCAACTTCCAGAACATCTTTCTGCCGGTCGGCATCTCGTTCTTCGTCTTCCAGTCGATGAGCTATACGATCGACATCTGCCGGGGACAACTCAAACCCCTAAACAACTGGGCCGATTACCTGTTCTACCTCTCGTTCTTCCCGCAGCTGGTGGCCGGGCCGATCGTCCGGGCCAAAGACTTCATTCCCCAGATCCGACAAAATCCGCTGCGGGTCACGCGCGAAATGTTCGGCATGGGCGTATTCCTGATCCTCATCGGCTTATTCAAAAAAGCCGTCATTTCGGACTATATGTCACTCAACTTCGTCGATCGTATCTTCGACGAGCCGCTGCTCTACTCCGGGTTCGAATGCCTGATGGTAATTTACGGCTACGCCCTGCAAATCTACTGCGACTTCTCAGGCTATTCGGACATGGCCATCGGCATCGCCCTGCTGCTGGGATTCCGCTTTCCGAAGAACTTCGACGCCCCCTACAAATCGGCCACGATCACCGAATTCTGGCGCCGGTGGCACATCTCGCGCTCCACGTGGCTGCGCGATTATCTCTATATCTCGCTGGGCGGCAACCGCAAGGGCGTATCCGCACCTATTTCAACCTGCTCGTCACCATGCTGCTCGGCGGTCTGTGGCACGGGGCGGCCGTGCGCTTCATCCTTTGGGGAGCGCTGCACGGCATAGCGCTGGCCCTGCACAAGCTCTGGCTGAGCGTCGTTCCCGGCTCCAAAGCCACAGGAGCCGAAATGCGGTGGTTCTGGCGTATTCCGGGCATTTTCTTCACCTTCAATCTGGTCTGCTTCGGATGGCTGATGTTCCGTGCCGAATCGATGAAAACCGTGCAGCTGATGCTCCACCAAATTTTCACGAACTTCAATCCTTCGGTCATCCCCAGGTGCTCGAAGGTTATGCCGGCATCTTCCTGCTCGTCGGCATCGGCTACCTGCTGCACATGCTTCCCGACCGCTGCGACCGCTGGGCGCAACGATTCGTCACCTCCCTGCCGACGGTCGTACAGGTTCTCCTGGCCGCGTGCGTCATCTGGCTGGTGATGCAGGTCAAGTCGAGCGATATCCAGCCTTTCATCTACTTCCAATTCTAAACGACCTATGCACTCCTGCGACGAATCCCTGTTTCTGGCTCTCAATTTCGACGGCGGTCCCTGCCTGGACCGGATCATGACCCTCATCTCGGGCATGGCGATCTGGATTCCCTTTACCTGCTGATACTCTGGCTGGTCTGCCGGCGCTACGGATGGCGCAACACGCTGCTTTTCCTCGCGGCGCTGGCTCTCGCCCTGGTGCTCTCGGACATGCTCTGCGGCATCTTCAAGCACTCGGGTCCCCTGAAACACCTTTGGGCCGATTTTCCTCCCCGCTGGCGCCCGATGTTCTCTCCGGCCCTCGAAGGACTCGACATTCCGGCCGACTCGCTCTTCGCCTGGCGGCATGCCGGGCTCCCACACCGAACAGCCTCGTACACGTTCCCGCCGGAGCCGTCGCCGGGAAATACGGCACCGTATCCTCCACGCCGCGACGATCGCGGCAGTCGTCGTAATGTCGGCCGCCGTCATCCGCCGCCGCTGGTTCACATGGCTCGGGATCGCCGCAGCGCTGCTGATCTGCTACTCGCGCATCTACCTGGCCAAACACTTCCCCGTCGATCTGTTGCTCGGCACCGGCGTAGGCATCCTGACGGGTCTTTTCATGCTCTGGCTCTATAAAAATCGGGAAGAGGCTTTTCAAGCCCCTCGATCCGAGCGGGAAGCAACAGGCTGAATAGCTCCCGACCAGCTTGCACCGCTGATCCGACCGCTCCGGTCGGCACCCCGAAAGACACAGCGCCCTGCCACCTCTCCGATGGCAGGGCGTTTCCGGTTCTTCGTTCGAAATCAGCCCCGGCTCCTTTTCAATAACGGCACCAACCGCACCAAGCAAAAGAGCGCCGCAAACAATGCGATCGTACCCCGGCATAACCGATCCGGGCAATCGAAGCGTGCGTACAGACGAATCCTCCTACGAGTGCCCCGGCACCGATTCCGACGTTGTAAATCCCCGAATAGACGGACATGGCGATCGCCGTCGCCTCGGGAGCCAGACGAATGATCTCCGACTGAAAACCAGGTTGAAAATCGTAATGGCCAACCCCCAGCAGATACACAGGGCGACAACCGGAAAGTGCCCGAAAGCCGAAAGGCGCAGCAACAGCAGGAAAAACGCAATACCCACGACGGCAAACCGCATGAAGGCGTAGGGACGTTTTTCATAATCGCGCGAAACCATAAGCTTCCGACGATCCCCACCAATCCGAACGCCGTCAGCACCCAAGTTATCCAGTCGTTGTCCAGCCCGGCCACCTGTGCCAGGAACGGTTCGATGTAACTGTACCCCGTATAGTGGCCCGTTACCATGAGAACGGTAAGCACATAGACGCCCACGAGGGGGGTTTCCCAGCAGAAGGCACCTTGCGCAGCGAAATGGTGTCGCGGCTCGGGACCCGGGGAAAGATCGCCGCCAGAAACAGCCAAACGGCCGCCGCGACCGCAGCAATGAAGAAGAAGGTCGTCCGCCATCCCACGTAAAGTCCGATCACGCGACCCAGCGGCAGACCGACGATCATGGCAATCGACGTTCCCGTGATAATCAATCCCAATGCGGCCGATTGCGCCCCCTTCGGTGCGACGCGGACCGCCAGCGGCGAAACGATCGACCAGAACACCGCATGCGCACAGCCACACCGATCCGCGAAGCCATCAGCATCGCATAGGAAGACGAAAGTCCTGACAACACGTGGCTCGCAATGAAAGCCCCAGCACCCCGAGCATCAGCCGCCGGCACTCCATCCTCGCTACCGCGAGCATCAACGGCAGCGAAACCAGCGCCACGACCCAGGCATAGACCGTAATCAACAATCCGGCCCGGGCCTCGGTAATCCCGAAATCGGCCGCGATGTCGCTCAACAGGCCGATGGGAATAAACTCCGACGTATTGAACACGAAAGTACAACACATCAACACGATAACCGGCATCCACTCCCGCAGGGCGATACGGCTGCGGGTCCATCCGTTTCTCTTCAGCATAGTCAATTACTCAAAGCAGTCAATACTGAAAAATACCGGGTGTCGCCCGGCAAAGCCCGCCGCTCACGGATCCTGTCTGCGGGTTCGTCCCGGCCGCAGCAACAGACGGCCACAAACGCATATCGGATCGCTCCGGAGCAAAACTGCGCCACCCTGTTCGGACAGAATCCGATCCGCCCCCGCAAAGGAGATTCAGGAACCGTCCGATGCGGACAGTACATCCGGCGCATACTTTTCAGCGGGGCAAAATAACCGATATTTTGCCGTTTTGTCCGTCCCATCCCGATTTTCTCGTCCGGCAGGTTCCGAAACTTCCGGGGTTCACCCGTTTCAAATCCGAAACGAGGGACGCATCCTTGCAGAATGCGTCCCTCCCCGAAACAGTTATCACTCCAAACTCAGAATCCCCACTCTTCGGGCACGGGGATCCGTGTCTTCACCTCTTCGGGAACCTCGGGGAAGAAGGTCATGCCCATCTTCTCCTCGATGAAGCTGACCGGCACCGCGATACGGCGCAATTACGCGCGGGCGCTGGTTTCCGGACTGTCGGTGAAGGTCTCGATCCAGAAACCGACGGCCTGCAACTCATCGGCCGTACACTGCTGAATCCGTTTACCCGTGCTGCCCGACTTCGTACGCAACGCCATCTTGAACTGATGGGTCGGCATCGTACAGAGTTTCTGCGCCGGGTCCGGCTCGGCCTGATTGGAGTCCGAAGAGTCGTACTCCTGCCAGTAATCATGCTCGTAGTAACAGCCCGCCACCACGAAAAGCGTATCGGAAACGATGTTCATATTTTGCACGCCGTCGTCGGCTACAATATCGTTTTCGCTGTTCCGCGTCCCGGCAAAGAGCGCCTCGACATACCCCCAGACTGTTCCGAACGTACCGGCCTTGGCACTCGGCTGCGGAGCGATGTTGGTCGGATAGAACGTCTGCATGTTGATCTGCTGGTTCGCACCGCCGCGTTCGCTCGACATGCAGAGATGTCCCTTCCCCACTATCCCGACCGCTGGAGATAAGCCATCGTATTGCTCGTCCAATACTGATAGGGATCCGAACCGGAGGGACCGTCCTTGCGGTAAATCTTCGACTGATACGCCACATCGAGCGACGGATCCGCCGTCCACGGATCGGGATCCGTACGTCCGAAGCCGCCCTCGCGGTAGCAGGCATGCATCGGATAGGCGACCCAAATCGGGTTATGGCGCCGCGTATCGTAACAATAGGAGTAATTCCGCACGGTTTTCCGCGTATTGACGGTCTGCGTCCAATGCGTAAAGAAGGCATAATCGCCCGAAACGACAGCCTGGGACGAAGTCGGAGCGGTCCAATTGGACGGCAGCTCGGGGAACCGGTAGTCGCCGCCGTCCAAATCGACCGTCTGTCCGCCCGGCCCGGTCGTGAGCTTCAAGTCGTCGAAATTGACGCCGTAGCTCTGCGAACCTTGCGGCGTAAAGCGGATGAAGAGTCGCTGTACGGGAACAGCCAGGGTAAAATCGACGGAGATCTGTTCCCAGATATTATAAGCCCTCGATCCGGTATAATCGATCCGCTGCCAATAGGAGCCGTCGCCGCTCAACTCGATCAGACAGTCGGCCGCCGTGAACGAAGCGCCCAAAGAGAGGGTCAGATCGACCTGGTCGGGCGTAAGCGCGATGTCATTCACGATGAAATACGGACCGTTGTCGAACCAGATACGGACGTAGTTCGCACCCGAAGCTCCCGGATAGCGGCCCGACGATCCGAAATTATCGTTATTGATACGAGTCCGGGCGGAGGTATAGGTCACCCCTGCCGCCCCCGGACCGGTCGGATTCTGCCATGCGGCGCTCGCATCGGCCCATCCCGAAAAGGCGTCTGATCGAAGTCGTCGTAATAAATCGTCTCCTCCGGAACGGGAATCTGGTTCTCGCATGTAATCTCGACCTGCCGCGTCACGGTCTGCTCGCCTTCGCCGGCGGTCACTGTAATTACGGATGTTTTACCCGCAGGAGCCGCCGTAACGGTAATCGCCCCGTCGTTCTCGCCCGATGCCGGAGAAAACACCAGCCCTTCGTCGCTCGCAACGGCGCTCCACACGGTATTCGACCGCACCTGAACGGTATTGGCCGAAGCGTCGTCGGGATCGAACGTCAGTTTCTCGGGAGCAAGTTCGAGGGTCTGCTCGAGCACGGCTTTTCCACGGGTTATCCGCACCGAATTACTCTTCAGTTGCGTACCGTTATTATAAGTATGGACCGCTTCGATTTCGATGCTGCTATCATCGGGCATCTGTTCGACCCGAAAGAGCCGCTGCCCCGGCCGGACGATGCACTGAACTTACATCCGGCAGCCGACGGCTTCACCTGGAGCACCAGGTCAGTCCGTCGGTCACAGTGACCGTGAACTCGTTTTTGCAGGATCCTGCTCGTCGAAAACAAGACTCGACGGCGACAAAGCCAACTGATCCGCCGGAGGTGTTTCGTCCACCGAACCGCTGTCGCTGCACCCGCCGCAGCACACAGTCAGCAGAACAAACAGACAGGCAGCCCGAAAAGGCCGCAAAAGCAGTAAAATTGGAGGTCATAGGCAAAATAATTTGGTTGAATGAATTGATAGGATAAAATAACGCCTTTTAGCTTATCGTTTCTCGCATTCCATACATAATTCCTCGCAAAAAGTACATTATTGCCCGAAAAAGAGTATCCCGCATCGTTTTTCCCGGTATCAGCCCGTCCTGCAAGCCCCTGCAGATAACTTGCCGAAACGCCCCATCCTTTCCGCAGTTTCGCCGGGAAATCCGCCCGGACAAAATAATCTTCGATCCACCGCAAATAAATTTGGCACTGCCGGGGCTTTCACTATCTTTGTAGAAGATAGGAGGCGGCCCGGACAATTTCAGCCGACCGACGACCGCAGCGGACGCGCGGTACACTCGCGGACTTCGCCCGCACGCAGACAGGAAGTCGAAAATTTTCGACGACCGGAAGCACAGCCTGCAAACGGTCTTTGCCGAACGTAGCGGACGAAGACAGAAGTTCGAAGTCAAGTTTGGCTTATCGCCCTCCTTTTCTTATCTTTGCAAACTCGAAATCAACACCCAAAACATTCAATATGAGCATCGAACTCAGTGAACAGGAACAGTTACGACGCCAATCGCTCGCCGCACTGCGGGAACTCGGCATCGACCCTATCCCGCCGCCCGCTACGAGGTGACGGCCACGGCACGCGAAATCGCCGAGAATTTCGATCCGGCGAAGAATAATTTCCAGGGCATCCGCATCGCCGGACGCATCATGTCGCGCCGCATCATGGGCAGCGCCTCCTTCTTCGAACTGCAGGACCACACGGGCCGCATCCAGGTCTATATCCGGCGCGACGACATCTGTCCCGAAGGAGATCCGACGCTTTACAACACGGTGTTCAAGAAGCTGCTCGACATCGGCGACATCGTCGGAGTCGAGGGTTTCGCATTCCGCACCAACACCGGCGAACTGTCGGTACACTGCCAGAAGCTGACCCTGCTCTCCAAATCGCTGCGGCCCCTGCCCGTCGTGAAAGAGAAGGACGGACAGACCTTCGACGCCTTCACCGACCCCGAAGTCCGTTACCGCCAGCGCTACGTCGATCTGATCGTGAATCCCCACGTACGCGAGGTTTTCATCAAGCGTTCGAAGATCATCTCCACGATGCGCGAATATTTCAACCAGTTCGTGTACGTCGAAGTCGAAACCCCGGTTCAGCAGCCTATTCCGGGCGGTGCGGCGGCACGTCCGTTCATTACCACCACAACGCGCTCGACATCGACCAATACCTGCGCATCGCCAGCGAGCTGTACCTCAAGAAGCTGATCGTAGGAGGCTTCGACGGCGTGTATGAGTTCGGCAAGAACTTCCGCAACGAAGGCATGGACCGCACGCACAACCCCGAATTTACCGTTATGGAGATTTACGTAGCCTACAAGGACTACCTCTGGATGATGGAGTTCACCGAACGGATGCTCGAAAAGTCGCCCTGGCCCTGCACGGGACCACTACCGTGCAGATCGACGGCCGGGAGATTTCGTTCAAAGCCCCGTTCCGCCGCCTGACGATGACAGACGCCATCCGCGAAAAGACCGGCTACGACATCACGGGGCAGAGCGAAGAGCAGCTCCGCGAAGCCTGCAAACGCCTCGAAGTCGAGATCGACGACACCATGGGCAAGGGCAAGCTGATCGATGCCATCTTCGGCCAATACTGCGAGGAGGAGTTGATACAGCCCACCTTCATCATGGACTACCCATGCGAGATGTCCCCCCTGTGCAAGCGCCATCGGTCGAATCCCGACCTCACGGAGCGTTTCGAGCTCTTCGTCAACGGCAAGGAGCTCTGCAACGCCTACTCCGAGCTGAACGACCCGATCGACCAGTTGGAGCGCTTCCAGGAGCAGTTGCGCCTCTCGGAGAAGGGCGACGACGAGGCTATGTTCATCGATATGGACTTCGTCCGCGCCCTCGAATACGGTATGCCGACCTGTTCGGGTATGGGTATCGGTATCGACCGCCTGACGATGTTCATGACGGGCAACAGTTCGATCCAGGACGTGCTCTTCTTCCCGCAAATGCGCCCCGAAAGAAGGCCGTAAACGATCCTGCCGAGAAATACACCGCCCTCGGTATTCCCGAAGAGTGGGTTCCCGTCATACAGAAAATGGGCTACCTGACAGCCGATTCGCTCAAAAAGCTCTCTCCGGGCAAGTTCTTCAACGACCTGTGCGGCTTTAACAAAAAGAACAAACTGGGGCTGAAGGCTCCTTCGATGGAAGAGATTAAAAAATGGTGCGAACAGGAGTAAACTCCGGAAGGTAATGACATCGGGAAGAAACATCTGGCTCGCAGGCATCTGCGCCGCAAGCGTACTCGCTGCGGGACTCCGGCTCGGCGACATCGTACCTGGCTGGGTATTCCGCACACTTTGCACGTTGGCGCTGGGTACGATCTGGCTCCGCCTCGGGCAGCAGGTGTGGCATCGGTTGCGGCAACGGCAGCGCCCCTGGTTCCTCTTTTGGAACTATGCACTTCCCGTGCTGGTCGCCATCCCGACGCTGGCCAGCCTCTCCGACGACGTCGTTCCCGTGGACCAGCGATTTCTGGCCGCTGCTGCGACCGGAGCGGTTCTCGCCTGCATCTATCGTCTAATCTATCTTAAAAAAAAATATGAGAAAGAAAATCGTTGCCGGCAACTGGAAGATGAATACACTTCCCGCCGAAGGCGTCGAATTGGCCGAAAACATCCGGGCCGACAGAAACCAGGTTTGTTCCTGCGTGAATTTCATCGTATGTCCGCCCTTCACCCACCTCGGCGGAGTCATCGAGGCACTTCGGGGTTCTGACATCGAAGTCGGCGCCCAGAACTGCGCGGCCGAAGACAAAGGCGCCTATACGGGCGAAGTATCTGCCGCGATGCTCGCAGCCTTGGGCTGCCGTTACGTCATCCTGGGTCACTCGGAACGCCGCCAGTACTACGGCGAAACCTCGGCGACGCTCAACAAAAAGATGGCGCAGGCATTCGCCAACGGTCTGCAACCGATCTACTGCGTGGGCGAGAACCTCGAGGAACGCGAAGCGGACCGCCACTTCGACGTAGTAAAGACACAGATCGAAGAGGTTATCTACAACCTCACGCCGGCCCAGTTCGCCCGAACCGTAATCGCCTACGAGCCCGTCTGGGCCATCGGCACGGGCAAGACCGCGACGGCAGAGCAGGCACAGGAAATCCACGCCTACATCCGCACGATCCTGCGCGAGAAATTCGGTGCGGCGGCCGATGAAACTCCTATCCTCTACGGAGGTTCCTGCAAACCGTCGAACGCCCCGGAACTCTTCGCCAAAGAGGACGTGGACGGCGGCCTGATCGGAGGAGCGGCGCTGAAGGCCGCCGATTTCCTGGCTATCGGCAAAGGTTTTCCGCAAAATAATTTTGTGTCTTAAAGTATTGACAGACCGGATAATATCCGGTCTGTTTTTTTTATCCGAAATCTCTCGCTGAAAAAAAATCAAAAAAAAGTTGCATTGTGAAAAAAACGCGTACATTTGCATCCAAAGAACAGTAGAAATGACAAGATTTTCGACGCAGAACTGGTGGTGGCACTCTTTGTTTAAGGTAAACAATGAGTCCATTGGTATTTGTATGAAATAAGCCGAGAAAATCCGATCCATACAGTCAAAAATATCAAAAGCGTTGTTTGCCGAGCAGACAACGCTTTTCGTAACTTCCACGCAACACTGAAAATTACAATCATAATAAAAACAAACGATTATGAAAACGAAAAAAATTATCCTACCCGAATCCCAGATGCCGACCCAATGGTATAACATCGTCAGCGACATGAAGAACCGACCGCTGCCGCCGCTGAACCCGGCGACCAAAGAGCCGGTGACGCTCGAACAGATGAGCGCCCTCTTCGCCGAGGAGCTGATGAAACAGGAGATGTCCACCGAACGCTACATCGACATTCCGGAAGAGGTGCAGGATCTATACAAGATCTACCGCTCTACCCCGCTGGTACGTGCCTACGGCCTGGAAAAGGCTCTCGACACCCCGGCCAAGATCTACTTTAAGAACGAGAGCGTATCGCCCGTCGGCTCGCACAAGACCAACACCGCGATTCCGCAGGCTTACTACAACTACAAGCAGGAATCCGCCATCTGACCACCGAAACCGGAGCAGGACAGTGGGGAGCCGCGATGTCAATGGCTACGCAGCACTTCGGCATCGACCTGAAAGTCTTCATGGTCAAGGTGAGCTTCAACCAGAAACCCTACCGCAAGCTGATGATGAACACCTGGGGCGCAGACGTGTATGCCTCGCCGAGCGAAATTACAGCCGCCGGACGGGCCGCCCTTGCAAAGAACCCCAACGATTCGGGCAGTCTGGGCATGGCGATCTCCGAAGCCGTAGAAATGGCGCTGCAAAATCCTCAGGATACCCGTTACTGTTTGGGTTCTGTTTTGAACCACGTACTGTTGCACCAGACGATCATCGGCGAGGAGGCCGTGAAACAGATGGAGCTGTTCGGGGAGTACCCGGACGTGGTGATCGGTTGCTTCGGAGGAGGCAGCAACTTCGCCGGCATCAGCTTCTCGTTCCTGCGCGATAACCTGACCAAAGGTAAAATACCCGCGTAATCGCCGTCGAACCCCAATCGTGTCCCAAGCTGACGCGCGGTGAGTTCCAGTACGACTTCGGCGACGTGGCAGGCTTCACTCCGCTGCTCCCGATGTATACGCTGGGACACAACTTCCACCCGTCGGACATTCACGCCGGAGGTCTGCGCTATCACGGAGCCGGTTCGATCGTGAGCCAACTGCTGAAAGACAAGGTCATCGAAGCCCAGTCCGTGCCGCAGACGGAAACTCTGGCCGCAGGCGTTCTCTTCGCCCGTACGGAAGGTATCATCCCGGCTCCGGAATCGGCTCACGCCATCGCACAGGCGATCCGCGAAGCGAAACGGGCGAAGGAGGAAGGCGTTTCCAAAACGATCCTCTTCAACCTCTCGGGGCACGGACAGATCGACCTATACGCATACGAGCAGTATTTCGCCGGAAAACTTCGGGATTATGAAATTTCGGACAACGAAATCCGCAGTACGCTCAACGAGCTGGACAAAATTATCTAACAGCGTAACTTTTGTTACTAAATTTTAACGAAAGCTGCGGATGAAATATTTCATCCGCAGCTTTTCATCCTCGATCTGTCCATTCATCCACAAAAACTGAACAAAGAGCTTCCGCGCCCACAAGTCTTCACCTCCTCCCGATGCGGTCCGCTATCCCTCTTTTATAGAAAATCGTCTGTCCAACCGGCTGTAACAAGCAATACGATACGTCTCATCGACAGTAACTCCTAAAACGAAACCCTCGCAACACCACGTAATGAAGGAGTAACCTGGAGTCGAGTCCTACCATTACCGATGCAGTGAACGCCGACAGAACCGGTATCACCTTTACCCCAGATTTACCCTCCGCCCGCCGAACGGTCCGTACAAGAATCGCATTGGCACCGACACGGTATAGATTATTAAATTCCCTTGCACAAAATTCCGTGCAAACCAGAATGACAACCGAATAAATGAAAAAACTATAGCGATTTCGATCGGGTTAAAGTTGTGAAACCGTTACGAACCAAAATAACGACAGTCCTGGGAATACCAAGCAACGGAATCAGTTTCAGCGGCCAAAAGCGCCATGCATCCGAAAACAGATACGAACCGGGCGTGAAACGAAACCGGGAACAAGGAGCCATCACAACGAAAAAAAGATATGGAAAGGCGCGTCGAAATCGGCCTGAAAAGAGATCTATGCCGCTTCGATTTTTCCGAATTATCCAAAACGAAAAAATGAATTCAGGTCCGACGGCACCATAGAAAAAGGACGATGTCGAAACACCGTCCTTTTTCTTCCAACGTTATTCGGAATTACATCTTCTTGCCCACGTTGGTCTTCTTGGCAACCTTCGAGCAGCGACTTTCTTCGCACCGGCCGCAGCCTTGAAGCAGCCGGCTTCGCAGCCGCAGCTTTCTTGGCAGCCGGTTTCGCAGCTTTCTTCTCCTCGCCGCCTTCAGTGGCCGGAGCTGCTTCGGCAGCAGCATCGGCAGCCTTCTTACCGCGCGAGCGACGGGTCTTGGGTTTCGCCTCGGCAGCCGTCGGAAGAATACCCAACGTGTAAGCCTCGTTGAAATCGACAAATTCGATGATGCACATATCGGCGGCATCGCCCAACCGGAATCCGGTCTTCAGGATGCGGGTGTAACCGCCCGGACGATCGGCGATTTTCGGAGCGATCGTGCGGAACAACTCCGTCACGGCCTCCTTCTGCTTCAGATACGAGAATACGATACGGCGCGAGTGGGTCGTGTCCTCTTTCGACTTGGTCACCAGAGGCTCCACGAACTGCCGTACGGCCTTTGCCTTCGCAACGGTGGTCTCGATGCGCTTGTGCATGATCAGCGACGATGCCATATTCGACAACATAGCCTTGCGATGGCCGGCCTGTCTGCCCAGGTGATTGAAATTCTTATTGTGTCTCATTTAAGTTAGTCTTTGTCAAGTTTGTAGATAGATACGTCCATACCGAACTTCAGGTTCAGCGAGGTCAGCAGCTCGTCGAGCTCCGTCAAAGACTTCTTACCGAAGTTGCGGAATTTGAGCAGATCGTTGCGATTGAGTTTCACCAGGTCACCCACCGTATCCACATCGGCGGCTTTCAGACAGTTCAAAGCACGAACGCTCAGATCCTGATCCGAAAGTTTCGTCTTGAGGAGTTGGCGCATGTGCAGGATATCCTCGTCGAACTCCTCCGCACCGTTCGTATCCTCCATATTCACGGTGATCTTCTCGTCGGAGAAGAGCATGAAATGTTGGATGAGAATCTTGGCTGCTTCCTTCAAAGCATCCGTCGGGTGAATTGATCCGTCGGTAGTAATTTCAAATTCAATTTCTCGTAGTCGGTCTTCTGCTCGACACGGTAGTTCTCGATCGAATATTTCACGTTCTTGATGGGCGTGAAAATCGAGTCGATCGGAAGCGTACCGAACTCACAATCGGCGGGATTATTCTCCTCGGCAGGCACGTAACCGCGTCCTTTGCCGATGGTGAGCGTGAGTTGCGTTTTAGTACCGGGTGCCAGATGACAGATAACCAATTCGGGATTCAATACCTTGAAGAACGAGAGGTAGTTCGAAATATATCCTGCCGTCAGCTCCGTTACACCCGCCACATTGACCGATACCTTCTCGGCATCCTGGTTGTCAACCGTGCGGATAAAACGAACCTGCTTCAGATTCAGGATGATGTCGATCATACCTTCCATCACTCCAGGGATAGCGGCAAACTCATGGTCCACGCCGGCAACCTTGACGGTCGTAATCGCATACCCCTCCAGCGAGGAGAGCAGGATACGGCGCAAAGCGTTACCGACAGTCCTACCGAACCCGGGCTCCAGCGGCCGGAATTCGAACTTTCCGAACGACGAAGTGGATTCGAGCATGATAACCTTTTCAGGTTTCTGAAATGCTAATATTGCCATAATATTGAATTGGTTGTTTAATTACTACTTGGAATACAACTCGACGATAAGCTGCTCCTTGATGTTTTCGGGAATCTCCTCGCGCTCGGGACGCTGCAGGAACTTGCCGGCCATAGCCGCACCGTCCCACTCGAGCCAAGCGTAGCGGCTCTTCGAACCGCCGGCCAGAGATCCGACAATGACTTCCAAACTTTTCGACTTTTCACGTACCGACACGATGTCGCCCACTTTGAGCGAGTAGGACGGAATATTCACCACGTTGCCGTTTACGCAGATGTGGCAGTGCGACACCAACTGGCGGGCAGCGGCGCGCGTCGGAGCGATGCCCAGACGATATACCACATTGTCCAGACGGCATTCGAGCAGCTTCAGCAGGTTCTCGCCCGTGATGCCGCCCATACGGGCCGCCTGATCGTAGGTGCGCGCGAACTGCTTCTCCAGCAGGCCGTACGTATATTTGGCCTTCTGCTTCTCGCTGAGCTGCTGGCCGTACTCCGATACTTTTGCGCTTGCGTGCAAGACCGTGCTGTCCGGGAGGGAAATTCCGCTTCTCGAGAACTCTGTCCGCACCGAAAATAGCTTCGCCGAACTTTCTGGCGATCTTGGATTTAGGTCCTATATATCTTCCCATTGTATTAACTTTTTAAAATCAGATAAAATAGTTTTTACGTAACACCTGCCGGCCGAATTATACACGACGGCGGTTAGGAGCACGGCAACCGTTGTGCGGCATCGGAGTAACGTCGATGATCTCCATCACCTCGATACCGGCGCCGTGGATGGTACGCACGGCCGACTCACGACCGGCACCCGGACCTTTCACGTAAACTTTCACCTTACGCAAACCCATGTCGTAAGCAACCTTCGCACAATCGGCAGAAGCCGTCTGCGCTGCATAGGGAGTATTTTTCTTCGAACCGCGGAAACCCATCTTACCTGCCGAAGACCAGCTGATTACGTCGCCGACCTCGTTGGTGATGGTGATGATCACGTTGTTGAAAGTAGAGTGTACGTAGGCCATACCCACGGCACCGACCTTAACAACCTTCTTCTTGACTGTTCCAGTTTTCTTTGCCATAACTCTCTAATTATTACTTCGTTGCCTTTTCTTGTTTGCGACGGTCTTCTTCTTGCCCTTACGCGTGCGGGCATTGTTCTTGGTGCTCTGACCGCGAACCGGAAGACCCAGACGGTGGCGGATACCCCGGTAGCAGCCGATATCCATCAGACGTTTGATATTGAGCTGTACGACCGAACGGCATTCGCCCTCGACTTTGATGCCCATATCCGCGATCTTCGAACGAATTGCGCCGACCTGTTCATCCGACCAATCCTGAACCTTGAGGTCGTAGCTGATACCGGCCTCGTCGAGAATTTTGCGGGCGGTCGAGCGACCGATGCCGTAGATATACGTCAGGCCGATCTCGCCGCGTTTGTTTTTTGGTAAATCTACACCTACTATACGTGCCATAAAATTTCTCTTTCTTTAATTAATCGTTTAAACATTACCCTTGGCGCATTTTAAACTTGGGATTCTTCTTGCAAATGACGTAGAGTTTCCCCTTACGCTTCACAATCTTGCAATCCTCGCTTCTCTTTCTTGATTGATGCTTTTACTTTCATGATTTTCAAGCAATCTAATGTTATTTGTACCTAAACGAGATACGCCCCTTACTCAAATCGTAAGGCGTCATCTCCACTTTCACTTTATCCCCGGGAAGAATCTTGATGTAGTGCATACGCATCTTGCCGGAGATATGGGCCGTGATCACGTGGCCGTTATCCAACTCCACGCGGAACATCGCGTTGGACAACGCCTCGATGATCGTACCGTCCCGTTCGATCGCAGTTTGTTTTGCCATAGAGTCTTACTTGTTAATTGCCTGTTCGATGATACTAAAGTCCGTCAGCACGTCCGGTCCGTCCTTGCCCACCGCCACCGCGTACTCGAAGTGAGCCGCCGGCTTGCGGTCGCGGGTCGTAACCGTCCAACCGTCCCGTTCGAAAACCACCGCCTTGGTGCCCATGTTGATCATGGGTTCAATACAGATGACCATTCCCTGTTTGAGAAGCGGTCCTCTGCCGCGTGCGCCGTAGTTCGGAACACCCGGGGCCTCGTGCATCTTACGCCCCAGACCGTGTCCCTCCAACTCCCGGACAACGCCGTAGCCGAAACTTTCGGCATACTCCTGCACAGCCGCGGAAATGTCGCCTACGCGATTTCCAGCCTGGCCTGTGCCGTACCTTTGCGAAGAGCCTCTTTGGTGACTTCCATCAGTTGCCGTACTTCCTCGGCAACCTCTCCACGGCGAACGTATACGCCGAATCACCAACAAACCCTTCATAAACGTACCGCAATCCACCGATACGATGTCTCCCTCACGGAGAACTCTCTTGGATGACGGAATACCGTGCACCACCTCTTCGTTGATCGAAATACACAGCGAAGCGGGGAATCCCTGGTATCCGAGAAAAGCAGGAACTGCTCCGTGCGAACGGATGAAATCCTCGGCGAGAGTATCCAACTCCTTGGTCGTAACGCCCGGTGCGATGTGGCGACCCACCTCGGCCAGCGTCCGGCTCACGAGAAGATTGTTCTCACGGAGCAGCTCTATCTCTTCTTCAGTTTTAAGTATATCATTCTTTCAGAACTCTCTTGAACAACAATTAGTAGCGGCCCTGAATGCGTCCTGTCTTCATCAGACCGTCATAGTGACGCATCAGCAGGTAGCTCTCTATCTGCTTCAGAGTGTCGAGCACCACGCCGACCATAATCAGCAGCGACGTACCTCCGTAGAAGTAGGCGAACGCCTGCTGTATGCCCAGGAACTTCATGGCCAGCGCCGGCAGAATCGCCACCAGAGCCAGGAAGATGGAACCGGGAAGAGTGATTCTCGTCATGATGGTATCGATATAGTTCACCGTCGCCTTGCCCGGCTTTACACCCGGGATGAAGCCGCCGTTGCGCTTCATATCGTCAGCCATCATTTGAGGATTGATAATAATCGCCGTGTAGAAATAAGTAAAGGCGACTACCAGGATGCCGAGCGTAAGGTTGTACCAGAAGCCGCGCATGTCGGAGAATGCCGCAGCAAAACCGGGCGCAACATTGGCGAACAACATCGGAATAAACATCAGCGCCTGTGCGAAGATGATAGGCATCACGTTCGCAGCATTCATCTTCAGGGGATGTACTGGCGTACACCTCCGTACTGTTTGTTTCCGACAATACGCTTCGCATACTGAACGGGGATCTTACGAACGGCCTGTACCAGGGCAACCGTAGCCATGAAGACCAGGAACAGCAACACCAGTTCGAGGATCAGCATGATGGCGCTACCGTCGGAGGTCTGGAAGCGCGCATTGACCTCGGCCAACAGCGCATGGGGCAGACGTGCCACGATGCCGATCATGATTATCAGCGAGATACCGTTACCGATACCCTTGTCGGTGATCTTCTCGCCCAGCCACATGATGAACATGGTGCCGGCGATCAGGATGACCGTCGCATACGCAAGGAAAGGAACGTGTTTCCGTAAACGAATGCCTCGGGTACTTGATGGTACAGGTTCGTAATATACGCAGGACCTTGGATCAACAGGACGATGATCGTCAGCATGCGCGTCCACTGATTCATTTTGCGGCGGCCGCTCTCACCCTCTTTCTGCATCTTCTGGAAGTAAGGAATCATGATGCCCATCAACTGAATGATGATCGAAGCGGTGATGTACGACATCACTCCGAGTGCAAAAATCGCCGCATTGCCGAATGCACCGCCGGAGAATACGTTCAACAGGCCCAGAAGACCGTTGCCCTCCAACTGACTGGCAAGCGCCGACCCTCGCGCAAGGCGTTGGGGTTGATGCCCGGAATGACCACAAAACAGCCCAAGCGATACACAAGCAGAAGACCCAGCGTATAGAGAATACGCTTGCGGAGCTCCTCGATCTTGTATATGTTCTTGAGGGTTTCTACGAATTTCTTGTTGGTCGCCAGCAGCGCGATGATCGCAACTACGACGATACCAACAATCAGATAACCATAACCATTCATAATATTGGGTTTTGCGGGTTATTACAATTTTTCCACGTTGCCTCCGGCTGCCGTAATCGCAGCTTCGGCACTCTTCGAGAAAGCGTGAGCCTTCACCGTGAGGGCTTTCGTAATCGCACCGTTACCCAGGATCTTCACTTTGTCGTTCGAAGAGATGAAGCCGGCAGCTACCAGCGTGTCGATCGTCACCTCCGTCAGGTTTTCTTGGCTGCGAGTTCTTCGAGCGTCGAAAGGTTGATCGGCTTGAATTCCACTCTCTTCAGATTGGTGAAGCCGAACTTCGGCAGGCGACGCTGCAACGGCATCTGACCGCCTTCGAAACCTAACTTACGCGAATAACCCGAACGCGACTGGGCACCCTTGTGACCGCGCGTTGCCGTACCACCGTGTCCCGAACCTGCACCGCGGCCGATTCGTTTATCGTGATGCGTTGATCCCTTTGCGGGTTTGAGATTATTGAGTTCCATCGTTTATCAGTTCTTAAACATTTTCAATTATTTAACCTCCTCGATCGTTACGAGGTGCTTCACACGCTCCAGCATGCCCTTGATGATGACCGAATCTTCATGCTCGACGCTCTGACGGATCTTGCGAAGACCGAGTGCATCGAGATTTTGCGCTGCTGTGCAGTGGCGCCGATGCGGCTCTTAACTTGAGTAATTTTCAATCTTGCCATAGTCTTCTTTCAATTAACCGTTAAACACCTGATTCATCGAGATACCGCGCAACTGTGCCACGCTGTGAGCGTCGCGCAGCTCGCAGAGAGCGGCGATGGTAGCCTTCACCAGGTTGTGGGGTTCGACGAACCCTTGCTCTTGGCAAGCACGTTCTTCACGCCTACCGACTCCAGCACGGCACGCATGGCACCGCCGGCGATAATACGGGTACCGGGAGCCGCCGGACGAACCATCACCAGCGAACCGCCGAAGCGCATCTCCTGCTTGTGGGGAATCGTACCGTTGATTACGGGAATCTTCACCAGGTTTTTCTTGGCATCCTCCACGCCTTTGGCAATAGCCGAAGTAACCTCCGAAGCCTTACCCAGACCGTAGCCTACCACACCATTCTCGTTGCCGACGACCACGATGGCCGAGAAGCTGAATGTACGACCTCCCTTCGTTACCTTGGTAACACGCTGAATGCTTACGAGCCGGTCTTTGAGCTCGAGGTCGCTTGTGCGTACTTTCTTCATATTGGTATTTGCCATATCGCTTTAGAATTTAAGACCGCCTTCACGAGCGGCGTCTGCTAACATTTTACTCGTCCGTGATACAGGTAACCGTTGCGATCGAACGAAACGGTCGAAATACCCTTCTCGATAGCGCGTTTCGCGGCCAGTTTTCCGACCAGGGCTGCCACGTCGATTTTGTTCTTGCCCGCAGCCTCGGCAGCTACTTCCTTGTCCAGCGAAGAAGCGGTCGCCAGGGTCACGCCGGCCAGGTCGTCAATAAACTGCACGTAGATCTGCTTGTTGCTACGGAATACAGTCATACGGGGATGCTCGGCCGTACCGCTCACGATTTTGCGGATACGCATCTTGATCCTCTCTCTTCTTTCTATTTTAGTCAATGCCATAATTTACTCAATGTTTATTATTTAGCACCTGCAGACTTACCTGCCTTACGACGGAGTTGTTCACCTACGAACTTGATACCCTTGCCCTTGTACGGCTCCGGCTTGCGCAGCGAACGGAGCTTGGCGGCCACCTGGCCTACGAGCTGCTTGTCGATGCTCTTCAGCGTTACGATCGGGTTGCCCTTTTCTCCGTAACGGCCGTAGCGGTCACTTCGGGAGGAAGCATCAGGTATGTATCGTGCGAATAGCCGAGGCTCATTTCCAGGATATTGCCCTTGACTTCAGCCTTGAAGCCGACGCCCACGAGCTCCTGCTTGATCTCATAGCCTTTCGATACGCCGACAACCATGTTGTTGATCAGCGCACGGTACAGACCGTGCAGCGAACGGTGACGGGGTTGGTTGGTCGGACGCAACACCAGCACGGCAGGAATCTCTTTCTGCGTATGAACGTCGGTGTGCGTACCCACCTCTACTTTAATGTCTGAATCAACCTTCTGACTCAGTGTCCCAAGTGGTCCTTTCACGCTTACCACGTTATCCGGCGATACCGTAACTGTAACTCCGGCAGGCAAGTTTACAGGTAATCTACCAATTCTTGACATTTGTGTTGTTGTTATTTGATGTTAGTAAATATAGCACAGTACTTCGCCGCCCACGTTTTCTTTACGAGCCTTGGCATCGGTCATAATACCTTTCGAAGTCGAAAGGACGGCGATTCCCAAACCGTTCATCACACGGGGCATCTTCTCCACGGAAGCGTACTGGCGCAGACCGGGGCGGCTCACGCGGTGCAGATTCTTGATGGCGTTGTATTTGGTCGCCGCATCCCACTTGAGCGCGATCTTGATGGTCGGGTGGCCCTGTTCGTTGGTGTCGAACTTGTAAGCCAGGATGTAACCCTGCTCGTAGAGAATTTTAGTGATTTCCTGCTTAATTTTTGAGCCAGGAGCTTCAACCACTTTGTGGTTGGCTTTCACTGCGTTTCTAATTCGGGTCAGAAAGTCCGCAATAGGATCTGTCATAATGAATTAAAAGTTAAAATTAATAAAAAATATGTTACTCTTTGGTTTTCAGCCGTTTGAATTATTTCCAAAATACGTTCAACCCTCTTTGCATCCCCTTATGCCCTGATTTCCGACGCCTGCAAAAGGCACTTTTTCACGGACATACGCGGGTACAAAGCATGCAAATATAGGAATAATTTCTCAATAATTCACAATTAAGCCCTAATTTTTAGCGAATTAAGACCTCTTCCGGAAAACAGAGCATGTCAGCATCCACTGGAGCCAACATGTATTCTGCGCAAAATCCCCGGAAAAGTCCTCCGCACGTCGTCGAAACGGACCGAAAACCGCTTTACAGCCAATCGCTCCCCTCGTCTTCGTCACAGGACTCAACGGTTGAAAATTTGCATCCAAGTACCGAACCGTTCGAAAGTCCCTCCGCCGAGAAGTTACCACCTGCACGGTGGCACTTTCCTCGACTTTGCGACAATTCTACTTGGGTTCCGCACCCGTATAGGATTCACCTCTTTCGTAGTTCCCAGACCGAAAATCGGTCCTCAAACGGGACCCTGCGCACGCACATCTGGCGTACCGGCCCCTGACTACAACGGGCATAACACCCTCAGTAGATGAATCTCTCAGTGTGCCTGCTTCCGACGCACCTTTCGGAGCATCTTCCGCCGGCGGAATACGCTTTCTTGCTACCTGTCCGGAAAACCTCACGGCTTCCATCCCCGGTCGCTGCGGACAGGAATCCCTCCGCAGCGGCGGTCGAGACAGGCAAGAACACTACCAGCTCGCCTTCGTAACGCCCGGGATCAGACCGTTCGACGCCATCTCGCGGAACTGGATACGGCTGATGCCGAACTGACGAATATATCCCTTCGGACGACCCGTCAGTTTGCAACGGTTGTGCTGGCGGATCGGATTCGAGTTGCGGGGCAGCTTCGACAGGGCGATCCATGCCTCCTCGTGATCCATTTCACCGCTCTTCACCTTGGCAGCGATCTCCTCGCGCTTGTGTGCATAGCGGTTTGCGAGTTTCACGCGTTTTACCTCGCGTGCCTTCATTGACTCTTTTGCCATAGCTTATTGGTTGTTCTTTTAGCATTTTGAAAGGAAGACCGAACTCACGCAACAGGGCATAAGCCTCCTCGTCAGTCGCAGCCGTCGTAACGAACGTAATCTCCATACCGAAGATCTTGGTGATCTTGTCGATGTCGATCTCCGGGAAGATGATCTGCTCGGTGATGCCGAGGGTGTAGTTGCCCTGACCGTCGAACTTCTCGTTGATACCCTTGAAGTCGCGGATGCGGGGCAGCGCCACAGCGATCAGACGCTCCAAGAACTCGTACATCTTCGTATCGCGCAGCGTCACGCGCACGCCGATGGGCATGCCCTTACGCAATTTGAAGTTCGAGATATCCTTTCTCGACTTGGTCTGCACGGCCTTCTGACCTGCGATGAGCGAAAGCTCCTGCTGAGCCACGTCGATAAGCTTCTTATCGGCTACAGCCTGGCCCATACCCTGGTTAATAACGATCTTCGTGAGCTTCGGGCACTGCATGACGCTCGAATAACCGAACTCCTTCATAAGGGCGGGTTCGATCCGCTCCTTATACTGTGTCTTGAGTGTAGGTACGTATGCTGCCATTATTTGATCTCCTCCCTGACTTTTTAGCGAAACGGACTAATTTACCTGCCGCATTCTGCTTGCGACCGATACGAGTGGGTTTGCCGCTCTTCGGATCCAGAACCTGCAGATTCGAAATGTGGATCGCCGACTCCTGTTCGATGATACCACCCTGAGGATTCTTCGCATTGGGCTTGGTAGCCTTCTTGCTGATGTTCACGCCCTCGACAATGGCACGCTGCTTCTGGGCATCGACCTTCAGGACTTTGCCCTGCTGGCCTTTGCTGTCGCCCGCGTTGACGTAAACCATATCCCCTTTCTTAATATGTAATTTAACTGACATATCTGAATGTGTGTTTTTAAGATTACAATACTTCGGGAGCGAGGGAGATGATCTTCATATACTGATCGCGAAGCTCACGAGCGACGGGACCGAAAATACGAGTACCGCGCATTTCACCCTGGTTGTTCAGAAGCACCACGGCGTTATCGTCGAAACGGATGTACGATCCGTTGGCACGTCTGATCTCCTTGGTCGTTCTAACTACGACTGCCTTCGATACAGCACCCTTCTTGACATCGCCCGAAGGAGAAGCGCTCTTGACAGCCACTACGATTTTATCGCCGATCGACGCGTAGCGACGCTTCGTGCCGCCAAGCACACGGATACAAAGCACTTCCTTTGCACCGCTGTTATCAGCTACTGTGAGTCTACTTTCTTGTTGTATCATAACTACTTCGCTCTTTCAATGATTTGTACTAATCTCCAACGCTTCGTCTTGCTCAACGGGCGGGTCTCCATGATACGTACGGTATCGCCTTCCTTGCAGGTTTCGTCCAGGCACTCGGCAACGAACTTCGTCGTCTTGTTCACGAACTTGCCGTAGATCGGATGCTTTACCTTACGGGCCACTGCAACCACGATGGTTTTCTCCATTTTGTTGCTGACAACCACCCCAATACGCTCTTTTCTAAGATTTCTTTCCATAACGGTAATTAACATTTAGGGTTTTCTGACGCAGAATTGTCAGCATGCGCGCGATGTCTCTGCGGGATTTTTTGATTATAGACGGGTTCTCGATCGGCGAAACTCCGTGCTGCAACTTGAGTTTCGAAAGCTGCGCCTTCTCCACGTCGATGCGCTCCTGAAGCTCCTTGACCGACAGGTCCTTTATTTCTGCACTTTTCATCTTGATAGCTTAGATTGATGTTTCAACGAAATCTCGTCTTACAATGAACTTGGTAGTGATAGGCAGCTTCTGGGCTCCCAGACGAAGCGCTTCCTGAGCCACTGCCAGGGCACGCCTTCTGCCTCGAAGAGAATACGACCGGGCGTAACAGGCGCAACGAACCCTTCCGGATTACCCTTACCCTTACCCATACGCACCTCGGCCGGTTTCTTGGTGATCGGTTTGTCGGGGAAGATACGGATCCAGAGCTGACCCTCACGTTTCATATAACGGGTGATAGCCTGACGCGCAGCCTCGATCTGACGACCGGTAATCCAAGCGGAATCAAGTGCTTTGATTGCGAACGATCCGTATGCAAGTTGGTTACCTCTTTGAGCGATACCCTTCATACGACCTTTCTGCATTCTTCTAAATTTGGTCTTTTGGCTGTAACATGGTGTTCTTGCTTTAAAAGGTCCTACTTACTGTTTATTATTACGTTTCGGAGCACCGCCACGACGCTCTCCGCGATCGCCTCTGGGACCACGACGGTCGCCACGGTCGCCGCGAGGACCGCGACGATCGCCCGAAGGCTGGCCCGCGCCCTGTGCCGAAGCCGAAGCGCCGGCGATCTCGAACAGATCGCTTGCCGTAAACCGTACCCTGGCAGATCCAGACCTTCACACCCAGGATACCCACTTTGGTGAGCGCCTCGGTCAGGCAGTAATCGATGTCGGCACGGAATGTATGCAGCGGAATACGTCCCTCTTTCATCGTTTCGCTGCGGGCCATCTCGGCACCGCCTACACGTCCGGAAACCTGGACCTTGATACCTTCGGCGCCCATACGCATCGTCGATGCGATAGCGGTTTTCACGGCGCGGCGGAACGATACGCGGCCCTCCAACTGGCGGGCGATGTTCTGTCCCACGATCACGGCGTCAACCTCCGGACGCTTCACTTCGAAGATATTGATCTGGACCTCCTTACCGGTGAGTTTCTTCAGCTCCTCCTTGAGTTTATCGACCTCCTGGCCGCCCTTGCCGATGATGATACCGGGGCGGGCCGTCGCGATCGTGACCGTAACCAGTTTCAGCGTGCGCTCGATGATGATCTTCGAGATGCTTGCCTTCGCCAAACGGACATTCAGATACTTGCGGATCTTGGCGTCTTCGACCAATTTCTCTGAAATCCTTACCTCCGAACCAGTTGGAGTCCCAACCGCGGATGATGCCAAGACGATTTGCTATCGGATTAACTTTCTGTCCCATTTGATTACTTGTTTTCTACGGTTACCATTTTGTCAACTACGATCGTTACGTGGTTCGAACGCTTGCGGATACGGTGTGCACGACCTTGAGGCGCGGGCTGAATACGCTTCAGCATGCGACCGCCGTCAACAAATATCTCCTTTACACAAAGTTTGGTATCTTCCAGACGTTCGTCCCTCGTTCTTGGCCTCCCAGTTGGCGATGGCCGACTTGAGGAGCTTCTCCATACGAATCGACGCCTCCTTCTTCGAGTAACGAAGGATGCCCAGAGCCTTGTTGATCTCCACACCGCGGATGATGTCGGCCACCAGGCGCATCTTACGCGGAGACGTAGGGCAATCCCGCAGAACGGCGATAGCCTTCTGCTTCTTTTCAGCCTTCATTTTTCTCGGCTCTTATTGCTTTTCTTGCACCCATTTTCTACCTATTTTTCTTGTTACCTGCGTGACCGCGGAAGTTACGCGTCGGAGCGAACTCGCCGAGTTTGTGTCCGACCATGTTTTCAGTTACGTAAACGGGAATAAACTTATTTCCGTTGTGGACAGCGATCGTCTGACCAACGAAGTCAGGCGAAATCATACTTGCTCGCGACCAGGTCTTGATGACCGCCTTCTTATTGCCCTCGGCTTGAGCGACTACTTTCGCCTCGAGTTTCGGGTCAATGAATGGTCCTTTTTTCAGTGAACGGCTCATTATGTACTCTTATTTAATTATTTTTTTCTTCTTGGAAATAATAAACTTCGAGGTCGTCTTCTTCGGATTACGAGTCTTGTAACCCTTAGCCAACAGACCCTTGCGCGAACGCGGGTGACCACCCGACGCACGTCCTTCGCCACCACCCATCGGGTGATCCACCGGGTTCATCACGACACCACGGTTTCTGGGACGACGGCCGAGCCAACGCTCACGACCTGCCTTACCCGAACTCTCGAGGCTGTGGTCCACGTTGGACACAACGCCGACAGTTGCACGGCAAGTTACGAGTACCATACGAGTCTCGCCCGAAGGCAATTTGATAACGGCGAACTTGCCTTCACGTGCCAAAAGCTGAGCATAGGAACCGGCCGAACGAGCCATCGCGGCTCCCTGACCGGGGTAGAGTTCGATATTGTGGATGACCGTACCCAGCGGAATCTCGCTCAGGAAGAGCGTATTTCCGACTTCGGGAGCGACACCTGCGCCGCTCATGACGGTCTGGCCGACCTGAAGGCCGTTCGGAGCCAGGATATAGCTCTTCTCGCCGTCGGCATACACAACCAATGCGATGCGTGCCGTACGATTCGGATCGTACTCGATCGTTTTCACAGTTGCAGCAACGCCATCCTTCACACGCTTGAAGTCCACATGACGATACATACGTTTGTGACCGCCGCCGATGTAGCGAACCGTCATCTTACCCGTATTGTTACGTCCGCCTGAACTTTTCTTGACGCTGACGAGCGATTTCTCCGGTACGTTCGTCGTGATCTCGTCGAACGTGCCGATAATCTTATGTCTTGTACCGGGTGTTACCGGTTTAAACTTTCTTACTGCCATCTCTTTTAGATATTACTGTAAAAATCGATCTTGTCTCCATCCTTCAAGGTGACGATCGCCTTCTTGAAGTTATTAGCACGGCCTTCCAGAAGACCCGCCTTGGTGTAGCGGCTCTTGAGTTTGCCCATGTAGTTCACCGTATTCACATCCGTTACAACCACGTTGTAAAGCTGCTCTACGGCGTTACGGATCTGCAGCTTATTAGCTCTAACGTCAACGATAAAACCGTAACGGTTCAGCTTCTCGCCCTGAATCGTCATTTTCTCGGTCAGTATTGGCTTAATGATAATTTCCATTTTTCTTGCGCGTGTTTAGGCTAACATTGTATTCAAAATATTCTCGGCACCCTCTACCATCACCAGCGCCGAAGCGTTCATCACTTCGTACGTATTGACGTTCGAAGCCAGAATGGCTTTCACGTAGGGGAGGTTGCGGCACGAGAGCTGAAGATTGACGTTCGAATCCGGCAAAACCAGCAGGACTTTCTTGTCGGCAACCTTCAGAGCCTCGGCCATCGCTACGATCGACTTAGTCTTGGGAGCGTCCATCGAAATAGGCTCCACCACGCAGATCGCACCTGCCTGTGCCTTGTAAGTAAGAGCGCTGCGGCGAGCCAGCTGCTTGAGCTTCTTGTTGAGCTTGAAGCTGTAGTCGCGGGAACGGGACCGAACACGCGGCCGCCGCCTACGAACAGAGGCGATTTGATGCTGCCGCAACGAGCACCGCCCGTGCCTTTCTGACGCTTGAGCTTGCGGGTCGAACCGGCCACCTCGTTGCGCTGCTTGGATTTATGGGTACCCTGGCGCTGATCGGCAAGATACTGCTTCACGTCCAGGTAGATAGCGTGGTCATTAGCCTCCACGCCGAAAACAGCGTCCGAAAGGACCACTTTACGGCCTGTTTCTTTTCCTTGTGTGTTTAAAACAGCTAATTCCATACTACTTCTCAATTGTTAAATAAGCACCCTTTGCCTCCCGGAATCGAACCTTTCACCAGAATCAAGTTGTTCTCGGGAATAATTTTCAAAACTTTCAGGTTCAAAACTTTCACCTGCTCACCGCCCATACGGCCCGGCAGACGTTTGCCCGGGAATACGCGCGAAGGATAGGACGATGCACCGAGCGAACCCGGCTTGCGCTGACGGTTGTGCTGACCGTGGGTCTGTCCGCCCACGCCGCCGAAACCGTGACGCTTCACAACGCCCTGGAAGCCTTTACCCTTGGAGATCCCCGTCACATCGACCCAGTCCTCTTCCGAGAAGAGTTCCACGGTAAGCGTATCGCCCAGGTTCACTTCAGGCATACCCTTGAATTCAGCCATTTTGCGCTTAGGGGTAGTGCCGGCTTTCTTGAAGTGTCCTAACAAACTGCTGCTGGTGTGCTTTTCACTTTTTTCGTCATAGGCAATCTGAACCGCCTCGTAGGTATCCTTCTCGACGGTTTTGATTTGCGTAACAACGCACGGACCAGCCTCAATGACAGTGCATGGTATGTTCTTACCCTCGGCACTGTAAACGGAAGTCATTCCGATTTTCTTTCCAATAAGTCCTGACATTTTTTTCAAATTACGTTTGTTAATATAAAGTATAAAGTGATCTTCTTAGAACTGTCGGGAACATTTGCGATCCCGTAGCGGCAAAACGTGCCGGAAAGGGCTGCCGCACCGGCTCGACACCGGGCGGCGGCACGATCCGAAACAGGTTTCGATCAGTCTATCAGACCTTGATCTCCACTTCGACACCCGAAGGAAGCTCCAGTTTCATCAGCGCGTCGATCGTTTTGGGCGTCGACGAGTAGATATCGAGGATACGCTTGAAGGTGCAGAGCTGGAACTGCTCGCGGGCTTTCTTGTTGACGAAAGTCGAGCGGTTGACCGTAAAAATCTGCTTGTGCGTAGGAAGGGGCACCGGACCGCTGACTACGGCTCCCGTGCTCTTCACGGTCTTCACGATCTTCTCGGCCGACTTATCGACGAGGTTGTGGTCGAAAGACTTCAGTTTGATTCTAATTTTCTGGTTCATATGTTTTTCTTATTCTAATTCCTTACGTTTACCACTTGCCTTCTCGATCACCTCCTTGGCAAAGTTGGCAGGAACTTCCTCGAAGTGCGAGAACTCCATGGACGAAGTGGCGCGGCCCGACGAAATCGTACGGAGCACGGTCACATAACCGAACATCTCCGACAGGGGCACTTTGGCCTTCACTACGCGGGCATTACCCTTCGACTCCATACCCGTCACCTGACCGCGACGCTTGTTCAGGTCGCCGATAATGTCGCCCATGTTCTCCTCGGGGGTCACCACCTCGACGGACATGATCGGCTCCTTGATGACCGAACCGGCCTTGGGAGCGGCGTTGCGGTAACCGTTACGGGCGCAGATTTCGAAAGACAACTGGTCGGAATCGACCGGGTGGAACGAACCGTCCTTCAGGGTAACCTTCATCGAGTCCATCTTGTAGCCGGCCAGAGCGCCGTTGTCCATCGCCGCAGCAAAACCTTTCTGCACGGCGGGAATGAACTCTTTCGGAATGTTACCGCCCTTGACTTCATCCACGAAGGTAAGACCCATCGTGCCTTCGTCGGCAGGACCGATTTCGAAAATGATGTCGGCGAACTTACCGCGACCGCCCGTCTGCTTCTTGAACACCTCGCGGTGCTGAACGGTCTTGGTCAGCGCCTCCTTGTAGTTCACCTGCGGAGCACCTGGTTGATCTCCACACCGAACTCGCGGCGCAGACGGTCTACGATGATATCGAGGTGCAGCTCACCCATACCGCTGATCACGGTCTGGCCGCTGTCCTCGTCGGTATGTACGGTAAAGGTAGGATCCTCCTCGGCCAGCTTGCCCAGGGCAATACCCAGCTTATCGAGGTCTTTCTGCGTCTTGGGCTCCACAGCCAAACCGATCACCGGCTCGGGGAAGGTCATCTGCTCCAATACGATGGGTGCATCTTCCGCACAAAGCGTATCGCCCGTGCGAATCTCCTTGAAACCTACGGCAGCGCAGATATCGCCGGCGCCGACGGTCTCCATCGGATTCTGCTTGTTGGCGTGCATCTGATACAGACGGCTGATACGCTCACGCTTGCCGCTGCGGGAATTAAGCACGTAAGAACCTGCATCGAGCTTACCCGAATAAACGCGCACGAAGCACAGACGACCTACGAACGGATCGGTAGCGATCTTGAAGGCCAGACCGCAGAACGGCTCGTCCTCCGACGGCTTGCGAATCTCCTCCTGCTCCGTCTTGGGGTTGATACCGTGAATAGCGGGTACGTCCAGCGGAGAGGGCAGGAACGCCATCACGCAGTCGAGCAACATCTGAACACCCTTGTTGTGGAACGAAGAGCCGCACAACATAGGAACCAGTTTCATCTGAATGGTAGCCGTTCGGATCGCAGCGATCAACTCGTCGGGCTGAATCGAAGCGGGATCGTCGAAGAATTTCTCCATCAGCGCATCGTCCACCGAAGCGACTTCTTCGATGAGCTTGTTGCGCCACTCCTCGGCTTCGGCCTTCATGGAGTCGGGAATCTCGCGGATCTCATAGTTATCACGAACGGTCTTGTCATCGAAATAGTAGTAAGCCTTATTATAAATAAGGTCCACGATACCTTCGAACTTGTCTTCGGCTCCGATCGGGAGAACGATCGGGAGCGCCGTAGCGCCGAAATGCTCCTTGATCTGGGCACAAACGGCCAGGAAGTCGGCACCCGTGCGGTCCATCTTGTTGACGTAACCGATGCGGGGAACGTTGTACTTGTCGGCCTGACGCCATACCGTCTCCGACTGAGGCTCCACACCGCCTACGGCACAGAACGTGGCGATAGCGCAGTCCAGCACGCGCAGCGAACGCTCCACCTCGACGGTGAAGTCCACGTGTCCGGAGTGTCGATCAGGTTGATCTGATACTGGTTGCCCTTGTACTGCCAGAAAGCGGTCGTAGCGGCCGAGGTGATCGTGATACCGCGCTCCTGCTCCTGAACCATCCAGTCCATAACGGCAGCGCCTTCGTGCGTCTCGCCGATCTTGTGGGTTTTACCCGTGTAGAAAGAATTCGTTCCGAGGTTGTGGTCTTACCGGCATCGATGTGAGCCATAATGCCGATATTGCGAGTGTAATTTAAATCTCTTGCCATCTGTCGAATCTCCTAATTAAAATCTAAAGTGTGCAAATGCCTTGTTGGCCTCGGCCATGCGGTGCATCTCCTCCTTACGCTTGAAAGCGGCACCCTGCTGGTTGTAGGCATCCACGATTTCGGCAGCGAGTTTCTCAGCCATCGTTTTACCGGCGCGCTTGCGGGAGTAAAGGACAAGGTTTTTCCTAGAAATCGAAATCTTGCGCTCCGGACGAACCTCCATCGGAACCTGGAATGTCGCGCCACCGATACGCTTCGATTTCACTTCGACTTGGGGCGTGATATTCTCGAGAGCCTGTTTCCAGACTTCCAGCGGAGATTTATCAGCATCCTTCATCTTCTTGCCCACCAACTCCAGAGAGTCATAAAAAATGGTATAGGCAATACTCTTCTTACCATCCAGCATAAGGTTGTTCGAAACGCGTTACTGCGACATCGCTGAACTTCGGATCCGGAAGTAGAATTCGCTTCTTTGGCTTAGCTTTTCTCATTGTTATTGGCTAAATTAATGTTTTGTCGTAGTCCTGATATTACTTCTTGCCTTTAGCGGGAGCCGCTGCACCTGCCTTGGGGCGTTTTGCACCGTACTTGGAACGACGCTGACGGCGTCCGTCCACACCTGCGGAGTCGAGAGCACCGCGCACCAGATGATAACGCACACCGGGGAGGTCCTTCACACGACCGCCGCGAACCAGCACGATGGAGTGTTCCTGCAAGTTGTGGCCTTCTCCGGGGATATAGGCGTTGACCTCCTTGCCGTTGGTCAATCTTACACGTGCTACCTTACGCATAGCCGAGTTAGGCTTTTTCGGGGTCGTGGTGTACACACGCGTACATACGCCCCGGCGCTGCGGACACGCGGCCAGTGCGGGGACTTGCTCTTGTCCTCCAGACGTACTCGGCCGTTTCTCACTAACTGTTGAATAGTAGGCATTTCTTACTGTTTTTGTCCTTTAATAAATGGTTTGAATTTCAATCTCCATTGTCCAAAATGGACTGCAAAGATACGCAAAAATTCCGAACCGCCATATATAAGTGCAATATTTTTGCCGTTCCAGCCCGATTTTTCAGCATTTTAGCCCATTTCAGCCCTTTTATCGATTCTTTTATTTATAGAATTTATAAACATATAACATAATACTTATATACAAATCCGCAACTTACTGACAATAAAACCTATCTGCTCTCCGCGAAATAGTCTTTCGGCCTCCAGCCGACCTCCCGTCTCACCAAAACACAGGCTCCACTACGACACCGGACAGCTCATCCGGGTCTTTCACCCCAATTCTCCGAAGCAAAGGGCCTCTCTCAATCAAAAAATTTCGATCCGTCTCCGGCTTCCGCCATCTTTCCGTACAGGAAGGCGGGACCGGACCCGAAACGGAAACCGAGGACATACGAACTCCGCCGTACAACGAACAGGGGTCCCGAAAAGAGGCCGATAAACGAAGAATATAAGGAGTATTTACAAATGATACCGGATCCGGAAAACGGAGAAACAAGTTCAAAGTCAAATCCGGCCCGTCGCTTCCTTTCTCCATTTACAGAAGACAGAATACGGTCCGGACAAGTTTGGCTCGCCCCCCATCTTTCACTATCTTTGCAGAAGATCGAATACGCCTCGGAAAACTGCGAGCAAGCACCCATTTTCTTCCGGCTTTCACTATCTTTGCAGAAGACAGGAGGCTGTTCGGAAATCTTGGAGAATAAATTCTCCGGATTTCGCCGGGCTTTCACTATCTTTGCCCCTGAAACGAAAACAATTCAAACCTATGGAGTACAATTTCAAAGAGATAGAAGCCAAGTGGCAGCGCCGCTGGCAGGAAGAGGAAACCTATCGCGTGGAAGCCGATCCCACACGTCCCAAATTCTACGTGCTCGACATGTTCCCCTATCCGTCGGGCGCCGGCCTGCATGTGGGCCACCCGCTGGGCTACATCGCCTCGGACATCTACTCGCGCTACAAACGGCTTTGCGGCTTCAACGTACTTCATCCGATGGGCTACGACGCTTTCGGCCTGCCTGCCGAACAGTACGCCATTCAGACGGGGCAGCACCCCGCCGTAACGACCGAACGGAACATCGCCCGCTACCGCGAACAGCTCGACAAGATCGGCTTCTCGTTCGACTGGCACCGTGAGGTCCGCACCTGCGATCCCTCCTATTACAAATGGACCCAGTGGGCCTTTCTGGAGATGTTCAAACACTACTACGACCGCAGTACGGACAAGGCCGAACCGATCGAAAAACTCGTCGCCCGTTTCGAGGCGCAGGGCACCGAAGGACTCGACGCCGCCTGCACGCAGGAGATGCGTTTCACGGCCGACGAATGGAAATCCAAAACCGAAGAGGAACGCGAACAGATCCTCCAGAACTACCGCCTGGCGTTCCGCGCCGACACGATGGTCAATTGGTGTCCGCAGCTGGGCACGGTACTGGCCAACGACGAGGTGCAGGACGGACTCTCCGAACGCGGCGGCTTTCCCGTCGAACAGAAGCGGATGAAACAGTGGCTGCTCCGCGTAACGGCCTACGCCCAGCGGATGCTCGACGGACTGGAGCGGCTCGAGTGGAGCGACTCGCTGAAGGAGATCCAGCGCAACTGGATCGGCCGTTCGGAAGGCGCCCAGGTCTTCTTCGACATCAAGGATTCGGACCGGAAACTCGAAATATTCACCACCCGCCCCGACACGATCTTCGGCGTTACCTTCATGGTCATCGCTCCGGAGCACGAATGGGTTCACGACCTTACCACGTCCGAACAACGGGCCGCCGTCGAGGAGTACATCGCCCAGGCGAAGAAACGCTCCGAGCGGGAGCGCATCGCCGAAACCAAGCGCGTAAGCGGTGTAGCGACAGGCTCCTATGCGATCAACCCTTTCACGGGCAAGGCGATTCCGATCTATATTTCCGACTACGTGCTGGCAGGCTACGGCACGGGGCGCGATCATGGCTGTTCCTGCCCACGATTCGCGCGACTACGCCTTCGCCCGCCATTTCGGGCTGGAGATCATCCCGGTAGTCGAGGGCGGCGACATTTCGAGCAGGAGTCCTACGACGCCAAATCGGGCAAACTGATCAACTCGGATCTGCTCGACGGACTCGATGTAAAGGAGGCGATCGGTCGCATCCTGGGCGAAATCGAGCGACGCGGATTGGGCCGCCGGTTAGTGAACTACCGCCTGCGCGACGCCATCTTCTCGCGCCAGCGCTACTGGGGCGAGCCGTTCCCAATCTACTACAAGGAGGGCACGGCCTATCCGCTGCCGGAAGAGCGGCTGCCGCTGGAACTGCCGCCGATCGACAACTTCGGCCCGACCGAACAGGGCGAACCGCCCTTGGCACGGGCCAAGGTGGACGACGCCCGAAGGCTATCCCCTCGAAGTATCCACGATGCCCGGATTCGCCGGATCGTCGGCCTACTACCTGCGCTACATGGATCCGCACAACGACCAAGCGCTCGTGGGCCACGCCGCCAACGGATACTGGCGTAACGTCGATCTCTACGTCGGCGGCATCGAACACGCGACAGGACACCTGATGTATTCGCGCTTCTGGAACATGTTCCTCTACGACCTGGGATATGTCTGCGAACCGGAGCCGTTCAAGAAACTCGTCAATCAGGGTATGATCCAGGGCCGTTCGAATTTCGTCTATCGCGTGGTCGGCACCAACAAATTCGTATCGCTCTGGCTGAAAGACCAGTACAAAACCCAGGAGATCCACGTCGATGTGAACATCGTCCGCAACGACATCCTCGACATCGACGCCTTCCGCGCGTGGATGCCCGAATACAAGGATGCGGAGTTCATCCTCGAAGAGGGCAGGTACGTCTGCGGCTGGGCGATCGAAAAGATGTCGAAGTCGATGTTCAACGTCGTGAACCCCGACTACATCGTCGAAAACTACGGCGCGGACACGCTGCGCATGTACGAGATGTTCCTCGGCCCGCTCGAACAGTCGAAACCGTGGGACACGAACGGCATCGACGGCGTGCATAAATTCCTGCGCCGTTTCTGGGCCCTCTTCTACAACCGCGAAGGACAACTGATCCTTACGGACGAAAAAGCCACGGATAAAGAGCTGAAGACGCTTCATAAAACGATAAAAAAGGTGCGCGAGGACATCGAAAATTTTTCGTTCAACACCTCGGTCGCCGCTTTCATGATCTGCCTGAACGAGTTGGGCGGCTGCTCGAAGCGCGAGATCCTCGAACCGCTGACCGTGCTGCTCGCCCCCTTCGCACCGCACATCGCCGAGGAGCTGTGGCACACGCTGGGACACACGACCTCGGTCTGCGACGCGCAATACCCGTCTGCGAGGAGAAATACCTCGTGGAAAGTTCGTTCGAATACCCGGTTTCGGTCAATGGAAAGCTGCGTTTCAAAGGAATACGCCCTGACGCTCTCCCCGGCCGACATCCAGGCGGACATCGTACGCACGGACGAAGCGCAGAAGTGGCTCGAAGGCAAGGCCCCGAAAAGATCATCGTCGTGCCGGGCAAGATCATCAACATCGTAATCTAAACGACCGCTCTGCGGAATATGCGATTCGGGGAGAAGCGAAAACTTCTCCCCGAATCTTTTAACCGCTCCGCGATCAGGCGATCAGACCGGACAGATGAAATTTACGCTTGCAATAGCGTTCGCACTGCATCGAAATATCATAACCCAACATGATGCCCAGCATGAAATCCTCCTCGGGAGTCAGTTTGTTCAACGGTTTATCGACGAACGTCTGCACAGCGTCCAGGCAGCTACGCTTGCCGAAATAGAGATTGACCTTCTGCTCCGTTACCGGCTGCAACAGATAGTCGATACCCTGACTGCGAAGCCGTTCGATCAGCAGCCCGGCACAGGTCGGGCACAGCGTGCAGAGCACCAGATCCCGAACGCCCTTGCGGAATTCGTAGATATGATGCAGCAGCATCTTCATATTGTCGTATCGGCTGAAATCCCCGGCACTCATGGCATTCCGTTTTAGCCGATGGCGGCGATCCACAACTCCATCCGCATCTGGTTCTCGGCGTCCGACGCGCTGTCGTCCACGGCCCAGCCGATCGCCTCTCCGTCCTGACACAGCCGCGAACCGCACCCCGGATACTCCTCGGCGTCGAATCCCCCGACGAACGTGCAGCCCGTCGAAGCCAGTCCGTCCCGAATTTCGGCCATCGCATCGCAGAAAGTATCGCTGTAAACACCCGCATCGCCGCAGCCGAACAGCGCCACGCGGCGGCCGGAGAGGTCTTCCTTCCCCAACTTGTCGAGAAATCCCGGCCAGTCGTCCTGCAACTCTCCGCTGCCCCAGGTCGATGACCCCAACATCAGCAGATCGTATTTCTTCACATCTTCGACGGACGCAGCCGCCACATTATGCACATCGGCCTGTGCTACGCCGAGCCGCTCGGCGATCCTGGCAGCTACGGACTCCGTAGTCCCGGTCGTGCTGCCGAAAAAATTCCTGTCATCTTTTTATTTGGTTTTATGAGTGAACTTCCTGTTGCAAAGGACGCGGATTTTCCGACGGCGGACAACCCCGCGTATTGGGGATTTTCCCGGGGCGCCCTCCCGGAAAATGCGTCGCCATATATGGGGATAACCGATAATCCGAAGCGGAATTCCGACATTCACCGCGCGGCACGGTCTTGCCGGGAGAGCACGGGCCGGGACAAATCCAAATAAATTTGGCATTGCTCCCCGCTTGCACTATCTTTGCATAAGATAGGGGCATCTCGGAAATCTTTGGGAATAAATTCTCCCGATTTCGCTCGGCTTTCACTATCTTTGTACCCAAATTAAATTATATGGCAGACAATTCCATACTCACCAGACTGGACGGTCTGAAGCTCAAATACGAAGAGATCGGCCAGAAACTCACCGATCCCGAAGTGATCGCCGACGTCAAGCAGTTCATCCAATTAAACAAGGAATACCGGGAGCTGGAACCGATCATCGAAGCCTCCGAACGCTACCGCACGGCCATCGCCAACCTGACCGAAGCCAAAGACATCCTGGCCAACGACAAGGACGAGGAGATGCGCGAAATGGCACGCGGGGAGATCGCGGAACTGGAACCGAAGATCGAAACCCTCGAAGAGGAGATCAAACTCCTGTTGATTCCCAAGGACCCGCAGGATGCCAAAACGCGATCGTCGAGATCCGCGGCGGCACGGGCGGCGACGAAGCCGCCATCTTCGCCGGCGACCTGATGTGCATGTACACCAAATACATCGAATCCAAAGGCTGGAAGTACGAAATCACCTCCTTCTCGGAAGGCACGGCCGGCGGATACAAGGAGGTCGTGATGAAAGTCACGGGCAACAATGTCTATGGTACGCTCAAATACGAATCGGGCGTACACCGCGTGCAGCGCGTACCCCAGACCGAAACGCAGGGCCGCGTCCACACCTCGGCCGCTTCGGTGGCCGTGCTGCGAAGCCGAGGAGTTCGACGTCGAAATTTCGATGAACGACATCCGCAAGGACATCTTCTGCGCGTCCGGCCCCGGCGGCCAGTCGGTCAATACGACCTACTCGGCGATCCGCCTGACGCACATCCCGACCGGTATCGTCGTGCAATGCCAGGACCAGAAATCGCAGCTCAAGAACTTCGACAAGGCTTTCGAAGAACTTCGCACGCGCGTCTTCAACCTCGAATATTCGAAATACCTCGACGAAATCGCCTCGAAGCGCAAGACGATGGTTTCGACGGGCGACCGTTCGGCCAAGATCCGTACCTACAACTACCCGCAGGGGCGCATCACCGACCACCGCATCAACTACACGATCTACAACCTGTCGGCCTTCATGGACGGCGACATTCCAGGACTTCATCGACCACCTGATCGTAGCGGAAAACGCCGAGCGCCTCAAGGAGAGCGAACTCTAACACACCTCCGACATGGCCCTTCCCGAAGGATTCGACGCGGAAGTCTATTCGGTCGTGGCGCAAATTCCCGCAGGGCGCGTAACGACCTACGGACAGATCGCCCGGCTGATCGGCATGCCGGGATATGCCCGCCACGTGGGACATGCGCTGGCAGCGGCTCCCGCCGGACTTCCCTGCCACCGGGTCGTGAACAGCGCAGGCAGAACCGCACCCCATTGGACAGAGCAACGTCCGATGCTCGAAGCGGAAGGTGTCCGCTTCCGAAAAACGGCTGCGTCGATCTGACCCACTCGGGCTGGAAGGAGGTCACTCTCTGAAAGCAATATTCCGTGGCCGAAACCCGTTCTGCGGATAAACGAACCGTATGAAAAAACAGCTCATACTCCTGTTCACACTGATCTTCACCGGGATCTTTTCCGCTGCGGCGCAGGACCCCATATACGTAGTCAACGGGCAGGTCGTAAGCGACATCCGCAACATTCCGCCCGGCGACATCGAATCGACCGAGATGCTGCCTGCCGACGAGCAGGCCATCGCCCGATACGGAACAAAAGCCTCGAACGGCGTGATACTCATAACCCTGCGATACGACACCCCGGCCCGCTTCCCGGAAGCAGACGGCAGTTTCAACGACTATATTTCCGAACAGACCGATTGGGATGATTCTCTGCCGGCTGCACGGGTAGTCCTGCGTTACAAGATCACGACCGACGGGAGAACCGTCCCGACCGACGAGCTCGAAGCGACCGACCGAAGGCTGCGGCGCCGTGTGATCGACGCCGTCGAAAAAGCACCCCGCTGGCAGCCCGCCATGCGCGACGGAAAGCCGGTCGAAAGCGAAGGGGTTCTGCGCGTACAACTGCCCGAAGGCAAAAGCATTCCGCGTCCTTGGAATTCATCATGCGCTAAATCCGACCAAACCCTCCGAAACTTGAAAACGAACTCACTCTCCGCATGGATTCTGGCCATCCGGCCGTACAGTCTGGGGAATTCCGTCATCCTCATTCTCATCGGATCGGCCCTGGCCTTCACCGACGGCGGCTTCCGCCCGGTCGTCGCTCTGCTGTGTCTTGTCTTCGCCGTGACGATGCAGTGTACGGCCAATCTGGTCAATGATCTCTGCGACTTTTGAAGGGAGCCGACCGCCCCGACCGACTGGGTCCCGACCGCGCTTTCGCCAAAGGCTACATCACCCTGCGGGCGATGAAGAGCGGTATCGCGGCTTTCACTCTGGCGGCCTGTGCAGCCGGAGCGGGATTGCTGGCCCTCAGCGGCTGGAACTGGTGGCTCCTGCTGGTGGGTGCCTCCTGCATTGTCTTCGCCTATTTTTACACGGCAGGCCCGTGGCCGCTGGCCTATCACGGTATGGGCGACATAGCCGTCATCCTTTTCTTCGGCCTGATTCCCGTCGGATTCACCTACTACCTCCAGTGCGGAGGGTGGAGCGGAGAAACCGCCGTAGTCGGACTGGCCTGCGGCATGGTGATCGACACGATGCTCATGATTAACAATTTCCGCGACCGGGAGGAGGACCGCCGCTGCAACAAGCGCACGGTCGTCGTCTGCCTCGGAGCCGCAGCGGGACGCTGGGGTTACCTGGTTCTGGGCACAGGAGCCATCCTGCTGTGCCTCTCGCTGTTGGCCGAAGGCCGTATCGCCGCAGCTCTGCTGCCTCTGCCCTACCTTGCAGTCCATATCGCCACATGGCGCAAGATGGTACGCATCGACCACGGCGAAGAACTGAACGTCTGCCTCGGCGAAACGGCCCGCAACATCCTGCTCTTTGGCGCCCTGCTGACCGCAGGCATCCTGCTCGACAAAATCCTGTGCTAACAACGGTCGGCACCTACTGTCCCCGCCCCGACCGCACTTCGCAGTGGGTATCATGCCCGATTTCCGAAATTCTGACGATCCCAACCAAAGTCGAACACAACGACCGTCGCACGGCAGACCGACGGCGCCATCCCCGGAAACCGACCGTCCCCAAACGATCGACCTGCCGGACCGAGATTCGCCGCCCTCGCAGAAAGAGAGCACGGTCCGCACAAGCTCGAACCACCGGAGATCAAAACGAGCGCAAAGGACGCCAGCCGACTCTGCCCGGCGAAAGACGGAAAACCCATAATTAAGTTCGGTGCATCGCCCTTCTTCCGTTATCTTCGCTCAAGATCGGAGGCGGTTCGGCAATCTTTGCGTGCAAGCCCGCACGATTGCTCTCACCTTTCACTATCTTTGCAGAAAATAGGATTCGCCTCGGAAAACTGGGAACAAGTTCCCGTTTTTTTTTCACTATCTTTGTCGTCATGCAAAACCACCTGACACTCTCCCAGCTCCAAAGCTCGTCAAAGCGACGCTCGACGAAGCGTTCGCCCTGCCCGTATGGGTCAGTGCCGAAATCGCGGAGATCAAAATCAACTATTCGGGGCATTGCTACCTCGAACTGGTCGAAAAGGGTGGCGACAACGGCGTGCCGCTCTCGCAGGCCGGGCGGTCATCTGGCGCACGGCTTACGCCCGCATCGCCGGCTATTTCGAGGCCGAAACGGGTCAGCGACTGGCCGCAGGCATCCGCATCCTGGCCCGGGTGATGATCTCCTACCACGAACTGTACGGTTTCTCGCTCAACATCCTGGACATCGACCCGACCTTCACGCTGGGCGACATGGAGCGACAGCGGCAGATCACCATCGAGCGGCTCCAGCGCGAAGGAGTCTGGGACATCAACCGCGAAAATCCTCTGCCGCAGGTAGTACAGCGTATCGCCATCGTTTCGAGCCGCCAGGCAGCGGGCTATCAGGATTTCTGCAAGGAGTTGGGCAAAGTCCCTATGCTTTCTCCCTGACGCTTTTCGACGCTTTCATGCAGGGCGCCGGTGCCGAGGATTCGATCGTGGCGGCACTCGACGCCGTGGCCGACCGCATGGACGAATTCGATGCCGTGGTCCTCATCCGCGGCGGCGGCTCGGCCAGCGACCTGAACTGTTTCAATGCCTACCGCCTCTGCGCCCACATCGCCCAGTTTCCCCTGCCGATCCTCACGGGCATCGGCCACGACAAGGATACGAGCGTCGCGGACATGGTGGCCCACACGGCACTTAAAACCCGACGGCCGTAGCCGGATGGCTCGTCGAACGGATGACGGGCGTCGAGGGATGGCTCGACACCGCCGCACTGCAACTGCGTGACGCCTCGGCGGGCATCTTCCGCCGCCATGAACTGCGGCTCGCGGAGCTCGGCAGCGAAATCGCGCATCAAAGCGCCCTCCTGCTCCTGCGTCGCAACGAACAGCTCTCCCGCTGGAGCGACGAGCTTTCGGCCGCTGTCGGCGAGCTCCTGCGGCGGCAACACACACGGCTCACGACCGCCGAAGAGCTGATCGCAAGCCGTTCGCCCGAACATATTCTCTCGCTGGGGTTCGCCATCGTACACCGGGGCGATGAAACCGTCACTTCGGCCAAAGGGCTTTCCTCCGGCGACACTCTGCGGGTGGAACTGTCCGACGGCACATTCGATGCAACCGTAAAATAAGCAACCTGACAATATGGCAAAGAAAGAGATTACCTATACCGAAGCGATGAACGAAATCGAGCAGATCCTCGACCGCTTCCGCCGCGAAGAGATGACCGTCGATTCGCTGACCAAGGAGGTCAAGCGGGCTACCGAACTGATCGCCCTCTGCAAGAGCGGCTGCACCGGACGGAAGAGGAGCTGAAAAAATCTCCGAATAAGATGAAAAGGCTGATTCGCTGGGCACTCAACCACCTGCCCCGCACGTTTCTGCAACGCATCGCCGGAATATCGGTTCCGGTGCTGGGATGGTTTTATATCGGCCGGGGCGTCGAATGTCCCGTCTGCGGCACCCGGCGGCGCAAGTTCCTGCCCTACGGCTACGTCCACTCCCGTCCGAACGCCCTCTGCCCCGCTGCCTCTCGCTCGAACGGCACCGCCTGCTATGGCTCTACCTGCAACGCGAAACCGACCTGCCGACCGCGTACCCCGCATCCTGCACATCGCTCCCGAAGTGTGCCTGATGCGCAAACTGCGCAAACATTACGACGGTCACCCGGGCCTGTACCTCACCGCCGACCTCGAAAGTCCGCTGGCCGACCTACATTTCGACGTGCAGCACATTCCCTCGAGGACGATTTTACGGACGTGGTGATCTGTAATCACATCCTGGAACATGTCGAAGACGATCGGCAGGCGCTGCGCGAACTCCACCGTATCCTGAAACCCGGCGGCTGGGGCATCGTCCTGTCGCCGATGGATTCGTCGCGCGAAGAGACCTTCGAAGACGACACGATCACCGACCCTGCAGAACGGACCCACGTCTTCGGCCAGTACGATCACCGGCGCATCTACGGCCGCGACTACGCCGACCGGCTGCGCAGTGCCGGATTCGAAGTCGCCGACATCGACTTCGCAGCCTCGCTCACCGAAGCCGAGCGCTGTCTCTACGCCCTGCCCGACGACCATATTTACGTCGTTTACAAAGTCCGGGAGTAACCGACTTCCAGCGAGATTTCCCGCCGGTACCGATCGGGCGTCCTCCCCGTTATGCGACGGAACTGCCTCACGAACAGTGCATAACTGTTGAACCCCGACTCATAAGCGATCTGCGAACAGGTCAGATCGGAATGTTTCAGCAACCGCACCGCGAGTCCGATGCGCATTTCCTCCAGGTATTCGAACGGTGTCTTACCCGTCCTCTCCCGAAAATAACGGCACAGCGCCGCCGGATTCCGGCCTGCCGCCGCTGCGAGCGCGGACAGCGAAACCCGCTCGCGGAAATGGGCCGCCAGATAACCTTCGACGGCATACATGGGCGATCCGGGACACCACGAAGCCCGGCATACACATTCGGCCGGCGAAATCAGCCGGTAATCCGCACTGCGTGCCAACCGTCCGAGAATTTCATACAGACGCACCAGCCGCTCCGTACCCGACAACGCATCGACCGAGCGGATCAGGCGGCCGACCTCGGCCGCCAGCACCCGGTCGCCGAAACGAGTCCCCTGCGACTGCACTCCAGCAATCTGCGGATTTCGGCATAATCCCCAGACGCTCCATATTCTGCGGGAACAGGTCGGGCGGAAATTGCAGAACCTCGCCCGAACTCGCTTCGCCGTCCCCTCCCAGGCGCACCCGGTCGCACAGATGGAAATGAGGCAGCCCGCTGCCTAACAGCGCCAAATCCCGGCCCGATAAGGTTCCACCCCATCGCCGGCGAACTGCAACCCCCGGCCCGAAGTGATGTACATGAGTTCGAATTCGACATGGGCATGACACGGCAGCGAGAACTGCCCGTAACGGATATGGCTGAAAGCCGTGCCGGGATCGTGGAGAATACGCCGTTCGAGAATTTTCATCAAAAGAAAGTTTATCTGCAAATATAGTATATCTATCCGCAAATATAATACATTTCACAACGGCTCGTTCCCCCTATTTTTGTCGGAAACAAACGAACTCATGGAACGAGAAAATCTATTATCCCGTTACGGCACGGCTGCCGAACGGGTCGAACGAGCCGCAGAAAGCCTCCGCCAAGGCCGCGGAATCCTGCTGGTTGACGATGAAAACAGAGAGAACGAAGGCGATCTGATCTTTGCCGCGACAAATATGACCGTCGAACAGATGGCCCTGATGATCCGCCGATGCAGTGGCATCGTATGCCTCTGTCTGACCGAAGAGCGGGTCCGGCAACTCGACCTGCCCCCGATGTCCACCGTCAATACGAGCCGCTACGGTACGGCATTCACCGTGTCGATAGAGGCGGCGGAAGGCATCACGACAGGCGTTTCGGCCGCCGACCGCATCCGCACGATCCGAACGGCCGTTGCACCCGACGCCCGTCCCGAATCGCTCGCCCGCCCCGGCCACGTCTTCCCTCTGGCGGCCCGCAGCGGCGGCGTACTCGAACGCGGAGGGCACACCGAAGGAAGTGTCGATCTGACAAAACTCGCGGGACTGCCACCCTGCGCCGTCCTGTGCGAACTCACCAACGAAGACGGCACCATGGCTCGGCTGCCCGAAGTGGTAGCTTTCGCCTGCGAACACGACTTTCCGATCGTTTCGATCGACGACATCCGCCGCTACCGGACGGAACGGGAAGCCGCACGCACCGACCTATAAATAATACGACGCCCAAAATCTCCTGTCAATGCCGAATTTCACCGGACCGAAGGAGCCTATGGGATCAGGCTCCGATACGCCTGCACGAACCGGTACGGTCGCGAAGGAATCGACCGCCCCCGCTGCAAACCGACACGGACAGCCCGATCGCCTGAAAACCGGTCGGCACGAACCGGCAAAATCGGTCGTTTCCGCAGGAACCGGCGCGTGCACCGACGAAAATCCCCGGCCTCGCGGTCGGGGATTTTCTCATCCATGCGATCAAGGATTATTTCTCCTCCTTGGCAGCCGCTTCCATCGCGTCCTTGAGTTCGGCCAGACCGGCGATGTCACCCAGCGTGGTCTTCTCGACCGAAGCGTTGATCTTCTTCATCGAAGACTTGGTAGCCTCGGCGGAAGCCTTCTTCTCGGCAGCCTGCTCGGCCCGCTCGGCACGTTTAGCCTCTTCGAAAAGACGAGTGTGCGAAAGCGTGATGCGCTTGGTAGCCTTCGAGAATTCGATCACCTTGAACGGCGGTTTTCGCCGACCGTCGCCGTCGTGCCGTCCTCTTTCCCCAGCTGACGCATCGGAGCGAAGCCCTCGACGTTTTCGCCCAGCGATACGACGGCACCTTTGTCGGTCATCTCGGTAATCGTACCCTCGTGGACGCTGTCCACCGAGAACTGGTTCTCGAACTCGTTCCACGGGTTCTCCTCGAGCTGTTTGTGGCCCAGCGACAGACGACGGTTCTCCTTGTCGACCTCCAGCACTACGACCTCGATATCGGCGCCTACCGACGTAAATTCACCCGGATGCTTGATCTTCTTGGTCCAGCTCAAGTCGGAAATATGGATCAGGCCGTCGATACCCTCCTCGATCTCGACGAACACACCGAAATTGGTGAAGTTGCGAACCTTGGCCGTGCACTTCGTGCCCACGGGATATCGGGTTTCGATATCGGCCCAGGGATCGGGAGTAAGCTGCTTGATGCCCAGCGACATCTTGCGCTCGTTACGGTCGAGGGTCAGGATGACTGCCTCTACCTCGTCGCCCACCTTCATGAAATCCTGTGCCGAACGCAGGTGCTGGCTCCAGGACATCTCCGATACGTGGATCAGACCCTCTACACCCGGTGCGATCTCGACGAACGCGCCGTAGTCGGCCATCACGACAACCTTGCCCTTCACGTGGTCGCCCACCTTCAGGTTGGGATCCAGCGCCTCCCAGGGGTGCGGAGCGAGCTGCTTCAGACCCAGTGCGATACGCTTCTTGGCATCGTCGAAGTCGAGGATAACCACGCGGATCTTCTCGTCGAGCGAAACGATCTCTTCGGGATGGTTCACGCGGCCCCACGAAAGGTCCGTGATGTGGATCAGACCGTCCACACCGCCCAGATCGACGAATACGCCGTAGGAGGTGATGTTCTTGACGGTACCCTCGAGGATCTGGCCCTTCTCGAGCTTCGACATGATTACCTGCTTCTGCGCCTCGAGCTCGGCCTCGATCAGCGCCTTGTGCGAAACGACGACGTTACGGAACTCCTGGTTGATCTTCACAACCTTGAACTCCATCGTCTTATCTACATATACATCGTAGTCGCGGATCGGCTTCACGTCGATCTGCGAACCCGGCAGGAAGGCCTCGATGCCGAATACATCGACGATCATACCGCCCTTGGTGCGGCACTTGATGTAACCCTTGATGATTTCGTCCTTTTCGAGGGCCTCGTTCACACGGTCCCACGACTTGAGCTGACGCGCTTTCTTGTGCGAAAGGGCCAGCTGTCCGTTCTTGTCCTCGGCAGACTCGACGTAAACCTCGATCTTGTCGCCTACCTTCAGATCCGGGTTGTAACGGAACTCCGAAATGGGGATGATACCCTCGCTCTTGTAGCCGATATTGACGACCACTTCGCGCTTGTTGATACCGATGACCGTACCTTCGGTCACCTCGTTTGCGGCGATGTTCGAAAGAGTCTTGTCATAAGCCTCGCCGATCTGCTCTTTGGGCTGGTCGTAAACGCCCAGGTCGTTTTCAAACGCGTTCCAGTCAAAGTTCTCGTTTGCAACTTTTTGCTTCTTCCATGTGGAAATTAAATGCGATGCAATCGCTCGTTAAATGGTTAATAATAAAACACTCCCCTCGCGCATCGTGCGCATACGGGGAGTGCAAAGATAGGAAGAAATCGGCAATCTGCAAACTTTCGACCTTTTACGCAGAAAATCAATGCGTATGGACGGGCAGCGGAGCCGAAGGTACGGCCGGGCCGCGATAGGAGCGGATCACCAGCCCCACGCCGAAGAAGATAACCAGCGCGCAGAGCGCCGTGTCCAGATGCAGCCGGTCGAGGCCCATCGCCACCGACAAAATCACCGCCAAAACGGGTTGCAGGTAGGTATAGATGCTCGAAACGGTCGGCTGTACGTATTTGAGCGAATAGTTCAGCAACAGGTTCGGCACATACGTCGGCACGAAGACCACGAACAACGTCGCCAGCAGGATGTCGGTATCCATCGCCGCGAAATCAGTATGCACCAACTCCCGGGCACCGAACGGAAGCACCATCAGCGCCGCCAGACAATAGACCCAGCGCAACATGGTGACGACATCGTACCTGGCGATCAACTTTTGAACCAGACCATGTAGCAGGAAGTAGCCAGGGCGCAGCCCGCGATCATCAGGTTGCCGACTAGTCCGGAGTGCGTATGTCCGCCGCTGGCTCCCAGCAGGACGACACCCACCGCACCTGCCATGCCCAACACCAGACCGGCGATCTTGAGGCGCGTGAATTTATCGATACCGAGCACCACGGAAATAAGCAGTACCAGCAGCGGCGTGATCGTGTCGATGATCGATCCGTCGATGGGCGACGTGCGGGACAAACCGTACATGAGCAGCACCTTGCGGATTACGCCGATCAGCAGGGCCGCACCGATCATCGTTTTGATGTCCTTGCGGGCGATCGGCCGGGCCTTGCTCAAAGCAAAGGAACGAGCGAGAAAAGTGCCGCCGCGCAAAGCGAAGCGGTAACCAGCGCGATCGGGGCCACGTACTTCGACAGCACGAGGTTGTAAAGGGATAGTCGCATGCCCAGATGATGTTGCACAACAGCAACGCCAAATGGGACTTCACCAAAGATTCAACGGAGTCGCTTGCACCATACGCTAAAGAAGCTGCCGCCTGCGGATCCGGCAACCTGCCGAACCGTCGCGGTTTCCCTGCATTCCGGGCAAATACCGTGCAAGACACAACCGACAAGCCGGACACTTGCGCCGAAACGCCTCGGAAAATCCGACCGTTTCGGCCGACCCCAGCTCCCCGCCGCCAACAAAATGCCGGAGCCCGACCGCACCGGCGCATAATACCCGACTCACCGATCCCCGTCCTTCGATGAAAGGACCGGATCAATCGTCGTCACGATCGTCGTGGTTCTCCCGGTCATCGTGCTGACCTGCGACCGACTGCCGTAGCGTATTGTCGGGTGCGAGGGTTTGCCGCCGTTGGCGACGTATTCCATCAATACGTCGGGCACGAGCCACTGCGTAGTCTCGCCGTTCGTATATTCGAGTCCCCGGTAATTCTTGAAAACATAGTCGCCCATCGCCACCCTGTATTTACGGCCGGGCACCAACCCGGAAAGATCACCTCCACCGCATCGTACCCGTCGGTACGGATCACGTACGGTGCGGTCGAGAAGAGGTCGATCCGATGCGACTCGCCCTTATTGACCGTGTCGTTGTATTTGGTCAGCACCATTTTGCTCATCTGTTCGGGCGTCATCTCCATCACGCTGACCGAAGAAATGAAAGGATCCAGGTCATATATGTCGCTCCGTGTCAGGTCGCCTTTCGAAAGGCTGTCGCGGCGAATCCCCGTAGTGGTAGAAAGCCACGTCGCTGCCCGACTTGCGTTTGAGCGCCTGGAGGAAGATGTTGGCCACCCCCACCTTGTCGGCCGTAGCGGTCAGCTCTCCGGCCTTCTCCTTCAACACCGGATTGTTGCGGTAGGCCTCTACCATCTCCTGATAAACCGGGTCGGGCGCGTAGTCGGCCAACGGAACCAGCCGGAACGACAGGGACAAGATCTCCTTGCCTCGCAGACGCACCTCGGTAACCCCACCATGTTCAGGTTGCGGCCCGTCTGCGTAATGAGCACGCCGTCCTCCACCTCGTTGATCCGCTCGTGGCTGTGTCCGCCGATAATCAGGTCGTATTCCGAGGCTTCGTCGGCCAGTTCCCGGTCGTATTTCGAACCGATATGCGTCAGCGCCACCAACACCTGACAACTGTCGCGCAGGTATTCGTACTCCTCGAGCGTCCGCACAGCATCCATAAAACGCAACCCCTCGAAGATGGCGTCGTGGCCGTCCGGATGGTTGTTGTACCCGTAATTAGTCACCGCAGCGACGAAAGCGAACTTCTCCCCTTCACGATCGAGAATGACATAGGGTTTCAACTGCGGAATCGGCGAGTTCTCGCTGACCATGTTGGCGCAGATCACCGGGAAACGGCAATAGTCGATCGCTTCGGCCAGCGTCTGCTGCCCCACGTCGAACTCGTGGTTGCCGAGCGTGGCCACGTCGTACCCCAGCTCGTTCATCAGCTCCAACACGGGACGCCGTCCTTCGGCCTGGTCCACATAGGCGTTGCCTGTCCAGCGGTCGCCGGCATCGACCAGGATCACCGACGCCGTGTCCCGACACTCGGCAACGGCCGTCGCCAACTGCGGAAAATTCTGGATTTGGGCATGTATATCGTTCGTTGATAATATGATAACTACTTTTTCACGAGGTACGCACGCACACAACGCCGCACACAGCAACAGCAAAATACCCAAGAAGATTTTTTTCATCACAAATAGAGTTTACGTTTGTCAAAGTTAGGAAATAATTGTATTTTTACGCGATTTATGAACAAAAATATGTCAGACACCCTTCCGGTCATCTGCGAAAACGCAGGACGGACGATCGAGGTCGCGATGGGCACGACCCTGCTCGAAGTCGAACGGCAGCTCCGGCTCGACGGGCCGCATCCGTTCCTGGCCGCCTATGTCAATAACCGCATCAAGGAACTCAACTACAGAATATACAAACCGGTAACGGTCCGGTTCATCGACATCACCTCCTTCGAAGGAATCCGGGTATATCAGCGCACGATCTCGTTCATCCTGCAAAAGGCGGTCGGAGCTGTTCCCCGACCGCACGCTCTACATCCGGCACTCGCTGGGGGCAAGCGGTTTCTACTGCGAAATATCGGGCTTCGGACCGATTCCGCCGAACACCTCGACGCGATCAAGGCCCGCATGCGAGGGATCATCGACCGCAACCTGCCGATCCAGGGGGTGAAGATGCTCACCGACACGGCCCGCAAAATCTACGAAGGGTTCGGAATGGCCGATAAAATCGCCCTGCTCGACTCCCGGCCGAGGTTATACAGCAAAATTTATACGATCGACTCCTGCCGGGTTATTTCTACGGAGCCCTGACCCCTTCGACGGGTTACACTCCGCAGTTCGACCTGCACCCCTATTACAACGGCTTCTTCATCGCCCTGCCGCTGCGGACCGACCCGACGCGACTGCATCAGAGCGTCCACCAGGAGAAGATGTTCGACGTCTTCCACCAATACCAGTCGTGGGTGGAGATCATGGGCGTTCCGACCGTCGGACAGCTCAACTCGAAAGTTCTCGCGGGCGACGCCAGCGAGCTGATCAAGATCGCAGAGGCGTTCCATGAAAACAAGCTGGCCCAGGTGGCCGGCTGCGTCGCGGAGGCCAACCGCGAACGGGGCGTGCGGCTGGTGTTGATTTCAGGCCCTTCGTCCAGCGGCAAGACCACCTTCGCCAAACGGCTGGGCGTACAGCTCCGGGTCCTGGGACTCAACCCGGTACTGATCTCGCTGGACGACTATTTCGTGGACCGCGAAAGACGCCACGCGACGAAAACGGAGAGTACGACTACGAGGCACTCGAAGCGATCGACCTCGAACAGTTCAACGACCATCTGAAACGCCTCGAACGGGGCGAGAGCGTCGATATTCCGCGTTACGACTTCATCTCCGGCACCCGCCAGTGGCACGACAACCTTGCAGCTCGACGAGCGGTCGGTACTGATCGTCGAAGGTATCCACGGACTGAACCCGGCCCTGACGCCCGGCGTTCCCGAATCCCGGAAATTCAAGATCTACGTTTCCTGCTTCACCTCGGTGGCCCTCGACAACGTGTCGCGCATCGCCACCTCCGACAACCGGCTGCTGCGCCTGACGCGCGACTACCGCACGCGGGGCAACGACGCCCTTTCGACGCTCGCCCGCTGGAAAGCGTCCGCCGGGCGAGGAGAAGCACATCTTCTACCAGGAGAATGCCGACGTGATGTTCAATTCGTCGCTCTTCTACGAAATTTCGGTCCTGCGCCGCTTTGCCGAACCGATCCTGCGGGAAGTACCCGATACGGTCCCCGAATACGGCGAGGCCAAACGCATGCTCAAGTTCCTCGACAACTTCATCCCGATCTCCCGAAGAGATCCCGCCCACGTCGCTCCTGCGGGAGTTCATCGGAGGCAGCAGTTTCAAATATTGATCCCGAACGAATAAATTCGAATTACAAATCATAAAAAAATCATTCTCAAAATCCTATGTTTGATAAATTTTCCGACCGCCACATCGGCGTCACCAATCCCGAGGATTTGAAAGCGATGCTCGCCGTGATCGGCGTCAAATCCGTCGATGAGCTCATCGCACAGGTCATCCCTCAGTCTATCCGCCTGAAACAGCCGCTCGCCCTGCCCCAGGGCATGAGCGAATACGAATTCGCGAATCACATCCAGGCCCTCGCAGCCAAGAACCGCACCCTGCGTTCGTTCATCGGCATGGGCTACTACCCTGCGCCGTACCGGCCGCCATCACGCGCAACGTCTTCGAGAACCCCGCCTGGTACACTTCGTACACCCCCTATCAGGCCGAGATTTCGCAGGGACGCCTCGAGGCGCTGCTGAATTTCCAGACCGCCGTCATTTCGCTGACAGGCATGGAGATCGGCAACTGTTCGCTGTTGGACAGAAGGCACCGCAGCCGCCGAAGCGATGCTGATGATGTTCTCGCTCCGCTCGCGCGAAGCGGTCAAGGAGGGACGCAACCAGCTTTTCGTCGATCGTAACATCTTCCCCCAGACGCTCGACGTACTGATCACCCGCAGCGAGCCATTCGGCATCGAACTGGTGATCGACGACTACAATACATATGAATTCACCGGCAAGGAGTTCGGCGCCATCGTACAGTACCCGCCGCCAACGGCGAGGTGCGCGACTACGCCGCCTTCACCGAAGCGGCCCATGCCAAAGGCGCCCTGGTAACGGCTGTTGCCGACCTGCTGTCGCTGGCCCTGCTGAAGGCTCCGGGCGAATGGGGGGCCGACATCGTCGTCGGCACGACGCAGCGTCTGGGTATTCCGATGGGCTTCGGCGGCCCGAGCGCCGGCTACATGACCACGCGCGAAGCGTATAAGCGCAACATGCCGGGCCGCATCATCGGCGTATCGATCGACCGTCTGGGCAACCGTGCGCTGCGCATGGCGCTCCAGATGCGCGAACAGCACATCAAGCGCGAGCGCGCCACGTCGAACATCTGCACCGCTACGGCACTGATGGCTTCGATGGTCGGCTTCTACTGCGTCTATAACGGCGCCGAAGGTCTGCGCCGCTCGGCCAAGACGGCCACACGGCAGCCGTAACGGTAGCCAAGGCGCTCGAAGCGATGGACTACAAACTGGCAGCCAAGAACTTCTTCGACACGCTCGAAGTAGAGGCGGAAGCCGCCGTCGTACAGTCGCTGGCGCTCGAACGCGGCATCAACTTCTTCTATCCTTCGGAGGATCGGGTTCGTTTCTCGTTCGACGACGTGACCACCCCCGAGGAGGTGAACGAGGTAATCGCCATCTTCGCCGAGGCCAAAGGCAAAAAAGCCAAGGCCGTCAAACTGTCGGAGGAGATTACCATCCCGGCCGCGATCCTGCGCCAGTCGGAGTTCCTGACCGAACGCGTCTTCAACACCTACCGCTGCGAAAGCGACCTGATGCGTTACATCAAACGCCTCGAGCTGCGCGACATCTCGCTGGCAAATTCGATGATCTCGCTCGGCTCCTGCACCATGAAACTCAATGCCGCAGCCCTCATGCAGCCCCTGTCGCTCGCCGGGTTCCAGAACATGCACCCGTTCGCTCCCGCCGACCAGACCGAAGGCTACCGCGAACTGATCGACGGGCTGGCCGCCGACCTGGCGACCATCACCGGCTTCGCCGCCTGCTCGCTGATGCCCAATTCGGGCGCCGCAGGCGAATACACGGGACTGATGGTGATCCGCGCCTACCACCAGAGCCGGGGCCAGGGCTACCGCAACATCGTCCTGATCCCCTCGTCGGCACGGCACCAACCCGCTTCGGCGGCGATGGCCGGCATGAAGATCGTCACGGTAGGCTGCGACGCCAACGGCAATATCGACGTGGAGGACCTGAAGGCCAAAGCCCAGGAGCACAGCTCGGAGCTGGCCTGCATGATGATCACCTACCCCTCGACGCACGGCGTATTCGAGAGCCGCATCCGCGAGATCGTGGATGCCGTACACGACGCCGGCGGACAGGTATATATGGACGGCGCCAACATGAACGCCCAGGTAGGCCTCACGAACCCCGGCTACATCGGTGCGGACGTCTGCCACCTGAACCTGCACAAGACCTTCGCAATGCCTCACGGCGGCGGCGGCGGGCGTAGGTCCGATCTGCGTGGCGGAGCACCTCCGCAAGTTCCTCCCCTCGCATTCGATCGTCCCCACCGGCGGCGACGAAGGCATCACGGCCGTGGCATCGGCACCCTGGGGTTCGGCCATGCTCTTCCCGATCACCTACGGTTACATCAAGATGCTGGGCGGCGAAGGTCTGAAAGCGGCTACCGAGATGGCGATCGTGAACGCCAACTACATGTCGTCGGCCCTCAAGTCGGAGTACCGCACCTACTATTCGGGTGAAACGGGCCGCGTGGGTCACGAGATGATTCTCGACCTGACGCATTTCAAAAAGGACTACAACATCGACTGCGGCGACATCGCCCACCGTCTGATGGACTACGGCTTCCACGCCCCGACGCTATCCTTCCCGGTACACGAAACCCTGATGGTCGAGCCTACGGAATCGGAGCCGAAAGCCGAAATGGACCGCTTCATCGCCACGCTCATCCAAATCAAGCGCGAATGCGAGGAGGCCGCCGCTTCGGGCGAAGCGGACAACGTGGTGGTGAACGCTCCCCACGGCTGCCGAAATCTGCGGCGAATGGTCGCATCCCTACACGCGCGAAAAGGCAGCGTTCCCGCTCGAATTCATCCGCGAGTCGAAATTCTTCCCCTACGTGTCGAAGATCGACAACGGCTACGGCGACCGCAATCTGGTCTGCCGCTGCACGAATAAACCGGGACTCTGCATGAAAAGGAGGGACGCGGACTGCGCCCTCCTTTTATTTCACCCCGAAGGATTCGAGCCTAAAACTCAACCCGGCACGCAGGACGATACCTCCCAGACAGCTCGAAGTGTCGGGAGCAGTCTGCTGCTGCACCTGGAATCGAAGTCGATGTTCAGTGCCAGGACACTCCCCAAACCGAATTTCACACCGACGGCCGGCGCAGCATAAATACCGCCGTGCTTGTGGATGCCGTAACCGATATCCACTTTCAGATGGGGAAATCCGCCTGTCGAGGAAATAAACCTTCATATCGGCGAAAATCGGGACAGACGAACGGCCTCCGTCGGTGTACTCCCTGAAACTATCGTCCGGCATATCTCCCCGGGCGGAATAGTAGTTCCAGGCCACACCCAGGCCGACGAACAGTCGCGGGCCGATGCGCACGCCGTGGACGGTTTCAGGACGAACGGTCGTAGGCGTTCGATCCTACTCGAAAGCGGTCCCCACCGACCTCTCCTGATAACGAATCCCCTGCCCGCTCTGCGCGAATACTGCGGGGAAGCACCACAGCGCCATGATCCATGCGAAGAATAATTTTTTCATCGTTTTCGCGTTAATAATACAATGTATAAATCCGTTTATTTCATCCCGATTGCAAAATCCGGGCGAAAATCGTATCTTTGTCACAATTACACTCAAATAATTTTCTGAAAACAATGAAAGTAGAAAAAAACAAAATGGTAGCGGTCGATTACAAACTGACCGTTGACGGCGCAATCGCAGACCAGTCCCAGCCGGGCGCTCCCCTCGAGTTCATCTGCGGAACAGGCATGCTGCTCCCCAAATTCGAGGAGGCGATCCTGGGCAAAGAGCCGGGCGAGAAGGTTGCCTTCACGCTCTCTCCGAAGGACGGTTACGGCGAGGTGATCGCCGAAGCGATCGTCGATCTGCCTAAAATACATTCATGGTGGACGGCAAGCTGGCCGAAGACATCCTCTTCGCAGGTTCGCAGGTGCCGATGAGCGATGCACAGGGCAACCGCATGATCGGTACCATCAAGGAGGTGGGCGAAGAGACCGTGAAAATGGACTTCAACCATCCGATGGCCGGCAAGACCCTCAATTTCGAGGTCGAGGTCGTTTCGGTACGCGACGTAACGCCCGAAGACCTGCAATCGGCAGGCGGCTGCAGCTGCGGTTGCGACGGCGGCTGCGGCGATCATGAGGGAGGTTGCAGCGACCACAAGGGAGGCTGCGGCGAGGGCTGCTGCCACTAATCCGACACCGGAAAAGCGTTCCCGTACGCTTTTCTTCAATCCTGCAAGTGGAGAGCCTTCGGTTTTCCACTTGTTTTATCTTCCCTTCATCCTGTTATCCATGCTCCATTCGATCCGCCAATTCATCGAGGCTCTTCAAGATCCCTATGGGCTGACCCGCACACTGGGAGAAATCGAAGTGTGCCGTTCTTCGGACGGCGAACCCTGCGCTGGGTCGGCAACAGCGCGGTGGTTTTCAAAATCCGCTGCGGCGGCCGGTACAAAATGCTCAAATGCTACACACGGCCTATGGAGCATCTCGAAGCGATCTATCAAGAGAAACTCCTGCGGCAAGAGCTTTACGTTTGGCAGGCCGACGGGCAGGGCGAGTGGTGCGACGTGGTCATAGACGACTGGATCGAAGGGATCACGCTCTACGAAGCCGTTATGCGGGGCGCCGGCTCCGGCGACAAAGCGCACCTCAGCAACTTGGCCCGACAGTTCGACCGCCTGGCGCTGGAACTTCTCGAAAGCGACTGGGCGCACGGGGACCTGAAACCCGAAAATATTCTGCTGGACGGAGCGGCACGCTCCGTCCGGTGGATTTCGATGCGATGTTTCTTCCCGTCTTCGCCGGAGAGAAAAGTCCCGAACTGGGCACGGCAGCCTACCAGCACCCCGGACGCACGGCGGAGGATTTCGACGCGTCGATCGACGACTACTCCATCGCCACGATCTCCACGACCCTGCACGCGCTGGCGCTCGAGCCCGGACTGCTCGCCCGCTACAACCGGGGAGGGACTGCTGCTCTCGCCCCGGAAAATCGTCCGGCACGGCTGTGCGGCCCACGCAGAATGCCTCGCACTGTTCGAAAAGGCGGGCGACGCCGTCCGCTATCGCATCGCCCGGTTGCTCGAATCCCCGCTGATGCGCCTGCCGAACTTGAAGCCGCTCGTCCGATACGCCGTTTGCGGGCCCGAAACTCCGGCCGACCGGGGCGAACTCTTCGTCCGGGACGGACTGTGGGGTTTCAAAATCGGAGAACGGGAATTGATCCCACCCATATACGACGCCGGTTTCGACTTCTCCGAAGGCTTGGTCGCCGTCCGCACGGGACGCTGCTGGCATTTCATAGACTCCACCGGGGCCGTAGCGATCAACTGTTCGGACTGCAACGCGGTAAAACCGTTCGCAAACGGCCGGGCGATCGTCGTCCGCGACGGACAACGTCTGGCCATCGGCCGCAAGGAACCCGAACCACCTTGCATATTTGACGGCGAACAACTATCTTTATCCGAAGAATACCTGTTCCGACAGGGTCGTTTCGCGGAATCCGAAAAATAAATTTTCGATTGCCCGTCGCTTTGACTATCTTTGCAAAAGATAGAAGGCGACTCGGACAAGTTCGGACAACCGACGGTCGAAGCGAGGCAGAGTTCACGAGTGCCCTCTGCCTCGCAAAAAAAGAAACTAAAAGGGATGTTTGGCTTGCCGTCCTCCTTTCGTTATCTTTGACATAGTTTTAGATAGAATGCGCCTCGGAAAACCGGGAATAAGTTCCCGTTTTCTCCCGGCTTTCGCTATCTTTGCAGAAGATCGGAGGCAGTTCGGCAATCTTTGCGTGCAAGCCCGCACGATTGCCCTCACCTTTCACGATCTTTGTCTTCAATATTTCGAATCGCAACGACAACATGACGGAATACAGAAAACCGACACCGGCCGAAATCGAGGCGCTCACGGCCGCCGGAAACAGCGCGGAAAATTGGGATGCCATCGAAGTCGCACAAGACTTCACACCGGCCCAACTTTCGGGCTGTCGGCTCGAAGGACGCGTACAGATCGGGCGGGGAGCACGGCTGCGCCGCTGCACCATACGCAACTACCGCATCGGCGAAGAGGCGCTGATCGAAGGAGTTACGGCGCTCGAATGCCGCCGCGAATCCTCGTTCGGCAACGGAGTCCGGGTCGCCGCCATCAACGAGAACGGCGGACGTACCGTACGGATCTACGACCGACTCACCGCCCAGACCGCCTACATCCTGGCCGTCTATCGCTATCGCCCCGAGGCTGTCGAAGCCATCGAACGGATGATCGAACGCTACGCCGCAGAGCGCCGCGACACCCTCGGTACCGTCGGTCCGCACGCACGCATCACCGGCGCCCGTTTCATCCGGGAGGTCAATATCGGGGAAGGAGCGACGATCGACGGAGCATCCCTGTTGGAAAACGGCACGGTCTGCGCCGGAGCTTATGTCGGCATCGACGTCCAGGCCCGCGATTTCATCGCCGCAGAAGGAGCCCGCGTCGACGGCGGCACGCTTCTCGAAAGCTGCTTCGCCGGCGAATGCTGCACGCTGGACAAACACTTCACGGCCGTCGATTCGCTCTTTTTCGCCAACAGCCACTGCGAAACGGAGAGGCCGTTTCGATCTTCGCGGGTCCCTACACCGTTTCGCACCACAAATCCTCGCTGCTGATCGCCGGAATGTTCTCGTTCTTCAACGCCGGCAGCGGCGCCAACCAGAGCAACCACCTCTTTAAGAGCGGCGCAGTGCACCAGTCCGTCCACCTGCGGGGCTGCAAATTCGGCAGCGGCACCTACATCATGGCTCCGGCCATCGAAGGACCCTTTACGCTGGTCCTGGGCCGCCATACGCAGCATCACGACACCTCGGCGTTTCCGTTCTCCTACCTGGTGGAACAGGACGGACGTTCGGCGCTGATGCCGGGCGCCAACCTCACCAGCTACGGCACCGTGCGCGACATCGGGAAATGGCCCTAACGCGACCGGCGCACCGTCAAACGCGACCGGATCAACTTCGAGGAGTACACCCCTATCTGGCCGGAGGAATGATCGATGCGGTCAATACCCTCAACTCGCTGGCGGAAGCGCACCCCGACGCGGAGAGTTATGTCCACAACCACGCCCTGATCCGCTCCACGCAGCTGCAAGGGGCCTGAAGCTCTACAATAAGGCGATCGTCGCCTCGCTCGGCGCAATGCTCCGAAACGGCGAACCGGGTCGTGCGGACGGCACGGGCCGCTGGAACGATGTGGCGGGGCAATACGTTCCCCGCCGGGAGGTGAAACGCATCCTCGACGCCATTGCGAACGGCGGCATCGATTCGCTGGAAGGCATCGACCGGGCATTCGGCCGGATAGCCGCCGACTACGACCATTACGCCCGCAGTTGGGCGGAAGGGTGCTCGTGCAACTGCTCGGACACGCTCCCTCCCCAGAAGAGATCGCAGAAGCCGTGACAGCCGGAGAGCGAACCCGCGAAACACTCCATAAATCCGCCGAAGACGACCGGGCCCGCGACTGCTCGCCCGCCATGGCCGTCGGATACGGCGTGGATGCCGATTCGGAGGAGGAGAAAATGCAGGACTACCACACCGTAAGAGGAATCCGATAATGTACACCCAAAGTATCACGCGGAGCCACCGCACAGCCTTCATCCTGGCCATCGACCAATCCGGCTCGATGGCGGAGAAACTCCTGTTCCGGGGACGACAGACCACCAAGGCCGAAGCCGTCGCCGAAGTCACCAACCGGCTGCTGTTCGAACTCATCGAACGGGCCCGGCGCAGCGACGAGGTGCGCGACTACTACGACATCGCGGTATTGGGCTATTCGGGCGACGGAATCGTATCGCTGCTGAACGATCCGGAGCCGCTGGTTCCGGTATCGCGGCTGGCCGCTCTGCCCGTCGATTTCGCAGAAACGGTCGTGGAGCGCCGCATGCCGGACGGCGAAGCCACCTTCCGCAAGATTTCGATGCCGGCCTGGATCGCTCCGAAAGCGGTCGGACAGACACCCATGTACGAAGCGCTGCTGCAAATCCGCGACCTGACACAAGCGTGGTGCACGAATCCGGCCCACAGCGAAAGTTTTCCGCCCATCGTCTTCAACATCACCGACGGGGAAGCCTCGGACTGCGACCAGCGCGAACAGCTCGCGATCTGCGAAAAGATCCGCACCATCGGAACCACCGACGGCAAGGTGCTCCTGATCAACATCCATATCGCCACCACGTCCGACTCACGTTCGCTGCTCTTTCCGACCGAAGAGGAGATTCCCGCCGACAACCGCTACGCAAGACTGCTGCACGACTGTTCGAGTCCGATGCCCGAAGAGCTTTCAGAGGCGATCCGACAGGTGCGGGGCGATCTGGCCAAACCACCCTTCCGGGGAATGAGTTACAACACGTCGATCGCCGAACTCATCGCCATCCTCAACATCGGCTCGATCAGCATCAAAATACAGTAAAAGATGACCGTTCCCACCCTTTATAACTTCACCGAAGCGCTCCAGGCTCCCGATCTGGCCTTTTCGACGCTCCGCGACTGCCATCCCCGCCGGACGGCGACGGGAGGAGTAGCCCTGTCGCGCACCAGTCGCTTCGCCGAAGCGGAAATCGAATGGCAGAGCCGGAAATACCTGCTCTGCTTCCCGCTCTCGACAGCCTCGATCTTCGCCGTCGAACAGACAGCGGCCCGGCTTCGGTACCTCCGGACACCGTTGCTTACCGAATACACGATCCTGCGCGACGAAATGACCTACACGGACGACACCGGGACGACCCGCACCTGCGATGTGGTGCTGCATCGGCTGCCCGAAGGGCGCCCCCTTTCGGTCTGCGCCGCAGAGTTCGATGCCGAATCCCTGCGGTCGGCGCTCGATAAACTGGAGGCGGACTGTCCGAGCTGGGCTTCAGCCACAACAATCTCAAACCCGGCAACCTCTACGTCACCTCCGACGGACGACTGATTCCCGTCCGGTACCATTTCGCCCGTTTCGGCGAAGGACACGACGCCGAAGGATTCGAACGTCTGCGTCAGTTCGTGCGCGAACAGGGCGGCAAGGGGCAAATGCTTTGCGACGCGGAACCGTCCCGCTACACCACGCTGCCCGAATTTCCGGGACATCTGTTCGTGGGCGAGATGTCCGATCAACTGGTTCGTGTGGAAGACGAAACCGGCTACGGGTTCGTCGATACCGAAAACCGACCGGTTATCGCGCCGCAATTCGTCTGGGCCGCCGACTTCCGCGAAGGACGCGCCGAAGTCCAGACCGCACAGGGCATGGGCCTGATCGACAAACGGGGACACTACGTGATCGAACCCCGCTACGAAATCGTCGATTACAACCCCTACACGGGCTGTTCTCGCATTCGGAGCGAAGGGCTCTGGGCGCTTGCCGACTACAACGGACGCATCGTCGGCGGATTCACACCGCGCTACATCGAAGAAAACGAATACGTCGAAGCTTAATAACTTAACAAAAAATACTCTATGGAAAACGTAAAATGTCTGATCATCGGCAGCGGCCCTTCGGGCTATACGGCTGCGATCTACACCTCCCGGGCGAACCTCTCGCCGGTACTCTACGAAGGGATCGAGCCGGGCGGACAGCTCACCACCACCACCGAAATCGAAAACTTCCCCGGTTTCACCGAAGGCATCGACGGCCCCAAACTCATGGATAACATGCGCCGGCAGGCCGCTTCGGGCGGATATCCGCCGGGCGTCATTACCAGCGTCGATCTCTCCTCGCGCCCGTTCCACGTCATCGTGAACGGAGAGAAGGAGATCCAAGCCGAAGCCCTGATCATTTCGACCGGCGCCGCAGCCAAATACCTGGGACTGCCCTCCGAAGAGAAATTCAAGGGCATGGGCGTCAGCGCCTGCGCCACCTGCGACGGATTCTTCTACCGCAAGAAGGACGTAGCGGTCGTCGGAGGCGGCGATACGGCATGCGAGGAGGCCACCTACCTGGCTTCGATCTGCCGCCAGGTATATCTGATCGTCCGCAAGCCCTACCTGCGGGCTTCGAAAGCCATGCAGGAGCGGGTAATGAACACCCCGAACATCAAAGTCCTCTTCGAGCACAACACGGCCGAAGTATTGGGCGATGAAACCGGCGTAACAGGCGCCCTGCTGCGCGACAACAAAGGCACGGAAACCAAAATCGACATCGCTGGCTTCTTCGTGGCGATCGGGCACCATCCCAACACGGAGATTTTCGCAGACCAACTGGAACTCGACGCCGAAGGTTATATCAAAACCGTAGCGGGCAGCTCCCGCACCAGCGTCGAAGGCGTTTTCGCCGCCGGTGACGTGCAGGATCCCCACTATCGCCAAGCGATTACGGCCGCCGGCTCGGGCTGTATGGCCGCTCTCGACTGCGAACGTTTCCTGCTGCAGTAATTTCTATTCAAGAAAGGGAACGAGTGCGCACAAGCCGTTCCTTTCTTCATCCCCGACAGCCGGACGGTTTCCGACCGTTCGAAACCCGGTCTTACAAAACCGGCAGGCGGAGAACACGGAAACCCTCGAACTCCTTCCAATTCCTGCAGCATGGGTTTCGACGCGGCTGTCACCCTTTTCGGAAAGGACGAGGAAGAACGGAAGGTATCCATTCCTGCAACCCTTTTTGATTTTAAGGGCACAGGTTTTGACAGGACGATGCGATGGCCGGATGGGCATACTTTTAAGTATTCCCCAGTCGGAAAGAGCGAAAAAGGGCGAAAGAGTCCCCATATCCTGCCGCCCTTTTGATTTTAGGGTGCAGATTTTGACATGACGACGGACGACACGGAAGGGACATACTTCAAGTATCTCCCTTTCGGGGAGGACGAGGAAGGGCGAAAGATGCCCTATAAAATCGAAAAAAGATGAGTTTCAGCGTAACCATATTAGGCTCGGCTTCGGCCAAACCTACGCCCGACCGACATCCGTCGGCGCAGATCGTCAAGGTACACGAACAGCACTACCTGGTCGATGCCGGCGAGGGCGCACAACAGCAAATGTTCCGCTACGGAATCAATCCGCTGAAACTGCGGGCGGTATTCATCTCCCATCTGCACGGCGACCATGTCTTCGGACTCTTTCCGCTGATCTCGACGCTGGGGCTCTACGGACGCCGCACGCCGCTCAAGATTTTCGGTCCCGCGCCGCTGGGCGAAATGCTCGGATGCCACCTGCGCTACTTCGACACGCAACTACCCTACGAAATCGAATGGGTGGAAGTCGATACGACCCGGCACGCCCTACTGTTCGAAAACCGCACGCTCGAGGTGTGGAGCGTTCCCCTGCGTCACCGCATCCCCACCTCCGGCTACCTGTTCCGGGAGAAACAGCCCCGCTGAACGTCCGCAAGGAGAAAATCACGGAATACGGACTCTCGATCGCCCGGATCACGGCCGCCAAGCGAGGCGAAGATATTCTGCTCGACAACGGAGACACGCTCCCCAATGCGGAACTGACCTACCGACCTTACGCGCCACGTTCATATGCTTATCTCTCGGATACGAGCTGGTCGCCCAAAGCGGCAAAACTCGTCGAGGGGGCCGATCTGCTCTACCACGAAACGACCTACGCCCACGCCGAGCACAAGATCGCTCGCGAGCGGGGTCACTCCACTACGGTCGAAGCGGCCCGCATCGCCCTCAAAGCCGGCGCCGGACGGCTCGTAATCGGACACTACTCGTCCCGCTACAAGGAAGAGAGCGTTCTGGTCGAAGAGGCCCGCACGGTATTTCCCGATACCCACCCGGCCACCGAAGGCACAACATTCACGATCGAAAAACGGCAGCAACCATGACCAAAGCCGAAATACAACTCGTCCGCTCGCTGGCCGACAAACGCAGCCGCACCGAACACGGGCTGTTCGTAGCCGAAGGACACAAGTTCATCGGGGAGCTGTGCACCTCCGCCCTGCGCGTCCGCAAGATATTCGCCCTGGAAGGGCTTTTCGAGGGCGGCGAAGTCGAAACCGTGTCTTCGCGTGAAATGGAGCGGCTCTCGCTGCTGAAGACCCCGTCGGATTCGCTGGCGCTGGTCGAAATCCCGCATCATCCTTTCCGGCCCGATACGGCACAACGGGAGCTGGTGCTGGCGCTCGACCAGGTGCAGAACCCGGGCAACCTGGGCACAATCATCCGCTTGGCGGACTGGTTCGGCATCCCCGAGATCGTCTGTTCCCCAACGACCGCCGACTGCTACAACCCGAAGGTCGTGCAGGCGACCATGGGGGCCATCCTGCGGGTCAAAGTCCACTACACGGCCCTCGAACCGTACCTGGCACAGGCTCGGGAGCGGAATATTCCGTTTACGGGACTTTCCTCGAGGGGAAAACATCTACTCGACACCCCTTACGCCGGGCGGATCGTCCTGATGGGCAACGAAGGCCAAGGGATCGCTCCGGCCGCCGCACGACACGTATCGCACAAACTGTTCATCCCGCCCTATCCCGCCGACCGCAACGGTTCGGAATCGCTCAACGTAGCGATCGCCACGGCCGTCGTCTGCGCCGAATTCCGCCGGCAGGCGAGCGCAAAGAGATAAGACAAGTCCGAAAGACGAGAGAGAACCGGACCGGAGAGTCGGCATTCAGCCGGCAAATCCCGTCCGGTGCATTTTTAGTTTAGCGACTTTTATCTCCTCGGCGAACGATTTCGGGAAAAACGGGAAGTAATTACGTCAAACACAGACGGTTCTACGGCATAAGCCCGACGCCGGGCGAACATATATCGGAAAACAGACAACTGACAGCCGAAAAGAACGGCAGCGATACGGAGGACCGGAATACCTATCGGAATTTCTCCCTCCCCCAAGCGCTCCGTTTCTTAGCCGGGCGCACATTCCGCCATTCTTAAAAACGCCCCACACCGGCCAGCGACAGAATATACACTCCTGTTTCCGAGCGACTAAAACCCTCTCCGCAGGATCGGGAGAGGGTTCGGAACCAACGCAGACCGAAATCACTCCGCATACGGCGATGCCCAGAACCATTTGTCGTTGGTCGTCATGAAATGATACTCCCGGTCGCAATCATAGCCCTCCGGAATCAGCGCAACATAATAGATCGGATGCTTGCCTTCGCACCAGGTTTCGGTGTCGAACTCTCTCCGGTCGGAGCATACCAGGTAATAGAGGTTCTTGGCCATATAGGTATCGAGATAATGTTTCTGCGTCTGGGGCGACTCGTTGTTCCAGTTGGCATCCTCGTTCAGGAAATAGGGACGCCCGTCGCGCATCCGCTCCCGAACCTCCTGGATCGAAAGCATCACCCCGTTCTCATCGACCACGTAGGCATCGAACGTGGGATCGACCCAAACCCACTTGTCGAGCGTCGCGGAATAGACGACATTAATAACGTGACAGTCATTGACCATCTTCCGGGGCATGCAGGTCACGAAGCGCGACTTGAAACCCATCGCCAGATAGCACTCGTTGAGCACCTGAGCCATCATACGGCAGTTGATTCCCCGGTTCTCCTTGCGGCACACCTCGATCAGATCGATCGCGTTGCGAGAGGTCGGATTGCGGGAACTGCCGTCGTGACGTACCGCATTGTGCACCCAGTGCATCAGGTTCCGGATCTTCGACAGTTCGTCGCCGCTGCCGGCAATACTGTCCAAGTTGAAATACTCCCGCACCCGCACCAGATCGCGGTCGTTGGGATCGGCATAGCGGAACCGGGGAAGAGAATCCGTCGGCGCAGAGGAATCGTAAGGCCCCGCCTGCCGCAAGATCCACATGAAATCGCCCTGCTCACGAGCTTTTTCTACAGTCTCCGCATATCCCCTCTCGGAGCGGATATTGTCCAGATCGGGATCTTCGATCATCCAGGAGTAATCGCAGTTCCCGCAATCGACATAGGCCGCAAGGCTCGCCACAGCCGCCCTGCGTTTGTTCAGTCGGGACTGTGCACAAGCCAGGTTGTAATATTCGCCTCTCAAATAGCCGCCGTAATTCCACTCGTCGAGCTGCGTCCGGACACTATCGGGCAATGTCTCGAAAAGGCGGATCGCCTCCCGGTACTCACGCTCCGCTTCCGCATACCTCTTCGCTTCCATCGCCCGATTCCCACGCTCGCAACAGGAATGGACCGGAGCTAACAACTCTTCAAAACTTTGGGCCGGCGAAGCGGTTATGCAGAATGCCGCAACCACCGATAAAAGCAACTTTTTCATACACTTCCAATTTAATGGGTTCAAAACTTTCCGAAAGATAGAAAAAATTCCCCCCCCCATAATTTTCGGCAAAAAAATTTACATCCGGTCATAATTTCGGCGCAAAATCCGCGAACTCCGAAAAAATATCCTATATTTGTAGATTGAAACAGAGCGTTTTCGCCCGGCAAACAGCGAAAAGACGGATTCTATCGTCGGATCGCGTGCGCGAAAACGGAACAAAGAATTTTATTTATGTCGGAAAACAGACTCAAAATAGGCATCACGCAGGGTGATCCGAACGGCATCGGCTGGGAAGTCATTCTCAAGACTTTCGCCGATCCGCGTATGACGGAACTCTGCACGCCCGTCATCTACGGATCCCTGAAAGCGGCGGAATTTTACCAGAAAACCATCGCCGATCTGGAACCCGTCCCCTTCCATATCGCCTCTTCGATACACGAGATACGCCGGGGCAAGATCAACCTGATTCTCTGCGGCGACGAAACGAAGATCGAGCGGGTACGGCCTCGCCGGAGGCGGGCCGGGCGGCAGCCGAGGCGCTCCACGCCGCCGTGCGCGACCTGCGGGACGAACAGCTCGATGCACTGGTCACGGCTCCGATCGACAAGGAGTCGATCCAGTCGGACGACTTCCGCTATACGGGACACACCGAATTTCTGGCGGCCGAGCTGGGCGGCGAACCCCTGATGATGATGTGCAGCGACCTGCTCCGCGTCGGCCTCGTCACGATCCACATCCCGGTCACCGAGATCAGCCACGACCTGACCCGGCAGAAGATCGTCACACGGCTCGAACAGCTGCGTTCGTCGCTCAAGGCGGATTTCGGCATCGTCGAACCCCGTATCGCGGTGCTGGCACTCAATCCTCACGCGGGCGACGGCGGTCTGCTCGGTTCGGAAGAGGAACACATCATCCGACCGGCAGTCAATGAGGCTTACGAAAAAGGCATACTCGCTTTCGGCCCCTTCGCTGCCGACGGATTCTTCGCCAGCGGCCACTACCGGGATTACGACGCAGTACTAGCCATGTATCACGATCAGGGACTCACGCCGTTCAAGACCCTCTCGCCCGACGGGTGAATTTCACGGCCTGCCTGGGCAGCGTACGGACATCGCCCGATCACGGCGTGGCGTTCGACATCGCCGGACAGGACAAGGCCGACCCGCAATCGATGCGCAACGCCATCTACCTGGCCACGGACATCGTGAACAACCGCCGCGCCTGGGCCGAATGGACGAGCAACCCGCTGCCGCACGCCGAGCGCGAACGGGCGGAAGGGACTTGTCCGTGAAGGACCTGCCCGATACGGAGAAAGAGAGTTAAACCGGCTGAACGCGGCTCCGAAAACCGAACGGATAGTCGGCTCCGTAAATCGGACGGCACGCACTCTCCCGACGGTCCCGGCCGATTCAAGGCATAGTGTCATACGGCAACGGAGCCGATCCGGACAAGAAACCGCTTCCCGGCACGTTCCTTGTCACAAGCATAAGCGACAATCCGGCCCTATCCGCCTGCGCGGACAAGCCCGCCGGAAAGCCGCAGGCAAAACAGTAAAACCGGGCGAACCGGAGGCGTATTCCGTCTCGTAATTGTGGAAGCGCCGAAGGCCCCAAAACAATAATTTACAAATGATTAAAATCACCTTTCCGGACGGCAACGTCAAAGAGTTCGCCAAAGGGACTACGGCTTATCAGATCGCCGAGAGTATCAGCCCTCGTTTAGCTGCCGACTCCCTGGCCGCATCGGTAAACGGCGCGACCGTCGATCTCAACCGCGCCATCGAAGAGGACGCTTCGATCAAATTCTACAAGTGGGACGACCCCGAAGGCAAGCACGCTTTCTGGCACACCTCGTCGCACCTGCTGGCCGAGGCGCTCGAAGCCCTCTATCCGGGCATCAAGTTCGGCATCGGCCCGGCGATCGAGAACGGATTCTACTACGACGTGGACTCACCCGTGCCCATCACCGAAGCCGATCTGGAAACCATCGAGAAGAAGATGATCGAACTTTCGCGCAACAAGGAGCAACTCATCCGCACGGAAGTATCGAAAGCCGACGCGCTGAAGAATTTCACCGAAAAGGGCGATCCTTACAAAGTGGAGCTGATCCGCGACCTGGAAGACGGCACGATCTCGTTCTACACCAACGGCGCATTCACCGACCTCTGCCGGGGACCGCACCTGCCCAACACGGGTTGATCAAGGCCATCAAGCTGACCTCGGTGGCCGGAGCCTACTGGCGCGGCAACGAGAAGAACAAGATGCTCACCCGCATTTACGGCATCTCCTTCCCCAAGAAGTCGATGCTCGACGAGTATCTGGCGATGATGGAGGAGGCCAAGAAACGCGACCACCGCAAGCTGGGCAAGGAGCTGGAGCTCTTCTGCTTTCGCAGCGCGTAGGCCAGGGCCTGCCCCTGTGGCTGCCCAAAGGCGCTGCCCTGCGCGACCGCCTGGAACAGTTCCTGCGCGGCGTACAGAAGGAGTACGGCTACCAGCAGGTCATCACGCCCCACATCGGCAACAAGGAACTGTACGTCACCTCGGGCCACTACGCTAAGTACGGAAAGGATTCTTTCCAACCGATCCACACCCCGATCGAGGGCGAAGAGTATCTGCTCAAGCCGATGAACTGCCCCCATCACTGCGAAATCTACCGCTCGAAGCCCCGCTCGTACAAGGAGCTGCCCGTCCGTCTGGCGGAGTTCGGCACCGTGTACCGCTACGAGCAGTCGGGCGAGCTGCACGGCCTGACCCGTGTGCGCGGCTTCACGCAGGACGACGCCCACATGTTCGTACGCCCCGACCAACTGCTCGAAGAGTTCGAAAAGTGATCGACATCGTGCTCTACATCTTCAAGACGCGAAGTTCGACAACTATACGGCACAGATTTCGCTGCGTGATCCCAACAACAAGGAGAAATACATCGGATCGGACGAAAACTGGGAGAAGGCCGAAAGCGCCATCATCCAGGCCGCCAAGGAGAAGGGGCTCAACACGGTCATCGAATACGGCGAAGCCGCCTTTCTACGGTCCCAAGCTCGACTTCATGGTCCGCGACGCCATCGGCCGCAAGTGGCAGTTGGGTACGATCCAGGTAGATTACAACCTGCCGGAGCGTTTCGACCTCACGTACAAGGGCGCCGACGACCGGCTCCACCGCCCGATCATGATCCACCGTGCGCCGTTCGGCTCGATGGAGCGTTTCGTAGCCGTGCTGCTGGAGCACACGGGCGGCAAATTCCCGCTGTGGCTCTCGCCCGACCAGGTGGTCGTGCTGCCGATTTCGGAGAAGTTCAACGACTACGCCGAGAAGGTCAGCGCCTACCTGAACAAGTACGACATCCGCTCGCAGGTGGACGACCGCAACGAGAAGATCGGCCGCAAGATCCGCGACAACGAACTCAAACGCATCCCCTACCTGCTGATCGTCGGCGAAAGGAGGAAGCCGAAGGACTGGTATCAGTTCGTGCGCAGGGCGAAGGCGACAAGGGACAGATGACCCTCGAAGCGTTCCGCGACTATATGACCGATCTGGTCAGCCACGAGATCGACGCCAACAAAATGGAGCAAAAACTAAGTATTAACTAAATATTTCAGGAGGACAAAGCTATAGCAACACCACCTCGTCCATTCCCGCCGCGACCATCGACTCCCGGGAATAACAATTCACAGAAACCGAGGCTTCCAAGACCCGGTTTTCAACCGAAAAAAGCGGATAATCCGCACCGTATCAACGACGAGATCACGGCACCCCAGGTGCGCGTGGTCGGCGACAACGTCGAACAGCCGTCGTACTCCCGATCCGCGACGCACTCAAGCTCGCGGACGGATGGAGCTCGACCTGATCGAGATTTCGCCCAAAGCCGATCCCCGTGTGCCGCATCGCCGATTACCAGAAGTTCCTCTACCAGCAGAAGAAAAAGGCAAAGGAGCTGAAGGCCAACCAAGCGAAGGTCACGATCAAGGAGATTCGCTTCGGACCGCAGACCGACGACCACGACTACAACTTCAAGTTGAAGCACGCCGAGAACTTCCTCAAGGAGGGTTCCAAGGTCAAAGCCTACGTCTTTTTCCGCGGTCGTTCGATCGTGTTCAAGGAGCAGGGAGAAATCCTGCTGCTGCGTTTCGCCACCGATCTGGAAGAGCTCGCTAAAGTCGAGTCGATGCCCAAATTGGACGGCAAGAAGATGAACATGATCCTCGCGCCGAAGTCGAAAAAATAACGACAGACCGAGGGCAACACGGGCTCCGACCGTAAATACGACACACCCCGAGGGAGAAATCACATTTTCCCTTGGGGTGTTATTTGAATTTACGACACCGAATATTTCCCGACCGAACCGGAATTGGAATTGGAATTGGGGACCCGGAGCACAAGCCGGGAAATTCCGCTTCGCACGATTCGCCGCAGTCAGAGCCGACAACCGGGCAGAGAAGGAGGAAAACAAAAGTTAAGTTTGACTTGTCGCCCACCTTTCACTATCTTTGTAGAAGATAGGATACGCCTCTGAAAACTGGGAGCAAGCTCCCGTTTTCTTTTCGGCTTTCACTATCTTTGTAGAAGATAGGATGCGATTTGACGATCTCTGCGTGCAAGCCCGCACGATTGCTCTCACCTTTCACTATCTTTGACTGCGCTTTTAATCTTTCACCTGCACGATGACGACAACCGACAATATCTTCGCCCTCGAACCGGGAAATACACCCGCTTTCGAACGGACCGCGCTCGAAACTTTCCGGTTTCAGGCCGACCGGTGCGCCGTGTACCGCGAATACCTCGACCGCATCGGAGTCATACCCGCAGAAGTGACGCGGATCGAACAGATTCCGTTCCTGCCGATCGAGCTGTTCAAGCGACGCGAAGTTTATGCCGGCGACCGGCCCCCCGAAATCGTCTTCACGTCGAGCAACACGGGCGGCACGATTCCCTCGCGGCACTTCATGCAATCGCTGGCCCACTATGAAAAGGCGTTTTCACGGCCTTCCGGACGTTTTACGGCGATCCGGCCGGGTGGAGCCTCTACGGATTGCTGCCCAACTATCTCCAGCGCGAAGGTTCGTCGCTGGTCTATATGGCCGACCGACTGATCGCAGCCTGCGGTTCGGGCGGCTTTACCTCGACGACTACGAAAAACTGCTCGCGGACATGGCCCGCGATCCGAAGCCCAAAATCCTGCTGGGTGTCAGCTACGCACTCTGGGACCTCGCGGAGCGATACGCCCCGAAATTCGAAAATACGGTCGTGATGGAGACCGGCGGTATGAAAGGGCACCGGGAGGAGCTTCCGAAGGCCCAATTCCACCGCATCCTCTGCGAAGCGTTCGGCGTAGAAAGCATCCACTCGGAATACGGCATGGCCGAACTGACCTCGCAAGCCTACTCTTCGGGCAGCGGCATCTTCCGCACACCGGGCTGGATGCGGGTGCTCGTACGCGACGTGAACGATCCCTTCGACATCCGCCCGGCAGGTGTGCGGGGCGGGATCGACATCATCGACCTGGCCAACCGCTACTCCTGCGCCTTCATCCAGACGCAGGACATCGGCCGCGTCTTCGACGACGGCAGTTTCGAAATCGAAGGACGTATCGACCGCAGCGACATACGCGGTTGCAACCTGCTGGTACAGTAAACACCGGGGCTTCGGTATCTACGCAAAAAGGGATTCCTCGCAAAAACACCCCGAAGAGGGCGGCCTGAAAATCCCGCAGTCACCCGAAGATCGAAAAACGGAAACGGACAAGAACCCGAATAAAATTTAATTGCCAAACAGCAAAATGAACGAGATAGATTTCGTAATCCTGTGGGTGGACGGCAACGATCCCGCCTGGCGCGAAGAGTTCGTCCGCACACGACAGGCGGAGAACGACGATGCCTCGGAGATCCGTTACCGCGACTGGCGCAATCTGCACTACTGGTTCCGGAGTGCGGAACGTTTCGCTCCTGGGTGCGGAAGGTGCATTTCATTACCTGGGGACACCTGCCTGCGTGGTTACGGCGCGACCACCCCAAGCTGCAACATCGTGAATCACCGGGATTTCATCCCGGCGGAGTACCACATTCAATTCGAACACCATCGAACTGAATATCCACCGCATCGAAGGGTTGGCCGACCGGTTCGTACTCTTCAACGACGACACGTTTCTTACGCGCGGCTGCCAGCCGGAGGATTTTTCGCCGGGGTGTGCCCTGCGACATGGCACGCCTGAGCGTCGTACAACCTTCGTCGGTCGGGCATATCATCTACAACGACCTGGAGCTGATCAACCGCCTGCACGATAAACGCACGGCTATCCGCAGCCACATCGCCCGGTGGTTCTCGCCGCGCTACGGTATCGTCAGCCTGCTGAAAACCCTCACGCTGTTACCCTGGGGCTTCTTCCCGGGTTTCAACGACTCCCACATGCCCCAGCCCTACCTCACGGAGCGCTTTCGGCAAGCCTGGGAACGCTGGCCCGGGAGCTGGACGCCTCCTGCCGCCACCGAATCCGCTCCTTGAGCGACCTGTCGCACTGGCTCGTCCGTTACGACATGCTGGCTTCGGGAGCTTTCGCACCCCGCTCGATGGCCGACTGCCGGTTGATGACCCTCACGGACGACTCGCTCGAAAGCATCTGCCGCGACATCGAACGGCAACGCTGGCGGATGATCTGCCTGAACGACAGCGAGCACATCTCCGACTTCGACCGCCAATGCCAGCGTCTGTGCGAGGCTTTCGAGCGGATACTCCCGGAAAAATCGAGCTATGAAATCTGATATTTCGGTCGTCATTCCTCTCTATAACAAAGAGAAAGAGATCGCCCGCACCCTCCGTTCGGTGCTGGCACAAACCTCGCAGCCTCTTGAAATCATCGTCGTGGACGACGGTTCGACCGACGGAAGCGCCGCCCGGGTCGAGGAGATCGGCTCGCCCCTCATCCGGCTGATCCGGCAGGAGAACCGGGGCGTAAGCGCCGCCCGCAACCGGGCCATGCAGGAAGCCTGCGGAGAGTACGCCGCCCTGCTGGACGGGGACGATACGTGGGAACCGGGCTATCTGGCAGAAATCGAACGTCTGATCGCTGCCTACCCGGGCTGCGGAGCCTACGCAACCTCTTTCAACGTGGATGACGGACATCACCTGACACCGGGCGACACTCCGCAAACGGAGGGTGTCGTGGATTTCTTCACCGAAGCGCTCTCCCATTACGTGCTGATCCCCTCCTCGACTACGCTCCGGCGGAAACCGGCTCTCTCGCTGGGCGGATTTCCCGAAGGGATGCGCATGGGCGAAGATCAATACCTTTGGACGAAACTCGCCCGCACCAGCCCGGTCTGCTTCTCCCCGGCCCGGCTCGTGCGTTACTCGAAAGCTGCTTCCAACCGTTCGGCAGCCATCTACCGCCCGGAACAGACGCGATTTTCCTTCGAAGACCTATACGAACCCGCCGCCCGCGATTCGAGCAACGAATACGTCGCCCGCGCGGCACTGGGCAAAGCCCTCGTCGTCAGCGCCAAAGGCGGCACGGCGGAAGCCGCCCGGGCAGCGAAATTCTTCGCCTACACCCGGCACGACCGACGTACGCTGCGCAAACTGCGCATCCTCAACGCACTGCCCGTCCGCTGGCGCGGTCCGCTGCTCGCGGCCTACAACCGCCTGGCCTGGGCGATCGCCCGGAAAGGGATGTAACGAAACGCCGGGACACAACCACCGAGGCTCCGGCCGACACGACAGTCGGGCGAAGCCCCCGACAAACCCCCTCCGCCAGACAAAAAAATCCCGGCATCGTGAAATGCCGGGATCGTCTTTATGTGCGAAACGGAAAACTACTCCTCTTCCGCCTCGTCCTTCATGGCGGTATAGACGTTCACCACGTCGTCGTCCTCCTCCAGACGCTCGATCAGCTTCTCGACCGCCTCACGCTCCTCGCCGTGAAGCTCCTTGGTATCCGTAGCGATGCGGATCGACTCGCCCGACACGATCTCGTAGTTCTGGTCGTCGAGCCATTTCTGGATCGCACCGAACGACTCATAGGGCGCCTCGACCGTAACGGTCGTTTCGTCTTCGGGTGCGAACTCGTCCACGCCCAGGTCGATCATCGAAAGCTCCAGCTCTTCGAAATCCGTACCTGCCGGCACGTGGAACTTGAACACGCACTTGTGCTCGAACAGGAAAGCCACGCTGCCGCTGTTACCCAGCGTACCGCCGCAACGACTGAAGTGCATGCGGACATTGGCCACCGTGCGGTTGGTGTTGTCCGTCGCCGTTTCCACCATGACCGCGATGCCGTGCGGGCCGTATCCTTCGTAGATCACCTCCTTGTAGTCGGCCGAATCCTTCTCCGTGGCACGCTTGATCGCACGTTCGATATTCTCCTTGGGCATGTTCTCGGCCTTGGCGTTCTGAATCAGGATGCGCAGGCGGGTGTTGGCGGAAGGATCGGGGCCCGCCGACTTGACGGCTATTTCAATCTCCTTGCCGATCTTGGTAAACACCCGGGCCATGTGCCCCCAACGCTTCAACTTGCGCGCCTTGCGATATTCAAACGCTCTTCCCATAGTTTTCTATATTTTTTCAATTATTCAACGACTCTAACTCCCACACCCGAAACGTCTTCGGGGACCGGAGCGCGGCGCAAAATTAAGAAAAACAATTCATATTTTACAAGGAATATCCAAAAATGTCTAACTTTGCCAAAGGTTTTCGCCGCGCGGGGACCGGCCGGATACCCGGATGCGACCGCGTGCCTAAACGTCCGGTTCCGCGGGCGGAAAAGCGGATCGCGTCGCCGCAAACGGAAGATGCAAACCGGCCTTACGACCACGACCCGGAGCCGTGAGCCATCCCGGAAACCGGGCGATCGCAGTATCGGGACGACAGCCGCTTCCGGCCCCCCGAACAGGAAACGACGAAAGCCTCTTTCCATTTCCGCGCTGCAAGGGCAGACGGAATCCGGACCCGCCCAACGGCGAAAACGAAACAGGATATTCAACGAAAACACGACAATTTTTCTATGGAAATCAAAGCCCGCTTCGACCATTTCAACATCAACGTCACCGATCTGGAACGCAGCCTCGCGTTCTACGACCGGGCCCTCGGTCTGAAAGAGATTTCACGCAAGCAGGCCGACGACGGCAGCTTCATCCTCGCCTACCTGGGCGACGGAGAAACCGGGTTCCGCCTGGAGCTGACCTGGCTGCGGGATCACGCCGCGACGCCCTACGAATTGGGCGAGAACGAAAGCCACCTCTGCGTCCGCGTCGCGGGCGACTACGAAGCCGTACGCGCCTACCACAAGGAGCTGGGATGCGTCTGCTTCGAAAACCACGAAATGGGACTCTACTTCATCAACGATCCGGATGACTACTGGATCGAAGTGCTGCCCCTGAACCATTAACACAAGACGGCTCCCGGAAATCGCTCCGCTCCGGGAGTATCCGCAAATTCGAAAAACATTATGGCAACGGAAACCATGGAACAGGCCGTGACGGAGGCCGTCCGGATCCTGCGTGAAGGAGGAGTGATCCTCTACCCGACCGACACGGTCTGGGGCATCGGCTGCGACGCCACCAACGCCGAAGCGGTCGAGCGGATCTACCACCTCAAGCGCAGCGAAAACAAGAAATCGATGCTGGTGCTCTGCGCCACGCCCGATATGGTCGTGCGGTACGTTCACAAGGCCCCGGCATCGCCTGCGAAGTGCAGGAGCTGGCCACCAAGCCACTCACGCTGATCCTGCCCGGAGCTTCGGGCGTCGCCGCGAACCTCATCCCCGAAGAGGGGACGCTGGGCGTACGGATTCCCGACCATGCCTTCTGCCAGGCGATGCTGCGCAAGCTGGGGCGCCCGATCGTTTCGACTTCAGCGAACATCTCGGGCGAAGATACGCCCCGCAACCTGGCCGAAATCTCCCGCGAGATCATCGACGGGTGGATTATGTGGTCAATCCAAAATTCGAAGGCAAACCGACGGGCAAGGCCTCGTCGATCCTCCTTTCAACGAAGCCGGAGAGTTCAGGATCATCCGCGAATAAAGCACCGACAGAACTCCGGCCTCTTTTTACCATCTACCAGGCAGAGAGCCTGTCCGGATCCCCCGCCAAAGGCAGCGACAGGTTCTTGCCCTAAAAGGTACACCTTATGGCACGAATCATCAAAACTCTTATTCAAAAGCGTGTTTCGGATATCGACATGTTCCAGCACGTGAACAATGTTTCGCAGCAGATGTATTTCGACCTGGGCAAAGCGGATTTCTACCGGCAGGTCCTGCAGGACGACGTACTCTCCGGAACGAGCCGCATCATCACGGCCGCGACCGCGAACTCCTTCAAAGAGCAGATCCGGATGGAGGACGACATCTACGTCACGACTACGGTCGCCAAAGTAGGTAACAAGAGCATCACCCTCTTCCAGCAGATCATCGGGCGCAATGCCGCCGGGAGGGAAACGGTAAAGACCGAAAGCACCTCGGTCATGGTCGCTTTCGACTTCGACCGTCAGGAGTCGGTGACGGTGCCTGAACGCTGGAGAAGAAACCTCGCAGATTAGCTTCGCGGATCACCAGGATAATACTGGCGAAAATCAACACCCCGGCGATGATGTTGGTGCGGTCGATCTGTTCCTGGTGCCGCACGAGCGCGAGAACCGTAGCGACTACGGGCTGGATATAACGGTAAAGGGCCGTGTGGATGAAAGTGAGCTTCTCCGTGCCCCGGTAAAGCAGGTACATCGGCAGCACCGTACCCAGAACCAGCACATAAGCCAGCTCCGCCTGACCGCTCAGCGGCAGGCGCAGAAAATCCGTATCGGCAATGTATTTCCAGAAGAAGGGGGCGGTAATAAGCAACCCGATGATATAGTACCATCCCATCACCACCAACGTCCCGTACCGCTGCAACTGCGGCTTGATGATGACCGTATTGACCGCGATCGCCACCACGGCGACGAGCACCAGGGCGTTGCCCAGGCCGCTGCTGCCGGGTGCCAGCCGAAACCCCTTGTCGAACAGGAGGAAAGCCGCACCTGCGAAACCCAGCACCACACCGATACGGCGTGCCCACGTAATGTTCTTTTCCCGCAGCAGGAAATGTCCCGTCAGGATGGTGAACACCGGACCGAGGGTCGAGATCGTCGAAGCGTCGATCGGCGAGGTATAGGAAGCTCCCACAACAGCATGAACATCCAACCATAGACGATCAGCACGGTCACGATCAAGATATTGCCGAAATCGCGCAGCGGAATGCGGTAGGACTGTTTCGAGAAAAGGGCGAAAGGAATGAAAAATCGACGCCGCAAGTACCTGAAGCATAAAAATCTGCTGGAAATCGAGGTAGTTGCGCGTCAAAGAGACATAAAATGAAAATTGGCGCCGAACAACAGATTGGCGAAAATCAGATCGAAATTATAACGCAACGCTCCCATAGACGGAAAGCATAGGACAATTTTCGCACCAAGTTCCGGTTTTCTGCGTATCTTTGTCCCTGTCACCAAAAAAGGAATCAATCGAATGGAGCGCGGAGCTCTCAAAGGGCACGGAGCCCTGCTGCTGGCCAATGTCATCTGGGGACTGAACTCCCCGATCTGCAAGACCGTCCTTCTCGCCCGAGAACCCGGAGGGGCTCAACCATTTCGCCCTGACGGTCTATCGTCTGGTCGGGGCTTTTCTGCTCTTCTGGCTGGCATCCGCCTTCCTCCCGCGCGAACGGGTCGCCTGGCGCGACCTGGGCGGACTGTTCATCGCCTCGCTCTTCGGCATCCAGCTCGACCAGATTCTTTTCCTCTGGGGACTCTCCCTCACCTCGCCGATCAATGTCTCGATCATCGCCACCACGGTACCCATCCTCACGATGATCCTGGCGATGTTCTTTCTGCGCGAACCGATCACCCCGCTCAAGACGGGCGGCGTGCTGCTCGGCGCCGCGGGAGCCGTGCTGCTGATTCTCATCAGCAGCCGCGGTGAAAGCGGCGGCGGATCGATCGCAGGCGACATCATCACCCTCGTCAGTTCGGTCTGCTACGCCATCTACCTGACGGCCTGCCGCAAGGTGATCCTCAAATACTCGCCCGTGACCACAATGAAGTGGATGTTCTTCTTCGCAGCGATCGTAGTGGTCGTACTTCACCACCGGCCCGCCCTCGAAGTGGACTTCCCGGCCGTTCCCGCACGGGTCTGGGGCGGAGCCGCCTTCGCCATCGTACTCTCGACGTTCCTGGCCTATCTGATGGTGCCGATCGCCCAGCACTACCTGCGTCCGACGGTTATCAGCATGTACAATTACGTGCAACCCGTCGCCTCGGTGCTTTCACGGTCGTGCTCGGGCTCGACGTTTTCGGATTCACGAAAGCCGCCGCAGCGGGCTGCATCTTCCTGGGCGTATGGCTGGTAACGATGTCCAAATCACGAAAAGACCTCGAAGCGGAACAAGCCGTCAAAATGACGGATAAGAAATAAATCGGCCGACCGCCCCAGGCGACCGGTCGTTAAAACGTGCAGCGCAAGGCGAACCCTGCGCTGCATTTCATATACGGTCGTCCCGCCTCTCTGCACCCACACGACGGCATACGGGATCGGGATCACCCGCCTTACGATAAAAATCAAAAGGAAACAGGCCCCGGAAAACGAACCGCACGAGGAAGGGAAGGGTACTCACTGTTTTTTACGAAGTCCCCGTTCGTCCGCCAGCCGTTCCATCAAGGCGTACGCCGCCTCATAATCGTTGGGAATCTCCTCCAGAATGGCCTCCTTGATGATCTCCTTGATCTCGCCGATTATGCGGGAGGGCGGAACTCCGTAGGTTTCCATGATGATCTCGCCCGTGATCGGAGGCTGGAAATTGCGGATGCGGTCCCGCTCCTCCAGGTCCTTCATCTTGCGGCGCACCAACTCGAAATTCCGCAGGTAGCGTTTCACTTTGGCGTCGATGCCGGACGTAATATCCGCCTCGCAGAGGGTCATCAGTTTCTCCACGTCGTCCCCGGCCTCGAACAACAGCCGCCGCACCGCAGAATCGGTCACCATATCTTCCGAAAGGATAATGGGACGCAGATGCAGAAAGACCATCTTCCGCACGAACTTCATATGCTCGTTCATGGGCAACTTCAACGCTCGGAAAATGGCGGGCACCATCTTCGAGCCGACCACTTCGTGCGAATGGAACGTCCAACCCACCTGAGGATCGTAAGCCTTCGTCAGCGGCTTGCCGATGTCGTGCAGGATCGCCGCCCAACGCAGCCAGAGATCGTCGCTCACGGCCGCCACGTTGTCGAGGACCTGGAGCGTATGGTAGAAAGTGTCCTTATGGGCGTGTTGTCCCCGCCGTTCGACACCTTTGAGCCGCTGCATCTCGGGGAAAATCACCTCCAGCAGCCCCGTCCGCTCCAGCAGGTCGAATCCTACGGACGGAACGGGCGAGAGAACGATCTTATTGAGTTCGACGGCGATGCGCTCCCGCGAAACGATGCCGATACGCTCCCTGTTGCGGACGATCGCCTCGAAAGTTTCGGGAAGAGCCGGAAATTCAGTTGCGACGCGAAGCGCACGGCCCGCATCATGCGCAGCGGGTCGTCCGAAAGGTGACATCGGGATCGCACGGCGTGCGGATGATCCCTCATGCAGATCCCGCATCCCGTCGAAAGGATCGACCAGGCGGCCGAAATCCTCCTCCCCGAGCGACCAGGCCATCGCGTTGATGGTAAAGTCGCGGCGCCGCTGGTCGTCTTCGAGCGTCCCCGCCTCGACCTGCGGCTTGCGCGAATCGCGCACGTAAGACTTTGCGGGCTCCCACGAACTCGACTTCGACACCCCTGGTTCGGAGCGCCGCCGTGCCGAAAGTCTTATAGACGGACACCTTGGTCCGCAGTTCCGGCCCAGCTCCTCGGCCAGCCCGATACCGCTGCCCACGACCACGACGTCGATGTCGGTAGAAGGCCGCCCGAGGTAGAAATCGCGGACATACCCTCCGACGACGAAGGCCGGAACGTCCTGCTGGGCGTCAATCGCGGAGATCTGCCGGAAAACCGGCAGGGACAGAGGAGCTGTGGAATCGTTTTTTCACGGAATAAAATCAGAATTTTAACAACATTACGACCTACCCTCCGCATCCGTTTCGATACGGAACGGACGGAACTGCCCCGCGACGGCCCGTCGAAGAGCGAGCCATCCGCCGGGAAAGCGGCTTCGGAGCGAATGCCGGGCGAATTTTCAGAACGTCAGTTCACGGCGGTAAAGCCGCACGGTATTTCGAGCCCGTAATAGAGAGCGTCGCAGATCAGCGCGTGCCCGATCGAAACCTCGTCCGTCCAAGGAATCCGCTCGACGAAATAGCGCAGATTCTCCAGATTGAGGTCGTGGCCCGCATTGAGCCCCAGACCGCAACGGCGAGCCTCCTCAGCTGCCCGGACATAAGGCTCGATCGCCCGTTCGCGCCCGGCGGCGAAATCCCGGGCATAGGCCTCGGTGTACAGCTCCACCCGGTCGGCTCCGCACTCCTTCGCCCCTGCAACCATCTCGGCGACGGATCGACGAAAATCGAAACCCGGATTCCCCGGCCTGAAATTCAGCGGTCACCTCCCGCAGAAAATCGCGGTACTTCACCGTATTCCATCCGGCATTGGAGGTGATGGCGTTCTCGGCATCGGGCACGAGCGTCACTTGCGCCGGACGCACTTCGAGCACCAGTTCGCGGAACGAAGGGATCGGATTACCCTCGATATTGAACTCGGTCGTCAGCACTTTCTTCAGGTCGCGCACGTCCGAATAACGGATATGGCGGGCGTCGGGACGGGGATGCACCGTAATCCCCTGCGCTCCGAAGCGCTCGCAGTCCAGTGCCGCACGTACCACGTCGGGAAGATTGCCGCCGCGCGAATTGCGCACCACGGCGATCTTATTGATGTTCACACTCAGTTTTGTCATAAAAAACTCTATTTACCCAAAAACGACAGGCAATCCGTCAAACTTTACCCGCAAACCCGCACGATTGCTCTCACCTTTCACTATCTTTGCGGAGGTAAAGTTAATTATTTTTCCAGACACGACGGATGAAAATCATACTTTTCCCGGCAGGGCGTCGTCCACACGGCCGGCGACCTGCATCAGATGTTCGACGCGATCGCCCGTTTCGGGTTCGATTACGCGGTCAATGAGGAGTTCGCTCCCCAGATCGAACGGCTCACCGGCATATCCATCGATGCGGCCCACCGTTACGGGCGGCCGATGGGTCCCCAGCCTGCGGAGTCGGTGCTGGTATGTTACGGCGGCGACGGTACGCTTTTGGATGGCATTCACCGGCTGGGAGGGGCCGAAATCCCCGTCATAGGCATCAACTCGGGACATCTGGGTTTCTGACGAGCGTACCCGCAACGGCTGCATCGGCGATGTCTTCGAGCTGATCGCCGCCGGCAAACTCGAATGTCAGCCCCGATCGATGCTCGAGGTCACGGGCGACTTCGGCGACGGCATCTCTACCCGCTATGCGGTCAATGAAGTGGTCATCCAGCGCCAAGGCGCGGGCATGATCTCGGTCGAAACGTACGTGAACGACCAAATGGTCGCCACCTACCACGGCGACGGCCTGATCGTCAGCACGCCGACCGGCTCGACGGCCTATTCGCTCAGCGTGGGCGGTCCGGTCGTCGCCCCCCAATGCGCCTGCCTGGTGCTCTCGCCCGTCGCGCCCCACAACCTGACGATGCGCCCGGTCGTGATTCCTTCGTCGAGCGACGTGCGGCTCAAGGTACACGCCCGGCACGCCGAAATATCGATCGCCACCGACAACGAAACCTGTCCGATTCCCGAAGGAGCCGAATTCAGGGTCCGACTGGCTTCCAGACGCTTTTTCTGGCGGTCCCGCACAATATATCGTTTTACGACACGTTACGCAAGAAAATGATGTGGGGAGTGGATATCCGAAGCTGACGAAAAATCCCTGTTTGCCGGAAATTCTTTCGCTTTCGGATTTTATTCCCTATATTTGCATGCTATGAGCGAGCAAAAACGCATACCTCGACACGTCGCCATTATCATGGACGGCAACGGACGCTGGGCCGCGCAACACGGGCTGGAGCGTTTCGAAGGTCATATCCGGGGTGTGGAGTCCGTGCGCCGGGCAATCCAGGCCGCGACCCGTCACGGGTTCGCTACCTGACGCTTTATGCTTTCTCGACCGAAAACTGGGGACGCCCCGCCGCAGAGGTCGATGCCCTGATGGAGCTCTTCTGCAAGAGCGTAATCAACGAAACGCCCGAACTGGCCGCTCAGGAGTGCGCGTGCGGATCATCGGCGACAAAAGCCGTTTCCCAAAAAGTAAAACACCACCTGGATCAGATCGAAAACCGAACGGCTACCGGGAAACGCCTTACGCTGCAACTGGCCCTCAACTACTCTTCCCGCAGCGAAATCGTCCATGCGATGCAGGGTCTGGCACGCCGTGCCGCAGCCGGCATCTTCTCTTCGGAAGAGATTTCCGAGCAAACGGTTTCCGAAGCGCTCTATACGGCGGGCTGTCCCGACCCCGACCTGCTGATACGCACCAGCGGCGAACAACGGCTCAGCAATTTCCTGCTGTGGCAGGCTGCCTACGCCGAACTCTTTTTCACCCCGTATTATGGCCCGACTTTACCGAAGAGGATTTCTCGCAGGCACTCGACGAATATGCCCGGCGCGAAAGGCGTTTCGGACTGGTAAAAATCATGAACGTATTCGGTAAGCGAGTGCATCACGAGTTTACTCGCTACACTGAACGGAGAGAATGAAGAAAGAAACTCAGAGAGAAGTTAGACGACACACGATGAATCATCCAGGCAAAGTATTTCTGACACTGACGGCCGCCCTGCTGCTGCTCTGTCCCCAGATATTCGCGCAGGAGCCCTCCGGCGAGGCGGCTCCGCCCCCGGCCGAACAGACGGATCAGGACGAGGATACGAACCAGCTTTTACAGCAATTCGAAAAAGCCCCGACACTCGAAGGCGGTACCCAGAAACTTTACCACATCCGCAACGTCAATATTCACGGGGCGCAATACATTGACAACAGCATTATGCGAGCTTCGTCGGGTCTTATCCCGGGCGATTCGATATACCTGCCCAGCAACTTCATCTCGACAGCCATCACCCGCCTGTGGAACCAGCGCCTCTTTTCGGACATCCGCGTCGGTGCGACCATCGAAGGCGACAGCCTCGACCTGGAAGTTTTCCTGAAGGAACGTCCCCGCGTCAATTACTGGCGTTTCGAGGGCATCTCCAAAAGCAACCAGAAAGACCTGCTCGAAAAGCTCAAACTCAAGCGCGGCACCGAGCTTTCGGACTACGTGATCGACAAGAACTCGAAGCTCATTCACAAATACTACGCAGACAAAGGTTTCCGCAACGCCGAAGTATCGGTCCGCATCGACAACGACTCGATACTGAAGCAGGCCGTAAACGTGACCTTCATCGTCGATCGCAAACGTAAAATCAAAATCGGAGAGATCAATTTCACGGGCAACGAAGAATTTTCCGACAAACGTCTGCGCCGCACCTTCAAGAAAACCCACCAGAAAAGCCTCAACTTCTTCCGGGGGGCGAAATTCAACGAAGAAGATTTCGAAAACGACAAGGAGCTGCTGCTCGACTTTTACAATTCGAAAGGTTTCCGCAACGCCAACATCGTCGCCGATTCGATCTACGCGATCAACGACAAGCGTATGGGTATCACGCTGGACATTTCGGAAGGCAACAAGTACTACATCCGCAATGTTTCCTGGATCGGCAACTCGGTCTATGAAACCGACGAACTGGCTCGGATGTTCGGTGTCGAAAAGGCTCGATTTACGACAAAAATCGATGTACAAGCGCCTGGGCATCGGCGCCTACTACAATCCGGACGAACCGTCCATCACCAATCTCTACAAAGATCAGGGCTACCTCACCTCGCAGATCGACCCGGCCGAAATCATCATCGGCAAAGACTCGATCGACCTGGAGGTCCGCGTATTCGAAGGCAAACAATTCACCATCAACAATGTCGGCATTTCGGGCAATATGCGGCTCGACGACGAGGTGATCCGCCGTGAACTCTACACGCGGCCGGGCGAACTCTACAACCAGTCGCTGTTGTTCCAGACCATCCGCACCCTGGGTTCGATGGGACATTTCACGGCCGAAGCGATCGCTCCGGACATTCAGCCCGTCGTCAATTCGGACGAATTGGTCGATATCAACTGGCCGCTCGAGGAGATCGCCAGCGACCAGTTCCAGATCGCCGGCGGTTGGGGCGGCGGTACGTTCGTGGGTTCGGTGGGTGTCACACTGAACAACCTCTCGATCAAAAACTTCTTCAAGAAAGGCGCCTGGAGACCCTACCCGATGGGACAGAACCAGCGGCTGTCGATCAGCGCCCAAACCAACGGTACTTACTACAAAGCCTTCGCAATCAGCTTCACCGATCCCTGGATGGGCGGGCGAAAACCGAACTCCTTCACGATTTCGGCTCACTATTCCGATGAGAACAACGCCTATTACGCCTGGCAGAAAGGTACCCGTTATTTCCGCACCGCCGGTGTCGCGGCGGGACTCGGCAAGCGTCTGGACTGGCCCGACCCGTACTTCACGTTCTATGCGGAAGCCAGCTACTAGCGCTACATGCTGAAGGACTGGAACACCTTCGTACTCAAGAACGGTGCGGCAAACCTGCTGTCGATCCGCCTGGTATTGGGACGAAATTCGGTGGATCAGCCGATCTATCCCCGCAGGGGTTCCGATTTCAGCGTTTCGGTGCAGCTCACTCCTCCCTATTCGCTGTGGGACGGCAAGGATTACAAAAGCACGGCTTTAAGCGAACAGGAACGCTACAACTGGATCGAATTCCACAAGTGGATGCTCAAAGGCCAATGGTTCACTCCGCTGACCCGCAACGGCAACCTGGTGCTGATGGCCCGCGCAGAAATGGGATACCTGGGACATTACAAAAAAACAAGGTATCGCCCTTCGAACGGTTCGAAGTCGGCGGCGACGTCATGACGGGCTATAATATGTACGGTATCGACATTATCTCCATGCGCGGTTACGACGACGGAGCGCTCGATCCCGTAGGCAGCAACTATTCGTGTGCCTACAACAAATACACGATGGAGCTCCGCTATCCGCTCCTGCTCAAGGGACAGACCAACATCTACGTACTGGGATTCCTGGAAGGAGGCAACGGATTCACCTCGTGGAAGGAGTTCTCCCCGTTCAAGATCAAACGGTCGGCGGGTATCGGCGTGCGCCTCTTCCTGCCGGTCGTAGGCATGGTGGGAGTCGATTGGGGCTGGGGCTTCGACCCGGCCGCAGGACAGACCAAGCGCAGCGGCAGCCACATCCATTTCACGATGGGTATGCAGTTCTAAACCGGCGGAAGTTGGCAATAAATTTGAAGAAACAGGGTTATACTTATAAAAGATAACTAAAAAATAAACGGTATGAAACGGATCCTTTGCTCGTACTCGCCTTCACGGCAGCCATAGGCTCGCTTTCGGCACAGAACTACATCGTGGTAAACAGCGAAAAAGTATTCAAGTCGATCGACGAATATAACAAAGCACTCGACACGCTCGACCAACTGGCCAAAAGCTATCAGCAGCAGGTCGATCTCAAATTCGAAGAGGTCGAAGCCCTCTACAACAACTATAAGGCGCAGGAAATGTCCCTTTCGGCTTCGTCACGACAGGCCCGGCAAAACCTGATTCTCACCGGGAAGAGGAGGCCAGCAAATTCCAGGAGGAGATCTTCGGCCAGGACGGTACCCTTATGAAAAACGGATCGAGCTGATCCAGCCGATCCAGAAACGGGTATTCGACGCCATTGCGAACTATGCCGCACAAAACGGGTATGAGCTGGTTCTCGATGCGGCTTCGAACCCCACGCTGCTTTACAATTCAGAAAAAATCGACCACACTCAGGCCCTCATCGAATTTATGAAAAAGTAAGAAATATCGAATCAAATCAATAAATCCGTATGAAAAACTCATTAAATTAACCCTCGTGGTTGCCTTGGTACTGGGAAGCAGTTCCCTGTTCGCACAGAAGCTGGGCCGTATCAATCTCGAAGAGATCATTACCCTTATGCCGGAATACAAGGAGATGATGACCAACATGGAGGCGTACAGCAAAGATCTGCGCGACAACCTGGAAACGATTCAGGTCGAGCTGAACACCAAGTACAACGATTTCCAGAAAACAAAGCGACCTACTCGGAGGTAACCCGCCAACTGAAGGAGAAAGAATTGACCGACCTGCAAAACCGTCTGCAAGAGTTCTACCAGAGCGCACAGGAAGACTTGCAGAAAAGGAGAAGGAGCTGACCGACCCGATCGTCGCCAAGGCTCAGGAGGCCGTCAAGAAGGTGGCGCAAAGGGAGCTTACGTCGCCGTATTCAATACGACCACCCCTCGATGGTCTATTACGACGAAGCAGCCATGACCGATTTGAGCACCGAAGTCAAGGCCGAGCTAGGGATTCAATAAACGGCAACGCATCGACAACAAAAGCGTCCGCTTCGAAATTCGAAGCGGACGCTTTATTTCTTCCAAAAGTCCTTTCCGAGCTGCGGAAATCAAAGTTCAACATATCCTTCCCCTGCCGACACGAACTCCGTGCAGACGAATCATCCTCGCCCGACAGCGGCTCCATACACAGCCCCGGCCGCCGCAGTGAAAAATCCGGTACACCGCCCGCTCCGGCCCATATTCCCATATCGGCATCAGAACGGATAACCTACTCCGAAATTAAGCGCCGTATTCTTCCACTTGAAATTGTGGATCCACCGTTGTCCGGCAGGTGCATTGGGGTTGTGGATCTGTATGCCCCAGTCCAGACGCAGTACGGCAAATTTGATGTCCAGGCGCAGACCGATACCGGCATCGAAGCCCAGTTGCCTGTAGAAACTGTCGAAATGGAAAACCGCAGCGGGCGAAGGCGCGGAATGCCGGTCGGCAAACCAGATATTGCCCACATCGACGAACGTCGCTCCGTGAAACATCCCCCAAATCGGGAAGCGCAATTCGAGATTGGCCTCCAGCTTCATATCGCCCAGTTGTGTAGGAAAACCGCATCTTCCGGCTCCGGAACAGCCCCCGGCCCCAACATACGGGGTGCCCAACCGCGCATGCTGTTGGCACCGCCCGCATAAAACAGACGGTCGAAGGGAATCGAAGTCGAATTGCCGTACGCCATACCGTAACCGCCGTAAAGCCGTCCCACGAGAGCCGTCACCTCACCGAGCATGATCTTGCGGCTCACACTCAAATCGGCCCGGAAATATTGCGAATATTGAAGACCGAAAACCTCGTAATAGTCCTTCCCGGCCGCCGGACGCGAGAAGAGGTGCATCAGGCCGTCGAGCAGGTTGCCCGCCATCTCGTAATTGAAGCGGAGCAGCGTCGCGTTTCCGCCCAGATGCTTGCGCTGATTGTTATAGACATAACTGAACGAAAGGCCGCTGATGAACTGCGACTCGTAACTTCGCTTGAGATATTCGTTCTGGAGATGATCCAGGAAATCCTCCCTATTGACATACCCCATATCGATCACGTTGATATCGATCGGACGCAGCGAATAGCTCGAATACTTCAAATCGCTCCACGAATATCCCCAAGCCACGCTGGAAAGGGTACGCCGATAATAAGGGCGATCCTGGAAATTGATGCCGAATTCGAGCCGGGTCCGGGGCATCTGGATCGACTGCCACCGCTGGGTTCGGAAAGGCAGCAGGAAACGGGGAAACTGCAAACCCATATTGACTCCGAATTCGATGGCGTTGCGCTTGCGGGCACTCGGAGTTTTCATATACTCGTACCCTACCGAGAACGAAACGTCGAAAGACTCCGCTCCCCGGAAAATATTGCGGTTCTGATACCCCACCGTCGCCCGCAATCCGTAGAAACTCGACGTCGTACTTCCTTCCAGCTCTATCTTATACCCCTGCTTCAAGGCCGGAATGCACTGGATGTCGCACTGGAGATAGCCCTCGCGGGTCTGATGTACCGAATCGGCCGGCTCCTTGCCTTCGCCCACGAAAGTCACGTAGTTATCCTTTGCCACACTGTCGGCCTGCTCGTTGAAAATGACGTTGGCGCTTTTGAAATAGCCCATCGACATAATCTGGTTGTACGTCTGATCGACCCGGTTAATGTTATAGACGTAGTTCGGATAGATCGGCACGATCTGTCGCAGCACCGAAGGACGTATGTTGGGACGCTTGTTGTCCTTGTGGTACACCACGTTCAACCCCCGGTAGTAGATCGTGTCGAGTCCCTTGCGGTAGTCGGGAGCAATAGCCGCCGTAGGATCGTAATTGGGAAAAATATTGATCTGGTCGATACGGTAAACCGTATTGTTGCGCAGAATCGGATAACCCTGCTCGTTATAACCGGCCAGATGCTGCTTGACGATCATCTTCAGGTCCACCAGATGATTGCCGCCGAGCGTGTCGGCTTCATACTCGATGTTATTGACCGTAAAATTGTAATAGCCGCGCTGTTTGAGGTAGGTGGTGATGCGCTGCCGCTCCTGGTCAAGGACCTCCATGTCGAACACCTCGCCCGTACGGAGCAGCGAATGTACCGTATCGGGCAGGATGATCTGCTCGAGGAACCGATCGCGGAAATCGTACGAAAGGCGGTTGATGCGGTAAGGCTCGCGCTGTACGGTGCGGTAGGTGATGAAAGCCCGCTTTTTCCGCGACGTGGTATCGACTTCGTAAGTCGCCTGCGAAGAGAAGAACCCCCGATAGTCCATGTAAACCTTCAGGTTGCGGACCGACTGCTCCGTGAGGCTCATATCCAGCAGCACGGGCGCTTCGCCGATACGCCGTTTGAACCGGTTCCACCAATTATCCTTTTCGGGATCGGCCTGCTCATAAACCCAGACGTAAAAATTGAGTCCCAGGAACCGTTTATTCGGATTCTGACGGATGAATTTCCGCAGGTCGGAAGCCGGAATACGCTCTTTTTTAGGCGTTTCCTTATCGGCTTCTACGGTCACCTTCTGCACCAGATAACTTTCCTCGGGAAGTTTGCGCGTGACACTGCACGACACCCCCGCGAGCACCGCCAGCAAAGACGAATATGACCGGCAACCGTTTCAAGACTTCCGTTAATTGTTGAAGAAACCCTGTTTTTCAGCAGCGCGAAATAGTTGCGCGAAATAGCCAGGTTATCTTCGGCACGATACCTGTTGCGCGTGAAAATCTGTGCCAGATTCGGCAGGCCGTTCTCCTCGAGCAGCCGCCGGGTCTCTTCCGACGTCTCCTTCGGCCCAGAGTTCGTCGATCTCCGACGAGGTGTAATGATGGTATTTTCGCAATGCACGACCACATCGAGCGGCAGGCGGTCGGTCAGTTCGGGCGACTCGTCGGGATGCCCCACCACGATCGTCGTCACGGGAATCACCCCCTTCGGAAGTTCGAGGATCTCGGCGATCATCCCGGCCGTATAGATCGTCGTACCGAGGTAACAGATTCCCAACCCGTGCGCTTCGGCCTCGACACACAGGTTCTGCGCCGCCAGCAGCGCATCGGTCACCCCGTTGAGAAACCAGGCGAAATTATCGTAGCACGGCTCGGCATCGCGCTGTTCGCACCACATCGAAAAACGGTGGACATCGGCGCAGACCGTCACCACGCAGGGCGCCTGCGTCACCATCGGCTGGTTGAAATGGCACGGGGCCAATGCCTCGCGCAATTCCCGGCTCTGAGTAACGATCAGACTGTAAAGCTGCATATTGCCGCACGTCGAGGCACGCGAGGCGGCTTCGAGCATGTCTTGCAGCACCTCCGGCGCAATAGGCTCAGAGCGGAATTTTCGGATCGAACGGTGTTTTGCAAGCAATGTTTTCATACGGATTATAAGTTACGTAACAAATTCACGCAAAAGTAGTAAAACTTTTAGAATTTTATTATTTTGTCCGCGTTAAAGCTGGTTGGAACCTATTTTGCAGCGCCCCGAAAACCCTCTTCCGTCCCGGACATACACGCGTTTTCAGGATGCAAGAGAAGTGCCGAACGGCTCCGACCTCCGAACCGGAATAGCGACAAAGCCGATATTTCAGAACAGATGCAAATGCGATTCGCAAAATACGAAGGTGCCGGCAACGACTTCATCCTGCTCGACCTGCGGAACGGCGGAGCGACTCCCCAAAGCGCGGAGATCGCCCGTCTGTGCGACCGCCATTTCGGCATCGGAGCCGACGGTCTGATGACGCTCGCCGCTTCCGCCGTATCCGGCTGCGACTGTTCGATGCGCTACTACAACGCCGACGGCTCGCCGGGCGAGATGTGCGGCAACGGAGGCCGCTGCTTCGCCCTGTTTGCCCATCACCTGGGCATCGGCGGCGACATCAAGCGGTTCGACTCGACGGACGGCATCCACGAAGCCAGGATGCTTCGTATCGACGGGCTGCGAAGCACCGTAGAGCTGGGAATGATCGACGTCGAACGGATAGACCGGGGCGACGGATACTGGTTCCTCGATACGGGCGTTCCCCACTACGTCGAATTCACGGACGACCTCGAAGCCGTGGACGTCATCGGACGCGGACGCCGGATACGCTACGACAAACGCTTCGCCAAAGGCACCAACGTCAATTTCGTCAAGGTAGTCGGTCCGGGCATATCGCCGTCCGCACCTACGAACGCGGCGTGGAGGACGAAACCCTCGCCTGCGGCACGGGATCGACCGCTGCGGCGCTGGTCACCCACCTCGCGGCCCAGCCTTCCGTCACAGCGTTCCGCATCGACGTACGCGGCGGACGGCTCGGCATCGCCTTCGACGAGCCGAAACCCGGCATCTACACCCGCATCCGCCTTTCGGGAGAGGCCCGCAAAGTATTCGAAGGCAGCTACGATACCGCCAACTTTCAATCCTAAATCTATTTTTCTTCTCCGATCCATGAAAACGAACAAGGGATTCCGCGACGAAAACCATGCGGACGAACTTCGTAAGGCCAAACGGCTCGAGCCGATCCACAAAAGCGGCAAGGAACGCCACACCATCTACCGCGAACTCGACGACGAGGAAGACGATGCGCCCGCACGCCCTAAGCGGGAATCGGCGTTCGACTATTTCGACGACGAGGAAAACTGAAAATCCACCCGACAATGGTTGAAAAATTCATTACGGCAGGCGACACGCCCGTCCATGTGTGCGACTCCGAAAAGGAGACCGGTGCACGGTCCTGTTGCACGGTTATCTGGAGTCGATGCTCGTCTGGGACGATTTCGTCCCCTATCTTTACAAACAGGTACGCGTGATTACGCCTCGACCTGCCGGGGCACGGGATCTCGGTGGTCAAAGGGCCTGTACACACGATGGAATACCTGGCCGATGTGGTGAAGGATACGCTCGATGCGCTCGGTATCGCCCGCTGTACCCTGGTGGGACATTCGATGGGCGGTTACGTCGCCCTGGCTTTCTGCGAGAAATACCCGAACGGCTCGACGGCGTGGTGCTGCTCAGTTCGACGCCGGACGCCGATACGGACGAAAAGAAAGAAACCGCCTGCGGGAAATCAAATTGGTCGAAGCAGGCAAAAGGACGCTGGCCCGCGTAGCTCCCGAAGCGGGCTTCGCTCCCGAAAACCGGCCGCGAATGCGCGACGAGATCGAAGATCTGGTCGAACAGGTATTCGTCACCGAAGACGAAGGGATCGCAGCCCTGCTGCGCGGTATGATCGAGCGGCCCGACCGCAACAAAATGCTCCGCCGCTCTGCGGTGCGGCAGCTCTTCATCTTCGGTAAGCACGACGGCTATATTCCCTCGAAAAGCCGAAGCACTGGCGGCGGCCCATCCTCAGGCTCGCATCGCCTGGCTCGAACATTCGGGACACATGGGATTCCTCGAAGAACCCGAAATCACGGCTCGGGCCCTGTTGGATTTTATGGGAACGGAAAACGAACCAGAATCCCGATAGCGAAAGTTTCCTAAAGGGAAACTTTTCATTTTATTTCTCCAGACGCAGATGCAGAATCGGAAACGGCCGGCCGGCATCATCCGTTTCGCTGCGCCCGGCAACCGCAAAACCCATACGCAGGTAAAAACCCATCGCCTGCGGATTCTGTTCATTGACATCGACCGAATCAGCTCCCTGGCGGGCGACGGCCCACTCCACCAACTTGCGTCCGCAGCCTCTGCCCCGGTATTCGGGCCGAACGAACAACATGGCGATATGACTTCCGTTCAGACCGATGAACGCCACGATACGCCCCGCATCCCGCAGGCAGCGAAGTTCGACAGCCGGCAGGTAGCGGACAGGCAACAGAGAACGCAATTCCCGAATATCCGCCTCGGAGAGAAAATCATGGGTAGCCCGCACGGAAGCCTCCCACACTTCGGCCAGCTCTTCGAAATCGTCCGGTCCGACCTTTACAACGCTCATCTGTCAATGATTAAAATATATCCGACGATCGCTTATTCGCGGTACTGGCCGCGTTTATGATTCCGAACTGTTCCCAAATCCCTTCCTCCGAAAGAATCTGCATTGTTACGCCCGGCATATAAGCGAATTCATTATCAACCGATAAAAAAGACGATCCCCGCCAGATGCGACAACAGCGCCAGGTCGATAAACAGATGCCAGACCAGGTGGTGGTAGCGGAATCCCTTCTTCGCATAAACGATCGCTCCGGCCGTATAGAGGACCCCGCCCAGCAGGATCAGCAACAGCAGAGGCAGCGAAGCGTTCCGAATCAGCCGAGGCAGGAAAAAGATCGCCGTCCAGCCCATCACCAGATAAATCGTCAGGCTCAAAGCCGGGATGGAACGCCGGGCCAGCGTCTTATACAGAATACCCAGCAGAACGGCCGTCCACTGCAAAACGGTGACGAAGACACCCTGCCAGCCGCCGATCACGAGCAGCGCTACGGGGTATAGGTTCCGGCGATGGCGACGAAGATGAAGATATGGTCGAGCTTTTGGAAAACGGCCTTGTGCTTCGAATCCGGGCGCATCGAATGGTAGAGCGTCGAAGCGAGCAACATCAGAAAGATCGAAATGACGCAGACGCTTACCGACACCGACGCCAGCACGGGCCGGGCATCGTGCAGATAGGTCCACACCGCAGCGAAAGGCAGCAGACAAAGGGGCAGCGGCAGCATCACGGCATGCGAAACCGTGTTGGCCACCTCCTCGCCGTAGGTGGGTACGTAGGGCAAACGGACTTTTTCCTCTTTTTTCATAGACGACGTATAATTCTGTTCTACAAAGATACGTTTTTTATACAACTGCATCGGTTTTTGCACAAGATTATTCCGTGAAATCCCCGACGGCGCTTTGCGATGCCGAAGATTTTCGCTACTTTGAAAAACAGTAAAACTTTCCGGAAAATGGATTTGACCCGTTATGACAAGCTGCGCAGCGCGATCCGCCGAACGCTCTCGCCCGACGAGGCGGCCGCAGCCGACCGCGCCCTGGAATATGCTGCCGAACATACCGCTTCGCAGGTACGACACGACGGCTCGCCGATGCTGGACCACGCCGCCGAAGTAGCGCGGATCGGGCTGGAGGAGATCGGGCTGGGAGGCGACTCGGTCGTGGCCGCCATTCTCCACGACGTAGTCCGCACAGCCAGTCGGCAGGACGAAGAGACATTCCTGCGGCTGACGGACGAGATCCGGGACCGCTTCGGCAAGGAGGTGCTCGGCATGACCGTAAGTCTGAGCCACATCTCCGATATTCGCCTGAAAGCCTCCCGGGAGCAGGCGGAAAATTTCCGCGAGCTGATCGTCTCCTATTCGGAAGATCCGCGCGTGATCCTGATCAAGCTGGCCGACCGGCTCGAAGTGATGCGCTCGCTGGAGATCTTCCCCGCGAGAAGTGGCGCAAGAAGAGCTGGGAGAGCATGAACCTCTACGCCCAAATCGCCCACAAGCTGGGTCTATACAACATCAAGAGCGAACTCGAAGACATCGCCCTGCGCTATCTCGAACCCCAGGACTACCAGCATATCGCCGACAAACTGGCCGAGACCGAAAGCGAACGCCGGGCCTTCATCGCCCGCGTCCTCGAACCCATCACGCAGCGGCTCGACCAGGCGGGGCTGCGCTATCACGTCAAGAGCCGCACGAAGTCGATCTTCTCGATCTGGACCAAGATGCACAAACAGCACGTGCCGTTCGAGGGGCGTTTACGACATTTTCGCCATCCGTATCATCCTGGACTGTCCGCTCGAAGAGGAGAAGCAGCAATGCTGGACGGTCTATTCGATCGTCACGGATTTCTACACGCCCAATCCCGAGCGGATGCGCGACTGGATCTCCATCCCCAAATCCAACGGCTACGAATCGCTCCACACCACCGTCGCCACCAAAGAGGGACGGTGGGTCGAAATCCAGATCCGCACCGAGCGGATGGACGCCGTGGCGGAGCGGGGCATCGCGGCCCACTGGCGCTACAAAGGCGTAAACGCGGGATCGGACGGGAGCGAAATGTGGATGAAACAACTCGGGAGCTAATGGAAGACAAGACCCGTCCGCTGGCCCAGAACTTCGACGCCAAGCCCTCCTCGGGCGAAATTTTCGTCTTCACCCCGGCGGCGACCTGCGCAAGCTGCCCGAAGGAGCCACGATGCTGGATTTCGCCTTCGACATCCACACCTCGCTGGGGCTCACCTGCTCGGGCGGCAAGGTCAATAACCGTCCGGCGGCGATCCGCGACGTACTCCACAACGGAGACATCGTCGAAGTGCTGACGCAGAAGAATCAGAAGCCCAAAGCCGACTGGCTGGGGTTCGTCACCACGTCGAAGGCCCGCACCCGGATCAAGGCCTCGCTGCGCGAGGAGCACACCAAGAACGCCCGTCTGGGACGGGAAGAATTGGAACGCAAACTCAAGAACTGGAAACTGCCCCTGACCGTCGATGAAGGGGTCGGCATCCTCTGCAAGCACTTCAAACTCCGCACGGGAACGGAACTTTACGCCTCGATCGGCACCGAAAAGATCGACCTCATGCAGATCAAGGAGCTGCTTCAGGCCCATCTGTCGGGCGAAGCGGAGGAAGAGCGCCGGGCCGCAGCAGCAGCCATCGAGTCCGAAAAACGACGCAAAGCCGAAAAAGTTTCGACCCAGAGCAGCGGCGACGCACTCATCATCGACGAAAAGATCGGACAGCTCGACTACAAACTGGCCAAATGCTGCAATCCGATCCACGGCGACGAAATCTTCGGCTTCATCACCGTAGGTGCCGGCATCACGATCCACCGTACGGACTGCCCCAACGCACAGCGTCTCCGCAGAAACTACCCCTACCGGGTACTCGAAGCCCGCTGGCGCGACGAAGCGCAGGGCGCGTTCCGGGTGTCGATCCGCGTGGTGGCCAGCGACACGACGGGGATGATCAACCACATCGCCGAAGTAATCAACCGCGACCTGAAGTTGAGCATCCGCTCGATGAACCTGTCGCCGGGCGGCGGCCTGCTCTCGGGCGTGATCCACGTCGAAGTGCCCGGTACGGGCATGGTCGATATGCTGATACACTCGATCCTGCGGATCAAAGGCGTGCAGAAAGCCTACCGCGTCAATAACTGAAAACGCCCCGAAAAGAGAAAGCCGCCTTTATCAGGCGGCTTCTTCGTCGCATCCGACGGGTCGGCAACCCGCCAGCGCATCATAAAAAGCAGTAAAAAAAGATACAAAACAGCCCGCAGAAAACCACCCTCGACCTGCAAGTGTATCCTGTCATAAAAAAGAGTGTGTTGAAATGAAAATTTCAGGCACGATCCTAAAGGGTGTCGGAATGGATGCAAGGCAAGGCATTGAGGGTAAGGGTGACAGTCTTTTACTATGGCAAATGACTTAACCCGTATCCCGATAATAACTACCGTTGTGTGTCATTCGGACACACCGCCATACACCTGTTCGGGTCCCATGTCCGGAAATTTACAACGGACCTCCGCCGATCGGACAATCCGCACTCCCGCCCGGAAATCCGAGCCGAGCCGCAGAAAATCCAGACAACAGGTCAAAAATTCGCACGAGGAACCCGGAACCAAGCTGCACGGGCAACCGCTTCCCTACCGGTCCCGCTCACCGACATAGACACAGAGGTTGGCCAATGCGTCGCGGTATTCGGAAGGTTCGTATTCGGAGAGCACGGACATCGCCCGCGTGAGGTATTCCTGCATGACGCGGGCCGCCTTTTCCATACCGCCCTCGTTCTCGACGATGTGCTTCAAATATTCGACCGACTCATCCTCCTCGTGGCAACGGGCCAGCCGGGCCAGCAACTCCCTGCGGCGCTCCTCGCCGACGGACTCGAGCACCGTGAGCAGCGGCAGGGTCACCTTGTGTTCGCGCAAGTCGTTGTTGGAGGGCTTGCCCGTACGGGCCGTGCGGGTATAGTCCAGAATGTCGTCCTGAATCTGGAACGCCATGCCTATCGACTCGCCGAACTTGCGCATGAGCGCCTGTTTTCACGGACGCACGACGGCCAGCGCTCCGGCCGAAGCGCTCACCCCGATCAGGCAGGCGGTTTTCTTGTAGATGATATCCAGGTACGACGCCCGCGTCATCTCCTGCCGGTTCGCCTTGTCGTTTTGCAGAATCTCTCCCTCGCAGAGCGTGGCGATGGCACCGCAAACGTGAGTCACCAGGTCGAACTGGCCGCTCTTGAGGCCGAGGTCCATGTTTTTGGCCAGGATGTAATCTCCGACTACGACCGCATTGCGCGACTGCCAGCGGGCATTGACCGAAGCCCGGCCCCGGCGCATGTCCGATTCGTCGATCACATCGTCGTGGATGAGCGAGGCCACGTGGATCATCTCGACCAACGTGGCTGCGAGCAGTGCGCGCAGACCGCCGCTGCGCTGCCCCGCCGGAGCGTTGAGCGCCGCAGACAGCAGCACCGTCATCGGACGAATCCCTTGCCCCGCGCCGAGAGCGCATAATCGAGCATCTCGGAGAGCAACGTGCCGTCCGCCGTGAATTTTTGCCGGATGAACTGCTCGAAGGCCTCCAGATCACCCTCGACCGGCTTGCGGATCATATCGAGTGTTACCATAACCGAACTTTTGTTTACGTCGAAAAAAGGTTAGCCGAATACAGAGCGATTGTCTCCCCGCCGGAATACAACCGCCCCGAGCCTGGGATCAATCCGTGCAAAGGTAGTGATTTTTCGCTGAGTCGGGAGGAAACTCAATGTTTTTCGTACCTTTGGCAATCGACAAAACATTCCAGATGACCCGCTTCAAAGAGATTCTCCCGAAAGTGCTGCCGACGGGCGCGGCCCTGCTGCTCTTCTTCATCGTCAGCGCCCTCTATTTCGCCCCCAGTTTCGCGGCGAAGTGCTGCCACAGCACGACGTGCAGCAATACGAAGGCATGGCCAAGGAGATCTGGGACAACCGCGCCCAAACGGGCGAAGATCCCCAGTGGGCGGGGCGGATGTTCGGCGGCATGCCCGCCTACCTGATCAACGTCGCCTACCCGGCACAGCAGTCAAAACACGGCAGGACAGATCGTTAAAATTATAAATACTCCCGCAGCCTTCGTCTTCTTTGCCATGGTTTCCATGTGGCTGATGCTCCCGATCGTCGGGGTGAATCCCTGGGTCGGCATCATTCCGTCGCTCATGTACGGCCTTTCGACCTACTTTTTCCTCATCATCGGCGCGGGTCACGTGACCAAAATGTGGGCACTGGTATATGCCCCCCTGATGATGGGCGGCGCATGGCTTACGCTGCGGGGTAACATGTGGCTCGGCGGGCGCTCACGGCCCTTTCGCCTCGCTCGAGATCGGCGCCAACCATCCGCAGATCACCTACTATTTCCTGCTGGCCATGGCCGCGCTGTGGATCAGCGAAGGAATCGTCGCCTTCCAAAAAAAGCACCTGCCTTCGTTCGTCCGCCGCACGGCGGTACTGCTGGCCGCAGGCATTCTGGCCGTCGGCTCGAACTTCGCTCCTCTGTGGTACACGATGCACCACTCGAAACAGACCATCCGCGGCGGTTCGGAACTCGCCGCCGGCGAGGAAACCTCCCAGGAAGGGTTGGCACTCGATTACGCTACGGCCTGGAGCTACGGACGCGCCGAAAGCTGGAACCTGTTGATTCCCGACTTCATGGGCGGCGATTCGGGTCGGGCGTTCACACGCGACGGCAAGGTAGCCGAGGCCTTGAAACCGTACGGGCTGGAGGGTATCGCGGAGCAACTGCCCGCCTACTGGGGGCAGCAGCCCTACACTGCCGGACCGACCTACCTGGGCGCCGCCGCCCTGTTACTGGCTCTGCTGGGACTCCTGCTGGCATCGGGACGCAACAAGTGGTGGATCGCAGCCGTCAGTCTGCTGACGCTTTTGCTGGCCTGGGGACATAATTTCATGGGATTCACCGAATTCGCCTTCAAATACCTGCCCGGCTACAACAAGTTCCGCACCGTATCGATGGCCCTCGTGGTGGTCGAATGGACGGTTCCCTGCTCGCGGCGTTGGCTCTGATGCCCCTCTGGCGGGGAGAGGTGCCGCGTCGAAAACTCCTGCGGCCCTCGCCTGGGCCGGAGGCATCACGGGCGGTTTCTGCCTGCTCTTCGCCGTGGCCGGCAGCGCGATCTTCGACTTCGGCCGGACGGAAGCCGCCGATTTCATGAGCCGCCAATACTACCAGATGTTCCAAGCCGCAGGTATGCAGGAAGCCATCGCACAGGGCGCTCCCGAAGAGTTGGGAGAGGTGACGGCCGACGCCATGGCCGCCGACCGGGCCGCGATCATGCGCTCCGATGCCTGGCGCTCGCTCGTAATGATCGCCCTCGCGGCGGGCAGCGTGCTGCTCTTCGCCCTGGGACGGATCAGACGGGCTGGCTCATAGCGCTGCTCGGCGTGATCGTTCTGATCGACCTGGTGCCGGTCAACCTGCGCTACCTGCCTCAAAGCCGCTTCGTCGCCGCACGGCGCCAGCAGATACAGCCCACGGAAGCCGACCGCGCGATCCTGCGCGACCCGGAACCCGGATTCCGGGTGCTGAACCTCACGGTCAGCCCTTCAACGATGCTACGACCTCCTACTTCCATCGCTCGGTGGGCGGCTACCACGGCGCCAAACTGGCCCGCTACCAGGACTTGATCGAGCGTTATCTCACGTCGATGGACGAGGGCGTACTCGACATGCTCAACACGCGTTACCTCATCCGCTTCGACCCGACGGACAGCCCGTCGCCGAATTGCGGGCCACAGCCAACGGCCCGGCCTGGTCGTCCAGGAGGTCGTCGATGCGGACACTGCAGAAAGAAATCGACGCACTGGGGCGCATCGACACCAAAACGGCGGCTGTCATCAACACCCGTGAGGTCGATATCCGCCCCTGATCGGCGGCGAAGGGGAAATCCGTCTGGAGGAGTACCGGCCCAATTATCTCCGGTACGAATACACGGCCACTGCGCCCGGTACGGCGATCTTCTCGGAGATCTACTACAAGGACGGCTGGACAGCCTATATCGACGGCATCGAAACTCCCTATTTCCGAGCCGACTACCTGCTGCGGGAATGGAGCTCCCGGCCGGTACGCACACGGTCGAATGGCGGTTCCGCGCCCCGGCTGGAGCGTCGCCGAAGGCGTGACGCTCGCCTCGTCGCTCGCGATTCTCGCAGGCATCATTGCAACCGTTATACTCGTTTTACGCCATGAAAGACGACAAAAGACTCAAGCGTAAGGTACGCAATTCCTACATCGTTTCGAACATCAGCATCGCCCTGGTGCTCTTCCTGCTGGGATCGGTGGGATACCTCATGACGGCCGCCAGGTGGCCCGCACGTTGCAGGAGAGCGTCACCGTCACCGTCGAGCTCCGCAACGGAGCGGACGAAAAACAAAAAGAATCGCTCCGCAAACGGTTCGAAGCCAACGAGCTGGTGAGCCATGTGGAATACAGCTCCAAAGACGATAAACTGAACGACACCGATTTCCGGCAGATGTTCGAACAGGAGTTCGAGGCGATCCTCGAAGAGAATCCGCTGCTCGACTCGTTCGAATTGACCCTGTCAGCCGATTCGGCGGACCCGGACAAGCTCGAAACCTTCATCGCCCAAATTGCCGAACTCGACGGCGTGGACCGGGTTTCCTATCCGGCACAGACCGTCGAGCGGCTGCATGCCACGATCGCGAAGATCCGGCTGGTGCTGCTACTCTTCGGCGGAGCCCTGCTCGTCATCTCGCTCATCCTGCTGAACAACACGATCCGGCTGGCGATCTTCTCGAAACGCTACCTGATCAATACGATGAAGCTCGTAGGGGCAACCAAATGGTTCATCATGCGACCGTTCCTGGGCAGCAGCATCACACAAGGCATTCTGTCGGGAATCATCGCATCGGCACTCTTCCTGACGGCCGTTTACGGACTGAACGAGGCGGTTCCGGAACTGATGTCGCTGGCCGAAACCATGAAAATCGGAATCATCGTGGGCGGCATGGTGTTGGGCGGCATCCTGATCTCGCTCTGCTTCACGTTCTTCGCCGTCAACAAGTTCGTCAACATGAAATCCAACAAGATCTATCTCTACTAAAAATCCCCGTACCATGAAAAAATTCAAGGAGATCAACGATAAAAACGATCCGAAGATGCCGCTCTCGCTCAAAAATTACATCCTGTTGCTCGCCGGACTGATCGTCATCATTCTGGGCTTCGTCCTGATGGCCGGCGGCGGCAGCGACTCGCCCGACGAGTTCAACTACGCCATGTTTTCCTGGCGCCGCATCACGCTCGCCCCGATCCTGGTGATCGGCGGCTTCATCTTCGAAATTTACGCCATTCTCAAACGATTCTGAATCCGGACTTCTCCGACCGCCGGAAGCCGGGTTGCAACCCGCGCTTCCCCGACACCGAAATATCCCCGAGAACTGTAAAATGGAAACCATTCAAGCTATCATCCTGGGCATCGTCCAGGGTCTGACCGAATTCCTGCCCGTATCGAGCAGCGGCCATCTGCAACTGGCCAAAGAACTGCTGGGCGTCGATCCCGAAGTGGGAGGACTCACCTTCGATCTCACGCTGCACGCCGCGACGGTCCTGAGCACGATCGTCGTGCTCTGGAGCGAAATCAAACGCTTGGTCGTGGGACTCTTCTCCAAACGATTCAACGCGGAACAGGCCTACGTGCTGAAGATCATCCTTTCGATGATCCCGGTAGTCATCGTGGGCTTCACGCTGGAACCTTTTCTCCAGTCGCTCGTCGAAGACCTGCCGAATCACGGCATCCTGCTGCTGGTCGGAACCATGCTGCTGGTCACGGCCGTACTGCTGACCTTCGCCTATTACGCCAAACCCCGCCACAAGGCGACCATCTCCTACCGCGACGCCTTCATCATCGGTCTGGCGCAGGCAGTCGCCACACTGCCGGGTCTGTCGCGCTCGGGCACGACGATCGCCACGGGACTGATCCTGGGCAACCGCAAGGAGAGCGTGGCCCAATTCTCCTTCCTGATGGTGCTGGCACCGATCCTGGGCAAAATGGTTCTCGATCTGATGAGCGGAGAACTGGCCGCCCAGAGCATCGGGACCCCCTGCTCGCCGGATTCGCTGCTGCGTTCGTAGTCGGCTGTCTGGCCTGCAAATTCATGATAAACATCGTAAAACGGGGAAAGCTCAACTGGTTCGCCATCTACTGTACGCTGGTCGGAGGGCTGGCCATCATCCGCTATTTCGTGATCCAATAATCCGCACATGACGCAACAATCCGAACTGAACCTACAGGGAATCGACTTCGAAGAGGGCTACATCGCCGTCATCGACAAACCGCTGGAGTGGACCTCCTCGGACGTAGTCCGCAAAATCAAGTTCGCCCTGCGCAGGGCCGGTTACCCGAAAATCAAGGTCGGCCATGCCGGAACACTCGATCCGCTCGCAACGGGCATCCTGCTGGTCTGCATCGGCAAGGCGACCAAAATGGCGGACGCCCTGCAAGCCGAGGAGAAAGAGTACGTCGCCGACCTGATGCTGGGCGCTACGACCCCCAGCTTCGACCTCGAACACCCCATCGACAGGACCTATCCCTTCGAACATATCACGCGCGAAGCGGTCGAGGAGGTACTCCGCTCGCTCACCGGCGAACGGCTGCAAACCCCGCCCCTCTATTCGGCCAAGAAGGTCGAAGGCGTCCGGGCCTACGAGCTGGCCCGCGCGGGCGAAGAGGTGGAACTGCGCAAAGCGCTCATCAACATCTACGAAATGGAGCTCATGGAATACGACCTGCCCCGCATCCGCATCCGGGTCCGGTGCAGCAAGGGGACCTACATCCGTTCGCTGGCCGGAGAGATCGGCCAGGCGCTCGGCAGCGGTGCGCACCTCACCTCGCTCTGCCGCACCCGCAGCGGAGGTTTTCGGCTCGATGCGGCGCACGAATTGAACTTTTCTCGAAAACTGCAAAAGCTGAAACAAAATAACTTATTTTTCGTATAGATAAATTGACGGTTTATCTTGCTCCGTACCCGCAAAACTGCCTGCAGCGCTGCCCACGGACCGAAAAATGTTCGCAAATACTTTTAGCCATGAAACTATCGCAATACGGTTACGACTTCTCCGCCGACCTGCTGGCGAAATACCCGGCCGAAAACCGGGACGAATCCCGCCTGATGGTGGTCAATCGTGCCAAGGGCACCATCGAACACCGCATTTTCAAGGAGATCATCGAATACTTCGACGAAAAGGACCTCTTCATCTTCAACGACACGAAGGTTTTCCCCGCCCGTCTGTACGGCAACAAGGAGAAGACCGGCGCCGAGATCGAAATCTTCCTGCTGCGCGAACTCAACCGCGAGTTGCGCCTGTGGGACGTACTGGTGGATCCGGCCCGCAAAATCCGCATCGGCAACAAGCTCTACTTCGGCGACGACGACCTGCTGGTAGCCGAGGTGATCGACAATACCACTTCGCGGGGCCGCACGCTCCGGTTCCTGTTCGACGGGTCCTACGAAGAGTTCAAAGAAACCCTCTTCAAACTGGGCGAAACCCGCTGCCCAAGTGGGTGCGCGAAAAGGTCGAGCCGGAAGACGCCGAGCGCTATCAGACCATTTTCGCCAGCAAAGAGGGTGCCGTAGCCGCTCCGACGGCCGGCATGCATTTCTCCAAGCACCTGTTCAAACGTATGGAGATCAAGGGGATCGAAAAGGCGTTCATCACGCTCCACGTCGGCCTGGGCAACTTCCGCACGGTCGATGTCGAAGACCTCTCGAAGCACAAGATGGACTCCGAACAGTTCTTCGTGGACGAACCCACGGCCGAAACGGTAAACAAGACCAAACGCGAAGGACATAAGATCGTTTCGATCGGCACGACGGTCATGCGAACGCTCGAAACGGCCGTTTCGACCGGCGGCATGATCAAGCCGATGGAGGGCTGGACCAACAAGTTCATCTTCGCCCCGTACGAATTTTCGGTGGCCGACGCCATGGTGACCAACTTCCAGCTTCCTACTCGACCCAACTGATGATGGGTTCGGCATTCGGAGGTTACGACCTGATAATGAATGCCTACAAAATAGCCAAAGAGGAGGGCTACCGCTTCGGAACTTATGGCGACGCGATGCTGATTCTTTAAGAAAAATCACTATCTTTGCAGAAGATAGGAGGCGGTTCGGCAATCTTTTGCGTGCAAGCCCGCGCGATTGCTCTCATCTTTCACTATCTTTGCGAAAGATAAACTTTCGTGAAGTGAGGTACGGCAGCACGACAAGGCAACTTTTCGCATTGCATCCGGCCCGTGCCTTCTTCGCCGAGCAAGCTAAAAAATCATCGTTTCCGACCGGCGGGCACTCCGAGCACACCGCACCAGGAGATGAAGAAAAAATTTCAACCAATGGCATCGAACAGGATACTATACGTCTGTCAGGAAGTGGCTCCGTATGTCCCGGATACGGAAGGGGCGCTTCTGTGCCGGCGGCTCTCGCAGGCGATGCAGGAGCGCGGCAATGAAATCCGCACATTCATGCCCCGGTACGGCTGCATCAACGAACGGCGTCATCAACTGCATGAGGTGATCCGGCTCTCGGGTATGAACCTCATTATCGACGACAACGACCACCAGCTCATCATCAAGGTCGCGTCCATCCCCGCAGCCCGCGTACAGATCTATTTCATCGACAACGACGACTATTTCGCCCGCAAAGCCATTCTCCGGGATGCCGACGAAAACTATTTCGAAGACAACGACGAACGGGCCATCTTCTTCGCCCGGGGCGTACTCGAAACGGTCAAGAAACTGCGTTGGACGCCAACGGTCGTCCACTGCCACGGCTGGTTCTCGAGTATCGTGCCGATCTATCTGAAAAAGGTCTTCGTCGACGACCCGATTTTCAAGGAGGTCAAAATCGTCGTTTCGCTCTACGGCGACGGTTTCGACAAACCGCTGGATGCAGGAATGAAGGAGAAAATCGCCAACGAAGGCGTCAAAGACAAAACTGTCGATCCTCGACACCCCGTCATACGAAAACCTCTGCCGTTACGTTATGGAGTATGCCGACGGCATCATTCTGGCTTCCGATGCGGTAACCCCCGAAATTATCGAGTTGGTCCGCAACAGCGGCAAACCGCTCCTGGAATACCAGTCGCCCGACGCAGAGGACTTTTTCGACAACTACAACCGATTCTATGATTCGATCCAGTAAAATACGCCGGGCCGCCGAATTGGCCGCCGTTCTCACCGCAGCGGGCATGGTCTTCTTTACAGGTTGCACGAAAGTGGACGACCGGCTGGGCGCAGGCTACCAACCGGGGATCAGCAGATGAAGATCGGTCTGAAAGTTTTCGCGCTCGCACCCGACGCCGAGCGGCCCTATTTCGAAACTCGACTCTACAAAACCGACTCTCTCAAGGCTTCCAACCTGGGAGAGGGGTATTTCGGTGTGATGCACGACGAAACTTTCGGGCGTCGCACGGCAGGTTTCCTGACCCAATACCGCGCCGTAGCCCTCTCCGATACGACCGGCTTCGGTTACCAGCCCATTTTCGACTCGATCGAACTCAAAATCAAAATCTCGAACTACGGAGGCGACACCCTCAAGCCGATGACGTACAACGTCTATGAGGTGATTTCGAACGATTACCTCAATCCCTCGCTGACAGCCCCGGCCGGAGCAGGCAGCGTCGCCGACACCCTTTTCTACCCGACCTTCGATCCGACCCCTACCTCAACCCCAATCCGGTATTCACCTTCACCTTCCCCAACGGCGACGACCGGACCGGCCACGGAGTACGTCACCCTGCAGCCTACGCCCGAAGGACGGGGCTCATCAAGCGTCTGATGCTGCTCGAAGGCAAAGTACAAGGGCGATATGACGATCTACCGCAATCCGGAGCTTTGGGTGGACTATTTCAACGGTATTTACATCAAGCCGGCCCAGGAAAATCCGTCGGGAGAAGGGAACCTGTTCGCTACGAACCTCGCGGAGTCGGGTCTTCTGATGTACACCCGCAGCCGGAACAGAACCGACCCGACGCTGATCCAGGATACGATCACGGCCAGCTACCTCTTCTACCGCGAAGACGATCCCTACGGCAATGTTTCGATCAATACCATCCGGCATGATTACACCGGCTCCAAGATCAATCCGGCCGACATCGACGAGCGGAACGAACAGCGGCCCCTGAACCCCAACGTATATGTCGAAGGGATGGACGGCGTAATCACGGAGCTGACCCTCACGGACGCCCTGTTCGAAGGAATCGAAGCCCTCTACAAGGAGGTTACGGACGAATCGGGCATGCCTTACACCTCGATCGCCATCAACCAGGCGGAACTGATGATCTACCTCGAAAGAGCGATTACGATTGGGAAAAGATCGACGTGGGAGCCATCACTCCCTGCTGGACGCATCATTCGAGCGCTTGGGCCTCTATGCCGATTACAAGCACGTACTGGGCATTTCGGATTACTATTACACCTACGAAGGCTCTATTCAAGCCAGAACTTCCAGTTGCCGTACGGAGGTTACCTCAACCGCAGCCAAGGCTGTTATGTCATGGACATCACCAGTCACCTGCAGGAGGTATGGAACGGCTACCTGAAATCCCAGGAATCGAAACCGGCGGCAGCCAAACGGAGAATCCCCCCCCGGACGATCTACATCGGACCCGAAGCCTACGGGCTCTTCACGATGCCCTATACATCGGCACAAGGCATGGAAAATACCGCAAACAACGCGCCGATCAAAGCTGCGCCTGATTTACACGATGATAAAATAGCGAAGCACCTGCGGATAACCTAAGTACGAACTTAGGTTATCTTGCGTTAGTGAAAAGATACTGAATGTTATGCAGGAAAATTTAGTAATAGTCGAGTCCCCGGCCAAAGCCAAGACCATCGAAAAATTCCTGGGCAAGGATTTCGTCGTCAAGTCGAGCTTCGGGCATATCCGGGACCTCTCGAAAAGATCTCGGCGTCAATCTGGACAAGGACTACGAACCGGTCTATGAAATTCCGAGCGACAAACGCAAGGTTGTCGAGGAACTTTCGTCGCTGGCCAAGAAGACCAAGACCGTCTGGCTCGCGTCCGATGAAGACCGCGAAGGAGAGGCGATCGCCTGGCACCTCGCAGAGGTTCTCGGCCTGCCGATCGACCAAACCAAGCGAATCGTTTTCCACGAAATTACCAAACCGGCAATTCTGGCAGCCATCGAATCGCCCCGCACGATCGATATGAATCTGGTAAATGCCCAGCAGGCACGCCGCGTGCTGGACCGGCTGGTCGGTTTCGAGCTATCGCCCCTGCTTTGGAAAAGGTGCGGCCCCAACTCTCGGCCGGACGCGTACAGAGCGTCGCCGTACGGCTGCTGGTAGAGCGGGGCGGGAGATCATCGCATTCCGCTCGACGCCCTACTACCGTGTCGTAGCACAGTTCTACGCCGCCGCCGATCCCGATAAAACCCTTTTCAAGGCGGAACTGTCCACCCGCTTCGATACCCGCGAGGAAGCAGAGACTTTCCTGCGCAGCTGCATCGACGCCCGGTTCACCGTCGCCAAAGCCGAGGAAAAACCGGCACAGCGCTACCCGCGCCTCCGTTCACCACCTCGACGCTCCAGCAGGAGGCGGGCCGCAAACTCGGAATGTCGGTATCGCAGACGATGTCCGTGGCGCAGCACCTCTACGAGCAGGGTTTGATTACCTACATGCGTACCGACTCGGTAAATCTCTCGAAGCAGGCGATCGGCCAGTGCAAGGAGGAGATCATCAAACTTTTCGGTGAGAAATATTCGTCGGCACATAATTACAAGACAAAAACCAAAGGCGCACAGGAAGCCCACGAGGCCATCCGGCCGTCGTATATCGAGCGGCAGTCGATCGAGGGCACGCCCGCCGAGAAGAAACTCTACGACCTGATCTGGAAGCGGACGGTCGCCTCGCAGATGGTTCCTGCGGAGCTCGACCGCACTACGATCGTCATCGATATCGCCGGTTCGGATGCCCAGTTCGTCGCCACGGGCGAAGTGATCCGTTTCGACGGATTCCTGAAACTCTACTCGGAATCCACGGACGAGGAGCCGGGCGAAGAGGATCGGGCATCCTCCCAAAATGGCCCAAGGCGAGCGTCAATCCCGCGCAAATTACAGCCACGGAACGCTTCACCGCACCGCCGGCCCGTTACAACGAGGCATCGCTCGTGAAGCGGCTCGAAGAGCTGGGCATCGGGCGTCCTTCGACCTACGCCCCGACCATCACGACGATCATCAACCGCGGTTACGTGGTCAAACAGAACAAGGAGGGTCAGAAACGCAGCTACGTGCAACTTACGCTGACCGGCAGCAAGATCGCCGAAAAGGCTTACCGAAACCTACGGCAAGGAGAAAAACCGACTCCAGCCGACCGATATCGGCATGGTGGTCAATGACTACCTCGAATCGCAATTCGAGCCGATCATGGACTACAACTTCACGGCCAACGTCGAAAGGAGTTCGACCGCATCGCCGACGGAGAGATCACCTGGAACAGCATGATCGACGATTTTACGGTCCTTTTCATAAAATGGTCGATCATGCGACCACGACCCAGACGACCAAAACAACCAGATACGTATCCTGGGCACCGACCCCACTACGGGGCATACGGAAAAGCCCGCATCGGCCGCTACGGTCCGATGGTCGAAATCAAAGGCAACGAAGGGGAAAAGAGCCGTTTCGCATCGCTCAAGAAGGGGCAGTTGATCGAATCGCTCACCCTCGAAGAGGCTCTGGCGCTCTTCAGCCTGCCCGCAACCTGGGGCCCTACGAAGGGAAGATCTGGTCATCGGCATCGGAAAGTTCGGGCCCTACGTGCGGCACGGCAAATCGTTCGCATCGCTCGCCCGCACGGACGATCCCTATACGATCGGCTACGACCGCGCTGCGGAGCTCGTGCGCGAACAGCAGACCCACGCCGTTGCAGCGAACACTCCGCTCAAAACCTTCGCCGAAGAGCCCGAACTACTGATTAAAAACGGCCGTTACGGTCCTTATATCGCCTACAAAGGCAAGAACTACCGTATTCCCAAAGGGACCAAACCCGAGGAGATCACTCTCGAAGCGTGCATGAAAATCATTCAAACTTCTAAAATAACAAACCCCAAAATTACGATAAAAAACTGCTGTTACTCGCAGGCCTGGCACTTATGGTGTGCTCCGCATCGGCCAAGAAACCTGCACAGAAGACCCAGGAGGAAGGCTACAAGTTCACCGACTTGACCACCGTACCGACCACTTCGGTCAAAGACCAGCACCGCAGCGGCACCTGCTGGTGTTATTCGGCTCTTTCGTTCCTGGAAAACGAAATTCTGCGGGCTGGCGGGCCGGAGATGGACCTGTCCGAAATGTGGATCGTCCGCAACATGTATTTCGATAAAGGCGTTAAATACGTCCGCCTGCACGGACATCTGAACTTTGCGGAAGGCGGTGCAGCCCACGACGTAATCGAAGGCATCAAGAAATACGGCATCGTACCCCAGGAGGTCTATCCGGGTCTGAACTACGGCACGGAGAAACCGGTCTTCGGCGAGCTCGACGCAGCACTGAAAGCCTACCTGGACGCAGTTATCAAGGCAAGAAACAACGGGGTGCTGACTACGGCCTGGCAGGACGGTCTGAATGCGCTGCTGGACACTTATTTCGGCGTGCGCCCTGAAAAATTCACCTACGAAGGCAAGGAATATACCCCCGATCGTTCGCAGCGTCGCTGCCGATCGACATGGACGACTATGTAGACGTAGGTTCCTTCACGCACCATCCGTTCTACACGGAGTTCATCATCGAAGTCCCCGACAACTGGATGTGGGGCACGGTTTACAACGTACCGCTGGAGGAGATGATGGCCGTGGTCGATAATGCCCTGGCCAACGGTTACTCGATCGAATGGGCTACCGACGTCAGCGAAAAGGGCTTCGACCGCATCAAGGCGATCGGAATCATTCCCGAAACCGACATCGACGGCATGGAGGGTACCGAGGCCGAGAAGTGGGGCAAATTGAGCGCCGCCGAGAAAGAGGCCGCCCTCTACAAGTTCGACAAACCCGTCAAGGAGAAGAAGATCACGCAGGAGATGCGCCAGATCGCTTTCGACAACTACGAAACTACGGACGACCACGGCATGGTAATCGTGGGTACGGCCGTCGATCAGCAGGGCAATCCCTTCTTCAAGGTAAAGAACTCGTGGGACGTACGTCCTCCCTACGACGGTTACTACTACTTCTCGCGTCCGTTCGTGGAGTACAAAACCCTGTCCGTTATGGTAAACAAGAACGCCATTCCGCAGGAGATCCGCACCAAACTCGGAATTTAATCCAAAACACAAAATCAAAACAGAGCCGGTGGATCACCGGCTCTGTTTTATTATCGTAAAGCTCTTTCTGCGCAGATATCCCTATCGTTACGACCAACGCCCGGAGGCACCGACACCTCCTCGCTCCTGCTCCGTATTCAAGCCAAATCGGACGCGTGCAACGATCCGTCCGAGAGTTCTGTCGTATTTCCCGGATCGAGCGAATGCCCCATCAATTCACCGAAAGAGTCTGTAATCGATATTTTCAAAACTCAGATACGCCGTTCCGCATGGGGCCGGTGTCTGAATTTACGAACCTGGTAGAAGAGCAGCACGGCGGCCAGCAGAGAGGCCGTACCGTCGGCAATCGGCATCGACATCCAGACACCCAGCGTACCGAGATGCGGCGGCAAAACAAGGAGCAGCGGGATGAGGAACAGCATCTGCCGCGTGAGGGAGAGGAAAATCGCCTTGTGCGGCTTGCCGATATATTGGAAAAAATTGGAAGTCACGATCTGGAATCCGACGATCGGGAAAACGCACAACACGATCCGCAGCCCCTCGGCCGCCGTAGAGATCATCCGCTCGGCCGCAGCTCCGTCCGCAGCATCGACGAAGAGCATCGCCACCTGCCGGGGAAAGAGCTGTCCCAGCAGGAATCCCGTCGTCGTCACGCAAACCGCACACACGACGGTCTGCCGCAGGACCTTCAACACCCGGTCGTACCGCCGGGCGCCGTAATTGTACCCACGATGGGCTGCATGCCTTGATTCAGTCCAGAAACGATCATCAGGAAGAGCATCGCCACCCGATAAATGATGCCATACGCCCCGATCGCCACGTCGCCGCCGTACTCCCGGAGCGATTTGTTCACGACGATCACTACCGCCGAAGCACAGAGGTGCAGCAGAAACGAAGCCATACCGATAGAAAAGATCTTGCCCACGACCGACGCCTGCAAGCGGAAAATCCCCCGTTCGAACCGGATGAAACTTCCCCGGGAAGAGAAGTGGATGAGCGAAACCGAGAGCGCCGCGACCTGGGCCAGCACCGTCGCGGCCGCCGAACCGCGAATACCCCAGCCGAACCCGAAATGAACAGCGGATTGAGCAGACAGTTCAACACGACGGCCGTCAGCATAATCGCCATGGCTCTCCTCGGATAACCCGAAGCACGGATCACTTCGTTCAGGCTCAAATACATATGGGTAACGATCGTACCGCCGATAATGATCTGCATGAAATCTCGTGCATAACCGATCGTAGCGTCGCTCGCCCCGAAGAAGCAGAGAATGGGGTCCAGCAGCAACAGACCTACGGCCGTAAAAGCGCCGCTACCAGAAAATTGAGCAACACCACATTGCCCAACACCCTCGGCAGCCTCCCGGCGTCCCTGCCCCAGCCGGATCGAGGTGAGCGCCGCAGCACCGATCCCGATCAACGACCCGAAAGCCGACGCGATGTTCATCAGAGGCATCGAAAGCGCCACGCCGGAAATGGCGATCGGACCGACGCCGTGTCCGATGAAAATGCTATCGACGATGTTGTAGAGCGACGAAGAGGTCATCGCGATAATCGAAGGGATCGCATAACGGACGAGCAGCGACGAAATCCGGTCGGAACCTAAACGAAGCGGGGTGACAGCCTGTTTCATCGTTACAAAATAACAATAACATTCGGAATAACGCCCCGACCGACCGGATTTCGTCGGCAGGAGGTTCGATTTCCGGCCGCCCGATACGAAAAGGATTTGTGAAACTTCCGGCAAGGAGGAGGGTATTCGTCCCATTTCGGCAGGAAGAAGGTTCCGAATCCTCCGCAGGCCGCCCGACATCCCTCCCCGGCGGCAAAACGGTCTGCCAACAGACGATCCGAAATTTCAAGAGCACCGAAGCCCGCCTCGAAGCTGCCGGGCGGCATCCTTGCATCCGGCGCCGCAGACAGCGCCCCAAGCGTCCGAAAATCAACTCCTCGGCGGAACCTCCATTATAGAACGACAGACACCCCGAAAGTCCCGAACCGAATTACGCCTGCAAGCATAATCACACCAAGATATAGGCTGCAAGAAGCTACTCCTCCCTCCGAAGTCCGATTTCCAATGCGGATTCCCGCAAATACGGCCCGTCATCCGGCCTTCGTCCGGATCGAAACGCTCGATCCGTAAATCCCGGAGCAGATCGAGGTTCCGCCGCCCCGAATATTTGTAAAGCGTCTCCTTGGCGCACCAGAGGGCCGGCAACAACAGCGGACTGTCGGACAACTGCCGCTCTTCGGCAGAAGCAAAGCGGGCTGCCGCCCGACCGAAATCGCGGGCAAGCGGCTCGATATCGACGGCACATGGACGGTCGGAGAAACAGACCGCAACGTATCCGGGGCAGTGGGAAACTCCGATATGGAGGGATAATTGCATACGACGGAGCTCCGACCGCATTATATGCGATTTCGGCATCCGGCAGACGACGGTAAACAATCGACCGCCACATCAGAAACTCTTCGCGGCGGGAAGCCGGCTTCAACGCCGCAGCCAACCGGAGATCCCGTTCGGGCACCAGCCGCAGCAACCGTTCCCAGGACAAAACCTTTTCGATACAAAGGATATTATCCATGCAGACGGACTTTGATCTTGTCGATGCGGTGTCCCTCGATCTCCTCCACAGTGAACCGCACATCGTGAGCCGTTACCGTATCCCCCTTTTTCAGGAAGTCGCACTTCAGTTCGAGCATCAGACCGGCCAGTGTTTCGGCACGCCCCTTGACATCGGCGAAAGTACCTTCGGCAATCTCCACAATGCGTTCGAAATCGCCGATATGGGTCTTGCCGTCGAACAGGTAGGTATCTTTGTCCAAACGGGTATAAAACACTTCGTCCTTGTCGCTTTCGTCCGAAATTTCACCCACTACCTCCTCGACGATGTGTTCGAGCGACACCAGTCCCAGCGTCGAGCCGTACTCATCGACGACGATCGCCATGTGGATCTTCTGGTTCTGGAAATCGGCCAGCAGGTCGTTGATCTTCTTGTGCTCGGGCACGAAATAGGGCCTGCGGATCAGTTGCTGCCAGCCGAATTCGTCGCCCCGGTCGATATGCGAAAGCAGGTCCTTGACATAAAGCGTTCCCTTGATGTTGTCTATGTCGTCCTCGTAGACCGGGATGCGCGAAAATCCCGACTCGATAATGGTCTGCTTGACCTGTTCATAGGAATCCGTGATGGCAACGGCCGTAATATCCACCCGGGGTTTCATGATCTCCTGCACCTCGGTATTGACGAAGCTGACGATGCCCGAAAGCATCCCGTGCTCCTCCTTGGAGGCCGTGCGTGTCATATCGATCGCATCGGCCAGTTCGCCGATGGAAATTTCCTGATGGTGGGCAGCCCGCTCGCTGATACGGTTTCCGGTGCGCACCAGCACATACGACAACGGATAAAAATCCATCGCAGCACCAAAGGGGCCGCGCAGCGAAACCGGCGAACCGCAAAGGAATCGTCTGCGCCGCGACTTTAGGCAGAATCTCCCCGAAAAGCAGCAGCAGGAACGTCACGATCACCGTCTTGAAAAGAAACTCGAAACGGGCGAAAGTGAAAAGCGAATCGATGATCTCCGAAGAGAGGATAACGATACCGATATTGACCAGATTATTGACTACCAGAATCGTAGCCAGCAGCAAATCGGCCTTGCCCAGCAGATTCAGCATCCGCCGGCAAACCGGCGTATCGTGCCGCCGGATCTTGCGCACATCGTTGCCCGAAAGCGAAAAAAAAGCGGTTTCGGGCCGGAAACCAACGCCGAAACCAATAGCAGGAACAAAGTCACACAACACAGCACCACGACATGAAACGTCATGCCGTGATAGATGATGGCCGCAGCACTATCTTCCAAATCCAATCCGTTTTATGTTAATCGAACAGCGACTCGGAGCGGTTTTCCTCCGCACGCTCCGCAGCACCCTTCTCCTCCTTAAGCACCTCCTTGCGGCCCGCAGGCATCTCGACGATGAACTGCGCCTTACGCGACTGATAAGCCGGTTTGGCGAGGATCTGGTCGATATTGCTGTAACGGGTCGATTTCTCGCCCAGGATCACCTGCTCCAGAGGGCGTGTCTGCGGAGTGGCCTTGCCGGGCTTGCCCACCGGTTCCAACACCGGCTTTCCGGCAGGGTCGGCACCTTCCGGGACAGGCTTGACGATCCGTGCGGGCGGAATGACCGTCTCCATCATCCGCTTCTCCTCGTCGCCCTCGAATCCCGTCGCCACCACCACCAGCTCGATGGCATTGCCCAACTGGGGTTTCTCGCTCGTACCCCAGATGATATTGGCGTTGTGAATGTTGCCCGACTCGTCCTCGACGCTGGCATGCGCCTGGATATACTCCAGAATCCGCACCACCTCCTCGTACATCAGCTCTTCGGCATTGGCCACCGAGATATTGAGCAGAATGTTGCGGGCTCCGGAAATCAGGTTGTGATCCAACAGGGGCGAATGCAGCGACGCTTCGGCCACCGCCTCGGCCCGGTTGTCGCCTTCGGCCGTCGCTACGCTCATGTGCGCGCGACCGCTGTCCCGCATCACCTTCGACACGTCGGCGAAATCGACGTTCACCAGGTCGCTCTCCACCGTGATGATCTCGGCGATGCCCTTCGCAGCCGAAGCCAGGATGTCATCGGCCTTGCCGAAAGCCTGCTTCAAGGCCAGACGGCCGTATATTTCAAGAATATTCTCGTTGTTGATAATCAGCAGCGAATCGACGTTCTGACGCAGCTCCTCGATGCCCCGGAACGCCTGTTCGTAACGGATCTTGCCTTCGACGGCCAGCGGCGAAGTGACGATGCCGACGGTCAGCATTCCCATCTCCTTGGCCAGCTTGGCGATCACCGGCGAAGCGCCCGTACCCGTACCGCCGCCCATACCGGCGGTGATGAAGACAATCTTGGTCCCCGACGCCTCGAAACGCTGGAGCACCACATCGAGCGACTCGATGGCGGCCTTGCGTCCGTTTTCAGGGTCGTTTCCGGCCCCCAATCCCTCGCCGCCGAGGCGTACTTTCAGCTCCACGGGACTCTTGTCGAGCGCCTGCTGGTCGGTGTTGCAGACCATAAAGTCCACGCCCTTGATCCCCAGGTTCCACATGTGATTCACGGCATTGCCGCCCGCACCGCCGACACCGACTACCATGATAATGGAAGGATTCGTGCGGGCAGCGGCCAACTGGGTGATTACATCGTCTGTCATATCGTTTCGTTTCTCTTGTCTTAATCGTTAAATCTCCTCGTCATCGGCGGCATTGAAGCCCTCGTTGATCTTGTCGAGCGTCCGCTTGAAAATACTCCGCCAGTTGCGTTCCTTTTTCACCGGCTCCTGCACGGGAGCCTGAGGCGCGGGCTCCTCTCCGGCATCGTCCGCCTCGGGCTCGACCGCTGCGGATTCCGCACGGGCAGCCTCCCGACGCGCATACGCCGCATTGACCGTTTCCGCAGAAGGCCGTGTCGGCGCATAGGGCTGGGGTTGCGGCCGCGACTGGGGCTGCGGAGGCTGGAATCCCGGCACAGAGGTCGGCGGGACAGGGCGACGGGGCGAAAGGCCCGCCTTGTCCTCGATCACGTTGCACGAACCCATGCCGGCCCCCTTGAGCAACAGTCCGACGACCGTGGCGAACGCAGGGTTCGCAACCGCCTCGCGCGAATCTTCGCTGATGCCTGTTTCGGCGCTTGCGATACGAACGTCCATGCCGGTCACACGACGGAACAATTCGTCTATATCCTTGAGTCGGGTCGAGCCGCCCGTCAGCACGATGCCGTAGGCCAACCGCTCGGCATACCCCGAATCCCGGATCTCCTGCTGCGCGAATTCGACGCTGTCGGTAGCCCGGGCCTCGATGACGGTGGCCAGGTTGCGCAGCAGAATATCCTTGGCTTCGCGGGCCGTGCGACCGCTCACGCGGATCAGCTTGTCTTCGGGAGCGAGCTCGGCAACAGCCGAACCGTATTTGCACTTGAGGCTCTCGACATGTTTTCGGGAATGCTCTGCGAACGGATGTCCCGGTTGATGGCGCTCGCTCCCATCGGGATCGTCGCCACGTAACGCGGCACGCCCCGGTAATAAACCGCAACGTCGGTCACGCCTCCACCGATATCCACGACGGCCACCCCCTCCTCCTTCTCATCGGAAGAGAGTACGGCTTCGGGCGTCGCCAGCGCATTGGGGAATACCCCCAACATACGGATACCGAGCCGCCGGAGAGCCATGTCGAGCCGTTGCAGCGGCGTCTTGCCGCAAAGTATGAAGTTGAAAGTCGAAGACAACCGCTTGCAGAACGAACCGACCGGATTGCGCACCTCCTCGGCATCATCCACCATATAATGCTGCGGAATACGCTCCATGATCGTTTCGTCGTCGGGGGCCTGGACGTTGCGCATACGATCGAACAGGGCATCTACATCGCCCTGGTTCACCCCGTTCTGGGGATCGTAGGTAAAGACGTGGTCGGTATGGCGGGCACAACGGACGAACTCGCCCGAAATGCCGGCATAAGCCTCCGTAATTCGAACGCCGAGCGTCGATTCCACCTCGGCGACAGCCTCCCGGATGGCATTGCACGCCTGTTCGATATTATCGATCCGGCCGGCCTTGACCCTCGACCGGTTTGGAAACGACGGCTTCGATACCGAGCGTTCCGTCTTCGCGTTTCGACCCGACAGCGACCACCACGTTCGAAGAACCGAGGTCGATGGCTACCGTATAACTCTTTTTTCCACTGTGCTCTATCTATTTTTCATTGAATCGTTTCCCAGCCTCTTCCCTGCCCGGCACATATTACGCAGGCAGATCCGGCTCCTGCATCTCGAAAACCTTACCACTCCGTACAGACGACCTGCCAGGCGTACTTCACGTTGATCGTCCGGTACCGATCCCATCCGGCTTTTCCGAGTCCCTCCCGGTAAAACCACAGCAACTTATCCAGTTTCTGCTCGGCATCGTCCAAGCGGCCGAAAAGGATGGTATAGTTGCCGCTCCGGGGCGTAAGTTCCAGGTCGATAGCCCCGCTTTCAGTGGTGCGGGCCGTTATCTGAGCGATTTCCGACCGCCAGAAATCGTCGTTTTCCATCCATTTTACAAAGGTAGTCAGTTTCGAGAAATCTTCGTACCTTTTCGCCAAAATTTTTTGTCGGCGACGCTCGGCTTCCTGTTTTTCGGAAATTTTGTCGATCGCCGACTGAATCACCTGAGCCTCATAGCGATATTTGCGGCGCAACTGCTCCTTGTGCTTGCGGAGTTCCCGCACCCGCTCGCCGAAGGACTCCGAAGATTCGAACCATCTCTTTTAATCAGCATCCGCCGCAGCGAACGGATATTTTCATCGTTCTTCAGCTCCCGTCGGTAAAGAGGGTATTTTTCCCGTTCCAACTCCGCGATCTTATCGTCGATCTGTTGCATCTGCTCCCGCCTGTAATCCGCCGCATACCCACATAGGAGGCCGGGAACGGGGACGGTAGGTACCCGTAATCACCGGCACATAAACCGACGAGGCACGGGGCACTGCAAACAGATAGCCCTCCTCGGTCACGTACGAATTATAGCCGTCGATCAACAGCCGCATCAGAGGCGTCCGTTGCCAGACGGCGACATGCAGCACGCCCGAATAGGAAACCGTAACCCGGGCGTCGGCGACGAATCCATTGCGGGCGATAAGCCGCTCCAGCGCATCCAGCCGCACGGCACCGATCTTCTCGCCGACGGTTTTGATGCCGCTGCGGGCGAGCCATCCCCGAACGGTAGCTTCCGACACCAGCCGCAACTGCGAGGTGCTGTCCACCACTTCGACCTCGATGCGCGTCACAGGCTGCTCCGCACGATGACGGCGCACCTTGCCTCCCGCATAGAGCAAATAAGCGGCCACACCGCCCCAAAGCAGTGCAAGAAGCGTATATTTCAGGTATTTCGGCATTCGTCAATGGTTGAATCTCATCCCGGCGTTTACTTCCCGCCCCGGTACGGCCGCGACGGACACGGCCTCGAAAAAAACAGATCGTCCCCGGCAGACGGCGAATCAGGCTTTTTCCCGCAATTTTCTGCCAGTGCCCGCAGCAGGCGTCGATATTGCCCGCGCCGAAGCTGACGACTACATCGGTATCCATCGCAGCCACCTTTTCGGCCAACTCCGCACGGTCGCAGATCGTCCAGGGCACCGTCAGCAGACGGCCGATCATCTCGGATTCCACCCCCGGAATCGGCTCCTCGCGGGCCGGATAGATCGGCAGCAGTACCACCCGGTCGGCATGCGACAGCGCCTCGGCGAACTCGCGGTAGAAATCCCGCGTGCGGGTGTAGAGGTGCGGCTGGAAAAGCGCCGTCAGCCGCCGCCCCGGAAACATCTTCTTGACCGAAGTGATCGCCGCCGCCAACTCGCGCGGGTGGTGGGCGTAATCGTCCATATAAACCTGCCGGGGCGTATTGACATAAAATTCGAAACGTCGCTTGACCCCTCGAACGAGGCCAGCGCCTCCGCAGACGCTCCGCATCCAGCGGCTCGCCGTCCCGCTCCGACGCGCACCAGAGCGCCGCCACGGCCGCCACGGCATTCTCGATATTGACCCAACCGGGAATACCCAGCGTGCACCCTTCGACAACGCCGCCGGGCGTCACCAGATCGTACCGATAGTGACCGCCCTCGAGCAGCGTCACGTTGCGGGCGTAAAAATCGCACGGCTCGTCGTACGAATAGCGGTAAACCCGGATACCGGGGTTCCCGATCTTCAGATCGACACCCCGCTTGACGACCAGCGCCCCGCCTTCGCGGATCTGGCCGATAAACTGCGAGAAAGCCTCGCGCAATGCCTTGTGCGTACCGTAAATATCCAGATGATCGGCATCGGCCGAGGTGACCACCGCCACGTCGGGCCACAGCCGCAGGAACGAACGGTCGAACTCGTCGGCCTCGACCGCCAGACGCCGGCCGGAGCCGAGCACCAGGTTACTCGAAAAATTCCGGGAAATACCCCCCAGGAAAGCGCTTCCGCCGCCCGTCACCCGGTGGTTGAGCCATGCCACGAGCGTCGTGGTCGTGGTTTTGCCGTGCGTACCAGCCACCGCCATCACGAACTTCCCTGTGAAGATACCCCAGCATCTGCGAACGCTTGTCGATCTCGAACCCATTCTGCCGGAACCAGCGCAATTCGGCGTGATCCGCCGGAACTGCCGGCGTATAGACCACGATCGTCGTGGCCGGATCCCGGAAATCCACCGGAATCTGCGCCGGATCCTCTTCATAGTGAACAACGGCTCCTTCGGCCTCGATCTGGTCCGTGAGATGCGACCGCACCCGGTCGTAACCCGCCACCCTTCGGCCTTCGTGGAGGAAATACCGGGCCAGAGCACTCATGCCGATCCCCGATTCCGAGAAAATATACGTTGAACTGCATTCGTTGTTTTCCGGCTCGGCAGAGTCCGAACAGATTCGGTGCTCCCTCGCTCATCGAAAACATTGGTAAACTCTTTCATTGATCGATTTCTTCTTCTTTATTACACCCGGCAGGACGATTTCACCTGCCCCGCTCAGGCATTTTCCCCGCTCGGTCGCTCCCGGCGGCTCTATTTCGACTGCGGCAACTGTTTCTCGATTTCGTTCACGATCCGCTCGGCGGAATCGGGAATGGCCAGCGCCTCGATATTGCGGCTCAATTCGGCCAAACGGACCGGATCCTTCAACAGCCCGACCGCCTCGTCCATGGCTCGGGCAACCGCCTCGGAATCGGGGATCAGCAGCGCAGCCCCTTGTCGGCCAACGCCCGGGCATTCTTGGTTTGGTGGTCCTCTGCCACGTTGGGCGACGGCACGAAAAGGGTCGGCTTGGCCACCAGACAGAGTTCCGACACCGTGCAGGCCCCGCTGCGCGAAACGACCAGATCGGCCGCCGCATAAGCGTAATCCATGCGGTCGATGAATGCCCCTGCCAGATATTCGCCGTAGGATGCTGCGCCAGAAACTCGCGCATCTCCCGCTCGTAATATTTACCCGTCTGCCAGATCACCTGCACCGGCGAAGTACCGCCCTGCCGCAGAACCCAGGCCTTCATCATTTCGTTGAGCGTCCGCGTACCGAGCGACCCGCCCACGACGAGCAGCACCGGCAGATCGTCCCGGAAGCCGAAATGCGCCAGCGCCTCGCGGCGATCCGCACCCGCTTTCGAAAACGTCCCCGCAGAGGGTTGCCCGTCATCACGATCTTCTCCTTCGGGAAAAAGCGTTCCATTCCCTCATACGACACGCAGATCGTGCGGGCACGCTTGGCCAGCAGCTTGTTGGTGACTCCCGCATAGGAGTTCTGCTCCTGAATCACGGTCGGAATCCCCATCCGCTGCGCCGCCCACAGCACCGGGCCGCTGGCATACCCTCCGAAACCGACGACCACATCGGCCCCGAAGTCGCGGATGGTGCGCCGGGCCTTGCGGATGCTTTTAAGCACCTTGAAGGGCACCGCCAGGTTTTTCAAATCGAAACGGCGCTGCAAGCCCGCAACGGGCAGACCGACGATCCGGTATCCCAATGCAGGCACCTTCTCCATCTCCATCTTGCCTTCGGCACCGACGAAGAGGATCTCGACTTCCTCCCGAAGCGCCGTCGGAGCGCTTCGGCCACAGCCACGCCAGGATAGATATGACCGCCCGTGCCGCCGCCCGAAACAATGACTCTTTTCATATTTTATTTTCGTTTCCAGCCTCGGCAGACGCATCCCCGCCGGCATAAAATTCCTGATTTTTATCCGAAATATCTCCTAACGAATCCTTACCGCTTCCGCTGCGGGTTCCGGCCCCGCCCCGCAGACACAGCCCCAGCGCCACGCCCACCGGCAGCCACGCGAGCACCGCACCGCGCAACAGTCCCACCGCCGCACCGAGCCCGATGCCCAGCAGCAGCAATCCGTCCCTCCTTTCCGGTTTCCACTTCTTCATCGCAACATCCCCATTCGATTACCGGCCCCAACTTCCCGGTCGAGCGAACGGTAGTTGATCGCCTCGGCCAGATGCGCCGTACCGATGTCGGCCGTCCCTCCAGATCGGCGATCGTGCGGGCCACCTTCACGATCCGGTCGTAGGCACGGGCGGAAAGATCGAGCCGCACCATCGCCCGTTCGAGCAGCTCCCGCGCCACCTGATCCAGCGGGCAGAACTCGCGCAACATTCTGGCGTTCATCATGGCGTTCGTATGCACGCCCGGCACCTCACGGAAACGCTCCGCCTGCACCTCCCGCGCCCGAATCACCCGCTCGCGGATCGCGGCGCTCGGCTCCGAAGGCCGCACCTGCGAAATCTCCCCGATAGCCACCGGCGTCACCTCGACCTGCAAGTCGATGCGGTCCAGCAGCGGGCCCGAAATACGTCCCATATAACGGTGCACCGCACCCGGCGGGCAGGTGCACTCTTTGGTCGGGTGGTTGTAATACCCGCAGGGACAGGGATTCATGGCCGCTACGAGGGTGAAATTGGCCGGATATTCCACGCTGTATCTCGCCCGCGAAACCACGATCTTCTTATCCTCCAGCGGCTGCCGCAGCACTTCGAGCACGCTGCGTCCGAATTCGGGCAGCTCGTCGAGGAACAGCACTCCGTTGTGCGCCAGCGACACCTCGCCCGGCTGGGGCGACTGTCCGCCGCCGATCAGCGCCACCTGCGAAGTCATGTGATGCGGCGCACGGAACGGACGCTGCGAGAGCAATCCCTCTCTGCGCCCACTTTTCCCGCCACGGGTGTATCTTGGTCGTTTCCAACGCCTCCTCGACGCTGAGCGGAGGCAGAATCGTCGGCATGCGCCGCGCCAGCATCGTCTTACCCGAACCGGGCGCACCGATCATCAACACGTTATGTCCTCCGGCCGCCGCGATCTCCAGCGCCCGCTTTACGGCCGTCTGTCCTTTCACGTCGGCGAAATCCTCGGCATAGGCACTCTGCGACGCCAAAGTTGCCTCGGCATCCACCGGCACCGTCGCATCGAATCTCCGCTCCCCGTTCAGCAGGGCGATCACCTCGCCCAGGGAGTGCAGACCGTACACTTCGACCCCTCCACGACCGCCGCTTCAGCGGCGTTTCGGCCGGCACCACGAGCCGCCGCAACCCTCGTCCGGGCCTTGACCGCAAGGGGCAGCACACCCCGTACGGGCCGCAGCGTTCCGTCGAGCGAGAGCTCGCCCGCGAACATCGTCGTCGGAAGCAACGCCCCGCTCACCTCGGACATCGCGGCGAGAATCCCCACGGCGATCGGCAGGTCGAAACCCGCCCCCTCCTTGCGCAGATCGGCCGGAGCGAGGTTCACCACGACCTTGCGGCCCGACATCTTGCGACCGGTATTCTCGAAAGCCGCCCGGATACGCTGCTCGCTCTCCTTGACGGCGTTGTCCGGCAGTCCGACCAAATAGAGTCCCAGACCGCCCCCGGTGAGATTGACCTCGACGGTCACCTTCACGGCGTCGATCCCGGCAACAGCCCCTGCATACGTACTGACGAACATATTATCGATCTTTCACTATACAATCAAGCGATCTTCCTCCAGCTCCGGTCCGAATTTCCGGACCCGCACTTCCAGAGCGGCGCCCCCGCCGCGAATGCGGCAAAACCGGACGCGGAAACCGGAGCCGGCTCCGCTAAAACGGCTCCTCCTCGTTCAGATTCACGGGCGCCCCGACACACCGGGCGTAAGGAACTCCTCGGGCACGCCGCCGAAGCCGCCCAGCCCGGAATTGGAACCGCTCGATACATCCTCGTACTGCCCCGGCGCAGGGCGACTGCCCGCCTCCGGCATCAGCGTTTCGTCCACATCGGCGAAGCGGGCCTGGTCCTTCAGGAAACGCAGATTGACATCCGTGACCGCACCGTTACGGTGCTTGGCGATGATGATCTCGGCCATACCCGCCGTCGGCATACCGTTCTCGTCCTGATTGATACCGTAATACTCGGGACGATGGATGAAAGCCACGATGTCGGCGTCCTGCTCGATGGCCCCCGATTCGCGCAGGTCCGAAAGCTGGGGGCGTTTCGAACCGCCGCGCAGCTCCGTAGCACGGCTCAACTGCGAGAGGGCGATGATCGGCACGTTCAACTCCTTGGCGATGGCCTTCAACGTGCGGGAGATGAAAGCCACCTCCTGTTCGCGGTTGCCCTTCGAATCCTGCGTTCCGCCGGTCATCAACTGCAAATAGTCGATGATGATGATCTGGATGTCGTTGTGTATCTTCAGACGCCGGGCTTTCGAGCGGAATTCGAAGACCGACAACGCCGGCGTATCGTCGATGTAAAGGGGGGCCGCCACTGCCCAGCGGCTTGGTCGCCGACTCCAGGTGGCGCCACTGCTCGGGCGTAAGACGGCCGCTCTTGATATCGTTGCCCGGAATACCCGTTTCGGCGATGATAAGGCGCATCATCAACTGCACCGAAGACATCTCGAGCGAGAAGAACGCCACCGGACGTTCGTGATCGACGGCCATGTTGCGGGCCATCGACAACACGAAGGCGGTCTTACCCATCGAAGGGCGTGCCGCCACGATGATGAGGTCCGACAACTGCCAGCCGAGCGTCACGCGGTCGATGGCCATGAAACCCGAAGGCACGCCGTTGAAGGCCGACGTGTTCTTGGATGCCTCCTCGATCTGCATCAGCGCCTTGGCCAGCAAATCCTTGGACGACTGTACCGAACGCTTGACGTGACCTTCGGCCACCTTGAAGATTTCGCTCTCGGCATAGCCGATCAACTCCGTCACGTCAGTCGATTCGTCGTACGAACGGCGCTGGATCTCGGTCGCGGAGCGGATCAGCTCCCGCTGCACGTACTTCTGGGCGATGATTTTGGCGTGGAACTCCACGTTGGCCGCCGAGCCAACCTTCTGCGTGAGCTGCGCCAGGTACGACGCACCGCCCACCTTCTGCAACTCCTTGCGGACCTTCAGCCGCTCGGTGACCGTATAGAGGTCGATCGGTTTGAGTTCGGTCGAGAGCTCCTCGATCGCGCGGTAGATCGTCCGATGCTCTTCGGTATAGAAAGCCTCGGGCGTGATGAACTCCTGCACGGTGATGATCGAATCCTTCTCGAGCATCAGAGCGCCGAGCACCGCCTCCTCCAGTTCGACGGCCTGCGGAGGCACGTTGCCGGGGGTATCGGTCATTGCAGCGAACGCTTCGCGGTTGCGCGAAGCGGGGTATATTCTTTAGCCATTCGTTACGTGGATTTCAACTTTCAAAAATAGACAAACGGGGCGACATATCAAAACGCCCCGGACCCCGTTTTGTCGAAAATCTGTTTACAATCGAACGATCCCCGGCAGGGATTCTCCCGGGCCGGAAAGATGTCGATAAAAGGGGCTTTCTGTCGATTCTTTTACGGTCCCTTCGGTCAGCAAAAGGCACCGACCAGAATCGGCACGCACACCTCCAGTACGATGCCGTGCAGGATGGCCAGCGGCACCAGGTCGCTGCCCGAATAACGGGCGATCGAAGGCAGACACACGTCCATCGAAGTCACGCCCGCCACCGAGATCGGGGCCAGCGGACCGCCCCAGCGGGCGAACAGCGGCATTCCGAACAGGGCGATCATCTCGCGCACGACGTTGGCCAGCAAAGCGACCGTCGCCAACTCGGCGGCGCCCTGCACGCCGAGCGTCGCGCTCTTCAGGTCGGCGATCAGCACCGACGAAAGCGAATAGTAGCCGAAACCGCTGCCTACGGCCAGACAGTCCGTCAGGCTGAATCCCCGGAGCACCAGCACGCCGAGCGCCGAAAGAGCAGGGTGCCGACGATCGTACAAAGCGGCAACAGGAGCATCCGCCAGTTGAACGTGCGCAGCATATAGTGCAGATTGTCGCCGGCCCCGAGTCCCAAGCCGACCAGCACCACCATCACCGAAAGAATAATCATCGGCAGATCGGGATCCAACAGCCACGTCGGGACGGCATCGGCATAACCGAGCGCCACGCCGACTGCAAAACGAAAACGATCAGACTATCTCTCATCGCTCCCTCCTTTCCGGAAAAGTAACGCCGGACGACGAATACCGCCGCGAAACTCCCGGCGACGCCGAGGCAGGCGATCACGGCGGCCTGCCAGCCGAAACGTCCGAAATTGACGATCAGTTCGCGGTTGGAACCGATCGTAACACCGAAAACGAAGAGCAGGGCCCACACGGTAAGCGATACTCCCCGCTCCAGCCTGGCCACAAACGACCAGTTGCGCAGCAGATAGCCCGCTCCGATTCCGGCAAACAACAGCAAAACGATACGAAACATAGCTCAATCGACAGTTAAAAAAGCCCGACGAGATACATTGCACCCCGCCGGAAAAATATTATAAAACACAAATTTCGCGCTGCAAAGATAGCGAAAGCCGAGAGAAAACAGGAACTTGTTCCCAGTTTTCCGAGGCGCATCCTATCTTCTACAAAGATAGCGAAAGGTAAGTGACAAGCCAAACCCGTTCGGACCTGGCCGGAGCAAAATCCAACCGAAACACCTCATTGTCAATGCAAAGACTACTCGATCGAAGTTACCGATCCAATCCGAAATGGCGGCGCGAAACGGCCAGTGCAGCAATGCTGACCCGACAGTCGGGCACCGCACGAAGGAGAGCTTCGGTGCAGGAAAGCAGCGTCGAACCGGTAGTCACCACGTCATCGACCAGCAGCACGTGCCGTCCGGCCAACGCTCCGGGCCGCGCGACCGCAAACAAGTCGCGTACGTTCTCCCAGCGCCCGGCCGAAGAACGGGTCGTCTGGCTCGGGTTGTTGCGCAGGCGACTGACCGCCCGATCCTCCACCGGCACTCCCATCCGGGAAGCGATCCCCTCGGCGATATAGGCAGCCTGATTGTACCCCCGGGCCAGCAACCGCCGGGTATGAAGCGGCACGGGAACGATGCAGTCCACGCTTCCGTACAGTCCGCTGTCGGCAAGGTTGCCGCCATACCAGGCACCCAGGTCGCGGGCCGTGCGCCAGCGGTTGTAATACTTGAAACCATGAATGGCCCGCTGCCAGGGACTGCCCGCAACGAACCAGAGAAAAGCCGAGGCCTGCACGACGGGAAACTCATTGCGCAGCCGCTCGGCCAGCGGATTGTCCGCACGGCGCCAGAATCCGGTCTGGGGTGCCAACGTACGGCACATCATACAGAAAGCACCCTCGCCCTCGTGCAACTCGCCGCCGCATACGGGACAGACAGGCGGCAGAAAAGCCCCTTTATATCATTGAGGATCGACATCGCAGAGAATCGTAACGCCTTTGCATTCGGGACTTTGACCACCCGGTCGAGAATCCCGCGCACCGCCTCGCGAGCCGGGCCAGCGAAGCCCCCGCCTCGACCTTCAGCAGCAGGGTCGCCAGATACTCGCCCCGTACCCGATCGACGGCGGGGCCGTGGGTCCCAGCACGCGCCGCCCGAACCGTTCGCGCAGGGCGGCGGCCAGGGCGTTGGCCGCACGGCGCAGCGTCACGGGATCGCGGTGACGCAACAACAGGTTCAGGAGCCGTGCATAGGGCGGATAGAAGAACGCTTTCCGCTCGGCGAGCTGCTGACGAGCCATCGCCTCGTAATCGCCCGCAATCACCTGTTGCAAGACGGGATGTCCCGGCTCAGCGGTCTGGATCACGACCGTTCCGGGATTTTCGCGCCGACCGGCGCGGCCCGCCACCTGCATCAGCAGTTGGAATGCACGCTCCGCCGAACGGAAATCGGGATTGTTGAGCAGATTGTCGGCGTTGAGCACACCGACCAGCTCCACGCCGCCGAAATCGAATCCTTTGGTAATCATCTGCGTCCCCACCAGAATATCGTCGTCGCCCCGGGCGAAGGACTCGACGATCTGCCGGAAAGCACGCTCGGAGGTAACGCTGTCGCGGTCGAGCCGGGCGACCCGCGCCTCGGGGAAAACGCGGGCGATCTCCTCCTCGACCTTTTCCGTCCCGAAGCCCATCGGCACGGGTTCGGTCACCCGGCAATGGGGGCACTTGGCCGGAACAGGCTCCGTATGACCGCAATAGTGACAGACCATACGACCGCTTCCCTTGTGGAGCGTGAGAGTCACATTACAATCCGGACAGCGGGCCGTCCAGCCGCACTCCCGGCACTCGACATAGGGTGCGAAACCCCGCCGGTTCTGGAAAAGCATCGCCTGACCGCCTCCGCCGAGGGTCTCCTCCATACGGTCGAGCAGCAATTTGTTGAAATGGGCATGCCGCTCGCCGCGTTTCACGGCACGGATCGTATCGGACACGAGGATCTGCGGCATCCGCGACGGTCCGTAACGCTCGGCCAGTACCACGCTGCCGTATTTTCCGGTCGCAGCGTTTAAATAACTCTCCAGCGACGGAGTAGCGCTGCCCAGCAGCGTACGGCACCCCAGCAGTCGGGTCATCAGCACGGCGCAGTCGCGTGCCTGGTAGCGGGGCGCCGGGTCGGTCTGTTTGTAACTGGGATCGTGTTCCTCGTCCACCACGACCAGCTCCAGGCGGCGCAGCGGCAGGAAGATCGCCGAACGGGCCCCGATCACCAGCTCGCCGCCCGCAGAATCCCGCAAGCGGAGGTAAAGCTCCGTACGCTTGCGGTCGGTGAGTTTCGAATGATAGGCGATCACCCGCTCGCCGAAAACCTGCCGGAGCCGATCGACCAACTGGGCCGTGAGAGCGATCTCCGGCACGAGCAGCAGCACTTGTCCGCCCGGGCCAGCACCTCGGCAGCGAAGTGCATATAAATTTCCGTTTTGCCCGAACCGGTGACACCCCGCAGCAGCACGGTCGCGCGATCGGCAAACACGGCACGGATCTCCTCGGCAGCCTTCCGCTGCGCAGCGGAAAGCGTCGGCAGACGAAACTGCGCACCGCCAGTCACCGGACCGGGTGCGACCTCCCGTTCGATACAGGTCAATAACCCCTTTTCACCAGGAGAGCGAGAGCCGTCCGATCGGCGGCGAGTCGGCTCCGGGCGACTTCCGCCCGTCGGGCGCAAGGGCAGCCAACTCCTCCAGCGCCTCCCGCTGCCGGGGCACGACGCCCCATACGTTCCAGCGCGGCGGCCAGCCCGTCGGCGGTGAGCGCTTCGCCGGCCAGGGCCACGAACCACTCCCGGCGGGGCCGGAACTCGTCGGCAGCAAACTCCTCCTCGCCGTGTCCGCTCGGCTTCATCAGCGACGGCAGCGCCACGCGCATCACCTCGCCCAGCGTGCACATGTAATAATCGGCGACCCACTCCCAGAAACGGCGCTGCCGCTCGTCGAGCAGAGGCGTACCGTAGAGCACGCGGGAGACGGTCTTGACGGTCTTGAAATCGGGGCGCCGGTCGTGCAGCCGCCAGACGATGCCCGTGTAGATCTTCGATCGGCCGAAAGGCACGACTACGGCCATCCCTCGCAAAGCGTCACGCCTTCCGCCACCGCAAAGGTGTAGAGAGGCTGGGCCAGAGGAAGTACGATGTCGGCATAGCGCATGGTCGTAGCAGGATCGAAAAGGAGTGCTTTCAGGCTGCGGAACCGACCGGCCCGTCCGGAGCCGAGCCGCAACCGCAAAACGACGGAATCAATTCGGTTTTCTTCGGGTAAAGTTACGCATTATTCCCGGAAAACAAATACTCCCCGCCGGATCGACGAGGAGTATTATTTCAAATCGAAGAAGATTCCCTAATTCTTCTTCATACCGTTGAGCATACCGCCGTCGATGATACCGAAGCCCTGTCCGTAAACACCCGTTACCGAAGCCACCGAAACGAACGCCTTGGGGTCGAGGTTGCGGACGATCTTGAGGATGTCGGCCGTTTCGCGTTTGCGGCAAATAACCATCACTACCTGCGACGACTCTTTCGTGTACCATCCCATGCCGTTGAGCATCGTCACCCGCGATGCGCCTTCTCGACGATCTCTGCGGCGATACGGTCGTGCTCATGGCTGATGACCAGAATCTGATTCGACTGCTGGTTGCCCGCCAGCAACGCATCGGTGCTCAGACCGAATACCGCCGTCAGCAGGAAGCCGTAGATCACCGTCTCGATGCCGTTGCCCACCAGCAGCGATGCACAGATGATAAGCGAATCGGTCACCAGCACGACACGGCCGTAGTTGATCGGATGATACTTGTTGATCAGCAGCGCCACGATATCCGTACCGCCGGTCGAACCGCCCTGACGAAAACACATATAGATACCCACACCGGACAGCATACCGCCCATGATGACCAGCAGCAGCGGTTCCAGATTACCGAACAGGCTGATCGCATCGGGTGGGATAACGCCCAGTTCCGCGAGCCACGCCTGCACGCCGGGCAGTGTTTCCTGGAAAAGTTCAGCGACGCAGGAAGCACGATGATACAGAAAATCGTCTTGATACCGAAATTCCAACCAATGATGAAACCTGCGAACAGCAGCAGAATACCATTGACGATGAACGCCATCGTACCGATGTTAATCTGGAAGTTGAACAGGTTTTCGATCGCCCGCACAACACCAGCGCCGCACCCGTGGCACCGCCGCCGGTACCGTGTGCGGGCAGAATACAGGCGATCCACGCGAACGTGTATAGGAGAATACCGATCGTCATCACGAAATATTCCCGTACTACGCCCATAATCGTCCCGAAAGTTATTTTTTCCTTCAACAGAGTCATTTTCTTTGAACAATTAAGGTTTAACGGCGCAAAGGTATAAAATTTCGCCTTGATACGCGTTCCGTGCCGTTAATCTTTTTCAAGTAGGGACCAAAGGGTGGAAACCCGCGTTAAATGCCACTGCGTCAAGTGGTGAAATCCCATCGGCACTTCGCTGGCGATACGCTCCACAGCCATATCGGGACGCAGCCGCCGCAACACCTCGACCACCAGCGAGAGATACTCCTCGGAGGTACGCAGGCGGAAGCGGCCGGGCTCGGCGTCGTATTGGGCGGCAAGGGCCGTTCCCCGAACGAGCTGCAACTGGTGGAACTTGACCGTTTCGAGCGGCAGGGCATTGATCCGCTCCACCTGCCGAAGAAGCATTTCGTCGTCTTCGCCGGGCAGCCCCAGAATGAAATGGGCCCCGACGTGCAACCCCGTGCGGCGCTCGCCGCAATAGCCTGCCGGGCCGCCGCGAAGTCATGGCCGCGACGGACGGCCCGCAATGTTTCGTCGCAGGTGGATTCGACGCCGTATTCGACCGCCACATAGTGTTTCCGCGCCAGCTCCGCCAGCAAATCCAACTTCTCGTCGTCCACGCAATCGGGCCGCGTGCCGATCACCAGTCCCGAAATCCGGGGATGATCCAACGCTTCGGCATAAAGCTCCCGAAGTCGCGTGACAGGAGCGTGCGTATTGGAAAAAGGCTGGAAATAGGCCAGACAAAGCCCTTCGTCCCGCCCTCGGGCCGCATGGAAAGCGATTCCCTCGTCGATCTGCCGCGCCAGTCTCTTCCGGGCGAACAGTAGGAAGGGTGAACGCCCTGTTATCACAGAACGTACACCCTCCGATCCGATCGTTCCGTCCCGGTTGGGACAGCTCAAGCCGGCATCCACCGCGATCTTACGCACCCGGCCGCCGAAATGTCGCCGGCAATACGCCGCGTAGCTGTGCCAGGGTCGGCCGTCGCCACAAGAATAGACCCGGGTTTCCATTCGGAACGCTACAAGCCCCAGTCCGACGGATTGTAGGTATCCTTCGGCGCATTCGGCACGTTGGCGAAGAAGGTAAAGCCCGTCAATCGCTCGATTTCCGCCACACTCCGCATGTCGCGTCGTTCAGGTTCGTGTTCTTTTTGCATCGCATGACTCATTACGAAAGCGACACACTGCAACTCCTCGCGCGAACACTCCATCACCGACTTTTCCGTATTTCCTTTTTTCGTACGCAACAACAAAGTATAGAACATGGTCGGAACACTGGCCTGAACACCGCCGAAACCAGTGCGCTTGGGCTGAGCTGTGTTGCCGTAAGAATCGGTCCATGTTTCGAAATAACACCCCACAACCGTATAGAGTGTATCCCTACACCAATAACCATCGATCTGATCCTCCAAATTATTCCATGCGCCACCACCCGTATTGAATGTACTGCTGTGCTGCGGAGCCATATTCGTATAGTAGGAAACCTGCTTATTCATGCCGCTTGTTTTGGAACGTTCATTGTTCCCAATCATATGCCCTTTGTTGTAGGAACATTCAACCGTTTTATTTTTAGGCTGAATACTCGAAGGGATGACCGGATCCGGACCGTAATTCCTATTTCCGTTGGATCCCTTGTAACAACTGTGCACCGGCCCCGAAACCCAAACAGGGCAATGGTGCTCTGCACTGTAACAAATCGAGATATTACGTGCCCGATGTCCGTTTACCGAAAAATCGGGACAAATATGGTATGCATAGTAGTAGTCGCTGTTCTGCACCTCCACCGGCAACTCGGCCCAGCCGGTACGATAAACGTTTTCCGGGGACTGTTCCGCTCTCGGTGGTGAAAGTACCCTCCTGGCTCCGATACTGCTTGCCGCCGATCGAGGCGTACAGGTGGAACGTATAGGTGGTCGCGGCGCTCAATCCGGTGATGGCCGCACTCTTATCTCCCGACGAAGCCGTCACCGTTTTCGTGGCGTAATCCGTTTCACCGGAGGCTTTGTAAGCAAATCCTACTTCGATGCCGACCGTTTCTTCGCCTTCATAGGTGAAGCTGCCCGTCAGGGTGGCCGACGAAGCGGTCACATCCGTCGCAGCGACGGGACCGAACTCCGGCTCGGGATTTTCACCCGCTTTAAGGGTCGTGAACTGCGCGACGGCGCTCGTATAACGCTCGTCGCCGATAACGACATACGCATAAAAATCGTATTTCGTTGCGGGTTCGAGTCCGTTCAGCTCATAAGTCAGGGCGAAGCCGTCGAAGCAGCCTTCACCTCGGTATATTCCTCCTGCGCACCGGCCTTATACCCGAAGCCGGCTTCCGCAACATCGCCGTCGCCTTCGTACTCATAAACGCAGGCAAGCGTCGCTCCGGTCGGAGAAACCCCGGACGACGAAGGCGTTTCGAACTGCGGAGCTCCCGGTTGCTCGCCCTCCTTCAACGTGGTGAAAACGACCCGTTCGCTGGTGTAATTCTTTCCGTCGATTACCAGATAGGCATAGAACTCGTAAGCCGTTTCAGGCGTCAGCTCCTCCAGACGGGCCGACAACGAAGAGTCGTCCGGCGTAATCTCTACCATAGTATATCCCGTTTGGGCCGATGCCGCAGGCTTGTATCCGAAACCGGCTTCGGCAATATCGGCCGCATCACCGGTATATAGATAAGCGCACGCGAGCAATGCGCTCGTAGCCTGCACCTCGGAAGCCGAAGGCTTGCCGAACTGGGGCGTCGGAGCCGGAGGCACCTCCCCCTCCTTGAGGGTCCTGAACGTTTTCGACAGCGACGCATTGAACCGCTCGCCGCCCAAGACGGCATAACAGTACCAACGATATTCGATGTCGGGCTTCAGGCCGGTCAGAGTCTGCCGGGCCAGACCGTCCTTGAAATTCGTACAAACCACATCGACGTACTCCCCGCCCGCTTCCTGATAGGAGAAGCCGACTTCGGAGATGGGCACTTCGCCCTTCGATTCGATGTTGGCCGCCACGACCGCACTCGTCACATCGGGCTGCGCGTCGATCAGATCGAAAGTCGGACGCACGGCCGGCGCAGGCGCCGTATCGTCATTTTCGCAGGCTACGATCGCCAGCGACAGCAAAGCGACCATACACAAAAAATACTTCTTCATAACAAACTTTTTATATCTTTGACATAGCCTCGGATAGGATCCGATTCGGCAATCTCTGCGTGCAAGCCCGCACGATTGCGCTCATCTTTCACTATCTTTGAAATAACTGAAGTCATTCGCGTTGTCGGGAGTCGATCCAGATCGTCACCGGCCCGTCGTTCACCAGCTCTACCTGCATATCGGCTCCGAACTCCCCGGTGGCGACTTCGCGCCCGAGCGCACGGCCTACACCGGCGGCGAACCGCTCGTACAAAGGTCGGGAAATCGCTTCGGGGGCCGCCTTGATATAGGACGGGCGGTTGCCCTTACGGGTCGAGGCATGCAGCGTGAACTGGCTCACCACCAATATTTCGCCGCCGACCTGCCGCACGTCGAGATTCATCACCCGTTTTCGTCGTCGAAAATCCGCAGCCGGGTGAGTTTACCCGCAAGCCACTCGATATCCTCCTCGCCGTCCTCGGCTTCGATACCGACGAAACCAACAGCCCCGGTCCGATGGCCGATTTGAGGGTTCCGCCGATGGAAACCGACGCACGGCGCACCCGTTGAATCAAAATTCGCATGGCAACAATGAAAATTGTCGAGCGAAGAACGCCCAGAGATTATCTTCTTTCGGCACGGGCGCCGTCACGACGATCCGCTCGCGCCGCATGGGATGGATGAAATCGACACGGTACGAATGGAGCGAAATGCCTCCGTCGGGATTCCAACGGCGGGCCCCGTATTTCAAGTCGCCCTTAATCGGACAGCCGATCTTCGAGAGCTGCGCCCGGATCTGATGGTGGCGCCCCGTCAGCAAATCGACCTCCACCAGCGTATAACGAGTACTCGCCCCCAGGGTGCGGTAACGCAATTTCGCCAGTTTTGCATCGCCCCGGGGCGCATCGAGCGCCCGCGAACGGTTGGTTTTCTCGTTACGCAGGATATAGTGGCACAACTCTCCCTCTTCGGGATCGGGACGGCTCTCCGTAAGCGCCCAATAGGTCTTTTGATCTCGCCCCGGCGGATCATCTCGTTCAGGCGGGCGAGGGCTTTCGACGTTTTGGCGAAAATGACGGCTCCGCTCACGGGACGGACGATACGGTGCACCACGCCGAGGAACACCTCGCCGGGCTTGGCATCGCGCCGCCGGATGAACTCCTTGATCTGCCGTTCGAGCGCATCGCCGCCCGACGGATCGGGCTGCACCAGGTCGCCGCACCGTTTATTGACGATCAAAAGGTGGTTGTCCTCGTACAGAATATCTTCGGGAGCGAACATCGGAAACGGAGCGTAATTGCGAAGCGGATTATAACTGGAACGTGAAAGGAAGCAGCCGCACGGCCGAATCCACCACCGTGGCTCCGCCCGCACCGGACATGATGATACGGATCGGCGACCTCTGGCGACGCCCCGCATCGAGCAGCACCTGACGGCACTGGCCGCAGGGATAGCATTCGCGCTCCGAGGGATCGGAAGCGATGGCCAGCGCCTCGATCGGATCGTCGGCATGGCACGCTCCGGCATGGAACAGCAACGACCGTTCGGCGCACATGCCCGCAGGAAACACCTCGCTCTCCTGGTTGCTGCCGCAGAGAATCTTCCCGCTGCGCAGACGGGCCGCAGCGCCTACCCGGAATTTGAATAGGAGCGTACGCCCGGGCGACGGCCCGGCGAGCCTCCTCCACCAACTCCCGGTCCCCGGCGGGCATCCTCCGGAGAGTCGTAGTGCTGGTAATCGAAACTGAATCTGTTCTCCATAATTCCTTGCTTTTGAAAAGGGAAAGTGGTCAAAGGTAAGCCGAATTTCCGGGTTATCCAAAAATTCGGCCTGCCAATTCATTTCCGACGATAACCCCGATTATTCGAGGACGAACTTGGTCTGGACGTTATACTCCAGCTTGATCGTTTTGAAATCGAGCGAAGGCTCTTCGGGCGCACCCGCTTCGGCGCTGTCGGCCATCATCGCCTTCGAACGTACCATCATCATATTGTCGTAATACTGCGGAGCTACGTCGTAATTAGAATCGTAGATATAGAAACATTTTCCGATCTTCTGCCCGATCGCCCCGGCCAGCGCTTCGGCCGACGACTTGGCGTTGCGGATGGCATCCAGGCGCACCTGCTCCTTCAGGAGTCGATGTCCGAACGGGTCACGCGTACGATACCGACGTTCGAGATGCCCAGATCGCCCAGGGCGGCGGTCACGTCACCTACTTCGGCAGCGGAATGGAGCAGCAACTGGTATTTGGCGGTGGTCAGCGAGCTGGCCTTCTTGTAGAAATCGCTCGACATATTGGCCACCTTGAGCTGTTTCTCGACATCGACGCCCAACTTCTTCAGGGCGTCGATCATCTGCCGCTGCTGAGTTTCGACCGTAATTTTCCTTTCGACTCGCGCTCGTTGATTACAATCGACAGATAGAATTCATCCGGCGTAACCTCCATCTGGGAACGTCCGTTCACCTGAATATAACTCGGGAAAGCCTCCTGGGTTTGAGCGAACACCGGCGCAGCCAATACGACCGCCGCCGCTAAAATCATCCATTTTTTCATACGTTTCATTCGTTTTGAAATAGTACTGCAAATATAACGCCCGAACAGGGGCCGATAGTATAAAACCGCTCCGGAACAGGAGCGCCTACCGGCGGACGAGCTTCACCACGTTCTCCACGTGGTGCGTATGGGGAACATATCGACCGGCTGCACCGCCTCGACGCGATACGCGCCGTCCATCAGGGCCAGGTCGCGGGCCTGCGTAGCCGGGTTGCAGCTCACATAGACGATCCGCTCGGGCGCCGCCCGCAGTATCACGTCGATTACCGGCTCATCTACTCCGGCACGCGGCGGGTCGAGGATGATGACGTCGGGACGGCCGTTGCACCGTATGAACTCGTCGCTCAGCACGGCTTTCATATCGCCGGCATATAACACCGTATTCCCGATATCGTTCAACGTCGAATTGACGCGGGCGTCCTCGATGGCCTCGGGCACGTACTCCACGCCCACGACCTTCGCGCACAGCGCCGCACAGAAGTTGGCGATCGTACCCGTGCCGGTGTAAAGGTCGTATAAAATCTCTTTTCCCGTCAGGGCGGCGAAGTCGCGCGCGACCTTGTAAAGTTCGTACGCCTGCGCCGAATTGGTCTGATAGAACGACTTGGGTCCGACCTTGAACTGCAGCCCCTCCATCCGCTCGATGATGTGATCCTTGCCCTGGTAGCAGACGGGTTCCAGGTCGCCGGTGGAGTCGTTGAACTTCTCGTTGATTACATAGAACAGCGACGTGATTTCGGGGAAAGCGGCCGCCAGATGGTCCAGCAGGGCCGCGATCTTCTCCCGCTCGTCGGCATGGAAAACCACGATCACCATCACCTCGCCCGTCGAGGCGGTGCGGACGACCATGTTGCGCATCAGCCCCCGGTGCTCGCGCGGATTGTGGAACGTATAGCCGTGTTCGAGGCAGAAACGCCGGGTTTCTTCCCGGATCGCATTCGACGGATCGGGCTGCAACCAGCATTTTTCGATGTCCAGCACTTTGTCGAACATACCGGGGATGTGGAATCCCAGCGCCGGGGCATCGGCGATCTCGCCCTTTTCGGCGATCTCCTCGTAGGTGAGCCAGCGCCGCTCGGCGAAGGTGAACTCCAGCTTGTTGCGGTAAAAACGGGTTTCGGCCGAGGGCAGGCAGGGCGCGATTTCGGGCAGCTCGACCTTACCGATGCGGGCAAGCTGGTCGCGCACCTGCTCGGTCTTGAAACGCAGTTGTTCGGCGTAGGGCAGGTTCTGCCACTTGCAGCCCCCGCAAACCCCGAAATGGGCGCAGAAGGCCTCCGCGCGCAGCGGCGAGCGCTTCACATAATTGACGACGAAACCTTCCATATACCGGCGGCGCTTGGAGCGGATCTGCACATCGACCACGTCGCCCGGCACGGTCATCGGCACAAAGACCACCACGTCATTGTAACGCCCCATCGCCTTGCCTTCGGCGGCCAGCGTCGTTATCTCAAGCCCCTCAATCAGGGGATAATTCGCTTTCTTTCGAGCCATATCGCATTCGGATTTAGAACGCAAAGGTACGAATTTTCCGCTATGCGCCGCCCGTTTTCCTGGTTTTGGCACGTTCGCGCACCCGTCCCAGCCAGAAACCGATGCCGAACGGCACGCCCAGCATGATGACGGCGAAAAGCACGATCCAGGCGAGGAGCTTGGCCACCAGAGCCGGTACCCGGTCCATCGCATTTTGTACCGCCGCATCGACCGCCTGCTGCGCCTGATCGACCAGCGCTTTGCGCTCGGCCGAAATATAACCCTGCAACTCCGCACGCTGGCGGTCGAGGTCGGCAAATGCGTTGTCCACGGCACCGTTCAACGTTTCGATGAGCGCTGCGACTTCGGTATTCAGACTTTGCCCATATAATCGGCGATCTGCGGCAGGTGCTCCATGACCGTCACGATGCGGTCGAAATTACGCTCCAGGCTGTCGAGCTGCCGCGTCAGCCGGTTGCGGACGCTGTCCTGCTGCATCTGCAACTCGAAAATATCCTTCGACCAGCCGATGCTATTGACCATCTGCTCGGACTGGCCGCCGAAACGGTCGCCCAGATCGGCGATCACATCGGAGATGGAGCCTACGTTATACTGCGTTGCCACGCCTTTCGACTGGAGAAATTCGATCCAGGGCAGGGTCGTATTGACCGGAGTGAACTGCGACCCCGTGACGGGATTCGCCTGCATATAATTCCCCACGAACTCCTGCATCAACGCGAACTTCTCCGGCGCAAGCAGGTCGAAGCCAGGTGTTCGGCTTTCTTGTCCAGACGCGCCACGACCTTGCGCACGAGCGGCGTCTGCCCGGCGAAAAGCAGCGAATCGGGCAGGCGGCGGAAAGCGCTGTCCATGCGGACGCAGAGCAGCCAGGTGTCGATGAGCGCCACGTCGGGGTTGGACTGCATGACGGCGGTAACGGCGGCCCGCGTCGCCTGCATCTTCCACCGGATCGCCCGGATCCGCACCGGAATCTCCGACGATGCGGCCGCGACCGAATCGGCCGTGCGGGCGATCCGTCCGCCAAGTCGTAATAAAATCCCGGGTCATCATCCGGGTATTGGCCTCGAAGCCGGAAGCGGCGGGTTGCCCGTATCGACCGACACCTTGAGCAACGAACAGCTTCCGAACGACAGCAGCACGGCGACCGCCGCAAAATTTTCAGTAAACGTATCTTCATTCTTCTCTCTGTTTTGACTTTCAACAAATTACTGTTCCAGGACCTCTGCGCCCGCTCCGGCAGCGCCGTTTCTTTCCGGCGCTCCGGTTCCAAAAATAGCGATTATCCGCGAAATATCGCTATATTTGTACCTTAAATAAATTTCACATATCATGAAAATCGCCTGCCTGACTTTCAATCCGATACAGGAGAACACCTACGTCGTTTGGGACGACACGAAGGAGTGCGCGGTCATCGACGCCGGAAATTCCACCCCAAAGAAGATGCCGCACTCGACGGTTTCCTCGCCGAACACGGGCTCAAACCGGTTCTGGCGGTCAACACCCACGGCCATTTCGACCACGTGCTGGGCGTCGAACATCTGCGCAAGACCTACGGCATTCCCTTCGCCCTCTCGGGCAAGGACGCCTTCATGCTGGACACCGATGCGGTGGGATCGACCGTTTACGGGGTCAAAATCAACGCCATGCCGACCATCGACATCGATCTGGACAAGGTAGAAGAAGTGAAATTCGGCCACACCGTCCTGCGCGTCATCCGCACGCCGGGCCACACGCCGGGCCACGTATCGCTCTACGAACCCGAATCGAAGAGCCTCTTCACGGGCGACACGCTCTTCCGCGAGTCGATCGGCCGCACCGACCTGCCGGGCGGCGACTATTCGTGGATCATGCGCTCGATCCTGGACAACCTGCTCCCGCTGGGCGACGAAGTGCGCGTCTATCCCGGACACGGCCCTGAAACCACCATCGGCCACGAAGTGCTCTACAATCCCTTCGTCACCGAAGTCCTCAACCAGGAGGTGAACTACAAGAACTAATTCCGTCCGGGTCCGTTATGAAAGCGCTGCTCCACAAAATCCTCTACCGGACGCTTCCGCTCGAAGGTTATCTGCGGGCGGTGAGCCGCCTCTTTTCATCAGCTACCGGCTGGGGCTTGGACGGCGCAGCGCGGCGACCGAATACGTCTATCACCTGCCCCGGCTGGCGAAAGCCGGCGACACGGCGATCGACATCGGAGCCAATCTGGGCTATTACGCCCGTCCTCTCTCGGAAATCGTCGGCACCGCAGGCAGGGTCCATGCCGTCGAACCCGTCCCGGTCGTTTGCCGGGTGCTGCGCCGCAACCTGCGGGGCTGCCGCAACGTCGAAATCTTCGACTGCGCGCTGGGAGCCGAGAATAAAGAGATCACCATGAGCAACGACTCCGCCCGCGAAACGGGTTATCTCGGCACGGGACGAAACTTCGTGGGCGATGCCGCCGGAGAGGGCGCCGTCACTTTCACCGCCCGGATGCGGCGCGGCAGCGAGCTTTCGCCGGGCTGGAGCGGCTCGATTTCGTCAAGTGCGACGTCGAAGGGTATGAGTTGATCGTCATGCACGAGCTGCGCCCTCTGCTGGAGCGTTTCCGCCCGACAGTACTGATCGAAACGGGCGGCGAAACCGCCCGCAGATCATCGAACTCTTCACCGAACTGGATTACAAGGGTTACACGCTCGAGAACGGGCGGGAAATTCCGCTCGCCCCCGACACCGAAAAGACATCATCTTCCGCCAAGCACGCTAACGCCATGAGAATAGACATCCTGACCGTCGTACCCGAACTGCTCGCCTCGCCGCTGAACGAATCGATCCTCAAGCGTGCGCAGGAGAAGGGGCTGGTCGAAATCCATATCCACAACATCCGGGACTACACAGAAGACAAGCACCGCACCACGGACGACTACCCCTTCGGCGGAGAGGCGGGTATGGTAATGAAGATCGAACCGATCTACCGCTGCATCGAAGCCCTCAAAGCGGAACGGGAATACGACGAGATCATCTACACCTCGCCCGACGGCGTCCGCTACGACCAGCACGAAGCCAACCGGCTCTCGACGCTCGACAACATCATCATCCTCTGCGGCCACTACAAGGGCATCGACTACCGCATCTGCGAACACCTGGTCACGCGCGAGATCTCGATCGGCGACTACGTGCTCACGGGCGGCGAGCTGGCCGCCTGCATCATCGCCGATTCGGTGATCCGGATCATCCCGGAGCCATCGGCGACGAAGCCTCGGCCCTCACGGACAGCTTTCAGGATAACCTGCTGGCGCCTCCGGTCTACACCCGCCCCGCCGAGTTCAACGGCTGGAAAGTGCCCGACGTGCTCCTCTCGGGCAATTTCGCCCGAATCGACCGCTGGAAGGAGGAGCAGGCCTGGGAGCGCACCAAACGGCTGCGGCCCGATTTACTGAAAGAAGAATAAGACTTACGATATGCGTTACTACCTGATAGCCGGCGAGCCTTCGGGCGACCTGCACGGCGCGGACCTGATCAAAGGGCTGAAAGCCCACGACCCGAGGCGAAGTTCCGCTTCTGGGGCGGGGACAAGATGGCCGGGGTCGGAGGCAGCGGGAATCTGGCCAAACATTACAAGGAAACCACGTTTTCGGCATCGTCGAAGTAATCAAAAACCTGCGGACGATCCGCCGCCAGATGAAAGAGTGCCGGCAGGACGTCGAGGCGTTCGCCCCCGACGTGCTGATCCTGGTGGATTATCCGGGCTTCAATATGAAGATGGCTCGCTGGGCCAAGGAGCACGGCATCCGCGTCTTCTACTACATCGCCCCGAAAGTCTGGGCCTGGCGCGAATGGCGGGTGAAGGCGATCCGCAAATACGTGGACGAGCTGTTCATCATCTTCCCCTTCGAACGGGACTACTTCCCCAAGCACGGCATCCGGCCGATTTTCGAGGGCAACCCGCTCGTGGACGCCATCGAAGCACGTCGGGCATCGCTGCCCTCCCCGGACGAATTCCGCCGTCGCCATGCGCTCGACGAGCGGCCGATCGTGGCTCTGCTGGCCGGCAGCCGCCGCAGCGAGATCAAGGCCAACCTGCCGCTGATGGCCGACCTGGCCCGGAAATTCCCCGACCGGCAATTCGTGGTCACGGGGTTTCGTGGCTCGACCGCTCGATTTACGAACAATATATCGCGGACAGCGGCATCCGCTACGTCTGCGACCAAACCTACGAAACACTCGCGGCGGCCGAAGCCGCCGTCGTGACCTCCGGCACGGCGACGCTCGAAACGGCCCTGCTGAATGTACCGGAAGTGGTAGTCTATCGCACGCTCTGGTTCCAGGTGAAATTGCAGCCCTACGTGCTGAAAGTTCCCTACGTGTCGCTGGTGAACCTCAACCTGGGCCGCGAATCGGTCGTGGAGATCATCCAGTCCGACCTGGACATCACACGGGCCGAACGGGAGTTGCGGGCCATCCTTACGGGCGGAGAAAAACGGGAGCGGATGCTCCGGGACTTCGCCGAACTGCAAGCCGTAATCGGGGCTCCTGGCGCCAGCGACCGCTTCGCGGCCCGGATGGTGGAGCTGCTGAAAAACAGGTGCGGTAAGATGCGCGAACTGTTCACGACATACCCGACGCAACTCCTCGGCGGAGGGTTGTTGGTCCTGCTCGGCATTTTGGTTCGGTTTTCCCGAACCTGATCGCCGGCTACAACACGATGTCCGCCGAGCAGAAGAAAAACGTGGATGTCAAAGGATTATCGCGTTTCATGTGCTTGAGCCTGGCGGCGATCGGCATAGGCTGGATCGCATTGGGTATGCTGGCCGGAAATCTGGGCGGCGAAAAATGGGTTTTGGCGGTGGATTTTCTTTGGCTGCCCGCCGGATGTGTTTTCCTCTTGGTCAAAGCGCAAAATACGACCGCAACAAATAAACCGGGCACACCGGACGGACAGGACATATTCGAACCTCCCTTTCGAGGAGAACAAGAAGGGGCGAAAGACGCCCTACCTGCAACCCTTTTTGATTTTAGGGGTGCAGGTTTTGACACGACGAGACGAGGACCGGACGGGACATACTTTATGTATTTCCCATTCGGGATGAGCGAGAAGGGACGAAAGACGCCCACCTGCAACCCTTTTGATTTTAGGGTGCAGGTTTTGACACGACGAGGCGAGGACCGGATGGGACATACTTGAGTATTTCCCATTCGGGATAAGCAAGGAGGGGCGAAAGATGCCCCACACCCTGCAACCCTTTTTGATTTTAGGGGTGCAGGTTTTGACACGACGAGGCGAGGACCGGATGGGACATACTTTATGTATTTCCCAGTCGGGATGAGCGAGAAGGGGCGAAAGATGCCCCACACCCTGCAACCCTTTTTGATTTTAGGGGTGCAGGTTTTGACACGACGAGGCGAGGACCGGATGGGACATACTTTATGTATTTCCCAGTCGGGATAAGCGAGGGGCGAAAGATGCCCCACCCTGCAACCCTTTTGATTTTAGGGGTGCAGGTTTTGACACGACGAGGCGAGGACCGGATGGGACATACTTTATGTATTTCCCAGTCGGGATGAGCGAGAAGGGGCGAAAGATGCCCCCTAAAATCGAAAAGAGATGAAGATAATTTGCATAGGACGTAATTACGCCGAACATGTGAAGGAGCTGCATAATACGGCAGGCGGACCCGACGGACTTCCGACGGAACCGGTATTTTTCTGAAGCCCGATACGGCGCTGCTGCGCAATAACGACCCATTTTACATCCCCTCGTTCTCGCAGGAGGTGCACTACGAATGCGAATTGGTCGTGCGGATCAACCGGGTAGGCAAGTGCATCGAAGAGCGTTTCGCGCATCGTTACTACGACGAAGTGGGACTGGGCATCGACTTCACGGCCCGCGACCTCCAACGCGAGGCGATCGCCCGAGGGCTCCCCTGGGAGCGTGCCAACGGCTTCGACCACTCGGCGGCCCTGTCGCCCGAATTCATCCCGCTCGCGGAGCTGGGCGGCGACGTGCAGCGGCTTCACTTCGAACTGACCATAGACGGCCAAGTCCGGCAGCGGGGCGACACCGCCCGAATGCTTTTCGGCATCGACCGGATCATCCACCACATTTCGCAATACATCACGCAGACAACCGGCGCCGAGATCTACACGGGCACCCCGCCGGCGTAGGTCCCGTGCATCCGGGCGACAACCTGAAAGCCTCGCTCGAAGGACACATGCTGCTCGATTTCGATATTCGCTAACCGTTTTCACGCCATGAAACCGCAATTACTACTTCCCCTTCTGCTGGCAGCTCTCCTGCCGATGACCGCCTCCGCCCAAAGCGGAGAGGGAGAATTTCCGATCTTTTCAACACCTCGGCGGCATACGACATACTCGCCGTTTTTCCGCAGGCGGACAAACTCGCCGAAGACCCGTTTTCACCGGCACACTGGGAGCGGACACGCTGTTTCTCGACCGGGCGCACCGGATCGATTCGGTCGTCCGTCCTTCGCAACTCTGCAACCTTTACAGTTTGAGCGGAGGCAGCAAAGACGATCCGGAACAAGTCGTCGAATTCTTCGCCTCGTTCGACCCCGAATCGCTCCCGCAAAAGGTGCGGGGTGCTTGGATCGACGAAATATGCAGCGTCCGCGACGAACTCTCTTACTGCCTGCAACGGCTCGCACAAGCGGGTTACGCACAATATTGGCAGGAGCAGGTGCGGCCCTGCCTGAACAACGCGATCGAACAGTACCGGATCGCCCCGGAACAACTGGGCGCCATCCATCAGGAAATCACCCGTCTGGCCGGCGGGCAGCCTCTGGACGCTACGGGTTCCCGAATCTACATCCTCGGCAACATAGACAACGCTTTCGCCCTGCTGGACGAAACATTCTGCTGTACGCCTCTGCTGCTCGATCCCGAAACGGCCCGCCAATACCGTATCGACTTCATGCAGGTCTATATTCACGAAAACCTGCACCGGCTCTCGCTTTCGGGCGAACTGCTCGACATGTTGCAGACGCTCTACGACAACGACGACTTCTACCGCACGCACGAAGACCGGGCACGCGCCTACGGCGAAGGCGGCAACGAGGCATTCGTCGTAGCGGCCGAACGGTATGTATCCCGCCGCCTGGGGCGCATCGACGACAAGCAGGTATTGGACGAATTTCTCGTTTATTGCGACGGCACGCACGTATTGTCGCCAATCGTTTACCGCTATCTGCCCGACCTGCGGAACGGAGAGTCCTTCGACGGCTTTCTCCGCCGGCTGTTCGACCGCCGCATCCGGCCGGGCAAAGTCGAAAGCCAATACCGCCGGGCTATGAAAAAACTCGCCGGAACCCGGAAATCCGAACCAACGGCGGCGGAAACCCGGTCCCGAACCCAAAATCCGTAACGCCATGCTGCTGCACGACAAACTCAAACCCTACCGTCTGATCCTGGCCTCGCAATCACCGCGACGACAGCAACTGCTCGCCGAGAGCGGGCTGCCGTACGAACCGGCCCCCCGGTACGACTGTCAGGAGGTCTATCCCGCGACGCTGGCCGCGACGCAGGTGCCCCGCTACCTTTCGCAACTCAAGAGCCGTGCTTATCCCCGGCCGCTCGCGGAAAACGAAATCCTGCTGACGGCAGACACCGTCGTTATCCTGAACGGCGAGGTGTTGGGCAAGCCCGAAGACCGCGAAGATGCGATCCGGATGCTCGAACGGCTCTCGGGCCATCGTCACACGGTGGTCACGGGCGTCACGCTCCGCACGGCCCGCCGGCGCCGGAGCTTCTCCGTACGCAGCAACGTCTGGTTCCGGGCTCTGACCCGCGAGGAGATCGTCTATTACGTGGACAACTTCCATCCGCTAGACAAGGCCGGCAGCTACGGCATTCAGGAGTGGATCGGCTATGCCGCCATCGAGCGCATCGACGGCTCGTTCTTCAACGTCATGGGGCTGCCGATCCAACGCGTCTATACCGAACTCAATCAATTCATTCAATAAAAAACAATTCATGAAACGTATCTTTTCGACTCTCTGCCTCGCGCTGCTTTCGCTCACGGCACTCGCCGATGAGGGCATGTGGCTGCCGAGCCTGATCTCGTCGCGCATCGACGATATGCGCGCCAAAGGATTCCAACTGACTGCGGAAGACATTTACAGTATCAACAAGGCTTCGCTCAAAGATGCCGTCATGCTCTTCGACGGCGGCTGCACGGGCGAGCTGATCTCGGCCGAAGGACTGCTGCTGACCAACCACCACTGCGGCTACGGAGCGATCCAGCGCCTTTCGTCCGTCGAGCATGACTATCTAACCGACGGCTTCTGGGCACAGTCGCGCGAAGAGGAGCTTCCCAACGAAAACCTCAACGTCAAGTTCCTCAAACGCATGGAGGACATCACCGAGCGTCTGGCCGCCGGCGAGAGCCGCGAGGAAATCCTCGAAAAAGCCCGCGAGAACGGCCGCTACAAAGCCTCGATCGAGCAGATGTACTACGGCAACCAACAGTTCCTGTTCGTCTATGAACAGTTCGACGATGTCCGCCTGGTAGGCACTCCGCCCTCGTCGATCGGCAAGTTCGGCGGCGACACCGACAACTGGGCATGGCCCCGGCACACGGGCGACTTCTCGATGTTCCGCATCTATGCGGATAAAGACAACCGGCCTGCGGCCTACTCGCCCGACAACGTACCCTACCGCTCGAAAAACACTTCAAGATCTCCACCGAAGGTATTCAGGAAGGCGACTTCACGATGATCTACGGTTTCCCGGGCAACACCCAGGAGTACATCCTCTCCGACGCGGTCGATTACATCGTGCACCGCAGCGACCCGATGAAAATCCGTATCCGCACCGAGCGGCTCGATCGGATCAATGCGGCGCAGGAGAAAGATCCCGCCATGCGCATCATGTACGCGGCGATCAACGCCGGCATCTCGAACGCCTGGAAAAAATGGCAGGGCGAAGCGCTGGGTCTGACGCGTCTGAACACCGTGGCGAGCAAACAGGAGTACGAACAGGCCTTCCAAGCCTGGGCCCAGGACAAGCCCGAATACCGCGACGTGCTCAAAGAGCTCAAGGCGGAGTACGCCCGCATCTTCGACGCCTACTTCGCACTCGAACTGATGAGCGAAACCATCCGGACCGGCGAGCTCAACCGGATTTACAACCGGCCCTCGTTCGGCGACGAAATCTATCCCCAGGTGAAGGCGCTCAACCGCGACCTTTTCCGCGTGCTGTACCGCGAATATTACGACAACTGCCCGCAAGAGTACATGGTACCGCTCTTCGCCGCCGAAGTAGAGCGTCTGGGATCGCCCGAAGCATACGCCGAGCTGATGTTCGAAGCCACGCACAAGGAGGACGAATCGACCGAGGCTCCCGAACTGGAAGCTCTGCGGGCCGATATTCGGACGACGGTCACCCGCATTTTCGATGAACTGGGCAAGTGCTCGACCCGCAACCTGAACAGCGAGCGCCTGAACGAACTCTACACGACCTATATCAAGGGTCTGCGCGAATGGGAGCGTGCCTTCTATCCCGATGCCAACCTCACGCTGCGCGTGGCTTACGGTAAGGTAGGCGGCTACCGGTATGCCGACGGAGTATATCACAAGCCCTACACCACTGTCGAAGGTATTTTGGAAAAGGACAATCCGGAAATTTACGACTACAACATCCCGCAGCGGCTCCGCGACATCATCGCCGCCAAGGACTACGGACGCTGGGGCGTGGAGATCGACGGCCGCACGACCGTTCCCGTCTGCTTCCTTGCGGACAACCATACCACAGGCGGCAACTCCGGCTCGCCGGTACTCAACGGCCGGGGCGAGCTGATCGGCGTGAATTTCGACCGCACGTGGCTCTCGACCATGAGCGACATCGCCTTCGACCCGGCTTTCTGCCGCAACATCGCGCTCGACATCCGCTACGTGCTTTCGTAATCGACCGCATCGGAGACGCTTCCTACCTCTTCGAAGAGATGGACTTCGCCGAATAAACCGTTTTCCGAAGCAACCGTGCCGCACGCTGCCGGGACCGCCGCACGCTTCGAAAACAACGTCGAATTGCCGGGACAGTTTCAAGACCCGGCAATTTTTTTGCCGTATATTTTGGGAAAAACAAAATAGTCACTATATTTGCACACCTGAAAACCCGCTGCGGCGGGAATCGAGGCCCAGGTGGTGGAATTGGTAGACACGCCACTTTGAGGGGGTGGTGGGCATTAGCCCGTGTGAGTTCGAGTCCGTCCTCACAACAAACCGGTTTAGAATAATTTCTAAACCGGTTTTATTTTTCCTGATCGTGATTGCATACTTCATGACCGCTTGGGACGCTATGCACCCCAAGCCCCCCTCCGAGAAGAGAACGCAGGAAAGTGCAGAACGTAGCCGCAGGCCGCGAATAAGCGACCGTCGGATTCGATCTGTCTCGCAACGACATTTAGAGGAAAACATCCTTTTCCCTGATCGTAATCCGGTTATTCTTCCTCGTCTTCTTTTCGGCCCAGCGTTCGAGTATCTGACGCACGGCTTCGTCGTGGTCTCCGTTGGTGATACGATAAGTCCAGCAAACGCTGTTTCCGTCCACCTTTTCGGATACCCACTGCAATTGGTCGCGCGGCGTACCGCGTTGCAATTCGGTCATAGGGTCGAAGAAAGAATACATAGCACACGTGTCATCTCTATAACTAACTAAACGATAATTACGGTCTGGATCTTCTGTTTTCATCAATTCTTCCATCGACATATTCGCATCCACGAACTCCGGCTTTTCTGGTTCAGGCTCCGGCGTGGGCTGTTCTTCCGGCGGAGTTTCCGGTGCCGGACTTTCTGCCTTGTCGGAACAGCCCAGCGGAGCCAAGAACAGGAGCAAGGCTCCTACTGATAAATAGACACGTACTTTCATAATCGAATTTATTTAATTTAATAAGTTGATTCCGATCCCGCCCAAAAGACTCTTACAAACTCACCGCAACCCGATAGCATTCCGGCCAGAACTTCCACCGAAGCTCAACGATATAAGGATATGGAAAAATTTCGCTTTCCCAACCGCTTTTTCCCGACAAAATCTCCCCACCCGAAAACGCCTCCGGAAGGCCCTGTAAGGGCGAAAATAAATTCGAAAAAATTTCCGTATGGCAGATTAATTGCACGTAAACCGGACGATCGGACCTATATTAACCTACCGCTTCCATGAAAAAGAAAAGAAAATAATCTGGCTCCTGACGGGCATCGCCGCCGTGTCGCTCCTCGTACTCTGCACCGTAGTGATAGTCCGCACCGCGACCTATCCCTTCATCCGCACCACCGGTCCGGACGGCCTCCCGGAGCGTCGAACCGTCCGCCCAGGCCGTCGAACGATTGGCCGGCGGAATCCGGATTCCGACCGTAAGCGATGCGATCGACCGGACGGACGACAATCCGTCCAAGCCTTCAAAGCCTATCTGCCGCAGGCATATCCCGCGATTTACAGTCAGTTGGATACTCTGACGATCAACGAATACGGGCTGGTATTCCGCTGGCCCGGCAAGAACCCGGCCCTGCCCCCGATCCTGCTCTGTTCCCACTACGACGTGGTTCCCGTACTCAATTACGACCCGTCGGCTCCCGATGCACCCCTTCCGGGCTGGGACTACCCTCTCCGGCGCCGTAGCCGACGGACGGATCTACGGGCGCGGCACGCTCGACATGAAAGGCATGCTGTTCTCGATCCTCGAAGCGACCGACTCGCTGCTTGCGGAGGGATTCGGCCCGGAGCGGGACGTGTGGATCGCCCTCGGATTCGACGAGGAGACCGGCGGCACGCAGGGCGCCCTGAAGATCGCCCGCTATTTCGAAGAACAGGGCATTGCTTTCGACGCCGTCTATGACGAAGGCGGCATCATCATCGCCCCGGGCTGGAGGAATCCAACGTACGGCTGCCCTCGTAGGAACGGCCGAAAAGGGATTCAGCACGATCCGAATCACGGTCCGGGGCACCGGAGGTCACTCCTCGATGCCGCCGGAGAAGGGATCGCTCGTACTGGCGGCCGAGATCATCGAGATGCTCAACCAAGAACGAATGCCCGCCTTCCTGACAGCTCCGGTCATAGCTTTCCTCGATCGGATCGGCGGCTCGATGGGAGTCGCCCAGCGCACCGCGATCGCTAACCGCTGGCTGCTGGAGAGTCCGCTGCTCCGCTCGTTCGAAAGCAACCCGGCCACCAATGCCCTGGTACGCACCACCACCGCCATCACCATGGCCCGGGCAGCGACGCGGCCAACGTACTGGCTTCGGAAGCCGAAGTCACGGTCAATTTCCGCCTGCTGCCGGGCAACACGACGGCCCAGGTGAAGCGGCATGTCGAAAATATCTGCAACGGATACGACGTCCGGATCGAGGAACTCTCGACCCGCGAACCGTCGCAAATCTCCCCGGACGATGTCCACGCCTTCGAAATGATCCGCACCTCGCTCGCCGGACTCTACCCGGGTACGATCGTAACGCCCTACCTGACGCTCGGCGGCACGGACGCCTACAAATACGAGGCGGTGAGTCCGAACGTATATCGTTTCATGCCGGTACTCCTTACCGAACAGGAACAGGGTACGATCCACAACGAAAACGAATCGATCTCGCTCGAGAACTACGGACGAATGATCGCCTATTTCCGCGACCTGATCCGAAATTACCGGTAACGGGAGCGGATCGGTCATCGCAGCGACAATGGCAATAACTTTTAGTTATATGACATAACTTTTCCCCGTTGTTTCAAGGGGATAAAGCCTGTATATTTGCAGCATCATTTACAAAAGTTATTAGAACCGTATGAAACCGCTGCAACTCACGAAATCCATGCAATCCGCAAAGCTCAACTGGCGCCAAATCCTTTTGCCGGACTGCTCATAGGTTCGCTCTTCTGTTCGCCCGTCGTCACGCTCTTCGCGGGCATTCTCTTCGCCCTGACCCTCGGCAATCCGTTTCCGGTCTGGAGCAAGAAGGCTTCGAAAAATTGCTGCAATACTGCGTCGTCGGACTGGGATTCGGCATGAACTTCCACGAATCGCTGGCCGCCGGGCGCGAAGGCATGACCTTCACGGTGGTTTCGGTAGTCACGGTAATGATCGTCGGCGTAGTGCTGGGACGCCTGCTGCGCATCGACCGCAAGAACAGCTACCTGATTTCGTCGGGCACGGCGATCTGCGGCGGCAGCGCCATCGCGGCGGTCGCACCCGTTATCGATGCCGACGAGAACCAAACTTCGCTGTCACTGGCCACGATCTTCATCCTCAACGCCGTCGCCCTCTTCGTATTCCCCGTCATCGGGCATTGGCTCGGCATGGGGCAGACCCAGTTCGGAACCTGGGCCGCGATCGCCATCCACGACACCAGTTCGGTCGTCGGCGCCGGTGCCGCCTACGGCGAGGAGGCGCTCAAGGTGGCCACGACCGTCAAACTCACCCGCGCCCTGTGGATCATCCCCTGTCGCTGGTATCTGCCCTGATCTTCCGTCAGAAAGGCAAGAAGATCCAGATCCCCTGGTTCATCTTCTGGTTCGTCGTTGCCATGCTCGTGAACACCTACTGCAACCTGCCGACCCAGCTCACGCACGGCATTTCGGTCGCCGCACGCTGCGGACTTTCGGCCACGCTGTTCCTGATCGGCGGAGGGCTCTCCATAGAGGTAATCCGCAAGGTAGGCCTCAAGCCGCTGGTGCTGGGCATCATTCTCTGGGCCGTCATCTCGGTCGCATCGCTCGCCGTGATCTTGCTCCTATAAGCATCCATCCGGTCGCAATAAACAGCCCGAAGATCGAAAGGTCTTCGGGCTGTTCTTTATGTTTTAAGGGATCTATTCCTTTTTTCCGTGACAGGAATAACGAAGGACCGGATCGCGGACGAAGCGTTCGAAACTGCGACATTCCTCGTCGGTCATAGCCTTCGGATAGCTCATCAGCACCAACTGGTGCGGTTCGCAGGACGCTGGAACGACGGATGCACATAATGGTAATCGTTGCGCACGAACCCCAGCCGCTCGTAAAATCGGAGGCGGCGAACGGCGATTTCCGTCTCCGGCGGATCGATCTCCAGCACGATGCGTCCGGCCTTCCGGCAAAAAGCCTCCAATACCCGGCTGCCCATATTGGCACCGCGCAGGTCGGGCGAAATAGCCAAATGCTCGATATAGACATATTCCGGAGCTGTCCAGTAATAAAGAATGCCTGTCAGCCGGCCGTCCGACCAGATGCCGTCGGCCGTATAGCGCGGATCGGAAAGGGCCTCCAGATGGTCTTCCAGCGAACGGATCTCCTTCTGGGGGAAAGAGTTCTGATAGATCGCCCACGCCCGTCCCAACCCGGGTCGGCAGGCGATCGGAAAGGTCTGAATTTCAAATCGGTTTCCATAGATAAAACGTGATTACATACTTTAGCATACCTCTTCGGAGGCGCAGTGTTCCGAATCCCCTCCGAGTAAGGAATTTAGGGCGGAGCAACATTACAGACACAGACCACGGATAAACGACCAATGGGTTTCCGATGGCCGGCTTCCGCCTCCACAGCATACCCGAACGGATCCGGCGGCGATCCCAGATCCGAAAACGACCCGTAAAATCTCGCAGAAACGCCGCGAAGGATCAGGCCGTATGGCGGGCGAACTCCACGAAACGTGCGGCCAGAGCATCGCTGCGTCCTTCGGGCCAGCAGAACGAAAACTCCCGCCGGATCGTACAGCCCTCGATGTCGATGATGCGGAGTTCGCCGCTGCGCAGTTCATCGACAATCGACGCCACCGACACGATGGCCATGGCGTCGCTGTTGCGCACGAAACTCTTGATGCTCTCGGTACTGCCCAGTTGCATCACTACACGCAACGAAGCGAGTCGTACATCCGCCGCCGCGAGGTATTTCGAAATCACTTCGAGGGTTCCCGAACCGCTTTCACGCAGCACCAGGGGCACCGTCTGCAACTCCGCGAGCGTAACCTGGTCGCAACGGCCGTACCGGCCTTTCGTGGAAGCGATCAGCACCAGTTCGTCGGGAATGAACGGTTCGTAATGGAACCCCGGATGCCGGGCGCTGCTTTCGACCAGCCCCAAATCGGTATCGTGACGCGTGAGGGCCGCCTCGACCTGCTCGCTGTTGCCCGACACGAGCGAAACCTTCACCTCGGGAAACCGGGCCGTAAAACGGGCCAGCACCTGCGGCAGAACATACTGGGCGATGGTCGTACTGGCGCCCACCTTCAGTTCGCCGCCCAGCCGGTCGGTGAAAAGATCCATCTCGTACTGCAGGCGGCGGTAGCCGTCGGCAATGCGCTCGGCATGCTCCAGCATGACACGGCCGGCTTCGGTCAGCGCCAGACGGCTGCCGCGGCGCACGAAAAGCTGTACCTTATATTGGGATTCCAGCTCGCCGATATGCTTGCTCACAGCGGGCTGCGAAATGAAAAACTGCTCGGCGCATTTGGTGAAATTGAGGGTTTTGGCCGCCGTAATGAAAACCCGCAAGCGGAAATCGTCCATAGCGACCTAATCCAAACCGCCCTGGGCGGCGAACTCGGCTACGGATCGTTTGAAATGCTCGATGGTTTCCCGCATCGTCATGAAAGACTTGCCCCCGGCCGCATTGCGGTGGCCGCCGCCGTTGAAATACTTGCGGGCGAAAAGATCCACGTCCACCCGCCCCGCGAACGAAGCGACACCCGAATGAATTTATGCGTGGCAATGAAAATCGCCGACATTTTCATCGACTTGATCGTAAGAGCGTAATTCACGAACCCCTCGCTGTCGCCGGGCTGGAACTGAAACCGGCGCATCTCGCTCTCCAAAAGCGACATATAGGCGACCGCACCGTCGTGGATCACCTCCATCTTGCGGTTGATCGCATAGCCGAACAGCCGGGCACGGCCCTCGGTGAAGGCGTTATAGACATTGTTGTGGATCGTGGGAATGTCGATGCCCGTTTCGACCAGCACCGCGACGGCCCGGTACAACTCCGGCGTCAGGAACGAAAACGAAAAGTTCCCCGTATCGGTCATCATACCCACGTACAACGACTCGGCCATACTCCGTGTAATCGCCTGCGTTCCCAACAACTTTTCGAGAATCTGGTAGATCAGGAAAGCGGTGCTCGACGAGCCGGTACAGGAAAACATCAGATCGAAACCGGGTCCCGGCGACAGATGATGGTCGATCAGGATTGTCCTGGCCGTCGTATTGGATTCGACCACCTCGCTCAACCCTCCAGACGGGATACGGCGTTGAAGTCCAGGAAAAATCAGGTCCGACTCCGCCACCGCACGGCGGGCGACTCCCGCTTCGTCCGTCTTGAAAAGCACCAGGTTCTCGATACCCGTCATCCAGTCCAAAAATAGGGTATTTGTTGGGCACGATACAAGTGACGCGATGCCCCATCTCCAGCAACGCCTCGCGCCACGCCAGCGAAGAGCCCACGGCATCCCCGTCGGGATTCGTGTGCGACACGATCACGATATTCTGCGCAGGCCGGGCAAGCAATTCGCGCAGCCGTTCTATATCTTCTTGAGAAACCATTATTGATGCAAAGATACGATTTTATCCGTTAAATATCAAATCCGCACCCGTTCCGGGGCGTTTCTCCGTTCCGAAACCGATCGTGGAGCGGATGTTCAATCTTTCCGGACAGCGTCCGGCGGCAGCAGGATCATACCCTCCGGCCGGCAGGATATTTCGGGCAAAGAGGCCTTCGACCAACCGCACGCCCGGTCTCCTCTGCGCTGCGGACTCGGAAGAGCGGACGGATTGCCCGGTGATGCTCGTCACCGCATACTCGAGACAGGGGTCGTCCAAACTGCCGAACTCCTCGTATCCGTTGTTCCAATCTCCCTTCAAAGCATCCGGCGCAAGACCGTTCGGGTCCACCGTTTCGAGCCGGGCGTTATATCCCTGGAAAGAGACCGGCATGAAGAGGTATTCGTACGCTCCATCCTCCAGACAGACACCCTCCATCCCCACATTTTTGCCGTTGGTCTTCTGCCCGACCAGCACCACTTCGAGTCCGATTCCCCGCAAAGCATTGACAACGGCTTCGCTCGCCGAAGCCGTACCGGAAGAGACGATGACATACAGCCGAGGAAGATCCAGCGCATACCCGCGCAGGTCGGCTCCCCGATAATCGCCGTAGATGAACTCCTCGTAAAACGCTCTTTCGACTCGTCGTAAGCCTGCCCGGTCTCCGCCGCCGTCATTTCAGGGTATTCCATTCGCGCATCGTTATAACGGTAATACTGGAACACCTGCCCTTCGCACCGGGCACCGGCGATGCAGGAGGCGAGCATCCGGGAAGACATCACATATCCTCCGCCGTTCAGGCGCAGGTCGAGGATCAAGTCGTTGATGCCCGCATCCTTGAACGCTTGTAGCGCATCCAGCAATTCGCCGTCGAAAGCCGCATCGAAACTGGCGTACACCAAGTAGCCGATCTTGTGCTCCCCGTATTCGAGCACGTCGCGGTACAGCACCGGATTTTCGTATATCAACTCCGCCGTCAGCTTATGCTCCGACACGCCGAAACCGCCCTGATTATCCGCCACGGAGAGCGTCGCGGCGCCGTTCGGTGCGAGCAGTTTGGAATAGACCGTATTCAAGTTCCCGGCAGTGATCCACTGTCCATCGACCTGGTTGATGATCGTTCCGCGCCCGAGACCCGCCCTCGCCATCGGAGAGTCGGGGTACACGGCCATAACGGCAAAACCGTACTGCCCCGTTTCCGCACCGCCATTATCGGTATATGAGATAATCGCCAGAGAAACGATGCCGAACCCGTAAACGGGCTCCTTCGGGAACTGACTGTCGATATCCGCAGACAAGGCTACCCGGCTCACCGGAGAGAGGCGCTGGATGTTGGAATAGAGCTGCCACCTTCCGTTACGGAATTTCTTGTCCAGGTCGTTGGTTTTCATACGCATGAGCACGTCGCCGAGAAACTCGTCGTAAGGCAGGCCGAAATCGGGCGAAAGAGTCGCATACTCCTCGTTCCACAAGTAGTTGCGCCGCAGGATCCCGTCCATATCGTGATTCACCTCCGGCTCCCCGTTGTAACCGCCGCCTCCGCCGCCGGTCGCATCCTTGGTACACGAGACGGCCGCAACTACTGCGGCAAACACTCCGCAAGCGAGAATCGCATGGTAAAATCTCTTCATAATCATTCGGTTTTAGATCGTTTATTGTCTTCGGCATATTTGCGGCACCAGGTCGAAACCCGCACTCGGCGCATTTCGGCGCCCGGGCCGTGCAGACATAGCGTCCGTGCAGAATCAGCCAGTGGTGAGCCGTCGGCAGCAGGTGGGAAGGGATGTATTTTCGAGGGTCAGCTCGGTCTGCAGGGGCGTTTTCGACCGGTTCGTGAGTCCGATACGGTTCGAAACCCGAAATACGTGGGTATCGACGGGCATCACCTCCTTCTGCCAGATCACGGCGCCCACGACATTGGCCGTCTTGCGTCCCACGCCGGGCAGACGTTGCAGCTCCTTCAGATCGCTCGGTACTTCGCCGCCGAACTCCTCGCAGAGCATGCGGGCCATGCCCGCCAGGTTTTTCGCCTTGTTGTTGGGATAGGAGATGCTCTTGATGTAGGGATAGATCTGCTCGGGAGTCGCGGCAGCCATAGCCTGCGGTGTAGGGAAAGCCTCGAACAGGGCCGGCGTAGTCATATTGACCCGCTTGTCCGTGCACTGGGCCGACAGGATCACGGCCACCAGCAACTCATACGGCGAGCCGTACGCAAGCTCGCTCTCGGCGACGGGCATGTGCTCCTCGAACCACGCGATCACCCCGCATAACGCTCCTCCAAAGTCATTGTCTTCCTGTTTTAAGCCGGAATCCTTCCGGCGGATTTCCTATAATTTGGTCAGTTTGGCGAATTTGGCCAGCAGGGTTTTCTCCCCGTATCCGGAAAATTCGACCACCAGCTTGTGATCCGACGCCAGGGTTTCGATGCGGCGGATGACCCCGCGCCGAACTTCAGGTGCGACACCCGGTCGCCGACCGCATAATCGCCGCACGATACGGGCGCAGCTCCCTCGACCAGCGACGACTCGCCCTGACGGACACCCACGCTGCGCATCCCGGCCGTCGAACGGGTCGGCTGGACAACAACGGGACGCTGCGCCTCCGATTTTACCCCGGCGGACGAACCTCCGCCGAAACGCGCCCGGCCTGCGAACCACCCGCCGCAGGCTTCTGCTGGTAGCGGTAGTCGAAACGGCGGCGCAGCTCGTCGAGCGCCGAGGAGCCCTCTCCCCGCCCGGCCGAGCGGCGGACGGGTTCCCGCTCCTCCTGCATCGCATCCGTTTCCAGGTAACGGCTGTCGATCTCGCGCAGAAAGCAGCTCGGACGCGAGAACTCCATATTGCCCCACTTGAAACGCATCTCGGCATAGGAGGCGTAGCCAACTCCTTGGCCCGGGTCAGCGCCACGTAAAGAGCCGCCGCTCCTCCTCGAAACCGTCGGGCGACTCCACGGCCCGCTGCGACGGGAAAAGGTTCTCTTCAATCCGACGATATACACGAATTTGTATTCCAGCCCTTTGGCCGAATGTACGGTCATCAACGTCACCTTGTTGCGGTCCTCAGGATCATCCTTGTCCATATCGGTCATCAGCATCACCCCTGCAGCCACTCCTCGATCGTAGCCCGCTCCTCTTGCTGACGTTCCCCGGCCCGGATCTCGGCCTCGCGCTGCTCGTTGAAGAGCTGCATCGAGTTGAGCAGCTCCTCGATATTGTCCAGCGCACTGGTCGCCTCAGGGGTGTTCTCGGCCCGGTAAGCGCCGATGATACCCGAACGGGTCGCAATTTCGAGTCCCAGGTCGTACAGCCCTTTTCGGCCCGGGCCAACGACAGCCCCGGACGAGGGCCACGAACTCGGCCACTTTGCGGACGATGGTCTTCTGCACGGGATCCGTCACCGGCTCGGCCGTCAGCGCATCCACCGCTTCCCACATCGACAGATTACGAGCTTTGGCCAGCAAAGCGATCCGCTCTACGGTCGTATCGCCGATACCCCGGGCAGGGTAATTGACGATCCGCTTGAAGGCCTCGTCGTCGCGGGGTTGATAACCAGCCGGATATAGGCCAGCAGATCCTTGATCTCCTTGTGGTCGTAGAACGAATTGCCCTTGTAAATACGATAAGGTATTCCTTTGCGGCGCAGCGCGTCTTCGAGCGCCTGGGACTGGTTGTTGGTGCGGTACAGAATCGCTGCCTCGGCCCACTCATCGCCCGCAGCCCGCACCTTGTCGCGCAGATCGCTGACCACCATTTCGGCCTCCTCGCGGTCGGTATAGGCTCGGAGCACGCGGATCTTTTCGCCCATATCCCCTTCCGAAAGCACTTCTTCTCCATGCGTTTCGAATTGCGTTCGATCACCGAATTGGCCGCCTCGACGATCGTGCGCGTCGAGCGGTAATTCTGCTCCAGCTTGAAGATCATCGCGTTGGGGAAATCCTTCTTGAACGAAAGGATGTTCTCGATCTTGGCCCCGGAACGAATAGATCGACTGGGCGTCGTCGCCCACCACGCAGACCTTCGAATGGAGCTGCGACAGGCGCCGGATGATGACGTACTGGGCGTAGTTGGTGTCCTGATACTCGTCCACCAGAATATATTTGAACTGCTCCTGGTAACGGGCCGTCACGTCGGGACAGTCCCGCAGCAGGATGTTGGTCTGCAACACAGGTCGTCGAAATCCATCGCCCCGTTCCGCTTGCAGCGGGCGCAATAGATGTTGTAGATGTTGCCGAACTCGGGAATCTGCATCCGCCGGTCTTCGGCTGCGGCACCCGCATTGGCCAGGTAAGCGCCCGGCGTCACCAGGCAGTTCTTGGCGTAGGAGATGCGCGAGGCGAGCATCGCAGGTTTATACTTGGTATCGTCCAGGTTCAACTCCTTGACGATGGTTTTCAGAAGGTTCTTGCAGTCCGACGGCTCGTAAATCGTAAAACTCTGAGGGAAGCCGATCCGTTCGGCGTTGTCGCGCAGAATGCGCGAAAAAACCGAGTGGAAGGTTCCCATGCGGATATAGCGGTGCCGTCCGTCCGGCAGCATCTGGGCGATGCGTTCGCGCATCTGCTCGGCGGCCTTGTTGGTGAAGGTGAGGGCGAGAATGTTGTACGGAGCCACCCCCTGCTCGATCATATAGGCGATGCGCGAAGTAAGAACGCGGGTCTTGCCCGAGCCGGCTCCGGCGATGATGAGCGACGGCGAATCGTAGTTCACCACCGCATCCCGCTGGGCCTGATTCAGGCCTTTCAATATTTGAGATTCCATAACGTGCAAATATAGCGATTTCCCGGCAACGACGGAGCGTCCGCAGCCGAATAATACGACGGAGCGCCGCAACCGAAGGCGAACCTGCGGGACCCTCCGCCCGATCTTCGCCCCGAAGCGGCGCCCGGGTACGGTTTTCAACCGGGGCACCGCCCGCATCAGGGCGAAAGAGCGGTCGGGATTTTCGATTTTCGAAAAAAATACATATTTTGCAATAATTTTGTAGGGTATGCGTTGCATAAATACCGAAAACAACGAAAAATCGAAAATACACACCGAAAAATGAGTGAAGTCATCAACATCAAGGAACTCAACGAACGGATCGAACGCGAAAGCGTCTTCGTCGATACGCTGCGCAGCGAAATGGGCAAGGTGATTATCGGACAGAATCACCTGATTGACACCCTGCTGATCGGCCTGCTGTCCAACGGCCACATTCTGCTCGAAGGCGTGCCGGGGACTGGCCAAGACGCTGGCCATCACCACGCTCGCCAAAGCGGTCGATGCCGATTTCTCGCGCATACAGTTCACCCCCGACCTGCTGCCGGCCGACCTGATCGGTACGCTGATCTACTCGCAGAAGAAGGAGGAGTTCCTCGTCCGCAAAGGCCCCGTATTCGCCAACTTCGTCCTCGCGGACGAGATCAACCGCTCGCCGGCCAAGGTGCAGTCGGCTCTGCTCGAGGCCATGCAGGAGCGTCAGGTGACCATCGGCGACAACACCTATCCGCTGCCCGAGCCCTTCCTGGTGCTGGCGACGCAGAACCCGCTGGAGCAAGAAGGTACTTACCCGCTGCCCGAGGCGCAGGTCGATCGTTTCATGCTGAAAGCCAAGATCTCCTACCCCCAGAAACAGGAGGAGCGCGACATTATGCGTATGAATCTGGCCGGGGAAGGACTCCCGAAGGTCAATAAAGTGACTTCGCCCGAAGACATCGTCAAGGCCCGCCGCGTAGTCGAAGAGGTCTATATGGACGAAAAGATCGAAAAATACATCATCGACATCATCTTCGCTACCCGCGAACCGGCCGAATACAACCTCGAAAAACTGCAGCCCCTGATCGCCTACGGCGGTTCGCCCCGTGCGTCTATTTCGCTGGCCAAGGCCGCCCGCGCCTACGCCTTCATCCGCCGCCGGGGTTACGTGATTCCGGAGGACGTGCGGGCCGTCTGCCACGACGTACTGCGTCACCGCATCGGACTCACCTACGAAGCCGAGGCCGAGAACATCACCACAGAGCAGATCATCACCGACATCCTGAACAACGTAATCGTACCCTAATTGAAAATGCAATAATGCAGGAGACCGAAAACGATATCCTGAAACGAGTCCGCAAGATCGAGATCAAAACCCGGGGGCTTTCCAACGAAATCTTCGCCGGAAAGTATCACACGGCCTTCCGGGGACGCGGCATGTCGTTTTCGAAGTGCGCGAATACCGCGCCGGCGACGACGTGCGCGACATCGACTGGAACGTCACGGCCCGCTCGCGCACGCCCCACATCAAGGTCTACGAAGAGGAGCGCGAACTGACGATGATGCTCCTGGTGGATGTCAGCGGCTCCCGGATGTTCGGCACTACGGACCGCCTGAAGAAAAACCTGCAAACCGAAATCGCCGCCGTGCTGGCCTTCTCGGCCTCGGAGAACAACGACAAGGTGGGCTGCATCTTCTTCTCGGACAAGGTCGAGAAGTTCATCCCCCCCCGAAAAGAAGGGGCGCAGCCATATCCTGGCCATCATCCGCGAACTGGTCGGCTTCGAGCCGCAATCGCGGGGGACCCGTATTTCGAAGCGCTGCGTTTCCTGACCAACGTCACCAAAACACTGCACGGCCTTCCTGCTCTCGGACTTTCTCGATCCCGGCAAGGACCGTGCGGCGCTTGAGGACGCGCTTAAGATCGCTTCCGGAAAACACGACCTGGTGGGAATCCGCGTCAGCGACCCCCGTGAAGCCGAACTGCCCGACGTAGGGATCGTCGAAATGAAAGACGCCGAAACGGGCCGAAAAGCGTGGGTGGACACCTCCTCGGCCCGGGTGCGGGAGCACTACGCCCGCGTCTGGCAGGAGCGGAGCGCCGCCATCCTCTCGGCGCTCAAACACCACCGCATCGACACGGCCGAGGTATCGACCGACGGGGATTACGTCGTGGAACTCATCAAACTATTCAAACAGCGATGAAGTCGATCCCAAACAACCCGGCATCAACCTGCTCTCCGTTCGCACGCAACGGCGGTATTCAACCGTCCGCCACCGCAGAGCGGCAAAATGCCGCGCAAACACCTCCTTCGGAAGCGGTGCCCGTCGGCCTGCGGTCTTCGGTCGTCCGAAAGCCGGTCGGACATCCATCACGAAAAGAAAAACAGCTCTGGCGACAGCTCTTCTGACGGGCTGACGACCGTTCTGTACGCCGCACCGCCGACGATCACCGCCCGCGTCGAACCCGACAGCATCGGAATCGGCGACCGCTTCGACGTGGTGATCGACGTCGATCGTGATTTGGTGCAGGTCGTGGAATTTCCCACCTTCAACCCGCCTCCGCAGAGCGGACTGGAGGTCGTCGAATCGCATCCGGTGGACACCCTCCGGCGCGACGGACGCCACCTGAGCCTGCGCAAACGCTACACGCTGGCGGCGTTCGAGGAGGGCAACCTCGGCCTGGGACGCGCACAAGTGCTCTATCTGGACAAGAACATCACCGACACGCTCTATACCGCCGACACCCTGCGGTTGCAGGTGGGAACCTTTCAGATCGACTCCACGTCGCACACGATCTACGACATCAAAGCCCAGCGCACGCTGCCCTTCCGCTACGGCGAAATCAGCGGCTACGTCCTCTGGAGCCTGCTGGGTTTGATCGTCCTGGGCGGCGCGATCTACGCAGGCCGCCGCCCGATGGCCCGCTACGCCCACAAGGTGCGCGACATCTTCCGTCCCGCACCGCCCTGCCGCCCCACATCGCGGCCATCCAAGCGCTCGAAACGCTCCACAACCAGAAACTCTGGCAGAGCGGACGCCACAAACAGTATTACTCTGGCCTGACGGACATCCTGCGCACTTATCTGGCCGGACGATACGGCTTCGGCGCGATGGAGATGACCTCCGACGAAATTCTCGCGGCAGTCCGCCGTTACGACCTGCCGCAGAAATGCGTCATGGACCTGCAGGCGATCCTCCGGGACGCCGACCTGGCGAAATTCGCCAAAGCCCAGTCCGAAGGGACGACCAACGAAGACAACTACCTGAACGCCTACTATTTCGTCGAGGAGACCAAGCCTGCGGAAATCGCGGAGGAGGGCACCGAACAGGACGACACCCAATAGCATCCGACACGCCATGCCAAACAGAATCCTACTGATATTCATCACCCTGTTGCTCGGAATCGGCAGCGCCTCGGCCCAGAAATACCCGAGCGCAGCCTCGTGCGCAAGGGCAACCGGGATTTCGCGAAGGAGCGGTACGACCGCAGCATCGAACGCTACACGCAGGCGCTCGAAGCGGCCCCGAAAACTTCGAGGCCGCCTACAACCTGGGGGCGCCCTCTACCGTACCGAAAATACGAGGAGGCGGCCAAGATGCTCGAACGCATCGCCGCAGACTCCACCCGCACCGACCAGGAACGGGCCGAGGCTTTCTACAACCTCGGCAACGCCCAATTCAAACAGGAAAAATCCCGGAAGCGCTCGAAAGCTACAAAGAACTCCCTGCGGATGAATCCTGCCGACCAGGAGGCCAAGTACAACTACGCCTACACCAAGCGACTGCTGCAAAAACAGCAGAACGAGGATCAAAACAAAGATCAGAACAAGGACCAGCAGAACAGCGGCGGTCAGGATCAGAATCAAGACAAAACAAGGATAATAATTCGGACAAAGACCGGCAGCAGGACAAGGGCGGCGAGCAACAGGATCAACAAGACCGGCAGAACGGTCAGAATGATCCCGACAAGAACGGACAAAATCCCGACGAACAGCCGCAGGATTCCGACAAGCCGGACAGCGACGACCGGCAGCCCGGCCAACCCGCGAAAACGGCATCTCCCCGGAAGAACAGGAACGGATGCTGGATGCGATCCAGACCCAGGAGGACAAGACCCAGGAGAAACTCAAGGAGAAAGCCGGGGTCGTGGTACGCGGCAATAAAACTGGTAACGAATCAATTCTGAAACGGCTATGCAATTCGCCTCTCCATACTTTTGTGGCTGCTCGCGGTCATTCCGCTCATGGTGGTCTATTACGTCTGGCGGACCCGTCAGGGCGGCGCTTCGATCAAGTATCGACCATCGACGGTGTCGCCGAAGCACCGCGCACCGTACGTTATTACCTGCGGCATCTGCCTTTCGCGCTGCGCTGCGCGGCCGTCGCGCTCCTCATCGTAGCGCTGGCCCGCCCCAATCGGTCGATGAAGGCTCGACGAGCAACACCGAAGGCATCGACATCGTGCTGGCGATCGATATTTCGACCTCGATGCTGGCCCAGGACCTCCAGCCCGACCGCATCCAGGCAGCCAAGCAGGTCGCCGGCAACTTCATCACCGACCGCCCCGGAGACCGCATCGGACTGGTGGCCTTCGCGGGCGAAGCCTTCACCCAAAGCCCGCTGACGACCGATCAGGGAACGCTGCAAACCCTGCTGGGACGCCTGCGCAGCGGCGTGGTGGAGGACGGCACGGCCATCGGCAACGGACTGGCGACGGCAATCAACCGCCTGCGCGAGAGCAACGCCAAGAGCAAGGTCATCATCCTGCTGACCGACGGAGAGAACAACCGGGGCGAAATCGCTCCCCTCACGGCTGCGGAGATCGCCCGTGACCAGGGCATCCGCGTCTATACGATCGGTGTCGGCACACGCGGCACGGCCCCCTATCCGACGGTGGACTTCTTCGGGAACCCGACCGTCGTGCAGGCCAAGGTGCAGATCGACGAAAAGATACTCGGCGAGATCGCCGATCTCACGGGCGGCCGTTACTTCCGCGCCACGGACAACGCCAAACTACAGTCCATCTACGACGAAATCAACCAGCTCGAAAGAGCAAGGTCGAAATATCGCAATACACCACCTACACCGAGGAGTACCTCCGCTGGGCAGCGGCGGCTCTGGCCCTGCTGCTCGTGGAATTTCTGTTGCGTACCCTCTGGTTAAAATCCCTGCCGTAATGTTCAGATTCGCATATCCCGAATACCTCTGGCTGCTGTGGCTCCTCCCGTTGCTCGTCGCCGTATGGACGGCCGCCGGACAGCTCGCACGCCGGCGCCTCAGCCGTTTCGGCCGGCTCGAAACCATCCGTCCGCTCATGCCCGACGCTTCTACGGGGCGCCGGCGTCTGAAATTCATCCTGTACCTCACGGCATTCGCCCTGCTCACCCTGGCGCTCGCACGGCCGCAGCTGGGTTCGAAACTCCGCGAGGTGGAGAGCCGGGGTATCGAGATGATGCTCGTGGTCGATGTTTCGAACTCGATGCTCGCCGAGGATTTCCAGCCCAACCGCCTCGAACGCACCAAATACGCCATCGACAAGCTCTTCGACGGACTCAAGCAGGATCGCGTGGGACTGGTCGTCTTCGCGGGCGACGCCGTAGTGCAACTGCCGATCACCTCGGACTACCGCATGGCCAAAGCCTTTGCCCGCAGAATATCCCCTTCGATGGTTTCGGTGCAGGGCACCGACATCGGTCAGGCCTCTCGCTGGCCACCATGTCCTTTTCGGAAAAGGGAGATAACCCGCAGGACGCGTCATCGTGCTCATCACCGACGGCGAAGGGCGACTCCGGCGCCATCGAAGCGGCCGAACGGGCCGCCGAACAGGGCATCCGCATCTTCACCATCGGCATCGGCACGCCGGAAGGCGCTCCGATCCAGATCGGCGGCGAGTTCATCAAGGACGACAAGGGAGAGATGGTCGTATCGAAACTGGGCGAACCCCTGCTCGAAAAGATCGCACAGGCGACCGACGGAGCCTACATCCGCTCGACCAACCAGTCGATCGGGCTGGACGAAATCGTACGCACGACCAACAATATGGAAAAGGCGACCTGGCGGCCCTCCGCTTCGAGGAGTTCAACGAACAGTTCCAATACCTGATCGGAGCGGCCCTCGTCCTGCTCTTGCTGGAGTTCCTGCTGCTCGACCGCCGCAACCCGCTGCTCCGGCGTTTCAACATTTTCGGTACGGACACCGAAAAAAAAAACAGCGATTCACCTCTGACGCCGAATCGCCGGGCCTTTTGCAGGTTCCGGCGACTCGGCGTTAGAGAAACAACGGGGCGTATCACCCCGCGATCGGATGGCTCTGCGCTATCTCCCAATGATTAGCGGCCAACAGCACCATCATCACGGCAACGAAAAGCAACAACCAGTCCACCTCCCGGTTGCGGTATATTCGGGCCAGGAACAACCCCAAGGTCCCGAGTGCAAGCAAACCGTCACCACACATCGCTACCCAAACCGATACTTCCCAAGAGATGACCTGGGAAACAAGCAGCTCGATTCCGATCACAACCGCCAAAGCCCACAGCAGCCTCTCGGAAGTGAATATCCGCCCGGGAACCGGATCGCATCGCACGATCCGACAGCGGTCTCCCAGAAAATGTCTCCAATTCGAATCTCTATTTTGCATACTTCACACAAATATCAAAGTTCGGGCAGCACCATCCATGCAACTCTTCAAAGCAACGGTATTTCCAACGAGGGATACCGCAGCAGCCGGCGCAGCGCTTCCTCCGGATAAGACCGAAACGGCAGTCACCACAGCCATAGTTATATGATAATCCCTTTTACAGCGTTTTATATCACTATTATATTGATCGTAACATTGATCAACTCCCCTCGGCTTTCAAATTCCACCAAAGAATTTCGTACCAATGGATAAACAACAGCTATTGCAACCTGTTCATTCGGCAACAAAATAGTGTTTGCAAGAATTTGATTTAAATCATCATCAAATTCTTCATCAACCAGCCAACGATAAATAATTTGGTAAAACCAGAAGTAGCATTTTCTTCAATCCAATTCAAATAATCATAAAAATCTGGTTCATAATCAGAACGAGTATAAATATCTCCACAATAATCAAAATTATTTTGAAAATCATATCGAGTAGACAACTCTTTTAACCAATTATCTAAAATTACAGCATCTTCTTCAGACAGATACCCTCCAACTTTTGATTGAGACAATACAAAATCACTTAAGCGACCAACCTCCTGCAAAAAATTATCTTTCTTTTCTGTACCATTTTGGACATCTGCAACTTGACATGATGATAATATCAAAATAGATATCAAATACATATATTTTCTCATAGAATCAATCTTTATATATAAAACATATTAAATGAATATGTATAAATCCTATTATTTTATGCCATTCACCGCTTGATTAACTACTTATATTATCTATGGTATCAGATGATGGCAAGTCACTATTGACACCGTTACGATAATCATTATTCAGAACTTTTACTATACTTATAAATAAACTTCGCATTTTTCGTCCTAATAGCGGTGACCCGACATATACAACCTCGTTATTTGAATCCAACAAAAAGGCATTATATTCCTTATTTATAGGTAAAAGATTATTTTCTTCAAACTCCCCCTCCTTATCGCATAATACAGGAAATATAAAATGCTCTGAATTTAAACTATGAAAAAACAAAGAGTCGTATCTATTCGCCTTAATAATAAAGACTATTTCAAGTGAGGGTCCCACTAATTCTACACTATCTATTATTTTCCCCCAATGATGCAAGCCTTTTAATGAACATGGCGCACATGTTCCACTACTATAATATACAACAAGTTTAGGTGCTAAATTTTCTATGTTTATTACCGTATCACGACCTTCTATTTTCCATGTCGCATGACCAGGTAAAATAAGATTTTGGCCATAAATATCTCTTAAATTTTTGTTTTTCTATTTTTCAAATCACATGAAAAACCAACAAAAAGCAATAAAAATACAACTAATATATTCCTTATCATCTTCCAATCTACTTGATTTATACAAAATAACCCAATACAATTATAATAATTTTCACATAAACAAACAATAAATACATTATTTTTTATTATAAAATAATTACAATCTGAAGGAAAACCCCTTTCCCGCACGACAAGCCGCAACCTGCACCAAATCGGATAGCCTTGTCGCCGGCAGCCGATCAAAAGCGGCAGACGTATTCCCTGCAAAATTTTCCCTTGTCCCGACTGCGTCCCGAATATTTTCGCGTGATAAAACATGAATAAATTTACTTTTATCCCCGACTTATTCATACCTTTGCCCCGCAGGTCCGCTCCATCGCCGCCTGGCAACAGGGGGAGGAAAGTCCGGGCAACGCAGAGCGCCACGCAAGCTAACGGCTTGATATCCGTGAGGGTATAGCAAGTGTAACAGAAAATAACCGCCCCGCAGGGGTAAGGGTGAAAAGGCGGGGTAAGAGCCCACCGCGAAGGTAGCGATACGCTTCGGACAGTACATCTCGTGGGTTGCAAGACCATGTATACCGGCAATCAAGGGTTGCTCGTCCAATGCCGGGGGGTAGGTTGCTTGAGGCGCCGGGAGACCGGCGTCCTAGATAAATGATGGGGACTCCGGGCAACCGGAGCACAGAACCCGGCTTACAGGGCCTGCAAAATCGAAAGGCTGCCCGTCAATGGGCAGCCTTTTTCGCAATCACTCTCCCGCGACAATCCTCCACGATAAAAGATACGCAAGCCGCCATACTCGTCCGGGGCGCACTCGGCTTTCACCGCAACGGCCCGACGATGCGGCCGGGCACTCGACTGCTGCCGCAACCGGGGCCGAGCCGGTACAAATCCCGGAACCCCGGAACGCCCATCAGAAACAGGGACGGCGGCATTGCGGACCGGACAAGCCATAACGCTATACTTTTCCCGGCAGCGACCTTCATCGACCACCCGGCTGTTTCCGGACACCCGCACCCGCTCCAGCGGTTCTCTGGGACCGCTTTTTATTCCGCCCCTTTTTCCGGCCGTTTTATTGTTATTTTGATAACAAATGATTATATTTAACCACCCGATCCCGAAAGAAGCTCCGTTTCCGGGATATTTTTCGGCAGGCAGGAGCGAACAAACCTGAAAAATCAAACTCTAAACGACCGGAAAACATGGCAAAATAAACACTCCGGAGGATTTGCGCCTCATGCGAAAAACTGCGTGCCGACCTCGAGATCCGGAAAACAGCAACACACCCGATGAGCTGCCCCAGATCCGGGTTTCGATGGACGAATGCGGCATCGCCGCCGGAGCCAAAGCGGTCCTCGCAACATTCGTCGAAGAACTGGCCGCCCGTCGCATCCGGGGCATCGTAACCCAGACCGGCTGCGCCGGACACTGCAAGGACGAACCCACCGTCGAAATCACGCTGCCGGGCCGCAGGCCGGTTCTTTACGGCCATGTCACTGCCGAGCGCGTCGCGGAGCTCGTCGAGCGGCAAATCGTCCGGGCGAAACGGCCGAAGGCCTGATCGAAGCATAAACTGCGTCCGGCAATCCGAGAATTTTCGGAAAGAGGCGACAGGTCCGACCGTCGAGCCGGGCATCTGAAACGAAGGAAAACGATCCGAATCTTTAACAAGCATCCAACCCGATGGCAAAATCAATAACTACATCCTGGTATGCGGCGGCACGGGATGCCGGGCATCGCGGAGCGAGGAGATCATCGCGGCCCTGCGCCGGGCGCTCGACCGAACGGGAGAGTCCGAGCGCACACGGGTGATCCGCACCGGCTGCTTCGGCTTCTGCGAGCAGGGGCCGATCGTCAAGATGATCCCCGACAACACCTTCTACGTCTCGGTCAAACCCGAAGACGCCGAAGAGATCGTCCGGTAGCATGTCGTCAAAGGCCGCAAGGTAGAGCGGCTGCTCTACACGGCCCCCGACACGGGGCAGCACGTACCCGACAGCAAGCACATGAAGTTCTACAAGCCGCAGCTGCGCATCGCCCTGCGGAACTGCGGGTTCATCGACCCCGAGAACATCGGCGAATACATCGCCCGCGACGGCTACGCAGCCCTGGCCAAAGTGCTCGGCATGCAGCCCGACCACGTGTTGCAGGAGATCATCGACTCCGGCCTGCGGGGGCGCGGCGGAGGCGGTTTCCCCACCGGCCTGAAGTGGAAGATCACGCGCGATGCGAAAGCCGACCGCAAATACGTGGTCTGCAACGCCGACGAAGGGGATCCGGGCGCATTCATGGACCGTTCGATCCTCGAAGGCGATCCCCACTCGATCCTCGAAGCGATGGCCATCAACGGCTACTGCACGGGCGCCTCGCACGGACTGATCTACATCCGCGCCGAATACCCGCTGGCCATCGAACGGCTCAGGCGAGCCATCGAACAGGCGCGGGAATACGGGCTGCTGGGCAACGACATCCTGGGCTCGGGCTTCTCGTTCGACATCGAGCTGCGCTACGGCGCGGGCGCCTTCGTCTGCGGCGAGGAGACGGCGCTGATTCATTCGATGGAAGGCAGACGCGGCGAACCGACCGTGAAACCCCCGTACCCGAGCGAATCGGGCTACAAGGGCTACCCGACCAATGTGAACAACGTCGAAACCTACGCCAATATTCCGCCCATCATCCTGCGGGGCGCCGAATGGTTCTCCTCGATCGGCACCGAAAAGAGCAAGGGCACCAAAGTCTTCGCCCTGGCGGGCAAGGTCAATAACGTCGGCCTGATCGAGGTGCCGATGGGCACCACGCTGCGCGAAGTGATCTTCGAAATCGGCGGCGGCATCAAGAACGGCAAGAAGTTCAAGGCCGTGCAGACGGGCGGCCCGTCGGGCGGCTGCCTCACGGAGAAGCACCTCGACACCCCGATCGACTACGACAACCTGCTGGCAAGCGGATCGATGATGGGTTCGGGCGGCATGATCGTCATGGACGAAGACGACTGCATGGTGTCGGTGGCCAAATTCTACCTCGAATTCACCGTCGATGAGTCGTGCGGCAAGTGCACGCCCTGCCGCATCGGAAACAAACGCCTGCTGGAGATTCTCGACCGGATCACCAGGGGACTGGGCAGGGACGAAGACCTCGACGAATTGCAGAACCTCGCCCGCGTAATCCGCGACTCGTCGCTCTGCGCCCTGGGGCAGACGGCCCCAATCCAGTGCTTTCGACCCTGGAAAACTTCTGGGACGAATACGTGGTCCACGTGCGGGACCACCACTGTACGGCCCACCGCTGCCGCGACCTGATGAGTTTCGTGATCGACCCCAAGGTTTGCAAAGGTTGCTCCCTCTGCGCTCGCATGTGTCCGCCGGGAGCCATCAGCGGCATCCCCAAACAACCCTACGCCATCGACCAGGCCCGCTGCATCAAGTGCGGCACCTGCCTCGAAAAATGCAAGTTCGGCGCAATCAGCATCCGCTAACCACTCCTCCAAGACAAATCCGCATGGAAACGATAAAACTAACCATCGACAACCGAACCGCAGAGGTCGCCCCGGGCACCAACCTGGTCGAAGCGGCCGCTTCGATCGGCATCAAAATTCCGACGCTCTGCTACCTCAACCTGCACGAGCTGGGCTGCAAGAACGACCCCGGTGTCTGCCGCATCTGCGTCGTAGAGGTCGAAGGACGCAAAACCTGGCTCCGGCCTGCAAAACCGTCTGCACGGAGGGGATGGTCGTCCGCACCCACACACCCCGCGTCATCAACGCCCGGCAGACCATTCTGGAGCTGATCCTCTCGGACCACCCCAACGAATGCCTCACCTGCTCGAAGAACGGCTATTGCAGCCTGCAAACCATGGCCAAAGACCTCGGCATCCGCGAGGCCAAGTACAAGGGAGAAACCACCAAGCCGATGATGGACCTCTCGCCGTCGGTGGTGCGCAACATGGAAAAGTGCATCCTCTGCCGCCGCTGCGAAACGGTCTGCAACCAAGTCCAGACCGTCGGCGCCCTGTCGGTCGTAGGCCGGGGATTCACTTCGGTCCTCTGCACGGCCTTCAACGATCCGATCCTAACGACCAACTGCGTCAATTGCGGCCAATGCGTAGCCGTCTGTCCGACCAGCGCCCTCTCGGAGAACAGCAACATCCGGGAGGTGATGCAGGCGCTCGCCGATCCCGGCAAGACGGTCGTGGTGCAGACCGCCCCCGCCGTGCGCGTGGCCCTCGGCCAGGATTTCGGACTGGAAGGCCGGAGCGTCACGGGCAAGATGACCACAGCGCTGCGTCGGTTGGGCTTCGACTACGTTTTCGACACCGACTTCGCCGCCGACCTGACGATCATGGAGGAGGGCACCGAACTGCTCCAGCGCCTGAACAAGTATCTCGCGGGCGACCGGACGGTCAAAATCCCCCTGATGACCTCCTGCTGTCCGGGCTGGGTGTCGTTCATGGAGAAGCATTTCCCGAACTGGGCGAGAACCTCGACGGCCAAGTCGCCGCAACAGATGTTCGGCGCGATCGCCAAAACTACCTGGCGCCCAAGCTGGGCATCGACCGCCGGAATTTCATCGTCGTATCGGTCATGCCCTGCGTGGCGAAGAAATCGGAAGCCGCACGCCCCGAATTCGGCAAAGACGGCGATCCGGACGTGAACATTTCGATCACCACGCGCGAACTGGCCCACATGATCCGCTTCGCCAACATGAATTTCGACGAACTGGAGGAGAGCGATTTCGACCGTCCGCTGGGCGAATCGACCGGTGCAGGCGTCATCTTCGGCACCACAGGCGGCGTGATCGAGGCAGCCGTGCGTACGGCATACGAAATACAAACGAAAAACGCTTCCGAAACTCGACTTCACCGAACTGCGCGGACTGGCGGGAATCCGTTCGGCGACGATCGACTTCGACGGCGTACCCGTCAAAATCGGCATCGCACACGGGCTGGGTAACGCCCGCAGGCTGGTCGAAGAGATCCGCGCCGGCCGATCGCCCTACCACGCCATCGAAATCATGGCCTGTCCCGGCGGCTGCATCAACGGCGGCGGGCAACCTATCACCGGGGCAACGAAGAGCTTCTGAAACGGCGTGCCGAGGCCCTCTACGCCGAAGACGCCGCCAAACCGCTGCGCAAGTCGCACGAGAATCCCGACATTCAGGCACTCTACGAAGAGTTCCTCGGCGAACCCTGCGGACCGCTTTCGCACGAACTGCTCCACACCCGTTATTACGACCGCAAACCGGTCGTGGAACCCAAGAAATAAGACGTTATGGAAAAATATGCCTCTCCCAACGGAGAATCGACGAGATAAAGAACGTCTGCCGAAAGTACGGCAACGACCCGGGCGAACTGATCAACATCCTGCACGGCGTGCAGGACACGCTGGGCTATCTGCCCAAAGAGGTACAGGAGCTCATCGCCCTGGAGTTGGGCATCTCGGCCGCACGGGTTTACGGCGTGGTGTCGTTCTATTCGTTCTTCACGATGAAGCCCAAAGGCAAATACCCGATTTCGGTCTGCATGGGCACGGCCTGCTATGTCCGGGGCGGCGAGAAGGTGCTCGACGAATTCAGACGCCAGCTCGGCATCGAAGTCGGCGGCACGACCCCGACGGGCTCTTCTCGCTCGATTCGCTGCGGTGCGTGGTGCCTGCGGACTCGCTCCGGTCGTGATGATCGGCCCCGGGTCTATGGACGGCTCAAGGTGACCGATGTCAAAGGTATCCTCGACGAAATCCAGGCCCTCGAAAAGAGATCTGACGACGCGGTATTACGTTAAATAAAGAGACCGGGCCTGCACAGAAATACAGGCCCGGTTCGTTCCCTCCGGAACAAAAGCCGCCTCGCCGACAATCGGTTCCACCAGTCCGAACGAAGGCCCCGCAACGATCCGCAGAGCCTGGATGATCGAAAACAGGCATTTTTCCCGCCATAAAATGCACCGGAAACCCTCCCCGACATCTGCAAGCCAACAGGGGCTATGCTCGAACCGGAAAACACGCACTCCGTCACAAAAGATTTCGCGGAAAAGTCGTCAAACCGGATAATTTGGCGTACCTTTGCCCGACAAATCATCATAAATGAATCAATTAGAAGAATTTAAGGCTTTAGGACTGTCCGACGATATACTTACTGCCATTGCCAAAAAGGGTTCGAAACCCCTCGGCCATTCAGAGCCTCACCATTCCCCACCTGCTCACCACCGACAAAGACATCATCGCACAAGCACAGACCGGCACGGGTAAAACCGCCGCTTTCGGCCTGCCGATTATCCAGATGCTGACTTCCCGACGGAATATTCCGCAGGCCATCGTCCTCGTTCCGACCCGCGAACTGGCCCTGCAGGTGACGCAGGAACTCATTTCGTTCAATACCCACGACCTTTCGATCGCCCCGATCTACGGCGGCGCCTCGATGACCGAACAGCTGCGGCGCTTGAAAAAAGGCATCGACATCGTCGTCGGCACGCCGGGCCGCATCCTCGACCACATCCGCCGCGGCACGCTCGACCTCTCGGCGATCGCCTACCTGGTGCTCGACGAGGCGGACGAAATGCTCAACATGGGTTTCATCGAGGATATCGAAGAGATCATGCACGCCATGACCGGCCCCAAACGGGTGCTACTCTTCTCGGCCACGATGCCCGACCGCATCGCGGCGCTGGCCCGCAACTACATGCACGAACCCGACCTCCTGAAGGTCGAATCGCAGCACGTCACGACCGACCTGACGAACCAGATCTATTTCGAGGTGCGCGAAGGCGACAAATTCGACGCCCTGACCCGCATCATCGACGTCGAACCTGAGTTCTACGGCATCGTCTTCTCCCGCACCCGAACGGGCGCGGACGATATCGTGGCCAAACTCCTGGAACGCGGCTATGCGGCCGAAGTCCTTCACGGCGACATTTCGCAGGCCCAGCGCGAGAAGATCCTGGGCAAATTCAAGAAAAAACAGGTCAATATCCTGGTGGCTACGGACGTGGCGGCCCGGGGCATCGACGTAAGCAACCTCACGCACGTAATCAACTACTCGCTGCCGCAGGATTCCGACAGCTATGTCCACCGCATCGGACGCACGGGCCGCGCCGGTAACCAGGGAACGGCCATCACCTTCATCTCGCCCTCCGAGATGCGCAAATTCGGGTTCCTGAAGCGGACGATCAAGGCCGACATCAAGCTGGAACAGCTCCCCACGCCGGCCGACATCATCGCCACCAAGCGCAACAAGATCAAGGAAGATCTGGACGCCATCGTCGAGAGCTAAAGTTACGGCGAATGTACGGGGATGGCCGCCGAACTACTGGAGAGTTATCCGCCCGAAGTGGCCTTGAGCGCCCTGCTGCGCCTGGCCTTCAAGAACGAGCTGAGCGAGAGCAGCTACCCGAAATCCGCTCGATCGACGTCGATCGCAAGGGCAAGGCCGGATTTTCCTCGCCTTCGGTGCCCGCGACGGCTACGACACCCGCAAAACGGTCCGGCTCCTCAAACAGGAGTGCGGACTCTCCGACCACGACATCGACGACGTACGGGTCATGGAGGACTTCTCGTTCGCAACGGTTCCCTTCGACCAAGCCGAAAAAGTCGTCAGGACTTTGAATAAGCTCTCGCACGGACGTCCCATCGCGGAAATATCGAAAGACAGCCCTTCGGCCCGCACATCCGGCGGAAGACAATCCCACCGCCGCAGGGAGTCCGACACCCGATCCGGACGCAAAACCGGCCGGAAACCCGAAAGCCGGGAATCCTATCGCCAAGACTCCTCCGTGCAGGAGGCTTTCGGTGCGCCCGACGATCGGAACGGACATCGGAAATCCGTCCGCAGCCCAAAAACGTCCGGCACGAAAGCCGGGAAGAAACCCGCAACAACCGTCAAAGCGAGCAGCAAAACGTACACACCGGAGAAAACCGCTGCGAAGAGAGCTTCCGAACTCCCCGAAAACTGGTTCGAAGAGTGGTTCGGCCAGCGACAACCCGCCCGCAACAAAAGGGCCGAACCGGACCCCGAAGCGAAAAACAGAGATTAAACATCAAACCGGCTCCCCGGCCGAGGCGGGTCGTTCGTCCGCAGGAGATTTGGCGATCGTGAAGCTGAAGGTCGCCCTTCGCCATAGACCGACTCCACGGTCATCTCGCCGCCGTTGCGATGCACCAGGTCCAGGCAAAGCTGCAACCCCAGTCCCGACCCTCCTCTTTTCCGGTCCCGTAAGTGGTGAAATACATCGCAGGATCGAGCACTTTATTCAGGTCTTCGGGCTTGATGCCGACTCCGAAATCACGCACCCGGACAACGGCGTGGGTCGGGGTTTCGGCCGTGGAAACGATAATCTTCCCTCCTCCTTCCGGGCTGTATTTGATCGCATTGCTCAACAAGTTGCGGACGATCGTCTTGACCATATCGACATCGCACCGCACGTGAATCGGCGCGGGAATGTCGTATTCGACGACAATTCCTTTGGTCCGGGCCACCGACTCCGAAATTTTCGAGGAAAAGAGTACGACTTCGGCCAGATCGACATCCTGATACACCGTATGCATCCTCCCGGTCTGACACTTCGTCCACTTGAGCAGGTTGTCGAGCAGCGAAAAGGTGTCTTCGGCAATGTCGTTGCCCATGCGAAGCATATCGAGGTTCCCGGCTCCGACCCGCTCCGCATCCAGGCTGTCGAGCAGGGTGTTGAACAGCATCTTGAGGCTTCCGATCGGAGAGCGCAGGTCGTGGGCGATCACCGAATACATCTTGTCGCGGCTGGACAGGGTCTCCTGCAGCTCCTCGTTCTGCCGCACGATGACGCGCTGCGCCTCTGCAATAAACATATGATGCGCCACCCGCGTAATCAGCTCCTCGTGATTGAAAGGCTTCGACACGTAATCGCTGGCCCCCATCTTGAACCCTTTGACAATGTTTTCCGAATCGTGGAGCGCCGAGAGAAAAATCACGGGAATCCGGCAGAATCGCTCGTCGGCCTTGAGCCGCTCGATCACCTCATAACCGTTCATGTCCGGCATCATGATATCCAGCAAAATCAGATCCGGAGATTCGCTTTCGACCTTTTCGAGCGCTTCGCGGCCACCTGTCGCAGTCACGATCCTGTATCCCGCCTTTCCAAGTATGGTTTTCAGCAACAGGACGTTGGTCGCAATATCATCGACGACAAGAATCTTATAATTTTCAGGATTGACCGAGAGATTTTCCATAAAACAGACCTTGTGACACACAAGCGAGGTAGATAACCGCTAACAGATTTCATCGGAGTACGAAGAAATTTTCCGAAACGGCAACCGCATCGAAGGCAAGGAACGACAGCCGACTATGGCCGAAAAACAGCGCGTATCCCGACGCGGAACCGAATTACACGGACGATCTGCACCCGATTCGGAGGCGATTCACTTCAAGAACTTTTCGATGCGGACCTTCAGTTCCATCGGGTTGAAGGGTTTGACGATATAGTCTTCAGCTCCGTCCTGCAACAACTGAATACGCTCCGAAGTACTGTCTTCGCTCGATAACATAACCATCCGGATATGCCGGAACCGCTCGTCACTCTTGACGGCATGGAGAAATTCATCTCCCGCATGTCGGGCATACGGATATCCGAAATAATCAGATCGGGCAAATCTCCGGCCTCCATCTGCTCGAGTACAGGCTTCGGACTGTCGAAATAGCGACAGTCGTAGTCCCGCCCCAGGCAGGCCATGATGATTTTGCCGATCATGTCCTTGTCATCGACAACGAATATCTTTTGCTTGTCCATATTTTCAACACTTTAATACGTCTGAAGAACACAAATTTCGTACAAATAGTCACTTTTGTCACAATCGAAATAATTGTGTCTAAAATCGGTTCCAAATGTATAAAGAATATACACAAAAACGACAAAAATTTGTCGTTTTCATAGCTGTTTCCTCCGAATACCGGTGCATACAACCGCAAAATAACCGTCTGAAAATCATATATCCTTGTATGAAAGTCGGATCGCTGCATATGGGACTAACCGACAAAACGGTCCTGCTCAGCCTATGCTGCCCGGTAAAAATAAACTGCAACAAAGAGAGAGTAGTAGAATGGATACGGAGGAATCAATGGGAAATCATAATTTTCATCCATAACCTCATAACCGGCTAATCGAAAACGACCGGCAACCATTCCTCGAAAAATACATATTATATTTATACCAAACGAAAACAGCATTGCAGCTATCTGCAACGCGGTTTCTGTGAGTCTGAAGCGGATTCGAACCGCTGTACAAGGTTTTGCAGACCTTTGCCAGCCACTCGGCCATCAGACCCTGATTCCCTGGATCGGGTTTGCAAATATACGAAGATTTCTCTTTTCTGCAAAACTTCCGGGCAACTTTGCATTTTATCGGCAAAACCTATCTTTACAACCGCTAACCGAAGCCCCGAAGCGGGTCCGGAACCTACGGTTTCGCCCAAAGAGGCGGAGCCGAACTCATTCGGGGATTGCCGGATACGGAAAATGAAGCGCGAAATTCCAGACATAGCCCTTACCCTCACGCCGGGAATAGGCCCGAAAGGGGCGGTCCATCTGCTCGACGTATTCGGTTCGGCAGAGGCGGTTTTCTCCGCTTCGGCCGACGAACTCATCGAAAAAGCCCGACTCCGACCGGAACTCGCGCGGGCGATCCTCCAAAAGCGTTCGCAGACGCAGAGCGCGAAGTCAAACATTGCCGCAAACACGGGATCGAGATCATCGCCTCCACCGACGCACAATACCCGGCCCTGCTGCGCGAAACCGCCGACTACCCGCATGTGCTGTATGTTCTGGGTTCCCCGGAAGCGCTCGGCAAGACGACGCTTACGATGGTCGGCACGCGTCGGATGACTCCGTACGGGCAACAGATGGCCGACCGGCTGATCGGCGAACTGGCAGACCGGGTGGCGGATACGGTGATCGTGAGCGGCCTAGCCTTCGGCATCGATACGGCCTGTCACCGTGCGGCGCTCGCTTTCGGCATGCCGACCGTCGGCATCATCGCCTCGGCCCTTCCGGCATCACGCCCGCACAGCACACGGCCGTCGCCCGGGATATGATCGAACACGGCGGAGCCGTCGTTTCGAGCTGCACTCCCAAACCAGGCAGAACGGCAACTTTTACCACTCCCGCAACCGTCTGCTGGCAGGCATAAGCGGCGGTACGGTCGTCGTAGAATCGCCCGTCGAAGGCGGGTCGATGGATACGGCACGGCTGGCGGACGGCTACAACCGCACGCTGATGGCCGTCCCTGGACGCGCGACGGACTTCGCCTCGGCCGGAGCCAATCTGCTGATTCGGACCCAGCGTGCCCAAATGGTATGCACGGGCGAAGATATCGTGCGGGAAATGATGTGGGACCAGAACCGCCCCGGCGATCTGATCGACCGGCCGACAGCGGCTCCCGCAGCACTCACGCGCGACGAAGAGGGGCTGCTGGGCTGCTTCCGCACCGACGACCCGATATCCGCAGAAGAGCTTTGCGAACTCTCGGGGCTCGGATTCGGCGAACTTTCGGCCCTGCTGCTGGGACTCGAAATGGCCGGAGCCGTCCGGCAGCTTCCGGGGAACCGATATATGAAACTACGCTAATAAAAATAAATACAAAATACACTATCCCAATCCTATGAAACAATTCGTCATCTTATTTCTTTTATTTACTATCAGCCCAATCAGTTTCACTTTTGCACAAAACAAAATTTTCTGTGAAATTATTGAACAAATCGTAAGTCAGAAAAAAACTCGAATATACCTCGATTACGGGCAAGAACGCAATAAAAAGAAAGATATCAGACTCGAAAACGAAAATGAAAAAGCTGAAATCTTCTATTCCCGGGTGGAAGCACTTAACATTATGTCCGCATTGGGTTGGAAATTCGAGCAAGCATATGTAAAAGTATCTGGAAGCAGCGGAAACGGATATGGCAGTACATCAAGTACAACTCACTACTTGTTGAGTAAAGATGTAGATTCAATTCAGGAAATAAACAACATTATTGATGAAATAAAAGCAAAAAAATCCGAATTAAATAATATACCCACCGAATCAGAACAACGAGACACCAACTCTATAAACAAAATATTTTAAGACAAAATTTCCGAAACATTGAATTATCTGATCGACACCCACTCGCATATCTACGCCGAAGAGTTCGACGCCGACCGCGACGAGGCGATCCGCCGCGCCCGCGAAGCCGGGTGGAGCGGCTGCTGCTGCCGGCGATCGACTCCGAGAGCCACGGGCGCCTCTTCGACACCGTGCGCCGCTATCCGGACCACTGCACCCCGATGATGGGGCTGCACCCGACCTCCATCAACGACAATCCCCGTTGGCGGGAAGAGCTGGCGTTGGTCGAACGCTACCTCTGCTCGCCACCCGAAGGCGTCGGACGATTCTGCGCCGTGGGCGAAATCGGACTCGACTACTACTGGGACGACCGCTTCAAGGCCGAACAGCTCGAGGCATTCACGAAACAGTGCCGCCTGGCCGCGACCTATGACCTTCCGTCGCCATCCATACGAGGGCGGCCTGGAAAGATATGTGCCGCACTGTCGAAACGGAAACGAAGGCCGCCCGCGAAAAGGGCTGCGCCTGCGGGTGTTTTCCACGCCTTCGCCGAAGACGCCGACACCTACCGGCAGTTGAAGGAGTGCGGCGACTTCCTGTTCGGCATCGGCGGTGTGGTGACCTTCAAAAGAGCCGGCTGGCCGATACCGTACGCGAAATGGAGCTCGACGACCTGGTGCTCGAAACCGACTGTCCCTACCTGACGCCGGTTCCCTATCGCGGCCAGCGAAACGAATCCGGATATATTCCTTATATTTGCAACAAAATCGCAGCGCTGAAAGGCACGACGCCCGAAGAGGTAGCGGCAGCCACGACCCGCAACGCCCGGCGGATGTTCGGCTTCGACGCGGCGCGACAGACGACAAACGACCATTCAAGCCCTACCGAATCGATATGAAACCTTCGATCCTGATTATCTATACCGGCGGCACGATCGGCATGAAGCCCGACCCGACGACCGGCGCCCTCGTACCGTTCGACTTCAGCGGCATCTTCGAGGAGTTCCCGACCCTCCAAAGCCTGAACATCGGCATCAAGGTATTCACGATGGACCCCGTGATCGACTCATCGAACGTCAGCCCCGCAACTGGCTCGACCTGGCGGCGATCATCCGCGACAACTACGCCCGCTACGACGGGTTCGTCGTGCTGCACGGCACCGACACGATGTCCTACACCGCTTCGGCCCTGAGCTTCCTGCTCGAAAACCTGGCCAAACCGTCGTCTTCACCGGCAGCCAGATTCCGATCGGCGTGCTGCGCACCGACGGGCGCGAAAACCTGATGACGGCCATCGAAATCGCTTCGGCCCGCATCGACGGCCGCCCCGCCGTTCCCGAAGTGTCGCTCTATTTCCAGAACTGTCTGTTCCGCGCCAACCGCACGACCAAACGCAGTTCGGAAGACTTGAGCGCCTTCTGGTCGTACAACTATCCGGCCCTGGCCGACGTGGGCGTCAATATCACCTACCACACCGAATACATTCTCCAGCCGGAGCGCTACGACGAACCCCTGCACATCGCCGCCCGCCTGAGCGGAGGTATCGCCGTCGTCAAGCTCTTCCCCGGCATCGAGGAACGGACCCTGCGCGCGATGCTCTCGGCCGAAGGGCTCCGGGGCGTCGTGCTCGAAACCTTCGGCGCAGGAAACGCCCCGACCAGCGAATGGTTCATCCGCGTGCTCGAAGAGGCGATCGACCGGGGACTGATCGTCCTCAACGTCACGCAGTGCCGGGGCGGTCGGGTCATGATGGAACTCTACGAAACGGGACTCCGCCTGCAGCGGATCGGCGTGCTCTGCGGCCACGACATGACCACCGAAGCGGCCGTCACAAAATTGATGTACGTCCTCGGACTCGAACTGCCCCGCGAGCAAACGCTCGACCTGCTCCGCACGCCCCTCAAAGGAGAATTTACCGACTAAAACATTGTGCGTACGAAAATAATTTTGTATATTTCGGAGCTAAAAATCGCATCGACAGGGTCTCGGAGAGAGGCACGCAGACTGTCCGAAAAGGATAAAACATTACCGCTCAATTCATTGCAGAGAATATTACTGCCGAAAAGAGAAACCGGGGCATTTTTCCGACCAGACAGCCGGATTGTCGAAAAAAGCTAAAATAAAACGAATTTGAACCGCGATAAGCCAGACAGGACAAAAAAAAATTACATTTTTTGAAATAAAAAACGCAAACGAAAAAACGATCAACTAATCAAAATTTTAATTAAACAACCATGAAAAAACTTTTTTTGATTGTAGCAGTCGCCATCTTCTCGCTTGGTACTGTTAACGCTTTCGCCCAGGAGACGACTACGCCTGCAACCGAGGAGACCGCAGTCGTTGAAGAAACCGTAGTGGACGAAGTTCCGGCTTCGGACACTCAGCTTGCCGAAGCTAAGCCGATGCACCAGGTGCTGATGCAGAAGTTCCTCGAAGGCGGTTGGGAGTGGATGCTTCCGGTGCTCCTCTGCTTGGTATTCGGTCTTGCCATTGCCATCGAGCGTATGCTTTACCTGAGCCTTTCCACCGTCAACTCCAAGAAACTGATCGCACACGTCGAAGAAGCGCTGAAAAGGGCGGTATCGAAGCTGCCAAGGAAGTTTGCCGCAACAAGCGCGGTCCGGTCGCATCGATCTTCTATCAGGGTCTGGATCGTTACAACCAGGGTTTGGACAGTGTCGAGAAAGCCGTCGTTTCCTACGGTTCGGTACAGACCGGCCGCATGGAGTCGGGCTTGAGCTGGATCGGTCTGTTCATCGCACTTAGCCCGATGCTCGGATTTATGGGTACCGTCGTGGGTATGATCGAGGCGTTCGACGCCATCCAGGCTGCGGGCGATATCTCTCCGACGCTGGTTGCCGGCGGTATCAAGGTCGCCCTGCTGACCACCCTGCTGGGTCTTATCGCTGCGGTTATTCTTCAGTTGTTCTACAACTATATCGTTTCCAAGATCGACTCGCTCGTAAACGATATGGAGGATTCGTCCATCACCCTGATGGATATCCTGACGGCTTACAAGAAATAATTCGCACTTATAAAGACTTTATTCCCTATTATGAAAAAAATATTAAACATATTGCTGGGCGTCATCCTGCTGATTACGGTGATTCTGACCGTATATGCAATGGTGGCCGGCGGCAGCAACGAGGCGATCAACCTGAACCTCATCTGGAGTTATATCCTGATCGCAGTCGGTATTGCAACAGCACTGTTCACGGCCGTTTGGGGTATGGTCAACAGTTCCAAAGGCATCAAAGGAACGCTGCTTTCGACACTTCTGATCATCGTCATCGTCGCGGCAGCCTACCTGATCGCCCGCGGACATACGATCGAAATTCCGGACGTCGCGAACGGAGGCTTCTTCCCGCATCCTGAAACCGTTATCACGGAAGCCAGCATTCTGGTAACCTACGTAGCTCTGGGTGCCGCTGTTCTGACAGCTATTTTCACAGAGATATACAAAGCTTTCAAATAGAGTTTGAACGATGCCTATAGATAAAAGAAAAGTACAGGAGATCAATGCCGGTTCAATGGCCGACATCGCTTTCTTGCTGCTCATATTCTTCCTGGTGGCTACGACGATGAACGTCGATACGGGTATCGCCCGTAACCTGCCGCCGATGCCCCCCGAGGATCAAAAGGTCGAGGATATGAAGGTGAAGATACGTAACCTTCTGCCCGTTCTGGTGAACGGCCGCGGCGATATCTTCGTGGGCAGGGCCGGCGAACAGGAGTACGTCGATATCCACCAGTTGAAGGACCGGGCGAAGGACTTCCTCCTCAATGTGATGGACGATCCCAACCTGCCCGAAAAAGAGGTCGAGGAGTTCGAGCTCCCCGACGGCAGCAAATGGAGCTATCCGGTCGGAAAAGGCGTACTCTCGCTGCAAACGACCAAAGATACCCAATATCAGATCTACATCATGGTACAGAACGAGCTGACGCGTGCGATCAACGAAATCCGTGACGAAGTTTCGAAGAATAAATTCCAAATGAAATTCTCGGATCTCGGAGAAGCGGAGCGCGGTATCGTAGCCAAAGCCGTTCCCATGAGTATCTCGGAAGCAGAACCCAGAGATTTAGGAGGAAAAAGTAGTATGGCAGTAATTAAAAGAAAGGCAACAAAGTTTGCCCCGATCTCTACCGCCTCGCTGCCGGACGTGATCTTCATGATCCTGTTCTTCTTCATGGTATCTACGACCATGCGCGATCAGGAATTACATGTAAAATACCAAGTTCCAGAAGCAACCGAGGTGCAGAAACTGGAGAAGAAATCACTCGTAAGTTACATCCACATCGGAGAGCCGATCGGCGTTTGGCGGGAACAGTACGGTCCTGCACCCCGTATTCAGCTCAACGATGCCTTCAAAACCGCTCAGGATATCGGCCAGTTCGTAGCTGCCGAGCGTGACAAGCTCAATGAGTCGGAGCGTGCCTTGATGACGATCTGTCTGAAGGCCGACCGATATACGACTATGGGCCGTATCACGGAGATCAAGCAGGAACTTCGCCGCGCGAATGCCCTGAAAATTTCCTACGCGGCTGCGAAAACCCTGGGATACTAATTTCAGGAAGGATTCATTCCCGAAGGGGATGTGTCAAATTGAGAAATTTGGCGCATCCCCTTTCAGGTATGTAAGAACAGACATCGAGGTTCACGGCGAAGAACGTGTCCTGACCGTACATAATCGAGCCGCGATACCGATAATAACGAAGCGGTTTGCCTGTTATGATACACCGTCTTTTTATTCGCCGGTTCGGAAAGAGCCTCGGGATAAAAAAAAAAACAGAAAGATACAGGACAAACAGGGCCAAGCCCACGATCGAGCGCCAAAAAGAGGTCGCAAGAGCGGGAATCGGAAACCAAGCCGAAACAGAAAAAACGGGGCGATTACCGACACTCCTACTCCTACTCCTACTCCTACTCCTACTCCTACTCCTACTCCTACTCCTACTCCTACTCCTACCTACTCCTACTCCTACTCCTACTCCCCATCCCTACTCCCATCTCTACTCCTACTCCCACCTCCTAATTCCTATCTCCACTCTCCTACTCCCATTCCCAATCTCCTACCCTCCTAATTCTACTCCTACTCCTACTCCTACCCTACCCTACTCTCCTACTCCTACTCCTACTACTCCTATCTACTCCTGCCCTACCTCCTCCCTACTCCTCTACTCCCTACCCTACCTACTCCTACTCCTACTCCTACTCCTACTCCTACTCCTACTCCTATCACTCTCCTCTACCCTCCCTTCCGGACTGACATCGGTACGAAATGCTCTGAACCGCACATATAGAATGCGGGGTTTTCTTTTCTCAAATCCTTAAAACGGCTAAAAGTGAGCCATAAATTCCAGGACGATCTTGTCGTGTTCGGAAACTTTGGGGACGACACCCTTGTCGTAAAAATACATCTCATAGTTGAGCCGGATATCGGCCATAAAAGCGAAGCTGAACGTAATGCCTGCCGTGACGCGATGACGCTCCAGATCATTGACGAACAGCAGACCGTTGTCGTCGGGAATGCCGTTGCTGTGATCGGACATATAGTCGTAACGGCCTGCGAACGACATCTTTTTGAAGACACGGCGCAAAGGCAGGTCATAACAGAAAAATCCGTCGAAGGCATTCACGCCCGCGAACGAATTGCGGGCATACTCCTTACGCAGATACTCGGCCTCGAAGAACCAACCGCCCAAGCGGTAGGAGCACCCACGTCGTAAAGGTGAATCCGCGTATCGGCAGGACGGGTCGTCTGGTAGCTCACCACGAAATTCATCCCTCGGCAAAACCGAACTGCGCCTTTGCCGCATAGTTGAATTTGTCGGTCCAGAAATCCTTCTGGTCGTCGATACCCGACCCGTTGAACATACCGACTTGCAGGTTGATCGGAACCTTCTCGCCGAATTTCCAGCCCAGGGTGGCTCCGACATCGCGGACGCTGCCCACCTGCTTGGCGATGAACGAACGGTTCGCAAAATACTGCGTATGGGGGGAACGGTGAGCATCGATGGTAAACGGGACCCGCATAAATCCGATCGTGAAACCGAGTCCCTTATAGAGTTTGGTCCCCAGATACGCATTGACCATCTTGATCTTTCCCTCGTCCGAGAGGTCGATCTCCATACAGTAAGCCAGTTTCGAATAGATCTCGCCGGCCACGCCGAAGCGGGCGTTGCGAACCTGGAAGCGGGCATCGCCCTCGCCGGGCTGGTACTCGAATTTGGCCCGGAGCGTTCCCAACAGGTCGATCGTCACGGGTGGAGCCTTTTTCTCCTCCTTTTGTGCTCCCGAAGCTGCCGAAATTTCGAAATGAGTCTGAACTCGGACTCCTTCGTCCTCGTCATCATCCTCATCTTCGTCATCATCCTCATCGTCGTTCTCACGACCGTCGCCCTTGTCACGCCTCCTGTCCTTCTGCGAAAGCTCGCCCTGCCCGACGTTCTCGTCCTGCCCGGCATCCGTCCGCACCGCAGCGGCACGATCGTCGTCATCCGTATCGACATCTTTTTCCTGTTTCGGGTGATTCGTACTCTCCGGCTGCGACTCGATGACCATCTCTTCCAGATCGTCCTGCACGGGTATCGTTTCCACATCCACCCTCTCCACCGGAGGTTGCTGGGCCGCTGCGGACAACGACATACTCATCGCAAGGCATAATAAATAACCATCCGGCCACTCTGCGGGTAAAATTCTCCATAGGCAACTCTATTCTCTTTTATCTTGTCGTCAGATACGGGCCACAGGCATAATACATTGATTGAAACCTATTTAACCCTTTCAAAATATCTCGTGTTCCCAAATATAGACAAAACAGTGCAAATGACACTGTTTTGTCTATCGCAGGTTCAAAATACGACTTATTACTTATTTGGTAAACTTATTACAAGCCTTCAGCAACTGACGCAACGTATCGACTAATTCCTGGGACTCCTGCAGCGTAATCAGATAGACGAGCGAAACATGCAGGCTGTTGCCCTCCTCCTGCACCCGGTACATCTGGGTCTTGCGCTCGGTCGAGATGGATTCGCGCAACCCTTCGGCTTCGATCAGCACGTTCTCGATATCCGAATAGTCGTTCTGCTCCATCATGCGGCGAATCTCGACCATCAGGTTGAAAATCCGGGTCCGAATGGGCAGGAACTCCCGCAGATAAACTTTGGGCATCGGGTTGAAGTTATTGCCGACATGCTCCTTGCACGGCTCGCAAAGACGTTTGAGACAGTAATAAAGCTGCTCGGAGGCGTTGCTCGCCGTGTGGAACCAGGTATTCTTTTCGAGCGCCAGGTTACGATCGATGCGGCGCATGGCGAGCATCTGCCGACGACGCACCCGCTTGAGCAGGTCTTTTTCTCCTCCGAGCGCCCGTTCAGCTTTGCGCAGGCTCTTGATATCCTCCTTCAGCAAACCGTCGGTAATCTGACGGAAGGTCGATTCGGCGAACGTTACCGATGCCATGAGCGACTCGGTCATATGTCGGCGGAGCAACGTCCACACTTCGGCCTTGTCGCGGGAAGTCATCATCCCCTTGAAAACATCATCGTGCTCGGCCTTCATCTTCCGGCGGTAGCGGATATTGCTGCGTATCAGGAAGAGAATCGTCAGCGCTACGACCACGACCATAGCGATCGTACCGCCGTAATAGATAGCAAGCGCGAGCAGGAACGTCGCCACGAAAGCCGCACCGGCCGTAATGAACCAGCCGCCGATCACGGAAATCACACCCGTAATGCGGAATACGGCACTCTCGCGGCCCCAGGCCTTATCGGCCAGCGAAGAACCCATCGCCACCATAAAGGCCACGTAAGTAGTCGAAAGAGGCAACTTGAGCGAGGTGCCCAATGCGATCAGCAAGCTGGCCAGCAGCAGATTGACCGCCGCACGTACCATATCGAAAGCGGCACCGTTCTCCAGAATCGCCTCGTCCTTATCGAAGCGTTTCCCGAGCCAGCGCTTCAGTCCCTGCGGCATCGCATTGTCGATTCCGGTAGCGAGGGACGACGAAGCACGCACGATACTCCGGGCCAGCCCCGACGAACCGAACATCTCGTCGCCGGCATCCTGACGGGCCAGATCCACCGAGGTCTTGATAACGCCCCGGGCCTTCCGCGAAGTGGTCAGGGCGACGATCATCACCACGCCCGAAAGAGCCAGGAAGATGAAGGGCGTCCGGGCAGGCGCGTTCAACGAATCCATCAGGAAGGTTTCGGATCCGTTGCCGTTGGCGACGTAATCCATATAGGAAGAGTAGCCCGTCAGAGGTACGCCCACGAAATTCACCAGGTCGTTTCCGGCGAAGGCCAGTGCCAGGGCGAAAGTTCCCAGCAGCGTGACTACCTTGAAAATATTGATCCGACACCAGTGGAGCACCTGCGAGAGAAGGCAGAAGAAGATGAAGCAGCCGGCCACCAGGTGACGGGTATAGGTAGAAATCCACTCCGACAGTTCGGGTGTCATGAACGACGAATCCTTCATACCCTTGATCAGAATGAAATAGATGATCGCCGTCATCGCCACACCGCCGAACAGCGCGGCGGACCACTTCATGTGCGACTTATAATTGAAAGTAAAGATCAATCGGGCGATATATTGCACCACTGCGCCGAATACGAATGCGATCGCCACCGAAAGGAAGATGGCCATGATGACCGACAAATCCTTTTCCGAATTCAGCATATCGGCAAAGGTAAGCCCCGTATCGTCTGCGGCCAGCTTGACCATCGCCAGAGCGAACGCACCTCCCAGCAACTCGAAAACGATCGACACGGTAGTCGAAGTCGGCAGCCCCAGGGTATTGAAGGTGTCCAGAAGAATCACGTCGATTGCCATGACCGCCAGGCAGATACACATGATATCCTGGAAATAGAACTGTTCGGGCCTGAAAATCCCGTGCCGGGCGACATCCATCATACCGTTGCTCATGACGGCGCCGCACAGGATACCCACCGCAGCTACACCCATGATCCACTTGAACGAAGCGGCCCGGGCGCCGACGGCCGACCCCAGGAAATTCACGGCATCGTTGCTGACACCCACCACCAGATCGAAAATCGCCAGCAGAAAGAGGAAGAGGACAATGCCTAAATAGATTGATTCCATACTTTTTTAATTGGTTTTACGCCTAAAGTTATCATTCGGGAACAAAAGTACCGGGCGGAAATGATAACGACGTTTCAAACCTGTTACAAACCCGTTACAAAATCCGGGAAATGCCTCGTTTTTATGAACCGTCTGTTACAATTCCGTGAAATTTCGATCCTTCCGGATCTGCGAAACCGTTTTATTCCCTAATTTTGACGCGTCGAATCAATACGAAGGTCATGGGGAAATACAAAATTCTGGTGGTGGACGACGAAGAGTCGCTGTGTGAAATCCTGAAATTCAACCTCGAACTCGAAGGATACGAAGTGGATGTGGCTTACAGCGCCGAACAAGCGCTGGCGATGCATCCCGAACGTTATTCGCTGCTGCTGCTCGACGTAATGATGGGAGAGATCAGCGGCTTCAAAATGGCCCGTATGCTCAAGTCCTCGCCCGAAACGGCTGCCGTGCCGATCATCTTCTGCACGGCCAAAGACACCGAAGACGACACCGTTGCGGGCTTGAACCTGGGTGCCGACGACTATATCTCCAAACCCTTCTCGATGCGCGAAGTGACGGCCCGGGTGCGGAGCGTGCTGCGCCGCTCGCAAGCCCGGCAGGAGGAGGAAGCCATCTGTTTCGAAGGGCTCTGCCTCGACCTGCAGAGCAAGGTCTGCCGGGTGAACGGACAGGAGGTTCCCCTGACCAAAAGGAGTTCGAAATCCTCACCCTGCTCCTTTCCCACCCTAGGGTGATCTTCTCGCGCGAACAGATCCTCGCCCGGGTCTGGAACAACGAAGTGATCGTCCTGGACCGCACGATCGACGTAAACATCACGCGCCTGCGCAAGAAAATCGGGCCCTACGGCTCGCATCTGGTGACCCGCCTGGGCTACGGCTATGGATTTGAAAAGTAAACACTCCTATCAGACGCAATCGTTCCTCTGGCTGCTGGGCTTCTCGTGGCTGCTCATCGTCTGCTTCGTCGGCTTCCAATACCACCGGGAGAAGGAGCTGCGCACGGAGCTGCTCGATTCGCAGTTGCAGATCATCAACGCCCAACTGGAAGAGGCTTTGAGCAATGCACGCACTCCCCACGACTTTTCGATGCGCACTCCGACTTCTTCGAGGGGCTGCGCATCACCCTGATCGACCTGGCCGGTACGGTCGTCTATGACTCCGAAGAACCCCGGCCGAGATGTCGAACCACCTCGACCGGCCGGAAGTGGCGGCCGCCCTCACCGACGGTCACGGCTATACGATCCGCCGCCAGTCGGAGAACAACGGGCGCACCTACTTCTACTCCGCCTCCCGCATCGGCGACCGGATCGTCCGCTCGTCGCTGCCCTACACCGTGTCGTTGTCGCAGGTGCTGAACGCCGACCGCAACTTTCTGTGGTTCATGGGTTCAGTCACCCTGCTGCTGTGTCTGGTCGGCTACTACGTGGTCCGCCAGTTCACGAAAACATAGTTCAAATGGAGGCGACCCTCGCAGAGCGCGACCGCGAACATGCCGCCGCACTGCACGAGGAGCAGGAAAAAATCCGCATCAAGCGGCAATTGACCAACAATATCAACCATGAGTTGAAAACCCCCGTAAGTTCCATCCACGGCTACCTCGAAACCCTCATCGCCAATCCGCATATCGACGCAGCGACGCAGCGGGCCTTCCTCGAAAAGTGTTTCACCCAGTCCGAACGGCTCCGGCAACTGTTGCAGGACGTATCGTCGATCATCCGGCTGGACGAAGGAGGACAGATGATCGACCGTACCGAAGTGGACCTCCGCGCCCTGATCGGCGAAGTGATAACCGACACGGCCCCGGAAAGCGCCCGACGCGGATTTACGGTACACTGGACATGCGACCGTCCCCTGACGGTCGAGGGCAACGAAGGATTGCTCTACTCCGTTTTCCGCAACCTGACGGACAACGCCCTCAACTACTCGGGCGGCAACCGGATCGACATCGCCCTGACGGACGAAACGGACGACCGCTACGAATTTTCATTCTCGGACAACGGCACGGGCGTCAATCCCGAACACCTGCCCTACCTCTTCGAACGTTTCTACCGGATCGACAAGGGCGTTCGCGCCGGGCGGGAGGCACCGGACTCGGCCTGGCGATCGTACGCAACGCCATACTTTTCCACGGCGGCCGAATCGAAGTGGCGAACCGCCCGGAAGGGGGACTCGTGTTCCGGTTCTCGATCGCCAAGAAGGGGGAGGCGAAGAGATAGCCGTTCCCCTTCGAAATCCCTTGCAGGCAGTTTCAACCCACAAAGGCCCGGTTCCCGCACGGATTCAAGCCCTGAAACTGTGCCGCGCAGAACTTCCGAAAGCCCCTCCGGAGAAAACGGCATAGCGTAAGTCGAAATCGCACAAAGGACATATCCCGCAAGACAAACAGCCCGGCACCGCCCGCCGCAGGCACTTTTGAGATAAAACCCTGCCGTCCGGTCGGGCGGCAGGGGCTAATCTATCAAAACAAGACATCAGTGCGCTTCGAGCCAGTTGCCGCCCACGCCGTAATCCACCACCAGACTGACTTTGAGCGCGGCAGCGGACTCCATGGCTTCGGTGACGATGGCCGTGACGCGCTCCTGTTCCGAACGGAGCATGTCGACGACCAATTCGTCATGCACCTGCAGGATCACCTTCGAGCGGATGCCCTCCTCGCGGAACCGACGGCTCACGCGGATCATGGCGATCTTCATGATGTCGGCCGCAGAACCCTGAATCGGAGCGTTCACGGCGTTTCGCTCGGCAAGGCCGCGGGCGATGGCGTTGTGCGAAGCGATGTCGTTGAGGTAGCGGCGCCGGCCGAAGATCGTCGAGACATACCCGTCCCGCTTGGCCTCCTCCACGACCCGATCCATGTACTCCTTGACGTGGGGGTAAGAGGCGAAATAGCCGTCGATAATCTCTTTGGCCTCCTTGCGGGGAATCTCCAGCCGCTGGCTCAGGCCGAAGGCCGAAATGCCGTAGATGATGCCGAAATTGGCCGTCTTGGCCTTGCGGCGTTCGTCGCTGTCCACCTCGGCCACCTCTTTGCCGAAAAGCCGTGCGGCGGTGGCCGCATGCACGTCCTCGCCGTGTTCGAAAGCCGCGATCAGCGACTCGTCGCCGCTCAAGTGAGCCATTAGGCGCAGTTCCACCTGGCTGTAATCGGCCGAAAGCAGCAGGTGCTCATCGTCCGAAGGGATGAACGCCTTCCGGATCCGGCGTCCCAACTCGTCCCGCACGGGAATATTTTGCAGGTTGGGATTGGTCGAGGAGAGCCGTCCGGTCGCTGTCACGGCCTGGTTGAACGACGTGTGGATCTTGCCCGTCACCGGATTGACCAGCAGAGGCAATGCCTCCACATAGGTCGAAAGCAGCTTCTTCACGCCCCGGTATTCGAGGATCTTATCGACGATCTCGTATTTGTGGGCGAAGGTCTGCAAGTACTCCTCCTCGGTCGAAAACTGCTTGGTTTTGGTCATCTTGGGCTTCTCCGCGATGCGGAGCTTCCCGAAGAGCACCTCGCCCAACTGCCGCGCCGAATTGACGTTGAGCGACGGCTCGTCCGCCAGACGGCGGATATCTCCTCCAGGTCGTTGAGCGTCTTATTGAGTTCGACGGCATACTCGGCCAATGCCTCCGAATCGATCCGCACCCCGGCCATCTCGATCTCGGCCAGCACAGCGATCATCGGCTCCTCGATCTCCAGGTACAGCCCGGCCAGATCCAACTCCTCGACCTTCGGCCACAGCACCTGTTTCAAGCGCAGCGTCACGTCGGCATCCTCGGCAGCGTATTCGGCCACCCGCTCCAGCGAAATCATGTCCATAGTCAGCTGCCGGGCTCCCTTGCCGATGAGCGAAGTGATCGAAATCGGCCGGTAATTGAGGTAGCGCATCGCCAGCGCATCCATGTTGTGACGCGACTCGGGATCGAGCAGGTAATGGAGGATCATCGTATCGTAAAGCCGGCCGCGAATCTCGACCCCCAGGCGAGCGAGCACCATCAGGTCGAACTTGATGCTGTGTCCGATCTTGGCGACCTTCCCGTCGGCGAACAGCGGCCGGATAAGGGCCGCATATTCGGCCGTATTGGATTCATTGAACGGAATATACCACGCCTCGTAAGGACGTACCGCGAGCGAAAGCCCCACGATCCGGTCGTTGAAAATGTCGAATCCCGTCGTTTCGGTATCGAAACAAAACTCCGGACAGGCCGCCACTTCGCGCAGAACAGCCTCCAGCTCCTGCACCGTACGCACGATCGTATAGGCGTGGGGTGTGGTTTGCGCCGTGGCGAACTCCTCGCTTTCCGCCGTCTGTTCATCGGACGGCGCCGATCCGGTCGGATGCCGGGGATTCCCGGGTTCGGCTGCGGGAGCGAACAGATCTCCCTGCCCCGCCAGCGCAGCTTTTAGCGGCTGCGGACTTCGCGCGCGCGACTTCGGCCAGCTGGGTCTGGGCCGCCTGACGGGGCCCTTCGGGCAGCGGTTCGGCAGGAGCCAGGTTCGTCAGATCGTTCAGGAACATCCGGAAATCCAGTTCGGCGAAAAGGGCCTTCAGCTCGTCGATCCTGGGGCGCACACCGTCAAATCTTCCTCCCGAAAGTCGATCGGCACGTCCAGGCAGATGGTCGTCAGCCGCTTGGCCAACAGGAGTTTGTCGCCCCACTCGGCGATCTTCTCACCCTGCCGGCCCTTGATCCGATCGGCATTTTGCAGGATATTTTCCACCGTCCCCACTCCTGCACCAGCTTGCAGGCGGTTTTCCCGATGCCCGGCACGCCGGGAATGTTGTCCGAAGCATCGCCCCACAACGCCAGGATGTCACGGACCAACTGCGGATTCTCGATGCCGTATTTCTCGCGGATCGCCTCCCGGCCGACGATTTCGATACCGTCGTTGCCTTTCTGTTTGTAGATCTTACAGTTGTCGCACACCAACTGTCCGTAGTCCTTGTCGGGCGTAACCATGAAAACGTCGTAACCCGCCTCGACGCCCTTGTGCGCGAGCGTGCCGATCACATCGTCGGCCTCGTAACCGGGCACCTCCAGCACCGGAATACACATCGCCTCGACGATCCGCTTGACATAAGGCACCGACAACAGGATATCCTCCGGCGTTTCGGCACGGTTGGCCTTGTATTCGGGGAAAATTTCGCGGCGGAAACTGCCGCCTTTCGGGTCGAACGCGACGCCCAGCAGGTCGGGATGTTCCCGTTTCTGGATGTCGCGCAGAAATTTCGTGAAACCGAACACCACCGAGGTATTCATCCCCGCACGATTGCGCATGGGACGCCCCATGAACGCATAATAATACTTGAAAATCAATGCATAGGCATCGACAAGAAAGAGTTTTTCATCGGATTCTATCGGTTATCCTCGGCCATCCACTCGGCGAACGAAGTCGCCGTTTCGTGCAGACGCAGGGCGTGGAGCTTGACATGGGACGGCAGGTTGGCTTCGATGCGGGCGGCGAAATCCGCGAGCATATTCTCGCACGTAGGCTGATAATCGACCAGCACGATGCGGCCGAAGCGACAGCCGATCTGTTCCGCTACACGGGTGCTTTCGGCCGTGCGGCGCATGACGAAAGCATGGTCGAGGCGGGAGAGGATCTGTTCGTTCACAATCCGTTTCAGCTCTCCGAAATCCATCACCATGCCGAACTTGGGATTCGACTCGTCGGCGCAAGGCGTCCCCTTGACCGTCACGAACAGGCGATAGGGTGGCCGTGAATCTCGCGGCAAAGGCCGTCGTAACCCTCCAGCGCATGAGCCGCCTCGAATGTAAACTCCTTGGTAAGACGAATGATCGTCGGTTTTTTCTCATTTTCCATAGCCTCTGCAAGGTAGTCACAATTTTCGGGATTCGCAAGGATGCAGGACCCGGGAGCCATAAAAAACGGGACGCACCCGCAGGCACGTCCCGTCGTTTCCTATTCCCGTCCTCTTTTCAACGCTCCGCAGCCCGGATGAAATCGATGCTCACCTGGCGTTGGAAAGCCTCGTTGAGCGAAATGAAGGTCTGGGTGGTCGAAATGCCCTGGATACGCAGAATTCCGTCGAAAATGGTTTTCATCATGTGTTCGTTGTCCAGGCAGTAGAGTTTTACCAGAATGTTGAAATTTCCGGTGATGAAGTGGCACTCCACGATTTCGGGAATCTCCTTGAGTTTCTCCATCGTCTGCATCATATACATCGGATCCTGCACGCAAATACCGATCAGAGCGCATACGTCGAAACCCAGCATCTTGGGGTCCACGATCAGGCGGCTTCCCAGGATCACCCCGAATCGTGCAACTTGCGGATACGCTGGTGAATGGCCGCACCGAAATCCCGCACTCGCGTGCGATCTCGAGGAACGGCATGCGTGCATTCCGGACGAGGTACTGGAGAATCTTCCCGTCGATAGCGTCCAAAGTTGCTTTAGGCATGGAAAAACTCGTTTTAGTCGGTTGTAAACTTATTTGATTACGTTCATCTCCTTACCGATCTTCACGAACGCTGCGATGCAACGGTCGAGCTGCTCGGTGGTGTGGCCGGCCGAAACCTGCACGCGGATACGGGCCTGTCCCTTCGGCACCACGGGATAGTAGAAGCCGGTCACGAAGATACCCTCGTCCTGCAGCCGGGCGGCGAAGTCCTGCGACAGCTTGGCGTCGTAGAGCATCACGGCGCAGATGGCCGACTGCGTGGGTTTGATGTCGAAGCCGGCGGCCATCATACCCTTGCGGAAATGCTCGACGTTCTTCACGAGCTTGTCGTGCAGCGCATCGCTCTCGCCGAGCATCTTGAACATCTCGATCGAAGCACCCACTACGGCAGGGGGCAGCGAGTTCGAGAAGAGGTACGGGCGCGAACGCTGGCGCAGCATGTCGATAATCTCCTTGCGGCCGGTGGTGAAACCGCCTACCGCGCCGCCGAAGGCTTTGCCCAGCGTACCGGTCAGGATATCGACCTGACCGCGCAGGTCGTAGAGTTCGGTGATACCGCGACCGGTTTTGCCCAGCACGCCCGCCGAGTGGCACTCATCGACCATCACCAGCGCATCGTATTTCTCGGCCAGCTTGCAGATCCGTCCAGCGGAGCGGCGTTGCCGTCCATCGAGAAGACGCCGTCGGTTACGATGATGCGGAAACGCTGCGCCTGGGCTTTCTTGAGGCACTCCTCCAGTTCGGCCATGTCAGCGTTGGCGTAACGGTAGCGAACGGCCTTGCACAGACGCACGCCGTCGATGATCGACGCATGGTTGAGCGAATCGGAGATGATCGCATCCTGCTCGGTAAACAGAGGTTCGAACACGCCGCCGTTGGCGTCGAAGCAAGCGGCATAGAGAATCGTGTCTTCGGTACCGAAATAGTCGGCGATCGCCTTCTCGAGCTGCTTGTGCATATCCTGGCAACCGCAGATGAAACGCACGGACGACATGCCGTAGCCGCGTGCATCCATCGCCTTCTTCGCCGCTTCGATCAGACGCGGATTGTCCGAAAGGCCGAGGTAGTTGTTCGCACAGAAATTCAGCACCTGACGTCCGCCGACCGTGATCTCGGCACGCTGCGGGATTCGATGATGCGTTCGTTCTTGTAGAGCCCTGCCGCTTTGATTTCGGCCAGCTCATGCTCCAAATGTTCTTTAATTTTACCGTACATATTGTTAGATTTTGTGACGTTCGAGGGGTGTTTTACTATCAAACTATCAGCAAAGATAGTTGTTTTTATAAAATGATACCTGTCGTCGAATTTTTTATCCGATCGCCGCCGGACCCCGGACCCTCCCCGACGGCAACCCCTGCAAATCCCGGGCCCCGCAAGGCGGTATCCGACAAAATCCGGCCCGGATTCCGCAAGCTTACGACCGGTCGCCGAAGTCGTCCGCGAACGAAAACGGAATAAACGGACAACCCGCTATGTTCCACCGAAAACATAGCGCCGGCACGAAGCAAAAGGACAAATTCCGGCATCGGAAAGCGATCCACAGGATCGTTTCCCGCCCCCACAATCTCAAATTCCCCGGCGGACACGACGCATTTACAAACTATTTTGCTAAATTTGTCACGTTATAGCCGGTTGTGGAACCAGCACGTTCAACCATTAAATATTTCGAATTATGTTCAAAATCGATTCTTACGATTTCAAAGGCAAGCGGGCGATTATCCGCGTGGACTTCAACGTCCCCCTCGACGACAAGGGCCAGGTAACGGACGACACCCGCATCCGGGCGGCGATCCCCACGATCCGCAAGGTACTCGACGCGGGCGGCTCGGTAATCCTGATGTCGCATCTGGGACGGCCCAAGAAGAACAACGATATGAAATATTCGCTCGGACAGATCGTCCCCGCGATCGAAAAGCTGCTGGGCAAACCCGTGATTTTCGCCGGCGACTGCATGGAGAAAAGCGGCCGAAACAGCCCGGAACCTCAAACCCGGCGAGGTGATGCTGCTCGAAAACCTGCGTTTCTACGCCGAGGAGGAAGGCAAACCCGCGGACTTGCCGAGGACGCTTCGGAAGAGGAGAAAGCCGCTGCAAAAAAAGCGGTCAAAGCCTCGCAGAAAGAGTTCGTCGAGCGGCTGGCTTCGTATGCCGACTGCTACATCAACGACGCCGGCACCGCGCACCGCGCACACGCTTCGACAGCCCTGATCGCCGATAAATTCCCCACGACAAGATGTTCTGGCTACGTGATGGAGAACGAATTGCAGGCGGTCGATCGTCTGATGCTGAATCCCCGGCGCCCGTTCGCGGCGATCATCGGCGGGTCGAAGGTTTCGACCAAGATCACCATCATCGAGAACCTGCTCGAAAAGGTCGATTCGATCGTCATCGGCGGCGGTATGACCTATACCTTCGCAGCGGCGCAGGGCGGCAAAGTCGGTAACTCGCTCTGCGAGCCGGAGATGTTCCCCACGGCACTCGAAATCGTGAAGAAAGCCGAGGAGCGCGGCGTGAAGCTGGTATTCTCGCCCGATGCGCTGATCGCCGACAAATTCGCCGAGGACGCCGATACGCGCCAGGCTCCGGTGAACGACATCCCCGACGGCTGGATGGGTCTCGACATCGGCGAGGAGGGCAAAAGACTTTCCGCGAACACATCCTGGGCTGCAAAACGATCCTGTGGAACGGCCCCGTAGGTGTTTTCGAGATGGACAAGTTCGCTACCGGCTCGAAAGCCGTGGCCGAAGCGATCGCCGAAGCCACTTCGAAGGGCGCCTTACTCGCTCATCGGCGGCGGCGATTCGGTGGCCTGCATCAACAAGTTCGGCCTGGCCGACAAGGTGAGCTACGTTTCGACGGGCGGCGGTGCACTGCTCGAATACATCGAAGGCAAGGAGCTGCCGGGAGTGGCGGCCATCCGCAAATAAGCCGGGCACGAACGGAGCGCGGTCCCGTCGAACCGCTCTCCGTACTGAATCGAAAACAGACAGAAACCTTAAAATATTTTAGAGTAAACAACCAATGAAAAAATTCTTTTCGCTGCAACCGTTCTTGTATGATGGGCTGCCAAAACAAACCGACCAACTCGACGCCGGCGCTCGATCCGTCCAACATGGACACTTCGGTCGCCCCCAACGAGAGTTTCTACCAGTACGCTACGGGCGGCTGGCAGGCTAAAAATCCGCTCAAGCCCGAACATTCGAGCTACAACATGTTCAACGTGTTGAACGACAACAACGAAATTCGCATCAACGAGCTCTTCACCCAGATGACCAAGGAGAACCCTGCGAAGGGCACGGTCAATCAGAAGATCGCCGACCTCTACAAGCTGGGCCTCGACTCGGTACGCCTGAACCAGGAGGGCGCCGCTCCCATCCGGGCCGAATTGGAAACGATCCTGTCTCTGGACGACAAGAAACAACTCACTCCGATCCTGTCCGTGATGCAGATGACTTCGAGCTCGCCCCTGTTCAGCTTCGGTCCCGAGGCCGATCTGAAGGACAGCAAAGTCAATGCCCTCTACATCGGACAGTCGGGCATCGGCATGGGCGACCGCGACTACTACCTCGACGCCGAGAACGAGTCGATCCGCGAAGCCTACAAAACTTATCTGAACCGGCTCTTCACGCTGGCCGGACTCGAAGAGTCCCAGGTAAGCAAAGCGACCGACGCCGTGATGCGCATCGAAACCGAACTGGCCAAGAACATGCGTTCGAACGTCGAGCTGCGCGACTTGCAGCGCATGTACAACCCGATGACAACCGCCGATCTGAAAAAGAACTACGACGCCATCGACTGGGCACAGCTCTTCGCATTCTCCGGAATCAATCCCGAGCGTGTGATCGTCTGCCAGCCCGAATACATGGAGGCGCTGAACAAGCTGATCGAAACCACTCCGATCGAAGACCTGCGCTACTACCTGGCATCGCAATACCTCAACGCCGCAGCACCCTACCTGGACGATAACTTCTACGCCGCATCGTTCGACTTCTACGGCCGCACGATGTCGGGCAAGCAGGAGCCCCGTCCCCGCTGGAAACGTGCCATGGCCATTCCCAACAGCGCCCTGGGCGAGGCCGTAGGCGAAATGTACGTCGAGAAGTTCTTCCCCGCCGAGGACAAGGCCCGCATGATGACCCTGGTGGAGAATCTCCGCACGGCCCTCGGCCAACACATCGACCAGCTCGACTGGATGAGCGACTCGACCAAGATGCGCGCCCGCGAGAAACTCGCCGCTTTCCGCGTAAAAATCGGCTACCCCGACAAGTGGAAGGACTACTCCACGCTCGAAATCGATCCGACCCTCTCCTACTGGGAGAATATCCAGCGTGCCAGCGAATGGGCGACCCGCGATGCGCTTGCCAAAACGGATAAACCCGTCGATCCCGAAGAGTGGCACATGACTCCGCAAACGGTCAATGCCTACTACAACCCGACCACCAATGAAATCTGCTTCCCGGCAGCAATCCTTCAGCCGCCGTTCTTCAACCCGGCAGCCGACGACGCGGTGAACTACGGCGCTATCGGCGTAGTGATCGGACACGAGATGACGCACGGATTCGACGATCAGGGCCGTCAGTTCGACAAGGACGGCAACATGAACAACTGGTGGACCGACGCCGATGCCGAAGCCTTCAAACAGAAGACCGACATTCTGGTCAAGCAATTCGACGCGATCGAGGTGCTGCCCGCACGCGGCGACCAGCCGGCCATTTTCGCCAACGGTTCGCTCTGTCTGGGCGAGAATATCGCCGATCAGGGCGGTCTGCGCGTGGCTTACACGGCACTCAAGAACTCGCTGAACGGCACCGAGCCCGAACCGATCGACGGCCTCACGCCGGCTCAGCGCTTCTACCTGAGCTACGCGACCGTCTGGGCACAGAACATCCGCGACGAGGAGATCGCCCGTCTGACCAAACTCGACGTACACTCGCTCGGTCAATGGCGTGTGGACGCTACGCTGCGCAACCTCCAGGATTTCTTCGATGCCTTCAACATCACCGACGGCAAGATGTATATGCCGGTCGAGGAGCGCGTGATTATCTGGTAACGGCACGCTCCGTTCAATAAGAAATCCCTGCCGACGTTTCGGCAGGGGATACTTTATCCACAATAAAAGGCTGTCACCGAGGGTGACAGCCTTTTATCAGTTCTTTCGTTCAGGTCTTATTTCCCGGAAACCTCGATCCGTTCGGTACTTTTGTACGTTCTTCCCAAAATGGTTTGCCGGTATTTCTCCACCTTGTCCTTTCCAATGGTCATCGTCGAGGCACCGGTCGCCTCCTTATACTGGCCGTCGGTAGTTGTATAGGAAATGCCCGAGCCGAGTCCCACACGGTAGGCGGCTTGTTCCGCAACCTCTTCCTTAGCCGTCAGTACCAGTTCGACAGTCGCCTCGAAAGGAACCTTCGCTCCTTTGACAGAAATGCTCCAGGGCAGCGAAGCGACATCCGCCGTCACGGTCTTTCCGGCGGCATCGGTGTATTTCGCCTGCATATCGAAGAGCAGCGGCATATCCTCTCCTCCGAAAACTTCATAATCTACATCGGCAGTCACCTCCGCAGGCGGTACGGCAGGGCCGTTTCCGCCGTTGCCATTCGTTTCGTCGTCGTTGCACGATGCCAGCAGAACCGCTGAACAAAGCAGCATCCATCCGATTTTTCTGTGTAACATAAGTCAATAAATTTATCGATTAATAAATAAGGTACGAAATGAATACCGAAGAACCGATAGCGGAAACCCGTCGCCCGCATCCGCACCGCAAACTCGCCATAAATACCGCGAATGTCGGCAAACGATCCTCCGCCCGGCAAATCCCCGGCAAAAATAAGGACTTCGGCCCGAAATCCGATGGAAACGGTTCTTTGTTTCGAACCGGCAACAAGCGGCAGCAGTCGATTCAACAGACTCCGGACAGGGATCACGAAAAGGTCCCGGCCGTCTTACGACAACCGGGACCCGCGATCAAAAAATCTATTTATGAAAAACTTTTATGTATTCACCGCCTGCAAAAGGGTGCCCGGAAAAGTAAAACCCGGCCGCCCCGCAGCGTGCCCGCTAATATTTGTAGCGGATCCACTTGTAAAGCTCCTTGAAGGTGGGTTTCTTGCCGTACATGAAGATACCCACGCGGTAAATCTTCGCCGCGAGCCATACCATAGCCATGAACGTAGCGTAGAGCACCGCGAGCGACACGACGATCTCCCAGGTCGGAATACCGCACGGGATGCGGGCCATCATCACCACGGGCGAGGTGAAAGGAATCATCGAACACCAGAAGACCAGCGGCGAATTGGGGTCCTTCATCACCACCATCATCACGAAGATACTCAAAATGATCGGCAGCATGATCGGGGTCTGCAACTGCTGTGCGTCCTGCACGTTATCGACAGCCGAACCGACAGCGGCGAACATCGCCGAATAGAGCAGGTAACCGCCGATCACGTAGAGCAGCAGGTAGGCGAAAATCTGGAAGACATATCCGAAATCGGTCGCCGTAGCAAGCGTCTGCACCATCTCCATATCGACGCCCGCCGCTGTCGGATCGAGCGTCCCGGCACGCATCGCCTCGACGCTTCCCATCATCTCGGCGGGGATCAGGTGCGGCATGACGAGCGCACCCACGCCGCACACCAGCACGCCCCAGATGAGCACCTGCACCACCGCGACGGAGGCGATACCCAGGATCTTGCCCAGCATCAGCCGGAAGGGGCTGATCGAAGAGACGACCACTTCGAGCACCCGGTTGTTCTTCTCCTCGATGACCGACTGCATGACCATCGCACCGTAAATCATCAGGAACATATAGAGGATCATACCGAGCACGAGCCCCACGACGGTCGATACGGCCGACGAATTGGCCTGCTTGTCGCTGCCGTCGTCCTGCATCTGGTCGTTGCGGAAGACCTGCATATAGACCGTAGTCTTCACCTCGTCGAGAATCTGCGACAGATTTTCGATGTTATAGTCCTTGAGTTTCTCCTTCTCGATGATGTCGGCGATCTGCCCCGACACTCTCCTCGACCAACATCGCCGAGGAGCCGTTGGTATAGAGCTTCACGTTGCCGGGATTGGTCATTATGTCCCTGCCGATCCAGAGTATGCCGAAACGGTCGGTATGCTCTCTGCGAGCCTCGTCGAGCGTCAGGTCGGTCGGCTCATAGACCACCTCCTCGCTGCTCTCGAGCGATCACACCGCTCTCGTCGATCACGGAAATATGCCGGGTTTCCCCCTGGGAATAGCGCATGATGAGCGCCGGGGCCACCATCAGACCGATCATCAGCACCGGCATAAGAATCGTGGTCACGATGAACGACTTCTTGCGCACCCGTTCGTTGAATTCCCGGGTAATGATAATTCCTATCTTCGAATTTGCCATGGCTTTCTACTTTTACTTGTTCGTTTTCTTCCGATTACTCCGCGTTGAGGGTTCCCCCGACGGCCCGGATGAAGATGTCGTTCATCGACGGGATGATCTCCGTGAAGGAGCGCAGCTCCACCGCATCGTTGATTCGGGCGATCACCCGCACGTCGGCATCCCGCTCCACATGCAGCAGGCGACGAATAGGCCGCCCGAACTCCGGCTCGGGCTGTTCGAGCACCTCGCAGCGACCTTCGAGCACACCGCGCAGCGTTTCCGCATCGCCCCGATAGGCTACCTGGAAAATGTTGTTGCCGTGCCTGCGCCGGATCTCGTCCACACGACCCGTAAGAATGTTGCGCGACTTGTTGATAAGCGTGATATGGTCGCAGATCTCCTCGACGGACGACATGTTGTGGGTCGAAAAGATGACCGTCGAACCCTTGTCGCGCAAGCCGAGAATCTCCTCCTTCAAAAGGTTGGCGTTGATCGGATCGAAACCCGAAAAAGGCTCGTCGAAGATCAGCAGTTCGGGTTCGTGCAGCACCGTGACGATGAACTGTACTTTCTGGGCCATACCCTTCGAAGTTCGTCCACCTTGCGGTCCCACCACGATTCGATGCCGAATTTGACGAACCACTTCTTGAGCCGCATCACCGCTTCGTGACGCGAAAGCCCTTCAGGCGGGCGAAGAAGGCCTGTTCGCCCACTTTCATCTTTTATACAGACCGCGCTCCTCGGGCAGATAGCCGATGCGATAGACATCCTGCGGCTGGATTTCGCGGCCGTCGAAGATGACTTTCCCCTCGTCGGGCGCCGTGATGCGGTTGATGATGCGGATCAGCGTGGTCTTGCCCGCACCGTTGGGTCCGAGCAGGCCGTAAACCGACCCCTTGGGAATCGTGAGCGACACATTGTCCAGAGCCGTATGTCTGGCGAAGCGCTTGGTAACGTGTTCTACTTTCAATATCTCCATAATCGATCGAAAACTTAAAGTGAGTCCGGGCATTCCGTCCGCGATTTCCTACATCTCCGGCTGTACCGCATAAGGACAATACATCACTACGCCCTGCTGTCCCACCGCCTCACGGATCTTGCGCCACTCGCCGGCCCAGGGGCCCAGTTCTCCGGCCACGATGTCGGCCTTGACTTTGGCCATGAATCCGGAGAAGAACGCCCCGAAGCCGGTCGGAGCCTCGGTCATCTCGACGATGCGGAACTTATCGCCCAATTCGGCCTTGTCAGCCGCAATAGCGATGGCCGTCTTCAGACCGCCGTTGGTATCCACCAACCCGAGAGCGAGGGCATCCGTGCCGCTCCAAACCCGTCCGCCGGCAATGTCGAGCACCTTTTCCAGCGGCAGGTTACGGCCTTCGGCCACGTAGGAGGTGAAAGTTTCGTACACCTCGTCCACCGAGCGCATGATCGCCGCCCGTTCGGTCGCCGTCAGGGGACGCATCACGCCCATATCGGCCGACGTATTGGTTCTCACGGCATCGAACGTAATGCCCAGCTTATTCTTCAGGGCATCCTCCAGGCGCAGGAACATTCCGAACACCCCGATCGACCCCGTAAGGGTCGTCTTGTCCGCCACGATGGCATCGGCACCGCACGAAATATAGTAACCGCCGCTGGCCGCATAGCTGCCCATCGATACGATCACCGGCTTCTTCTCCCGAAGCAGCTCCACCTCGCGCCAGATCACATCCGAAGCCAGCGCTGCCGCCCGGCGAATTGACACGCAGCACCACGGCTTTGACATCGTCGTTGCGACGTACTTCGGCCAACTTCGCAGCCAGCGTATTGCCGTAAATATCGTCACCGTAGCCTTCGCCATCGACGATCGCACCGTCGGCATAGACGATCGCTATCTGCGACGAAGAGATATTCTTAAGATCCGCATTCAACTGCGACACGTATTGTCCCAATGTCACGAACTCGAACTGTCCGTCGCTCTTGGCCACGGCGCCGTGCTCTCAGGAACACATCGTCCATCTGATACTCGAACAGCAATCCGTCCACCATCCCATGATCGAGCGCCTCCTGTGCCAGCGACACTTCGAGCCCGTCGGCCAATCGGTTCAAGGAAAGCTCGATGCCGCGCGACTCGGCGACGGCCTCCGCCATCACATTCAATAGGAATCCACCAACAACTGCATCTGCTCGCGGTTGGCATTCGACATCTTCGAAAGGAAATAAGGCTCCACGGCACTCTTGTACCTGCAGGCTGTCGGACGGAAAATTTCGGCCTGAATATCGAGCTTGTCGAAAAGACCCTTGTAAAACATCAGCGTCGAAGAAACACCTGTCCACTGCATCCCTCCGTGAGGCTCCAGGTAGATCTTGTCGGCGACCGATGCCAGATAGTATCCCCTGACCGTAGGTTTCGTTATAGGCGATGATGAACTTGCCACCCTGCCGGAAATCCTGAAGCGCCTCGCGCAGCTCCTCCAGAATGGCGTAAGTGGCGACTCCGCCTCCGTTCGGACGCAGGTAAATACCCTGGATGCGGGGATCGTTCTTGGCCGTTTCGATGGCCCGCAACGCATTGTAAAGAGTAACCTGATGTCTGGCCGTCATCGTGGCGAAATCGATGCCGGCGAAAGGATCGCTGCTCGGCGACTCGATCAGGTCTTCCGAAAAATCCAGTTTCAAAATCGCGTGCTCTCCGACCGTCACCGGTTCCGAAGAGGTCATGGAACCTACGATTCCGAACAAAATCACCACGGAAAGAAAGAGCATCACCGCACTGCCCACGACAAAGCGAGCAGACCGGCGAAAAACATTTTCAAAAATTTCATACCGATTTATTTAATATTCATTCGCTGCGAAACGGCGCATGAGGCGCGAACGGGGCGAAACTTTTCCGCATCGCCGAATCCCGGCCCCCCTCCGAATCGGGTTAATATGCGGCAAATATAACCGTTAATTTTATGAAAAACAAATAATATTTATCGTTTATCGATAACATAATTTTCCATAAAGACTTATTATATCGGAAATAATAGTTATCTTTGTCCAGATAAGCCGCATCCGGACGAGCAGGAGCAGGCTCTTTGCCGCCCGGTTTGCATGATCGTTGCTACCAACTTAACTGAAAATATGGAAGAGAGAGTCAAGGAATTACTCAACCGTATCCTCCATCCGGAGACCAGCACGGTCTTGTCGAGAGCGGATTCGTCGAACAGGTTTCGACTCCCGGCGACAAGATAACCGTCACCCTGAATTTCGCCAAAGTGCGCGATCCCTTCGCTCTGAAGATCAAACGGCAGGTTCAAGCGCTGCTGGAAGAGAATTTTCCCGCCCTGAAAGGATCCATCACCGTTATTATTAAGGAGGCCGCTCCCAAGAAACCGCAAGCTGCGGACAAACCGACCATGACGGGCGACATAGCCCACATCGTAGCGATCGCTTCGGGCAAGGGCGGTGTCGGAAAATCGACCGTCACGGCCAACCTTGCCGTCGCCCTGCGCAACCGGGGTTTCGGGTCGGCATCCTCGACGCCGACATCTACGGCCCTTCGCAGCCCAAGATGTTCGGTCTGGAAGGTTACCTGCCCGAAGCCGAACAGGTGGACGGGCAGGACATCATCCTGCCGGCCGAAGCGATGGATATGAAAATCATGTCGATCGGCTTCTTAGTGAAACCTTCGGACGCCTTGCTGTGGCGCGGTGCGATGGCGGTGAACGCCTTGCGGCAAATGATCCACCAGACACGCTGGGGGCGCTCGATTTCCTGCTCGTGGATCTTCCTCCCGGCACGGGAGATATTCACCTCGATCATTTCGGGTTGAAAATCGACACGGCCGTGATCGTTTCGACCCCAGCAAATCGCCGTGGCCGACGTGCGGCGCGGCGTGGAGATGTTCCGCAATCCGCAGGTGAACATCCCCTGGCCGGCATCGTCGAAAACATGGCCTGGTTCACCCCGGAAGAGTTGCCCGAAAACCGTTACTACCTCTTCGGAAAGGGAGGCGCCCGCCGCTTCGCCGAGGAAAACGGCATAGACCTGTTGGGAGAAATACCTATCATACAGTCCATTGTGGAAGGCGCTGACACGGGAACGCCGTCGGTGTCGATCGACGCCCGCGTCGAACCCTATTACCGGGAGATAGCCGACCGGATTGTTGATAAGGTGGTCAAATAACCCACGAACGATGTTGATAAACCCGCAATAACTTTTGAAAAAAAACCCGAAACCGTTTGCAAAATCCATCTTTCGCCCGGTATAGACAAAACAAGAAAACGGCAAAAAAAAGTTTTCGCAAAGTATGATTCGGGATATGCACGGAAAAAGAGAAGCGAATGTTGACAATCCGGAGATGTCGAAATGTCGAAACCGGTTTTGAACATTTGTCGGTAACTTTCAAAAAACCGGGTTTCGACAACCTCCCGGACCTTATCGGCAGAACAGAATACGGAACTTCGAAAGCTATGCTGTGGATAACCCGAAATACGGTATAATTATCAACACTATCAACAGGCATTATATTTATTTTTAATTATTCTTTTAATAAAATAAAAGTATAAAAAATAAAAAACGATGGTCGATAACTCATCGAAACTCAAAACGGAAATCGAGCGGCTCAAACGCGAGAAGAACGCCGTTATCCTGGCGCACTACTATACGCTGCCCGAAGTGCAGGAGGTAGCCGATTTCCTGGGCGATTCGCTGGCGCTCTCCATCGAGGCGCAGAAGACCGACGCCCGGATCATCCTCTTCGCCGGCGTGCATTTCATGGCAGAGACGGCCAAGGTGCTCTCGCCTGAAAAGAAGGTGCTGCTTCCGAATCTCGAAGCGGGATGTTCGCTGGCAGAATCGTGCGATGCGGCCGCTTTCGCGGCTTTCAAGGCGAAATATCCCGGCTACAAGGTGGTTTCGTACGTCAATACTTCGGTCGGGGTGAAAGCCTTGACGGATGTGTGCTGCACCTCGTCCAATGCCCTGAAGGTCGTAGAGTCGATTCCGGCCGACCAGCCGATCATCTTCGCTCCCGACCGGAACCTGGGTTCCTATATCCAAAAGCTGACTGGACGCGAGAATATGGTGATCTGGGACGGCGCCTGCCATGTGCACGAGGAGTTTTCGTTGGAAAAAATCCTGGAACTGAAGCGGCAGCATCCCGCAGCGCAGGTGGTGGTGCATCCCGAATGCAGGGCCTATATCGTGCAGGCGGCCGATTTCGTCGGTTCGACGGCGGCTATTCTGGACTATTGCGGCAAAAGTTCCGCCAGGGAGTTTATCGTGGTGACCGAAGCGGGGATTCTGACCGAGATGAAGCGCCGCTATCCGGAAGACGTTTATCCCGGCCCCTCCCGACGACGAGGCGTGCGGATGCAACAATTGCAGGTATATGAAGATGATTACGCTGGAGAATATCTTCACCACGCTGCGCGACGAGCAGCCCGAAATATCGCTTGACGAGGAGGTACGTCGCCGTGCCGAGCGTTCGATCCTCAACATGATCGCCATCAAGTAGTTTTCGCTCGCCGGAGGGCGATCCTCCGGTCGCACGGCCTGTGCGGTTACGGAAGCGGAACGGCGGATTTCCGGTCGGCGGCCAAAAGGGGAAATGAGGGCGAACCTGCCTGCCCGGTTGCGGCGAAGGGCGAAAAAGAGAACAGGGAAGGAACGGAGAGTGCGGCGTTCCGATCCGGTTGGGCGGATGCGGAGCCGGTCGTATGAAGTGCGAACAGAGAAATTCAACTATATATTTTTTATAAACCAAGTAAACAAACATTTTAAGGAGAGATGAAAAAACTGATTTTATGCCTGGCTGCGGCAGTCGTATCGCTGACTGCCGCTGCAGACGAGGGTATGTGGCTTTTGCCCTATCTTCAGAAGATGAACATCGGGGATATGAAAGCCAAGGGCTGCCAGCTCACGGCCGAAGATATCTATTCGGTGAATCACGGATCGCTCAAGGATGCGATCGTCATTTTCGGTAACGGTTGTACGGGCGAGGTCGTATCGCCCGAAGGACTCGTTTTCACCAACCACCATTGCGGTTACGGTTCGATTCAGGCCCTCTCTTCGGTGGAGCACGACTACCTGAAGGACGGTTTCTGGGCCATGTCCAACGAGGAGGAGCTGCCGGCTCCGGGCTGACGGTCACTTTCATCCGTCGAATCATCGACGTAACGCCCGAGGTTCTGGGCAACATCCCTCGATCGCCAAGGGCGAGGAGCGTTCGGAAATGGAGGATAAGAACATCGAGGCGCTGTACGAGAAATTGCGGGCCGAGAATCCCGGCATGACGATCAACATCCAGCCGTTCTTCGGCGGCAACCAGTACTTCGCGTTCGTGATGGAGGTTTATCGGGACATTCGTCTGGTCGGTACTCCCCCGACGTCGATCGGTAAGTTCGGCGGCGAAACCGACAACTGGATGTGGCCGCGTCATACGGGCGACTTCTCGATCTTCCGCATCTATGCCGGCAAGGACAACCGTCCGGCGGAATATTCGGAGGAGAACGTACCCTACAAGGCCGAAGAGTTCCTCAAGGTATCGCTCGACGGTTACAAGGCCGACGATTTCACGATGATCATGGGTTTCCCGGTTCGACGCAGCGTTACATGACTTCGTACGAGATCGACGAGATGTTCCAGGTTTCGGGTCCCCAGCGTATCGACATTCGCGGCGCCCGTCAGGACATCCTGAAGGAGGACATGGCCGCCAGCGACAAGGTGCGTATCCAGTACGCTTCGAAATATGCCAATTCGTCGAACTATTGGAAGAATACGATCGGCATGCTGCGCGGTCTGAAAAACTGGACGTGAAAGCCTTGAAGGAGGCTCAGGGAGCCGAATTCCAGGCTTGGGCCGAGCAGAATACGCTGCCTGAGGAGGGATTCGTCGATGCGCTCGGCATGATCCGCGAGGCGGTGAACGACAACATGGCCTACACCGGTCCGCTCCAGTATTTGAGCGAGGCGATGGTCCGTTCGGTCGAAATCATGACCCCGGCTCTGGTGGCTAACCGGATGCTGACGGCCGAGGAGGTAAGCGACGAAGCGAAAGCGCAGGCGAAGGAGTATTACGCCAACTTCTACAAGGATTACAACCTGCCGACGGACCGCAAGGTAGCCCGGAAGATGCTTTCGATGGTCAAGGAGAACGTGAAGGATCTGCCGACCGTTTTCGCGGAGGTGATCGACGCGCAGTTCGGCGGCGACATCGACGCTTATGTGGATTACCTGTACGACAATTCGGTCTTCACGGACGAGGCCAAGGCATCGGCCGCTACGTCCGAGCAGATCAAGAACGATCCGGCGGTAGTGTTGGCTACGTCGGTTCTGAACAAGATGAAGGAGCTGCGCGAGAAGGCCGTACCCAACCTGCAGAAATATGCGGACGGACATCGTCTTTACGTAGCCGGTCTGATGCGCATGCAGCCCGACAAGGCCTGGTATTCGGATGCGAACTTCACCATTCGTCTGACTTACGGTCAGGTGTTGCCTTATGAACCTGCCGACGGCGTGGTATATGATTACTACACGACGCTCAAGGGCGTGATGGAGAAGGAGGATTCTTCGAATCCCGAATTCGTCGTTCCCGCCAAGCTCAAGGAGCTTTACGAGGCGAAGGATTTCGGTCCCTATGCCAACTGCAAGGGCGAACTTCCCGTAGCGTTCCTGGCCAACTGCGACATCACGGGCGGTAACTCGGGTTCGCCGATGATGAACAGCCGCGGCGAGCTGATCGGTCTGGCGTTCGACGGCAACTGGGAAGCGATGTCGGGCGATATCGCCTTCGAGCCGGATGTACAGCGTACTATCGGCGTGGACGTTCGCTATGTGCTCTTCGTGATCGACAAGTTCGCGGGTGCGGACTGGCTGCTCGACGAGATGACCCTCGTGAAGAGCGACTGCACCAAGGCATGCGATCAGAAGGATGTGAAGAAAAAGGAGACGAAGGCTTCGAAGAAAAACGCCAAGAAAGCGGACAAGAAGCGTAAGTAACTGGAAATACGGCGAATGTGCGTTTGCTTTGCAGGCGCATGTCCGCGAATCGAAAAGGGGAGAACGCTCGCAGCGTTCTCCCCTTTTCGATGTTGAAAAACGGTCGGATGAAATTTACGCATTGCGGGTATGAAAACCGTCCTTCTTTTCGGATCGGTTTGCAGAAATAAAATAAATGACTATTTTTAGAATTTCATTCGTGCGGATAAGTGAGATAGAGATGAAGACGAAAAAAGGAAAGGATATGACCTGCGAAGAGGTCTTGGAGTGGCTTGCGGCCCATGCCAATCCGGAGTTCCGGGGGAATGGTGCGGTTCGGAATCGACGCCCGGCTGGCGGTCGGGGTGCGGGTGGTCGATCTGCGGCGTCTGGCGCTGAAGATCGGCCGGGATCATGCGCTGGCGCTGGAACTCTACCGCAGGCCGGTGCACGAAGGGCGGATCCTGGCGTCGATGATCGCCGATCCGGCGCTGTTCCGTCCGGAGGAGATGGATGCCTGGGTCGCCGAATTTCGGTCGTGGGACCTGTGCGACCAGTGTTGTATCAACCTGTTCCGCTATACGTCGTACGCTTACGGCAAGGTGCGCGAATACGCCGCTTCGGACGAGGAGTTTACCCGACGGGCGGGGTTCGCTCTGCTGGCTACGCTCGCCGTCGGGGATAAACGGGCTTCGGACGACGATTTCAGGGCCTTTCTGCCGCTGATCGAACGGGGTGCGGAGGATTCCCGCGTCCGGATCGGAAAAGCCGTGAATTGGGCCCTGCGGCAGATCGGCAAACGTAGCCGGGGCTTTACCCGATGCGCTGGCGCTGGCCCGTAGACTGGCGGCGAAGGAGGGGGCGGCAGCCCGCCGGATCGGACGCGATGCGGTGCGTGAGCTGACGCTGGAGAGGATCATCGCCCGGATCAAATAGGGTGCAGACCCCCTTGCGGAAAGGCTTTGGAAAGAAAAAGGCTTTCCGCAGCGAAAATCACCGAAACAGATGCTATCTTTGGGCGAAGGATAAGTCGATCCGCTATGATGAAAGAGTCTAAATTCGTACGCACCAAAATCGTCGTGGGTTACGTGCTGATCGCCCTGATCGGCCTGACGGCCATGATCTACGTCTGGCGTCAGACCGGAGCGCTCCTCGAACCGGACCACAGCCAGCAGGAGCTTCGGCGGCGGCGCGGACTGGTCAATCAGACTCTCTACCATCTCTATGAGGCCGAAACATACGGTCAGATGCTGGTGGCCGGTTATGCCAGCTACGAGAATCGTTACAAACGCGAACTCCGGCTGGTACGGGAGTGCATCGATTCGCTCCGTATGCGTGCGGACGACGAGTCGCAGCAGATGCGTCTGGACACGATCGTGCGGCTGATCGCCGGCAAGGAGCAGGGGATCAAGGCTCTGGACCGCAACCTGCGTTCGGCGGGCACGGCGACGTTGTTGAGCGAAAATATCCAGCGGATGATTCCCATGCTGGACTCCCTGTCGCAACCGACTATCGAACCCGATACGATCCTGGTCCGCGATACTGTGCGCGTGGCTCCGAAAAGAAGCGCAATTTCTTCCGCCGGTTCGGCGACCTGTTCAGCCCGCCCAAGAACGATTCGCAGGTGGTGGTGAAGACCGGGTGCGGATCGACGCTCCGCCTCGGCAGATGAGTCTGGGGGATACCATCGCCGTAGTGCTGCAGGATCTGGAGCAGCGGGTGACCAGCGAGCGGCTGGCCCTTTACGACAAGGCGTGGCGGGAGGGTTGCGGCTGCAACGCAACAACCAGCAGATCAATCAGCGGATTTACCGCCTGATTATCGACTTCGAGGAGGAGGAGACGGCCTATCTCTGGGAGCGGATGCAGGCTCGTGAACAGGTGCGGCGCAGCTCGCTCGTCATTCTGGGCTCGGTGGCTGCCGGATCGCTGCTGGTGATGCTGCTCTTCGTCGGAATCCTCTGGCGGGACGTGAACCGCAGCAACCGTTACAAACGCCAGCTCGAAGCGGCCAATCGCCACAACGAAGCCTTGCTGGAGGCCCGTGAGAAGCTGATGCTCACCATTACGCACGACATCAAGGCCCCGCTGGGTTCGATCATGGTCTATATCGATCTACTTACGCGTCTGGACCTGGGCAAGCGGGGTGCGCTTTATCTGGATCATATGAAGAGCTCGGCCGATCACCTGTTGGAGTTGGTGACCGACCTGCTGGATTTCTACAAACTCGACTCCAACAAAGTCGCCGTCAATCGAATCGCCTTCTCTACGGCCGATCTGTTTACGGCTGTCTGCACCGGGTTCGAGCCGGTGGCTGCGGCAAAGGAATCGAATTGCGGTGTACGCTCGCCGCCGAACTTTCGGGACAGGTCGCGGGCGATCCCTCGCGTGTGCGGCAGATCGCCGAGAACCTGCTTTCCAATGCGATCAAGTTCACCGACCGGGGGTTCGTCGCGTTTGACGCCTGGTTGGAAGAGGGCGGCTGCTGTTCCGTGTCAGCGATACGGGTCGGTGAATCGGCCCCGAGGAGCGGAGCGCATCTTTCAGGAGTTCGTGCGCCTGCCGTCGGCGGGCGGCGTGAGCGGCGTAGGGCTGGGCCTCTCGATCGTCGATCGTCTCGTGAAGCTGCTCGGCGGTACGATCGAGCTGGAGAGCGAACCGGGTGCCGGAAGCCGATTCCTGGTCGCCGTCCCGGTCGGGGAGGCGGAGGACGACGCTTCCGAAAAGGAAACCGCAGCGGGGATGTGTCCGGGCAGAGTGTGTATGGAGGGCGGACGACCCCTCCGCTGCCTGCTGGTGGATGACGACCCCTGCAACTTGAGATGACCGCAGTTCTCTGACGGGAGTTGGGAATCGAAACGGAGAGCTGTCCTTTTCCCGAATACGCTGAAAAATTGGTGCAGGAGTCTGCTTTCGATCTGGTTTTTACCGATATACAGATGCCCGGAGTGGATGGGTTCGAGGTGTTGCGACGGATTCGGGCCGTTCGTGCGGAGCTGCCGGTGGTAGCCGTTTCAGCCCGTTCGGACGATGAGTCGGCCTATGTCGAACGGGGATTTGCAGCCGTGCTGCGGAAACCTTTCGCGCGGGCGGAACTGGTGGCCGTGTTACGCCGTGTCGTGCCGGAGGCGGGGTTGCCCGGAGGAGTGTCTTCCGGAAGAGGATGCGGTTCGCGGGTTCGAAGCTCTGACGGCTTTCGCCCGCGACGACGCCGAAGCCGCGCGGGAGATCATCCGGACCTTTGTCGCCGAGAACGAGGCCCATGCCGAAACCTTGCGCCGGGCCGCGCTCGCCGGAGATGCGGTCGCTTTGCGTGCGATCGCTCACAAAATGGTGCCGATCTACACGTTGCTGGGCGAGGAGGAGCTCGCTGCGGCATTGCGCCGTCTGGAGCGTTCGGAAGGTTCTGCGGACGGGGCTTTGCGCAGCGCAGCGCTCGGTGTAGCGGAAAGGGTCGGCGAAATTGTCCGGGCGGAAAAAGAGTATCTTTGCGACCGTTGATCTCCGCCGGGGCGTATTCCGACAGAAGGCCGTCCGTTCGCATCATGCCCGGACGGGAAGTTGCAGAGGATCGGACGCTTCGGTGTCGGACGATGCCGGAGAAGGAGCCTCGCCGAAGAGAGCGTTGCGGGAAGCCTCTGCGGATGGCTTCGGTTTTGAATGAAATTTCGGTATGGAAAAGATATTGATCATAGATGACGACGTAACCTTTTCGCTGATGCTGCGCACGTGGCTCGGCAAGAAGGGCTTCGGAGTCGATACGGCTGCCGACATCGCCGCCGGGCGCCGGCTTCTCGCGGAGGGGAGCTACGATCTGGTGCTTTCGGACATGCGTCTGCCCGACGGGGACGGGACCGATCTGTTGCAGTGGATCGCCGAACGGGGCGTGACGATACCCGTGATCGTGATGACCGGTTATGCCGAAATCCGCAATGCCGTGGTGAGTATGAAGCTCGGCGCAAGGGACTATGTTTCCAAACCCGTTCAGCCGGACGAGCTGCTCCGCAAGATCCGCGAGGCGCTGGATGCCCCGCACCCCGAAACGGCTATGCCCGCATCCGCAGCGATGGCTCCGGCGCCCGCGAAACCGCGCCGGAAGGGGACAGGGCCTTGGACGAAGGCGAATTGAATTACATCGAAGGGCACAGCGACGCTTCGCGTAAACTGTACGAATACGTCCGTCTGGTGGCTCCTACCAATATGTCGGTGCTGCTCGAAGGGGCGAGCGGCACGGGCAAGGAGCACGTGGCCCGGTTGATCCATCTGCGCAGCAAACGGGCGGGCAAACCCTTCGTGGCGGTCGATTGCGGCGCTCTGTCGCGTGAACTGGCCGCTTCGGAGTTTTCGGCCATATCAAAGGCTCCTTCACGGGAGCGCTGTCCGATAAGAAGGGCGCTTTCGAATCGGCGCAGGGCGGTACGCTTTTCCTGGACGAGGTGGGCAACTTGAGCTACGAAGTTCAGATCCAGTTGCTGCGAGCCCTTCAGGAGCGCAGAATAAAACCCGTCGGAGGGTTGCGCGAAATTCCGGTGGACGTGCGTCTGATCTGTGCCACGAACGAGGATCTGGAGGCGGCTATCGCGCGCGGGTCGTTTCGTGCCGACCTCTACCACCGCATCGACGAATTCGTGCTCCATATGCCCGATCTCGCGGAGCGCAGGGAGGATATTATGCTCTATGCCGACTTTTTTCTGGACCAGGCCAACCGCGAGCTCGACAAACACGTGGTGGGTTTCGATCCGGAGGCTGAAAAACTGCTCGTGGCCTGCGACTGGCCCGGAAATCTGCGGCAACTGAAGAACGCCGTGACCCGGGCGGTTCTGCTGACGACGGGCGAGTACGTCACTCCGGCCGAGCTGCCCGCCGAATTGTCGGAGGCTGTTCCGGCGCCGATCGCTTTGCGCGATCCGGCGGGAGAGGAAGAGCGGATCCGGCGGGCGCTGGCGGCGGCCGGCGGCAACAAATCCCAGGCGGCCCGGCTGCTGGGGATCGATCGCAAGACGCTCTACAACAAACTGCATCTGTACGGCATCGAATAGTCGTCGGGTGTGGAAATATTCCACATCATTTTGGGAATTTCCACACCGTTCCACAGCCGCATATAAAATTATCAATTTCTTATATCTTTGATTAACAGCATAATGATTTATGCCGGCGGATTGGCATACACCTTGACGATGTAATGAATACAGAGGTTGGGGAACCGAAAAAAAATTATTTTTAGTTAAAAACAATCGCAAAATGAAAAGTTATTCATTGCAGCAGCTGTAATCGTAATGGCCGGAAGCATGGCTTCCTGCGGTCAGAAAACCCAGAAGGCCGCCCAGGATACGGCCGCGACGGAACCGGTAGCGACCGAGCAGGTCGAGGCTGTCGAGATCGAAGCCGTAACGCCGGAATCCGAGATTCCTGCCGCTGCAGAGAGTCAGAAAACACAACCGGAGCAGGCAAATAATAAGTAGTAATTTGGAGGGTTATTATTAGTTAAACAATTGTTGCTTGACAGGGGCGTACCGACAGCGGTGCGCCCCGCCATTTTACCGGGACGGAATTCGAATTTTCGGGATGGGAACGATGCGGCAGGTTTCGGTATCAGTTGGGGAAATCCGACGATTATTTCGCCGGATATGGATCTTCTCCGGAAGTTGTTGTGTAAAAGTTTGTCCCGGTATCGGATGGTTCGCGTTCGATTTATTTGGATGTCGTGGATGTTTTGGTTATATTTACAATGTCGAAGATAGTCACCAATGGCCTGATTATAAACTATAAATTATTTTTGCTATGAAAATAATAATTCATTATTTTTTGTTGTTTGTCGCATTGGTTGCAACGACCGGATGCGATAAGGACGATAATTATTATCCCGCTCCGGAATTCGAGGGAGATCCGACGGCTGAATATATTGAAGCGAATGTCGATTTCGATACGCAGATTTCTCAGGAAAATTCCGATCCAGATACTTTTTACACCTATTTTTGTTTGTGCAATGCCAGTGACCACAAAATTTACTTCACTCTTACGTTTTGCCCGACAAAAACGATGAATTTATAGACCATATGAATGGGCTTGTAGATCCCGGAAAAAATATACAAACAGATTCGTAACATCTAATTGGTCTATGGATGTACCGGGTCTTATCACCACCTTTTCTCCTCTTATTACGGAGATGGAGGTCTATTACGATGTCGATGACAAATATGGGCCTGTTAGATTTCCATCGGGAATAGAGGAGAAGTATTCGGATTTTACGCAGCGTTTCAAAACCCGGCAGATTTGTGATCCGGGGCAGTGGATTTACGAAGAGTTCACGCCCGCCGGGCGCGTTGGACGTATATTCTGACCAACGAAGATTATGAACGTGCCAAAATAATTTCGGAAAATAGGACTGAAAATTCGCGGCGATCGGTTACGACTGATTTAGCTTGCATTATGAAGAGGACTGCATTGCGCAGCCCTCTTTATTTTATGATTCGACTTGCATCATGCGGCAAGGCGGATTTTCTGTTTCGGTTTGACCCGTTTGAGTTTTACCGGATGCTTTGCGTACGGCCTTTCGGGAATAGGGCGACTGGGAAATAATCAATAGAAATGCCCGCTGGGAGCGAAGATCGCGTAGCCGAAATTGAAAGTGAGGTACATATTGTGCCAGCTCTTCAGGTCGTATTTGGTGAGCGACAGGCTGACCGGTCCGATGGGCGTGTGATAGACGAACGAGGCTTCGGTGATGTATTGCATCTTTTCGCCGGGCAGCCCCGGTTGTCGCGGTACATGGCATAAAATCCCGTGCGCAGGAAGAAATTGGGCAGCAGATCGAAAGTGGGCATCAGACCGCCGGCCAGGAAGTTTTCGCCCGGTAGTCGGGCATGAAAGCCATCTGGGAGTGTACGACGGGCTGATAGGCCGGCAGCGACATCAATGTAGCCGTTTCGGTCTGGAACCGGGGGTGCGTGGTCCAGACGGCGTCGATGTTGAATCCGAACGAGAACCATTTGCAGCCGGGCAGGTCGAAATAGCGGTTCCACTGGAATTTGGCGCCGAACCATTCGCGGTGGGCATTGAAACTTCGCTTACGTCCGAATTCGGCGGGTTTGTACCGTTCGCGCCCCGTGATGTAGATGCCCGAGAGGGATATTTCGGACCCCGGCGCGGGTAGAGAATCTTGTCGAGCGTGTTGCGGGCGATATCCAGTTTGGTGCTGAAGAAGGAGAAGCGCGTCAGGTCGGTGTCGGGATCCGTGTCGGGAAAGGGGCGTCGTAGCGGTAGGCTTGTTGTCCTCCGTTGAACCGCAGCGATGCCAGGCTGTTGTGTGTCAGAGGCATGGTGAGTCCGATGGAGAGGAATCCCTGGTTGTTCTTGACCGATTCGGTGTTATCGATCGGCGTGAGGTTGCCGAAGTTGCCGTGCCGCAGGTTCAGGACTTCGAAATTGTAGGAATAGTCGAGCGAGAAGGGTTTCCAAAGGTAGAAGTCCGTGCGCCCGCCCAGCGAACCGGTCGCATAGGTCGGGCCGATGTAAATACCGGCGAAAGCCCATTGCGACACGCGGCGGATCGTGTGGTAGTCGAAACCGATGAATGCCTGGTTGAAAGCCGTCGAGGAGATGTTGCCGCCGATCAGGAACCGGAGGTTTTCGCGTGCGGACATCTTCAGCTTGACCGAATACCGTTCCCGCAGCGGGTCGTACCGGAATTCGGGGTATTCGACCGAAAATTCGTCGTTGCCTATGACGGAGAAGAAGTCGTCGCGGAATTCGGGAAACTCATCTGCCGCTGCCGTCCGTCGTAGGTGTCGTCCAGCCGCATGACGTCGCGTACATAGGCCGTTTGTGCATGGGTGAGTCCTTCGAACTCGTAGTCGTCGAAGATGATCGGGGGACACTTTTCGCGGAAAGCCGCCCGCTTGGTGCGGATCTCTTCGGGCGTGACGGTGCGGTGGATTTTCTCCCGCAGGGCCGGAATCCGGGCCAGTGCGTCGCGGTAGCCCGCTTCGATGATCGAGTCGGCGCTGTTGAAATCGAGCATGCTGACATTGACGGCCCGGTTGATCATCAGGCTGCGTCCTTCGGGCATGTCGTAGTTGGTCTTGTTCATGGCCAGCGAGAAGGCGATCGACGAGCGAACTGTTCTCCGTGATGTCGTTGTTTCCCGACGTGCATTTGCTGCCGATCAGGAAATCGGGATGGAACTCCTTGTCGAGGGTTCCCAGGGAAGTTGTCGTAGATGCCGCCGTCGTAGAGTAGCATCGTGTCGATTTTCATGGGTTTGAACGCCAGCGGAATGGACATCGACGAACGGATCGCTTCGCCCATGTCGCCCTTGCGCAGCACCACCGGACGGCGGGTGTTCATATCGCTCGCCACGCAGAGGAACGGCACCATCAGGCTGTCGAAGTCCCGCCGGAAGCTGTCGTGGCCGGGCCGAACAGGTCGGCGAGGGCCAGGTCGATCTGATTCGAGGAGATCAGGTACGAAGGCAGGCGGAAACGGCTCGCGTTGGGGTCGTCCGGGTGGTCCTTCATGTTGAGGCGGATCGAGAGGAAGATCGGGGTGCCGGTATTGCGGCGGTAGTAGGGCAGGTAGCTGGGGTCGATGCGCCCCGAAACCCACTGTTTGACCACACCCGAAGCGACGATCCGGCGCATCTCTTCGGGGGAATATCCTGCGGCGTACATGCCCGCGATGATCGAACCCATCGAGGTTCCCGACACGTAGTCGATCGGAATGCCGCTCTCTTCGAGTGCCTGCAATACGCCGATATGGTAAAGTCCTTTGGCTCCGCCGCCGCTCATGACCACCCCGACGCTCTGGGCCGCTGCCGGAAGGGTGAAAAGCATTCCGCCGCGAAGAGAGGATTTTCCGCTTCATATCCTGATATTTTTATTAACTTTGCCTATTAAACCGTGCGTAAAAGTACAAAATAAAGCGTAAACTTTAGGTTATGAACGATAAAATCAACGAGCTGCTCGAACGGGTGGAGGCATTCAAACCCAAAGCTGCGGCCGAGATCGAGGATTTCCGAATCCGGATGCTGGGGAAAAAGGCGAGCTGACGGCCCTTATGGAGGAGTTCAAGAGCGTGGCGCCCGAGCTGAAACGGGAGTTCGGCCAGAAGCTCAACAACCTCAAGAACCGGACGCAGGAGCGGATCAACGCCCTGCGGGGGCAACTTGCGGACGCCGCCGGGGACTCCTCGCAGCGGATTCCCGACATGAGCCGTCCCGGTTCTGCGGAGGAGCTGGGTTCGCGCCATCCCATTTCGCTGGTGACCAACCAGATCGTCGAGGTATTCTCGCGGCTGGGCTATACGGTGGCCGAGGGTCCCGAGATCGAGGACGACTGGCATGTCTTCTCGGCGCTCAACTTTCCGCCCGAGCATCCGGCCCGCGACATGCAGGATACGTTCTTCATCGCCAAGAACCCCGACGTGCTACTGCGGACCCACACCTCGTCGATTCAGGTGCGGACGATGGAGCGGCAGAAGCCGCCGATCCGGGTGATCTGCCCGGGCCGCGTTTTCCGCAACGAAGCGATTTCTTACCGCGCACACTGCATCTTCCACCAGATCGAGGGACTCTATATCGACGAGGGCGTGTCGTTCGCCGATCTGAAACAGTCGATCCTCTACTTCGCCAAGGAGGTTTTCGGCGAGAACGCCACGATCCGCATGCGCCCTTCGTACTTCCCCTTCACCGAGCCTTCGGCCGAGGTCGACGTTTCGTGCAACCTTTGCGGCGGCAAGGGATGCACCGTCTGCAAGGGCACGGGTTGGCTGGAGATCATGGGCTGCGGCATGGTCGATCCCAATGTGCTTGAGGCCAATGGAATCGATTCGAAGAAATATTCCGGGTTCGCGTTCGGCATGGGGTCGAGCGTATCGCCATGCTCAAATACGGCGTGAAAGACCTGCGTCTCTATTTCGAGAACGACGTGCGGTTCCTCCACCAGTTCGATACGGTGCTTTAGCGCTGCGGTACGCTCCCCGGGTCGGGGAGCGGCAATCGCCCGCCGGATGCCGGGATGTTCCGGGGATGAAGTGCCGTATCGTTCGCGGGAATACGAAAAGCGGTTGTCCGACGTTTTCCCGACAGACGAATGGAGGGGTTGCGTCTGTCCATTGCACTCTTCCGGCGAAGAACGAAGATACAAACTCAACGATTTCAATGAAGCGGATGCTTGCGATTCTGGTGCTCTGCACGGCTTTCTCCACGGGTCTGTCCCGCAGGAAGGCGTTGCCCGCACCTGCGGCGGAGGCCTCGTGGCCCGACTCGCTGCGACCGACCGAATACTATACCGAGGGTGTGAAAAACTCTTGATCGGAGAGGACACCCTGGCGGCCCGGGCACTGTTCCTGCAGGCACTGGAGCTCGATTCCGCGTATGCTCCGGCCTGGTTCCGCCTCTTCGGTGACTCCCGACGGCGATCCGCAGGGTACGGCGTGGGCACGGCGTGCTTACCGGCTGGACTCGCTCAACAAGTGGTACGGGCAGCTTTACGGGCAAAACTGCTTGCTGAGGAGAACTCGACAAGGCGCGTCCGCTGTTCGTGCGGCTTTCGGCGCTCGACCCGACCAATCCCGACAACATTCGTATTCTGGCGATCCTGTACCAGCAGGCCGGGATGCCCTATTCGGCGATCGATATGCTCGATTCGGCCGAGATGCGTTTCGGTAAAATGCCTTTGTTGGGGGCGATGAAACGCCAGTTGCTGATTCGCACGGGGCAGTTGGACCGTGCGCTGGCCGAAGCCAGGGAGATGGCCGAGGGGATTCCTTACGAAGCGGAAAACCACGTGATTCTGGCCGACCTGTACGGTGCTGCCAAACAGGATTCGTTGGCCATAGCCGAGTATAACCGGGCGTTGGAGATCGACTCCATGAATGTCCCGGCGCTGGCTTCGCTCGCCGAATTCTACAACAAGCGCAACGATTCGCATGCTTATCTGGCCGTGTCGAAAAGGCTTTTCGAAATTGACGAACTCCCCTTGTCGGAAAAGGTCCGCATTTTCCGGCAGCTGACGCTCGACGTCCGTTTTACCGGGACAACTTCTTTCAGCTCAACGACCTGATCTCGACGCTTGCGATCCGCTATCCCGACGATAATGATGTCGTCGAACTGTATGCGCAGCATCTGATCAATGCCGGAGAGCTGGAGCAGGCGCTGACCCTCTACAAGCTGCATCTGGCTGACCAGCCTCCCCAGTTGGACTATTACCGTGCGGTGATCGACATCGAAACTTACCGCAAGCGGCTCGATTCGGTTTATCTGTATATCGACCGGGCGCTCGAGGTTTTCCCCGGAAATACCGAGCTGTATGCCCGCAAGGGACACGCCCAGGGGTATGCCGGAAAGTTGTCGCAATCGATCGGCAGCTATAAGAAAGCCCTCAAATACGCCGATACGGACTCCCTGCGCGGAGTCGTGTGGGATATATCGGCGACGCCTATCATCAGCTGGAAGAGGCCGGACGGAAGGATTCGGAACGGGACAAATACCGCCGCCGGTGTTTCGAGGCTTACGACCGTTCGCTGCATTATTACTACGATAACCCGATGGTGCTCAATAACTACGCCTATTTTATCAGTGAATCGTCCGGATCCCCGCCGGCTCGACCGGGCCTTTGCCATGGCAGCCCGTGCGGTGGAGCTGGACGGCAACAACGCCACGCTGCTGGATACCTATGCCTGGGTGCTGTTCCGTCTGGGACGGCTGCAGGAGGCTCGTCGAACGATGCAGCAGGCGATCTCTTTCGACCGCAGCGAGAATCCGGAACTCTACCTGCATTACGGGGACATCCTGGCGGCTCTCGGGGAGAAGTTCATGGCCGAAACCTACTGGCGCAAGGCGCTGGAGAAGGATATGATGATCCCCAGGCGATCGAAGAGCGTATCCGGCAACTCAAATCCAAGCCCTGACTATGCGACAAGCCTTGAACCATTCGTATCGTTTCCTGCGGCGGGCGAAGTCGGTCCGCACGCTGTGCATCCGTTTGCCGAAGGTCGTTTTGTTTCTGTTCCTTCTGCTCGGTGTGGGGTCGCTTGCGGCCCAGAATACCGACCAGCAGATCGCGGCGCAGAAACGGTTGATCGCCGACCTCGAAAAGCAGATCGCCCGGAGGAGCAGGAGATTTCGAAGCTCAAGAAGGGACGTGCTTCGGCCGAGGAGACGGTGCGCCGTTTGGCCCGTCAGATCGATTCGCGCAACCAGCTGCTCGACGTGACGGAGCGGGATGCCCGCAAGCTCGAGGTCGAGGTAGCTCGTACGGACAGCGTGGCCCGGGGGCTGTCGGCATCGCTCGACGCCCATAAACGGCGCTATGCCGAGATGGTGCGCGAGGCATACCGCAACTACAAACACAACAATTATCTGACCTACCTCTTCTCTTCGAGCGACTTCAATCAGGTGGCCCGCCGCATCACCAACCTGCGGGAGGTGGCGGCCATGCGGGAACGGCAGATGGAGCAGATCGTGACGCTTTCGGAGCAGGTGTCCGTCGAGCGGACCCGGCTGACCGGGCAGCAGCGGGCGCTGGATTCGGTGAAGCGCAGCCTGACCACGCAGCGGACCCGCCTGCAGAAAGATTCGCAGGCGGCGCGTGCCAACATCAAGCAGCTCTCCAAGAAGGAAAAAGCGGCCCTGCAACAGAAAATCGCCCGCGAGCAGCGGCTCGACGTGGCGATCGACGAGTTGCGCAAGCTGACCCGGGGCAACAAGGAGGGCAACACCTTTACGGCGAAGACTTCGAATCTGCGGCTGCCGGTGGTCGGCGGCGGGGTGAAGCGCTACAAGGGCAATATGGCCGAGATCGCGGGGCCGAAGGGGCGCAGGTGATTTCGATCTACGAAGGCAAGGTCGTCGAGGTGAAGCGCAACCGGATCACCAATAAATACGACGTCTATATAGCCCACGGCGAATACATCTCTTCGTATGCCAACCTCAATTCCGTGACGGTGGGCAAGGACGACAAGGTGGCCCGCAACCAGCAGATCGGAACGATCGGGTCGGGGTCGATGTGATGACCATGCAGCCCGAGTACAAGATGGTGTTCGGTATTTACGGACCGTCGCCCAAAGTACAGATGCGTGCTTCGGATTGCTTCAAAAAATAACCGTCTATGGCCGTACGCTATTATACCGATGACTGTACCTATCGCCTGCCGCAGAAACGGCTCACGGCCGCGTGGCTGGACCGCGTAGCCCGGGAAGAGGGTATGAACTGGGGATGTGACCTATATTTTTGCTCGGCGGCCCGCCTGCTGGATATGAACCGGCAGTTCCTCGGGCACGACTACTATACCGACGGCATCACGTTCGATTACAGCGACCGCAAGGGCGCGGATCGTGTCGGGCGATATTTTCATCGATGTGGAAACCGTTGCGGACAATGCACGCGAATACGGCGCCGCGAAGCTGACCGAAATGCGCCGCGTGGTGGTGCACGGTTTGCTCCATCTGTGCGGACAGAAGGATAAGACACCCGTGCGAACGCTCAAATGCACCGTAAGGAGGATCACTACCTCCGACAGTGGGATGAGCTGTCCAAAGGGCTGAAATAGGGCTTTGCGAGGGAATCCGGTCGCGGAGTTGCGGGTCCCTTTCCCGGTAGGGTTATTTTTAATGCCTGAAATATCCCGTAAAATCGTTCGAATATACCATAAGGGTCGATTCTTCCCGACGGCGGAATGGGCGGTTCAAGGTGCTGAAAAGACGGTTTGCAGAGGGATCCGGCCGCAGGGTTGCGAACTCTTTCACGAAAGGATGTATTTTAACGCCTGAAATGCTCCTTAAAATCGTTCGAATATACCATAACGGTCGGTTCTGTTCCCGACGGCGGAATGGACCGTTAAAGACGCTGAAACGGCGGTTTATGGGCGGATTCGTCTTTTGTTTGGAACCGGTTCCCGAAAAGATGGATTTTCCCCGGCAATCGTATATTTCAATGTCCGTCATTCGACGGTCGTTCGTTCGCGGCCGGAGTCCGTGTCTGTAATGCCGACTCTCTCTTAAATCCTTTCTTCGGAGGAGATTCGGGTCGCTGCGCCTCAAAAGGACGTTATGATCGCGTTTTCCTTCGTTGGGACTGAAGCGGACGAATTCGCTTGCGGGAAGTGCCGGCTGCGGTGGCTGCGGCAGCAGTTGTGGGGGCTGTCGATCGGGTCCGCTGCGCGGCGAATCGGTAGCCGGGAAAGGTGGACTGCGAAGATTCGGCTTTCGGAGGAGGCGTTTCCGCCGTGCGGGGACGGATCCGGCCGTTGGTTGTGTCCGCAACCCTTTAATCGTTTGTATTTTTCCGGAATGGGCGGCATGGATTGTCGGCTCTTTGCCGGAGAAGTTTATTTTGCGGGAAAATGCCGGCCTGGTTCGGTGCGGGTCGCCGGAGTGTGCCGGAAGCGGGAGAATCCGTTTTGGCGGGACAGTCCGTGCTTGCCGATCTTTTCGGCGCTGCGGCGACGTTTTGCCGCGAGGTTGCCGTTTTCGATCCGACTTTCGCCGTCGGACGGCGGATAGCTGGGCGAAAGTTGCCGTTGCGTGCGGTTTCGGTTTTTTCGGATAAGCGACTTTGTTCGTATCTTTGCCGTGCGGCGGTCGGTCGTCGGATTGACGGGCGGCGGTGTTTTCCGCAATTCATGGAAAAGGAGATATGGTTTTACATTACGATATCATCGTGGTCGGCGGCGGTCATGCCGGCTGCGAGGCGGCTTCGGCGGCAGCGCGGCTCGGCTCCCGCACGCTGCTCGTGACGATGGACATGACCAAGTTGGCCGATATGTCTTGTAATCCGGCCGTAGGCGGTGTTGCTAAAGGGCAGATAGTCAGAGAGATAGATGCTTTAGGGGAGGGCAGATGGGACGGATTACCGACCTTACGGCTGTCCAGTTCCGCATGCTCAACCGCTCGAAAGGGGCGGCGATGTGGAGTCCCCGGGCCCAGTGCGATAAGTCGCGTTTCTCGGCCGAATGGCGGCGTACGCTGGAGAATACCCCCAACCTCTATCTTTGGCAGGACACTGCGGTCGAACTGCTCTTCGGGCAGCGGCCTGCGGAGGAGGGTCGGCCGCAAGTGCGCGGGATTCGGACACAGATGGGGGTGGAGTTCTCGGCCGACTGTGTGATCCTGACTGCCGGGACGTTTCTGGCGGGGGTGATGTATTGCGGTCGTTCACACGCCGAGGGCGGCCGTGCGGGGGATTCGGCTTCGCACGGAGTGACCGAATCGCTCGTGGCGATGGGTTTCGAAGCCGGCCGGATGAAGACCGGGACCCCTGCACGACTCGATGCGCGGACGATCAATTTCGAAATTCTGGAACCGCAATACGGGGATGAAAATCCCTCGAAATTTTCCTTTTCCGCCGATACGCATCCGGTGCAGAATCAGCTTCCGTGCTTTTGGTCTATACTTCGAAGAAGGTGCATGACATTCTGCGGAAGGGTTTCGGCGATTCGCCGCTTTTCAACGGTACGATCCGGGGGATCGGTCCCCGTTATTGCCCGAGTATCGAGGACAAGCTCAACACATTCGCCGATAAGGACCAGCACCAGCTTTTTCTCGAGCCGGAGGGTCGTTCGACCAACGAATATTATCTGAACGGGTTCTCCTCGTCGTTGCCCTGGGACATTCAGTGGGAGGCATTGCACGCCATCGAGGGTTCGAAGATTTGCATATATTCCGCCCCGGTTACGCCATCGAATACGACTATTTTCCGCCTACGCAACTGCACCATTCGCTCGAAACCAAGCTGGTGGACGGACTCTATTTCGCCGGCCAGATCAACGGGACGACCGGCTATGAGAGGCCGGGGCGCAGGGTGATGGCCGGTATCAATGCGCATCGCCGCAGGATGGGGAGGAACCGCTGGTATTGGCACGCGACGAAGCCTACATCGGGGTATTGATCGACGACCTGGTGACCAAAGGGGTGGATGAGCCTTATCGTATGTTCACTTCGCGTGCCGAGTATCGGATTCTCTTGCGGCAGGATAATGCCGACATTCGATTGACTCCGATCGGATATAAAATCGGGCTGATTTCGCAAAAGGTACGATAGTTTCTGCAAAAATCGACTCGTAGAATCGCTCGTAGCATTCGCTCGCGGACTGAGTGTCAAACCGGACGAAATTAACGACTGTTTGAAATCGCTCGGTTGCGACGCGATTTCGCAAGGTCGGAAACTGCACGACTTGTTGATGCGTAACAATGTGACCTTCGATCTGCTCTCGGGTGTTTTACCGAAGCTCGGCGATTTTCTGCGCGAGCAGGAGATTGATGCCGAGGTCGTCGAGGAAGCTGAGATCCAAATCAAGTATAAGGGTATATCGAACGGGAGAAATTCATTGCCGACAAATTGCATCGCCTGGAGAATATCCGTATCCCGGCCGATTTCGATTTCCATTCGATGAATGCCCTGACGATCGAAGCCCGGCAGAAACTCACCCGAATCCGACCTGCGACGATAGGGCAGGCTTCCCGTATTCCCGGAGTTTCTCCGGCGGATGTGAATGTGTTGCTGGTGAAATTCGGTCGGTAAAGTATCGGGTAATGCAGTTTAACCGCTATGTTCCCAAATTTGACAATCGTTTTGGATGTATTTGTCGTTTATCAATGCGGATTAAGATCGGTCGATAAATTGTGCGATTGTATTTTTCTATCTTTTATATCGGGAGTAGCTGCGGCTATTCCCGATTTTTTTACGGCTGTTTGTAAGTGGTGGCAAAGAAATATGCAGTAAGAAAAGGATGTTCCACGTGGAACATCCTTTTCTTGAGTTTTGCAGGCGTCGATTACATGACGATCGTGCACCAGTTGTGTTTGTCTTCGGTGCGGCCGTACTGGATGTCCTGCAAAAGCGTATAGAGTTGCAGAGAAACCTTGCCTACTTCGTCGCCGTAGGTGTAGGTTTGCTTCGTGTCCATGTCGTAAATGCTGCCGATCGGCGAGATGACAGCTGCCGTACCGCAAGCGCCGCACTCCTCGAAAGTCGGGAGTTCGTCCACCGGAATATGACGCTCCTCGACCTTCAGACCCAGGTCTTGAGCCAATTGACGGAGGCTCTTGTTAGTGATCGACGGAAGTACGGAGTTCGACTTCGGCGTGATATACGTGTTGTTCTTGATGCCGAAGAAGTTGGCTGCACCGCACTCTTCGATGTATTTGTGTTCGGTTGCGTCGAGGTACATGATGCTCGCATAGCCGAGCTCGTGTCCGTGCTCGCCCGACATAAGGCTGGCTGCATAGTTACCGCCCACCTTCACGTCGCCTGTTCCACGTGGAGCAGCACGGTCCTGTTCGCGGTCGATTGCGACCTTCATCGGCTTGATGCCGCCTTTGAAGTAAGCGCCTACGGGCGAGCCGTAAACCACCAGCAAAGCATCCTTGGAGGGTTTTACACCCAGTCCTGCCGTCGTTCCGAACATAACGGGACGCAGGTAGAACGATGCGCCGGTGCCGTAGGGCGGGATGAAACGCTCGTTGCGCTTAACCACTTCTACGCAGGCTTTGACGATCATATCGATCGTCGGTACGGGCAGGCAGAGGCGTTTTGCCGACGACGGCAAGCGTTTTGCATTCTCTTCGACGCGGAACAGACGTACTTTGCCGTCAGCGCCCCGGAAGGCTTTCAAGCCCTCGAAAGAGCCGTGCCGTAGTGAAGGCAGGATGCCGACATGTGCATGTTGATGTACTCGTCGCTTGTAATTTCCATTTCGCTCGCTGCACTTGCCGTCCGTGCAAGTATAGCGGGCATTGAAATCGGTCTTCATGTAGTTGAAGCCGAGAGAGCCCCAATCGATGTTCTCCATTGTTTTTAATATTAAAGGTTGTATCTTTTGTTCAAGAAATATCTTTATTATCCGACTGTCGCACCCGGATTTGTCTGATCGTCAGGTTGTAACAGCCTTAATTTGCCCGAAGCGTCCTGGGCCATCAGAATCATGCCACGGGAGAGGATGCCCTTCAGTTCGCGCGGTTCCAGATTCACCAGTACGAGTACCTGTTTCCCGACGAGTTCTTCGGGTGTGTAGTATTCGGCAATGCCCGAAACGATTTCGCGCTTGTCGATGCCCGTATCGACCGTCAGTTTCAACAGCTTTTCGTCTTGGCGACTTTTTCAGCGGCGAGGATCGTCGAAACACGGATATCCATCTTTTGAAAATCGTCGAAAGTCGTCGTTTCCTTTGATCTTCAACGTGTTGTGCTGCTTCGGCCGAAGCATTCGCCGCTTTGGTCGCCGCCAACTTGTCGAGCTGGCGTTGGATTACGTCGTCCTCGATCTTTTCGAAGAGAAGCACGGCTTCGCCGATCCGATGTCCGGCAGCGAGCAGGTCGGTGCTGCCCAGTTTCTCCCAGCCGAAGGGTCCTGCCTGCAACATCCCGACGATCTTCTTCGCCGAGAAGGGCATGAACGGTTCGATGGCGATCGAGAGGTTTGCGGTGATCTGCAAAGCGATGTTCAGGATCGTCTTGACCCGTTCGGGATCGGTTTTGATGAGTTTCCACGGTTCGGTGTCGGCCAGGTATTTATTGCCCAGACGTGCGATGTTCATCGCCTCCTTCAAGGCTTCGCGGAACCGGTAGTTTTCGATGTTGTTTTCGAGGGCTTCCTTCGCGCCGGAGAGTTCCCGAAGCGTTTCGCGGTCGTAGTCCGTCAGTGCGCCGCAGGCGGGCACTGCACCGTCGAAGTATTTGTGTGTCAGGACTAAAGCCCGGTTTACGAAGTTGCCCAGCACGGCTACCAGCTCGTTGTTGTTACGGGCTTGGAAGTCCTTCCAGGTGAAGTCGTTGTCCTTGGTTTCGGGGCGTTCGCGCAGAGCACGTAGCGCAGCACGTCCTCCTTGCCGGGGAAGTCGGCCAGGTATTCGTGCAGCCAGACGGCCCAGTTGCGCGAGGTCGAGATCTTTTCGCCCTCGAGGTTCAGAAATTCGTTGGCAGGGACGTTTTCAGGCAGGATGTAGCCGCCGTGCGCCTTGAGCATGGCCGGGAAGACGATGCAGTGGAAGACGATGTTGTCCTTGCCGATGAAGTGCACCATTTTGGTCTCTTCGTCCTTCCAGTATTTCTCCCAGTCGGGCGTCAGGTCCTTGGTCGCCGAGATGTAGCCGATCGGAGCGTCGAACCAGACATAGAGCACCCTCCCTTCGGCGCCTTCGACCGGTACGGGAATGCCCCAGTCCAGGTCACGGCTCACCGCACGCGGTTGCAGACCGCCGTCGAGCCAGCTCTTGCATTGCCCATAGACGTTGGTTTTCCACTCCTTGTGGCCCTCGAGAATCCATTCGCGCAGGAAACCCTCGTATTGGTCCAACGGCAGATACCAGTGCTTGGTGGCGCGTTTCACGGGTACGGAACCCGATACGGCGCTGTGCGGGTTGATCAGTTCGTCCGGCGAAAGGGTCGATCCGCATTTTTCGCATTGGTCGCCGTAGGCCGGTCGTTGCCGCAGCGGGGCAGGTGCCCACGATATAGCGGTCGGCGAGGAACGTCTGGGTTTCCTCGTCGTAGTATTGCTCCGAGGTCCGCTCGATGAATTTGCCTTCGTCGTAGAGCTTGCGGAAGAACTCCGACGCTGTCGCGGCGTGGGTCTTCGACGAGGTGCGCGAGTAGATGTCGAACGACATGCCGAGCCCTTCGAACGACGATTTAATCAACTGGTGATAGCGATCGACGATCTGCTGGGGCGTGACGCCCTCTTTGCGGGCCTTGATGGTGATGGGCACGCCGTGCTCGTCGCTGCCGCAGACCGAGATCACGTCGTATCCTTTCAGGCGCAGGTAGCGCGTGTAGATGTCCGACGGGATATAGACGCCCGCCAGGTGGCCGATGTACCGGGCCGTTGGCGTAGGGCAGTGCCGAGGTGACGAGATAACGCTTGAAGGGTTTACTCATATTGGGTAGAAAAGGTCTAACAATTACTATTTTGTGTCAAATGTAGTGATTTTTCTAATAATTAGAAACTAAAACCCGACTTTGTTGTATCGGATTTTTCGTTTCGGGAGCGGGAAGGAGTGGTTCGGACGGAATGCCGCCGCCGGTGTCGTCGGGCGGGATCCGTAAAACCGGAGCCTGAAAGCTCCGGTTTTACGGATGTTGCCGGCCGTATTATTGCTTGCTCCGCAGGGTTTGATGTCCTTGATGCGGAGCTGTACCGAAACCGAGCCCCGGTAGTGGTTTTCGACGATCTGGTAGCATACGTCGATCGGATGTCCCGCGCGGATCCACTCGTAGTGGGTCGGCTGCTGGAAGGCGATCGTCTGAATCGTCGTGTTGGGTTTCTGGCGCTGCATCAGGTCCATGCGCAGGTGCTCGCAGTAGGCGCCGACGAGCTTCGTTTCGCCGTGGCTGACCACGCCCGCGTGACGAATACCGGTGCGGGTTGCCGGGGCCGAACGGCTGGAAACGGTTCAGGTCGCGGCGGAACGCCGGGGTGATGTTCGAGAAGAAGAGTTCGCTGTCGATCTCCACCTGGGGTTGCAGCGTTATCGGGTCGATGTTCTCTTCGACGTAGGCATTGAAGCGGCGGGTGAACTCCTCGACCCGTTCGGGACGCATCGTGAGTCCTGCTGCGTACATGTGCCCGCCGAAGTTCTCCAGCAGGTCCGAGCACGATTCGACGGCCTGATAGAGGTCGAAGCCGGGCACCGAGCGGGCCGAACCCGTGACGAACCCGTTGCTCATCGTGAGCACCACCGTCGGGCGGTAGTAGGTTTCGATCAGGCGGGAGGCCACGATGCCCACGATGCCCTTCATCCAGCGGGGTTGTAGATCACCGTACTCTTGGCGGCCTTCAGCTCCGCGTGGGCCTCGATGAAGTCGTGGGCTTCCTGCGTGACGCTGCGGTCGATGCACTTGCGGTCCTGGTTGAAGCCGTCGATCACCGAGCCGAACTCTTCGGCCAGGCTTTCGTTGCCTTCGATCAGCAGATTGACCGCCGCATAGCCGCCCGAAGGAGCGGCGTTTTCGTCGTTTTCGTCCATCCGCATCCGGCCTGCGGCGTTGATGCGGGGACCGATCTTGAAGACGATGTCGTCGATGGTGATGTTGTGCTTGTCCAGGCCGCAGATCTTGATGATCGAGAGCAGCCCCTTCGAGGGGGAGGCGTTGAGCCGCAGAAGCCCGTAGTGGGCTAAAATCCGGTTTTCATCCACCAGAGGAACGATGTCCGAGGCGATGCTGACGGCCAGCAGGTCGAGCAACGGCTCGATTTGCTGGAACGGAATTCCGTTTTTCTGGCAGTAGGCCTGCACGTAGCTTGAATCCCACGCCGCAACCCGACAGTTCGTCGAACGGGTAGGAGCAGTCGACCCGCTTGGGGTCCAGAACGGCTACGGCGCGGGAATCTCCTCGGCCGGGAGGTGGTGGTCGCAGATGATGAAATCCACGCCCTTGCGTTTGGCATAGTCCACTTTCTCTATGGCTTTGATGCCACAGTCCAGGGCGATGATCAGCCCCACGCCCTTGCGGGCTGCGAGGTCGATACCTTTGATCGAAATACCGTAACCTTCGGTATAACGATCGGGGATGTAGAACATCAGGTCCTTGTGACCTATCTGGCGCAGAAATTTATAAACCAGCGCGACGGCGGTCGTGCCATCGACGTCGTAGTCGCCGTACACCATGATCTTCTCACGGTTGCGGACGGCCCGTTCGACCCGCTCGACCGCCTTCTCCATATCCTTCATCAGGAACGGGTCGTGGAGGTCCGAAAGCTGGGGGTTGAAAAATTTCTTAGCCTTCTCTACAGTGTCTATGCCTCTCTGTACGAGCAGATTGGCCAGGACCGGGGAGATGCCCGTCGCGGCAGCCATCGCGGCAACCGCCTCCGGATTCCCCTGAGGCTTCACTACCCATCGTTTTTCTATGGGCATATTTGTTATTATTTATATATTTTAACATTCAAATTCTCGCATAAATCTTCGACGAGGCGTCGTTTGACCTCCTCCATCGGAACCGGGCGACCGATCTCCTTTCGATCGACGTGGCACCCCGGTCCGTAAACCCGCAGGGGTTGATATGGGTGAAATAACGCAAATCGGTTGCCACATTGAGTGCGAAGCCGTGCATGGTCACGTAACGCGACGCCCGCACACCGATCGCGCAGATCTTACGCGCCGGCTGCGCTCCTTCGATCCAGACGCCCGAGGCGCCGGCGATGCGTCCGGCCCGGATGCCGTAACGGGCTACCGTCCGGATGACTGCGCCCTCGAGCGCGTCGATGTAGTCGCGCAGCGAAAGTCCGATGCGCTCCAGGTCGAGGATCGGGTAGCCCACGATCTGTCCCGGCCCGTGGAAGGTGATGTCGCCGCCCCGGTCGATGTGGTAAAATTCGGCGACATCACCTTCCGATGCTGCGCAGATACTCTTCGCCGACCAGCAGGTTCTCCGCATGGCCGCTCTTGCCGAGGGTATAGACCGCCGGATGCTCCACCAGGAGCAAATAGCCCGCGCCCTCCGCCGGGGTTCCCTTGGCCCGCAGGAGGGTGTCGAAAGCCTCTGCTGGTACTCCCAGCAGGCTTTGTAGTCCATTTGTCCGAGGTCCCGGTATTCGACAAACATCGTAAATTACGTTACGACACCTCTCCGTCCGGCTCCGTACGGATACCGTAAATCCGGAAAGCGTCGGTTCAACACTTTCTTTGTCGCAGACCTTTTCCCGCGCGGCGGGAAGACTCAGGCTTTCGCGGAAACCTGTCGCTTCAGACGCACCGAGCCGAGCGCTTCGTCTGCCAGGTACGACGAACGCACCATCGGACCGCTCGCGCAGTAGCTGAAGCCCATGTCGAGCGCCTGCTGCCGGTACCAGTCGAATTTTTCGGGAGTAATGTACGCCGCAACGGGGTGATGCTCCAGAGTGGGACGAAGGTACTGGCCGAGGGTCACGATCTCCACGCCGGCGGCGTGCAGGTCGCGCAAGGTCTGTAAAACTTCTTCATCGCTCTCACCGAGTCCGACCATCAGGCCGCTCTTGGCGACGGCGCCCTTTTCGCTTAAATAGCGCAGCACGTCGAGGCTCGTACGGTAACGGGCCCGCGAACGCACCAGGGGGGTCAGCTGTTCGGTGGTTTCGATGTTGTGCCCGATGATATCGGGCCCGGAGGCGATCACCGTGTCCAGCAGGTCGGGTTTCGCATCCAGATCGGGAATAAGGAGCTCAATTGTGACGTCGGGATTTTCCGCCCGGATCGCGCGGACGCATTCGGCCCAGTGGGCCGCGCCGCCGTCGGGCAGGTCATCGCGTGTAACGGAGGTTACCACCACATGCCGCAATCCCATCAAACGGACGCTTTCGGCGAGTTTGGCGGGTTCTGAAGGATCGGGCGGCAGAGGCCGGCCCGAAAGGGTGGCGCAGAATCGACAGTTGCGCGTACAGATTTCACCCAGTATCATGAAGGTCGCTGTCCTGCGGCTCCAGCATTCGGCTTTGTTCGGGCATAGACCGCTGCTGCAGATCGTGTGCAGGGAGTGGTCCCTGACGATGCGTTGCACGTCCGCGTATTCTGCGGTGCGGTGAAGCCGGATTTTCAGCCATTCCGGTTTTTTCAGGACGTTTACCTTCTCTTCATGCAATTTCGGCATTTTAAGTTCATTATTTTCCCAATTGATGCAAAAATACAAAAAATATCAATCGCTTCTCCTTTCTGTTGCGAAAAAGATGAAAAAAGCCTTTGCAGGCGCAGGGGAGGCGGTCGGTCCGGTGCGAAGGACCAGCCGGGGCCGGATGTCGGAACGGGAGGGAGGAGTATGCGGAGAGCGCATCCGGAACGGCTCCGGATGCGCTCTCCGCAATATGTTCTGTCGGCGGGAAGGTTATCTCTGTCCGAGGTGCAGCTGCCATTGCCAGGCCGTGCGGAGCGTTTCTTCGAGCGGCCGCTCGGCACGCCAGCCCAGGAGGGTGTTCGCCAGCGTGGGATCGGCCCAGATCGCCGTGATGTCTCCGGCGCGGCGCGGCGCAAAGCGGTAGTTGAGTTTCAGTCCGTTGGCCCGTTCGAATCCGCGGACCAGCTCCAGCACCGAAACGCCCGTCCGGTGCCGACGTTGAAGACCTCGTAAGGGGTGGCGCCGCGCTCTTCGATCAGGCGGTGCAGGGCAGCTACGTGGGCGCGGGCCAGATCGACGATGTCGATGTAGTCGCGGATGCAGGTGCCGTCGGGCGTCGGATAGTCGTTGCCGAAGATGCTCAGGCATTCGCGGATCCCGGCGGCGGTCTGCGTCACATAGGGGACCAGGTTCTGGGGACGCCTCTCGGAAGCTCGCCGATTAGGGCCGAGGGATGCGAGCCGATCGGGTTGAAGTAGCGCAGGGCGATGCCCCGCAGATGGGCGGCGACGGCGTCGCGCAGGATGTCTTCGGAGATCTGTTTGGTGTTGCCGTAAGGCGACGTGGCGGGCTTGCGGGGCGTCTGTTCGGTGACGGGCTGGGCGTCGGGTTCGCCATATACGGTGCAGGAGGAGGAAAAGAGGATGTTGGGCCGTCCGAAATCGCACATCAGCTCCACGACGTTCAGGAACGAAAGCAGGTTGTTGCGGTAGTATTTGAGCGGTTCGGCGACCGACTCCCCGACCGCTTTCGACGCGGCGAAGTGGATGACCGAACGGAATTCGTGGCGTTCGAACAGCCGTCGCATCGCCTGCAGGTCGCAGCAGTCGATCTGCTCGAAGGGCACTTCGGCGCTCGTGATGCGGCGGACGCCCTCCACGGCCTGAAGGTCGGAGTTCGAGAGGTTGTCGGCGATCACCACATCGAATCCGGCCTGGATCAGCTCGACGGCCGTGTGCGATCCGATGTATCCGGCGCCGCCCGTTACCAGTACTGTTTCTTTCATAAGGCTATGTCGTTTGAATTTCTGAATTTTTAGCATTGTTCTTCCTGCCTTCCCTGTTGCCGGATGGTTTCCGCTGTCGGCTACTGCCGTTTCGCGGCATTCGGGTCATTTGTTCCGGCTTCTCGCCCCTTCCCGGTGGTAGAGGCCTTGAGTTGCGATTCCGAAAAATCGGGACGGTACGATTTCATAATCGGGCCTGTCTTTCGTCTGCGGGCTTTTACAGTTCCTGCATGGCCAGGCAGTCGGAACGGTCGTCGGGTGAATCCCCGTTTATTTGGCGGCGTACACCACCTTTTGGTTTCGAAGAACGCTTCGTCGAAGAATGCGGGGATCGGGTACTCCGTCCACTTCATACCGGTACGGCTCAACTCGTCCGCGAGGTCGCCGCCCTTGAGGTAGAGGATGCCGTTGGGCAGGGCGCCTTTGCCCCGGTCGATCTTATCCCAGACCCAGCCGACGAAGGTCGGCATCTCCGTCACGGCGCGGGAAACCACATAGTCGTACCGTTCGGGAAGCGTTTCGGCCCGGGCGCAGAGGGGTGAGGTTGGCGAGGCCGAGTCCCTCCGCAACGCCCTGTACGACCTTGATTTTCTTGCCGATCGAGTCCACGGCCGTGAAATGCGCCTCGGGGAAGAGGATCGCCAGCGGAACGGACGGGAAGCCGCCGCCGCACCCACGTCGAGCACCCGCGCTCCCGGGGCGAAGGGGCAGACCTTGGCGATGGAGAGCGAGTGGAGCACGTGACGCAGGTACAGCTGGTCGAAATCCTTGCGCGAGACGACGTTGATCTTCGCGTTCCAGTCGGCGTACAGTGCGTACAGCGTCGAATTGCCCGCGCTGCGGGCGGGTCAGGTCGGGGAAGTATTTGTCGATCAGGGCAATCATAAGGTTTGTGGGCGTTGAAGTTTTTAGGCAGGTCGGAGTGGTTCGTTCTGCGGCGTTCGCCGGTCGGAAACGTCAGGATTTTCATCTGCGGCGATCAGGCGGCACATCTGCTCCCGGGCGCGGTGGATCTGGGTCTTGACGGTGCCCAGCGGGAGTTCGAGCTTCATGGCGATCTCTTCGTAGGAGTACTCTTCGAAGAAACGCATGACGATCAGTTGTCGGTAGCGCGGCGGCATGGCCTGGAGGTAGCGTTCGATCTGCGTGCGCTGCTGTTTGCGGATGATGTTCTCTTCGGGCGTGGGGTTGTTGGAGGGCGGTGCCGTGAATTTGTCGTCGATGGGCAGGTCCTCCTGGCGCCGCCGGATGAAATCGACGAAGGTGTTCCGGACGATGGTGTAAACCCACTGTCCGAAGGTGTAGGCCGGGTTGTAGCGGTGGATGTTGATATAGACTTTGATGAAGGTTTCCTGCAGCAGGTCGTCGGCGTCCAGGGTTGTTGGTGCGCTGTATGAAAAGCCGGTGTATAGCCTCCTTGTAACGCTCGAAAAGGTATTCGAAGGCGATGTTGTCGCCCTGCAATACCAGCTCCACGAGCACCCGGTCGTCGGCTATGATATAGTCGGCTATCTCCATACCCGCTCGTCTTTGCGCAGCAGCAACAGCCCCAGCAGCAGGGCGAAAACGGACTCAGCAGGTCGTACAGGAAGTAACGTCTCTTCACCCAGGCGGCGGCTGATGCGCCGCGCCTCGACGAGTACGATCGCAAAACGCGCGAGCAGCAGTACCCTGCGGCGATCTTGAATTCCCAGGGCATCACCGCCAGGGCGACGATCGCCGCCAGCCAGAAGAGAATGCGGCTGCCCAGTTCCCACTGGATGAAGTTCTTGACCCACAAGGGATAAAAAGGAATGGCTCCCCCGAAGAAACGCTGGGTGCCGATCCACCACTTGAGCCCTCCCCAGCTCTTTTCACGCAGGGTGGCGCGGGGAGAGAGGACCACGCTGACATTGCCGGGGCGATGATCCGCGACATGAACAAATCGTCTTCGCCGATATTCATATTGAGGTGGCTGAAGCCGTTGGCGCCGAAATAGAGCCGCTTGGTGAATCCGTAGTTCTGGCGCATGCCCCGGTAGGGTCTGCCGCATACGGCGCTTGAGATCCAGTCCACCGAGTGCATCATCCGCCAGGTGCGGATCAGGTAGCTCGCAAACCCTTTCCCGCGCTCCATGCCGCAGTAGCCGAGCACGATTTCGCCGCGCCGGAAGCCGTTCGCCATGAGCGAGAGCCAGCGGTCCGAGGTGGGGTACACGTCCGGTGTGGTGAAGAGAAGGTGCTCGTAATGGGCCGATTTGATCCCGACGTTGAGCGCCATTTTGGGCGAGATCGGGAAGCGGGGATTCAGTTCGATCTTGGTGGCCGTAATCTGTGGGAACGACTGTTTGATGCGGACCAGGTCGTCGTAGAAGTCGGTGTCCCGGCCTACATAGACGATCACCACTTCGAAGTCGGGGTACTCCTGGGCGACGATGAGCGGCAGGATCTCCTCCACGAAGGCGTAATCTTCCGAGAAGAGGGGAATCACCACCGATACCGGAGGGTTTCGGAGAGGATCTCCGGACGCCGGGTGTCCTTGTATTTGGGTATGCGCCCGTAAACGAACAGGTAGTAATATAACTGGATCCCGAACATGACCAGAAGGACGCCCGCGAGGGCCGTGCCTTCCCAGCCGTAATGAGTGATGATGCGATTGAAAAATTCCATGGCGTATGCGTTATGGCGCGTCCGGGACGGTGAAGGTCGGACGCGGAGCCGAATTCGTTCGAATCGTGCCGAAATGCGGCCGGTCGATACGGAAAACGGATTCCACGCAAAGATAAGGATTTTATCCGAATCGGTGTCCTGCCGCCGGAAAATTCGCGGCGGTGGCCCGAAGCGAACCACGCCGTCCCCGAGGTGCGGGAGAGGACGGTTTGCAGAGGCGGAAGCATGCCTTTGCGGGTCGGGTCGGATGAGGTTACGCCGTTACCGAAACGGCTGTTTCCGTACGGCGGCTTCGGCTTGCGGTGTCGGCTGCAACTCTTCGGGTCCGCGATGCCGGTTGCGGTAGGTCGCGGGTGTCATGCCGTATTGTTTGCGGAAGAGTTTGATGAAGTGCGAGGTGTTGGGAAAGGCGCATGCGGTGCCGATTTCGGCGATCGCCTTGTCGGTCGAGATCAGAAGCAACCGGGCATGGATCAGGCGTTGCCGGATGAGCCATTGGTGGGGCGAGGTCCCGTAGATGCGGAAAAATTCCTTTTTGAACGAAGTCAGGGAGCGGTTGCAGCGTTTTGCGATCTCCTCGACCGAAATATCGGAAAAGATGTTGGAATAGACGATTTGCTGGAGGTTGTCCGGGCCGCATCGACGTTGCCCAGCAGCTTGCTTTTGATGCAACAATCCCCGTGCGAAACGATCAGGTAGAGCAGTTCGGTCATTTTGAGGTTTTCGGCGGTCGGGTCGTCCAGGAGCGATCCTTCCGTGAGGCAATCGTCGATGTGGCTGAAAAAACGCCGGATCGAACTCCAGCCCGGCATCGTGGCGTGGTTCAGGGTACGGCAGTCGTCGCACTGGTGGTTGTTGGTGATATTCAGCTTGTAGGCGATGTTGAGGTGCAGCAGGATGCGTTGCAGCTCTTCCGAGGTATAGCGAACGAGGATCTGTTCGTAGGGATGTCCCTGCGCGGGGATGTTTTTGGTATAGTGGCAACCCATACCGAGGAAGAAAAGATCTCCCTGGGAGAACTTGTAGCATTTATCGTCGTAATAGACGTATTTTTCTCCGTTGAGGATATATCCGATCACGCAGCGGGTGAACTTATGGGTTTCGATGCCGTTGTTGGAGGCCGATACATACTTTTCGATCGACGGATTAACGGTTTGGGTGTCGTAGGATTCGTTCATAATCGGAAGATTTTATGGCTCGATGAAGGCCGGTGTCCATAGCCTTTTATCGAAGATTATGAATCAAATATACAATCTAAGGTTGTATATTTCAAATTAAAATAGGAAAAATTAGATCGAAAATGTTAAAATATATACTATTTCAACATTTTACGCGTTTTATTGCAATATATTTACAATGCAAGTGATGTACAAAATGAGATACAGCAGAGTTCCGACGGTACGTTGGATGCGGATGAAGGTCAGGGGCATGAGCAGTGCTGCGGGTACGGCTGCTACGGCCAGCAGTCCCGGCGTGACGCTCGGTACCGCTATCAGGCAGCCCGTCACCGTAAAGAGCAGGATGGTGTAGGTCAGCATGCCCCGGGCTTTGATGCTTACCGTGCGGAAACTGATGAGTCGAAGAAGATGGCGCAGAGTACGATGAAAAGGACGATTCCGAGAAGTGCGGGGACGAGCGGAGGCGTATTGGCGAAAATCCGGTATCCGCTGTCGCTGACGAAGGAGTGCCATAATCCGGCGGGGTATCCAGGGGATTGGCTCCCTGCCCCCAGGCGATGTAGCAGACGGCCAGGAAAGGGAGTACGACGCTGCACAGCGATACGAAGACTTCGCGCAAGGTCCGTCGGAAGCAGAATGCTGCGGCCAGGACCAACAGCGGCAGGGGAAGCAGCTGGGCATAGAGCAGCGGCAGCAGCCCCAGGAAAAACGAAGCCCGGAACACGGCTCCGATCGCGTAGCCGTTGCGGAAGCAGGCGAAGAAGTTCTGGGTCGATAACAGCAGGACGAACGCTGCGACGGATTCCGTCAGATACTCCCGACCCAGAAGGATTCCGCAGGCGACCAGTCCGTACAGGGGATGGTCAGCGTACTGCTGACGGGGTAGAGTCCGTAGCGGACCGCCAGCCTCCCGCAGAGAATGCCCGTCAGTAGGAGCAGGCCGCCGCAAAGGATGCGGGAGCAGCGGGGAATCGTTCCTGGAACAAGCCGATCAGGTCACCCAGCGGGGTGGAAATCATCGTTTCCGGAGCCGGTGAAATAGTTGTCCCGGTCGTCATGGCGGCTGCGATGACGACCAGTATGGACGCGATGGCCAGCAGTAAGGGTTGGCGGATAATGTCCGGTTTCATGGTTCGACGATGGTTTTGTCCGAATGCGGGCTGCGGTTTCTGTTCCCGGCAAGGTGCCGAAAATTCAGCATTGCGTTCGCTTGTCGGAAACGGCCGCTACAAAGGCAATTATATCTTTCGATGCACACTCTTATCCGACGATTGCAGCGCCGAATCCAAGGGGCGCTTATTCGTGGTCCGAAGCCGCGCCTGTAAGGCTGCCCTCCCCTAAATTTCCTCCTCGGAGGGAACTCGGGGCGCAACACTCCCCCAAAGGTACATTGGAGTATATAATCCCGGCTACAAAATTAGGAAAAAAGCGGACGAAACCGTAATTATTTTGGAACCATATACGATTTTATTCCGGATCTGTTTCTGGTCCCGGGACTTTGCCTCGAACGGCCGTTGTCTGCCGCCTTGGGCGGTAGTTACGGTTCCGTACTGAAGCCTGCCTCCTGCTTTTCGGAGGAATTTCGGGAGGCTCCGGCAAATCCGGGGTGATCGAAACGTCGGTGTAAAATTGGATATGATTGCCGATATTTTTAATTTTGCGAAAATGCGTGCGGTATTTCGGGGAGGTCCGAAGCGTTTCGGCGCACACCCCGGGTTCCCTTGTTTTTGCGGAGATCGGCGCTGGCTTGTCGGTTTTCGAAGGGGGCATCGAAATCGTGCGATAATAACTTTGTTTCGGATGTTGGAGAATTGCTACCAGAAAGAGCTGCCCGAAGCCGGGTGCGACGAGGCGGGGCGCGGGTGCCTCGCGGGGCCTGTTTTTGCCGCTGCGGTGATGCTGCCTCCGGACTTCAGCCACCCGTTGCTGAACGATTCGAAGCAGATGACCGCGCGTCAGCGCGATTTGCTGCGTGCGATCGTCGAGCGCGAGGCCCTTGCCTGGGTCGTAAAGGCCGTTTCTGCCGAGCGGATCGATCAGATCAACATCCTGAACGCTTCGTTCGAAGGAATGTCGCTGGCGGTCGCGGAATTGCCGATCCGTCCGGGATTTCTGGCGATCGACGGCAACCGGTTCCGCACGACGCTCGACATTCCGTATCGCTGCATCGTCAAGGGAGACGGCAAATATGCGGATATTGCCGCCGCGTCGGTGCTGGCCAAGACCCACCGCGACGAATATATGGAGCGCCTCGCCGGGGATTTTCCCGAATACGGTTGGGAGCGCAACAAAGGTTATCCGACCCGCGAACATCGCCTGGCGATCCGCCGTTACGGGCTTACGCCCCACCACCGGCTGACGTTCAATGCCGGGATCGACCAGTTGGAGCTGTTCTGACGCCGCTTGTGAGGAATTCTGCCATACCTCCCCTCCGGGGCTGAAATAAAGGCAATCATATCTTTCGATGTACATTCTTATCCGACGATTGCAGCGCCGAATCCGGGGGCGCTTGTTCGCGGACCTGCGCCGCATCTGTAATTCGGCTCCTCCTTTAGGAAGGAACTCGGGGCGCTGCGCTCCTAAAGAGGTCTGATGAAGCAGTAAACGCAAAAAAAAACGCCCGACGATCGGGCGTTTTTCTATCGGATTGCAGGCCGTCGCAAACGGGCGGCCGTCGTTATTTTACCGGTATTTGTTGCTAATCAGCGTCATGAACTCCTGGCGCGTAGGCGGGTGCGAGAGGAATACTCCGGTGAATGCCGAGGTAGTCGTGGCCGAACCCTGCTTTTCGACGCCCCGCATCTGCATACACATATGGCTGGCTTCGATCACGACGGCGACGCCCATCGGGTTGAGGGCTTCCTGGATGCAGTCGCGGATCTGCACCGTCAGGCGTTCCTGCACCTGCAGGCGGCTGGCGAAGCTCTCCACCATGCGGGCGATTTTCGAGAGGCCCGTGATGTAGCCGTTGGGGATGTACGCCACGTGCGCCTTGCCGTAGAAAGGCAGCATGTGGTGCTCGCAGAGCGAGTATAATTCGATGTCCTTCACCAGTACCATCTGCCGGTACTCCTCCTTGAAGGTCGCCGAGCGGATGATCGCCAACGGATCGTCCTCGTAACCCTGCGTGAGGAACGACATGGCCTTGGCCACCCGTTCGGGGGTTTTGAGCAGACCCTCGCGTGCCGGGTCTTCGCCCAGCAGTTCGAGAATCGCCTTATAGTGTTCGCGGAGTTTTGCGATCTTCTCGGGCGAGAAGTTCTCCTCCTTTGGTATCGTTTCATTTCCATAAGCGGGGCAAAGGTAGCTTATTTCCCCCGGTTATGCAAAAATTCCGCTAATTTACGCACGGCGCGGCCCCGGTGCGAGAGAGCGTTTTTCTCTGCCGGGTCCATTTCTGCGTAGGTCTTGGCACTCCCTTCGGGAATGAAGAGCGGGTCGTAGCCGAAGCCTTCGGAGCCCGAAGCGCACTGGGCGATGTGCCCCTCGACGATCCCTTCGAAGAGGTGCTCCTCGCCGTCGAGGATCAGCGAGATGACCGTGCGGAAGCGGGCCCGGCGGTTGCCGACGCCCTCCAGGTTGCGGAGCAGGAGTTCGTTGTTGGCGGCGAAGTCGTGCCCGTCGGTGGCGTAGCGGGCCGAGTGCACACCCGGTGCACCGCCTAATGCTTCGACTTCGAGTCCCGTGTCGTCGGCGAAGCAGTCGCAGCCCGTGCGGTCATGAACGTAGCGGGCTTTCTGCGAAGCGTTTCCCGCGATGGTGTCCTGTTGTTCGGGAATCTCCTCGGTGATGCCGACCGAACGGGGTGTGACGAGTTCGAAATCCGGGCCGAGAACGGCTTGCACTTCACTCAATTTGTGGGCGTTATTGGTTGCAAAGATGATTTTCATAGACGTATCGTATTGTTCGGTTTCGTCGAATTTCCGGATCATTTCGGATTGCTTGCGTGTGCTGTGTGTTTTGCGGAACCCGGGTGATGGCTTTCCGTCGAATCGCAACGGATTCCTTTGTGCTACGTGCGGGGAGTTTCGAGCAGCTCCAGCCGGTGATCCGCCTCGATCTTGTCGATGATCGTCTTGACGAGCGTATCCATTTCGGAACCTTCGGAGTAGTCGGCCGGGCAGACGTGGCTTACGCGATTGTCGCGGATCAGGCCGTTCAGTTCGCGCCGGGCGTTTCGGATCTCGGGTTATAGACGGCGATCGAATGTCCGCCGGAGTTTTTCACCAGCCGCATGCAGGGGATGTCGGTGGTCCCGTCGCCCACGTAAATCATGCGCCGGAAGGGTACCGGGCGCTTGTCCTCCTCGATGTACTGGTTCACCAGCTTGCTGTCGAAAACCGACTCGACGCCTTTGTTGATCTTGAAGATGAACTGCGTCTTGTTGGTGTAATTGACCGCTACGGCGGGCCAATAGGCGACTCCGTCGATGTCGTACAGGAACGAGCAGGCGTAGATCCGCCGGAATTCATGGGCGATTTCCGTCCCTTCGATGATCTCCTTCAGACCCGAGGAGTTGATGTAGTGCAGTATCCGGATGCCCCGCGCTGCGCCATAGGCGTTGATGTGCGAACCACTCCGGACTCCTTTGTAGCGTCACGCGGCGGCCCGACTCCTGAAAGGCTTCGCGCCGCAGTGACAGTCCTTTCGACCGCGCCTCCTGGATCATGCGGGCCATGTAGGTCAGCACCATGTCGGCGTCCTGCTCCTCGGCCAGTTGGTTGGCGTCGTGCCAGAACTCCTTGTTGCTCTTGCCGACGGCGGGGATGAAGTCGTACTCCTGCATGTTTCCGGGGCGAGCGTGCCGTCGAAATCGTAGATCAGGGCGATGGTCAGCGGTTCTTTCATAATTGCGATTGCGGTTGAATGTGTCGTTGTCGGTTCCGGTTCGGCGGAGAGGGTGAATCCGCCCCGTCTTCGTCGCCGGGCACCGTCGGGCTGTTTTTTCGTTTTTTCCGACGCTCCGGGCAGCCGTTTCGCTTCCGTTTGTCGGAAACACGGGATTTTCCGGTCGTTTTCCGTGTTCGGCGTGGCTTCGAAATCCGGGAACCCGCCTGCCGGTGAAAATGTCGGTTGAAAATCCAAAGTTAAGAAAAATCCCTATTTTTGTTTTCGTAAGGAATTAAATCGTACCGAATACCTTAGATTTGCGCAGTAAACAGGAGATGAGATAGAGTTGGTAATTTTGTAGAGAAGAGGTTAGCTAAAAGAAAGGGAGGCAGGGAGTGAACCAGGTATCGATAAGAATTCAAGATTCATTTCCATATTAGGACTCTTTGTCTTTCTTGAACCGAGACCTGAATAAGAATTTAACCTTTCATTGTTAAGGTAGTTAGGATAGGTTCAAGTTCCTTTCTCTCAATTTGATGGTCAAAAACAAAAGTAATGGACAATTTTATTTCATCGGGGTTGACGTCAGCAAAAGAAACTGGACTTCTGCGTACTATTCGAGGGTAAGGTTCTGCGCGAAGAACAGGTAAGCAACCCCCAGCAGGCTGTCGCCAGACTGATCGGCGAGTTGAAGAACGATTTGGAAATGGATAACGAACAGTTTTTAATCTGTGCCGAACATACGGGGCAATATACTTTCCCTCTGGTATGTGCTTGCAAGTCGGTCGAGTGCAAACTTTGGTTGGAGAACCCGTCCCAGATCAAATATTCATCCGGTATGCAGCGGGGCAAGAACGACAAGGTGGATGCAAAGCGCATAGCCATTTACGCTTCACGGTTCGGAGATAAGGTTAAGTATTACGACCGTCCCTCCGAGGAGATAGAGAGGCTTAAACAGTTGGAGAGGGAGCGTGCGCTTTACGTTACCGACCTGGCTAAATACAAAGGCCAGATGTACGATCAGAAAGATTTTATGCCGGCGGCGCTTTATCGCAAGAAAACAAAGCGGATGAAAGGCTTAATACAGGAACTACAAGCGGCTATCGATGCGATCACTGCTGAAATGGAGAAGATCATAGGCTCAACGGAAGTGCTTGCGCGCCAGATGGAACTTTTAATGTCGATAGACGGTGTAGGTAAAGTGGTAGCTCTGAATGTGATTATCGAAACAGAAGCGTTCTCCCGCTTCGACAATCCCAGAAAGTTCTGCTGTCACGCAGGTGTCGCTCCGTTCTCATACACATCCGGGAGCAGCCAGCACTCCAAAAACAAGGTCTCGCATAGGGCCAACAAGAACATAAAGAAACTGCTACATATGGCAGCCGTATCGGTAACTCATCGTAAAGAGGGTGAACTAAAGGCCTACTATATGCGGAAAGTAGAAGAAGGAAAGAACAAAATGTCGGTAATCAATGCGTTACGTGCTAAAATCGTGGCCCGTATGTTCGCCGTCATCAAAAGAAATGAATTTTATACTCCTATTTACTCTTAAAAAACTTGCAAAAACCATAAGAATATGGAATTTAAGGAAATACTCCGGCGCCGGCGCAGCGTCCGCAAATATCTTTCCCGCCCGGTGGAGCGGGAGGTGCTCGATACCGTTCTTCGGGAGGCTCTCGCGGCCCCGTCGTCGCGCAATTCGCATTCGACGCACCTGCGCGTGGTCACCGATCCCGAAACGATCGCCCGCATCGCCCGGATGCGGGATTACGGTTCGGCATTTCTGGAGCATGCCCCTGCGGTCGTACTGGTCGAGGGCGATCGTACGGCGACCGACCTTTGGCGTGAGAACGCGGCGATCACGGCGACGGCCCTGTTGTTCGCGGCCACCGATGCGGGCTGGCCTCCTGTTGGGTGCATGTGAACGGACGTCCCTGCCTGAAGGATCAGCCCGACGGAGCGCAGGCGGAAGATTATCTGCGGGAGTTCCTTCCCGTCCCGGCGGAGCACGGCATCCTGTGCGCCGTCGCCCTGGGTTACTCCGACTTCGAGCCTGCGGCCCTGCCCCCGTTCGATGCGGGAACGCATATCCACTGGCCGGAAAAGTAGCGGGGTCGAATCGAGTCCGGGGCGGGCGAGTGTCGGGAAGGACCTCGTTCGGTCGTTTTATGTCGCTTGCCGGTGCTTGTATCGGGAACCCGGCGGGATTCGACTTTCTTGGGCTGAATTTATCTTTTCGCGGCGAAAATCCGGTTCGTCGAATAAAAACCGCAACGGAGGGTTGCGGTTTTCTGTTCGGTACGCCTTGTCATTTCTTGTTGAAGAGATTCATCGTCCGTTCGGGGCCGATCGCGGCGAACGAGAGAATCGCGTCGCCGAAGTATTTGAGTCGTTCGGGCATCGCCTTGCGCTCTTCGTCGTTCCAGTGCCCCAGTACGTAGTCCACCTGGTGTCCGCGCGGAAGTCGCCGCCGATGCCGAAGCGGATGCGGCTGTACTCCTCCGTGCCGAGCAGTTCGGTGATGTTCTTCAGTCCGTTATGCCCGCCGGCGCTCCCCTTCGTGCGCATCCGGAAGGTTCCGAACGGCAGGGCGATGTCATCGACGACGACCAGCAGATTCTCACGAGGAATCTTCTCCGCGTCGAGCCAGTAGCGGACGGCCTTGCCCGAAAGGTTCATGTAGGTCGAGGGCTTGAGCAGCACCAGCGTATGCCCTTTGCTGCGAAGCGTGGCCACGGCGCCGTAGCGGTCGGTGGTAAAAGAGGTGTTGGATGCTTCGGCTAAAGCATCCAACACGTCGAATCAATGTTGTGTCGGGTCCCGGCATATTCGGCGCCGATGTTTCCCAGACCAACGATCAGGTATTTCATAAGGGTAATCCGTTGAGATTACTTCGCAGCCGCAGCGTCGGCACCGCGCGAAGCACGGGTTACGCGCACGGCGCATACGGCCGTCGTTGCCGGGGTGAGGAATTTCACTCCGTCGAAGTTCAGGTCGCCCACGAAGATCGTCTTGCCTACGCCCAGCGGAGTTACGTCGATAACCAGTTCGTCGGGCAGCTTGTCGAGCTGTGCGCTCACGGTCAGCTTGCGGGCCGAGAGAACGAGCTTACCGCCGATCTTCACGCCTTCCGCATTACCGGTCAGACGTACGGGGATCGAAATGGCTACGGGTTTGCCCGGCTGTACGCGATAAAGTCCATGTGGAGAATCTCCTCGCGGATGGGGTGGAACTGCACGTCGCGGAGTACGGCTTTTTCGGTTTTGCCGTCGATCTCCAGATCTACGATGTAGGAGTTGGGCGTGTAGATCAGGGGTTTGATCTCCCGGGGATCCACCGAGAACGAAACCGTTTCGCCGCCGCCGTAGAGAACGGCCGGAATCTGACCTTCGCGGCGTACCGCCTTTGCTGCTTTCTTGCCGTAGTTTTCACGCTTGACGGCCTTTACTTGGATTGTTTTCATTGTAATTTGTTTTTTGTATGTGTTACCTTGGGCGCTACTCAGTCCGCCTCTCGACGGGCGGACCCCTAAACGCTTGCGGGGCCAAAGATAAGCATTTATTCCCGGAAAACAAAAACGGCACCCTGCTTTGCGGGGATTCCGGATTCTGCGGGCGTCGCCGTCCGTGGCGGCGGAGAACGGCGGGCCGCTGCCGGAGTCGGGTTCGCTATGGCTTCAGGACGAGGCCGCCCGCGATCAGCACCCGGTGCAGGACGTTCTTTTCGGGAGCGTATTCCGGGTAATCGGACGGGTGTGCGTCGAGGTGATCCGAGAGGGCGTGCAACAGCGCCGAGAGCCGGTTCCGCAAGGCCCGGTGCGATGCGGCGAGCTGCTGTTGTCCGGCCGGCTGGCAGGCGGAGGATTTGGTGACGGTCGTGCCGCCCGCTCCGCCGTGCAGATCGAGCGCGGGTTGCATGGCGACGCGCACGGCGCAGGCGGCAGCCGGCGCTGCGAACTCTTCGCGCAGGGTCGGGTACTCTCCTTCGGCGAGTTTCTGCCAGAGTGCCGGGCCGGTCACGGGAGGAGATAGCGGGCTTCCGCCGCCGCGATATCGACGGTGCCGATCGCTTCGGGCGGCAGGTAGCCGCCGTCGGCGAAAGCGAGGTCGATGACCTCGCGCGGGGTTACGAGGGTGGTCATGGTCAGTCGATGCTTCGGAGGTTGTACTTGGTGATTTCGGCCAGGAAATGTTGCTGGCGTTCGTCTTCGGGGTCGTAGTCCAGGCCGTCGGCTTTGCGGGCCTCCCAGACTTTCATATAAAGGGGTTTGGAGCGGGTCGGCGGACGATTGACGATTTCGAGCGACGAGGGTCGGCGCCGAGGATGCGTCCGATGATTTCGCGGATCGGCTCCAGCAGCTCGGCCTGCTCGCCGAGGATGACCGTGTTGAGCGCCACTTCGTACTCGTGCAGGATGCGTTCGGCGCTGAAGCCCGAGGCATAGTCCAGTCCGCTCAGGGTCCGGAACCACGAATGGGCGACCACGATGTCCGACACGGCCTGCTCGTGCAGCGACCGCCAGTCGCCTTCGTTCTGCGAGGCGATGGGGATGAAGCGCGAGTGGTCCTCTGCAGCCCCTTCGCGCAGTACGAACATCACCTGCCCGGGGTTGCCGGCGAATTTCTCCTCGGCCGTGCGCATGATCCGTTCGGCCTGCGCCTCGTCGTCCATCGTGCTGTCGAGCATCATCACGCCCGAGAGTTGGAACGAGTTGTCGAGCCGCGAGATATTCCAGCGGTCGGTCTTGTAGGCGATGGCCGACACGCCGAACCCGGCGATGTAGGGCGGTACGCCGTAGTGCTCGAACATCGGTTCGTAGTCCTTGTAGTGGACGATCGCGCGGAGCGTGCCGTCGTCCTGCCGTTCGAAAAGCGGGTAGAGGGGCAGCGTGCGGGCGTCCGCAGCCGAGAAACGGACCAGTCGTGGTGGAGCAGGATGTGCCGTGAGTCTTTGGCTACGCGGCAGCGCGAGGCGTCCTGATGGTAGAGGGCCAGGAACGAGTGCTTTTCGTCGGTGACGACTTCCAGGAAGGCGTTGCCGAAGAGCGACTTGTCGAAGGACAGCTTGCTGCATACCTGCCGCAGGGATTCGCCCGATCCATTGACTTGCGCGACGAAGGCGCCCAGCAGGGGGACTTCCGGATCGAACGTGAAGCCTTTGCCGGAGATGTAGTCGGCCTTGTCGTTGATGATGCGGCGGTGCGTGGTCGAGCGGCGCGACATAAGGGCCAGGGCTACGGGGAAGAGGTTGTCGTCGCCCCAGCGCCAGAATTTGTCGCTTTCGACCCGTGCGGCGCCGAGCGTGAGGTAGGGGTCGTCGCGGCGGACGGCCTTCATCAGCGCCGTTTTCTTGAGTTTCTGTTTCGTGTTCATGGGTATTGGTTTGAAAACAGAGGCTGCCGGACGGGTTGCCGGACAGCCTCTGTCGGTTATTGTTCCCGGATGGGCGGTGCCGGGGCCGTATCCTCGCCGGCCAGCGTCAGGACGAGGACGGGACGTGCGGCGAATTTCGTTTGGGATTCGTACCGGATCTCCGTGAGCCGCAGGGTTGCTCGGCTCCGAATTTTTCCGACCTTCCGCCAGCAGGAAGACGCCCGATGCGGTTTCGATGCGGGCGACCGTGCCTTCGGTCGCGAGCCGTGCGAGCTGTCGTTCGCCGAGGCGGTCCCGGATTTCTTCGGGATCGGCGACCAGCGTGAGCGTATGGCGGAAGCGCGGAGGTCCGTCCGGATTCAGGTTCTCTTCCGGAACGACGAGGACTGTTCCAGGATCGGCCATTGATCGGCCGATGCCCCGCTCGCAGCGTCAGCCCTGTGCAGCAGCCGTCGCCGTAGGTGGCCGATACGATGTCGGAGGCCGGGATCAGCCAGACGGCTTCGATGCCTCCCGCAGGCTTTAGGGGCCGGGCGTAGGGAGTGGTTCCGGACATGGTCAGATGCGCGATGCGAATGCGACCAGTCCTTCGTCGAGCACGTCGCAGCCGGCCATGAAGACGGCGCGCTGGCGGTTCTCCATTTCGTCGGGGTTGTACCACATGCGGATTTCGTTGCCGGGGAAGTCGGCCGTATTGACGGCCAGCACCAGGTTGCGGCGGTCGGTCAGGATGCAGAACGACTTGGGTACGGGCGACGAAGAACTCAGTTTGGCCAGGTAGGACGAGATGCGCAGATCCACGACGGGAATGCCGTGATACAGCAGGTTTTGACGGCCGTTGATATAGTCGGTGTAGGCACCGTCCGTGCTCATGCTGTCGAGGTGCTTCTCGTAGGCGCTGTAAACGTCCGACGAAACGAAGAAGGCCAGTTGCCCCTCGGCTTTAAGGTCTTTCAGGCGTTCGTCCGCATTTTTCCAGAGATCGTCGAACATGGCGACCGAGTTGGCCGGTGTGTTCATGGCGTCCGTTTCGTAATTGTAGGTATAGACCTTGTTGTTGTTCGAGTAGGTGGCGATGGTTTTGAGAAAGCCGTCGAAGGTGTTCGCGCCGCTTTCGGCCGACGTGTCGCCCACCCACATCGTCGAGCGGATGCTTTCGGCGATGGCCTGTTTGAAGAGCGTGGTTTCGGCCTCTTCGAGTTCGGTGCCCGTGAGATCCTCCATATTGACCTCGGACGGTTGGTAATCAGCTCATAGACCAGCGAAGTAGTCTGCGGCCGAGTAGCCCAGTTCGGCTTTCACGCGGTTGAGAGGGATGGTTTTCTGGAGTTTTTCGAGCCGGCGCCGCCGCTCCAGCCTGCTGCGGTGAATTTTGCAGGATGTCGGTTTTGGGCTCCCACATCTGCACCGTCGTCGGTACGGGCATGTTGTAAAGGACGCGGACGCCCAGGTTGATGGCCGAAGGACCGCTCAGCATCGGGCGGAAAAAGATCGTTTCGAGGTTTTGCCGGTGTAGGTTTTGGCATTTTCGAGTGCGCTCATAAGATAATTTGATTTTTGGTGATTGAATGGGTTGTTCGAACGAATGGAATCGGTTCGGGTGTAGCAGTTTTGCGGAGGGTGTCCGAAGGCGGGGCGCCGGATCCTCAGCGGGCGGGTTTTACCGGATCAGTTGCTTTGCATCTTCGGCATAGGCTCGCTGGTTGGCCGAGGGAGTCGTTTCTCCGATCGACGGATCTTCGCGGGGGAGCGTGCGGGTCGGAGCCGCGAATTGCTGGCCTTCGTGCAGGGCGAGTTCCGAAGTGCGGGGCCGGACCCTTTTCCGGGTCGCCGAAATGGAGGATGTTGCGGTCGGGGGGAAGGGCGTCTGCCGGACGGACGAGTCCCAGCTTGCCGAGCAGCTTGCGCCATTGTCCGGCCGGCGTCGCCTGTGCCGCAGGCGTTTTTTCCGTAGCGGCGGGTTCGATGATCCGATCGACGAGTCCGGCGGCGAGTGCCTCCTGCGAGAGAGCCAGCGGCCGGAGCCGTTGTTTTCGGCCATCAGGAGGGTGAACTCCTCCGGAGTGCGGCCAGAACGGGCGGCATAGACCTCCGCCAGGCGTGCGTCGGTTTTGCGGAGCAGGTCGATGCGGGTCGCAAGCTCTTCGGCATTGCCTTCGGCGGTGCAGATCGAATTGTGGATCAGGTAGAGGGCGTGGGCCGATATTTCGCGGCATCCCTCCGATGCGGCCTGTGCGATGACTGTGGCCGCCGAAGCCGTATAGCCGTAGCAGCGGGTGACGATGTGTCCGTCGAGCGACGAGAGGGCCTCGTAGATCAGCAGGGCGTCGTTTACGTCGCCGCCCGTCGAGCGGATATTGACGACGATTTCCGGGCGTCGATTTCGCGCAGCCGGTCGAGGCTGTCCCGGAATTTTTCGTAGGTGGCTACGCGCGACGAGGGTTGGTCGAACTGCCCTCGGGGACGCCGATCACCCCTTCGATGTCCACGAAGCAGGTGTCGTTGCGGTTGGTGATTTGAATGTCGGATTGCATGGAAAGTTGTTTTGCCGGCTCGCTCGCCGGCGTTCGGAATGGGTTGGCTGTGGGCTGGATCGTTGCGGTTTCGCGGCGTCCCCGCTCCGGCAGGAGGGTTGGGCGGATTTTCGAGGAGTGCATCCCGTGAGTGCGGGAGTCGTACGGCTGCGGTCCGCGCGGATGAAGGACGGTCGAAGGGCTATCCGTTGGGCAGACGGGTGAAGGTGCAGCGGGTCGAGGCGGCCGAGGGTCGTAACCCTCGATGCGGCGGAGCGTGCAGCGGATCTCTTCGCCGCCGATGCGGAACAGGAACGTCGAGGCGATGCAGGGGCGAGGCGCTGTATCTGAAAGAGCCGTTCGATGTCGCACGGTTCGAGCCGCAGGTGGAGCGTGAGGTGCTGGCAGAGTTTCTCCTGTTCGGCCTGGGTGTCGTAGAAGCGGTGCAGTCCCTGTTGTCCGTCCCGGTCTTCGAAGCAGAGCGTGAACCCGTTGTCGGGATCGTTACGGTGGAATGCGGCCAGGGGTAGCTGTCTCCGGTGGAAGGATAGCCCCAGCGCTCGCCGGCGGGCAGGGCTGCATGCCGCAGTAGCGGACGATGCGGGCGTGAAACTGTTCCGGTCGGTGGTGTCCGGGCGTCGCGGTCGCCGACCCGCAGGACGAGGGCCGAAGGTGCATCCGCATAACATTCCGTTTCGCTGACCGTCGGCGAGAAGGGTTGGCGAGGTTTCTTTCCCGGTCGATCGCCGCCGCCGAGTCATTGACCAGACGCCACTGGCCGAAGGGCTCTTCCAGGGTCGCGTTCAGCCGGGTCACCGCACCGTCCGCCTCCCGGTACTTGTAGATGCGGACACGTTCCGCATCCTGTGCCGCATCGCCCAGCAGGATCGGCTGCGAGCGGTCGATCCGGGAGCTCCAGTCGAAGTTCTGGCCGAGGCGGTAGAAGTCGTCGGCCGGTTCGACGTAAACCGTGCGGGTTTCCTCGTCGGTGTAAAAGCGCAGATTGAACAGGTGCCGCAGGGCGTCGAGTACGACCCATTTGCGGACGCGGTGCCGGGCGACGTCCTCGAAAGAGATCGGGGTGTTCAGACCGGGTGCGCCGGTGAAGTCGGGGCGCAGGGTGCATTGGCGGCTCAGGGAGAATTTCATCCCCGGTTCCGCACCGTAGAAATAGATGGTCGAGAAGGTTTTGGGCGAGGTCGGCGTGACAGTTACCGGGTTGGTACGGACGGTCATTTCCACTTCGGTCTGTCCGGTTTCTCCGATGTAGCCGTCGTAGAGTGCCCAATCTCCGGTGTAGGTCGTGTAGGTCGTGCTTCCGGCGGCTTTGCAGAGCAGTACCGGGGCCGTGACGGTCGAGCCGGAAGGGTCGTGACCAGAGCCGACCGCGAATCGAACTCTCCGATTGCGTGCCCGGCCGTGCCGTTGACGGTGCAGGTGAGGCGGTAGGAGTTTCCTTCGGTGTGGTTGAACACGATGGCACGGTACTGGAAGGCGGGTTTGGTCGAGTTTCTGCGGTCGGCGTAGCGGTTTGCGAGGGCGCCCTGTACCTCGGTGCCGTCGCCCAGGTAGAAGGAGTCGATTCCTTTGAGGCGGTTGCGGTCGAGGATGCGGTGGTCGGTGATGTAGCGGATGTGGTATTCGAAGGCTACCGTCACCGAGGTCATGGGCCTGAAGACGATCTCCCCGTCTTCGACGGTGAAGCAGTGGTTGTTCGAAAAGACATCGGTGAGGGTTTCTCCCAGATCGTTTTGGTCGTTCGGATTGACCGTTTCGACGAAATTGCCTACCGAGTTGATCGACTTGTAGGGGTTGGAGTACACACGGCCGTCGCTGTTCGCCGTCGTCGCCGCCGTCGTCGTACGCCGGGCCAGGAAATCCATGTGGTTCCGCAGGGCGTTCGTGTCGCGCGAGGAATAGGCGCCGCTCAGGTAGAGCGAGCGGAAAAATTCGCCGTTCAGAAAATCGCTTTCAAGGGTGTAGCCCGCTTCGGAAAAGAGTGTCTGCACGACGGTTGCAGCCGAAATGAACGGGTGGTAGTCGTCCACGGAGAGGAATCGTTCTACGGGAATCAGTTCGACCGACGACAGTTCGGGGTGTATTCGTCGCGGCATACCGGGAAGAATTTGACCGGGGTGTTGTTGGTCCAGGTCTGGCGGATCATCGTGGGCGTGAGCCGTCCCGAGAAGGAGATGCCGAGGGTGTTGAACATCTCCGCAGCGGCTTGCCGGGCCCATTCGGAGGTGCCGCTGCGGATCTCTATCAGATACCCCTCCGGGTCGGAGTCGTACGCTGCCGAGAGCAGCCGGACGGAGCCTTGCAGCAGTTTGGCCTCTCCGTCGCTCAAAACGGCCGTGTGCTGCGCGGCATTGAAGCGCTGGCCCGTGTAAGGCTCGGCGGCGAATCCGAAAATGCGGTCGTTGGTCCGGGTTGCCGGCAGCCGCAGTCGGAGGGCGTGCCCTTTGTTTCCGCTTCGCACGTCGGCGAGATCCTGGGCATCGTAGTCGAGGGCGATGCGCTGCGACGGGTCGAGGTCGCAGGGAATTTGGTCGATAGTGAGTTTCATAGGCAGCGGGTTTCTTGTCGGGGACGCAGGCTGATTTCGATACAGCCCAGGGAGCCGTGCCGGCCGATCGTCTGCTCCCGGGTCAGGATGTCCACCTCTTCGTATTTGTCGCCGTCGATCTTCCAGACTTGGGGCGATGCGGCGATTTCGGCCAGCGCTTCGATAACGGCGGCGGGTTCGAAGGCCGAGGCGAGGGTCGTCGTCCGTTCGTCGCGGATACTGATATCTTCGTAGCCCGCGTCGTCGGTGAGTACCTGTTCCTTGCGGATTTTCTGGACGACGCTTTTCACCACCGGAAAAGTGTAGTGTTCGATCGAACCTGCACGGCTTCGCCAGGCGATACGGCATCCTTCGTCGCATTTCGGAACGACCGTGTAGCCGATTTCCGCTACGGTCTGTCCGGCGGTGGCGATCCGGACGGTGATCGTGCCGACCGAGGGCAGAAAACTTCGGGTGTTGAGCCGGAAGAGGGTCAGCTCCTCCCTCCGATCGCATTGTACGTAAGAGCTTCTGCCGTAATGTCGCTCGTGACCGTTACGGTGTGCTGGCCGGGATGCAGCAGGTGATTTCGTCGCTTTCGCCATAGGCGATGATGCGGTGCGAAGGCATCGTCGTCAGAATCCGGGACGGTTTCACGGAGTCGTGTGCCGCGACGAAGGTCCGGACTTCAGTAGGTCGTTCCGACGGCCAGTTGCACCGAAGCGCTCCGGCTTTCCGAATTGCAGAATCCGGTCATGCCGGACGAGGGACGAAGCGAATGTTTTTCCGGACCATCGGGGCGATGTTCAGGGTGCCGGTCGGGGTGTTGTAAAACCGTTTGGAGCCGATCCTGGAGCCGTCCCTGGTGCTGAGTATTTCCAGAAACAGTTCCGTTTCCGCCGCGTTGGAGAACGTGTAGGCGAGCGGGCCGAATACGGAGGAAAACATCTCCGGCAGAGAGGTGAATGTCATGTGAAAACGGGTTTGGAAGTGGATGATTGTGTGCGGTCCGAGATACCGTGCGGTCGCCGGTGTCGGGGCTGTGGGCGGAGTCGTGCCCTTCGCTTTTCGAAAGATACGGAGGCGGCATCGGAAAGGCCGATGGCTGCTGTGCGGGGTGTCCGGGTGCCAAAAACAGGTGATGACGTCGGCTTTGGCCGTTTGGGAGATTTCTCCGTGCGGGGTGTAGGCTCCCGATCCGGGTTGGACGGTGAGGTTTTCGACGGCTATGACCTTCGGGTCGGTGCTTAACTGGGTGAAGAGATCGAAGAGTTGCAGTTCCGTTTGGCTCCACACCTCGTTGCGCCGTTCGGACGAGAGCTTTGCCCCGGGGTGCAGCAGCCGCAGTTCGACGCTGTAGGTCGCACGTCCGTGCAGACGGCCTTCGACCTCCTTGAGCCGGATGGGTGGAAGCCAGGCTGCGGGCAGCAGGACGATCTCGCGCGGGGTGCGGTCGTCGGTATCGATGTGGATCGTGTAACCATACACGCCTGCGAGCTCCCGGATCGCACGGGTGAGATAGGTGCGGTTCATGTTGAAAAAGTTTTGATAAAATGTTTATAGATATTGAAAAGTCTGGATAATTTCCTGACAACAGAATTGTTGCGATTGTTGAAAAGGTCGGAAATATCCTGAGGCCGTCTGTTGAAAAGCGGATTTGTCGGGACAAATATAAACAATCCGAATACCCACTTGTCAAGAGATTCGACCCGGAATAATTTCGATCTGCGGCAAATAAAGTCGGCGGATAATTTGTTCGGACTGGGGTTCAATCTGTTGCGGTGACGGTCGCAGCGGTCTAATTTGGCCTTGAAAATTGGATATTTGAAATATAATAGCTACTTTTGCTCCATAATATCTTCGTGAAGCCGGAGTCTTCCGGCCGAAAAGTGGAAAATATCCGTATCTTCCACGGCGGCGAAGAGCGAAGTTCAACGAAAAATTCAACGATATGGATGATGGTGTCGGTTCCAAGCATAGCGGCAGTGTCGTATCTCAATACGATACCATTCATCTACGGTATCCGTCACGAAGGTAACTTTCGTGCCGATCTGTTGTTGTCCCCTCCTTCCGAGTGTACGAAAACTACGTCGAAGAGCGTGCCGATCTGGCGCTGCTTCCGGCTGCCGCCGTTCCCTCGCTCAAATCGACGGAGGTGATTACCGAGTATTGCATCGGAGCCGTCGGCCCCGTGCGAACCGTCGTGCTGTTGAGCGACGGCCCGGTTTCGAGGTTCGGCGCGTCTTTCTCGATCCCCACTCCCAGACCTCCGTGCAACTGGTCGGTTATCTGGCCGCCCATCGTTGGAAAATCGCTCCCGAATGGTACTCTCTGGATGACTACGAACAGCTTCGTCATGCGCAGGAGGGGACGCTTTCCTGTTGATCGGGGACAAGGTGTTCGATCACGAGGAGAAGTTCCGCTATAAATACGATTTGGCTGCCGAATGGCAGGCCGCGACCAAACTGCCCTTTGCCTTTGCCGTCTGGGTGGCTCGCAAGGGAACGCCCTACGAAGTCATCGAATCGCTGCAGCATGCCCTCACGTTCGGTTTGGAACATACCTACGAAGCGATCCTCGAAGCGGGATTCGACAAAAGCCGTACGATGCCTATGAATATTTGACGCGTAATATCGACTATATCTTCGATAATCAGAAGCGCCGGGCCCTTCAGAAGTTCTGGGATTCGGGACTCAAGGTGTCGCCCGTGTAAATCCCGGCTGAAGGGAGTAGGCAGGGCTCATGCCGCCGGGCGGCCCCTGTCTTGACCAGTTCACGCAGAAAGCAACCCGGGAACCGGATTAATACAGGGTGCTTTATGATTACGATTTACCTCAAGCAATACAACAAGATCATCCGAAATGCCGACACCGGGCTCTTCGAGGAGTTGGGTTACGACGATATCTTGTGGATCGATATGCTGCAACCCACGATCAAGGAGCAGAAAGCGGTCGAGAATTTCATGGAGATCAACCTTCAGACCAAGCAGCAGGTCGAAGAGATCGAATCGACCTCGAAATATTCCGAAACCGAGAATGCGATCATTTCGAACGCCAACTTTTCGTGCCGACGGGCGAGAGTTTCGTCATCGAACCCGTGTCGTTCATCATTTCGAACGAAGGTGTGCTGGTTTCGGTGCGCCAGGCCGAGTCGCGGACGTTTCAGGAGACGGAGAAGCGGCTCCAGATCAACTACCGCAACTATCCAACGGGCTATCATATTTTCATCACGTTGCTCGAAGTGCGGATCGACTACGATGCTGACATGGTCGAGCTGATCGCCCGTCAGGTGTCGTCGTTGAGCCGCAATATCAATGGCGAGGATTCGATCGACAAGGAGGTGCTTCGTCGCATCAATACCTTGCAGGAGAGTACGATGTTGCTGCGGGAGAACATCTTCGACCGCCAGCGCGTGCTGTCGGGCATTCTGCGCAGCGAACGGTTCCCGAACGATATCTACCCGCGTTTGCAGTTGATGATCAAGGACGTAAATTCGCTCATCAACCATGCCGATTTCAGTTTCCAGCGTCTGGACTATATCCAGGATGCGGCACTGGGTCTTATCAATATCGAGCAGAACGAGATCGTGAAGATCTTCTCGGTGGCAGCCGTGATCTTTATGCCCGCCACGCTGATTGCAAGTATTTACGGTATGAACTTTCGATCCCGGAATTGACCTGGAAGTACGGCTACCTGTTTGCCATCGCATTGATGATTCTCTGCTCGGGTTTGACCATTTGGTTCTTCCGTTTCAAAAAGTGGTTATAAAGACAGTCCGCTTCGACTTCGGCTTCGTTTTCGTCGATCGGGGTGTTTTTTACCTTTTCAGAAAGTCGTTCCCGAAACCGGGGAGAAATAAAGTACGGATACGACAAGACAAATAGCCGATCCACTGCGGATCGGCTATTTTACAATTACCCGAATTTGTGCTGCCGGCTATTGCAACGCAGGATCGACCTCCGGCGTGCAGGTTATCGAGGCGGTCTTGACCGTGCCATCCGAAGTGGTGAACTCCACCGTAAAAGTATGCACTTCGCCCGGATTGTCGGGAACCGACGTAAAATAAAGTATAAACGAGTAAATCGACAAGGAGGAAAGAGTGTATTCGACCACCCGCAGATCGTCGGGTTGCAAAGCCGACAACGGTTTGTTGTATAGAAATAGAATTTCTTTCCCAAGATCGGAATAAGAATGATAATCGTTCTCTATGTATTCGGCATAGCTTACATACCGAACTCCCATTTTATCGTTCAACGGCGATCCTGCCGGGTATTTGGCGCTCCAATCTTTGTCGCTGGTAACTTTTATGCCGGTGAAATTGTCTGCGAATGCGGTCAAATCCGACCATGGAAGCGACTTCAGATTGTTGTATTCCGTATCGTGATTGCGCTCTGCGATTCGAAGAAAATCGTCGGTATGCTGCGCCCCTCCTGTTCCGGTGTCTGATAGTACACCGGATCCTCCAGAAGTACCTGAAATCCGGACATGGAATAGAGCGTCGATGGTTTTTCAGCCAGCATGCCGTATAAAACATAGCTCCCGTCCACATAATTTTGAACGAGATATTTCGAATAGCCGGATCCATTTCCAATCCACTCCTCCGGTTCGTTGCAACCAACCAGACTACTCAAAAATATAAATCAATAACTTTTTCATTTGCTCAAATTATAAGTGACGGCCGAAAAATCATGATCGTAATCTCTGTCTTCTATTGACTGCGGGCTGACAGGTCCCCTGTCTGTATAGAACGCATTGAATGTATAGTATCCGTCTTTTGTCCTCCCCAGCCGAAATTGGCATGCACAAATTCTTTCGACTCTGTGTGGTATTGAGTAGGCAAAAAAGCATATCTGGTTATCACGCGTCTTTCACGGAGCAACCAACCGTCCAATACCCATGCGTGACTATTAGTACTGCTCTTCCCGGAATAATAAAATGGAAGTTTTTTCACGAAAATCATATCCCGAACTTTGTCGGTAGTTATAGGCGATAAAGCTATATTTGAATAGCCTAATCCTATGTCACCCAAATATTGGAGTAACTTCACTACGTTTTTCGTTGGGGCGGGAGAACCTCCGTCGTCACTGTGGTATTTCACACCAACTGCCTCTCCCATTTTATTGATGAAATAGGCTACAGCCCATGTTTGGGCATTCATGGATTCCCCACTTACAACAGGTTTCACTAACTGGGGATGTGTTACCGCTTCTTCGATATTAAGCCACATGGCTTCATTCAAAAGCTGATCTCCTATTTGATAAAATTTTTTATTATAATTTAAAGCGTTGAAAACTAAAATTTGTGCAACTGCTACCGGGACACATCCGGCAAAACAGTTTTTGCCATTTTCAATTGGGCATAAATAATTATATGGTTTGGTTTGGTTCCATCGGGTTTTGAGGAGAATGCCTGATTGTTCTTTGGTTTCCCAAGGTTCATAGTCAATACCGACAGGTTGTTGTCCTTCCGGCCACCAATGTTCTATATCGGTAATAGGGCCTCCGACGATGCCGTTTCCGCCACCGCCGGTATCGACACCTCCGATCGCGGCCTGTGCAACCATTTGCAGGGGAATACCAACTCACCGTCCGCTTCGGCCTGTTCGGGAGTAACCGTTACGGCATACCGGAACTCTTCGGTCGTGAGGCTTCCTTCATCGACGACCGCATAGACCGGCTCCAACCGGTCGTCGGCCCCCAGAATGGCATAGCCCGCCTCGTTCTCGAAATTGACGATGTAGAGCAGATCCTCCACGTCGGCCGTGGCTTCGCTGCGGGTACCGCCGGGACTTAACGCTTCGGGAGAAACCGTCGTCACGTTTTCACACGCCGTATGCCGCCGCTGCGGGTTACAGCGCCGTCTTCCGCCGGAGCGTCGATCGCCTCGAGAAGGCCTTGCAAATCCTCAAGGGCTTGTTCGACGGGTACGACGTGCGAGATTTTCTGCTCGGGGACGGACGGAGGTTGGGGACTTCCTCTGTGGTCAAGTCACTGGTACAGCCGACAAGCAACCCTAAAATTGCCAGTAGCGACAAATACTTCATGTTTTTCATATCAAATTAGGGTTAAAGCGAATAAAATGACAAATTCAGAGATGTTTTATTAAAAACAAAAATCGTGCAATTATTTTGAATATTCAAACTTTTGCAATGTGAAATCGAAAAATCTTTTGTCGGTTTGGATATATACGACAAAACCGACCGGGCAAGGGCGTCCCGCTTTCCGTCGCATTTTCGCGCCGACTTTTCACCATCCTTCCCTCCCGCCGCACCGACCGGCCTCCGGTCCGTTGCGCAGATCGAAAGCTCCGTAGTAATAATACCCGTTGGCTGTCCCTCCCCATCCGAAATTGCAATGGATCAAACGTTTGTCTAGAGCGTCTTTCTTGCGAAACAGGACTGGAGCGGCAAGAATTTTAGCCCGTATTGAAGTTCGACCTTATATTATGCTGTTCCTGTCGGCTATTTATTGCAACGCAGGATCGACCTCCGGCGTGCAGGTTATCGAGGCGGTCTTGACATCGCCCTCGACGGTCGTCCAGCGAAGCGTCAGCGTATGCTCTTTTCGAGCGTCGGGGCACTGGTGAAGACGATTACAGGGATTTTGTCTGTGAAATGAAATCTGTCAATGAATAGTAAACCATTTTCATGTCGGCAGCAGTCAACTCCGACGGACGCTTTTCGATGGTTTTGAGATAATCGTAATTTTGCAGAAATTCATACTTATATTCTCCCATATCGTAACCGTCGTGTACGAAATCGGAGGAAGAGTTGATGCGCACCTGCAAAACATCGTCGAGCGATGTCCCGGCGGGATGTGCTTCATCCCAGTCGGCATTGCTTGTAACGACCATTTTACTGAAATTATCGGCAAAGTGGCGACCATAGGTAAAGCACCGTTAGCTAATACCTGATTAAAATCAATATCGTTGTTTCTTGCAGCCCATCGGTTGAATTTTTCGATGTCTGGTCCGTAAAAAATACATTTTGGGAGATGGTATGCATATGACAAATCCCGCAATCTGTTTTTCGATAACCTATGTGCATCCCCGAACATTCGTTTTGAAATTCAGTCAACATGATCTGCCCATCGACATACAATTCGACAAAATTTTTATGGAACCCACCAGTCCATCCTTTTCCGATTTTTCGCAGGCGACACATAATGTAACGATCGACAACAGCACGCCCAAATATTTGATTCGTTTCATAATAGGAGATTTTAAGGTATTTCCGTATAAGTAATCATTCGCAAATCGTCAGTGTAATTTCCATCTTGGGTACCTTCTACATTATCTATCCCACTTTCCTGATCAACAGGCTTTGTCGTCGTGTTAAAACTACCGCTAAAATAATAACCGTTACATAGTCCATTCCATCCGAAATTACAATGAATAAGCGTTTGTGGAACCTGCTCCTTTGAAGAGATTGATGTAGTACCGTTACGATAATAAGTTTTTATATAACGCATTCGATATAACCAACCATCTATATTCCACTGATGATTAAGTTTTCTGCCAGTACTAGAATGTCCTCTTACTATAGTTGTTTTTTTTCGATCCAACATCATCGTACGTACATAACTATCACGGTAAGTGTGATCATTTACTCCCTTATAAAGGACATAAGTCAAACCATCTCGAGAATCTTTTAGACTCGCAGAACTTCCATCCAAACCATAATCCATATTCAGGACAACGCCGATTGCGTATATTAACATAGACACAGCTTTGGCTTCCAGGAGTAAGAGTGGACGGTTTTCCTTCTGTGGCTATAAGAAGATTAGGATTCTGAATCGCACGTCTGATCAATGTCCAATCGATCGGAGTTCCTTTGATCGACCCGACTACAGAACCATAATGCCAATAATTTGATACTAAAACCTGTGCCACAGCAATAGCCGAACATCCTGCCCAACAACATTTTCCATTGATTTGTGTGACACTTGCATTAAAGGATACCCTTGTCCCCATTTCACCGGGATCAGCGGTCCGACTTTTTCTTGAGTGACATAAACATATTCTCGTCTTAAAACATCGCCGCCTAAATCCCCCGTGTGACGTCCGTCGTCGCTCATAGGTGCGACTCCTCCATCAGCATCTGTATCGGCGTTTTCGATTCCGATGATCGCAGCCTGTGCAACCAATTGCAGCGGGAAAACGAATTTTCCGTCGGCTTGTGCCTGTTCATCGGTTATGGTTACGGCATACCGGAACTCTTCGGTCGTGAGGCTTCCTTCATCGACGACCGCATAGACCGGCTCCAACCGGTCGTCGGCCCCCAGAATGGCATAGCCGGCCTCGTTCTCGAAATTGACGATGTAGAGCAGATCCTCCACGTCGGCCGTAGCTTCGCTGCGGGTGCCGTCGGGATTCAACACTTCGGGAGAAACCGTCGTCACGTTTTTCACACGCCGTATGCCGCCGCTGCGGGTGACAGCGCCATCTTCCGCGGGAATATCGATCTCTTCGAGGACGGATTGCAACTCTTCGAGAGCCTGTTCGACAGGGACCGCATGCGGCTTTTCAGCAGTCGGAGGGTTTTCACCGAAAGGCCCCGGCTCCGTGCCCGGATCGGCCGTACAACTAGCTAATAGCCAGCAACCGAAGAACAGTGAAAAAAGTCTGAAATGTTTCATAACGGATTAATTTCAGGGTTTTCGGTCGAACCCTGTTCCGGGAGTTGCTGAAAATTCCCGTAACAGGACCGGAAGAAGTTTTCCTCCTGATCCGAAATTAAACATTTCTTTGTTGATTACCAAATAAAACAAACCGCATTCGGGCTTCGTCGCGCACGTCGCGGTGAAAGATGCCCTTGACAGTCGCCGCCGTATATTCCCGGCCCCGTTATTTCGCGCCGACTTTTCACCATCCTTCCCTCCCGCCGCACCGACCGGCCGCGACATGACCGCGATGCACACTGTTGCGACCATTTTTTATGAATTATAAATAGTTTTACGTACTTTTGTACGTTATATAGACATCTATGAAATTTACGCTCCAACATAAAGACCCCTCTTCGCAGGCGCGGGCGGGCGAATTGCAGACCGATCACGGCGTGGTGAAGACCCCGATCTTTATGCCCGTAGGTACGGCGGCGACCGTCAAGGGCATTTTTCACCGCGACGTGCGCGACGAAGCCCGGGCCCAGATCATCCTGGCCAACACCTATCACCTTTATCTGCGTCCCGGTATGGATATTCTCGAGCGGGCGGGCGGCGTGCACCGCTTCTCGACCTGGGACGGGCCGATGCTCACCGACAGCGGCGGCTTTCAGGTCTTCTCGCTAGCGGGCTGCCGCAAGCTCAAGGAGGAAGGATGCCATTTCCAGTCCCACATCGACGGTTCGCGCCATCTGTTCACGCCCGAAAGCGTGATCGACACGGAGCGTACGATCGGCGCCGATATCATGATGGCCTTCGACGAGTGTCCGCCGGGCGACTCGCCGCGTGATTATGCCGCCAAGTCGCTCGCCCTGACCGAGCGCTGGCTCGACCGCTGTTTCAACCGTTACCGCCAGACCTCGCCCAAATACGGCCATTACCAGGCGCTGTTCCCCATCGTACAGGGCTGTACCTATCCCGACTTGCGGGCGCGGGCGGCCGAAAATGTCAAACAGTACGACGCGGACGGCTATGCCATCGGCGGCCTCGCCGTAGGAGAGCCGACCGACGTGATGTACGAGATGATCGAGGTGGTGAATGCCATCCTGCCCGAAGACCGCCCCCGCTACCTGATGGGGGTCGGCACGCCGATCAACATCCTCGAAGGCATCGCCCGGGTGTCGATATGTTCGACTGCGTGATGCCCACGCGCAACGGACGCAACGGACAGATTTTCACTTCGGAAGGCACGATCAATATCCGCAACAAGAAATGGGAGGACGACTTCTCCCCGATCGATCCCGAAGGCACCGCCTTCGTCGATCACGTCTATACGAAAGCCTACCTGCATCATCTGACGATCTGCCAGGAGATGCTCGGTGCGCAGATCGCTTCGCTGCACAACATCGCATTCTACCTGCGGCTGGTCACCGAGGCCCGCCGACACATCGGGGCCGGGGATTTCACACCCTGGAAGGAGCAGATGGTCGCCAAACTCGGCCGCAGGCTGTAACACTCGAACCACGATGAAACGAAAGCTCCCGCATTTCCGCTTCCCCGGATTCAAGATCCTCGACCGGTATATCCTCGGCAAGTTCTTGAGCACCTACTTCTTCGCTATCGCGATGATCATCGTGGTCGTGGTGATCTTCGACTACGTGGAGAAGATCGACAACTTTACGGAAACGAAAGCGCCGCTCAAGGCGATCATTTTCGACTATTACCTGAATTTCATCCCGTTCTTCATCAACCAGTTCAGCGGACTGTTCACCTTCATCGCCGTCATTTTCTTCACCTCGAAAATGGCCTATCAGACCGAGATCGTGGCTATGCTTTCGGGCGGCATGAGTTTCCGGCGGCTGATGTGGCCCTATCTCCTGGGGCGCTCATCATCGCTTCGCTCTCTGGGGTTGAACCTCTGGTTGATTCCGGTGTCGCAGCGCAGCTGCGTGGCTTTCGAGAACCAATACATCCCGCGCAAGGCGCGTTTCCAATACGATAAAATATCTACCGTCAGATCGAACCCGGTACGTTCGCCTATATCCGCAACTACTCCAAGGAATCGAACCAGGCTTCGTTCTTCAGCCTGGAAGAGTACGAATCGGGAGCGATGACCGCATCGCTCGAAGCCGCAGAGGTGAGGTTCAATCCCGAAACCAAGCGGTGGTCGGCCCGACGATATACCACCCGCACGTTCGATTCGCTCGGTGTGGAAACTTTCACGCAACACCGCAATCTGGACACACTCATTAATCTGGATGTCAATGAATTGGGGCGCACTGACCAGTTGATAAAACAATGAATATAGTGGAACTGAACCAGTTCCTCGAACAGCAGCGAAGCAAGGGTTCCGACTCGATCAACATCATTCAGGTCGAACAACACGCCCGTTACGCCTATCCTGTCGGTACGTTCATTCTGACACTCATCGGTGTTTCGCTCTCCTCGCGCAAGGTGCGGGGCGGCACGGGACTCCACATCGGCATAGGCATTGCCCTTTGCTTCTCGTATATCCTCTTCATCCGCTTCTTCGAGGAGTTTGCCAAGAGCGGTACGCTGCCGCCCTGGATCGCTGTCTGGATACCGAACATACTTTACCTCTGTATCGCTGTTTATCTTTATCGCAAAGCACCGAAATAATGTCCCCGCAACTCGAAGATATCGTCCGCAAGGTCCGCTCCGACGAGCGGATCGCCCCTGCCGAAGCCCTCGTGCTCTGGCACGAAGCTCCGCTTTGGCTGTTGGGCGAGCTGGCCGCCCGGAGCAAGGAGCGCGTGAGCGGCGACAAGGTCTATTTCAACCGCAATTTCCACATCGAACCCACGAACCTGTGCGTGTTCAACTGTAATTTTTGTTCCTACCGCCGTCCGAAGGGAAGTCCCGAGGCGTGGGATTACTCCCTGGAAGAGGTCGAACGGATCGCCCGCGACCACGCCGGACAGGGCGTAACCGAAGTGCATATCGTCGGAGGCGTGCATCCCGAGCACGATTTGTACTATTACGTCGAGATGATCCGCCGCGTGAAGGCGATCCTGCCCGAAGCGACCGTCAAGGCCTTCACTGCCATCGAGCTCTCCTACATGATCCGCAAAGCGGGGCTGACTATCGACGAAGGGTTGCGTCTGCTCCGCAGCGCCGGGATGGAGGCGATACCGGGCGGGGTGCCGAAATTTTCGACGAGGAGCTGCGTGCCCGCATCTGTCCCGATAAGGGCTCGACTGCGGAGTGGTTCGAGGTGCATGCCGCCGCACACCGGCTGGGGATCCCGACCAACGCTACGATCCTCTACGGCCATATCGAGTGCGTCGAACACCGCATCGACCACCTCGATCGGCTGCGCAGCCAGCAGGATCTGACGGGCGGCTTCAACGCCTTCATCCCGCTCAAATACCGCAATTTCGGCAACCGCATGTCGGAAATCGGCGAGGTTTCCGTGACCGAGGACCTGCGGATGCTGGCCATGAGCCGTATCTACCTGGATAATATTCCCCACATCAAGGCTTACTGGGTGATGTACGGCAAAGCGACTACGGAGCTGGCTCTGGCTTTCGGTGCGGACGACATCGACGGCACGATCGACGATACGACCAAAATCTACTCGATGGCCGGAGCCGACGACCAGCGCCCGGCGATGACCACGGAGGAGATGCGCCGCATCGTCGCGGCAGCCGGCTACCGGGCCGTCGAACGCGACACCTTTACCGCGAGATTGGATAACGAGATACCCTGAAACAGACGAAACGGATCGGTACGTACCACCGCCAGGCAGTTCCGATCCCCGAACATAAACGACAGAACAATACCATGCTGGAACAACTGAAAAAATATTGGGCGAAAGTCAGTGAGCATCCTTTCCTGAAACACCTTTTCATCATCGTCTGCGTGCTGCTCGTGCTGGGCGTCACAACTCACCTGCTGCTGTTGCTGGGCACGCGCCACAGTGCGCACCGTACGGTCCCCGACCTGACAGGCATTCCGCTCGAGGAGGCTCTCGGGGAGGCCCGCCGTCAGGGGTTGGAAATCATCGTCAACGACTCGCTGTATGTGCCTGCCTACGACGGGGGTGTAGTACTGGACCAACTCCCGGAAAAGGGCGTCGGGGTCAAACCCGGACGAACGGTCTATGTCACGATCAACTCCTACCGGCAGAAGATGGTGACGGTGCCCTATGTCGCCGGCCGTTCGCTGCGCCAGGCCAAGAACATGCTCGAAGTGGCCGGCCTGGGGATCGAACAGATCGTCTATCGTCCCGACCTGGCGACCAATTACGTGCTCGAAGAGTACGCCGACGGCAAGCGGATCTCGGAGAAAAGCCGCGTACAGCTCGAAGCGGGCAGCGGCGTCACCCTTTACGTCGGGGAGAGCGGTTCTGTTTCGACACTCGTGCCGAAGACCGTGGGCTTCATCTCCAGCAGGCCAAAAGCCGTTTGTGGGAGCTGGGGCTCAACATCGGCAAGATCTCCTTCGACGAGGGAATCAACCTGCTGAACCAGCGGGAAGCCCGGGTTTATCTGCAGACGCCTTCGGCCGGCAGCCGTGCCCGGCTGGGTGCGAAGGTCGATCTGAAGCTGACCCTCGATGCTGCCAAAGTCACCGCCCAGAGCGCTGCGGCCGATAAGGAGATGATAAAAGCCGCCGAAGAGCTGCGCCGCCTCGACGCTGAAACGGCCGATTCGCTGGCCCGTGTTCGTCTGGACAGTCTGGCCAACCGTCCCGTCGAAGCGGAGCCGGTCATCGACGACGGGCTTTTCCCGGACGAAGAGACAGCGGAAGACGAATTTTTCCAATAACGCACACGTCCGATGAGCGAATCGCAATACATACCCGATCCGGACGAACTCGAGGACGACGCTGCCGGCGAGCAGGACGAGCTGTACGAACATTACAGCATCACGGCCGACCGGGGGCAAAGCCCGCTGCGGTTGGACAAGTTCCTGACGATCCACATGGAGCGTTGTTCGCGCAACCGCATCCAGACGGCTGCCGACGCAGGCAACATCCTGGTCAACGGCAAGGCGGCGAAGTCGAGCTACAAGGTCAAACCCGGCGACCGTATCTCGCTGGTGATGCCCTATCCCAAGCGCGAAATCGAGATCATTCCCGAAAACATCCCGCTCGAAATTCCCTACGAGGACGACGACCTGCTGCTGGTCAACAAGCCTGCGGGCATGGTCGTCCATCCCGGTCACGGCAACTACTCCGCAACGCTCGTGAACGCCCTTACATACTATTTGCAGAATCTGCCCCTGTTCCAGGAGGGCGACATGCGCGCGGGGCTGGTCCACCGCATCGACAAGAACACCTCGGGGCTGCTGGTGGTCGCCAAAAACGAGCGGGCGCACGCTCGGCTCGCCAAACAGTTCTTCGACCATACGATCACGCGGCGGTATGTGGCGCTGGTGTGGGGAAATTTCGAGGAGGACGAAGGCACCATTACCGGCAACATCGGCCGCAGCCCCAAAGACCGGCAGAAGATGTGGGTCTTCGAAGACGGCTCGGACGGCAAGCACGCCGTGACCCACTACCGGGTGCTGAAGCGCTACGGTTACGTAACCCTCATTGAATGTCGCCTCGAAACGGGCCGCACACACCAGATCCGCGTCCACATGCAGTGGAAGGGACACCCCCTGTTCGGCGACGAACGGTACGGCGGCGACCGTATCCTCAAAGGTACGACCTTCAACAAATACAAACAGTTTATCGAAAATCGTTCCTCCGCGATGCCCCGGCAGGCACTCCATGCCAAAAGCCTCGGCTTCCAGCATCCTACTACGGGCGAACAGGTCTATTTCGAAAGCGAACTGCCGGAAGATTTCCGTACCGTGTTGGCTAAGTGGGACGCCTATGCCGCTGCGGGGCTTGCGGAAGAATAAAAATCGAGATTGAAATGTTTCTGCCCACTACCCTCAAGGAAGTCCGCGCACGCGGCTGGGATCAACTCGACGTGATCCTCTTCACGGGCGACGCCTACATCGACCACCCGGCGTTCGGCGCGGCCGTCGTGGGCCGTCTGCTCGAAGCCGAAGGGTATCGTGTGGCGATTGTGCCCCAGCCCAACTGGCGGGACGACCTGCGGGATTTCACCAAGCTCGGCACTCCGCGCCTCTTCTTCGGCGTGACGGCCGGGGCGATGGATTCGATGGTGAACCACTATACCGCCAACATCCGGTTGCGCAGCAACGATGCCTACACGCCCGGCGGGAAAGCAGGATTCCGCCCCGACTATGCGGTCAAAACCTATACGCAGATTCTCAAGCGGCTCTTTCCGCGTACGCCGGTGGTCATCGGCGGTATCGAGGCTTCATTGCGCCGCCTGACCCACTACGACTACTGGAGCGATTCGCTCCATCCCTCGATCCTCGCCGACAGCGGGGCCGACCTTTTGATCTACGGCATGGGCGAGCGGGTGATTCAACAGGTGGCGCGGGCGATGAACAACGGATTCAACGCCAAGTTGTTGCGAAATATCCGACAGGTGGGATTCATGGCCGACCGCAGCTATGTGGAGCGGCTCGATCCCACCCGAACGATCCGCCTGCACTCCTACGAGGAGTGCGTGGCCGACAAGCGGGCCTTTGGGAAGAACTTCACCCGCATCGAAACCTTGAGCAACCTGATGGAACCGGACGAAACGCTCGTCGAAGGTGTCGGCGACCGCTATGCGGTCATCACGCCGCCCAACGCGACGCTTACGACCGAGGAGCTGGATCATTCGTTCGATCTGCCGTACGAGCGGGCGCCGCACCCCCGCTACCGGGGTCGTGGCGACATTCCGGCCTGGGAGATGATCAAGCACTCGGTCAATATCCATCGGGGTTGTTTCGGCGGCTGCTCCTTCTGCACCATATCGGCCCACCAGGGCAAGTTCATCACTTCGCGCAGCGAAAAATCCATCCTTCGCGAAGTAGAGCGGGTGACCCGCATGCCCGATTTCCGGGTTACCTTTCGACATCGGAGCGCCTTCGGCCAACATGTACCGCATGGGCGGCCGCGACCGGGAGCTGTGCAGCAAATGCCGCCGTCCGTCGTGCCTGCATCCGAAGATGTGCCCCAACCTCGATAACGACCATCGTCCGTTGCTCGATCTCTATGCCAAAGTGCGGGCGGTCAAGGGGGTCAAGAAGGCTTTTATCGGCAGCGGTATCCGCTACGACCTGTTCGACGGCAGCGATTACCTCGATACGGTCATCCGTCATCATACGTCGGGCCGCCTCAAAGTGGCGCCGGAACATACCGAGGATGCCGTGCTGAAACTGATGCGCAAGCCGCCGTTCGTGATGTTCGAACGGCTCAACGCCGATTTCAACCGGATCTGCCGCCGCGAAGGGCTGCCGTACCAGCTGATTCCCTATTTCATCTCCTCGCACCCGGGATGCACGGAGCGCGACATGCGCTCGCTGGCGGACAAGGTGTTGGGCAAACTCCACTTCGACCTGGAGCAGGTGCAGGATCTGACCCCTACACCGATGACCTTTTCGTCGGTGATGTTCTACACGGGCGAAAACCCTATACGGGCGAAAAGGTCTATGTCGCCCGCTCGCAGGAGGAGAAACGCAGGCAGAAAAGCTACTTCTTCCGCCGCAAACGATAGCCCGGCAACGAAATCGGCACTCCCAAAAGAGTGCCGATTGCTGTACCTTTCGGATTCCCCGATCCTAATTCAGATAGGGTTTCAGTACGCCGAACAACAGGTAGGCCACGATCAGCGTGACTACGATGTTGAACATCTGGGCCGTCATGAAAGCCCAGAACGTGCGGCGGTTTTCCTTCGAGAAAATATCCCGGAAACGGGTTTCGAGGCCGATGCAGACGAACGCGATGTTGAAGAGCGTATTGCTGAACATCTTGGCCGAAGTGCGGGCCGGCGCGGCTTCGTTGCCGGCGAAGAAGAGGCTGAAGAGGAGCGATACCGCGACGAAACCCACCACGAATTTCGGGAAGCGCTCCCAGATCACCCGCACGCTGGGGCGCTGACGTTTCTTCTGTCCCTTGTAAGACCAATACAGCGAAATGACGAACGCCGCGATACCCAGCAGGACGTTCTGCGACGACTTGACGATGATGGCCGTCTGTTCGGCCGTTTCACCCAGCAGAGCACCCGACGCTACGACCGCACCCGTCGTATCGATCGTTCCGCCCATCCAGGCGCCTGCGACTTCCTGCACGGTTTCGGGGTTCGCCACCACAGTCGGCAGCAGCAGACCGGCCAGCCAGGGCATCACGTACATCATCTGCACGGCGCAGACCAGCACCAGCGAAATGATGTAGGAGAGTTTCTTGTTGTCGCCCCGGATTACGCCGCAGGTGGCGATGGCGGCCGAAACGCCGCAGATGCTGACCGAGCTGGCGAGCATCGACGAGGTTTCGTCCACACGCATCCGCCGGGCCAGCCAGAAGGCGAAGTACCACACCGTAAAGACGACGATGAAAGCCTGGATCAGCGCGTAAACGCCCGATTGGAGCACTTCGCCGAAGAGGATCGTCGCACCCAGGCAGACGATACCGATCTTGATGTAAAACTCGCTCTGGATCGCCGGTTTCAACCACTCGGGCACCCGGAAAAGTTACTGATGACCAGGCCGAAGATCACCGAAAAGAAAACCGCCTCGAAGCCCAGTCGTTTAATTGCGGGGATCGAAGCCACGGCTTGCGACAGCAGAGCCACGCCGAAAATGGCGAGCAGCGAAACGGCGAAACGACGCAGCGGACGGCCCAATATCCGCTGACAGACACCCGTCAAAACCAGCAGGAAGAGGAACATCGCTCCGGCGCTCATCCAATTTCCGGCGGAGGAGAGGTCTTTGGGCATCGCAGGCATCCAGCGGGGAAACAGCAGGGCGAGCAGGAGAATCGCTGCGCCGGCCCCGACGATCACCCAGTCTTCGCTTTTAAGTTGTCGAATCAAACTTTTCTTCATAAACTACACATTAACAAGTGTGCAAAGAAGCGATTTTTGCCGGAATCCGTTACGCATAAATACCCAAATTTGCGGATGCGGGAGTTGGAAACGAAAATTTCCCGGAGCAGATTCGCTCCGGGAAACGGAATGTCGGTTTGAAAATCGGTACGGTCGTCCTCGATGACCAGCCGCACAACGCAAGATCGGGGTCGTTACCGTGGTACGGGAAACGAGAGGGTCCGGGCGTCGAGATGCCCGTCCAGATAGGGACTCCAGTTCTGGGCCTGGCCGTTGGAAATCGAGAACCAGCCGCTGCGCACTTTATAGGAACGATATCTATGCGGCGCAACGCGTATTTGGTCCGGATCTCCATGAGCGAACTCATCGAAATCACCGGCGTCATGGTGGTCGAAGGGCTGAAATAGTCCGCCGGATAGAGGGAGGGTGCTTTGAGCTACATCGAATCCGGAAGCATCTTCGACAGATAATACTCCCCGATCCGTTCGGCCGCTTTCCGGTCCGGAGTTTTGATTTCGGGCGGATTCTGACTTGCAGCCGTCCATACGGTGCCTGCGAAAAGCAGGCTGTAGAAAATTCGTTTCATAACATTGAACTGTTTTCTTTCGTTTTCAGTACCCGGCAAAACTTCCGGTTCGCCTTTGCTTCCGCACCCGGTACACCGGAGAAGCGCTCTGCGTCGTCGCCTGCCGGAAAAGTCCGTTGTCCTCTGATGTCGGTTTCCCGGTCAGAACACCTCTTGCAGAATACGGACCGACTGCACGGCGTGGATCGCGTCCAGGTGGTAACCGTAGTAGGCCAGCAAAGCCTCCAGAAAAGCGCTCCGCTGTGTACGGTTGAGTCCTATTTCGGCCAGGCAACGTACGTCGCACTCCACGAAGTCGTTCATTAGACGAGCGTTCTCCGGGGTCATTACCGTCGCATGCGGCGGCTTCTGCACGGTGTACGATCCTTCGCAGGCATCGAACCAGGCGCCGGACGTATATTCGTTTCCCGGATAAAATCCCAGGAAACGGCTCAGATTCACCAGAAACCAGAGGTGGAAATTGGCCACGCCCTCTTCCATACTGTCCAGCGCCCCGATACTCTCCCACACGAAATCGAACAACTGGCTGTCAGGCTCGCTCTCCTTGACAAGACGGTACAAAACCTCTGCCATGAACAGGGCGATCGTCGAGCGCCTCACGTCGAAAGGCATTCGTTGCAGGACGATTCCGCTCTGCACCTCCCGAAAACGGTGCATCTGCTGCCGCGAAGAGGTCAGCCCTTCGAATTCGAGGGCGAACATCGGCTGGAACAACGCCAGTTTCGAACCCCGTCCCCGACTGCTGCGGACACCCTGCACCATGTAACTCTGACGCCCCAACGCGTCGGTCAGCAGGTGCACGACCATCGCGCTGTCGCCGTACTTGAGCGAATTGAGCACGATTCCCCGCGCCTTGTATGTCTTGAGCGTTCCCGGCACCTCACGCTTTCTTTACGTGCACCATCGCCCAGCCGTCGCGCCTACGCACTTCGACCGGCTCCAGCCCGCAGGCCCGAGCCCGAGCCTCGATGACCGGTACATCCTCCTCCAGGAATCCGCTCATCAGCAGATCGCCGCCCGTATCGAGCGCCTCGGCATAGGCCGGCATGTCCATCGTGAGGATATTGCGGTTGATGTTGGCCGCGATGAAATCGTACTTCCGGCCCGCGATGCGGCTTACATCGCCCAGCATCGGGACGATCCGCTCCGCCAGTCCGTTCGCCGCCGCGTTTTCGCGGCAGTTGGCCTCGGCCCACTCGTCGATATCGACGGCATCGACCGTCGCGGCACCCCGTTTGGCGGCCACGATGGCCAGTACGCCCGTACCGCAGCCCATGTCGAGTCCGCGTTTTCCTGTCAGCGAAAGATCGCAGAGCGCCGACGCGACCAGGCAGGTCGTTGCGTGGTGTCCCGAGCCGAAAGCCATGCGGGGCATGACGACCACTTCCAGTTCGTATCCGGGTTGCGATGCGTGGAACGGCGCCCGGATCAGGATGCGTCCATCGACATCGACCGGCGTGAAATTCTGTTCCCACAAGGCGTTCCAGTTCTGGGACTCGATGGCGATATAACGCCGGTCGGCGATGCCGTAGCGGGCCAGCAGGTCGTCGGTTTGCTGCATGCAGTCCGCCAGCCGCTCGCGGGGGATGTAGGCTTTCAGCACCTCGCCCTCCGTCTGGAAGCTCTCATAGGGCAGCTCGGCTAATTCGGCCGTCAGAATTTCGGCCAACTCGGGATCCGTGACCCGGACGTTCAACTCCACATAATCCATATCGGTATATCGTTTTTCGGTCGAAAGAACCGGCAAAAGTCTTTCGAAATAATATTATGTAAAATTTTTGTATCTTCGCCTCTGAGAAGACAATTGGGCCGGGCGCAGTGCCGAATTTATGCGGACTTTGCCGGGGCGAAGTTTATCTTCTGCAAAGATAATGATAGGCAAGCGGCAAGCCAAACTTAACTTTCTGTTTCCCTCCTCCTTGCAGGCAGAGTTCACAAGTGTCCTCTGCGTATGCTTCGGGCGTCGGTCGTTCGAGCTTGTCCGAGCCACGTCTTATCTTTGAAAGCCGAGAAGAAAACGGGAGTTTGCTCGCAGTTTTCCGAGGCGTATCCTATCTTCTACAAAGTTAAATAAAAATGGCAGAAACTCTCAAAAATGGGAAGAAATCAGCCGTAGTTACCGCGTTTATATCAAACTGGAAAAACGGCTCTCGGAGAATACCGTCGAATCCTACATGCGCGATCTGCGTCAGTTCGCCCACTTCATCCTCCGGTTCTACTACGCCGCCCGCAAGGTCGAAGCTCCGATGATCGAGCGCTACCTGGCCCTCTTGTACGATCAAGGACGGGAGAAAACCTCGCAGGCACGGGCGTTGAGCGGTATCCGCAGCTTTACAATTACCTGATGCTGACCGACGTGGTCGATTCTACCCCGACCCAGTTCATCGATACGCCCAAATTCGGCCGTCACCTCCCGGACATTCTTACGGTCGAAGAGATCGATCGCATCGTTGCCGCCGTAGATACCTCTACGGTCAAGGGACGGCGGGACAGCGCGATGCTCGAAGTCCTCTATTCGTGCGGGCTGCGCGTTTCGGAGCTCACCTCGCTGCGGTTGGGCGACCTTTTCTTCGGAGAAGGGTATATCCGCGTGACGGGCAAGGGCGACAAACAGCGCCTCGTACCGGTCAGCGGGGCGGCTCGTGAAAAGATTCAGCGTTACCTCGACGATCGGGCGACTAAAACGGCCGCATCGGACGTCGTGTTCCTCAACAACCGGGGACGCAGCTTACCCGTGTGATGGTCTTCACGATCCTGCGCGAAGCCGTTCACTGGGCCGGAATCGACAAGCACATCAGTCCCCACACCTTCCGTCATTCGTTCGCTACGCATCTGCTCGAAGGGGGCGCTTCGATCCGTCAGGTGCAGGAGATGCTGGGGCACGAGAGCATCCTGACCACCGAAATCTACACCCATCTCGAGGGCGATCACCTGCGCGATACGGTCGAAAAGTACCTGCCGCTGTAATCGACGGAACAGTAACGATAAGGGACGGAGGAATTCCGTCCCTTATCGTTATTGTCTTTTTTCGGGAGTCGCTCCTTTTCCCGGTCTGGTCCGGAGCGTTTGCCGACGGAAATAGAGGCCTGCATTCGCCCGATCAGAGAATCCGTGCGATGCACGATGCGGGCGTGAGCGTCATCGAGTCGTAATCCAATCCGGACAGCACCGCCAGCCCTGGCCGTTTGCCCGCAGCGACCTCGCCCAGCTCGGAAAAACCCAGTGCACGCGCTCCGTTCGGTGCGGCCCAGGTCAGGAGTTCCGCAAGAGGTATCTTCCCGAGATGCTGCATCTCGCCGAGCAGCGAAAGCGCCGTATTGGACGCCAGCGAATCGGTTCCGAGGCAGATATTCAGCCCGTTGCGGCGCAACAATTCCACCGGGGGAACCAGCCGCGAAATGTAACGATTCGAGCCGGGACACAGGCACCACCAGACCGGAGCCGTGAAATGATTCATTATCAAATCGATATCTTGCTGATTCACGCAGCAGTTGTGAATCAGAATAACGCTCCGGTCGGCCGGAACGCTCTCCACGATCCGCCTTGCCGGGGAGCCGTAATGCAGGAAATCGCACGTAAAACCCGCCTTTCGGTACCACTCCCACAACTCGCCGCGCTGTTCGAAGAGTTCGGCTTCAGCCGGCGTTTCCATGAAATGGATCGAAAGTGGTTCGTCGCCCTCCGCGCAGATCTCCCGGAAAAGGGCATCCTGCACGGAGTAGATCGAGTGAGGGGTCAGCGAAGTTTCGGGATAGCGGAGCAGACGCCGCTGTTCGTCCGTCGAGTCGGTATGCAGCCCGAAGACTTCGGCGAAAGTACGGTACGACAGGCGGCTGCGGGCTTTTACGGCAAAGGCCGAATCTCCGTTGGCTACATCGCCTACGGCCTGCATCCCCTCCGCCCACATCCGGGCGTCGGCCGCAGCGATGGCCGCAGTCCGCTCCTGTTCGCTGAACTGTCCCCGCACCCGGCCCATCGACCGGGCGAAAGCGGCGAAGCCGCCGTCCTGGGCAATAGCGCCCCGCAGGTAGGAGAGTTCCAGGTGGCAATGGACATTGATAAGTCCCGGAACCAAGACTCCCGCGTAAAATTCGACACCGGGTCTGCCGTCCGGCGCGGCGCACGTTTCGACGGATTCGATGCGTCCGTCGGCCCGAACCGTCACCAGCGGGTGTTTAACGAGATGCCTCCCGTGAAGAGGTAGTTGGAGGCTATCCGGCGAAAGACGGAGAAGAATTCATCGGCGAAGATTTTAAGACCCAACTGGTCGATGTAGAGGCTGTCCACGGCCTCTGCGGTTTCGGGCGTATAGGATACTTTCAGGTCGTATATCGTCACGTCGGGACGCCTGAACTTTTCGCGGGTCCCGTACAGGGAGAGTACGAGCGAACGGGCCGAACTGTCCGCCTGGAGTATCCGGGAAACACGCTCCCGGCTCGACTTCCGCAGGATCGAGGAGGATTCGCCCTTGCGGGAACTGTCGGCCTCCACCAGCCATACCCGCATACGGGGCGCGAGGTTCTCATCGAGCGAGTCGATCAGGTAGTCGAACGACACACGGTATTCGCCGGGACGTGTGTCGGGAATCCGAACCCGAAGCCGTGCGGTGTCCTTGATCCGGGTGACCCGGATCAGCGAGTCGGAATAGACCGTGCGGGTGAAACGGCGACGGGCCACGTTGTCGATCGTATCGAGTACGCCGACTTCGTACTTGTAGTAGGCGCTCTCCTCTTCGAGCAGCCGGATGGATTGTTCGACCACGTCGCTCAGCTTGGCGCTTTTGCGCCGTGAGAAGTTGCCGATAGTATAGCGGACATCTTCGGCCGTGTAACCGTAACGGCTGAAACCCGGTTCGTAAAGTTCGAGCGAGTCGAGCTTCACTCCCCGGTCGAAACGTAGGCGTTGATGAGGTAGGCATCGGAAAATCCGGGCCAGCTCCTCGTCGGGGATCACCTTGTCCCGGGCGCAGGAACCGAGGGCGGTTGCCGCCGCGATCAGACAAAACAGACGGATCAATCGTTTCATATCATAGTTTGTTGTTTTTCATCACACTCCGCACGGTCAGCTCCGAAATCGCCAGAATTACCGCCCCGAAAGCCGCCGCAACGATCAGCAAATCGCTCCAGCGCATCTCTACGGGATAGCTGTATAACAACAACGTATCGACCGGGATGCGAATCATTCCGAAATGTTGCTGTGCCAGGCAGAAGCCTACGCCCAGCACGGCTCCTATCGACGCCCCAGACCGCCGATCAGGAGTCCTTCGCCGACGAAGATCGAACGAATGAGCTTCGTATCGGCGCCCAGGGCACGCAGCGTGGCCACATCGTCCCGTTTCTCGATCATCAGCATCACGAGGGTCCCGACTACCGAGAACGAGGCGAGCACCAGGACCAGCAGCGAAATGAAGAAAACGCCCCATTTCTCGTAGGCAACCAGTCGGAAGAAGAGGGCGTTCATCTCGTCGCGGGTGCGCACCGTGAAATCGTCGCCGACGATTCCGGCGATTTCACGCCGGACCTTTTCCGCGTCCGCACCGTCGGCTACGCGCACCGAGATCGCCGATATGCGTCCCGGACGGTCGAAAAGGTCCTGGGCTGCACGCAGGGAGGTAAGTGCGTATTCATTCTCGCTTTCCAAATCGAGAAAGAAGAGTCCTCCGACGTCGAGCCGCCGCACCGAATATCCATCGACGGGAAGCAACGACGAGAAACTGCCGCGCCGCAGGGCATAGACGGCGACTTCGGCACGGACCAAAGACCGGATTCCGAGCGTGCGGGCCATGTCGCGTCCCAGCACCAGTCGGTCGAGATCGCCCGTGCGAACGCTCCAACTGCCCAGCGGGATCGTTTCCTCGATCGGGAACACTTCTGTATAACGGACGTCCACGCCTCGCAACGTGGCCATTGTCTGCAAACCGTCCCGTTCGAGCAAAACCTGCTGTTCGAGCAGGTTCGAAACGACCCGACCCTTTCACGCGGGTCAGCGCCAGACTGTCGATTTCCGCAGATGCGAAGGTCTGCCCTTCACGGGGGCAACGGTCAGATCGGCATCGAAGGCCGAAGACATGGACTTGGCGAAATCTCCGAAACCGTTCAGCACGGACAGCAGCACGATCATCGCCGCAACGGGCATGGCGAACGAAAGAACGCTCACACCCGCAATAACGTTGATCACCGAACGGGATTTCGGTGAAAATAGATAGCGGCGGGCAAAGAATCGGGTGAGCATCGGCCTTCGGCGGATCGCAGGTTACTCCTCGCGGTGCATCGCCCGGTCGATCTGCTCGATGTACTCCAGCGAATCGTCCAGGAAGAACTGGATTTCGGGGACCGTCTTGAGCTGGTTCCGAATCCGCTGACCCAATGCCCGGCGCAGGAACCAATTGTGCTGCTCCAGCGTGGCCATGACAGCGGCATTCTGTTCGAAGGGAAAGACGCTGACGTAGATCTTGGCGTATGAAAAATCGGGCGAAACCCGCACGGCGGTTACCGTCACGAGCACTCCCGTACGATTTCGGCCCCTCCTTCTGGAAGATTTCGGCCATGTCGCGCTGAATCTGTTTGGCGATCTTTGCTGGCGTGTAGTTTCCATATTTCGGTTATTTTGTGACTCCTTTGTAATTGAAAACCTCCTTGTTCTTGTCCCGCTTGGGCGGACGGTTGTTCCACTCCGTGAAACCGGACTTGTTGAAACGGTAGCTGACGCCGATGCTGAAGGTCAGGTTATCGAGCGGGGATCGCTGGGGGTAGTATAGAATGGATTTTCGTAGCCGTCCGTCGTATTTCCCGCATACTTGTTGTGATTGCGCAGCAGGTCCGAATAGCCGAAGTAGTAACGCACCCGAACGCTGAACTCCAGTTGCTTCACCAGTACGGCGACACCGCCGCCGCCCGCCAGACCGTACCCCCACCGGTTGTCGCGGACCACTTTGAAATCATATTCTCCCGCCAAGGACCTTTGGACTGCTCCGGAGATACCGTCGAACCTTGTTCGTTGATGAATGTCGAGGAGATGTTGTAGGAGAAAAGACCGCCGCATCGAGATAGACGCGCATCCGGTTTTGAACAGGTAGATGTGCGGCTGCCAGACGATCGGCAGCATCAGCGACTTGACGCGGCGCGTGTACCATTGGTATCTGGCCGGGTCCTCTTCGGTCGGATTCTGAAGAAACGAGAATCCCCGTTGCAGATATTCGAAATCGATGCCGAAACCGCCTACGAAACGCTGGGGTCCGTAATAGCGCCACGTTACGCCCGCCGTGTAGCATCCCCAGACCGCCCGGGTTTCCTGGTCGGGATAAAACCGGGCATTGCCGTAGCCGTAACCGCCCGTTACGCCCAGCGTATGCTGTGCCGCCGCTGTGCCGCCGCACAGCACCGCTCCGAGGAACAGGCATATCATTACTAAACGCCTCATCATCTCAATCCGTTCATCATCGTGTTCATACCGCTGTTGAATCCTCCGCCCATGGTGCTCGTCGTGTTCGAGGTATTGCTGTTGGTGTTCCGCCTGGGATTCTTGGCCCGCTCTTCCAGCACCTTTTGCAAGCGCAGGGCTTCGCGTTTTTCGAGCAGCTCGGCGAGGGATTGCATCGTTACCGGCGCGAATACCTTGTTCATATCGATAGTAAGCTCCACTTCCCAGTTCTCCTTCGCCGCGAAGGTATCGATGTTTTTATCGTCCATATAGTATTCGGCCCGCTCGGGCTGACGCCGTTCCACCAGATTGCCCGTGTCCCAGCGACCGTTATCGTTCATGTCCTCGATGATGCGGAACTTCACGTTGCCGGCCGGTACGTAATTGAAACGGCATACTCCGCTGTGCACGCCGGTTTTCCTGAAGGAGTTTTCCCGATTCGTTCAGCAACTGCACGATGTAGCTCGCCTCGTCGCTTTTACCGACCACATTGACGATGAACGTAGCGAATTTCTCGGGATCGACACCCGTGTAATTGACTGCGATCGAATCGTTTTGCTGCTCCGCCACATCTGCCAACGCTCCTTTGGGGATGGTCAGGGCATAATTGTTTTTCAATTGCCAGGGAACATCCAGCCACCAGCGCCGCATGTTGGCCGTATCCTGCTGCCATCGGATCCGGATCGGACGCGGTTCCTCCTTCTCCATCTGTTCTGTCAGCACGACGGCAGCCGAGTCGAACCGGACCAGCGGGTAGTCGAATTCGACGTACAGCTTGGTTTCGGGGTAACGGAACCGGTCGTGGAAAACTTGTAGGTAAACGTACTCGGCTTCTCCGGTTCGACCCACTCTTCGCCGGCAGCCAGTGTCTTCTCTTTCTCCTTTCGAGCTGCTCGCGCTCTTTAGCCTCCTCTTTCGATTCGATATACCGCCAGGCCAGTTTCAACTTCTCGGTCGAGGGAAGCAGCCGGTCGAGGGAGTCGTGCTTCATGTAGGTAATTTCTCCCCGGATGGTATCGGGCAGACTGGCCGAAGGAACGTCGAACCACAACGCGATCGTATCGCGGTTGCGTGATTGAGGCTCAATGATTACGCGGTCGGCAGGGATGCTGTCGAACACGATGCTGTCGATCCGGGATGGCCCGCATTGAAATAGAGGAGCGCCTTGTGCTGCACCGGACGTTCCGATTCGCGCAGGTATTGCCGACCGAAAGCCTCGTCGGTAAACATTCGGAAGTAAAGCTGCGGGTCGGCCGTCACGTAGCGGCGGATCGAGTCGTACCAGATGCCGAAGTCGGGCAGCTCAGCGGGGTTGTACGTTCCCGTGAGAAAGCCTACCTGATCGACCGAAGGTTCGTAAATCTGGTTGTTGTTCTTATCTTCGAAGGCATAGACCCGGTAGGGAATCGGCTTGAGGTTCTGGGCGATGAAAATACCGTTGGTTTCCGCACGGGCGATCACCGCAGGCTGGTATTTGAACATCGTCGAGTCGTATTCGGGAACATCCTCCACCGAATCGGCCGGAAAGAAGCAAATGAAACTTTGGCTACGCTGTCGGCCGTGTAGCTGTCGGCCGTATATCCCGAAACGACCATCGAATCCACCTCCGGGCCGGTCGAGAAGACGTAACGCATCGAGTAGAGCGGAGTGCCCTCGTTGTTGTCGCGCACGGCACTGCCGAAATTCAGCGCGTAGGTCGTGTTCTCCTTGAGCGTATCCTTGATCTGGATCAGGATGCCCCGGCCCCGGATCGAAAGCTGGGGTTTCTTCTTCATCTGGGGCGACGTGAAAAACTCTTTTTGCTGGTCCTTGAGCTGCACGAATTCGTCGAAAGTGACGTAAATCTTCCTGGCGGTGAAGTTGGTCGTGAAGTTGTCCGGCAACATCGACACGATCACCGGGGAAGGGTGTCGATCGGGCCGCCTTCGAGGTTCATGACGGTCGCGCAGCGCCACAGGAACGCCGGGCAGAACATCGCAAGGACGCAGACCCGAAGCCAGACGATCGCTTTATGGTTTTGTCGTTTCATATCGTTTTTCTGTTATCGAAACAAGGACGAGCGGGCGCCGGAAACTGCCGGTTCGTCGGGAGTGTCCGGATTCGGATTATCGGGCACATCCGGGTTTTCCGGGTGTCGGGATTTTCGGGCGTATCGATCGTCCGGAGCTGGTGTGTCCGGGTATCCGGGTCGTCAGGCGTACCGGGATCGTCGGGATTCGGGTCTTCCGTTCCCGGATTGTTCGGATTGTCCGGGTTATCGGGCGTGTCGGGATTTTCAGGATCCGGTTCCGGCTCGGGTTCCGTATAAAAGTCGTTGCACATGATCCACTTGCCCTTCAGGAAACGTTTGCCTTTTCTTTCGGGTAAAGGTTACGCTCACGTGCATCTGCGGAAGATTCTCCCCGATGGCCTGCTCGGTGAATCCGTAAAGCCGATTCGACTGGTCCACGGCCAGGATGAGAAACCGGGGCCGTTGAGCTGCATCGCCAGCCAGTTTTCGTTGCCGTCGATCTCGTACGGCTCGCCCTGGGCGATCGGCCGCAGCTTCTCGCCGGTTCTCCGGGAGGTGATTATTCCGGCCACGGCGTCCTCGTAAGAGAGCACGCTCCATTCGGTTGTGTCCGCGTCGAAGGCATAGGCCAGCATATCTTCCCGGGGGATGGGGGTCTTGACGGTACCTTCCTGCGCCCAAGGCCGGAGCACGTAGAATGTTTCGTAACCGATCGACTTGAAACATCCCGTCCCCGCCAGGGCTGCGGCCACCGCGACGAAAGTCAGTATCTTGAACTTATGCTTTTCATGGGTTTCATTCCGATTTTTCAGCTCTTCGAGCAGCTCTCCGACCGTTTTCCCCAACACCGGATGGCGGTAGTCGCGCATCCATTCGCACAGGGGGACGAGCACGAATTCGCGCTCCTGGATCAACGGATGGGGAACGGTCAGCCGCTCGGTGCGAATCACGCGGTCGTCGTAGAAGAGTATGTCGATGTCGATCGGGCGCGACGTATATCGGGCACCGGTCCTTTGTTTGAGCGACTGTTCTGCCTCGCGGTCGCGCCCAGTTCCCGCTCGATCGCCTGTAAAGCGTCGAGCAACTGTTCGGGCGTCAGGTCGGTATCCACCTCGAGGACCTGGTTGGAAAACTCCTCTTCGGCATCGAAACCCCATGCTCGGCTCTTGTAACGGTGCGAACAGCGCATGACGGGTCCGGCGTGCTGGTTGATCAGCCGCTGTGCGTTTTGCAGGCGGGTCTTTACGTCGCCCACGTTTCCTCCGGTCAGTATGATCGCTCTTGCCATAATTACAATTTTTAATCATCTTACTCACGCTCAATGCGAAATGGGTGAACACGATGGTCGGGTTCCCGTTTTGCCGGATCTGGCCATCGCCGATTCGGCCTCCGCGACCAGCGATTCGATGTTCTGGTTTCCGATGAACGGAGCGAAATTGCGGCAGAACTTCGCCTCCTCACCCCACAGGCAGGAGATTTCGCCCAGTCCCGCATGCAGCAGGTAGCTCTCCCGCAAAAGACGCACCGCATCGGTCAGGAAAGCCCGCTGCTGCTCCCGCGAAAGTTGGGCCACCTCTTCGGCCCAGGCCATCAGTTCGAGGTGCTTGTCGTTGTAGCTCAACCGCATGAGCGAACAGAAAAATTCGAAATCGTCTTTGCGGAGTTCGTTCCCTTCGCCGCGCAGCAGATGCTCCAGTTCGATCAGGTCGCCCGCAGCCAGCCGGGTAAAGGTAAGAATTTTCTCCGGATCGCGCTCCCCTCGGCGTTCGAGCTCCGCACGAACCTCTTCATCGGTCAGCCGGGGTACGACCACCTCCTGCGTTCGTGACAGAATCGTGGGCAGCAACAAGTCGGGACGCTCGCTCACCAGCACGAAGAGCGTCTTTTCCCACGGCTCTTCGAGAATTTTCAGAATCTTGTTGGCCGCCTCCTCGTTCATCGTTTCCGGAAGCCATACGATCACGCACTTGTACTCGGCGGCAAAGCTCTTGAACGAGAGCTTGCGGATGATACCGTCGGCTTCGCGGGCCGAAATCGCCCCTTTGAGTGTCCGGCCCAGGTCGAGGCGGTCGTACCACTCCTGCGGCGAGAAATAACCGTTTCGCTCGCTGACGACCTGCCGCCAGAGCGGCATGAAGTCGTCGCTCAAAACCGCTTCTCCCGATTTTTTACCCTGTTTATTGACCGGGAAGACGAAGTGCAGGTCGGGTGCGCCAGACCGGCGATCTGCCGGCAGTTGGGACATTCGCCGCACGAATCACCGTCGCGGCGGTTCGTACAGTTGAGGTACTGTACATAAGCCAATGCCAGCGGAAGAGCCCCGGCTCCGGGACGTCCCGTGAAGAGCTGGGCGTGGCTCACCCGTCCGGCATCGACCCCGCGCACCAGATGACGTTTCAACTCCCGCTGACCGATGACCTCCGAAAACCGCATTTTACTCCCTGTTCCGCTGCATCCGCCGGAGCCGCTGCCGGACCGCGATGCATAGCATCGCCACCAGAACAAGTCCCAGCGTCAGCGTGCGATCGCGGCCGGGTTCCCACGAAAGGGCCATGACTCCGGTCATGAGCAGCGTGCCGCTGAGCAGCAATATAATCAATTTTTCACTCATCTTTCGTTGTTATTTATGCCCCGGTGCATTGCGGAACGGACCAGTGCCCGAAGGTCGATCTTCTCCCGCCGCACGGCATAGTAAAAGTAGAGCAGCAACAAGGCCGCGTAGCAAGCATATCTGGGTACAGCCGGAGCGACATGGTCATCCACGACGACACTCACGCCGTATAGAACCAGCGCCAACGCCACATATCCCAAAATCCGTCCGGTCTGGTAAGGCATGGGATAAAACGGCGGTTGAGCCAAAACTTACCGCAACCATCGCCGCTTCGCTGACTAAACGAGCCCAGGCTGCTCCGTAGTATCCCCAGCGGGGAATAAATGAGAGGCTGCATCCGATCGTAAATATCAGGCCCACAAAGGTAACCACGATAGCCAGCGAGGTTCGCTCCTCCCGTTTGTACCAGAACGACAGATTGAGCCATACGCCGTTGAGGACGTTCGCACCCAACACCACCGGTAAAATGCCGATTCCTTCGCGGAAATCCTTGCCGACGATGAGTCCGAAAAGATCCCGGAAAAAGCGATTCCCAGGAATATGAACATCGACACCAGCACGTAGTATTTAAGTGCTGCGGCATTCATCTGCAAAAAGTCCGATTTTTTATAATCGGCCAGGAAGAAGGGTTCGGCGGCCAACCGGTACATCTGCACGAAAAGCATGAGCACCATACCGATTTTGACGATCGCTCCGTAAATACCCACTTCGCCCATCGCACCTTCCGGTACGAGGTACTTGATCATCTGGGGTATATGAATTCGTTGGCCGTGCCTGCGATGCCGCTGACCATCAGCGGCAGTGAATAGACGAGCACCCGCCGCAGCAACTTGCCGTCGATACGGGGCAGAGTGCGGTTCGTCGTGGTGAGAATTGCCAATAGGGTGAGCAGGCTGGCGATCAGGTTGCCCACGAAGACCCAGCCTACGCCGAACGATGTTTCGTAAAAGCCGGCAAGACCGAAGGCCACTGCCAAAACTACCGTAATTACGACGCTGAAGGCCTTGAACCCGACATAGGTCAGGGCCCGTCCCTGTTCCCGCAGGCGTGCAAAGGGAATCGCCGTGCAAACGTCGAGGAAAATGATCGCCGCGACCCATACTACGAAGTCGGGGTTTGCGGCGTAATCCGCTCCCATCCACTCGGAAACCGTCGTGCGGAAGAGGGTTACCAGCCCGAAAAGCAGGGCCGCCAGGGAAGTGATGCCCCATGTGGTAGCGAACAATCGCCGTTTGGCGGCCGTCACGTCGCCGCCCGCTTCGTCGGCTTTGGCTGCAAAACGGAAGTATCCCGACTCCATTCCCATCGTCATGATCACGAGAGCGAATGGAATCAGGGCATATACGTCCACGGTGATCCCGTAAATGCCCGGGTCGAACACCCGGGTGAAATAGGGTGTCAGCAGGTAGTTCAGGAATCGTACGACGATCGTACTGATGCCGTATATGGCGGTCTGTTTTGCGAGTTTTCGAGCATAAGTCCTTATGGAGGACAAATGTACGAAATTTATTTCGCTTTCGGTCTCCCGGTCCGGGCAAATATCCGGTCCGGGCGTGCCGCTGTCCGTCGCTGCCCGGATCGGAGAGGACGCGGAACGGGCGGAACGGAATTTCAGGTATGGCGGACCTGTCTTCCGGACTTTCCGAAAAACGATGGTTTTACAAGATGCGGCTCGGGCTGGCTCGACCGACCGACGATCGGAGCGGATGCAGAAGGCTCTCGTGGATTTCGCCGCGCAAGGAGGAGAAATGCTGATCAAGTTTGGCTTGTCACTCACTTTTCCCCATCTTTGACATAGTCTTAGATAGGATGCGCCTCGGAAAACTGGGCCCAAGTTTCCATTTTTCTCTCGGCTTTCCCTATCTTTGCAGAAGATAGGATTCGGTTTGGCAATCTTTTGGGTGCAAGTCCGCACGATTGCCCTCACATTTCACTATCTTTATCAGGAAACATTCACTTAAAAATTTTAGGAAATGGCTACGATTCAAACTTTGTATCTGGGCGATCTGCGGACCGAAATCACGCACGTCCAGTCCGGTAACCGGGTTATCACTGACGCTCCGACCGACAACAACGGCAAAGGCGAATACATCTCTCCGACGGACATGGTTGCTGCAGCTCTGGGAAGTTGTATGCTGACCCTGATGGGGATAGCCGCTCGTCGGCTCGAAATCGACCTGAAGGGAACGCGTGTGGAGATCCAGAAAGTCATGGCCGCCGAACCGCGCCGCATCGCCGAGATCCGGCTCGATTTCTACCTGCCGGGCGATTACAGCGACAAAGACAAGAAAATCCTGCAAGGCGCGGCCGAAACCTGTCCCGTCGGCAAATCGCTCCATCCCGACATCCGGCAGGCGGTCACCTGGCATTACGGCAGTGCGAAATAACGGGGCCGGGAAGATACGGCGGCGACTGTCAAGGGCATCTTCCACCGCGACGTGCGCGACGAAGCTCGAATGCGGTTTGTTTTATTTGATTGCAAATAAAATTGTATTTTATTTGGTAATCAACAAAGAAATGTTTAATTTCGGATCAGGAGGAAAACTTCTTCCGGCCCTGTTCCGGGAATTTTCAGAACTCTCGGAACAGGGTTCGACCGAAAACCCTGAAATTAATCCGTTATGAAACATTTCGGACTTTTTCGCTATTTTCGGGTTCTGACTGTGACTGGCTGTACGGCCGATCCGGGCGGAGCCGGGGCCTGTCGGTGAAAACCCTCCGACTGCTGAAAATCCGCATGCAGTCCCTGTCGAACAGGCTCTCGAAGAGTTGCAATCCGTCCTCGAAGAGATCGATACTCCCGCGGAAGATGGCGCTGTCACCCGCAGCGAAGCCACGGCCGACGTGGAGGATCTGCTCTACATCGTCAATTTCGAGAACGAGGCGGGCTATGCCATTCTGGGGGCCGACGACCGGTTGGAGCCGGTCTATGCGGTCGTCGATGAAGGAAGCCTCACGACCGAAGATTTCCGGTATGCCGTAACGGTTACTCCCGAGCAGGCCGAAGCGGACGGTGAATTGGTATTCCCCTGCAAATGGTTGCACAGGCCGCGATCATTGGAATCGAAAATGCCGATATAGATGCTGATGGAGGAGTCGCACCTATGAGCGACGACGGGCGTCACACGGGGATTTAGGAGGCAATGTTTTAAGAGAGGAATACACTCCGTTCGTTGTTCAAGAAAGGATAGGACCGCTGATTCCGGTAAAATGGGGCAGGGGCACCGTATAATGTTTGTTGTCCTTTGGTCCATGGACAATCTCCTGTTGCTGGTTGCGGAGCCATTGCTGCCGCACAAGTAATGGTATCGAATTATTGGAATTATGGATACGCTCCGAAATCAATAGGAAAAACTGCGATCGATTGGACTTTGATAAGACGAACCATATTGAGTCCAAAACTTGTATCTTCAGGAATAAATGGAATGCCAAGTCCTGAAGGTTACGCAGTGGCTATGCTAATCGCTGCTGTGGGAATAGATATTGACACTGAATATGGCTTGGAAGAGCGCATGGCATATGCTTATGATTTACAAGGTTTTTAATCCGTATGCCCTCCAAAATGTCACTTACGAAACATATAAGAACAGTTGTGTGCGAAATATGTTACATGACCAACAAAAAGCAACCATTATGAGGGGAGTTCATATAGAGAATGGCGAAAAAAGGCACATTTTTGGAATTTGGATGGATGGCTCTATCGTACAAGATACATAAAACATATTACCGTAATGGTACTGTTTCTCAAAGAGGACCTTTCGGACAAACTCTTGTCCATTGCAATTTCGGGTGGGAAGGAGTTGCAGACGGATATTATTACGATGGAATATTCGATTTGAGCAAAGGTCCGGTTATGCCGGAAGATTCGGATGCCGGTACTCCAGCTTCTAGATATTACAAAGATTTAAGTATACCCGTTGGTTGAATTAAAAAGTTAGTAAAATGACAAATGAAAGGTTGTGCATATTTCTGGTTTTTAGTAACTTAATAGCATCCAAACTATTGAGTTCAAACCGTCGTATGCACAACTTCATCGAAAAATTCACAAAATCAACGACATCTGCAAGAAATTTGCAGGAAATCGTTTAAATGAACATGGCAATGTATCTCGCCGTGGAGTTATTCCCACCTTTTCTGATTTGGAAGTTATAGCTCTTTCTCTTACAGCCGAAGCATTCGGTTATGACAGCGAGAACAACCTCTTTAAGAGATTGGCTGAATCTCCCGAACATATCCCTAACCTTATATCCAGAAGACAGTTCAACGTCCGTCGCAAACTCACGGCTTGTCTTGCAGAAGACATCCGCAGGGATATTGCCAAGAGCATAGACGGTGGGGAAAATGTCTTTGTGATAGACTCAAGCCTGTCAAAGTATGCCAGCTGGCACGAGCCAAGCGTTGCGTTATGGGAAATGATAATCCGCAAAGCGCACCTTCCAAAGGCTTTTGCGCCTCCCAACAAATGTATTACTATGGGTATAAGCTCCACGCTATCTGTGGAATAAGTGGTGTTATTCACTCTTATGATATAACGGCTGCAAATGTTCATGATATACATTATCTGGATGATGCAAAGTGGGATTATCACGACTGTCTTATGCTTGGAGATAAGGGGTATTTAAGTGCTGAGGTGCAACAAGACCTTTCGAAACGGCTCATATCAAGCTTGAAGTCCCGTATCGCTTGAACCAAAAGAATTGGAGAAATCCTTCGTGGGCTTACAGGCGTTTCAGGAAGCGAATCGAAACCGTTTCTCTCAACTTAACGACCAATTCATGATGGTACGCAATTATGCAAAGCAGACAGGCGGACTGTTTACACGTACTGCCGCAAAATCGCTGCTATGACCGTGCTGCAATACATCAACTTCTGTAACCATCGTAAAATTGGTCTTGTTAAAGATGCTTTATTTTAATTCAACCAACGGGTTAAGTATATTTACTTATACGTTAGTATTATGAATATTGGAAAAATAATCTGCCTGTTATTGATAATCCCGTTGTGCTGCGGATGTAACGAACACGAAACATCTTCTGCCCCTTCATTTCGACAATGCTTTATCGAAGTTTATTACAGCGGAGGTTTAGAATTACCAATGCTCCAAACCGGGTATTTTGGAACACAACCTACCGTTCCGCCACAAAATTTACAAACAGGATTTGTCATAACTCCGAATTACTCACACAATAACATGTGTGATTCGTTCTCCGATCCGGAAGAGTTTCTGCGATTAGCAACACGCAACGATGATACGTCATTCAATCAATGGGTTCCGGACCATCTCTGTCTTCGCACCCCTGCTTTTGCTAATAACTTCCGAGAGCTGCATGTTGTGAGTAATGCCGATTGGGACGAAGAGCATCCTGCCGGTAGTCTGCTGGATGATATTCTACTTGTGCGACTTTATTCCTATGCCAATTTTATTCACGAAGGATATCCCGGGAAAAACGACAATACGTTTCTATCCAAAAGGAAGTATTTGTCTGTAATTAAAAAGTTAATGTCGGAGCTGACGCCTGCGGATATGGAAATGATTTACTGTTGTGAAGTCAACGATTTTTCCACTGATACATTATATCCCGTGATTGTTTTCACCAGCGCCCCGACGCTCGAAAAAGAGCATACATTGACACTTCGCTGGACGACCGTCGAGGGCGATGTCAAGACTGCCTCGGTCACCTGCACGCCGGAGGTCGATCCTGCGTTGCAATAAATAGCCGACAGGAACAGCATAATATAAGGTCGAACTTCAATACGGGCTAAAATTCTTGCCGCTCCAGTCCTGTTTCGCAAGAAAGACGCTCTAGACAAACGTTTGATCCATTGCAATTTCGGATGGGGAGGGACAGCCAACGGGTATTATTACTACGGAGCTTTCGATCTGCGCAACGGACCGGAGGCCGGTTATGACGGTGAGGACACGAGTTCGTCCAGCGACAAGTATTACGATATGGAATTGATAGTCACTTACACCAATTGTCCTTAAAACGTATGATTATGACACGAAAAAACTTGATATTATTGTTGTTCTCACTCCTGACACTGAACTCCTGCAACAAACATGAAGGTCCGGAGTTGAGGTTTTGCGAGAACTACATCCAAAACTATTGTCAGGGGGATTTGGTATTGCTGTCCCGAAGTCCGGACCGCCCCCCCCGCAAATCCCGGCAGACCCGCAAACCCCCATACGCAATTTTTGGATAGAATTGACCGATTGCGAGTGGATTTCCCCGAAAGCGACCCTCAGGAGTTCGAACGCCTGGCGATTCGCAACGGGGACGTCGGTTATAACCGCTGGCTCGAGTTTTGGGAGTACCCTCTGCTTTTGCCGATAATTTTCAGACAATGCATATTACCAGCAATGCCGACTGGGATGAAGAGCATCCGGCGGGGACATTGCTGGACGATATCCTGTGGGCCGAATTTTGGTCCTACGCCGATTATATCCGTAGCGGATACGAAACAGGGGGCGGCAACAATGTACAGATGCTCGTCGAGGATTTGAAAGCCGACGATATGCAGATGATACGTGACTATGTGATTATCTATTTCACAAAGACCCCGACCATTGATCCCATTCACACGCTCACTGTCGAATGGACCACCGTCGAGGGGAGGTCAAGACCGCCTCGCTCACTTGCCGGCCGCAGGTCAATGCGAAAGAATAACCTGCGTGCAGTCACGTACGATTTAACAAGATAGAAGAGCCATGAAAAGAGTTTATTGCTATTGTTGCTGCCGTTTTATGCGGATGTTCGGAAAAGGAAGAGCCGATCGGAGGACCTGTCATCGGACCTACTTATTTGATAGCCCGTTACGTGGAAGGAGATATGAAGCTGGACTATATTCCCCGGACCGCTGCGACGGACGGCAAATCGAATACGCTTTACATAGACTGGGCCGACACCGAAGAGTATTATAATCCGGATATGGAGAAATACAATCTTGGCCGGCAAGAGTTCTGGACTCCCGAAAACAAGGCGAAATATCTCGAAATCGCAAAAGAAACGGGGATGAAATCGGTGCGTACGAGGGCGGCACGCCTCCCGGTCTGTATTTCGGCGATCAGATTGCCCTTGCCGATAATTTCACTTCGATGCATATCACGAGCGATGCCGACTGGGATGAGGAGCATCCGGCCGGCAAACCGCTCGACGACCTGTTCCGGGTATCGGTGCGGAGTTGGAAACAGAGGGATGAATACGGGGCCCCGCTTCTTTGCCGCGAGAGGATGGATCGGATCGGGCCGGAACATTTGCAGATGATCCCTTTCAATCCGAAGAATCCGTGGGACGGCCGGAAGAATTTGCGGCCGATCGAAATCGAACCGCTTGCCGAGCCTGCGTCGGAGCAACATCACCGATTGACGCTCACGATGACCACCACCGACGGACGTACAAAATCGACTTCGATCGACTATCCGCCGAAAACGGGACTATAGCCGACCTTATACTGTAGCCCGATCAATCGGACCGGCGGGAACAGGTAACTTCAGGTAATATTAATTGCTGCCGGGGGTTGTCTGTATGGGGAAATTATCTCCGAGGAAACTTGACTGTACCTGTCGCCGGGAACAGCGGCGCAACGTCCGTTGCAAGCAAAATTTCGGGACATGAAACAGAATAATCTGATGTCAAGTCGTATTCAGAGCACGAAGGAAAAGGAGAACGGAAACGATCCTCATACAGGAATCGTTTCCGTTCTTTATTACATCCGCCGGTCGCTATTTCTTCCCGGTTTCGGCGATGATCTTCCGAAGGGCGGCGGTAAACTCTTCGGCCGGCATGGATCCTGTTATCTTGCCCAGCAGGTCGCCCTCGGTATTGAATACGAGGTAGGTCGGGATCGACCGTATGCCGTGTTGCCTGCCAGGGCTTTCCCGGTCGGTTTGTCGATGTCGTACTTGGCCGCGACGAAATATTCGTCCATAAAGTCGCCCACCTCCTTTTCGAGAAGACGTCGCGCTCCATCGCCTTGCAGGGGCCGCACCAGGTGGCGTATAAATCGATGAAAACCAATTTGTCTTGAGCGATGGCCTCTTTGCGGACCGCATCGGTCGAAGAGTCCAGGAACCGTACCTGCGCGTCGGCTGCGGCGCTGATGCCCAGCACGAGTAAAAGGGTAAAAGAATTTTTTTCATTTTCGTATTTTATTAAGAATAACGAAACGGGTGCTGCTAAAATTGTGCCGCCTCGTTCTGCGCCGTACTCAACAGGCCGCAGGCCGCCTGGATATCTTCGCCGCGAGAGGTGCGGATGGTCGTGTATGCCTTTGGCGGTCAGAGCATCACGGAACGCGATCATGGCCCGGTCGTCGGGGAGAAATAAGGCGATCCGGGAATTTTATGGAAACGGATCAGGTTGATCCGGCACTTGATGCCGTCCAGCAGGCGGCATAGCTCGCGGATGTGACGCGGAGAGTCGTTCAGGCCGCTCATGACGATGTATTCGAACGATACCCGCCGCTGGTGCGTGAAATCGTATCGGCGCAGGATTTCCACGACTTCGCGGATCGGCCATGCCTTCTCTATGGGCATGATTTCGGCCCGTTCGTGCGGAAAGGGGTTGTGCAGGCTCACGGCCAGATGCACCTGGGTCGCCTCCAGAAATCGTTCGAGCCGGGAGGCTACACCGGCGGTCGAAACCGTGATTCGTGTGGGCGACCAGCCGAATCCCCACGCCGAAGTGAGGACTTCGAGCGCCGGCAGCAGACTGTCCAGGTTGTCGAGCGGTTCGCCCATGCCCATGAAAACGACGTTGGTGAGCCGTTCCCGTTCGGGCAGCGACTCGATCTGGTTGAGGATTTCGTTCGTCGAAAGGGAGTGCTGGAGCCCCTGTCGTCCGGTTGCGCAGAAACGGCAGCCCATACGGCAGCCCGCCTGCGACGAGATGCAGAGCGTCGCCCGGTCACCGTCGGGGATGTAGGCCGATTCGATGAAATGGTTCTGCGAGGTACGATAGAGGTATTTTTTCGTGCCGTCGGTCGAAATGCTGACTTTTTCGGGAGCGGTGAGTCCGACTTCGTACGTTTCGGCGAGCAGGGCCCGGTGCCGGGCGGATTGATCGCTCATCGCCTCGATCGTTGTCGCGTGCTTGTCGTAAAGCCAGCGTGCGATCTGTTTCGCCGCGAAACGGGGCATCTCCAACCGATTGCAGAGGGCTTCCAGTTGGGACAGCGTTTGTCCGTAAAGATATTCGTATCGGGGCATGGGAGACGGTCGTGAGGGAATTTTCGGGGCAAAATTAGTCAAAATTAAGATTTTTCGGAGCGAAAGTACTGTTTTTGATTTTTTATCTCTATATTTGTCGGTAGTTAGTGTGCCTTCGGGTCACTTGAAAGGATAACAATAAACAGGAACAATAATGGAAATTAAGAAATCACCGAAAGCCGACCTGGAGAACAAACGAGGTCTTTTCCTTGAAATCGGTTTGATCGTGGCGTTGGTACTCGTTATTGGTGCATTCGCCGTGACTCCGAAGGAACATCGTATCGAGAAAGTGGATCTTGGCTATGCCCCTGTCGAAATGGAGATCGCCGAGGTGACTCGTCAGGACCAGAAACCGCCCGAAGCGCCCAAGAAAGTCGATATGGCCGTCGTGAGCGACATGTTGCAGGTTGTGACCAACGATACCAAGATCGAAACGGAGATCGATTTTGCGGAGTTTGATATGAACCAGGCGATCGAAGTGGCTCCCGTCCAGACCGAGGAGGTTTTCGAAGAGGAGATTTTCATCGTCGTGGAAGAGAAGGCTTCGTTCATGGGCGGTGACGAGGGTACCTTCCGCAACTGGGTACAGGAACGTGTGAAATATCCGGCGATTGCCCAGGAGAACGGTATTCAGGGTAAGGTAATCATTTCGTTCGTCGTGAATACGGACGGTTCCGTATCCAATATCGAAGTGTTGAGAACTCCCGACCGTACTTTGTCGGACGAGGCCGTACGTATTATCAAATCTTCTCCGAAGTGGACCGCAGCCAAGCAGCGTAACAAGTCGGTCCGTCAGAAATTCGTCATTCCGATCGATTTCCGTATTTCGGATTAAGGTTTGCTTGAAACATTTGGTAAGGGTATCCTGCGTAAAGATGGGGTACCCTTATTTTCACCGTGCAGGAGGATGCGTCTTTTCGAAGATGCGTGTCCGTGCGTAAATTGCATGATGGATTGGAACAGAATAAAGAGATTGTAACGAAGAACGACCAACCCGCTTCCGGGGCCGGGTTCGAGCGGGCCGTATTGGTCGCGGTCATCCGGGACCAACAGGATCCGCGTCAGGCGGAAGAGTACCTCGCCGAATTGGAATTTTTGGCCGAAACCGCCGGAATCGTGGGTGTCCGCCGGTTTACGCAGCGCCTTCCGCAGCCGTCGGCCCGTATTTATGTCGGTCCGGGGAAACTGGAGGAGATCGCTGCCTATTGCAAGGAAGAGGAGATCGACGTGGCGATTTTCGACGACGAACTCTCTCCGTCGCAGACGCGTAACATCGAGGCGGCCATGCCCTGCCGGATTCTCGACCGCACGCGTCTGATTCTCGATATTTTCATGTCGCGGGCACAGACGGCCTATGCCAAGACCCAGGTGCAGTTGGCCAATTACCAGTATATGCTCCCGCGTCTGTCGGGTATGTGGACGCACCTGGAGCGGCAGCGGGGCGGTACGGGAACGCGCGGCGGTGCCGGCGAGCGCGAGATCGAAACCGACCGTCGAATCATCCGCAACCGGATCAGCAAACTCAAGGAGGATCTGCAAAAGATCGACCGTCAGATGGCTGTCCAGCGATCGAACCGGGGTTCGATGGTGCGTGTGGCGCTGGTGGGTTATACCAACGTCGGCAAATCGACCCTGATGAACCTGATTTCGAAAAGCGAGGTGTTCGCCGAAAACAAACTCTTCGCCACGCTCGATACGACGGTGCGAAAGGTGGTTTCGACAACCTGCCTTTCCTGCTGTCGGATACCGTGGGTTTCATCCGCAAATTGCCGACCGAACTGATCGAGTCGTTCAAATCGACCCTCGACGAGGTGCGTGAAGCCGACCTGTTGCTGCACGTGGTCGATATTTCGCATCCGCAGTTCGAGGACCAGATCGCCGTGGTGAAGCAGACGTTACAGGATATCGGTGCCGGGGATAAACCGGTTTATCTGGTTTTCAACAAGGTGGACGCTTATACTTATGTGGAGAAGGAGCCTGACGACCTGACGCCTTCCACGCGTGAAAATCGTTCGCTCGAAGACCTGAAACAGAGCTGGATCGCCCGGGCCAATACGCCCTGCATCTTTATTTCGGCGGTCGAGAAGATCAATATCGAGAAGCTGCGTTCGGATCTGTACGGCATGGTCCGTGAAATCCATTCGGGCCGCTATCCATTCAACAACTTCCTCTATTGACCTGAAACAAAAGTTAAATAAATACAACCTTATGTTGCACATTCTCAACAGTCAGAACACCGTTCTCAACAAGTTTGTCGCCGAAATCCGCGACAAGTCGATTCAGAAGGATTCGATGCGTTTCCGCCGTAATCTGGAGCGTATCGGAGAGGTCGTGGCCTATGAAATATCGAAAACGTTCGAGTATGCGGTGAAAGTGGTCGAAACTCCGCTGGGCGAGGCTTCGGTAGCGATGATCTCCGACCAGGTCGTGATCGCTACGATCCTCCGGGCGGGACTTCCCTTCCATCAGGGATTCCTGAACTACTTCGACGACGCGCAGAACGCTTTCGTTTCGGCTTATCGCAAGAGTACCAAGGACGGCAAGTTTACCGTCAAGGTCGAATACATCTCGTGTGGCGAGCTGGAGGGCAAGACTTTGCTGCTGGTTGATCCCATGCTGGCTACCGGTTCTTCCCTCGTGCTGGCCTACAATGCGCTGTGCGAACGGGGCGGGCAGCCCGCGCATACCCATGTCGCGGCGGTTATCGCCAGCGAACAGGGGGTCGAATATGTGGAGAAGAATATGCCCAAGCGCACGACCACGATCTGGTGTGCTGCGGTGGACGAGGAATTGACTTCGCGGGCTTATATCGTGCCGGGTATCGGCGATGCGGGCGATCTGGCTTATGGTGAGAAGATCTGACGTGCGACGCCTGTTGTTTCTGGGGCCGTTTTCTGTACGACAGTAGGTTGGATGCTGTTGCAGAAGCCGGCTTTCCTGCTTTTCTACCATGCCCGGGCAGCAGAGGCCTCTTTCGGGGAGTGGCTCGGAGTTCTTTGGCATGGACTCTCACTCGATTGCACGGTGGCGGGTTACGTCACCGCTTTTCTGGTACTTGTCGTGCTGGCATCGTTCTGGATTCCCCTTTCGCAGCGGGTGTGGCGGATCGTTCTGACGGTCTATTTTCGCTGATCGCACTGGTGACGGCCGCGATCTTCGCCGTCGATCTCAACCTGTACGGCTATTGGGGCTTTCGGCTCGACGGTTCGGTGCTGATCTACCTTTCCGATCCTGGGGAGGCGCTTGCGAGTGCCAGTTGGGGCGAAGTTCTGCGGCAGATTTTAATCATGCTGGTCTATGCCGGGGCGATGATCTGGAGTTACCGGTGGATTTTACGGCTTTTCCGGGTCGAACCCGTTCCCCTGCGGGGCCGGATTGTCCCGACGGTTGCGACGCTGCTGATCGGCGGCTTGACTTTTCTGGCGATCCGGGGTGGCGTGACGGTCGCCACGGCGAATGTCAGCAAGGTCTATTTCAGCTCGAACATGTTCCTGAACCACGCTGCGACGAACCCCGTTTTTTCGTTTCTCTCTTCGGTCGGGGACAATGAGAACTATGCCGAGGCTTATCCGTTCTTCGAAGAGGAGCGGCGGAAGACTCTTTTCGAAGAGTTGCGGGGCAACCGTCCCGGGGCCGATGCCGGTACGCCCCGACTGCTGCGCAGCGACCGGCCGAACGTCGTACTGATCCTGCTGGAGAGCTTCGGCCGAACGATCATGGACGAAACGGTGAACGGCGAGCCTGTGATGCCCAACATGCAGCGTTTCAAGCGGGAGGGTGTCTGGTTCGAAAACTTCTTCGCCAATTCGTTCCGTACCGACCGGGGACAGGTGGCCGTCCTGTGCGGATTTCCGGCCCAAACGACCATGTCGATCATGAAGCTGCCGCGAAAAGCGCCACGCTGCCTTCGCTGGCCCGTTCTCTCGGCCGGGAAGGTTATCGTTCGGTATTCATGTACGGCGGCGACCTGAACTTCACCAACCAGGCTTCGTTCATGTATTCGACCGGCTGGGAGGAGCTGATCTGGCAGAAGGATATGCAGCTCGATGCCCCGACTTCGAAATGGGGCTATGCCGACGACGTGGTGGTCGATCTTTTCGGGGACGAGGTGGAAGCGCTGGGCAGAGCGGAACAACCGTTTCTGGCGGGTCTGCTGACCCTTTCGAGCCATGAGCCGTTCGAGGTGCCGTTCGCAAAATTCGATGACAAGCTGTTGAATGCCATGGCCTTCTCCGATGCACAGATCGGACGTCTGATCGACCGGCTGCGGGAGTCGCCCGTGTGGGACAATTTATTAGTGGTGCTGGTCGCCGATCACGGCTACCCTATCCGTATGATCTGGCCTACAACGCTCCGCTGCGACACCGGATTCCGATGATTTGGCTCGGAGGCGCACTTGCGACCGCCTCCCGAACAGTAGATACGTATGCCTCGCAAATCGACATTTGCGCTACGCTTCTGGCGCAGATGGGCCTTCCGCACGACGAATTCGATTACAGCAAGAATATTTTCGGAGCGACTCCGCCCCATAAGTTCGGTTACTACTGTTTCAGCGACGGGTTCGGCGTGATCGACGCCGACGGCGAAACGGTCTATGACAATACGGGCGAAACGGTGCTTTCTCAAACCGGCCCGCAGTCCGAAAGGTTGGAGTGGGGCAAGGCGATGTTGCAGACCACTTACGAAGATATCGGGCGGCGCTGATCCGAAGGGATCGGTACGGAAAAGGTCATCGCGGGAACGATGACCTTTTTTCGTGGTGGAAACAGGCTTATTTATCGCTTTTGGGCATTAGGGAGCGGGCTTCCAGAAATGCGTAAAAGCCTCCTTGTAGCCGGCTGAAACGGGGATGTACGGTTTGCCGAAGACGATCCGGCTGATGACCCGGACACGAACGTTCGGCGGGTAGTTGTTCTTCCAACGTCTTGAGGCTTATGAGCGACAGCACGGGGCGGGGTTCGTCTTCGACGTAAATCTTTACGTAGTCCTTGAGTCCTTCGATGTAGAGGATTTTATCTAATTCGATCTGCCGAAGCCGGTATTCGGTCTTGACGAAGATGCTTCCGGGCCCAGCTTCTGCAGGCGATGGTTTGCCGACGCTGCGGCGCTTGAGTTCGAACCATTCGAAGGCTTTGTTGGCGGCCGTCAGGAAGTCGGCATAGCTGATCGGCTTGAGCAGGTAGTCCACCGCACCCACGCGGAATCCTTCGACGGCGTATCGGTCGAAAGCCGTCGTGAAGACGACCCGGGTCCGGGTCGGGAGCATCCGCGAGAGCTCCATGCCGCTGAGTTCCGGCATCTGGATATCGCAGAAAAGCAGGTCCACCGGTTCGGTTTTCAGGGCCTCGAGTGCCGTGATGCCTCCGTTGTAAGCTCCCTTCAATTCCAGAAAGGGGGTTTTCCGCACGTAGCTTTCGAGCAGTTCGACCGCCAGCGGCTCGTCGTCGATAATGGCGCAGGTCAGTTTCATCGGTCGGTCAGGTTAATGCGGAGCAGGGTTTCGTACGTGTCGCCGTGTTGTCCGTATTTCATTTCGTAACGCCGGGATAGATCATTTCGAGCCGCCGGCAAAGGTTCGCAAGCCCGATGCCCGAGCCGCTGCGGTCGGCCTCCGATTTGGGAAGAAGCTGTTCTCGATCCGGCAGGCGAGTACTCCTTCCTCTTCCCGGATGTCGATGTCGATGAACGAAGGGCGGTCGTTGCTTACGCCGTGCTTGAAAGCGTTTTCGACCAGCGAGATGAAGAGCAGCGGCGCCACGAGGGTATGCGACGGATTTTCGGGCAGCGAAACATCGAGCCGCACATGGCGCGGCAGGCGGATGCGCATCAGCTCGATGTAATTGCCCAGGAAGTCCATTTCGGCCTTGAGAGGTACCGTCGGCCGGCTGCTGTCGTAGAGTACGTACCGCAGCAGGCGGCTCAGGTCGTGCACCGTTTGCTGGGCCCGGTCGGGATCGAGCTGGATGAGCGAATAGATGTTGTTGAGCGTGTTGAATAGGAAATGGGGTTGAGGTGGCTCTTGAGGTTTTGCAGCTCCGCTTCGGAGCGGCTGCGCTCCAAGTCCTTGCGGATGTTTTCGGCCCGGTACCACTGTCCCGTCATCCGGATGGCGACGCTCACTCCGACTACCAGCAGGTAGAGCATGGCATTGCGCAGGAAGAAGAACATCGTATCCTGCCACGGACGCTCCATCGGCGGATGGTGGGGGCGCGGCGGTATTCCGAAGCGGAAGAAAAGTGTACGAGTAGCATGACTCCGGCCACGAGCAGCGCATTAGCGAGCAGGAATCGCCCACATGCCGCGTGAAAAGGTAGCGGTCGATCAGCAGGAGGTAGTTCACGTAAAATACTGCCATGAAGGAGAGGGGAACCACCAGAAACCGCACGTATTCCTGCATGTTCATAACGGGTTCGCGGCCGCCCGGTACGAAGAGGGAAGTCCGAAAACCACGCTCCAGGCCGCCAGGTGGAGCCAGGAGCCCGTATGTCTGGATTGCAGGGATGTCATCCTGTTGCAAATATAGGAATTATCCGGGTATTTCATGCTTCTTTTCTGTATGGCGACGGCTGTTTCGGATTCGGCCGGTTTTCCGAAAAAATAGGGTCGGTATCTTATCCTGAAAAGCGGTTATTCGTAGCGCAGTGCGTCGATGGGGTTGAGCATCGCGGCTTTCTGGGCCGGGTACCATCCGAAGAAGATGCCTGTAAGGGTGCAGACGGCGAACGAAAGGAAAACGCTCCAGGGCTGGATATAGATCGGTAATGCCGCGAAGATATTGACGAGTACGGCGGCGCCCACGCCGACGAGGATGCCGATCACGCCGCCCGTGACGCTGATCAGGATCGATTCGATCAGGAACTGCGCCAGAATATCGCGCCCTTTGGCTCCGATACTCATGCGCAGGCCGATTTCCCGGGTGCGTTCGGTCACCGAGACATACATGATGTTCATGATGCCGATGCCGCCCACGAGCAGCGAAATGCCCGCCACGGCCGCCAGCAGCAGGGTCATCATGTCGGTCGTCGAAGTGAGCATCGACGAAAGCTCCTGCTGGGAGCGGATCGTGAAGTCGTCTTCGTCGGTCGCCTTGAGCTTGTGGTTGGTCCGCAGGATTTGCGTGATCTCCTCGATGGCCTGGTCGGTATATTCTTCGCTCAATGCCGAGCAGGTGATCGATTGCAGGTGGGTGATGGCGAGGATTCGCTTCTGAACTGTGCTGTAGGGGCCAGAATCAGGTCGTCCTGGTCCGTACACATACTGTTATAACGCTTTCTCTGGAGTACGCCGACGATGCGTAGCGGAATCTTTCGAAACGGATCACTTTGCCCACAGGACTTTCTCCGTCCGGAAAAGCTCGTCCACGACCGATTTGCCCACCAGACATACCTTGGCGGCGGTCTTGACGTCCTGTTCGAGAAGATGTCCCCGTCCTCGACTTTGTAGCGCCGAATGTCCAGGTATTCGGGGCTGATACCGTAAACGGTCGTCGGCGTGTTGTTGGCACCGAAGATGGCCTGCCCGGAACTGTTGACCGAAGGCGAAATGTAGCTGATATAGCGCGCCTGCGCCTGAATGTCTTCAAGTCCTTGAGCTTGAGCGACTCCATGTCCGCCGCGTCGAGCCGCACACCGCCCCGCCGGTCGCCGCCGGGATGGATCATGATCATGTTCGATCCCATTTCGCTGATCTGGGCCTGAATGCTCCGTTTGGATCCCTGTCCGATCGCCAGCATCGTGATTACCGACCTACGCCGATGATGATGCCCAGCATGGTGAGGAATCCGCGCAGCTTGTTGTTGCTGAGTGCTTTGAAGGCTATTTTGAAAAGATTCGTGAGGTTCATGGTCTGCTCGTGTTTCCGTGCTCGGGTTCGGATGGATGGTTTGTTTTAGTCGTCGGTTGCGGGCAGTTTCGCCAGGGCTTCGGCGGCGCTCAGGATCTGTTCGTTGCGGACGTCGCTTATGATGTGTCCGTCGCGCAGGGTTACGTTGCGGCTGCTGTAACGGGCGATTTCGGGGTTGTGGGTGACGAAGATAATCGTGCGTCCCTCGGCGTGCAGGCGCTGGAAGAGCACCAGCACTTCGAAGCTGGTGCGGGTGTCGAGGTTGCCCGTCGCTTCGTCCGCGAGGATGACGGCGGGGTCGTTGACCAGTGCCCGCGCGATCGCCACGCGTTGCATCTGGCCGCCCGACATCTGGTTGCTCTTATGCAGCATGCGGTCGCCCAGACCGACGTTGCGAAGCGCCTGTTAGGCTCGTTCCCGTCGCTGCGCGGCCGAGTAGGTCGAGTTGTACATGAGCGGCAGTTCGACGTTCTCCAGCGCCGTAGTTTTGGCCAGCAGATTGTAGTTCTGGAAGACGAAACCGATCTTGCGGTTGCGCAGTGTGGCACGGGCGTTCTTGTCCATCGAGCGCACTGCGATTCCGTCGAGGTAGTATTCGCCCGAGGTAGGCGTGTCGAGGCAGCCGAGCGTGTTCAGCAGCGTCGATTTTCCCGATCCCGAGGTGCCCATGATCGTCACGACCTCTCCTTCGGTGATCGTCAGCGAAATTCCGCGCAGTGCGTGCACCACCTCGTCGCCGACGACGAAATCCCGTCGTATGTTGTCCAATCGGATGACCTCTTTCATCGTCGTTCGCTATTTTTTCTTGTCGTTGCTTCCCGGAGGTCCCGGCATGAAGGGGCTGCGCTCGATGGCGGCAGTCTCCTCGCGGGGCTTGGCCGTTACCAGTCCGGTAACGATCTCCTCGCTGCCCGTGAGCCCTTCGGTGATTTCGGTCATATCGCCGCTGGCTGCGCTGCATATACCCGGCGGGGGCGGAGCGTCGTTCCCTCCTTCACCCACAGTTCCCTGCTTCCCGGAGCCGCCTGACTGTCCGTTTCGACTGCGGTCAATCCGATCTCTCCCAACAGTTCCGCATTGGGAACGAAGCGCAGGGCTTTGGTCGGGACGGCTGTTGCGTCGTCTTTTCGAGCGTGAAGATCGTCACGTTGGCCGTAAGTCCCGGTTTGAGTTTCAGGTCGGGATTCGGAGCGTCGATGACCACTTCGTAGGTGACCACGTTCGATTCGGTCGTGGCTTCGAGCCGTACCTGGAGGACCGTCCCTCGAACGTGTCGTCCGGATAGGCATCTACGGAGAACTGTACCCGCTGGCCGTCGGCGACCTGGCCGATGTCGGCTTCGTCCACATCGGCCACGACCTGCATCTGTGTCAAGTCGTTGGCGATGGTGAAGAGCGTCGGGGTTTCGAATCCGGCAGCCACCGTCTGGCCCTCTTCGACGGCACGGCTGATGACCACGCCGTCGATCGGCGAGGTGATGGTCGCATAACCCAGGTTGCGCTTTACCTTGACCATTGCCGCCTGGCTCTGCTCGTAGGCGTTGCGGGCCGTTTCGTAGAGGTAAAAAGCCTGGTCGTACTCTGCATCGCTCACCAGTTGTTTTCATGCAGGGTCTTGGTGCGGGCGTAGTTCTTGGTCTGGTATTCGTATTCGGTTTTGCTGCTGGCGAGTTGTGCCTGAGCCGATTCGAGTTCGGCCTGTAGGGTCACCTTGTCCATTTCGGCGATCAGTTGTCCGGCTTTCACCTGGTCGTTGTAGTCGGCATAGAGCTTGTCGATGATGCCCGATACCTGCGTGCCGACCTCGACCTGCGTAACCGGCTCGACCGTTCCGGTCGCCGTCACCGAGTTGCGGATGGTGATATGGCTTATGGGGGCGGTTTCGAGCAGGACTTTCGGCCCTTTCGAGGGGCGTGCGATCAGCCAGATGCAGACGCCTGCGGCTACTACGCCCGCCGCTATGAGCAGATTCCGTTTTTCATATCTTCGATTATCGATTTATCCGGTGCGGCCCGCTTGGCGGAACCCGCTTGTGCGGATTAGTAAATGTCGCTCGCAGGAAGCCCCTGATAGATGTTGAGCAGTTCGATACTCAGCAGGGTGAGATATTTGGCTTGCAGGACCTGTTGCTGTGCTGCCGAATATTCGTTTTGGGCCGTGATCAGCTCGACGGTGTTTTTCACTCCGACGCGGAACTGTTCGCTGGTCAGCTCGTAACTCTCCGGGCGTATTTCTCCTTTTCGCGGGCCGAGATACTGGGCCTGGGCCGATACGGCGTCCAGGTAGGCCGATTCCACGTTCCGTAACAGCTCTTTTGCAGCGATGTCCACTCCAGATAGCTGTCGTTGAGGGCGATTTTCGCCTTATTGACGGCCGTGCGGTTCTTACGGTTCGAGAAAATCGGGATGTTGAGCGTGAGCCCTACGTTTTCGTTGAAGCGGTTCCATATCTGGCTGCCGCTTTCGAAGTCGTTGTTCGACATATGTCCCGTTCCCACGCTGGCGGATAGGGATATGGAAGGGAAGAATCCGGCACGTGCGCTTTTTCTTCCAGCTTCGCCGCCTCGATGCCCAACTCTCCCCTACGGATCTGAGGCATGACTTTCAGAGCCGTTTCATACACTTCGTTTTGGGCGGCAAAGCCTTCAGCACGTTCTCTTCTTTAACCCCGGCACGGCCGGATTCATCTCTTCCATAATATCTAATTCAAGCAGTTGCGAGTTGCAGTTTATAGTTGTCCAGTGTCGAGCCGGCTACGACTATCTGGTATTCGTCGCTCGAATATTGGCTTTGGAGCTGGGCGAAATCCACGCGGCTGATCGAGCCCGTGCGCAGCATCTCTTCGGCCCGGTCGCGCTGGGCCTTCGAGGCTTCGGCCGTGCTGCGGTTGATTCGCACGGCGTCGGCGGCGTAAAGGCACTGCATGTAAGCCTGTACGATGGCGATGCGGATGTCGTTCACGGATTCCTCGACCGAGAGAGCATCCATTTGATTCTGGACTTTCTGCCTCTTGACTTCCGTACGGAGCTTGCCACCTTCGAAGATCGTCATTCCCGCCGTTATGCCGTAGGTCCCCGTATAACTGTTGTTGTCCGTGACTTCGGACGAAGGGTAGTTCGTGTAACTTTGCGTGGTCGATGCCACCAGCGACGGAAAGAGGGCGGCTTTCGCCTGTTTGGTATCCTCGATGCCCGAAAGTTGGTTGTTGCGGCTTTGCCGTACCTGGATGTTGTTCTGGTAAGCGTAGTCCAGACACTCCTGCAAGGTCCATGTTTTGGACGCTTCCTGTGCGGTTGCATTCCGTAGCCCCGACAGAAGAAGGGAGCAAAGCAGTATCGGCAGGAGTCGTTTCATGGTTTTGGTTTTGACGCAAAACTAACGACGGCTTTCCGTGCGTGCAATTGAAATAGACGAAGAGGGGAATTTTATCGACGAACGGCCAGTTTCGGGAAATAACCGGAATAACGAACCCTGCGATCCGCTCGGATTTCGGGATGCAGGGTCGGATACGAAAAGTCCGCCGACCTTTATTAGGGTACGGGGTCGTATCCGCTGCCGCCCCAGGGATGACAGCGCGAGAGTCTTTTGAGCGTAAGCCACGTTCCTTTCAGGGGACCGTACTTGCGCAGCGCTTCGAGCGCGTATTGGGAACAGGTCGGCGTGTAGCGGCACGAAGCGGGAGTGAAGGGCGATATGCAGCGTTGATAGAACTTTACCAGCACGATCAGCGGCAGCGTGCAGACCCGCCTAAAGCCTCGCCATAATTTGTTCCATGATTTTCTGTACGGCATGTTCTATGACCCGGTAGGGGGTGAGCTCTTTGGATGAATAGATCAGGGCGAGATCCAGTGCGACGGGATTTCCTCCCGGTCGAAGATCTCTTTGTTGAGCCGGTAAGCCTCCTTCATACGACGACGCTGCAGATTGCGCTTGTTGGCCCGTTTCTGAAACTTCTTGGGAACCGAAAGAGTACTTCGACCGAAGGAATTTCGTCCGCTTCGGCGATCCAGACGTAGCGCAGCGGATAGACGAATCCGCTCTCCCCGCTTTCGAACAGGCGGCGGATGGCCCCGAACGAACGAAGCCTTTCCTGACGGGGAAGCGAACGGTCTGTCATAGCTGAAACAGGTAACTGTATGCGGTTTTAATGCCGTTTTCGGTCGGTGTCGGCGAAATCGCGACGGAAATAGCGTCGTCCGCTTCTTGTTTGCCGGATGGAATCCTTCGGAATCGCACTTTGAACCGGTGATGGTCGCACGGAGCCGTTCCGTTATTTCTTCTCCGCCGGAGTCGTGCGCCGGGTACGGCTTTTCTTGGCTAACTTATGCTGTTGGGTTCGGATGAACTCCTCTTTGTCGGCGTCGTGCGTGACGGCGACATCTTCGATCTGTTCGCCTTTCGCCAGTTTCGTGAGGTAAATATCGACGGCTTTGGCCATCGAAGGGACCGTAGGGTCGGAGCCATGGCTTTGACCTTGATGCCGACATCGACCGCAGCACGCAGCGTGCCTTCGCCGAAAGTGGCGACTGCGGGCAGCTCCTCGGCGGGGAAGCGTTCGAGAATGGCCTTGACGTCCGATGGCGAATAGAGGGCCAGCAGATCGAATTTCTTGATGTCCAACTCGTTCAGGTCGGCAGCGACCGTGCGGGCCAGAATCACCGGAGAAAACTGTAATTTCAACTTGGCGAGCGTTTCCGGCAGTTCGGGTTTATGGGGTTCGCTCAATGCCAGCATGAATTTTTCTTCCTTGTGCTTTATTATCAGCTCGATGAAGTTGGTGAAACTGCCGTCGGCGAAAGAAATTTTGCGTTTGCGATATACGATGTATTTTGCAGGTAGAGCGCTACGGCTTCCGTCTGGCAGATGTATTTCATGGTTTCGGGCACGGTGATGCGCGCCTCTTCGCAGATATGGAAAGAAAGCTGTCGACCGTCGTGCGCGAAGTGAAAATTACGGCCGTGTGCGCCAGTATTTCAACACGCTGGCTTCGGAATTCCTTGAGCGATACCCTACTACGCGGATGAACGGCATATATTCGATTTCAGCCTTGTGTTTCTGGGATAATTCGTAGAAAGGAGATTTTTCGACCACGGCCGGACGGGGCTGTGAAACCAATACTCTATGGGCTTTCAAATTCAGAACGGTTTTATCGGGTTATCAAATTCTTGTCAGCGAGAGCCACACGAAGCTCACGGGAAAAATTTCGACGGCACAAAGGTACAAAAACCAATGCAAAATCGAAATTTTTTTCGAGAGAAAGAGCATGAGCGACTCTTTCAGGTAGAGCAACAGCAGTGCTCCGCCGAGGATGAGGATGCCGAAAGAGAGGATATGCCCGGTGTCGGGCGAAGCCAGCAGGAAGAGTAGGATCAACGGGCACAGAAAGACGACAGAAAGTGCTAAATAGTTGAATTTTAGCGCTACAAGCTGATCTGTGATCGGTCGGGAGAGGGTGACGTAACCCGTGATCCGGAGCAGTCCTACCTGGAAAAGCAGGAGAACGGCCAGGCCGACCGTAGCGAGCAGTCCCAGTACCGGGATCCAGGCTTCGGGGACGACCTCGGGGATGGGGAACCAACGGTCCGTCAGTCTCAAGGTCAGTAGAGCCAGCATGGGAAGTCCTATTCCGATGGCCGCCCACAGGAACCGGGTGTAGGTGCTGCCCTGCGTGTCGGTCATGCGTCCCGGCTTCGACCGGTCGAGACTCAATTTCCGACAGAGGATATAAACTTCCCGCAGGTTATGGTAGATTATGACCAGATAAGCGAAAACCAGGGCCAGTACGATCCCTTGGAAAGGGGCCGATTCGTATATGGGACGGACGGATTGCGTCGGAAACGGTTCGATCGCGAGTGTCGAACCGGCTCCGAACAGCTCTTCGGCCGTGACGGGGGGTGTCGCCTGCAGGGTGTCGGGGAATCGTCGCCAGCGAATCCCGCAGCCGGAAGATGGATTCCCGAAGGGCCGTTTCGGTTGTCGGCAGGCTGTCGGACAGTTGCCCTGCCAGCGAATCCGTGCGTATTTCGGGTTGCAGGGCCATCAGTCGAAGTAGCGTTTAAGGGTAATGCGGATATCGGTGCCTTTGCCCAGTTCGGAGTAAACGACGCCGATCCGGCCCTGGTGATACTCTTCGATCACGCGGCGGGAAAGGGAGAGTCCGAGGCCCCATCCCCGGGTTTTGGTCGTGAAGCCCGGTTCGAAGATCCGTTTCCAGTTGCTTTTGGGGATTCCTTTGCCCGTATCTTTGATGTTGATCATCACGTGTTTGTCGTCGGAGGAGATCTCTACGTCGATCCGGCCGTGACCCTGCAAGGCGTCGAGCGAGTTTTTGATGAGGTTCTCCACGACCCATTCGAACAACGCGGTGTTGATCTGGGCTTTGACCGGCGCGATAGCCAGCCCGTTATAGTCGATCACTACGTTGCGGGGTGCCCGCGTGCGGAAATACATCACCGATCCGCTTACTATTTCGTTGATATTCTCGGGGTGAGCGGAGTTTCGGAACCGATTTTCGAGAAGCGGTCCACGATCTTCATCAGGTGGCTCAAGTCCTTGTTCATCTCTTCGACGGCACCCTGATCGACGGGCTGCGTGCGCAGGTATTCGATCCATCCCAGCAGCGAGGAGGTGGGGGTGCACAGTTGGTGCGCCGTTTCTTTGGCCAGTCCGATCCATACGCGGTTCTGCTCGTCGTGTTTCGATGAGCGGAAAGCGATGAAACCAGCAGGATGAAGATCGCAATGACGGAGAGCTGGATGTAGGGGAACCAGTAGAGGGTCTTGAGCAGCCGGGACTGGCCGAAGAATATGATGTGTTTGTGGTCTTTGCCCCAGTAGTATTGGATCGTGATCGGGGTGTTCTCTTCGGTGAGCTGGTTGATCTTCTTGCGCAGGCGGTCGGGATGGTTGATGATCTCTTCGGGAATGAGATGCGAGTGCAATACCTTCAGGTTCTGATTGGTGATGATGAAGGGGATGTTGTTGCGCTGACTCAGGATGTCTTGGACGAAGGGTCGTTACTCGAGTCGCTCATCACGCGCTCCATGGCGTGTACCCAGAGGGCCACTTCGTGCTGTTCCTTCTCCCGCAGGCGGCGGGCCATGTCGTTGGTGAACAGCAGGGACAGCGTCACCATCGTCACTCCGACGACGATGGCTACGATCCGCTTGCGGAACGAGAGTATTTTGCGCCCCAGTTTGAGCATAGCCGGTTATTTCTTTTCGGACGTCTGCATGGTCGTGATTTCTTGGTATTCCGTCGGATTTTCCAACACTTCGGTAGCCCGGAGAACCTCGGTGTCGTCACCCAGGTTATGTTCGATCACGCCGGCCTGATAGCTGTGACGCAGAACGATGTCGTTGTTGATCGTTTCGGCGATCTCTTTCCGATAGGTATGCAGATTGGTCTGCGTGTCGTCTTTCAGGTCGCCCTCGATCGCTGTGATTTCCTGGGCCAGGTCGCTGTAAAGGTCGTTTTCGGCCGCTTCCTTCAGGACCTTGAGCACCCGGCGGGTTTCCGATTCGTAGGGGACTTCCTTGCCTTCCATAAATTTGACGAAGGCGTCGTAGTCCGCATCGGTGATCGAGAACGTGCGGTTGTCGATCGTGTCGGTGTGGTGTTCCTGCATGTATTCGTCCACGAAATCCTCGATGAATCCCATAGCCAGCAGAGTAACGGCGAAACGGCTGATGTACTGAGGCTCGGTGGCTATGTCGGGCGAAATGCCGCCGCCGTCATAGACTTTGCGGCCGCCGCGGGTCGTAAATTCCCGTACGAGCGAATCGGCTACCTTGCCGACCGTGCCGTCCTGCTTGCGCGAGGAGTATCGATAGCCTGGATGCAGCGCCCGAGGGAATGTAGTATTTGGCGGTCGTGAGTTTCAGCAGGGTATTGTATCCCAGCGGACGGGTCGTCTGCACGAGGCCCTTTCCGAAGCTCTTCTGTCCGATCAGTACGGCCCGGTCGAGATCCTGGAGCGAGCCGGCGACGATCTCGGCCGCCGAAGCCGAATTGCCGTTGATCAGCACGGCCAACGGCAGATCGGGCAGGATCGGATCGTTCGCGGTGCGGAAGACATTCTCCTGCGTAGCGGCCCGTCCTTGGTGCGGACCACCTCCGTACCTTTGGGAACGAACATAGAAACGATCTTGACGGCTTCCTGCAGAATGCCGCCTCCGTTGCCCCGGTAGTCGAGGATCAATCCCCGCAGGGTATCCTGTGTGCGGAGTTTCTCGATCGCGGTGCGCATCTCTTCGTACGATCCTTCGGTGAAGTCGCTGTGCTGGATATATCCGATCCCTTTTGCGACGAACCCGGCGTAGGGGACGCTGGGAATGGCTACCCGTTCGCGCGTCAGAGTGAGAGTGTCGTGCTCGCCGCCGATCAGCCGTTCGATGACGATTCGGACGGTGGTGTTGGGCGTGCCTTTCAGGGCGGAACTTATCTGTGCGGGGTCCCAACCCTTGGTGTCCTCGCCTTCGATCGAAGGATCTTGTCGCCGATGCGGATGCCGGCCCGGTCGGCCGGGGAGCCTTCGTAGGGCTGTGCGAAAATTACGTAATCGCCTTTCTTGCGGATCATCGAACCGATGCCTCCGTACTTGCCCGTGGTGAGCAGGTCGAAGTTCGACATCTGCTCTTCGGGCAGAAATTCGGTGTAGGGGTCGAGGTTGCGGGTCATGCCTTCGGCGGCATCCTGCATTAGTTGGTCGGGATCGACTTCATCGACGTAGAAGAGCGAAAGCTCCCGCATCATATTGACCAGTAGCTCCATGTTTCGGCCCAGCCCGAAATCGTTGGGCTTGCCGAACCAGAAGAGCGTGCAAAGCAGGGCGAGGACCGCAGGAATCGCCGCGCGGCGAAGTATGGGACGTTTCTTATTCATTTTCATTGCGTGTTCTTTCGAGATAGGACTGCAGGCGGTAATAAACCCGGGCTACACCCCGGCGAATACCTTCGATCGTGATCCATTCCCCGGTCTGGGTGACTCGGATTTCATCTTCGAAAGGAGCGTGAGCCGCTTGAAGAGGAGTCTGCCCGGAACACCATTTCGTGTTCGGATTCCCGGACCGGCTTGAAGCCCTCCGAAACGAAGGCATTGAGGATCTGTTCGCGGTTCTTGCGCAGGCTGCCGATCTCCTGCCGGCGGATGAAGCCGAACTTGGGATACAGGGCCGAAAGAAGCACCACCGCGACGATCAGCACCTGTCCGCGTGTGGAGTGGACGAGGGCCGAGAAGGTTTCGAAGGGTCAGCACCGAGGTATTCGTGAGCAGCATCAGCGCCATGATAATCAGATATAGAACGCAGAGCGCGATAAAATATTTTACGGAACGGATCAGGTACTTCATGGTCGTTATCGTTTTATAAGGTTGAATTTCTTGTCTGTTTCCGATACGGAGGCACGTGCCGGCGCTTTGCGTCCGTATTTCGGATTTTTTGTTTCACCGCCCCTGCCCGGCGACCGCATCGGCCACTTCCTGCATCAGCCACTTGGGGGTGGACGTAGCACCGCAGATACCGACGGATTCGGCTCCTTCGAACCATTCGGGACGCAGCTCCGAAGCCTCTTCGACGTTATAGCTGCGGGGATTGGCCCGGCGACACACTTCGAAAAGGACCCTGCCGTTGCTCGACTTGCGGCCGCAGACGAAGATAATTACGTCGAATCGCCCTGCGAACTCCTCGAGGTGACTTTCGCGATTGGATACCTGGCGGCAGATCGTGTCGTGGGCGAAGACCTGCGCAGGGTCGGTGGCCCGGCTGCGCATCCGGTCGCACAGGTGCTGGAACAGGGAGATGCTTTGCGTGGTCTGCGAAAGGAAATAGATCGGACGTGTGAAGTCGATCTGGTCGAGGTCTTCCTCTGTTTCGACGACCAGCGTGGGAGCTTCGACCTGCCCGGTGAGTCCGATCACTTCGGCATGTCCCCGCTTGCCGAGTATCACGACCTGCCCTCCGACCTGCCGCATCTTTTCGTGTGCTTCGACGACGCGCCGTTGGAGTTTGGCCACGACCGGGCAGGTCGCGTCGATCAGCTCGATGCCCAGCTCTTCCGCCAGCCGGTAGGTCGAAGGAGGTTCGCCGTGCGCCCGGATGAAGAGGCTCCGTCCTCCCAGTTCCGGCATCTGATCGTGGGTCACCGTGTGCATGCCGAGCCGTTCGAGCCGCTGCACTTCGACGCGGTTGTGTACGATGTCCCCAGCGAGAAGACCTCGCCCTGCTCCTGCAGAGCCTCTTCCGCGCGGGAGATCGCTCTCACGACTCCTAAGCAAAACCGGAATGGCTGTCGATTTCGACTCTCATAGCCGAGGTTGTTCGTTATTGTATTTTATGCGATGCGGTTATCGGCCGCAAGCTATCCTATCGAAACGCTCCATGAACCAGGTCATTTGCTCTTCGACGGTCATGTGGCTGTTGTCCAGCACTACGGCGTCGTCGGCCTGGCGCAGCGGCGAGATCGCGCGTGTCATGTCGGCCTTGTCGCGTGCGACGATGTTGGCCCGGATCTCCTCGAGCGATACGGAGTCGCCTTTGGCCAGCAGTTCGTCGTAGCGGCGCCGGGCCCTGACTTCGGGATCGGCCGTCATGAAGATTTTCATTTCGGCATTGGGGAATACCACCGTGCCGATGTCGCGTCCGTCCATGACCACGCCCCGCTGGCGACCCATCGCCTGCTGCATAGCCACGAGTTTTTCGCGTACCTGGCGGATCGAGCTGACGCGGCTCACGCAGTTGCTCACTTCGATCGTGCGGATGCGTCCCTCCGCCCGGTCGCCATTGACGTAGATGTCGCTCGCGCCCGTTCGGGGTTGAAGCGGAAGTCGATCGAGATGTCGTCGAGCAGGGCGATCACCTTCGTCCACGATGCCCGAAACGATGGCGCCGTGTTCGAGCGCATAGAGCGTTACGGCGCGGTACATGGCCCCCGTGTCGATGAAGATATATCCCAGCTTGGCTGCGATGGTTTTGGCGAAGGTGCTTTTGCCGCACGAGGAGAATCCGTCGATGGCTATGATGATCTTTTAGGCTTGGAGCATTCCATGGGGATGAGGTTGAAGAAGGTGGATAAAATCGTATAGACGCCGAGTACTCCGATAATAATGCCGGCCACATGGTTGATCGTGAGCATGTGGCGGGGACGGAAGCGGCGCCGGAAAAGGTTGATCAGGAAAGCCAGGGAGGTCCACCAGAGGATAGCGCCTCCGAAGAATCCTACGATGACGAGAAATCCCCGTCCCAGGCCGGCGACGTCGAAGGTTTCGATCGTCGAAATTTTGAAAACCGCGAAGAAAGTCAGGATATAGGGAATGACCAGCACGAAATTGGCGATCGTAAGGCCAAAAATCGAAGCGAAGTCCTGTAAGGCTGGTCTTGCCGGCCCGGTTGCGGCGGATCTGCGGTACCGGGTTCTGAAAGAAGATATAGACGCCTACGATGACTACGAAGATGCCGGCGACCACACGCAGCAACTGGTTGTACTGGTCGATTTGAGCCTGGAGCATCGAGTAGCAGAAGTAAGCGATCATCGCCATCAGCGTATCGGCAGCGGCTACACCGAGCCCCGACACGATCCCCGAGCGGCGGCTTTTGCTGAGGGTCCGCTGGATGCACAGAACGGCCACCGGTCCTACCGTGATCGACGCGGCGACGCCGACGCAGAATCCGCGCAGCAAAATCTCGATGATTTCCAGATACATGCTCTTTCTTGCAGGTTTCGTTTGCAAAGTTACTACAAAAGTGAAATGCGGAAAGATATAGTGATAGAATTGAGTTACAAGGGTTTTAGTTGAAGTGGCGAAAATTCGTGAAGCCATTACAATCCCTGCCAAAGCCAAATCCTGACGCCGCAACGTTACTTGTTCGTAACCATGCCCGAAAATGCGACAAACGGGTACGGATGACGAAACAAGACGCTAAGGAATAGTGAGTTACCGACAACTCACGCGAAAAATTTGCTTACGGAAAAAGATTGCGCCGTTCCTCCCCGTTTTGCGTACCGACACCGGACTCTTCACCAACTAATTTTGAAACCAAAAAAATTAAGGACGATGAAGAGTACATTTTCAGTAATCTACTATCTCAAGCGTCAGGTAGTGAAAAAAGACGGGACAGTTCCCGTCATGGGACGCATCACGGTGGACGGCAGCCAGACGCAGTTCAGCTGCAAGCTGACTGTCGATCCGAAACTGTGGGACACCAAAGGGGGACGTGTCACGGGCAGAAGCACGGCGGCACTCGAAGCGAACCGTATGCTTGACAAAATGCGGGTACGCATCAACAGACACTATCAGGAAATCATGGAGCGTGACAACTTCGTCACGGCGGAAAAGGTGAAAAACGCCTTTCTCGGACTGGAACACCGCTATCACACGCTGATGCAGGTGTTCCGCCAGCACAACGAGGACTATGAGAAACAGGTGGAGGCAGGCATGAAAGCCAAAGGCACACTGGAAAAGTACCGTATCGTTTACAAGCACCTGCAAGAGTTCCTCGACATCCGCTACCATGTGAAGGACATCGCCCTGAAAGAGCTTACCCCGGCTTTCATCTCCGACTTCGAGATGTTCCTGCGCACGGACAAGCACTGTTGCACCAATACCGTCTGGTTGTACGTCTGCCCGCTACGGACGATGGTATTCATCGCCATCAACAACGAGTGGCTGACGCGCGACCCGTTCCGCGAGTATGAAATCAAGAAGGAGGAAACGACACGCAGTTTCCTTACCAAAGAGGAAATCCGCCTGCTGATGGAGGGCAAACTGAAAAACGCCAAACAGGAACTGTACCGTGACCTCTACCTGTTCTGCGCTTTCACCCGATTAGTCATTCTCGGATATGCGCAACCTCACGGAAGAGAATATCCGCACCTATTTCGATGAACACGAGTGGATAAACATCAACCGCCAGAAAACGGGCGTGGTGTCCAACATCCGCCTGCTTGACATCGCCAACCGCATAATCGGCAAATACCGTGGACTGTGCGAGAACGGCAGGATATTTCCGTTCCGCATTACAACACGTGCCTTGCCGGTATCCGTGCCGTCGCCAAGCGTTGCGGCATCACCAAGCATATCACGTGGCATCAGAGCCGCCACACGGCGGCCACAACGGTATTTCTCTCCAACGGCGTACCCATCGAAACGGTCAGTTCTATGCTCGGACACAAGAGCATAAAGACAACGCAGATTTACGCGAAGATAACCAAAGAAAAACTCAATCAAGACATGGAGATCCTTGCGGCAAGGTTGAACGGCATTGAGGAATTTGCAGGTTGTACCATCTAAAAAAGAGAAGCCATGAAGCGTGACATAATCATCATCGAGGACAAGGCAGTCAGCAAGCAGTGGCATGTCCTCGGCTCGGATTGCACACGAGAGTCTTTGTTCCTGCACCCGATTCGCAGAGGCGGTTCCGGATGTTCCGGATTTTGCTTTCCGTCATCACGACGTTCCGTATAGACAAGGAATATCACCTTATCTATATCTGGGGCTTCCAGTGAAGACCGGGTGAAGAATTGTTTGACAAGGTCGGTTCTTTCCAACAGGAGGATGCCGATTGCACCCAACGCCTTGCGGTGGATGTTCTTGTCTGCAGCGTTGTCATTTTCGGCATAATGATGACCGTCGAGGAACTGCAAGGCAAACACCCGCAGCGTCATTACGCCTGTGGCTACATAGTCCTGATACTCTCTGTGCGCTTCCAGCAACAGTTGGCGCAGGTGGTTCAGTCCTGCATCACCATTTACGGGCCGGGTAGAAAACTTCCCTGTAAAAAAAAGGAATAAGTTTTCGGATGAATGGATTTATCTCCATACTTCGGATGTTGTTAATGAATAATTTATATGAAAATAGCGCAATGCTCCCTGTAAAAGGAAGTCATCACGCCATAGATATTCTCAAAAAGCACACTTATGTACAAATAACTATATCACTATAATCTAATGAGAGATATTTGATAATTTCTCAAATGTTACAGGTATGCACTATGTTTGAGGGCTATATCAATATTTATAAAATCCATTTACACTTTAGGTCTTAACTCCTACCGCCTCCCAATGCATGATAAAGTTTGATAATGCTCTGTATGCGCTCAAAAGAGGTTTGCAGTTGCAATTGTTCTGCTTCAAGAAGTGACTGTTGGGCAGTTAATATCTCCAAATAGGTGGTACCGGAATGGCTCATCAGCAGTTCCGTCTTGCGCACCGCTTCACGCAAGGTCTCAACCTGCCGAGTGTTTATTTCATATTGCGACTTAGCCGTTTGCCATGCGGTTAAGGCATCGTTCACCTCTTTCCCCGCGTTCAGCAATGATTGTTGGAATAATAATTTGGCTTCTTCCTGTTTGGTTTGGGCAATCTTCAAGTTGGCGATATTCGCGCCCCGGTTAAACAATGGCTGCGTCAGGGAACCGATGGCATTGAGTAGCCATTGCCCGGGATTGGTAATCGCCCCACCTCCATTGTTAGTCCAACCCAATGTGCCCGAAAGGGTGATATTGGGGTAGAAGGCTGTGCGGGCTACGTGGGTGGCGTAAAACGCCTGAGCCACTTCCATTTCGGCCTGACGCACATCGGGGCGGTTGGAAAGCAACTGCATGGGAACTCCGACAGATATGGTATCAGGGAAAGAGGCTTTGGTCAAGTCGCTCCGCTCAATCGCGTGTGACGGCATGGCAAGTATGGCAGACAAGGCGTTCTCCGTTTCGGCGATACTCTTGCATATAGCCAGTTGCGATGATTCGAGTTGCATCACGTTTGCCTTTGCCTGCAACACACCGGCTTCATTTGCCTTGCCCACCTTTTTCAACGCCTCGAGCGTGCGCACGGTAGCCCGCCAGTTTTCCAAAGTCCGGTTGTTTATCGCTATCTGCGCGTCAAGATGAGCAAGTGTGTAATAGCTGTCTGCTATCGTGGCGACAAGCTGTGTCTGCACGGCCTGCTGATAGTCACGGCTTCCTTGCAGTGCGGCAACCGCGCCACGCTTCGCAGCCGTAAGCTTGCCGAATATGTCAAGCTCCCAACTTGCACTCGCTCCGACATTGTATGTCTTTGCGGTAGCCCCGTCGTAGCGGCTGATGCCACCTTCGGCATTGATTCCCAAAGACGGAAGATAGGACAGTTTGGCCGTCATCAAAGCCGCCTCTGCCGCTTCAACGCGCAAACGCGCCACGTTGAGGTCGGTGTTCCGTTCAAGCCCGATCTCAATCAAAGACTGGAGTTCCCGATCTGTAAACATCTCCCGCCATGAAATGGATGCGAGGGTTGTTGTATCAACATTTTCCGGGATGTCCCCGTACAGACCCTCTGTCGGGAGGTCAGCCCGATGATACCGGCTGTATGTGCCGCAGCCGGTAAGCATCAGAGTTGATAATATAGATAGGATTATCTTATTCATTTTATTTACGTTTAACCTGTTCTTGAATATATTGGAATGTGATGAACAGCGACGGCACGAGGAACAGCAACGCCAATGCCCACTATCATGCCGCCTATTACACCTGTAGCAAGCGAACGGCTGCCATTGGCACCCACCCCGTGAGCCAGCATCAGCGGTATAAGACCGAACACCATAGACAAGACGGTCATCAGGATGGGACGCAGACGAACCTTTGCCGCGCTGTATGCCGCCTGTGACAGAGTCATGCCTTCCGACCGCCGCTTGCCGGCATATTCGGTCAGCAGGATGGCGGTCTTGGCAAGCAGTCCGATAATCATAATCAGTCCGGTCTGCATATAGATGTTGTTCTCCAGCCCGAACAGCCACGCGAACAGGAAGCTGCCCATCAGTCCGCAAGGCACGGACAGTAGCACGGCAAAGGGGATGAACACGCTTTCGTAGAGGGCGCAAAGTATCAGGTATATCAGCACCATGCAGAGGATGAATATCAATGCGGCATTGTTGGTGGTCTTGCTCTCCTCGCGCGACAAGCCTCCGAACTCATAGCTGCAAGTGGCGGGAAGCACCTCACGTGCCGTCTCGCCAATCGCCTTGATGACCTGGCCGGAACTGTAGCCCGATACCGGAGAACCGTTGATGGCGATGGCGTTGAAAAGGTTGAAGCGCGTAAGGTCGGAAGGTCCGTTGGTCTTGGTCAGGCGCACAAACTGGCTCAACGGTGCCATGCTGCCATCGGAAGTACGCACGTACATCCGGTTAAGCGACTCCGTATTTATGCGGTACTCCGCCGGTGCCTGCATGGTGACGTGATAGAGTTTGGAGAAACGGTTGAAGTCCGACACATACGACCCGGTATAATACCCGGAGAGCGTGGACAGCACATCGGCGGGAGATATGCCCGACTGCTCGCATTTCGCCGCATCGATGTCCACCCAATACTGGGGATAGTCAGCGGCAAAAGACGAATAGACCTCTCCGATTTCGGGACGGCGGGACAATGCCTCCACGAATCGGTCCGCCTCCTTCTTGAATGCAGTGACATCGCCACCGGTCTTGTCCTGCAAGTAAAGCTCGAAACCGTTGCCCATGCCGTAGCCGGCAATCATCGGCGGCGACATGGCAAACACCGTGGCATCGGGAACATCAGCGGTGGCGGCATAAATCTTGCCTATCACGTCGTCCACCGATTGCCCTTCGTCCTTGCGCCGGTCCCAATCTGTAAGTGTCATGAAATACATGGCCTGTGAAGGGCCGGAACCGCTGAATGAGAATCCTCCAACCGCTCCGCTGTACTCAATCTCAGGGATGCTGTCAAGACGGCTGTTGATACGCGCCATCACCTTGTTGGTCTGCGCCATGGAGGAACCGGGCTTTGTGTTCATACTTACCATCACCGTGCCGGTGTCTTCCTGCGGAATAAGTCCTGTCTTCGTGATATTGACCAGCAAGACCAGCAACCCGAACGAGGCGGCAATCGTTCCCCACAACAGCCACCGGCGATGGATGATATACAGTACACCACGTACATAGCGGCGGCTCAAACGGTCGAAAACGGCATTGAAAGCCTTGCGGAAGCGTGCCGCAAAATTGTTCTTCATGTTTCCGTGCTCGTCAATATAAGGTTTCAGGAACAAAGCGCATAACGCAGGTGAAAGGGTAAAGGCATTAATAGCCGATATGCCCACGGCAACCGCCATCGTGATACCGAACTGGGCATAGAATGCCCCGGAAGTACCGCCCATCATTGCCACAGGGATAAACACCGCCATAAAGATAATGGTAGAGGTAAGAATGGCGGACGAAACGCCCTTCATGGCATCATCGGCGGCAAGCACCGGCGACTGATAGCCCTCGTCGAACTTCGCCTGCACCGCCTCTACCACAACAATGGCATCGTCCACCACCGTACCGATGGCAAGCACAAGGGCGAAAAGCGTAAGCAGGTTGATGGAAAAGCCTATCAGCGACATCACGGCAAACGTGCCGATGATGGAGACGAAGATGGAAACCGTGGGAATGAGCGTGGACTTGATGTCCTGCAAGAACACATACACCACCACGATAACCAGAAGTATCGCCTCGATAAGCGTCCGTATGACAGAATTGATGGAGGCATACAGGAACTTGTTGGTATCGGTAAGCACCACGAACTCCGCCCCTTCCGGCAGGTCGCGTTCAATTTCATCGAGCACCTCGTGAATCTCATTGATGGTGCTCAAAGCGTTGGAACCCGCTTTCTGGTTGATGAGCATCATGGCAGCCGGATGTCCGTTCACCTCGGTGGAATAGTTGTAGAATTCATCGCCCAACTCCACGTCGGCGACATCTTTCAGCCGAAGCACGTCACCACCGGGCAGGGACTTGATGACCAGTTCGCCGAACTCTTCCGCCGTGGAGAGGCCGCGATACTTCATCGTGTATTCATTTGCCGTGGGTGATTGGTCCGAATGAACCGGTTGCCGCCTCTATATTCTGTTTCGCCAACACGGAGGAGATGTCATCGGGAATCAGTCCGTACTGCGCCATCTTGTCAGGACGAAGCCAAAGGCGCATACTGTAGTTGGAACCGAACAGTTGTGCCTTTCCCACACCGCCGATACGTTTCAATCGCGGCTCTACGTTAATTTTCACGTAATTGTTGAGAAAGGTCTGGTCGAAACGGTTGTCGGGGCTGTAGAGGGCGAATGTCAGCAACTCGGCATTCTGCTGCTTCCCGGTGGTGACGCCGGTCTTGGTCGCTTCCGCCGGAAGCTGGCTCAACACGCCGTTCACGCGGTTTTGCATTATTGACCGCCGCCATGTCGGCATTGGCACCCTGCTTGAAATAGATGTCGATGGAAGCATCGCCCGTATTGGATGCCGTGGAGGTCATGTAGGTCATGTCCTCCACGCCGTTGATGGCCTCTTCCAAAGGGACTATCACGGCTTTCTGCACTGTCTCTGCATTGGCACCGGGATAGGTGGCGAACACGTTGATAGTCGGAGGCGCAATGTCGGGATATTGCTCCACGGGGAGGGTTTTCATGGCGATAACTCCCATCAGGACAATCACCACGGAGATAACGCCCGAAAACACCGGGCGGTCTATGAAGAAGCGCAGGTTCATGGGGCTACGGTTTTAGGTGTGACGTTCATTCCTTCCTTTACCTGCCCCACGCCTTCGGCTATGATGGTGTCGCCGATGGACAATCCTTGCTTTACAACGAAGTGGTTGCCGTCGTTCAGGCGGTCCACGGTCAAGTAGGCAGCTTCGGCCTTTCCGTTTTTAAGGCGGTAAGCGATAATCTTGTCCTGTAGCTCCACGGTGGCGGTCATGGGAATCAGAATGGCATCCTCATTCAGTCCTTGCAGGATGACGTTGCCGATGGTCCCGCTCAGCAGATGCCTGTTGATGTTGGGAAACAGGGCCTTTATCTGTACGGCACCGGTCGTGGATTGACTGTTCCGCTGATTGTCTCTATTTTCCCTTGTTTCCCATAGACGGAACCATTGTTAAGTTGGAGGCTAATCGGAGGCATTTCGCTTATGATTCTGTCAATAGAACCGTATCGGATCTCGAACTGCCTAAGTTTGTTTTCCGAAATGGAGAAATAGGCATACATCTCCGAATTGTCCGACACCACTGTAAATGGTTGTTCGATGGTCGGACCGACGAGTGCGCCGATGCGGTAAGGGAGAGTGCCTATAACCCCGTTGCTCGGGCTCTTGATTTCGGTGTATGACAGTTCGTTTCGGGCATTTGCTTCCTGAGCTTTTGCTTGTTCCAGCTCTGCCTGTGCCACTACTAATTGATTTTGGGCAACTGACAGTTCGTAATCGGATATGACCTTTTCGTCGAACAGCGACTGTTTGCCGTTCAGTTCAATACGCGCTGTTTCCACTTTTGCCTGTGCCGCACTGACATTGGCGATTTCGATGCGCAGCGCAGCCTGATAGGGCGCTTGGTCTATGACAGCCAGCACTTGCCCTGTTTTTACTTGCTCTCCCTCTTTCACGCATAGGCGGATGATGCGACCCGATACTTGAGGTATGATGTCCACATCCTGTAGCCCACGAATCGAAGCGGAATAGGTTTCTTCAAATTCAATTGGTTGGGAAGAAACCACCATGACGGGCAGTGCCTGTCCTGTTTCCTCTCCTTGCTGTTCCTGTTTGCAGGCTGCCAATGAAGCAGCCAGCAGGATCGTTGCCGTGATACCGGCAATCCATGTTCGGGTATGGCAGTCGCTGGCGAGAGCTGAACCGATAGACGTATTCCCGATGCTCCGTCCTTTTGCCATCGGTCTGTGCATCATGTTCTTCCCGACTGTGGTGCTGGGCACGATAAACAGCATCCTCTCACCCGTCGTACAGGGCACGGCAAAGATGCTGGAGGCGGAAACGCTGGACATGAACCGATACCGGGAGCAGAAGGACAAGCTGGAATACGAGGCGATGGTACGCAACCCCGAAACCGCCTACCTCGTGTCCAACGAGGAATTTGACAAGCAACTGGAGGAACTCGGCTGGTCGCCCTCCGACATGGTGACGATGGCGGGAATGTATATCGACCGGGGAATGTACAACATGAAGAAGAGCATCCGCGACTTCTTCCGCGAGATACTGGAACTGCTGTTCCAAGCCGCCGCCCTCGTGATAGACACCGTCCGCACCTTCTTCCTCGTGGTGCTGGCGATACTCGGTCCGATAGCCTTCGCCATATCGGTGTGGGACGGTTTCCAAAGCACGCTCACGCAGTGGATATGCCGCTACATACAGGTATATCTGTGGCTGCCGGTGTCGGACATGTTCAGCACCATACTGGCGAAGATACAGGTGCTGATGCTGCAAAGCGACATCGAGCGGATGCAGACAGACCCGAACTTCTCGCTGGATTCGAGCGACGGGGTGTACATCGTGTTCCTCTGCATCGGCATCATCGGCTACTTCACCATTCCCACCGTTGCCGGCTGGATTATCCAAGCCGGAGGCATGGGCGGTTACGGTCGCAACGTGAACCAGATGGCGGGACGTGCCGGAGGAATGGCGGGCAGCGTGGCGGTGCAGCCGCAGGAAACGCAGTCGGACGTGCCGGCAAATTGCTGAAATAATCAATGTGCAATCATAAATTGGAAAATATAAATGGAATTTAAGTCACTCAGAAACATCGAATCATCGTTCAGGCAGATACGCCTGTTCGGTATCGTCTTCCTTTCGCTGTGCGCCGTGGTGACGGTATGGAGCGTGTGGAGTTCCTACCGTTTCGCGGAGAAGCAACGGAGAAAATCTATGTGCTGGACAACGGCAAGAGCCTGATGCTCGCCTTGTCGCAGGACTTGTCGCAGAACCGCCCGGCGGAGGCGCGGGAGCATGTGCGCCGCTTCCACGAGCTGTTCTTCACGCTGTCGCCCGAAAAGAGCGCAATTGAACACAACGTGAAACGTGCCTTGCTGCTGGCGGACAAGAGCGTGTACCACTATTATTCGGACTTCGCCGAGAAGGGGTACTACAACCGCATCATCGCCGGGAACATCAACCAAGTGCTGAAGGTGGACAGCGTGGTGTGCGACTTCAACGCCTATCCCTACCGTGCCGTGACCTACGCCACGCAGAAAATCATCCGGCAGAGCAACGTCACCGAGCGCAGCCTCGTGACCACCTGCCGCCTGCTGAACGCATCGCGGTCGGACGACAACCCCAATGGCTTCACCATCGAGGGCTTCACCATCATTGAGAACAAGGATTTACAGACAATCAAACGGTAACAGGACATGAAAAGTATCAGAAAAACAATGTGGGGCGTGTACTGGAAGCTCCACGACAAACGGAAACAGCTGGTGGCAAGGCTCAAAGGGTATCTGGACGGCTTGCCGCCGGAAACACGCCGCCGCATCGTGCTGGGGATGCTCGCCGCCTTCACGGTGCTTGCCCTCTACACCTTCGGCAGAGCCATCTATGACATCGGCAGAAACGATGGCTCACGCATGGAAACGGGACACGCCGGACGGGTGGAACTGCCGACCCCGGCGGAAACAGACAATCACTTAACACCTTATTTATATGGAACAGACGAAGAATGAACCGATGAAAGAGAACAAAACCGCTCCCGACACGGGAAAGCCGAAAAAGGAGCGCGAACCGCTGACAGAGGCGCAACGGCTGAAACGGCAGAAGATGATCGTGTTGCCCGCTATGGTGCTGGTGTTCATCGGGGCGATGTGGCTGATATTCGCCCCGTCCTCCGGCAAGGAGCAACAGCCGGGAACGGACGGATACAACACCGAGATGCCCGACGCTGACAAGGCGAACAAGCAGATTATCGGCGACAAACTGAAAGCCTACGAGCATGGGGAGATGGAGGAGCGTCTGGAGAGCCGCAACCGTGCCATCGGGCAGCTGGGCGACATGTTCGACCGCGAGATAGCTGGAACGGAGGACGGGACGGACTTCGACCTCGCCAATCCGGGCGGCAAGGAGGAAAAGGCACAGCCTGCCACACCGCAGACTATCCAATCCTCCGCTGCCGCCTACCGTGACCTGAACGCCACCCTCGGCAACTTCTACGAACAGCCGAAGAACGACAATGCCGAGATGGATGAGCTGTTGGAGCGCATCGCCTCGCTGGAATCGGAACTGGAAAGCGAAAGGCAGGACTTCATCTATGGACGAACAGGTGGCACTTATGGAGAAGTCCTATGAGCTGGCGGCAAAGTACATGGGCGGTCAGAACGGAGGAAAGCCGGAACAGGCGGCAGAGCCTTCCACCGTGCAGAAGGGAAAGAAGAACAAGGCAATGCCTATCAGACAGGTGGAGCATCAAGTAGTTTCTTCACTCTCACAGCCCATGAGCAACGCGGAGTTTGTCGCCACCTTCTCGCAGGAACGCAACCGGGGGTTCAACACGGCTGTCGGCACGGCGGAGGTATTGACAGGAACACCATACCGGCGTGTGTGCATGGTGCGCATGGTGTGATGGACGGACAGACGGTAAGGTTGCGCCTGCTGGAGCCTATGGCGGTGGCGGGCAGGATTATCCCACGGCAATGCAGTGGTGGTCGGCACGGGCAAGATACAGGGTGAGCGGCTCGACATCGAGGTCACCTCGCTGGAATACGATGGCACGATTATCCCGGTGGAGCTTGCGGTCTATGACACGGACGGACAGCCCGGTATCTTCATCCCAAACTCGATGGAGATGAACGCCGTCAGGGAGGTTGCCGCCAACATGGGCGGCTCATTGGGGAGCAGCATCAACATCTCCACCAATGCCGGGGCACAGCTCGCCTCCGATTTGGGCAAGGGGCTGATACAAGGCACGAGCCAGTACATCGCCAAGAAGATGCGCACCGTCAAGGTGCATCTGAAAGCCGGGTACAGGGTCATGCTTTACCAAGAAAAATATTGAAAACAATAAAAATTACCACTAAAAAACCAAAAGTAATGAGAAAAGTAATCATCATGTTTGCCCTCGCTATGGGCATCGCAACTGCCAACGCGCAGGAGAATGTAACCGTTGAACAGAACAACGGAAGTAATGAACAGCCGACCTTGACGAAGGAGGTCTATCCGCAGAAGGAGGCGGACGGCGACCTGTATCACGGGCTGTCGCGCAAGCTGGCCTTCGACCGCATGATACCGCCGCACGGTCTGGAAGTGACCTACGACAAGACCGTCCACGTCATTTTTCCGGCGGAGGTGCGCTATGTCGATTTAGGCTCGCCCGACCTGATTGCCGGGAAAGCCGACGGAGCGGAGAACGTCATCCGTGTGAAGGCTACGGTACGGAATTTCCCCAACGAAACGAATATGTCCGTCATCACGGAAGACGGCAGTTTCTACACCTTCAACGTGAAGTACGCCGCCGAACCGCTGTTGCTCAACGTGGAGATGTGCGACTTCATCCATGACGGCAGCACGGTGAACCGCCCGAACAACGCGCAGGAAATCTATCTGAAAGAGCTGGGCAGCGAAAGCCCGATGCTGGTGCGCCTTATCATGAAGTCCATCCACAAGCAGAACAAGCGCGAGGTGAAGCATATCGGCTGCAAGCGTTTCGGCATCCAATACCAGTTGAAAGGCATCTACACGCACAACGGCTTGCTCTATTTCCACACGGAGATAAAGAACCAGAGCAACGTGCCTTTCGATGTGGACTACATCACTTGGAAAATCGTGGACAAGAAGATGGCAAAGCGTACTGCCGTGCAGGAGCAGATTATTCTGCCGCTCCGTGCGCAGAACTACGCCACACTCGTGCCGGGCAAAAAGAGCGAGCGCACAGTCTTCACGATGGCGAAGTTCACCATCCCCGATGACAAGTGCCTCGTGGTGGAATTAAACGAGAAGAACGGCGGCCGTCACCAGTCCTTCGTGATTGAGAACGAGGATTTGGTACGCGCGGGTACCATCAATGAACTTCAAGTGCGCTGACCATGAGAAAGTACATCGCAATAATCATCGCGTCGCTTGCCCTTTTTACGGGGCAGGCGCACGCCCAGCGGTGTCTGCCGAAGATGCAGGGCATCGAGGTGAGGGCGGACATGGCGGACGGCTTCAATCCCGGCGGCAAGGGTGGCGGGTACAGTTTCGGGGCGGCACTCTCCACTTACACGAAAAAGGGGAACAAGTGGGTGTTCGGTGGCGAATACCTCCTGAAGAACAACCTCTATAAGGACACCAAGATACCCGTGGCGCAGTTCACGGCGGAGGGCGGCTATTACTTCAAGATACTGTCGGACGCCCGAAAAATCGTGTTCGTCTATGCCGGGGCTTCGGCTCTCGCCGGATATGAGTCTGTGAATTGGGGGAAGAAAGTGCTGCATGACGGCTCCACGCTGCACGACCGGGACGCCTTTATCTACGGCGGTGCGCTGACGCTCGATGTGGAGTGCTACGTGGCAGACCGTATCGCCCTACTTGCCAATCTGCGTGAGCGTTGCCTGTGGGGTGGCGACACACGGAAGTTCCACACGCAGTTCGGGGTCGGCATCAAGTTCATCATCAACTGACACGGGCATGGAACGGACGGAAATAGATGCTGTCAGACAGATGCCGCTTGCGGACTTCCTCGCACGGTTGGGGTATGAGCCTGTCAGAAGTAGCGGTAACGAGCTGTGGTATATCGCCCCGTACAGGGGCGAGCGCACACCCTCTTTCCGTGTGAACGTGGCGAAACAGCTCTGGTACGACTTCGGTTTGGGCAAGGGCGGCGACATCTTCACGCTTGCCGGGGAGTTTCTGCAAAGCGATGACTTCATGAAGCAAGCGAAGTTCATAGCGGAAGCCGCCAATATGACGGTTGCCGGATGGGAAAAGCCCGTCTATCTCTCGAAGCCGACCGAATCCGTTTTTGAGGATGTGGAGGTCGCTCCGCTGCTCCGCTCACTGCTGACGGAGTATTTATAGGAACGGGGCATCCCTTACGCCATCGCATCCCGTCACTGCTGCCGCTTGAACTACGGTGTGCGTGGGAAACGGTATTTTGCCGTTGGCTTTCCGAACATGGCGGGTGGCTATGAAGTCAGAAGCCGATATTTCAAGGGTTGCATACCTCCGAAGTCTGTATCACTGGTAAAGGCGAATGACATCCCGGCTGACGAGTACCTCGTGTTCGAGGGCTTCATGGACTTTCTCTCCGCTGTGACGCTTGGCGTAACCGGTAACGCTGACTGTCTTGTGCTGAACTCTGTCGCCAACGTGGAAGGCGGCGGGGATGCTGGAGGGCTACGGGCGCATCGGCTGTTTCCTCGACCGTGACGAAGCCGGACGGCGAACGCTTGCCGCACTCACCAAGCGATATGGGGAGCGTGTCACCGACCGTTCCTCCCTATGACGGTTGCAAGGACTTGAACGAGTACCTGCAACTGACAACGAAAAAACAGAAAAACAACCATCTAAAAATCGAAGAAAAATGAACATACAGAACAACAGAAACAAGAGAACCAACATCTTTAAGGCAGTGGCGTTATGCCTGATAGTCGCTGTGTCATTCACCCTTGTGTCGTGTGACGACGACATGGACATCCAGCAGTCCTATCCCTTCACGGTGGAGGTCATGCCCGTGCCGAATAAGGTAACAAAGGGGCAGACAGTGGAAATCCGCTGTGAACTGAAAAAGGAGGGCGACTTCGCGGGTACGCTTTATACCATCCGCTATTTCCAGTTCGAGGGGGAAGGCTCGCTCAAAATGGATAACGGCATCACCTTCCTGCCCAACGACCGCTACCTGCTGGAGAACGAAAAGTTCCGCCTGTACTACACGGCGGAGGGTGACGAAGCGCATAATTTCATCGTGGTGGTGGAGGACAATTTCAAAAATTCATACGAATTGGAATTTGACTTCAACAACCGCAATATCAAGGATGACGGTCTTACCGCCATTTCCATCGGTAACTTCAGACCCTTGCTGAAATGATGCGTGTATTCATGACAATGCTCTGTTCACTTCTGGCGGTCTGTTCCGTGTCCGCACGGATCAGCCGCCAAGAGGGAACGGACGGGCAGGCGGCAATCTACCGACTGCCGCTTATGGAACGTGCTTTTTTATGCTGCCGCTACTTTGAAGGCTGGCACTCAGAAAAACACTACCCATACGTCGGTTGGGGTCACAAACTTTTGCCAAACGAGAAGTATTCGGCACGAACCATGACAAAACGGGATGCGGATGAACTTTTGCGGAAAGACCTGCGCAAATTTGTCGCCATGTTCCGTAAATTCGGGGTTGATTCGTTATTGTTATCCGAAATTTCGGATAACAGACGTTTATCCAAACCCCAGCATTATCCTAAAAATACAGTTTTTTATTCTGTAAATCATTCTGTTATAGGATGAATAGGTTTGGATAATACATTCCTATATCTTTGCTAATGGCACTAAAGCCAATAGGAAGAATATGAATATAGCACAGTTAAAATTAAGCCAGAAGAAGTTACTGGACAACCTCGTTTCCCGTGGTTATGACATTCAGTACATCAAAGGAGTAAAATTTGTTTTAAGACTTCTTTTTGAACATGAAGGATGTTTTCATTCGTATGAACAATTTGCAGAAAAGTTTATCCGTACAAGGGGATATACAAAAGCGACATTGGATCTTAGGATGATGCATTTACGTACTATCCAAGCATATGATGAATTTGGGCACTACCCGGACAAGAAGTCCTTTGTTCCGTTATGCTATCCTTCCAGGTATAATATGCTTAACCCCAGTTTTCAGAAAGTTATAGACATTTACCGGAAACGTGCCGCAGAACATAAAAAGAAGTCCACAGTAAAAATGGAAACCGATGCCGTTACAATGTTCCTTTTTGAGATGCAAAAGTTCCACGTCTCTTCATTGGATGAAATCAAAGAAGAACATGTTTTGTCCTTTTCCTTAAAGAAGAACAGCAAAAGCGTTCAAGGACATATTGCGGTCACATAGCGTCAGCCCTTAAAGAGTTGGGGGATTTATACGACATGAAAAAAGTATTAGGTTATTTCCCTGATTTGAAATATGAAAGGAAAAACTTCAACTATCTTAAGGATGATGAAATCAATGTGATAAAAAATGCTTTGTCAGACTCTAACAATATTTTGACTTTCAGGGAAAAGCTATAGTTTCATTGGCCTTATATACTGGCATAAGAGGATGCGACATTGCCAACTTGAAATTGACAGACATAGATTGGAAGAAGGAACGAGTCAGCTTCGTCCAGGAAAAGACTGGTAATCCGATAGTGTTGCCCCTTCTTCCTCATGTTGGAAACTCATTGTTTGATTACATACGTAATGAACGGGACAATGAGGCCGGATCCGTGTATCTGTTTCCCAACAAGAAGAATGCGACAGAAAGGTTGGAGAACAAAAGTATCGGCACCATTGTCAATACAGTCTTTGAGAAACTAAACCTTAGAAAAGGTGAATCCGGGCGTGGAGTCAGCGTATTTCGGCACAACCTCGCCTCTAAATTACTTGGTAAAGGTACCGAGATTAGGGTCATCAGCCATATTTTAGGACATATCTGTTCTTCATCTATAGTCCCATATATAGATGCTGACATCCCTCATCTGAGAGAATGCGGAATCAATATTGAATGTTATCCAATAAGAAAGGAGTTGTTCGAATGAAAACAGATTCACATCTACCCCAATTTGCAGATTTGATGTCTGAATATGTCAATTTCATCTCCGGTATCGGAAAATGTGACTATATAACCCGCATATACCTGAACTCTTTCGCCAAGTACTGTATGAATCATGGCGGAGTACTGTCGGATGATATTATCTCCGGATGGGCATCAAGGACAGATAAGGAAAGCTATTATACAAACCGTAACCGATGCATTATTTTGAGGCGCTTCATCCGTTATATCCGGTCGAAATATGGGGCACCGTTCAAATTGCCATCATATCCTCCGGACATAAAATACACACCTAAGCCAAAGCGTATTCTTGTTTCAGAACAGCCATACTCTTATTCCGCAATATCCCATATAGTCAAGAAATATGAACTTTACAAAAGAGCCTCTGGAAAATTCAGTAGGCGGACAATGGACAAGATTCGCCGTTTCAATGACTTCTGCGCCCAAAATTATCCGTCAGCCGAAGCTCTTACAGAAGAAATTGTCCTTGATTATTGCAAGAAGAAAAAAACGGAATCCGCAAAGTCATGCAATAACAGAATTGTAGGTGTCAGAGGATTTCTGAAATATGCGAATAGCCGTGGTTTCGTAAATATTCCTCTTCCATCCACCATTCCAAGAGTCAATGTCACATCATTCGAACCACATCCGTTTACTCCAGAAGAGCTTGCAAGATTCTTTAATGAAGCGGACAATCTCGAACCTCCAATAAATTGCCGTGACATGAGGGCTGCGCTTATGAAAGTGGAAGTTCCGGTCTTTTTCCGACTTTTGTACAGTACAGGGATGCGTACAACAGAAGCCCGTCTGCTCAGAGTAGAAGACGTGGACTTGCAATCCGGTGTTATAAATATAAGATACACAAAGAGCATAGATGAACATCGGGTTGCCTTGCACGAATCCATGTGGTCGCTATTGCAGATGTATAATGTCAAAATGGAAAATCTCATGCCCGGAAGAAAGATATTCTTTCCTAACGAGTACGACAAACCGTATTCCGGAGAATGGGTAACGGCAAGTTTTAAGAAAGTATGGAAGAAAGTCAGTACGGCACACGCAAGAGCATATGATTTTCGCAGTCACTATGCGGTCGTGAACATAAACGGTTGGGATCACTGCGGCATTGAATGGATGGACAAACTCTTATATCTCAGCCGTTCCATGGGACACCGTTACATTCAAAACACATTATATTATTACAGGCTTGTACCGCTGTTTGCACACCAGTTGGAAAATCTGACAGGAGGTGGGTATGAAGAACTTTTACCTGATTTAAACGACTATTTTGAATATGAAGACTAAAGCAGAACATTCAATTATCGCCGATGCCATCCATGAGTGGCATACGGTTTATCTTCCGTGTATAAGGAATCTGAGCCATAACGCTTTAAAATCATACGGAGAGGGAATGGGAATCTATATAGATTTCCTTGAATCCTCGAAGGAGAGTCACCTCAAATACCATTTGTGGGGAATGCTTCCGTAAGGACTGGATTGAAGAATGGATTGCGTGGCTGAAAGAAGTAAGAAAATGCAGCCCGCAAACATGCAATCATCGTCTCTCCATATTGAAAAATTTCCTCCGTTTCCTTGCGCACAAGAAAATCCAATTCATAAAATATGATTGTGATGCCGCTGAAATAAAAAGAATGCAGCAACCTAAAAAACAAGTGGAAGTAATCACAAAAGATACAATCAAACGGATTTTTGCAAGCATCAATACACGGACATTGATAGGTAAGAGGGATTTTGCCTTGTTCAATCTTTTATATAGTACCGGAACAAGAATAGATGAAATATTATCATTAAGGCTGTCGGCACTGCACTTGGATGAAACGAAAAGTTACATTCTTGTTTTGGGTAAAGGGAATAAACAACGTACCATTTATTTGTTGAACAGCATGGTAAAAATACTGAAACATTATGTGAAGTTGTTCCATCCGGCCAATCCGTTACCTTCTGATTTTGTATTTTTCCCCATATATGGCCATGCAAACAAAAAAATCACTTCAGAAGCGATTAGCAAGCGGTTGAAAATGTATGTTAGAATTGCGTCTCAGGGGCTACTTGAAATTCCTGCGGATTTTCATTGCCATAGTTTTCGGCATGCACGGGCTACCCATTGGTTGGAAGACGGTGTAAACTTGGCGCAGATACAAAAACTATTGGGGCATGAGAGCATCGAAACGACAATGAAATACGTAGGAGTTTCATCAGAACAAATGGTACAAGCTTTATGCTCTATGGAAGACAATCTGACTTTAGGCGTTGAAAAGAAATATAAGAAAATCAGAAATAAAGATTCATTAGCAACAGTTCTTGGATTGAGATAATACTTAGTAATAAATGAGTGACTGTTCTTGAATAATGGAACAATCACTCTTTATTATCTGCTACTAAAATATAACAATTTACTGATATTCAATACAATAAAAAGTCAAGTTGGGATAATATTTTGGTTTGGATAACTTCTGTTATCCGAAATTTCGGATAAGAGCAGTGAATCTTTTCCCAAATGGCGAAAGAGGGCACACAGTTCCTTCAGATCCTTTCTTAAAAGCTGTTCCCCTTCCTTTCTCGTCAAACGGGATGGAAACCGTTCGCCCGGACGGATACGATGACCAAATGCCACATAGGGATAATGTTCCGGACCATGCCAACTTTCGTATTTCATGATACATTCAACAGCCGATTCCCAAAGCGGATTGACCGCATTTCCCTGGGCATTCAATCCTCCTGCAAGGATAGTCAGAAAGAGTGCCCAAAGCATACTGCGTCGTTTAGTCTGTCTTGTCATGCACCTCCTTCTTTATCCGGCTGCGGACTTTCCGTGTCATCCTCAGACTCCCCATCGGCATGGTTGAAATCGAATTCCATCTCCACCCAATCTCCCCAGTTGTTCTCTACCACCACAACCAGATTCTGCGCTTCATTACACTGGGAAGTATAATACAGCCGGAATTTGGTATCTTCCAGCAGATAGCGGTCATTCGGTTTGAATACCGTCCCGTTCTCCAGTTTCAAGGAACCCGTTCCATCGTACTGAAAATACCGGATGGTATAGACTGTTCCGTCAAAATCCCCTTCACTCTTCACTTCACAGCGTATTTCCGCCGTTTCACCCTTGGCCAGCTGTTTGGGGACCGGCATGGTTTCCACCGTAAACGGGTACTGCTGCTGCACATCCAACTCCGAATCACAGGAGGAAACCGCCATCGCCAGTAATCCCATACACCACAAAACCAGCCAGCCGGCCATTCTTCTTTCGTTTTTCATACTTGTTGTCTTCATGTGTTTTCTTTCACTTTTATCAGATGTTCATTCAAATCCTTGCTTCCTTCATAGACTCCGGATCCGTCAGAAAGGCGGCTTCCGTATCGTTGGAGCAATTTGTTCAACGCTGACTGCCCGGCAGCATCCCTGTCCAAGTAGCACCGGATTTCCCGGTAGCTGTCCAGCAAGTCATACGACCTTTCCAGATTCGACACGGAGTTCAAGACCAGACAGTCTTCTTTCCCTGCCAGTCCCAGGACCAAGGCTGAAAGGAAATCCATCACTCCTTCAAACACGCAGCACTTGTCCTGCTTGTGATCTGAAAGAGGAACCAAGGACAGGTCCTTTGGAGAGATGCATCCCTTAAACCCGGGATTGCGTACCTCGTAGCCACCGCTCCGGTTGGCAAAGCCGATGGCAAAATACCGCTTTCCACGGATACTGTAGGATATTTCCCGGCAGTGCGTTTGGGCCAGAAACGGTGGTATTGCCCTTTTCTCCAAGTAATCCTTCAAGGCCGGATGGGACAGGCCGGCTACCTTCACCTGTTCGAAACAGGATGCCGATGGCTGCCGGGCGGACCTTGGCTGAGGAGCCAACGGCAAGTGTTCCGATTGACCCGAGAGAAAATCCACCTGCCTGCTGAAGTCCGTACTTCCCGTCAGTTCTCCGGCAAGGTGGAATATGTCACCACCTTTGCCGAGCCCAAAATCGAACCAAACATTCCGGTCTGTATTCACCTTGAACGAGGCAGTCCGCTCTTCCCGCAGCGGAGACCTGTACCATACATCCTGTCCTCTCCGGTAAGCGGGAGCAAACCCCAACCGGGTGAGCAGGTCGACCAAAGGCACCTGCCTGAGCTGTTCTATCTCCATCCTGCATCAATCCAGATAAAATCGGAATCCGGCACCGCACTGCAACTGGCAACGGTCCAGGCTGCCGCCCCACAGGAAGCGTTCCCGCACGGAGGCAGTCAAGGCAATCCGGTCACTGAGGTAAACTTCCATTTCCAGGGTCAGGGCACCGCCATAGACAAAGGCATCCCCGTTCTTCAGCCGGGCCCCGTCATACAGTGTCCGTTCCGACCAGTTCAGCGTTTCGTATCCGGCCAATGCGGACACTCCCGCGTGAAAGAAGAGGGTTTTCCCTGCATCGGATAGTAGTTGGAGATAATAGCCCCCTTCAGCGGTAAACTGCGCAGACGGCAAGGTGACCGTCCGGTAATCATGCTTCCGGTAGAGGTATTCCGCACCGAACACCCATCTGTTGCCGCCCTTGGCATGGGTGGTCACACCCAAGCCGGCAAAATAACCTGCTGAAGGAGCCATGCCTCCACGCATTTCCACGGCCTGCATCCCGGGCAGGCAGCGCTGGGCAGCAGCCTGCCCTACGGAGAGGGCAAGCAGGCAGACCAGCATACACATCCACTTTCTCTTCATCGTACTTTCAGTTCGTTGACGGTTTCTGCACGGACAAGGTCTTCATTGACCACTTCAAAACGCTGGTGACGGCCACCCTGCTTCTCAAGCATCTCGACCACCAGTTTCTTGTCGTCCGGTATCGTAAACTTGGGAAGGGCGAATACCGTACATTCCGAGTCCCTGCCGTTTACACGTGTCACATAATTATAGGCACGCAACGGATAAATCACCTGCTCCTGCATGGCGGTCCGCTTCACCACTTTCTTGTCCACGATCTTGAAGGTGATGAAGTCCACATCGAACGGTACGTGCGAGGTGTTCTTCACCTGGGTATGGAAATAGAGCAGGTCGTTGTGGGTATACATTCCCTTCAGCAGGAACTGGACCCCGAAACGCTTACTGCCGATGTGGCGGATACGGCGCTTGTCATTCTCATGGACAGACTTCATGATCAGCCGGACCAGCCGGGGGGACTCGTTGTCAAGTTCTGTCAGGTAGATTTCCATGGCGTTGTTCGGACGGTTCACCGATTCCCCGTCATGGATGAAGTCACACATCTCCACATTCAGCAGCAGGGGCTCATCGGCATACTTGACATTGAAGGTGTAAAAATTTCCGTCTTCGGTAATGACCGACATGTTGGTCTCCTGCCGGAAATGGCGGGTCGTGGCTTTCACGCGGATGACATTCTCGGCACCGTCAGCCTTGCCGGCAATCAGGTTGGGTGACCCCAGGTCCACGTATCTCACCGGTGCGGGGAAAATGACGTGGACGGTCTTGTCGTACGTGATCTCCAGCCCGTGGGGTGGAATCATCCGGCTGAAACCGATTTTCCGGGTCAGTCCTTCATACAGATCTCCGTTGCTCTGCTGCGCCATGGCAGCCAGCATGCCCGTCAGGAGGGCAAATACCATCAGAATCTTCTTCATGTGCTTGGGTTTAACGATTGTTTTGATGTTCATTGTTTCTTATTGTTCCGGGGAATGGAGCAGCACCCGGTGTCCGGCCTTGAGCGTGACCTTGACCGTACGCATCCTTTTGGTGATATACTGCGAGACGCCCTGCAGCACGCCTTTACCCACATCCGAAGCAATCTGGGCTCCGGCATCGGTGGAGATGTTGATGCTGCTGTTCATCGAACTGCCCATGTTGGCTGCAATTTCCCGTGCGGCATCATACTCCAGCGAATGGGGAATCAGGATTCCCTGCTGCCCGTCCGTATCATAGACTTCCAGTTCCACAGGAAGGATGCTGCCACCCGCTTCCAGGGTATGAATGACGATTTCCAGCCGTTCCCCCTGGATCCGGGTTGCACCGACCAGCACGGTCCCTTTCGGGATGAACCGGTCTGCCACGGCCATGGGTTCCGTAAGCCGGAGCCGGAGAGCCTGCCCGTCGGATACGGTCTGCGTACCATGCACACAGGCGGCAATGCTATTTCCGGTTGTCACGGTCTTCCTGCCGACGGGGGTGTGGAATCCGGTATTCCGTTCACCGGCATAGACGGAAAGGAACTCCTCTTCCGTCAGGGGTGCGGAAAGGCTGGACACCACCTGGTTCTGCAGCCGCTTGACCGGCATGGCCGGACGGTCTTCCGCTTTTGCAGCAGGCATGGCGGACGGGGCTGCCTGCCGGCTGTTGTACCTGGCGGCCAGTTCATATGACTTTTCCATGAGGGCCATTTTCTCTTCCATTCCCGGGGATGTTTCCTGTCTGTCCGCCTGCTGCCGTTCCAGCTCTTCGATTCTTTCCAGCAGCTTCTCCTTTTCTGGATCCGCCGCCGGTTCATAGATGCTCCCGAGGGTACGGTTCATCTGCCGGTATGCTCCGGCGGAGGAAGTGACCGCTCCGGCAGGACCTTCCATCCTTTCCGGGTCTGCATCCGGTTCCTTGGGAAAGGTATCCGGCAAACAGACACTGTCCTTCGGCTGTTCGTTCCGGAACATGGATTCGGCCGTATCAAAGAAGGTTTTCCGTTTCCGGCTTTCTTGTTCCAGCAATGCCTTCTCATAAGCATCCTTCTTGTTGCCTTCCAGTTCCTTGTCCTCGGGGGAAGGGATTTCGGTATTGAACCCTTTCCCCCGGTTCTGTCTGGTCTCTTCCTCCTTCGAAGGAGAAAATATCAGGTAAAGGCTGCCCAGACACAGCAGGCCTATGAGCGGATATACCACGAAGCGGGCACGACGGCGCTTCTGTTCCTCAGTCAGCGGTTCCCCGTCCCTGCGGAACGGAATCCTGAACGGCTTGAGCAGCCGTTCCAGCTGTTTCTTGATTTCTTCTTTCTGCATCTTCGGTTATCGTTTGAATAAAATGTTTCCGGAGTGTGTCCTGTCTCATCCACAGATATTCCGTATCACGGTTCCTGCCGTCTGTCAGAGGGACAACGGCCGTACAGATACAGGAAAGGGCAAACGGGACGAACAGGATGCCCAGGACAATCTTTCGCTGTTTCCGACCCAGCCGGCGGCAGAACAGCCTGAGTGCCAGGTCTGCCTGCCTGATCGGATTCCTTCTCATCGCTCCACACTCCTCAGGTCCTTGTTCTCAAGAATGGTCAGGTGTTCGATGATGAATCCGTTGGGGTTGTCATCCGAACGGGAAGTGTTCTGGAGCTGGCATTCGGTGACCAGCGAACGCTCCGTCACGTTGCTCTGCCGGATGATCATCTGCCGGGCATAGGTACGGGCCTTGTAGGGGTAGGCGGAAAAGTCGCAGAGGACGCTGTCCACCCGCACCGCCTGGTTGATGTTGCCGGATATAAGACGGTTGTAATACCCCTTTTCGGCAAAATCCACATAATAGTGGTAGGCACTCTTGTCGGCCAGTTGGAGCGCACGGTTGATGTTGTGCTCGATGGCGTCTTTCTGCGGTGACAGGCCGAAGAAGAGTTCATGGAACCTGCGCACATGCTCCCGGGCTTCGGCCGGACGGTTCTGCGCCAGATCCTGCGAGAGGGCCAGCATGAGCGACTTGCCGCCGTCCAGCACATAGATCTTCTCGCGCTGCTTCTCCGCAAAGCGGTAGGAGTGCCACAGGGCGAAGACGGTCACGAGCGTGCAACATGCCACAAAGGCTGCCAGCATCAGACGTATCCGTCTGAAACTGCTTTCGATATTGGTCAATGACTTGAATTCCATCTGTTCATGATTGTTTTTCGGTTATTTTCCACGCAGGCGTCCTCCGATGTTGCCCAATGCTGAGCCGGCTGCGCCCGCGGCAAATCCTCCGGCCTTGGTTGCGGTACGGTTGATGTTGCGGCTGTAGTTGCCCGCTCCACCGGCCTGTACAATCCAGCCGGCCACGGTCGGTACGGTAAAGTAGCCGATGATACCGATGAGCATGAAGATCACATACACGGAATTGGAGTTGTCCAGCGAATAGTTGGGATTGTTCTGGAGCTCCAGGATGTCGTTCTGAAGCATCAGCACCTGTATCTTGGCCAGCATGCAGCTGAACAGGTCACTCACCGGGAGCCACAGATAGACGGATATGTAACGGGTGAACCACTGGCTGAGCGTGGATTGGAAGCCGTCCCACACGCTGAAGGCGAAAGCCACCGGACCGAGGATGGAGAGAACCACCAGAAAGAAGGTACGGATCGTGTCTATCAGCAGGGAAGCGGCTGCAAACAGCAGCTCAAGCAGGCTGCGGAAGCCGTCGCGGATGCTCTTTTCCAGACTGTACATGCCCACTTCCATGTACATGCCCATCCGGGTGGCCATGGCATCGGGAGACCAGCCGAGTTCGTCTATCTGACGGTCGAACTCCTCATCGCTCACCAGGTAGGCCGTTTCCGGATTCCGCAGCATGGCTTCCCGTTCCAGCCGGTCCTTCTGTTCCCGGTACTGCTGCATGTCCATCGTCTGCCCCTCCAGCATCCTGTGGGTTCCCTGCACGATCGGACTCAGTACCGTATTCATCGTTCCGAGCACCAGCGTCGGGAAGAGCATGATGCAGATGCCGATGGCAAACGGACGCAGCAGCGGATAGACATCCACGGGTTCGGCACGGGCGAGTGACTGCCAGACCCGCACGGCCACATAGAACAGGGCACCGAGTCCGGCCAGACCTTTACCTACCGCCATCATGTCCCCGCACAAGGGCATCATCTCCTGATACAGGCTTTCCAGTATGGTATGGAGATTGGAAAAATCAACGGATAACAAAACCATAGGCTACCAGTATTTGGAGGTTTCACTTCCGTAGAGCGCCAGTACGCGGTCCAGATCGTTCTTCTTCCGGGCACGGAGGATACTCACGGCAATGTTCCGGTTCGTATAATAGTTCACCAGGTTGCGGTAGCGGCGCATGCTGACATGACAGCCGTCCACCACATCCATCCGGTCCTTGTCCGTCATCGAGAGGGTGCTGACATTGATGACCTGTCTCAGGTCCTGCAGCACGCCGTTGCTCTCTTCCAGCAGCCGGGTGTACCCGAAAGCGATGGCGTCCAGTTCCTGCGGGGAAAAATTCTTGTCGCCCAGCATCTTCCGGAAGTTCGTCACATAGATTTCCGAAACATCGCCGACCATCAGGATGATTTCACTGACCTTGCGGGCATCCTTCACCAGGTTGTTCACGGATTTCAGCGCATCGTAGTATTTCTTGTACTGCTGGTAGATCTTCACTGTTTCCGCAAAGTTCTGTGCGGTATTGGTGGCCGTTGCGGAAGTGTGCACGATATTGTCCGACATGTTGATGATGCTCTGGGCCAGGTTGCCCGGATCGGTCACCACCCATTGTGCCCGGACTTCTCCGGCCAGCAGCAGGGCTCCCATGCCCAGCAGGAGAACCGCTCTTCTCATGGCTTCACCTCCTTCCTTACATAATCCCCGTTCGGGGAGAAGGTCAGTATGTCGGCCGCCTCGTTGTAGGCGACATCGATGCGGTAGCCGGTGTTGATGAACAGGTTCCCGTCCTCTTCCACCAGCAGGTAGGTTTCCGGCTTCAGTTTTCTCGTCCTGCCGCTTCTGGAAAACACCGTCACCTTGTAGGCATCCCCTTCCTTATAGATAAGGACGTCCGGCTTGCCTTCCACACTGCTCCATGAACCGCAAAGGCGGTCACAGTTTCTGTTTCCGCTGCAGCTCTGGAGCAGCAGCGTTGCCGCCCCGACCAGGCAGGCGGCCAGTCTGTACAACTGTCTGTTTTTCATGTCTTGTCTTTTCATGATGTTGTTCTTATTTTGCCATCTGTTCAGAGTCCCTTCCCGCGTCCTTTCGGTTTGGCGACAACCGGTATATGGGCTTTCCGGCAAGGCTGCCGATTGCGTAACGGACGTGAAGCCGGCTCCGTTTCCCGGGTTTGCCTTTTGCCGGTCATCCCCGCCATCCGTTCCTCCAGTTTCCTGCAGGCTGTCTGCGCCTGCTTTTGTCTGACGGTGTCGGAAGCACTCCGGTCTATAGCGTACCTGACCAGAAAAGAAGGTGTCACAAACGGGTTTTCCACATGTTCGGGATCGGCTTCCAGTGTCTTCAGTTTCAGCCATTCTTCATGCAGCCGGTCCAGATACGCAGCGGGCGGGCGGGTACAGAGGCGTTCGAAGACCTGCTCTACGGCCCGGGTCAGCCTGGCATCCACTTCAAGGATATCGGGCACGGAACCTTTCCGCCTCTGCTGCCTGTATTCCTCCGGATCCATGTCCTCCAGCTGCCGGTACAGTTCGTAGTCTTTGGAAAAGCCGTAGTGTTCACGGATATCCCGCGGAATATCCCAGCCGTTCATCAGGGACCAGTAGAAGCACTCCACGATTTCGCTGCGTTTCTGCGGGTCGGTTTCAAAAGGGTCATTCATGGTTGTCTTGGTTTAACAGGTTACTGTTTCTGGCGGCTTTCCTACGGTTGGCCAGCTGCCTGACAGCCAGCTGCAGATTGCCGTCCAGTTCTTCCGTCAGCTTCTGAAGTTCCAGCTTTTCCGATTCTTCCGTCGTATAGATGGCGTATTCCTCCTCGCTGACCTCGGTGGCATATACGGCCGAATGGGTACCTCCCAGTCCGATCCATACTTCACGGTAGATACGTCCGGGGTGGTTGGCCTGGTTGATGGACAGGATCTGCCCCCGTTCCTTGTCGGTCAGCCCCAGGAGTTTCTGGATATGATCGAACTTGTTCATGTATTTCCGCTGGTCCAGCAGGATCTTGCAGTCGCTGTTGTTGATGATGGCTTCCTTCACGACGGGCGAACTGATGATATCGTCCACTTCCTGCGTGACCACCACTGCCTCACCGAAATACTTTCTGACGGTCTTGAACAAATACTTGATATACCCACTCATATTGGCGGACATCAGCGCCTTCCAACACTCTTCAATCAATATCATCTTACGGATGCCTTTCAGACGGCGCATCTTGGCGATGAAGGTTTCCATGATGATGAGTGTGACCACAGGCAAAAGGACCTTGTGGCTGCTGATGTTGTCCAACTCGAATACGATGAAGCGCTTTTCGGTCAGGTCCAGTTCCTCTTCCGAATTCAGCAGGAAATCGTAGTCACCGCCCCGGTAGAAGGGTTCCAGTACGTTCAGGAAACCGTCTATGTCAAAATCCTTTTCACGCACTTTCTTTTCCTCAACCACCCGGCGATAATCGTCCCGCACGAACTCGTAGAAGCCGTTGAAATCGGGTTTCAGCGTCCGGTCTTCGGCAATCCTGCGGATATAGGCATTGACCGCACCCGAGAGCGCCACCTCTTCCGAACGTTTCGGGGTTTCATCCTCACGCTTCCAGAGCGTAAGTATCAGGGTCTGGATGCTCTCACGCTTTTCTACGTCATACTGCCGGGTTTCCGAATAGAACGGATTGAAGGCGATGGGCTTGTCTTCCTCATAGGTCAGGTAGATGCCGTCCTCCCCACGGGTCCGGTTGTGGATCAGGTTACAGAGTCCCTGGTAGCTGTTTCCGGTATCCACCAGCAGGATATGGGATCCTTGTTCGTAATATTGCCGGACAAGGTGGTTCGTGAAGAAGGACTTGCCGCTTCCCGAAGGTCCGAGTATGAACTTGTTGCGGTTGGTGATGATTCCCTTCCGCATGGGCAGGTCGCTGATGTCCAGGTGGACCGGAACACCGCTCCGGCGGTCTGCCATGCGGATGCCGAACGGACTGGGAGAGCTGCGGTAGTTCGTCTCCGAGGCAAACAGGCAGACGGCCTGCTCCAGGAAGGTATGGAAACTTTCCTCGGCCGGAAAGTCACCGGCATTTCCGGGAATGCCCGACCAGTAGAGTACGGGGGTGTCAACCGTGTTGTGACGGGGGACGCAGCCCATCAGGGCAAGCTGGCTTCCGGTATCGTTCTTGATGCGCCGGAGTTCCTCGCCGTCATCCGCCCAGGCCAGCACGTTGCAGTGGCAGCGTACGGGAAGCAGTCCTTGGGTATGGGCTTCGTCCAGAAACATTTCCGTCCATTCATGGTTGACGGCATTGCTCCGGCTGTACCTGGACAGGGACAGCATGTTGCGTGAAGTCTTTTCCATGCGTTGCAGGATTTCCTGGGCATCGTCAATGAACACATACTGAGAATAGATGTGGTTACACGAAAGCAGCAGCCCGACAGGAGCGGCGAACGAAAGCATGCAGTCACTGCGGTCGGTGGACAGACGCTCATAGCGTCTGTCCGTAGCCACGCTTGCGGGCAGGTCCTCCGTATCGGAAAGGACATGCAGGCAGAGGCGTTTGTCACCGACCCTCATCCGCCCGGGATCGAGGCAGATGTCTTGCAATACGGGAGGTCTGTCTTCCATTTCCAGGGCCAGGTACCTTTCGAACAGCCCGGGAGCGTCTTCCGTACCGACCAGTTCTTCCGTCCTCAACCGTTTCATCCGAACATGGCCGGAATCGTTCATGATACGTTCGAACTGCTCCACGGCTTCGAGGAACTTCACCACGGCATCCCAGTCCGTGATTTCCTTGGGGAGGATGTATCCCCGGCACAGGGTGCTGAAGTCGCTCCGGCGGCGGGTCCGCTCACGCGTGGTCTTGGTCAGGTACAGGAAACAGCGGTGCTGCAGATAGGGGCGCTCGTTGAAATGGCCGGCATAGCTCCGGGACAGGAAGCTTTCTGCAACGTCTCCCTCCGCAGAGTAGCTTTCCCGGGTGAACCAGTCCTGCTTGTACACGACCGAAAAGGCGGGAAGCACCTTGATGGCCTTCACCCAGGTGCCGTGCATGGCCTCGTACTCGGCGGATGTCACGGTATAGAGTTCGGGCAGCTCCACTTCATAGGCCACCGTAATGTCGCCATCCTTGCTGACGATGCAGTTGTTCTCCACGGCCAGGATCGGAAAGCGGCTTTCCAACTCAGCGATTTTCAATACGCTTCTCATTTCTTCTTTTTCTTCTTGGGGGTTAATAGGCTTCTTATCCGGCGGCGGACAGTCAGGTAGCGGGGATGGCTTTTTTCGGCCAGCGCCTTCATCAGTCCGTGTTCCCCGTACCGGGCATTCAGGCGGAAGGTCATCCATACGGTCAGCGAACCGGAGAAGGCCCCGAACGTGAGGCAGACCCACTGGCTGACACCGGCCATATAGAGGATGACCACCACCAGAAAGACCGATACAAGACCGCCGGCAAAAATGAACAGGTACTGTGACTTCAGTCCCTTGAACTCAATCGGGCGTCCGGCGCCCTTGTTGATGCGGTACTCCATGGATTAAAGGAAGAATGAGCGGAGAATGGTGGCTGCCACAATCAGGAAGATGCAGGCGAAGAACCAGCTCGCCGCCGTCTTGGACGTATCCGGATCACCGCTGCTGAACTTGCCGTAGGTCTTGATGCCGCCCACCAGACCGAGAACGGCACCGATGGCATAGCAGAGCTTGGTGGCGGGGTCGAAATACGAAGTCATGAGGCTGGTGGCCTCGTTGATGCCGGCCAGACCCTGGCCCTGTGCAAAAAGACCGGCTGTGAACAGCACGCTGAATACGGATAAGAGGATTCTTTTTCTCATGGTAGAATCGTTTTTGAGGTTTGACATAAATTTGATTTCGGTGACAAATATATCAGTAAAGGAAAGCGGTTGGACAGGTGTGTCATTAGATGGCACCGGATGGCATCAGATGGCGCATGGTCAGATATATTTCCGCCATCCGTCCGCAGGGTTTTCGTTTTCTTTCGGGGGAAGCGGCTTGGGATTTCCGTCTTCATCCAGATACCTGTCCAGAAGTTCGTCCACCATTTTTGCGTTTTCCGCATTGGACGTGAAAATGTCAATCAGGTTGCTCTGCTGGATGGAGAATACAATACGGGCTGCCTGCAGGGCCTTTTCCTCACCGACCTCTCCCTTGCGGGCCAGGTATTCCCCCAGCGTTTCCATATCCCTGCTCGAAAGGACCGGCGAAACGGATTCCACATCGGGGTTCCCGGCATCCAGCTCTTCCTGCTCTTGCAGCAGGAGTTTCATCTTTTCAAGGGCAAGATTGCATTCTACCTCTTCCTGTTCCACATTCTCCTCTTCCCCGATGAAGTTCTTTTCAAGGGGCTGGCTCATGAAAGGGGCAGCCGTCTTGCCGGCATTCTCGTCCAGGTAGACGTAACGGGTGCTTCCCATCACCTCATCCTCAGAAGCTACAGCCCCCGTTCCGGAGGCTTCCGGCTTTTCTTTTTTCACGGGTGGCTTTCCATAAAGCAAGGTGCAGACGGTTTCGATACGTGTCCGCCAGCAATACACGCTGTACAGCAGATAAACGATGCATACAATCCGGACACACAGGTATATCAGTTCTTCCATATCAGAATGATTTTTGGGTATTGCGACGAAATAGCTCGTCAAGTTCTTCACTATAAGTATCCAGATGATGCGTCAGCACATTGTCCAGAAAAGCGGGTATAGTCATATCTGCATTAAAAATGGGAAGTGCACGGGCCAATCTTTGATAGATTTCGTAACTGATATAGGTCTGCCGCTTTTGGACAGTTTTTTTTCGTTCCAAAAACTGCGTCCGATACAGGTCCAGCCTTTCATCCATATTCGGGTCGCTGTGTACCGCTTTGCGTAACTTCTTCTGCTCACGTTTTTCCGCCTCTTGCACTTCATTTTCTGATTCTCTGGAAGGTAGATTTTCAATGCTGCCTGTCTCTGGTTTGGCACATGAGATGGACTCACTGGCCATCATGTCCTTCAGGGCATCTTCATTCACCTTGAATATTTCTCTTTTCTTTGCCATAGTTTTTATCCGGGAAAAATGATACGTTCCATTTCCTGCGCAAATGCTTCCAGTCTGCTGTCTTTTAGGAGAATTTCAGAAGGAGGAAGCAAGGTGCAGCGGAAATGCTGTCTGGACAAGGGAGTCATCTCCTTGTTAAATCGCTCAAGGTCAGGAAGCACGGTATCGAACACCTTCAATCCCATACGAGATATGATGGTATTGTACATCACAAAGAGTTCCTTGGACGTACGGCTGTCCATGCGGTTCCAGAACAGACGTATGTCTTTCAAGGGAGCATTCGGATGCTGGCCAATGAAATCCTGCACGGTCGAAACAAAGGAAAGACTGCTCTGCATGACCATCCGGTCTTTCACGATGGGGGTGAAAATAAAATCCATGTTCATGACGGACTCGAACACTCCACGGGAATTGACCGTACCGGGAAGGTCGAAGAATATCAGGTCATAATCACCTTCCAGCCTGCCGGGAATCTTTGCGGCCTCTTCCGGAGTAGAAGTGACTATCGGATAGGCCTTGCGAGTGCTGTTCTCAAACTGGCGGCAGAAAAGCCGCTGGTGATACTCGCTCTTTTCCAGGTTCTTCAAATCCCTTCCCCGTAGTTTGTCCAGGCTAAACTGGGGATAGTCACAGTCAACAACTGCAACATTCAACCCTTTTACATAATTGAAATAACTGGCAAGTACTATCGTTACCGTGGACTTGCCCACACCGCCTTTCTGGTTACTGAAGGCGACAAGAATCGGACGTTTGTTCATTCCTTTTCGTTTTTGGGGTTAATATTCACTTTCTCTCTTTTTGTTACTCCACATGTACTACCCGGTAATCTCGTATAGAACCATGAAGCAAACACATTCAAAATCCTCCATGTATTGCATGGTTGCATCAATATATGATTGCAATACGGTGTCATTGCATGGATGCATCGATATACGATTGCAATACGACGTCATTGCATGGATGAATCAATATATGATTGCAATACGATGTCATTGCATGGATGCATCGATATACGATTGCAATACGACGTCATTACATGGATGAATCAATATATGATTGCAATACGACGTCATTGCATGGATGCATCGATATACGATTGCAATACGATGTCATTGCATGGATACATCGATATAAGGTTGCAATACGATGTCATTGCATGGATGCATCGATATAAGGTTGCAATACGATGTCATTGCATGGATGCATGATTATGTTATTGCAATCTAAAATCTGCGTCAAAAATAAGGTCTTTCAAGCAGTTTGGATGCGATACTCCATCCTTGTGGCATCAGACAGCATCAGATGTCATCAAATGTCGCACAACAGCATGTTTTACAGATGGATATGTCGGTGTAATTTTGCAAAGTCAGAACCGAGAAACGGCAGGAAAGATGCTCCAACGGACCACAGCACGCCGCAAGCGTCGCGCAGCAATCCGCCGGAGGTGGATTCTCTGTTCAAGCGAACAGAGCAAGTTGTGTCTTTGTCCGACAGAAAGTATTCTGCCCGACAAAGACCAACTTGCCCTCCCTCACGGTCGGGGGATTTTCCTCCAAAGTCGGAAAATCTGACAGAGAATGCAAAACAACCCAAATGAAGCAAAGCATGGAGAAAAAGCAAGGGACAAGAACAGGCCGGAAACCGAAGACGGATCCGGCGGATTACAAGTACAGCTTCCGTCTGAACGCGGAAGAGAATGGAAGGTTCGAGAGGCTGTTTCTGGAATCAGGAGCCAGGGACCGCACGGTCTTCATCAAGAAGTCGCTCTTTTCAGGGCAACTCAAGGTGATCAAGGTAGACAAGGTATCCATGGACTATTACATCCGGCTCGGGGAATTCCACCGCCAGTTCCAGGCTGTAGGAAACAACTACAACCAGGTTGTAAGGGCCGTACAGAAGAACTTCGGGGAGCAAAGGGCACGGTCCCTGCTCTACAGGCTCGAAAAGGCAACGCTGGAACTCATCCTGCTCAGCAAGCAGATCATGTCATTGACCCGGGAATACGAAGAGAAATGGTTGCCAAGATAAGTCATGGGGCCAGCCTTTACGGGGCACTGGCCTACAATCACGAAAAGGTTCTCAAAGGTTCGGCGGAAATCCTGTCGGGACACCGGATGATTTCCGACCGGCCGGGCCTGCCGAGCGAAGACCTCCGGCTGGTTCTCCTTTCATTCGAGAACCATCTGACAGCAAACCGACGAACGGAAAAGCCCGTCCTGCACATTTCGCTCAGTCCGGCACCGGAAGACAGGCTGGACAATGCCCGGTTGATGGAACTGGCCGAAAAGTACATGGACAAGATGGGGTACGGACAGCAGCCGTTTATCGTGTACAGACACAACGATACCTGCAACACACACGTGCATATCGTCAGTGTCTGCATTGATGATGACGGCAGGAAAATCAAGGATTCCTATGAGCACCGACGCTCGATGGCTGCCTGCCGGGAACTGGAACAGGAATTCGGGTTGCGTAACGGGGCGGATGCGGAAAGACAGAATCCGAAAGCGGAACTGAAAAAGGTGGATGTCTCCAAGGGGGATGTACGTCACCAAATTGGCAACACCTTAAAGGCGGTTCTGGAAAGTTACCGTTTCCAGACTTTCGGTGAATATGCAGCCTTGCTTTCCACACTGAATATAGAAGCGAGGCAGGTGCGCGGCGAATATAAAGGGACAGCGTACACGGGAATCATCTATTCGGCAACCGATGACAGGGGAAAGGTGGTCAGCCCACCTGTAAAAAGTGCCCGGTTCGGCAAACGGTTCGGAGATGCCGGCTTGTCCGAACGGATGATGCGGCATGTCCGGGATTTCAAGGAAGGCAAATGGAGACCGGCCATAGCCGGCAAAGTCGCCCGTGCGATGCGGGATGCCAGGTCTGAACAGGAGTTCAAGAAATTGTTGAAGCAGGAACAATTGGATGTGGTATTCCGGAAAAACGACTCAGGACGCATCTATGGCGTTACTTTCATGGACCATGACAGGCGCGAAGTGTTCAACGGCTCACGGATGGGAAAAGAATTTTCAGCCAATGTATTCAACGACCTGGTCAAATGGTGGGACGGTATTCCCCGGCAAGAAAAAGAGTCATTCAGCGGACCGGAGCTTTGGAAACGGTACGGTCACTCTGTGGAGGATGGCAGTGCGCTTGAACAGGCGGCAGGCATCTTCTCTATGGATACCAATCCGGCCGTCGATTACGAGGAAGAAGCGTTCCGCCGTCGCATGAAACGCAAAAAGAAACCGCAGAAACGCAAGTCGCGCGGCATCTGACACAACCATTATCACCCCGGGGGACCATGTTCCCCTCAAATGCTACTTTACTATGCAACAGGAAGACGATTTGAGAGCCCTGGCCAAAATCATGGAATTCGGCAGGGCTGTCAGTATTTTCATTTTGGTAGTCCACGTCTATGTGTACTGCTACCCGAGCATGGCTGCCTGGTACCTGAACCTGGAAGTCATCGACCGGATACTCATGAACTTTGAACGGACGACCGGTATATTCGGCTGCATTCTTTGGACCAAGCTCCTGGCCGTACTTCTGCTGGCCATTTCCTGCGTGGGCACCATCGGCGTGAAAGGGGAAACGATTACCTGGCAACGTATCTGGATGGTCCTGACAACGGGGGCGGTTCTCTTCTTCATGAACTGGTGGCTGCTGGATTTGCCTTTTCCGCACGAGGCGGTCACCTCCCTGTATATAATGACACTGGCAACCGGTTATCTCTGCCTGCTAATGGCCGGTCTGTGGATCAGCCGCCTTTACCGGCACAACCTGATGGAGGATGTTTTCAACATGGAAAACGAATCTTTCATGCAGGAGACAAGGCTGATGGAGAATGAGTATTCCGTCAATCTGCCTACCCGGTTCCAGTATGGCGGCAAATTCAATGACGGATGGATCAATGTGGTGAACCCGTTCCGTGCCACCATCGTATTGGGAACGCCGGGGTCCGGCAAATCCTACGCAGTGGTGAACAACTATATCAAACAGATGATTTCCAAAGGTTATAGCACCTATATCTATGATTACAAATTCGATGACCTCTCCACCATTGCCTACAACACCTTGTTGCACAACATGGACAAATACAAGGTGAAGCCTCATTTCTACGTCATCAATTTTGATGATCCGCACCGTTCACACCGCTGCAATCCCATCAATCCGGAGTTCATGACAGACATCTCCGATGCCTACGAAGCAAGCTATACCATTATGTTAAATTTGAACAAAACCTGGATTGAAAAACAGGGAGACTTCTTTGTGGAATCGCCGATTATCCTGTTGGCAGCCATCATCTGGTATCTCAAAATTTACAAGAACGGTATCTATTGCAGCTTCCCTCATGCCGTGGAGCTGCTGAACAAACCTTATTCCGATTTGTTTACCATATTGACCTCCTATCCGGAGCTGGAAAACTATCTTTCTCCTTTCATGGATGCCTGGAAATCAGGAGCTCAAGACCAGTTGCAGGGCCAGATAGCTTCCGCGAAAATCCCACTTACCCGAATGATTTCCCCGCAGCTTTATTGGGTGATGACCGGTAATGATTTTTCATTGGATATAAACAATCCGGCAGAACCTAAAATTTTGTGTGTGGGCAATAATCCGGACCGCCAGAACATCTATTCCGCCGCATTGGGTCTCTACAATTCGCGTATCGTGAAACTCATCAACAAGAAGGGGCAGCTTAAAAGTACAGTCATCATCGACGAGCTGCCCACCATCTATTTCCGTGGACTGGACAACCTGATTGCAACGGCACGATCCAACAAAGTAGCAGTTTGTCTGGGTTTCCAGGACTTCTCCCAATTGAACCGAGACTATGGTGAAAAGGAGAGTAAGGTGATCCAAAATACGGTCGGCAACATCTTCAGCGGACAGGTGGTCGGCGAAACGGCCAAGACGCTTTCGGAACGTTTCGGAAAGATTCTTCAGAAACGGCAGTCCGTTTCCATCAACCGTCAGGATGTTTCCACCTCCATCAATACCCAGTTGGATTCCCTAATTCCGGCTTCCAAGATTTCCAACCTGTCACAAGGTTCCTTTGTAGGTGCCGTATCGGACAACTTCGGTGAGAAAATTGACCAGAAGATTTTCCATGCGGAAATTATTGTGGACCATGCCAGAGTGAGTGCCGAAGAAAAGGCATACAAGAGAATACCGGTTATCAACTCCTTCAAGGATAAAGAGGGGAATGACATCATGCTTGAACAGATTCAGCGCAATTACGACCAGATCAAGGCGGATGCCCAAGCCATCATCAACGACGAGATGGAACGGATCATGAATGACCCAGAACTGTGTGAACGGCTGGGTATTGAAAAAACAGAATCTGAAAACAAAGAGGATGGCAAATAAATCATGGCCGGATTTGATTTTCAAGAAACATTCCGTATCTTTGAACCTGAAATAGAACATAACGGCGGATTACGGGATGTTTTCCGTTGCTTATATACATAAGTCGCAAGATGTCACAGGTAGAAATCTGGTAAATTTCAAAAAAAACGATGACTATTGCGTGAGGCTTATGCTATACCTTATAGCATGAGCCCATGCAAGTTATCGTTTGGGCTATTACCAGAGCCTCTACCTGAAACTGCATGGGCTTCATGCTTTTTTCAGATAAGGGTATGGCAAGAATACGAATCGTTATGGCAATTACATTGGATGGATTTCTTCCAAAGCAAGAGGAAAAATTCATGCAATGGCTTATGGAAGAACCTCGAAAAGGTTTTCCGTATTGGAAAGAAAAAGCTTCATTTCAAATCAATGAATTATATGGCATAATAGACCTGTCTGACATGATACGTAGATTTAGCGCGGATTGTATATGCCAGACTATCATACATGATAAAAATAGTGCAGATTATGCCGATGGTCTTTTCCAATATAATCTTGTTGACGAAATGGTTCTTTATACGTTACCGATATCCTACGGGAAAGGATTTTCATTGATGGATAGTATCGGTAAACATCATTGGCAACTCCGCTCTTTCAAACTGTACCCCAATGGCATTTCCCGTTTGGTGTACGAAAAAAGACGTATGTAATAATCCGTGTCACAATTTGTTACTTTATCTTTTTATAGATTGAAGTACGACTTATTCCTAAAATTTGTGAGGCATGGGAAATGTTTCCATTACATTCTTCTATCACATTGATTATTCGTTTTTTTTCTAATTCTTTCTTCGCAGCCTTGTCCGGCTCCGGGCTTTTAATTTCTCCTGTACTTTGTCCGATGCCAAAACAATCCAATACGGGAGATTCAGAAATAGCCACAGAACGTCTCACCATATTTTGCAGTTCACGTACATTGCCAGGCCAGGCATAAGTCAACATTTTACACTTAGCTTCTTCTGTAAAACCGACAGTATCCTTCTTGAATTCTTTAGAATAGCGTTCGCGGAAAAATTCAGCAAAAGGGAGAATATCTTCAGTGCATTCAGCCAGGGAGGGAACTGTAATTTCAAACTCGTTTAGACGATGGTAAAGGTCTTCTCTGAAACGGCCTTCCTGGATTGCCTGCTGAATGTTTTCATTGGTAGCTGCAACTATACGTACATCTGCAATATGTTCCCGATTGCTTCCCACCGGCATATAGGTATTCTCTTGCAACACCCGCAGCAGCATCGCTTGTACTTCATAAGACATGGTACCTATCTCATCCAAGAACAAGGTACCCCCCTTGGCCTTATCAAAATAGCCTGCTTTGTTGTTATCTGCCCCCGTAAAGGAACCTTTTTCATGACCAAAAAATAGGGAAGGAGCCAAATCTTTGGGGAGAAGTGCACAGTTCACTGCCAGAAAAAGCATATTGGAACGATCACTTCCTTGATGGATACTTTGGGCTATAGACTCTTTTCCTGTTCCGCTGGCTCCGTAAATAAGCACTGACATATCAGTAGGAGCAACCATTTCTGCATACTTCAGGATCTCTCTCATTCTGGCGCTTTTACGCTGAAGCAGCATCGGCTCCTGTTTTCTTACTGTAACCAAAGGAGCAAATACATCCTTGGTCAGTTCCAGCAAGTGTTCTTTGCGTACGGGTTTAGGCAGATAATCTACAGCTCCCAATTTAATGGTACGGACAACATCAGGTACAGACACATACTCAGTGGTAATAATAAAAGGAGTATTATTCTTTCCCTTACGCAGCCACTCCAGCAATGAGATTCCGTCTCCGTCCGGCAAACGTACATCCGAAAGAATCAAGTCAAAATGTACCTTGCGGATTAACGAACGGGCTTTCGTTGCATCTACGGCCGTTATAGCGTCATACCCGGCCTGTACAAACCAGTCTTTCTGCATCTGTGACAGGTTTATATTGTCTTCAACAATCAATACTTTCCTTTTCATTTTTCAATCGTGTTAGTTCTTTTTCTGCTTTCGTCATCAATGTTGAAACATGACTTATAATCTGCCGTGTGTGGTTCTTCAGCACCACATCACTCACTTGGTCATCCTTTAAAATATCACGGTATTCAAATAGAATATCCTCCATATGCAGAAGTTCCCAGACAGGTTGCATCCGATGGACTATTTCACGCATCTGTCTTCTGTTGCTTGCCGATAAAGCAGCCAGCAATTCATCCTGGTCTTTTCTGGACTGCTCTATCAAGGTAAACAACAGTTTTTCCTTATCCAGAACCTCTGACAGCAAGGCATCCAAATCACTTGGCGGAGACGCTGCTACATGACATTGATTGATAGATGAAAGCAGATTGAGCAATTCATTACAAGAAAACGGTTTATAGATACAATCCGTAAATCCGGCTTCCTGTAAGGACTCCTTGGTCTGCTCACCACGTGCGGTCATGGCTATGACCGGTATCGTGCGAGAATTACCTATATTTGAATGTCGTAGCAAAGTCAGGAGATTAAAACCGTTGGTACCTGGCATCTGAATATCAGTAAGCAACAAATCATAGTCCTTTTCTCTCATCTCCTTTACCAGTTCTTTGGCCGAAGCACAGGTCGTACAATTAATGCCGTTACGTTCAAGCAAATCCTTGATGACTGCACGCAACATACTGTCATCATCAATGACAAGTATATTATGAGGCAAATGTCCGGTATGGATCAATACGGGCTTTTCACATTCCAACGGTTCATCCGTTTCTTCAAGAGGAAGAGTTACCTTGAAGGTGCTTCCCTGATGAATCTTGCTTTTTACGTCAATTTCTCCGTTGAAGAGATGGACAAGTCCCTGTATAATGGACAAACCTAAACCAAAGCCATCGGTATTGTTTGCTGTCATCTGCCGTTCAAATGGGCGGAAAATACGTGCAAGTGTTTCCTCCGTCATGCCAATGCCGGAGTCAGTCACTTCCAAATACAATTTCCCTTGAGAATAACCGGCATGAAAGGAGATTCCTCCGCATTCCGTAAACTTGATAGCATTGCTGAGCAGGTTGCCGACAATCTGTTCTATACGGCCCACATCTCCACGTAATCTGACATCCGTATTGTCAAACGAGGTGTTGAACAGCAATCCCTTGTCGTTGACCAGACCGGAAAAACGGGAAGCAATCCGATCAAGCATTTCATGCAGACTGAACGGAACATAGTTGCATTCTTCTTTGGATTGATTCAACCGGTATACATCCAATAAATTATTCAGCAGATGTACTACATGCAGACACACTGATTCAATGTTGGACAAATAGGTATCACGCCGTTGATTATCCACTTCCCTCCTTGCCAAATCAACTGTTGCACTAATCACGTTCAAAGGGGAGCGGATATCATGCGATATGGTTAAAATGATTTTGTTGCGCATTTGCAGCAATGCAGCATTCTGCTCTATGGTTTCCTCCAACATATTGCTGGTCTTCTGCTTCTCACGCAGGTCCTTCTGGATAATCAGATAAGAAACAATCAGCAGTATGACAGCTGATATAACCAGCCACGTGATGATGCTTTTTGAACGGTCATAAGAGGCATTCAATTGTTTTTCCTTTTCTTCAAGTATTTGCTCGGCCTGATCATTCATGGTTGTCATCAGCGAGCGCAGTTTTCCATTGATAACCTTGTTGTGCCTGCGTAAACTATCAGTACAGACATCTATGTTGTCATTGAGTTCGTTCTGCATGGAAAGCAATTCTTTATTCAATGCATGCAATGCAGCCGAAGTGCTGGGTGTAACTTCTACTGTCTCTTTGCCTCCGAAGAAGCCCGCCAATCCTTTTTTCTTGCGAGTTATCGTTTGCGGAAAGACATTATAAGGTATTTTGCTGAATTGTAAAACGCCATGACCATCTCTGCTTTGAATCAGATACATGATTTGAGCTAGGTGCTCTTCCTTGATTTTCAAGAGGGAACGCAGTGAATCTACTTGGCTTCGCGCAACATGGATTTCATTCTCTTTTCGTATATCCAGCAATGTGGAATCCACGTACTGCCGAAGTGAACGATAGTCGGCAAAATCCTTTCTCTCCCAAGAAATGGCAGTTTCACCCAACATGGCAAGAAGTGTGATATGACGATGGACCGTATTGACCTTGCGCTGTACCTGCTGAACGTGTCTGGCTTCTTTTTCAATATCCGATATACGCATACGTTCATGTTGTAGAATTCCGAATATGCATGCTATTATGGCAAACAGAATAAGGTGTCCTACAAGAATTTTATGTTGTATACTGATTTCGGGTACTTTAAAATATTTTTTTCGCATTTAGAAATAATGATTCTTGGGCAGTTATTTCAATACTCTCCTCAGAGGTTTTAAACATTAATTCATTTCCACTTTTATCTTTTAATATAATATTTTCACCACCTTCTGTGTCATCAAAAATAAGAGTGTGTCCACTACGTGTAATAATGCTTTTAATACTATTGTTTCGTCCTCCCCCATAGCCGTTTTTCTCATTAAACATACTACCTGAGACATAAGGGCGAGATGGATTGGCTGGTTCAAAACAAACTATCACTTGATCATTTTCTTCTGGTACAAAAACAAACCCTCTATTTTTGAGAACTATTTCACTTTTACCCGCATCCAGACTTCGTACCCGCATCCAGACTTCGTACCCGCATCCAGTTAGTTGTCTTATTCTGTTCCTCTTGCCATACAAACTGAACTTTAACACGTCCTTGACTCTCTGGGTCAGCATTACTGATTACCTTTGCAAGCATCGGGTGAGCTTCAGGAATAACAACGTTATTTACCGGGATTCGTTCCATACTTGCCGGAATGCCTTCAAAAGTATTGGAATAAACACCATTCTTATCAACCTCATGGATTACTGACATCACCCTATATTGTCCCAAATCCCGACGGTTACACATGGAAGCAGGTATTTTGACCGCAATAGGTTCGCCAATACGTACACGGCAAGTCTTACTCTTACCTCTCAACCATACCAAGGAAGCCGTATCACGTCCCTTCTCAAACTCCAGAAGACGGTTCATGTGAACCGGATGACCGACTATTGCTTTGTTATATAAAGTGGTAGGAGATTGATAAATGGATTCGGACGTACGAATTGCATTTGCCAGATAAGTGTTGATACCGTTCACTCTGGCACTGTCGTCTGCATAAAGAGGACGGTCATCCTCCGCCATATAGTCATGACGCGAATAATGGAAAGGAGCTATACGAGAACCAAAACTTACAGTTTCCAACTCAACATCGTAAGTAACCGTTTCGTTCTTGTCCTTTTGCGGATTCCCGAAATGTAATTTCTGTCCGTCATAATAGAACCATTCGCCGTATTGGTAGGCAATTCTACGAAGAAACTCATATCCGGTTTCTTCGTGCATCTGGACATAAGGAATCTGTTCATTGAAAAGCGGCTTGTTGACAATCTCCACTCCATTGCCATAATTCTTCACCACCTCTCCGACAATGGCCGACAAAGTATAATCCATAAAGGAGTCCATTGTCTTTCCGGATTCAAGCAGAACAGTAGGACTGCATCCCCTGTAATGGATAGTGCCGGAAACACCTCTCTCACCATCCATTCCAATTTCGGTGATGATGCCCTTGAAGATGCTTTCATCACCGCTAATCACATGTTTCATGCGGATTACCACACTCTGACCCTGCATGGCAATCATGCTTTCACGCTCGTTGTACCAGACATTCTCTCCAGGCAGAGGGGGACACAGCACACCAATATCAAAAACATGGTGCCCGTTGAACACCTGTTTGAGATAAATTGTAGTGAACTTACATTCACTGCCACCGATAGAAACGGTCGCTTCCACTTGATTCCAGTCTGTCATGATAATCCTTTCTTAAGTTTTAATTTATAAATAAGCATCTATACCGAGATGGGATGCCTTAGATGGCTCATTAGAGATGACACATATATGTTCGCAACTCACGACATCCAGTTTAATTCTTACTTCCATATCTGCGGCAAAAAGCATATCAATCAATTCAAGTAGTATGGATCTGCTTTTTCCATTGCCAAGAAACTCCGGTATACGGTCACGAGGAATTTTATGGACAGTGACACATGCATCATATCTTCCGCTCCTGAACTCTGAGCCAATAACAAGTGTCTCTCCCAAACGTGCCTGTCCGAATGCCGGAAAACTATCACACTTTTTACGACTCAACACATGAGACAGGGTGACAGGTAATCCAAGTATCAAAGAGAGCACTTTGGTAATTTTACGCTGGTCCCCACGAATCTTGTGAATAATAGGAATGATTCTCATAAACAAGGCGGCTTGTTCCAACGAAAGTTTTCTGATTATCGGCCAGTAAGCAGTGAACACATTCGTGAAATCCGTATAAACATTTTTTCTATCGACCCGGCGTTCGAGCAATTGCATCTGTACAAGCGCCCGGTCTATTTCATCCTCAAATACGGAAAAGAATTTTCGTATTTCCATCTCTTCTTTCCGATACTGCCTGACCTGATTGACAACCTTCTTTATGTCCGTGGAATCCAACAAATCAATACCCAAGAAAAACACTCCCTCTGGCAATACATCATAAAGTCCTTCCCGGTTGACATAGATACGCAAACAATCGTTTATCTCGTCATCAGGGCTATATTCCATTCTGATACTTTCTATATCTTTCCCGACTTTCATACGGGAATCACCCAAACGGATAATCTGTATGTCGTCAGGACTGACGCCTTCCTCAATTAAAGTAGCTGCAATTATTTCTGCCAGATAATCCGTATCCAGCGAATTGATTGACGCAAGAGAACTTTCAATATGTGACAAACCGATCTTTCCCATTACTAAACAATTTGAGTGAATATACGATAGTTGAAATGATCCGGTGAACGGGTGACGAGCTTAGTTTTCAGTTCGTCGATAAGCAACGGAATTTCCCTTTCCGAATCAGTGCGTACAGACAAGTGAACATCAATCGATGATATCAACCCTTCACCCGGTTTTTCACTGACCATCACTCCCGACTTAATGTCAACAGACATCACCAGACCGGAGAGTTCCTTGTAACAGAAGTTTATGATATCCGCTTTTGTATAGATCCGGTCACGAGTGGTAAGAATATATTTGTATATATCAAACCGGTTGGCAGATGCTGGAATGCTTTTCCCTCCTCTTGTAGTAGTCAGGAAATAAACCTGTCGTTTATCAATACTGAAACTATTTTGAGGTAACAATCCCATACCTACGGGCAAACCGTTGGCACGTTCACAGATTGTCGTATAGTAGGATATATATAACTTATCGGCATTTTCCGGTAAATCTGCAAGTAGGTATGACAATGAACCGACAGCAGACTGGATATTATTAATTATTCGCTCCATGCTATTCAACAGTCTGTCCATTTCTTGTATTTCATCTGAAAAAGTATCTTTCTGCAATGATGCGATGACAGCTCCCCGACCTTGTAAAAGGTCAAGCACCCGGTAGAGATACTCTTTTATATCACGGGAGTTCATACGCTCGCAACCACCATAGCGAACTGCATAGGTTGCACCTTTTTTCTCTGAGCCTCCATTGAACGGAATTTCAGTATATAACCGGTTCTGTGCATCCATTACAGAGTCCACGGAGAAAAAATACTCCTGTTCGCTTGTTGTCAATGGTACGACAGCGGTCAGGTCATTGACACTTGCAATCTTCTCATTCAGCCGTTTGTTTTGTACAACAACGGCATTGATACTGACTTTCAGTTCTTCCAAACAGTCCGGAGTAAAGTTAGAGGGAAAGTCAACCCGGAACCAGTAAAGAGGATTCAGTTCACCGGAAGACAACATATCTTCCATATAATAATCTTTCAATTCTTCGGGGAAAAGCGACGCTTTTTCCTGAGAAAGAGTGATTGGGGTAGTGATATGGATAAACTGGTTATTATATATGGAAAGAATATCCCTGCTAATCTCTTTTTCTATATCACAGATAGAAAATAGACTTTCCGGTTCATCTGTTTCTTCTTCCGGAGGAAAGCCTTGCATGGCAGCAAGGGGTTGTCCGTTCAAGCTCCATTTGGCATACGCCAACATGGAATAAAGGGACTGTTTTTTCTCACGGTAAGGAAGCTCGAAATAGAACGACAAATCATCCAGTTTATGTATTTCCGGAGCAAGTTGTAGCCCGATCCAAGCAGTACGGGTGAATTTACCCCTCATCTCATACGGTGCATGGTATATCAATTCTTTGGTCATCGTACTGTCCATATTGAAAATATCACCATTGCATATCATACGGCAGACATCTCCGGCAAATATTTCCGTTCTACGCAAAGGATAGAAGCTATATTCCTCTACTATCTGTCCTTTGTTTCTGGGAATATCTGCAAAGAATCCAAAGTCAGTATCTATTATATGCTTCGGTATATCCCGTGGAAAAGCATGGATGACACTATGCGCAGGACGAACGCTAACCAAGATGTCAGGAGTAAGCATATTGGCTATTTTATCCAATATACGATGCTGACTGGTTTCTATATCGTGAGATAAGCCAAATATTTCACTGGAAAGTGCTTCGAGTAGCACCTTGACTAACGGATCAAGATTCTCTACTTTCTTCACTCCCCAATAATTCATCGCATGGCGGTACATGCGGTTTTTTATGGCTTCTTTACTGTTGGTTTGAATATTCATTATAAGTATGATTTACAATAATTTATTCTATTCATTATAAAACTAGATGTCAGATACGAAAAAATTGTTTTTCTTTTGTCTTATAAGGCAGTTAAGAGATATAATTTGTATCTAGGTTTCTATTAAATTGCATCAACTTACTTAATTACGATAAGTGTTAATATATTTCTAATTCATTGCTATCCTTAGGCATATATAGTATTATAGTCAATTCATCTTCACATTCAAATCCTTGTTCATCAGTATAAGAACATTTAAGTACAGATTCTCTTGTATCTCGATCTAATACCATAACAGTTTTTCCTTCCGCAAAGAAAAAAAAATCATAGTTGTCGATAGAAGAAAATTTCCGATTTTTATGAGGAGCAAATATTTTAATATCATCTTTAAGATCTTCTGAAATTTCTTCTGGAGTTTGATATAATGAATTGGCATATTGTGAATACTTAGCAAAAACCATCCTCCAATATGTTTCTACATCACCTTTTTCATAAAGATCTCTTATTTCTCTTATTCTTTTTAATGCAAGTTGCTTTATATTAGGAATGTTCTTTAAGTCTACTGCATCTATAAGCCGATAAGTATAATCGTAAGGAACAACTGCTTCAAATTCCAAAACAGTTTCATAATTTGGTAGTTTCTTATCAATAATATCTTGTGATAATTCCCAATCAACTAATGTTACAAGTTCATTAATTGGAGATTTGGGAGTTAAACCATAGGATACATTTACTTGCAAGCGTGTGATATCTGTTAAAGTATTCTCTTTTGTAGTAGGAAAAATTCTTATACGTAGTTTCTGCTTTCCACTTTTTAGTATTGACAAATTCATTGGGATTGTTCCTGTAGATCCCCATTCTGTAAAATCATTATTTAAAAAAATATCATTTACAGTTAACTCTACACGACACCCTCCTTTGTTCACGTTAACATAATAAATCCTGTTTTCAGAATAATTCTTTAATGAATTAATAAGCTTCTCTTTCATTTTCATTTGATCTATATTTTTATTAGTTGATTGACAAGCTCCTGAGAACATTACGGTTAATAAAATCATAATTACTTCTAAACGTTTCATATTCTTCTTATTTTTTTATTATGTAATATTTTAAATCATCAACTAAGTTGGTTTTTTCTATTTCTCCATTACTATTTCTCTTACCTGCAATAAGGATTGATACTTTTTTTTTGCTTTTATATTTATTCACTTTCACATCAATAATAAGTACTAAAATAATACCACTAAAAGTAATTTCTGGTGCTAAATAGCAACCATTCTTATCATGCCCAATAGTTCCACCAAGAACAAAATAACTCTCGGCCATCCCAGCTACTTCAAAATCCGCTCTAAATACAAATACAACTCCAACTTGCCCTGAAACACTCGCTTTGATTTTTACTCCTAACTTAGCCTCAGAACTCAGTTCAGTTACACTATCTTCAGGGAGAAATTTGTGCTTAATTGAAAAACTTAATTCACCAAATAATTCAACAGACAAATTTATATTTGTGCCTAAAGTTTCTAAGCTCCAATCTAACACTTTTATTATTTGCCCTGCAACTGGTATATAAGTCGCAAGTGCTATTAAATCTAAACCTCCACTGCCTGAAAGTAATGGAGATGCGGCAATTTCAATTGAGCCTGCGATTTGAGTTCTTTGATCCTTATCCATTTCTAACCACCATTCACCACCAATTTCTATATTGGGATACTCGATAGTTAATATGATTGGACAGAATTTTGATTTAGGTAATTTATTTGCAATGCTTTTCAACTCTGATGCTCCTTTACTCGAACCACATCCCATGAGCATATCAATCCCTTGTTTAATTTTTGAAAACAAACTCACAAAGAATTTAATTTTATCGATATAATTTAAAGATAAATCATAGTTGCATTTATCATCATCCCATTGAGCAATCAATGATACTCCAAACTCAAACTCATCTTTAAACGTATTTCCTTTTTTTAGATTTCCGACTTTATTTGCTTCCTTTTGTGCTTGTTCAAAACGATGACCTTCAGGAAGATTTTTGTGTCTAATTTCATAAGCATTATTTGCGGTTAGATAAAACGATATTTTCCATTTTATATCGGGAAACATATCAAAAACAAGTGCTTTATGATGTCTACAGGTCTCAATAGTTAATTCAGCTTGCTGTATTAGCTCTTTTCGCTTAGGCCATATAAAAGGAAGCAGTTTCAATTCTACAGATTTTATAGGCGGAGGCAACAGCAAATCACTAAGTGCTATTTGATAATCATATTTAAGATTAAAATTTAGTTTTCCTTTATTTTCAATATCAATATATTGTTTAGTACCACTCCATAACAGAATTGCCTTATTAGTCGGATGGTGTTTCTTTATTCTACATGATTTGGTTTTATAATTGAATAAATCAATTTTTATATTTCTATGTCCTCCAATTATATCCAAATTTTCTATTTTCGTATTATATACTTCATCAAAAACTTGTCGAATATATTGTTTTTTATCTAATCCTGATTCATAATTTACTTTTATGCCAGTATACTTACATGGTTTAAAATTATTATCTACAATATATGGGTCACCTACAAACACGGGGACAAGCGGGGTACTTTCTATACGCTCAACAATAGAAGTATGAGATATTAATAATTCTTTTTTCAAAGTAACAAAATGCTTGCCGCCAAAACTAATGACTATACGTAACATTCTTATTGTTTTATCAGGATCATGTTGAAAATATTTATCTTCAATATGAACTGGAATACTAATAGTATTATCCACAACCCTATATGATCTATATTCGCTATAACCAACAACACTTTTAGAAGGCTTGTCGACATACAGTTTAACATCTACTGATTTGCCATTAAAGCCTGTTAGCTCTATAAAAGCAATGAAATGTTTATTCGTTTTAATTGGGATAAAAGTGTAATCAAGAATACTATCTTGTTCATACCAATCAACAGAAAGTAATTGTTTCTCTGATACTGGAACTATCTTTATTGTATCACAAAACTTTCCTATAAATGAAAATTCATTATCTATACGATCTATTATATAAACCTTAATTCCGCAACACTATTATAAAATATTTTTTTTAAGTACCTGAGCAACAAAAAGTTGCTCAGGATTTTGCCATGTCAGAGGATTCACTTAACTTAGTGTTGCAAAAAAATAATCAAACAAAACCTCATCAGGCATGGCAAAAATAAAATCCGAGAAGCTCACTCCTTTTGGAGGAATATTTTCAATCATGGAGCAATTTGACTCCACATTGTCATCTGTAATCGACTCGACACTCGGTCTAAGGTGTAGCTCGTTCGGTTATCAGTACAGTGAAATCGTCCGTTCCCTCATGAGTATCTACTTCTGTGGTGGCTCATGCATTGAGGATGTCACTACTCATTTGATGAACCATCTCTCGCTCCATCCGACACTTCGTACTTGTAGTTCTGATACTATCCTCAGAGCGATAAAGGAACTGACGCAAGGAAACATCTCATACACATCAGATACGGGTAAGAACTACGATTTCAACACGGCTGACACACTCAATACCTTACTGCTCAATTGTATGTTTGCATCCGGCCAACTGAAGAGGGCGAGATGTATGATGTTGATTTCGACCATCAGTTCATAGAGACTGAGAAGTATGATGCAAAGCCTACATACAAGAAGTTCCTTGGTTATCGCCCTGGCGTGGCGGTTATTGACGACTTGATTGTTGGCATTGAGAATAGCGATGGTAACACCAACGTTCGTTTTCATCAGAAGGACACGCTGAAGAGATTCTTTGAGAGATTTGAGCAGAACGGACTTACAATCAATCGTTTCAGAGCTGATTGTGGATCATGTTCCGAGGAAATCGTGGAGGAAATAGAGAAACAGCAAATCCTTCTATATCCGCGCAAACCGCTGCAGTTCGCTCTACAATGACATCTTTGCTCTTAGAGGCTGGAAGACTGAGGAAATCAATGGCATTGAGTTCGAATTGAACTCTATTCTTGTTGAGAAGTGGAAGGGTAAAGCATACCGACTTGTGATTCAAAGACAGAAACGGATGGACGGTGTGCTGGATCTTTGGGAAGGAGAATACACATACCGTTGTATCCTGACTAACGACTATGAATCTTCCACAAGAGAAATTGTCGAGTTCTATAACCTTCGTGGAGGAAAGGAACGTATCTTCGATGATATGAACAATGGTTTCGGGTGGGACAGATTGCCCAAATCCTTCATGGCAGAGAACACTGTGTTCCTTCTTCTTACGGCACTTATCCGTAATTTCTACAAGGCCATTATCCACAGACTTGACGTAAAGAGGTTCGGACTCAATGCAACAAGTCGCATAAAAGCGTTTGTCTTCAGGTTTGTCTCTGTACCAGCCAAGTGGATCAGAACATCAAGGCGGTATGTGCTGAATATCTATACCTGTAATAATGCTTACGCAGATATTTTTCAGACTGATTTTGGATAACGCCTACAACTTATGGGTATGATACTGCGTATTGCCTCAAGTCGCATAGTGGGGCAAGGGGATATTGTGGGCAGAAGTGGGTATTTCAGCCTCAATTTATCTGCTAATTCAGTGATGAGAGGACGTTTAGACGCAAGAAGGACGCTGAAGAGCTTAGTTGCGGATTTGAGGAAAATGATATCTTAACACTACATATCGCAAGACCTCACAATGAAAAAGATTTGAATATTTATAAATTAGCTATCAGTAAGTATGAAGAAGGTGTTTTTTTAAAGAATGATTTAATACCTGAACAGCATAGAACACAAAAAAACACTAAAGACTTTCTTGATAGATTTAAAGTTGTAGGTAAAATTCCTCACACACTGATAGCTCATATAGCAAAAGATGGACATCATTTTATATATAATAGTTTAGATCAAATTAGGTCTATATCTGTTCGCGAAGCAGCAAGAATTCAATCTTTTCCGGATAATTATTATTTTGAAGGGGAAAAAGAAGTGGGGAATCGAACTTCTGCTTTTAAACAAATAGGTAATGCTGTTCCTCCATTAATGGCTCAAAAAATAGCATTGAAAATACGAACTCTTTTAAATGACATACCATGAATCAACATATTTTTTCTTTTAAAGCTAATAGTCATATACTAAGTTTATTAGGCGATGAATTAATAGGTAGCGATAATCTTGCAATATTTGAATTAGTGAAAAATTCGTATGATGCAGACGCCAGCCATGTAAAAATAATTTTCGACAACATCAATACTCCTGAAGCAACTATAACAATTGAAGATAATGGATGTGGTATGTCTCTCGAAACAATTGAAAAATCATGGCTCGAAATAGGGACAGACTTCAAAAGAGGGAAAAATAAAAAAATCAGTCGCAAATATAAACGAAATTCATTAGGAGAAAAAGGAGTGGGACGGCTAGCTGTACACAAATTGGCTACTGCTATAGTTTTAGAAACTAAGGAAGAAGGTGTTCTATTTGGTCATACTTTTGCTATAAATTGGAAAGACTTAATAAAAAACACAATGTATATAGAAGATACAAAAGTTTCTGTTTCGGATTGTCCCAATACAACTTTTATAAATAAACAACATGGGACACGAGTCATTCTATCCAATCTAAGAAGAAAGACATGGCTAAGAAAGGATTTCAGAAATTTAGCTAGAACCATCAATACTTTAATCAGCCCTTTCGAAAAAAACAAAGACAATTTCTCTGTAGAATTAGTATTACCAGAAGAACAAGAGAACTGGATAAAAGACATATTCAATATTAATGATATAATTGAATCGGCTATTTATCATTTCAAATTTTTCATCAATAAGAATGGAGAGTATACTTGGATATATAAATTTGTACCCCCTTCAGTATTTGGGCTTGAATGTTCTAAAAAAGCCGTATACCATGATAAACTACTACTTGATAACAATAAAAATTTAACATTAAAAGCTAACGACTTAAATCAAATAGGAACAGTTGCTGGAGAGTTTCATGTATTCAATTTATCATCGGATATATTGAATACGTTTAACCAATCCGAAACGATCAGAAAATATTTAAAAGAAAATGCAGGAGTTCGCATTTATAGAGATGGTATACGTGTTTACAATTATGGTGAGCCCGGAAATGATTGGATGGGATTAGATATAGGTCGTACGAATAACCCCAGTTCAAAATTTAGTAATAATACGATCTTAGGTGCATTCAGTCTGGATTTAAAAACGAGTACAGGGCTTCAAGAAAAAACAAATAGAGAGGGATTTGATGAAAATGAAATATACGAACATTTTAAAGACTTATGTTATAATATTGTAAATGATTTCGCAATAAAGGCACAACGTGATCGAGAAAAACTTGATTTTGCAATAAAAAAAGATAAACCTATAAAAAAAATCGGCTTTTCAGAGTCGATTAATGAACTTAAAGAACAGGTGCAAAAAAGAAATCTTGAACCTGAGTTAGGAAAAACGATTCTCAAAGTAGAAAAAGATTATCTCGAAATGCGGGATGTTATGATAAATTCCGGCATGGCAGGATTGAATCTTGGGTTAGTTTTCCATGAAGTTGAAAGAGAAATAAGATATATAAACGAAGATATAAAAAGGGGAAGTGACTTGCACGAGGTATCAGTTAAAATAACCAATATTATGCAACTGCTTGATGGATTTGCTCCAATACTCAGACAGCAAAATCGCTCAGCAGAAAATATATCAGCAATTTTCCAACGTGTATACAAACTAACTAAAAGCCGTTTTAAATACCATAGAATAGTATTTTCTTCACCTTTATTGTCGAAGGAGTCTGAAGATTTCCAATTAGTTGGGCAATCCAATTTATTAGTAAGTGCAATTAATAATTTAATTGATAATTCAATATATTGGACTAGAATAAAAAGAGAAAAAGAAGAAAATAGCGAATATATACCATATATATATGTATCTACAAATACAACAGAGTTTAATGGACCTGCTTTAATTATTGGCGACAATGGAGATGGATTCAAATTACCACCTGAAGATTTAACTCGCCCTTTTGTCACCACTAAGCCTGGTGGAATGGGATTAGGATTGTATTATGCTAGTTTAGTAATGGAAATGTATGGAGGAAAACTTTTATTTATAGATCCCAGAGATTACGATATACCGTCCACTGTAACAGGGGCAGTCTTAGCCTTAGAATTTAAAAAAGAACACTAGAATATGACAGACTCTAATTTTCAAATAATAGCAGTTGATAACGACTCTAGGGAGTTGGATAAAATAAGAAAGGCATTTGATTTATTAAAGACGCCATGTCTCCCTATATTATATAATGAAGGTGATAATATTGATGAGAAATATTCAAATATAAGAATTGCTTTCTTTGATATAAATCTCGGAGGGCTAGGCAATCCTGCAGATCCTCTCCTTTGTAATATAATAGCATCAGCATTAAAAGAGATTTTGGATAAAAATAATGGTCCATATGCTCTTATTTTTTGGAGTCTACATATTAGTAAATTACCAATAATAAAAAAATATATAGAAGAAAGAGAGAAAGATGATATCCCCAGTCCGCTAGTTATTGATACCATCAATAAAGCACTAATCAACAATGTTGATGAACTAAAAGCGGAAATACAAAGAGTATTGGCAAATTCGACTCTTAATGCGATGTTAGATTACGAGAAGAAAGCCCATGATGCAGCTTCAAAAACAATAAATTCCCTTTTTTCATTAATTCCTAGAGGAAATGACAAATGGGGAGAAAATATTATCTTTGAAAATAATTTTGATCTTATCTTTTCCAAAATGGCAGCTAATACTATGGGCATAAAACTTGCAAGAAAGACACCTGTAATAGCCATTCAAAGAGCTTTATTTCCTATATTACAACATAATATAAAAAAGCAGACTTATCTTCCGTTTGGATTAACAAATTATCCTCATTAAATCAGGATGCCAAGCTTAAATTTCCTTCCGATTTTAAAACGGAAGCATTAAATACTATCTATCATATAGATAATGATAAGTCACACTTGAAGAAAGATGAGAGAGGTGTTGTTATTAAAGTAAAGAAAACCTCTACACTATTCAAAAATATATTTGGGAAAAAGAAAAATGAACTTATAAAAGAATACTTTAGTTTTCCTTCAATAAAAGGAAAAAAAGAGGAAGAAGTTGAGAGTATTAGACTCCAATATATTGAAAAATGTATTCCTGTATTTGTAGAGATTAGTGCTAGCTGTGATTATGCTCAACAAAATCCAAGAGCTTTAAAATATTTGTTTGGTATTAAATATCCAATAGATCCAACAATAGCTAAACCTTCTAGTGGTGAATATAAATTTTTCACTCCTTCTTTTCTTCTAAATGATGAAAAGTTCGCTATCATATTAAATTTTAGATATATATATGGCTTTCAGATAACAAATGCGATTCTAGATGAAATAATATTTAAGTTAAGTGACAACTTAATTAATCAAATAGGAAATAGATATGCCAATTATGCATCAAGAATAGGAATTATATCACACGAATGAAGAATATCTGGACATATGAAGAGCATATTTTGGCATTTAATCTTTACTGTAAAATTCCTTTCAGCAAGATAAATGCTAATTATCCACCTGTAAAGGAGTTGGCTAAAATTATTAATCGTTCTAATAGCTCTGTCGCTATGAAACTTGCTAATTTTGCAAGGTTAGATCCTGCATTGAAAGCAAGAAATATTTCAGGTTTAACCCAAGGAGCCAAGGGAGAAAAGATTATCTGGGAAAAATTCAACAATGATTGGGAACAATTATCTTATGAAAGTGAATGTATACTTGCTAAATATAAAAATAAATCTATCGAATATGAACTATATGATATTCCATTGTACCTTGAAGGGAGAGAAAGGGAGATTATCGTCAGACAAAGAGTAAATCAATCTTTTTTCCGAAAAATGATCTTAGCATCTTATAATAATAAGTGTTGTGTTACAGGTAGTAATTATGTTTCTCTTTTATCAGCGTGTCATATTAAACCTTGGAATAAGGATGTTAAAAATAGGATGAACCCACAGAATGGTCTTTGCATGAATATATTACTTCATTATTCATTTGACCAAGGACTATTTACAATAACAAATGACTACAGAATTTTGCTATCAAGAGAAGTATACAGCCTAAACGACCCTTTTATGTCAAAAAATCTTCTTTCTTACGAAAATTGCAAAATAACTTTACCACAGAAATTCATTCCTGAAAAAGTATTCTTAGAGTATCATTATGACACAATATTCAAAAAATAGTATTCAATGACCGATATTTACACAAAGGATAAACGTTCTAAAATAATGTCTAATATTGGCTCTGTAAGCACGAAGCCTGAAATAATTATTCGTAAATCACTTTTTTCAAAAGGATTTCGCTATAGGATTAATTACAAAAAATTACCTGGAAAACCCGATATTGTACTCCCCAAATATAGAACAGTAATATTTGTGCATGGTTGTTTTTGGCATGCTCACTCTAATTGTAAAGACTCCCATCTCCCAAAATCGAATATTGAATTTTGGGAAAATAAAATATCATCAAATATCAATAGAGATAAAAACAATATAGAGCAACTAGTTGATTTAAAGTGGAATATTATTGTTATATGGGAGTGCGAAATTAAAAAGAAAAGTTTGGAAAGTCTTATTGAGGAAGTTGCAAATTGTATATTGACTAAAACATCAAGGTAATATCATATCAAGAGTTTTTTGATCTTATTAGTCATATTTCAGAATATTCATTATCTTTACCCCCAGTATTCTCCATGAGCAAACTACCGCAAAAGCACGTAGCAAATTAGTGGGATAATTCATGGGATATGCTTGAAGCTAAAAATATAACGTTTTAAATATCAGTGTGGTAACTCTATTAGGAGAATCCCAGGCGGATCACCAAGAAGCTGGACAAAACCAGACAAAGAAAAGACAACTCCTACAATATCAAGGTATTGCAGGAGTTTTTTCTTTGTATAAAGTCCGTGACCTAAGACACGAAATGGTCACAAAAAGACATACTTTCGTGACCAATTCGTGACCTGTCCGACCTTTCGGATTTTAGGTCACGGAATGTCTGAAATTGTCGGTTTGTTGTCTTGATTTGTCCGTACTGCAAATATCTCATTTTCAGTTCATCAATTTAATTTTGTAACTAAAAAAGAGATTATGAGAAGTACTTTCAAGCTACTCTATTTCGTCAAACGAAATGCAGTAAAGAAGAACGGCAACGCACCGATTATCGCACGTATCACTATCGACCAAGTTGTAGCCCAGTTCAACACCAAACTGGAAATAAATCCGGCTCACTGGAGCGTGAAGTTAGGCAAGGCTTCCGGCAGAACCGCAGAAGCCGTACATATCAATTCTATGCTGGAAAGCATCCACAGCACGGTACCCCAACAAGACTAAATGGTTGATTTATAATATTGAAGCAATATAATACTGGCGAAAAGAAAAACAGAAGTTTGTCATTTACTATCCTTCGTCCATTCGTTTGACTAAGCTGTCTTGCAAACGGCTAAGATATGCCGTCCAATCCTTCTTCCGTTCTTTCATGGCAATATAAGCGGCATAATAATCGCCTAACTCCATTTAGAGCACCGTACTGAGAAAATTCATCATTTCTTTTATTCCCACGTTGCCATTGTTAATGCCACCCGAAGAAACAAGGTTGAGAAATTCAGGTCTTTATCGAATTGTGCGCTATCGGTACATAGGCGTAAATCAAACTTTCCACGAACAACATAATATTCATCATACAAGGTCGAATGAAAACGATAATATTGGTAAAAGTCCAGATTACGGTTAAAGAAGCAGGTCAGGTTATCCAGTTCTTTACTTAATATAGTTTCTGATTACATCATTACTACCATCGGGGCATTGTGTTTCTATCCGATAAATCTTATAGAAGGAATGAATTTGCAGTTTTGTTTTTAAATCATTGAGAACCGCTTGCAAACGACGCACTATTGAAAGAAAAGTTTCAACAATATCATAACCGTAGAGGTCGATTTCAGATATATTGACCTCTATTTCAGCTAACATGTTATTAACCAGTTCTTTCATTTTACTACTTTAATAGTTTTGTAAATTTAGACTCAGTACAAATACTTAAATCCGTAGTTACAAACTTCCCATTGTAAAAAAGAGAAAATATAGTAGCTGGTGTAGGAGAGTTTTGTGCTTGCTCTCTCGTTTCCAATTTAATTACTTTCAAAGGAATATTTATTTCTTGCGCAAGAACACGCAACACTCCATTTACATAATAATCCGTATATGGGCAACGATTAGAATAATAAGCCACTATTCCCAGTTTGTCGGGGCATTCTCCACTTTTGACGCAATCATTAAAATATGGAACTGCACTATTCTCATGAAAACTCATTACCAACAATGAAAATCCATTTGGAAGTTTTTCTATTTCCTTAAAGCCATGTTGCAGCAACCATTTCGTATCACTCATAAAATGGTTCTTTTTTGTACCTACAACAGTAACCAATCCATTTTTTTGTTGCTTTTTTGCATCTTCAATCACAAATTGGAGCAAATTATATCCATGCCCTTGACCTTTATACTGCCCTGAAACCCAAAAACAATTAATCATTAAATAATTAGGGGCAGTAACCGGAAGCCACGCATATTCAGCAGGAACATATTCTATAAAAACTTTGGCTCGTGCATCAAGCCGCCTAAAAACATAGCCATTAGCAAATTCCTTTTTTAGCCATTCCTTTTTGGACTCATATCCTTCCAAGCATTTTTTGTCAGAGAATGCGCAGCAGATATGTTCTTTATCTATATTATCCTCTGTTAGAGTTATATATTTAGGTAAACTATTTTCCATGCTTTTATTTATTTTATCGGTATGTAGATTTTTGTGATACTCTCTTTTTTATTTTCTTTTGAATAATTGATATACTCCTCAAAAGACATCCCATGACGAAGTGAATATTCTTGGCTTACGTTAATGATGTTATACCAGTCCTGCAAATCTGTATAATACCCCTGCAACGTATAGACCGCATATTTACCTTGTGGTAGCCGGATTGTACCAAATTCACAAGTAGGCATAATTTCCTTTTGTACCGATGCACAAGCATAGAAACGACATTGATTAGGGTTTGTCACATTAGGGTCGTCAAAACTTAACCCAATAAAACGTGTATCGGGCAGAAGTAAGTCATTGCTCTTTAAGAAATGTATCAATTTACTCCATACTGTTTCATAAGGTTCTTCCTCTCCGTACTTACCCCATATACGGATATATACTAAATTTAATCCCTCGAAATTGTAGACTTCAGAATGCAATTCGCACTCCTTTCCATCATGTTCGCACTCTTTTAATCGCATCCTTAATCTGCTGATATATGTTTTGGGAGAGATACCAAATTGTTTCTTAAATGCTTTGGAGAACGATTGCGGATTATCGTAGCCGACTAACCCAGCCAAATTCTGTAAACTCATGTCTTCAGTTTGCATATATAGTACAGCTCGTTCTACTCGTTGCCTCGCCACATAAGAGTATAATGGTTCATCCAAAGCAGAACTCATCATACGGAGCAATTGCCGTTGAGACATATTTACTATGTCGGCTATTACATTCAATTGCAATGGCTGATGCAGATTAAAATTTATGTAATCAATTACTTGATTGACTTTCTGTTTGTATATATTTTCAGTGCTACTTTTCATCTATAACGATATAATTTGCAAATATATAGAGTTCATACAAATGTATGATTGTCCAATCTCGCCAATTTTAGAAATCTTAGGTTACGGTTTTAGGAGGTTATGTCAAAACGTTGGCACAACCTCGTTTTTTTAAAGACATCTACGACGTAATGAGTTGGCTGGAAACTTTATAAGCATACCGATGCTTCAGAACAAAAAGCAGAATCACAATGATTGTCAAAGCCTCCGAGAGTGGCATTGCCAACCAGATTCCCGACACACCCAAGAACTTCGGCAACAAAATAAAACTCGGAATAAGGAAAACAAAGCCACGCAACAAAGCAAAAATCGTAGCTGGCTTTATTCTTTCAACACTCTGAAAATAACCTACCACAGCAATATTCACAATGAAAAAGACAAAGCCGCTTGCAAAATAGGGGAAACCGTGTATCGCTATCTTCGCCGCTTCACTGTCAAGACTGATGAAAAGGCCAACCAGCAGATAAGGATAAACAGTGAATGCCACCGTTGCAACCACACCGCAAACCACAGCCGTCAGCAACGCAATACGTTCCGCCGTCATCACTCTTTCCTTGTAGCCCAGTCCGAAATTATAGCTGATAATAGGCTGGGCAGATTGTGCAATAGCATTACCTACCATGAAAACAAAAGGAATATAATAGCACGCTATACCGAATGCCCCTACGCCATCGTCCCCCAGATAGGACATAAATACCTGGTTCCCGACGAACATAAGCACAGCAAGCGTTGCCTCTCCCAATAAGGCAGAAGAACCGATACGCCACTGGTAACCAATATTCCGCACGGAAAGCCGCAGGCTCTTGACACTCCATTTGAGTGGTTGTAAGCGCAAATGCCGAGCATAAAACAGTAGATAGACCATCGCCACCAGTCCGCCAACCATGATGCTGATGGAAGTGGCAAATGCCGCTCCCATGACCCCCCAGCCAAAAGGAAAGATAAACAGCCAGTCGAGCACCACATTGATTACAGCCGTAATCAGGCTGCACAACATAGCCAGCTTTGGAGAACCGTCCAGGCGGATGACAAACAGCGACACCGTTATCCATATCTGAAAGACCCATGACGGAACAAACCACAGCAGATAATCCGTCACCATAGGCAACAGATGTTCGGAAGAGCCGAGCATCCGGGCTGTTTCTGCCGGAAAAGCCATCATCAAAACAGAGGGTATCAAAGCTACAATCGTTACAAACAGTAATGCTTGTGTCACATTCAACCGAGCAGACTTGCTTTTGCCTCTCGACAATTGGATAGAAGCGACCACAGAACACCCGGCACCAACCATAAGCCCGATTCCCGTAAAAAGCATCAGTAAAGGGACACAGATATTTACGGCCGCAATCCCGTCGCTACCTACTCCATGCCCGACAAATATCCCATCAATCGCTGTTACGGCCGACATACTGAGCATACCCAGCAACGTAGGAACAAAATATTTCCGAAACAATGTAAACACATTCAGTGTACTCAAATCAATTGCATCTCTTTTCATGTTCAACTATATTTATAGGTTATTGTCTTGCCCAAAAGCAAAAAAATGCCGGATAAAATGATTGGTTTTACCCAGTCATCTTATCCGGCATTTTTACAGCCCTCCGATGAGGATTACAAAACTCTTTTGGTTTTCTAATTCGCGTGCAAAGGTGGGACTTCTTTTTCAAGTATCCAAATATTCATGATTTCTTTCACTGAAAAAGCAGCAAAACATGAACATTATCCACTACCATATCACTCTTTTGAAGGTAGACACACAGCCAATGAAAGACAGTCTATCAGTCTTTCATTGCTCTAACATAGGCTGTCAATACACTGAATAAATGATAGTTAGGCATGCGCACTATTGTGGTACGACTTCTCCACAAGCATGAAGAAGCCGTACCACAATAGTGAAGAAACTGCATCACAACCGTGCACAATAGTCATTAATAAGCTTTTAGTAGGAGAAAGAGCTGTTCTTTGCGGAAAGAAGACCAGCCATTTGCACAAGAAAAAACAGCATGCAAGCAAAGTTTGCCTACATACTTGCATGGCATCTGCTTACATACTGTAAAATGCGGTATAACAAACAATTAGAAAGCACCATGCAAGCATGTAAGCAAAATGTGTGGTAAACCTATTGTATCTCTTTTCATTTTGCGATGACTCCATAGTAAACCATGTTATCAATACGCTTCTGATAAATCTGGTTATTCTGCAGCAGATACCCCAAGGCCAAACACAAATCCACATCCCTGAACTTCGTCAGTTTCTGCAATTCAAAGATTGTACACTTCTTAAGATTGCACAAAATGGAATATACCATTTTCATATTATTGGTCGCCTTCTCAATACTCTTCATATTATTATCTTATTATTAGTTCCTTTCTTAAAATGATATCCTATATTATCTACTCAAATATAAGATAAAGACAGAGCAATGACAAACATTGCCCATTCTTTTCATTTCAGATAACATTCTTTGAACTACATATACCTAAAATCTGCAAAAAATATAGAACTTTATAAATATCAACACTTTATAGAAAGGTATATTCACATTATACTATATCCGGAAACGATTATGTTGGTATAATCAAGGTACTATTATATGCTTGCCTTCGGGAGTGACTACTACCGAGCCCATTTTGATGTAATGTTTCCCTTCCGGCGAAACTATTACCTTTGTTTCGCTACTCTTGTCGGAAGATTCTTTTTTCTCATTCATGAAACTCTTGTCCCGCGAAGTGGTAACCGGATAAGTATCCTCCAGATAGCTCTTCATTTCGTCCACTTTTCCGTCTTTGAACCACACCTTGACAGCCGACCACCCCGCAGGAGTATAAGCGCGGAATGTCCAAGCCTCTCCCTCCTTATTCAAATCTCTAAATGCAGGCTCTCCTAAAATGGTACACACCTCTTTAAAGCTCATACCACGTTCAATGCTGCTCAACTGCTTATAATCAAACCCGTAGCTTTCATAAATGCCACAGCCCATCACCAAGACAGCGAGTAACAAGCCTAAAACAACTGACATCTTTTTCATAATAGAAAGTTTTAGTATTTATCCATACAGCAAATGTAGTATGATAAAAACCTCCTTTTCCGTGATTCTCTCTATTTATACATAGGGATTTCCCTATCAGTTTATCTGTATCTTTACAACCTATAAAGAATATCATCCCAGCCCCGTTCCAATGAGCAATATCAAGTCGGAAGGGGCCACCACCGTATGGTTGGCAACCGGCAAAGACAGTCTTAAAACAAAGGTGCAGCCAATCCGAAAGCAGGTTTGTGCTTTCAGGAAGAAGGAAACAGCGTAGTGCTCACCGGTAAGGTGGAGATAAAGGCCCGGCAGCTCCCAATTATGTATTACTGAAATTCAAAGGACACCATGCCACCATTTGGATTGACGGACATTTTGTACGCAGAAATCTTTAAGAAGAGCATTCTGTTCCTCATCTGATGTCTTGCATGGGGGAATTAGAACTATAACCCCTTCGTTATCACCGGCAATCCGAAAGCTCCTTTCTGCAAAGTCAAGACTTTCGGTTTGTCTTTTCGTGCTTTGTTGTATGTGGCTGTGGAAACATGCAAGGTCTCTATCGCTCCATCCTCGAAAGCCACCTTTAAGTAATACTCCTTACGTACTCCGTCCGACACATAACGATGCTTGCCTACTTTACGTCTCTTTTCATGTTCTTTTATCAGCTTCTCAAGTACGGTGACCGTCACCTCCTTTGTCGAAGCAGGAGCCGCCATCTGATAATTTCCTACCAGAAAAAGCGAACAACTGATGACACCCACGCACACCACATGACACAATATATTCACTGCCTTTTGCTCCATCGTTGTCAGCCATATCCATTTTTTATATAGAGGAAGTGTAACGACTGCCACCACAAGTCCCACCCCTACGGGTATCCACACAGCAGCCAACGTATCTTCATAGATGTTATATCCGATGCAGCCCAAAGCTACGACCAGTACAAACATCAGAAAACGGAGTATTTTTATAAACAGTTCTTTCATTGCCGCGCTTATATTTTTGGCAAATATAAAAAGAAATATCGTTCGGTCGACTGTCAAGTCTGTTCAATCTACATGAACTAACTTGCTTGATAGAATGTTATAACTACAATAACTAAAACAGAAAATATCATGGAAAAGAGCTTAATTCATAGTAATGAACTGCATTTTATCAGTAAGAAACGCATTCATCAAGCAGTAGAGAAAATGGTTGAGTCATTGGATTTGGCTGCGGGTTCCACAACCGGCTTCAACATCTATGCAGTAGTGGAGAGCTATTTCACGGATTTGGAAAAACGAAAAGAAATCAATCAGCTGCTCAACCTGGAACAAGATGTCTGCGAAGAAATAGAGGCAGAATTAAGTTATAAATAAACTACGGAGTTACCGACTACTATTAAGTTACGGGCTACAAGTTGTCCTGCATTATCATACTGCAGGACAACTTGTAGCCCGTAACTTATAGTGGCTGATAGCTAATAAATTGAAACTTGTAGCCCACTCAGTCTTTCGCCTGATGCACCGTCAACTGCGGGAATGGGAAGTCGATACCTTCCTCGTTGAATACGGAGTAAATCTTCTTGTTCATATCAAAATAAACGCCCCAGTAGTCTCCGCTCTTCACCCAAACACGAATCACCACATTCACACTGCTGGCATCCAGGGCATGAAGAGCCACAAACGGCTCGGGAGTATTCAAGATACGGCTGTCTTCGGAGATGATACGACGCACGGTGCTCTCTACCTTGTCATAGTTCTCACCATATTCTACACCGATCACCCAATCTACACGACGCGTATCCTCACGGCTGTAATTAGTCACTGTACCACTGCTCAACGCACCGTTAGGTATATAGATTACCTTATTGTCGGCTGTGGTCAGAATCGTATGGAAGATTTGAATCTCACGTACCGTTCCGGACACTCCCTGGCTTTCAATCCAGTCGCCTACCTTGAAAGGACGGAACAACAGTACAATCAATCCACCCGCAAAGTTCTGCAAGTTTCCGGAAAGTGCCATACCGATAGCCACACCGGCAGATGCCAACAAAGCTGCAAATGAAGTAGTTTCCACTCCCAATTTGCCGATAACGGCAATAATCAGCAGAATGGTCAGCAAGATATTGACTAAACTTTTCACAAAGCTCTGGATACTGGCATCCACATGTCTTTTTGCCAATAACCTCGCCAGCATTTTCCTAAGAAAGGAAATCAAGAACCGTCCTACCACAAAGATGATGACAGCTCCAATAATACGTCCACCGGCACTTACGCCCCAATCTATCAATTGCTGAAGGAATATCTGCAGTTTGCTGAAACCATCGTCAGCAACTTGGGCAGCAAAGGCTGCCATGAATAAAGATGATAACATAACTATATTCTTTTTTTAAAATTAATGCTACAAAATTAACAAATAACTCTGAGTTTCGTTCACTTAACTTGCCACTTTCGACGAAAACTCCTACCTTTGCCCCGATTTCAACTAAGGGGTGCCCTAATACGACGGGCTGAGATCATACCCATTAACCTGATCCGGGTAATGCCGGCGGAGGGAAAAGAAGAAAAGTTCCCCTTTTCTGTATTCATCTAAACGAAACAATTGCAAATGAAGAGACATGCAATGGCGGTCTGCCTCCTGACGGCAGCACTGGGTGTCTGTGCGCAGGCACAAGAACAAGACAGCCTGCGGGTGATAAACCTGCAGGAAGTGGAAGTCATCTCCACACGTGCCACAAACAGCACACCGGTGGCATTCACCAATATAGGCAAAGAACAACTGAAAAAACAGAATTTCGGACAAGACCTGCCGTATCTGTTGAGTATGACACCCTCCGCCATTACTACCAGCGATGCCGGTGCCGGGGTGGGTTACACCACGCTGAGAGTCCGCGGAACAGACGGCACACGCATCAACGTCACCGCCAACGGTATTCCCATCAACGACGCGGAGAGTCACACGGTATTCTGGGTCAACCTGCCGGACTTCGCCTCCTCCGTCAAGGACATGCAGGTGCAACGCGGAGCTGGTACCTCAACGAACGGTGCAGGAGCTTTCGGTGCCAGCATCAACATGCAGACGGGTGATTTCTCCATGAAACCCTATGCAGAATTCAACGGTTCCTACGGCTCCTTCCATACGCACAAGGAGACGGTGAAAGTGGGAACGGGACTCATCAACAATCATTGGTCGTTCGATGCGCGGCTCTCCAACATCAGTACGGACGGGTATATAGACCGGGCATCTGTGGGACTGAACTCCTATTATCTGCAAGGAGGATACTACAATGACAATACCTCCGTCAAACTGATAACCTTTGCCGGCAAAGAGCGCACTTACCACGCATGGAACTATGCCAGCAAGGAGGAGATGGAACGTTACGGACGGCGTTACAATTCCTGCGGATTCATGTACGCCACCGACCGGGACGGCCATGTATACAGCAAAGAATATTATAAAGACGACAACGGCGAGAAGCATTACCTCACGGACGAAGGAGGTGCACTGCATTTCTATGACGACCAGACCGACAACTATACGCAGAAGAATTACCAGTTGCTGTTCAACCACAATTTCACCTCGCAATGGAATCTGAATATCGGCCTGCATTACACCAAAGGCGACGGGTACTACCAGGAATATAAAGGCGAACGCTCGTTGACAGAGTACGGCATGTCGCCTTTCGAATACAATGGCGGCAAGGTAGAAGTAAGCGACCTTATCCGCAAGAAGGCAATGGACAACTGGTTTGGCGGTGGAATCTTCTCCGTAAGCTACAAAGCCGACCGTCTGCATGCCTCGCTAGGCGGTGCACTGAATCGCTATGACGGCGACCACTTTGGAAAAGTGCTTTGGGTAAAGAACTATATCGGCGAACTGAACCCCGACCACGACTACTACCGCAACAACGCCACAAAGAATGACGGCAATATTTATCTGAAAGCCAATTATGAACTGGTAAGCGGCCTCAGCGCCTACCTCGACCTGCAATACCGCCACATCGACTACAAGATAAACGGACTGAACGACAAGTACAACTGGACTGCCACCACTCCGGGAATGCAGAAGCTGGACATCGACGAAGACTTCGACTTCTTCAACCCGAAAGCCGGACTGTCCTGGCAAATCGACCGCAACCACCGCCTATACGGTTCGTTCAGCGTAGCCCATAAAGAGCCTACGCGCAACAACTACACCGACGGCTACTTCACCGAACATCCCAAGGCTGAGCGCTTGTTCGACTACGAACTGGGATATACCTTCGCCAACTCATGGCTCCATGCGGGTGCCAACTTCTACTATATGGACTATAAAGACCAGCTGGTACTGACGGGAGAGCTGAACGAGATAGGCGAAGCCATGGCCAGCAACGTGCCCGACAGCTACCGTACGGGTATTGAACTGATGGCTGGCATCAAACTGGACTGCGGCTTGCAATGGGACATCAATGCCACACTCAGCAAGAACCGTGTGCAGAACTTTACCGAGACACTTTTTGAAAACGAGGAGGCAGGGTCGGAAGCATGGGTCATCGAACACGGAGATACCCCCATCGCATTCTCTCCCGACTTCATACTGAACAACCGCTTCGGCTATACGTTCAAGGGATTCGAAGCCTCGTTACAGTCACAATATATCAGCAAGCAATACATGAGTAACGCCAAGCAAGAGGAGTGCACGCTGGATGCTTATTTCGTAAGCAACCTGAATCTGTCCTATACCTTCAAGTTGCCTAAAGTAAAGTCGATAACCATAGGGTGCACTATCTATAATCTGTTCAATGAAGAATACGAGAATAACGGATACGCAGGCAGCGGATACTATCTCGACGATAACGGAGGAAAAGTCCGTTACAACTATGCCGGCTACGCTGCCCAGGCGGGAACGAATGTATTGGGACATATAGCAATCAATTTCTGATGGAACATATTCTTGAGATTATAGGCACTGTGGTCGGGATTCTCTATCTCTGGTTGGAGTACCGGGCAAGCATTTATCTTTGGATAGCGGGCATCATTATGCCTGCCGTCTATATTTTTGTCTACTATGATGCGGGGTTGTATGCAGATTTCGGCATCAACATCTATTATCTGGGTGCTGCCATCTACGGCTGGATGATGTGGAAGTACGGAGCATTTCTGCGCCGGACTATCTTGCGGCGGAAAGGTGCAGGACAGAAAGGAGAGGACACAAGAACAGAAGAACAAAAACTGGAACTTCCTATCACCCATATGCCGGCGCGCTACTTGCTGCCGCTTACCGCCGTATTCATCGCCGCTCTGCTTGGCATTGCCTGGATATTGATAAACTTCACGGACAGCAATGTGCCCTGGCTGGACTCCTTCACCACCGCACTGAGCATAGCCGGCATGTGGATGCTGGCACGGAAATATGTAGAGCAATGGTGGGCATGGATTGCGGTAGATGCCGTTAGCGCCGGACTGTACATCTACAAAGGACTTGATTTTACAGCCGGACTATATGCCCTTTACACAATTATAGCTATCTTTGGCTACTTCAAATGGAGGAAAATGATGAACAAGGATGAAGGATTAGAGATTAGGGATTAAGAAAGACATGAAAGACGAACTATCAACGAGCAACGAGCAATTATTAACTATTGATGCCGTAGTTTTGGCGAATGGGGAATATCCTGCAAGTCCCCTACCTTTAAAGATATTGGCGGAAGCGCCTTACGTGGTTTGTTGCGACGGCGGAGCGGACGAATACATCCGCCGGGGCCATACTCCCGACGTAATCATCGGCGACGGTGACTCCCTCAGTGATGAAAACCGCCGGAAGTTCGGACATATCCTACACCGTATCAGCGACCAGGAGACCAACGACCAGACTAAAGCCGTCAACTTCCTGCTGGCGAAAGGCAAACGCCGTATCGCCATCATCGGTGCCACGGGCAAACGTGAAGACCATACACTGGGAAATATCAGCCTGCTCATCGACTATCTCCGTGCCGGAGCCGATGTACGTACCTATACCGATTACGGCATCTTCATCCCCTGCCGGGGTACCCGCACCTTCCCAAGCCATCCCGGACAGCAAGTATCCATCATCAACTTCACTGCACACGGTCTGCATGGCAAAGGACTGGTCTATCCCCTCAGCGATTTCACCAACTGGTGGCAAGGCACACTCAACGAATGCACCAGTACAGAATTCACCATCGAGGCGGAAGGGGAATACCTGGTATTCGTCACTACTTCTTCGCTTCCGCCACTTCAACAAAGTACACGCTGATACAAATCATGGCAATGGCAGCGGCTTGCGTCCAACTGAAACGGTCTTGCCCCAAGGTGAGGGAAACAACGGTAGTCACCACCAGTATCAGATAGCTGTACATGGCTACAACCGTCGTCTTGAGATACTTCAAGCCCACCGGAACCAGAAAGTAACTGAGGTAAGTAGGGAAAACCAGCACAAACGCCAACACCGCCCACGGCACCCAGTGCCACTTCCCATGCAAGGCATCCGTAAGCAAGGGTGCATCCCAGCCTATAATGGACGACACAATCAATCCCGTTACTGCCGCACCGCCAAAGATGTACTTCATCATCGTCACTACCCCGACCTCTTCCAGCAGTTTCTTGCTCACAATCAGGTAAACGGCAAAGACCAGCGAGCTCACCATGCAGAGCATGTTGCCCGTAAACGCATCGTGCGCCAGGTCATCACTGCCTTGCGTAAGGATGCACAACAACGCACCGCCAAAACCCAGCGCTATGCCGATTATCTTCATCAGCGTAGCCTTTTCGTGCAGGAAAAAGACAGATATCAGAAAGACCCAAATGGGCTGCATGGAGTTGAAGATGGCACTGGAAACCGGAGTCGTCTTACTGATGCCCAGCAGATAGCAGAACATGAACCCGTAGAGTCCGAAAGCTCCCAGACAGAACAGCCCTATCCGCTGCCGCCTTGTGACCGGTGCCTCCTTTACAAACCAGCTTGTTATCCAAAATGCCACGGCAGCAAAGACACAACGCACCGTGACACCTGTCAATGCACCCAGCCACAAAGGGAGCAGAAATTTCAATCCATTCATATTCAACCCCGCCATGACGCGCGATGCAACCATACTGAGATTGGCTTCCAGTTTCTTATCTTTCATCAGCTTCGTATTTTTCCCCTCAAACAATTCATTACTTTGAAATGTTTTAAGGAAAAAGGAGATAACGTTATGGCAAAAGTTAAAGAAGAGCAATCGTCCCAGCAAACAAAGCAAGTCCTCGCATTCTCCACCCGGCTACGCCATGACCTTAAGAAAGCCTGCCGGCAACTGGATGAGGGAGAAGGACAAGAGGATGTCACAATCAGTAAGGAGGTGGAAGCATGGCTAAACAAATAATCTGGTCGCCACTTGCCAAAGAAGCTCTGAAGGACCTGCTGATTTCCTCGCAAGAAAGAGATGGCAACAAACGGTGTGGCGGGGCTCTGTACACCTTGTTCCAAAATGCATTGTACCGTGTCACGCTGAATCCGTTTATCGGACAGCCCACCGAAGCAGAGAACATACGGTACATCATTCCGCATCCCGACTATACGCTTCTTTACCGGCACAGTCTCCGGAAGATTGAAGTGCTTGTGCTATGGAACAACCATCATAAGTTGGGCAGCATGATAAACATCATCCGGGAAGAACCCGATACAGAATAAAGCAGCCAATCTTGTCAAGAGCAGATTTATGGAAGATTAACGGAACAGACGCATGATCGTCCGTTCATATAGCCGGAACAAACCATGTATCCGTCCCGAACATATCATCCGTTTATCCTCGACACACCATCTGTCAGCGCTGAACATATCATCCGAAAGCTCGGAGCTTTTCATCCGAAACATCCGGACTTTTCGTCAAAAACATCCGAGCTTTTCGTCAAAACCGCCGGGATTTTCCAAGCAAATGCCCACCATTCCGCTTGCTGAAGTGGAGGATTAAATCTGCAAAGCACTGGTTTAGGAGAGTAGACCCTAAGGTTTGGCAAATGAAGTGACGGAAGAACACAACAAAAAAGGAGAAGCGATGCCTCTCCTTTTATGCTAATTTAAAATTGAATCTGAACTAAGATTGCAGTTACAAAGATACAACATCCGAAAGGCAATGTCAAGTAATCCGGTGTTTTTCTTTACTGACGTCCCATTCTTTATACATGCATCAGATATTGCTTGAAGTCCGCAAAGTCCTTCGACATTGGCAGGCTCTTCTTCTCGCCGCGCATAAAGGCCTGAAGCTTGGCAGGTATTTCTACGGCTTCACCGATAATCTTCTCCACTGTATCCTTGAACTTCGCCGGATGGGCCGTTTCCAAGAATACGCCCGTTTCGCCGGGTTTCAGTCCTTCGGCCAGGGCCCGGAAGCCGCAGGCTCCGTGCGGGTCGAGCAGGTAATGGTCCTTCTTCCACACTTCCCGCATGGTTTCGGCAATCTGCTCGTCGGTATAAGTGGCACCGCTGATTTCGGCAGAGATGGCGGCATGGCTGCCTCCGTAAAGGTCGAGTACACGGGCAAAGTTACTCGGGTCGCCCACATCCATCGCGTTGGCAATGGTAGCGATGCTGGGACGCGGCGTATAAACACCTGTCTGCAAATATTGGAAGAAGATATCATTGCGGTTGTTGGAAGCGATAAAGCGTTCCACGGGCAGTCCCATACGCTTGCCGAAGAGGCCGGCAGTGATGTTACCGAAGTTACCGCTGGGTACACACACGACGGCATTGCCTCCCTTGCCGGCACGTTTCAGTTGAGCATAGGCATAAAAGTAATAGAATGCCTGCGGCAAGAAACGCGCCACGTTGATGGAATTGGCACTGGTCAGTTGCAGATGTTCGTTGAGCTCGCGGTCCATAAAAGCGGATTTAACCAAAGCCTGGCAATCGTCGAACGTACCATCGACCTCAATAGCCGTGATATTCTGCCCTAAGGTAGTGAACTGTTTCTCCTGGATTTCACTGACTTTTCCCTTCGGGTAGAGCACATAGACGTGTATGCCTTCCACACCGAGGAAACCATTGGCAACGGCACTGCCCGTATCACCGGAGGTAGCAACAAGCACATTGACTTGCTTCTTGCCCTCTTTCTTGATAAAGTATCCCAGCAAACGCGCCATGAAGCGACCGCCTACATCCTTAAAGGCAAGCGTCGGACCATGGAACAGCTCAAGCGAATAAATATTCTTTGTCACCCGGACCAGAGGGACATCGAAACTGAGTGTGTCATAAACAATCTGTTTCAGCGTATCGGCAGGAACATCCTCGCCAAAGAAAGCATCTGCCACGCGATAGGCTATCTCCTGAAAGCTGAGTGTATCGATGCTATCGTAAAACTCTTGTGGCAGAGTTTTGATTGTAAAGGGCATGAAAAGCCCCTTGTCTGCGGCAAGCCCCTTTACCACGGCCTCTTCAAGAGTGGCTTCGGGGGCTTGTTTGTTGGTGCTATAATATTTCATTGCGGTATTTTTTTATTCACCACAGAGTCTCACAGAATTCTCTATAAATAAAACCCCGTAAAACTCTGTGTTACTCTGTGGTGGAACTCATAAATTCATTAATAAACTCGTCTTCTTTCATCAGTCCGTAACTGCCTTCGCAGGCTGCCACTTCATCAAATGTCCGTACTTCGTCAGCCTCGATACCCGGATGCCAAATGAGGAACGGGATAGGTTCGGCCGTATGCGTACGGAGTTCGCAGGGAGTGGGATGGTCGGGCAATACGGAGATAGCAACGGGTTCCTCCCAATCCTTCACAGCCTCGTAGATAGGACCTACGGCACGGCTGTCCAGATTCTCAATCGTCATAATCTTCAAGGGGACATTTCCTTCGTGACCGGCCTCATCACTGGCCTCGATATGCAGGTAGACAAAATCATCCGTCCGCAATGCATCAAGGGCGGCAGCCACCTTATTCTCATAGTTGGTATCATAAAGCCCCGTCGCACCTTCTACGGTGATGCGCCGCAATCCGGCATAGTAGCCGATGCCGTTAATCAAATCCACGGCAGAAATCACAGCACCACGCTTCACCTGCGGGAACTTGTCTGAAAGGCGCTCCATCTGCGGACGATAACCGGGACTCCACGGCCAGATGCTATTGGCAGGGTCCTTACCCTCGGCCTTCCGCTTCATGTTGACCGGATGGTTTTCCAGCAACACTTGCGAACGGAGAATCAAATCATTAATCAAATCGGCAGTCTGCTTCGGAGTAAGCTCTGCACCGCCTTCGGGGACCGAAATATTCTCCGTACCCTCCATCGGCTTCACCATCAACGGACGGAAAGGCCTCAAAGGGACATCGTGGGGCGGCGTACAGTCAATGCGCTTGTCCCCTCCTTTTATTACCAGCAGATGGCGGTATTGCACGCCCGTATGGAAATGCACGCGGTCATTACCCAAATGCTCCTGAAGGTATTTTACCAACACATCCGCTTCCTCTGTAGTAATGTGCCCGGCAGAATGATTCTTGATATTGTCTCCCTCGATACAGATAATGTTGCAGCGCATCGCCATCTCACCCGGCTGCAAGTCCACACCGATACTCGCCGCCTCCAATGGACCGCGGCCTTCGTACACCTTCGGCAGGTTATAGCCCAGAACGGACATATTCGCCACCTCACTGCCGGGATGAAATCCCTCGGCCACCGTCACCAGCCTTCCCACACGTCCCATGCGTGCCAGCTTGTCCATATAGGGAGTTGCAGCCGCCTGCAGCAAGGTTTTGCCTCCCAGAGCCTTCACGGGCCAGTCGGCCATACCATCACCCAATATAATGATGTGTTTCATCTTTCTATATTACGATTTAGATTAAACGTTTGCAATGCTCATAATATCCGCAAATACCCCCGCAGCCGTTACACCCGCACCGGCTCCGTAGCCTTGTATCATCATCGGATATTCCTTATAGCGTGCCGTGGTCAGCAGGATGATGTTATTGCTGCCTTCCAGCCCGTAGAACGGATGGTTGGCGCCGACTTCCTGCAAACCGACAGATGCTTTGCCATTTTCCAGTTTGGCTACGAAACGCCAATGCTTGTTCTCGGCTTCCAACACCTTGCGGCGGGCTTCGAAATCGGCATCGAGGCTCGGCACTTTCTTCCAGAAGTCATCCAGGGAGCCTTCAAAGAAGTCATCGGGCACAAAGAGGTTCTTCTCAACATCGCTCTGTTCCAAACAGTAACCGGCCTCGCGTGCCAGAATCACCAGTTTGCGGATAACATCCTTTCCGCTGAGGTCGATACGCGGATCGGGCTCGGAGTAACGTTCCTCCTGCGCCATCTTAATGGTCTTGCTGAAAGGAATGTCGGCACTGATTTTATTGAAGATATAGTTCAACGTACCGCTCAGCACGGCTTCAATCTTCAATATCTTATCACCGCTATGGATAAGGTCGTTAATGGTATTGATGATGGGGAGTCCGGCGCCTACATTGGTTTCAAACAAGTACTTCACACCGCGTTGGCGGGCAATCTGTTTCAGTTCACGGTAGTTCTCGTATTCGGAAGAAGCAGCAATCTTGTTAGCAGCCACTACCGAAACATTGTGCAGCAGCAAGTCCTTGTAAAGGGAAGCCACGCCTGCACTTGCCGTACAGTCCACAAAGACAGAGTTAAAGATGTTCATACCGATAATCTCATTACGCAGCGTTTCCAGAGAGCTGTCCTTTCCCTTCTCCTGCAGTTCTTCACGAAAACGTCCCAAATCGAAACCTTCGCGGCTGAACATGGCTTTGTTTGCATCGGCAATGCCCACTACATTCAGCTGCAGGCCGTTCTCCTGCATCAGCTTCTGGCGCTGGCTGTGAATTTGCTCTATCAAGCTGCCGCCTACGGTTCCTATGCCGCAGATAAAAAGATTCAGTACCTGATATTCCGACAAGAAGAAAGAATCATGGATGACATTCAGCGATTTGCGCAATGATTTGCTGTCCACTACAAACGAGATGTTGGTTTCCGAAGCACCCTGCGCACAAGCAATCACATTGATACCGTTACGCCCCAACGTACCGAACAGCTTTCCGGCAATACCCGGCGTATGCTTCATGTTCTCGCCTACGATGGCCACGGTAGCCAGGTTCTTTTCTGCCTGAATAGGAGAAATTTCTCCCATCTCTATTTCTTTGGCAAACTCCTCGTTCAGCACCTCGCAAGCCAGATCAGCATCCGCATTGCGCACACCGATAGACGTTGAATTCTCCGAAGAAGCCTGGGACACAAGGAACACACTGATGCCATTCTTTGCCAGCGCCTTGAAGATACGGTAGTTCACACCGATGACACCTACCATACCAAGGCCTTGCACTGTAATTAGGCTCGTATCATTGATGGATGAAATACCCTTGATGGCCTTGCTTTGCGGGTCGGAAACCTCTCGCTTGATGACAGTTCCCACACCCTCCGGATTGAAGGTATTCTTCACCAGAATGGGGATATTCTTGTGGCAAACCGGATAGATTGTAGGCGGATAGACCACTTTCGCACCGAAGTTACAAAGCTCCGTAGCTTCCACATAGCTCAATTCATTGATAGTGTATGCCCTGGAAATCACACGCGGGTCAGCTGTCATGAATCCGTCTACATCCGTCCAGATTTCCAGACTGTCGGCATCCAGTGCAGCAGCAATGATTGCCGCCGTATAGTCAGAGCCACCTCTACCCAGGTTCGTTACCTCTCCCGTCATTTTGTCTGTGGAGATAAAACCCGGAACCAATACGCGTTTGGGCAGGCTACTGAATGTCTCGCGCACCAACGAATTTGTCAGCTCCGTATCCAGCACATGCTTGGAATGCTTCTTTTCCGTCTTGATAAACTTGCGTGAGTCAAACCACTCCGCTCCCGTCAACTGGGCAACGATGATAGATGAAAGACGTTCGCCATAGCTCACAATCGTATCGGACGTCTTCTGCGAAAGGTCCTTTATCAGATAAATGCCCTGAAAGATGTCCTTCAGCTCGTTGAGCAGCTCACCAATCTGGCGTTGCAAGGCAACCTGCGCCTCGCCTGCCGGAATCACTTCCTTAATCATTTCCACATGACGATAGACAATCTCCCGGAACTCATTCTCGTAAGAAGCATCACCGGCTGCCGCCATTCTAGAGGTGTTTATCAACTTGTCCGTGATGCCGCCCAATGCGGACACCACCACGATAACCGGTTCATCGACTGCTTCTACAATTCTCTTGACGCTCAAAATACTGTTCACGGAACCTACGGACGTTCCGCCGAATTTCATTACTTTCATTTCTCTTTATATTGTTGAGATGGTTGATACAATGTGTCGGAAACAAGCTGCTACGGCTTGCATTGACTTTAATTAAATGGAAAAACTGCTTGAAAATGGTGTAACACGTAGAAACACAAAATACTATCCCTAACCCCTAAGGGTCATGGTCCACATGGATGTGACTGTATGTTGATAGTACTTGTTCATAGTCTCTTGTTTCTATCATTTATGATAAGTGTTGCAAAAGTAACAATAAAAACATTCAATCTATCACTTTTTGCGACTTTTTTGCGATAAAAATGCAGAAAGCCTCTAAAAAGGCAAGAAATATGCACAACTTACGGCTTACACTTTCACACTTTCCATACCTTTTTTCTGTATATCCGTTTATTCTTTTCTAACATTTTGCTATCACTCTCAATATATATCATTATATTTGCATGGAAAACATGAAAGAAAAGTGCGCATGAACCCAGAAAATACTTCCGTTTTGCTAATATACACCGGTGGAACTATCGGAATGATAGAGAATGCAGAAACCGGCGCCCTGGAAAGCTTCAACTTCGAGCAGTTGCAGAAACATGTTCCCGAACTTCAGAGATTTGCGTTCCGTATCGACACTTATCAATTCGACCCGCCCATGGATTCCTCGGACATGGACCCCGATGCCTGGCGCAAACTGGTACGCATCATCAGCAACAACTACAACCAATATACAGGCTTCGTCATCCTGCATGGCACAGACACCATGGCCTACACAGCTTCTGCACTCAGCTTCATGCTTGAAGGGCTGAACAAGCCCGTCATCCTAACCGGCTCGCAACTGCCCATTGGCGTGCTCCGCACAGACGGCAAGGAAAACCTGCTGACCAGCATCGAAATAGCCACCGACCGCCACTCCAACGGACAGCCCATCGTACCCGAAGTCTGCATCTTCTTCGAAAACCACCTGATGCGCGGCAACCGTACCACCAAAATGAACGCGGAGAACTTCAATGCTTTCCGTTCCTTCAATTATCCGGTACTCGCTTCCGCCGGTATACATATTAAATATAATAATGTGCAAATTCATACGCACGGCACTCCCCACGAACTGGAGCCTCATTATCTGCTTGATACCAACATCGCCATACTGAAGCTTTTTCCAGGTATTCAGGAAAATGTCGTGGCAGCCATACTTGCCACTAAAGGACTGAAGGCCGTAGTCCTCGAAACCTACGGTTCCGGCAACGCTCCCCGAAAGGAATGGTTTCTACGCCACCTGCATGATGCCTGCGAACAAGGCATCATCATTGTCAACGTCACCCAATGCAGTGCCGGCACTGTTGAAATGGAGCGCTATGAAACCGGTTACCAACTGATGCAGGCAGGAGTTGTCTGCGGATATGACAGCACAACGGAATCTGCCGTAACCAAGCTGATGTTCCTTCTGGGGCACGATTATCCACCTGCCGAAATACGCGAACTGATGGGACGACCGCTGGCAGGGGAAATTACCGTGTGAAGCACAACTATCACTGCACCGGGGTCAATTCTCCCGTCACAGAATCTATTATGAAACCGCTGACATTGATATCATTCGGTATCAGCGGATGATTGATAATAGCTTCCACCGTACCCTTTACCGATTTCTCCGTATCTTCGAATCCATACAGCCAAGACTCGAAATCCACTCCGCAGAAACGAATCATATCAATCGTCTCCTGCTTGATGCCCCGGGCCTTCATATGCTCTATCATCTGGGCGCTGCTCATGTGGCACGCACCGCAATCGGAGTGGGCAATAACCATCACTTCCGTCACGCCCAACTCGTAAATGGCCACCATCAGGCTACGAATGACACTACCGAACGGATGTGAAATGATTCCACCCGCATTCTTTATCATCTTCACATCGCCGTTCTTGATGCCCAAGGCTGCCGGCAGTAAAGCGGTCAAACGGGTATCCATACAAGAGAGGATGGCAATCTTCTTATCCGGGTATTTATTCGTGATGTATTTCTCATACCCCTTCTCGGCTACAAAACGCTTGTTGTATGCAAGAATATCTTCTATCATGGCTTTTATAACATGTTATTGTTTTCTACTCACAAAAATAAAAAAACTCTATGGGAGTCTGCAAGCCCTGCATCGAAAAATTGTACCTTTGGGCAATCATTTTAGAAGAGAATGCACAACTATGGCTAAAGAGAAGACGGTTTATGTATGCAGCAACTGCGGACAAGACTCTCCCAAATGGGTAGGCAAGTGTCCGTCGTGCGGAATGTGGAACACGTATGTGGAAGAGGTGGTACGGAAAGAAGTGGTGAACAAACGTCCCGTATCGGGTATAGAGACCGCCAAAGCCAAACCCGTAACCCTCCATGAAATTGTAGCCGATGACGAACCGCGCATCGATCTCCATGATGCCGAACTGAACCGGGTACTGGGTGGCGGTCTGGTACAAGGTTCTCTTGTATTAATTGGCGGCGAACCGGGTATCGGGAAATCCACCCTGGTGCTACAAACCGTACTCCGTATACCGGAGAAACGTATCCTCTACGTCTCCGGCGAAGAAAGTACCCGTCAGTTGAAACTGCGTGCCGACCGTTTGACAAGTGCTTCCAGTGATTGCCTCATCGTGTGCGAAACTTCCCTGGAACAGATTTACGTCCATATCAAGAACATCCGCCCGGACATCGTCATCATCGACTCCATACAGACGATTTCTACCGAAACCCTTGAATCGTCGCCGGGGAGTATTGCCCAGGTACGGGAATGTTCCGCCTCCATCCTGCGCTTTGCCAAGGAAACGCATACGGCGGTCATCCTTATCGGGCATATCAATAAGGAAGGAAGCATAGCCGGCCCCAAGGTACTGGAACATATCGTGGATACCGTACTCCAGTTCGAGGGCGACCAGCACTACATGTACCGCATCCTGCGCAGCATCAAGAACCGCTTCGGAAGCACTGCCGAACTGGGTATTTACGAAATGCGGCAAGATGGATTACGGCAGGTGAGCAACCCATCCGAACTGCTGCTGAGCCAAGACCATGAAGGTATGAGCGGCATAGCCATCGCCTCCGCGATAGAAGGCATCAGACCGTTCCCCATCGAGACGCAGGCATTGGTCAGCAGTGCCGTATATGGTAACCCACAACGCTCTGCCACAGGGTTCGACATCCGCCGCATGAATATGCTGCTGGCCGTATTGGAAAAACGTGTAGGCTTCAAACTGGCACAGAAAGATGTATTTCTCAATATTGCCGGCGGATTGAAAGTGAACGACCCGGCAATAGACCTTGCCGTCATCAGCGCCATCCTCTCCAGCAACATGGACACGGCCATAGAGCCAGAGGTGTGCATGGCAGGAGAAATAGGTCTGTCGGGAGAGATACGCCCGGTAAACCGCATTGAGCAGCGCATCGGAGAAGCAGAGAAACTTGGCTTCAAGCGTTTTATACTTCCCAAGTATAATATGCAGGGACTCAATACCCAAAAGATAAAAATAGAATTAATACCGGTACGGAAGGTAGAAGAGGCATTCCGTGCCTTATTCGGATAATCGTTATGATACAAGAATACCAACTACGCGTATTGCCCGAAGTAGCGGCAAACGAGCAACGCCTGAAAGAGTACTTAATACACGAAAAAGGACTGAATGCACGGGAGATAACCGCAGCGCGTATCTTGAAGCGCAGTATCGATGCCCGCCAACGGACAATCTATATCAACCTCAACGTACGGGCATATCTGAACGAAATGCCGAAAGAGGACGAATATCAACATACCTTATATAATAATGTAGAAGGAAAGCCCCAAGTAGTAGTGGTAGGCGCCGGTCCCGGAGGACTCTTCGCCGCCCTGCGACTGATAGAGCTCGGTCTGCGCCCCGTCATTGTGGAGCGTGGAAAGGACGTACGGGAACGCAAGAAAGACTTGGCGCAAATCAGCCGCCAGCAACTCGTCAACCCGGAGTCCAATTACAGCTTCGGAGAGGGAGGTGCCGGAGCCTACTCGGATGGCAAGCTGTACACACGCAGCAAAAAGCGCGGCAATGTAGACAAGATTCTGAATGTCTTCTGTCAACATGGAGCCTCCACTTCCATACTGGTAGATGCACATCCGCACATAGGTACGGACAAACTGCCGCGTGTTATTGAAAACATGCGGAACACTATCATCCAGTGCGGTGGCGAAGTCCACTTTGAAACACGCATGGACGCCCTACTCATAGAGAAGGATGAAATCAAAGGCATTGAAACAAATACCGGCAAGACTTTCCTTGGCCCGGTGATACTTGCCACCGGTCACTCTGCCCGGGACGTATACCGCTGGCTTGCCGCCAACAATGTAGAGATTGAAGCTAAAGGCATTGCCGTAGGCGTACGACTGGAACACCCCGCCACCTTGATAGACCAAATACAATATCACAACCGGAACGGACGGGGAAAATATCTGCCTGCCGCCGAATATAGCTTTGTAAACCAGGTGGACGGACGAGGAGTATATAGCTTTTGCATGTGTCCCGGCGGCTTCGTTGTGCCCGCCGCCAGCGGTCCCGAGCAGATTGTAGTCAACGGGATGAGTCCCAGCAACCGCGGTTCCCGTTGGAGCAATTCGGGAATGGTGGTAGAGCTACGCCCGGAAGACTTGGAGCAATTTACTATTGACAATTTACAATTTACAATTGCTATGCAGCACGACAGCGCAGCCAATTGTCAATTGTCAACTGCCAATTCTCCATTGAGTATGATGCATTTTCAAGAGTATCTAGAGTACCTCTGCTGGCAACAAGGCAATATGAAGCAGACAGCACCGGCACAGAGAATGGTGGACTTCACCAAGAAGAAACTAAGCTACGACCTGCCGGAAACCTCATACGCACCAGGCTTGGTATCCTCACCTCTCCACTTCTGGATGCCCTCTTTCATTGCAGAACGCCTGAGCAAAGGTTTCCAGCTATTCGGGAAATACAGCCGGGGGTTATTGACGAACGAGGCGACAATGATTGGAGTGGAAACCCGCACATCGGCACCGGTACGCATAACAAGAGACAAGGAAACACTGCAACATGTACGTATAAAAGGATTGTTCCCTTGCGGAGAAGGCGCCGGATATGCCGGAGGCATCGTTTCTGCCGGGATTGACGGCGAACGGTGTGCAGAAGCTGCAAAGGCATTCCTTGGTTAAGCTGCAATATTGACATTTAAATTTTGAAATCTCACTTTTTCTCGTTTAATTTGTAAACTATTATCACACGCATGTTGTTATATTGTATTTATAGATAAATATTTATATGAGATTCATCATAAACATTGTATGCTTTCTATTCCTTTTACCCCTCATTGCCACGGCGCAAACTTATAAATACATAGGAGTAGAAAACGGATTGAGTAACCGCAGAATCTTCGACATTCAAAAGGATTCGATAGGTTACATGTGGTTCCTCACCAACGAAGGCATAGACCGGTACAATGGAAAAGACATCAAACATTATAAATTAATAGGAGAAAACAAAGAATCGAGTTCCCCCATCCATCTCGGCTGGTTGTATTTTGAAGAGAAGGGGAAGTTATGGGTCATAGGTAAAGCCGGCCGCATTTTTCAATACAACCAAGAACACGATGTGTTCAATAAAGTATATAAACTGCCCAAGACACCGGTCAATATCAGCTACGGCTATATGGACCACAATCATAGGATTTGGCTGTGCAGCAGATACAGTATCGCTCTTTACGACACACAAACCGGAGAGACCCATCAAATGCCCAATGAACTGAAAAGTAGCATTACAAGTATCGAACAAGTGGACAACGACCACTTCTTCATGGCCACCAACAAGGGAGTGCGATACGTCAAACTCGAAAACGAAGCATTGCAGATTGTCCCTCTTGAACCTCTTGACAAAATCCAGGCACAAATCAGTGCACTCCATTTCCATCAAGAATCACAAAGACTTTTCATCGGTACTTTTGAAAAAGGAGTTTTTGCCTACGACATACGGCAACAACGGATTATACACTCCAATACGGATTTGAGCGATGTAAACATTGCCCGAATCAGACCTCTGAACCGGACAGAGCTATTGATAGCGACAGAAGGTATGGGCATACACAAAATCAATGTGAACTCGTGCATCTCGGAACCGTACATCACCTCCAGCTACAAAAGTTACAATGAGATGAACAGCAATAACATCAATGACATTTATATTGATGAAGAAAAGCGGATATGGATAGCCAACTACCCGGAAGGGATTACCATTATAGACAACCGGTACAAAAACTATAACTGGATAAAGCATTCCATCGGAAACAGACAATCGCTGGTCAACGATCAGGTACACTCTGTCATTGAAGACAGTGACGGAGACCTATGGTTCGGAACAAGCAACGGAATCAGCCTTTATCAATCGAAAACCGGGCAGTGGCACTCATTCCTAAGTTCCTTCGACCATCAACTGAAAGACAAGAACCACATATTCATTACGCTATGCGAGGTATCACCCGGCATTATTTGGGCAGGAGGATATACTTCGGGAGTATACAAAATAAATAAAAGGACACTCTCGGTAGAATATTTCTCCCCTTACCTGCTCAGTCCGGATAACATACGTCCTGACAAGTATATCCGAGACATTGTTAAAGACTCCAAAGGATATATCTGGTCCGGAGGATTCTATAATCTGAAATGCTTCGATTTGTCTCTGAATTCTGTCCGTCTGTATCCCGGAATAAATTCCGTCACCGCCATTACAGAAAAGGACGACGGACACATGTGGATTGGGACAAGTGCCGGACTGTATCTGCTGGACAAAGAGTCGGGTAGATTCCAATATGTCGCCTTGCAGGAAGAGACGACCTACATCAACACACTTTACCAAGCGGAAGACCTCTCTCTATATATAGGAACAAACGGCTCCGGAGTGGTTGTCTACAACGCAAAGGACAATACGTTCAAGCATTATCACAAGGACAATTGTGCCTTGATTTCAAACAACATCTACACCATACTCCCCGAGTCGGACGGGCATATCCTGATGAGTACCGAAAACGGAATCAGCTGTTTCCACCCTACGGAGAAGACATTCCACAACTGGACCAAAGAGCAAGGGCTGATGTCCTCCTGCTTCAGTGCCTCTTCCGGAACGTTACGCAAGAACAAGGGTTTTGTCTTTGGCAGCACAGACGGAGCCATCGAATTCCCCGAAGGGACAAAGTTGCCGGACTATGTCTACTCTCCTATGATACTCAGCGATTTTCAGATACTCTATCAGACTGTCGTTCCCGGCAGTACGAATTCCCCCTTGAAGGAAAATATCAACCAGACAGACCGGTTAAAGCTGAAATACAACCAGAACACTTTTTCCCTCAGCATTTCATCCATCAATTATGACGCGCCGGACAATGTCACTTTCTACTGGAAGCTGGAAGGCTTTTACGATGACTGGAACCGCCTGGGTGAAGAAGGGCATCTCCGCTTCACCAACCTTGCCTCGGGCGATTACAAACTTTACATACGGGCGGTATCCAAGGAAGAGCCTTATCTTTATTTTGAAGAGCGAAGCATCGACATCAGCATTGCGCGCCCCGTCTGGTTCAGTTTTTGGGCCATAGCCTGCTATGTCCTGCTGACAGTACTGATGTCCGTTGTCGGTTTCCGTGTCATGGCACTGAGAAAACAGAAAAAGATATCCGATGAGAAAACCCGTTTCTTTGTCAATACCGCGCATGATATCCGCACGCCATTGACACTGATAAAGGCACCTCTGGAAGAAATGCTTGAAAACAAGACACTGAACGAAGCCGAGACCAACAATATGCACATGGCACTGAGAAATGTCAACTCCCTCCTGCGCATGACTACCAATCTGATAAACTTTGAACGGGCAGAAGTATATTCCCCTCATCTGTACATAGCAGAATATGAACTGAATACTTACATCAAGGAGATATACAACAATTTCCAGACCTATGCCACCATAAAACATATCACTTTCAGATACGAAAGCAATTTCAGCTACATGAATGTATGGTTCGACAAAGAGAAGATGGACTCTATCCTGGAAAATGTCATATCCAATGCTCTGAAGTATACTCCCAAAAATGGCGATATACTCATTTCTGTTTATGACATGAAAAGTTCCTGGAGACTGGAAGTCAAAGATAATGGAATAGGAATTCCCGCCAAAGAACAAAGAAAACTGTTCAAGATGCACTTCCGTGGAACAAATGCCATCAACTCCAAAATAACGGGAAGCGGTATCGGTCTGATGCTGGTGCGGAAGCTGGTAAGCCTGCACAATGGAAAAATATACATTGAGAGCACCGAATGCCAAGGCAGTACTGTCAGAATCATCCTTCCCAAAGAGAAAGAACAGTTCAAGAACTTCACTCTGTCCGTTAAGGATAAGAAGACCTTCTATGAACCGGATGTCCCCACCGTTCCTTTGAAACTTGCCGGAGAACTCCGGACTGAAGACAATGACAAACTGCATCGCATCTTGATTGTAGAAGACAATGACGAGCTGCGCAACTACCTCTTTCAGTCCTTCTCCAAGATTTACAATGTACAAGTATGCAACAACGGCAAGGAAGCGCTGACCATTGTAAAACAATTCTGGCCGGAACTGATTCTTTCCGACATCATGATGCCGGAAATGCGAGGCGACGAATTATGCATCGCCATCAAGAACGATATTGAAACATCCCACATCCCGGTAGTACTGCTGACGGCACTGGGAGATGAAAAGAACATTCTCGAAGGACTCCATATCGGTGCGGACGAATATATTGTAAAACCTTTCAGCATAAACATACTGAAAGCCAGCATTGCCAATCTGCTTGCCAACCGCGCATTGCTGCGCAAGAGATATGCGAATTTGGAAATCAATACAGAAGAAGAGCCCTCCACAACTACCACTTGCTCCAACAGTCTCGACTGGAAATTCATGTCGAATGTAAAGAGACATATCGAGGAGAACATGGATAATCCCGATTTCACAGTGGACGTATTGTGCTCGCTCCTGAATATGAGCCGTACCAGTTTCTACAGTAAACTGAAAGCGCTGACCGGCCAGGCACCGGCAGATTTCGTACGGAATATCCGTTTGAAACATGCTGCCGAGCTGTTGAAAGAAGGGAAATATTCCGTGACTGAAGTAGCAGAAAGAACCGGTTTCTGCGATGGGAAATACTTCCGGGAAGTCTTTAAGAAATATTTCAATGTCAGCCCCAGCCAATATGCGAAAGGAGACACTCCCCGTTCCCCAAAAGGAGAGGGAGAATAGTTCTGCATAGGAGAATTTTTCATTTTGCAGCCCCGCACAGACAAACCCTAAAAAATAATCCGTATTTTTGCAGAAACAAAAAAACGAGAATGACTCCTGAAATAGCAATCGTCGACTCCAACACCCTCTCCTGTCTGGGACTGCAGAACTTGCTGGAGGAAATCATCCCGACAGCCATCATCCGCTCTTTCCGTTCCTTTGGCGAACTGATGGATGATACGCCTGACATGTATGTGCATTATTTCATCTCTTCACAGATTTACTTCGAGCATACCGCTTTCTTTCTGGAGCGCAAGCCCAAAACCATTGTGCTGGTCAATGGTGAAACCGTCCCCCAACTGTCGGGCATGCCGACGCTAAACATCTATCAGGACGAACAAAATCTGGCAAAAAACATTCTGCAGCTGCGCCAATACGGAAACCAATACAGACAAAACCACGGAAAGCCGGCACCCGCCAGACACTCGGATATGGCAATAAATACAGCCGCCGGGCACGACCTTTCCGCCCGCGAAATAGAAGTGCTGGTGCTGATTACCAAAGGTCTCATCAACAAGGAGATTGCCGACAAACTGAACATCAGCCTGACCACCGTCATCTCACACCGCAAGAATATCACCGAGAAGCTGGGTATCAAGTCCGTGTCCGGGCTGACTATCTATGCCGTGATGCACGGATATGTGGAAGCGGACAGAATATAATCCTACAACCGGATACATCAGAAGCGAAGTCTTTTCAGAAAAACTTCGCCCCAATTAGTGTGCTAATGTGCTAACATCTAATCGTTCCTCCGTGGGGTAAAAATCGTTCCACCATGGTGGAACGATTTTCCGAACATGATGGAACGATTTAAGATTAGCACTCCAGGAACGAAATCCTAATAAATGAGGATTGTCCCTTCCGCAAGAATCCCTTTACTTTGCAGGCGCTAAAAAACCAGTTTATGAATAGATATAGAATTTTGACCGGTATCTTCTGCCTCCTGGCAACCGGCAACGTACTTGCCGAAGAGGCAGACACCTTGAAAGTGGTGGATGTAGAGGAAATAACCGTCATTGCCGCCCCCAAAGAAAACCGGAAACTGCGCGAGCAGCCCGCCGCCGTCACCCTGCTTTCGCAGCAGGACATGCAGAACGCACAGGTGAACTCCATCAAGAATCTGACATCCGTAGTGCCCAATATGTTTATCCCCGACTACGGCTCGCGACTGACTTCGGCAGTCTATATCCGCGGCATCGGCTCGCGCATCAACACTCCCTCCGTAGGACTTTATGTAGACAATATACCTTATATAGACAAGTCAGCCTTCGACTTCAGCTATGCCGACGTAGAGCGCATCGACGTGCTACGCGGTCCGCAGGGCACGCTCTACGGGCGCAATGCCATGGGCGGATTGATTAAGGTGCACACCAAATCGCCCTTCTCCTACCAGGGGACGGACTTCCGCATGGGGGCAGGTACGTACAATGCCTATAATACCTCGCTGACCCACTATCACCGCCTTTCGGAACGGTTCGCCTTTTCCACCGGAGGTTTTTACGATTATCAAGGAGGATTCTTCCGCAACACGGTGAGGGACGAGAAAGCGGACAAGGGGCAATCGGCAGGTGGACGCATCCGCGCCATCTACCTCCCCTCGGACAACTGGAAGGTGGACCTAAACATCAACTACGAATACAGCGACCAGGGTGGCTACCCGTATTTCTACCAAGGCAGCCTGGCCCCCGAAGCACAGAGCGAGCCGCTGAAGCCCTACATCGGAAAAATCTCCAATAACGCCCGTAGCAACTACTACCGCAACCTGCTGAACACGGGTCTGAACCTGGAATACCAGGCACAGCACTTCACGTTGAGCATGGTCACCGGCTACCAGTTTCTAAAGGACTGCATGGACATAGACCAAGACTTCACCGCCAACGACATCTATACCCTGCAACAGAAACAACGCTCCCACGCACTGAGCGAGGAAATCATCTTGAAGAGTAAAAGCGGCAGCCACTGGCAATGGACCACCGGCGCCTTCGGCTTCTACCAATGGCTGAATACGGAAGCTCCCGTCACTTTCAGGGAAGCCGGAATGGGGATGCTGAACCAGATGTTGGGCAGTGTCATCCCATCGCAAATACAAGTAGAGATGGGACCGTCCATGAGCATGAATATCCTGCCCTCACTGGGCATCAGCAGCCGGACCATGCCCATCGGGGGCAGTTTCGACACTCCGCTGCTGAATGGGGCACTCTTTCATCAATCCACCTTCAGAGATTTATTCGGGCTGAAAGGAGTGTCGTTCACTGCCGGGTTACGCCTGGATTATGAGCGTATGAAGATGGATTACAACTCCGGCACCAGCCTGGACTACAAGGTGGGCATCAAGGGAGAAATGAAGCGGGGCGACGTCGTCATCCGCGAAATAGAGATGATGCCGGAGACGGCGCTGACCGTAGAGTCGCGCTACCAAGGAAACATTGATAAGGATTATCTTCAGCTGTTGCCCAAGTTTGCTTTGCAGTATGACTTTGCGCGAAACAGAGGAAATGTTTACGCTACGGTCAGCAAAGGTTACCGTTCGGGAGGCTACAACGTGCAGATGTTCTCCGACTTGCTGCAATCCAGTTTGAAGAATGACATGATGCGACAAAGCAAAGAGGCGATTATGCCCAACGTGCCGGATGCCTACAAAGAGCTGGTGGGCAAATACTTCCCCGATGCGGGAGAGAATCCGGATGCAAAATCCGCCACCGTCTACAAGCCCGAACAGACCTGGAACTACGAAATAGGAACACACTTGAATCTGCTGGACGGACGTCTGCATGCCGACGCCGCCATCTTCTGGCTGGAAACCCGCGACCAGCAGATTTCACGCTTCGCCCCAAGCGGACTGGGACGCGAAACGGCAAATGCCGGCAAAAGCCGCAGCCAGGGGGCAGAGGTTGCCTTGACGGCTGCCGTTGCTACGGACTTCACGCTGAATGCAAGTTATGGTTATACCTATGCCACCTTTAAGGATTACATCACCAACGAGAAAGTGAATGGGGAGCTTCAGGAAATCAGCTACAACGGCAAGTACGTACCCTTTGTTCCCAAGCATACCATGAACGTGGGCGGTCAGTACATCTTCCGCATCCGTCCGGGGCACTGGCTGGACCGCATCCAGCTGAACGCCAACTACACCGGTGCCGGACGCATCTACTGGACCGAGAAGAATACCGTGAGTCAAGCCTTCTACGACACGCTGAACGGACGCATCAGCTTCCAGAAAGGACATGGACAGATTGATTTCTGGGTGCGCAATGCACTGGACAAAGAGTATGCTTCGTTCTATTTTGAGAGTATGGGGAACGGATTTATGCAGAAAGGACGGCCTGTGCAGGCGGGAATAGAGTTGAGGTGCAGGTTCTGATTGGAGAGCTTTGTCCCTCCGAAAGTAAAGGAAAATAGAAACGGTCGTTCGGGTACTTACACATTGCATACCCGAACGACCGTTTCTATGTTTCTATCTGACAGAGGAGAAGTTATCCTCTATGTACCCAGTTTTCAATTTCAATATTAGGTATTCTTTCCAGATGTTTCTTGTTTTCAGTAACCATTATCATTTGGTTAGCCACCGCTGTACATCCTATAAATAAGTCCAAATCCTCAATGGGAGTTCCTTGACTATATAAGGCAGCCTTACTCCGGGCATAACAACATAAAGCCGAGGACAAAGGTATTACCTTGATATCTTGGCAGAAATCAGTAACAAGCTGCAAGTTTCTCTCCACATTATTACTTCGCTCTGCACCGAACAACAACTCTGCTACCGTAACCTCCGAAATGCAACAATGTTCCCAGCCCACCTTTTCAATATGTTCGTCTACTCCAAATTTCTGACGCATGAAGCGAACACAAATATTAGTATCAAGCAAATATCGTTTCATTCGTCAAAGGGGCTAAAGTTTTCTTCTTTTCGAGAAAGGCGTGATGCATATATATCATCATTGATTTCATCAGAATCACGATTGTCCTTCCAACTACCGGCATACTTTGCAAGCATACGCTTAGTCAGCAATTTGCTATCTGCCGCTGTCGGAATGGAATGACTATTCTTATTCAAAACCTCCTTCATATATTTTCTGAGGCTCTCCAATGCAGTACTGCTATTGATATTGACTATCTCACGAATCAACTCCAATTTTCCGGCTTCCAACTCCAAACTACTCATAATCAATTCCTCCTTTTAAAAGTTCAACTACAAAGTTACATTTTCCTACTGAATATGGAAAAGTTACAAAGCTTTTTTATTCATTGATAGCTCCGCAATGCGGGCAGACTCCCTTCTCCCTCAGTTTCTGCCCGCATCTGCCGCAACGATAGCGTGAAGCCAGCAGCGAAATGCGAAGCCTTTTGAGGAATACCCATACAAAAGCGGTCAAAAACAAGTATCCGACGTAGATAGATGTAGTCAGGATAAAGAAAAAATAACAGAAGATGCAGCAGGAGGCCAGCCCCAACAGATAGAATACGGCCGCCGCCGGACTTAACTGGCGAAACAAATCGTCGAGTACCGCCAGCAACACCACTATAAACAGCCAGATACCCATCAGAAAAGCAGAAAGCACAAGCGGTACCTTGAACGGCGACAAGGTAGGATTAAAATAGAAGTGTTGCCACGTCTCCGGCGCAAACACTTGTATAGATTCGTAAATAGTGGCACAGAACGCCATCAGCAGACATAGCAACAACGGATAGAGACTGTCTATATCATTAAAGTACACCATCCTCAACTGCTTGCGCCGAAAAGCCCGGAACAGCCAGACTGCCACAAACAAGGCAAAAATAATGATAAAATAAGAGGCATGGGTATCACTGAACAAGTAGATGGCCTGCGAAATGCTGTCTGTAGGAACAAAGGCATGCATCATTTCGGACTCCCGCAACCAACCCTGCACTTCCTGCGAATGGGCAAGCTTCACCCATACACTATCCACACTGTCGGCAGGATGGATGGCGAACTCGGCAACCACCACGCGGTCTCCCCGATAAAGCATATTATAGCAGTCCTTCACGGGCAGACAAGCCAAATTCACAGAATCTGCCAGCACTTCCAGATTGGTATTCCAAGTATAATGCCGCTCAAAAAGATAGGCCAGCGAATCACGCGTCTCCTTAGACAGATGTTCATCTTCAAGATTAGGACGGGAATAATGGCAGGAAACTAAAGCAATGAAGCATGAAAAATAAAGAATGCAGAATAGGAGGGAACGCAGTGAACGCAAAGGATGTTTGTCCCTGCCCGCTTCCCGGTACCGGTCATTTGCCAGCCTTTCATTATGTGCCCGTTCCTCACTCCTCATTTTCAAGTCTTTATTAGTAATTCCTCATTCTTCATCCTTCATTAAAGCGGCTCTTCATGAGCAATGACTTTCATCTGGCAATTCTTGCAATCAAAAGACAAGCGGAAACGCTTGCCGTCCGTCCCAACCAAATAATAAGGTTCCCTATAAGGAGAATGTCCTTTCTGATAGGTGGGACACCATCCCATACTGAAACGCAGGCAATGTTTGCAGAACATGAGTACAGCATCCGGAACCGCTTGTGCCTCGTAAGCAGGTGCTATGGACGACAACCCGTGCTCACGGTAGAAACTCCGGGCAGCACCGTTCATCACATTACCCAGATAGGTCAGCGAAGTAGCCGGGAAAGCATGGCTGGTCGGTTTCCAAACAGCCAGCTCACGACGATAAGTAACACGCCGAGCCGCAATCAGCTTATCTATCACCTGCCGGCGCCAGTCCGCCACCGCAGAAGCAGGAAGGAACCAGTTAGCAGAAAGATTGAGCCTGATGCCCGAAGCATCTTCAGACAAATATCCTGCTATCTCAAAAGGAGTATTCCCCAACTTGCCCAGCTGATTACGCAGATTATCCACCTGCGGTGTACGTGCCAACTCTTTCGGATAAGGGAAAGAGAGCGTCACGCGGTTATCATCCTCGTCCGCAGCCGTCAGGCTAAACCCGAAAGAAGTATCTGCCAACTCCCAACAAACACCGATTTTGCGTTCGGAGGATTTACGGGTAAGGATACGTTCAAACTCCTGGTCGAAATTGCGATAAAGCCGTGTACGAGGTTTGATGCGAGGCACTTCCCCTGCCGGATAGAGTTTGTTACCATCCACCCGGTTGATGCGGAAACCTTGCAAATGTCCCTGCTCATCAAGAAAACAGACACCGTCTCCGTTGTGGAAAGGCTTTACGCCTGCCACCGTGAGATATCCCCCGCGCTGTTCCTTCAAAGTGCCCATCTCCTCTCCCAAAGATTTGGGCGTATCGAACGAAGTGATCTCCCCTCCCCTTCCTTGCAGGAAATAATGGGTGAAACCGCGGCTGAAACTCTTGTCCAACTGTGGCTGGAAATCGAAACGGCAGGTGCCCGAAGAAGCACGGGCATATTCCTTGCGACGGGCAAAAATGGCATCGAGCTTCCTACGGTAAGCCGCCGTCACATTCTTCACATAGGTCACATCCTTCAAGCGGCCTTCTATCTTCAGCGAAGTGGCTCCGGCATCCAGCAGTTCTTCCAACACCTCGCTTTGGTTGAGGTCCTTCAAAGAAAGCAGATGCTTATTACGCACAATGGTCTTGCCATCGGCATCTACCAGACTGAAGGGTAAACGGCAGAATTGCGCACATTCCCCCCGGTTGGCACTCCGTCCGAAACAAGCCTGGCTGACATAGCACTGCCCGCTATAACTGACGCAAAGAGCCCCGTGTACAAAGACTTCGAGCGGCACGTCGGGACACGCCTCATGGATACCGCGTATCTCCTGCAAAGAAAGTTCGCGTGCCAACACCACCTGACGGAAACCGGCATCGGCAAGGAAACGTACTTTCTCCGGCGTACGGTTATCCATCTGCGTACTGCCATGCAACGGAATGGGCGGCAAATTCAACCGCGTAATCCCCATATCCTGTACAATCAGTGCATCCACACCGATGCGGTACAGCTCCCAAATCATCCTCTCCGTCTCTTTCAGCTCTTCTTCTTTCAGAATGGTATTGACCGTCACATAGATACGGGCATTATACAGATGGGCATGCTCCACCAAAGCGGCAATATCCTCCAAAGAGTTGACAGCAGCCGCACGCGCACCGAACTTGGGTGCACCGATGTATACCGCATCTGCCCCATGATTCACAGCTTCTATGCCACACTCCAAATTCTTGGCAGGAGCCAGCAGCTCTATTTTACGTTGCTTTATCATCGTTTAGTTACGAGTAACTCACCCTATTTCATTAATATTATACGGCGTCTCCTGATATACAAAATAATTCAGCCAATTGGAGAACAACAGATTGGCATGGGCACGCCAACGCACCAGCACTCCTTTGTCCGGGTCATCGTCCACATAGTAGTTACGGGGTATCTCAATGGGCAGGCCCTTATTCAAGTCACGGCGATACTCTGTATCCAATGTCAGCGGGGAGTATTCCGAATGGCCGGTCACGAAGAACTCACGCCCTCCACGGGCCACCGCCATATATACACCAGCATCCTCCGACTCGGAAAGCAGCGTCAATTCCGGAACCTTCTGTATATCTTCCCGGCGCACTTCCGTGTGGCGGCTATGCGGCACATAGAACATATCATCAAATCCACGGAAAATGGGATGCAACGGTTGCAAGGTACGATGTTCAAAGATACCGAACATCTTCTTATCCAGTGCATACTTCGGCACTCCATAATGATGATAGAGCCCTGCCTGCGCCGCCCAGCAGATGTAGAGCGTAGAGGTGACATGCGTACGCGCCCAGTCGAAGATTTCAGTAATCTCATCCCAATAAGTCACCTCCTCAAAATCCATCTGCTCTACCGGAGCACCGGTGATAATCATGCCATCGTACTTTTCACCGCGCATCTTGTCGAAATCCGTATAGAATGTTTTCATGTGTTCTATCGGAGTGTTCTTGGAAGTATGGCTTTTTATCTTCATGAACGAGATTTCCACCTGAAGCGGAGTATTGGAAAGCAGACGCACCAGGTCCGTTTCCGTTGTAATCTTTAGCGGCATCAAGTTCAGAATCACGATACGCAGCGGACGGATATCCTGCTGGGTTGCCCGGGAATTGTCAATGACAAAAATATTCTCCTCTTTCAGCAACTCGATAGCGGGTAGTTTATCGGGTAAATTTAAAGGCATGAGTTTATATCTATGGTTTAACTTATTACTGTCTACGATTTTAGCGTGTAAAGTTAGGCAAAAAATCAGAGTGTGATAAATAAATTATAAAAGTTTTATCGATTTATCCCTCTTCATTTAACACGTTTAATTACATTTGTACCCGAAACCTATTAAAAGTTATTAAAAATAAGATTAAAAAGCACTGCGGCATCAAGCGTGATACTGATAATTAGCATCCAAAAGCGTAAAAGACTTTTCCATACCGGTTATAGCTCTGCTAAATCCACATTTTTAAGACAAGGTTCATTGAGTATAATTGGGAAAGCGGAAAAACCGTTGCCCCACAATAATAATACAATGAAAAAACTTATTCTTGCAAGAGGAGTCTTGGCTGCCTCTTTATTCTGCTGCATGTCCTTAGGGAATACAGCTTGTGTGAACCGGATTGACGAAGAATCAGAAGCGGAAATCGAGGAAGGGACGACACCTATCACGTTCTCTATCAAAATGGAAAAGGCCAGTACCAAGGTCACAAACACCGCCTTTGAAAAAGGAGACAGAATGGGCTTGTTTGCAACCACTTCCTCCGGCTCCATCAAGGGAAAACGGTATATTGACAATCTGGCCCTGGAATATACGGAAGGCTCCACACTAGTTCCCAAAAAGACAGTATTCTATCCGGAAGGAGATGTGTCACTGGACTTTATCAGTTACCACCCTTACCAAACCGAAGGGGTAGCTGCCGGTACACCCGTTCTTCCCGTATCTGTGCAGATAGACCAGAGCAATGAGAAAAACCGCGCACAAAGTGACTTCTTGGTAGCTAAAGCGCAAGGAATCACCAGTAAAACCAAATCTGTAACCCTGGAGTTCCAACACAAGCTGTCCAAACTGGCAATCTCTCTGACACCCGACGCAAGCAACTCTGCCAATGATTTGCTGAAAGCCAATCCGCGTATCATCGCAACCGGGCTCAAGACCTCGGCCGATTATAATCTGGAAGACGGGACTTTCAGTAATCTTACGGGGACACAAGACATCATAGCCTCCGGCGAATGGAGCGTCAAAGACAACAAACTTACCGGCAAGGAATTCATCATCATACCCCAAACGATAAATGATGGCAAGCAATCCTTCATTATGGAGTGGAGCGGACGTATATACAGTTGTGCAATACCCGAAGTGGAAATGAGTAGCAGCACGCAATGTATCATTAACATATCAGCCATGCAGAGCAACAGCAACGTACTGAGCAGTTTTGCCGGAAAAATCAAGGAATGGAGCAGCCTCCCTCCCATCGACACCGACAATATGGAAGATTACACTGCCATACATATCTCCGCTCTCTCCTTTTCTCTTTCAAATGTGTACAGAATTTATCACGAAGGGATACCCATTGCAGAAGTCTGCAAGGAATATCTCAAATCAGCGTCATTGACTTCCAGAGCCGTTATAGCCTATCCCATAGGCGAAAATGAAAAGACCGACCTGAGCAATGGAGTCATCCTACAGCTTGCAGACCGTAAAGACACCATCTGCGGAGGAAGAATAAGCTGGAATACAGACGACTATGGATTTACCTACACTAAAGGGGAATATACCGGCATAGACAAGCTCTATATAGACAATAACCATAAGCTACTTCTGGATAAACCGGAAAACGCCATCAAAGTGAATGTGGCATGCTACACCCTTCGAGACATCAGAAAAGGAGTGTCTACCGAATACCCCATTGTCAAGATTGGAGCCCAATACTGGATGGGTAAAGAGCTCCATGCCACCACCTACCGTGACGGAGCTCCCTTGAAAAAACAGAGTGACTTGGGAACAGACAAAGCCGGATATTACAAGCCGGACAAATATGACATTTATTTTACAATGGAGAATCCATACTGGCAGGAGAGCTGGCTCCCGAGGGCTGGAAAATTCCATCGGATGCAGACTGGGAACAGCTGAAAAACTACACCGGCAACGATGCCTCCATACTAAAAGCAGGAGAATGGCAGGCAATGGTATCCGGTGAAGTTGCCCCGTCAACAACCATACCCGGTTCAATGCTTTCCCGGTAGGAATGTGGTACAACAAAGGACACAACAGCCCCAATAAAATGACCGCCTTTTGGAGTTGGGATCATACAAAGCATACCCTTTCGAAAGCACCATTTATTTTCTCGGCGAAAGCGACGAGTTTGTATCAAGCGCTGCCCATGTCACCGGCAAGCCCTACTATAAAGCTCTTTCCATCCGCTGTATAAAAGAATAGCCGGCAATTTCGGCATTTCTCATTTCTTTTGTATTTTGTTCCCAATGCAAGATTTTGCCAATCGGACAAAGATAACGAAAGAGAAATGAGAGTAATCGACCTGATAAACAGTAACGAAAAACAGCTTTTCCTTTGAAATATTGCCACCACTGAAAGGTACGGGCATCGAAAAGCTGTATCAAACCATAGATACGTTACGGGAATTCGACCCCAAATACATCAACATCACCACGCACCGCAGCGAGTACGTGTACAAAGACCTCGGCAACGGATTGTTCCAGCGAAACCGCCTGCGCCGCCGCCCCGGCACCGTAGCCGTAGCTGCTGCCATCCAGAACAAGTACAACATCACCATGGTGCCGCACATCCTTTGCAGCGGCTTCACCCGCGAGGAGACGGAGTACGTGCTGCTCGACCTGCAATTCCTCGGCATCACCGACCTGCTGGTGCTTCGTGGCGACAAGGCAAAGCACGAATCCTCTTTATCCCCGTGGGCAACGGTTACCACCACGCCGTCGAACTACAAGAGCAAATCAACAACTTCAATAAAGGTATTTTTGTGGACGGCTCCGAGATGAAAGTTACCAATACCCCGTTTTCATACGGTGTGGCGTGCTATCCGGAAAAGCATGAAGAAGCCCCAACATGGATACAGACATCTACTGGCTGAAGAAAAAAATGGAAATGGGTGCAGAGTATGCCGTGACCCAGCTCTTCTACGACAACCGGAAATATTTCGACTTCGTGGAACGTGCCCGTCAAGCCGGTGTCACCATCCCGATTATCCCGGGCATCAAGCCCTTCAAGAAGCTGTCACAACTCAGCATAATACCCAAGACGTTCAAGGTAGACTTGCCCGAGGAACTGACCCAAGAGGTTCTGAAGTGCAACACCGATGCGGAAGCTCAGCAAGTGGGTATCGAATGGTGCGTGCAGCAGTGCAAAGAGCTGATAGCCCATGGCGTCCCAAGCCTCCACTTCTACTCGGTAGGAGCCACAGACAGCATCAGGGAAGTAGCCAAACAAATCTACTAAACAATAGATAATCGATAGTTGACAATTGACAACTGGCAGTGTCACAAGTAATAACTTATAACTAATTAACCCGTGTTCAGTTTCAAGGACATAATAGGCCAAGAGGCAGCCAAACAAAGGCTGATACAAGAAGTGCAGGAAGGACGTATTCCCCACGCACAACTTTTCTGTGGCCCTGCCGGAGTAGGAAAACTCCCATTGGCACTTGCCTATGCCCGCTACATCTGCTGTCCCAACCGGACGGAAACCGATGCCTGCGGTACTTGTCCCTCCTGCGTGAAATGGAACAAGTTGGTGCACCCGGACGTACACTTCGTATACCCTATCGTCAAGAGTGCCAAAGGGAAAAAGGAAGTCTGCGACGACTATATCGCCAACTGGCGGCACCTGCTGCTGAACAGCCCCTACTTCGGACTGAACCATTGGCTGAACGAGATGGATGCCGAAAACGGACAAGCCATCATCTATGCCAAGGAAAGCGACGAGATAACCCGCAAGCTGAGTCTGAAATCCAGTGAAGGAGGTTACAAAGTCACCATCGTATGGCTACCCGAAAAGCTGCATGAAGTATGCGCCAACAAGCTGCTGAAACTGCTGGAAGAGCCACCCGAGAAAACGATATTCCTCCTCATCTCCGAAGCTCCGGAAATGATACTGCCCACCATCCTCAGCCGCACGCAGCGCTTCAACATTCCCAAGATTGAAGAAGCCGACATAGCCGAAGCCCTGCAGCAGAAGTACGGAGTGCAGCCCCGCGACAGCGAGACGATAGCCCATCTGGCAAACGGAGACTTCATCAAAGCATTGGAGACCATCCATCTGAACGAAGAGAACGAACTGTTCTTCAACCTCTTTGTCAGCCTGATGCGACTCTCCTACCAGCGCAAGATACGGGAAATGAAACAATGGAGCGAGCAGCTTGCTGCCATGGGACGCGAACGGCAGAAGAACTTCCTGGACTACTGCCAGCGCATGACCCGCGAGAACTTCATCTACAACCTGCACCGCAAGGAGATGAACTACATGACGCTGCCCGAACAGAACTTCGCCACCCGTTTCGCCCCCTTTGTCAACGAACGGAACGTCATGGGTATCATGGACGAACTAAGTGAAGCGCAACGCCACATCGAGCAGAACGTAAACGCCCGCATGGTGTTTTTCGACTTCTCTCTCAAAATGATTGTTTTATTGAAACAATGAAAAGTGGCAAAATAATGAAATGCAAAGTATCAAATCGTAAATAGTAAATAGTCAAATAGTAAATAGTCAAATAGTAAATAAATAGATGATGGAATTTAAACTACATAACGGAAGCGGAGGTCTCTGCTGCAAGAGTTGCGGCAGGCAGGACAAGCAACTGAACACCTACGACTGGCTGGCAGACATTCCGGGCAATGCCGATGAGAGCGAGCTGGTAGAGGTTCAGTTCAAGAATACCCGCAAGGGATATTTCCGCAACAGCAACAAGATACCTCTGGAGAAAGGCGACATCGTAGCCGTAGAAGCCACCCCCGGACATGATATCGGTGTGGTGACCCTGACCGGACGTCTCGTGCCGCTGCAAATGAAGAAAGCCAATATCAAGTCTGAGGCAGACATCAAACGCATCTACCGCAAGGCGAAGCCTGTGGATATGGAGAAGTACAACGAGGCAAAAGCCCGTGAACACTCCACCATGATACGCTCGCGTCAGATAGCCCTGGACCTCAACCTCAACATGAAGATTGGAGACGTGGAATATCAGGGAGACGGCAACAAGGCCATCTTCTACTACATAGCCGACGAACGGGTGGACTTCCGCCAGCTCATCAAGATACTTGCCGACGCTTTCCGCGTGCGTATCGAGATGAAACAGATTGGTGCCCGCCAGGAAGCCGGACGCATCGGCGGTATCGGTCCCTGCGGACGCGAGCTGTGCTGCGCCACCTGGATGACCTCCTTCGTATCGGTATCCACCAGCGCGGCGCGCTTCCAGGACATTTCACTGAATCCGCAGAAGCTTGCCGGACAATGCGCCAAACTGAAGTGCTGCCTCAACTACGAAGTAGACTGCTACGTGGAAGCACAGAAACGCCTGCCCTCACGCGAGATTACCTTAGAGACCAAAGACGGTGAGTTCTTCTTCTTCAAAGCCGACATTCTGAGCAACCAGATAACCTACTCAAGCGACAAGAACATCCCCGCCAACCTGGTGACCATCAGCGGCAGACGCGCCTTCGAGATTATCGGTTTGAACAGACGTGGCATCAAGCCCGACAGCCTGATAGAAGAAACCCATCGTTCCGAACCCAAAAAGCCGGTGGACTTGCTGGAACAAGAGAGTCTCACTCGCTTTGACCGCAACCGGAAAGGCAAGAGTGGCAGTGACGGCAACGGTGGCGAGAACAGCAACAACAGCCGTAACAAGAGAAAGAAAAAGAGTGGAAACGGTCGTCCGCAAGGAGGTGAGCAGCAGGGTGCTCCGCAATCCAACAACCAGAGAGAACAATCCAGGCAAGACCGGCAACCGAGACAGAAACAAGACCGGCAAGCACCCAAACAAGGTGAACAGCAACAAGGCGAACGTCAACAACGGAACAATAACAACCGTCGTCCGCCCCGTAACAATAAGCCCAAACCTCAAGGTGAAAGACCTGCCCAAAATGACAAACCAGCTCAAGAATAGGAATCTCTGCCTGAAAGGTATCATACTACTGTTTGTCGCAAGCCTGCTGAGCGCTTGCGACAAACAGACTGTATACCATTCCTTCCAATCCCTTCCCACCGAAGGCTGGCTGCGCGAAGACACGCTCTCTTTCGACGTGAAGGTCACCGACTCACTGACCTACTACAAACTGTCTTTGGAAGTTCGTAACCGAAGCAACTACCCCTATCAGAATCTACCTCTATCCATCTGCTACACCACCGCAGATTCCATTCCGTCACCCACGGACACCATACAGCTAATCCTCGCGGACAAAGAAGGAATCTGGAAAGGTGACGGCTGGGGAGGTCTCTATCAGACTGCCGTCTCCGCAGGAAGCGTTCGAATCGGCAAACCCGGCACCTACCTCTTTAAAGTGGCCTATACGCTACCGGACGAAAGGCTGCAAGGAATCAATGACATCGGCATCAAACTGAAGAGATAGGAACTCCCTATTGTTCTTTATTACCTTCTTCTAACAACCACCTCAGTCTCCCACTCACGTCTCCTTGAAGCGGAAACGGGCGGGGTATCATAACTTGCCCTCTTACCTCATAGCGTAACGTCTTTTACGCCAGGATGTAACGACCGTTACACCAGCATGTAAAGGGCGTTACAATATAGCGTAAAAGTCGTTACGATACAGCGTAAAGGACGTTACAATGCGGTGTAACGGCCGTTACATTACGATGTAAACAATGTGTAAATGCAATGTAATGATAATCAAGTCCATTCGTATGTCCCACAAGGAAACGGTCATAACTAAATTCGACGATTACGTCCCGCATCAATCCGCAGAAAGATAAACAGCAGGATTGTGAATCCCCAGAGAGAAGAACCTCCGTAACTGAAGAAAGGCAACGGGATACCGATGACGGGGGTCAGCCCCAGCACCATGCCTATATTGATGAATAGATGGAACAAGAATATACTAAGCACAGAATAACCATACACCCGGCCAAAGGGAGATTGCTGCCGCTCGGCCACGACAATCAGCCGTAAAATAAGAATAAGGAACAGTAACAGTACAGCCGTAGACCCTACGAATCCTTCCTCCTCACCCACGGTGCAAAAAATGAAGTCCGTATCTTGCTCCGGCACATACTTCAGCTTTGTCTGCGTACCATTCAAGAAACCTTTGCCGGTCAGCCCCCCGGAGCCGATGGCTATCTTCGACTGGTTCACGTTATAGCCGGCACCAGCAAGGTCCTCTTCCATACCGAGCACCACCTTGATACGTATCTGTTGATGGGGCTCCAGCACTTTATTGAAGAAGTAGTCGCTGGAGTAGAGGAAACCTATCGAACCCAAAGCAAACAGCCCAATCAGAAAATAAGATAAATGGCGCTCGCTTAAAGAAAGAAAGACAAGATACCCGACAACAAGTGCACAAAGCCCCCACTGCACCCACACCAAGTTGAAGGGTACCACGTATTCCGAAATCAGATAAGCCACGAGCAGCACTCCCAGCGAACCGCCGATAATATTCCGTGTGGGTTCCCAACGCTTTTTATAAACCCACACCATACCTCCGGCAAAGAGCAGTACCATCAGCAGTACGGCAAATTCCCCGATAGGCGTCGGTGTATCGGCAATCATCACCGCATCAAAACGGATGCCCACCACAAAGTAGGCCACTGCACATATACCCGAGAACAGTACCACGCCCGGCATTCCCTCCCGATAAAGCATCAGGAAAAATGCAGAGTACACCAATGCCGAACCCGTCTCCCGCTGTAGGATAATCAGCAACATGGGGAAGAGAATCAGGAAAGCCAACATAAGGGAGCTTTTCCAATTCTTCATCGTAAACGAGTAGGCGCTCATATACTTGGCAAGCGCCAGCGCCGTGGCAAACTTGGCAAACTCCGCCGGCTGCAAACTGACCGGCCCCAGGATGAGCCACGACCGCGACCCTTTCGTGTCGGGCGCAATGAATATCGTGACAATCAGCAACAGCATCAGCCCTATATATATAAGGTAGGAGAACATGTCATAGAGGGAATCATCCAGCATCAGCAGCACAAACCCCAGCCCGAAGGAACATATAATCCAGACAAACTGCTTGCCGGCACGCGTAGAGAAGTCCAGAAAGTCACGGTCACCATAATCATAACTCGCCCCACAGACACTGAACCAGCCGAATACAATCAGCAGCAGGTAAACGACAATCGTCACCCAGTCCAATGATTTCCATATGCTATCTCTCCTTGTCACCAATTTATTTACGATTTTACGATTTACTATTTACTATTGAAGTCACTCACCGTTCATCCCTACCCCCTAATCCTTAATCCCCAACCCCTCATCATCATCTCTCCTCATCTCCGTAAAGTATCACCCGGTTACTGAATTCTTCCGCCCGTATCTCATTCTCGGGCGACAGCTTTCCATGCAGATACTGGTCCATCATCATGGCACCGATAGGTACGCCATACGTGGCACCGAAACCACCGTTCTCCACATAGACGGCAATGGCTATCTTAGGGTTGTCCATCGGGGCAAAGCCCATAAAGACAGAATGGTCCTTGCCGCGGTTCTGTGCCGTGCCCGTCTTTCCGCAGACCTCCACACCCGGCAGGATGGCTCCCGCCATGCGGCAAGTGGCGCTACCCGTACTTCCGTCTACAGCGGCACGCATGCCTTTCACCACCATTTCATAATATTCGCGGTCGATGGTGGGATAACGGGGATTGCGATAGATGCTGTCCAGTTCATTGTCTTCTATCTCCTTCACGATGTGCGGAGTAATGAAATGCCCCCGGTTGGCAATGGTGGCACCCAGATTGGCTATCTGCAACGGGGTGGCGAGAATCTCTCCCTGCCCGATGGAGATACTAATCACCGTCAGACCGTTCCACGAACCCCGATAGGGCTTGTCGTAGAACTTTGCATTCGGTATCAGTCCACGCTGTTCGCCGGGGAGGTCGGTACCGAGCCGATAGCCGAAGCCCTGCGATACCATGTGGTCTTTCCATACGGTAATGGCATTCTGCGGCGAACCGTATTTTTTATCACCGAACATGCGATACAATCCCCAACAGAAATAGGAATTACAAGAGGTAGCGATGGCAGGAATCAGCGACAGAGGCGAACCATGTCCGTGACATCCCACATGAAGGCCTTTATGATTGAAACCATGCGCACAAGGGAAAGTCGGATAATCTTCGTGGATAATCCCTTCCTGAAGGAAGGTCAGCGCCTGCGCCGTCTTGAAGGTGGAGCCCGGCGGATAAGCTCCCATGATGGCACGGTTCAACAAAGGCTTCCGCTTGTCCATCTGCAGCAGGCGGTGGTTCTTTCCCCGCTGGCGCCCTATCATCAGATGAGGGTCAAAGGTAGGCGAGGAAACCATACATAGTATCTCACCCGTAGCCGGTTCGATGGCCACAATGGCACCGATTTTGTGTTGAAGCAGTCGTTCTCCCAACATCTGAAGGTCAATGTCGATGCCCAACGTCAGGTTCTTGCCGGGTACGGAGGAACGGTCCAACTGTCCGTCCATGTAGTGTCCCTGGATGCGCCCGTGAGCGTCACGAAGCAGAATCTCCACCCCCTTCTCTCCACGCAGATACTTTTCATAGGATTTCTCGATGCCTTGCTTGCCTATATAGTCTCCGCGAATATAATAGTCATCGTTCTCAATGTCTTTCTTGGACACTTCGCCGATGTCTCCCAGCAAATGGCCGGCAGAGTTATAGGTATATTGACGGATAGTACGCCGCTGAATATAGAAACCTGGAAATTTGAACAGCTTCTCCTGAAACACACCGCACTCTTCGGCAGAAAGCTGCGTCATGAACACCTGATGGGTGTATTTGGAATAACCGGGGTTCATCCAGCGGTTCTTGACGTCCTTCATCCGTTTGTCAAACTGCTCACGGGTAATGTTCAAGGCACTGCAAAGGTCGAGTGTATCCAGCTGCGTCACCTCCCGAGGCACAAACGTAATATCATAGGCAGGCTGGTTAAACACGAGCAACTTACCGTTACGGTCGTAGATAGCCCCCCGTGATGGATATTGTATCTTGTTCAGAAAAGCGTTGCTGTCCGCGTTCTTCTTGTAGTCATCAGTCATGATTTGCAGGTCGAACAGCCGGAACACGTAAATAAGAACGATGACAATAGCCGCCGCTCCAATTACATATTTCCGCTTTTCCAGTGTATAGTCTTTCATCAATTCCTAATCCTTAATCCCTTTATCCTTTCTTTCTTATTCCCTCAACAGCCATAATGCAGGTCACAGTAAGCAGGGTACTTGCCGCAATTCTCAACAACAGCGTACCAATATGGGCAAAAGAGAAGAATTCGAGGGTAAGCAACAAGCCGTGATGTATCAGCACACTCACAACCAGATATTTCAGGAAAGGAAGAATCCCCATTGTACGGATGGCCGGAACCAGTGTATCCAGCGTGTCACGAGGCACGAACAGCCGCAGGAAAGTGGGGCGCAAGAAAGCCAGCAACACCGTAGCGGCAGCGTTCATCCCCGGTGTGTCGGAAAAGACGTCGACAGCCAGCCCTAAAAAGAATGCCCACAACATCAACGCATTGCGGGGAGTGTCCGACTCAAACTTCAGTATCAAGTAGATATACAGAAATGGAGTGGCATATCCTGCAATATGCACATTGTTCAATATCAGCACCTGCAACAGTACCAAGCCTATGAACCATCCTATTTTATGCAGATAATTAATTAACAACGCTAATGAGTTATAAGTTACGAGTTACAAGTTATTGAGTGTATAAGTTATAAGATATAAAGATGATTAATCCCTAATCCTTAACCCCTAATCCCTAATTTCTTAGTCACTTCTCGTCTGCCCTCGACTCCAATGCCTTTTGTTCATCCTGCCCGTTGCGGGAAATGACGCGCACATTGCTCACCTTTCCAAAGTCCGTAGCCAGCTTTATCTTCAACAGATACGAAAGCCCGTCGTGCGAGTCAGACATGTCATCCACCGTCCCCACCATGACACCTTCTGGAAACACGGTGGAATAGCCGCTGGTCACTACTGTATCTCCCAGATTGAATTCGGCATGCCGGGGCAAATCCTTCAGATAGGCAAAACGGGAATTACCTCCCTCCCACTTCAAATAACCGAAATAATCACTGCCCACAATCTTACAGCTGATGCTTGACTTGCTGTTCAGCAACGGAATGACCAACGAGTAATGGGGAGAGGTCTTATACACAATACCCACCACGCCATTGGCATCTACAACTCCCATCTCAGGACGGATACCTTCTGTTGTTCCACGGTCTAAAGTGATATAATTGTCAGCCTTGTTCAAGCTGTTCTTTATGACATTCGCCTTGAATATCTGATACTCCGTAGGAGCAAGCCGTTCCATGCTGTACAACCTGGCGGAGTCCAATCCTTTCTCCTTCAAGACATTTTCCAGAAACGAAAGCCGCTGCTCCAGCCACATGTTGCGGTCGAGCAGGTCTTCGTTGGCCGTCTTCAAGTGGAAATAGGAAGTGATGCCACCCGATATTTCATAAACCTTCCCCGCCACGCCATTGGCAGAGGTGAAATACACACTCTGCTGGTAATGATTAAAGCGAAATAATAAAATAAAACTGGCAACCTCTAACAGAAGAAAGAGGAACCAGTAATTATATTTAATGAGAAAGTTTAATAAATTTCGCATTACCGCATCAAGAATGAGAAGCGGTCAACGTTCTTCAATGCCACGCCCGTACCTTTGGCAACGGCATGCAAGGGGTCTTCCGCAATGTGGAACGGTATGTTTATTTTATCAGTCAGACGCTTATCCAGTCCACGAAGCAATGCACCGCCACCGGCAAGATAGATACCGTTGTGAACGATGTCGGCATACAATTCGGGAGGCGTATTTTCCAATGCGCTCAAGATGGCTGTCTCAATCTTAGAGATAGACTTCTCCAAGCAATGCGCCACTTCCTGATAGCATACCGGCACTTCCATGGGCAATGCCGTGATGCGGTTCGGACCATGAACGATATAGTCTTCAGGAGCATCCTCACCGAGTTCCGTCAAGGCAGCACCCACATTAATCTTAATACGCTCAGCCATACGCTCGCTGACCTTCACGTTGTGCTGGCGGCTCATGTATTCCTGAATATCGGCAGTCAAGTCGTCACCGGCAATGCGGATGGAGTTGTTACTTACGATACCTCCCAAAGAGATAACGGCAATTTCCGTAGAACCACCACCTATGTCAACAATCATGTTGCCTTCGGGAGCCTCTACATCGATACCGATACCGATGGCAGCAGCCATCGGCTCGAAAATCAAATAAACGTCGCGCCCGCCGGCATGCTCGGCAGAGTCGCGCACGGCACGCAGCTCCACTTCGGTACTGCCCGAAGGAACACCAATCACCATGCGGAGTGACGGAGAGAAAAGACGGTTACGGTTGTTCACCATCTTGATAAGTCCACGTATCATCTGCTCGCAGGCATAGAAGTCGGCAATCACACCATCGCGCAACGGACGGATGGTACGTATGTTTTCGTGGGTCTTTTCGTGCATCATCTTTGCCTTGTCACCCACGGCAATCATCTTATCGGTACGACGGTCCAAAGCCACCACCGAAGGCTCATCCACCACAATCTTGCCATTCGTGGTGATGATGGTATTGGCTGTGCCAAGGTCCATCGCTATTTCTTGTGTAAAGGAGAATAATCCCATTAATATTTACGATTTAACTATTTACGATTTACGATTGATATTCCTCTTGTTTACAATTTGAGATTCAGACTTACGATGTAACTTCAATCGTAAATCGTAAATCGTCAAATCGTAAATCCGAATTAGTGTTTAAAGTGACGGAATCCCGTAGTCACCATGGCGATGCCATGCTCGTTGCAATATTCAAACGAGAGTTCATCCTTGATGCTTCCACCCGGCTGGATGACGGCTGTTACGCCTTCATTACCGGCAATTTCCACGCAGTCGGGGAAAGGGAAGAATGCGTCACTTGCCATTACAGCGCCATTCAAGTCGAAACCGAAGTTTTTGGCTTTCTCGATAGCCTGCTTCAAAGCATCCACACGGCTGGTCTGACCTACACCACTTGCCAACAACTGCTTTCCTTTTGCCAGCACAATGGCATTCGACTTACTGTTCTTCACAATCTTGTTTGCAAAGAGCATATCCTCAATTTCCTGTGCAGTGGGAGCCTTCGTTGTTACAGTCTTCAATTCTTCAGGAGTTTCCACCTTAAGGTCGCGGTCCTGAACCAATACGCCATTCAGCAAAGAACGGAACTGCTTCTTAGGCAGAGCTGCCGGCTTGCGGACCAGGATAATACGGTTCTTCTTCTGACCGAGGATTTCCAACGCATCCACATCATAATCGGGAGCGATAATCACCTCAAAGAAAATTTTATTGATTTCTTCGGCAGCAGCCTTGTCAATCACGGCATTAGTGATGAGCACACCACCAAAAGCGGATACCGGGTCACCGGCAAGCGCATCGTTCCATGCTTCGAGCACAGTGGGACGTGAAGCCAGTCCACAAGCATTATTATGCTTCAGGATAGCGAAAGTCGTATCCTTGAATTCGTCAATCAAGTCAACGGCAGCATTGATGTCGAGCAGGTTGTTATAAGAGATTTCCTTACCGTGAATCTGGTCGAACATAGCATCCAGATTGCCATAGAAATAACCTTTCTGATGCGGATTCTCGCCATAGCGTAAAGTCTTCTGGCTGTTGGCAGAGCAACGGAAAGCGGAACCTTCCTCGCCATCGAAATAGTTGAAGATGGCAGAATCATAGTGTGAAGACACTCCGAAAGCCTCTTTGGCAAACCAACGGCGTTCTTCGATGGTAGTAGTGGCTCCGTGTTCCATCAGCATGTCGCGGAACGGCTGATATTGTGCTTGCGAAGCGATGATAACCACGTCGTTATAGTTCTTGGCTGCGGCACGAATTAGGGAGATACCGCCTATGTCAATCTTTTCGATGATGGCAGGTTCTTCGGCACCACTGGCAACGGTAGCCTCAAACGGATAGAGGTCAACAATGACGAGGTCTATTTCGGGGATTTCATATTTTTCAATCTGTTGCATGTCTTGCTCCAATCCGCGGCGGCAAAGAATACCTCCAAAAACCTTCGGATGCAAAGTCTTCACGCGTCCGCCCAGGATGGAAGGGTATGTAGTGAGGTCTTCCACTGCCTTGCAGGGATAACCCAGGGATTCTATAAACTGACGGGTTCCACCGGTTGAGAGGAACTCTACACCTTCTTCATGCAGTTTGGTAATGATTTCGTCCAAACCTTCCTTATGGTAAACAGATACCAGAGCTGTTTTGATTCTTTTTGTTTCAGACATGGATTTGCGTATTAAAGTATGCGTATATTAGTATTTGATGCGCAAAGTTACAAATTTTGTTTATTCATACATACATTCATACACAATAAATTAGGTATAATTAAAAAAGGCGGCATCTGTTTCCAGTCTGCCGCCTTTTTTTAAGGGTTATTTTGTTGGTTTACCAAATAGATACACGTTTTTCTACCGGCAAGAACATCGGGTCTTTTTCTGTCACGTTGAATGCCTCATACCAAGCACCGATTTGCGGCAATGCACCGTTTACGCGCCATTCGCCCAATGAGTGCACATCACTCTTCGTGCGGTTCAGCACTTCTTCGGGACGGATATCATTGGCCCATACACCTGCGTATGCCAGGAAGAAACGTTGTTCGGGAGTAAGACCATCCAGCACCGGCAGCGGATTGGCAGCCGTAGCTTTCTTGAATGCCTGATAAGAAACCTGCAGACCACCGTGGTCGGCAATATTCTCACCCAATGTCATGCGTCCGTTGGCATATACGCCCGGAGCAACCTCGATGCTATCGAAGAAGTTCACCATCACCTGAGCACGCTCGTCAAAGTTCTTGGCATCTTCAGCAGTCCACCAGTCTTTCAGGTTACCGTCCTTGTCGTACTGGCGACCCTGGTCGTCGAATCCGTGAGTCATCTCATGACCGATTACCACACCGATGGCACCATAGTTGAAGGCATCATCCGCATTCATATCGAAGAAAGGATATTGCAGGATACCGGCGGGGAAACAGATTTCGTTGGTGGTCGGGTTATAGTAAGCGTTGACGGTCTGCGGAGTCATCAGCCATTCGTCCTTATCCACCGGCTTGCCGGCCTTGGCTATCATTTCGGCATGGCTCCACTCGTTGGCACGTTCCATGTTTGCCCAGTAAGAGTCGTTTTTGATTTCCAGTGTGGAGTAGTCTTTCCAAGTGTCGGGATAACCAATCTTCACATGGAAGGTAGCCAGTTTCTCCAGAGCTTTCACCTTAGTGGAATCACCCATCCAGGCAAGATTCTGGATACGTTCGCCCAGACTTTCCTGCAAGTTCTTCACCAAAGTCACCATACGCTCCTTGGCAGCAGCAGGGAAATATTTCTCCACGTACATCTGACCTACAGCTTCGCCCAGCGCGCCGCTTACAGTGCTTACCGCTCTCTTCCAGCGAGGCTGCATTTCTTGTGTACCGCTCATGGTGCGGCTGTAGAAGTCGAAGTTCTGTTCTGCCATAGCATCGTTCAACAAGCTTGCGGCAGAATCAATCAATTTCCATTGCAGATAAAGGCTCTGCTGTTCAATGGGCAGCGTATCCAGAATATCGGCAGCAGCTTTCAGTGAAGCGGGCTGGCCTACGATGATTTCCTTCACATCCTTCAAGCCCATGGCAGACAAATAAGCATCCCAATCGAAAGTAGGATAATTCTTCTTCAACTCTTCCATGCTCATCTTGTTATAATTGGCATGCGGGTCACGCAACTCCGTACGAGAGCGGAAAGCCTTGGCAAGACGTGTTTCCACATCCATCACCACCTCCATACCTTTCTTGGCAGTAGCCTCGTCGAAACCAGCCAACTGATACATCTTCTGTACATGTGTACGGAAAGCATCACGAATTTTGGCGGTAGCCTCATCATTCTCCAGATAGTATTCACGTTCGCCCATGCTCAGCCCGGTCTGATAGGTCTGTACAGCATTCATGCTACTGTTCATTTCGTCAGCGCCAACATACAGCACGTTGTAGGCGATGATGCCTTTCTTCTGCATATCGCCCAGCAAGGCATAAAGCTCTTTCTTGTCCTTCAAAGCAGCCAGCTGGTCGAGTTCAGCCTTGATGGGAGCTACACCATCTTTGTTCAGCTTCACGCTGTCCATTACGATTTTGTACAAGTCACCGATTTTTTGTGCCACGCTGCCGGCTTCGTGCTGGGTGGCGGCAAGTTCTTCAATCAGTCCTTGAATCTGCTTGCGGTTGTTTTCTGCAAGGATAGTAAAAGAACCGTACTGTGAGTATTCAGCAGGAATCGGATTGTTCTTCATCCAACCGCCACATGCGTATTGGTAAAAGTCAGTTCCGGGTAGAGCCGTTGTGTCAAGATTGGCGAGCTGGATGCCTGCTGTAAGTTCAGCCTGCTGCTTGCCGGTGTTGCAGGAAGCCGTCATCAGACAGAATGCTGCAATGGGTAACAAATGATTTGCTTTCATAAACATATAAAATATAATAGTTAGTGATTCTCCAACTCTACAGTAGCCGCGTCCCACTCTTCCATCACGCGGTCAAGCTGCTCTTTCAGTTTTTGGTGCTGCTCATAAAGCGACATGTCCGAAGCACCTTCCGGTGTGGCCATCCTGGCCTCAAGAATGGCAATGGCAGCCTCCGTCTGCTCTATCTCCGCTTCACAATCGGCAACGCGACGTTCCAGTTTCTTGAGCTTCTTATTAAGCTCCTTCTGCTCCTCATAAGAGAGTTTGGCTGCCGAGGGTTGAACCGGTTCTGCACCAACATTTCCCGATGCCGCCTTACCGGCAGTGGGCGAAGCGGAAAGTGAAGGGGATTTCTGTAACTCATTCAGGCTCTCTATCTGCTTCTTTTGCAGGAAATCATAAATTCCTCCCAGATGTTCCTTCACCAGTCCGCCACCAAACTCGTACACTTTAGTCGCAAGTCCGTCCAGAAAATCACGGTCATGGCTGACTATTATCACCGTTCCGTCAAAATCGCGGATAGCCTCCTTCAACACATCTTTGGAACGCATGTCAAGATGATTCGTAGGTTCGTCGAGAATCAGGAAATTCACCGGCTCCAACAGCAGTTTTATCATGGCAAGCCGGGTACGCTCTCCACCGCTGAGCACCTTCACCTTTTTATCCGAAGCCTCACCGCCGAACATGAAAGCACCTAGAATATCACGGATTTTGAGGCGGATATCCCCTACGGCCACGCGGTCAATCGTATCGAATACAGTCAGGCTCTCATCCAAAAGCTGTGCCTGGTTCTGGGCAAAATATCCAATCTGCACATTATGTCCCAGTGTAAGCTTACCGGTATAATCCGTAATCTCACCCATAATACACTTTACAAGCGTAGACTTACCTTCGCCGTTCTTACCGACAAAAGCAACCTTCTCTCCTCGGTTGATAGTCAAATTCACATCGTGGAAAACAACGTGCCCACCGTAGGATTTCTCCATATCCTCGCAGATAACGGGATAATTACCGCTACGGCTACTGCAAACAAACTTCAGGCGCAAAGAGGAGTTGTCTTCCTCATCCACTTCGATGCGCTCTATCTTTTCGAGCTGCTTGATGCGGCTCTGCACTTGCACAGCCTTGGTAGCTTTGTACCGGAAACGTTCGATGAAATCTTCCGTATCTTGTATCTGCTTCTGCTGATTCTCGTAAGCACGTAGTTGCTGCTCCCGGCGCTCCTTGCGAAGCACCACGAACTCATCGTATTTCACTTTATAGTCGTAAATGCGTCCACAAGTTATTTCGATGGTACGCGTAGTGACATTGTTCAAAAAGGCGCGGTCGTGGCTGACAAGCACCACCGCATTGGCACGGGTGGAAAGGAAGTTCTCCAACCACTGGATACTCTCGATGTCAAGGTGGTTGGTAGGCTCGTCGAGCAGCAACACATCCGGACGGCGAAGCAACAGCTTGGCAAGCTCTATACGCATACGCCAACCACCGGAAAACTCGCTTGTAGAGCGGTCAAAGTCCTCGCGGCTGAAGCCCAGCCCTTGGAGCGTGCGCTCTATTTCGGCACGGTAGTTGGTGCCGCCCATCATCAGAAAACGTTCGTTTTCGTGAGTGAAGCGGTCAATCAGTTTCTGGTAATCCTCGCTGTCGTAATCGGTACGTTCGGCAAGTTGCCGATTCATGCGTTCGATGCCCGCCTGCATCTCAAAAATATGCTCGAAGGCAAGTTCAGCCTCCTGCATTACGGTGCGCTTGTCACTGAGTATCATCACTTGGGGCAAATACCCGATAGTACATTCGCGAGGAACGGCAACAATGCCGGCAGTGGGCTGCTGAATGCCAGCCAATATCTTGAGCATGGTGGACTTACCGGCACCATTCTTGCCGACAAGAGCTATACGGTCTTTCTTATTGATAACATAAGAGACGTCTTCGAACAGAGGAGTGGCATTAAATTCTACCTTCAGTCCTTCTACAGATATCATAGTGTCAATGAATTTATCGTTCAAGACTGCAAAGGTAGCGATTTTCAACGTTATACAATATCATACGCTCACATAATTACATCAAATATCCAAGAAAGAGAACACTACTCCCGCATTTCCTGCGGAAGGACAATTGCAAAGCGGCTCCCCTTGCCAAGAGTTGAAGCCACTTCTATTTTTCCATGAAACCTTTCAACGATAGTCCTGCAAATGGCCAATCCCAATCCCGTGCCCTGCACAAAAGCATCTCCCTTATAGAAACGTTCAAAAATGTGCGCCAGAACTTCTTCCGACATGCCAGTTCCCGTATCTTCCACAAAGACTTCCAATGTAGCAAAGTCCTTCAGCCTATACCCTATGGTTATGCGTCCTTCAGCAGTGAACTTCACCGCATTATTGATAAGATTGTTGACAACTTGCCCCAAACGCGTAGGATCTGTATAGATAACTGCCGCCCGGTCCGGAAGGTCTAGCAGTAACTCCACTCCTTTCCGAAGATTCATCTTCTGCGCACTGTAAATGCTTTCCAATATGCCATTTAAAGAAACCTTCTCAAAATGGAATTCCATCGTGTTCGATTCTATCTTGGACAAATCCAGAATATCTGAAATCAACACCATTAACAACTGGCTGTTCTTTTCAATCAAAGACGTAAATTCCATAATCTCCTGCCGCGACAAGTCGGCATCCCCACAAGCCAGTAGTGTAGAGAAGCCCACAATGGCATTTAGTGGCGTACGTATCTCGTGGCTCATATTAGCAAGAAATACGCTCTTCAACTCATCGCTACGTTGCGCTTTCTGCAAAGCCTCGTTCAATTTATTCTCCGTATCCTTGTATTTCTGCGTACTCATGCAAATACCGATGATACGGAACGGCAAATCCGTCAATTGCCCCACATAGGTAGATTGCGCCTCAAACCACTCCCACTTGCCGTCTCCCCTCCGTAGACGGTATTCCACTGGGCGTTCGTACAAATTACCATGCAACTGTAAAGCCAAAGCATCAAACACTCCCTTCCGGTCGTCCGGATGAATCAGAAATGCGAATTCCTCAGGCGTCAGCGTATAGTCACGCGTAGGAATCCCCAAATATTCAAAATAACGCGGTTCTATAATCATCAGATTATGTTCCATGTCGAAAGACCATTGAAATATCTGGGTGCGGCTCAGCGCAATATTCAGCAAATGCTTCTGTGTCCGTTCTTCCAACACATTCCTGAAATAGAGTACAATCCTCACCAATTGTCCATCTTCATGAATTCCCACCATAGCACCTTGTATCAGAAAACTGATACCACTCTTCAATTCACGTATAAAGCAATTGATATCTAAGGGAATAATCCGCACATCCCTCTCCCGAAGTTGCAGCAAAAGGTCTTCTAACACATTCTTTTTATCACATACCACTTCCAATAAGTCAGTGATACGCCGCCCTATCACATACTCATTCAAATGGAGTTCATTCATCACCTGCTGATTCAGACGCCAGATACAATCTTCCAAATCAATCATAATAATGCTGACGGGCCATGAGTTGAACAACTGCTCGGAGATGGCATTTATTATACGTACTTCTTGAGGAACATTCGGATTCATCAGAATTGTTTTATCATACAAGGAGCAAAGTTCGGGCTAAAATGCTTATGCCACAAACAAACCCTTATAAATCAATATTCCGTTTTAGCATGTATATATTCTATTATTCACAACTTTACCTTATTTAACAGAGACAAATTGAGCGTAATATTGATTTTAACTGTTATCTCTGTCATTTATACATTATTATCCCCCATTTTTGTGTCTTAAAATCTCCAACATGAATATATCCGAATTCAATATAAATGCCGAGTTCATTGCCTGCAATCATATCACAACCAATGAACTGAATCCGCTAGTGGAAAAGCCATACCACACCAAGGCCAGTATCTTCGCTCTATGCACCAAAGGAGTTCTGAAAACCATCATAAACCATACTCAATTCAGGGTTGAAGCTAACACCCTCCTAGTTATTCCTCCCGAGACCTTCGTACAATTGCTACACACGTCAGACGATGCTGAAATATATGTCGTCATATTTTCCCAACAACTTATCCAGAGTTCAGGGGCCGGCAAGGTCATGATGGATAAGTTTCACATTATAGGCAAACACTATATTTTTCCTCTATCGAAAACGGACTTCCAGCTTTATGCCGAGTTCATGACCTATTTGTCACACCTCTACCAAAGAACAGAAAGCCCCTCAAGTCTAGTTTCATTGCAAACTCTACTGACCTATCTGTTACAAGGTATATCCGAACTCTGTCCGGAACGCCCTAGAATAAAAGAGACTCCGGGCAGCAGGCATTTCAACCAATACCGCATTTTTATCCGATTGGTACACACAGACTATGTCCGGGAGCATCAAGTGTCCTATTATGCATTGAAAATGAATATGAGACCGGCAGCTCTTTGCCGCCTTGTCAAAAAGGAATCAGGACATACAGCCATGGAAATCATCAACAATACTATCATCATGGATGCCAAAGCACAACTTTGTACCGCCAACACTCCGATAAAGGATATAGCCGTGAGTCTAGGTTTTAATAATGCGGCCTTCTTCAACAAATTCTTTAAACGTCATACGGGAATACCTCCTCAGAAGTTCCGCACATCCTCAAAACAATAAAATCCACTCAAAACACAAAATGCGGATATTCTGCCATGAGAATACCCGCATTCCTCAATAAGAGAAGTCTGCCATCAACCTACCTTCTTAGCAATAAAAAACACATAACCGTAGAATTCCTTATATTTGCCGTATAGTTCATCCTCAATCATTTGGAGTGAGCTGAACTCTTCGGCAATTTTATTACCGGCATATTTCTTACGGAAAATCTCCTGAGCCGCAACCTTTGAAGCAAAGTAATGCTCTGTCCAGCAATTCTCCGGCAGAATGAATGTAGCAACGGGGAGATAACCCGCCTTGTACAACTTGGCTACCTGATTGGGAAGTGTATCCATTTCAGAATAGGCGTCCATCCAGAAGTCATTGATTTCCGCAGGACGTTCGTCCGTAAACCATGAACTCTCGGATACGGCAATATACCCTCCCGGTTTCAGATATTTACGCCACTCCTTCAAGCCACGTTCAAAGCCGATGTTATAGATAGCACCTTCACACCAAATCATATCCAGCTCCTCCTCACCGAAAGGGAGGGCATCCATTGAACCGACAATTCCTTTTACTCTGTCCTGCAAGCCCAACTGCCTTGCATTACGGTTGAAGATGTCAATAAAGCCGGGGAAAAGGTCAATTCCGGTAATCTGTCCCGGAACATGGCCAGCCAATACCATTGTCTGACCACCTGTTCCACAACCGATATCGGCAATAAGGGATTCATCGGTAAGACCGTCTACAAAGCTCAATGCCTTCAACGTCACTTCAGGACTGCCAGGGCCTTGCCGTTCCATATTGGAGAAAAAGTCACAGATTAAATTAAATTCGAAATCGTGGATAGTTTTATTTTCGTTACTCATTTTCTTACTATATTTTGCATATACGGAAAGTATCACAACACCTTCAGCATAATATGCGGATTAAACTTGAATTATAACAATAGAAAAACACTCTCGAAAGAAGTTATCCGAAAGTAAACGAAAGGGACAATCTGTGCATGGAACACAGATTGTTTACAAAACCAAATCCGATTTAAATGTCTTTGTCATACTGCAAAGATAAGCAATATTTTATTTAATCAAAAAATTTACGGTTAATAAAGATTTTCCCTTGCACCGGGCACATGCTGAAGAACGGCACCTACCACCTGGCAAGTATCCAGTTCCTTACAGTCACCGCAGGTATTGAAACCTTTTTCGTACACACATTTACGGATAGCACAGTAATTGCTGCAATAGGCAAACTTCACCCCATCTGCACGGCACCCCATACAATGGATGGTTTCTGCCGTAATTTCCGGCGTATTGTTCAGCACACTCCACTCTTTGGCGGTTTTCTCTCTCAGCTCATCGTCATTATTGACAGTGGCTATACGGGCGGTGCAATTTTCGCAATCCAGTCCGCAACATGCAATTAATTGTTTCATCACTTGGTTATAACGATTTATGTTTGTCTCTTGTGATAATCATCAACTTGTCTGCTCCTTCTTTTTCAGTTCAAAGACAAACAGTCATCTTGCAAAGATATGGAAAATAAAATAGAGCTCCCTCCAAATGCCTGATTAATAACATTTCATTTTTCCAGGGATAATAAGACAAAATGCCCCCGAATCCACGCTTGAATCGGAGGCATTCACAAACAAAACAAACAAAATCTATCAGACGAACTTCACAGTTGGTCTCATAGCGAAAATTTAAGCCTTCTTGTCGAGGAGAGGATTAAATTTTCCGAGGGTAGACCGCAAATCACGTCTGCCCGATTCATTATTACAAGATTTATCTCAAACCCAGCGCCTGCCTCACGGTGTCGTAGGCCGCATCTTTCAGCAGTACGGTTTTGTCTTTATCCAGCAAGTAAAGCGAGGGCATGGCCTTGAGGTCATACAAAGCACAGTCTTTCACCTGTTGCCGGTCGTTGCCTATTAGCCAGCTACGGGGCATGTCTGTCAGGGCTTTCCTCCACACTTCATCATTGCCCTCGGTGTAGACGGCAAGTACGGTCAGGGTGCCTGTATCCACAGCATCAGCCAATGCCCGGTCTGCCATCATCGCTTTCAGCACTTCGTGGCAACTGGGGCATTCGGGGTCGTAGAATACCAGCAACAGCTTGTCTCCCTGTACCGTGGTTGTCCGCAGCGTGCGACATTCTTCGTCCGCCAGGTAGTAGGTGAAGTCCGTAGCTGCCTTGCCCACGTTATTACGGCTTATCAGCTCCAACTTGAATTTCAAAGAACTTTTCCTTGCCTCGTCCAGCGCGGTACTTTGCAGCATACGGCGCAGGTAGGCAGCATAGAGCGTTTCGTTGTAGTACGGCGAATTGGGATTATAGAGATAATCATCCATCAGCCGCATGAACACCTGCCTTGCATGCTCCTGACTCTCCATGCCGGTGCAGAGGTTGCCGATGCCTCCCTTAATCTCCTCCTGCGTGGCTTCTGAAGCCGACAACAGGGATAGCTGATTGACCAAGCCTTGCTCCGTCACCGCCCGGTTATTCACCAAGGCGGTGTCGGAGAAGTTATAGCTGTCCCAGTAGTGCGTCAGCAAGAAAGTCTTGCGCTCGGTGGGGGAGGTGAGGACGGAGGGGATTTCGGGAAAAGGGAATTGCTGATCTCTCAATTCAGCTTTCCCTTTGACATTCTCTGTACATTCATCCATCTTCCCGGCTTTCTGTTTATCACCGGCAATGCAAGAATGAAGCAAACCGACAATAAACAGAAACAAACCGATACAGCTGAGGATACGTCTCATTCCCTATTAATTTCCTCCCAGATTATTGGTAGCATCGCGTACGCAACGCACCTTACCACTTCCCCAGCCCGTAGTCAATTGAAGAGTACCACTTGTATAGGCGAAAGCTTCCTTTCTATTCGTTGTAGATCCTACACCTTGCCCTATATCAGTATTCCTACCGCTAAAAGTTGTATTTGTCAAATAAGTAAATCCGGTCATCAAATCAGGATAGGTTGTGTACATCAACATTAATTCACGCTGATTAGGAGCACGGTATCCAATAGGACAGGGGCGATCAACTCTTTCATATTTTGCCACACGTTCTGCTCCAATTGATCCCTCTTCAGGATATACTCCATAACTAATATCACCCTCATCCGCAAGAATTGCCAACGTCAAAGGTGGACGATTGTTACCAGAAATATCTCTTTCCGTATTTGTCGGCAATACTTCAGTACCTACAGACGGTCTGATTGTGTTATCAATCATAGGATTTATATCAATAGTTTTCTCCTTATAAGTTACACCTCCAATAATATGTGTGCTACTTCCTTTCGTTACATAATCCTCTGGAACTGCATCAATATCCTTCAAACTTAACCCCAGATTTCTTATACAACGATAAGAGAAATTCTTAATACCAGTAAAGTGTTCACCAGGTGCTGTCTGTGAATAAGACGCAGATCCTCTCGATGCACTTTCCTCTGCCCATATAACCCATGGATCACTAGGTTTATTTGTAGGCTTATCTGTTGTACCAGGATGATAACTACTACTTGCCACATGTACACGTGTTTCTCCATTTTCAATTGGTATTTCCACTCCGGAAGCATCAATATCATTCATATAAAGTTTCGCTTTAGGAATAGCAGTTTCCCCAATCCACAAATCTGTCAATTGATCTACAGAAGCAAGATACCAACGGATTTCATCTGCATCTATAACGTCATCCCCATCCAAATCACGGTTACGCAACAAGCAGGCATACCAAATACTCTCATAGCCAGAGTTTAATTGATGATCTACATCCGTAACAACTCCTAAGACATCCGTCCAATGTAATTGGTTTACTGTTTGTCTCGCATTAATAAGGTTCAACATATTGAGGCGTCCATTCTCCATTCCATTTGGATTTTGTCCACTAAAACGACTATTAAAGTCTTCATCGGAAACACCGTCCGGTACTATCGGCAAGAATTTCGTTTCCATCATAGCCTCTGTTCCCCATGCCGTTTTCAAGTCAGCATGTTTCGGATTGTAGAAAGTATAAACCGGATTTTGTGCGATGGAATAAACACTACGTGCTACGGAACTTTCTCCATCTTCACTGTATTTTGAGCCTTCTACACAAAAATTTAGCATACGATTTTCTCCATTCACTGTTTCTTTCCATAATTCCAAATTAACACCCTCTATACCATCACCAGAACCGGGAAGTCCTACTGATGCTGCCTGACGATAATAAATCATTCGTGGGTCATATACATAAATATATTCATCTACATAAGCAGTAATCGTTACAACATCTTCGTATTCAAATGTTTCCGAATTCCATCTCCGCTCAAAAATATCACTATTGCCATTGTTAGCCTCCACATGCAAAAAATTCAATAACTGATTAATGTCATACAACCGCACATGTCCATAAAATTGTGTTTCTATATACTCCCCACCTGCAATAGGGGCTGCTTCTGAATTATTTTTACCACCACCGTCATACGCTTGTTCGCCAGGATATTTTGCCATGACATTTGTCGGCACATAGTTTCCATTAGCCAAACGACATTCCTTATTAACCAGAAACTTTACCCACTTATAATCATTCAAAGACAAATCTGTTTGAGGAAGCCCGTATCCATCATAGGGAAGTTTCGTATCAAACACCTTCATCCCTCGTTGAAAAGGAGTGGTTACCGACCAGGAAAGTCCTTTTTGAATATCTTCTTTTCTTAACGTCAGCAATAATCTTCCATAGTGGGAATCCATCGTCTTAACAGTTCCTTGCGCAACGATGACATTGCCTTCCGCACCTGGATTGACTTCCTTACTATCCTCAACTTCTACAATGATTTGGTCTACACTTTGTACTTTCACATTATAAGTATAATGAGTATTACGTTCCGTATCATAATTGTTGACGAGTTCCAAGTCATTCAACCAGTCGGCTGTATTACTATTTCCTGTATTACCTAAATGAATTGTGTAAGTTGTCTTTGCGTACACTTCACTCCCATCATCATCCTTATAGGTAATAGTACCCTCCAATTCTACATACGTTGATTTAGCATTGGCATATACATATTCTCCATTTTCATATTTTTGCCCTTCTACAGTTCCGGTTATTAGCTTTTTCTCCTGTTTCTCACGCAAAGCATAATAAGTACCCTCCTCAAGTAGGCTCTCTGTACTTATTTTTTGTTTAGGATTTTGTCTATTCTCACAAATATAAAACTCAAAAATAGACTTCCCATCCTTTTCAGTAAAGTCACTCAGCCGATTACTCGGAGCATAGCCCGCTCCATCATAATCCCATGTATTATCTCCACTATTTTGTTTCTCGCGCGAAAACAAATAAGTACCACCCGGAATATTAATAACTCTATAGGCTTCAGGTTCAAAAGTCACTCCCACAGCAGGTATAATATTGAAAGTTATACGCGCATCTACATGGTTTAATGCCATTGTGTAATCTTCCCTTATTGCTCCCTGGTGGTCCCCAGACTTATATACTGTTACAATTTCACTCTTTTCTTTGGTTATCGCCTGTCCAGTCATCAAGAAATAGACACGCTCAACACTCAAATTATCACTCAACTTGGAATAAAGTGCTTTTAGGGCTGCTATTGTCTTTACATTCTTCAATTCATCATCAGATAAGGTTCCTACCCCGCTCTGCGGATTACCTACCACATAAATTCTCCTCAATCCTGTAGTCATAGAGAACTCTACAGATTGCGGTTTCCCTACTTCAATAGGATTTCCCAAACCATCTTCAGTATCATAAAATGCAGAATTGTCCACAGACCATTCGTCATCCGAAGCATCTGCATTCTCCGCTCCATCAGATTGCTTACTCGGCTTGAAAGCTATCACAAACAATTTATTAACTGTGCGTTCTGTTTCGTCAGACTGTGCCAAACGGGTTTGAACTTCCATTTGATCTGCCACTTTTATTTTCAGCGAAAGTGCCACAGGAATGTCAGGCACTACCTCATATTTATCTCCACCCTTCACAAGTTCATCATCCGTACACGACACAGCCAGTGCGGAAACAATCATTGCGATAAAAAGATTATATATATATTGTAATTTTCTGTTCATAACAAATTTCTCCTATCCATTATTCAAATGGCACATCTATTTCTTCCTTTGTCCAACCACTGATGGTCCACTGTAACTCAGTATCTTTCGGAGTTGAATTCAAGGTGACGATTATATTCAGACACTCTCCGGCACTAAGGTGGGTTAAAGTTTCATTGTTCTTTTGCAGCTTCAACGATTGTGGTCCCACATATTCCCAGTTAGTAACCAACTCATATCCCGTACCAATATGTCCCGGATAGAGATAGCTGATAATTTCTTCAGATTCTTTTAGGGAAGAAGCTATTGTTATACTTTCTTTTAATAGTAAATCTGTATAAGAAATTTGAGTTGGCAGGTTGTTTTCTTTAACGAAAAGATAACCCTTATTAGGTTTCACATTCGGCATTTTAATATTAGTAAGCTCTTGCTCCTTATCGGTATTATTAATAAACTTCAAGCATACCTTTGCCACCGGAAATTGTAACTGCAAGGCCACATTTTGAGATTTTTCAGCTTCTAAACGAACATTTTTCCTCATTACAGTTTGTGGCAATGGTTTTTTATCTGTTGGAGGATTTTGAAAATCAAAACCATTTTCTCCCAGTATCACATTCTCCAATAGAGAAACGTTATCAATAGTAGTTTTACTATTCAAAATTTCTGTTACCTCCTCAGTTAGTGTAAGAGAACCTTCATTCACAATGGCATAAAAATCAAATTCAGTACCATTATTCTTGTCTACAACAAGGTCATTGTAAGTGATTGTTTGCGAAGTTACCTCGGGAGCGATGTCATATCTTTCATTCAATATCACTTCAGAGTCACTGCTTCTTACCATAATCACATGCAAAGTCCGCATCTGCTCATTATCCAATAGGCTGCTTCCGTTTGTATCATCCGTCACCGCCCTCGTCGTAAACGTCATCGTCACCGTTGCTTTCTCGGTGGCGGCGGGGGCATCATCGGTGATGCACGAGGCGGGCAGTAGGCAGAGGATTGCCATCAAGGTTGCCGCCAGACTGTATTTCTTCAGTATTTTTTTCATATATCGTTCCTCCTTGTTTTTATTGCCAGTCGGGTGTTACGTCTTCCACATACCATGAGGGGATCTTGATGGTGACTCCTACCGGAGTGAACACAATGCTGATGGGCAGGTAGGCTTCCTGCTTGGTCACATCAATGCTTTTGAGGTGCTGTTGCAGGTAGTTGTAGATGCTGCCAGTCACCAAGGTGTTGCCGTCGGCGTCCTCCAGGCGAAGGAGGTGCGTACAGCAGACGGGGGACAACACGTCGTTGTGGTCCATGCGGAAGAGGGTGAGGTCGTTGGTGTGGTAGACGCCGGTCTGGGAGTCGTACACCAGTTCGGGGTAGCAGGTACCCTTTTCGTCCTCGTTAATCTCGTTGTTGAAGTCGGTCTGGGCATTCGATTTCTCGATGCTCAGCTTATAGGGAATACCGGCGCGTGTTGCCTCGCCGGGGGCGGGCAGGCCGTGTATCTCGATGTCTACGTTGATGTGCGAGCTGAATAGGTCGAGCGTGTCACGCAGGAACTTGTTGCTGCCGGGCACGGTGATTTGCTTGCTTCCCATGTAGTTGTGGTCGTGCCCGTCCACTGCGGAGGCTGTGCCCCAGTTGGGATGCTGTATGTAGATTTGTGAGAGGTCGGTGGAGTTGATGTCCTTCACCTGGGTTTTGCCGTAGGCGTTTCCCACTGCCACCACGCTGTAGGTGCCTTGGGGTAGCTTGAAGGAGGGTGCTTCTTGGGCGGGATTCAAGGCGTCCTGATTGTATGTCCTTTGGTCGACAAGACGGTTGTTGGCATCGAAAACGTACAGGTCAATCTTGTCCATGTATTGGCGCAGCACATCCTTATCTCCGTCGGCCTTGTAACGGAAACAGATGGCGACGTTTTCACAATCGTCCATATCTTCTTTTATGCAACCGGTTGTCAGGACGGGAACCAGCGACAGTAATATGAGTTTCTTTAATTGTTTCATTGTCATACGTTTTCGGTTATATGATACGTCATTTTTCTTCAAACAAGAAAAGAAAAAGAGAAAGGGTTCTCCCCGCAGCCTGTGGAAAGGAGGCGGGGAAAAAGAAATTCTTAATTGGTGTGGGAAGATAATTATTCTGCCCAATCAGCATAAGTGGTTTCAACCTGCCATGCAGCCTCTCTTACAGTAACAGTTACACCCCACAGCTCATCACCACCTTCACCACCGGAGATATTCTTATCTTCCAGTTGAACATCTGTAATGCGGTAAACATGACCGGCAAGCAACACAATAGGAGCACCATTCACTTCAGACTTGTAGTTCACGATTTTAGCATAACGAGGTGTTGCCATTATCTCGCCCGTGTTGCTCGGTGTTGCCGTCTTGAAATAAATTTTAAAAATCGGATTTACAGAAGTATCATCTCCTGTTTCCGGAGCATAGAAGTTATAAGCAAACACTTGGGCTTTGCCATCTTCATCCGCTGCCGGCCAAGATAAATCATAATCCATAAAATTATTTGCATTTCCTTCTGCTGGGATAGCATCAAACAAGATAGCGTCAGTTCCGGAAGCTGTTCCCCCATTGTCACCAGGGAACTTATAATCGGTCAAATCACCTGTTCCAGTCGGTCTGATATTATCCATATAGACACCATCAATAGTCAATGTTGCATATTCACATTTAACAGATTCAACCTCCTTTTTATGCTTAATATTTGATACCTCCAAACGTGCTACAGGAATTTTCAAGTCTACGGTAGCTTCATACATGAAGAACGTTTTATCAGTATCACCATCTTTTGCTCCCGTATTGTCTCCATTCGTGATGTCTTCTAGAGTCGGAGTGCCTGTTCGGTTATTATAGGTGAAGTCTTTGGTTTCACCATAAGCAGGAATACTCTCAGTAACCTGCATTGTAACATCGTTAATACTTGTTGTGTAAACTTTCGTACCGTCATTCATTGATACGGTTACCAGCGTAGGATTTGTCACATTCCAAAATTTAGCTTCAGTTTCTCCTCTTGCCAAGTCAATCGTCTTGATTTTCTCTTCACCATCAAAAGTAGCAGTTAAAGACACCGTAGCAGGACCTGTTACTTTTATTGTACCATCCGGAGAGTCCGAAGTCACCGCACGACTATTTGCAGTCGGAGACACAATCTTGATGCTGACTGCACCATTACCTTGAGCCAAAGCATTTTCAGCTTCATCTTCATTCCCACATGCCGCGAATGCCAATCCGACCAAACCCAGCATAAAAAATCTGTTTAACTTCATAATTTAAAGTATTAGTAAAAAATATTCGTTTTATGTATCTGTTCTGTCTTTCTTACAAGTCGGCCACTACGCCTGCCACCTGCTCCAGGTTGGTGCGTGCTTCCCGGCTTCCTGCCTGCACTGCTTGCTCCAGCACCGCCTTTGCACGGTCGTACTGCTTCTGCTTGGCATACGCCACACCCAGCGCGTTCAGCACCCTGCCGTCCTCTTTCACCTCCGAAGCCTCCAGCATCGCGATAGCTCCCTGCACGTCTCTGCCCTCCATCTTCAGGCAGGCGGCATTCACCACAGCGGCGGCGTTCTTGGGATAAGTAGCGGCAGCTATGCGCAGCGCTTCTTCATAGTCGGCAGTACCCTTGCCATAAGACTCCGCCACCGTGTAGATTTCCTCCACGCTCAGCAGGTCCGGGCGGGTCTTTATCTGCTTCTTTGCCTCCTCCAGGTTGAAGCTACGCACGCTGTACTCTATCTTGTATTCGTTGCGGCGCAGCGGGCCGTACATCTCGTTCAGCAGGCGGGTATAGACATCCGGTGATACGGACTCGCGGATACGCTTCTCGCAGGCGTCCTTGTCGCCCTCGCACTCGTCGATAAGCCTCAGCACCTTGTCGATGTCCAGCAACTGCGGGTGCTTCTCCACTTCGCGGCGCAGGCCTTCCCAGTCCTCACCCATGCCCGCGACGTGCCACAGAGAAGCATCCATGTGGGTATCTTTCCGGGCATATTCGGCCAGGGCGTTTGCACGCGATTCGGACAGCTTCTGATTGAAAGCCACCGAGCCTTCGGGCGAGGCGTAGCCGGTGATGTAGATGCCCGTAATGGTCAGGTCGGGGTTGGTTTTTACCACGTTGATGGAGCCTGTCACCGTTTCCAGCTCCGCGCGGTTGTCCTTGTAGCGCGGGTCCACATCCGACTTTCCCTGGCGGAATTGCAGGCGTGCCACGCGTACCTCGTTGCGCACCTTCACCGCTTCACGCTCCGGTGTAACGAAAGGCGTGACATACCGCGGGGTGAAAAGCTTTATGAAAGGTGCCTTTACCGTCGATTCTTCCGTGGCCGCCGTGCAGTCCAGGCAGCCCGTCATCCGCTCGCGCAGCACTAGGCGGCTGTCCACCATCCAGGGCTCATAGGCAAGCTTGGCGATATATTCCACCCGGCTCTCACGCCCGGAGCGGAGTACCGTGTAGGCATTGTCCGTGGCAGGAGAGGCTCCTGTCAGCGCCTTCTCGCGGCGGTGCACGCGGCTGCGCGTCTTGCCGTCCACCACTACGGGGGCGAGCACGGCTTCGTGCGTGCCGTCGGCAGAGACCACTGCCGGATGCAGGCACACGCTCTTCTGATTACCCACACGCAGGCCGGTCAAGTCCAGCGTCATGCGCAGGCTCACCTCGCTACCTTGTTTCTTCACTTCTTCGTTCACCACCTTCACATCGATAAGGTTGCCCTCCTGCGCATATCCTCCTAAGGAGGTGCACAGCAGCAGGCCCGTGACATATAGCATTCGTTTCATTTCCATGTCCTCCTTCTGTTTACTTGATTACATAAATAAGGGAGATGGCGGCTTTCGTCACCCCCAGATAATTCTTGTCTCCCTTGCCTTTCCATTCGCCACAGCGTGGGCAGTCGTAGCGGTCGTAGTGCGCACGCACGTAGCCCAGGCCCAGGCTTGCCTCGAAGCTCCAGTGCTTGCCCAGCACCCACTGGTAGCCGTAGGCAAGGCCCGCGCCGTAGTAGTAGCCCTCATAGCGGTAGTCCTCCACCGAGGGGTAGATGCCGAAAGGCAGCTTCACGCCCCCCACGTTGTATTGTCCCCCCAGTAGATGAAGTCCCATAAAGTGTCCGTTGAAGCGTTCGCAGAACCAGTAGCGCGCCTCGGGCTGCGCCATCCAGTGCTTCCACTTCTTGTTGTCAGAAAATGAAAAAGGATTATAATTGGCGGACAAATCCAACGTCCACCGGGGGGAAAGGCCTATTTCGGCACCCAGGTTGAAGGTGGTCGTGGCATCATAGAGCAGGTTTGTCTTTACCGCCACATTCTGGGCAGACAGGGAGATGCCGATCATCAGAAAGATTATGCAAACACTTTTTCTCATATTCTTCATATTTAGTATGTGTGTAATTTTAGTACGTGTCCATGGCATCCCCGGAAAGGGGATGATTTAACAGTCCCGTTACTTTGTAGGTAACGGGAAACGACCATAGGAGGCCGCAGAAGCCGCTTATGTAGTAAAATACACTACTGTTCAAGGGAACCATGGAAAGAAAAAGGAAGACATGAACAGACAGCCCGTGTTAATTTAACCTAACACGGGAGCACCGGCGTTATGCATTTTCTCAAACTGCATTGCCTTGTATTATAAGAAAATACCGCTCAGAAAGCCTTTCTGGGGCTATTTTCAACTTTTGATAAGAAAAAGTCGCTTTTTTCTTGCTAATTAAAAAAATCATGTTGATATTTGCGAACAGAAAAGATTCCCGTTACCTACAAAGTAACGGATGTCCGGCATAGTATTCGCCAGGAAGCAGATTTGTCGTAAACTCCTAATTCCAAGCATTATATCCATCAAAGACATACGAGAGTATGCCCCTGTTCATTTCTTGTATTTGTTTGTCCGAATGTTTTTTGAAGTAAGTTTCGGTTACCTTGACCGAGGAATGTCCCATGGCATTGCTGATGAGCTCCTGCTGATAGCTCCTGAAATTGGCAATGGTAGCCCAACTGTGGCGGGCACTGTAGCTGCTCAGCCCTTCCACCCCACTCATATCCCGTGCCAGCCTGCCAAGGCAATAATTGAAGTGGCGCAACGCATTTTGGTACTGGCGGTATTCGTTATTGCCCGGACGGCTGATAAACGGGAAAAGGTAGGGTGATGACTCATCGGGGTTCTTCAGACGCCGGATAAGCTCCATAGCTTCGGGCTCGACGCGCACCGTGAGCCATGCCCCCGTCTTGCGGCGGCGATAGGCAATGACATTGCCATGCATGTCGCAACGGCGCATATAGGCGATGTCCACAAACGGGATGCCGCGAAGCATGAACAGCAGCAGGAAAAGGCAACGCGCCGACTCCAGGGATTCATCATCGACGGGAGCGCTGAGCCTGCGAAAGGTCTCTTCGCCCACCGCGCGCTTCACCGTCACCTTGGTGCCGGTATATACACCTTTGAAAAGCCGCGAACGATAGGGCGCAACACCGTCGTCCACCGCGCGGAAGTAAATGGCACGGAGCATGCGCATGTAGGTGGAGACGGTGTTCCACTGCAACCGGCTGTCCAGCAGATGGTCTTGAAAGCTCTTCAACCAGGCAGGAGTCAAGTCCTTGAAATCCAGAGTCTCCTCTCCTTCAAATTCCATGACGCGTCGCAAAGTGCTCTGATACACATGGGCGGTGCCCATACGCCGTTCCTCCTTCAGTTGGGAAACGACGGATGCCATGTAGGCAAAAAGATTGTTTTGATTCATAATCTCTCGATTTTAAAATATGAGTAATCGGTTCAAGAGGATAAAACAAATATCCGACTACAATTTATTGCTTTCGAGGAGAGATTATACTGTTTTTACGGATTTTTATTCATTGGGGGACTGTTCAGAACTCAACAATCGTCCATAACGGTAATACACTGACAATCAGAGAAAAGTTTTGCCAACCCCTTGCCACACCTTTGGCAAACTTTTGCCAATGCGGTGGCAAAACCCTGCCAATTAAGAGACAAAAAGACACTATAACTTCGACAATACCTCCGGCAAAGCAGCCAATAAATAAAATGGTAAGTTCACCAGCCGGAAGCTTTTACCTTCTATGGTCTGCACCTTATCTATCGAAAAGTTTCCTATAAGGATTATCTGCCCACTTGCGCAAGTCTTTCATTATACTTCGTTCAAACATCTGTATTTTAGCTTACAACATATCAGCAAAGAGAAGCATTTGTTTCATTGCAGAGGTATTCTCCTCTTCAGTGTTCGAAAACTTATATCTGCTATCGCTTAGACGCGGATGACGCGGATTGAAATATGAAAACTCCGCGTCATCCGCGTCTAAAAAATAATCACAAAGAACGCAAATACAGAGCTTTCCGGCAGACTCTCCCACTATACACAAAAAGGCTGCCTCACGATGCAACGTGAAACAGCCTTTCCTTATAGTAAAGTATTCAAGTTCTTCTTAGAACAGCTTCGCAGGATACTCGCCCGCATCCACCAAAGCCTGAATCTTGTCGACTACACTCTGACGGTCTTCGGGATAAGTCACACCGAACCACTTGCTGGTTGTATCGAGCACTTCGCAGGTAGCAGTGCCATTGTTAATCAGCTTATCCACCATCAGCGGGATGAAGAATTCGCTTTTCAGATTCTCCATATTCTTCGGGTCGCTCAGGAAGCTCTTGAAAAACTCTGCACTGTAAGCAAAGTAATCGGGAGTAAAGCCCCAGAAGTTCATGCTGACCGGAGTCGTCTCGGGAGTGGCAGTCCATTCACCGTTATCATCGATGTACTTCACCTCGCCGTCCATACGCTGAATCTTGGTACGCTCTACTACAGAAGTCAACAAGTTGTTTGCATCCGTTCCGCACAAACCACGGGATACGGTACCGCTCTCGCTCAACGTATTGCCGATGCGGAAGCCTACCATGGAATATACGTTTTTGGAGCCTTCGGGAAGGGCTGCAAGGAATTTGCCCATTACCTGGAAGGAGTCACGACCGTAGAAATCGTCGCAATTGATAACAGCAAACGGTTCCTTTATTACATCGGCACCCATCATTACAGCATGGTTGGTTCCCCAAGGTTTGGTACGGCCTTCGGGGCAGGTGAAGCCTTCAGGAAGGTCATCTATGGACTGGAATACCAGTTCGCAGGGAATATGGCCTTCGTATTTGGAAATAATCTTGTCGCGGAAGTCCTGTTCAAAATCTTTACGGATTACGAAAACGAGCTTGCCAAAACCGGCATTGATGGCATCGTAAATAGAATAATCCATGATAGTTTCGCCATTCGGTCCCAATCCGTCCAATTGTTTCAAGCCACCATAACGGCTGCCCATACCGGCTGCCAATAAGAATAAAGTTGGTTTCATATTAGTTATTATTTAAAAAGGTTAGTGTATCATAGTTGATAACGGTTGCAAATGTACAAAAATTTATGTCTGACAAAAGGGAGTTTTAGTTCATTCTTTACCACTATCCGTTCAAAAACGTACATTTAGAACGGATAACCGATGGCAAAATGCAGTGCCATACTATCCTTGAACTTAGGAATATTGTAATATCCCGACTTTCCGGTATCATACGGGTCGTGAAGCCCGATACCCAAATCCAGACGGAAAACAAGGAAGTCCAGGTCATAGCGTAAGCCGAATCCCGTACCCAAAGCAATCTGTTTCGGGAAATTCTTCAAGGTGAACTCACCGTTCGGGCGATTTTCGTCCTTACGCATCAGCCATACATTGCCGGCATCCAGAAACACCGCTCCATGCAAGTCGGCAATCATACGGAAGCGATACTCGATATTGGCTTCTATGCGAATATCACCCACGTGGTTGATATAGGTATATTTTCTGTCCGTCTCGGGAGGATAGCCGCCCGGACCTATACTGCGTGCAGAAAAGGCGCGCACACTATTGGCACCGCCGATATAGAACTGTTCCGTATAAGGTGCAGTCGTAGCGTTGCCATACGACCATATCACCCCTCCGGCAATACGCGAGGCTATCATTTGGTTCTTGTCTATCCGGTAATGGTACCTGAATTCCGAGTTCAGCTTCAGGAACTGTGCAAAAGGTACCCCGAAAAGCTTCTTTCCTTCCTCACTGAACGGCTTGCCGAAAATACGGTAGACGGCAGAAGTCAGGTTACCGGCCGACGCAACGGTGGTCTGCCACCAGATGGGGTTACGCTTGCCGCGCACGGAAGCGTTGTCATAAGTATAGGTGTACTCCATGGCAGGAATGAACTGGTCGCGCAAACTAACGTAGAGTGCCGGATTCTCGGCACGCAACGTATCGAAAGCGGCAGTAGGATTACGCAGCACATTGAATGTCAAACGGAAAGGAGTTATACTGTGCCTGGAAGTCGATTTGGGCTGGAAGTCATAAGTGACATTACCGCCAAAAGCCAGCAGCTTATAATACTTGGCACGGTTCATCTGGTCGGCATATAAACGGAAAGTCGTTGTAGCCGGGAAGTCATACTCACGGTCGCCCATCCTAGGAAACACCACGCGCGGAAAGATGAGAGAAGTGGAAATCCCCAGTTCATAGCTGTTCATCAGGGAAGAACTTGACTTGCCCGTCTGCCATTCGTACGAACCGTTCAACTTCACATTCCAGCTTTCACCGCCACCGAAGACATTGTTCTTCGTCACCGTAAAAGCGGCACCCGGTCCCGTCTGGTTATTGCTCTTCATGGTGACATTAAAATCCAACTCCGCATCGTAGGGTTTATCGAGCGCGGCAATGACCCTCACATCCAATGTATCAGACACAAACGCCGTATCACGCGGTATATACTGCATCTCCGCATAACGGAAAATACCGACGCTTGCCAGACGCTCCTGAATACGGGTCTGACGGTACAAACTATACAAACTCTGCATAGAACGCTGGCGGGCAATACCTGCGCTGTCCTGTATCTGACGTTTCCGCCGATAACCTTGATAGTTCAACCAACGGTAAAGCATGTTGGGACGTACCGGAGGTTTGTTGTAGTAATGTATGGTCAAGCCTTTGTAATCCATGCTGTCATTGGGTTCCTGCCCCTGCTTTCCAAGAAGATAGACGGATTTACGCCCCACACGGAACTGCTTCTCGGCTACCTTTGGCATACCGGGAACGGGAATCAAGCGCATCTGGACATGCCCATTGGGAACCATCATGGTATCGGCCTGATAGGTTAGGTAGTCGGGACGGAAATAATAACAGCCCACATTACGCAGCAGGGTACTGATACGGGTACGCTCCCCATCCAAATCAGCCACATTGAATTGTTCTCCCGAACTGATAAGGGAACGTCGGCGTCCCAGCTCCATAATGCGAGTGGTACGCTCGCTGAAACCACGATAATATACCGTATCTATAAAGTAGGGGTTACGCATGTTCACCGTATATTGCAACTTTGCCTTCAGCGAGTCCTTCGGGTCGATAAATGTCTTGTAGCTGACGCTTCCGTTGAAATAGCCATAATCGCGCAGCAAGTTAACCGCCGCCTTCTGGCGTATATCGGGATTCACCGTAGACATAAGCACCGGAGTGGCGGCAAATTTATTGAATATCCACTTTCCGAATCCCTTCTCATACTTCTGGAAACCATTGTAAATCCACAGTCCGAAAGGAAAGGGATAGCGGATAGTAGAGCTTCCCAGCAACGAATTGTTCGGTGCCGTAGCAAGGGCGGCTTCCACCTCTTCCATAGCAATCTCACCAACAGACGTTTCACTGCGGTTCAATACAATCATCGGCTTTTGGCCGGTATAGAGTATCTCCCCCTCGGGCAAGTGCTTCGTGGTGGAGCAACCTGCCAGAAATATCAATCCTGCAATATATAATATCAGTCGTTTCATATCACATTCCTACTTTTTCATATCGCTATTTTCAGCCTCCGGTTTTATCTTTTTCTTCCTGAAGATGAAGAGTTCACTCAATCGGTCCATCTTCCGGCGCAGCACAAGGCCGACACCCGTTTCGGTTATCTCACCGTCGAGTATGCTTTCGTAGTTTTTATTATGGAATACACGGACATATCGAGTACCCGACGCATCAAGACGGTATTCCAGCGATATATTGTCAATGAATGATTCCGCATCGTTCGTGGCATTGGCCCCGGTGGACACTTTTCCACCGATGACTATCTGTACGCGGTCGTTGAAGAAACGCTGGGAATAACGAAAACTGAAGTCTTTCTGCGTGTCACCCGTTTCAGCAGAGGTACGGTCTTCCACACCTACACTGATATTGGCCCCTTTTATACCTCCCGCCAAGGAGTTTATCTGGCTCTGAAGCACTGAGTTCAAGGCGGCTCCCATTGACAAACCTCCTCCTTTGGCACCACTGTTCAGGTAAATACCCGTGGCAAGCATGGCAATGGCCTGCTTGCTACGCTCTTCTGCACCCATTGCCTGCAGCTCATTCTCTACTGCGGCATCTTCGGGCGCCGAAATATCGAATATCAAATCGGGAGCGTCAAGCCTGTTCTTGATGGAAATGGAAACATCGAAGTTCACCATGCGCGAACCGTCCCCGTCACCATCGGCCACAGAAGCACGCATACGTTCCGTAGCCTTCAGACTCAGCGTAGGATTCATAATATTCCCCCGCCAATCCACATAACTGCCGGGATTGAACTGGAACTCCTTCAACGGGATGATAGGCAGCGAATATTTCATGACGCCACCCGAAAGGGTATAGCGTCCGGTAAGGCTCATATCCCCTTGGGGAGTATACTGCATATTCAAATCACCGCCACCTTCCAGTTCGATGTATTTGCTGCGGTCGGGACTCAAGTCAGCACGAAGACGGACAGCATCGTCAATATGGACGGACATATACATTTCCAATCCTCCCAAAGACATGGCAGGAACCTCATCTGCTTTTACCGACGTCGTATCGGTGAACGAGGTAAAGGTAACCAGCCCACTGAGACGGTCTTCCACCGTTAAAGGGGAATCGGTCAACACGTAGGTTACGTTGGTATTGCCCAGCAAATTCATGTTTCCACGCATCGTGAGCCCGTCAAGCGGCCCCTTCACCGTGGCATGCAAGTCGACGAACACCTTTCCATACACCAGACTTTCGCGGGTACGCGGTGCATCCAGCAACGTATAGTTCTCTGCCAGCAGATTGAGGTTGGCAGTAGGACGCTCCATATTCCGGAAATCAACCTTACCGTCAATCGTAAACGGATTCTTGCTGGTGGTATAAATGGCAAACTTATCAAATATCAACTGATTGTCCTTTATCTGTACCGGACGGTTGTCGAACCAGTAACGTGCTCCCGCCTGGCGTGCATAGACAGACACACTGTCCAAAACAATATCACCATGCATTTGAGGCTTGTCCAGCGAACCATAAATATAAAGCCCTCCATCAATATCTCCGGTAAAGGCCACCGTTTGGTCAGGGATGAATGCATTGGCCATCTTCAATGGAAAATGCTCGAAACGGGTGGACACTTCCAGGGTATCCTTTCCGTTCTTCTGCGTCAAGATACCGTCGGCGGTCATCACTTCTTCATTATCATATGTAAAATAGGTATTCAGATAGTGCGTATTCTTGTCGCCCGGCAACCAGGTAGCCCCCAGGCCGATGTCTCCAACCGGTTGGCGTTCGTAGGTCAGTTTCTCTACATTGGCTTCGGCAGACACCTGCAGGGAAGTGGCAGTCTGTATATAATTTGCTTCGGCAGAGAACAATCCCGTAAGCCGGGGCATATAAGGAAGTACCTCCGTAAGTTCATCCAGGCGCAATCGGCTCAGTTCTACGTTTATATTCTGCAAGGAAAGGGTATCATTCTTGTCGGATTGCATACGGAAACACAGACCATCGTCGCTGTCCATATCAATATTGGCATAGACGCGCATATTCTTATGCAGATAAATCCAGTTACTATTGTCCGCAAAGTGGAATTTACGGAAAGCGATAATCGGCTCGGCAGGAATAAGGTTCAGCAGCACACCATTACCGCGACCGTGTCCTTCGGTCAACGGACGGGCATTAATACCGAATAGAACACCGGTCTGCCCTTTTCCATTCACATAATCCACAGTCAGTTCCGCATCTTCATTACGGACTTCACCCGTCAGTGTGCTACGGAACACAAACTGCGGGTTCTTGGGACCGTTTATGACACCACCTTGCAACTTCATGCGGGCAGTATCCTGCTTCACTGTAAAAAATATCGTATCGAGCTGCAAGGAGTCCATGCGCAATCCGTGAACAGCTGTACGTCCATTGATGCCGACTTGCGGAGTAAATCCGAAGCTCAGTTTGAAATCATTATAGGAAATACCCTTTGCAGCCAGGAAATAGCTGACGGGATTCTGGTTACCGGCTTCCAGATGCATGCCCGCTGAAGGAAGGACTTGGCGCAAAGCGGCATGGTCCAAACGCCGTTCATCAATCTGCTTTGTCAGGATAGAGACAAATTTATCCGACTGTTCCATCAACTTCTTCAACGTGCTGTGAGCGCGGAAACGCAGATTCAAGTCACCGGCATCAAGCCTCAACTTGAGAGAATCATGACGTGCCTCCGCTCCCATTGTAAAGGCAAACGGGTGTTGCAATGGTCGGGGCACCAAACCCAGCTTATGCAGATTCACCTCTTCCACATTTAAATCCAAAGCGCCATCCAGATAGTTGCGGTCAAGACGCATATCCGCATTTCCCTGCATCTTGAGAAGGACATTATCGCTGGCAAGACGGACGGTAGCAACGGATGACTTGAGTCCGGCATGCACATCTACACCGGAAATGTCCCAATGGCCATACTGTAGTTTTTCCAAGGAGGCATTCAAAGCGGCCACAGTTTTTCGTGATGCCACATCCACCCCTTGCCCCTTAGCGGACATCTTTGCCGTAAGAGTATAGATAGAGTCCTTGGGCAGGAAGTGATGCACCTGCAAGTTGTTGATGGCAAGGTCGGCATGGTAGGCTTCCGTAGCAAGATTATAGGCGGCGTCCAAATTCAAGGCGCCTTCCTTCTCCTTCAGTTTCAGGGCGGCAGTGCACTGCGCCCCCTCCATACCGAGACGTGCCGCAAGGTGCATACTGTCCGGCACAATGATGGAGCCATCGGGAGCAATGTCAGCTAGTCCGGTCAGGAAGTTCAAGTTCTGCGTATGCATTTCGAAGTCCATGCTTCCATTACGTTTCACACTGTCGGTCAAGCTCCAGAATTCTCCTCCCCCACTCAACGAAAAGGCTCCGGGCAGCTCAGCCGTAAAACGGGAAATCTGCATCTGCTTCAGGTTTCCTTCCGTACCGGCATGAATCACCAACGGACGGAACGGATAGGCTTCCTTGAAAGCTTCCGGCAAGCCACCGGCAAAAAGCAGTACATCCTGTTTGCCGATACGGGCATTGAAACGGGCTGTCAGACGGCCGGTGGTAGGTATATTTATCAGTTCCCAGTAAGTCTGTGCCGTAAGGTTCATCTCACTATGAGGTGTCAGCAACTTCAAAGAAGGGATACGGATAACGGTAGAATCGGCAAACAACCGCCCGGTCAGGGAAGTTACACTCAAACCGGAACGCTCATACATGGAAAATTCCCGGATAACGGCATTCATATCTCTGCCGTAGTACATCACAGAATCAATGCCCAGGCGAATGTCGCGAAGAGCAATGTGCGAGGGGTCGAAGCCTATCGCACTCCCCGGGCCACCGGTATCATAATTGACAGAAGTTCCAGTCAGCAGGAATTTTCTCCAGCCATAGAACTGGTGTTTCAGGTCGGCAGCAGCGTCCGCAATCTCAGCATCTCCTATATGGGCTTTCAGCCCCATGGAGTCCAATGGCATCTGTAAATCGACCGAGACGTTCTTCAACTTCAGAGTATGGAGTGTGACTTTCCAGTTTAACGCAGTGTCAATAGTGTCTTTGGGAGTCTCAGTGGTATCTGCAAGCATCACCTGCACATGGGTATCGCTCAATTCTATATTATTGAGGATGGCATCTTCTTTTGTAAGGTCTATGCCATGGCTTTCGAAAAAGAAATGCCCCAGTACTCCTTTGATGCACATACCTTCCATTAAATTGGAGGAGTTGACAGCAACTTGTTTCAAGGTAATGTCATCCACCTCCACTTTCCCTTTGAGTAAAGGCCATGCCTGTACCCGTACGTTCAAACTTCCAAGATTCAGCAAGGTATCGGGATGCTGCACATCAACAGCACTGTCGGCAGGCTGTACCACCAATACACCGCGGACCAACAAATTCAAAGGAAAGCGAAGGTCAATCCGCTCCACGGATATGTCCATACCCGTAGCACCTGATGCAATTGCCGTAGCCTGCTTCCGTATCAAATTCTGTACGGGAGGCACATAAAGCAATATCATCAATATTATAAACAGTATAATAGGAGTAAGCAACACCCACAGTGCTGTTCTCAACCATTTTCTTCTCATCGGAACGTCAATCTTTCATCGTATTTAAAAGTCCTACAAAGTAAACAATTTCTTTCGACATTTGGTTCCCGACAGAGAAAAATCACGTATTCTTCTCTGTTCCCCCATTACGGAAAAGCTGTTGCCTGAGTAATGACATCCTCTATCAAAACGAGGGCGGCAAGGGCGTGTTCTTTCAACTCTCCGGTAAAAGGCACTCCATGAGAAGTTTCCAACAGTTTCAGCAATGCAACCAGTTCCGCTGCTCCAATTAAAGTAAAGAGGGGAATCATTTTGTGGGAGACAGCAGCCATCTCGTCCACATCCTCATTCTCCACAGCCTTCTGCAAACGCTCCGCATTGAGGCGGGTTTCAGCCACAAAACTTTCCAGAATGGACTTTGCCGCCTCGGGGTCATCGACCGAAAAAGCAGTGAGCGAAGAGAATTTATACCCCGGGCAAGCCGAAGTTTCCGAAACTTCCATAACCTCCATCCCTTTGTCCTCCATATTCAATTCATGTAGCAATTCACTGACGGTAAACGGCTTATGCAGGCATCCGGCAAATCCATGCACCGTAAATTCCTCACGCTGCATGTCACTGCGGGCAGTGACAGCAATCACCGGAACAGACTGTGCCTGCGGTATGTTCGAAGCACGAAGCAGTTTCAGTAAATCAAAACCATTAATAGCAGGCATCTGCACATCAGTAAGCAGAACATCAAAGGTTGCAGTGCGCAAGGCATCCAGCAGTTCATCCAGTTGTAAACAAGAGACAGAATTTATACCACTCTGCTGAAGCATGGCGGCAGTAAGGGTAAGCTGAATACGGTCATCATCGATAAGGAGGACATTCTTCAGTGAAGAATGAGGAACGGGGAATGAAGAATTGCCATTCGGCGTGGCAGCACATCCCGATTCTTCATCCTTCATTCTCCGTCCTTCACTCCTTACGGGATAGATAGGAATATATATGGTGAAAGTGCTTCCCTTGCCTGGCACACTGTCTACATCAATCGTGCCTTCAAGCAACTGTACCAGCATACGGACAATGGAAAGTCCAAGTCCAAACCCCTCTTTACCCTGAGCACCCGGTAAGCGGGTAAACTCCTGGAAGATACGTTCCCGGTCGGCAGGTTCCATACCTTTACCGGTATCAGCAATGGCAACTACCAGTCGACGGTCCTCGTAACGGGCAGTCATGGTAACACTGCCTTGGTCCGTAAACTTCACGGCATTGGACAGCAAATTGTTGATAATCTGGCGCAGACGCAAGGGGTCGCAAATATAGGTACCGCCCAGCTCCGGGGCAATGTCGCAATGAAGCGCCAGTCCTTTGGCAGCCGTAAGTGGTTCAAAACTGACGTGTATCTCTTCAAGCAGGCGGGAAGGATGAAAGGTGACCCGGTTGATTTCGGCCTTGTTCAAATCAAGACGATGGAAGTCGAGCAAATCAACGACCAGCTTCAGCAGATGTTCCGATGAGGTTTTCATATTGTCCAGATAGAACCGCTGACGCTCATCCACCGTCAGACGGGAAAGCAAGTCGGCATAGCCCATAATAGAACCGAGCGGGGCTTTGAAATCATGGGTAATGGCAAGCATCAGTTTTTCACGGACAGCGAGTAAATCCTCGGCACGACGACGGGCCTCTTCCAACTCACGACGGTAACGGTTGCTTCGGGTTATGTCGCGGCCGATGATAATAAGAAAAAAAGCGGAAAGCAACACCGCACCTACGGCAATGCCACTGATAATCTTGGCCGAACGGCGTCGGACCGCTTGTTGATACTCGGCTTCCGTCCGTGCACGCAGCAGAGTTTCCGTCTCGTAATCTTTCAGCAAGCTGTCAATACGAGCGGTCAGCATATGGTCCAAGCGTTGCAGATAGCGTTTACGTCGCTGTATAACAGTGTTTACAGCTTTTTTCTGCTGGGCCACGGCACGCAGTTTCTCATGCAAAGAATCGGCCGGATTATAGGGTTCAATCACCGTATCCGTTGCAAATTCAAGGGAGGTCTTTACCTGGATAGCCGTATCTTTCTTTGGGGGGACAAACACTTCACCCAAACGACGGAAAAACCCCTTCTTCCGAGGGCGTGTCACGACGGTATCCCGATGTGTAATGATACGGTGCTGCACACGCTGCTGGGTCACTACCGAGTCCTGCTGGGCAATTATCTGCTCAATGTCACTGGTGGATACCATGCTGTCATTCGCCTCACTCAGCGTGCGCAGCATTTTTATCGTATTGGTATCCTTCTCGCGTATCAAAGCAAGCACGCTGTCTGTCCATTGTACATCGCGGTCATCAGTAAGAATAAGGTTCTCCATTTCCCGGTGTACGAAAAACAAGGAAAAAAACAATACCGCCAGCAACAAAGTGTAGCCTACGGCAATCTTTACTTTGGAGACATTATTCATACTATCAAATCCTTTCCCTGGTCTGTTTACGGAACCTCAACCACAGCATCACTCCCGCACTGGTCAGTCCGAACGGGAAAGCCATCCAGACTCCCGTCAGCCCCCAACCGAAAACGAAACCGCAAAGGTACCCTACGGGCAAAGATATAATAAAATAGGATATAAATGCAATAATCATCATCGGTTTCACATCCGAGATGCCGCGCAGGGCATTGGCAAAGTTAATCTGCAACCCATCGCCGAACTGGTAAACCAAGAACGGGAAGAAGAGAGCGGCAACCATGCCGGACACTTCCGCATTGTCCGTAAACCATCCCCCTACCTGACCGCGAAGCGCAAAGACGATACCCAGCAACACCACCTCCATACACAGGATGATGTGAAGGCCGGCATACGCCGAGCGGCGCACATTCTGCCCGTCTCCCTGCCCCTTGAAGTTGCTGACACGCACGGCAACCGCAGCGCCCATGCCATAATACATCATGAAGGTGAACTGAGAGATAGTAAGCATTATCTGATGCGATGCTAGGGCAAGTGTCCCCAGCCAGCCCACCATGACGACGCTCAGACTGAAGGAAGCGGTCTCCATACCCATCTGCATACCCACGGGCCAGCCCAGTGCATTGAGCTTCCTGAACATCGGCATCGACCACCCCAGCCGCATGAAGCCGAGCCTGTAACGGATAAACCGGCGGCCGCGAAGCACAATCGCCGCAAAGACCACCACCATCACAATGCGGGAGAACAAGGTGCTGATACCCGCACCAAGCAGTCCCATCTCCGGAAAGCCCAGCTTTCCATTGATAAGTATATAGTTTCCTACGATGTTAAGCGCATTCCCTCCGAGCAGAATCCACATGGCCGTCTTGGTATCGGTGATGCCGTCCGTAAACTGTTTGAAACCGTTGAACAGCATGACAAAGACCAGTGAAGCAAGCAACACCAGATAGTAAGGCTTGATTAGAGGCAGCAATTCTCCGGGCTGTCCCAGCCGCTCCACATTGAAATAGAGAACAGCCATGACAAGAGTCAGCAACAAAGCCACCAGCACATTGGCAACCAGGCTACACCGCAACGCCTGCCCTGCCTCGGCAAAGCGGCGGTTACCGTAGAAGCCCCCTACAACCGGTGTCAGCCCGTAGCTGAAGCCCGTACTGAAAATAATGCAAAGAGTAAACAGATTGTTTACGAAAGAAGCGGCACCCAGTTCCTCCGTGCTGTGATGCCCAATCATCAGCGTATCGGCAAAACCAAGCACAATGACTCCCAACTGCCCCACCACAATGGGTAGCCCCAGGAGAAGCAATGCTTTATAGTGCTGCTTATACGTATCAAATAATTTTTTCATACTAAAGGTTTTCTTTTTGGTAATAAAGCACAATCCCGTTTTCATCGCGGAAGGTCTGTTGGGCGACCCTATGAAGCTGTTCTGCCGTCACAGAGCGGTAATTGTCCACTTCACGGTCTATGTCTTCTGCCTGTCCGGTCAGTTCAAACCAGGCAAGATTCGTGGCAACATTCAGATAATTGATGTTGCCGAATATCTGTGTAGACTCAAACTTGTTCTTTACTTTCTCCAATTCTTGTTCTCCAACAAACCCGGATTTCAACTCTTCCAACTCTTTCCGGACAGCAGCCTCGGCTTGCTCCAAAGATACGCCTGCAGATGGTTTTCCACTGATATGCAGCAGTCCGGCATCCCGTGTACCAGAGATATAGGCATCGAGACTGGAAAAGAGCTTTTGCTCCTGCACCAGCCTGCGGGTCAAGCGACTGGAACGTCCATTGCTCAGAATATCCGACAGAATATCGAAGGCATAATAATCGGCATCCTCACGGCTGCACATGTGATAAGCCATGAACAAAGCATCCAGAGGAACATTCCGTTCCACCGTCTGCCGGCGTTCCGCCGTCTGCACAACTTCTTGCGGTAATTGCCTTACGGGCACATTCCTACGGGGAATGGGAGCAAACCATTTTTCTGTCAGCCTAACCGTTTCTTCCCACGAAATATTTCCGGTAACGGCCAGCACTGCATTATTAGGTGCATAAAAACGAAAAAAGAATTCCTTTACCTCGTCCAGCGTGGCATTGGCAATGTGAGAGAGGTCTTTCCCGATAGTAGGCCAGCGATAAGGATGCGTTTGATAAGCCAAAGGACGAAGCAGATGTCCCACATCACCATACGGCTGGTTCAAGCAACGTTGTTTAAATTCCTCCATCACTACCGCACGCTGCACTTCAAGACTTTGCTCACTGAATGCCAGTTCCAGCATGCGGTCGGACTCCAGCCAGAAGCCGATTTCCACATTCGATTTTGGAACCGTCAGGTAGTAATTGGTTATATCATTATTGGTCCATGCATTATTCTCCCCGCCTGCCAATTGCAAAGGAGCGTCATAATCAGGAATATGCACCGAACCTCCGAACATCAGATGCTCGAACAGATGGGCAAAGCCCGTATGCTCGGGATGTTCGTCACGGGCACCCACGTCATAAACAATATTCAAGGCAACCATCTGCGTGCTGGTGTCCTCATTGTGCACCAACCGCAGACCGTTGTCAAATATCTTTTTGTTTATCTTCATAAAATGGAATGACAGAATCTATCATCAATCTATCACTGTCACTTTTTTAATAACCACATCCTCTTCGGGACGGTCGTTACGGTCAGTCTTGACCTTCTGTATTTTATCAACAATATCCATACCTTCCAGCACTTCACCGAACACGGTATATGCACCGTCCAAATGTGGAGTACCGCCCACGGTAGTATAAGCCTTCACCTGCTCGGGGGTAAACTTGAACTCCAGTTCCTTGGCAACCTGAGCCTCTGCCTGCGCAATCAAGGAATCTTGCAAATCCATCAGACCGTCCTGGTCATTATTCTTGCGCATCTTGTAGATTTCCTTCATGTGTTTCTGCGCCAACGCGTTGAAAGCATTGTTCAAGCGCATCTGATTCATCTGCTGTTCCATCCCCAGCAAGGTAGAGTCATTATACACTTTTCCGGTCACAATGTAGAACTGGCAGCCGGATGATGCCTTGTCAGGGTTCACCTCATCACCCTGGCGTGCAGCCGACAAAGCACCTTTTTTGTGAAAATACTTCGGATAAACAAATTCGGCAGGAACGGTATAACCCACGTCGCCTGCCCCCAGCATCTTGCCTTTCGGAGCCTTCTTCGATTCCGGGTCACCTGCTTGTATCATAAAGTCCTTGATGACACGGTGGAACAGCGTACCTTCATACGTGCCGTCTTCCACCAGCTTGATAAAGTTATCACGATGTTTCGGGGTTTCATTATACAGTTTCACGGTGATGTCACCCGCACTTGTTTCAATCTTCAGCTTCGTTTCTTTTTCCATATCTTCCTCTTTCTTTTGTCCCGGCTTGCAAGCAGTCAGACCGCAAACCAGTATAGTTAATAATACAATAAGATTTCTTTTCATTTTGTTTTTTATTTAATTTAAGTTTGCAAATATACTAAAATCAGACAAAAGCACTTACCTTTGCCTACATAAAAGAGATAAAAGGCTAAAGCAATGACATCCATATTAATTGTAGAAGATGATATTACTTACGGCATGATGCTAAAAACATGGCTCGGCAAAAAAGGTTTCCAAGTAACCTCCGCCAGCAGCATTGCCCGTGCTCAAAAACATATTGAGTCGGAAACCGTAGACTTGATATTGTCTGACCTGCGCCTGCCCGACAAGGATGGCATTGACTTATTGAAATGGCTGGGCGAACACGGCCTGCAAATACCGCTTATCATCATGACGGGATACGCTGACATACAGTCGGCCGTCCAAGCCATGAAACTGGGAGCCTGCGATTACATTGCCAAGCCTGTGAACCCGGACGAATTACTGAAAAAAATAGGCGAAGCCTTGAATGCATCATCCTCCGCTTTGAAACAGATGATGCATTCGTCCCGAACAGATGATGCGTTTACCCCAAACAGACCATCCGTTTCACCCAAACAGACGATGCATTCCGACAAGATGAAAAATCAGCCTCTGAAGGGTGCAGAAGGCTCATTGTCCTCCTCCGACTTCCTCGAGGGAGAGAGCGACGCAGCCAAACAACTCTACAATTATGTGAAACTGGTTTCACCTACCAATATGTCTGTACTCATCAATGGTGCCAGCGGAACGGGCAAAGAATACGTAGCCCACCGCATCCACCAGCTCAGCAAGCGTGCCGACCGGCCGTTTGTAGCCATCGATTGCGGTTCTATTCCCAAAGAATTGGCCGCTTCGGAGTTCTTCGGGCACATAAAGGGTGCCTTTACCGGCGCACTGACCGACAAAACGGGCGCTTTCGTCGAAGCCAACGGCGGTACCATCTTCCTGGATGAGATAGGCAATCTGAGCTATGAAGTGCAAATACAGTTGCTGCGTGCTTTGCAAGAGCGCAAGATACGTCCGGTAGGTTCAAACAAAGAGATAAGCGTGGATGTACGTCTGGTATCCGCCACCAACGAAAATCTGGAGCAAGCCATCGAAAAAGGGGCGTTCCGTGAAGATTTATATCACCGTATCAATGAATTCACCCTACGTATGCCGCAACTCAAAGACCGCCGTGAAGACATCCTGCTCTTTGCCAATTTCTTTCTGGACCAGGCCAACCGCGAAATGGACAAGCAACTGACCGGCTTTGATGACAAGGCATCCCGCGCCCTATTGGAATATCCCTGGCCCGGCAATCTACGCCAAATGAAGAATATGGTACGCCGTGCAACCTTGCTGGCACAAGGCAAATTCATTACTATCAACGAACTGAATGAACTGAAAGGACCCGCACCGGGCATCATCGGTATCCCTCTCCGCAATGAGGAGGCAGAGAAGCATCAAATCATCGAAGCCTTGCGGCAGACGGGAAACAACAAGAGCCGCGCTGCACAACTGTTGGGCATTGACCGCAAAACGCTGTACAACAAGTTGAAGCTTTATAACATATCCGACTAAAGGGTGTGGAATTATTCCACACTCCCCTCCACACATTCCACACTTTTCCACACTATGCCACACTTTGCACAGAAACATATATCACTAACTATCAGAACATTATCCAACACACACTCTTTCTGGCACACCATTTGACCGATATTAGACGTAAGCAACAAGCGCTACAACAAGCAAGCACTTAGACTTAACAATAAGATATACCAACCTAAAAGCAAATGAATTATGAAAAAATTAGTATTAGTAGCAGCCCTGTTTATGTTTGTTTGTGGCGGAACGTTCTTGGCTCAAGCTAAGGCTCCGGTAGAACAGCCGAGTAAGACAACAACCTTGTCTAACGACACTGTGGTAACGGATACTTTGCAGAAAGCCGAGAACGTCCAAGACACAGCAAAAGTGGCCCAATAACAGTAAGCACACTACAACAAAAAAGCCGTTTCCTCCTTGTCTATTCTGGGAAACGGCTTTTTTTATTATCAATTGTTAATTAAAACATCACCAATGTCTTTCCGGATAAAGGTCATTCCACCATGCCGGACTATCCTGCAGCCAGCGGGCAAACCAAGCCATAATTGAATTGTGCCACAATTCACGTTTTGCATAATCAAGTACAAAATGGTTTTCACCATCTACGGTAATAAATTCCACCGGCTTACCCAATATCTTCAGCGCATTATACAATTGGATACTTTCACCGATAGGCACGTTTGTATCTACCGTGCCATGCAGCAACAACAGAGGGGTATTAATCTTGTCCGCATTGAACAATGCTCCATGCTTCGTAAACAAATCGGGATTATTCCAAGGATAGCTATCGGCTGCCGCAACAGAGTTATAGGAATATCCCCAATAACCCTCGCCCCAATAGCTCGTTACATTGCTGATGCCAGCATGCGAGGCAGCGGCAGCAAACATATCCGTCTTAGTCTGCAGATACATCGTCATGAATCCTCCATAAGAGGCACCCAGGCATCCGATACGTTTATCGTTGACAAACGGATGGGCTGCACAGAATTTCTTCGTACCTTCAATGATCTCATCGGCCGTACGCTCACCCCATGCATTGACATGGCGTGCAGAGAACTCCTGGCCGTACCCGATGGCACCACTGGGCTGGATAACATAAACCACATAGTCACGTGACGCAAACAACTGTGCACAGTACGGGGAAGTTATACCGCGGGTTGTAGGAGTCGTTCCTCCATAATAGTATACGATAAGCGGATACTTCTTGTTCGGGTCAAAAGACGGCGGCAGACAAACCATTCCCTTTATCTCCGTACCGTCCGAAGCTGTAAAGTTCCACTCTTCCATCTGTCCCAGCTCAATCTTATCGAGGATGGGCTTCATGGGATTGGCAAGCAGGGTAGAAACTTTTTTCTTCGTGTCGTACGTATAAGCTACGCCCGTGCTGGTGTTTCCTCCGCCCACATAGGCAGCCACAACCGGATTGTCATTGGCCAGCGTGAAGGAAGTAATCACATCTTCTTCAAGCGGAAGCATTTCAAAGCCGCCCGTCTTCGGAACATAACGGTAGATATGCCTGCAATCCCCATCAGTCGTATCGAAATAGATACATCCGTCCACACGGTTCCACTGCACGAGAGACACCGTAGGATTGAAATCGCGCGTGATAGCCTGCACTTTCTTTGTAGCCAAATCCATAATGAATGCTTGGGTATCAAAGTCATTGGCTATGGGATGTTCACCGCAATTCTTGCCAATGCCTCCGAAAGCAGACGGACTGCCCGTCACCAGAAGCTGCTTCCCGTCCGGAGAGTAAGAAGCACTTCCCAGATAAGCATCCCAGGCGACCAGCGTATCTGCCTGCAAGGTGGTCAAATCAATCTCGAAAAGAGAAGAGAGGGAGAAAGGGCATCGAGTGATGTCCGGCTTGGAAGTGCTGCACAACAGTTTCTTGCCATCCGGGGAAATATCATTCAGATAGACGTTGTGACTACCGTAGGTCAGGCGCTCGGAAAGTCCCGTCGCCACATCGTATTTCATGAGATAATAGCGGTCACGAGAATTGGGGATACGGTCGTCCGGATGCAAGAGACGTTTCAACGGGCCACTCACCTTTTCGCCCTCGTCCGTGAGCATATAGATAAGATAGTCTTCTGTAGGAGACCAGCTGAAATATCCTTCGGGAACATTCTTCAGCAGCACTTCCTCACGCATCGTGGCGGGATCGAACACAACCAGGTCATTCTGCTCCTCGCCCATAACCGTATAATAGAGCTTGTTGCTGTTGGGCATCCAGTTCATCTTTTCATTGGCATTGGGCAATATCACCCGGCCGGTCTTTACCTCGGTCAGCTCACAACGGGTCCTGGAACGCTTCACGTCGTAATTGTCCGAATAGCGGGTCAGCAGATACTTGCCGTTGGGCGAAAGAGAAACCCTGCTCGCTCGGGAGCCGAAATTGGTGTTGAACAAAGAGAAACGTCTCTTCATGTCCGGTGCCATCCGGCAAGCTACATCGGCAAAGTCCTTTTCCTTTTCAAATTCGCATTTCAGCATCGGCTGCATCTTGTCGTCCGCGCTTGAAAGCAACTTGATGACAATCTCATAATCCGCTTCAGGGTCCATACGCAGACTGACAGCCGTAGGACGGACCTGCGACAAGCTGTCCTCCGCTGTCTCCTTGACTTGCTTGGATTCACCGTTTACAAACACCTCAAAACGGGCAGGAGAATATACATTCAGCTTGCCCTTCATGAAACGCTCCGCACGCAGATTGGTAGCAAACAGATAGAACAGATTGTCCTTGTCCGCCTTTGCCACAGTTACATATCCAGCCGTATCAGCAACCATACGTTCGTACCGACCTCCGTCGAAGTCGAGACTGACCTTCGTCTTCAGAAGATTGCCGGTAGTAAACTTGTCTCCCTTGAAGTTGATACTATCGCCCTGGAGGGGAGTGCGCACCGTAACGGCCGGACGCACGTTATACTCAGCAACTCTTTCCTGAGCTTGGGCAGCCAATCCCGCAAGGAGCAGCAAACCCGACAAAACTGTGATTTTCTTCATTACTGTAAGATTAAATCGTTTCAAAACCATTCCATAAATTTCCGGGAGGAACGGGCGCCTCCACTTCTATCAGTTCTTTGGACACCGGATGCACAAAACGGATATACCGCGCATGCAGACAGATGCTGCCGTCGGGATTGGAGCGGGGCGAACCATACTTCAAATCTCCCTTGATGGGACAGCCCATCTTTGCCAACTGACAACGTATCTGGTGATGGCGTCCGGTTTTCAAATCTATTTCCAACAGATAATAGTTCTGCGACCGCCCGATGAGCCGGTAATGCAAAATCGCTTTCTTGCTGCCCGGCACCTCCTTGTCGTATGCATAACTCTTGTTCTGTTTCTCATTTCGCACCAGATAGTTCACCAATTCCCCCTCTTCCTCGCGGGGCAAGTTCTTCACTACTGCCCAGTAAGTCTTCTTCACCTCGCTATTCTTGAACATCTCGTTCAGACGCGACAGTGCCTTACTGGTCTTGGCAAAAACAACAAGACCGCTCACGGGGCGGTCCAGCCGGTGAGCGACACCGATAAAGACATTTCCAGGCTTGCTGTACTTCTCTTTCAGGTACTGCTTTACAGTTTCCGAAAGCGGTGTATCACCCGTTTTGTCTCCCTGAACTATCTCGGAAGCGGTCTTGTTGACTATAATGATATGATTGTCTTCGTATACGACAGTCATCGGTTGTTAATGTTTAATGATTAGTGATTAATGATTAATGACTAACACCCAACTTCTCATTAAACATTAATCACTAATCATTAATCATTAAATTACATATTCATCCCACCATCTACCTGAATAACCTGACCGGATACATAAGAAGACATATCAGAAGCCAGGAAAGTAGCGATATTTGCCACGTCTTCGGGTGTGCCGCCACGACGCAAAGGAATCTTCTTGCACCATTCAGCCTTCACCTCTTCAGACAAGGCGTCGGTCATGGCTGTCATGATGAAGCCCGGAGCAATGGCATTGGCACGGATTCCACGAGAACCCAGCTCCTGAGCGATAGACTTGGCCAAAGCAATCATACCGGCTTTGGAAGCAGAATAGTTGGCCTGGCCGGCATTGCCGTGAACACCTACCACAGATGCCATATTGATAATGCTACCCGCCTTCTGGCGCATCATGATGGGTGTGCAGGCATGGATAAAGTTAAATGCCGATTTCAGGTTGACATTGATAACCATATCCCATTGCTGTTCGCTCATACGCATCATCAGACCGTCACGTGTAATACCGGCATTGTTTACCAGAATATCAATACGTCCAAAGTCCTTATGGATTTCTGCCACTACATTGGCAGTGTCTTCAAAGTTTGCTGCATTGGAGGCATAAGCTTTTGCCTTTACTCCCAAAGCTTCCAATTCTTTTGCCGTAGCCTCGGCATTTTCATCAATCACTAAGTCAGTGAATGCAATATTTGCTCCTTCTTGAGCGAACTTCAAAGCGATAGCCTTGCCGATGCCGCGTGCAGCACCTGTCACAATGGCTGTTTTTCCATCTAATAATCCCATATTATTTTAAAATTATTTATAAAATGTATTCTTACTTCTTTCCCAATGCACCAAGTACCAGACGGGTCACGTAAGTATCGCGTACCGCATCGTCCAGATTGGCCCCTATATGGCCGCGGATATAAGGTGTTTCAATACCTTTGACACTGTAATGCACAATCTCGGCAGTCATATCCAAGTCATCTATCTGGAAAACACCCTTCTCCATACCTTCACGCAGAACCTCCTTGAAAAGCTGGGTCTCTGTAGCATCGAAACGTTTGCGCACTTTCTCCACTCTCCAAATATCCCGAAAGAAATTGGCACGAAGAGTACCATTCCGAAAGACAACCTCTTTTACCGCATCCAGATGAGTGTAAATCATTTCCATCAGTTTCTCGTCCGGCTGAATATCTTTCTCTACCACGTGCTTCATCATATCCGAAAGAATATCCAGCTCCGACTCGACAACAGCCAAGTAGATATCTTCCTTGCTCTTAAAATAGGTATAGAGCGTTCTCCTACCTTTCTTCGAAGCGAGGGCAATATCATTCATCGTGGTATTCTCAACGCCCATCTTTGCAAACAGCTGACGGGCAACGTCCACTAATTTAGCTTTTGTCTTCGATACGGTCATAGATTAATTGCACATTGCTTTATTATTTGAGCAAAAGTAAGACATTTCCGCATATCTTACAAGAAAACATTCATTTTATTAATGAACAGCCCTAAAAAGGAAGAAAAAAAGTAGGCTTATTATCGTTCTATTTATCAACATATTACTCATTAAAATCCACTTAACCTCAAAAATATCATGCATTTTATTTGCATATTAAATAAAAAGCCGTACCTTTGCACCCACAAAACAATAACATCGCGGAGTGGAGCAGTTGGTAGCTCGTTGGGCTCATAACCCAAAGGTCATTCGTTCGAGTCGGATCTCCGCAACTACAATGAGGATAAAAGGTTTAAAGGCCGTTTATCCTCATTTTTTTTAATTCCCATCAAGGACAGAAAAAAATGTTTGCGCAAATAATGTTTGTGCAAATTGCTTCCACACTTCCACCTCCTCTCCACATCCCTTTATTCATCGGCATTACAGATGCGGTGGAAGCAACTCAAAAGTGTGGAAGCAAAATTTGCTTCCACACCGTTTCACAAACAGAAATACTGACACCACAAGAAGATAACATGGAGTAACACAAGTTATTAATTTCTTGTATCACATCTTATTTATATCGTACCTGCACGAAATCAATATCCTGCAAACACGGTATTAATTCCATCTCCTCCCCCTTCAAATGCAATCAGAACAAATGCGTACAGCCACACAAAGCCAAGACTTCAATACTGTTTTCCTCTGTGCTTTATTCAGAGAATGAAGGTATTTATTACGTCGGACATAAGGAATCAACAGTATGCAACGGCCATGATGCAATCGCCTAACGGCCATCAACAACCCGCTTAACAGCCGTCAGCAGATCGCCGCACGACCATTAGGCGCTGATAAGGCAATGAGTAAAAGGGAACACTCCCCTATACACAAGTAAACAAAGCCCTATATACAACGGATTGAAAGCAGCGGTTTCCCTTAGAATATCCTGATGAAAAGCAACCCCAGCCCGATGGCAACGCCAGTCGAAACAAGTCCGGGAAGCATGAACGAGTGATTCAGCACATACTTGCCGATACGGGTAGTTCCGGTACGGTCGAAATTAATGGCCGCTACTACGGTGGGATAGTTGGGAATAAAGAAGTAACCGTTTACGGCCGGGAACAGAGCAACCAGTATCATAGGCGAAATGCCCAAAGCGATGCCCAAAGGCATCAGTGCGCGCACAGTGGCGGCCTGGCTATAAAGCAGAATCGACATGGCAAACAAGGCTATCCCGAACAGCCACGGCATTTGCCTCACCACTCCCTCGATGGACTGGGTCAACTGAAGCATGTTTCCCTGAAGAAAAGTATCTCCCATCCAGGCAATGCCGAATATGGCAATCACCGCCTGCATGCCTGCCGGGAAGACGGAACCTTGCGTTGCCTTCATGCCGTCGGTGCGAGTCAGCAGCAAGATGAGGGCGGCGGCAGAGAGCATCACGATTTCGATAATGGCGGACATGCCGAGTCTCACCGTCTCGCCGTCTATCACGAAGGCAGGACGCAAACTGTCGAACGAACCAAAGAACACGATAAAAACAGTGGCAAGGATAAAGATAAGCACGGACAAGACGGCATGCCGTTTATTGTGTATATCCTTTATCTCCACCTTCTTGACATCAAGATAGCCTTCGGTCAACCTCTTTCTGTACTCCGGGTCGTCTGCCAGCTCCTTGCCCACCTTCATGGAGAACAAGGCGCCCACAAGTACCCCGATAATGGTAGCAGGAATCGTTATTTTCAGAATATCGAACAAGGTGACATCAAATCCCGCCAGCAACCCAAGCAGTGCGACGGTGGCAGCCGAAATGGGACTTGCCGTAATAGCCTGCTGCGAAGCAATCACCGCAATGCCCAGTGGCCTCTCGGGACGAATCTTGGTCTCCGTGGCAACCTCGGCAATCACGGGAAGCACCGAATATGCCACATGTCCCGTGCCGGCAACAAAAGTAAACAAATAGGTCACAATAGGGCTCAAGATGGTGACCTGCGAAGGATTCTTCCGCAACAACCGTTCTGCCAGCTTTACCATATAATCCAGTCCGCCAGCCGCCTGCATGCAGGATGCGGCAGAAATGACGGCGGCTATCATCAACATAACGTCAATGGGAGGTGATGTAGGCTGCAATCCGAAACCAAACGTCAGAATTGCCAGACCTATCCCTCCCATTACACCCAGTCCAATGCCGCCCAAGCGGGCGCCTATAATGATAGCTACCAATACGAATGCCAATTGCAAGGCCATATACTCTACACTTTTTGATTCATGTGCAAAGATAAGTCATTTCGTATTATGGCTACTCACCTACTTCTATTTTAACTGCTTGTTTTAACTCCACACTCAAAGAGGCATCATCCTTTAACGGTGTCCAGAACACCCGGCGGCATTCATTCTTCTGCAAAAGACAACGATGATAGCGACTGCCGGACAGATGCTCCGTATCGATATGGAAGGAACCGGTATTGACATCCCAGTCGGCTATCTCGTCCAGATTCAGATAAAGGTTGCGCACTGTGCCGCTGTTGAGATGCAAGCTCTGCGCCTGCGCCGCAAGCGCAGTGACATGGCAATCTTCCAGCCGGGCAAGGTATCGCGTGCGGAAAGAGAGCGTATCGCAACGGAGTCCGTAGAAATTGGCTTCCATATCTTCCACATCTACCACAACCGCTTGTACCTCCGCAGGCAACCGCAATTCCATCCCTTCTGAACGAACCCTTATCCAAATGTCATTCTGAAGATGCTGTTCCAGCTTATCCTCCGGAAAGTCAAAGGTGACGAGCAGGGTATCGCCAACGGAAGTCATCGACATAAAAGCCTCCATATCCCCTGCATAGGAGAAACTGCCCTGCTGCAAAGAGTCTCCGGCAGTTACCTCCAACGGCACTTCCCCGAACGAGAACATACGCTCTGCCTCCACAATACCTTCTTTTTTCTGTTTCCACACCACCGGAGGCTGTGTCAGCTTCAACACCCTGCACGAGGGCAGCTGCACCGTTTTCCGTTCTCCGCCGATTTCCATAAAATTATCTTTCTGAGTGACATTGCGGTCCACCACATAGAACATGAGTCCGCATACCATTGCCACACCGGTAACCAGCATTCCTATCATTATATAAGTCGTTCGTTTCATAACTGTCTTCTTTTATTTTTGTTTCTTGATAAACTCCTGATACATCCCGGACAACTCCTCGGCAGAGATGCCCAGCGTGAAAATCTGCTTGAAGAAATAATCCACTTCCTCCTTCAGAAAATACTCTTTCCTCAACGAAAGAATCAGCTTACGTGCACCTACCGACACAAAATAGCCGATACCCCGCTTGTTGTAAATCACTCCTTGCGTCTGCAAGTAGTCGTACGAACGCATCACCGTATTGGCGTTGACCTCTACCACAGCCGCATATTCCCGTACCGAAGGAATACGTTCTTCCTCCTGATATTGCCCGAGAAGTACCTCGTCGCAAATGCGGTCTGCTATTTGCAGGTAGATGGCTTTACTTTCCTTAAAGTTCATAGTTACCAACGATTAATGATTTCGGACTCCTTGAAACGGAAATAGGCAAGCACCCAGTTGAAAAGGGCGAAAAACGAAGTTATAAAAATCAGCCAGCCGCCCGATGCCTCTCTGTCAATATAGGGCTCAGTCATGAAGAAGTTATTAGGCAGAATGGCCTTCAGGCACAATACAGCTATCAGGATATATGAAACGAAGATGCAGACACCGGCCGCAAAAGTCTTGATAAGTGCATTTTTGGGCCAGACCGTACTACCCAGCAGGAAGAAAGACTGTAGGAAAAAGTAGCAGCTCAGGAATATCCCCACCACAGCCGGTCCGCTTCCTATCGTCTCATAGAAACAGTTCGTGTTACAGCAGAATTCCCACAACGGAAAGGAGTGAACGACATGCAGCTCCGGGTAGGCCAGAAGATAGAAGATGACTCTTGTCAAGTCCGCCAGCTTGAAAGCTATCAGAAAGACCAAGATAAAGCCGCAGGTAGCCACCAGCCAGCGGGCAAAGAATTTCTCGAACATGGTGGCAGGTGTCATGAGCACAACGGTACGACTCGTCTTGCTTTTCATCCTTTCCATGGTAAACGAGGCGCTAATGCATCCCCAAATGACAAGTCCCCAAAGAAAGAATCTGGACTCAAACTCCCAGATAGGGTCCATGCCCACAGCTCCCGCTTCCAGATTGTGATACTGATAGTATCCATTCCAGACAAAGACTATGGCCAACATTCCGTAGACCATCACCGAGCGGAGTATATAGGTCTTCCAATTCTCCACCATCTCTTTGCGGCATACGTTCACAAAGCGATGCAAACTAAAAAAGGTATCGCGTATCATTATTCATTTGTTTTAGTGTGAAACATTTCCGCTATCTTCCCAGGCTCTGCAAGTACGGCGCCAAACAGCAGTTCAAGATTAATCTCCGATTCCTCACCTTCCGTATTGGGCAGCATCAAGAAATTGCCTTGTACGGAGGGAAGCGTGTACAAGGCAGTCGCAGCCAACTCCCGGTCGTCACTCTCCAAGAAGAACAGCTTACTGCAAATGCTGGCAGTGGATTCGTCCAGCAATACGCGGCTGTTGTCCATAATCAGCACATGGTCCAGTACTTTGTCAATGTCACGCACCTGATGGGTGGAAATGACAATCGTCTTGTCGTCCGACATACCCGAAGCCAGAAATTTGCGGAACTGGCTCTTTCCCGGAATATCCAGTCCATTGGTAGGCTCATCCATCAGCAGCAGGGAAGTATTGGTGGCCAGCGCAAAACTCATGAAGATTTTCTTTTTCTGCCCCATGGACAAGGCTCCCAAATCAGCATCCATATCCATCTCGAAGAAATGTAGGTACTTCACCATGTCTTCCTTGCTGAAACGGGGATAGAACTTACTGTTCAGTTCAATATAGCTGACCAAGGAAATAGGAGGCAGCTCGAACTCCTCGGGTACCAGAAACATGTCCTGCAACGTGACGGGCAACCGGCGGCGCATGTCGGTATCATGATACATCACTCTCCCACGTTTGGGAGCCAACAAACCGCTCATCAGATAGAGCAACGTAGACTTGCCGGCTCCGTTCTTACCCAACAGACCGTAAACCCGGCCGGCTTCCAGCGAAAGTGAAAAATCGCTCAGGACTTCTTTCCGCCCCTTGCGATAACTAAATGAAATGTTTTCTACTTGTAACATACGCTTGGATGAATTAAATATCTTATTGTTTATGTGTATTAGTATAATAGTACACCGCAAAAGTAGACATTCTTTTCAATACGACAAGCGTTTCAAGAAAAAAAATGCTCAGAAAAAGGAACAATTCTATTCTTTGGTTCGAAATTAGCCTCACACGCAAGAAGATTAGGACACTTCTGTATCCATTTAGGACTCTATATTTCCTGCCACTTGCTTTACATTTGCAAAGGAGCTAAAGACATGAATATGAAAAACGAAGAAAAGATTTACCAACTTAACACATACAATATAGCAGAATATACAAGTACGGACTATACCGACAACGATATTGCTATACTTGGAGATTTCAAGAACTTGCTTTTCAACAAGTATTTCAAGTTGAATGCAAACATCTATGTGGTCTGTGTAAAAGGAAGACTGCAGATAAACATCAATACCCAAAAATATGCTATCTACCCCGGTGAGATGCTGATTTGTATGCCCAATATGATTCTGAGCAATTGCACAACCAGTTCCGACTTCAAGGGCGCCATGTTCTGTCTGTCGACCCAGATTACACAGAAGTACCTTCATAAAAGTAGTGACATATGGAACAAGGCTTTCTATATCAGCCAGAATCCGGTAGTACGCATTGACAAGGACAGAGTGCAACTGTTCGATTTATACTATAAGGTGATACGTGCCCGAATGAAACAAGCGGAGCAGCCCTACTACAAAGAAGTCATCAGGTCGCTGATACGCACCATGCTGTATGAGCTGCTGGCAGATTTAAACCAGTTGAGCACCCCTCCCGAAAGCCAAATGGTGAAGCGGAGCAACATTCTATTCAAGAGATTCCTCGACCTGCTGGCCTGCACCGAGGTGAAAAAACGTTCTATTTCCTATTATGCGGGTAAGCTGTGTGTTACTCCCAAATATCTTTCCACCGTCTGCAAAAAGGTCAGCGGAAAGACAGCCTTCGAGTGGATAAACGATTATGTGGTCGAAGACATCAAATATTTTCTGAAGTATTCCAATAAGTCTATCAAGGAGATTTCCGAGCATCAGGATTTCCCCAACATCTCCTTTTTCGGGAAGTATGTGAAGACACACTTAGGCACTTCACCCACGGACTACCGCAAGCAATCACTGCCTCCAAGGGGGACCCTGCAACAAAAAAGGAGGAGCTAAGAATCACTCTCCACTCCTCCCGACACGACAAACAACTAAAATTATTGCTATTTGATGCCGTCCAATGCCTTGTTTGCTGTGGCATTGGTGGGGTCGATAGCCAGAATTTTATTCCAGTACTCTTTCGAAGTAGCATAGTCACTCTTCAACAGATAGTAGTAGCCCAGATAACTGTAACACTCTATCAATGCAGAGTTGTACCTCGGTTCGTTTTTGGCAAGCAGTACGTCCACCACCTTCTCGTAATAAGGTTTCGCCAATCCCTCTGTAGTTTCGGGGTCCATGGCAGAGTGTGTGCGGGCGCGCCACATATCTCCCAAATAACTGTCGGGAGCTTGTTCGGCAACAAGTGCGAACACAGAGTCGGCAGCCTGCAATGCCGCCATGCGGTCGGCAGACTGAACGGAGAGAGTGTCCGAGGACGTACCCTCTCCGTAGTACAGACGCCCTAACTGGAATAAGTTTTCGGACGTCTTTTTACCTTGTGCCAGCGAGTCATAGTACTTTTTATAAGCAGCAATGGCTTGGGTATAGTCGTTTTTCAATTCATAAGCATCGGCAATCTCACGCCACAAATCCACCTGACTCTCATCCTTCTCCAATGCCTTACCATATTCCTCAATGGCCTGGTCATATTTCTTCAGAGCACTCAACAGAGCACCGTGATAGCGGTAATCCAAGCATGAATAATCGGCATTATCCGAAGCATTGAAGAAAGCATCGGCAGCCTTCTCTGCCTCGTCATAACGCTTGAGGTCGACATTGTTGTACATCACAAGCCGGTTGAATGCGGCATGGCGGGCATTCTTCTGCAAACCTTTCTGCGCCACCGCCAAGGATTTCTCGAAGTCGTGGTTCAAGAATAGTGCAAAAGCATATTTCAGGATGTCATCTTCCGTAGCCACGGGAGTATCGATGAACTTGGCATAGGTGTCGGCAGCCTTGCCAAAACGGTTGGTGGCGTAATACACTTCCGCCAGCTCCTTGTCTGCTTCCAGGCAATCCGGAGCTATGGCCTTCAGCTGGTTCAGCTTCTCTATGGCCTGCGAAGGACTGGCAGACTTGTATGCCTGCGCATATTTCAGATACGCATCCTTATAATTCGAATCAAAATAGATGGCTTGCTCATAAAGCTGGCATGCCTTTCCGATATCATTCCGGGCAAAAGCGATGTCACCCTCGAGTACAGAAACTGCCGGAGCCTTGTTGTCGGCCTTTCTTGCCATCTCCAGATAGGTTTCCGCCTCTTTCAGCTGTCCTGCATCCAGATAGGCACGGGCCACGGAAGTCACAAGCTCCACATTTTTTTTGTTCTTGCCCTTCAGCAGTTCTCCGGCTGCGTCGGAAGCCTGCTCCGGATTCGCCTTTATCAGACTTTTTACTTTATCCACCCCCGCCTGCCATTCGGGCACCGGCGTTTGTGCGGCGAGCGTACCTGCAAACAGCATCGCTCCCAAACAAAATACAAATCTACGTTTCATGTTAGCATTCATTTTAGTTATTCATCCTTGACGTTCACCACGCGCACCGGTTGGGTGGCGGGGACCAATCCCGACTTCAATATAATCCGCTGTCCCCGGTCGGAAGCGAGGAAAGAGGCAAATCCCCACGGAAGTGCGCTCCGCGGATCATTCAACAAGGCATAGATGCTGCGTGCCAACGGATAATCACCGTAATACAAATACGCCTGATAGGGTTTGTAACTGTTGTCCGGCATGGCCTTGTCAGCAGCACTGACGGACATCAGCCGCACCTCTTTACTGAAAGAGAGCCCCGTACTGTCATTCCGGTCGCTCAGCCAGTTCACGCCGATAATACCGATGGCATCAGGCGTGCGGGCCACGTAGTCAATCACCTCCCTATTGGTTTTCAACGCTTTCAACTGACTGGAAAGCGGTACACCCTTACAGATGGAATCGACAGCAAAACGTACGGTACTGGAGTTCTTGTTGTCAAACACAAGACTGATATCCCCCAGACGGGAAGCCGGATAGATATCTTTCCACTGCTTCGCATCACCCGTCAGGATGCGGCGGATGTCCTTCACACTAATCAATGAATCCGGATTGCCAAGATGGGTTATCAATGCCAGCCCGTCCGTAGCAATCTTTATCTCCTGCGGAAAAAACTTCCGGCTATTGAAGGAATTCATCTCTTCGGGAGTCAGTCTGCGACTGGTTATTGCCAACCGCAGACTGTCCTTGAGCAAGAGGTTGACGGCATCGACTTCCGTCACATAACGGGGCACAATTCCTGCCAAGGGGAACAGTCCTTCGAACACGTCAATTTCTTCCTGCACAATAGGCTGGAAACTTTCGTCCGCAGCAATTGCAATCACACCGGAGGTATACGTATCCGTTTGTCCGTCCTTGGGCTTGCTTTGGCAGGCAGACAGCAGAGTCAGCAGCACCAGCAAGCCTGAAAGCTGAAGTTGTTTCACCGTTTTCATAACACACACACTTATTGTAATCTAAACATCACCGGTATCGTATATTTCACCGATACGGCCTTACCATTCTGCTTGCCGGGAATCCATTTGGGCATGGACATAATCACACGGACAGCTTCTTTATCCAGATAGGGGTCTACACCTCTCAGCACTTTCACATCACGCACCTTGCCGTCGGCACCTACCACAAACTGGCAGGTTACACGCCCTTGCGTACCGTTTTCCTGGGCAATGGTCGGATACTTCATATTCTTGCTGATGAACTGCATCATCTCGGCCTGACCACCGGGGAACTGGGGCATCTGCTCTACCATATCGAAAACCTTTTCAGGTTCCGGTTCGGCCTGCGTCACCACTTGTTTCAAGTCGGCGATGTCCTTGCCGTGTTCCTCGTCATTACCTTTCACGTCGGCAATGGAGATGGCAACTTTCGTTTCCGTCAGTTCTGTCTGGCTTTTTATTTCATCCTCGTCCCTCACTTCCTCATCCTTTTTGATGACGGGAGCGGTAAACTTAATGGAGCTTTTCAATGCAGGCGGCGGTGGGGCCACGGGCTCTATCCGCTTCATCTCTTCCTGCTTCACTTCCGGTTCTTCCAGCTGCGAAAGGGTAGTCACTTCGGTCATCACCTCTTTCTGTTTGGGGGTAGCCATCTTTATCAGCGTAGGGATACTGAAACCTATCAATGCAATTACAATTACCAGTATCACGGCAATGTTGTGCCGTCTGGGAGAGGTCTCACGCATCTTATAGGCTCCATATGCTTTGTTCTTACCACTGAACACGAGGTCACACCATGCTTGGGAGCTTAAATCTACTTTAGCCATATTCTTTCCTTTCTTTGGGTGTTACACATCATTCAGCAATGTTCTGGGACAATTCGCCCTTGCTTTCGTAGTTCTTCATCAAAAACTCGTCGGCTTCGGCAATATCCGTTATCACATACTTACCTATATTACATATCTGCATTTCATCGAGAGCATCAATCAGATTCTTGTACGAAGACTTGTCGGTAGCCTTGATGATGACTGTCGGCGTATCCTTTCCGCTTTTTATCCCGGAAAGCTGTTTCCGGTAGTCATCCTCTGATATCTTAAGATCCAGTTTCTGCTGCTTCAGTCTGTTCACCTCGTTCACAGCAACTCTATTACGTTGCAGAAGCATTGCCCGCAGACCATCCGCCTGATAGGTAGTTTCCTTCAGTGAAGTATAGTCCTTGTAGTTGGGCTCCCCTTCGTAATAATACAACTTGTTGTCATCCCCCAGCAACAGCGTGATGGCTTGGGAAGCCTTGACTTTGGTCTGCTGCTCCTCGGTGATGGTCTTGTCATTGCTCGGCATGCTTATCTCCATGGTCTGAGGTTTGCTCAGTGAGGTACAAAGCATAAAGAAGGTAATCAGCAACATGTTCATGTCTACCATAGGTGTAAAGTCCACCCTGACAGTCATTTTCTTCTGCTTGCTTTTTCCACCTTTCTTGTTGCCGCTTTCTTGTATTTCAGCCATAATGTTTCCTTTCTTGTTCTACTTGTAACTCGTAGCTTGTCACTCCTCACTTGTGGTCTTCAGAGAAGTAATCAGGTTGTACCGGTTCTCTCTGAGGTCCTGAAGTGAGTTCATCACATTTTTTATTACGGAATAAGGAGTATTGGCATCTGCCTTGATGGCAATGCGCAAATCACTGTTCACTGCACGGGCGTTGCGTACCCAGGCCTTGAACTGATTGTCAATACTGTCTGTCGGTATCCCCTCATTCTTCAATACAGCATCTTGCTGGTCTTGCGGCAAGTCGAGGTATTTCTTCATACTCTTCATCGGCACACCAAAGGTAGACGCCAGCATGAATTTTTTAGTTTCCTCCGGAGTGAAAGTCACTCCATACTCCTGCCCCATAGCTTCCAGCACTTCGCGCAAGTCGGACTGCTTGTCCAGACTCATAAATACTTTTCCGCTCGGATCGACCAATATCTGGAGTACATTTGTCTCCGGAATCTTAATCTCGGATACAGAGGCGGGAGTCGTTACTTGTACCGGCTCTTTCTTCACGAACGTAGAAGTCAGCATGAAGAAGGTCAGCAGCAGTACAGTTACGTCACTCATCGCCGTCATATCGATGAACGTACTTTTCTTTTTTATTTTCGCTCTGCCCATAATCGTTTCATTGAAAATTAAAATTGAGAATTCATTCGTTGAATAGATAATAGAAGCCTACGTCACAGCGCAGCTCCAACTATCAGCAGTCAACTATTTATGGGTAGCTGCAAAAGTCTGCACGATGGAGAAACCAACCTCATCGAGGCTGTAAGTCAACTTGTCAATCTTGTTTGTATAATAGTTGTAGGAGATAACGGCCAATGCACCGGTCAAGATACCGAAGGCAGTATTAATCAAAGCCTCAGAAATACCTTGCGACAGAGCCATGGAGTCGGCTGAACCTCCGGCTGCAAGGGCGGCAAATGAACGGATCATACCGATAACTGTACCGAGCAATCCCATCAATGTACCTAAAGTCGTGATGGTACCAATAATAGGAAGATTCTGCTCCATCATCGGCAGTTCCAGCGCAGTGGCTTCTTCCAATTCCTTCTGGATGGCAAGCAGTTTCTGGTCTTTGGACAGCTCTGTGTCATTCTCCATCTCGGCATACTTCTTCAAAGTGGCATTTACCACATTGGCTACAGAACCACGTTGTGAATCGCAGATTTGTTGTGCCTTCTTCATATCACCTTCAGCCAAGGCTGCTTTGATGTTAGCTACGAATTTCACCAATGACCCCTTACCAAAGGCAGCGCCAATGGCAATATAACGTTCAATACTCAGTGCGATGACAGTCAGCAAAAGCGTTTGAATTACAGGAACAATGAATCCACCTTTATAGATGGTACCGAGGAAGTTACCCGGCAACGGATGGTTGTTCGGGTCGTTGTTCATAAAGTTGGAGGGATTTCCCAACACAAAGTGAAAAATAAGCACGGCGATGATAAAGCAGATTACGATTACCCAACCGGCGGATCTGATGCCTTTAAAAGAGGCTGCTTTTTTTTGAGTAGTTTCCATGATGAAAAGTTTAATTGTTGGTATTTAAATAGAGTTTTGAAAATAAAGCATAGGGATACGACTTCCCGCTTACGAACCGATAGGGCGTAATCATCCTTGCAACCTTAACTAACATATATGTACACTAAAGGTCACCTGCCTTCAGTCTCTTCAAGACAATAAGGAGAAAAAGGGGGAAATCAATAAGAAGAAAAGTTGGCTAAATCAAAATCCGCCGAAGCGTATAAATATAGTAATCACTGCCCGTCAATGCATAGTACGGGTCTTTATCTGAGTAGTATAATTTAGAGCGGCCTTGCACGAGTAGATTCTCGTGGTTGGATAACATCAAAAGAATGTTTCTGAGGAAAAGATTGTCTTCAATCACCCTGCGCAAACGCTGTTGATGAGAAGAGTAAGTTTCGGAAACCGGTTTGTTTCCCAGTTCGACATCCGTAGTCCATGCGAACTTGGTATTCGTGAACAATGAATTCTTCTTGTCAATACTATTGTCGGAAGTAGAAGAACATGAAGATAAAGAAACGGAAACTTCAGCAGTTCCGGCCATTCTGTCATCCACCTGCACCAGGTCAATGGCTTTACCGCTAATGCTGCAAGTCAACATCAGTAGCATGCATATCCAGAATGTCTTTACAGTTGTTTTCATGTCGTCTAATGATTCTACAATAAATAACAGATGTCTCTCTTATTTGTTTTACAGCTATGTTACTTTCTTTTGTAAAAAGATTAAATTGTTCACTGATTAAAGGATTTACTATACCTTTTAATACTCTGTAAAGGTACGAAGAATATATGAAATACGAAAGTGGGAATAGGATATAAAATACTGATTTTAAACGTTTTTAATCATTCATTTAGCACCTTAATTCGGGAATTAATCTGATGAATATACGATGAATAATTATATATAATAAGGTATAGTGATTAGCGGTAGAAACGGAATGTTAGAGGAGAGGTATATAAAACGAACAAAGCCTCCGTATCCTTATCAGACACGGAGGCTTCTTCTGAAAACGGCGACTACCTACTCTCCCACTGTTACGCAGTACCATCGGCGTGACCGGGCTTAACTTCTCTGTTCGGAATGGGAAGAGGTGGAACCCCGGTGCTGTAGTCACCTGAATAAGGCAGACATGATGAGAAAAAAGTAAAGTGTCCATATATTGCTGAACGTATATACCTCCATACACGGAAGGCAAAAAGTGGACGGGCAATTAGTAATGCTCGGCTATGACATCGCTGCCTGTACACCTGCATCCTATCAACGTTGTAGTCTACAACGACCCTGAGAAATCTAATCTTGTGGCTGGCTTCGTACTTAGATGCTTTCAGCACTTATCCAATCCCGACTTAGATACCCGGCAATGCACCTGGCGGCACAACCGGTAAACCAGAGGTCAGTCCAACACGGTCCTCGTACTAGTGTCAGAGCCACGCAAATTTCATGCGCCCACGATAGATAGAGACCGAACTGTCTCACGACGTTCTGAACCCAGCTCGCGTGCCACTTTAATGGGCGAACAGCCCAACCCTTGGACCTTCTCCAGCCCCAGGATGTGACGAGCCGACATCGAGGTGCCAAACCCCTCCGTCGATATGAGCTCTTGGGAGGGATCAGCCTGTTATCCCCGGAGTACCTTTTATCCTTTGAGCGATGTCCTTTCCATACAGAAACACCGGATCACTATGCTCTAGTTTCCTACCTGATCGACTTGTAAGTCTCCCAGTCAAGCGCCCTTATGCCATTACACTCTGCCGACGGTTACCAATCGTCGTGAGGGCACCTTTAGAAGCCTCCGTTACACTTTTGGAGGCGACCACCCCATCAAACTACCCACAAACAGTGTCCCCGCAACAACGGGTTAGAACTCAAATAATCAAAGGGCCGTATTTCAACAGCGGCTCCACGGACACTGGCGTGCCCGCTTCGAAGCCTCCGGCCTATCCTACACATCAATTACCCAAATTCAATGTTAAGCTATAGTAAAGGTTCACGGGGTCTTTTCGTCCCATCGCGGGTAATCGGCATCTTCACCGATACTACAATTTCACTGAGCTCACGGTTGAGACAGCGTCCAGATCATTACACCATTCGTGCAGGTCGGAACTTACCCGACAAGGAATTTCGCTACCTTAGGACCGTTATAGTTACGGCCGCCGTTTACTGGGGCTTCAATTCAATGCTTCTCTTGCGATGACATCTCCTCTTAACCTTCCAGCACCGGGCAGGTGTCAGGCTGTATACTTCATCTTTCAATTTTGCACAGCCATGTGTTTTTGTTAAACAGTTGCCTGGACCTATTCTCTGCGCCTCGCCTTAAGACGAGGACCCTTTATCCCGAAGTTACAGGGTCAGTTTGCCTAGTTCCTTAACCGTGAATCACTCAAGCGCCTTAGTATATTCAACCCGACTACGTGTGTCCGTTTGCGGTACGGGTACCGCATGGATAAGTTTAGCGGATTTTCTTGGAAGTATGATTACACGCACTATTGGATTGTTCTAAGAACGCTCCATACTGTCAGGTTCGACTCTTGCTCCGGATTTGCCTGGAACAATCAGCATCTACACCCTTCAACGGACTATTCCGTCAGTCCGCGGCGCTGTCACGACTCCGTCTCCACGTCACTCCCATGAGGCAGTATGGGAATATTAACCCATTCTGCCATCGGCCTCGCCGTTCGGCTGAGCCTTAGGACCCGACTTACCCTGATCCGATTAGCGTTGATCAGGAAACCTTAGTCTTTCGGCGAGGGGGTTTCCCACCCCCTTTATCGTTACTTATACCTACATTTGCTTTTCCACACGCTCCAGCAAAGCTCGCGCTTCACCTTCGACGCCGAGTGGAATGCTCCCCTACCGATGATTTCTCATCCCAAAGCTTCGGTAGAATACTTATGCCCGATTATTATCCACGCCAAACTCCTCGACTAGTGAGCTGTTACGCACTCTTTAAATGAATGGCTGCTTCCAAGCCAACATCCTAGCTGTCTTAGCAATCTGACTTCGTTAGTTCAACTTAGTATTCATTTCGGGACCTTAGCTGTTGGTCCGGATTGTTCTCCTTTAGGACATGGACCTTAGCACCCATGCCCTCACTCCTGACATAGAACTGACACGCATTCGGGTTTGTCAAGACTTGATAGGCGGTGAAGCCCTCGCATCTTATCAGTCGCTCTACCTCATGCCAGTATAAGTCAAGGCTGCACCTAAATGCATTTCGGGGAGTACGAGCTATCTCCAAGTTTGATTAGCCTTTCACCCCCACCCTCAGGTCATCCAGAAGCTTTTCAACGCTTATTGGTTCGGTCCTCCAGATGGTGTTACCCATCCTTCAACCTGCCCAAGGTAGATCACTTGGTTTCGCGTCTACTCCTTCCGACTATACGCCCTGTTCAGACTCGCTTTCGCTTCGGCTGCAGATCTGAAATCCTTAACCTCGCCGGAAAAAGTAACTCGTAGGTTCATTATGCAAAAGGCACGCCGTCACACCAGAAGGTGCTCCGACCGCTTGTAGGCACATGGTTTCAGGAACTATTTCACTCTTCTGTTCGAAGTGCTTTTCACCTTTCCTTCACGGTACTGGTTCGCTATCGGTCTCTCGGGGTATTTAGCCTTGCCGGATGGTCCCGGCAGATTCACGCAGAATTCCTCGTGCTCCGCGCTACTCAGGATACCACTAGGCTTCGCTTGGCTTCGCATACGCAGCTGTCATGCTCTATGGCTGTACTTTCCAGAACATTCTGCTCACCAACTTTCTTGCCACGGCGTGGTCCTACAACCCACATGCCGTAACATGGGTGGTTTGGGCTCTTCCGTGTTCGCTCGCCACTACTGGGGGAATCATTGTTTATTTTCTTTTCCTGCAGGTACTAAGATGTTTCAGTTCCTGCGTTAGCCTTCCACATTGTGGAATGGTACCTCTTCAAAGTACCGGGTTGTCCCATTCGAAATCCGCGGATCAAAGGTCATTTGCACCTACCCGCAGCTTATCGCAGCTTATCACGTCCTTCATCGCCTCCGAGAGCCAAGGCATCCGCCATGTGCCCTTACTTACTTTTGTCTTACCGATCACGTATGGTCGATATATACTTTCAGCTTTTAACTTTACTTTTTTTTGGTCACATCATGTCAAAGAACGGTGTTTCAATTATAAAACAATAATCAAAACGGAGTGGAGAATAACGGATTCGAACCGTTGACCCCCTGCGTGCAAAGCAGGTGCTCTAGCCAGCTGAGCTAATCCCCCTTCTTATAAGTGGAAAACGGAAAGTGGAAAGTGGAAAATCCGGAGAGTTCCCGATTTTCATTTCTCAATTTTCAGTTTTCAACTTTGAAGTAGTCCCAGGCAGAGTTGAACTGCCGACCTCTACATTATCAGTGTAGCGCTCTAACCAACTGAGCTATAGGACTGTCAGTCAAACCCTCGCCTTACGGCTCGGCTTCTACTTTTCTCGTATATTTTAATAAACAAGTACGCGCAGTACAAGAGGTTCTTATGGAAGCATAACTTCAAGAACCAACGATCGAGTCGAGACGTCACTCCAGAAAGGAGGTGTTCCAGCCGCACCTTCCGGTACGGCTACCTTGTTACGACTTAGCCCCAATCACCAGTTTTACCCTAGGGCGCTCCTTGCGGTTACGCACTTCAGGTACCCCCGGCTTTCATGGCTTGACGGGCGGTGTGTACAAGGCCCGGGAACGTATTCACCGCGCCGTGGCTGATGCGCGATTACTAGCGAATCCAGCTTCATGGAGTCGGGTTGCAGACTCCAATCCGAACTGAGAGAGGCTTTAGGGATTAGCATCACGTCGCCGTGTAGCTGCCTTCTGTACCCCCCATTGTAACACGTGTGTAGCCCCGGACGTAAGGGCCGTGCTGATTTGACGTCATCCCCACCTTCCTCACATCTTACGACGGCAGTCTCGACAGAGTCCCCAGCATAACCTGATGGTAACTATCGATAAGGGTTGCGCTCGTTATGGCACTTAAGCCGACACCTCACGGCACGAGCTGACGACAACCATGCAGCACCTTCACAACTGCCTTGCGGCTGACATGTCTCCACATCATTCAGTTGCAATTCAAGCCCGGGTAAGGTTCCTCGCGTATCATCGAATTAAACCACATGTTCCTCCGCTTGTGCGGGCCCCCGTCAATTCCTTTGAGTTTCACCGTTGCCGGCGTACTCCCCAGGTGGAATACTTAACGCTTTCGCTTGGCCGCTTACTGTATATCGCAAACAGCGAGTATTCATCGTTTACTGTGTGGACTACCAGGGTATCTAATCCTGTTTGATACCCACACTTTCGAGCATCAGCGTCAGTCATGGCTTGGCAAGCTGCCTTCGCAATCGGAGTTCTTCGTGATATCTAAGCATTTCACCGCTACACCACGAATTCCGCCTGCCTCTACTGTACTCAAGACAGCCAGTATCAACTGCAATTTTACGGTTGAGCCGCAAACTTTCACAACTGACTTAAGCGTCCGCCTACGCTCCCTTTAAACCCAATAAATCCGGATAACGCTCGGATCCTCCGTATTACCGCGGCTGCTGGCACGAGTTAGCCGATCCTTATTCATAAGGTACATACAAAAGGCACACGTCCCACACTTTATTCCCTTATAAAGAAGTTTACAACCCATAGGGCAGTCATCCTTCACGCTACTTGGCTGGTTCAGACTCTCGTCCATTGACCAATATTCCTCACTGCTGCCTCCCGTAGGAGTTTGGACCGTGTCTCAGTTCCAATGTGGGGGACCTTCCTCTCAGAACCCCTATCCATCGAAGGCTTGGTGGGCCGTTACCCCGCCAACAACCTAATGGAACGCATCCCCATCGATGACCGAAATTCTTTAATAGTTCCACCATGCGGAAGAACTATGCCATCGGGTATTAATCTTTCTTTCGAAAGGCTATCCCCGAGTCATCGGCAGGTTGGATACGTGTTACTCACCCGTGCGCCGGTCGCCATCAAACTTAGCAAGCTAAGTTCATGCTGCCCCTCGACTTGCATGTGTTAAGCCTGTAGCTAGCGTTCATCCTGAGCCAGGATCAAACTCTTCATTGTAAAAGTATCTTGACTGCGCAAATTAAAAATTAAAGTGCGGCAGCTTAATTATCTGTCCAGGACGCTCGAATTCAAAAAGTCTATCTTTACCTATCTATATAGAATAAGTATTGACGGTTCTTTTGTTTTACCCAGGTACGACGCGCCTTAATCATTAGTTTCCAATTATTAATTTGCGAAGCACCTGCTCTTGTACTACTTGTATTGTTTATGTAAATCTGTTCAAAGATCGCTCGTTTCACGATTGCTGTTCTTTTCAGAAAGCGGATGCAAAGGTAAGAACTTTAAAGCATATCTTCCAAATATTTTCGGAAGTTTTTTTTCATTTTTCTTTTTTCTCTTTCCTCGTCGTCTCTCTTGTCGAAAGGGAGGCAAAAAGAAAAAGGAAGAAGGACCAGGCACCGTTTCTTTAAAAAGAATGTCAACTCGCGCTGCTTTCGTTTTCAAAAGCGGGTGCAAAGGTAAGGACTTTAAAGCATAACTTCCAAATGTTTCGGAAGTTTTTTTCATTTTTCTTTTCCAAGGCCGAAGTTCCGAAAGAAACCTATGGCAAAGAAGAGAAAAATGGAAGCTTACCGCTCCGTTTTACTGTCAGAATGTCAAAACATCGCCGCCTTCGTTCCCGAAAGCGGATGCAAAAGTAGGGCTTTTACGGACATCTGCAAAATATATACAAGCTTTTTTTGAGGGTTTACGTGAACTTTTTCATAACTAGCTGATTGATAGATATGTTTTAAAGCATATTTTTTAAAGGGAAAGAAAGGCAGGAAGGAAGGGGACACATTATATATATACGCGCGCGCATCGGAATATACTAAGTTCACCCCTTGACATAGACCACTGAACGGCCGGCACCACGCTTGCGAATCACGCCGGAATCGATAAATGTCTGCAAATCCCTCGAAGCCCGGCGGGCGGTGACATGGACAAGGCGGGAATATTCTGCACGAGTAATACAGACATTAGCTTCCAGAAAGTCCATCATGCTTTTTTCACGGGCAACCATGTCGCCCATTGCTTTCGGTTTATCCGGGAAAAAGCGTTTATCCGCACGTTCCAACTCCATCTTACCTGCCACATAACGTTTGAATTCGATGCCGGGACGGAATTTCACCGTGGACATCTTGACCGACTCCGCACGTACTTCTTTCTTATTCATCACCGGATGGGTACACTTCAGCGTGGTGCTGAAGAAGCCAAGTCCCTCTATCTCCACCGTATAGCCCTTTGCCAGCCAGTCTCCAAGCGTAGTGGTGATGGCTTGCACAATACCCACAACCATGGCGTGGGGCATATGTTCTTCACGAAAAACCCGTTCCATGAACTCTTTACCAGAAATGGTTCCCTTGGAACAGACACGGGCATGCAGCGACTTCGGTTCCTCGCCTTCGGGGACAGGCGTTTCATAAAGGTCATAATAAGCACTCATAAAATAATTTAAATTAATGGTTTATAGAGAATTGAGGGAAACTTGCAGCAAACTTGGGGAAGAAATGTTCTCGAAATCGGCAGAAGCTGGCAGTAAAGGTACTAATTATTTTTCTTGCCACAAGGATTTTACTTTCTTTCCACTGCCGTATTCTTTTCTTTCCACAGCTGTGGAAAGAAAAGAATACGGCAGTGGAAAGATTAGCATTTAGGATAGAAATGTCTTTTCCTGATTTAGCTAGACGCTTTTTCTTTTTATAACCGATATCAGTAGACGGTTCTTGGAATGTTGTACTGGTTCAGTAGTCACTTCTTCCCAAGCCCTGCTGATATAGTAGACACAGCAAAGTGAGTTGTCCTGATTCTGTTGACAGTCATCCTGCTGCATTTGCAGAGCCCGTGCTTGCTTGTCCGGCAAGACTGGGTGCCCCTAAAAGAGGCATTCTGTCTTTGTCAGGTGCGCTGTCCTGCGCCTTCGCCCGGACTTGCTGTCCGGCTTTGCAAAGATATTGCATCCTTCTTTTTATTGCTACTTGTGGAAGGATATTTTTTCTTCTTCCACATTTTCTTCTGTATTCCCTTCTCCAGATGCGCCACAGCAGGTATTTTATACCCGATACTCATATGCGGTCTGCGATGGTTATAGAAATGTATGTAGCGAGCTATGACATTTCTTGCATGCCCGATGTCGTTGAACCGGCCTCGAGGATGGCTGCTTTCCGCCTTAATAATCCCGTTGATACGTTCCGCAACGGCATTGTCGGTGGGTTTGTAGTCTTCCGTCATACTGATGGCAATGCCATGTTTCTGAAGAAGTGCCACGTATGGGTCGCAACAGTATTGTACGCCACGGTCCGAGTGATGTATCAGGCCCGTAAGATTTTCATCTCCTGTCATTTCAACAGCCTGCTCTATAGCCTGTTGCAATGCATTGATGGTTGCCGATACCCGTAAGGTGTCGGCAAGCACCCATCCCACTATCTTATGGGAGTAGGCATCCGTAATCAGATGCAGATAACAGACTTCACCATTGGCAAGTGGTATATAAGTAATGTCGCTGACCCACAACTGGTTGGCTGAAGTCAAGGTCAGTCCTTTGATTAGGTTCTTCCACTTGTGGTAGCGATGGTTGGAGTTCGTCGTATGCCGGGTCTTGCGGGCAGGAAGCATCAAGCGGTGTTGCCGGAGCAATGCATAAAAGCTGTCCCGCCCAGGCATGAACCCGGCTCCAAAAAGCACGGTGAGCATAATCCACAGTTTGTAACAGCCTATACCCGGATCTTCGATACGGATATCACGGACAGCATCCAGCATGAGACGTTCCCTATGTATCTGACTCTCAATGTCAGCCTTTGACTGGTAGTAGGCTTGACGACAATGGCCAAACAGACGGCAGGCCAACGCAACTTTCAGGTTGCGCTGACTGACCAGTTCCGTTACGATTTGGCCCCAGATTTTTTTCTGATAGGGATGTTGAAGAGTTCTTCAGCACGCGTAATCATCAACTCACGGGCTTCTGTTTCCAGCTTGGAGAAAGACAGAGCTTTCTCCAGCTCTTTAATGCGCTTTTTTAATTGGGCATTTTCATCTTTGTAGGCTTCCTTGCTGCGATTGGACATATCTGGTGATTCTTGTTCAGAAGGCAAAGATAGCTCTTCTGCTAAATTTGAATACTTTTTAATCCAACTATTTAGCAAGGCAGGGCAACAAATGCCATGTGCCCGGCAAAAGGCATGCTTACTCATACCTGATTGGTAGTAAGAGTGAAGAAAAAACAGTTTTTCATCTTCACGATAAAGCTTTCGTTTTGAAGTCATAATAGTAACACATTTATTAGTTTGTAAATGTGTCTACCTATATCAGGATAAGACAAAAAGGATAACTCCCAATGAGTCTGTCCTTAGTTCTTGGCAGGCAAAGAAACAGAAGCCTCCAATATCGGGGAGACAGACTCCCAAACCTGAGCATCGATACTCTGCATTCCTTGCACAGAAGGATGCCCCCATTGTTTATCAATGTCGTGCAAACGAATATTCTCGATGCCATAGTGCCGGCAAATTTCATCCATGGAATCAGTTACCTCTTCGGATAATTCAGAATTGGTAATATTATAAATCCTGGCCGCAGGATAGAGCTGCTTGAGAGATGCAAGCAGATAGCAAAAGGCAGGACGGAAGCTATACAAATCGGCTTTCGTCCAGCCATCATATTGGTATACGCCAATGGGAGCACCTGCCCAACTGTCATTGGTACCGCCAAAAACAAGGATTATGTCGGGGGTGCCGAGGTTGTGAATACGGGTGATAAAAGAACGGTCGGAGTAATCGGCTTTCTCGTAACCGGTATGACAGACGGTGGAGCCGGAATAGGAATTGTTGCGTTCCAACTGAAAGCCGTGCTCATGGATGAAACGGTACCACCAGGTTTCCTCCACCTTTGTCACATCATTCTCTTTCTTTTCGCCGGGAACTCCATACCAGCAGAGATTGGCGGCAGGAGAGACATGACCGTAAAAAGTGGAATAGGAATCGCCAAGAATAGAAACTTTCTTTTGAGCAAACACCCCTGATATAAGGGTCAGGGAAAAAACAACCAGAAAAAACAAGGATTTGCAGTTCATAATAGATAGATTTTTATGTCGTATGCCGCAAAGTTATAAAGTTTGTCCCGGTTTGACGGCAAGAAACCGTAGTTTTTTTGCCATAGCCCGCTTATATGAAAGCCCCTCTACCATCGGATTCCCACAAAAAAAGGAAATGCCGGATTGATAGAGGGGCGAGAGAATGAAGATGAGAAAGAGTATATTTTACTCCCGCCCTCCACCGAGGGCTTGATAGAGGTTGATGATACCTTGTATTTCATCAAAGCGGTCGGCTACCTGTGTCAGTTGGGCAGAGAGTAGCCCCTGCTGGGCAGTGAGCACTTCCAAATAGGTGGAAGTGCCGTGTTGCATCAGTAACCGGGTGCTGCGGACGGTAGTTTCCAGTGAAGTTATCTGCCTTGCGCGGAGCTCCGTCTTTCCACGGGCTACCTGCACTTGGGTCAGAGCATTGTTCACTTCGCTACCGGCATTGAGCAAAGCTTGCTGAAAAGCGAGCCTGGCTTCTTCCTGCTGTGCTTTGGCTATCTTGAGCTGTGCCACGTTCAGCCCTTTGTTGAACAAGGGTTGTGTCAGCGAACCGATGGCGGAGAAGAGTAGTTTTCCTGGATTGACAATCATGCTTCCTGCCGAGTTGGTCCAGCCAGCTGTACCGCTCAAGGTGATGGAGGGGTAGAAAGCAGAACGGGCGGCATTGGTGCTGTAGAAAGCGGATGCCAGCGAGAGTTCGGCACTTTTCACATCGGGACGGCGGGAAAGCAATTGCAGAGGTACGCCCACCGCAAGTTCCTGCGGGAACTCCTGCCCCGCCAACCGGCCACGCTCAATGGTGCCCGGAACATCGCCCAACAGAATGGAGAGACTGTTCTCCACTTCCTTTACCTGCTGCCGGAGGTCGAGCAGCGAAGCTTCCACCTGACGACAGTTGGCTTTGGATTGCGAGACACTCGCCTCGTTCGTCATGCCTGCAGCCATCATGGCTCGCATGGTGCGTACACTTTCGCGCCAACTGGCGGCTGTTTCTTCGGAAATGCGGTATTGCTCGTCGAGCATCAGCAAGGTGTAGTACAGATTGGCCACATTAGCTATCAGCGAAGTGCTGACGGCTTGTTCGTACTCCAAGCTTTGAAGGTAGAGCGCTTTGGAACGGCGTTTGGCATTGGTCAACTTACCAAAAATATCGACTTCCCAACTTGCCGAGGCAATGCCGGAATAGGTCCACGAGCCTTTGGAATTGTCGAAACTGCTGACGCCACCCTGCGGAGTGAGCATAAACGAAGGCAGGTACGAAAGTTTGGCCGACATCAGCGTGGCTTCTGCCTCCTTGATACGTTGTTGGGCGGAAAGCAGGTCAGTGTTGCCTTGCAAGGCTTGTTCGATGAGCGACTGTAATTGCGGGTCCGTAAAAAGCTCGCGCCAGGAAAGGGAAGCGATGGAGGTAGTGTCCGATGCCGCAAACAGACTCAGGCTATCCAGACTTTGCCCGTCCAAATCGTGTCCATAAAGTCCATCGGTCGTGATGTCCTCCGGGCGCTGGTATTTGGTATAGATGCCGCAACTGGTCAGTACCAAGCCGGCGACAGCTAATAATATGAATTGTTTCTTCATTATTTTTTTATGTTAGTTACGCGATAATGTACTAATGTGATTCTTCTATCTCCTTCCGGCTTACTTTCATCTCTTCCTCAATCTGCCAGTCGCTCGTCGGGACGGATTGGGCAGGACGAAGCCGCTCCTGCAACCACTGGAAACTGATGAACAAGACAGGAACAATGAACAGCAGCGCCAATGTGCCGATGAACATACCACCGACAACACCCGTACCCAATGAACGGTTACCGTTGGCTCCGACACCCGTGGCAACCACCAAGGGGAAAAGGCCGAAAATCATCGTCAGTACCGTCATCAGGATGGGACGGAAACGCGCCTTTGCCGCACTGACGGCAGAAGCAATCAGCCCCATTCCCGCTTTACGGCGCTCGGCGGCATACTCCGTCAACAGAATAGCGGTCTTTGCCAACAGACCTATCAGCATGATAAGTCCCGTCTGTAAATAGATATTATTCTCCAACCCGGCTATCCTGGCAAAAAGGAACGACCCCATCAGGCCCGCAGGAACGGCCAGGATAACGGCAAACGGAATCAGAAAGCTCTCGTAAAGCGCACTCAGAATCAAGTAAATCATCAAGATACAGATACCGAAGATGATGACTGTAGTACCACTCTGCTGGCTTTCCTCGCGGGTGATGCCACCAAAGTCATAGCCATATCCCTTCGGCAAGGCTATCTCCGCCGTTTCTTGTACGGCACGGATGGCGTCACCGGTACTGTATCCCTCAGCAGGCATGGCATTCACGGCAATGGAGTTGAACATGTTGAAGCGGCTCAAGGACTCGGCACCGTAGGAACGGGTCAGCGTAACGAACTGGCTCAACGGAGCCATCTCACCGTTGGACATGCGCACAAAGGCATTGTTCAGTGAAGCCTCATCCAAACGGAACTTCGGGTCGGCCTGAATCATTACCTTGTAAACTTTGGAGAAACGGTTGAAGTTGGAGACATATTGCCCGCCATAATAGCCCGACAGTGTGGACAACACCTGGTCGGGAGTAATCCCGGCACGTTTGCACTTGGAAGCATCCACCTCGACGGTCCACTGCGGATAACGTACATCGAACGTGGAGTATGCCATCGAAATTTCCGGACGCTGGTTCAGTGCCGCCAGATACTGCTGGGTGGTCTGGAAGAAGGTGTTCATATCCCCTCCCTGCTTGTCCTGCACATTCAAGTCCAGCGCATTACCCATACCATAGCCCGGAATCATACCCGGAGCAATGGCAAAGACTGTAGCATCCTTAATATCCGCCGTGCGAGCGTATATCTGGTTGACGACTGCCTGCACCTGGTCTTCCTTTGCCGTACGCTCGTCCCAAGGTTTCAGCTTCACGATAATCATACCGAAAGAATTTCCCTGCCCGGACAGCAGACCATAACCGGCAACTTTCTGCAAGTGCAATTTCTGAGGAAGGTCTTCCAGACGCTTCTCCACGCGGTCTATAATGTCATTTGTCGTCTTGAGCGAGCTACCCGGAGCGGTGCTAACGTTGACAAACAACGTTCCTTGGTCCTCGTCGGGCACCAGTCCGGTCTTGGTGGTATTCATCAGGAATACCAGCAGCACTACCGAAAGTGCCAGCAACGACCAACCCAGCCAGCGGCGCTTGATGAACAGCAGCACTATCTTCTTATACTTCTCGACCACCGCCTCGAAAGCCGTGTTGAATGCCTTGCGGAAGCGCGAAGCAAAATTATTCTTCTCCGTTCCGTCCTCATTGATATAAGGCTTCAGCAGCAAGGCACAAAGTGCGGGACTGAGTGTCAACGCATTAATCGCCGAAATGCCAACGGCCACCGCCATCGTCAGCCCAAACTGGGTATAGAACGTACCGGAAGTCCCTCCCATGAACGATACCGGAATAAACACCGCCATAAACACCAGTGAAGAAGTGATAACCGCGTTGCTGATGCCCTTCATCGCATCGATACTTGCCATGTAGGAGGACTTATAGCCCACATCAAACCGTGCCTGCACCGCCTCCACCACGACAATGGCGTCATCCACCACCGTACCAATCACCAATACCAGCGCAAACAGCGTAATCAGATTGATACTGAATCCGGCAACGGACATGAAAGCAAACGTACCAATCAGTGAAACAACGATACCTACCAGCGGAATCAGCGTAGAGCGGATGTCTTGCAAAAAGACATAAACCACCAGGATAACCAGGATAATAGCCTCAATCAGCGTTTTCACCACTTCGTGGATAGAGGCGAAGAGGAAATCGTTGCTGGACATCATCTGGGTAAGCTCCACGCCTTTCGGCAAGTCCTTGCGTGCTTCTTCAAGGAGCCGGTCAATCTGCCGGTTCACTTCCGTGGCATTGGAGCCCGCGGTCTGGAACACCATGCAGGAGATACCGGGATGTCCATCCATGGTACCTTTGTAGGCATAACTGTCCTTACCCAGCTCTATATCGGCGATGTCCTTCAGTTTCAGCACCTCGCCGTCTTCGGTAGAACGGATGACGATGTCGCCGAACTCCTCAGGAGTAATGAGGCGTCCCGTATATTTCATGGTATATTGATACGTCTCATCCGAGTTCTCACCAAACGACCCGGTGGCCGATTCGATATTCTGCTCTGCCAGCACAGCCGTCACATCCGAAGGTATCAGCTTGTACTGCGCCATGACATCCGGTTTCATCCAGATACGCATGCTGTAGTCACCACCCATAATCATCATATCGCCCACACCGGAGATACGGAGAATCTGCGGCTTCAGATTGATACTGATATAGTTGGCAAGAAAGTTCTCGTCATAGCTGTCATCAGGGCTATATAAAGAGAACATCTGTAAGATACTGGTCTGCCGCTTGCTGGTGGTGACACCCACCTGGGTTACTTCGGCAGGAAGCTGCCCCGTAGCTTTGGACACACGGTTCTGCACATTGACCGCCGCCATGTCCGGGTCTGTACCCTGCTTGAAGTAAACAGTAATGGAAACCGACCCTGCATTGCTGGCGGTAGAAGTCATGTAAGTCATGTCCTCCACACCGTTGATGGCCTCTTCCAACGGAGCGATAACACTTTTCTGAAGGGTTTCCGCACTGGCACCATAGTAAGTGGTGCTCACCATGATGGTGGGCGGCGCAATATCGGGATATTGCTCAACGGGCAAGGTGAACAATCCGATGATGCCCAGAATGACAATCGTAATGGAGATGACTGCCGAAAAAACGGGGCGTTCTATAAAAGTTCTGAGGTTCATATTCTATCGGTTAAAAATTATCATTCATTCGTTTTGGGTTGGACGGAGGTACCTTCACGCAGCAAACCCACGCCTTCGGCCACAATTGTGTCCCCCACTTTCAAGCCACTCTCTACGATATATTCCTGACCTCCATTCACACGGGTCACTTGCACGGGAACTGATTGCGCCTTGCCGTCAACTACCTTATATACATAGACCTTGTCCTGTACTTCGTAAGTGGCACTCTGGGGAACAACGATGCAGTTCTCTTTCCGTACCGGGATGATGACGTTGCCCGAACCGCCACTGGTCAGCAATCCCTCTTTATTGGGGAACACGGCACGCAGACTGACTGTACCCGTAGAGGTATCAATTACACCACTGATAGTTTCTATCTTACCTTCTTGCGGATAGACAGAACGGTCATTGAGCTGTAATTCGATAGAGTCCATCTCTGCCAGCGCCTTATCCTTGGAGCCGTAGCGGCGGGTGAGGTCAAGCAACTGATTCTCTGTCATGGAGAAATAGACATACATATTAGAATTATCGGATACGGTCGTCAGTGGTTTGGGCAAACTGGCGCTGACCAACGTCCCCACCCTATAAGGGAGCGTACCTACCATTCCATCTGCCGGACTCTTCACTTCTGTATAAGAGAGGTTATTGGCGGCATTCACCTGCTGCGCCTCGGCTTGGGCCAACTGGGCTTTCGCTGTCAGCAGGCTGTTGTAGGAAGTCTTTAAGTCAAACTCGGAAATCACCTTCTGGGCATAAAGCTCCTTCTTGCTGTCATATGTCAGTTGCGAAGTGGCCACGCCGGCACGGGCAGCTTCCACATTGGCTTCTGCTGTGCGCAAGGCTGCCAGATAGGGCACCTGGTCGATAATAAACAAGACTTGCCCCCGACGCACGGTCTGTCCTTCCTCCACACAAAGTTTGGTGAGTGTACCGGACACCTGCGGATAGATGTCAATGTCCTGCCGTCCGCGGATGGCTGCGGAATAAATTGTCTGCAGTTCTTTGTCGGTAGTCGAAATAGTCATCACCTGATATTCCGACTGGGGTTGCACGACAGGCGCGCTGCCGCAGGCTGCCAGTGTTGCACTACAGATGACGGTCATCATCTGTTTCATCATACTCTTTTTTGTTATCATACTTTTTATCTTAAAAAAATAATACGTCGGCTTTCTCTTTCATTTTTTAAGCCGGCAGCAAAGGTATGCCGTTTTTGAACAACCATTTGTTTCATTGAAGGTACACGACTGTTCATTTTCGGAACATGCCATTTAACAATCCAAAAAGAACTCGTACCTTTGTAACCGCAAATCATAAGCAATCTAACATATGAACCCATTACTGACTACCAAACAAGAAACGTTCAGAGCCGGAACAGACAAGCTGGAATTCTTCCGGGAACGTCTTCTGAAAATGAACAATGGAGCACTGATGTTCTGCACCCGTGGAGAAGCAAATATCACAATAGATTTAAGAAAATATCATATTGTACCCAATACGCACATTACGCTGCTTCCAAGTTCCATTATTTCACTGACAAGTGCGAGTAAAGATTTCCTGGTGGACTTCTTTGCCTATTCCGAGACAATGTTCAAGACGGCATGCTTCCGTTTAGAGCCGCCCTTCATACATTTTATAAAGGAGAATGCATGCTATACGCATACCGAAGACGAACCGGTTCGTGCTATCACAGGACTCATCACGGCAAGCAATGCCATCTACCGCGATTCTGAAAATCTGTATCGCGAAGCCATTGCACAAAACCTGCTGCAAATTTTCTTTCTCGACACCTACGACAAGGTTCAACGTTACTTTACGGAAGAGCAAATCAATGGCAGTAACCGGAAAGAAGAATTGTTCAAAAAGTTCATAAATCTGGTACATACGTACTGTACTACCCAGCGGGATGTCGCTTTTTATGCTGACCAACTCTGCATTTCGACCCGCTACCTATCTGCCATCACCAAACAAGTGGCAGAAGATTCTGCCAAAGAAATCATTGACGAAAACCTGATATTGGAACTGAAAATGGCACTGCAATCCACCGGCATGTCACTGAAAGAGATTGCCGACAAATATCATTTTCCCGACCAGTCTTTCTTCGGACGATATTTCAAGAAACACACGGGAATGTCACCCAAGGAGTACAGAGCAAAGAAGAACTGAGGTATGAGCATGCATTTATCCCCTTCTCCTCTGCCTCTTTAGTATTTTTTTAGTATATTTGTCAGACACTAATTTAATCAGTTCAATACCATGAGAAAACTTACACACATGCTCCTTGCAGGCACTCTCATCCTGGCCTGCTCTTCATGCGGAGTAGAAACAACAGCCAACTATCAAGTCATTCCCCTGCCCCAGGAGGTTGCCTTGAGTCAGGAATCCCCCTTCAACCTGAATGACGGTACCATCATCGCCTACCCCGAACACAATGAACTTTTGAAACGCAATGCCGAGTTTTTGGCCGAATACATCAGCCAGTCCACCGGCCACACCCTCCAGACAGAAGCCCTTGCCCCGGGGAGCGAAGCGCCCAAAGGCGCCATCACATTGGGACTGGATCCGGCCATCGGCAACCGGGAAGGCTATGTGCTGACCGTCAAAGCCGACCGGGTGACCCTAAACGGACAGACCGAGAACGGGGTGTTCTACGGTATACAAACCCTGCGTAAATCAATCCCCGCCGAAACCAAAGCCACCTCTATCCTATTGCCTGCCGGCAGCATCCAGGATGAACCCCGCTTCAGCTACCGGGGCATGCACCTCGATGTGGGCCGCCACTTCTTTCCCATTGAGTTCGTAAAAAAATACATAGACTTGCTGGCACTTCACAATATGAATACCTTCCACTGGCACCTCACCGAAGACCAAGGCTGGAGAATAGAAATAAAGAAGTATCCCAAGCTGACGGAAATTGGCGCCTGGCGCGACCGTACCGTTATCGGCCGGAACACCGAAGAGTATGACAACACCCGGTATGGCGGTTTCTATACGCAGGAGCAAGCCAAAGAAATCGTAAAATATGCCGGGGAGCGCTATATCACGGTCATCCCCGAAGTAGACCTGCCCGGACACATGCTTGCCGCACTGGCCGCCTATCCCGAAATGGGATGTACCGGTGGACCGTATGAAGTGTGCCCACGTTGGGGCGTATTCGAAGATGTGCTGTGCATCGGCAACGAAAAGTCCATGCAGTTCCTCGAAGATGTCATGGCCGAAATCATTGACATATTCCCTTCCAAATACATCCACATCGGCGGTGACGAAGCTCCCCGCACCCGTTGGAAAAAGTGTCCCAAATGCCAGGCACGTATCAGAACCGAAAAATTGAAAGCCGACAAGAACCATACTGCCGAAGACCGTCTGCAGAGCTATTGTATGACACGTATCGAAAAGCTCCTCAATAGTAAAGGACGCCAGATTATCGGCTGGGATGAGATTCTGGAAGGCGACGTCGCCCCCAACGCAACTGTTATGTCATGGCGTGGCTCGGCAGGAGGAATCAAGGCGGCCCAACTGGGACACGACGTGATAATGACACCCAATGGCTATTGCTACTTTGATTATTACCAAAGTGAGGATACCCGGCACGAACCATTTGCCATCGGAGGCTTTGTCCCATTGGAGAAAGTATACAGTCTGAATCCTACCGCCTCACTGACCGAAGAACAAGCCAAGCACATACTCGGCACACAAGCCAACCTTTGGACAGAATACATCCCGACCAGCGAACAGGTAGAGTATATGGTTCTCCCCCGTATGGCCGCCCTTGCCGAAGTACAATGGACACAACTGGAAAAGAAAGATTATACAAACTTCACTACCCGACTGGCCGGACTCATCGGCCTCTACCGGAGAGACGGGCTCAACTACCGGGAACCCTTCCGACAGCAGGCAGACTCCACAGCAACCGAGAAGAAGTAATCAGAACTGGAAATAGATAAACGGCTGTATCTCCGAACTTTTCATCTGAATGACCAGATAGATTACAGCAAGCATCAGTACCGCCTTTCCCAACAAGGGGAGGCGGATTACTGTTTTTGTGCAAGCACGTTCCCAACTGTCGGGCACAAAATGCAGCAGATAGCCCAATGCCATCAGTGCAAACACTTCCCAATAACCCTCTACCAGCTGCGGGAAGAGTTGCGGACGGAAAGTAGTGAATATCTGCTTCAGCATATCCATTGATGTGGAGAACTCCGCATTACGGAAGAATATCCAGCAGAAACAAACAAAATGGAAAGTGACAAGCACTCCGAAGAAGCGGTGGATGCCATGGCTCTCCGTCCCCTTTTTACGCCCGGTAAGCGTCATCCAGCACTTATGGGCTGCAAGCGCAACGCCATGCATCATTCCCCAAAGTACAAAATTCCACGAAGCGCCATGCCACAAGCCGCCCAGGAACATGGTAATGATGAGATTGGCATATTGGCGGATTTTCCCCTTCCGGTTGCCTCCCAAAGAAATATAAAGGTAATCGCGCAACCAGCTGGAAAGCGAAATATGCCACCGCCTCCAAAATTCCGTAATGGAAGCGGACTTATAAGGGGAATCGAAATTGATATTGAAATGGAAGCCCAGCAACAAGGCAATGCCGATAGCCATATCACTGTAACCGGAGAAGTCGCAATAAATCTGCAAGGCATAGCCATAAACACCCATCAGATTCTCCACCCCCGAATAAAGAGTAGGATTATCAAAAATACGCTCTACAAAGTTAACGCTGATATAGTCCGATATAACCGCTTTCTTGAAGAGCCCACTCACGATGAGGAAGATTCCACGTCCGAACATCTCCCTGGAGACAAACAGCGGACGGCGGATTTGCGGAATGAAATCACGGGCACGTACAATAGGCCCCGCCACCAACTGGGGAAAGAAAGAAACATAAAAAGCATAATCCAATAAACTGCCCAAAGGCGTTATCTGGCGACGGTACACATCTATCGTATAGCTCAACGACTGAAAAGTGAAAAAAGAGATGCCCACCGGAAGAAAAATATCCATTGTCGTGAACGTGCCTCCCGTCAGCGAGGCAAAAGTTTCGCCCAGGAAATTGGTGTACTTGAAGTAACACAACAACCCCAAATTGATGAACAGACTCAACACAACCCATGCCTTACGTAGCCAGGGAATAGCCTCGCGTGCCATCAAGCATGCAATGAAAAAGTCACAGACCGTCACCAGTCCAAGCAGGAAGAAATAAGTGCCACTACTTTTATAATAGAAGTAATAGGAAAACAAGGTGACAAACAGCAAACGCGCCGTCGTCCGGCGTTGCAACAACAGATAAACCAATATAAAAGCGACAAACAGCCAGAGGAAAATACCACTGCTGAATATCATCGGGGCTTGCGGGTCATAAGTGAAGACATCGCGCAAACGGTCCAAGTCTATATTCAATCCGGATAAAAATTCGTCAATATTCCACATAATCGTTATAAGCTTTTAACAAGGCCTGGCAGAACAGCTCGCCTTGCAGGCGGTAACCGTCCGGCAAATAGTGTACATGGTCCGGACCCATCAATCCGGCTTCCTGCCAGTTGAGGCAGGCACGGTGGGTACCGCCAAGTATTTCGTACATGTCCCATACCGCCAATCCGTTTTCATCGGCATAGCGGCGGATGGTCTGCACGGCAACGGCAGTACGCGGATTAATCTTATAGGTCCGACGACGGCGACGCTGCCGGAAACTCTCGTAAGAGCCCGGAGGAGTGGTCATCAACATCGGTACATTCGGCAGTTTCTCGCGAAGCATGCGTACAAGGTCGTCCATCTGGCGATAGTGCAGCATTGTATTGTAACGGCGGTTATGGCTTTCGTTCGTCCCGAAGGAAAGAATAAGCAGGTCGGGATGCAGAGCCGCAATATCAGCAATACGGTCCGGACGGGTGAAAGTAGTACAAAATGCACCGTTGATACCTACATCGGTATAAGAGACTGCCCCGAAAGTGTCCTGCATCAACGCACCGGTGGTACGGGGGAAGATATGGCCGCGTATATGGCTGTCGCCCACATGTACGATGCGAAGCGTATCAGCGGAAGCGCCCAGCCGAGACAGACGCAACTTCTCCCAGAAAGGATTAAGAATACCCAGACTGTCGGTAAGTACATTCTCCTTCATTTGCCGGAATGCGGCGGGAAAAGTTATCAAAGGGACAGACACCGTATCCGTACGTTGGGAATAGAGGCAGAGAGTATCACAATCCGCTCCACCGGCATGACACGAAAGGCTGCCTGGCAGTATGTCCTGTGCATGGAGCGGCCGTATCGCCGCAATCAGCACCAGCACCGCGCAGCAAATCGTACATCGTAAATCGTACAATCGTGAATCCTCCTTATGGCTCCTCTTCATAGTAGGCCCTCCTTCTGTCATACTGTTCCTTGCCATAAATCAAAGACTCATAAAGTAATCCCGCAAGATGCTTTCCACCACGGAAGTTGATGTGCGTATAATCATAATTGGCCAATGACGGCTTGGCATGCACCATGTCTGCCATACTGCCTTCCCCACCCATAGCCTCGAACATGTTCCAGAAAGCGACAGCCTCATCCGCCGCCAAATTCTGTTGATAACGAACCAGATTCTTGATGCCAGGCATGGTACGCAGCTCCCCTTCTTCGGTCTTATAGTCCCTATCGCCCACGCTGACTATGAGGATGGCTGCTTGCGGAAAGGCCTCCTTGAGATGCTGCACCGTTGTCTGCATGCCGGCAATGTACTTGTCGTAATTCCGTCCGCGCTCTGTAGCCACATTCAGTCCGTACTGCAGGATTATCAAATCGTAAGGACGCTGTTCATTGAACTCACGCATCATCCACACGGGAACAGAGCGGAGGGAAAGGCCGGAGCTGCCACGCAGTGAGAAGTTATCCAGCACAATGCCGGAAGTACCGTCCATGGCAAGGCCATAAAACAAGGTGGAGTCCGCACTTTCCACCGTCCAACGGACAGAACCGATATTTCCCTCTACCGTCATCTCCTGCAAATCATCAATCGGCTCAAAAGTCTCGGTAGTTGCTTCGCCACGATTGACGCGGACAGAAAGGGTGGTTGCGCCACGGTTATAGAAAAAGATACTGGCACGCTGGCAGGTGTCCAGACGGGAAGCATAGTTCTTCTGACCCCGCAGTTCCACATAAGCATCGGTATTCGGAATAAAGTAATGTCCGGAGACTCCCAGCTTGCTACGGTCAAAGAACACGGAGTCCATGACAGAATGGCTCTGCCATCCGCTGAAGGAATGACGCACTGTAGGACGGAAACCACTGGTCATGGACGTGATGGTGACAAAACCCACTCCGCAACCGCCATATTTCTGCTGAAGCATCTCGCGCAAATCGGCCGTCAGAATATCCGCTTCGATAAAGGAGTCGCCGAAATAGGCAATACGAACCGGACGGGGTGCTTTGGCAAGCTCGTCGAGTGCCTGATAGAACCGCGTCATGCCACGCATGGTAGAATCGCTGTAATCTTCAATGCACGTCATGCCCGCACGGCAGGTGTCCACAAAGGCGGGCTTCACCTTCGGAGGCGGGGGCAGCAGACTGTCCGGTTCTTCTTCCGTCACCGGCTTGGGGCGGCGCACATCGCCCAGCAGGTCCACACGCCGCAGCGTGTGTTCGCCCACCGCGATGCTTGGCAGCCATTGCATCAGTAGCAATGCGCCCCATACGATGAACACTAACAAACCCGTATATTTCAATGAATTCTTTTCCATACCTAACGTGGACGCAAAGATATAGATATAGGTTGAAAAAATATCTCCGGACAAAAAAGAATTATCCCCGAAGAAACAAGATTTTTTCTCCGGGGATAATAGTTATTGATAGAACAGGCCTGATTAAATGGTCTGTTCGATATTCCACACGAATGCACGCAACCCCAGCTGCGGCGTCTCCACATCCAAAGCATGGAGGGCATCGAGCAGCGGAGCTACCTTAGCCTCATCCACCACAGCGATAATGGCACTACACATGCTGGGCCAGGCATGGCTGCCGTAATGCGGCTCACCCTTGACGGAACCACGCCCCTGTACCTGCTGCCAATAGCTGAAGCCACGGCAGTTGTGGCGGTCGAGCAATGCCATGATGCGCTCGAAGAACGCCTGGTCGAATGTTATGAATACTGATTTCACGAATTTAATGTTTAATGATTAATGAATAATGTTTAGTGATTAATGTTTAATGATTAATCATTGTTTACGTGGTTTCGTCATCTTCTCCTTATGCAGCTGGTAATAATCATTCAGCTCACGGTCTTTCTTAATCTTCTTACGCGTGCGGCGAATACCGATACCGGCAAACGAGCAATAGAGCACGGGGACAAGAATCAATGTTAGGATGGTAGACACCGTCAAGCCGCCAATTACGGCAACACCCAACGGACGCCACATCTCGGCACCTTCACCCTGCCCTACAGCCATCGGCACCATACCGAGGATAGTGGTCAGTGTAGTCATTAATACCGGACGCAAACGGCTGCGGCCTGCCGTGACTACAGAGTGAAGCACCGCTTGACCACGTTCGCGGCAAAGCGTGATGTAGTCGATGAGTACGATACCGTTCTTCACCACAATACCAATCAACATGATTCCACCCAAAAGCGACATCACATTCAAATTGGTTCCCGTAAAGAATAATGCCATCAACACACCGCTGAATGCAAATGGAATGGAAAACATGATGATGAACGGATAACTCAAAGACTCAAACTGAGCTGCCATCACAATGAATACGAGAATAACAATCAATACAGCCAGCGTTCCCAAGTCGGAGAATGAATCCTGTTGGTCCTCATACGAACCCGAAATCTGGATAGAAACACCACTTGGTAGGTCCATCTTATCAATTATAGCATTACCATCGGCCACCACATCGCCCAAAGGTGCTCCCGAAATAACCGCAGATACAGTAACAATACGCTCACGGTCTTTACGTTCGATGGTAGGAGGAGCAGAACGCTCGACTACTTTGCCGAGGTCTTTCACGCGGATACCCTCACCGGAAGGCGTATAAATAAGGATGTTCTCCAAATCTTCAATCTTTGTACGGAATTCGGGAGCGTAACGCACACGGATGTCGTACTCGTCACCATCTTCGCGATAATAAGATGCCAAAGCACCATTTACACGATTACGCAGATAGTTGGAGGCAGTAGAAAGATTCAAGCCATGCAATGCCAGCTTCTCACGGTCAAAGTCCACCTGATATTCGGGCTGATAATCCTGACGGCTGATGTTCACTTCACTCACACCTTTCACCTGCAACAATTTCTCTTTCAGTTCGGCTGACACTTTGTCCGTAGCGGTGAAGTCGTAACCATAAACCTCAAAGTCGGCACTTGCCTGGGCGCTCATGCCGCCTGTGCTACCGCCCAGAATAACCTGCGCCTTATCCAATTCAGGATACCCCTTCAAGTCCTCACGCATTTCGTCGCAAACGGTTTCCAGTGTCACGTCACGGTCTCCCGGACTCACCAGACTGATATTGAAACTAATGATATGACTACCGTTGTCCTGCATGGAAGCAAACGTATTGTCAGAGTCCGCCTGCCCCACAGTGTAGTTGCAAACTTTCATCATATCTCCGTAGCGCGTCATCCACTTGTTTGTCAGTTCCGAAGCCAACGCTTCCGCACGCTCCACACGGGCCCCGATGGGCAACTGAAGGTTGATACCGATGCGGCTATTGTCTGCTGCCGGGAAGAACTCGGTACCGATGTACTTGGCACAGAACAGACTTGCCACAAAGAATGCGGCACAGCCTGCCATAACCGTCAGACGATGGCGCACAGCCCAGTTCAACCGGTTCTGATACCACACGTCAAGACCGTCCAGCGCACGCTGAATCGGCGTATAGAGCGTAAGGAACATCTTACTCTGCTTTTTCTGCAAACGCAGAAGCTGCGCACACATCATCGGGGTGAATGACAAGGCTGAAACTGTGGAAACCGTCATAATCACACACATCATCCATCCCAACTGACGGAATAACACACCGGACATACCACTTACCATCGTCAATGGGAAGAATACCGCAATCATAGTTAGCGTAGATGCAATTACGGAGATGGCCACCTCGTTCGTGGCATGTATCGCTGCCTGCTTCGGTTCGGAACCCCGTTCAATATGGGTCGTTACATTCTCGAGTACCACAATGGCGTCGTCCACCACGTTACCAATAGCAATAGAGAGACAAGAGAGCGAGATGATATTCAGTGAACCGCCGTCGATGATACCCAGATAGATGAACGAGGCAACCAGTGACATCGGTATGGTGATACAGATGATGACCGTGGCACGCCAACGCCCCAAAAAAACGAACACCACCAAGATAACGAACAGCATAGCGTACATAATGGTTTCCTCCAAGCTGTCTATCGTATTCAAGATGTTATCGGAAGTATTGACAATGATCCCCAGCTTCACATCGCTCGGCAGTGACTTCTGCAACTGTGGCAACATATCAATTACCTTCTGCGAAATGGCTACAGAATTAGCACCCGATTGTTTCTGCACCACAATCATAGCGCCCTGCACACCGTTGCTATACGTCTTCTGTGCACGTTCCTCCACAGAGTCCACAACTTTTGCCACATCGCGCAGATAGACGGAAGCACCGTTGTGCGTACCTACCACGATGTTCTCCATCTCTTTGGGATCCTTGAACTCACCTTCCACACGCAGCGAATAGGTATTGCTACCTACATCAAACGTACCGCCCGGCGTATTCCGGTTTTCGGCACTGATAATAGAGCTGATAGTTTCTACAGAAAGGTTGTAGGCATCCAGTTTATTGGGGTCGCAATATACATTGACCTCACGCTTGGGGGCACCCGAAATGGACACCGTACCGACACCGGGCACACGCGCCAAGGGATTCGCCACGTTGTCATCCAATATTTTGTAAAGAGCCGGCTGGCTCTCCTCCGCCTGCACGGAGAGCAGCAGGATAGGAATCATGTCCGTACTGAACTTGAAGATGATGGGAGTTTCGACCTCATCGGGCAGCATGGAGCTCACCATGTCCAGTTTATCACGCACGTCGTTCGTCAGCACGTCTATGTCATACCCATACTCAAACTCCAGCGTAATCACGGAAATATTCTCCGACGAACGGGAAGTGATATGCTTCAAGTTGCTGACCGAATTCAGCACGTTTTCCAACGGACGGGTCACGTTATTCTCGATGTCCGAGGCACTGGCACCCTGATAGGTCGTCATCACCATAATGGTGTTGGTCTCGATGTCCGGATAAAGGTCTACCGGCAATTTCGACAGAGAGAACAGACCAAATATAGCCACTGCCAGGAAGCAGAGCGAGGTCATAATCGGTTTCTTAACCGCTCCTTCGTATAAACTCATAAGATTAATTCTTTAATTTGCCAATGTGCTAATATGCTAATTGGCTGCGCAATGTAGCTACATCGGCACATTAGCATATTATCACATTACCACATTACCATATTATTTTTCTACCTCGACTTCCACACCATCGGCTAATTTAGACTGCCCAGCAATAACAACTTGAGAGTTATTGTCTACACCGGAAATCAACTCATACTCCGTATCCATACGACGGCCAAGCTCTACCTTATTATAAGACACCTTGCCGTCCTTGTAGACATAGACATAGCGGTCGCCTGAACCGGCACGCTTCACAATGGCCAGGTCGGGAACAACCACGTGGTCCTGTGTTCCGAAGTTCAGCGTGGCGCGGGCAAACATTCCCGGACGTACGCGCTGATCACGGTTGACAAGCTGTATCTCTACCGGGAAAGTACGGGTAGCCGGGTCGATGGTAGGATAAACAAGGCTGATTTTGCCTTCGAACTCCTCGTCACCATAGACATCTACTTTCACGGATACGGGAGCGCCCTTCTTCACTTTGGTAAAGTAGCCTTCGGATACGTTGATGTATAGTTTTACCGGAGTGATTTGCTCCACTACCAGTACCGGTTCTCCACCGCTATACATATCTCCGTTATCGTAATTGCGTGCCGTCACCACCCCGTTAATGGGACTGAGCAACGAGGTGTTCTCCAAGAGATTCTTATAGGAAGTCTCACGGATGTCGAGATTCATCTTGGCGGTATCCCACTCCGACTTGGAGGCACCGCCTACCTTATACAACTCGTCAATACGCTTGAACTCTATCTGCTGGTTGTCCAACTGATATTTTATCTGCTTCAGATTGGCAGCATCCATGCTGACCAGCTTCTGGCCTTTCGACACGCGGTCGCCCACCTCCACAAAGATGCGGTCTATACGCACCGGAGAAGAGGGAGCAATATTGTTTTTTACTTCGGCTTCCACCGTAGCGGTGTATTCCTGAATCTGTTCCACGGGACGGGACGACACCTCGGCCAGTTTCACCCTCGGCTTCTCGTCCACCTTCTCAGCAGCAGCTTTATCACTACCTCCGCTACATGCCCCCAACATGGCAACAACCAGCAGGGCCATCCATTGAAAACCTTTTTTCATATCGTTGTTCTTATTTCTATTCTTCATTCTTAGTTCTTCATTCTTCGTTCTCTGCAATATAATCCTTTCCCAGCACTTGGTCAAGGTCAGCCTTCGCTACCAGATAATCATAGATGGACTGATTGTAAGTCAGTTCAGCCTCCGTAAGCTGCACTTGTGATGTGTTCAGTTCCAACACCGTACCTTTGCCTACCTCATAGCGTTTACCGGCAATCTGCACAGCTTTCTGTGCCTGCATCACATTCTCGCGGTTGCTGACAACCTGCTCGGAACTGGCAGCCATGTTGTTCTGGTAGCTGGTAATCTGCATGTTCAGCTTTCGCTCTGTGTCCAGACGGTCCTGCTCCAACTGACGTATCTGAATACGGTTGGACTTGAGCTTGGTGAAATTGCTTGCCTTATACAAAGGAATACTCAGCGTAAACATCAGTGCGGAACTTCCGCTCCAATTATAATCGAGGATGTTCCAATCCTCGTTGTAGAGTGACTGGTACTGGTAAGAATAGTTCATACCCAAAGTAGGCATGAAGTTGGCACGGAGTGACTTGATGTTCTGATTGAGCATCTTCCGGTTCAAGTCCAACTGCTTCATCGTCGTATTATTGTTCAGATTGGCAGCGGGCTGATTCAGTTCATTGGCAAACAGCTCCGTCTCATAGTTGCCGAGATTGTCGGCAATCTCTATATCCACATCGGCCGTTACCCCCATCAGTACCTTCAACTGCAACTTGGACAACGTCACGGCATTACCCGCTGAAATCACATTCGGCTTAATGCTGCGCATCTGCACCTCGGCACTGATTTTATCGAACTCGCTGACGGTACCCTGCTGATACTTGGCATTGACAATGTTGTAGTTGTCTTCTGCCAGCTTATAGCTCTTCTGCAACACATCGTAGGAGTCTTGCGTCAGCATCAGCTGATAGTAACCCTTAGTTACCTGGTTCACCAAGTCCAGCTTAGAAGCCCGTGACTTTTCCACAGCCAGTTCAATGTCTGTCTTCGTCATCGACATGGCCTTATATACGCTAGGGGCGAATATGGGCAAACTGATATTCAGCACCCCGCTTACCGTATTCGAATTGTCCATACCCATCTTGAACGACTGTCCACCAAGATTCATCTGTGCCGCACTGATGGTATGATTCCACGTACCGTCAATGCTTGCCTGCGGAAGCAAGTTCTGCCAGGTCTCCTTGTGAGTCACTTTCTTCAAAGCAATTTCTTCCTCCGCCACCTTTATGGTAGGATTGTCGCTTAAAGCAATCTCCAAGGCACGGTCAAGGGTCAGGGTCAGGGTATCCTTTGCCTCTTGTGCGCGCACATAGCCGCCGGCATACAGCACAGCAACTGCCAACAGTAGTGCTCTGCCTACCCAAAATCTCTGCATCTTCATAAATCAAAAATAGATTATTTATTAAAACTACTCCTTCGTTTCATCCGGCTTTACCTGATTCTTGCGATATTCGCAGATAAAGTCCTCCAGAACACGGGCACCCTTCTCCGTAGAGATACCGCGCAAGAAAGTGAACATGATAGATTCGTACACTTCAAGGAAAGAATACTCATTGCAGATGTCCGAATTCATCAGCAAATCGAGCTGGTCGCGCACGAGCAGATTGATAATGGCGAAATTCACATCATCACGAAAAATGCCTTGCTTCACGCCCTCTTTGAAGAAGTTCACTGTATCTTCCGAGCTCCGGTTCCGGTTGTTCTTCATCAGCTGATAAGCCTTGGGATATTTCTTGATATCCTCAAAAAACTTCTTGTTCGTGGCATGAAAACGCTCTATGCTCCACTGATAACATCTCAACAAAACTTCCAATACGTTACCGGAAGTCTCTATTACTCCTTTCACAAAAATATCACCATCCTTCTGGGACTTCAGGATACATTCTTCCAACAAGGTTTCCTTGTCCGGAAAAACTTCGTAGAGAGTGCGCTTAGAGATACCCAAAGATGCGGCAATCTCATCCATCGTGATACTTTTTATTCCATTTGTTGTAAATAATTCTACGGCGGCCAGAATGATACGTTCCCTCAGTTCCACCCGTGATGTTGAATGCTTCGTGTGTTCGCCCATTTTTCTTCCCTTTCTAAACTAAAACTATTTTTATTCATTATCGGAATAAAACGGGACAAATATAGAAAGAAAACTCAATTCGCCAATTAAGTTTCCTTTCTTATTGTTAACAGATTAATAATTATTATGTTTCTGGCAGATTTATTGGGAAGTTCCTAATAATCAAACTTTGTCCGGTTGAGGAAAGCGACTGTCTTATGGATTTCCTTATACATCACGATGTCTTCCTTCACAAAGGGGACTTCCTTGCGATATTCGTGCAGGAAACGCTCCAGAACGGGAGAAGTCTTTGCCGGACGGCGGAAGTCGATGCCCTGAGCGGCATTCATCAGTTCGATGGCAAGGATATGCTCCAGATTGTCCATAATGCGATAAAGCTTAGTAGCTGCATTGGCACCCATGCTGACATGGTCTTCCTGCCCGTTGGAGGAAACGATGGAGTCGCTGCTGGCGGCATAGCAGTACATCTTATTCTGGCTTACCATAGACGCGGCAGCATATTGCGGAATCATGAAACCAGAGTTCAGACCGGGATTGGCCACAAGGAATTCCGGAAGTCCACGCAGCCCCATGATAAGCTGGGCGATACGCCGCTCGGATATATTGCCCAGCTCTGCCAGGGCAATGCCGAGAAAGTCGTAGGAAATGGCAAGCGGCTGGCCGTGGAAGTTACCGCCCGAGATGATACGGTCCTCATCGGGGAAGATGGTGGGATTGTCCGTCACAGAATTGATTTCCGTCAGCAGGACGGAAGCCACGTAACGGATGGCGTCTTTCGTGGCCCCATGCACCTGAGGGATGCAACGGAACGAATAAGGGTCTTGTACATGCTGCTTGGGACGGGCTATCAGCTCGCTGCCTTCCAATAGTTTACGGAAGTTGGCACCCGTTTCTATCTGGCCCTTGTGTGGACGAATCTGCTGGATACAGTCCATAAACGGATCTATACGCCCGTCGAAAGCTTCCAGGGAGAGGGCGGCAATCAAGTCGGCTTTCTTGGAGAGACGGAAGGCTTTGAGAAGAGCAAAGACACCGTTGGCACTCATAAACTGGGTGCCGTTGAGTAATGCCAATCCCTCTTTACTCATCAGCTTCACCGGTTCCCAACCGAACTCGTCGAGCACACTGATAGCCTCGCGCTTCTTTCCTTTATAATAGACATCGCCCACACCGATAAGCGGCAGGAAGAGGTTGGCCAGAGGAGCCAGGTCGCCGGAGGCGCCCAGTGAGCCACGGTCATAAACGATAGGCATCACGTCGTTATTGAAGAAATCGAGGATGCGCTGCACGGTGATGACCTGCACACCGCTATGCCCCAAAGAGAGGGCATGCGCCTTGAGCAACATCATCAGTTTGATGATGACCGGGCGTATCTCCTCGCCCACACTGCAAGCATGGCTCTTGATGAGATTTTCCTGCAAGGTGCCCAGCTCGTCCGACGAAATGCTCTTACTGCACAACGAGCCGAAACCGGTGGTAATGCCATACAAGGGTTCTTCCGACTCCGCAATCTTCTTGTCCAGATAATCGCGGCACTTCTGTATCCGCAGCTTGGCTTCCGGAGCCAGCTCCAGTTTCAGATTTTCATTGATAATACGTTCGATGAGGTCGAAGGTCAACTCACCGGAACCTACATAATAGACATTGTTCATACTTTCAGCTCTTGATTGATTTCGTCCAACAATTCCTTTTCTTTCGCACAAGCCAAGTGTTCCAATTCGTCGGCTTCACTTTGGAGCTTGGACACAAACTCCTTGTCCTTCAGCGAACCCAGGTTGATGCGTACATTCATCAGTGCGCCCAGCACAGCCGAACGGGCAGACATCATGGCCACACAAGCATCCGTAACGGCATTGCGGTTGCCCAGGCGAGCTACATCCATGATAACCGTCATCAGCTCATACGCATTGCGTGCCACCTGCATGGGAACAAGGGCGGCAAACTTGGTAGCCGCCTGGATGGCAGTACTGCGCGCCGCCTTTTCCTCATCCGTAGCTTTCGGCATCTTGAAGCAGGCAAACACCTTGTCGTAGGCTTCAGAGTCGCGGTCTATATCTTCTACAAAAGCCCCCTTTTGCTGCAAGGCAACTCCGGAGATATGGCGCATCAGCTCTTCGTGAAGTTCATAACCTTTCTTACCGATGGTGAGGTTAGCAACCATAGCGGCAAGAGCAGAAGCAATAGCACCGTTCAAAGCGGCAATACTACCGCCACCGGGGACGGGATCGCTACCCGCCACTTTATTCAAAAATTCCTTTACTGTCAAATCAACTAACATGATATTAAATATTAAAGATTAAGGATTAAGAGGGGATATCAGCACTTCTTAAAGTACAGGATAAAGCACTCCCCCCTTTATGGTGGTATTGACACAATTCATACCTACATAATAAGGTAAAAAGTGATAATTATCCGTATTGAGCACTACGAAGTCTCCTTTCTTGCCCACCTCGATACTACCAATGCTGTCCGCACGGTTCAGAGCGGCCGCACCGTTCAAGGTCAGAGCAGTGATGGCCTCTTCAATACTCATTTTCATATAAATGCACGCCAAGGCAAATGTCAGGGGGATGGAACCGGAGAAACAACTGCCCGGATTGAGGTCGGTGGCAAGGGCCACGGCACAACCAGCATCAATCATTTCGCGCCCACGAGCATAGGGTTCCTTCAAAGCAAAGGCTGTCAGCGGAAGAAGGGTCGCCACAACTCCCTTGTCGGCCATGGCGCGGATGTCCGCATCCGAAGCATGCAGCAGATGGTCGGCAGAGACGGCAGAAAGTTCAGCAGCCAGTCCGGCACCCCCTAATGGTACAATCTCGTCGGCATGGAGTTTCAAGGCAAGTCCCATTTCCTTGGCTGCCAGCAAAAGGCGACGGGACTGCTCGATGGAGAAAACGCCCTGCTCACAGAAGACATCGCAGAACTCTGCCAAATTATTATGAACCACTACGGGCATCACTTCGCGGATAATGTAGTCCACATATTCATCTGTCCGCCCGTTGTATTCTGCAGGCACAGCATGTGCGCCGAGAAAAGTGGAGACAACGTCTACACGTTTGTGCTCGTCATTATTAAGGCTACGCATCACCCGGAGCTGCAGGAGCTCGGTTTCCTTGTCCAGACCGTAGCCGCTCTTTCCCTCTACGGTAGTCACTCCCATAGCACTCATCTGCTTCAGAAAGCTCTCCGCCTTGCTGCGCAACTGGATGAAATTGCATGCACGGGTAGCCTTCACCGTACTCACGATGCCTCCTCCACGTTCCATGATGGACATGTAACTCTCTCCCCTCAAACGCCAGGAGAACTCCTCGGCACGCTCGCCACCAAACACAAAATGTGTGTGCGAGTCCACAAAGCCGGGCAGCAGGCACTTGCCACGGGCATTGTAATGCCAGTAGCGCTGATAATAGCCGTCACGCTCCTCGCCACGGCCGGGCCCGACGTAGGTAATGATGCCGTCGGTCACTTCCACCGTGGCATTGTCGATGATGCAAAGTTCCTCCATCTCTCTGCCGCGACGGGCGGAAAAGCCGATGGGGGTGACGACACGGGTGTTGAATATAATAAGGTTTTCTGTCATAAAGCCTCTCCCCTGACCCCTCCCCCGTAGGGAGGGGAATTAAGTTAGTATTGTTGTTCGATTCGGCTTACATTCTCGCTTCGAGCACCTGCTCCATGGAGAAGTTCTCCAATCCCAGGTAGTAGGACGCTGTATCTATCAGCGCTGCCATCGGAACCAGGCCGATAATCTCGCTGCCCACAATGCTGACTCCGTAGCGGCGGGCTTCCACACGCACCAGTTCGAAGGCGCGGTAGAGGGCGGTGCGGGTATAGTCCGTCATGTTGATAGACACCTGCGTGATGCCGCGGTCCTTCAGCTCCACTCCCATTGCCTTGCAGTAGCGCAGTCCGCCGCCGATGAAACGGATTTTCTTGGCGATGTCGTGGGCTATCTCCAGACTGGGGGTATTGAGGTTGATATTATAGGCTACCAAAGGCATGCGAGCACCGATGGCTACCGTGCCTGCGGTGGGATGACGTTCGGCAGGACCGAAGTCGGGATGCCATTCCGGAAGCTTTATCTTTTCTGCCATACCCTCGAACTCTCCTTTACGGACAGCTGCCAGGTTTTCCCGGTGGGGGGCAGAAGCGGACTTTTCGTACAAGAAAACGGGAAGATTGTAACGGCGAGCAACCTCCTCGCCCACTTCTTTGGAGAGGGCAACGGCTTCTTCCATCGTCACCCCCCTGATGGGAATAAAAGGCACTACATCTACAGCACCCATACGAGGGTGCTGCCCCTGATGGTGATTGAGATCTATCAGCTCTACCGCTACGCCGATAGCTTCGAGCACGGCATCACGAAGCGGTTCAGGTTCGCCCACTACGGTCACCACGAGGCGGTTATGGTCTTCATCGTTGCTGTAATCCAACAGTTTCACACCTTGTTTGCTCCGAAAAGGAGCCACTATCTTATCTATCTTTTGCAAATCGCGTCCTTCACTGAAATTGGGGACGCATTCCATAATCTTATTCATAATGCTCTTTAAAAAAAAATATATATACTCTGATTTTTCAGACGCAGATGACGCGAATTCTTTTTATCGGAATACAGAGACGTCGGGATTCTTTTGAAAGAAAAAATCCGCGTTATCCGCGTCTAAAAAATGAAATCATCACTTTACTTACTCCTTCACCACTTTCTGCACCAACTTCTCATCAGCCACATACGGCATCGTGATATGATAGCCGTCTGCATGCGTACGGTTAAACTCCTCGCTCGTCTCCATGGCATGCGGATTGCGTGCCCACGAACGGCGGGCCACACCACCCATCACATCCCACAACATAGCGGAACGCAGGATTTCGTCTACCCGCTCACTGCCGTCGCACACCATGCCGAAACCGCCGTTGATGGCTTTTCCGATACCTACGCCACCTCCATTGTGCAAGGCCACCAAGCTCATGCCACGCGCACAGTTTCCGGCAAAACACTGCACCGCCATATCTGCCATGACATTACTGCCGTCCTTGATATTGGATGTTTCACGGAATGGAGAGTCTGTACCGCTGACATCGTGATGGTCGCGTCCCAACATGATGGGGCCGACCTCTCCCTTGCGCACCATTTCATTGAAGCGCAAAGCTATATTCATACGTCCCACGGCATCCTGATAAAGAATACGAGCCTGCGTGCCGACTACCAGATTGTTCTTCTCCGCATCACGAATCCAATTGTAGTTATCCAAATCTTGCCCGCGACGTGTAGGGTCGATACATTCCATCGCCGCACGGTCGGTCTTCACCAAGTCTTCATGTTTTCCACTGAGGCACACCCAGCGGAACGGACCATAACCATAATCAAACAGTTCCGGTCCCATAATGTCTTCCACATAGCTGGGGAAGATGAAGCCGTTCTTATCATCTCCGTCCCGAGCGATTTCGCTCACACCGGCATCGTAGACGGCTTTCATGAAGGAGTTCCCATAATCGAAGAAGTACGTGCCGTGTTCCACCAGCCTTTTTATAGCTTTGAAATGACGCTCCAAGGAAGCATCCACCAGGCACCGGAACTCCGACGGATTCTCGTGCAGCATACGGGTACGTTGCTCAAACGTCAGTCCGACGGGACAGTAACCGCCCTCGTAGGTGGCATGGCAGGAAGTCTGGTCGGAAAGTAAATCTATGTGCAACTGCTTCTGCACCGCATATTCCAGCAAATCGACGACATTGCCGTGATAGGCCACAGAAACCGGGCGACACTCGTCCATAGCTTGTCGAGCCAGCGAAAAGGCTTCTTCCAGAGAATCTGTAACGTGTCCCACCCAGCCCTGGGTATGGCGGGTTTCGATGCGGGAAGCATCCACCTCGGCAATGATTGCCGCCGCCCCTGCCATCTCGGCAGCTTTGGGCTGCGCACCGCTCATGCCTCCCAGACCGGAAGAAACAAACAAGCGTCCGCGCAAATCGCCGTCCTGCGGAATGCCCAGTTTCAGACGGCCTGCATTCAGCAACGTGTTGAACGTGCCGTGCACGATGCCCTGCGGACCGATGTACATCCAGCCGCCGGCAGTCATCTGCCCGTAGTTGGCAACGCCCATCTGCATAGCGGTGTGCCAGTCCTTCTGATTATCATAGAGCCCCACCATCAGCGCATTGGTAATGATGACACGGGGCGCCTCGGGCTTGGACTTGAAAAGCCCCAACGGATGCCCGCTTTCGATGACCAGTGTCTGTTCGCGTGTCAACACTTCGAGGTACTGCTTGATGAGCCGGTATTGCATCCAGTTCTGACAGACCTGTCCCGTCTCACCATAGGTAACTAATTCATACGGATAAAGGGCGATGTCGAAACAAAGATTATTGTCAATCATCACCTGGAATGCCTTGCCTTCAATACAGTTCCCCTTGTATTCGTCGATGGGTTTCGCTTTGAGGTCGCCCTGCGGGCGGTAGCGGTAGCCGTAGATACGTCCGCGTGTACGCAGCTCTTCCATGAACTCCGGAGCAAGGGTTTCGTGCAGCTCTTTGGGGATGTAACGCAAAGCGTTCTTCAATGCCGTAGCCGTCTGCGCAGGGGTAAGGGTGTAGCCACGGTCGGGTGCCCGCCGGATACCCTCGACAAAGGAAGGATAGGCAGGCAATGTTTTACTTAAGGTTATCTCCATGACATATAAAGATTAAGGATTTACAAAGTGTCAGCCCACAAAGGTTATATTTGCCGCAATATAGAAATAAATCCCGACATTCACAATGGAATGCCGGGATTATTTATCTTTTAGTCAGAAACCGACAAAGAGGAATTCTATTTTAAAGCCATTTTATTGATTTTCATTATCTGATAGACACCTTCATAATCGGCGGCAAATCCGTCATCGGCTTTGCCCATATCGACTACTTCCAACTCTACGTATACCGGTTTTCCGTTTTTAATTCCTTTCGTCATATCATCATATTTCTGCATGAGTTCTCCGGTCTCATCCACAATCTAATAATCGGCAGAATCTCCTTCGGCTTTGAAGGAACGCACCTCATGGCCGATGACCAGCTCGCCTTTTACCGACAAAAGTTTCTTGGCAGGGGTAAGCACCGCGGCAGGTATTGTTTCTTGATTCAGTGCTTCATTGTTCCTGGCATATTTCAAGAGCAACTCTCCTCTTTTGAGAATCAGGCTGTCCTGCGTCAGTTTTTCTATTGTCAGCGTATCCGTGAAGGAAATATTCTGGTGATTGCCGATGCTGGTACCTGAAAGCAACAACCGGTTTCCTACTTTTTTCCATGCCTCATATTTCAAGGTGGCCATGTTAATGGAAGAAGCGCTTCCGTCCCCATCAAGAACGAAACCTTGTTGCATGCCGGGCATTCCCGGAACCGGCTCCACCCAGGAGCCTTCAATGGAGGCATTGTTGCAAGCAGTCAAAGCAACCATGCCAAGAACAGCAGTTAAATCTCTCAATCTTTTCATGTCTCTTTTCTTTCTAAAACTATATTTCTAAACAAAGGAACTCTTGTATTTCCTCTATGTTCCTGCAAAATAATGTTTTTACGGGAGCTTCCATATATTGAAGAGTCTTTTCACAAAACAAATTGTGAATATTTATTTGGAAATTATTCAAGCTAGCATTACCTTTGTACCGAAATTCAAAAAACGATATGAACCAGTCTTTAACTACAACATACAATACGCGCAATGCTGCATGGGGCAACAAGACCTTATGCGGCCATTTCATAGTGCACGTACATTGGTTCAGCGGATTCATTTAACTACCCTGCAATTTACATTTTACTATTTTGCACTTCCCTTACCGAGAAAAGGAGGGAGAAATGCCGTGTATGGGGTTTCCATTCGGAAAAACCGGACTAACCTATGTATTCACCAAAAAGAAGAAGAAAACTTATGTTTACAATTATATCTATCATGTTTATAGGAATCGGTATCGGATACCTGATGCGTAACGTACAAATGTTGCAAAAAGTGGAGAAAAGCGCCTCGCTCACCATCTTACTGCTGCTCTTTGTACTCGGTGTATCCATCGGCTCCAACCGTCTGATTGTTGACAATCTGGGAAGATTCGGGTGGCAGGCCGCCGTACTGGCCTCACTGAGCATTACAGGCAGCATGCTGGCCTCACTGATGGTGTTTCACCTATTTTTCAAGAAAGGAGAGAAGAGATGAAGGGAAGTTTGACGGTTGTTGCATTTTTCTGTGCCGGCTGCCTGATGGGAGTAGCCAATGATTTTCAGTTCGACCTGCACGACTTATCCATGTATGTGCTCTATGCATTGATGTTCCAGGTGGGCATCGGCATCGGGAGCAACAAGAAACTGAAGGAGCTGGTCAAGAGCCTGCGGCCCAAAATGCTTTTGGTGCCGATGGCCACCATTGTGGGAACGCTGTTGTTCTCCGCCTTCGCCAGTCTGCTGTTGAGCCAATGGAGTGTGTTCGACTGCATGGCGGTGGGTAGCGGATTTGCTTATTATTCGCTTTCCTCCATTCTGATTACGCAATTCAAGGAACCTTCCATAGGCCTGCAACTCGCCACGGAGCTGGGCACCATCGCCCTGCTTGCCAATATCTTCCGTGAAATGATGGCTTTGCTGGGTGCACCGCTCATCCGGAAATATTTCGGCAAACTGGCACCTATATCGGCGGCAGGGGTCAATTCGATGGATGTACTTCTACCCTCCATCACCCAATATTCCGGAAAGGACGTGATTCCTATCGCTATATTCCACGGAATATTAATTGATATGAGTGTACCGGTATTCGTATCCTTCTTCTGCAATCTGTAAACAGCAGGCCGAAAAGAGGGAGATAAGGCCTCATTGTATTCATACTGTAACAACGTGAACAACAGCGACTTCTCACTGCAAAGTGAGTGCATGCATTTTGCAGTGCCACTGCATACCGTTTGCAGCATCACTGCATACCTATTTGCAGTGATACTGCAACTGCTTTGCAGCGCGACTGCAACGGGTTTGCAGTGACGCTGCAAAAGGTGTGCAGTGACTTTGCAGCCGGTCACCAAGCTACCGCATACTCGTAGTGGTCGAACTTAGGCTTGGTGCCTATGCCTACCGCTTTGAATACCCGGGCTATCCGCTGCTGTTCTTCGGGAGAGATAGGGCGCTCGCCCTTGCGGCAATGATAGTAATAGCGTTCACAAGAGAAGCATCCCATCACGCGATGGCGCACGGTGAAAAGCAGCTTGGCGGGTACTTCGTCGAAAAGGCGTGTCATACCGCGGGCATAGTGCAGCTGCTCGCTGGAGCGGTAACGGGCACAGGTGGAGGACCCGGACAAGCTGCTGACATAAAAAGGATTCACCGCACGAACGGACTGTGGTTGGGGGGCTTCACTCTCGGACAACAGTTGTGCCGCTATCGCCCGCAGGCAGGAAGAGGCTTTGGGGCACTTTCCGTTACCCGCAAAGCAGTATTCGTACCCATCGGGCACGTCTTGCAATAATATCATCTTATTAATGATTAATGGTTAGTGATTAATGGACGGAGTGCACGCAGATACTTGCCGATGACCTCTGCCGACTCGCTTGTTTCTTTCTCGAATTCGGCGTGCAGTGTCGGGTATCCGGCAAGCAATTGCATCATTCGCTCACGTCCCACGAACTCGGACTTTCCGGTTTCGGGATTCAGTTCGTAATAGACGCGGGCATGCACCAGTCCCGAAGCATTGATGGCGTCTCCCACTTCACCGCCCAATCGTGTGGCATCATCGGGAGTCATGGTACTGGTGGCTGCTTGTCCCACAGGCTGTGCACAGAAGTAAACCTTTCCACCGAGCCACATGGCAGGTGCATACCACTGCCCGAAGCGATAACGCTTATAGCGCATCTTACGGCAATTGACATAAAGCGAGGTATCTACCCGTACAGCATAACAACGGGACTTCAAATAACGGCAAAGACCGGGATTGTCGTCTACCGTAATACGATAATCGGCACCGCCCATGAGGTAAATCTGGTTCTTTGTACGCTTCTCAATCTTCAGTGTGGTAACCGTATCGCCACGGTTCTCCACCAACTCTTTCAGATTGGAATACATTACCTGTTGCGCCCCCACCGGCAAAACCGCCAGCAACATCAGAACGCCTAACAACCAACTCTTCTTCATATCCCAACCTCCTCTTTTCTGAAACTTTGTTTTAGTGAGCGAAAGGTACATTTTTTATCGGAAGTAGACAAAAAATCGCGGAAAAAACAATTGGAAATGTATATCTTTGCCTTAAACTTAACATGTATGGAGCAAATAAATACGATAGATAAAATCAGCGCCGTCTACCGCAACACGGCAGAAGAGGCAAGACAAGAACTGAATAAAGTACAACAGAAGATTTACCGCATCGGCAGCCTGCGCCTGCTGCTATTTGTGGCAGGAGTAGTAGGAATTATCTATTTCTGGAGCGAGAGCTGGGGTATACTGGCCTGCATTGCCCTCATCACCCTGCTGCCGTTCCTATTTTTAATGAAATACCACAACCGGCTGTTCCATCGCAAGGACTATCTAGAAAAGAAGATGGAAATCAACGAGCAGGAACTCGCCGCTCTGGATTACGATACGTCTTCTTTCGATGACGGCGAAGCATACATCGACCCCACCCATCTCTACACCTATGATTTGGATGTTTTCGGTCCGCATTCCCTTTTCCAGTACATCAACCGTACCTGCACACAGCCCGGGAAACACCGCCTCGCCCACTGGCTGGGGAAACATCTCGAGAGAAAGGAAGAAATCATCCGCCGACAAGAAGCCGTCAGTGAACTGGCTCCGGAACTGAAATTCCGTCAGCGCTTCCGTATCCTCGGCCTGCTGTACAAAGGAAAAGCCGCCGATGAAACAGAACTGTGCCAATGGGCGGAAAGTCCGAGCATCTTCCGGAGCCGGAAATTACTGCGCCTCCTGCCGGTACTGGTGACGGGAGCCAACCTCATCTGCCTCGCACTCGTCATGGCAGGAATTCTGTCCGCAAGTATCTACGGCATCATCTGGACCTGCTTCGTCATCGCCGGCTTCGGCTTCACTGGCAAAGTCACCAAGATGCAGGCCATCTATGGCAAAAAACTGCAAATTCTCTCCACCTACGCCGCCCTGCTCCACCTCATGGAAAAGCAGCCTGCACAAGCCACCCTGCTCAAAGAGATAAGACAACAGATTGACGGAGAAAAACGGAAAGCCTCCCACTCCATCAGCAGGCTGAACAAGCTCATGGATGAACTCGACCAACGCAACAATGTCTTTATGTACGTCATTCTGAACGGCCTCTTCTTCTGGGAACTGCGTCAAATCATGCGCATTGAAGCCTGGAAAGAGCAATATGCCGCTGAACTGCCCGGGTGGCTCGATGCCATCGGACAAATGGATGCGCTCAACTCACTGGCAACATTTGCCTATAATCATCCGGACTATATTTACCCAAAGATAGTTCAAGCGGAAAGAAAGGGAAAAGGAAACCTAAATAAAGAAGAAGAAAGCAATTCTGAAACGGAAGCACCCATCAATGCCCCTTCCTCCTTCCGTCTCCGTGCCGAAGCCCTAGGCCATCCGCTGATGAACCGTGACCGCTGTGTCCGCAATGACATCGACATGGTGAAACGACCGTTTTTCATCATCGTCACCGGCGCCAACATGGCAGGGAAAAGCACCTATCTGCGTACGGTGGGCATCAATTACCTCCTTGCCTGCATCGGCGCCCCCGTCTGTGCCCGCCAAATGGAAATATGCCCGGCCCGGCTCATCACTAGCCTGCGTACCTCGGATTCACTGAACGACAACGAGTCCTACTTCTTTGCCGAACTCAAACGTCTGAAACTCATCATAGACAAGCTGCAGGCTGGTGAGGAGCTTTTCATCATCCTCGACGAAATTCTGAAAGGTACCAACTCCATGGACAAGCAGAAAGGCTCCTTTTCCCTTATCAAGCAATTCATGACTTTGCAGGCCAATGGCATCATTGCCACCCACGACCTGCTGCTGGGAACACTCATCGACCTCTTCCCCGATGACATCCGCAACTATCGCTTCGAAGCAGACATTACAGACAATGAACTGACCTTCTCCTACCGCTTGCGCCCAGGCATCGCCCAGAATATGAACGCCTGCTTCCTGATGAAAAAAATGGGGATTGCCGTTGCCGACTAATCCCCACCACAGTTAAAGTCAAGTCTAACTCTTTGACTGATTATGCTGTTTTACATTTCTCCAGGAAAGTAGATACTGCAACCGCATCGCTACCCGTATAGTAGCGTACGGAAGTTACCGGAGTATACGTGTAAGGCACAAACTGATACAACTGTACAGCCGCAAATTTATTGTCCTGCGAAATCATGACATCCATGCGCACATTTCCACTGCCGCTACTTTTTATTTCAGTCTCGCCATTCAGCTGTTCATTCTCAATCATATCTGTAAGTTTGCCCAAATATTTCAAATCGAAGAAAACACTGCGTTCCTTGGTCACACTGCCCGTCGGCAAATAGACCACTTCCTTCGATTTCCAAAACAGACGGAACACGCCAAGCAAGACGAATGCCGTACCCAGCACCATCAAAGCCATGCTGAGAGTGGAAGATTTATCACTCATCTCAAAAATGGATGCAAAAATAAAAACACCGACCAGCAGCATAGCTACTGAAAAGATAAGTCCTGAAACACTGGTACGCTTTACAATATCGGGATGTGAAGACGCAAAAAGAGTTGCGTCAATAGTTTGAGTTGCCATAATTATAATATGTTTTAATGAATTTATTAGAAATAGAAAATACAGTATTTCCCTGCAAAAACACATAGTCTGACCATACACAAGGGAAAAAGGAAGATTCAATAAAACACTAAATGAGAATACGCCTTAGTGTGAAAATGTAATATTCGCACACCGGCTGGCAACGATAATAGGCAGTGGCATCATAGAGTTTCTCACGATGCAGAGACAAAACAGCCGCTCGCTGGGCCAGTTTGTCAATCCAGTCCTTTAAAGAAAATATATATTCCGTGGTAGAAATGCGCTGTATACGGGAGTACGTCAGCGAATGTAATTGTCCACCCATGCCCGCCAGCTCTGCATCCGGCAGATAAGGCAATTGAGGCATCGCAATATAGGCATCAGTCTGCTCATGTACGGCAATAGTATTCTCACTCACAACATTCCCACCACTCGCCGCTTTATTGGCAAATGTATCGCTTACAGTCTGCCATAAAGCCAATGCAAGCACCATGAATCCTATGAATCTTAAGAATTTAGCCATATCTATGTGCAAATATAACAGTTTCTTTCAGGAATTTGTTTAATGCACACATCTTTTAATGTTTCTTGGATGATTTATAGGAAATAAAAAGCCGCTCCAAACAAATTGGAACGGCTTCTATATATAAAAAGAATAGTTGAATTATTCAGCTTTAGCTTCCTCAGCAGCAGGAGCTTCTGCAACTGGTGCAGCAGTTTCTGCAGCAGGAGTAGCTTCAGTAGCAGCAGCTTTCTTTGAACGGCGGGTACGAGTAGCCTTCTTGGCAACCTTTTCCTTAGCCATGTTTTCGTTGTAGTCAACGAGTTCAATGAAGCACATTTCAGCATTGTCACCCAAACGGTTACCAGTCTTGATAATACGAGTGTAACCACCCGGACGATCAGCAATCTTCACAGAGATTTCTTTAAACAATTCAGTTACAGCATACTTGTCTTGCAAATTGCTAAATACAACACGACGGGAATTAGTCGTATCGTCTTTAGCCTTTGTAATCAAAGGCTCAACAAACTTCTTCAAAGCTTTAGCCTTTGCAACGGTCGTAGTGATTCTTTTGTGCTTAATCAAAGAACACGCCATATTAGCCAACATAGCGTTTCTATGAGAGGCAGTACGACCCAAATGGTTGAATTTCTTATTATGTCTCATTTTTTATTCTTTATCTAATTTATATTTAGAAATATCAGTTCCAAACGACAGATTCAGACTTTCCAGCAAATCATCAAGCTCGGTAAGCGATTTCTTTCCGAAGTTTCTGAATTTCAGCAAATCCGTCTTGTTGAATTGTACCAAGTCACCAAGAGTCTCTACATCTGCAGCCTTCAGACAGTTGAGGGCACGTACAGAGAGATCCATATCAACGAGCTTGGTCTTCAGCAACTGACGCATGTGCAATACTTCTTCATCAAACTCTTCATTGCCGTCAACATCATTTGTTTCCAGCGTGATCTTCTCGTCAGAGAAAAGCATGAAGTGATAAATCAGAATCTTTGCAGCTTCTTTCAGGGCTTCTTTCGGATGAATGGAACCGTCGGTAGTAATCTCAAGTACCAGTTTCTCGTAGTCGGTCTTCTGCTCTACACGGAAGTTCTCTACCTGATACTTCACATTACGTATCGGAGTATAAATAGAATCGATAGGAATTACGTTCACATCGGTGCAATATTCGCGGTTTTCGTCAGCAGGAACATAACCACGACCTTTGTTGATCGTAATATCTATCTGCATAGTCGACTTTGAATCTAAATGACAAATAACTAATTCAGGATTTAACACTTCAAATCCAGTCAAATACTTACCTATGTCACCTGCTTTAAATTCACTTGAATTCTCGACTGTAATACTTACTTTCTCACTCTCGAATTCTTCAACTACTTGCTTGAATCTCACTTGTTTCAGATTCAAGATAATGTTAGTAACATCCTCTTTTGCCCCCGGAACACTGGAAAATTCATGCTCAACACCGTCTATCTTGATAGTAGTGATAGCAAAACCTTCCAATGAAGAAAGCAGGATGCGGCGCAGTGCATTACCCACGGTAATACCGAAACCGGGCTCCAACGGACGAAATTCGAATTTTCCGAATCTAGAGTCCGCTTCCAACATTAATACTTTATCAGGTTTTTGAAATGCTAATATCGCCATGAAATTAATTATTATTTAGAATACAATTCTACGATCAAATGCTCTTTAATGTTTTCAGGAATGTCTGCTCTTTCAGGTACATGCAGCAATTTGCCTACCTTAGAGTTATCATCCCATTCCAACCAAGGATATTTGCTATGGTTAAAGCCAGCCAGTGAATTAGCGATAACTTCCAATGATTTGGATCTTTCACGAACACCGATCACCTGACCCGGTTTCACTGCATAAGAAGGAATATTCACAACCTCACCGTCTACAGTAATGTGCTTGTGGCTCACCAACTGACGAGCAGCTGCGCGAGTAGGAGCAATACCCAAACGGAATACGATATTGTCAAGGCGACCCTCCAACAATTGGAGAAGGATTTCACCAGTAATACCTTTAGCAGTCTCAGCCTTCTCAAACAAGTTGCGGAATTGTTTTTCCAAAACGCCATAAGTATATTTGGCTTTCTGTTTCTCACGAAGTTGAACACCGTATTCAGAAGTCTTTCTCTTTCTGGAATTACCGTGCTGTCCGGGAGGATAGTTCTTCTTTGACAATACTTTATCTGCTCCAAAGATACCTTCACCGAATTTACGGGCTATTCTTGATTTTGGTCCAGTATATCTAGCCATTTCTTTTAAATATTTAATTGTTTATTCATGAACTTGGGTTTGTTGCAGCCGCGATTGCAGAGAGAAAGTTTACAATCCAATAACAAAATCAAGTCTCACTTCTATTAAAGGTAAATTTTAAACTCTACGTCTTTTCGGAGGACGACAACCGTTGTGCGGAAGCGGAGTTACGTCAATGATTTCAGTAACCTCGATACCTGCACCGTGGATAGTTCTAATAGCAGACTCACGTCCGTTACCCGGGCCCTTCACATATGCTTTTACCTTTCTCAAGCCAAGATCGTATGCTATCTTAGCACAATCTTGAGCAGCCATCTGTGCTGCGTAGGGAGTGTTCTTCTTTGAACCTCTAAAACCCATCTTTCCGGCAGAAGACCAAGAAATGATCTGACCTTCGCTATTTGCCAGAGAAACAATAATGTTGTTAAAAGATGAATGAACATGCAACTGTCCATTAGCATCAACCTTCACATTTCTCTTTTTTGCTGCAACTGTTTTTTTTGCCATATCAACAATTATTATTTAGTAGCTTTTTTCTTATTAGCAACGGTTTTCTTTCTACCCTTACGAGTACGGGCATTGTTCTTTGTGCTCTGACCTCTTACTGGAAGACCAATACGATGACGAACACCACGATAGCAACCGATATCCATTAAACGCTTAATGTTCAATTGAACTTCAGAACGAAGATCACCTTCAACCTTATACTCTGCACCAATGATCTCACGAATCTTGGCAGCCTGATCATCCGTCCAGTCTTTTACTTTCAGGTCTCTGTCAACACCTGCTTTATCCAAAATTTTTGCTGAACTACTACGACCTATACCATATACATAGGTCAACGCAACTTCACCTCTCTTGTTTTGAGGCAAATCGACACCAACTATTCTTATAGCCATATACTAAATTATTTTTTTTGCAAAAATAATAATATTATCCTTGACGTTGTTTATACTTAGGATTTTTCTTGTTAATAACATACAAACGGCCATTACGTCTAACGATCTTACACTCTGGCGTACGTTTCTTTAAGGATGCTCTTACTTTCATATCTTAATTTTATTTATATCTAAATACAATTCTTCCTTTCGATAAATCGTAAGGAGACATTTCGACTCTTACTTTATCCCCTGGCAGGATTTTGATGTAATGCATCCGCATCTTACCGGAAATATGTGCAGTAATCTCATGTCCGTTTTCTAATTCAACACGAAACATTGCATTAGACAATGCTTCAACTATAACTCCATCTTGTTCTATTGCAGATTGCTTTGCCATATTAATTTCTTAAATTGCTTTATCTCCTAATACTTCTTCAATGAACTCGAATGATGACAATATATCAGCTTCACCAGTGCCGACTGCTATCGTATGTTCAAAATGAGCTGCACACTTGCGGTCTTTTGTCCTCACCGTCCAGCCATCACGCTCCATGAGTATTTGTCGGTTACCTAAAGTTATCATCGGTTCAATGGCAATGCACAAGCCTTTCTTCAGCATTGTCCCATAACCACGCTTTCCGTAATTGGGAACCTGAGGATCTTCATGCATTTCCTTGCCTATTCCGTGACCCACAAACTCACGCACCACACCATAAGAATTAGATTCGCAGTGCTGCTGTATCGCATAACCGATATCACCCAACCGCTTGCCGTGAACGGCATTCTGTATCCCTATGTACAATGCTTCTTTAGTAACCTTCAGTAATTTGCGGACTTCTTCGTCAACTTCACCTACACAAAACGTATAGGCTGAGTCGCCACAAAAGCCATTCATGTAAGTACCACAATCAACAGACACGATATCACCATCTTTCAGTACCACATCATCTCCCGGAATACCATGTACCACCTGGTCATTTACAGATGTGCAAATAGAAGCTGGAAACGGATCGCCATATTGATTAGGAAAACCTTTAAAGGTTGGAACAGCACCATTGTCTCTGATGAACTCTTCCGCCACCCTATCCAGCTCTTTTGTTGTCACTCCGGGCTTTATAACCTTAGCTATCTCAGCCAACGTCTTTCCAACAAGCAAATTACTCTTGCGGAGCAGCTCTATTTCATCTTCTGTTTTAAGAAATATCATTCTTCAAAAAAGATTAATATGCAGCTACATTACCACTGCGGCCTTTAATACGTCCGGATTTCAGCAAACCGTCATAGTGTCTCATCAACAAATGACTTTCTACCTGCTGGAGAGTATCAAGCACCACACCCACAAGGATTAACAAAGATGTACCGCCAAAGAATTGAGCAAACTCAGCTTTCACACCGAATATACCGGCAAACGCAGGCATAATGGCAACCAAGGCCAAGAAGAAAGAACCAGGCAAAGTAATACGCGACATAATCACGTCAATATACTCAGCAGTTTGCTTTCCTGGCTTGATACCCGGAATAAAACCATTGTTTCTCTTCATATCTTCAGCCATCTGAGTCGGGTTAATAGTAATTGCAGTATAGAAATACGTAAACAATATAATCAACACTGCAAAAATCAAATTATACCAAAAGCTTGTATGATCAGTCAATGCACGTACGAAACCACTTGCATCATTTACATTTGAGAACCCAACAAGAGTGATAGGAATAAACATGATAGCCTGAGCAAAAATGATAGGCATCACGTTAGCAGCATTCACCTTCAAAGGAATATACTGTCTAGCACCGCCATATTGCTTGTTACCCACGATCTTCTTCGCATATTGTACAGGAATCTTTCTAGTTCCCTGCACCAAAAGAATAGCGAATGCAATAACAACCAGCAGAACAACAAGCTCAATCAAGAACATTACCAGACCACCAGTCTTGTCCGTCATACGGGAAATCAATTCCTGGAATAAGGACTGTGGCAGACGGGCGATGATACCAATCATGATAATCAGCGAAATACCATTACCGATACCCTTATCCGTAATTCTCTCACCAAGCCACAAAATAAACATACTTCCAGCCGCTAAAATAATGGTAGAAGTAAACATAAACAGAGTCCAATCTAATGAAGCATTTAAAGAAGGACCAGCCTGCATCTTAAGATTGAGCAAATAAGAAGGAGCCTGAACCAAAAGAATAAGAATCGTCAGATAACGAGTATATTGATTCATTTTTCTTCTACCACTCTCACCTTCGCGCTGCAATTTCTGGAAATACGGAACCGCAATACCCAGCAACTGAATCACAATGGAGGCAGAGATGTACGGCATGATACCCAATGCAAAAATAGAGGCATTGGAAAATGCTCCTCCGGAAAACATATTTAACAAGGCTAAAAGACCTTCGCTTGTCTGTTGATGCAATTGTGTCAGCATTGACGGATTGATACCCGGCAAAACGACATACGAACCAAAACGGTAGATTGCCACAAACAATATGGTAATGAGGATCCGTTGTCTCAGATCCTCAATTTTCCATATATTCTTTAATGTTTCAATAGCTTTTCTCATTGAATTAGAGTTTTACTACTTGTCCACCAGCAGCTTCGATGGCAGCAACAGCAGTCTTAGAAAATGCATGTGCTTGTACATCCAACTTAGCAGTCAAAGTTCCGTTACCTAATACTTTTACCAACTGGCTTGCAGAAATGAAACCAGCAGCAATGAAGTCACTGATACCTACAGTCTGCAAGTTCTTTGCTTCAGCCAATTTCTGAATTGTATCCAAGTTGATAGCCTTATACTCTACACGATTGATATTTTTAAAGCCAAACTTAGGTACACGACGTTGAAGAGGCATCTGACCACCTTCAAAACCGATTTTCTTAGAGTATCCAGATCTTGATTTAGCTCCTTTATGACCTCTAGTAGAAGTACCTCCCAAGCCAGAACCCGGACCACGTCCAATTCTCTTTCTTGTTTTAGTAGATCCCTCTGCAGGTTTTAAATTACTTAAGTTCATATTGTAATTCGTTTTATATTCAACAAATAATTACTTAACAATGGTAACCAAGTGTTTAACCTTATCCACCATTCCAAGAATTGAAGGAGTGCATTCGTGTTCAACCACACGATTCAACTTATGAAGTCCCAGTGCATCGAGAGTTCTCTTCTGATCAGCAGGAGCACCAATTCTACTTTTAACTTGTTTAATCTTTATAGTCGACATATTCTTCCTCCTTATCCTCTAAATACTTTTTCCATACTAACTCCTCTGTTCTGGGCAACCATACGAGCATCGCGCATTTCACTCAATGCCAAGATAGTAGCCTTTACCAAGTTGTGCGGGTTGGAAGAACCTTTTGACTTAGCCAAAACGTCTGTTACACCAACACTTTCCAATACGGCACGCATTGCACCGCCAGCAACAACACCAGTACCGTGAGAAGCCGGTTTAATAAATACTTCAGCGCCACCGAACTTTGCAGACTGTTCGTGAGGAACTGTACCTTTCAGTACAGGCACTCTTGTCAGGTTTTTCTTTGCAGATTCAACACCTTTGGCAATAGCAGCGGTTACTTCACCAGCTTTACCAAGGCCCCAACCGATGATGCCTTCTTCGTTTCCTACTACCACAATAGCAGAGAAACTAAAAGTTCTACCACCTTTGGTTACTTTGGTTACACGATTAATAGCAACCAATCTGTCTTTCAGCTCTATATCGTTTGTAATCTTAACTCTATTATTAAGTCCTGCCATAATGATTAAAATTTAAGTCCACCGTTACGGGCAGCATCAGCCACCTCTTTTACTCTCCCATGATACAAGTAACCATTACGGTCGAAAACAACAGTAGTAATACCTGCTTCCTGAGCTTTTTTCGCAATCAGTTCACCTACTTTAGCAGCTTGTTCCTTCTTAGGCATTTTTTCAGTCATACCCAACGAAGAAGCGGCAGCCAATGTCTTACCGGACAAGTCATCGATAATCTGAACATAGATTTGCTTGTTACTTCTAAATACACTCATACGCGGGCATTCAGTAGTACCTGAAATTTTGTTGCGTACTCTATATTTGATCTTAATTCGTCTTTCTATTTTTGTTGTCATAATAATATCAATTTAAATGATTATTTAGCACCAGCTGATTTACCAGACTTTCTACGAATTTCTTCGCCAACAAACTTAATACCCTTACCCTTATACGGTTCAGGCTTACGGAAAGAACGTATTTTAGAGCAAACTTGACCAAGTAACTGCTTGTCGCAAGATTCCAATATAATCAAAGGATTCTTGTTTCTTTCAGACTTAGTCTCAACTTTAACTTCAGGAGGCAACTGTATAAAGATACTGTGAGTATAACCTAAAGCCAGTTCAATGATATTTCCCTGGTTAGAGGCACGGTAACCTACACCGACAAGTTCCAATTCTTTCTTATATCCTTCTGATACACCAACAACCATGTTGTGCACCAATGAACGGTATAATCCATGGAATGCATGCTTTTGCTTGGGGTTATCCAGCATTGCATTTTCATTCTCAGCCAAAACAACATGACCGTCTTCGATGGTAACATTGATAGCAGGATTTACATATTGGCTCATTTCGCCTTTGGGTCCCTTAACGGTAACCACGTCATCTTTCAGAGTAACTGTTACTCCAGCGGGAATACTAATGGGTAATTTTCCTATTCTTGACATTGCTAATTCCTCCTATTAATATACATAACACAAAACTTCACCACCAATCTTCAGTTCAGCGGCTTCTTTGTTGGTCATTACACCCTTGGAAGTAGATATTATAGCAATACCCAAACCATTAATAACACGCGGCATGTCTTTATAACCGGTATATTGACGCAAACCCGGAGAAGAGATTCTCTCCAGCTTCTTGATTGCGTTAACCTTGTTTACCGGATCATACTTCAAGGCAACTTTGATTGTACCTTGAGGACCATCTTCTACAAACTTATAATTAAGAATGTAGCCCTTTTCAAAAAGAATCTTAGTGATTTCTTTTTTCAAATTAGAAGCCGGAACTTCCACAACTCTGTGCTTCGCTTGAATAGCGTTCCGCAACCTCGTCAAATAATCTGCTATTGGATCAGTCATATAAAAAATAAATTAAATTAATCAGGCCTACCCTGACAATATTTAAAAACAATAATTACCAGCTTGCTTTCTTTACACCGGGAATAAGACCGTTAGAAGCCATCTCACGGAACTGGATTCTGGAGATGCCAAACTGACGGATATATCCTTTGGGACGACCTGTCAGCTTGCAACGGTTGTGCATGCGAATCGGGTTAGAATTTTTAGGCAAATCCTGCAATTTCTGTGCAGCTTCAAAAGCTTCAGCAGGATCACCGGTTCTAACGATTTGCTTCAACGCAGCTCTTTTCTCGGCATATCTGGCTACTAATTTAGCACGCTTTACTTCGCGTGCTTTCATTGATTCCTTTGCCATATTATCAATCTTTTTTAGCGTTTTTAAACGGTAAACCGAATTCTTTCAACAAGGCATACCCTTCTTCATCTGTTTGCGCAGAGGTTACAAAGGTAATATTCATTCCGAGAATTCTAGTAATACTATCGATATTAATTTCAGGGAAAATGATTTGTTCCTGAATACCAAGGGTATAGTTACCCTTACCATCGAACTTACTTTCAATACCCTTGAAGTCGCGGATACGAGGCAGAGCTACACGAACCAACTTTTCAAGGAATTCGTACATTCTCTCACGACGCAGAGTTACCATAACGCCAATCGGCATTTTCTTACGCAACTTAAAGTTTGCAATATCCTTACGAGAAATGGTTGCCACGGCTTTCTGGCCAGTGATAGTAGTCATTTCATTAATTGCCACTTCAATAATCTTCTTGTCGGCAACAGCCATACCCAGACCCTGATTGATAACAATCTTCTTAAGTACGGGTATCTGCATAGAAGAAGAATACTGGAACTGTGATTTCAATGCAGGCGCAATACGCTCTGCATATTCTTTCTTAAGGCTAGCAGTATTACTCATTACTTAATCTCCTCTCCTGATTTTTTAGAATAACGCACTAAAGTGCCTTCAGCACTTACTTTTCTACCAACACGCGTTGCTTTGCCAGTCTTTGGATCAACGGGGTTCAAGTTTGACAAGTGGATAGAAGCTTCTTGCTTCACAATACCACCTTGCGGGTTCTTAGCATTCGGTTTTGTGCTCTTAGACACCATGTTGATACCTTCAACGATTGCGCGGTTTTTATCAACAAGAACCTTCAATACACGACCAGTCTTACCCTTGTCTTCACCGGAGTTTACATAAACTGTATCGCCTTTTTTAATATGTAATTTACTCATTACTCAAATCTTTTACAATATTAAAGTACTTCAGGAGCGAGTGACACAACTTTCATGTTAGTAGCACGAAGTTCACGAGCTACCGGACCGAAAATACGACTACCTCTAATTTCACCTGCATTGTTCAACAACACGCAAGCATTATCATCAAAACGTATGTAAGAGCCATCAGCACGACGGATTTCTTTCTTAGTACGTACGATCAAAGCTTTAGACACTGCACCTTTTTTAATATCACTTGAAGGGATAACGCTCTTAACAGAAACGACAATCACGTCCCCTACTGAAGCATAGCGACGACCTGTACCACCCAAAACGCGGATACAGAGAGCCTCTTTTGCCCCACTATTATCACATACTGTAAGTCTGGATTCTACTTGTATCATAATTACTTAGCTCTTTCAATTATTTCTACCAATCTCCATCTCTTAGTCTTGCTCAAAGGACGAGTTTCCATGATGTGTACAGTATCGCCGATATTGCACTCATTCTTTTCATCATGAGCATGGTACTTCTTCGTCTTGCTAACGAACTTACCATATATGGGGTGTTTCTCCTTAAACTTAGCTGCTACTGTAATGGTCTTATCCATCTTGTTGCTCAGCACAACCCCAGTTCTTTCTTTTCTTAAATTTCTTGCTTCCATCAAGCTCATCATTTATTGTTAAGTTCTCTTTGGCGTAATTCAGTCTTCATACGCGCAATAGTCCTGCGTAATTGTTTGATCTGAGCAGGATTATCCAAAGGAGAAATAGAATGATTTAAAATCACTTGGTTGTAATTAGCTACTTCTGCTTCAACTCTTTCTACCAAGTCACTGGTAGGCATCTCTTTAATTTCTGCTGTTTTCATACTTCTTACGCATTTTGATTTTGAATATCATAATCACGTCTAAC